>OJIY01000004.1_pt1 | contig 790288 bp, 630 predicted proteins | sample 1596061 | NCBI WGS metagenome assembly OJIY01 (sample SAMEA4350111, study PRJEB24818) | metagenome | biome: human; feature: gut; material: faeces | place: Denmark | collected 2013-09
GGGCGGGTCAACAAATAGGAGAAATGGATAATTTTTTATCAAAGTAAGTTCCATGGATGAGCCTTGTCAGGGTAATTTCCAGTTTCGCTGATTAACTTCCATGTCGGGGTGGAACTTAATTTGAAAATTAAACGTGGGAAATAAAGGTAATATCATATAAAACAAATATGTAGATTTAAGTAATTTTCAGAGGTATAATGTAAGTAACTTATGAGGGGAGGAACAAAAGATGGCTCTGGTAAAATGTCCCGGATGCGGGCGGGAAATATCGGATAAGGCAAAAGAATGCCCGGGCTGCCAATATAAGCTGAAGAATAAGAAAAAGAAATATATTGCAGCGGCGGCAGCAGTTGCGGTGTTGGTTCTTATCATCACAGGCACGTTGTTTGGTGTCAAAAAAGTCCAACAGATAAGGGAAAACGAAAGACAGGAACAAATACAAAGGATACTGGCTGAATCGGAGGAGTATTATACGATCCCGGATTTTGAAAATGTTCTGAAATGCTACGGGCAATTGGAGGAATTAGGTTACGACACGGCGGGCCTGAAAGAACTTGCGGAATATGATCAGAAGGTCTATGGGGATGCAAGAACCTTTTATGAAACGCTGAAGGAAGTGGACGATAAATTACATAGCAGTGATTACACTTCCCTGCGCAAATTAGTGGACACCTTAATCGAACCAATGAAAAAATTCGACGCGCTGGAAATAAACACCGATTCGCAGCTGGGCCAGTATATCAATACGATGCGTTCCCATATTATGTATTCTTCTCTGCAGTCCGAATATGTGAACAGCACCAATTATGATTTGGACTATGGCCTGACGTCATGGGGGTTCGCATTTTGTATTGAGACATATACGGAACAACTGGTAAAAGAAAATTTTCCATATAATACGGAGGGATAAAAATGGCACTTATGCAATGCCCGGAATGCGGCAAAGAAATATCAGATCAGGTACCTGCATGCCCACACTGCGGCTTTCCCGTACAAAAACAAACAGGTGGGGATGGAAAAGATAAAAAGAAAAAATTCATACTGCTTATAATCATCGGCAGTATTTTTATTCTTGCGGCAGCTCTGTTTATCTGCTATAAATTCGTATACCAAGGGTCCTTTGAAATAACCCTGTCCAAAGATACCGTGGAACTGGGGACAGATGTGGACCTGCTCACCTATCTGGAATATGATCCGGAGAATATCATTGAAGTTACGGTAACAGATGATGGTAATTTTGATGCCGGGACAGCCGGTGATTACCAGGTTATGTTCCGTATCAAAAATAAGAGGGGAAATATAAAAGAAGTCCCTTTTGCATTCCATGTGACAGATACGGTTGCGCCACAGCTGTCTGTTCTTAAGGATACTGTTTATGTTGCCAAAGGCAGTGAGTACGACCCTCAAACCAATGCGGAGGCATCTGATGCAGATACCTGTACCATAGAAATCGGCGGAGAGTATGATCTCCACCAGGAGGGTACCTATGAAATTTCCTTTTCCGCAAAGGATGGCAGCGGAAATACCTCAGAAACGAAAAGTATGAAATTAATTGTGGAAAACAGGGACGACTGCGTTTTCCGCAATGTGAAATTCGGCGACAGCGCGGAAGTAGTAAAACGCTATGAAACGTCGGATTTGTTGGAGGAAAATGATGATAAAGGCAGCCAAACTCTAATTTACGAGGGGAGTGTAGAAAATGAAGATGCTTATATTTATTATGATATGAATCAAAAGGACCAGCTATATGCCATAACGATAATTTTTAATGAAACACATACAGACAATGATATGTACCTTAGTTTATTTGATAGAATTACTGAAAAGCTGACGGCGCTTTATGGCGAAGCTAAGACTGAAAAGGTGAAAGGGAGCTTATATAATTATTGCAGTACGGAAGGAGAGGCATTAAATCTCGGGCAGGTAAAATATAGAAATACCTGGGATTCGGATGAGTTGTCCGTTTACTTGTATTTGGGCAAGGATAATTATGAAGTAAGCTTTGGACTGCTTTATGAGTCAAAGAATTTTGAACAGCCGGAGGAGGATAGCTCAATAAAGTAATCGTGCTTGCCAAATATATGAAATACATAGAGTGAACCAATAATATAATATATGGAGGGATTGGGGTATTATGGAAAACACAACAGAAAGAGTATGTCCTGCTTGCGGTGAGAAATTACCTGATGATTCCTTGTTTTGCGCTAAATGCGGGACAAGGGTTGATGGAGAGGCGCAGAATGCAGGGCAGATAACAAAACCCGCGCATTTCTTTTCCAAAAATAAAAAGATAGTGGGAGTCGGTGCAGCTGCGGTTATTGTGGTACTGCTTGTTATATTTGGGATTAACGCGGTGCAGGCATCGAAACTTAAGAAAGAACTGGAACGCGATTGGTGTAAGGTGGAGGGGGAGGAAGATTCCTATATTCTCTGTGTGCTGGATTTTTCTGATAAGGATGTGGAATACCGGCTGGAAACGGGATATGCGTGGCTGGATACTACTGTGGCTACTTATGATTATAAGGTTATAAGCGGTAACAAAATGAAGGTATTACGCTATGGGGATGATTGGGAAACAATTACCGTAGAATTTAACGATGAAAAAACAGTAATGATAACCTCTCCTGCCCTTACAAGCACGGATGCAAGAGAAATATGGGTTCGTTTAGATTAGAGAGAGTTTGGAAATTCATTTCCGCAGTCTGCACTACCCGTTAAGATAATGATAACTATGAAATGGATTTTTATTACAGTATGAATCTGCGGTTTTTCCGGCCACGTATTTGTTGTACCCTGTCGGAAAACTTATAAAATTTATAATAACACATATACGGAACAACTGGTAAAAGAAAATTTTCCATATAATGCGGAGGGATAAAAATGGCACTTATGCAATGCCCGGAATGCGGCAAGGAAATATCAGATCAGATACCTGCATGTCCGCACTGCGGCTTCCCCGTACAAAAACAAACAGATGGAACCGGTGGGAAAAATAAAAAGAAACTAATACTTCCGCTCATTATTATCGGAAGCATCCTTGCTATTGGTGCGGTTATAGTTATCTGCTACAAATTCGTATACAAAGGTTCCTTTATGATATCCCAGGCCAAAGATACATTTGAATTGGGATCAGATGTGAATTTGGTTACCTATCTGGAATATGACCCTGAGAATATTATCGAAGTTACAGTAGCGGATGATGGTAATTTTAATGCAGGCAAAACGGGAGATTATCAAGTTCTGTTCCGTATCAAAAATAAGAGAGGGAATATAAAAGAAGTACCTTTCGAATTTCATGTGACAGATACGGTTGCGCCGGAATTGTCCCTTTTAAATGATACCGTATATATAGCCAGGGGAAGCAAGTACAACCCGCAGGATAACACGGAGGTCAATGACGCAGATGTCTGTATAATTGAAACCGGCGGAGATTATGATCTGAACCAGGAAGGGACTTATCAGATTTCCTTGTCGGCGAAAGACGGCAGCGGGAATATCTCTGAAACGAAAACCATGAATTTGATTGTGGAAAACAGGGATGATTGTTTATTCAGAAAGGTCAGGATGGGAGACAGCGCTGAGGTGGTGCAGCGCTACGAAACGGCGGAACTGATTACAAAACAGGATGAGGATAACGGTGAAAGTCTGATAGTCTATGAAGATGCCGTAGAAGGGGAGGATGCCTATATCTACTATCAGTTGAATGATAAAGATCAATTATGCTGCATAGTAGTCAGCTTTATTCAGCCTCATACGGATTATAGTCTGTACATCAGCAAGTTCGGTTCTATTACGGAAAATCTGAATCTTAAATACGGAGAGGCAAAGACGGAAAAGGTCAAGGGAAGACTGTACGGTTACTGTTCCTCAGAGGGAGAAGCGTTAAGTATCGGTGAGGTAAAGTACAGAAATTCCTGGGATACCGAGGATTTATCGATTGTCCTATATTTGGGTAGTGACAATTATGAAATAACTTTTTCAATAATATATGATTCGAAAACACTTGATCATCCGGATGGGGTCGGATTAAATCAATAATAGGGAGTGTTTATCTGATGATAGACATGTTAAAAGAATGAGATTTGCAGTAAATGGAAGAATTATAGCAGAAGCACCTATAGGTTCAGTGGCTTCATATACTCTGAATAGTCCTCCAGGACTTGCGTTTTGGGAAACACAGGTAAGAGAAGTTTCAATTGTATAATCAATAGTACTACGAAAAAATGTACTAAGAACTTAAGGTGCTGTCGGTTAATACCGATTTTTAAGCCTCTTTCTAAAGAAAAAGAATAAGAAGATCCTATGAAATTCTGTGGTTTTTAGCACTTGATCTTCATAGGATCTTCTTACTTTCTCTAATTCTGCAAATGTTAGGCGGTAAAAATACCCTAGTCCCTATTTTCCGATATGCTCCTCCTTGTTCTAATATGCTTCCTGGTCGCTTTTCCTTTAAATTTCCGAATCGCATCATGAGAAAACAGCGGTGATTATTCACTTAAAACGTATTGCACTTTATGTAAAGGTTTAACATTCCAGACAAAGGTTTGATAAAAATCAAAAAAATCAAGTTATGGGTTGACAAGTGAAAATCCACATGCTAATATATAACTCGTTCGTGATGCATAACTGTTCCCATTTCAGTTCTGGCATCTCGCGGGAAGCGCTGCAGGTGATAAACACCGAAGCGTGGAACGCTTTATATATATGCGGGTGTAGTTCAATGGTAGAACACCAGCCTTCCAAGCTGGATACGTGGGTTCGATTCCCATCACCCGCTTGCAGATAATGAACGGTTTACGGGTGATTGCCTGTTTCCGGAAAAGGTTCCGTTTTATGATAGTTATCTGCTGCATAAAGCTTTTTGTTTCAACAATGCGATAGTGGCGTAGTTGGTAACGCGCGACCTTGCCAAGGTCGAGACCGCGGGTTCGAGCCCCGTCTATCGCTCTCCTAAAGACCAGATAAAACAGCGGTTTCCGTAATACGGAGAGCCGCTGTTTTCGTTGCCTCTGAAATTCCCTGATATCATATGGAAAATGCAGCCGGGTTCCCCCTTTTTGGCTGTTACACTACCTGTACGGCAAAAGCCGTAGTCTGGGGAGGAATGCTTGCTGTCATAAAATCGGCATGCCTTATCCTGACAAGCTGGCCGGGGCGGAGCGCGCCGAGCCTGATGGGATTCCCGAAACGGTTCGTAATCGTGGTGGTATTGGTTATTACGAATCGGGTCTGGCTGTTGATGTTATTGGGGTTGCCTGTATATAGAAAATTATTGGCAGGATCCACATATGCCACAGGCGCTGTGGTAACAGCAGAAGAGGATTGGGATCTTCTTTGTACAACGATCATCAGCGCGTTTGACTGAGGGGGAATACTCCTGGTCATGCGCGGAGAGAAGGTGACATTCACCCACATTCCCTTCTGAAGGCAGCAGGGACACACATTCTGCCCGAAGGAATTGATTATAACGGTATTTCTGTTATAATTAAGCCTTATTGTTTCTATAAAAGTAGTATTATTCTCTCCCGGTACGGCGTAAGAGACTATAATATATCCGTTAGAATCACTAAAACAAAAGGTTTCCTCCACTAAAGCATTGTCTATACGCATGATATTCCCCTGCTGTACCATGGTGCCGCGAGGGTCATTACTCATTTTAAACCACCTGAAGTATGTTTTGTTATGATATTATATGCTTATAAAATAAAATCGTGCAGTCTCCCCGTAACCGTCCGTATCTGTCTGAACGGTTACGTTTTTCCCTTTCTTCCCGTCTCAGGATGCAAAAGAATAGAGCCACATCAGCTCCAGCATTGTAATGATAGCCGTAAACAGCCATATTACTTTGGAAAAGCGGTAAATCCGCCCCGCTCCCAGCGATTCAAAAGGATACAGGGGAATTATAAGAAAGACAAGGTAATAGCAGGCAATCTGTGAAATGCTTCTGAAAAAAGGGACATTGGTTAAACCAGACAAGGCCGCCAGGCTGAAAGCGGCCCATTTGAATAACTCCGGAACAGCCATATCCCTGCGGAAGGCAGGTGTGTTTTCATAGGTATCCGGATACCAGTTTCCGTTCATGGGGAAGGGATTCCCCCAGATACTCAACAGGATGGTGAGAAAGCTCCCGCCGTTATTCAGGCGGAATTCCCATGGATGTCTGCTGAACCGGGTCCCAGCATACCGGGTCAGGATAAACAGGGCCAGTACAGCAAAATAAGCGCCTGCAGAACAGGGGATGCTGCCAGGGTCTTTGCGGATAAGCCCTGCCCACATCGGCAGGATCAGGAGATTATTAGCAAGAAAAAAATAAAACAGCTGGAGCAGACCGGTTTTTTTCCTTCTAATGGGTTCGTCCTTCATCACCATATAAAAATCCATTCCGATAGCAAACGGTACTGGAGTCCTCAGATACTGCAGAAGCATTCCGGACAGACCGGTCTGCCGGATTACTTCAATGAAACCCGTCCTTTGGAACCCATTTTCCATAAAGAGTTTCCAGGAGGCCACATTGTCATCTTTTACAAGGGCCGTCATGCCGTCACAGCCCTGGGCCCATATATGCCGGAAGGTTTCCGCATATAATTTTGACCCCACACCACAGCCGTGGCAGGCAGGATCTACAAAAGCTTCCGCTATATATGCCATTTTTTTCTTCCCGCAAGGAATGATTTTATAGATAATCCCTCCTACAATTTTTTCCTCATATACAGCGGCCATTGCATGGCGGGGGAATTCTACAAAAAGTGCTTCAAAAGCCGTAAAAGCCTGTCTGCCCACCCTCATAATTTCCTTTTGTTCCCCGTCCTTCATTTCACGTATTACCAACTGATCTTGCTTCATCCGGGCACGTCTCCTTTTCATGTCTCTTTTTATTCCCGCTGGCTTTCGTTTGCCGTGAGGTATCTGGCTGTATAAATCATAACAGGTTTCTTCTTTTGCAGCAACGAAAGAGGCGTAAGATACCTTTACGGGATGGTGAACTGCACCAGGGAGAGCAGCGTTTATTTCCGCAGGGTATTTGACTTATACCGTTGGCAGATCCCAGCGGAAGTGGCTGGCAAGAATCCGTATGGCAACCACAAGAAGCGCGCTGACAATCATGGCGGAGTCGGAACGGGTTACCTCCAGAAGCCCTGCATACAGGCAGCCTCCGGCGATGGAGGCACAGGCATAGATATGCTTTTTCAGGACGTAAGGGGTTTCACCGGCCATGATATCCCGTAGGATACCTCCGCCGATGCCCGTGATCACACCAAGGAAAATGATCAGAAAATGATAACTGCCGTAACCGGCTTCCACGCCGGTATCGATACCGATAACCGTAAAGGCACCCAGGCCAATGGCATCCAGGATATTCATTATTTTCTCATAGCCTTCCATATACCGGCTCCCCAAAAGAGAAGGCCAGAGCCGGAAAAGCAGGAACAGGATCAGGACGGTGAGGAAAGCCGCCAGGACATAGACGGGATTACGAAATATGTTGGGCGGGATATTGCCTATCAGGATATCCCGGAGCATCCCGCCGCCGACAGCGGTGATGACACCCAGAACAATAATCCCGAACAGATCCAGCTTTTTACGGACGGCAACCATAGCTCCCGAGGAAGCAAACGCAATGGTCCCGATAATTTCAATGCCAAAGATAACGGAAGGCTGTAATTCCATGGTTTTTATACCTTTCTCTTCTGAATTCAAACGCTTTAATAATACCATGAAAAAGAACGGCACTCAATGATAATCTGCGGAATTCCGTGAAAATTACAAAATGCGGATCCCGCTTGTTTTTTTGCGAAAGGGGATAGTAAATCCGAATGCGATGCTTTATAATAAAAATTATCAGGTAAAAACCGGAACATAGGTTTGGGGGGAGGGATGGAATGACAAAAAGAATACTTGATTGCAGCACATCGGATTTGGCTGCATTTACCAGGCAGGAGCTGCTTTCTTCCATCGCAGGGAGCGAAGGAAGGGTGCTGGCCGGAGAGGGTATCGGAATTACCCAGCCGGTTCTGGGCGATGTGACAAATGCGGAGGCAGCCTGTGAGATGGGCGTACAGATGCTCGTGTTGACCGGGAACCCCGGAAATCCATCATGTCGGCCGGCTATCCGGGGATGGCTGTCCCGGAAAATAGCATGGCGTACTCCATCGCTATCCGTGGTGTGCGGCATACCTATCACAGAATGGCACTGTCGGTGAACCGCTGACATTTCTGCGGCGGATAACCGGAAATAACAAGCTTACATCGAAAAAGGAGAGGACACAATGGAAAAGAGAAAACTGGAAAAACTGGGAATCGAAACATCACTGCTGGGCTTCGGGTGCATGCGCTTTCCCACCATGCCGGACGGCAAAATTGACGAGGCGGAGGCGGAAAAAATGCTGGATAAGGCCATTGCTTCCGGCGTAAATTATATTGACACCGCCTACCCCTACCACAACGGGGAAAGCGAACCGCTGGTAGGAAGGGTGCTTAAAAAATATGACAGAAGTTCCTTCTATCTGGCAACCAAGCTCCCGTTATGGGCGGTAAAAAGCGTGGATGATGCCAAACGTATTTTTGAAGAGCAGCTTCAGAGACTGCAGACCGATTACATTGATTTCTATCTTCTCCATGCGGTAAATAAAGAAAAATGGGAAGACATGAAGGCTTTGGGCGTGGTGGATTACTGTGCCAGGCTGAAGGAAGAAGGAAAGATCCGTTACTATGGCTTTTCCTTCCATGATGATTATGAAGTATTTGACGAGATCATTCATTACCGTGACTGGGATTTCTGCCAGATCCAGTACAATTATATGGACACCCAGGAACAGGCCGGAGATAAGGGCTACGCCCTGGCGGAAAGTCTGGGAATCCCCCTTGTTATTATGGAGCCAATTAAAGGGGGAAGCCTGGCTAATTTCTCAGATGATATCAATGCGAAATTCCGGGAAATGGATCCGGACAAAAGCATCGCATCCTATGCCCTGCGCTGGGTGGGCAGCCATCCCAATGTAAAAGTGATTTTAAGCGGTATGTCCACCATGAAGCAGGTGGAGGATAACCTGAAAACCTTTAATGAATTCACAGTGCTGAGCGAAGAAGAGCAGAAAAAGATGGAAGGCATTGTGGAAGAGATGCGTTCCCGCGTGCAGAACGGATGTACCGGCTGCCGCTACTGCATGCCCTGCCCTGCGGGGGTCAATATCCCCGGCAACTTCAAGGTATGGAATAACTACCATATGTACCGTACATACGGCCATGTGAAAGGGGCATGGGAGAACGAGCTGAAGGAAGAAGAGAAAGCAAAGAACTGTATCAAATGCGGAAAGTGCGAAGCTTTATGTCCCCAGAAGCTTTCCATCAGGGATAATCTGGTACAGGTACAGAAAGATTTGGACGGAAGAATTTTCGCATAAACAGCATGATAATGAAAGAGTAACCGTTCAGACTTGTCTGAACGGTTACATGAAATAAGAGAATTATGGAAAAAGCATACAAGCTGGAATTTAAAAATGAACAGACAGGATCCCTCGCGGTAAACTGCTGCGGCTGCTCCAAAACGGAGCCGCTGCACAGCTTCGGGCCGGCCCTTAAGCCTCATTATATGATTCATTATGTGCTCAGCGGAAAAGGGATTTTCCGGACCGGAGGCAGGGAATACCCTCTGGAGGCGGGCAGCGGCTTTCTCATAACCCCGGGGGAGCTATCTTTTTACCAGGCGGATGATAAAGAGCCCTGGACCTATGTATGGGTAGGTTTTTCGGGAAGCGGTGCGGAAAGCTTTGTTTCTTACATGGGACTGTCCGTGCGTCATCCCGTATTCCATTCCGGGCGATCCGATGAGCTGTACCGCAGTGTGCGGGATATGATGGAACATAATACCTTCGGCCTGACCAATGAACTTCGCAGAAACGGACAGCTGCATCTGTTTTTATCTCTCATAGCGGAGAATGCACGTCCATCGGAAAAAGCGGATGAGGATAAGGCAAACCAGTATGTGAAGAGGGCGGTGGAATTCATCCAGCGTAATTACTGCAACCCGGTGAAAGTGACGGATGTGGCGGAATATGTATGCATTAACCGGAGCTACCTGTATACGCTTTTTGAAAATTCCATGGGAATGTCTCCCCAGCAGTTCCTTACCACTTACCGGATTACCAAGGCAGCGGAGCTGCTGGCGGTGACCGATCTGCCGGTGGAAAGCATCGCCCTGTCCTGCGGCTATAACGATCCTCTTGTCTTTACGAAAGCATTTAAACAGATGAAGGGAATGTCCCCGTCCGGATACCGGAAAGAGATGCAAAAAGGGGAAAACCGCAGAAATAAAGAATATCTGAAGCAGGTAGAGGACTTTATCAGCCAGATTAATGAATTGTAGCGGTCCGGACTTATCTGGACTGTGTAAGTTAACATTTTGACAGGTACCTGCAACAAATGTCCCTTTGCCGGTACCTGTTTTTATTATATGATAAAATTAACTGGAAAGCGGCTAAAGCCGCAGATATCGGGACACAAAAAGGGATGAACAGAAAAGGAGAAAGGGCATGAAAGAAAAAATATTGCATAAATTCGGGGAAGTATTTGGGGATACCACAGGAGTTAAGACCTATTTTGCCCCCGGCCGTGTGAACCTGATCGGAGAGCATACCGACTATAACGGGGGACATGTATTCCCCTGCGCACTGACCATAGGAACTTACGGTGCGGCGAGGCAGCGTGCTGACAGAAAGCTGCGTTTTTATTCTATGAACTTTGAACATCTGGGAGTCCTGGAAAGCAGTCTCGACGGCCTCAAGCCGGAAAAAGAGGCGGACTGGACCAATTATCCCAAGGGAGTAATGTGGGCTTTTGAAAAAAGGGGATTTGAGATTCCCTACGGCATGGATCTGCTTCTGTTCGGGAATATTCCCAACGGTTCCGGCCTTTCCTCCTCTGCGTCCGTGGAGGTGCTCACCGGTTTTGTCCTCCGGGATATGTTCGGCTTTGATGTAACCAATCAGGATCTGGCCCTTATCGGCCAGTATTCCGAAAATAATTTCAACGGTGTCAACTGCGGGAGCATGGATCAGTTTGCGATTGCCATGGGGAAAAAGGATCATGCCATTTTCCTGGATACTGCAGATCTGAGCTTTGAATATGCGCCCATCCAGCTGGAAGGGGCCAAGATTGTTATTGCATGCAGCAATAAGAAGCGGGGCTTAGGTGACTCCAAATACAATGAGAGAAGAAGTGAATGTGAAACAGCTCTGGCAGAACTTCAGGAGGTTGTGGGAATCAAGTCCCTGGGCGACCTGACAGAGGAACAGTTCGAACAGTATCAGACAGTGGTTAAGGATGAGGTACGCAGAAAACGCGCCAGACATGCCGTGTACGAGAACCAGAGGACCATCAAGGCGGTTGCCGCTTTAAAGGCGAATGATATCGAACAGTTCGGACAGCTTATGAACGCATCCCATGTGTCCCTTCGGGATGATTATGAAGTGACCGGGATTGAACTGGATACCCTGGTGGAAGAAGCCTGGAAGATTGACGGCGTCATCGGCTCCCGTATGACAGGGGCGGGCTTCGGCGGATGTACCGTAAGCATTGTGAAAACAGATGCTATCGACAGCTTTATTGAGAAGGTGGGAGCGGAGTATCTGAAAAAAATCGGCTATGCGGCAGATTTCTATGTGGTGGAAATCGGCGACGGACCGAGCGTAATCTGATAGTAATGGGCGGCTGGGTTCCGGCCGTCCTTTCTTCTGGAAAAATAGCCGGGCCGGATACCTAAGCAACGTGTCTGGTACCGGCAGGATTAACACGCGCCGGGCATTCCGGATGCCGCCGGGAAGGAACCGGAGGCGCAGAAATGAGGGAAAAATGATTCAGAACAGCATCAGGGATTTAGTGAGATACGGGCTTGCCACCGGACTTGTGGAGCCGGAGGACACCATCTATACAACAAACCGCCTTTTAGAGCTTTTCGGTCTGGAAGAGCTTGCGGAAGCAGATACCCCGATTACAGCGGATAAAAACGAAGAGACACAGCTGGTGGGAAAGCTGGAGGCCATTTTGAAGGATATGCTGGACTATGCGGCAAAGACCGGCCTTTTGGAAAATAACAGCGTGGTATACCGTGACTTGTTTGATACCAGGATCATGAGTGTGCTTGTAGCCCGTCCCAGCGAAATCATCCGTAAATTCCGGGAATGTTATGCCGACTCCCCGGAAACAGCTACCGAATACTTTTATAAATTCAGCCAGGATACGGACTATATCCGCAGATACCGTGTCTGCAAGGATCAAAAATGGGTTACCTCCACGCCTTACGGCGATCTGGATATCACCATCAACCTGTCCAAACCGGAAAAAGATCCGAAGGCCATTGCGGCGGCAAAAACAGCCAGACAGAGCGGTTACCCCAAATGTCAGCTTTGCATGGAAAATGAAGGCTATGCCGGCCGCGTGAACCATCCGGCCAGGCAGAACCACAGGATCATCCCCATCACCATTAACGGCGGACAGTGGGGCTTCCAGTACTCTCCTTACGTGTATTACAACGAGCATTGTATCGTTTTTAATTCCAAACATATCCCCATGAAAATCGAACACGACACCTTTGTAAAGCTGTTTGATTTCGTAAAGCTGTTCCCCCACTATATGCTGGGATCCAATGCGGATCTTCCTATCGTGGGAGGTTCTATTTTGAGCCATGACCATTTCCAGGGGGGACATTATGAATTCCCTATGGCAAAAGCCGCTGTGGGAACCGAATTCACGGTAAAAGGATTTGAGGATGTGAAGGCAGGTATCGTAAACTGGCCGATGTCGGTAATCCGTCTGTCCGGCCCGGACAGCGACAGACTGATCGCCCTAGCCGATGTGATTCTGGGCAAATGGCGTAAGTTTACCGATGAGGCGGCATTTATTTATGCCGAGACAGACGGGGAGCCTCACAATACCATCACCCCTATTGCCAGAAAACGGGGAGAAAACTATGAGCTGGATCTGGTCCTGCGCAATAACATCACAACGCAGGAGCATCCTCTTGGGGTATACCATCCCCATGCCAAGCTGCACCACATTAAGAAAGAAAATATCGGTCTGATAGAAGTTATGGGCCTTGCCGTCCTTCCCTCCCGCCTGGATGGTGAAATGGCGGATTTGGAAAAAGCCATTCTGGAAGGCGCCGATATCCGCAAGGATGAAGTGCTTGGCAAACACGCAGACTGGGTGGAAGAGTTCCTCCCGAAGTATGAACACATTAATGCCGAAACGATCCATGGAATTATCCGGGAGGAAATCGGGAAAGTATTCATGGAGGTTCTGGAGGATGCCGGAGTCTATAAGCGGACGGAGGAAGGCCGGGAGGCGTTCGGGCGGTTTGTGGCGTATTTGAATCAGTAGGCAAATACATGGTCAGTGATGGAGTAAGTAAAAACAGCTGTACGGAATGAGGCCGTACAGCTGTTTTTTGAATATGCCTTTTTGTTGTAAAATCACATTATCATGTTGACATTTGTAGTAAATACACATTTTTTGGTTTGACTTAATGTAATTCAAGGCATATAATTAATTTATAAATAGAGAATCGGGGTAATTGCATGAATCGTAATGCTATGAAACGGCTTGTTGAATGGAAAAATGATCCTGGCCGAATGCCTCTGATCATAAAAGGGGCACGGCAGGTAGGAAAAACCTGGCTGATGAAAGAATTTGGGAAAAATTATTATGAACAGACAGCATATATTAACTTTGACAGAAACGAACGAATGAAGTCTCTGTTTTCGGGAGATTTTTCTCTTGAACGAATTTTGAAAGGATTATCTATAGAGAGTGAGATAGTAATTGATCCGGATAATACACTTATTATTATGGATGAAATACAGGAAGTCCCGGCGGCTCTTCAGGGTCTTAAATATTTTATGGAAGATGAAAGTCATCAATACCATATAATTGCTGCGGGTTCCCTGCTTGGGCTGGCACTTCATACCGGAACATCCTTTCCTGTTGGGAAAGTGGATACTATGAATCTATATCCTCTTACTTTTACGGAGTTTCTGGATGCCGTGAAGCAGGAAGTGCTGATCCAACTGCTTACCGAAGATGATTTTCCCATGATAACAACATTCAGAGATAAATATATGGATGCATTAAAAACTTATTATTATGTGGGAGGAATGCCTGCGGCAGTAAATACGTATATCTCGACCGGAGATTTTAAACAGGTTCGCCGTGTGCACAAACGGTTGCTGAACGATTATGAACAGGATTTTTCCAAGCATGTACCTCCATTAACCGTCCCACGGGTCAGAATGGTATGGGATGGAATACCATCCCAGCTGGCTAAAGAAAATAAAAAATTTATCTATAGTGTTCTCCGGGAAGGTGCACGTGCGAAGGAATTTGAAACAGCTATACAATGGCTTGTGGACTGTGGCCTGTGTCATAAAGTAAGCAGAGTAAGAAAGGGCGGTTTCCCGCTTAAGGCATATCAGGATCTGCAGGCATTTAAGTTATTTCTGGTGGATGTGGGACTTTTGGCTGCCATGGCAGATATTGATGAGAAAACGCTGCTAATGGGAAATTCTATTTTTACAGAGTTTAAGGGGGCGCTTACTGAGCAGTATGTATGTCAGGAGATGGCCGCGGAATTGGAGGTAATGCCATATTACTGGTCAGCGGAATCTTCATCGGGTGAAATAGACTTTTTAATCCAATTTGCCGGAACTATTATTCCTATAGAGGCAAAGGCAGCTGAGAATTTGAACGCGAAAAGCCTGAAAACCTTTGTGGCGAAAAACAGCCTTCCCTTCGGCATCAGAACATCCATGTCCGATTACCGTGAACAGGATGCTCTGGTAAATGTGCCGCTTTATGCCATATCCAGGCTTTTTTCCGTGGCGGATAAAAAGCTTCTGGAATAATTTGTCCTTGCTAATCTTTATACAAATCCCTGTTTACCAGAATCTCACGGAAGCCGGCCCCCAACAGCCGGCTTCCGTTTTCCATGCAAGGCCGGAAATGTCCGGGCAGAATAATATCGCAGGGAAGCTGCGCCATTTTTTTCAGGGAAAGGCGGTAGTCCTCATAACCGTATCTTTCATCCACCCGGATGCCCAGCACCGGCGTATGGATATCCGCACCTGTCTGCAGAAAATCTCCGGTTACCAGCACTTTTTTCCCCATCCATGTAAAACCGTAAGCCATGCTGCCCGGGGTATGGCCGGGAACTGAATAGCAGCTGATGGAGATGCCGCCTGCTTCCCTCACTTCTCCGTCTGAAAGTCTCTGAATGCCGGGACAGATGGGAAAAGAAACGCCGTAGGAATAGGAGATAGTGCCGGAAGAGCCGTTTTCCACCGCGTCGGCATCCGGTCCCGCCATATAAATCCGGGCTCCCATTTCGGCATAGTACGCCGCATTCCCTGCATGATCAAAATGGGAATGGGTAAGAAAAACATGGCGGATATCATAGGTATCCAGTCCCCACACCGAAAGATTCTTCTCGATAATATTCCGATCCCATTCGTCCAGACCGGTATCAAAGAGGAGGAGTTCCTTCCCGGCAGGAAAAGATAAAGCATAAACGTTCTGGTGGCTCCCATAGCAGGGGCCGCACAGCTGGTATAAATCAGGCAGCAGCATCATATTTTTTTCTCCTTACTGAACCATAGCGCGTGTCCTCTGTTATTTTAGCCCTTAACGGCGCCTGCGGCAAGGCCTTCCGTAATCTGCCGGGAAAAGATGATAAACAGAAGGATGATGGGCAGTATGCCGATAACCACACCCAGCATACGCGCACCGTAATTTGCCACAAACATGTTGCCGATGGAAGCGATCACAAGGGGAACTGTGTACATCTTCGGATTATTTATCATAATCATAGGAAGCAGATAGCTGTTCCAGGACTGCAGGAAGGATATGATGCCCAGCGTGAAAATGGCAGGGCGTATGATAGGCATAACCAGGCGCAGGAATACCCCCATATCATTACAGCCGTCGATCCGTCCGCTTTCCACCAGTTCATAAGGAAAAGCATCCTTCATATACTGGGTCATCCAGAATACCCCGAAGGCGTTGGCGATATTGGGCAGAATAAGGGGGAGAAAGGTTTTGGACAGATGGAGTATCCGCATTTCCCAGGCAAAAGCCACTAATCCCACCTCCATGGGAACCATCATAGTCATAAGCACGATCTGGAACAGAAGCTTTTTATGCCGGAAGCTGTACTTGGCAAAAGCAAAACCGGCCATTGCGCTGAAAACTACACATATGTGGATTACGAACTCAGTATAGCACAAGAAAATAAGAAAATAAAATGGGCATGGCAAAGGGGATATGGTAATATATAGATAATCGGTAACCGTTCAGATGGCCCGTTGTGTCCTGCAGCATAGAAGGGCCGTGAGCCGTAACAATGACAGCAAGCCGGTCATAAGAACCCCGGAACCAGAGAGGATAATACGAATATGGAAAATACACCGGAAATCAGAACCCCGCGCCTTATATTACGCCGTTTTTCACCCGATGACACAGCAGCTTTCTTCCGCATCATGAGCGATGAGGAAGTAAATACCTTCCTTCCCTGGTTTCCCCTGCAATCCATAGAAGCCGCCGGATCCTTTCTGCGGGAACGCTATCTGGACACCTATAAAAAACCGGAAGGATACCGGTATGCGATCTGCCTGAAGGCGGATAACGTCCCTATTGGATATGTGAACGTGGATGACGGGGCAAGCCATGATTTCGGTTATGCTCTGAGAAAGGAGCACTGGCATCAGGGTATGGTATCGGAAGCCTCTGCGGCGGTGGTCAGCCTTCTGAAAAAAACAGGGCTGCCCTTTATTACCGCTACCCATGATGTCAACAACCAAAGAAGCGGCAATGTGATGAAACATATAGGGATGACCTACCGCTATTCCTATGTGGAGCAGTGGCAGCCCAAAGATTTCCCGGTTACCTTCCGCATGTACCAGTTGAATCTGGACGGACAGGAGGAACGGGTATACCGGGAATACTGGGATAAATATCCGGTTCATTTTGTGGAAGAAATATAGGTCCGGGTTTTCCGCATAATCCCGGGACTTCGGTCTTGCCACACGGCGCGTTTCGCTGTATCCTATAAAAACCGGAGGAATACCATATGAAATTTTTATTAGCGGTAGTAAATGCAAAGTATATCCATTCCAATCCTGCCATTTACAGCCTGCGTGCCTATAGTGTTCAGAAGGATTCTGAACTTGAGAAACATATTGAACTTGCGGAATATACCATAAACCAGCCTTTTCAGGATATCCTCGCGGATATATACGCAAGGATGCCGGACTGCGTTGCCTTTTCCTGTTATATATGGAACATAGGAATGGTAAAGGATATCGTCCGGGAATTAGCTAAAATACTGCCGGAAACCCGGATTTGGCTGGGAGGTCCGGAGGTCAGCTATAATGCGGAGGAACTTCTGGAAGAAATGCCCTTTATCACCGGTATCATGGTGGGGGAAGGGGAAGTCACCTTCCATGAACTGCTTATGTTTTACCGGCAGGGCGGCCCGGAGGATATCAGGGGGCTGGAACAGACAGACGGCATCGTTTTTCGGAAACGCGGGCAGGAAGGCATATGCCGCACAAGGGATCGGGCGCTTACCGATATCAGCAGGCTTCCTTTTTTTTATAATGAAGCGGATATCGGCGATTTCCATAACAGGATCCTTTATTATGAATCCAGCCGGGGCTGTCCCTACCGGTGCAGCTACTGCCTTTCTTCCATTGATAAGACAGTCCGTCTGCGCCGTTTGGAACTGGTGGAAAAGGAGCTTCAGTTTTTCCTGGAAAAGAAGGTTCCCCAGGTCAAATTTGTGGATCGTACCTTTAACTGTAATCACAGCCATGCCATGGGAATCTGGCGATTTATCAAGGAACAGGATAACGGGATAACCAATTTTCATTTTGAGATATCGGCGGATATCCTTACGGAAGAAGAAATCACGCTTTTGCAGTCCCTGCGTCCGGGGCTGGTGCAGCTGGAAATCGGCGTACAGTCCACCAATCCCGTAACCATCCGGGAAATCAGGAGACGTATGGACTGGGAACGGCTGCGCCGGATTGTTGCCGCACTGCAGGAAAAGGATAATATCCATCTTCACCTGGATTTGATAGCGGGGCTTCCCTATGAGGATTCGGCTAGCTTCCGCAATTCCTTTAACGAAGTATACGCCTGCAGGCCGGAGCAGCTGCAGCTTGGTTTCCTAAAGGTTCTGAAAGGTTCTTATATGCATGAGAAAGCTTCTGAATATGAGATCCATTATACGGATAAGCCTCCTTATGAAGTCCTTTTTACCAAATGGCTGCCTTATTCCCAGGTCCTGAAGCTCAAAAGGGTGGAGGAAATGGTGGAGTTGTATTATAACAGTTCCCAGTTTGCCCATACGCTTCCGGTTTTGGAGAAAGCGTTTCCGGATCCCTTCCGTCTGTATGAACAGCTGGCGGAATATTATGAGACAAAAGGATATTTCGTGAACAATCCCGCCAGAGCTTACCGCTATCAGGTCCTTCTGGATTTTGCGCTTTCGGCCGATCCGGACAATATGACGCTGTACAGACAGCTTCTCACCCTGGATATGTATCTGCGGGAGAATTTGAAAAGCCGCCCTGCCTTTGCCCTTCCTCTTCGGGAACAGCAGGAAGCGAAAGAAAAAATTAACGGTTTTTACCGCCGGGAGGAATGCAGTCCGTCCTTCCTGAAGGAATATGTGGAGGACGGCTATAACGCAAGGCAGATGGCGCGTATGACCCATATCGAATGCTTTACCCTTCCGGTGTGGGAGAAAGAGAATCCGCAGGGAAACGGCGGCGGGGCCGTATATTACCTGCTGTTTGATTACAGGAAAAGAAATCCTTTAAATCAGGAAGCGTATACGATGCTGCTTCCGTTGGCATAATGGAGAAAAAAATGAAACAAAAAGAACGAATTGAAAACATACTGGGACTTTTGGATCAGCATTACGGTACGGATATTATCTGCTATCTCGATTATGAAAATGCATGGCAGCTGCTCATTGCCACTATTTTAAGCGCACAATGCACGGACGCCAGAGTCAATGTGGTGACGAAGGATCTGTTCCGGAAATATACCAATGTGGAGGCTTTTGCCAATGCGGATTTGAAAGAACTGGAAAAAGATATCCATTCCACCGGCTTTTACCATAACAAGGCAAAAAATATCATTGCATGCTGTCAGGATCTGGTTCATAAATTCGGCGGACAGGTGCCCGAATCCATAGAGGATTTGACATCGCTGGCCGGTGTGGGAAGGAAAACGGCAAATGTAATCCGCGGAAATATATATAACGAACCCAGCATTGTGGTGGATACCCACGTAAAAAGAATCTCTTACCGTCTGGGCCTGACAAAAGAAGAAGATCCGGTAAAGGTGGAATTTGATCTGATGAAGGCGCTGCCCAAGGATCACTGGATCCTTTATAATCTTCAAATCATCGCATTAGGCAGGGAAATCTGCAAAGCGCCTAACGCAAAATGTGAAGCGTGTTTTTTGACCGAATACTGTCCATACTATAAAAAGGAGAACGGGAAAAAAACAGCCTCAAAAAAGAAAACGGGTGCGGGCAAGTGAACGGCCCGGTAAAGGACTATATCTGCCTGGATCTGGAAACTTCCGGCCTTCATCCCAAATATGATAAAATCATTGAAATCGGAGCTGTTAAGGTAAGAGACGGGCACGTGACGGAGCGTTTCGAAATGCTTGTGAATCCGGGCCGTAAGCTGAGCGCGGCCACCACAGATATTACAGGGATACGGGACGGGGATTTGGAAACGGCGGCAGACATTTCCCGGGTATTTCCTGCTTTTCTTACGTTCAGCCAGGAATTGCCGCTTCTAGGGCACAGCATCCTTTTCGACTATTCTTTTCTGAAAAAAGCGGCGGTAAATCTGGGTTTCTCATTTGATAGGAAGGGGATTGATACCCTGAAGCTGGCGAGAAAATTCCTGCCGGAACTGGAAAGCCGGAAACTGGAATTTTTATGTTCGCATTTCCAAATTCCTCATACACCCCACCGGGCGCTGGGGGATGCCGCGGCCACACAACTGCTTTATGAAAAACTGTGCGGCCTGTTCTGGAATGAAAAGGATTTTGAACCCCAGCCTCTCGTTTATAAAGTGAAAAAGGAAGGACCTGCCACCCCGGCGCAAAAGGAAAGGTTATACAGGCTTGTTTCCCTTCATAAACTGGAACTGGATACGGATATAGAGAAAATGACCAAAAATGAAGCCAGCCGGACAATCGACAAAATACTGGGTCAGTATAAGAAATCGGCGGGTAACAGTTCAGACTTGTCTGAACTGTTACATCGGCGGAGTGAATAGTAACAATTTCCGGCTTATCTCTGCTTGCAAAAACAGAGGCATTCATATATAATAAGCATCTGAACAGGTAGGATTGGCAATGGTTCAGACTTGTCTGAACGGCTGCCGGGATTGAATGCGATTTTTCATATCCGGTAAAGTATATGGAAAATGTCGGGAGGCATGGTAAATGTTTAATTTAAGTAATAAGAAAACACAAAAAGTAATTTCATCCGTCATCATCATTATTCTGGTGCTGGCGATGGTAGTGCCCACACTTCTGTATTTTCTATAAGGATAGGAGCAGCATATGAAGAAATGGATTTGGACACTGGCGCTTGTATGTACCCTGGGCATTGCTGCGCTTGCGGCGGGCATGCATTCCAAAGCACAGGCAAGGCCGGATGATACGATACTGGAAGGGGTTTATGCAGGTGAGATATCCCTTTCCGGCATGACGCGGGAGGAAGCCAGGACTGCTGTCCAGTCTTATGTGGATTCCCTGGGAAGCAGTTCCATTGTTTTACATGTAATGGATGGAAACACCGTATCCGTCACTGCGGCCGAGCTGGGACTGGGCTGGGGGAATCCGGATTTGGTGGAGGATGCCGTAAATCTGGGAAAGACCGGCAACGTGGTCGTGCGTTACAAGGCGCTGAAGGATCTGGAGCATCAGAATAAGGTATATGACATCGCTTTTTCGTTTGATAAAGAAGCGATTGCATCGGTAGTGGAAAATAAATGTGACGCTTTTAATGTGGAAGCGGTTGATGCCCATCTGAAAAGAGTTGACGGCTCTTTTGTCATTGAAGAAGGGCAGACCGGTATCGTGGTTGACAATACGGCTTCTGAAAATGCGATTTATGAATACCTGACCACTCAGTGGAAGGGCGGTGACGGTGCCGTAGATCTGGCAGTGACGGAAGAAGTGCCGAAGGGCAACGCGGAAGAACTGTCCAAGGTTAAGGATGTGCTTGGCACCTTTACCACCAGCTTCTCCTCTTCGGGAAGAGACAGAAGCGCCAATGTTACCAATGGCTGCAATCTGATCAACGGGGCGACTATCCTGCCGGGTGAGACGTTTTCCACCTATGAGGCCGTTAGCCCGTTTACAGAGAGCAACGGGTATTATATGGCAGGCTCCTATCTTAACGGGCAGGTGGTGGACAGTATCGGCGGCGGTATCTGTCAGGTATCCACTACGCTTTATAATGCGGTGCTCAAATCGGAGCTTCAGGTGGACGAAAGGCATAACCATTCCATGATAGTTGGTTATGTAAAGCCTTCCATGGATGCGGCGATTGCCGAGTCAGCGGGGAAGGACTTCAAATTTACAAATAATACGGGATATCCTATCTATATTGAGGGATATACCAGCAATAAAAATATTACCTTCACCATTTACGGCGTGGAGACAAGAGATCCGGGCCATGTGGTAACCTATGAAAGCGAAGTGCTGGAGACTATCCAGCCTAACTCCGAAAGCATTGTCCAGACCACATCACAGCCTATCGGGTTTGTGGAGGTACAGTCCGCCCATATCGGCTATAAGGCGAGACTGTGGAAAGTGGTCACCGAAAACGGAGTGGAAGTAAGCAGGGAACAGATTAACAGCAGCAGCTATAAAATGGTACCCCGCACCGCAACTGTAGGGGTTGCCACCAATGACAGCAACGCTTATAATGAAATGCAGGCGGCCATTGCAACGGGAAGCATTGACCATGTAAAGAGTATCGCCGCGGCATTGAAATCCGGCCAAAGCACCACACCGCCCGCGGACGGAATGGATCCCGCATTAGCGGCTATACTGGCAGGAAAAACGCCGGAGGAACAGGCGGCTTTGATTCAGCAGTATAATGAGCAGCTGGCGCAGCAGCAGCAACAGACGGGGCAGTAAAGCTGTGTAATCAGAAAAATGGGAGCACGGGATGAAGATTGGCAAGGTGCAAGAGAGCGTTCTGAAACGTTCCGTATTAAGACAACTGAAAACCCGGAGGGGTGAAATCATACTTGGCGCAGGTCTGGGGGAGGACTGCGCCATTTTGGCACCCGGTGAAGGAGAAATTATACTCCTGTCCTCTGATCCGATTACGGGAACCGGCAAGGATATGGCCCGCTATGGAATCCATGCATCCGCCAATGATATCGCCGCGTCGGGCGGTGAGCCGACAGCAGTATTGCTGACTATTCTTCTTCCTCCGTCCTGTGAGGAGAAGGAACTCAGGGAATTGATGGCCCAGGCGGAAGAAACCTGCGCGTCTTTACATATTCAGATAGCAGGAGGACATACGGAGGTTACCGATGCGGTAAACCGTATGGTACTGACGGTTACCGCTGTGGGAAAGGCGGCGGCAGGCACTGCTGTGGCGACCGGTACGGCAAAACCTGACGGGGATCTCGTCGTTACCAAATGGATCGCCCTGGAAGGGACCTCTATTGCCGCAAAAGAAAAAGAAGAACAATTGCGCACACGCTTCCCTGGCTTTCTGGTAGAGGAGGCCATGGCCTTTGACAGATACCTTTCGATTATACCGGAGGCCGCAGTCGCCGGAAAGTCCGGCGTTTGGGCCATGACGGACGTGACCGAGGGAGGAATATTCGGTGCGCTTTGGGAAATGGCGGAAAGTTCAGGCGTCGGACTGGAAATAGACTTGAAAAAACTGCCCATCCGGCAGGAAACGGTAGAAATCTGCAATTTTCTGGATTGGAATCCCTATGAACTGATTTCGGGAGGAAGCCTTTTGATTGCAGCGGAAAACGGGGCTGATCTGGTACGGAAGCTGGAAGCGGAAAAAATTCCGGCTGCAGTGGTGGGGCGAACCACCCGCGGAAAGGATCGGATCGTGAAAAACGGAGAGGAAAAGCGTTTTCTGGAGCCGGCCAAACCGGATGAGCTATATCAATTATAGTAAGCCGGCCTGATGGCGGACCGGCAGACAGGAGTGATAATATGAGAGAGCTAAGAGAACAGTTGTTAGGTATTATTGAGAAAAACAGCCGTATCGATCTAAAAGAACTGGCTGTTATACTCGGCGTGGAAGAAATCGACGTGGTGAATGAGCTTGCGGCTATGGAAGCGGAAGGAATCATCTGCGGATACCATACCTTGATTGACTGGGATAAGACCAGTCTTGATAAAATATCCGCGCTGATCGAGGTGCGTGTGACCCCTCAGAGAGGCCAGGGTTTTGACAATATAGCAGAAAGAGTATATAAATATCCTGAAGTGAATGCCGTATACCTCATATCCGGCGGCTTTGACCTTCTCGTGACATTGGAAGGCCGTAACCTGAAGGAAATCTCCAGCTTCGTTTCGGAGAAGCTTTCCGCCCTGGACGGCGTACTGAGTACCGCAACCCATTTTATCCTGAAGAAATACAAGGATCACGGAACCATTCTTGCTAAAAAATATGAAGATACAAGGGAGAAAATTACGCCATGAGAAATCCATTGTCCGATAAAATCGTAGATATCAAACCGTCGGGCATTCGGAAGTTTTTTGACATCGTGAGTGAAATGGAGGATGCCATTTCCCTTGGGGTGGGCGAACCCGACTTTGATACCCCCTGGCATATCCGGGATGAGGGTATTTATTCCCTGGAAAAGGGAAGAACCTTCTATACCTCCAATGCAGGGCTGAAGGAACTAAAACTTGAAATCTGTAATTACTTAAAGCGCCGCTTTGATCTTTCATATGACTATGGCAAAGAGGTGCTGGTTACCGTAGGCGGTTCGGAAGCCATTGATATAGCCCTGCGTACCATGGTCAATCCCGGGGATGAGGTCCTGATCCCCCAGCCCAGCTATGTTTCCTATGAACCCTGTGCCATACTGGCGGATGCGGTTCCGGTTATCATTGATCTGAAGCCGGAAAATGAATTCCGCCTTACCGCCCGGGAACTGCGGGAAGCCATTACCGATAAGACCAAGGTTCTGGTACTTCCTTTTCCCAATAACCCGACAGGGGCCATTATGGAACGGGAAGATCTGGAAGCCATAGCAGAAGTAATCCTGGAGAAGGATTTGCTCGTGATATCTGATGAAATTTATGGGGAACTGACCTATAAAGGGAATCATGTTTCCATCGCCAACATACCGGGAATGAAAGAAAGGACCATTCTGATCAATGGCTTCTCCAAGTCTTATGCCATGACCGGCTGGCGCCTGGGCTATGCCTGCGGACCGTCTGTCATCATTGAACAGATGCTTAAAATCCATCAGTTTGCCATTATGTGCGCCCCTACCACAAGCCAGTATGCTGCCGTGGAAGCGCTGCGAAACGGCGATGATGATGTGAAGGAGATGCGGGATGCCTATAACCAGAGAAGGCGTTATCTGATGTACTCCTTTGGTGAGATGGGGCTTCCCTGTTTTGAACCCTATGGAGCTTTCTATGTGTTCCCCTGCATCAAAGAATTCGGCATGACCAGTGATGAATTTGCGACCCGATTCCTGCAGGAGGAAAAGGTGGCTGTTGTTCCCGGTACCGCTTTCGGCGAATGCGGGGAAGGCTTTATCCGGATTTCTTACGCCTACTCTTTGGAAAACCTGAAGGCAGCTATCGGCAGGCTGGCGGATTTTGTGGAACGGCTGAAAAAGGAACGGAAATAAGAATAGAGAAGGAGGAAGAGGAATGTCCGAAGAGGTGAAACTGATTCTTGAAAAATTAGATAAGATAGAACAAAGATTTGATAATCTGGAAGAAAAAATGGAGGAAGAATTAAAAAATCTAAAACATCAAATGATGAAGAATACAGCGGAATTAAAAGGTATGGATGCCATGATTTTCGATGAAGTGGAAAGAGTCCATGAAATAATGCTTAAAAAGACAAAAGAGCTTGAAAGGCAAATAGGGTAACGTATGAATATCGTACTGCACCAGCCGGAAATTCCGGCAAACACAGGAAATATAGGACGTACCTGCGTAGCCACCGGTTCGGTACTTCACTTAATAGAACCCTTGGGTTTCCGCCTGAGTGAAAAAGAAATTAAACGGGCAGGAATGGACTATTGGAAGGAACTGGACGTAAGACGTTATGTAAACTATGAAGAATTCCTGGAAAAGAACCCTGGAGCCAAAATATGGATGGCTACTACCAAAGCCAGACATGTATATACGGATGTCTCATTCGGCCCTGATGACTTTATCATGTTCGGCAAGGAAAGTGCAGGGATTCCGGAAGAAATCCTCGTGGATAATGAAGATACCTGTATCCGGATCCCTATGCTGGATAAAATCCGTTCCCTCAATCTGAGTAATTCTGTTGCTGTTGTTTTGTATGAAGCCCTGAGGCAGAATAACTTTGAAGGGATGCTGCTTGAAGGCGAGCTTCACAGGCTGCATTGGAAGGAGCAGACGGGTCAATAATTCCAATGGCGGCATTCGTTACCATGGCGCAGGCGGCAGTATTTATATTGGCGTCTCTGATTTATCTGGTCCGAATTTCTCCATTAATACCAATTGTCCCTCCGCCCCATTTGTGCTACACTGATCTTACAAAGTAAAAGGCATCGGTTTCCGGTGATACATACGCAGGGAAAACGTAACGGTGAAGGTACGGAACAGTTACGGGAAAACAAAATAAACTTCGGAAGAAGAATCCGGGAGAGACAAGAACATCTGCGCCGAAGGGGCATAAACTCTCAGGCAAAAGGACCGGATTTGGACGAAACTCTGGAAAGGTGAAGTGTGCATGGAACCAAAGGTTCCAAAGGTCCCAAAGAACCATAGGCCCCAAAGAACCCGCACAGTTCTTAGGATTTAAGGCTTAGGCGCACACCGGCACCACCGACGAGGCAGCTTCTTTCCACAGGTCATTCCACTGCGGATACCTATATGGAAAGGGGTAATCTTTCAGGTACGAAGACAGGGAAGGCATATAGCTTTAAGGCTATATGCCTTTTTGTGTCCGGAACAAGCCGGGAATGTCTGAAGCGTATTCAAAGAAAGGGGTATAAGGCGGATGGAAGAATGCAGAACTACTCTGTATGACATGCATATGAAATATGGGGGAAAGATGGTACCTTTTGCCGGCTTTCTGCTGCCGGTACAGTATGAAAAAACAGGTGTTATCAGGGAGCATATGGCTGTAAGGACCGGATGCGGGCTGTTTGATGTGTCTCATATGGGAGAAATCCTTTGTGAGGGCGAGGGGGCGCTGGATAATTTGAATTACCTGCTGACTAATGATTTCACAGGGATGTATGACGGGCAGGCCAGATACAGCCCTATGTGTAATGAAAAAGGCGGTGTGGTGGATGATCTGATTGTATATAAGATCAAGGATAACCATTATTTTATTGTCGTAAATGCAGCAAATAAGGATAAAGACTTTGCCTGGATGCTGGCGCATCAAAGGAAAGGCGCCTGTTTTACGGACATATCCGGCAGGGTAGGGCAGATTGCACTCCAGGGGCCGGCGGCACGGAAAATCCTGGGAAGGATTGCTGCACCGGAATGGATTCCCGAAACGTATTACAGCTGTAAGACAGAAGGGAGCGCTGCAGGGATGAGGTGCCTGATTTCCAAAACCGGTTATACGGGGGAAGAGGGATATGAGCTTTATGTGGACAGCAAAGAGGCGCCGGTTTTGTGGGAGTCGCTGATGGAAGCCGGAAAGGAGGAGGGACTGGTGCCCTGCGGGCTGGGAGCCCGGGATACCTTGCGGCTGGAGGCGGCTATGCCTCTGTATGGGCATGAAATGAATGATGAAATTACGCCACTGGAAACCGGATTACAGTTTGCCGTTAAGAGGAACAAAAAAGATTTTGTCGGGAAAGAGGCCCTGGATAAAGCCGGAGAACCCGCAAGAAAGAGGGTGGGCCTTAAGGTGACCGGAAGAGGAATTATAAGAGAGGGGGCCGCTGTATATATAGGAGAAGAGCAGATCGGATGGAGTACCTCCGGGACACATGCCCCTTTCCTGGGATATCCGGTCGCAATGGCGTTGGTTCAGGCGCATAAGGCGGATGTGGGAAGCCGTGTGGAGGCAAAGGTGAGAGGCCGGCGCGTGGAAGCGGAGGTTGTGAAGCTGCCTTTTTATAAAAGACAGGTATAAATAGAATTGCCGTTTAGGCTAAGAAACAGGAGGAAAAAACATGAATTATCCCGAAAATTATAAGTATTCAAAATCTCATGAATGGGTGTTGCCAGACGGAGAAGGAACGGTCCGGATCGGGCTTACGGATTATGCGCAGAAGGCTTTGGGGGATCTTGTATTTGTCAATCTGCCCGAACCGGAGGATAGAGTCAGCGCAGGAGAGCCTTTTGGTGATGTGGAATCGGTCAAGGCGGTATCGGATGTATACTCCCCGGTTACCGGTATTGTGGAAGCGGTAAATGAAGAGCTGCTGGACAGTCCGGAGCTTATTAATTCGGATGCCAATGAGGCATGGCTGATAAAAGTAAAGGATATTACGGATCAGGAGGAACTGATGGACGCGGCGGCGTATGAGGCCTTTGTTGAGGGGTTGGAGTAAGTACTCCGGGAAGGAGGATAAAGCAGATGGGTTCTTATATACCGGCGACGGATGAGCAGCGTGGGAAGATGCTGGAGACTGTGGGGCTTGCATCTACGGAAGAACTATTTGCCGGGATCCCTTCGCAGGTAAGGCTGCAGGGAAAGCTGCAGATACCGGAAGGCATGCCGGAAATGGAGGCGATCCGGAAAATGGGGGACTATGCGGAAGAAAACCGTATTTTCAGACATATTTTCCGGGGAGCGGGCGCTTATGATCACTACATACCTTCGATTGTGAAGGAGGTGGTATCCAAGGAAGAATTTATTACCGCGTATACCCCGTATCAGGCGGAAATCAGCCAGGGTATCCTGCAGTCCATCTTTGAATACCAGACTATGATTTGTGAACTGACAGGCATGGATGCGGCAAATGCTTCCGTTTATGACGGGGCATCTGCTGCGGCAGAAAGTATTTTTATGTGCAGAGACAGGAAGCGTACCCGGGTACTGGTTTCGGAAACCACCAATCCGCAGGTGCTGGAAGTGATAAATACCTATTGTCACGGACGGCAGGTTGTGGCAGAAACGGTTCCCGCCAAGAAGGGAAGCACGGATCTGGAGGCCCTGGAGGATATGCTGGATGAAACGGTTGCCTGTTTTTATGTCCAGCAGCCCAATTATTATGGCATTCTGGAGGACGGAGAAGCCTGTGCAAAGCTGGTACATGACAAAGGAGGAAAGCTCATCATGGGCTGTAATCCCATTGCGCTGGCAATCGTGAAAACACCGGGTGAATGCGGTGCGGATATCGCTGTGGGTGAAGGGCAGCCTTTGGGTATGCCGTTGTCCTTCGGCGGGCCGTATCTGGGATTTATGGCGGCCGCCAGGGATATGATGCGCAAGCTTCCCGGCAGGATAGTGGGGGAAACGGTGGATACGGAGGGAAAACGGGGCTTTGTATTGACCCTTCAGGCAAGGGAACAGCATATAAGAAGAGAAAAGGCAGGAAGCAATATCTGTTCCAATGAAGCGCTTTGCGCCCTGACGGCATCGGTTTATCTGTCGGCAATGGGCCCCGGCGGATTGAAGCAGGCAGCGGTCTTAAGTACCTCCAAAGCCCATTATCTGCAGGCGGAACTGGAAAAAGCAGGTCTGCATCCCGTGTATGAGGCGGAATTTTTTCATGAATTTGTGACCGATGCACCCCAAGGGGGCAAAACCCTTCTCAAGGTTCTGGAGAGGCACGGATATTTGGGAGGGCTTCCCCTGCCGGACGGTAATCTTCTCTGGTGTACCACGGAAAAGAACACGAAGGCGGAAATGGATGAACTGGTGAGGCTGATTCGGGAGGTGGAAGCGGATGAAACTGATTTTTGAGCGAAGTAAGGAAGGAAGGGGATTATGCCTGCTGCCTGCCTGCGATGTTCCTGTTGTGCTGCCTTCCATGGAAAGGAAAAGCCCTTTACGGCTTCCCCAGGTATCGGAAAATGATATCAGCAGGCATTACACACAGCTGGCAAACGCCACACACGGTGTAAATGACGGTGCTTACCCGTTAGGATCCTGCACCATGAAATACAATCCCAAAGTGAATGATGAAGCGGCTTCCCTGCCCGGCTTCACCCGGATTCATCCGCTGCAGCCGGAGGAAACCGTCCAGGGCTGCCTGCATGTGCTGCGGGATGCGGAAAAGATTTTTTGTGAAATAACCGGAATGGATGCCATGACCTTTCAGCCGGCAGCGGGCGCCCACGGGGAGTTCACGGGGCTGCTTCTCATACGGGCCTTTCACGAAAGCAGAGGGGACGGGAAGCGGACCAAAATCATTGTGCCGGATTCCGCCCATGGAACCAATCCTGCCAGTGCGGTTATGGCAGGCTACAAAGTGGTGAACATCCCGTCCACCCCGGAAGGCTGCGTAGACCTGGAAAAGCTTGCCGCGGCTGTGGGAGAGGATACGGCGGGCCTTATGCTGACGAATCCCAATACCGTAGGGCTGTTTGACAAAAACATTCTGGAAATTACCCGGATTGTCCATGAAGCGGGGGGACTGTGCTATTATGACGGAGCGAACCTGAATGCGGTGATGGGGGTGGCAAGGCCCGGGGATATGGGCTTTGATGTCGTGCATCTGAATCTGCACAAGACCTTTTCCACGCCTCATGGGGGAGGAGGACCGGGCAGCGGTCCTGTGGGCTGTAAGGAATTCCTGAAACCCTTCCTTCCGGGAAAGGCAGCGGCGGCAGGGGACGGAAGCTTCCATTTCCTGGAGTACCCCCATTCCATCGGTATGGTGCGGGCATTTTACGGCAATTTCCTGGTGGTGGTGAGAGCACTCTGCTATTGCCTGACATTGGGGCCGGAAGGAATTACCCAGGCGGCCCATATGGCGGTGCTGAATGCCAATTATGTGCGCGTCCGGCTGGCGGAAGGCTATAAGATGGCCTATGACGGAATCTGTATGCATGAATTTGTAATGACCCTGCAGCCGGAAAAGGATAAGGCAGAAGTTACGGCTGTGGATGTGGCCAAGGCTCTTCTTGACTATGGGATCCATCCGCCGACTATGTATTTCCCTCTCATAGTCCATGAGGCATTGATGGTAGAGCCTACGGAAACGGAGTCTATGGAAAATCTGGATGAATTAGTGGAGGCGTTTCTGGAAATCCACCGGAAGGCGCTGGAGGATCCGGAATGGGTGCGGACGGCGCCGCATATGACGCCGATCACCCGTCTGGATGAGGTGGGAGCCGCCCGGAATCCCCGTCTGCGTTATGAGTTTCCATAGAAGCAGGGGGTATAACTATGATTCAAAAGCTATATACCATCGAATCCGGAAGCCTGGATCCTTATCTGAATCTGGGACTGGAGGAATATCTGATGTACCAGGCCGGCAGGACGGAGTGTATCCTGTATCTGTGGCAGAATGAACGGACGGTGGTAATCGGCCGGAACCAGAATGCCTGGAAGGAGTGCAGGGCGGAGAAGCTGGAGGAGGACGGCGGGCATCTGGCCCGCCGTCTTTCCGGAGGAGGCGCCGTATTCCACGATTTGGGAAACCTGAATTTTACCTTCCTTGCCCGTAAAGAGAATTACGATGTGGAAAAACAGACGGAGGTCATTCTCAGGGCGGTAAACAAGCTGGGGATCCGGGCGGAGAAAAGCGGCCGGAACGACATTACGGTAAAGGGATGTAAAATATCAGGAAATGCCTATTACCGTACCGGGGATTACTGCTATCATCATGGAACCATCCTGCTGCATACGGATCAGGAACTGATGGAAAGATATCTGCGGGTTTCACGGAAAAAGCTGGATTCCAAAGGGGTCGATTCCGTACGCAGCCGGGTGGGAAATCTGTGCGCCTGGGTACCGGATTTGAACAGGGAGCGTATGACGGAGACGCTGAAGGAAGCGCTTGGCCTTTGCTACGGCTGTCCCGTGGAAGATTTTCCGGGAGAACGGCTGGAAGGGGAGGACATACAGAGACGGGCGGAACGGTTTGCATCCTGGGAATGGAAATACGGGAGGCAGATCCCCTTCAGCGATGAGGTGGAGGAACGTTTTCCCTGGGGGGAAATCCGCATACAGCTCAATGTGGATGAGGGTAGGATTCAGGAGGCCCGTCTTTTCACCGATGCCATGGATGCAGAGCTTACGGGCCGGCTGGAAAAATACCTCGCCGGGCTGTTATTTCGGAAAAAGGAAATCCGGAATGCCATGGATGGGTTTCAGACGGAGAATGAATTACAGACTCTTATGAAAAAGGATATCACAAACCTTATGGAACTTTTTTTTTAAGAGGTACGGTCGGGAAAGGTAAGAATTCAGACAGGCTGCGCATTTCCTGCGCAGACCGTAAAAAAGCGTAGTGGAAACGGGAGGGTTCCTATGGAAATGCATTATGATCTTATCGTAATAGGTGCGGGACCCGGGGGATACCCGGCGGCTATCCGCGCCGCACAGGAAGGATGGAAGGTAGCGGTTGCGGAAAAAGGCGCCCTTGGAGGGACTTGTTTAAATAACGGTTGTATTCCCGCTAAAACGCTTCTTCATGCTTCCGGTTTATACCGGAAAATACGAGAGGCGGCAGAAGAGGGGATCCGGGTATCGGATCTGCAGATTGACATGGATGCCCTGCAGAACAGGCGGAAGGATGTCATCACTTCCCTGCGGGAGGGGATTGCCCTGCAGTTTAAAAAAAATAAAATCACATGGTACCAGGGGAATGCCGTGATAACGGAACATAATCAGGTAACGGTCACTGCTCCGGAACAGACCATATGCCTTTCGGCGTCCCACATTCTGGCCGCGGCCGGTTCGGAGCCGGCGATACTCCCCATACCCGGCCTTTCCGAGCCCGGCGTGGAAAACAGCACCAGCCTTCTTACCGGGAACCGGCTCTATGATCACCTGGTTATTATCGGCGGCGGTGTCATTGGTATGGAGTTTGCACAATATTACAGTGATTTCGGAAAAAAAGTCACCGTACTGGAAGCTATGGACCGGATTCTGCCCGGCATGGACAGGGAAATCGCACAGAACCTGAAAATGATTCTGAAAAAAAGAGGGGTGGAAATCCATACAAAAGCCGCCGTGACACGTGTGGAAAAAAAGGAACAGGGAGGCTGGCTGTGCTATTATAAAGAAGGGGCACCTTCCGGAAAAGAAGGACAGGAAGCGATTGTTTCGGCAGACGGCCTGCTGTTGGCAGTGGGACGCAGCGCCTGCGGGGATGGGATATTTTCACCGGAACTGGCGGGCAGGGCCGGTGTGGAACGCGGCCGGATTCCGGTGGATGAGCATTATCAGACCCGGATCCCCGGCGTTTATGCGGTGGGGGATGTGACGGGAGGAATCCAGCTCGCCCACGCGGCTGCGGCACAGGGGCTGCTGGCGCTGGATCATATGAAAGGACGCCTGCCTTCCCGTAGCATACAGGTCATTCCTTCCTGTGTTTATACGGATCCGGAAATTGCCAGTGTGGGAATGACGGCGGACGAAGCAAAGGCGGCAGGTATTCCGGTAAAAACAGGCAAATACATTATGTCCCTCAACGGAAGATCCCTTCTGTCACGGCAGGAGAGGGGGTTCATCAAACTGGTGGCGGAAGAACGCACCGGCAGACTGCTGGGCGCACAGCTCATGTGTGCCAGAGCCACGGATATGATAGGGGAACTGACGCTGGCAATAGCCGGAGGCAGGACGGCAAAGGAGATTGCCGCGGCAGTCATGCCTCATCCCACCTTCGCAGAAGGGATAGCGGAGGCGGCGGAGGAGTTATGCGGGTTGTCGGAACTTTGTCCGGGGGTGACGGAGATGGTGACGAAACTGGATAGTGGGATTCAGGCGGTTACAGGTAGGTAACAGTTGCATAGAAAGGGACAAAATATGCAGGTAAAGACAACAAGCGGGATTGTGGAAGGCTGCTGGAAGGATGGTTATTATAACTTCCTGGGGATTCCCTATGCAAAAGCAAAACGGTTTTTTCCTCCGGAAAAAAGGGAATGGGAAGGCGTTTACAAAGCCTTCGCCTTTGGCAGGAAGGCCCCCCAGTCCTGTCAGCAGGATGGGGAAAAGGGACAGGAAGGGGGTGCCCGGGAATACGGGGAGGATTGCCTGAACCTGAATATTTATGTACCGGGAAAGCAACAGATGCCGCGTTCTGCCGGCCGTCTTTATGTTCCGCAACAGATGTCATGCTCTGCGGGCTATTCTCCTAATCCGTCAGACGCCCGCTTAGAGGAGAGGGAAAAACTGCCGGTAGCGGTATACATACACGGAGGTGCATTCCAGAACGGCAGCAACCGGGACAGAAGCGGGGCACAGGTGATACGGGATCACCGTTTTATTTATGTATCCGTAAATTACCGCCTGGGAGTGCTGGGCTATCTGTATTTGGGAAAAGTTCTGGGAGAAACGTTCCGGCATACAGGAAATATCGGAACGTTGGATCAGCTGGCGGCCCTGGGCTGGATCCGGGATAATATCGCTTCCTTCGGCGGGGACGTTTCCCGTATTACCGTATTCGGGGAATCCGCCGGAGCGAAAGCCCTGGGGGCGCTTTTGCTGAAGCCGGAAATGAAAACCTGCTGCAGCCAGGTGATGATGGCAAGCGGAGCCTATCAGTGTATCCGGGATGAAGAAACAGCAGCGGCGGTGACGGATGCTTTTCTGGAGCTGGCCGGTCTGCAGGATCCCGGGGATATCCTGGAGCTGGATGTGGATAACCTGTTGGAAATACAAGGCAGGCTTGTGGATAATCCGGGAAACACCTGTATGTTCGGACCGGTGTCGGATGGGATAACCATCCCCCATGACTGGGAAACTATCCTGAAAAGTCCTGCTTACTGGTCCGGGAATGCCATTGTGGGAAGCTGCAGGCATGAAATGGTCTTCCGGCGGCTGGAGGATCCGGCTTTTGCGTGTCATGCACCGGCAGCAGCCGGCGCTTTATTTGGCAGAAATGCCCGGATTGTCCGGGAAGAATTGGCGGACTATGAAAAGAGCCGGGGAAGGAAGCTTACAAAGGAGGAACAGGAAGAAAAGTGGGAACAGCTTCTTTCCGATTATATGTACCGGACCTATAGTCTCCGCCTGGCGGATATCCTTACCCGGAACAACAGCCGTGTGTGGTATTACAGTATGGATTTCGGGACAGCGGCCCATGTACTGGATCAGGCGGCCGCTTTTGACGGTGCCTGGCGGGAGGAGCGGCTTTTTCCGGGAATTCCCCTTTCGGAACGCCGGAAAACGGCGACACTTATTTACGAAAGCTATGTCCGTTTTTTTGAAACCGGGGATCCTAATTGGGAAGGTATTCCGGAATGGAAGCCTCTGTGTGAAGGCAGGATGAAAATGGTCTGGGACAGTCCGGTATACACCGGGATCCTGACGGAAAGCGAAACGCTTGGCCGTTTCCCGGAGACTGTTTTCCAGATCACAGACAAACGGGATCGGTACCTGGCGGTTCCGGAGGCGGAGGAAGCGTCCAGGGCGGAAGAAACCCTGTGGATAAATCCGGATCGGCTTGCATTCTCTCAGGCGGAAAAGGCCCTTTCCTTTACCATGGGGGATATCCGGGATGCCCAAAGACGTCTGTGCCGGTTCGCCCCTTTTCTGGAGGCTTGCTTTCCTGAGCTGGAAAAAAGCCGGGGGATCATCGAATCCCCTCTTCGTGAAATCCCCGCGATGGCGGAGGCTCTGTGGAAGGCCTGGGGGATTGGCGGACAGGAGGAAATACGCAAGGGCCGTGTGCTGATCAAACTGGACAGTGAGCTGGCGGTAGCGGGATCCGTAAAAGCCAGGGGTGGCATTTATGAGATTCTCAAGGTGACGGAGGATCTGGCTTTTCAGGCGGGGCTTCTGAAGGAAACGGATGATTATACCTGCCTCAGGGACTGCAGGGATTTCTTTTCCCGGCATACCATACAGGCAGGCTCCACCGGGAATCTGGGGCTTAGCATCGGTATTATGAGCGCCGCTGTGGGATACCGCGTAGTAGTACATATGCCCGCGGATGCCAGACAGTGGAAAAAGGATCTGCTCAGGAGCAAGGGCGTGATCGTTAAGGAATATACCGGGGACTACGCTGCCGCGGTTGCGGAAGGGAGGGCACTTTCCCAAAAAGATAAAACCAGCTATTTTGTGGATGATGAGCATTCTTCCCTGCTTTTCCTGGGATATGCGACAGCGGCGCTGCGTCTGCAGAAGCAGCTGGAGGAAAAAGGAATCCCGGTGGATACGGATCATCCTCTGTTTGTGTATCTTCCCTGCGGGGTGGGCGGCGCGCCGGGAGGAATTACCCTGGGCCTGAAATATGTGTTCAAAGATGCTGTCCATTGTTTCTTTGGGGAGCCGGTACAAAGCCCCTGTATGCTTCTCGGAATGGCAACCGGTGAGGGCGGGAAAATCCGCGTGCAGGATGTGGGGCTTACCGGAAAGACACTTGCGGACGGTCTGGCAGTGGGAAGTCCGTCAGATCTGGCGGTGCGGAATATGAAACCGCTCCTTGATGGTATTTATACAGTGCAGGATTCCTTTTTGCTGGATTGTATGCGTCTGCTTAAAGAAACGGAAGGCATTGTGGCGGAACCGTCTGCCTGCGCGGCCTTCGGCGGCCTGAGAGCACTGGCGGGATCCAAAGGGACGGCTTTTCTTGGCGGGGTGGGTCTGGCGGATAAAAGCGCCCGTGCCACACATATCCTATGGGCTACAGGGGGCGGCCTCATGCCGGAAAGTGTAATAAAGGAATATCTGCAGCTGTGAGCTGCAAACCGTTACGAGTAATTACCTCCTTTTTTCACATTGGAAAAATATATCTTTTCTTATTCTGTATGGTTTTATTCTGCTAAACGTGTTAAAATAACAGGAAACCTGCATTACATTTATACTATGTAACAATCAATCGGTAAACGGATAGGAGAAGCTATGCAGTATAGAGGGTTTCTTTTATGGAAAAAGGGATGCCTTGCGGCTATTTTGATATTATTTCTGGGAATTTGGTTATCCGGGTTTTCTGTGGAAGCCGGCGGGGACCGGCCGGTAGTCCGTGTGGGATTTCCCATGCAGCAGGGCCTGACAGAGTTGGATGAAGACGGGAACTATACAGGTTATATTTATGATTATTTACAGGAAATCGCCCAATATACCGGATGGGATTATGAATTTGTCCGGATAGAGGGCGATATTAACGAGAGCCTTACCACCCTGCTGGATATGCTGGAAAACGGCGAAATCGATATTATGGGAGGGTTACTGTATAATACCCAGATGGAGGAGAAATATGAATATACCTCCAATAGCTGCGGCATTGTATATACGGTGTTCAAGGTCCTTTATGAAAATACGGCATATAATGAAGCTTCCAGGGAAGAGCAGCATCTGCGGGTGGCGATGATGGAGGGAGCGGTAAAGCGCCGGGAAGAAATGGAAGAATACTGCCGGAAAAGTATGCTGGTTCCGGAAGTAGTGCTCTGCCGGTCGGAGGAGGAAATGGTGCAGGCGCTGAAGGAGGATCGGGCGGATGTCATGATCAGCACCAGCATGGAATATATAGAAGGGCTTCGGACAGTGGCCCGGTTTGCTCCCAGGCCGTTTTACTTCGTGGCGACAAAGGGGAAAACGGAGCTGGTCAATCAGCTGGATAAGGCGCTTCACAGCATTGAACAGGCGGATCCCTATTTTACAACAACGCTTAATGAGAAATATTTCAACCCTCCCAATACCGAGCTGCGTCTCACACCGGAGGAAAAGCAGTATCTGGAACAGGCGGGAACGCTGAAGGTGGGAGTCCTGTCGGATTTGCCGCCTTATCAGTATATGGATGAGGAAACGGGACTGCTGAAGGGAATCGGAGTGGATTTGCTGGACATTATCCGGGAACAGACAGGTCTTTCCTTCCAGCTGGTGGTAGCGCCGGATGATAAGACCCTGAGCCGGATGGCGGAGGAGGGAAGCATAGATTTGGTAGTCGGCATGCCCTATGATTATGAGCTTGCCAGGGAGAGGAACATGGCCATGAGCAGGCCCTATGTTTCTACCCAATATGTGCTCCTCATAAGTGATAACATGCAGAACCAGCAGCTGGACGGCATGAGCATGGCTATGGTGGAAGGCTGCGGCTGCTATTGGGGAGATGCTGCCGGCGGCGTGTTTTTTGATTCCAGGGAAGAGCTTGTACGGGCAGTGAACAGCGGAAAACCATATTATACGTATATGGATGCCTATGTGGCACAGCATTATTTTAATAAGCCGGAGTTCAGGAGGCTGAAGCTGATTCCCCAGGTTAATACCGATAGCAGCACCTGCATCGGGGTCAAAAAGCCTGCAAGCACAGAACTTCTGAATATTCTGAATAAAGTGATAATAGCGCTGCCACAGGAGGAAATGCAGTCCATTATCTATTCGAATACCATCAACAAGGAGAATCCCACCCTTGGGGATTATATCAAGGAAAACCCTTTCCAGGCGGTAGCGGCAGCGGGTATGGTTCTGCTGTTGGTTATTGCCGCGCTTGCCTGGGGAATCTATACGAAGGGAAAGCTGAACCGGAAAATATCCCTGGAGCTTGCAAAGCACCGGGAGATATACGGGCTTGTGAATGATTATTTTTTTGAATATGATATAAAAAATGATTTGTTCACCCTCTCCATGAAAACGGATGGAAACGCCGGAGAAAGGGAAATTTCCTGCAGGCTGAAAGAAGGCGGAGGGCAGAACCGGGATTACCTGAAACAGTTGTTGGAAATTATGACTGCAGAAAACGAAGGGATACGGGAGCTTCAGCTGCCGCAATATAAAAAAGCCGCTCCGGGAGAAGAGAATACCCTCCGATGGATCCGGCTCGCCATGAAAACCATCTATGATTATAAAGGAAATCCTGTCTGTGTCATAGGAAAAATGAATGATATCGAAGAAGAGAAGCGGGAAAAGGAAAAACTGAAAAAACAGGCGGAGCGGGACAGCCTGACCCATGCCTATAATGCTAAGACGAGTCTCAGGCTTATTGAAGAGCGGCTGGCACGGCTGAAAGCAGGCAGCGCAGGTGCTCTTCTTCTTATAGATATCGATAAATTCAAAAGTATTAATGATACGTACGGACATCTGGCTGGCGATCATGTCCTTTGTGAGGTTGCCGGGGTGCTTCAGGAGTGCTTCCGGGAGGAAGATGTGGTCGGAAGGCCGGGAGGCGATGAATTTGTGGTTTACATGGATAACATGAAGGATGCCAAAGCGCTTTCCGATACCTGCGAAAGGCTGATCCGGAAAATACGCAAGCTCGATGTCTCCAGTGCGGGCAAGGTGACAATCAGCATGGGAGCTGTTATGACAAAACCGGGCGACGTTTACGATGAGATATATAAAATGGCGGATAATGCGCTGTATCAGGTCAAAAGAGAAGGACGCGACGGATATTTTATCGCATAAAGAAAAAAAGAATAAAAAAGAAAAGGAACGGGCATGATAGTTACGTAAGAAAAGGAGGTAGCTGTCATGGGAAATAAAGGTCTTGATTATACAGCACTTGTGATTGCAGTTATCGGTGCGATTAACTGGGGACTGATCGGTTTATTCCGTTTGGATCTGGTAGCGCTGATTTTCGGCCAGATGAGTTGGATATCACGTATCGTATATGTGATAGTGGGTATCTGCGGCATCTATCTGCTTACCTTTTTCGGCCGGGTTGGAAACGGCCGGGATAATTAAGCAGGAAATAGGAGGAAGCCTCCGGAAGAATAATCCCTTATTTTCCGGAGGTCTCTTTTCGTTTTTCCGAGGGTGTGCATCCATATTTTTCATAGAACATCCGCCGGAACAGCTTATAGTTGGTGAAACCGTGTCGGGCCAGCAGCTCCGTGATGCTTGCATCCGTACGGATGATATCTTCGCATATGTGGGAAAACCGCACCTGGTTGACAAATTCCAGGAAGGTCATTCCCATATTTTTTTTGAAAAAACGGCAGAAATATTCGGGATTCAGCGCGACAAGGGAAGCTGCGTCCCCCAGGGATATACTTTCCTGATAATGGGCATTTACATAATCCATGACCGTGATCAGACGGGCCCGCTCTTCATCTGTCATGGAACTGGCTTCCGCCCCTTCGGTAGCCTGGAAGCTGCTTACACACAGAAAAAGCAGTTCATACAGGAGGCTGGTAAAGTGGAGCTGATATCCGTATGGCTTTTCCATATAAATATTCCGGATTTCCGTCAGGCAGAAACGGAAAGCTTCATCGGAAGCGGGATTCCCGCAGGAACCATTGAGGAAACGGAGATTGTCAAAATCCGGAACATGCTTTTTTAAAAATGGGTAAGGAATCTGGAGCACCTGGATCCGTGAGTGTTCAGAACAACTGGTGGCGTGGATGTCCCGGGAATTGATGATGGCGAAATCACCTGTCCCCAGACGGAAAGCCCGCTCATTTACCATGATTTCCATATCCCCTCTTGTGATATGCAGGATTTCCAGGCTGTTATGCCAATGCCGGGGCACCAGCACACCCGCATCCTCATAGGAAAAACAGCGTACCTGTATGTCAGGCTCCACCTGTACGTTTTCATGGGTGTAACCGGCGGGAAGGGAATTTTTTTTCAGATGGATGCCGTCGAAATAGCTGCCGCTGTAGGAGGCGGTATAGATATCGGAGGACGGCTGATAGCCGATCCCCTTTTCCCCCTGCTGCGCCAGCGTATCCAATTCCTTCCTGATTTCATTCAGATATTTCATAAAAACTCCCTTCAGGTAAAGAATCACCCTAAAATATGATTTAATTATGTTATATTTTTTGGTATAAGTCAATATTGACCTATAGTAAGTCAGTTTTGAGATAGCGGTACCGGGAGGAACATGCTATCATAAAAATAAGGGTGTCCGAGAGATGTTTTATTCAAGCAAGGTCTTTGATTGGAAAGGAGAATGGTATGACAAGGGAAAAATTGCAGGAACTGATAGGAAAGATGACACTGGAGGAGAAAGCTTCTCTGTGCTCCGGTGCGGATTTCTGGCATACGGAGAGCGTGGAACGGCTGGGAATCCCCGCCATGATGGTTTCCGACGGCCCTCACGGTCTCAGGAAACAGGACCAGGAAGCGGATCATCTCGGGGTGAATGACAGCATTAAAGCCGTATGCTTTCCCGCGGGCTGCGGTACGGCGGCCAGCTTTAACAGGGAACTGATAACCGGAATGGGGGAAGTCCTGGGAGAAGAATGCCAGGCGGAGGGCGTGGGCGTCATCCTGGGGCCTGCAGTAAATATCAAACGTTCTCCTCTTTGCGGACGTAATTTTGAGTATTATTCCGAAGATCCGCTGGTAGCCTCCGAAATGGCGGGTGCGCTGATCAAAGGGGTACAGAGTAAAAATGTAGGGACCAGCATCAAACATTTTCTGGCAAATAACCAGGAAACACGGAGAATGTCCGCTTCCTCCGAGGTAGACGAAAGAACGCTGCGTGAGATTTATCTGGCGGCCTTTGAAGGCGCTGTGAGCAAACAGAAGCCCTGGACGGTGATGTGCTCCTATAATAAAATCAACGGCACCTATGCCGCGGAGCATAAAGAAGCGCTGACCGACATCCTCCGTGATGAATGGGGTTTTGACGGGTTTGTGGTAAGCGACTGGGGTGCCGTAAATAACAGGGTGCCGGATCTGGAAGCGGGCCTGGATCTGGAAATGCCGGCATCCGGAGGAGTCAATGACAGACAGATAGCGGAGGCTGTAAGGGAAGGCCGTATGAACGAGGCTGTCCTTGACCGGGCCGTGGAACGTATCCTGAATATCGTATACCGTTTTGAAGAAACCAGAAATAAAAATGCCGTATTTGACAGAGATAAGGATCATGAATATGCCAAAAAGGTGGCGGAGGAAACCATAGTCCTTCTGAAAAATGAAGAGCAAATCCTGCCCCTTTCCGAAAAAGAGGAAATTGCTTTTATCGGGAAATATGCAAGACAGCCCCGTTACCAGGGCGGCGGCAGCTCCCATATCAACAGCCATAAGGTAACCGGTGCCTGGGATGTGGTAAAGGATTGGGGAACGATATCCTTTGCGGAAGGGTATCGGGATCAGGCGGATGAAACGGACGAAGGGATGATCGCCGAAGCGGTGGAAAAAGCCGGAAAAGCAAAAGCGGCCGTTATTTTTGCAGGGCTTCCGGATGCTTTTGAATCCGAAGGCTTTGACAGAACCCATATGGGCATGCCGGGCTGCCAGAATGAACTGATTGAACGGGTAACTGCCGTGCAGCCGAATACAATTGTGGTATTACATAATGGTTCCCCTGTGGAAATGCCCTGGGCAGACAAGGTTAAGGGAATTGTGGAGGCCTATCTGGGAGGCCAGGCGGTAGGGGAAGCTGTTGTGGATATCCTCTTCGGAAAAGTAAATCCCAGTGCAAAACTGCCGGAAACTTTTCCCTGCAAGCTGGAGGATAACCCGTCCTATCTGTACTATCCGGGCGAAGGGGATAAGGTGGAATACAGGGAAGGTGTTTTCGTCGGCTACCGCTACTATGACACCAAGAAAATGGATGTGCGTTTCCCCTTCGGTTTCGGCCTTTCCTATACCACCTTTGCATATTCTAATCTGCAGGTAAGCGCGTCTGCCATCAAGGATACGGATACGCTTACGGTGAGCGCGGACATAACCAATACCGGAAGTATGGCAGGAAAAGAAGTGGTACAGCTGTATGTATCCGATGTGGAAAGTACCGTAATCCGCCCGGTAAAAGAATTGAAGGGCTTTGATAAGGTGGAACTGCAGCCCGGCGAAACCAGGACGGTTTCCTTTACGCTGGACAAGAGGGCTTTTGCGTATTGGAATACACAGATTCATGACTGGCATGTGGAAAGCGGGGAGTTCCGTATTCTCGTGGGTAAATCCTCAAGGGATATCCAGCTGGAAGCATCTGTTACCGTGGAATCCACAAAGAAGCTTCCCGTGCATTACACCATGGACACCACCTTCGGGGATCTGATGATGGATGAGAAGGCCAGACAGATACTGGCACCCATGATGAAGCTGGACCTGGTGGGAGGAGAAAAGGAAGACAGTGATGCGGCTGCTGCGGCTATTTCCTCCGAAATGATGCAGGCTATGATGAAATATATGCCTCTTCGCGGAGTTCTGAGTTTCCGCAGCGGGGAGGTAAGCCTGGAACAGCTGCAGGGGCTTCTGGAACAGCTGAATGCGGCCCAACAGGTCTGAACTGTGCGAATGTAAGAAGGATAAGTGAAATAAGGCAACCGCTCAGAACGGCTGCCATTAAGAAAAGCCAGGTTTTGTCTCCTGCTGTTACAAGCGTTGACAAACCTGGCTTTTTAACGAGGGAACGGTTCGGGACGGCCCATTATCTGTGATATCCGGTGTGCGGCAGAAAGCAGTTCCGGAATAATAGCATTTATGATTCTTGTATTTTCCATACGGGAACAGGGAGCGGAGATGCTGATCGCAGCATAAGGCATATTGGTATAATCAAAGATAGGACACGCCGCACAGCGTACATCCTTTTCATGTTCCTCGTCATCAATGGCGTATCCGCATTCCTTTATATGGTCGAGTTCTTTTCGCATATGGGAATAATCGGTGATTGTATTCTCCGTGTATCTGATGATTTCCGTGGCTTCCCAAATCAGATCCTGTTCCCTTCGGGGAAGGAAGGCCATAATGGCTTTGCCCACTCCTGTGCAGTACATGGGATTATGCAGCCCGATATGGGATGCCATCCGTACGGTATTGTTGGAAGAATCCTCCTTATAAATATAAACCACCTCCCGGCCTTCCTTTATCACCAGATGTACGGCTTCATTTGTTATCCTTGACAGATGCTGAATATAGGGCCTGGCAACCGAAAGAATATCATAACCGGCAAGGCTGTGGCTGCTGATTTCGAAAAGCTTCAGCGTCAGGAGGTATTTTTTGGATTCCGGATCCTGGGCAATATATCCCCGGTTTCCCAATGTGGAGAGAAGGCGGTGCACCGTGCTTTTGGGAAGCCCTACAGCTGAGGCAAGCTCCAACAGGGTCAGGCCCTGGGGAGCCGGCGACAGAGCTTCAATAATATCAAAAGTTCGTTCCACGGATTGGACGGATGAATTTTCTGCCATGGGGGTACCTCAGTCCTTTTTCTTATATTTTGTATCTCAAACTTCGCAGGTGCCAAATGGCCTTCTGCCCGCTGTCCGTGCGGCGCTCCCGGGACTGAAAAGGATTTTCGCAGATCCATCAGACTGGGCATTCCGATGAGCCCAGGGATGTCAAGTATGTCAGATGAGGCTGACACACTTGACTGGTCTCATCTCCATAATCTGAAAGGTACCTGCAAAAATTCCTTTTCAGTCCCGGGAGTACCGCACGGACAGCGGGCAGAAGGCCATTTGGCACCTGCGAAGTTTGAGTTTGTTTGATATAACTTTATCATTTTTCTCCGGTTAAAGCAAGACATGGCTGGTTGCAGCAGGACACAAAAGACTTCTGGACTGTTACCATTGACAGGAGGGAGGAATTGCGGTATATATGGTATATGATTCCATATTATAAAATATAGTTCCATAATACGGAATTATGTTTCTGCTCCGGATATGGTAAACGGGGGTTCCGATCCTGTGGATAAGAGGGTATTTTAATGAGGGAATTATGTCTGAAAAATCCGGTTTGTGCAATTTTGAGAAACGTTCCGTTGGATATAACGGAGGATTATGCTGCAGCTGTTTTTGAAGGCGGGATTAAAATGTTTGAAGTAGCTCTTAATTCCGGGGATGCCTTCCGGCAGATTGTGCTGTTAAAAAAGTTATTCGGGCCGGAGGCTTCGGTAGGTGCAGGGACGGTTACCACGCCCGCGCGGTGCGGGATTGCCCTGGAGTCGGGAGCGGAGTTTGTACTCACTCCCTCGGTAAACAGGGAAACCATTGCATTTTGCCGGAAGAATTCCATACCGATTTTACCGGGAGTGATGACACCGACGGACGTGGATATCTGCTTATCTTATGGGATTGATACGATGAAGCTTTTTCCCGCAGGTGATTTGCCGGAAAATTATATAAAAAGCCTGAAGGGGCCGTTTGACGGAACGGAATATGTGGCTGTCGGAGGGGTGAACGCCGGGAATATAAGAACCTTTTTTGACAGAGGTTTTATCGGTGTGGGAATGGGGCAGAATCTGGTCCCGAAGGAATATGTGGAAAAGAAGCGTTGGAAAGAAGCTGCGGAATATGTGAAAAGCCTGATGCAGGGCATAAGAAGGGAGCGCCTATGAAAATAGCCGGAGTTAATGTGTATTGGGGCAGGCCCAGATGGGGTTTTGTGGAAATCATTACGGATGATGGCCTGACCGGATGGGGCGAAGCGATTGTCGAGGGAAAAGCCAATACGGTTTTAGCGTGTGTGGAAGAGATGAAGGAATATCTGATGGGAAAGGATCCCATGCATATTGAGGATATCTGGAATACGCTTTACCGGGCCAGCTTTTACCGGGGAGGCCCCGTCCTCATGAGCGCCATTTCCGGAATTGACCAGGCGCTTTGGGATATCAAAGGAAAGTATTATCATGCGCCGGTATATGATTTGATGGGGGGAAGCTGCAGGGATAAGGTGAAGGTTTATTCCTGGATTGGCGGGGACAGGCCGTCTGATGTGGCGAGGGATGCCCTGGAAAAAAAGGCCGCAGGTTTTACCGCTATTAAAATGAATGCCACCGAAGAGATGCAGATTGTGGATTCCTATGAAAAAATCGATCGGGTATTGGAACGGGTTGCCTCTATACGGGAAGCTGTGGGGAAATATTTCGGGATAGCCATCGATTTTCACGGCCGTGTCCATAAGCCCATGGCCAAAATACTGGCTAAAAAACTGGAAGAGTTCCAGCCCATGTTTATAGAAGAACCGGTTTTGTGCGAACATATGGAAGAATTTGCAGAAATACGGAGAGCCTGTGACATCCCGATTGCCACAGGGGAACGGCTTTTTTCCAGATATGATTTTAAACGGCTGCTTCAGACAGGAGGTGTGGACATTATCCAGCCTGATTTGTCCCATGCCGGCGGGATCACGGAAGTGAAGAAAATTGCGGCTATGGCTGAAGCCTATGATGTGGCGCTGGCACCGCACTGTCCGTTAGGCCCTGTAGCCCTGGCCGCCTGTCTCCAGGTGGATGCGACATGCTATAATGCATTTATCCAGGAGCAGAGCATGGGGATCCATTACAACGAACATCATGGTGTCCTTGACTATATCAAGAATAAGGAAGTTTATACATTTACAGACGGATTTGCCGATCTTCCCAAAGGAGACGGCCTTGGAATCGAGGTTAACAGGGAGTTGATCCTGGAAGAAAGCCATACACCCCACAGATGGAAAAATCCGGTGTGGAGGCATGAGGACGGTTCCATAGCGGAATGGTAGGGATACAAGTTTCGCAGGTGGCGGCCCTCCGCCCTGCAAACAGCGGGCGGAGGGCCGCCACCTGTTAAGTTTGAGTTACATATATAAAAAAGGCGCTGTTGCGTCCTGTGTCTGGAAATCTCATAAGCTGTGCGTAAAAGGCGTAAGCTTAAGGAAATCGGGATGCAGGAATGGCAACAGCGTCTGTTTTATGGTAGATATATCCAATAAAGGTCATTATTCTGCCGTTTAAGGCCAATTATACTTAGGAATGCATTCACGTGGTATAATTTGTTAAAAATGCGAGTATTCAACTGCAGAAAGGTTAAACCGTTATTTAATGGTAGTAATGAGAGGAGGTTTTTATGTACGATATAGGGATTTGTGATGATGGTGAATTTATATGCTCCGAATATAGAATTACTGGATTCAGATGGAATTGCAATTATTAGACTTATTACAGGGATGTTTACAATTATCATTTCCTCGTTTTCAGAATGGCTGGTTATGGCTATTGGATGTTGGTTAATTATAAATAATAAGTTTACTATAGGCGCATATATTGCCTTTATTGGCTACCTAGGGCGTTTGTATAAAGTAGCAGAGAACAAGATATTTATTGATAATAATGATATTAACAAAATAAGTATTAAATGTTTAAGAGAACAAATCGCTTATATCCAGCAGGACACTATTATATTTGATGATACAGTACGTAATAATATTACACTTAATATACAGACTAATGAGAGTGTTTTTGAAAAAGTATGTGAAAAAGTTAGACTTGATAAAATTGTAAACGATCTACCAATGAAATATGATACAATGATTGATAAATTATCTTTGTCAGGGGGAGAAAAGCATAAGATAGCTATAGCTCGTGCTATTTTGAAAAACGCAAAGATTATACTTTGTGATGAGATTACCTCTGATTTAGATGGTATTGCCGAAAAAGAAATTATTAATATATTTAAAAATATATCTAATAATTGTACAGTTATATTTATTGCACATAGGATTACTTCTATACTTGGAATGCAAAACATTTGTATTATTAAGGATGGCAAAATAGTTGACTGTGGGAATAGTGATGATCTTTTGTTAAGAAATAATTATTTTAGGGATTTGCTTAATATGCAACCTCAATAATAATTGATATCGTCACTACCGAATGGAAGGATATGGAAAACATGTATCTGCTAATGAAGAATATCACATTAAACTATGGAAAAAAAGAAGTATTATCCAATATTAATATTAATTTGGGATGTGGTATATATGGCCTGTTGGGGGAAAACGGCGCGGGAAAAACAAGCTTATTAAAAATACTTTGCGGGCTGATGAGTCCAACAGGAGGCAGTATTTTATACAATGGTTCTGAAATTGGGAAAATGGGAATTACGTATAGGGTCAATATTGGTTACCTCCCTCAGGTTACTCCATATTACCCTGATTTTTCCGTGGTGGATTATTTATTGTATTTTGCTACAATAAAAGGTATTAGTAATGGAAAAGAGCAGGTAGAACGTCTTCTTAATGAAGCCGGATTGGATAGTGTACAAAATTGTAAAATGAAAAATTTATCCGAAGGGATGAAGCGCAAAGCCGCAATTTTGCAGAGCCTTCTTGGAGAACCTCCCATCTTAATTTTCGATGAGCCTACTGCCGGACTGGATCCAAATGAAAGAAATAAGTTTAAAAGAATGATTAACAGATACTGTGATAATCGAATTATAATAATTTCAACACATCTGGTTTCCGATCTCGAACAATTAGCGGATCGTATTATAGTATTAAGTAAGGGACAGGTAATTAAGCAGGGGGAAAAGACAAATTTGCTTACGGAATTATATGGGAAAGTATGGGAAAGTAAGCTGCCTATAGAAATGATTCATAAAATCAAACCGGAAGATAAAATTATGTATAAGGATAAAGAATATTTTACTGTAAAGACGATCTTAAATGAGAAACCATATGATAATTCTGAAAAAGCAGTTCCCGATCTTGAAGATTTGTATTCTTATTATTTTTAGTGGGTGGTATATAATAAGGTGTTACCCTGATCACGGATATGGGAGGATAAGAAAGAAATGAAGATATTGATGTATGAGATGAAAAAAATAGTATCGGGAAGATTCATAAAAATACTTTTGGCAGGTACATTTTTATTGATAGCCTATATCAATATTTTTGGTACAAGAGGTACTGATTATAAATATGATGAGTATACCGGAACGCTTCAGCTAATTACGGGATGGAATACAGTTAAACTTTATAAAGAAGAAACGGATAAACTGGTGGGTGTGATTTCTGAAGAGGATTTTGAAAAGTACGTAAAAGGCTACAATGCGATTCTCGATAATCCGGATAATTATAAAGGCGATATAACAGGTAATATAAATGACTTAAAACCTGAAATCCGGTATGGTATTCTTCACAGTTATACTCCTATCCTCCCTTATATTCAAGCGGCAGCCCCTGACGGAGTAAGGATAAGGACATTAAAGGAAATTATTCCTGATGCGGTAAACTGCGAGTTCGGGCAAACAGAAATATGGGCCGAACTATTAAAATCATTAAATGGATCCGGGGGAATTATCCTGTCGATTTTAGTGATTGCCAGTACATCAATTATTTTTGCCGGTGAAAAGGAAACAAAAACGGATCAATTAATCTACATGTCAAAAGAGAATAGTAAAGTAAATATAATAAAAACAGCGGCATCCTTTCTTTTTACTTCTATTTTATATTTGATATATCTCATCATTAACTTCGGAAGCAGAATCCTTATCTGGGGGAAAGGTGATGTAAATATTGCTATACAAATGAACAGGTATTTTATAGATTATGAGGCATCTATTACCTTTCTGCAGATGATGGCGATGGCGATGGCGGTTTTTTGGCTGGGCCTGTTTATGCTGACCTCAATAGTACTGTTTATATCTTCGGCCTGTCCCAGTAAATATACGGCAATTATTATATCATTCATTTTAGTTGTAGTAAGTTATATACCATCCGTACTAATGCCTCCCGGCATCATTCACTGGACGCTTTATTTACCAACAAGCCTATTAAGGCCATTAACATATTTTGTAAGTAAGGAAAGATATACGCTGCTGTTTCCTATAGTAATCGCAGGCTGTGCGGCAACTGTTTTTATGACTCTTATTTGTATCCTGTATACAAGATTTAAAAAGTTAGGAAAAGGATAACTTTGTGGGAACGGAACCGTTATGAAAAATGATTGATGCAATCCTGTCCCGGGTAAGTTATAATAGATCTGGGAATACTGGTGACAGGAGGATTTTGCAAATGGAAACTGCCCTGGAAAAGTTCAAGGACATGGAAAAAAGCTGGAAATGGTACCAGATCAACCGATTTATCGGGGCCCTTGCCGGCGCGGTGGTGTATTCGCTGGGGATAAACCTGTTCATCGTACCGGTTGCCCTTTACAGCGGCGGTATTATGGGTTTTTCCCAAATTCTCAGGACTCTGCTCATTCAGTACCTGAATCTGCCGCTCCAGAATTTTGATATAGCCGGTGTGATTTACTACCTGATTAACGTGCCTATATTACTGCTTTCCATGAAACGGATAGGAAGGCGGTTTTTTATCAAAACCGTTATGTGCGTCACCACAGTGACTGTCCTTTTATCAGTGATCCCTATTCCGGTACAGCCCATATTGCCGGATGATACGCTGGCCTGCTGTGTGATCGGCGGTATTATCTGCGGTCTGGGAATGGGACTTGCCTTAAAGAGCGGCGGTTCTCTGGGCGGCATGGATATTGTGGGGATGATGCTGATCAAATGGCGTAAGGATTTCCGTGTGGGGCGGGTGAACCTTATTACCAATATCATCCTGTATTCGGTCTGTATGTTCCTGTTTGATATTCCTACGGTAATCTATTCCCTCATCTATGCATCTTTGAGTTCTTTCGCCATCGATAAGGTACATGCCCAGACAATTAATGTGGAGGTGCGTATCATTACAAAGGCCAGGGATGAGGAGATGGAAAAGGAAATCTTCACCGAGCTGGAGCGGGGGATCACGAAATGGGAAGCTATCGGGGCTTATACGGATGAATCCGTACACATCTTATTTGTCCTGATTTCCAAGTATGAACTGAGCCAGCTGAAAAATATTGTGCACAAATACGATCCCCATGCCTTTATCGTGGTAAACGAAGGGGTAAATGTGGTTGGTAACTATAAAACCCGTCTGTAGGGTGGATACCTGGTTTCAGGAAAACCCCTCCGGAGGATACGCTGTCTGCCAGGCAGGGCGCTTATCCTCCGGAGGGGTTTTTATATGGTTTTATGCTATTGCTGATTGTCCGATTCCGTTTTCGGTTCGCAGGTCAGATGCATTCCCAGCTTCTTGAAAACCGCTTCATCCACGGAGGAGAGCATGACGGAAGAATGAACCTCGCAGCCCTTCAGCTGGCGCAGGGCACTTAAGGCAAGTGCAGCCCGCTTGTCCGTGGCGGCGCTGATGGAGAGGGCGATAAGGATTTCATCCGTATGGAGCCTTGGGTTAATGCTCCCCAGATAAGAGGTTTTCAGTGTCTGGATAGGCTCGATGGCCTGGGGGGATACTAAGTGTACCTCGTGGTCAATGCCTTCCACAACCTTCAGGGAATTCAGGAGGCAGGCGGAGGCGGCGCCCAGGAGGTCGGTGGTCTTGCCAGTCACCAGCGTGCCGTCGGAAAGCTCGATAGCCACGGCGGGATGTCCGGTTTCCTGTTCCCGCTGCATGGCGGCGTTTACCACGGGACGGTCATTGATGGTGAGTCCGGCCTGCTTCATGAGCAGCTGAAGCTTATAGAGGATATCCTTGGAGCTGTTTCCGCGCTTCAGTTCGCACAGGCAGTGGTAATAGCGGCGGATGATTTCCTGGTTGGCGGCTTCCCGGCAGCTGGCATCATCAATGATGCAGTTTCCCGCCATATTCACTCCCATATCCGTGGGGGATTTATAAGGGCTTTCGCCCAGAATCTGTTCGAAAATGGCGTTCAGGACCGGGAAAATCTCCACATCCCGGTTATAGTTCACCGTAGTTTTCCCGTAAGCCTCCAGATGGAAGGGGTCGATCATGTTTACGTCATTCAGGTCTGCCGTTGCCGCTTCGTAGGCCATGTTGACCGGATGCTTCAACGGAAGGTTCCAGATAGGGAAGGTCTCGAATTTGGCATATCCGGCCTGGATGCCCCTCTGGTGCTCATGGTAGAGCTGGGAAAGGCAGGTGGCCATTTTCCCGCTGCCGGGACCGGGAGCGGTGATGACCACAAGGGGCCTTGTGGTTTCCACGTATTCATTCCTGCCATAGCCTTCGTCACTGACAATTAAGTCAATGTTATCGGGATAGCCTTCAATCACATAATGAAGATAGGAGCGGATTCCCAGATTGTTCAGCCGGACGCGGTACTGATCGGCAGAGGGCTGGCCGGAATACTGGGTGATAACAACGGAACTGGCGAGGAACCCCATTTTGCGGAAAGTTTCGATGAGACGGAGGACCTCGGCATCATAGGTAAGCCCGGAATCCATGCGGATTTTATTCCTTTCGATGGAAGGGGCGCTGATGACAAGCACAATTTCCGCCTGATCCTTCAGCTGGCGGAGCATTTTAAATTTACTGTCCGGTTCAAAACCGGGAAGGACACGGGAGGCGTGATAATCGTCAAAAAGCTTACCTCCGAACTCCAGGTACAGCTTGTCGCCGAACATGGCAATACGCTCCCTGATATGCTCTGACTGCATTTTTAAATATTTGTTGTTATCAAATCCGTACTTCATAGCTTCCTCTTCATCATTTCATTTATTTTTTCTTTTGCATGGCGGCGGCGATAAAGCCGCGGAACAGGGGATGCGGCCTGTTGGGTCTTGATTTTAATTCCGGGTGGGCCTGGGTGGCAAGGAAGAACGGATGTCCCGGAAGCTCACACATTTCCACGATACGGCCGTCAGGTGATAGGCCGGAAAGCTTCATACCATTGGCTGTCAGGACACTGCGGTAATCGTTGTTGACTTCATAACGATGGCGGTGCCGCTCGTGGATGGTATCATCCCCATACAGGGAAAAGGCTTTGGAGGTCTTGTCCAGAACACAGGGATAAGAGCCTAAACGGAGGGTGCCTCCGATATCCTCCACGCCATTCTGGTCCGGCATCAGGGCGATAACCGGATGGGTGGTGGAAGGATCCAGTTCCACGCTGTGGGCATCCGCATATCCGAGTACGTTCCGTGCGTATTCCACAATAGACAGCTGCATGCCGAGGCACAGGCCCAAAAAAGGGATATTATGGGTCCTTGCGTAGGAAATTGCCTGGATTTTCCCTTCAATACCCCGGTCGCCGAATCCGCCGGGAACCAGGATGCCGTCCGCATCTCCCAGCATTTCACCGGCATTGGCGGCGGTAACAAGCTCGGAATCCACCCACTTGATATTTACGGTAACGCGGTTGGAAATACCTCCGTGCTTCAGCGCTTCCACAACACTGATATAGGCATCGTGCAGCTGGATATATTTGCCCACCAGGGCGATGGTGACTTCAGACTCCGGAGAGCGGAGGGCTTCCACCATGGCCGTCCAGTCCGTCAGATCCGGTTCCCGGTTTTCCAGGTGCAGGCATTCACAGACAACATCGGCCAGATGCTCTTTTTCCATAGCGAGCGGCGCTTCGTACAGATATTCCACGTCCAGGTTCTGCAGCACATGGGTACTGGGTACATTACAGAAAAGGGCTATTTTATCCTTGATTCCCGTGTCAAGGGGGATTTCGCTGCGGCATACGATGATGTCGGGCTGGATCCCCATTCCCTGCAGTTCTTTGACGCTGGCCTGGGTTGGTTTGGTTTTCAGCTCCTGGGATGCGCGCAGATAGGGGATTAAGGTCACATGGATTAAAATGACATTTTCGTGTCCGGCTTCATGCTGGAACTGCCGGATGGATTCCAGGAAAGGCTGGCTTTCAATATCGCCGACGGTACCACCTACTTCGATAATGGCGATTCGGGTATCATCATCGGTAAAATTGCGGTAAAACCGGCTTTTAATTTCATTGGTAATGTGAGGGATGACCTGAACCGTCCCGCCGCCGTAATCGCCCCTGCGTTCCTTCTGCAGGACAGACCAGTAGATCTTGCCGGTGGTGACGTTGGAATTCTTACCCAGGTTTTCATCGATAAATCTTTCATAATGGCCCAGATCCAGGTCGGTTTCCGTACCGTCGTCGGTGACAAATACCTCGCCGTGCTGGATCGGATTCATGGTTCCGGGGTCAATGTTAATATACGGGTCGAACTTCTGCATGGTAACCTTATAACCCCGTGCCTTCAGAAGCCTGCCCAAAGATGCGGCGGTAATACCTTTACCTAGTCCGGATACCACGCCGCCTGTAACAAATACGTACTTTACTGCCATAGCGTTCTCCATTCTGCCATCAGATGGCCATATAAATTAGAAAAGTACGCCCTGAAGCGTACCGGTTCCCCGCCCTTTGTATCTAAACTCAATTTTAATATTATACAACGGAAAACAGAAAAAAATCTACCGTTTTCTGCAAAAAAATTAATAAATCTTTTATAGTTTGCCCCATAATTTCATAGAATTAATATTGATTTATATTCTCCCAAACCCTATAATAGGAAATGATTATCAGAATTTAGCCAGTTTCTTATAGAGAAGCTGTTACAGAAAGGTTTTACATTATGGATAATAACAACTTAAATAATTATAACGGCGGCAATGGCTTTAACAACGGCCAGGGCGGCGGCCCCGGAAACGGCCAGGGCGGACCGGGGGGAAACGGGCAGCCTCCCAAAAAGCAGAACCTGATGCTGCTTTTAGTTGCAGCGCTGGTCACGCTGGTATGCATGAGTTTTTTCATGAAAATGCTCAGCGGGGTATCCAACCAGGAAATCACCTATAACGAGTTCCTGGAAAAGGTGGATGCGGGCGAGGTCAAGAGTGTGGAAATCACGGATGACCAGATCAATATTATTCCCAAATCCGAGGAGAGCGATAACCCGTTTATGGCTGCCGAGGAAATCAATTATTATACCGGCAGGGTAGAGGACGATACGCTAATCCAGCATCTGTTGGACAAGGGTGTGGAAATAAAAGGGGAAATCCCCGATAATTCCGGGTTCCTGCTCTCCATACTCCTCACCTATGTCCTTCCTTTTGTTATCATTATTTTCCTGTTTAATTTCCTTATGAAGAAGATGTCCGGAGGCGGAGGCCCCATGGGTGTGGGAAAGAGCAACGCCAAGGTTTACGTGCAGAAGGAAACCGGTGTGACATTCAAGGATGTGGCCGGTGAAGATGAGGCCAAGGAATCCCTTGTGGAGGTGGTTGACTTCCTGCATAATCCGGGAAGATATTCCAAAATAGGCGCCAAGCTGCCCAAGGGTGCGCTGCTGGTAGGCCCTCCCGGAACCGGTAAGACCCTGCTTGCCAAGGCGGTGGCCGGGGAAGCCCATGTCCCGTTCTTCTCCCTGACCGGTTCGGACTTTATAGAGCTGTATGTAGGTGTGGGTGCTTCCCGTGTGCGTGATCTGTTCAAGGAAGCTACCAAAAATGCACCATGTATTATATTTATCGATGAAATTGATGCCATCGGCCGCAGCCGTGATTCCAAATACGGCGGCGGGAACGAGGAGCGGGAACAGACACTGAACCAGCTGCTTTCGGAGATGGACGGTTTTGACAGCTCAAGGGGTATCCTGATCCTGGGCGCTACCAACCGGCCGGAGATTCTGGATAAGGCGCTGCTGCGTCCCGGACGTTTTGACAGGCAGATCATCGTGGATAAGCCCGATTTGAAGGGCCGTGTGGAGATCCTGAGAGTACATGCCAAGGATGTGCTCATGGATGATACCGTGGATTTCGATGCCATCGCGCTGGCAACCAGCGGCGCAGTTGGTTCCGATCTGGCTAATATGATTAATGAAGCCGCCATCAATGCGGTAAAGCAGGGCAGGGATTACGTCTGCCAGAAGGATCTGTTCGAGGCGGTGGAGCAGGTGCTTGTGGGAAAAGAGAAAAAAGACCGTATTATGAGCAAGGAAGAGCGTCGTATCGTATCCTATCACGAAGTAGGGCATGCGCTGGTCAGCGCTCTCCAGAAAAACTCGGAACCGGTTCAGAAAATAACCATCGTCCCCAGAACCATGGGTGCCCTGGGATATGTGATGCAGGTGCCGGAGGAGGAAAAATTCCTCAATACCAAGGCGGAACTGCATGATATGCTGGTAGGCCTGCTGGCAGGACGGGCGGCGGAGGAAATCGTGTTCGATACCGTGACCACGGGAGCCTCCAACGATATTGAAAAAGCCACCTCCATTGCCAGGGCTATGGTGACCCAGTACGGCATGAGCAAGAAATTCGGCCTCATCGGCCTGCAGACCGTGGAGAGCCAGTACCTGGACGGACGGGCGGTGATGAACTGTTCCGATGTGACTGCTGCAGAAGTGGATTCCGAGGTTATGCGGATTCTGAAGGAGTGCTACGAAAAGGCTCTGGAACTGCTCCGGGGGAACCGGGAGGTTATGGACCGTATCGCGGAATATCTGATCGAGAAAGAAACCATTACCGGCAAGGAATTTATGAAGATTTACCGCAAGGAAAAAGGGATCCCGGAGCCTGAAGAAGACAGTGCCGGAGAAACCCGTTCCCGTATTTCGGAAAATACCCGTACGGAGACATCCGCCGGTGCTGCTGCGGGGAGTACTGCTGCCGATACCGGTGCATTCTCTTCCGGACAGGAAACCGTGTCCGGGCAGGCAGCGAAAGACGGAGAGGAAATAGTTCCCAAACCCTGGGATCTGCATTTCCGTCAGACGCAGGAGGAAAGCTTCACATCCGGCGGGAATGGAGGCGGACAGACGGCCGACGACGGCGCGGACGGGATTGCGCCTGCCGACGCAGGCCCACAGTCCGACTGGTGGGAAACAAAGGAAAGCGGCATACCGGGCCAGGATTTGGATTTCTTCCGTACCGGGGAGAACGGTACAGAGGAAGCGCCTGCGGGTGAACACCCACAGAATAGTGCAGCTTCGGATGGAACGGCGGAACGCAGCGGGGATAAAGACAACGACGAAACCTCCGCGGGACCGCGCGGGCCGGTAGGAAGATTTTCCAATACCGTGCTTCCTCCTTCCGATAAGAAATAAAATGAAGTTACAGACAAGGGATTCTTATGATTCTGGAATAAGAATCCCTTTTCACGTAAAGATCCCCGCAAGGGGATAACCGGAGTGAATTGAATATGTTTAATTTTGAAGAAGAATTAAAGAAGCTTCCGCCCAAGCCCGGCGTATATATTATGCATGACAAAGAGGATACCATTATTTATGTGGGGAAGGCAATCAGTCTGCGGAACCGGGTGCGTTCCTATTTCCGGGAGAGCACGAACAAAAGCCCGAAAATAGAAAAGATGGTAACGAAAATAGCCAGGTTTGAGTATATCGTCACCGATTCGGAGCTGGAAGCGCTGGTGCTGGAAAATAACCTGATTAAAGAGCACAGCCCCCGCTACAATACGATGCTCAAGGATGATAAAACCTATCCTTATATTAAAGTGACAACGGGGGAAGAATATCCAAGAGTCCTGTTTTCCAGACAGATGAAAAAGGACAAATCCCGCTATTTCGGCCCCTTTACCTCGGCTGCTGCGGTAAAGGATACGATAGAGCTGATAAATAAGCTTTACAAGCTGCGCACCTGCAACAGGGTGCTGCCCAGGGACTGCGGTATGGACAGGCCCTGCCTGAATTACCATATCGGACAGTGCAGCGCGCCGTGCCAGGGCGGAATTTCCCGGGAAGCGTACCGGGAGCAGGTGGATAAGGCCCTGGATTTCTTAAATGGTAATTTCAAGCCTATCCTGGCGGATTTACAGCAGAAAATGGAGCAGGCTTCGGAAAACCTGGAGTTTGAGGAGGCAATCCGTTACCGGGATCTGTACAACAGTGTGAAACAGGTGGCCCAGAAGCAGAAAATTACCGACAGCAACGGGGAGGATAAGGATATCATCGCCCTTGCGAAGGATGAAAACGATGCGGTGGTACAGGTGTTTTTTGTACGGGACGGCAAGCTGATCGGCAGGGAGCATTTTTATATGACCCATGTTTCCGACAGTACCGGGGCCCAGATTCTGCTGGATTTCGTCAAGCAGTTCTATGCCGGAACCCCGTTCGTTCCCAGGGAGCTGATGCTTCAGGAGGAAATCGAGGATGTGGAGGTGCTGGAGCAGTGGCTGGGAAAGCGCAGGGGCGGCCGCGTGCATATCCGTGTGCCTAAGAAGGGCACCAAGGAAAAGCTGGTGGAGCTGGCGGCTACCAATGCATCCCTGGTACTGAGCAAGGACCGGGAACGGATCAAGAGAGAAGAAGGAAGGACCATCGGTGCGGTGAAGGAAATCTGCGGCCTGCTTTCCCTGCCGGATATCAACCGGATGGAGGCCTTTGATATCTCCAATATCAGCGGCTTTGAAAATGTGGGATCCATGGTGGTATATGAAAAAGGGAAACCCAAGCGCAGCGATTACCGGAAGTTTAAAATACGCACCGTCTCAGGCCCTGATGATTACGCCTGCATGAAGGAGGTGCTTACCCGAAGGTTCCTGCACGGGATGGAGGAAGCGAAGGAGCTGCAGGAAAAACAGATTGAGACGGAATTCGGAAGTTTTACCAAATTCCCGGATCTGCTTCTGATGGACGGCGGAAAGGGCCAGGTGAATGTGGCCCGACAGGTGCTGGACGAGCTTCACATAGAAATACCCGTATGCGGCATGGTAAAGGATGATAACCACCGCACAAGGGGGTTATATTACCAGAATAAGGAAATAGTAATAGATACCCGCAGCGAGGGATTTAAACTGATTACCCGGATACAGGATGAAGCCCACCGGTTCGCCATTGAATACCATCGTTCCCTGCGCAGCAAGGAGCAGGTGCGCTCAGTTCTGGACGATATCCCGGGAGTGGGGCCGGCAAGGCGGAAAGCGCTGATGCGGCATTTCAAATCCATAGACGATATCCGCGGCGCGGAGGTTTCCCAGCTGTCCGAAGTGGCTGAGATACCGGTGCATATAGCGGAAGAAATCTATTCTTTTTTTCATGGTTCTGTGGTAAAATAAGCAAAGGTATACGTATGACTGAAAATAAGCCGGATCCGCGCCGGCTGCCGGATATGCATGCGGGCATGTCTGCCCGGCTCGTGTTTCGCGGGAATAATGGAAATCGGAGGACAAGGTATGTCACATGTGAATTTAACACAGATCATTGAGAAAATGAAACTGGAAAACCTGACGCCGGAAATTGATGTAAAGGGTATTAAGATCACCCAGCCGGACATCAACAGGCCGGCGCTGCAGATGGCGGGGTATTTTGAGCATTATGAGGCCACACGCCTTCAGATTATCGGTTTTGTGGAATACACTTACATGGAGTCCATGACGGAGGAGAGAAAGCAGAAAATCTATAACCAGCTGTTATCATACCCCATTCCCTGTATTGTATTTTCCAGAGAGCTTCATCCGGATCCTCTTTTCCTTCAGATTGCCCAGGAAAAAAATGTCCCTATTCTCATGACTAAAAAAGCGACTTCCGCTTTTATGGCAGAAATCATCCGCTGGCTGAATGTTATGCTTGCCCCCTGTATTTCCGTGCACGGCGTGCTGGTTGATGTATATGGGGAAGGCGTGCTGATTACCGGAGAAAGCGGAATCGGCAAATCGGAGGCCGCTTTGGAGCTGATTAAGAGGGGACACCGTCTTGTGTCGGATGATGTTGTGGAAATCCGAAAGGTGAGTGACGACACGCTGATAGGGAATGCCCCGGACATCACCAAGCATTTTATCGAGCTGCGCGGTATCGGAATCATCGATGTAAAGACCCTGTTCGGTGTGTCCAGCGTTAAGGATACCCAGTCCATTGATCTGGTGGTCCGCCTGGAGGACTGGAATAAGGACAAAGAATATGACAGGCTGGGACTGGAAGAGGAATATACAGACTACTTGGGCAACAAGATTGTCTGCCATAACATTCCCATCCGCCCGGGACGGAATCTGGCTATTATCTGTGAGTCGGCGGCAGTCAACCACCGGCAGAAGAAGATGGGCTACAATGCGGCCCAGGAATTGTATACCCGTGTACAGAACTCCCTGGCGCGCAGAAGAGAAGAAGATGAGGAGGACGATTAAATCATGGCAAATTATTGTTTCGGAGTCGATGTGGGAGGCACCACGGTAAAACTGGGCTGTTTTGATACGGAAGGGACTCTCCTGGAAAAATGGGAAATCCCCACAAGAACGGAAAACAGCGGAGAAGCCATTCTTCCCGATGTGGCCGACAGCATTCTGGCTAAAATGAAGGAACGGGAACTGACCCGGGAGGATATCATCGGTGTGGGCGTAGGCGCTCCCGGCCCCATCGACGGGGAAGGAACGGTTTATAACGCCGTTAACCTGGGCTGGGGGACTTTCAGCATCAAGAACCGTCTGCAGAGCCTTCTGAACATCCCCGTGGAGGCCGGAAACGATGCCAATGTGGCCGCACTGGGCGAAATGTGGAAGGGCGGCGGCCAGGGACACAAAAACCTGGTGGCAGTTACCCTGGGGACCGGCGTGGGCGGCGGAATTATCGCGGACGGCAGGATCCTTTCCGGTACCACCGGAGCTGCCGGTGAAATCGGCCACATCCATGTGATGGATGGGGAAACCGAAAAATGCAACTGCGGCAATTACGGCTGCCTGGAGCAGTATACCTCCGCAACCGGTATTGTGAGACTGGCAAAACGCAGACTGGCCCAGGATGACAAACCCAGTGTGCTCAGGAGCAATCCCAATATTTCCGCAAAGGCCGTATTTGATGCGGTAAAAGCGGGGGATGAGCTGGCGGCCGAAGTGGCGGAGCGTTTCGGGGAGATCCTAGGCAAGGAGCTGGCCAATATTGCCGGTGTGGTGAACCCTGAAATATTTGTAATCGGCGGCGGCGTATCCAAAGCGGGGCCGGTTCTGCTGGATTATATCCAGAAGAATTACATACCTTATGTGTTTGCCGGAAGCCGCGGAGCGCTGTTCGCATTGGCAACTTTGGGAAATGACGCCGGTATTTACGGGGCCGCTAAAATGGTGCTGGACTAAAAATACCGGTTACGGCATACTATATTGATAAGTTTATGTAACTGTGAAGGAACTGGACAGTTACAAGTTTATGAGGAATGGGAGCAGCAGTGAGTAAAGCTTTTATTGAATATCTGGAGAGTGTAGTAACACCGGAAAATATCCTTCTTGAGGAACCGATGCATAAGCATACCACCTTTCGGGTGGGAGGACCGGCGGAGGTATTTGTCACCGTCGATAATAAAGAACAGCTGGAAAAAATAATTAAGTACCTGAATCTTGTGGAACGGCCCTATTTCATATTGGGAAACGGAAGCAATCTTCTGGTGGGAGATAAAGGCTACCGGGGAGTTATCATCCGTCTGGGAGGGGAATTTACCGCCCTGAAAACCGAAGGCAATCTGCTGACGGCGGGAGCATCGGTGCTTCTGTCCGCGGCGGCCCGGGAGGCTATGGAAAACGGACTGACCGGAATGGAATTCGCATCCGGTATCCCCGGAAGCATAGGGGGCGGCGTCAAGATGAATGCCGGGGCCTATGACGGGGAAATGCGGCAGATTGTGGAATCCGTCCAGGTGATGTACAAGGATGGCAGCATTCTGGATCTGGACAATGACACGATGGAATTCGGTTACCGCAACAGCGTGATCAAAAACAGGCCCTATGTGGTACTGCAGGTAAGCCTGCGGCTTCAGCCGGGGAACAAAGAAGAAATTCTGGCCCGGATGAATGAGCTTGCCGCCAGGAGAAAAGAAAAACAGCCGCTGGAATTCGCCAGCGCAGGCAGCACCTTTAAGCGGCCCGAAGGGTACTTCGCGGGAAAGCTCATTATGGACAGCGGGCTGCGGGGAGCACGGATCGGAGGAGCGCAGATTTCTGAGAAGCACTGCGGTTTTGTTATCAACGACGGGACGGCCATAGCTGCGGATATTGCAGAGCTTATCCAGGAAGTGGTGGAAACCGTCAGGGACAAATTTGGTGTTACGCTGGAGCCTGAGGTCATATTTCTGGGAGATTTTTAACCGCATATATACCTACTTGCAGGAAAGACAGGAAAGCCTCCCACGGGGCTTTCTCTTTCTTCTTATTACAAAAGAAACCATACGGGCCGGGCAGGGGACATGAGGGAGGAAAGATAAGTGAGATTCGTAATTGTGACGGGGATGAGCGGCGGCGGAAAAAGCACAGCCATGAGGATGCTGGAGGACGTGGGTTTTTTCTGCGTGGATAATCTGCCGGTGCTTCTGATTGAAAAGTTCATGGAACTGCTGGTAATGCCGGGGAACGAAATATCCAAGGCTGCCCTGGGGCTGGATGTGAGGGCGGATCAATCCTTCGGGGATACCATGAAAATACTGGACAAAATGAGACAGAACGGGTTTGTATTTGAAATTCTTTTTATGGATGCTTCCGATGCTACCCTGGTGAAGCGCTATAAGGAAAGCCGCAGGGTACATCCGCTGTGCACGCCCGAAGACAACCGGGTGGAATCCGGTATCCGCAAGGAACGTGAGATTCTTACGAAGATCAAAAAGAGCGCGGATTACATCATTGATACCTCAAAGCTTCTGACCCGGGAATTAAAGGAAGAAATAGACAGAATTTTTGTGCAGAACGGGGAATATAATAATCTCATAATAAGTATTATGTCCTTTGGTTTTAAACACGGGATACCGGCGGATGCGGATCTTGTGTTTGATGTCAGGTTTTTACCCAATCCGTTTTATATCGATGAACTCAAATATATGACGGGGAACGATAAAGGGGTGCAGGATTATGTGATGAGTTTCCCGGAAGCCGGGCAGTTCATGGACAAGCTGGAGGACATGCTTCAGTTCCTGATCCCCAATTATATCAAGGAAGGCAAGTACCAGCTGGTGGTTGCCATAGGCTGTACCGGAGGCAAGCACCGAAGCGTAACGCTGGCAAATGATCTGTATGTGCGCATGAAGGATAAAGGAAATTATGGGTTGACCATCAGCCACAGGGATGTAAAATAAATCCCGGCGGAGGGCTTGCCGGTATCCAGGAGGGCTGGACATGTCTTTTTCAGGAGAAGTTAAGGAAGAACTGCAAAAACAGGTGGCCGCCGCAAGGCACTGCCAGATTGCAGAGCTGGCCTCTATTCTGCATTTCTGCGGCAGCTTACAGGCGGCAGAAAAAGTTAATAACCGGGAGGAAGGGGTTCGTCCATCTTCTTATGGTGAAAAGCTGGTGATTCAGGCAGAAAATGAAGCTGTTATAAGAAAATGCTTTACATTATTGAAGAAAACATTTAATATAAATACTAGCGTGAATGAAAAACGGGTGGGAAACAGCATGAAACCCGGGTTGAAACCCAGGGTCAGGACCTCTGCAAGGATCAGGGCTTATGATATCGAACTAACGGATCCTGTCCAGATTAAGCAGGTTCTGCAGGCTGCAAAGTTCATGGACAAGGAGGGGATGCTCCGGGACATGAGAGCCCCTGTCAGCGCTATGCTCATCAAAAATTCATGCTGTCAGAGAGCTTTTTTAAGAGGTGCGTTTCTGTCATCGGGTTCCATGAGTGACCCGGGAAAAAGCTATCATCTTGAGATTGTATGCACAAACCTTTTTCAGGCAGAGCAGATTCAGACAATTTTACTTTCCTTCGAAGTGGAAGCCAGAATTGTGCAGAGGAAAAAGTACCATGTTGTCTATATGAAGGATGGTACGGGGATATCAGATTTCCTGAATATTGTGGAGGCCCACAAATCCCTGATGAACTTCGAAAACTACAGAATCGTAAAAGAAATGCGTAACTCTGTGAACAGAAGAGTAAATTGTGAAACGGCCAATATCGGTAAGACCGTGAACGCGTCCACAAGACAGGCGGAGGACATTCTGCTTCTCCAGGAGAAATACGGATTTGAGAATCTTCCGGACGGATTGAAGGAGATGGCGGAAATAAGGCTTGCTTATCCCGATGCCCCCCTTCGTGAGTTGGGGGAATATCTGGATCCTCCGGTAGGAAAGTCAGGCGTGAATCACAGGCTTCGCAAGTTGAGTGAGCTGGCGGATAATGTCAGGTCGCAGCAGGGGATAAATAGGTAAAAGAAGTGGAAGGAAAGTAGTAAAAGGAGGAGTAATTTATGAAAATGAAGGCAGTCAAAATTCAGTTAAGCGGCGGACTGGAAGCAAGGCCGGTTGCTATGCTCGTACAGGTGGCCAGCCAGCATGACAGCACTGTTTATCTGGAATCGGAAGGCAAAAAGGTAAATGCAAAAAGTATCATGGGAATGATGAGTCTTGGCCTTGACAGCGGCGAACTGGTGACCGTTATTGCAGATGGTCCCGATGAAGAAGTTGCAGTAGAGGATATTGCGAAGTATCTTTGCAGCGGCAAAAGCAACTGAATGGAATAAAGACTTTCAAATAAAAAGAAAAGGAGCATATCTATGCTCCTTTTTTAAAGTTCCGAGGGGGCCACATAAGGAGGAATGTGAAAATGGCGAGAAAAAAAATGCTGTTTATTTATAATCCCAAGGCTGGCAAGGGACAGATAAAAAACAATCTTTGCGATATCATCGATGTTTTTGTAAAAGCCGGAAATGAAGTGACTGTTTACCCCACCCAATATGCCGGAGATGCCGTAAGAGTGGCGGCAGAAAAAGCAAAGAAATACGACTGTGTGGTATGCAGCGGCGGTGACGGGACTCTGGATGAGGTGGTTACCGGTATCATGAAGAGCAGCAAACCGGTACCCGTGGGCTACATACCTGCAGGGAGCACCAACGATTTTGCAAACAGCCTGGGAATACCCAAAAATATGAAGGCGGCAGCTGAAACCGTAGTGGACGGAAGGCTTTTTGCCTGTGATATCGGCGCCTTTAACGACGATACCTTTGTCTACATTGCAGCCTTCGGCCTTTTTACCGATGTTTCTTACGAAACGAAGCAGGAATACAAAAACGTCCTGGGGCATATGGCGTATCTTCTGGAAGGCATGAAACGCCTGCCCTCCATCAAATCCTACAAGATGAAGGTAACCGCCGAGAATCTGGAGATAGAAGGGGATTTCATTTTCGGGATGATCACCAATTCCATGTCCGTGGGAGGTTTTAAACGGATTACCGGCAAATACGTGGAGCTGGATGACGGCGAGTTTGAGGTCACCCTGATCAAACGCCCCACCAATGCCATCGAATTGAACCAGATACTCACCGATCTGGTTAACCGCAACATCGACACGGATCAGATGTACTGTTTTAAAACCGCCTCCCTTCACATCGAGTCCGAGGAAGAGGTATCCTGGACTCTGGACGGCGAATTCGGCGGCAAGCATCATGTTGTGGATATGGAGAACCGGAAGCAGGCCCTTCAAATCCGCGTGCCCTGGACACTGGAAGAATAAATACTCCCGGTTCTCCTCCGCCCCAGTGCCGCCCTTCATGAAAGTTGTGTGAAAAGTTTAACTTTCCTTATTTCCTTTTTTAAGAAGATGGGGTATAATAACACCAGTAAAGAGAAATTATTTTAAAATTTAATGGAGGTAGATAAAATGTTAGTATCAGCGAAAGAAATGCTCGACAAGGCAAAAGCCGGCCATTATGCAGTAGGCCAGTTCAACATTAATAACCTGGAATGGACCAAAGCCGTTCTGCAGACAGCACAGGAACTGAATTCCCCTGTAATCCTGGGAGTTTCCGAAGGTGCTGGCAAATACATGTGCGGATATAAGACCGTTGTTGGCATGGTAAACGGAATGCTGGAAGAAATGAACATCACGGTTCCGGTAGCTCTTCACCTTGACCACGGCAGCTATGACGCATGCTATAAGTGCATTGAAGCTGGATTTTCTTCCATCATGTTCGATGGTTCCCATTATGCAATTGAAGAAAACGTTGCAAAGACCACAGAACTGGTTGCAGCAGCTCATGAAAAAGGACTTTCCATCGAAGCTGAGGTTGGTTCTATCGGCGGCGAAGAAGACGGCGTTGTAGGAATGGGCGAATGTGCAGATCCTCAGGAATGCAAGATGGTTGCTGATCTGGGCGTTGATTTCCTGGCAGCAGGTATCGGCAACATCCACGGCAAATATCCCGCTAACTGGAAGGGACTTTCCTTTGAAACTCTGGATGCTATCCAGAAGCTGACAGGGGACATGCCTCTGGTTCTTCACGGCGGAACAGGTATCCCGGAAGATATGATCAAGAAAGCGATCTCCCTCGGTGTTTCCAAGATCAATGTTAATACCGAATGCCAGCTTTCCTTCGCGGCAGCTACCAGAAAATACGTGGAAGCAGGCAAGGATCTGGAAGGAAAGGGCTTTGATCCCCGTAAGCTTCTGGCACCCGGCGCACAGGCTATCAAGGATACCGTTAAGGAAAAAATGGAAATGTTCGGTTCTGTTGGAAAGGCTTGAGAATAAGCCTTATATCCTGACAGGATTATTACCAATACAGAAAATGAGAGCGTTGGCTGAGAGGCCGGCGCTCTTTTTTAGTGGAGGGAAGGAAAGGAAGTCATGGAGCCTGTTAAAAAGCCGTTACGGCAGAGGCTGATAAAGCCTTCCGCATAAAGGCGCAGGCAGCCTTTCGGGCCAGGGCACACACGGAAGAAGCTGGCTTCGGGGGCTCTGGTAAACCAACGCAAAAATGGAGGAAAAAGGGCGGGTGAATTCGTCCTCCTTATCCTCTGAGAGTGCGGTCTGCAATTGGGAAAAGCCTCGCCGGATTTCCGAATCCAGATGCCGGGTTATGGCGTTACATGCATGCATCCGGTCCATATAATGGCCCCAAATCAGAATGTTATCAAATTGCTCCAGAATGCTGCGCAGGCATTTTGAAGGCATATTTTCTTGCAGGAAATGCAGAAGGATCTGCACGATCTGAGCGGTGGAAGCGGTATTCTGGTATCCGGCCCAAAGCCTGGCTGTTTCTTCTTTTTCGGGGCGGCTCAATGCGGAAAATGCCGCAGAGGAAAGGCTGTCTGCACAGACGGACAGAATCTGAAGGACATCCAGAAATAAAACCAGATGCTCCGCTATTATTTTTTCATCCAGCCGGATCGGCTGCAATTCCCCGCCGTTTCGGCGCACAATGCCTTTTTTGTCCAGAGTCCTTACAAACCCGATATCACTGAGCAGGGAAACAGCGTTGGACGCGGTGGATTTGGAAATGTGGTATTCCTCCATGATCAGGGGGACAGAGGGCAGATAAGTACAATTATCGAATTCACCCATTTCACACCGTTTGAACAGGTCCCGGGCCACTACCGTATATAACGGTACCCGGGATTTGCCCGAAAACCACTGGTAGGAATCCTGTCCCGGATCTGCGGGATATTTTTTCCCCAAAGCCTCCAGATAAGAAGCGATCCGTGCGCCCATTTCCCTGTACATACGCCGGAGCCTGCCGGTCAGCGCCGCTTCCTGCCCGTCTCCTGCCAGGGACCGGATGTACTGCAGGTTGGTCCGGGCATAGGTGCAGGTGATGGTGAAAGGATTTGCCAGGCCGGAAGCCGACAGATAAGGGATCCGGGCATAATGTTCCATATCTGACTGGAGATCCAAAATAACCGGATTACGGAAGGGCTTAAGGAATTCGGTAAAAAAGCGGCTGGACTGCAGATAGAATGTATTGAGGTCAGTCTCCCTGGCGGCTGCAATTGTGAGGGAATCCAGTCTGCTATAATCGGGACAGCGCACGGCACCTGCTGCATATAACGGAGGCATCAGGATTTCCAGGCCCCGGTAAATATCCAGTATGCTTTCACTTCGTTTCAGAAGGACGGAAATATAGGACTGCTTGTTTTCATCAAAACAGACCACTGCCCGCTTCCCCGCCGAAGTTCGGATGAAGCCATCTATTTCCAGCATACCCAGAACCTTCCTGACTGTTGTAATCCCGATATTATACTGCCGGCACAGTTCCTGCTGGGAGGGAATGGACTGGCCGCAGCGCAGCACGCCGCTGTACAGCTGGGTCAGCATGGACTGGTATACGGTTTCGTAAAGATTATTCTCCGTCTTCATGACAGCTTTCCTTTCCCTTGTTCACGATTGCTTACAGTATAACATAAATGAAATGAATACAGAATGCTTGCTTAATATTGAAAGATGGAATAAAATAAACCTGTAGCTAAAACGAGAAAGTTTGGACGGGAGATCACTCCTTCGTTTCGAGGTAAAAAAATGGATACAGACAGCCGGGAAAGAGATTATGAATATACAACCCTGATGAATATGCTGCGTGTCAGTGTAAGCAAGCATTTATTAAATGAACATTTTTCATTGGTGTGGGCCAATGATTTTTATTATGAACTGATAGGGTATACAAAAGAGGAATATGAAATCCTTTATCATAATCAATGCGACAGCTACTACAGTAATGATGAACTGGGAATCCATGACGAGGAGGACTGGGAAAGGCTGGGAGGTGTGGTCACAAAAGCCCTGGAGGAGGGCCGATCGGGTTACAGCAATATCGGACGTATACGCAAAAAGAACGGTGAATATGCCCTTGTCCAGATGACGGCAACCTTTGTGAATGACTATATAGACGGATGCCAGGTATCCTATACCGCTATGACGGATGTCACGGATATTATCCAGCAGCAACGGGAGCAGTCCGTAACCTATGATAACCTACCCGGGTTTGTGGCGAAATGCCGCGTCGGGGGAGAACAGGGAATGGAACTTCTGGAGGCAAATTCCCGGTTTTATGACTTTTTTGGGGAAGGGGATGCTTTATTCCGGGAAAACCTGAAGCAGAATGCGGACGTGGTGGAACTTTACCGGAAGAAATTCCAATCCCGGGAAGCGGTGCATTTTGTGGCCCGCTGTATAAACAGGGATGGAAAAGAGGCCTGGCTTCAGGTCAATGCCGCCTGTTTGGATTCGCTGGGGGAAGAACCGCTGTATCTTTTCCTTTTTATTGATATCACAAATGAGACGGAGCTGCGGCAGATGCAGGAGAAGCTGGAGAAGCAGGCGCAGGAGCTGAAAACGGCCCTGCGTCTGGCGGAAAGGGCCAACAGGGCGAAATCGGATTTCCTGTCGCATATGTCCCATGATATACGTACTCCCATGAATGCCATTGTGGGGATGACGGATATCGCCAAATCCCATCTGAATGAGCCGGATAAGATCCTGGACTGCCTGAATAAGATAACCTTATCGGGGCAGCATCTGCTTGGGCTGATAAACGATGTCCTTGATATGAGCAAAATAGAAAACGGCAACATTTCCATCAGCAATATGCCCTTGTCCCTGCCGGAGCTGCTGACCAATGTGGTTACCATCACGCAGCCCAATATCAAAGCCAGAAACCAGAAATTTGCGGTTCGGCTGCATGATCTCAGGCATGAGAGATATTGCTCCGATGCGCTGCGTCTGCGTCAGATCCTGATTAACCTGTTATCCAATGCTTCCAAATTCACACCTTCCGGAGGCTCTGTCACTATGGATATCGCAGAACGGGCAGGAGAGGATGCCCTTTCTGTTTATCTGGACATTGTGATAACAGATACGGGAATCGGTATGAGCCAGGATTTTATGGAACATATTTTTGAGCCTTTTTCCCGCGAACAGGACAGCCGCGTGGATAAAACGGAGGGCAGCGGGCTGGGTATGGCGATAACCAAAAGGCTGGTGGAGCTGCTGGGCGGAAGTATCCGGGTAGCCAGCAGCGCCGGCGAAGGTTCCACTTTTTCTGTGTCGGTTCCCATGCAGTTGGACAATATGCCGCCGATGCCCCTGCGTTTCCCGGAGCTGAAGATTCTGGTGGTGGATGACGGGGAGGATATTCTGGAATACATGGAACAGGCCCTGCGGGAATTCGGCGTCATTGCGGAATGTACGGAAAGCGGCGCAGAGGCGGTGTCCAGGGTGGGAGAAGCCCGCCGGAAGGGCGCGGACTATGACGCCGTCATCCTTGACTGGAAAATGCCGGGCATGGACGGATTGCAGACGGCGCGGCAGATCCGGAAAGAGAATGGCGGGGATATCCCCATACTGATTATGTCCGCCTATGACTGGAGCGAGATTGAGGAGCCTGCCAAGGAAGCGGGAATCACAGGATTCCTGCAGAAACCAATTTTCCTCTCCACTTTGTGCTACGGGATACAAAAATATGTATTGGGACAGGATGTGGTGCAGGATGAACTGCCGACCTATGATTTTACGGGGAAACATATTCTTCTGGTGGAGGATAATGAATTGAACCGGGAAATAGCCCGGGAGCTGCTGCAGCAGACGGGGGCCGCCGTAGATGTGGCGGGCGATGGGAAGGCGGGTGTGGAAGCTTTTGAAAATTCCATGGAAGCCTTTTATGATCTGATATTGATGGATATCCGTATGCCGGTGATGGACGGACTCCGTGCGTCGAGAAAGATACGCCGGCTTTCAAGGAAGGATGCGGCCGGAATCCCCGTCATCGCCATGACTGCGGATGCTTTTGCAGAGGACGTGGCAGCTGCCAGGCAGGCCGGCATGAACGACCATATTGCAAAACCTATTGATGTACAGCAGCTTTACCGCCTGATTGCGCGTTATATTTCCTGACGGCCGTTCCGGCGGCCGCCGGTAACATAAAAAAAGCTCCCGTAAAAAGGGAGGATGCCAGGTAACTGCTTACCTGGCATTTATTATGAAAAAGCTATTTATAAAAAGTTTTGTTGTACGCTTAAGAGGAGAAGATGAAGTTTGGTGTTTCTTTGTTCGCTTCATCTTATGATTATAGTATAGGAAACAGAAGTGTCTAAACAGTGTGTGCCGGATTAATTTTTTTTGAAAAAAATATGAACAATATATGAACGCTTAATTTGGCAAAAACTGACAGAAAAGAAAAGGCCGCTCCCCGGTTTTGACGGGGGCGGCCTGCTGTACGTGTCTGTTTACATTTTTTCCGGTTCCGGATATTGCGTGCCGAAGGTTTCAACGGTCATGGTCTTAATGCGCTGCTCCGTGAGAGGACGGTCGGCGTAATCGGTATTGGTTTCAGCGATTTTATTTACATTTTCCATTCCTTCCGTCACTTTGCCGAAAGCGGCATAGGAACCATCCAGATGAGGAGAATTCTTATGCATGATAAAGAACTGGCTTCCTGCGGAGTTGGGAGCCATGGAACGCGCCATGGAAAGCACCCCTTCGGTATGCTTTAATTCGTTTTTAACACCATTCTGGGAAAATTCTCCCTTAATGGAATAACCCGGGCCTCCGGTTCCGTTTCCGTCCGGATCGCCTCCCTGGATCATGAAGCCTTTGATGACTCTGTGGAAAATCAGTCCGTCATAGAAATTTTTCTGAATCAGGCTGATGAAGTTGTTTACGGAAATGGGAGCGATATCAGGATAAAGCTCAGCCTTTATAACATCTCCGTTTTCCATGGTAATTGTTACAACGGGATTCTGTGCCATAAAATAATTCTTCCTTTCTGTTGTTATGTTGGTTACAATAAACCTGAGGGTTTGCTGCACCGGTCTGCTTCTCCCTCCCCGGCCGGGCGGGGAGAAGCAGGCCGGCGCAGCAGGCCGACAGGTTTATTGTAGCCGAAATATGACAATTCGTAAAGGGAGTACGCGGATTATGTTGGAGAAAGTGGTTCTGGAGCTGGAATGGGAACCGGCGGCAGCCAAAACAGAGGAGCTGGAGGAAGGGCTGGCCCTGTATCAGGTGAAGCTGGAGAGGGGAATATCGGAGGAGACGTTGACGGGGAACGGGATTGTTTATATCACGGACCGGCCGGATGCCGTGCGGGAAAGGGCGGGTAAGGATGCCTGTATCCTGCTTTTTCTGACGGAAGGGAACCGGAGCGGGGACTGGAAAGATATCCCTTATGCGGTGGAGTCGCTGGAAGGGCTGGACGGGGATTTCCTGGAAAAGGTGTATCAGAGGCATATAGGAGAACCTTGGGAAATCCTGGAGACGGAAAGGCTGCTGGTCCGGGAAATGGCGGAAGGGGATTTGGAGGCGTTATACCGGATCTATGATCAGGCGGACGCCGGGGATTTCCTGGACAGGCTTTCTGCGGATCGGGAAGAGGAGAGGGCCTATATGAAAAGTTATATTGAGAAGGCCTATCCTTTCTTTGGGTTCGGTATCTGGATGCTGGTGGAAAAGGAATGCGGGCGCTGTGTGGGCAGAGCCGGTTTTTGTAGGAGGGAGGGCTTTGCCTATCCTGAGCTTGGTTTTATTGTGGCAAAAAAGGAACAGCGGAAGGGATATTGCCTGGAAGCCTGTACGGCACTTCTGGAGTATGGTTTCCGGGAACTGGAGTTTGAGGGGATCCAGGCTCTGGTGGTAGAGGGAAACCGTGCTTCAGAAGAAATATGCAGAAGGCTGGGGGGCCATTTGGCGGAAAACATCTGCTGGAAGGGAAAGAACTGCCTCCGGTTTGTCTGGGAAGCCGGCCAGCCGTTATCTTCTGTTGACGTGATGGGCGCAAGAAAGTTATAATCCCTTTAGTAAGAAATACGATAAAGGATAAAATGGGGAGAGACGATGAAAAACAGAGCGGGGAGATTACTATCTATACTATTGCTTGTTTTGGGACTTCTGCTGACGGCAGGGCGCGGCAGTGCGGGGGAGGAGACGAGCCCGCAGGAGCAGGACGAAAAGGTGACGGTTTATTTTTTTCACAACAATCCCTGCGAATCCTGTCATGAAGGGAAAAAATTCCGGGATCTGGCATCAAAGACGATGGAGGGCAGGCAGACGGCAATCCCATATCAGATAGAAGAATACTATGTGTACCGTACGGACGGAAGGGAGGCCCTGGACCGGCTTGTACAGGAACTGGGGATTCCGGAGGAGGAAGTGTCCTATCCTATGGTGATTGTGGGAAACCGCTGGATTACGGGATATACCCGGATGGAGGAAGAGCTTTACGATTGTCTTGCACAAGCGGCGGGAATGGGGCCGGATATAACCGGAACGAGGGAACCCGGAAGCGGGGACGGGGATAGGACTCCGGGAAAAGCCGGAGGGGAAGGCGGGCTTGCTTTAGGGAATGCAGATAAGGGCAGCATGAACATCCTGTTTTTTTCTACGGAAAGCTGCAGCAGCTGCGATAAGGTAAAAGAATATCTGAAAGAGCTTCCGGCGGAAATAACGGCGGACGGAGCCGCCCTGCCTGTGAATATCCGGGAGCTATCCGTGATGGAAGAGGAAAATGCCTCGTATTTGCTCCGGTTATACGAGGCCTATCAGGTACCGGTGTCCCGGCAGAAGGTTCCGGTCATATTCATAGGGAACCGCTATCTGTCCGGTGAAAAGCAGATACGGAGCGGACTTGCGGATTTGATGAAGGCAGGGGAGGGGATCGGAGCCGGTTATGATCCGGAAATGCTTGCGGGTTCCGCTGTGGGAGGTGCCGGCTTTACCGCAATGGCATCCGTGGGGGCTGTCCTGCTTACCGGTTTCCTGAACGGGCTGAATCCCTGCGCCCTGTCCATGACCCTGCTGTTTCTCTCTCTGCTTGCGGCGGCGGGAGGCCGGTTCCTGCGGTACGGGCTTTGCTATCTGGCAGGGAAATTCCTGGCGTACCTCGGCCTTGGTATGGCGGTGGCAGCCGCGGCATCTTCCATCCCGATGGATGCCTTCGGAACGGCGAGGGATGTGCTGAATATTCTGCTGCTCGTTTTCTGTCTGGCGGCGGCCCTGGGGAATTTATGGGATTTTGTCCAGGTCAGGAAAGGGAATTTCGGGAAAGTGCGGATGCAGCTTCCCAAAGCGCTGCGCAGATGGAACGAAAAGCTGATGCAGTCGGCTGTGCGGCCGGGGATGGGGAAGCTTTTGTTTCTGGCTGTGTTCGGAGGAAGCGTGGTGATTGCCCTGGGTGAATTTTTCTGCACCGGACAGATCTATCTGGCGTCCATTCTGCAATGGGTGCAGTCGGCTCCGGGGGAAGGCGTCCCCTTCTTTATTTTCTGCCTCTATATTGCTGCCATGTGTATCCCTGCCCTGCTCATCATTCTTCTTGTGGCGGGCGGAAAAAGTGTATTTGCCCTTTCGGAAAAAAGCCTGCAGCGGATGCCTTTGGTGAAGCTGCTGTATGCGGTCCTGTTTCTTGTGTTCGCCCTGTTTTCGCTGTACATGCTGCTATAAGGGAGGTGCCGGCCTGTGTTTGGAAAAAAGAAGGAAAAAGAAGAGTGTATCCGTATCTGCCTGAACGGGGTGGAGATCTATCGGGGAACCATGACCGATCTTCCCCTGAAGGAAGAAATCATCCTGGGTAAAAGCGATGAGTTTTTTAACGATCCCAATCCCTGTTTTATCCACCGCAGCGCGGTCCGCGTCCGGCTTCTGGCGGAGCTGGAGGAGGCGGAAAAGCAGGAAAACTGGGAGCTTTGGAACCGGTATGCAGCCTTTCCGGGAGTGGATTCGGTAGAACGCATTTGAAGCAGCAGGGGGGCTGCGGCAGCCGGCAGAGGGCTGAAAAAACGGGAAATCTGCGGACGGCCTGTGTGAAGGAAATAATAAAAATAAAGAAAAAAACATTTGACATTCCTTTTCATGTGTGTATAATAGAGTTCAAACAAAGGCGTTTTAACCAATATCTGGTTAAGGCGCTTTTTTTTATTTTCAGAAAAAGGCACGAAGTGTCTGTTTCTCAAGGAGGGAACGCGTATGAAAAAGCTGGAAATTATTATTAAGCCGGAAAAGCTGGAGGATTTGAAAGAGCTTCTGGACACGGAGGAGGTAAACGGCCTGAATATCGTCAATATTATGGGCTGCGGGAATCAAAAGGGCATTGTGAAAAAATACAGGGGCGCCGAATACCGGGTGAACCTTCTGCCCAAGATCAAGGTGGAAACCGTTGTTGCCAGGGAACATGCGGATAAACTGATTGACAAGATAGTGAAGGAAATCAATACCGGCAGCATCGGTGACGGAAAGATTTTTGTATATGATGTGGCGGACGCCGTTAGGATCCGTACCGGGGAGCACGGAACCGACGCTTTGTAAAGGTCCCGGGAAACAGCAGGAAAAAACAGGATGGAAAAATTTATCGAAGGAGATAACAAAGGGGCTGCACTCTTTATTATCTCTTTTTTTGCGCATGTGCTTGATTTGCCCGGCGCGGTAACCGCTGTTAAGGAAGCAGGCCGGGGAGCAGAAAGCTCTGTGCTGTGAAAAGAGGAGGAAATGGTATGTATTTATCGGATTTGATTGCAGGCGGCATGAGTTCGGAAGCTGCGGTAGAATTATTGTTAAATATTGTATGGACCTGTCTGGGAGCTTTTCTGGTATTTTTTATGCAGGCGGGGTTTGCCCTGGTGGAAACCGGCTTTACAAGAGCAAAAAATGCCGGAAATATAACAATGAAAAATTTAATGGACTTTGTATTAGGAAGTATTTTCTTCTTTGTGATTGGTTTTGCTATTATGTTCGGAAAGGATGCCGGAGGGTTTATCGGAACAACCGGGTTTTTTGACACCTATGGCCTGGCGGATGCAAAAGGCATGTTCCATGGGCTTCCCATCGGGGTATTCATGATTTTCCACACGGTGTTCTGTGCCACCTCGGCTACTATTGTTTCCGGCGTCATGGCGGAGAGGACAAAGTTTTCCGCATATCTGATTTACAGTGCTGCCATTTCTGTTTTCATTTACCCGGTAACAGGGCATTGGATCTGGTCCGACGGCTGGCTTTCGGGATTGGGCTTCCATGACTTTGCCGGTTCCACGGCGGTACATATGGTAGGCGGTGTGTGCGCGTTTATCGGGGCCGCTGTTGTCGGCCCCCGTATCGGAAAATTTGACAAGGACAAAAAACCCCAGGCGATCCCGGGGCATAATATCATCATTGGCGCCCTTGGCGTATTTATCCTCTGGTTCTGCTGGTTCGGTTTCAACTGCGGTTCCACGACCGGCGCCGCAACAAGCCTCGGTGATATCGCCATGACCACCAATCTTGCCGCTGTGGTTTCTACCGTTACCGTTCTGTTCCTTACCTGGTTCCGTTACGGCAAACCCGATGTCTCCATGACACTGAACGGTTCCCTGGCCGGCCTGGTTGCGATCACTGCCGGCTGTGACGTGGTTTCGCCTTATGCGGCTATGGCTATCGGACTTGCTGCCGGTTTTCTGGTGGTATTTATTGTGGAACTGCTTGACAAGGTTCTGAAGGTTGACGATCCGGTAGGTGCGGTGGCTGTCCACTGCGGCTGCGGTGCGATGGGGACTGTGCTCACCGGTGTATTTGTAAAATCTTCCGTATTGGCGGACTGGGGCATGAGCCGTATGCAGTTCCTGGGTATCCAGGTGCTGGGCGTGGTATCCGTTATCGCCTATGTGGCGGTATGCGCGTTTGTCCTCTTCACCGTACTGAATAAAACCATGGGTCTGCGGGTTACCGCGGAAGAAGAAATCGAAGGCCTGGATATGCATGAGCACGGCATGAGCGCCTATGCCAACTTCCGGCTGCACGATGACCGATAAGGCTTCTTTGTGTTCCTTGTAATTTCTACTTCGGTTCCGGCAGAGCGGAAAACAGCCGGAGAAAAGCATTTCCCGCAAGGGATAAAGGCGTATCGGTCCGGTAAATAACGCAGATTTCCCGTTCCGGGACAGTTTCCGTCAGGCGGATCGCAAACACCTTTCCTTCCTCCAGCGCGTTTTCCGCAAACGGGAGGGGGACAAAGCCGACTCCCAGATTATTGGCAGCCATAGGTGTGATTAAATCCGTGGTAGCCAATTCAATATCCGGGCTTATGGTAAGATGGAAGGAGAGAAAAAAATCGTCCAGATATTGTCTGGTGACCGTCCCGGGCTCCATACAGATGAATGGATATCCGGCCAGCTCCCTGGGAGTGACCTGGCGGCCGGCCAGCGCGGAGAAATCGGATCCTGCGATGAAAATATCCTGAAAACCGGCGAGCCTGGTGACGGAAAAATTGTCCCGGGGAAGAAAAGCCCCTTTATAATCAGGCCGCATAACCAGTATGGCAAAGTCGATGTGTCCTGCCCGGAGGGCGGCCAGAGAGGCGGGGGTGCTGGTGTTGTTCACTTTTATTTTCACACCGGGATGGGAGGTCTTAAACTGCTTCAGAAAAGGAAGCAGAAAAAAATGAAGGGTGGTTTCACTGGCCCCGATACGGACCTGGCCCTCCAGCAGTTCTTTTTTTGCCCTCAGTGCGTTTTCCGCTTCAAAAATATGCTCACAGGCGGTCTTTACATGTTCATACAGCATCACCGCTTCCGGTGTCAGCGATACCCCTTTCCGGGAGCGTTGAAACAGGATGCAGCCCAGTTCCTTTTCCAGAGTCTGTATGGCATGGGTGACGGTGGGCTGCGTGACATAAAGCGCCTTTGCCGCCTCCGTGAAGCTTCTGAACTTTGCCACATAGTAAAAGGTTTTGTAAGAATCAAAGCTTACGCTCATCTATTAGTTCCCCTTTCCGTCTCAGGCGTGCCGTGTCTTTCTGGACAGATACATAGATAATATCTATAAAATAAATAGAAAATATTGATTTTATTTATCTTATGGAAAGTAGTATAATACAGGACGGTCTGAAAGGCAAATAAACAGATACGTTAAGTAAATCTATGAGGACGGCAGAACAGGGAGGAAAGAAGAATGAATAAGGATCTGACGGTGGGAGAACCGCAAAGCGTGCTATGGAAATTTTCCATACCGATGTTTGTCAGCGTGATTTTCCAGCAGCTGTATAATATTGCGGACAGTGTCATTGCGGGCAAGTTTGCAGGGGAGGATGCGCTGGCTGCGGTGGGCGCCTCCTATCCGATCACTATGATTTTCATGGCGATCGCGGTGGGAAGCAACATCGGCTGCTCAGTGGTGATTTCCCAGTATTTCGGGGCAAAATGGTACAAAGAGATGAAAACGGCGGTTTCCACCACCATGCTTGCCTCTCTGGTCCTGTCCGTACTGCTTACGGCAGCAGGGCTTTTGGGCAGCAGGGGGCTGATGCATATGATCAATACCCCGGATAATATCTTTGGGGATGGGGATCTGTATCTGCGGATTTACGTCGGAGGGTTTGTTTTTCTCTTCCTGTATAATGTTGCCACCGGAATTTTTACCTCGCTGGGTGATTCGAAAACACCGCTGTATTTTCTGATTGGTTCCTCCATCGGGAATATTTTTCTGGATACGCTTTTTGTAGCGGTATTTCACTGGGGAGTGGCCGGTGTGGCATGGGCCACTTTCCTGGCGCAGGGAATTGCCTGTGTCCTGGCGCTTGTTACCCTTAAAAAGAGGCTGGCGGCCATACATACGGAGGAAAAGGCCGCGGCCTTTTCCTGGAATATGCTGGGGAAAATCAGCAGGATTGCGGTTCCCAGCATCCTGCAGCAAAGTTTTATTTCCATAGGGAATATCTTTATCCAGGGACTGATTAATTCTTATGGTTCCTCGGTTATTGCCGGTTATTCCGCGGCGGTTAAGCTGAATACCTTTGCCATCACCAGCCTGACGACCCTGGGAAACGGAACCAGCAGCTTCACGGCCCAGAACCTGGGGGCAGGAAAACAGGAGCGAGTTAAGAAGGGATTCCGGGCATCGGTAAAGCTGGCCTTGCTCATCACGGTCCCCTTTTTCGCGGTCTTCTTTTTCGGAAGCCATGCCGTGCTTTCCTTATTTATGAATGAGGGGAGTACGGTGGCGATGGAAACCGGAGCACAGTTTTTACAGATTGTCTCTCCCTTTTATTTCGTAATTTCCCTGAAGCTGATGGCGGACGGCGTCCTGAGGGGAGCGGGGGCGATGAAATCCTTCATGACAGCCACATTTACGGACTTGTTTCTGCGTGTCATCCTGGCCTTCGTGCTGGCGGTGCCTTTTAAAACCATGGGAATCTGGCTTTCCTGGCCTATCGGCTGGACGGTTGCTATGGTGCTGTCCCTTTTCTTCTATAAAAAAGGGGTGTGGAAAAACAGTTTCCTGACGGCAGCAGAAGAGGAAATGGAGGAGGAAGCGCTGGTATTGGAGGCGGAGGGTGTGATTGTGTTCCCGGAAGAAGGAAATATTTAGTATCGTCTCAGGTAGGTTCGCTCCTGTTATAACATCTGAAGAATGGTATCCTTATGTGAAAAATTGTTTCTGTACGTTTTCCCCGAAATGTGATACAAACAAGGTATGATAATCGCTGCGGCGGTACAGAAAGGGGAAACAAGGGATGAAGGATTATTGTCTGTGGGAAAAGCAGCCTGCCGGACAGTTCTGTGATGCCCATTATCTGGGAAACGGGAGTCTGGGGATGTCTGTTATGGGCAAAGCGGTGCTGGAGGAGGTATTTATCAATGAAGATACCCTCTGGTCGGGGAGCGAGGGCTTTTATCTGAACCCCCGGCATTATGACCGGTTTGTGGAAGCCAGAAGGCTTGTTTTGGAGGGAAGGGAAAAAGAGGCCAATACCATTATTAATAATGATATGGAAGGCCGCTGGTTTGAAACCTATCTGCCCCTTGCCAGCCTGCATATGACTATGGGGCAGGCGGATAACAGGAGAAACATGCCTCTTAAGAGGGTGATAGAGCCTCAGCCGGAAGATATTAAGGAGTACCGGCGCTGCTTGAGCCTCGGGGATGCGGTGGAAACGGTTTCCTGGATGCGGGACGGAATCAGATACCGGAGAGACTATTTTGTCAGCTATCCGGATAACACGGCGTATGTGTATTGTACGGCGGAGCCGGAAGAGGGACGGGGGAAGGAAAAGGTACTGAATTTTGCCTTCGGCCTGGATTCTCCGCTTCATTATAGCAATGGGACAAAAGACGGGGAGGCTTTTCTGACAGGGATAGCCCCGGATCATGCGGAACCTAATTACACAGCGGTTACGCCCCGTTTTATTTACAAGGATCCGGAAAATTCGGATGCGCTCCGGTTTGCATGCTGCGCCAGAGTGATTTCCAGTGACGGAACCGTGGCTTCGGATGGTGCGAGGGTGTACGTGAGCGGAGCGGGTTATGCCCTGCTTGCCATCCGGGCTGCTACCAATTATGCGGGCTACCGGGTTCCCAGAGATCGGGATGCGGGCAGACTGCTGGCGGAAATACGAAGCGGTATCGACAGCCTGCAGAAGGCGGGACGGGACTATCAGGGGGCAATGGAGGCACATCTTAGGGATTACCAGGCGCTTTATAACCGGGTGGATCTGGATTTGGGAACCCAGCTTACCGGAAACCTTCCCACCACCCAGAGGCTTCGTTTCTGCGGGGAAGGAGTGGATGATCCGTCCCTGGCGGCTCTGATGCTGCAGTACTCCCGGTATCTGACCATAGCAGGATCCCGTCCCGGCAGCCAGGCGCTGACCCTGCAGGGGATATGGAACGACACGCCGAATCCGCCCTGGTCCAGCAATTATACCAACAATATCAATGTGGAAATGAATTATTGGCCCTGTGAAGTCCTGGGCCTTCCGGAATGCCATCTCCCTTTGATGGATTTGCTGACGGAGCTGGCGGACGCGGGCAGGCAGACAGCAAGGGAATATTATCATATGGGCGGCTGGGTGGCCCATCACAATGCGGATTTGTGGCGTTCCACGGAGCCAAGCTGTGAGGATGCTTCCTGGAGCTGGTGGCCTTTTGGCGGCGCGTGGATGTGTGAACACATCTGGACCCATTATGAGTTCACCAGGGACAGGGAGTTCCTGAAAAAAATGTATCCCGTACTCCGGGAAGCGGCTGTATTTATGCTGGATTTCCTGGTGGAGAACAACGACGGCTATCTGGTGACAGCGCCCTCCCTTTCCCCGGAGAATAAGTTCCTTACCAGCGGGGAAGAAACCGTAATCGAACTGATAGAGGAGGTGGCAAAGGAAAGCCGATGCTCGCCTAACCATCCCTGTATCAGTGCGGTCACCATGGGATCTGTCATGGATATGAGCATCCTGCGGGAGCTTTTTTCCAATGTGGAAGAGGCGGCCCGGATTCTGGATATCAAAGGGGATCCGGTGCCCGGACAGGCGGCGGAAGCCAGGAAAAGATTCCCTCCGTATCGTACCGGGCGGTTCGGACAGCTGCTGGAATGGTATGAGGACTATGAAGAGTGTACGCCGGGTATGTCTCACACATCCCATATGTATCCGGTATATCCCGGCGGGCTGATTACCGAAACCGGTACGCCGGAGCTGTTCGAGGCGGCACGGCGCAGTCTGGAGAGAAGGCTTCTTCATGCAAAAAAACAGAGCGGCTGGCCCGGTTCCTGGAAGGTTTCCCTGATGGCACGGTTTAAAAACCCGCTGGAATGCGGGCATATCCTGAAAAGCACAGGAGAGGATCTGGGTGCGGGCATGATGACCGGCGTAAATCAGCAGATGGATGCGATATTCGGTCTTGGTGCTGGTGTGGCGGAGATGCTGATACAAAGCCACCAGGGCTTTATTGAGCTTCTTCCTGCCGTACCCGTGGACTGGATAGACGGTTCCTTCCGGGGAATGCGGGCGAGAGGGGGATTTTCGGTATCCGCAGCCTGGAAAAAGGGAAGATTGACGGAGGCGCAGATCCGGGCGGAAGCGGACGGCCTTTGCCGTATCAAGGCCCGGGGCCTGCTGCGCGCGAACGGTTCAGGGGGCAGCAGGGAGGCTGCGGATGGAATGGCGGAATGGGAAGCCCGGAAGGGGGAGACTTACACCCTGGAGTTTTCCGGCGAAGAAATAGCGGACAGGAGCTACCAGGTATAGGGCTGCCTGATCCGTTTCCGGGATCGCTGACAAAAACAGGACCGGCCTGTGGGAAAACCCGCAGCCCGGTCCTGTTTTCTGCCTGGGAGACAGGCGTCAGTTAAAACGCCCTCCCGGCACTCTCTATGAAATTAACGCAGGCATTAAGCCGCGCTTACCACCACACGCCCATTGCGGCTGAGAGCGATGCCGATATGGAAAACTTCCACACAGGCACAGAGCTTATCCGCACCGGAAATAATCCAGGCTTCCTGGGTTTTCGGAAGAGGGCCCAGGGGAAACATATGGGACAGTATGGCTTCTTTTTCTTTTTCGGTGATATCGAAGGTATCTTCGCTGTTTGCCGCAGCCACCTTGGGATGGCAGAAGGCCTGCATTTCCCGGGAGGGACGGCCCTGCCTGGGATCATATAAAAAGAAATCATGGAGCAGTCCTGCCCTGGCGGCCGCTTTGGCGTCGCAGCCTAATTTCTTTGCCAGCAGCCATGAAATATAAGAGACATTCATGCTGTGCATCAGCCTTGTGGTTGCATAATGATGCCTGAAGCAGTTCAAGGCTAAGAATTCCCTGTTTGTGAGGATGTCAGAGACATCCTCAAGATACTCTGCGTCAATATCCTCCGACAATGTAATGTCCATCGGCAACACGCCCTTTCTCTTTTTGTCTATTTATATTATGACGCAAGTCCGGAAGGGTATCAATAGACTTAAGAAAGATATAAGATTCTTTTCACAAAGTACCTTCATATATCGTTTCGGAAGAACCTGCGGTAAAGGCGGCCTCCCTGTTCAAAGAGCCACAGGGCGGCGTGCATGGCAGGCTGGGCCAGGAGGAGGAATACTGCCAGGACCAGGGAACCCATGATAAATTCCGGCGCGCCGAAGAGATAGCTGCCCTTTTCCCGGAAGGACATTTCACGCCTGCTAAGTTTGAGTTATATATTTGAATCCTTGCTGATATCCTTCACAGCTTCTGTTTGGCCGCTATACGTCCGTTGTTTCACCATCCCGGGAGAAATCCCTTCGTATTTTTTGAAGATACGGATGAAAGAGGAGGTATTTGTATAGCCTATCATTTCGGTCACCTGGGAAACCGAATAAGCCTGGGTGGACAACAATTCCCGGGCATGCTGTATACGTACCTGATTGATGTAATCCAGCAGTCCGGTATTGGTTTCCCGTTTGAAAAGCTTGCTGATAGCGGCAGGTGACATCTGGAAAACGGAAGATATGCTGTTTACACTTAAATCATAACACTGATAGTTTTGGTTAATATAATCGGTTATCTGACGGACGAGCTGATGAATCCGTGTCTGCGCCTGGTTTTCCAGCCATTCGGATAGCTGCTGAAGATTGGAATACAAAGTATCTTTCAATTCTTCTATTGTGACACAGTTCAAAAGTGCTTCTGTCTGGGCTTCTACGGAAACAGGGAAATTTTTATCATCCAGCTTCATAAGGCAGGAGCGGAAAAGGCTGATGATGGAATACATATTCAGACGGGCATCGGAAAGCGGCTGTCCCTGGTAAAAATGGAGTAGAAACAACTGGTCGATATATTCGCAAGCCCGGCTGAATTCGGATGCAACGATTGCATTCTGAAATTTATAGGTGATTCCGGTCATAAGCTGGTAATCCTTTGTGAAATGATGTCCGCATGCCCATTGTGCGTTATAATTGGCCCAATGAAGGTTGAAAATCCTGCAATACTCCAGTGCTTCGGAGGCTTCTTTATAAACGTGTGGGAGACAAGAGGACGTGGCATTTGCAGACGGTCTGCTTACGCCTGTGCGTATTCCTGCATTATAGGAAACCAGTAAAGGCAATAATGTCTGCTTCAGGCTGTCTAAAGCGGCAGTAATCGCATGACTGTCCCCATGGAAAAGTGTGATAAACAGGTTGTTATCCACGATGCTTTTTTGCTGCAGGGTATCAGGTATTAATTCATCTATCACATTTGCAGTAATAAACCGGATTAAGGACAGGTTTTCCTGCTGGTCTCCCTGTTCATGGAAAAGCTGTCCGCAGTCCCGGAGATCCAGGATTAGAATCAGCGCAGAATTGTTTTCACTATCCCAATTTTTTATTATGGGTATTGCCTGTATAATCGTCCATTCCTGGGGCGTGTAGACTCCTGTCAGGAATCGGCCCAGATAATAATCGGAAAGCGCCAGTTTGTTCCGGGTCAGTTCTTTTTCAATTTCCCAGGTTTTTTGTGTAATACTGTCAATATGATGTTCAATCCGATCATATTCGTTTTGTGAACAGGTTCCGGCCCCCGCTTTAGCCAAAAGTTTTATAAGTGGCTTATAATTTTTCCTGGCAAAATAATAGACCAGAAGAATGGAAATAGCAATACAGGAAAAGTTGCTCAATAAAATAAGGAACTGCGTATTATTAAATCGGGAAATAAATTCTTTTTCCGGGACATATAAGCTATAGGTGAAGCCGGAAATATCTGAAGAAACGGATAAAACGGAACTGGTATCTCCTTCTGCCAGGGCCGGTTTGGAAACAGGAAGGAGTAATTCCGTATTCGCAGACTCGGATCGGATTACTAACTTATGGTCCGCTATGCTGTAGGGCAGGGTGTCCAGAACGGAATGCTCCAGTGTGACAGCCAGATAGGCATTATTGGGAGAGCCTGAAATCAGCGGAAGGGACAGCAGATACAGTATCCCGGTATCAGGCAGGACATAATAGGTGTTTTGGAAGGAGGTTTCAGGATAGGCCTGCGGCGGCAGATTTTCCATACAGAAATCATGGAAAAGAGTATCCGTATAGCAGGATTTATTGGTGATACAGGTTTCCAGATCAGGCAGATACAGCGCAATGGAGCTGATATAGTGGTTGGATATACTATATTCCTGAAAACGCTGCTGAATCGTGTAAAAAGAATAATGTTCCTGTGCGGAAAGTCCGGATAAGGATACCAATCTGTCGATCTCCTTATTCAGTGAGAATTCCAGGGCTAAGCGGTTCATTTCCGATAATTTTTCATCCAGAAGAATTTGTGTGTTGATCAGTTCATTGCGGTAGGCTTCCTGGGTTTCCTGCCGTACCGACTGTATCAGCAGGTGCATTAATATGCTGGATATACAGAATGGCAGACATAATATGAGCAGATAGGAAAGAACCCATGAAAAAAGAACGGTATTTTTGTGTATCAGATGCTTATAAAACCAATTCCAAATACGTTTCATCCATTCCCTGCCCTCGTTCCTTAAAGATTGTTGCAGCTCCCGGTGCAGCTATAGCAATTATAGCATATTGCAAAAGAAAATCCTCACGTTGGAAAAAATTGAATAGGAAAGAAAAAATTGTGTATCCGTTTTTCCCGTTACATACGATTTTGCAAACGTGATAAAAAATTGTAAATTTACCAGCGCCAAGAAAACTGATATAACAAAACCAAGTTCTCACAGTGGTGCGTATCGGTTAAGAACTGCACCGGTTAAGAACGATACATGCCGGAGATGGTTCCGGGAATATTTATTACAAGAAAGAAGGAGAGGGATAAGAATGAGCTTATTTGGAAAACGGGGTTGGCTGCAAAAAAGTCTGGCTTTAACAGCTTCGGCTGCATTGGTTCTGGGGACGGCAGGCTGCGGCAGTCCGGCAGAGGATGTCTCGTCTCAGACATCTGCTGAAATGGAACAGGAAGAAAGCAGCCCGGAAGCATCTGAGACTTCCGGGAATGCGTACGAGGATCTTTCCCTGGAAGGCGTGGAACTGACCATTTGGGCGCCTATTTACTGGGTGGGAAAGACAATGACCTATGACGATAATGAAGCCTGGCAAAAGGTCCAGGAAGAATTGGGAGTAAAACTAACTTTTATCCATCCGCCGGCTACGGAAGAAAAGGAACAGTTTAATCTGATGCTTGCATCGGATGATCTGCCGGACATCATATGCACCGGTTGGGATGGGGATAATATGTTCATAGGGGGCAGAGATAAATATGTGGATGACGGAGTCATTATACCGCTGAATGATCTGGTTCCTACCTATGCTCCCGATTATTTAAAAGCGATTGAAACAATCGTAGAAAAAGATCAGCAGAAGGATTTTTATACGGACAATGGACAGCTGACGGCTTTTTATGGGATTTCCCCTTATGAGGAATGGTGTTATAACGGGATATTAATAAGAAAAGACTGGATAGAGGAGCTGGGGCTGGAAAGACCGGTAACCCTGGAACAATATGAGGATGTGCTGACGCAGTTTAAGGAAAAGAAAGGCGCACAAAGCCCCTTGATTATGCCTAAAAACGGCATTGACGGGTTCTCAGGCGTATTTATGACCGCCTGGGGAATCGGACCGGGCTTTTACCAGGAAAACGGAACCGTTAAATATGGGCCAATCCAGCCGGAATTCAAAGAATATCTGGCATTAATGAATGACTGGTATGAAAAAGGCCTGATTGATAAAGATTTCTCTACCAGGGATGAAGATGCAATGAAGCGGATGATGACGACAGGTGTTACCGGAATGATTATCCATAGCCCGGATACGGTAGGAGCCTGGATGGATGGCGTATCCCCTATTATGACTGGCGGTTACCCGGTAAAAGAAGAAGGGGAACGGGTTAATTACCGTCTGACAAACTATCAGGTAAGGCCGCAGTTCAGCTATTCTATAACCACGGCATGTAAAAATCCGGAGGCTGCGGTAAAATTTCTGAATTATGGTTATACCCAGGAAGGGTATATGCTTTATAATTACGGAACGGAAGGGGATACCTATAACCTTACGGGAGAAACGGTAACCTATAACGGCATTGAATACCCGTTGGTGGAATATACGGATAAAATGCTGAATAATCCGGACTATCCTGTATTGGATGCCATCCTTACTTTTAAAGCCCATATAGGGCCGTTTATCCGTTTTGAACATGAAGGCAATCCAGCTTTAAATATGCAGAATGCCGAGATACGGAAGGCATTAACGGATGAGGCGGATACGGGGTTAAATATTCCCATGACCACACTGAATGCGGAAGAAGGTAAGGAATACGCCAGGATTATGAACCAGATACAAACTTACCAGGATACGGCTGTCCTGCAGTTTATTATGGGAACAAAAAGCCTGGATGAATTTGATTCTTATGTGGAAGACATGAAAAAGCTGGAAATCGAATCAGCTGTCTCTTATCAGCAGGCGGCACTGGAGAGGTATTATAACAGATAAGCAAGAAACAGGGAACCGGAGATTTACGTCCGTTGCAGCCATAGCAAACGGCTGTAACGGGCGGGTTCCTGTTTCACGGGAGGGAGACGAAAATTTATGCCTGGTAAGTTGATTAAGGATATCAGGAAATTTAAGTATGTATACCTGATGCTTATTCCTGTGTTGGCCTATTATATCATCTTTTGTTATGCGCCGATGGGCGGACTGATTATGGCGTTTAAGGATTATGCGCCAAGGAAAGGGATATTTGGGAGCGACTGGGTCGGATTCAAATATTTCCTTGATTTTTTTAACGATATGTATTTTGTACGGCTGATGCGTAATACGTTCATGCTGAATGTTTATGACATTATCGTGGGGTTTCCGGCCCCTATTATACTTGCCTTGCTGTTAAATGAGATAACGGGGAAAAAATTCAAAAATACGGTTCAGACCATGCTTTATATGCCTAATTTCATATCGCTGATTGTGCTTTGCGGTATTGTAGTGGATTTTTGTGCCACGGAAGGCGTAATCAATGATATCCTGTCCTTTTTAGGGTTTGAAGCGAATAATCTGCTGCAGAATCCCTGGCTTTTTAAACCTATTTTTGTCATAACAAACCTGTGGCAGTATGCGGGGTGGAACAGTATTATTTATATGGCCGCTATTATGGGGATTAATGAAGAACTTTATGATGCCGCTTATGTGGATGGCTGCGGCAGGTTTAAAAGACTTATCCATGTAACGCTGCCGGGACTCTTGCCTACAATTGTAATTATGTTTATTATGAGGCTGGGGAATATTATGACGGTAGGTTTTGAAAAGGTTATTTTGCTCTATAATCCCCTGACTTATGAAACCGCTGATGTTATATCCTCCTATGTTTACCGGAGAGGTATCCTTGAGGCAAATTACAGTTATGCGGCGGCAGTAGGATTCTTTAATTCTCTCATTAATTTTGGGTTTTTAATTCTTGCCAACTGGCTAAGCAAAAAAGCTACGGACGAAAGCCTGTGGTAAATTTGGAACTGTAAATCAACAGCCGTAAGGCTCTGGGAGAAATAGGATGAATACGAATAAAAAAATTTCTTATATTTTAGGAAACCTGGTTATGAAACTTTTTCTGGGGATAATTGCTGTTTTATGCCTGTATCCTATATTGTATATCCTTTTAGCCTCGTTCAGCGATCCGTTAAGGCTTGTCCAGCATACGGGGTTATTATTTAAGCCTCTGGGTTTTACCCTGAAGGGTTATGAGGTGGCTTTGAGTTATAAAGGGATATTTACAGGTTATATCAATACGGCATTCATTGTGGTATTTGGAACAATGGTAAATATGGTGATGACGGTCCTGGGGGCATATGCGCTTTCCAGAAAAGAGATGTATACCTACCGCTTCCTTAATTTGTTTTTTGTATTTACCATGTTTTTCAGCGGCGGCCTTATCCCTACTTACATATTAATAAAAAATCTGGGCCTGATAGACAGTTTGTTTGCCCTGATTTTTCCCGTTGCAATTAATACATGGAATTTAATCATATTGAGGACTACTATTTCCGGATTGCCTGAAAGCCTTGTTGAATCGGCAAGGATTGATGGAGCCAATGATTTTGTAATCCTATGGAAATTGATTGTCCCGCTTGTCAAACCTACATTGGCGGTGCTTGTACTGTATTATGTGGTAGGGCACTGGAATTCCTGGTTTAATGCTATGCTCTATATTAAGGACAGGGATAAATTCCCGCTGCAGCTGATACTCAGGGAAATATTGATTGCAAATACATCCAATGCGGCATCTTCCATGGGACTTGATTTGTCGGAAATGGATAAGTATAAACAGCTTGTAAAATATTGCACGACAGTGATCGCCACGCTGCCTATCTTATGTGTGTATCCGTTTTTACAGAAATATTTTGTAAAAGGGGTAATGATCGGTGCGGTTAAGGGCTGAGTACGCCCGGGAAACGAAACCGTTATTATGCGGAAAAGGAATGGAGATTATTATGCAGAAATTAAGCGAACAGGCCAGGGGAGTGCTGAATGATAAAAAACGGATTGGGATCAGGGACGGATGGTTTGGAAGAATGCAGGGGTTGTTTGACGGAAAAAGGGATTCTTTTTTAGAAACCCATTTTTTCGCAGTCAATGGAACGACCGGGAATGCTGATTTTGGACTTTTATACGAAAACCCGGCGGAATGGGTAATTATGGAACTGGAAGATCTGGCAGGGAAAGCAAGTCTGATTGATAATGAAGATATGTTTGTTCCATTATGTATCGAACCTTCTTTTTATGGCGTCCATTTCATTGATAAAATTCTGGGGGCAGAGGTGTTTTTCCAGGACGGCCAATGGTACAATCACTATCTGGAAAGAGAAGTGGGAAGCCTGGAACGGCCCGATCTGGACAGAGACGAAACATGGAAATCTGCCAGGGAAGCGGCGTTTTCTTTCCGGGATGCAGAGGTCCGGCTTCCCTTGTTTGGGCTGCCTACGATTGCCAGCGCCCTCAATATTGCAACCAATTTGTATGGGGAAGAGATTCTGGCAGCGATGCTGATGGAACCGGAAGCGGCGGCCCATGATCTTGCGGTTATCAATGACTTGTTATGTGAAATCCATCAATGGTACCGGGCGCACCTGCCTGCCTGTCAGCTCCAGCCTGTAATATCCTGGAACCGGACACAGCCTCCGGGATACGGGCAGTTATGCGGCTGTACCACACAGCTTCTTTCGGCCGGTTTATATGAAGAATTTATTATGCCGCTGGATGACAGGCTCCTTTCCCTATACCCCGGCGGAGGCATGATCCATTTTTGCGGTTCCCATACTCATCTCCTGGAAACATTAAGCAAAATGCCTCATTTGAAAGCGGTCCAGTTAAATGACAGGGCAGCCTGGGATTTAGCGGAATATTATCACAAATTGCGGGAGGATCAGATAATCTATCTGAATCCCTGCGAAGGAATGGATATAAAAAAGGCAATTGAAATTACCGGAGGAAACAGGCTGGTGATAGCGGATACGGTGAGAACTTCCGGTTATGATGTATAAGTTTACGGTTTATGGAAAACGATTCTGCCTCCCGTGACACCCTAAGCAGGGATCCCTTGCCTGCATCCGCCGCCGGTGATAGAATAAAAAGAAAAAAAGATAGGCAGATACGAGGGAGGACACCAGGAAATGAAAGAAATCAGACAGGCGGGGGAGATACGGATCCGCAAAGGCAGCCGGCTCGACAAAGAGGAAAAGGAAAGAATTACAGAATTGACGGCAGTCTGTAACAAAGCGGACGGAACCTGCAATGAACTGTTCCTGACCAATGAATTCAATGTGTTTCCGGAAATGCCCTGTTTTTTCCGGGCTTATCCGGAAAACGGGGATGGGGAGCCGGAACTCGCCGGGATTCTTATCGTATATGCCGATCAGGAGACAACGGCGGAGATTTCCGCGTATGTCCATCCCGGACAGAGAAAGAAAGGATTTTTCAGCGCTCTTCTGCATGCGGCACTGGAGGAATGCAGGGCCTATGGATATCAGAAACTGGAATTTAAGACGGAGAAGGCCTTTGCCGGTGCGGAAGAGATCCTGAAACAATATGGGGCCGTCCCGCTGCGGGAAGAGTACCTGATGATTTGGAAGGAAGATACGCAGGCCATGGTGCAGGGCGGAGGCCTTCTTGCGGTCAGGCCGGCACGGGAAGGGGATTTGGAAGCAATAGCCGTGATCCAGGCGGAGGCATTCGGTGATACCCCGGAAATGGCCCGGCGTTATGTGGAGAGTTCTTACCAGAGCCGGGATACCCTGCTGACGGTTATTGAGGATTCGGAGAAATGCACAGGCTGCTGCTGTCTGGATATCAGCGGGGAGCGGGCCGTGATTTTCGGATTGTGCATCGCCTGCGCTTCCCGGGGAACGGGACAGGGCGGACGGCTTCTGCAGGAGACGGTGCGTTTGGCGGCGTCGCAAAAGGACGAGGTAGCCCTCTGTGTGGAGGCAGGAAATGAAACCGCGCTGCATCTGTATGAAAGGTGCGGCTTTTGCAAAGCCACGGAGTACCGGTATTTCGGGTGTCCCATAGAGGCCGTCAGCCGATAGGACTGCCCCGAAATCCGTTTGGATTATAAAAGAAAAAAATGGCAGGCCGTGTCCCGCATATCAGACACGCCTGCCTGGGCACTGCCGCACTCAGCACTCTCCATGCAGGGAAAACATCAGCGTATCCCCCATACGCATTTCAAGTGTCAGCGTTGTCACATTATGTCCGTAATAACGCTTCTCATACACCTCAAAAGGGCTGCACGGATGTTTAAAATACAGGGTGTGCTTTCCTTTATAGGATGCATGAAGTGTTACAAAATTCTTATTCGCAAACAGGATGTCATCCTCTTTATTATAGAGATGGCAGCCCGCATATTCCGCCAGGGAGGCCAGAAGCTCCGCACGCAGAATCTGGGGTGCGCAGTATACACTCGTCCAGCCGTCCATTTCCTTCAGCCCGTAAGCGGGAAGTCCCAGCTCACAATAGGTGCCCAGGATAACGGCCTGAGGATCATCGATGTAAAAGCCCGGGTTCATATAGGCGGGCAGAATCACGTTTTCAAGCCACACATTCGAATGCACATCCCTGTCAATGAAGCCATACCGGCGATCCTCCACCGCATACCGCACCGCGGGATGCTTCCGATCGGTGATTTTAAACCGCGGCGAACAGGTATGATCGATCCGCCCCGTCTTAAAACCGGTGAGCTGCTCTATATTTTCATTACCCATCACAAGCCCGGCATCCGGGTTGATAAATCCGGGCGCATACAGCCACAGTACCACCGCGTGGTTTTTCCTGGCCTTTCGGATGATGGCTTTGCGCTCCTCATCCGTCAGGCAGAAAACATTCATCATCACGTACAGCTTATAATCCGGCATATCTTCCCGGGCGCAGTCGTTGTGGAAATAGTAATCCACCGGCGCGCCGATCCGCGGCAGATCTGAAGTCCTGTAATAATCCAGCATCAGGGTATTGGTATACATGGAAACCGTATGGCAGCTCTCCTGATCATAAATAAGGGCGATTTCGTTTTCCTTGTTCCGGTCAAGCCCATAAGCAAACCGGGCGATTTCCTCCTGTCTGCTAAACAGCTTATATATATCTTCCTGCTGATACCGCCCGCCTTGTGCATGCTGATCAAACCACCATGCATAAATATCGTCACACAGGACTCTTGCAAAATCCCGTTTCAGGGTCACTATGCTGTCCCGCACATCATAAAGCCCCATGGCGTCCCGGTAAAAGCTGTCCTCCAGATGGGTGCGGCTGTCCTCCTCCGCCACAAACATCTGGCCCCGCAGCCGGAAGGAATCCTGCATTTCTCTCTGGGCCACGCTGCCGCCCGGCTCCCTGTTATTATAAACGCCCGGCGCCGCCAGAAAATCCACATAACCGGAGTCCAGTATCGGAAGTGTGGAAGTGGCCGTACTGCTGTTAAAGAAATCGGTACATCCGTAGGAACCGTAAAACGCCCCTACAATTTTGCCGGCATAACGCTCCTTCAGCAGCCTGGCAAAGTAAATGATGGCTTCCGCCGTAGCTTCATGAAACGCGTCGTAAAAGTCCGCCACATACCTGTAATCCGTCATATTTAAGAACACGCCAAGATTGGCGGCCTTTTCCGCGTCCATGTCAATATTTTTACCGATAATACGCTCCGCGCTTTCGTAATACTTCATGGCATCCATGATGCCTTCTTCCATAAAAATAAAGTACTGATCCTGCACATTGGGGATGACCGGCCTTTCGAAAGAAGCATCCTCTTTTTTCCATGCCTTTTTAAGCTTATCCTCCGTCCCGTACCGTTTCCTTAGGAATTCCCCGTAGAACTTCAGGAAGGAAGGGGAAAAATCGCCATATTTATTTTTTTCCCTGTCACAGATCACATTCACCGGATACCATTCCGAGGTGCCGCCGGCCGCCAGAAAATAGCCTATGACCCGATCTGCAAACGGAAGCGAATCCACCTTATCGCAAAATTCCTTCAGCGCCTTTCCCGCCGCTTCCTGCCATTTCTCAGAAGCAAAAGAATACATGCCCGGAATTTCATCCATATGGACTTCGGAGGACAGGATTGCCGGCTCGTGGCTTCCGTCCTGGTAGGTGATCAGTTCCTCCTTGTTTTCCTCCATCCAGTCCACGGGCGGGTGCAGTCCGATCCTCACTATAATATAGGCATCCGGCACCTGCTCCAGAAGGGTTTCGGCATTCCTGACAAACGCTTCCATTCCCCCGGGCTCATGCTGGCGCATGCCGTGTTCATCCGTATCATCCTTTCCCGGCCGAAGCCAGTCCGTATTGGTCATCAGGAAAAAAACCTTCAGCCCGGATTCACCCAGCCGTTTAATATACTCCGGCTTATGAAAACGTGTTGTCATAGCCATAGGCGGCCAGGCCTTTCCGTCAATCACCAGTGCCGGGCTGCCGTTTACTTTTTTCACCTCTGCAAAACTCATATCCGTATCCTCTCCTCCCTGTCATACCTTACTGTCTTTCATGCTTTTCTTTGTTTACAGCCGTCCGTACTTAGCTGAACGGCCGCCTTTGTGTTCCTGTAACTGTTCAGTACCTTCACAGTTACGTGTTCCTATTCCTTTACAGAGCCTACGGTAATTCCCTTTACAAAGAATTTCTGCAGGAACGGATAAACGACCAGGATAGGAATGATGGAAATGAACAGCTGGGCGCTGCGCACTGTTTTTTCACTGAGGCTGGAAAGCAGGGCCAGCTGCTCCGGCGTCATATTTGTCATGGTCTGGTTATTGTTAATGATCTGGGTTGCCAGATAGGTCGCCATGGGGTAGTTATTGGGATTATTCATGTAGAACATGCCGTCAAACCACGCGTTCCAGTGTCCGATCATGGAAAAGAGCAGCAGGGATGCCAGGGACGGCTTCGACATAGGCAGAATGACCTGGAACAGTGTCTGCCAGTGGTTGGCCCCATCCACGAAGGCGGCTTCCTCCACCGCCCGCGGAAGGCCTCTTATGAAGTTCATCATGATGATCACATTCCAGATATTCATGGCGCAGGGAAGGATCAAAACCCAGAAGCTGTCCAGCAGATGCAGGTTTTTAATGACCATATAGGTGGGGATCAGGCCGCCGCCCAGGAACATGGTAATGGCAAAATAGGTCATATACCAGGTACGCCCCCGGAAATGAATGGAGGATCGGGAGAGCGGATAAGCGGTAAGCACAATCAGGATCATATTCAGGGCCGTGCCTATCACAACTCTTCCTCCCGCAATACCTACGGAATGGAAAAAATCCTTCTTTTTCATCAGGTACTCATAAGCGGAAAGGGAAAACTCCACCGGGATAAAGGTTACGCGCCCGGCCATAGCGGCGTTGCTGCTGCTTAAGGACATGGCGAGGACGTGCAAAATAGGAAAAATACAGGTCAGCGCCACAAGAGCCAGAACTACCGTATTAAACAGCTGATAAACATAGTAAGAACCCGAACGTTTGATTTTCATCTGACGCACCCCCTTTAAAAGACGCGGTAATCGCTTTTTTTATAGAGAATCAGATAACTGGTCCCCACAAAAATCAGCGAAATCACCGATTTAAACAAGCCCATGGCCGCTGCGGCCGAATACTGGTGGCTGGTCATGCCAAGGCGGTATACCAGGGTGTCCAGGATATCCACGGTTTTCTCAACGGTAGGATTATACATGATCAGGATCTGTTCAAACCCTGCGTTCAGAATATTGCCAAGCCCCAGAACGGTCAGGACCGCCACCATAGGCAGGATGCTGGGCAGCGTTACGTGAAGCACCTGCTTCCACCGGCCGGCCCCGTCTACCTGCGCCGCTTCATAAAGCGTGGGATCCACATTGGTGATAGCCGCAAGCAGCAGCACCGTGTTGTATCCCATTCCTTTCCAGACATCCGAGCCGATGATTATGGTGCGGAAATATTTGTTGCTTACCAGAAATGCCGTGGGATCCGTGCCGAAAAGGTGCAGCATGGTATTATTGATGATGCCGTCATAGGCGAAAATTTCCAGTATCATGCCTGCCAGAATAGCCCAGGAAAAGAAATAGGGTATGAATACAATAGTCTGCACCGACCGTTTAAACCAGCTTTTTGTCACCTCATTTAACATCAGGGACAGGATCAGGGGAACAAGAATACTCAGGACGATCTTGAAAAATGAAATGATCATGGTATTTACAAAAGCCGTCCGGAAACTGGGCATGGTAAAAATGTACTGGAACTGCTTTAACCCTACAAAAGGGGATTCCCGGAAGCCCATCAGGGGCTTGAAATCCTGGAAGGCCATCACCAGGCCAAAGATAGGAAGATAGGCAAAAAAAGTGGTGAACAGCACCGCCGGTATCAGCATAACGTGCAGCTCCCTGGTCCTGTACAGGCTCTTTTTTTTCTTTTTTCTCTGTAAATCCGTTTTCTGCTGTGCCATGGACTTATACTCCTCTCCCAGCCGATAAACAACGGATGCCGCCTGCTGCGGGCCATCCGTTGTTTGAGAAAATGCCATATTTTACGTATAAAATATGGCATTTTCTTTCTTATGGCTGCATTTACTATTTATTTGTTATTCTGATACCATTCGTTTACTTCTTTTGCGATTTCGTCGCCGCCCTGGGCCTTCCACTGTTCCACAAATTTATCAAAGTCGGAAATCGGGGTTTCGCCCATGACCATGCTCAGGAAGGTATTGTTGCGCAGCTTGTCAAGCTCTGCTTTCCTGGAAACCATGGCAGGTGTGGTGACATAAACCTCATCGTAAATGATGTCTGCGGTTTCTATGGTCTTTATCATGTTGGCGACACCGCCGTCAGGGGCGAGACGGCTGAAATAGGTACCCCAGGCAACACCGTCGTCGGGATTTTCCTTATAATTCAGGTAGGAAGCCCAGGAACCCCAGAATTCGTTGTTCTTGGCGGCATCCGCATCCGTGATTTCCGTCTTGCCTTCTTCCGCCAGCTTGTTGATAACTTCGAAGTTGGTCCGTAAGCAGGTGGGAGAGTAGATACGGTAAGGAAGCCATGTATAAACGTAGCTGTACCATTCTGTTTTTTCTTCTTCGGTCATGGCATTCTGTCTTTCGGGATTGCTGTTTTCCAGCGTATACTGTAAGGACCAGTACATCATCTTGAATACGGCTTCCGGGTTCTTGCAGTCACGGCCCACCACTACAAAGTTGTTAACCGGATAACGGTCAACCATGATAGTCGGCTGGTTTCCGTCAGGAGAGAGATTGGGACCGATCACCCAGTTGGAGTCGGGATGCTCTACTTTATTGGTATTCAGCGGCCAGTTGGGAACCCACCAGGATGCGGGGACTATGGCATATTTGCCGGCTACGATATCGTTGACAATGGGAGAATCCGCAGCCCAGATATCATATGCGGCGAAATCCTTCTGGAAATAGCCCTTGTCATACCATTCATTCAGCTTGGTCAGAGTGGTTTTGATCCCTTCGTCGATCCCGGCGTACTGCAGAGTGCCGTCTTTGTCGTACCAGCCGTCCGCCCATGTTTCATAGGCATGGAAGAAGGGCTGGAAGTCCGCCAGCTGCGCGTCCATGTAGTTCTTGCAGGCGGGGATGACAGGGCCGCCGGTCTTGCCGTCGCCGTTATAATCCACTTCCATCAGCTTGTCACAGAGCGCTTCAAACTCTTCAATGGTTTTCGGAAGCTGGTCAGCGGAAGTAATGCCCACGCTTTCGAGCTGCGTCATGTTATAAATCATCTGTGAGGTCATCTGCGCCGGGTCTGTACCCATAGGCAGTCCATAAATGCTTCCGTCCTTTTTGGCAACATTGATAAAATTTCCGTCATAATTGAAGATGTTATCCAAATCGTCACAACGGTACTTCTCATAATATTCGGTCAAATCGGCGAGGCCGCCCTGGCTTGCCAAATCTTCAAAATCGTTCGGGTTTACCATAAATACGTCCGGAAGATTGCCGGCTGCCAGTTCTGCGCCGAATTTCTCTTCATATTGATCCGCATTTACGATCCAGTCATAGATCAGGTTGATATTCAGTTCTTCCTTCAAAAGCCTGACGGCTGTGGAGGTTTCGGGCGTACAGTCGGCAGGGGTATTGGGATCCTCGGATTCCCTGTACTGAAGCACGATATGGATATCCACAGGTTCGTCATAAGGCTCCAGCAGAAGCTCTTCCGCACTTTTAGCCGATTCCCCGCTATCTGCTGCAGCTGCGGAGTCTCCCGTATCGGCTGCGGCTTCCGTGTTTGCGGTATCGCCGCCTGTGGATGTGCTGCCGCCCGATGTGGACGCATTTGATCCGCAGCCGGCCAGACAGGCGGCTGTCATTGCTGCGGAAAGGAGCATTGCGATTACTTTCTTTTTCATTCTTTATCCCCCTTATTGTGATCGTTTGTTTACTGTTTATAATTATATCAAATGTTAGATTATATTGAAGGCCGTTTTGTGCATAAAAACGGGATAATTGTATTTTTTCATTTTTTGAAATACAATTATCCCCTTTTTATGATACAATTGTGCAGTTTTACTGTTTTGGCTGTTAATTTTTCTGCTTTTCAGTTATTATCACGGTACTGTTTAGGATTTTCACCGGTTCTTTCCCTGAAAATCCTTCGGAAATAGTGTTCATCCATATAACCGACCTGGCTGGCGATCCAGTATATGGGCTGTCTGGTTTCCACAAGGTATTTTTTGGCTGATTCTATACGCATATCATTCAGATAGGTCACAAAAGTCTTTCCCGTGATTTTTTTAAAGTGCTTGGAAAAATGGCTTTTGCTCATTCCCGTCAGACGGAGAAGCTCCTCCAGCGTGATTTCCCTGTCCATATGTTCCCTAATATAGTTCATGGCCTTATGTATGGCCTCCATCGTACCGATTTCCTCATTGGCTTCCCCAATCCGTTTCCTTACCAGGCGGCGGGTGTCGTCAAACCATTCCCTCCACTGGTACCACCACCGGAAGCCGCCTACCTCTTCAAAATACCGGGTGAAGTCCTTCCCGGAAAAACCGGACCAGTAGAGGCTGAAGTGATAGAAAACAGCGGTCCGCTCTTCCCGGGAGAGCGCGGCGCGGCGGATTTTTTCCATTCCTTCTTCATAACATTCCTCATAGACCATAAACTCCATTTTCAGGCTCAGCTCCAGTATTTCCTTTCTGGATGCGCCGGACGGCTCCTGTAAAAGCGCCGGATAAAGGTAGGTATAGGTAAAACAGCCGGGCCGGCGATCCTCAAACAGCTTATTTTCCAGCCTGGTTTTCAGGGTATCCTCCAGCTGATCATAGGCGGTCCCCTTTACCTGCTTGATTTCCAGAAGGGAGGACTCTTCCGCCCCGAAATCTTCAATGATGGATTTCAGGCGTATGCTGTTGCACTCCCCTGAAAAAAGAAGCCGTGTCTCGCTTAAGAATTCGAAGGGGAACGTATGCCTTTCCAGCAGTTTTACCGCTTCCTCACACTTTAGTTTACTCTCCGTTTCCCAGACATATATCTCGTTATAGAGCACATTCCTTCCGCCCAGCTGTGTATGGTGCATGGTTTCCAGATAGCGGATTTTGATCCCGTTCATCAGGGCGTCTATATTTTCTTCCTCAATCTGTGCTTTGGTGATATAATCCAGGATGCCGATACGCAGAGCCTGCTGGATGAGTTCGAATTCCTGATGCATGGTCAGGACCACGATCTGCAGATCCGGGCGGATCCTCTTGACCTCCTGGAGGAAGGGAATCCCCGAAAGCCCCGGCATTTCCAGATCGGTAAACAGAAGATCCACCTCAACTTTCCGCAGAAACGACAGCGTTTCTTCCCCGCTTCCCGAATCACCCACGACTTCCATCCCGTAGGTTTCCCAGTCAATCAGGCCGAGAATCCCACGGCGGACCAGCTTTTCGTCATCTACAACAAATACCTTGATCATTTTACGGATATCCCCCTCTCCGACTTATCCCTCTTTCCGCAGATCTCCTCCGCCTCAAACGGAATCCGGATTTCCACCACGTTTACCCCGTCCGCCGTCCGTTCCGCTTTCAGTTCAAAATCATCCCCAAACCGGTTTTCCAGCATGCGGGCCACATACTGAAGTCCGATGCCGTTGGAAGAAATATCGTTTTTCTGTACCAGGACCGCTTTGATTTGTTCCGGATTAATAGGGGTTCCGTCATTTTTTACGAGAATAGCGATTTTCCCGTTCGCAAGAAGCTCCACCTCGATCCAGATATCCCCCTGATCGGAACCGCTGTGCAGGATGGCGTTTTCCACAAGGGGCTGTAACACAAACCGGGGCATATCCGCCTGCAGGATTTCCGGATGCTTGCCGGTGTCCATATGAAAACGGATATCATACTTCAGCTGCTGCAGGACAATATAGGCGCCGACGGCCTCCAGCTCGCTTTTCAGAGTGGTCTCCCTTGTTTTCGACATGTTATATAAAAGCAGTTTGTTCAGGGATGTGATGAAATGCACCATTTCCTTGTCTTTTTTTCCGGCGGCATACCATTTCAGGGTATCCAGGGTATTATACAGGAAATGCGGGTTTATTTTACCGAGAACCACCTTGATTTCAAGCTCGGATCTCTTTTTCCCTTCCTCCTGCACCCGGTTCAGAAGAAGGAGGATGTTGCTTTTCATCTTGTCAAGCAATGCGAAGTTATCGTCGAATTCCTGAATATTCATCTGCTCCACCTTGGTCTCCACATCGTTGTCCGATGCTATCAGCTGAAGCCGCTTTTCGAATTTGGTAAAAGGCGTATAGATACTTTTCCACTGAAGGACGGAAACGAGAATACAGGCAAAAACCGCTAACAGGGTGACCACACTCAGGTTCAGCGCCATCCCGTATATCTGCCGGTAATATTCCTTTACAGGAACCCACAGATGGATTTTCCAGCCGCCTTCCTCTGTCCTTTCGTAGGTTTTATAGCGGCGTTTTTTTTCTGCAGGCCCTGTCATGCTGTTCTGCAGATCCGAATAAAGAGGAACCAGATTTTCGTCGGAACAGTACATGATGCGCCCTTCCTGGGATTCGACCAGAAAGATGGTGTCCATGCCCATGACACTGCCCGGAAAGAGCTTCTCCAGATACTTGTATCCCGATTCCAGATAAATGTAGATATCCCCGTATTCCTGTTCCATTTTGTAGGATCGCAGCAGCGAAAGGCAGGGGTAGGATGCCACTTTGGATTTGGACTCGTGCGGCCCGTAAAAATCCATCTTCTGCCATCTGCACAGAAAATAGGTATCCTCCGGCAGTTCTCCGTTCGCCAGGGAGGTCTGGTTGATTTTGACGGGCGTTTTGCCGCCTCTGGGGATATAGATATAGGTGAGGTTTCCGATAGAAGGGTTGGCGATTTCATAATTGGCGATCTGCTCCCTGAGATAAATCAGCAGCTCCCCTTTCTTTATCGTGTCCTCCTCATCAAAATACAGATGAAGGTTCTTGCCCACGGTACCGTCGGCCTCCAGCAGCCAGGATATGGAATTCATGCTGTTCATGAGCGCCGCCATATCGACAGATACCTTATTCAGATTATTTTCAATTTCTTCATCCACATCGTTGTGGTTGATCCGGTAAAACTGCCACAGAATCAGTACCTCCACCACAAGAAGAGGTACCAGCACTCCGAAAACCCAGACCTTGATAATCCGTCTGGCAAACGATTTCGAAGCCTTTCTTCCCAACTTCCGCTCGTCATGCATGTTATGTATCCCTTTACCTTACGATAAAACCCCATAGTTTATTTACAGTATATCATATATCCTTATTTCATTCTACCCGCCTTTTGGCGGGAACAGTAACATATCCATGAAAAATTAATGCTAAGATGCCTCCTGCTTCCTTGACATGTACTCTGTTTTTTCTTTATAATAAATACATCAATCAAACTTTGAGTTCATCAGCAATACGTGAAGAAAGGAAAGGGCTTTCATGGAAGACGCGGACCCTGAGGGGGAAACGAATGATAACCGGAAAATAAAGCGGAAACCTTTAAAGGGCATAGCCTGTTAGCATCAGCTTGACAGGCTGTGTCTTTTTGTGCTTTTTTGGAGAAAAAAAGCGCTGCCGCCGGGAGGCGGAGAGGGGGAATGGAGAAACACTCCATAGAGAGAGACTGCAAAACAATAGAGGAAAAAGGAGAGATTTATTTTGACATCGATACCGAAACAATTACTTTTACAGGTAGTTCTGATTTTATTAAATGCGTTTTTTGCTGCGGCGGAGATCGCGGTGGTTTCCCTCAACGGGACGAAACTGCGGAAGCTGGAGGAGGAGGGGGATAAGAAGGCGGGCAAGCTGCTCCGTCTGGTGGAGGAACCGGCCTCCTTCCTATCCACCATCCAGGTGGGTATCACGCTGGCCGGTTTCCTGGGAAGTGCGTTTGCCGCCGATAATTTTTCTGAATATCTGGTAAAATGGGTTTATGTGGATCTGGGCTTCAGGGGGATACCGGAAGCGGCGCTGGATACGATGGCCGTGGTGGTTATCACCATTATCCTTTCGTATTTCACCCTGATTTTCGGGGAGCTGGTTCCCAAAAGGATCGCCATGCAGAAATCCCTGGAGGTAGCCCGGTTCAGCAGCGGTGTTATATCCGGCGTGGCAGTTATCATGAAACCTATCATTTGGTTCCTGTCCTTTTCCACCAATACGGTCCTTCGTATCCTGCATATGAAAACAGAAGCGGAGGAGGACTCCGTCACGGAAGAGGAAATACGCATGATGGTGGAGCTTGGCGGCGAAAAGGGGACCATCGATCAGGAGGAACAGGAATGGATACAGAATGTATTCCGGTTTGATGATATTTCCGTAAGGGACGCCATGACGAGGGAGGCCGATGTGGTTTCCTTTTCCCTGGAGGAGGGGGAAGAAGAAATCCTTCGTACTATCAGGGAGACAGGGCTTTCCAGATATCCGGTTTACGATGAAGATATCAATGATATCGCAGGTATATTGAATGCAAGGGATTATCTGCTTAACCGTGGCTGCACAGAGCCGAAACAGATGCAGGAGCTGCTGCGGGAGGCATATTTTGTCCCGGATACGATCCATGCGGATGACCTGTTCCGGGATATGCAGACCAATAAGGTGCATATCGCCATTGTCATTGATGAGTATGGGCAGACGGCGGGGATTATTACTATGGAGGATCTGCTGGAGGAAATCGTAGGCAACATCTATGATGAGTTTGATCCCGATCAGGTGCCCGAAATGGTCCGGCTGGAGGAGAATCTCTGGCGGGTTTCCGGCGGGGTTGCTATGGACGAACTGGCGGAAGAGCTTGCTATTGACCTGCCGGAGGATACGGATTATGATACCGTTGGGGGCATGATATACAGCTGCCTCCGTACTATTCCTGCGGACGGAAGCCAGTTTGACGTACAGGTGAACGGCCTGGATATCCATGTGGAGGCCATCGAGGATCAGCGGATAGAGACGGCCCTGATCCGAAAAAGGGAACCGCAGGAAGAAGAAAAAGAAAACGGGAAAGCGGAAAAAGAAAGGGCGGGAAGAAATGAATCAAATAAAAATCAGCCGGGAAATTAAAACGGCCATACAGCCGGGAATGTTCGGCCTGTTTTTTGAAGATATTAACTATGCGGCGGACGGAGGGCTGTATGCGGAAATGCTGGAAAACCGTAATTTTGAATTCCGGGAATCCAGAGGCTGTTACGACCATTACAGCCAGGAATTTGCGGGCCTTTACGGCTGGAGCGCCTATCCGGCAGAAGGGAAGGGAACGCTTTTGCTGGATACGCGGATGCCCCAGAATCCGGTGAATCCCCATTATCTGATTTTTACGGCCGGTCAGGCCATGGCGGGTTTTACCAATAAAGCCTACGACGGTATTGCCTTGAAAAAGGATGCCGTTTACCGGGTCAGCTTCTGGGCGAAGGCGGAGGATTACCGGGGCCATATCCTGGTGGATGTGGAAAAAGAAGGACAGGTTTATACACAAAAGGCGGAGCTTGGGGGCATTGACGGGGAATGGAAAAAATATGTGCTGACGCTGACTGCGGCGGCGCAGGTGCGGAATGCATCCTTTGTCATCCGGCTGTCAGAGGCCGGCAGCGTTGCCTTTGATATGATATCCATGATGCCACAGGATGCAGTATGCGGCCTGTTCCGCAGGGATCTGGCCGAGCTTCTGAAGGAGCTGAAGCCGGGTTTCCTGCGTTTTCCGGGAGGCTGTATTGTGGAAGGAAATACGCTGGAAAACCGGTACCGCTGGAAGGAAAGCGTGGGACCCGCAGAGGAAAGGCGGGTGAACTGGAGCCGCTGGTCCGTCCATGACACAAAAGAGGAGTGCGGTTATAAAACCCCGTTTTCTCATTATAACCAGACGCTGGGACTGGGCTATTACGAATATTTCCTTCTGTGCGAGTATCTGGGGGCGTCACCGGTTCCCGTAGTGAATGTGGGGCTTGCCTGCCAGTACCAGTCCACTCAGAAGGTGGCCTCAGACAGCGGGGAGTTCCGGGAATTTATCCAGGATACCCTGGATCTGATTTCCTTTGCCAACGGGGATACCGCAACACAATGGGGTGCCCTTCGTGCCGCCATGGGCCATCCGGAGCCTTTCGGCCTTACCATGGTGGGAATCGGGAATGAACAGTGGGAAACGGAGGATGTGGATTATTTCCACAGATATGAGCTGTTTGAGGAGGCTATACATAAGGAATACCCCGATATCCGTCTGCTGGGTTCCGCCGGGCCTAATGTGAATTCCCGGGAATATGAAGCCGCCTGGAACTGGATCCGTCCCGCAGCACGCAAAAAGGATACTTTTGTTTATGCTGTGGATGAACATTATTATGTGCCGCCCAAGTGGTGCTTTGACAATGTGGGCTTTTACGATGCATATCCCCGCGAGGTGAAGGTGTTTGCGGGAGAATACGCGGCCCATCCCCAGGGGATTGCCGATTTTACCCTCCGCAATAATATGGAAGCGGCCCTTGCGGAAGCGGCGCTGCTTACGGGAATTGAGCGGAATGCGGATGTGGTGGTGCTGGCGTGCTACGCCCCTTTGTTTGCAAGGATTGGATATACACAATGGTCGCCGGATCTTATCTGGTTCGATGACATACATGCCTACGGGACGCCCAGTTTTTATGTCCAGAAGCTGTATTCCCTGCATACGGGACAGGAGGAGCTGGAAACGGACGCTTGCCTGGAGGAGCAGCTGTATTGCGCGGTAAGCTGTGACCGTAAGGAAATGGAAGTGATCGTGAAGCTGGTGAATGGGGCGCAAGAAAGCCGCCAGATTACAATAGAGCTGGAAGAAGGCTGGAAGACAGGAACGGCCCTGACCCGGATCGAACTGTGCGGGGACTGCCTGCAGCAGGTAAATTCCATCGGCTGCCCGGAGCGGATCCGGGACAGACAGCAGACAGAGGAAATGGGAGGAAACCGGCTGCAGATTGAGGTAAAGCCGTTTTCCGTAACTGTTCTGCGCATCCCGGCGCAGTCAAAACCTTGAGCAGATAAAGCTTCCGTACAGATACCTATGGTTAAATAAGAGAACCGTTAATTCGCACAAAAAGTTTTCCCCAATTTGTGCGGATTGACGGTTTCTTTATATATTTTTTATACTTTTTTTCTAAAAATAACATTGTAATTGCGGGCTTCGCGGCCTATAATTTTTAACTAAAGCAATTGTTAACATTGTTAAATGTTGTTTTTGCAAATTAAGGTAAGGCTTTTAGCCGCGAAAGGAGTGGAAAAATGACGGCGGACGAAATGCGCACTGCCTTGCTTCGGACTACATTTCGATATGGCAAGGTGAATATGGGGATTCACCTGGGGAATATTACCCATGGGGAATTCACAACACTGCAAATGGTTCATATGTATAGGAAGAAGCATCCCGGAGAATACGGCATTGGTGTATCCGAACTGGCGCGATGCTCCTATATGTCACCGCCTGCCATGTCCAGGACACTGAAGGCTGTGGAAGAAAAAGGGCTGGCGGAACGCAGGGTAGACAGTCAAAACCGAAGGAAAACCTATGTCCGCCTGACTCCCGAAGGAGAAAATGCCAGACAGCATGCCTGGAGGATGTGTACGGATTACATCAACCGGGTAATAGAAGAAATGGGAGAAGAAAAGATGGAAACCTTCCTTGCTTTGTGGGAAGAAATGGTGGATCTTATGGAAAAAAACATACCTATGTTTTACGAGGAGCCATCTTGACTTATTTGGCACAAGACAGATGGCTGCAAACGCCATAGAGCATCTGAAAGGAGAGACTGAAAGAATGTGGAAATTGTTTAAACACCTGGGTGAGCACAAAGTCACCGTCCTGCTCATCGTTCTGCTTCTGATAGGCCAGGCGTACTGTGATCTGGCGCTGCCTTCCTATACTTCCGATATCGTGGATGTGGGGATTCAGCAGGGAGGCATAGAGAATGCGGTGCCCGTGAAAATGAGGGAGGAAACCTTTGACAGCCTGGGCCTGTTTATGACGGCGGATGAAAAAAAGGAAGCACAGCAGGCCTATGATCTGGTGGATGGCATATATGAGCTAAATACCTCGGATGAGGAGACGATTAACCGTCTCAATGAGGATTTTGGAATGCCTATGGTGATTCTTGGCTCCATCCGGGAATCCGGGCAGACGGATGTCGAAAGCCTGAAGGGAATGATGGAAGCCCAGGGCATTGACGATTCCAGGCTTACCGCCATAAAAGAGGAGGCCGTTCAGGAAATGGGGGATATGAGTGATTCCGTGATCACCCAGAAGGCCATCCTCTTTATCCAGGGAGAGTACGAAGCCCTGGGAATGGATCTGGAGCAGGTACAGATGAATTATCTGCTTTCCACAGGCGGAAAAATGCTTGGCCTGACACTGCTCATGATGGCGGCTGCTATTCTGGCCGGCCTTCTGTCCTCAAGGACCGCAGCCAGAATCGGTATGGATTTAAGGGGAAAGGTTTTTACCAAGGTTGTGTCCTTTTCCAATAACGAGCTGAATAAGTTTTCTATTGCTTCTTTGATCACGAGAAGCACCAACGATATCCAGCAGGTACAGATGGTGGAGGTTATGCTGCTGCGTATGGTGCTGTATGCCCCTATCATCGGGATAGGCGGTATTGTCAAGGTAATGAGCACTAAAACCGGCCTGGGCTGGATTATCGGGGTAGCGGTAGCGGCTATTTCCGTCGTGGTGCTTGTGCTGATGCAGGTGGCTATGCCCAAATTCAAGAAAATGCAGTCCCTGGTGGACCGTCTGAATCTGGTGTCCAGGGAAATCCTTACCGGAGTCCCCGTCATCCGTGCTTTCAGCAGGGAAAAATTCGAGGAAGACCGTTTTGAAACCGCAAATAAGGATTTGATGAAAACCCAGTTGTTCACCAACCGTGTCATGACCTTTATGATGCCTATGATGATGCTGATTATGAACGGTGTTACCGTCATGATCATATGGTTCGGAGGAAAGGGAATCGATGCGGGGAACCTTCAGGTAGGCGACATGATGGCGTTTATCACCTATACCATGCAGATTGTCATGGCCTTCCTGATGATCACCATGATTTCCGTTATGCTTCCCCGTGCCGGAGTGGCTGCGGAAAGAATCCAGGAGGTTCTGGATACGGATCCTACCATACATGATGCGCCTTCCGTGAAAGATGACCGGCTGTCAGCGGTAAAAGGAGAGCTTTCCTTTGAAGATGTTTCCTTCCGGTATGACGGAGCAAAGGAGGATGCCCTGGAGAACATCAGCTTTACGGCAAGGCCGGGCGAAACCACAGCGATTATCGGCAGCACCGGCTGCGGGAAATCCACGCTCATTCATCTTGTCCCCCGGTTTTATGACGTAACAAAAGGGAAGATTACCATAGACGGCGTGGATATCCGGGAAATGTCCCAGCATAAGCTGAGAAGTATCCTGGGTTTTGTCCCTCAGAAGGCAAACCTGTTCTCCGGTGATATCGCTTCGAATATCAAGTACGGCGGTTCCTATATTACGGATGAAATGATGAAGCAGGCGGCCGATATTGCGCAGGCTGTGGAGTTTATCGAAAGCAAGGCGGAAGGGTATGAAAGCCCTATCGCCCAGGGCGGCAGCAACGTGTCCGGCGGACAGAAGCAGCGTCTTTCCATCGCCAGGGCCATTGCCAAGGATCCGAAGATTTTCCTGTTTGACGACAGCTTTTCCGCGTTGGACTACAAAACGGATATGGTTCTGCGGAAAGCCCTGCATGAAAAAATAGAAGATGCCACGGTAATTATTGTGGCACAGCGTATCAGCACCATCCTCCATGCCAACCAGATCATTGTACTGGATGAAGGGCGGATAGCCGGAATCGGAACCCACGAAGAATTGCTTACGTCCTGTGAGGCATACCAGGAAATTGCCCGTTCCCAGTTGTCTGAGTCAGAGCTGAAAGGAGGAAGCGCATCATGAGTGAGAATCAGAGAAGACCGGTGAAGATGCATGGCCCCGGCGCCCGGATGGGCGGTGAAAAGGCCAAAGATTTTAAAGGCACCATAAAAAAACTGGTGAAATATATGGGCAGCTACTGGCCCGCATTTGTTGCCGTATTGTTTTTTGCTATCGGCAGTACCGTATTCGGTATTATCGGCCCCAAAATATCAGGTAAGGCCACAACGGAGCTGTTCAACGGACTTGTTGCCAAGGTTTCCGGCACCGGAAGCATTAATTTTGAAAAAATCGGTCAGATCCTGCTGCTCCTTCTGGGGCTGTATGTGCTGAGCGCGGTCCTTTCCTTTGTACAGGGGCTGATCATGACCGGCATATCCCAAAGGCTGGCCTACCGTTTCCGGGAGGAAATCTGTTCCAAAATTAACCGGATGCCCATGAAATATTTTGAAAGCAGGACGGTAGGTGAGGTGCTTTCCCGTATCACCAACGATGTGGATACGCTGGGACAGAGCCTTAACCAGAGCGTAACCCAGCTGATCACCTCCCTGACCACCATGGTGGGCGTGCTTATCATGATGCTGAGCATCAGTCCCCTGATGACCCTGATTGCCATAGTCATTCTCCCCATATCCGCGGGACTGATAGGGCTTGTGGTAAAAAAGTCCCAGAAATTTTTCGTTGCACAGCAGAAATACCTGGGCGAAATCAACGGGCAGGTGGAAGAGGTTTACAGCGGCCACAATATCGTAAAGGCCTATAATAAGGAAGAGGATGTGGAACAGATTTTCCACGAAACCAACAATATCCTTTACCAGTCCGCATGGAAATCCCAGTTCCTTTCTGGCCTGATGCAGCCTATCATGACCTTTGTGGGCAACCTGGGCTATGTATCGGTAGCCGTGGTGGGAAGTATGCTGGCTGTCAGGGGAACGATCACTGTCGGTGATATCCAGGCATTTATCCAGTACGTAAGAAACTTCACCCAGCCGATTACCCAGCTGGCACAGGTATCCAATATGCTCCAGTCCACTGCGGCCGCCGCAGAGAGGGTATTTGAATTCCTGGAAGAAGAGGAAGAAGAACAGGTGGCGGAAAATCCCGTACATCTGGAATTTCCCCAGGGTAGGGTGGATTTCCGGAACGTGGTGTTCGGCTATAACCCGGATAAAATCATCATTCATAATTTCAACTGTTCCGTAAAGCCCGGCCAGACAGTAGCCATAGTCGGTCCTACCGGAGCCGGAAAGACCACAATGGTTAAGCTTCTCATGCGTTTTTATGATGTGAACAGCGGTGCGATTCTGGTGGACGGTTCCGACGTGCGGGAATTTAACCGGAGCGAGCTTCGTGAAATATTCGGTATGGTGCTCCAGGACACCTGGCTCTTTAAGGGCACCATCATGGAAAATATCCGTTACGGCCGTCTGGATGCCACGGATGAAGAAGTGATAGAGGCGGCAAAGGCAGCCCATGCCCATCATTTCATACAGACACTGCCCGGAGGCTATCAGATGGAGCTTAATGAGGATGCGAGCAACGTTTCCCAGGGACAGAAGCAGCTTCTTACCATTGCCCGTGCTATTCTGGCGGATAATAAAATAATGATTCTGGACGAAGCGACAAGCTCCGTGGATACCAGAACGGAGCAGCAGATCCAGAAAGCCATGAACCGGCTTATGGAAGGAAGAACCAGTTTCGTAATCGCCCACAGGCTGTCCACCATTCGTGATGCAGACCTGATCCTGGTAATGAAGGACGGCGATATTATCGAACAGGGCAGCCATGAAGAACTCCTTGCAAAGAACGGCTTCTATGCAGAGCTTTACAATTCGCAGTTCGTGGATGCAACCGCATAGAAAGGGAGAAAAAGGAAATGGGAAATCTGAGAACAATCACTATAGAGCGTCAGTATGCCAGCGGCGGCCGTGAAATCGGGAAAAAGCTGTCCCAAAAGCTGGGAATCCCCTATTATGACGGGCAGCTTCTGATGATGGCGGCGGAAAAATACGGTCTTAACCCGGGAGAAGTCCGGGCCAACGATGAGAAAGTCAACAGAAGCCTTCTTTATTCGGTGGCCGCTGCGGTGGAAAATTTCCGTGGAAATGACAGGGGAATGCTGCCTTACCGCATTTATCAGGCACAGGCGGAGACAATCCGCCGCCTGAGCCTGGAAGGCCCCTGTATTTTCATCGGCCGCTGTGCGGGCGAGGTGCTTAAGGATAAACGCAGGAGCCTGCATGTATTCATATACGCTTCCTCCATGGCGGACAGAAGGGAACGGGCCAACAAGGCGGATCGTATTCCCATGACCGATGCGGATTCTTATATCCGCATGAAGGATAAACAGAGAAAAGATTACTATAAAATGTATGCGGAGAAGGAGTGGGGAGATCCCCTGAATTATGATTTGTGCCTGAACAGCTCTTCTCTCGGATATGACGGATGTGTTGAGCTGATAGAAAGAGCCGTACAGATGTGAAGTACATGAGTGATTGCAAAGCACGACTGCTTTCCTGCCGTGCGTTCCGTAAGCAAAAATTTTCCGGATATACAAAATACCGGCCGGCTTTCCTGGGAAAGCCGGCCGGAACGGATCCTGCTGAATTCAGAAATTTAAAACATATTTTGTTGCCTTTGCTTTACCGGTTACACGGATCTTTCCTTGAGACAGCAGGGACATAAGAACTTTCCGGGCCGGAAAACCGGAACATCCCAGCAACAATTCAACATCCTTACGTGAGATTTCCTTTTCGGCATTTTCTATTCCTATGATTTCCCCGTCCCTTGAAACACCAACATAGATTTCCCCACCTTCGGAATTGGCAAATGCTATAATTTCTTTCTTAAAATCTGTATTTATTATTTCTTTTAACTCCAGTTGACTACTTTCTGTAAATTCCATTTAACACCTCCTGGTATATCATAATGTATTATATCGCGATTGATTTATATTTTCCGACACAGGAACCATGTTTTAACCATATTTTAATCAACGAACTGTATATTTAAGAAAAAAACGGAGATACTTTAGCTACAATATTCCACAGAGTAAAAATCAGGTGAAATAATAAGAGTAATGAAAGGATAGAATTATGGAATCGGTTAAAATCTGTTTTGACAATGCGGATGAAGTATGGAAATTTGTAAATACCATAAGAAAATTTGACGGGGAATATGATTTGGCGGCGGGAAGCTACACGGTAGATGCCAAATCCATTCTGGGAGTTTGTGCCCTGGGAACCGGAAAAGCACTGGATCTGAAGCTGGTAAATCCCAGAGGGGAAGAGAAAAAACTGTTGACAGCCCTGCATGAGTATATGGTTGGGGTGTAACGGCAGTACGGGAGGATAGTACTGCCGCCTGACATCAATGTCCTTTTTTAATGAATACATTCTTTCCTTCAAAAGCAAAACCATATTTCCGGATGCGCTCTGCCGGCACCCCTTCGGCAATCAGTCCCTTTGCATACCCCTTTTCCCCGATCTGGTCAAGCGCCCTTTGGGCAGTATCTTCAAGACCAGGTTCTTTTCGGGTGCTGCGAACTTTAAATTCCAGAATAACTGCATCATCCTCCTTGCTGCGGGGCCGTAACATTACATCATATCTGCCGAAACCGTTTTCCCGGTTCGAAGTTATTATATACCTGTCCGTAAGATCCACCATCAGGCCCAGCAGAAACCCATGATAAAACCGTTCCGGATCGGCCTGTTTTTCCGCACCTTTTCCCGTATCAAAATAGCTGAAGGTTTCCAATGCAATCCTGTTCATATAGGCATTCATCGCTTCCAGATCATCCTGGAGCAATGCTTTAATAAAACCGTTATAATCAGATGCGCTGCGTCCGAACCAACTGTGCACCATATTGCGGAACATTATCCGTACCTCAAAGTTCGTCAGAGACAGCTCATATTCGGGCCTCCATTCTCCGAACTTTGAAGTGACAACCCTGTAGCCCTTTACCTTTAGATAGCCGCTTGCCAGCAGCAGGCTCCAAATAGCCCGTTCATCGATATCCAACTCGTCATAAACGATTTGTTCATCAATTTCTGCACCCGACTTTCTCCCTGAAGAAGCCTTTCGAAGGATATTTTGATATCCCGGCTGCCCTCCCGGATTAGCTTTCCAACCAGATTGTTAGAGCTGGTATTTGCCCAATAGGGACCCACTTTTCCGGTATCGAGGAAATTAATAATTGACCAGGGGTTATAGATTTCTTTCTTATGGCCAAAGGTAAAACCATCATACCAATTCTTTACCTCATGGATACGTTCCGCCAATCCGTACTCAGAAAGGGCGGCATTCACTTCTTCATGTGTGAAGCCAAAGCATTCCGCGTATTCATCCGAGGTTGTGGTAATCACCTTCAGGTTGTTTAAATCGGAAAAAACGGATTCTCTGCTGACCCGTGTAATCCCTGTCATAATGGCACGCTCCAGATAGGGATTCGTCTTAAAAGAAGCGTTAAAAAGACTTCGGATGAAGGAAGCCAAATCCCCCCAATACCCATCTACATAGGATTCCTGCATGGGAGTATCGTATTCGTCCAAAAGGATAATTACTTTTTTTCCATAATATCTGTAAAGATAATCGGAAAGTTTATGCACAGCCATAGTTGCAATGACTTCAGGGATATCCAGCGTCGCCGCACTTCTCATGATACTGCGGTAGCTTAACTTTTCTTCCTCGGTAAGATAACCGCCCTCCAGCAGAAACGCATTTATATTATATAAATCGGCCAGCAGCTGGCCGATTCTCTGTATGGTGGTTCGGTAATCCTTTTCTTTTACATTAGCAAAAGTAAGACTGATGACTGGATATGTTCCCTGCAGAAGACGGTATTTTTCATGCTCCCAGATAGCAAGGCCTTCAAACAAGTCTGCCCGGCCGGCATATTTCAGGGAGAAAAATTGTTCCAGCATGCTCATAGTCAGGGTTTTCCCAAAACGTCTTGGGCGGGTAAGCAATGTTACACTATCACCGCTTTCCCACCATTCACGGATAAAATCCGTTTTATCGACATAAAATACCCGTTCTTTTCTTATTGATTCATAATCCTGAAGCCCGATCCCTACCGTTCTGCCCATATGAAACTATCCTTCCTTTAATTAAAAACGATTTATAAAGAACATTTCTGAAACAGCCCGGAATTGCCCGTGCTGCTGCCTGTCTATAAAATATCGGATTATTTCAGAAAATACAATGAAATCCGGCTGTATGTACCTTCCATAAGCTGCCGCTTTGTAACAGGTTCCGTCACGATTCCGCAATGTACATACACGAATTCATAGACAGATTTCCAGGGACAATGGTATAATGAAATGCCACTCCTTTTATACAGATTGAGAAAACAGGGAGAAAGTGAATGCAGGAACAATTTACAAGAACAGCCCTTCTTCTGGGAGAAGAAGGAATCGATATATTAAACTCGTCAAAGGTAGCCATATTCGGCATCGGAGGCGTGGGAGGCTATACGGCGGAGGCGCTGGCCCGGAGCGGCGTGGGTCATTTCCTTCTGGTGGACAATGACAAGGTGGCTCTTTCCAATCTGAACCGCCAGATTATAGCAACCCTGGATACCGTGGGCAGATACAAAACCCAGGTGATGAAGGAACGTATCCTTTCTATTAATCCCCGGGCCATGGTGGAGACAAGGGAATGCTTTTTTCTGCCGGAGAATGCGGATGATTTTGATTTTTCTTCCTATAATTATGTGGTGGATGCCGTGGATACGGTAACGGCCAAGCTGGAACTGATCGTACGTGCCAAACAGGCCGGCGTGCCGGTAATCAGCAGCATGGGGGCCGGCAACAAGATGGATCCCACCCGTTTTGAGGTGGCGGATATTTACCAGACAAGCGTATGCCCTCTCGCAAGGGTTATGCGCAGGGAACTGAAGGCAAGGGGAATAAAGGATGTGAAGGTGGTATACTCCAAAGAGGAGGCGATGAAGCCAAAGGAAACTCCGGCATTGGAGGACACTGCTTCCTGCCGCCGCTCCATTCCCGGAAGCATTGCCTTTGTCCCCAGTGTCGCCGGTTTGATTGCAGCCGGAGAGGTGGTACGGGATCTCACAAAAAAGGTTTGAAAAATATCTTCTACCGTTTATAATAAGTAAAAGACAGGGATTCATTAAAGTACCGGAAGCACAAAAGAAGATGGAGAAAAGAGAATGGTATTCAGCTCGATGTTGTTTTTGTGGGCTTTTTTGCCCATAGTGTTTATACTGGATAAAATTGCGGGGAAGAGCAGGAAGCTTCAGAATCTTCTTTTGCTTGCAGCCAGCCTGCTTTTTTATGCATGGGGTGAGCCAAGGTATATGTGGCTGCTTCTTGTCTCTATACTGGCCAACTTCGCCCTGGGCCTTTTTATGGATGCCGTGCAGGGACAGGGAAGGCGCAGGACGTTTCTTATAGCAGGCATCCTGGTAAACTTAGGAATCCTGGGATATTATAAATACTTTAATTTTTTCATTAATACCATAAACAAAATATCCGGCAGGGAGCTTTTGTCCATGAAAGACATCGCCCTGCCTTTAGGCGTGTCCTTTTTTACCTTCCAGGCCATGACCTATCTGATCGATCTGTATAAGAAAAAATACCCGGCGCAGAAAAACATACTGCATATGGCCCTCTATTTTTCCTTCTTCCCTAAAATCACCCAGGGACCGATTGAAAAATACAGGGATTTTGAAAAACAGCTGACACAGAGACAGCAGAGTCTGTCCCTTATGGGCGAAGGTGTCCGGCGTTTTGTATATGGACTTGCCAAAAAGGTTATTATCGCGGATACGCTGGGAGCCTGCGTGGATCGGATATATGGGCTGGATTTGGGCAATATAAACGGTATATTGGCCTGGATTGCCATTATTTTTTATTCCCTGCAGCTGTACTATGATTTTTCCGGCTACTCCGATATGGCGGTGGGGCTGGGGAAAATGTTCGGGTTTCATCTGACGGAAAACTTCAATTATCCCTATATTGCTTCCACGATTACCGACTTCTGGCGCAGATGGCATATTTCCCTGACGTCCTGGTTCCGTGAATATCTGTATTTCCCTCTGGGCGGGAACCGGAAGGGCAAGGTGCGTACCTATATTAATATTTCCATTATTTTTGTTGCCACCGGACTGTGGCACGGCGCCAGCTGGGATTTTATCTGCTGGGGTATTTTCCATGGTGTTTTTATGGTTCTGGAGCGTCTGGGACTGGGTAAAATCCTTGAAAAGACAAAGGTGGTGAAGCATGTCTACACCATACTGGTGCTGTGCGTGGGCTGGACCTTTTTCCGCGTGGGGGATGTGGGCCTTACCCTCCAGTACCTGAAGCGGATGTTTCTTCCCTGGATGTATACCGCATCCGGTTATGCCGTACAGGAACTGGTTACCAACCGGGCTTTTTTTCTGGCGATATGCGGTATCCTGGGCTGCGGCCTGCTGCAGAAAGCGGCGGTTAAAATTACTCCCCGGGCGGAAAAATTCAAAAACAGCACGGCGGAACTGGTATTCTGTATGCTGCTTCTGGCCTACAGTATGCTGCTTATGGTGAGCAGCACCTACAGCGCTTTTATTTACATGAATTTCTAATGCATGTTTCTTCTGATACGAAAGGAGCGGTATATGTCGAAAAAAAAGGCGGCGGCGTGGATAATTATATTTGCCCTGCTTATTATAGGACCCAGGGTTATTTCCTTTTTTTGGGATCCTTCATTAAATACCGAAAATACGGAAAACAGGCAGCTGGCGGAGAAACCGGAGCTTTCCCGGGAAAACCTGCATACCTTTGCATCGGAATACAACAGCTATTATAACGATCATCTGGCCTTCAGAAGCCAGATGATCGAAGCCAACAGCATCCTGAATATGAATATTTTCGGGGACGCCTCTTCCGCAAGCGTGGTATTGGGAAAAAATGACTGGCTGTTTTTTACGGATGAGGGAAGTATTGAAGATTATAAGGGGACGAATCTTTACAGCCAGGAGCAGCTGGAACTGATTAAGGACAATATGCTGAGTACCAAAGCCTATCTGGACGCCAGGGGCATTGAATTTGTCCTCATGATCCCTTCTAATAAGGAAGAAATTTATTCAGACAACCTCCCTGACTATATCCGCAAAAGGGGAGAGCAGACCAGGGCGGAGCAGGTGATTTCCTATCTGCGTGAGGAAACGGGGATCCGGATCGTCTATCCGAAAGAGGATCTGCTGGCCTACAAGGATCAGTATGATTTGTATTGGCATTACGATACCCACTGGAATTACCTGGGGGCCTACATCGGTGCCAAGTCCCTTCTCAGAGAGCTGGGAATACAGATACCCCAGGTGGAAGAGCTCACAATTACACCCAACGACTTCTCCGGATACGATTTGGCGAATATGATGAATCTGAGGGACTATTATAAAAATAACAAGCCTGCCGAGGTCAGCTATGATGTGTCGGGTTATCCGACCAACAATATGACGGTTATCCAGGCGATAGACGCCACGGAGCTGATATACCAGTCGGATTCACCGGACAGAAGACGGCTTTTCCTCGTAAGGGATTCCTTTGCAGGGGGGATGGCCCCGGTGCTTGCCTCCAATTTCGCGTATACGTATATGCCCCATTGGAACGGATGTTTTGAACAGTCGATGATCGATGAACAGCAGCCGGACATTTTTGTTTATGAGGTTGTGGAACGAAGGCTGGATGCCCTGCTTTCTTTCCGCCTTTCGGAGTAAACAATTGCAAACAGGTGGATAATATATGGGGAATAAGAAAAACAGCAACAGCTTTGTTATGCAGGCGGGGATTCTGGCAGCAGCCGGGATTATATGCCGAATCATAGGAATTTTATACAGAAGTCCGCTGGCCGCCGTTATCGGAGACGAAGGAAACGGATATTATTCATCCGCTTATGAGATATACACGATCATTCTTCTTGTTTCCTCCTACAGCATCCCTTCTGCGATTTCCAAGGTCATCGCCCAGAGACTCGCATTGAAAGAATACCGGAATGCCCAGAAAATTTTCCGCTGCGCCATCGGTTACGTGGTGGTGGTGGGCGGACTTGCCAGCCTTTTTACCTTTTTCGGCGCAGGCTTCCTGGTAGGAGGAAATTCCATCCCGGTCCTGCGGATTTTTGCCCCCACCATATTTTTTTCCGGCCTTCTTGGGGTCCTGCGAGGGTATTTCCAGGCGCACGGTACGATGGTGCCCACCTCCTTTTCCCAGATAGTGGAGCAGATCCTGAATGCGGTGGTCAGCATCCTGGCGGCTTTCCTTCTGATTAAAGCCGTATCGGATTCGGACACCACCACCCAGGCCATATACGGTGCGTCGGGCAGTGCAATCGGCACGGGATCCGGCGTGATAATCGCTCTGCTATTCATGCTGGGTGTGTTTGTGCTGAATAAAGAATATATTAGCCGTAAGGTCAAAAGGGATCGCTCCTCCCAGCTTCTGACCACCGGGGAAGTATATAAAATCATCATTACCATGGTGACTCCTGTTATTTTGAGCACCTTTATTTACAACTTTAATACTTCTTTGAACCTTACCATATATACCAGGATCATGGAGCATGTGAAAGGTTTTACCGAAGCGCAGGCTTATACCCAGTATGGGCTGTTCAGCGGCAAAGCCAAACAGATATCCAACATCCCCATCGCTATAGCTTCCGCCATGTCCTCTGCCATGATTCCCGGAATTTCCGGGAGCTTTGCCCAGGGAGATATCTCGGGAACCAACAGGCGCATAGGTACCGCGATTAAAACGACCATGTTCCTTTCCATTCCTTCCGCCGTGGGCCTGACAGTGCTGGCCAAGCCTGTGACTTTGCTTCTGTATCCCCAGAAATCGTCCGTGGATACCGTATCCTACCTGCTTGCGGCTATGAGCATCAGCATCATTTTCTATGCTCTTTCCACTATCAGCAATGCAGTTCTGCAAGGGATTGGAAAGGTGAACCTGCCGGTAATCAATGCAGCGGTAGCCCTGGTAATCCAGACGGTGGTGCTGGTCCCCCTTCTTCTGACTACAGATTTAGGGCTTTATACCCTGGTTATTGCCACCGTCCTGTATTCCTTCCTTATGTGTATATTAAACGGGATCTCCGTGAAAAAAGAATTGAAATATAAACAGGAGATTATAAAAACCTTCCTTCTTCCCGGATGGGCCGCCGTCCTTATGGGCGCCGCCGCCTTTGGTGTTTACCAGGGCCTGTACCTTCTCATCCATATTAATGTAGTATGCCTGGCTGCGGCTATCCTTGTGGCAGTCCCCATATATTTTATTCTTACTATTAAAATGGGCGCTGTGGGAAGGAAGGATCTTCTCGCCCTTCCCAAGGGTGCATTATTCGTTAGAATTGCGGAAAAATGCCGTTTAATTCATTAAGAATTTCATAATTTACTGGACTTTCAGGTACTTGCGGAGTACAATATCATAGACTTTATGGACTTTACAACGGTAAATTACCACAGGATGCAACAGCCGATGAAAAAATCACAGATGCCGGGGATAAGGAGATATTCTTTTGCCGGGGATCGTTTTTTTAGGAGAAACACATGAAAAAAAACCAGATGATTACAGGGATAATACGCCGGAAAACCGTTCTTTTTACCGCATTCTTGGTAGGTGCTGCATTGCTTGCGGGCTGCGGCAATAGCGGGGAACAGCCGGCCGAATCGGAAACCGCCGAACAATCCCAGTCTGTCAGCGCCAGCGAACAGGCACAAGCCAATGAAACCGGAGCCGTTACCCATGACAAAGAGGCTGCCAAGGTACAAAATGACGGGGAACACAGCTTCCTTACCGGGGAAAAAATGGAATCCGGACAGGTGGCCCAAAGACCCCTTGCCGTGATGTTCAACAATATTATTGAAGGCTGCCCGCAGACGGGCATCGGCCGTGCCTCCATTGTCTATGAAGCGCCCGTGGAAGGCCGTATTACCAGATTAATGGGGCTTTTTGAAAATTACCAGGATATGGACCGCATCGGTTATATCAGAAGCAGCAGAGACTATTTTGTTTACTGCGCCCTGGAATTCGACGCTATATACGCTCATTTCGGACAGGCCACCCCCTATGTGGGGGAACTGCTTAACAGCGACCGCGTGGACAATATCAGCGGAGCCGTTGCGGGTATTGACCATCCGGCGTCCAGCACCTTTCTGCGGACCTCTGAAAGGAAAGCGCCCCACAATGTATATATCGACATCCGGGGGCTGCTAAAGGACATTAAAAAATTTGGCTACAGCCAGACCTACCATGATACCCATAAGCCCAAATTCGCTTTTGCCCCGGACGGCCGGAGGCCGGACAACTCCGACGGTAAGCAGGCTCTTCTTCTTTATCCGGGAGGAAAGAAAACCGATCTTCCCAACGGTTTCAGCAAGGTACAGGCATACTTTGAATACGATCAGAAAGAAGGGAAATATTACCGCTATCAATACGGCGGCCCTCATATTGACGAAAGCACGGGGGAACAGCTGTCTTTTGACAACGTCATTTTCCAGTATTGCTACGGCGAAGTAAGGGATGAAAACGACTACCTCGCTTTTGGCTGCCACGGGGACAACAGCATGAAGGTCCAGGTATTCACCCAGGGAAAAATGACCGAAGGGACCTGGTCCCGTTATGCAGACACCGATCCCGCTTATTATGTGGATAAAGACGGAAACCCCATCGAACTCAGTCAGGGAAAGACATGGATATGCCTGATATGGGACGAATACGCTGATGATGTGGTTATCGAGTAAAGACCAAAGAGACAGGAGCGACAGCATGAAACAGATCTGGAACAGTTTACGTTTAGCTTTTTCCATGTATTCCATAATACCCGCCCGCCAGATAGACAAGACAAAAGACAACATGAAATATATTCTTTGTTTTGTTCCCTGGGTCGGGGCCGTCATTGCATTCCTTATTACCGAATGGAGAATTGTCCATCCCTACCTTCTGGACTATGAATTCCTCCGTTCCGTAATCTGCGTAATGATACCCCTCCTTCTCTCCAGCGGAGCCTTTATGGATGGATTTTTCCGTACCGTTGACGCCCTTTCTTCCCATCAGCCCAGAAAAGGCAAACTGGAAATCCTTCAGGACTCCCACAGCGGTTATTTTGCCATCATCACCTGCGTCAGCTATTTCCTCATTATAGTTGGGCTTTGGAGTGAAATGCCTATAGACGGGTGGCCCGTTGTAGCCCTGGGATTTATTTTATCCCGTTCCCTCTACGGCCTCTCCATCATCTGGCTCCGCCATTCCCAGACAAGCAAATGCTCCCTCTATGTCCCCGAAGGCAAAACCAAGATTGCAGTTGCCGCCATACTCATCCTTTATACGGCTGCCTGCGCTTTTTTCATGCTCCGCATGAACCTTTCCGTAGGCCTTGCCTGCATCGCAGGCGCCGTCATCGCATTCCTCTACTACTGTTGGGTAGCTTTCAAGCATTTCGGAGGAATCACCGAAGACATAGCAAGCTTTTTCGTCCAGGTATGCGAAATATTGATTCCGCTCATGGCCCTTCTTGTATACCGCATGCCCACGGACTTCACCAGCCTGTAAAAAAGCGGATATGTAAAAGACTGAATCCCCCGATGTTATATCGGACTTTTCAGTCTTTTTTTACTGTTCACGTCCCCTGTGCCGACGTTCCTATTGTAACTTCGGCCTCCCCTGTGATACAATGGTCGGGACAAAAAAGACAGCAAAGCCGAACGGCAGTTAAGCCGCAAAGCGGTTTGGAGGGAAATTATGGTATCAGAGCAATATAAATCCATGCTCAGCGGAAAATCGGTCATCCGTACACTATCCGAATTCGCTGCCAGGCGTGGGGAAGAGATCGGCTATGAAAATGTATATGATTACAGTCTGGGGAATCCATCGGTTCCCGTTCCTGCGGAATTTACGGACTGCATGATAGAAATGCTTCAAAACAGCAATCCCATGGAGCTGCATGGCTACAGCCCCAGTCTGGGAATCCCGTCGGTGCGTGCAAAAATTGCAGAGTCTTTGAACAAAAGGTTCGGAATGGACTACGGCCCGCAGCATATTTTTATGGCATCCGGTGCAGCCGGCGCCCTGGCCCATGCCTATCGGGCGGTGACACAGCCCGGGGATGAAATCCTGACCTTTGCCCCCTATTTCCCGGAATATAATCCATATGTAAATCTGACCGGAGCGGTCCTGAAGGTGGTTCCGGCGGATACCGGCACCTTCCAGATCAATTTCGGGGCGTTTGAAGAAATGCTGAATGAAAAGGTGACGGCAGTCCTGATTAATTCGCCCAATAATCCTTCCGGAGTGGTCTATTCCGAAGAAACCATAGAACGCCTTGCCGGTATCCTCCGGGAAAAGGAAGAGGAATACGGGCATTCTGTTTTTATCATTTCGGATGAGCCTTATCGGGAAATTGCATTTACAGGCGTAAAGGTACCCTATGTATCCCGTTATTACACCAATACCATTTCCTGTTATTCCTTTTCCAAATCCCTGTCTCTTCCGGGGGAACGGATTGGTTATGTGGCGGTGAACCCTGCCTGCCCGGATGCGGAAACCATAGTAAATATGTGCGGCCAGATATCCAGGGGAATCGGCCATAACTGTCCGCCCTCCATCATCCAGCTGGCGGTGGCGGAGGTTCTGGATAAGACGGCGGATCTGACCGTTTATGAAACCAACCGGAACCTGCTGTATGACTGTCTGACTAATCTGGGCTTTACCTGTGTGAAACCAGGCGGGACCTTCTACATATTCCCCAAAGCACTGGAAGAGGATGCCGGGATTTTTTGTAAAAAGGCCCTGAAATATGATTTGGTTCTGGTACCCGGTGATACCTTTGGCTGTCCCGGCTATTTCCGGATGGCCTACTGCATTGACACGGAAAAGGTGGAGCGATCCCTGCCGGCCCTGCGAAGATTTGTGAAGGAAGAGTACGGACAACGGAGGTAGAGTATGTATCAGGCCGGATTGGTTTTGGAAGGCGGCGGAATGAAAGGCGTTTATACCGCCGGTGTCCTGGATTTTTTCCTGGACAAAAAAATAGAATTCTCCAATTGCTATGGGGTATCGGCAGGAGCCTGCCACCTGTGCAGCTATCTGTCGGGCCAGCGGGGCCGGGCATATGCCATCAGCGTGGATTATCTGAAGGATAAACATTATTGCAGTGCATATAATGTATTGACAACAGGGGATTTGTTTGGGGTAAAGATGTGCTATGACGATATCCCCAACCGTCTGAACCCCTATGACTATGAAGCCTTCAACCGGTATCCGGGAAAAGCCTATGCGGTGGTGACCAATATCGAAACGGGGCAGCCGGAATACCTGCGTCTGAAGGAAATGTACCGGGATATCCTTGCGGTGAGGGCGTCCGCTTCCCTGCCCCTGGTTTCCAGAAATGTGAAAATCGGAGAAAAACGTTATCTGGACGGCGGCCTATCGGACAGTGTCCCTATCATGCATTCTATTGTGGACGGCAACCGGAAAAACGTGGTGGTGCTCACCAAAGAGGAGGGATACCGGAGAAAACCATCCTCCCATCTGGGGCTGGTGAAGCTGCGCTATGCCAGGTACCCGAAAATCTATGAGCTGATGGCGAACAGGCATATTGCCTATAACAATATGCTGGATTATCTGGATGCCCAGACGGCCAACGGGCAGGCCTTTGTGATACGTCCCCGGAAAGCCAGCGGGATTGGGCGGATAGAAAAAGACAGGGAAAAGCTGCGCCTGCTGTATGAAGAAGGCTACCAGGATGCTAGGGATTGCTACGAGGATCTGCTGCACTATCTGGAACCGGGAACGGAAAGTAAAAAATAATGGAGAATAGGTATGATTGAAATTTTAAAATCGATTTTGTTCGGTATTGTGGAAGGAATTACGGAATGGCTGCCTATCAGCAGCACCGGCCACATGATTCTTCTCAATGAGTTTGTGACACTGGAGGTATCCCCGGAATTCTGGGAGGTATTTCTCGTGGTCATCCAGCTGGGTGCTATTATGGCTGTGGTGGTTTTGTTCTGGAATAAGATTTTCCCCTTTGATCTGGGTAAGAACCGGAAAAAGGGTATTATAAAAACCGATATTTTTGTGATGTGGTTCAAGGTACTGGTGGCCTGTATCCCCGCCATGATTTACGGCGTCCTCCTGGATGATATTGTGGAGCCTTATTTGTATAATGCGACTACAGTAGCTATCATGCTGATCTTATTCGGTGTCGCTTTTATCCTGATAGAAAACTGGAACAAAGGGAAAAAGCCCAGAATCAACAGCCTGGCCGCCCTTACCTACAGGGACGCCCTGATTATCGGCCTTTTCCAGCTGATTGCTGCGGTATTCCCCGGAACCTCCCGCTCGGGGGCCACAATTGTGGGGGCGCTGCTGATAGGGGTCAGCAGGGTGGTATCTGCGGAGTTCACTTTTTTCCTGGCAATCCCCGTCATGTTCGGCGCCAGCCTTTTGAAGCTGGTAAAGTTTGGCTTCGGGTTTACCATGACGGAAGCCTCTCTGCTGATCATCGGTATGGTGGTGGCCTTCGTGGTTTCCATGGGAGTGATTTCCTTCCTGATGGGTTATATCAAAAAGCATGACTTCAAGATATTCGGCTGGTACCGGATTGTGCTGGGAATTATCGTGCTTGCCTATTTTTATCTGCTTGCCGCATAAGTGCCGGAAGGGAAACTTGCGGACAGCGGGCAGGGAACCATTTGGCAGATGCGGAGTTTGAGTGACATAAAAATAGGAAGAAGGCGGCTGCTAACCTTCTTCCTATTTTTATGTTCCGGGGCAGCGCATACCTTATCCCTGCTCTCTCTTGTGAAGCAGTTCATTAATTTCCTCCGCCCGCATAGCCTGCCGTTTCCTGAAGTAAGTGAATATGGAAATATCCACAAGCAGAAAAACGGCGGTATAGGTTGCCAACTGCCTGATCGTCAGGGAATCCCAATAAAAAACACGGCAAAAGACAAGAGTGGACAGATAAAGGAGGAGGGATTCCGTAAGGCAGTAATGGCTCCATTTCCTGAATTCGATTCTGCAGACAGCGGCATCGATCAGCTGGCAGAGGATCAGCCAGAGAAAAAGATACAGCACCGAAGCGGTATATCCGTCCAGGCCGCGGCTGTATAATACCTGCAGCGCCGAGTTGGCAATTGTGATGAGGGTAAAACAGATACATATAGAAGGAATACGTACAGAAAGCAGTTTATTCATAACATTTCTCCTTTTAGTTTCTCTTTCAAAGGTTCGATATAATTACGCGTGATGATCAGCTTTTCCCCGTTCCGGAGCGCAGCCGGAAGTAATCTGCCCCGGGCACAGAGAGGCTGTGAACGATAACAGGACCCTTTCTAACTTTAAATAACAAATTAAAATGATATTTTACATAGATTTTACATAACCTAAGCGTGTACTTTACACACGCCTGATAAAATAAAGAAGGACAATGAGAAAGTATGAATTTTTGTAACTGTTCAGCAGATCAGCGCATTTACTGCGCTGACCGTAAGAAAGTGATTCAGGAGTGCAAAAATCCATCGCCGAAGGCGATTTAAGATGGATTTTTGCAGAGTAACTGTGAGGGTACTGAACAGTTATGATTTTTTTCTCCATTGTAAAACCCATGTAACTGCCAGAGTTACAACCAATGAAAAATAAATACCGCCCCGAAGCGGAATGAGGGAGAAGTCAGGATTTCGATTGCGTGAAAAGACAGCGATATCCGTTGACGAGGGCAGAGGAGAGTTGGAATGTCTATTAATGATGTAGGAATGTTGTTTTCATTCATCGGCGGCCTTGGCATGTTCCTTTACGGAATGAATATCATGGCTGACGGCCTTCAGAAATCAGCCGGGGGCAAGATGCAGAAGCTGATGGGATTTCTGACCAAGAACAGGCTGATGGCCATCCTTGTAGGAGCCGGAGTAACTGCGATTATTCAGAGCTCTTCCGCCACAACGGTCATGGTGGTAGGGTTTGTTAATGCCGGCATGCTGGAACTGGCACAGGCTGTGGGCGTGATTATGGGGGCCAACATCGGTACCACCATAACGGCCTGGATTGTTTCCATGAGCGAATGGGGCAGTATTATGAAGCCCGAGTTCTTTGCCCCTCTGTTATTGGGAATCGGTGCATTTCTGGTCCTTTTTACCAAGAGTGAAAAAAAGAAAAAAGTCGGGGAAATCCTCGTCGGCTTCAGTATTCTCTTTATCGGCTTGTCTTTCATGTCCGACGCCATCAAACCCTACCGGGATGCACCTGTCTTTGCGGACGCCTTTGCCGTGCTGGGTAAAAATCCTGTGCTTGCGATCCTGGCAGGCGCTGTGGTTACGGCTATCATTCAAAGCTCATCCGCTTCGGTGGGAATTCTCCAGACACTGGCCCTCAACGGGGTAGTGAACTGGCAGTCCGCCGTGTTTATCACGCTGGGCCAGAATATAGGAACCTGCGTAACCGCCCTGATATCCAGCGCGGGAGCCGGGAAAAATGCAAAAAGAGCCTCTATTATCCATCTGCTTTTCAATGTGATAGGAGCGGTCATTTTCGGAATTATCATGTTTATCCTCTTCCGGTTTAATCCGGTATGGGGTTCGTCAACCATAAACAGTGTGGAAATTTCCATATTCCATACCGTATTCAACGTACTCAACACCCTTATGCTCGTCCCTTTTGCGGATAAGCTCGTGAAGCTTTCTACCTATATAATAAGGGAGGACAAGTCCGAGGAACAGCCCGAGATCAGTGCATCCGGTGAAATGCGCAGACATCTGGACGAACGTATCCTGGGAAATCCCGCTTTTGCCATGGACGCTGTACTGGGGGAAGTGAATGTCATGGGACAGTCCACCCTGCTAAACCTGAAAAAATCCCTGGAGGGTATTGAAACGGGAAATAAGGAAACCATACGCTCCGTTTTTCAGAATGAAAAGATCATAAATGAAATGGAAAAGATTCTTACCGCGTTTCTGGTTCGGGTGGACAATCTTTCCCTTACCGAGGAACAGCATCAGGTGATCAAAAACCTGTTTTATACGGTAAGCGACCTGGAAAGGGTGGGCGACCATGCGGAAAACATCGCCGAACTGGCCGACAACATGCGCAAGGATGATGTTACCTTTTCCAAGAAAGGCTTCAAGGATTTGAAGCTTATAGCGGAGGAAACTATTCTCGCCCTGGAAAGCGCGCTGAAAGCAAGAGAACTTTCCAGTGCCAGCGATGCACTCCAGGAAGCCGATTACGAAAGGAATGTTGACAAGCTGGAGGATGAACTCCGGGAAAAGCATATCCAGCGTCTGTCCAAAGGAAAATGCGTCCCGGAAAGCGGCGTGGTATTCCTCGACCTGATCAGCAACCTGGAGAGGATAGCCGACCATGCTACCAATATAGCCGGTTATGTGGTGAGTGAATCCGGGAAAGCCCTTCCTGCTTTAGATGAAGAGTGATATACTGATAGCGTAAGCCGGTATGGGGCAGAAAGAACCCGGGATAGCGCCGAGAGTGCTTTTGCAGAAGAATGGAGAGGTAAGCATGCAGAAAATATTTGTTATTGAAGATGATGAGAATATCCGGAATCTTGTGAAAATTGCATTGGAAGGCTATGGCTATCAGGTCCTGTCTTTTGAAACGGCTGAGGAAGCCCTGGAGCTGGCGGGGAAGGAAAAACCGGATCTGGCGGTTTTTGACCTGATGCTTCCGGGGATGGACGGGCTTTCGGCCATCCGGCTTATCCGCGGCAGGGAGGATGAGATTAAGAATATCCCGATCATTGTCCTCACGGCTAAGGATAAGGAATACGATAAAGTGGTGGGCCTCGACGGGGGCGCAGATGATTATATAACGAAACCCTTCGGCGTGCTGGAACTGGCGGCCCGGATCCGTTCCCTTCTGCGGCGCGCGGCGGAACAGCAGCCTGTGCATGAAACGGGCAAGATTAAGATGGGCGGCCTGTCGGTGGATCCGGCGGCCCGGGAAGTGGTTATGAACGGGGATCCGGTTTCCCTTACTTATAAAGAATATGAACTGCTGATGTATCTCATTGATAACCGGGCCAGAGTGGTGGAACGGGATGAACTGCTGAATAAGCTGTGGGATTATTCCGCAGATATTGAAACAAGGACGCTGGACATTCATATCAGGACCCTGCGGCAGAAGCTGGGTGAGGAAGGAAGCAAATACATCAAAACAATCCGCAGCGTGGGATATCGGTTTGTGATTCCCCAGGAGAATGAAAATAAGGAAAATTAAACATGAAACGAGCAATTTTACTCCGGTTCGTAGCGATACTCATGCTGGCCCTTGCGGTCAGCAGTGTTTTTTCCTACTATTTTATAGGAAAGAACATGCTGAAAAACAACAGGGAGTCCATGATTAATACGATCCATGTGGTGGATTATTCCCTGGATTATGAAGGCGATCTGCAGGAGCAGCTCAGCAGTCTGCATAAAGCCACCATGGACGAGGAATCCCGGATTACGATTATCAGCGAAGACGGGACAGTGGTGGCGGATAATGAAATAGAACAGGTGGGAAAACTGGAAAATCATCTGGAACGGGAAGAGGTGAAGGAAGCCCTGGCAACCGGATCCGGCTTCGCAGCCAGGAATTCCGAGAGCCTGGGGCGCAGCCTGCTCTATGTGGCGGTGCATTCCGTAAAAGGCCCCTATGTGATCCGGATGTCGGTACCGTATACGAATATGCTGGATTATATGATTCTGATTTTTCCGCTCCTGCTTCTGGGTACCGGGATTGCTTTTGCCATGAGCGTTGTAATTGCCATACGGTTTACCAATACCATTACCACCCCCCTGAATGAAATTTCCAGGGAAATGGTGAAGGTGCGGGGAGAAAACCCCAGCTTTACCTTCCGGCAGTATAAATATAAGGAATTAAATGTGATATCCCAGACTACAATGAAAATGGCGGCGGAGATCCGCGAGCATATGGATCAGCTGGAAAAGGAAAAACGCATCCGCCAGGAATTTTTCAGCAACGCTTCCCATGAACTGAAAACACCCATTACCTCCGTCAAAGGATATGCGGAGCTGCTGGATCAGGGATTTGTGAAGGATGAGGCTACAAAAAAAGATTTTATTGCCCGTATCCTGAAGGAAACGGACAATATGACCAACCTTATCAACGATATCCTCATGATATCCCGCCTGGAAGCAAAGGAGGCCGAGGTGACCTATTCCATGGTGCGTATCGCCCCTCTGCTGACGGAAATCTTTGAATCTGCGGAACCTATTGCTGCGGAATATCAGGTTGCGCTTCATAAAGAATGCGAACCCCTCATCATAGAAGCCAGCGCCAAACAGCTGCGGGAGCTGATAATGAACCTGGTGAGCAACGGTATCAAATACAATCACCCCGGCGGAAACGTATGGGTGGAGATTTCTTCGGAGGGGAGCGACATGTGCATCCGCGTGAAGGATGACGGCTGCGGTATCAGCAAAGAGGATCAGGAGCGTATTTTCGAACGCTTTTACCGGGTGGATAAGGGACGCAGCAAAAAGATGGGCGGAACCGGCCTGGGGCTATCCATTGTGAAGCATATTGTGGAGTTCTACGGAGGCCATATCGGGCTGGCGAGCACTCCGGGAAAGGGTAGCTGCTTTACCGTAACAATTCCTTTTTCAGCGGAAAATAAGGCGAAAAGTTGACAACTGCGCGTCTTTGCGGTAAACTGAATTCTATATTCAGGTATATTACTGCTTTGTGTGTTGTGCTTGGACGAAGTACCTGGGTCTAAAGGAGGAGAAAATTATGGCAGAAATGAAGAAAAACGAAGCGAAGGAAACTGTGAAACCCGTTGAGAAAATTACTGCGAAAGCTGATGCACTGAAAATCGAAACCAAAGAGCCTGAAAAAACACCAGCAGTAAAAGCCGCTGTAAAAGAACCCGCAGAAAAGAAGGCACCTGCCAAAAAGGAGCCTGTTAAAAAAGAAACCGTAAAGAAAGCGCCTGTGAAGAAGGCACCTGCCAAAAAAACGGCTGAAAAGCCTGCAGCAGAAAAGACTGCCGCCGCCGCGAAACCTGCCGCCAAAAAAGCGCCTGTTAAGAAAGCGGCAGCTAAAACAGAGACGATGGAAACTATCGCATCCAAGGAAGTTGTTACCGTACAGTTTGCCGGTAAATCCTATTCCACAGAGGATCTTGTCAAGATCGCAAAGGATGTTTGGAAATATGATTTGGGCAGGGAGGAAGCTGATTTCAGGGAAGTTGAGCTTTATGTAAAACCGGAAGAAAGCAGTGTATACTATGTGATTAATGGGGATGTGACAGGAAGTTTTGCTATCTGACAGAAACCCGCAGGCCTGCAATAAAAATACATAGTTAGATTTCATGTAACTGTTCCGTACCTTCACAGTTACGAATTCATACAACTACACGTCATTTATACGCCGTATCCCCTGAAAGGCGGATTCCGATTCCGGTTTATCCAGCTTTTCAGTTTCACAGGGATACGGCGTTTCTTTTGCCGGAAGGAAGGCTGCTGCTGAACCGGAGGGCCTTTGTTTTCATCCGTTTTTCTTAAGATTCTTCACAATTTTTTCATTAATTTATTTCTAAAAACGAGTTGACAACGTATAGGAGAAGTGATAATGTATGTTCAGAAGGTGTTAGCACTCCTGAAGGTTGAGTGCTAACAACCCGAAATGAGGTGAGGTAATGCAGCACGAACTGGATGAACGCAAAATGAAAATTCTGCAGGCAATCATCCGTAACTATCTGGAGACAGGAGAACCGGTAGGGAGCAGGACGATTTCCAAATACACGGATTTGAACTTAAGTTCAGCCACGATTCGTAATGAGATGGCAGACCTGGAAGAACAGGGATACATCCTCCAGCCCCACACCTCCGCAGGCCGGATTCCTTCCGATAAAGGCTACCGGCTTTATGTTGACAGCATGCTGGCAGAAAAGGATCGGGAAGTGACGGAATTAAGAGAGCTTCTCGTGGAGAAAGAAGATAAGATGGACCATCTTCTCCGGCAGGTTGCAAAGGTTCTCGCAGTGAATACCAACTATGCGGCAATGATTTCATCGCCGCTTTATCATGGGAATAAGCTTAAGTTCATCCAGTTATCCAAGGTGGATGAACACCAGGTATTGGCGGTTATCGTGGTGGAAGGCAATATGATTAAGAACACCATGCTCCATGTGGACGAAGCGCCCGACCAGGAAACCATATTAAAATTAAATATCCTGCTGAATACCCACCTGAACGGGAAGAGCCTGGATGAGATTAATCTGGCGATGATAGCCAACCTGAAGCAGCAGGCAGGCATTCACAGCGATATGGTGGGCGAAATCATCGATGCGGTGGCGGAAGCCATACAGGCGGATGAGGATCTGGAGATTTATACGAGCGGCACCAATAATATCCTGAAATATCCGGAGCTTGCGGATAAGGAACTGGCAGGACAGCTTATTACCACTTTTGAAGAAAAACAGGCATTAAACCAAATCGTTCAGGAAACACTGGCTGATGAGAACAGTACGGGCATTCAGGTATATATCGGTAACGAAACACCGGTACAGACAATGAAGGACTGCAGCATAGTAACAGCCACCTACGAGCTGGGCGAAGGAATGAAAGGAACCGTCGGCATCATCGGGCCCAAACGTATGGATTACGACAAGGTTGTGGGAATCCTGAAGAATCTGATGACACAGCTGGATACGTTATATAAGAAAAAATAGATAACTGTGAACTACCGGACAGTTACAAAAATAGAAAGTGTCAGATACACAGAATGGAGTGAAGCAGAAGATGGAAAATAAAGATAACCGGAACCTGGAGGAAGAGATGGATACTGCTTCTGAGGCGAAGGCAGGAGAAGAAACAGCACAGGGGGCTTGCAAAACAGCGGATGCCGATCCGGCTGCGGACGCGGATAACGGCGTGGATTCTGCCGGAGAATGTGAAGCATGCAGCAGTGAGGAAGCGGACGGAGGGGAAGAAAGTTCCCCGGAAGATGATTCCGCACAGGATGACAGCCCGGCAGCTGAAAAAGAAGGCTTTTTTAAGAAAAAGAAAAAAGATAAAAAGGAAGAAGCTTTTAAGGCCAAAATTGATGAACTGGAAGACAGGGTAAAACGTCAGATGGCCGAATTTGAGAATTTCCGTAAGCGTACGGATAAAGAAAAGTCAGCAATGTTCGAAACCGGAGCAAAAAGCGTGATTGAAAAAATCCTCCCGGTGGTCGACAACTTTGAAAGAGGTTTGGCGGCCGTACCCGAAGATGAGAAGGGATCCGCTTTCGTGGAAGGTATGAACAAGGTATATAAACAGCTGATGACCGAACTGGATAATATGGGGGTTAAGCCCATTGAAGCGGCCGGTCAGGAATTCGACCCTAATTTCCATAATGCGGTCATGCATGTGGAGGATGAGGCGTACGGTGAGAATATTGTGGCCGAGGAATTCCAGAAGGGTTATACCTATCACGATACTGTGGTAAGACACAGTATGGTTAAAGTGGCAAATTAAGTATTTCAGGCACTGCCTGATGAAATAGCCGCAAAAAGCGGTAGAATGGAGGAGACTTATGAGCAAAATTATCGGTATCGACTTAGGTACAACAAATAGCTGTGTTGCAGTTATGGAAGGTGGTAAACCCACCGTTATCGCCAACGCGGAGGGCGCAAGAACAACTCCCAGTGTGGTTGCATTTACAAAGACCGGCGAAAGGCTGGTAGGCGAGCCTGCAAAGCGTCAGGCGGTAACCAATGCGGACAGAACCGTTGCTTCCATCAAAAGACATATGGGAAGCGATTACAAGGTTGACATTGACGGAAAGAAATATTCCCCTCAGGAAATTTCCGCAATGATTCTCCAGAAACTGAAAGCGGATGCTGAGAACTATCTTGGTGAAAAGGTGAATGAAGCGGTAATTACCGTACCTGCTTATTTCAACGATGCACAGCGCCAGGCTACCAAGGATGCAGGAAAGATCGCAGGCCTGGATGTAAAGCGTATCATCAATGAGCCTACCGCAGCAGCCCTTGCTTATGGTCTGGATAATGAAAAAGAACAGAAAATCATGGTATACGACCTGGGCGGCGGTACCTTCGACGTTTCCATCATCGAAATCGGTGACGGTGTCATCGAAGTTCTTGCAACGAACGGCGATACCCGTCTGGGCGGCGATGATTTTGACAATAAGATTATTGACTGGATGGTAAGTGAATTCAGGAAGCAGGAAGGCATTGACTTATCCGGCGATAAGATGGCTATGCAGAGACTCCGGGAAGCGGCTGAAAAAGCGAAGAAAGAGCTTTCCAGTGCAACCACCACCAACATCAACCTTCCTTTCATCACAGCAACTGCGGATGGACCGAAGCACTTTGATATGGACCTGACGAGAGCGAAATTCGACGAGCTTACCCATGACCTGGTGGAAAGAACGGCTATTCCCGTTCAGAATGCCCTCAAGGATGCCGGCGTAACCGCATCCGAGCTGGGGAAGGTACTTCTTGTAGGCGGTTCCACACGTATTCCTGCCGTACAGGATAAGGTAAAATTAATGACAGGCCATGAGCCGAGCAAGACGCTGAACCCGGATGAATGTGTTGCTATCGGTGCTTCCGTTCAGGGCGGCAAGCTGGCCGGTGATGCAGGCGCAGGCGATATTCTTCTTCTTGATGTTACGCCTCTGTCCCTGTCCATCGAAACCATGGGCGGCGTGGCGACAAGGCTGATTGAAAGAAATACAACAATTCCTACCAAGAAGAGCCAGATTTTCTCCACCGCAGCAGACAACCAGACTGCAGTAGACATCAACGTTCTTCAAGGGGAAAGACAGTTTGCAAAGGATAATAAGTCCCTCGGACAGTTCAGGCTGGACGGGATCCCGCCGGCAAGACGCGGAGTGCCTCAGATTGAAGTTACCTTTGATATTGATGCCAACGGTATCGTAAATGTATCCGCCAAGGATTTGGGTACAGGGAAAGAACAGCACATCACTATTACAGCCGGTTCCAACATGTCCGAAGACGACATCAGCAAGGCTGTAAAGGAAGCTGCTGAATACGAAGCACAGGATAAGAAGAGAAAAGAAGCAATTGACGCCAGAAATGAAGCGGATTCCTTCGTATTCCAGACCGAAAAAGCTCTGGAGGATGTGGGAGATAAGATTCCTGAAGCCGATAAGGCAAGCGTACAGGCAGATCTGAGCGCACTGAAAGCTCTGCTGGATCAGACCAAGGATCAGGAAATGACAGAATCCCAGGTTGCAGACATGAAGGCAGCGCAGGAAAAACTGATGCAGAGTGCACAGACCCTGTTCTCCAAGGTTTACGAGCAGGCTCAGGCAGCAGGCGGCGCAGGCCCGGATATGGGCGGCGCGGCGGATGCAGGCGCAGCTGACACAGGCTCCGCACCGGAAGATGATGTAATCGACGGTGATTTCAGAGAGGTTTAAGCTTAAAAAATACAACACTAGGGGGCACTGCAGTGTCCCTTAGTGTTGCGTTCAGATAATAGTGATTCTGCTGTGTTGAGGCAGAACCAAGGGAGGCAATTATGGCGGAACAAAAGAGAGATTATTATGAGGTCTTAGGCATTGAGAAAAATGCCGATGACGCAGCCATTAAAAAAGCATACAGAGTCCTCGCCAAAAAATACCATCCTGATATGAATCCGGGAGATGCGGAGGCTGAAAAGAAGTTTAAGGAAGCATCAGAGGCATATGCGGTGCTGAGTGATCCTGAAAAAAGGAGACAGTATGACCAGTTCGGCCATGCGGCCTTTGACGGGGGTGCCGGTGGCGGCGGCTTCGGCGGCTTTGATTTTAACAGTGCAGACTTCGGCGATATTTTCGGTGATATCTTTGGCGATTTCTTTGGCGGCGGTTCGCGCAGAAGCGGCAGGGCCAGCAATGCCCCCATGAAAGGGGCTAATTTACGTACCAGTGTCCATATAACCTTTGAAGAGGCGGTATTCGGCACTGCCAAGACCATTGAGCTAAATGTAAAAGAAGAATGTAAGACCTGTCACGGAACAGGAGCGAAGCCGGGAACGCAGCCTATTACCTGTCCCAAGTGCGGCGGTAAAGGCCAGGTGGTATTTACCCAGCAGTCCTTCTTCGGGACGGTGCGTAACGTTCAGACCTGTCCGGACTGTAATGGTACCGGCAAGGTGATAAAAGAAAAATGTACGGATTGCCATGGAAGCGGCTATGTTCCCATGAAAAAGCGCTTTGAAGTGGATATTCCCGCAGGAATTGACAATGGCCAGTGCAAGCGGCTCGCAGGCATGGGAGAACCCGGCGTAAACGGCGGACCCAGAGGTGATGTGCTTGTGGAAGTGATTGTAGGCCGTCATCCCATTTTCCAGCGTCAGGATTATAATATCTATTCCACGGTACCTGTATCCTTTGCCGTAGCCGCGCTGGGCGGTGAAGTAGTCATCGATACGGTGGACGGAAAGGTGATTTATGATGTGAAGCCTGCGACGCAGACGGATACCAAGATCCGGCTGAAAGGCAAGGGCGTGCCCAACCTCCGCAACAAAGAGGTGAGAGGCGATCATTATGTAACCCTTGTGGTCCAGGTGCCTGATAAGCTTTCCGGCGAAGCGAAGGAGCTGTTGAAGAAATTCGACGAGGCGTCCGGTGACAGCCTGAATGCGGCAAAGAAGATGGGCGAAAATGGTGCCCCGGAAGGGAAAGAAAAAAAGAAAAAAGGATTCTGGAAGTAGGAAATATACGTATCCGGATTATTGACGGTCGGCACAGGCGGTGTCCCTTTCAGGGAAGCACAGCCTGTGCCGGCTGTTTTTTCTATACTTCTGTTTTACTTTTCAGCTTTTCGGCCGTTATAGCCATAAGGATAACGAACAGGAGAAGGAAAACGGGGAACAGACGCACATTCACATATTGGGCGATAAGCCCGAACAAAGGAGGCATGAACGTGCTCCCCACATAAGCGCAGGCCATCTGGATTCCCATGATGGCCTGGGAATTGTTCCGGCCGAAGTTAGCGGGGGTGGCATGGAGCAGGCTGGGATATATAGGGGCGCAGCCCAGGCCAATGAGAAAATAGCCTCCGCATATAGCCGGAGATCCGAAAGGCAGACAGAGAACAAGAATACCGGCCAGAGCTATTGCCTGGCCCAGACGTACCATATTCCTGTCGGATACTTTCATGGAAAGAAAACCGCTGACAAGACGGCCGAAGGTGATCCCGAAATAGAACAGGGAAGTCCATTGGGCAGCTTTTTCCGCAGGGATTCCTCTGGCAAGTACGAAATAGCTGCTTCCCCACAGCCCTGCCGAGGCTTCCAGGGCACAATAGCCGAAGAAGCAGAGCAGGGCCGGCTTGGCCCCGGGAAGCTTTACTACCTGGGAAAAAGAAAGGGAGGAATTCTGTGTTTCCTGTTCCGTCGGATCGGTCCCGTTCTGCTGTTTTTTCCACAAAGGAAGTGAAAGAAAAAGAAACAGAGTGAGAGTGATCTGGATCAGGGCAATAATCAGGTAGCCGCTGTGCCAGCTGTTTCCCCGGTTCAGGAAGAGTGACATGATAAAAGGGCCGGCGGTTGCCCCGATTCCCCAGAAGCAGTGGAGCCAGCTCATATGATGTGCCTTATAATGAAGAGCCACAAAGTTATTCAGGGCGGCATCCACACTTCCCGCCCCCAGGCCGTAGGGAACGGCAAGAAGGCAGAGAAGCCAGGCGGAATGGGACGCGGAGAAGCCGAGCAGGGCGGCCGCCGTCATAAATACACTGACGGCGGTGACAAGGCCGGTCCCCAGGCGCCGTATAATTTTTTCACTGAAAAAGCTGGAAATAATGGTTCCTCCTGCAATAATCATGGAAATGACACCGGCAAAAGAAACCGGGACCTGAAGCTCCCCATACATAACGGGCCAGGCGGAGCCAAGCAGAGAATCCGGCAGCCCCAGGCTGATAAAGGATATGTAAATAATTAGCAGCAATAAAGTCATCATGACGTTTTTCCTTTCAAGACTGTATTCATACTTAATAAATATACTTAATTAAGATATGCCTCTTGATTATAAAAGACAAGGTATCTGGTGTCAAGAGAAGTGCTGTGTTAAAATAAAGAAAATGTGTACGGCAGAGTGGAGGAAAGGTATGGAATTAGTGGATAAAAACGGCCTTACGGAGGCGGAGTTTCTTAAGGATTACCGGCCCCGTGATTATGAACGTCCGTCCGTAACCGTGGACATGCTGATTTTCGCTGTGGATAACCGGGGTGAAAATGTCAGGCTCCTGTTGATAAAACGGAAAAACCACCCCTTTCTGGGGTGCTGGGCGCTGCCCGGAGGATTTGTGGAGATGGGGGAGTCCCTTCGGGAGGCCGCAGCACGGGAGCTGGAAGAGGAAACCGCAGTTAAGGGAATGTATCTGGAGCAGCTGTATACCTTCGGGGAGGTCGAACGGGATCCCCGTACCCGGATCATTTCTGTAGCGTATATAGCTGTGGTGGATGGGAACGGCCTGAAGATACAGGCCGGGGATGATGCGGCCCGGGCCGCCTGGTTCCGGGTTTGGAAGGAAACGGATGAGGATGGGGAACGGATTAGCCTGGAATCGGACGAAGCGGGTGTCTGTTTTTCTTATCGTGTGGAGAAACATGAAGGGCAGGAGTACCAATGCAGGCCTTTATTTGATACGGCTGCAGAGAGGGGGCTGGCGTTTGACCATGCGGAAGCGGTACGTATGGGATTGGACAGGCTCTTTTCCATGTAACAGGAACCGGGGGGAAACCGGGGGGAAATTCCCCAAAATCCTTGTGGTTGGCTGTTCTTTGTGTTAAGATAATTAACTGGTATGTAGTTAACGGGGCTTACCGGAGGAAGAGAAAGATCCGGAAACCAGGGAACCGTTGTTAGGAGCAGGGAAAGATGAAGTGGAAGAAATTTAAAATAAAAACGGTAACGGATGCGGAAGATATTATTATAAGCACACTTTATGACATTGGCCTGGAGGGTGCGCAGATAGAAGACAAGGTGCCGCTAACCGCGGCGGAGAAGGAGCAGATGTTTGTGGATATCCTTCCGGAAGGTCCGGCAGACGACGGGATAGCCTGGCTCAGTTTTTTTGTAGAGGAAACAGAGGACGGACGGCTTCAGGTGAATGGTGGGGATACGGATGAGCAGGCCGTGATGGAGAGCGTGCAGAAGGAGCTGGACGGGCTGCGCGCGTTCTGTGATATCGGGGAAGGCAGCATTACGGTGGAGGAAACAGAGGATATTGACTGGATCAATAACTGGAAACAGTATTTCCACCAGTTTTATATAGATGATATCCTTGTTATTCCTTCCTGGGAAGAGGTGGAAAAGCAGGATGAGGGCAGAATGGTGCTTCATATCGATCCGGGAACGGCTTTCGGGACGGGAATGCATGAAACTACCCAGCTCTGTATCCGGCAGCTTAAAAAGTATGTGACGCCGGATACGGCGCTTCTGGATGTGGGGACCGGCAGCGGGATTCTGGGAATCCTGGCCCTCATGTTCGGTGCACGAAACGTTGTGGGCACGGATCTGGATATCTGCGCCGTGGAAGCGGTGCGGGAAAATCTGGAATCCAACCATATCGATCCGGACAGGTTTGAGATGATGATAGGGAATATCATCACGGAAACGGAAATCCAGGACAGGGTGGGATACGGCTGTTATGATATTGTGGCGGCCAATATTCTGGCGGATGTGCTTGTAGCCCTTTCACCGGTCATCGTAAACCAGCTGAAGCCGGGCGGGATTTATATTACTTCAGGAATTATTGATGATAAGGAAAGCGTGGTAGTGGAAGCGGTGAAGGCGGCAGGGCTGGAAGTGCTGGAGGTAACCTGTCAGGGTGAATGGGTGGGAGTGACTGCCAGAAAGCCCCTGTGACAGGAGAAACGGATAGAGGATGTATCAGTTTTTTGTGGACCCCGGGCAAATACAGGGAAAAAGAGTCACGATTACCGGGAGTGACGTAAATCATATAAAGAATGTGCTTCGTATGCGTATCGGGGAAGAAATCGCAGTCAGCAACGGGAAAGACGGCCTGGAGTACCGGTTCGGGATTGATGAAATCCTGGAGGATGAAGTGATCGGTACGCTGCGGTTTGTAAAAGAGGACGGGCTGGAGCTTCCCTCCAGGATTTACCTGTTCCAGTGTCTGCCCAAGGCGGATAAAATGGAACTGGTGATCCAGAAAGCGGTGGAACTGGGAGCCTATGCGGTAATTCCGGTAGCGGCCAAGCGCTGTGTGGTGAAGCTGGATGCCAAAAAAGAAAAGAACAAGCTTGCCAGATGGCAGGGAATCTCAGAGGCGGCGGCCAAGCAAAGCAAACGCCGGATCGTGCCGGAGGTCATGCCGGTTATGGCAATGGGGGAAGCGCTGCAGTTTGCGGCAGATATGGATGTGAAGCTTTTTCCCTATGAGCTGGCAGAAGGAATGGCTAAGACAAAGGAGCTTATCGGAACTATCCGTCCCGGGCAGTCGGTGGCCGTTTTTATCGGACCGGAGGGCGGTTTTGAGGACAGCGAGGTGGAAGCAGCTTCTGCCTGCGGGTTTGTGCCTGTGACGCTGGGGAGGCGCATTCTCCGTACGGAAACAGCCGGATTTACGGTGCTTTCCTGGATTATGTACCAACTGGAAGGGGAAGGGCCTGAGGGTTCCCAATTAGGGCAGTCAGACATATAATAAGGTAGGCGGATTCCGAAACAGGAGTCCGCGCTTCATTCCTGCGGGCAAAATCAAATACAGAAAGTTGGGAAAAAATTATGGAATGCTATCTGGATAATTCCGCTACCACGCAGTGCTTTGACAGTGTGGCGGCTATCATGACCAGGGTCATGTGTCAGGACTATGGCAATCCATCCAGTATGCACATGAAAGGAGTGCAGGCAGAGCAGTATCTGCGCTATGCCAAAGATGTGATTGCAAGAACACTGAAGGTAAATGAAAAGGAGATCTTTTTTACTTCAGGGGGAACGGAGTCTGATAATCTTGCCCTCATCGGATGTGCTTTTGCAAACTGCCGGGCCGGAAGGCACCTGATCACCACATCTATTGAACACCCTGCCATTCTGCAGACCATGCAGTATCTGGAGGGACAGAGTTTTGAAGTAACTTATCTGCCGGTGGACGGCTTTGGACGGATTCGGCTTGAGGATTTACAGTATGCTATGAGACCGGATACAATCCTGGTATCGATTATGCATACGAACAACGAAATCGGCTCCCTGCAGCCTGTTGCGGAAGCGGGGATGCTGATTAAGCGGATGAATCCCGGAACCCTGTTCCATGTGGATGCGGTTCAGGGATTCGGAAAGTTCAGGATCCTGCCGAAAAAAATGGGAATTGACCTGCTGTCGGTAAGCGGTCATAAGATTCATGGTCCCAAGGGTGTCGGTTTCCTTTATATCAGTGAAAAGGTGAAGATACAGCCGATTATTTTCGGGGGAGGCCAGCAGAGAGGGATGCGTTCCGGTACGGAAAATGTACCGGGAATAGCAGGGATTGCAAAGGCCACGGAAGAGATGTATGCCAATCTGGAAGGCGATGTGAACCGGCTGTATGCGCTGAAGGAGATGTTCATAGAAGGCGTGACGCAGCTGGATGGGGTACGGGTGAACGGCCTGACCGGACGGGACAGTGCCCCCCATGTAATCAGTGTTTCCTTCCTGGGGATCCGGAGTGAGGTTTTACTGCATGCGCTGGAGGAACGGGGGATCTATGTCTCTTCCGGAAGTGCCTGTTCTTCCAATAAGCCGGGGACAGCTGCATCGGCAACCCTGAGGGCTATCGGGCTGGATAAGGAGCTTATGGGATCCACGCTTCGTTTCAGCCTGTCGGTATTTACTACGGAAGAGGAAATCCAATATACGTTGAACGCGCTGTATGAGATTGTACCCATGCTGCGCAGATTTACAAGAAGGTAGGACCGGTATCCGGCCGTACAGGACGGAGAAAAGCACTGCGTTGTACCAACGCAGTGCAGATGCCGGTGGCAGCCGGTCTTTCGGAAGGGGAAAACCGGAGTTACAGTTCATATAGGTCTGCGCATTTACGGCGCAGTGGAGGATAAGATATGGTATTTAAGGCATTTCTGATAAAGTATGCGGAAATTGGTGTAAAAGGTAAAAATAGAGGTATTTTTGAGGATGCCCTGGTGAGGCAGATCCGGTATGCCCTGAAGCGATGTGAAGGGCAGTTTGCTGTGCATCGTACCAGGGGCAGGATCTATGTGGACGTGCTGTCTGAAGAGTATGATTATGATGAGACAGTGGAGCATCTGAAGAAGGTTTTCGGCATTGCGGATATCTGCCCGATGGTGCAGGTGGAGGATGAAGGGTTTGAAAAGCTGTGCGGGACCCTGGTGCAGTATATGGATGAGGTTTATGCGGACAAGCATCTGACCTTTAAGGTGAATGCAAGAAGGGCGCGGAAGAATTACCCGCTGGATTCCATGACGATAAACGGCCAGGTGGGCGGAGTGCTTTTGGATGCATTTCCGGAAATGAAGGTGGATGTGCATAAGCCGGATGTCATGCTTCATATAGAAATCAGGGAAAAAATTTATATATATTCCATAGAAATCCCGGGGCCGGGCGGTATGCCGGTGGGTACAAACGGGAAGGGGATGCTGCTGCTGTCGGGAGGGATTGATTCGCCGGTGGCAGGATATATGATCGCCAAAAGAGGGGTAAAGATCGATGCGGTTTATTTCCATGCTCCGCCGTATACCAGTGAGAGGGCGAAGCAGAAGGTGGTGGATCTGGCGAAGCAGGTAGCGAAGTACAGCGGCCCGATTTATCTGCATGTGGTGAATTTTACGGATATCCAGCTTCATATTTATGAGAAGTGTCCTCATGATGAGCTGACGATTCTTATGAGGCGGTATATGATGCGGATCGCGGAGAAGATCGCCGGAGATACGGAGTGTCTGGGCCTGATTACGGGTGAAAGCATCGGACAGGTGGCGTCTCAGACGATGCAGTCCCTGGCGGCTACGGATGATGCCTGCTCCATGCCGGTATACAGGCCGCTGATAGGGATGGATAAGCAGGAGATTATCGATATATCGGAGAAGATCGGGACGTATGAAACTTCGATACTGCCGTTTGAGGATTGCTGTACGATCTTTGTGGCAAAGCATCCGGTGACGAAGCCGAACCTGAATGTGATCCGGAAGCATGAGAAGTTTTTGGGAGAGAAGATCGGGGAGCTGGTGGAGACGGCTTTGGAGACGAAGGAAATGATAGTTGTGGGGGCGGATGCGTAGGGCGGCGCCTGTCACACACAGAGAAGAGAGGATGGGGGTACGGTAAGCCGCCCTGTGCAAAAAGAAAAATAAAAACTGCCCGGAATGCAGATAATGGTAAATTTTTATCTGTATTCCGGTCAGCTTTCATTTTTTCTTTGCACCCGGCAGCAATTATAAAAAAAGACAAGCCCCCTCCTAATTGCGCAGGTTCTTGCCCTTTTTTCCATCATTGTTTTACTGGAAAGTGGTGGAGGGTAATTAAACCATGTAGGGCTTAAGTACTTCCAGAACTTCGTCAGAGTTATCCTCAGCATGGATGTTCAGATCAATCGGCTTGGATAAGTCGAGGCTGAAGATGCCCATAATTGATTTTGCGTCGATTACGTATCTTCCGGATACTAAATCAAAGTCATAATCAAATTTGGTAATGTCATTTACAAATGATTTTACCTTATCAATGGAATTTAATGAAATCTTAACGGTTTTCATTTTGTTTTACCTCCTTATTTGTTGAACAACTATATCCGGTAGAACGGTTATGTTGTCTTATACCTTCTGCTTACATATTAAAGGGAAGGGGGGTAAAAGTCAAGCATCAAACATGACAAAAATAGTGGGGAATAATATGAAAAGTGTAGCATTACATAATTTGGGCTGTAAAGTTAATGCCTATGAATTAGAGGTTATCGGGCAAAACTTACAAGAAAGCGGATATTTAATTGTACCATTTGATAAAAAAGCGGATATATATATCGTAAATACGTGTACTGTGACTAATATCGCGGACCGGAAAAGCAGGCAGATGCTGCACCGGGCGAAGAAACAAAACCCGGATGCAGTGGTGGTTGCAGTGGGGTGTTATGTGCAGACGGGGAAGGAAGAAGCGCTGCTGGACGGGAGTATCGATCTGGCTGTGGGGAACAACCGGAAAAAGGATCTTCTCCCGATTCTGGAGGCTTTTCTGGAGGAACGTGAACGGAATAAAGGGGAGGGGGGCACAGGCGATGCGGCTGACGTGAAAACGCTTCATCATACGTCCGTGGTGGATATCTCCTGTGAAGCGGAATATGAAGAAATGTCCCTTTCGAGTTGGAACAGGCAGGATGGGAAAGAATCCGGGGATGATTTTTCCCCCAGGGATGAAAGATCATCCCTGCGTACCAGGGCATATATCAAAATTCAGGATGGCTGTAATCAGTTTTGCTCCTATTGCATCATCCCCTATGCCCGGGGACGGGTGCGCAGCCGGAAGCAGGAGGATATTCTGCGGGAAGTCCGGGGGCTTGCACGGGAAGGGTATAAAGAGATCGTTTTTACCGGCATTCATATCAGTTCCTACGGTATGGACTTTATTGATAAGACGGACGGCGATTATCTGGAAAGCGGAAAAGATCTGCGTGGGACGGCTATGGAAAGGGCTTATCTGCTGAACCTTGTGCGGGAAATTGCCGGGGTGGACGGAATCGAAAGGATCCGGCTTGGCTCGCTGGAGCCGCGTATCATTACGGAAGAGTTTGCAGCGGGGCTGGCGGCGGTTCCCAAGGTTTGCCCGCATTTTCATCTTTCCCTGCAGAGCGGATGTGATGAAACTTTAAAAAGAATGAATAGGCATTATACGACAGAGGAATACTATGACAAGGTAAAGCTGCTGCGCAGGGTATTCAAAAATCCGGCGGTTACCACGGATGTGATCACAGGGTTCCCGGGAGAAACGGAAGAGGAATTTGCCGTAACCAGACGGTTTTTGGAAAAAGTGGACTTTTTTGAAATGCATGTTTTCAAGTATTCCAGGCGTCAGGGGACTGTGGCGGCCGCCATGGAAGATCAGGTGCCGGAGCCGGTTAAGACGGTGAGGAGCGGGGAACTGCTGAAGCTGGAAAAGAAACAGTCCGCTGCATACCGTGAGGGCTACATAGGGAAAGAAGTTACTGTTTTAACGGAAGAAGCCAGGGAAATTGAGGGCAGGGTATACCGTATCGGCCATACGGATACGTATGTAAAAGCTGCCGTGCCGGGCGCTTTGGCGGGCGGCAATATGCTGGTGACAGGAAAGGCCGCCGGGCTGCTGACAGAAGAAATCCTTCTGCTTGAGCTATAACGGATATCACGGTACACATTTTAAATACGTTGAAATTTTTCACAAAGTAGAGTAAGATAATAAGGAACAGGTATTTTGACAGTAAGACGGAATGGAGTTTAGAATGCAGGACCAGGATTTTGGCAGCACACAGTATTTTAAAGTGGAAAAGGAACCGGAGAACGGAGTGAAGGTCATTCTGGCTGCGGTTTATGAGGCACTTACGGAAAAGGGCTACAACCCGGTTGACCAGATAGTGGGATATATTATGTCCGGAGATCCGACCTATATTACCAGCCATAAGAATGCCCGGGGCATGATCATGCGCGCGGAGCGGGACGAGCTGGTGGAAGAGATGCTCAAGGAATATATTAAAAATAATAACTGGGACAGGCAGTAAACCAGAGCATGATTGAAAATTGAGGGAATGAGTATTCAGTCATGCTCCAGGGTGCCATTTACTCTGTACCGGATGCGTCGGCGTCCGGTGCCGGTTTTTTGCGCCGTATCAGAAAAGGACGGGTAATGTATGCGTATTATGGGACTGGATTTCGGGTCAAAGACGGTGGGAGTTGCCATCAGTGACCCTTTATTGATTACTGCTCAGGGAATCGAAATTGTCCGCAGGAAAGAAGAAAACAAGCTTCGCCAGACGCTGGCCAGGATTGAAGAACTGATACTGGAATATGAAGTGAAGGAAATCGTGCTGGGATATCCCAAGCATATGAACGATTCGGAAGGTGACCGCGTGGCCCTGACCAAGGAATTTGCGGAGAAGCTGATGCGGCGTACCGCGCTTCCTATTACCTTCTGGGACGAGCGTCTCACTACAGTGGCGGCTGACCGCACCATGATGGAAGCGGGAATCCGCAGGGAAAACAGAAAAGAGCATGTGGATCGCATCGCTGCCGTGCTCATCCTGCAGGGATATCTGGATTATCGAAGAAACAGGCAGGACGGCGTGCTGGAGCAGGCCGTAACCAAAGAGGAAAAAAGCGGGATTCCTATGGAACCTGGCCTGTAAGGAGCCGTAAAACCTGGCCTGAAAGGTGCCATAAAACCTGGTTTATGAGGTTCTATAGAACCCGGTTTACAGGGCAGTGAGAAACAGAAGAACCGGAACTTATATAGAAAGCGGGAAATAATATTGGATAAAATTGAATTTTGCCTGGAAGACGGTGAAAAAGCTGAGTTTTACGTATTGGAGCAGACAAGACTGGGCGGCTGTGATTATATCCTGGTCACCGATTCGGTGGATGAAGAAGAGGGGGAGGCCCTGATTCTGAAGGATATATCAGCTCCTGAAGATAAAGATGCCATCTATGAAATCGTGGATGATGAACGTGAATTGGATGCGGTGGCAGAGATTTTTTCCGATATGCTTGAGGATATTGACCTGGAGAAATAATCCAGGAGGTAGCATACATGATTCTTGATGAAGAAAAAATAAAAGGGATACTGAAGCAAAAGGGACTGAAGGTAACACGTCAGCGTCTTCTTGTATTGGATGCGCTGGCATCCAGGCCCGGTTCCCATCTGACTGCTGAAGAAATATTTGATTTGGTAAAAGCAGGCAGTCCTGAAATAGGGCTGGCTACTGTTTATAGAACAATACAGTTATTTATGGAATTACATCTGATAGACCGGATAAACCTGGATGATGGATTTGTAAGGTATGAGATTGGCGATATGGGGACGAAAAAAAACTGCCATCACCATCATCACCTGATTTGTCTCTCTTGCGGCAGGGTCATGAGCGTGGAGGATGACCTGCTGGATGAGCTGGAGGCAGAAATTGCCAGGACGACAGGCTTTAAGGTTACCGATCATGAGGTGAAGCTCTACGGGTACTGTAAGGAATGTGGAGGTAATTTGATTGAAAAAAACAAAACAAGTGAATAATGAAGGCTCCAGGCTGAAAGTGATCCCTTTGGGAGGATTGGAGCAGATTGGGCTGAACATTACTGCCTTCGAATATGAAGACAGTATTGTTGTGGTGGACTGCGGTCTTTCTTTCCCCGATGATGATATGCTGGGAATTGATATGGTCATTCCGGATATCACCTATTTGAAGGACAACGTAGATAAAGTAAAAGGCTTTGTGATCACCCACGGACACGAAGACCATATCGGAGCGCTCCCCTATGTGCTGAAGCAGCTGAATATCCCCGTTTATGCTACGCGCCTTACTATGGGAATCATAGAGAATAAACTGAAGGAACATAACCTTCTTAACCATACAAAGAGAAAGGTTATTAAATTCGGTCAGTCCATCAACCTGGGACAGTTCCGGATTGAATTTATTAAGACAAACCACAGTATTGTGGATGCGGCAGCGCTTGCTATCTATTCGCCGGCAGGCACCGTCGTGCATACCGGAGACTTTAAGGTGGATTACACACCGGTATTCGGGGATGCCATCGATCTGCAGCGTTTTGCAGAAATCGGCAAAAAGGGCGTGCTGGCCCTGATGTGTGACAGCACCAATGCGGAACGGCATGGATTTACGCCTTCCGAGAGGACCCTGAGCCGTATTTTCGATACAATTTTCCATGAGCATCCCAACCAGAGGATTCTAATTGCCACCTTTGCGTCCAACGTGGACCGGGTGCAGCAGATTATTAATTCCGCGTATAAATATAACCGGAAGGTGGTAGTGGAAGGCCGGAGTATGGTGAATATCATTGATACCGCCATGAATCTGGGCTGCCTGAATATTCCGGAAAATACGCTGATCACTGTGGATCAGCTTAAGAATTACCCGGACGAGCGCACGGTAATCATTACCACGGGAAGCCAGGGCGAGAGCATGGCGGCCCTGAGCCGTATGGCGGGAAGCGCCCACAGGAAGATATCCATCACACCTAATGATGTTATTATTTTCTCATCCCATCCCATCCCCGGAAACGAGAAAGCGGTTACGAAGGTTATCAATGAGCTTTCCATGAAGGGTGCGGAGGTTATTTTCCAGGATGTCCATGTTTCCGGACATGCCTGCCAGGAAGAGATCAAACTGATTTATACGCTGGTCCATCCCAAATATGCGATCCCTATCCATGGAGAATTCAAGCACCGCAAGGCACAGGCCGGGTTGGCGGCGGATTTGGGAATCCCGAAAGAGAATATTTTCATGATCAACTCCGGGGATGTCCTGGAATTGGGCGGTGAAAAAGCCCAGGTTACAGGAAAGGTGCCTGTGGGAGCTATCCTTGTGGATGGTCTGGGTGTTGGAGATGTAGGCAATGTGGTTCTGCGGGATCGGCAGCATCTGGCGGAGGACGGCATCATGATCGTGGTCCTCGGGCTGGATTCCGCCAGCGGGCAGTTGGTGAGCGGACCGGATCTGGTATCCCGCGGTTTCGTATATGTGAAGGAATCGGATGCCCTGATGGAGGAGGCCAGAGTTCTGATGACAGATGTGCTGGATAACTGCATCGGACGCGGCTGCAGTGACTGGGGTAAGATCAAGTCTGCAGTAAAGGATTCCCTGGGTGATTTTATCTGGAAAAAAACAAAGCGCCGCCCCATGATACTTCCCATCATAATGGAAGTCTAGAATGTGAAAGGTTGTGTAGAAACGATGGAAGTACAGGAGGCTCTGGAGCAGCTTGCCCAGGCTGTAAAGGAATCTGAAGTTTACCGGGAATACCGCAGGCAGAGCGAGCGGGTGGATAATTCCGGTGATATGAGAGAAAAAATTGACGAATACCGGGTTCGTAACTTTGAATTACAAAATTCTGTCCAAACAGAAGATTTACTTGACAAGCTGGATGATTTTGAGAGAGAATATGAGAAATTCAGGGAAGACCCGTTGGTCGAAGAGTTCCTTGATGCCGAACTCGCTTTTTGCCGCATGATGCAGGAAATTGATGTGAAACTGGCGGAAGCGATGGATTTTGAGTAGAAAGGAAAGGAAACGTCAATGAAGAAAAAAGAGGCAGCGGGATTTGCTGTATATTCCGTGGTGAAAATTGTTGTAATAATCCTGGTGGTAATGGTTATTTACCGGCTCGGCAGCATGGCTTTTTCCTATGGGGAGAGAATCTTCGGAGAACCTCCCATGGAGGATGCGCCGGGTACGGATATCGTGATAACGGTAAGCAGTGAAGACAGCATGAAGGATATTGCTGAAAAAATGGAATCGGCAGGACTTATCCGGGATGCGGGGCTTTTCGTGCTTCAGGAAAAGCTGGCAGGGTATAAGGAGGGCGTAAAAGCCGGAACCTATACGCTGAATACATCAATGACACCGGAAGAAATGATACAGACCATGGCGGCCTCTTCGGATGAAGGAGACGCAGATAATGATAACGGATGAGCGCCTGACAGCCTTCATCAATTCTCTGGACACAGGGAATCCGGCATATCTGAATGAACTGGAAAAGGAAGCAAGAAAAACCAATGTGCCGATTATCCGCACAGAAACCCAAAGCCTGTTAAGGACGCTGATAGCGGTTAACAGGCCGGAACGGATTCTGGAGGTGGGAACGGCAGTTGGTTTTTCTGCGCTTTGTATGAGTGAATACGCGCCGGAGGGCTGTCAGATCACAACAATAGAAAAATATGAGAAACGAATCCCTGTGGCGCTGGAGAATTTCAGACGTTTTGGGAAAAGCGGCTGTATACATCTGATAGCGGGGGATGCGGCGCTGGCGCTGAAAAAGCTGGACGGCAGCTATGATTTTATATTTATGGATGCCGCCAAGGGGCAGTATATGAATTTCCTCCCGGATGTCCTGCGGCTTCTTCGTGAGGGAGGGATGATGGTTTCGGATAACGTGCTTCAGGACGGGGATATTCTGGAATCCAGGTATGCCGTGACCAGGCGTGACAGAACCATACATGCCAGAATGCGGGAGTATCTTTATGAATTGAAACATAACCCGGCGCTGGTGACCTCGGTGCTTCCGGTGGGAGACGGCGTAGCTGTGAGTGTTAAGGCTTCCCGGAACGGGTGTGGGATGCAGGAGCGGCAGCCCCGGGAGGAAGAGAGTAAGGAACCGGGTTCCTAAGGAGGAGATACATGAAGGATAAGAACAGGAAGCCGGAGCTTCTCATTCCGGCAAGCAACCTGGAAGTGCTGAAAACGGCGGTTATTTTTGGAGCCGATGCGGTATATATTGGAGGAGAAGCCTTTGGGCTGCGGGCAAAAGCAAAGAATTTTTCCCGGGAGGATATGGCGGAGGGAATCCGGTTTGCCCATGCGCATAGTACCAGGGTATATGTGACGGCCAATATCCTGGCCCATAACAGGGATTTGGACGGGGCAAGGGCGTATTTCCGGGAATTAAAGGAAATAGAGCCGGATGCGCTGATTATCTCGGATCCCGGCATGTTTACCCTTGCCAGGGAGGAATGGCCGGAGGTTGAAATCCATATTTCCACCCAGGCTAACAATACCAATTACATGACCTACCGTTTCTGGTGGGAGCAGGGAGCCAAAAGAGTGGTTTCCGCCAGAGAGCTTTCCCTTGCGGAAATAAAGGAAATCCGGGAAAAGATCCCTGAGGACATGGAAATAGAAAGCTTTGTTCACGGGGCCATGTGTATTTCCTATTCCGGAAGATGCCTTCTCAGCAATTATTTTACCGGTCGGGATGCCAATCAGGGGGAATGCACCCATCCCTGCCGCTGGAAATATGCAGTTATGGAGGAGAGCCGTCCGGGAGAGTATCTGCCGGTTTATGAGAATGAAAGAGGAACGTTTATCTTTAATTCCAGGGATCTGTGTATGATTGATTATATTCCGGAGCTGGCGGATGCCGGGATTGACAGTTTTAAAATAGAAGGAAGAATGAAAACCGCCTTGTACGTGGCAACTGTGGCCCGTACCTACAGGAAGGCTATTGATGATTACTTCCGGTCGGAGGAAGAATACCGCAAAAACCGGCCATGGTATCAGGCTGAAATTTCCAAGTGTACCTACCGGCAGTTTACCACCGGCTTTTATTTTGGAAAGCCCTCCGAAGAGGGCCAGATATACGACAGCAATACGTATGTGAATGAATATATCTATCTGGGTACCGTCGGGGAATGCAGGGAAGGCCTTACGAGAATCGAACAGAGGAATAAGTTCTGTACCGGGGACACTATTGAGATCATGAAACCGGACGGCAGGAATATTCCGGCCAGGGTGTTACGGATAGCAGATGAAGATGGAACGGAAATGGAAAGTGCGCCCCATCCCAAACAGGTTCTGTATCTGGAGCTGTCTGAAAACCCCGACAGATATGATATTCTCAGAGTGAAGAGCGGGACACCGGCAAACGGATAAGCCGGACCTGCGGGCGGCAGGTTTTGTAACCGTTCAGACAGGCTGCCAGGTTTTTTATTTTTTTAATGCAAGGGGAAAAAGTTGTGGTAATATAAATTGAAAAACCCGGCTTCCTTCCCCTTCATGATAAAAGATCCCTTATCCGAGCAAGCGAATTACGGTGTGAAAATTTTTAAAACTTTTACTTGCTTTTTTTAGAGTTTTAAGGTATCTTATAGAAAACGAAAGCAGTTTTCATATTGGCAGGTATCATGAACGAAGGTGTTCCAAAAGGGTTTTTGGGACATTTTTTTATGCAGAAAACTAAAGTGTGTTTGACGGTTCGTTTGCCCGCTTTGCGGAAAGCAATGTTCAAACACGCTCTGCGGGAGGCTTCCCGGCAGATTGAAATAAGCGATGCCTGCGGGCTGCAGACGTAAAAAAGCCGTAACTGCGAAGCTGCTGAACAGTTACAAAAAATCAGAGAAAGAGCCGTACTTCGCGGCGGCGGAATGGAGGATAAAATGAGCGAAGTTCTGAATGTGGAAGCAATTTTCGGTGAAAATGTATTCAACCTGGGAACTATGAGAGAACGTCTTCCCAAGAATGTATTCAAAGAGGTGAAGAAGGTTATGGACCAGGGCGGGGAGCTTTCCCTTGCTACCGCAGATATTGTGGCAAAAGCCATGAAAGACTGGGCTGTTGAAAACGGCGCAACCCATTATACCCACTGGTTCCAGCCGCTGACAGGTATTACTGCGGAAAAGCATGATTCCTTTATCGGGCATCCGGATGAAAACGGAAAAATGCTGATGGAATTTTCCGGAAAAGAGCTGATTAAAGGAGAACCGGATGCCTCTTCCTTCCCTTCCGGCGGCCTGCGCGCCACTTTTGAAGCCAGAGGATATACCGCATGGGATATTACGTCCCCGGCTTTTCTCAAGGAAGATGCCACGGGCGTAATTCTCTGCATTCCCACCGCCTTCTGTTCCTATACGGGTGAGGCGCTGGATAAAAAAACCCCCCTGTTGCGTTCCATGGAAGCCATAAGCGAACAGGCGCTGCGTATAGCGAAGCTTTTTGGAAACACGAGAGCGACCAAAGTGACGGCCTCTGTTGGTCCGGAACAGGAATATTTCCTGGTCGACCGTCAGAAATACTTGAAGAGACAGGATCTGATATTTGCAGGCCGTACCCTGTTCGGTGCACCGGCACCCAAGGGACAGGAGCTGGAGGATCATTACTTCGGCGTCATCAGGGAACGTATCGGTGCCTTCATGAAGGATCTGAATGTGGAGCTGTGGAAGCTGGGCGTGACGGCCAAGACGCAGCATAATGAAGTGGCTCCCGCACAGCATGAGCTGGCCCCGATTTACGAAACGGCCAATATTGCGGTGGATCACAACCAGATAATCATGGAAACAATGAAAAAAGTAGCGGAACGTCATGGCTTACGGTGCCTGCTGAATGAGAAGCCCTTTGCAGGCGTGAACGGATCCGGCAAACATAATAACTGGTCCATCACCACGGACGACGGCATGAATATGCTGGATCCCGGTGAAACCCCCAATGAAAACATACAGTTCCTGCTGGTTCTGGCTTGTATCCTGAAGGCTGTGGATATCCATGCGGATCTGCTCCGCCAGAGTGCGGCGGATGTGGGGAATGACCACAGACTGGGAGCCAATGAAGCGCCGCCGGCTATTATTTCCGTATTTTTAGGGGAACAGCTGGAAGATGTGGTAAGACAGCTGATTGAAACCGGAGAAGCCAAGTCCTGTCTCCTGGGCGGCAAGCTGATGACAGGGGTTTCCACCCTGCCGGATCTGCCGAAGGATGCCACAGACAGAAACCGGACATCGCCCTTTGCGTTTACCGGAAATAAATTTGAATTCCGTATGGTAGGTTCCGCAGATTCCATTGCAAGCCCCAATACCACACTGAATGCCATCGTCGCCGAAGCCTTCTGTGAAGCTGCCGATATCCTGGAAAAAGCGGATGACTTCGATATGGCTGTGCATGATTTGATTAAGCAGTACATGACAGAGCATCACCGGATTATTTTCAACGGGAACGGCTATTCCGACGAATGGGTGGCGGAAGCGGCGAGAAGAGGGCTTCCCAATATCAAATCCATGATTGAAGCCGCCAATACGCTGACCAAGGAAAAAGCGGTGCAGCTGTTTGAACGATTCCATATTTTTACGAGAGCCGAGCTGGAATCCCGGGAAGAAATTATATATGAGACATATGCAAAGAGTATTAATATCGAGGCTCTTACCATGATTGATATGGCTTCCAAGCAGATAATCCCTGCCGTGGTGGAATACAGCCGGAAGCTGGCGAAAACGGTCCTGGATGTGAAGGCGGCGGGCGTGGAGCCAGTGGTACAGTCGGAGCTTCTCGTAAAGGTAAACAGCAAGCTTACCGAAATGAAGGAAGCCCTGACCGTCCTGCAGAAGGAGGAAGCGGCGGCTTCTTCCATTGAGGATGTGAAGGAACAGGCATTCCGTTATAAGGATCTGGTGATGCCTGCCATGGATGCCCTGAGGGCGCCGGCAGACGAGCTGGAAATGATGATGGATAAGGAAGACTGGCCGTTCCCTACCTACGGCGATTTGATGTTTGAAGTATAGAGGTTCCTCAACCTTATGTGCGGCTCCGCTGGTCATCCGGCGGGGCCGGACGCCGAAAAGCTGCGGAAAAGGGCATTTTATACCGATTTATGCAGAAATTTAAAAATATGGAAAAATATAAAAAAAGTACTTGCAAAAGTGGTGGGAATCATATATAATCTATTCTTGCAAGCGGCTAAAAAAGCTTGTCCCAAATATAGGGCTATCGCCAAACGGTAAGGCAACGGACTCTGACTCCGTCATTTCAAGGTTCGAATCCTTGTAGCCCTGTTCAGAAAACCCGATGGAATATATCCATCGGGTTATTTTATATGTACCGGGCATAAAAATGTTGAAATAAGGACGCTTATTTTATCAAAGGAAGAATTTCCGTTATGAATTTTTCCAGAGCCAGAAGCTGTTCCTCCGACAGGCCGGTATCGGAGCACGAGCCAAATAACGGGAGAAGCCTCTCCAGCGTGTGCCTGGCAGAGGATTTTCTGGAGGAATCCACGGGAGTGAGCTCTACCAGATCCTGGATGCCTACCTGCAGTACGCTGCAGATCTTGATGATCTTGTCGATCTGAAAATGACGTTCTCCCCGCTCCAGCTGGCCGTAATACTGGGCTTCAATCCCTATGGCGGAAGCCAGATCGAACTGGGTCATTTTGCGCATGAGCCGATATTTTTTAACATTGCGGGAAATTTGAACAATTATTTGTTCTGTAGTGGTATTTGTCGTTTTTTCTGCCATCATGTGCCCTCCCTGTATAAAAAGAATAGAAGGAATCAAAATAAAAAAGAAGCGGCAATATGCTTTATGGCATATAGCTTATTGCATATATATCCTGAAATGAAGGGATGGGAACACCGGAAACAGAACAAAAGTTGAAAGTGCCGGGAACCTGGGGTATAATAGGTTTTCAGGATAAATGACAGAAAGGCCGTGAGGAGGCATAAATATATGTACACATTCCAAAGCAGGGTACGCTACAGCGAACTGGACCCGGAACGGAAATTAAGCATCGCATCGGTGGTGGATTATTTTCAGGACTGCTCCACTTTTCATTCAGAGCAGCTGGGGGTCGGAATCGATTATCTGGAAGAGCGGAACATGGTATGGGTGATGTCATACTGGCAGATTGTGATAGACAGATATCCCAAATTATGTGACAATATAACAGTCGGGACATATCCCTATGAATTTAAGGGGTTCATGGGGTATCGTAATTTTTTTATCAGGGATGAGGCCGGGGAAATCATTATCCGGGCGAATTCCATCTGGAGCCTGATGGACAGGAAGGCAGGAAGGCCGGTCCGTCCCACGGAGGAAATGCTGGCGGCCTACCGGCTGGAGCAGAAGCTGTCCATGGATTATGAGCCGCGCAAAATTGTCCTGCCTGCGGCAGGGATCCGGAAAGCGCCCTTTGTTGTGGCAAAGCAGCATCTGGATAGTAATCAGCATGTAAATAACGGGCAGTATATATATATGGCGCAGGACTATCTCCCCGGGGATTTTTCGATCGGGCAGATGCGGGCGGAATACAGAAAATCGGCTCTGCTTCATGATTGTATTGTGCCGGAGGTATTTGAACAGGAAAACCAGGTGAGCGTATCCCTCTGCGATGAGGAGGGACAGCCCTTTGCGGTTGTGGAGTTCAGGAAAAAGAAGCAGTGAGGATGAATATGCATATTGAATTGGGAAGAATGCAGGAACTGATGGTAGTAAAAAAAGTGGATTTCGGCGTCTATCTTGCGCCGGAGGATAACCGGGAGGAAAAGGTGCTCCTTCCCGGGAAACAAGTGCCGGAGGGCTGTGAAACAGGAGATTCCCTGACCGTGTTTGTGTACCGGGATTCCAAGGACCGTCTGATAGCCACCACCAAAGAGCCAAAGCTGAGCCTGGGTGAGGTAGCCGTGCTCACGGTTGCCCAGACCGGCAAATTCGGAGCCTTTCTGGACTGGGGGCTGGAAAAGGATCTGTTCCTGCCCTTTAAGGAACAGACAACCCATGTGCAGGAGGGGGACAGCTTTCCTGTGGTGCTTTATGTGGACAAGAGCGGCCGCCTGTGTGCCAGTATGAAAATATACCACTATCTGCAGACGGACAGCCCTTATCACAAGGATGACCAGGTAAGCGGCCATCTCTACGAAATCAGCCGCCAGTTCGGCGCCTTTGTTGCGGTTGACGACAGGTATTCCGCTTTGATACCGCCCAGGGAAATGTTCGGCGAACTGCGGGTGGGGGAACCGGTGCAGGCGAGAGTAATTGCGGTGCATGAGGACGGCAAGCTGGATTTGAGTATCAGGGACAAGTCTTACCGCATGATAGAAACGGATGCCCTGAAGGTATTGGAACTTATAGAGAGCTTCGACGGGGTGCTGCCTTTTAACGATAAGGCTTCACCGGAGGTTATCAAAAGAGAGACACAGATGAGCAAAAACGAATTTAAAAGAGCGGTGGGACATCTGCTGAAAAACGGACGCATAGAAATTACTGAAAAATCGATCAGAAAGATAAAATAGGAGCGATAAATGAATTACAGGAAAGTTAACTGGTGTTTTCTGGGGATAATTATGCTGCATCTGGGAGTGGTGGGCCTTCTGGTTGCCCTGCGCAATGTGTACAGCATGGGGATGGTGGCCAATCTGCTTGTCAGCGAACTGATATTGGCGGTGCCTGCCTTTCTTGCAGTGCTTGTGTCCAGGGAGAAGCCGAACCGGGTGCTGGGATTCCACAGGATGAAGCTGTCCTCCGTATTTATGATCATTCTGTATACGTTTCTGATGGGCCCGCTGACCACGCTGCTGAATGCGATCAGTATGCTTTTTGTGGATAATGCCGTGGTTTCCATCAGCGGTGAAGTGCTGAACCTGCCTTTCCTGCTGACCTTTTTCATGATGGCCATATTCGGGCCTGTCTGCGAGGAACTCTGCTTCCGTGGCGTGGTGTATAGAGGGTATCTGAAAAGCGGGAATGTAGCGGGGGCGGTGCTGCTGTCCTCTCTGTTGTTCGGACTGATGCATATGAATTTCAATCAGGCACCTTATGCCTTTGCCATCGGGGTTTCCATGGCGGTTCTGGTGGAGGCTACGGGCAGTCTCTGGTCCTCCGTGATCATGCATGTGGTATTCAATGCCCAGTCGGTTATCGCCATGTATTTTTACCTGAGATTTTACCCGAAGGTTTGGCTGGAACAGACACAGGCCGTTACGACGAATGACGATATGATAGCCGCCATCAGCGTTTATCTGGTGATAGCCGTGATAACGACTTCGCTGGCCGTATGTGTCCTTGTATGGCTGTGTAAGAACCAGGGCCGGGAAGAGTATATCCGCTGGCTTTGGAGGGAAAGAAAGTCCGGCCGGAAAAAAGGGAGGCTTGTAAGCGCTCCCCTTATCATTGCCGTCATCCTCTGTCTGGCGTACATGCTGCTGAATCTGTTCCTTTAAAATACCGCCGGTACGGGGCGGCAGCTATAGGAGCATATAGCGGGGTGCGTTGCGCGGAGTGGAATTATCTGCTATAATAACGGGAAGGAAAAAGCGGGGGGAGGTGCGGGCGCTATTCTGCCAGGGTGAAGGTATGCAGAAATATACAATATTAGGGATTACTTTATATGATTACGGGGCGCGGGAAGCGCTGCGCAATACGGACAGCTTCCTGCACAACGGGGCGCTTAATACGATTGCGTATATCTCCAGTTCCAATCTGGCCCAGGCTTCCAAGGACGAACAGCTGAAGGATTGCCTGGAGGCCATAGACATGACGGTGTGTACGGAACCGGATGTCCTGGAAGCGGCAGGAATTGCCGGGAGAAACAGGATCCGTGAAATAGACGAAAAAGTATATCTCAGGGAGCTGCTCAGAAAATTCGGAAGGAACCGGAACAGTGTATATCTTCTCGCGGATACGCAGGATAACCTGGAGGTGCTTGGAGAGATTGTTTCCGAGTACCAGGAAAATCTTCTGATAAAAGGCTGCGGCGTGTATGAGGATTTTGGATGCCAGCCGGAGCGGCTGGTAAATAATCTGAATGATCTGGCGCCGGATGTGGTGATTTCTAGGATGCCATGGCCGACAGACGTACATCTCATGCATGATTACGGGCATTTTGTGAATGCGGAGCTTTGGGTCTCCCTTCCTTTCGGGGCGGTGAGCTGGGTCAGGAATCCGTCTTTTCTGGCGCGTTTGAAGCGCAAACTCATCTATCAGGTTTTCACGCATAACGTAAATGAATATAATAAGAAAAAGACAGGGGACTAGCTCCTGTTTTTTTGTATAGGTTGACCAGCGCCTGAAAATGGGAAAAGCTGAAAAAAAAGCTTAAAAGTGCATAAAATTTTTGACTTTCCTATAGATCTTTTTGTGGTTTTCATTTAAAATGGAAAAAGGGTGTTACATTAGACAATTTCCCGGCGTGGGTAATGTTTGTGGAAATTGCATAGGAGAAGGAGCGGGGTAAGAATATGATATCAAATCAGGTATTGCAGACTACGATTGACGGACTGCGCAGTATTGCACGGGTCGAATTGTGTGTAGTGGATGTGGACGGCAAAATGATCGCAACAACATCCGAAGAAATGAGTAACTGTCTGGGAGCGGCCCAGGATTTTTCCAGGTCCCCTGCGGACAGCCAGGAGGTACAGGGTTATCAGTTCTTTAAGATCCTGGATGAGACACAGCTGGAATATATCCTTGTTATAGGCGGCGCCGGCGAAGATGTCTATATGATTGGAAAAATGGTCGCCTTCCAGATTCAGAGCCTTCTTGTGGCCTATAAAGAAAGGTTCGATAAGGATAACTTCATTAAAAACCTTCTTCTGGACAATCTGCTTCTGGTGGATATATACAGCAGGGCTAAAAAGCTCCATATCCCGACAGATGTGGCAAGGGTCGCCCTGATCATTGAATCGGACAATAACCGGGATAACAATGTTCTGGAAATTATGCGGGGCGGTTTCGGAAGCAACAATAAGGATTTTATTACGGCGGTGGATGAAAATAACGTGATCGTGGTAAAGGAGCTGGTGGAGCCGGATACGGGTAAGGAGATTGACCGGGCGGCAAAGGCCATTGATGATTTCCTGGATAAAGAAGGGATCACGGGTATCCGTATTGCCTACGGCACGATTGTAAAGGAAATCAAAGAAGTGAGCCGTTCTTACAAGGAAGCCAAAATGGCCCTTGATGTGGGAAAAATTTTCTTTGACGAACGCAATATTATCGCATACAATGAATTGGGTATAGGAAGGTTGATTTACCAGCTTCCCATTCCTCTCTGCAAGATGTTTATTAAGGAAATCTTCGGCGGGAAAAGCCCGGATGATTTTGATGAAGAAACCCTGACCACTATCAACAAGTTCTTTGAGAACAGCCTGAACGTATCGGAGACAAGCCGTCAGCTGTTCATCCACAGGAACACGCTTGTATACCGTCTGGATAAGCTTCAGAAAAGCACCGGCCTGGATTTAAGGGTATTCGAGGATGCCATTACCTTTAAAATCGCGCTGATGGTTGTAAAATACATGAAATATATGGAAACATTTGAATACTAGGCCGTTATGGTAAGGCCGGATAGTGAGGTGTATCGTTTTGGGACTTTTTGGTACGAAAAAGACAAAGAGAAGAATTAAGGAAGATGGTTCCCTGATAGTTCTCGACAGGGTGAGCAAGAGCTATTCCACAGGGGCGCCTGCATTAAACGGGGTTAATTTAAGAATAAAGAAAGGCGAATTTGTCTTTATCGTAGGTGACAGCGGTTCCGGAAAGTCCACACTTATCAAGCTTCTTCTGCGGGAGCTGACACCGACTTCCGGCACGATTCTGGTAAACGGGCAGAGCGTGGCGGATTTAAAGCCGCGGCAGATTCCGCGGTACCGTAGAAACCTTGGAATCGTTTTTCAGGATTTCCGTCTGCTCAAGGACAGGAATGTATATGAGAATGTGGCTTTTGCCCAGCGTATCATCCAGGTGCCCACCAAGGAAATCAAGAGGAATGTTCCGGCCATCCTCGCAACGGTGGGGCTTGCCGGGAAATACAAGGCAAAGCCCAAACAGCTTTCCGGAGGGGAGCAGCAGAGAGTGGCGCTGGCCAGGGCACTGATTAACAGACCGCCTATTTTGCTGGCCGATGAGCCTACCGGTAACCTGGATCCCAAGAACTCATGGGAAATCATGAAGCTTCTGGAGAAAATAAATGAAGGGGGAACCACAATACTGGTAGTAACCCATAACCGCGAGATTGTAAATGAAATGCGTAAGCGGGTTGTTACGATGAAGAAGGGTGTCATCGTAAGCGACGAAGAAAAAGGTGGTTATATCGATGAGAATTAGTACATTTTTTTATACCCTGAAGCAGGGCATTATCAATATTTTCCGTAATAAGTGGTTTTCGCTTGCTTCTGTGGCAACGATCAGCGCCTGTCTGTTTCTGTTCGGCTTGTTTTATGCGGTGATTACCAATTTCCAAAGTATTGTGAAATCGGCGGAGGAAGGCGTTTCCGTCACTATATTTTTCCAGCACGGCACCTCGGAGGAACAGATTATGGAAATCGGTTCCAAAATAGAAGCCAGGGATGAGGTGTCCAAAATAGAATATACCTCTCCGGATCAGGCATGGGAGTATTATAAGGAAAACTGGATACCGGAAGAATTTTCTGACGGCTTCCCGGATAATCCGCTGGAGAATTCCGCCAGCTACGCCATCTATATGAAGGATATATCCCAGCAGGCGGCTCTGGTCGAGTATCTGAACAGCATCCCGGAAATCCGGACGGTAAACCAGTCGGAGCTTGCGGCTTCCACACTGACAGGTGTGAATGCGCTGGTTGCCTATGTATCGGCAGGTATCATCCTGATTCTGCTTCTGGTTTCCGTATTCCTGATCAGCAATACGGTAACGATAGGTATTTCCGTGCGTAAGGAAGAAATCAGTATTATGAAATATATCGGGGCAACCGACTTTTTTGTAAGAGCGCCTTTTGTTATCGAGGGTATTCTCATCGGCATTTTCGGTTCTGCCCTTCCTTTGGGAACCATCTATGTATTGTATAACAAGGTAGTGGAATACATAGGAACCAAATTTTCCGTATTGTCCGGCCTGCTCAATTTCCTGCCTGTAAATACGGTATTTTCCACGTTGGCTCCTGTGGTGGTCGCTATTGGCGTAGGGATCGGTTTCCTGGGCAGTTTTATTACTGTCCGCAAGCATCTGCGTGTCTGATTTCCGGGCATGTCTGATGATACGGTACGGTGGTGGATTATGAAAAAAAACAAAAGAGTCATCAGCCTTGTGCTTGGTTTCGTCCTGTTTGTTACCTGGCTTGGCCCGGCGGTAGGGAGCGAAGCGGCCACCTCCAGTGAACTGGAGCAGAGCATCAAGGAAAAGGAATCGGCAATTTCCTAGGCACAGGAAGAGAAAAAACAACTGCAGACCACCATGTCTGATATCCAGGCCATGGTAGACAGCCTTGAAAGCTCCAAGAATGATCTGGAGGCGTATGTAAAGCAGCTGGACGGTAATCTGGCTGAGATACAGTCCAAAATCAACGAACTCAAGACGATGATTTCGGAAAAGGAAGAGGAGATCAAAGAGACGCAGCAAATGCTGGACGAGGCCATAGAGCGGGAAAAGGAACAGTATGCGGCCATGAAGGTACGGATACAGTATTCCTATGAAAAGGGCAATAACAATTATCTGGAAATGCTTTTAACTGCAAAAAGCTTCGGGGAGCTTCTGAATAATGCCAATTACATGGAAGAAATGAACGCCTATGATCAGAGGCAGCTGGAGGAATACCAGAAGAACCGGGAGCTGGTGGAAACCTGTAAGACGGCTCTGGAAGAGGAGCAGGAGGTTCTGGAACAGGCCAAAACGGAAGTGGAAAAGGAAGAGGCCGGCCTGGAGACCCTGATTTCCCAGAAGGAACAGCAGATCAGCGCGTATCAGGGAGATATCAGCAATAAGGAAGCGGCTATAAAGGATTATGAGGCGGATATCGCGGCGCAGAATTCCACGATTGCCGCGCTGGAAGCGGCTGCGGCTGCGGAACGCAAGCAGCTGGAGGAACTGAACAAACCCAAGGTGACCTACGACGGAGGCATGTTCCAGCTTCCGCTTACATCTTATAAGCGGATTTCCGATGAATACGGATACCGGATACATCCTACGCTGGGGGTTAAGAAATTCCATAATGGTGTGGATTTTGCGGCAGCGAGCGGCACCCCTATCCTGGCGGCTTACGGCGGTACGGTTGTAGGGGCGGCATATAACAGCTCTATGGGCAATTATGTGATGATCAACCATGGGGACGGGCTGTACACTATTTATATGCATGCTTCTGCCCTTTATGTATCACAGGGGCAGACGGTGAAAAAAGGGGATCAGATTGCGGCGGTAGGGTCCACCGGGCGTTCCACAGGACCTCATCTGCATTTCAGTGTGAGGGTGAACGGTGAATACGTAAATCCATGGAATTATTTAAAATAATTGGCAATATATTAAAACAGGACGTAATCGGACAGATAGGAGCATGGTAATGAATCACAAAAAGAGCTTCTGGGGAGGGGTAATTACAGGTGTTCTGGCAGTAGCGCTGGTATTGAGCGGTGTCTTTTTGGGACAGTCCGCATGGAATTTATATCAGTCGTCCAGGGCACAGGAAACTGCGGCACATAACGGAGAGGAAGGCGTGAGCAGCAACAGTGTGGCTAATCCGCAGACCATGAATAAGCTTCAGGTGCTGGAGGATACCATAAACAAGTATTATCTGGAGAATGTGGATGAGCAGACGCTGGAGAAGGGCGTATATGACGGCCTGGTGGAAGCTCTGGGGGATCCCTATTCCACTTATTATTCCTCAGAGGAACTTAAGGAACTGCAGGATAAGACAGAAGGGATTTATTATGGAATCGGTGCCTATGTGGGAATCGATGCGGATACCAGCCTCCCAAGGCTGACCGGTATTATTGAAGGAACGCCTGCACAGGAAAGCGGCCTGCGGGCAGGTGATCTTCTTTATAAGGTAGATGGAGAAGAGGTACAGGGGCTGGAGCTGACCCAGGTGGTGAGCAAGATCAAAGGGGAAGAAGGAACCTCGGTTCATCTGACCATCATCAGAGAAGGAGCCACGGATTATCTGGAGGTGGATGTGGTCCGCAGAAAAGTGGAAAGCCCTACGGTTAACCAGAAAATGCTGGACGGTGATATCGGCTATATCCAGATTACGGAATTTGATACGGTTACCCTGGATCAGTTTACGGAGGCTCTTGCAGTATGCAGAGGTTCAGGTATGAAAGGCCTGATTCTTGATTTACGCGGCAATCCCGGAGGTAACCTGAATACCGTGTGTGATATTGCCCGGGAAATTCTTCCGGAAGGCCTGATTGTCTATACGGAGGATAAGGACGGAAAGCGTTCGGAATATACCTGCGACGGGACAAGAGAAATGAAAGAGCCTCTCGTGGTGCTTGTTGACAGCGGAAGCGCAAGCGCGTCGGAAATCCTGGCGGGGGCTGTCAAGGATTATGGAATCGGTACCCTGGTAGGGACCACCACCTTTGGGAAAGGGATTGTACAGCGTATAATTTCCCTCAGTGACGGTTCGGCAGTGAAGCTGACAGTAAGTAACTATTATACCCCTAAGGGAAATAATATCCATAAGATCGGTATCGAGCCTGATGTGGAAGAAAAGTTTGATGCAGAAGCTTACTATAATGATAAAGTGGATAACCAGCTGAATAAGGCTATTGAAATTATGAATGAAAAGCTGGGGCAGGAGCAGTAACGCCCGTTGGGCCGGGCATGGGAGTTTACTTATTATGCGGAGCTGTGATACAATTAACAGAGTATCATAGCTCTGTATTTTTACATGTTCCGTTCTCGGACTCAACAGGACGGAGAGCAGGATAAAAGCGGCCTTATTTAGGAGAAGGAGGGCTGGGCGGATGGGGGAAGACTTAAAAACAACGCTTAGCAATATTCCATGTGGATTGTGTGTTTACAGGCTGGCCGGGGGAAAAATTTCCCCGGTATATCATAATTCCGTCTTTTATGAAATTATGGGCTATGCAGAGGAACATATCCGTTTAGTGGAGAAAGAAACGAGTTTTCTGGGAGTCCATCCGGAGGATCTGGAACCCTTGAAAAGAAGCATTCAGGGGGCGATCCGGAGCAACGGCACCGTGCAGCATACGTACCGGCTTTGGAATGACAGCAGAGGGGAATACCGCTGGATCCGTCTGGAAGGCTCCGTGAAGGATGCCGGAGATAATACCAAGCTGCTATATGGGGTATACAGTGATGTAACCGGTCAGATACGCACGGAGATGGAATTAAACCAGGCTACCGAAAAAATGCAGGATATTATCAATGCGATACCGGGCGGGGTTGCCATTTATAAGGTTTCCGATATCTTCGAAACGGTTTACTTTTCGGATGGGGTTCCTGAACTTTCCGGGTATACGGTGGAGGAATACCGGGAACTCATCAAGAGCGATGCGGCAGGAATGATCTATTGGGAAGATACAGAAATGGTGTTATCCCGGGCCGGAGAGGTGATCCGCACCCATGAAATTGCCAGTTTTGAATTCCGTAAGCAGCATAGGGACGGGCATATCGTCTGGGTACGTGTTCAGATTAAGTGGATTGGGGAAGAGGACGGTTATCCGCTGCTCCACTGTGTATTCCATAATATTACAGACTTAAAGGAAGCGCAGCTGGAGGTAGCTCATCTGGTCAATTCCATACCGGGAGGCATTGCAAGCTACCGCGTGGAAGGGGAGCGTTTTATTCCCACCTATTTTTCCGACGGCGTTATGGCGCTTTCCGGGCATTCGCGGGAAGAATACGAAAAGATGGTTGCGGATAACGCTCTGGATATCATCTACGAGCCGGATCGGGACAGGGTGCTGGCGGCTGCGGTGACCGCGCTGAAAAGCGGAGGGGTACTGGATGTTTCGTACCGGATGCGCCATAAAAACGGACAGCTTATCTGGATTCATCTGAATGGGCGCCGGATGGGGCCTTTGGCGGAAAGCACCGGTTTTTATGCGGTATTTACGGGGATGTCCGCAGATACCCGCCTGTTCCAGAGCATGGTGAATGAGACTGCCGATGCCATATATGTCATAGACAGGGAAAATTATGATCTGCTATATGTAAATGAAGCCAGAAATCTTTTTGCAGAAGGAAAGAATTGTGTGGGGCAGAAATGCTATGCGGCCCTGCACGGGAAAAATGCCCCCTGTCCGTTCTGTACTTTGAAAAGCCGTAAACCGGACGGGGAGGAGCACGAGATGCTCATTGAGGGAACCGGCCGGTTTTACAGTACCCGTTTCCGGGAAACGGACTGGAACGGGATTCCGGCGTACGTGAAGTATGTGCGGGATATTACGGAAACGGTTATCACGCGGAAGGATAAAGAGCGTCTGGAACAGTATTTCCAGACGGTTTTGAAAAATCTGCCGGGCGGGGTCGCCGTCGTTAGATATGAAGATCAGGGGAATATGACTCCTGAATTTTTATCCGACGGATTTGCGGCAATGACGGGAATGACACTTCAGGAAGCGTGGGATCTGTATCGGGAAGATGCCATGGCGGGTGTACATCCCGAGGATCGGGTATATGTATATCAGCAGATGAATGCGTATATAGCCGGAGGGGAAGGGCATTGTGAAATCGTCTACCGTCTGCAAAAGGGAGACGGCAGCTACTTATGGGTTAAGAACAGCCTTACCCTGATCGAATACGAGGACGGGGAAAGGCGGGTATATTCGGTATATCAGGATATGACCAATGAAAAGGAAGAACAGAACCGGATCCGGCAGCAGTATAAGGATTTGATATTGCAGCACTATCATACGCAGGATCCCAATGCGTTGATTGTGGGTCACTGCAACATTACACAGAACCGTATCCTGGAAATCATTGATCATACACATTCGGATCTGCTTAAAAATTTTGGTTCGGCAAGGGAAGGCTTTTTTACCGGGCTGAGTACGCTGGTGGTGGAAGAGCAGGAGCGGCAGGAGTTTCTTGGCATGTACCTGAATAAACCGGCGCTGGAGGCTTTCCGCAGAGGGATTCCGGAGCGGCAGTTTGAATGTTTTGTCCGCATGCCGTGTGATACGAAGGGCAGATATGTTCAGATAAAAATGAATCTGGTGGAGGAACCGGACAGCGGTGACGTGACGGGAATCCTTACGGTAACGGATATTACCAGCCAGACCATATCAGACCGGATTCTGCACAGGCTATCCGCAGCCGGCTATGATTTTGTGGCAGATATTGATTTGCCCAATGACTGCTATCGGGTGCTGACATCAAATGAGAAGGCGGGATGCATTCCGCCCAGGGAAGGCCTGTATTCCCGGTGGGTGCAGAATATGCTGGAAACCCGGCTGCTTCCCAAGGATCGGGATCGGTATAAGGCGATGATGGATCCGGAAGGCCTTTCGGAGAGACTGCAGAATGCAGGTTCTTATACCTTTGCCTATTCCATAACGGATGACGGAGGTGATGTGAGGACCAAAAATGTTACGGTTTCCCTTGTGGAAGCCCGGTTGGGCAGAGTATGCCTGGCAAGAGCGGATATCACGGATTCCGTCCGGGAACAGCAGGGGCTACTGCGTCTGATCGCCTATACCTTTGAACTTGCCGGTTTTATCAATATCGGGAGCGGAGGATTGACCCTGTATACCAGAAAAACCGTGCTGGAAAATCTCCCCCCTTATTTTACGGAAAATTACGGGGTGTCCATTCCCCGCTTTGTAGATGGGTATATAGCCGATGAAAACCGGGATTATGCCGCGGCCCAGTTTGACATACAGACCATGGCAAAGCGTCTGGAGGAGAATCCCAACGGCTATGATTTCCTGGTTTCTTACCGCGGGGAAAACGGGGAAAGATACAAACAGGTGAATGTGATGTGGGGAGATGTGAACCGCAGCACTATCTGCCTTGTGCGGGCGGATGTAACGGATGTCCTCGCTGCGGAGCGCAAAACAAAGAAAGCGCTGGAGAACGCCCTTTCCCTTGCGGAGGAGGCCAACCGGGCCAAAAGCGATTTCCTGTCCGCCATGAGCCACGATATCCGTACGCCCATGAATGCCATCATGGGGATGACTGCGCTGGCAGTTGCCCATATGGACGAACCCGGACGGGTGTCGGACTGTCTGAACAAAATATCCGTATCCTCCAGGCATCTGCTCAGTCTCATAAACGACATCCTGGATATGAGCAAAATAGAATCCTCGCAGATCACGCTGAACTGCAGGAAGATAAATCTTACGGAGCTTCTGGGGCAGCTGTCTTCCATCATGTCGCCTCAGGCGAAGGAAGCCGGGCTGAGACTGGAATTCAGGACTGCAGAAATACGCCATGTGTGTTTCTATGGGGATTTTCTCCGGATCAATCAGATACTGCTCAATATATTAAGCAATGCGGTGAAATATACGCCGGAGGGCGGCAGTGTGGCTTTCCTGGCGGAGGAGATACCTCCCGTTGATTCCGGGGACGGGGTGCGATACCGGTTTACGGTGAGCGATACCGGTGTGGGCATGTCGGAGGAGTTCCTTTCGCGCATTTTTGAACCCTTCACACGGAGCACAGGGACCATGCGTGTGGAAGGGACCGGGCTGGGCCTGAGCATTACCAAAGGACTGGTGGAGCTGATGGGAGGAACGATTACCGTCAAGAGCCGTCTGCATCAGGGAAGCAGCTTCTGCGTGGAACTGGAAGGACAATGGGCCGATACAGAAGGAGAGGATTCCGTTAAGGCAGGAGGGGAACCTTTCCCGGTAAATGCCGACAAGGATCTGTTCGCCGGACGGAGGTTCCTGGTGGCGGAGGATAATGCGATTAATGCGGAAATCCTGTGTGAACTGCTTTCCATGTATGGCGCCGACAGTGTGGTAAAGACAGATGGGGTCCAGGCTCTGCAGGAATTCCGTACCGCTGCGCCGGGAACCTACGATGCGGTCCTCATGGATATCCAGATGCCGGAAATGAACGGATATGATACCGCCCGGTGCATCAGGGGGATGAAACGGTCCGATGCCGGGGAAATCCCCATAATCGCCATGACGGCAAATGCCTTTGCGGAGGATGTGAAAGCGGCTATGGATGCCGGGATGACGGCCCATGTAGCCAAACCGATCGACGTGGAGGTACTTCGGGAAACCTTAATGAAGATACTTCCCGGAAGGAAGGAATAGATTAAAAGAAACGCGGTTCCGATTATTTTTTGTGGTTCTTTCTCGTGTCCGGGTACCCAGTGCCACGCTCTGTGCAGCCCCCTTTGGGCCGGTACAGAGCGCGGCACTGGATACCCAAACGCGAAAAAGAACCTTTTTTTGTCTGCGCTGTGTTATTTCCGGCTGTTCAGTACAACATAAAGATTATGGGACAGAGGGTGTGAACCATAACAGGGAAATAGTGGGTTTAGAACAAATGTTCTGAAATGTGCTATACATTTTAAATAGTCTATGATATAATTTTTGGTACACTATGGACAGTGTCTGGTGTGTCAGGCTGTTGTAAAGCCCTTTTAAAATAAATGCTTCTGTTTATGAGTTCCTGCCGAACAGACGGACTTGTTATAGGGTTACCAAGGAGGTAAAACAGATTATGGAGTTTAAACTGCATTCCGAATACCAGCCTACCGGCGACCAGCCGCAGGCTATTAAGCAGCTTGTGGCCGGTTTTAAGGAAGGCAACCAGTTCCAGACCCTGCTGGGTGTCACCGGATCGGGCAAAACATTCACAATGGCGAATATCATTCAGCAGATGCAGAAGCCGACCCTGATCATCGCCCACAACAAAACCCTGGCCGGACAGCTGTACGGGGAATTCAAAGAATTCTTCCCGGAGAACGCGGTGGAATACTTTGTCTCCTATTATGATTATTACCAGCCGGAGGCCTATGTGCCTTCTTCGGATACCTATATTGCCAAGGATTCCTCCATCAACGATGAGATTGACAAGCTGAGGCTTTCCGCAACCGCGTCCCTTGCGGAACGCAGGGATGTTATCGTGGTAGCCAGTGTTTCCTGTATTTATGGTCTGGGAAGTCCGGATGAATATAAGGATATGATCGTTTCCCTGCGTCCGGGTATGGTAAAGGATCGGGATGAGGTCCTGCGCGAACTGATTAGTATACAGTATGACAGAAATGATATGGATTTAAGCCGCGGCTGTTTCCGTGTGAGAGGGGACAGTGTGGAAATTTATCCTGCCCAGGGCGGGGATTACCTGATCCGGGTGGAATTTTTCGGGGATGAAATTGACAGGATTGCGCAGGTGGATCCGTTAAGCGGGCAGCTGCATTCCACTTTGGAGCATATTGCTATTTTTCCCGCCTCCCATTATGTGGTATCACAGGGGAAAATCAATATCGCCTGCGATAATATTGAACAGGAACTGGAAGAGAGGATCCGTTATTTTAAAGGGGAGGACAAGCTGCTGGAGGCACAGAGAATCTCTGAAAGGACCAATTTTGATATTGAGATGCTGCGGGAAACCGGCTTTTGTTCCGGCATTGAAAATTATTCCAGGCATCTGAACGGTTCCGCGCCGGGAGAACCGCCCATGACTCTCCTGGATTTCTTCCGGGATGATTTCCTGATTATGATTGACGAGTCTCATATCACCGTTCCGCAGATCAGAGGGATGTATGCCGGGGACCGTTCCAGGAAGATGACCCTGGTGGATTATGGATTCCGCCTGCCTTCCGCTCTGGATAACAGGCCGCTCAATTTCGAAGAATTTGAAACCCATATTGATCAGCTGCTTTTTGTTTCCGCCACGCCTTCCTCTTATGAAGAAGCGCACGAACTGCTGCGGACGGAGCAGATCATCCGGCCCACAGGCCTGCTGGATCCGCAGGTTTCCGTCCGTCCTGTGGAAGGGCAGATCGACGATTTGGTGGGGGAAATCAGAAAAGAGACGGATAGACATAATAAAGTGCTGGTAACCACGCTGACCAAACGCATGGCGGAGGATTTGACCGATTATATGCGGGATGTGGGTATCCGCGTGAAATACCTGCATTCGGATATCGATACGCTGGAACGTGCGGAAATTATCCGGGACATGCGTCTGGATGTATTTGATGTACTGGTGGGGATTAACCTGCTGCGGGAAGGGCTGGACATTCCGGAAATAGCCCTGGTCGCCATATTGGATGCGGATAAGGAAGGGTTCCTGCGTTCAGAAACATCTCTGATACAGACTATCGGCCGCGCGGCCCGGAATGCGGAGGGACATGTTATCATGTATGCCGACAAGATGACGGATTCCATGAATGCCGCCATATCGGAAACCAACCGCCGCCGGGAGATCCAGCAGAAGTATAATGAGGAGCATGGGATTACGCCTCAGACTATCAAAAAGAGCGTCCGGGATTTGATCAGTATCTCCCGGGTGATCGCCAAGGAAGAAGTGCGCTTTGAGAAGGATCCGGAGTCCATGGATGAGAAAGAACTGGAGAAGCTCATCGGGGATATCCAGAAGAAGATGAAGCAGGCGGCTGCAGATTTGAACTTCGAAGCAGCGGCAGAGCTTCGTGACAAGATGGTGGAATTGAAAAAGACACTTGCAAAACTGAAGGATTAGCAGGCCGGCGCAGGATATACCTGAACGGCAGGCTTTGAAAGGAGTATAAATTACAAAATGGAGCAGGAAAGCATAAAGATGAGGCCCCGTGAATATATCAGGATCCGTGGGGCAAACGAGCATAATCTGAAAGGGATTGATGTGGATATCCCCAGAAACGAGCTGGTGGTTCTCACCGGACTGTCAGGTTCCGGGAAATCCTCTCTCGCCTTTGACACAATATATGCGGAAGGGCAGCGCCGGTATATGGAATCGCTGTCCTCATACGCGAGACAGTTCCTGGGCCAGATGGAAAAGCCCAACGTGGAAAAAATCGAGGGGCTGTCACCCGCTATTTCCATTGATCAGAAATCCACTAACAGAAATCCCCGTTCCACGGTAGGTACCGTTACGGAAATCTACGATTATTTCCGGCTTCTGTATGCCCGTATCGGTATCCCCCACTGCCCGAACTGCGGGAAGGAGATTAAAAAACAGACGGTGGATCAGATGGTGGATCATATCTGCGGTCTGCCTGCGGGAACCAGGATACAGCTTCTGGCCCCCGTGGTGCGCGGCCGGAAGGGTGAACACGTCAAGGTTCTGGAAAGAGCCAAGAGAAGCGGGTATGTCCGCGTGAGAGTGGATGGTAATCTGTATGAGCTGTCCGAAGAAATCAAACTGGATAAAAATATCAAACATAATATCGAAATTGTGGTGGATCGTCTTGTGGTGAAGGAAGGGATAGAACGCCGCCTTACGGATTCCATTGAAAATGTGCTGGCGCTTACGGAAGGGCTGCTGATTGTGGATGTCATTGACGGGGAACCGGTTACCTTCAGCCAGAGTTTTGCCTGTCCGGACTGCGGAATCAGCATCGATGAGATCGAGCCGAGAAGCTTTTCCTTCAATAATCCTTTCGGCGCCTGCCCGGAATGCTTTGGACTGGGATATAAGATGGAGTTTGATATTGATCTCATCATTCCGAATAAACGGCTCAGCATTAACCAGGGGGCCATTGCGGTGATGGGCTGGCAGTCCTGCAATGATACCTCCAGCTTTACCAATGCGATCCTCCAGGCGCTGACCAGAGAATATCACTTCAGCCTGGATACCCCTTTTGAGGATTACCCGGACAAGATAAAGGACATTCTCATAAACGGAACCAACGGTCATGAGGTGGAGGTATATTACCAGGGACAAAGGGGAAAAGGAGTGTACCCGGTGGCGTTTGAAGGCCTCATAAAAAATGTGGAACGCCGCTACCGGGAGACCGGTTCGGATGTGGTGAAGCAGGAATATGAAACCTTTATGAGCATCACCCCCTGTAATGTCTGTCAGGGAATGCGCCTTAAAAAGGGAGCGCTGGCGGTTACGGTATGTGACAAGAATATCTATGAAGTGACTTCCATGTCTATCCGCAATCTGAAGACTTATCTGGAAGGAATGGAGCTGACAAAGCAGCAGCAGCTCATAGGAAAACAGATACTGAAGGAAATCCGGGCGCGGGTCGGATTCCTGGTGGACGTGGGGCTGGAATATCTTTCCCTGTCCAGGGCCACGGGTACCCTTTCCGGCGGGGAGGCACAGCGTATCCGTCTGGCTACCCAGATAGGCTCCGGGCTGGTCGGTGTGTGCTACATCTTGGATGAACCGAGTATCGGACTGCATCAGAGAGACAATGACAAGCTTCTGAATACGCTTAAGAATCTGCGGGATTTGGGGAATACCCTTCTGGTGGTGGAACATGACGAGGATACCATGCTCGCCGCCGATTATATTGTGGACATCGGCCCCGGAGCGGGTTCCCACGGCGGTGAAGTAATTGCCTGCGGTACGGCGGAGGAGCTGATGAAAAAACCCGAATCCATTACCGGGCAGTACCTGAGCGGCGCCCTTTCCATCCCGGTTCCCGACAAACGCAGAAAGCCTGCGGGGTGGATTAAGGTAAAAGGGGCGGCGGAAAATAACCTCCGTAATATTGATGTGAAATTCCCTCTCGGGGTCATGACCTGTGTGACCGGCGTATCCGGTTCTGGCAAGAGCTCTCTGGTTAATGAAATCCTGTACAAGACGCTGGCAAGGGATTTGAACCGGGCAAGGACCATACCCGGTAAAAATAAAGGCATCGACGGTGTGGATCAGCTGGATAAGGTGATTGATATCGATCAGTCCCCCATCGGACGTACGCCCCGATCCAACCCCGCCACCTATACCGGCGTGTTTGATATGATAAGGGATTTGTTCACCTCCACCCAGGATGCCAAGGCGCGCGGCTATAAAAAAGGAAGATTCAGCTTCAATGTAAAGGGCGGCAGATGCGAAGCCTGCGGCGGAGACGGTATCATTAAAATCGAAATGCATTTCCTGCCCGATGTGTATGTGCCTTGCGAAGTCTGCGGCGGAAAGCGTTATAACAGGGAAACGCTGGAGGTCAAATATAAAGGAAAGAATATATTTGACGTGCTGGATATGACCGTGGAAGAAGCCGTGACCTTCTTTGAAAATGTGCCCAGTATACGCAGAAAAATAGAAACGCTCTATGATGTGGGCCTTTCCTATATCAAGCTGGGTCAGCCCTCCACCACGCTGTCCGGCGGGGAAGCACAGCGGATCAAGCTGGCAACCGAGCTGAGCAAGAGAAGCACCGGAAAGACCATATATATCCTGGATGAGCCTACTACCGGGCTTCATTTCGCAGACGTGCACAAACTGGTTGAAATCCTGCACAGGCTGGCGGACGGAGGGAATACGGTAATTGTGATTGAGCACAATCTGGATGTGATTAAGACAGCGGATTACATCATTGATATGGGACCGGAAGGCGGCGACGGCGGCGGTACCGTAATAGCGGAAGGTACGCCGGAAAAGGTGGCCGATTGCAAGGATTCCTATACCGGGTACTATATTGGGAAAATGCTGGATAAAGCGAAGAAAAACAAAGTGCGTGCAGAGAAGCCGTGAGAGGAAGGGCTGACGGGTTGTCCCGGCAGGCCGTACGGATGAGGCTGCCGATAGGACAAGGCGTGAAAAACTGCCATTGGCAAAAGATAATAGAATACACCGGTAAAACGGTGTATTCTTTAATTTTTTATGAAAACACTTTCCATAAGTAAGGTTTTAGGTTATAATAACAGACGGTATATTTTACGCTTGCGTCGAACAGGCTATTGATTCGTTGCGGGGTATCTGATTGGATTTTTCGTAATTTTACGTGATTTGTAAAATATATATGCTTGATTTATAAAGATTGGTCCATAATATAATAGAGGCAGAAGGAAGCGCAGGGGATTGTAGGCATAAGTCTTCCGCGCCGTCTTCATTTGGAATGGAGGAGAATATGCAGTATACAGATATTGGAATCGACCTGGGTACCGCCAGTATTTTAGTGTATATCAGAGGAAAAGGCGTCGTTTTAAAAGAGCCAAGTGTAGTGGCGTTTGACAGAGACACTAATAAAATAAAAGCTATCGGCGAGGATGCAAGGCTGATGCTGGGACGTACACCCGGAAATATCGTTGCGGTAAGGCCGCTCCGCCAGGGTGTTATTTCTGATTATACCGTTACGGAAAAGATGCTGAAGCATTTTATCCAGAAGGCTCTCGGAAGGAAAACCTTCCGTAAGCCAAGGATTGCAGTATGTGTTCCCAGCGGGGTTACCGAAGTGGAAAAGAAGGCCGTGGAGGATGCAACCTACCAGGCCGGTGCGAGAGAGGTTTCCATTATTGAGGAACCTATCGCGGCTGCTATCGGAGCCGGCATTGATATCTCCCGTCCCTGCGGAAATATGATTGTGGATATCGGAGGCGGTACGTCTGATATTGCTGTTATTTCTCTGGGCGGTACGGTAGTGAGCGCTTCTATTAAGATCGCCGGTGATGATTTTGACGAGGCTCTCGTCCGCTATATGCGTAAAAAACATAATCTGCTGATCGGGGAAAGGACTGCAGAGGATATCAAAATTAAAATAGGTTCCGCCTATAAGCGTCCGGAGCCTGATTATATGGATGTGAGGGGACGTAACCTGGTGACCGGCCTTCCCAAAACCGTAAAGGTTTCGTCGGAGGAAACGGAGGAAGCCCTCAGAGAGCCTACCCTGCAGATTGTGGAGGCTATTCACAGCGTTCTGGAGAGAACCCCTCCGGAGCTGGCGGCGGATATTGCGGACAGGGGAATTGTCCTTACCGGCGGCGGAAGCCTGCTTCGCGGACTGGAGGAGCTGATTTCAGACAAAACCGGTATCAATACCATGACCGTGGAGGATCCCATGACGGCTGTAGCTATAGGTACGGGTAAATATGTGGAGTTTTTAGTTGGATATAAGGATGAAATCTAAGTAAGGATCTGTCAGGTATAGAGTAGGGCTACTCCGTCGGAGTAGCCCTTTTGATACCCGGCCTGTGTCCGGATGGTAGGAGTAAGCCGGTGGAAAAAAAAGCGGGTTATGTAGAACATATTATATACAGGAATACAGGAAATGGTTATACGGTATTTGAACTCGTCTCAGAGGGGGAAGAAATCACCTGCGTGGGTACCTTCCGTACTCTGGACGAAGGGGAAAACCTGGAGCTGACAGGCGGTTTTGTGGAGCATGCGGTCTACGGAAGCCAGTTTAAAGTGGAAAGCTACGAAGCGGTGGCACCGGAGGACGAGACCAGCATCGAGCGCTATCTGGGATCCGGGGCGATAAAAGGGGTAGGCCCGTCTCTTGCGGCACGAATTGTCCGGAAATTCGGAAAGGATACCTTCCGTATTATGGAGGAAGAACCGGAACGTCTTGCGGAAATCAAGGGGATAAGTGAAAGGAAAGCCATGGAAATCAGCACCCTGCTGGAGGAAAAGAAGGGGATGCGGGAGGCGATGATCTATCTGCAGAAATTCGGGATTTCCAATACCCTGGCTGTCAAGATATACAATACATATGGGCTTGAGGTATACGGCATCCTGGAGGAAAACCCCTACCGTCTGGCGGAGGACATTGATGGCATCGGCTTTAAACGGGCAGATGAACTGGCGGCCAGAATCGGTATCCATACGGATTCCGATTTCCGTATCCGCAGCGGTATTCTTTATACCATGCAGCTGGCAGCCATGGACGGTCATACCTATCTTCCTTATAAGGAGCTGATGAACAAAGCAGCCGTCCTCCTCGGGTTGGAAGCGGATTACGTGGGCATTCAGATTCCCAACCTTGCCATGGATAAAAAGCTGGTGATCAAGCAGGGGGAGGAAGAGGGAGCAGTCTACGCTTCTTCCTATTATTATGCGGAACTTTCCTGCGCCCGTATGCTGGAAGAACTGAATGTAAGCATGGTTTTTTCCGGGCAGCTGCTTCCTTCGGAGGAGGCCAAGCTCCTTACCGATATTGAGAAGCTGGCCAGGGGCCAGGGCATAGAACTGGAGGAGCTACAGCAGCAGGCGGTGCTGGAGAGCATCAAGCACGGGATATTTATCCTTTCGGGCGGGCCGGGTACGGGAAAGACCACCACGATTAACACGATGATCCATTATTTTGAGGCGGAGGGAATGGATATCCTGCTGGCGGCTCCGACGGGACGGGCGGCAAAGCGTATGACGGAGGCCACGGGATATGAGGCGCGGACCATCCACCGCCTTCTGGAGCTGAACGGCGCGATGCTGGAGGAGGAAAACCGGTACGGGAGAAATGCCGGATTTGAGAAGAATGAGGAAAACCCTCTGGAAGCCGACGTGGTAATTGTGGATGAGATGTCCATGGTGGATATTCATTTGTTCCAGTCCCTTTTACGGGCGGTTACCCCCGGGACCAGGCTGATACTGGTAGGGGATGTGAACCAGCTTCCCTCGGTGGGTCCGGGACAGGTGCTGCGGGATCTGATAAACAGCGACGCTTTTTCCGTTGTGGAATTAAAGAAAATATTCCGGCAGGCAGGGGAGAGCGATATTGTGGTTAACGCCCATAAAATCAATGCCGGACAGGAAATCCCCCTGGATAATAAGAGCCGGGATTTCTTTTTCCTGGAACGAAGCGATGTGCAGGTGATTTATAAGCATATGATCCTTCTGATTCAGGAAAAAATGCCCCGTTACGTGCAGGCGGGGCCGTTGGATATCCAGGTGCTTACGCCTATGAGAAAGGGGAATCTGGGCGTAGAGGTGCTGAACCAGATACTCCAGACGTATCTGAATCCCAAGGATGCATCCAAAAAAGAATACCAGGCCGGGACCGTATTATTCCGGGAAGGGGATAAGGTGATGCAGACTAAAAACAATTACCAGCTGGAGTGGGAAATTGTGAGTAAATACGGTATTCCGGTGGATCACGGGGTAGGGATTTTCAATGGGGATATGGGAATCCTGAAGGAGATCGACGAATATGCACAGACCGTAATGATAGAATATGACGAACAAAGACGGGTGACCTATGCCTTTGCCCAGCTGGAAGAGGTGGATCTGGCTTATGCCATAACCATCCACAAGTCCCAGGGAAGCGAATATCCGGCAGTTATCATGCCGCTTCTGGGCGGCCCCAGGATGCTTTTCAACCGGAATCTGCTGTATACAGGTGTGACCAGGGCAAGGAACTGTGTGACGATACTGGGTAGCCGGCAGGTGGTTCAGGAGATGATCGCCAACGAAAGTGAGGCCAGGCGCTATACAAGCCTGGATGCGAGGATAAAGGAAGTCATGGCTTAAAGGAGCCATATGACAGGAAAAAAGAATACAATACTTACAGCACTGACGGATTTATTATTCCCAAGGAGGTGCCCGGTCTGCGACAGGCCGGCAGAGCCGTCCGGCGCTTATATCTGCACCGCCTGCAGAAAGAAGCTTGTTTATATTACGGAGCCCAGGTGCTGCAAATGCGGCAAGCAGCTTCAGGAGGCGGAAAAGGAATATTGTCATGACTGCGGCACCGGAGCGCATATCTATGACAGGGGTGCCGCCCTGTATACCTATGGCAGCATCCGGCCGGCCCTGTACCGGCTGAAGTATGGGGGAAGGCGGGAGTATGGGGAATTCCTGGGAAGAGAGCTGGCCGCCAGGCTGGGCAGGGAAATCCTGTCCTGGAAGCCGGACGCGCTGGTCCCGGTTCCCCTGCATCCTGTAAGGGAGAAAAAACGGGGATATAACCAGGCGGCCCTTCTGGCGGAAGAGCTGGGAAAGCAGCTGGATATCCCGGTATTTCCGCACCTTGTGGAACGGACGCGCAATACCAGTCCCCAGAAGGAATTGGACGGTGCAGCGCGTCAAATTAATTTGAAAAAAGCTTTTAAAATAACACAGAATGATGTAAAATTAAATACGATTGTAATTATTGATGATATTTACACAACCGGAAGTACCATTGACGCAGTGGCATCGGCCTGCAGGGCGGCAGGCATAAAGCACGTTTATTTTGCGGCACTGGCGATTGGCAGAGGAATGTAGGGATGATAAACGAAAATAAAGTGGCGGTAATGACAAGGATGGCTGCATATGAGGCGGGGGACGGCAAGAAAAACCAGACTGTCTGCAACTATTTCAGAGGCGATTATGTAGGGTTCCAGATGCTGAAAACCTGGATCGCCGTGACCATAGCCTTCTGTATTATGTGCGGCGTCTATCTGCTGTTCCAGATGGACAGCATTATGACGGATTTTTACAGCATTGATCTGATAGCGTTTGCAAAGAAATTTGTATTCGCCTATGTTATCTTATGCGTTGTATATCTCTTCGCCGCATTTGTAATCGCCCAGAGAAGATACGGGCTTGCGCAGCGGGCAACGGTACGGTTTGGTAAAGAACTGGAGGAGCTGGACGGAAGGTCGGACGGCAATTCCGAGGAAGAGGAATAAGGGGAACCGGCCTGTGCATATCCGGGCCGTCACCGGGAATTCTTAAGAGGGACATTTATGACAACATCATTGCTTGAAGTGAGAGAGTATATCAGGAATTTTTATGTAAAATACGAAGAGTACATTGTGCCGGTCCTGAAATTTCTGCTGGCGCTGGTATCACTGCTGATGATTAACGGACAGCTGGGGTATATGAGCCAGCTGAACAACGTGGCTGCCGTGCTTGTAGTGGCTCTGGTATGCTCCTTTATGCCTAAGAACTTTATCCTTTTTGCAGGGGCGGGATTTGTGACGCTGCATTTGTATGAGGTATCACTGGAATGTGCGGTAATAGCGCTGCTTGTGTTCCTTCTGATGTTTTTGCTGTATTTCCGTTTTTCTCCGGACAGCGCGGTGCTGGTAATTGTGACCCCCATGCTGTTTGTGCTGAAAATTCCCTATGCCGCACCCATACTGGCCGGTCTGCTGGGGAACCCGTTTGCCGCGCTGACAGTGGCCTGCGGGGTTGTGATATACTATCTGATTTCCTATATGAATGGAAATGCTTCCATATTGGGGGCATCCCAGGCGGAATCCATGATCCAGCGGTTCCGTGATATCTTTGACGGTATTTTCGGAAACCGTGCCATGCTGATCATTGTTGCCGCCTTTGCGGTAACCGTGATTATGGTATATCTGATCAGAAGACTCTCCGTGGATTACGCATGGACAATTGCCATTGTGGCTGGGGCCCTTCTTGATGTGGTGATCCTGATGGTGGGGGATCTGATGTATGATGCCAATTTTTCCATCGGCGGGGTGATCCTGGGGAGCCTGGCAGCTATTGTTGTGGCAATGCTGGTACAGTTTTTCCGGTTTAATCTGGACTATTCCAGGACGGAAAAGGTACAGTTTGAGGATGATGAATATTATTATTATGTAAAGGCGGTGCCCAAAATGACGGTGGCTACGCCTGAAAAAAAGGTAAAAAAGATTACGACGCAGCGCAGCAATAAAAATGTGAGGCATACACATGCCAAAGGCACTGCGAGGAAATAGCGGGTTTAGGTGGATATGGAACAGATTAGGAGCTTTGCGGATAAATATTTGGCACATGTACCATCTTTGCGGGTAACGGATATCGTGGAGATTGTGATAATCTCTTTTCTCGTTTACCACATAATGGTATGGATTAAAAATACGAAGGCCTGGGCATTGTTTAAGGGTGTTGTATTTATTATGGTATTTATCGTACTGGCCGCAGTATTTGAAATGAATACCATTTTGTGGATTGCCAAAAATGTGGTTATGTATGGTGTGGTTGCGTTGGTGGTAATCCTGCAGCCGGAACTGCGCAAAGCGCTGGAACAGCTGGGTAAGACGGAATTCCTGGCATCCCTCCTCCCTTTCGAAATCGGAAAAGTGGAAGACGGCCTTTTCTCGGATAAAACAGTCCATGAGATTTCCAAGGCCTGTGCGGAGATGGGAAAGGTAAAGACAGGGGCGTTGATTGTGGTACAGCAGAATGACCCCCTAACAGAATATGAAAGAACCGGAATTGATGTGGACGGCATTGTTACCAGCCAGCTGCTCATTAATATTTTTGAACATAATACACCGCTTCACGACGGTGCTGTTATTGTACGCGGAGACAGGATTATATCCGCTACCTGCTACCTGCCCCTGTCGGACAATATGTCACTGAGTAAGGATCTGGGAACACGGCACCGGGCCGGGGTGGGAATTTCGGAAGTGTCGGATTCCATGACGGTGATTGTCTCGGAAGAAACGGGTAAAATAAGCGTTGCCTATTCCGGGGTGCTCTACCGCAGCCTGTCACCTGCCGAACTGGAGGAACAGCTCAAAAAGATACAGAATAAACCGGTGGAGGAGAAGGAGCACAGGCTTTGGAAAGGATGGCCGAAGAATGAAAAGAACAAATAAATTATGGCATAATCTCGGCCTGAAAATCATGGCGCTGGTTTTTTCCGTCCTGCTCTGGATGGTCGCCGTGAATATCAATGATCCCGTGGAACGGAAGGTTTTCCGGGATGTTAAGGTGGAAACCACGAATACCAACGTACTGACGGATGAAAATAAGCTTTATAAGGTGCTGGATGATACGGATACGGTGACCGTTACGGTACGCGCCAGCCGCTCCGTCCTGGAAACAATTAATGTGAGTGATATTACCGCAAGCGCGGATTTTTCAGAACTGTCCTTTACCAATACGGTGCCTATCCGGCTTTCCGTAAACCGCTATGTTGACAAACAGATTGAGAGCATCAGCGGGAGTATAGACAGCATGAAGCTGGAAGTGGAAGATAAGAAAGAAAAGCAGCTTGTGATTGAGATCGTCCAGAGCGGCGAGCCGGCAGAAGGCTATATCGTTGGGAAAATTACCACTACCGACGGAAATGCCATGAAAATTTCCGGCCCCGAATCCGTGGTGGATACGGTAAAAAAAGCTATAGTAGAAGCGGATGTGAGTGACCTGACGGACAACATCAATATTACGGAGAAGATAACACTTCTGGATGCGGAAGGTAAGGAAGTTACGGACAGCAGTATTTCACGGAGCGTGAACACCGCAAAGGTTTCCATAACCATACTTGCCACGAAGGAAGTACCGGTGTCCTTATCCACTATGGGTGAGCCGGCTTCCGGGTATGTGGCTACCGGTGAGATAAACTGTGCGCCGGCGGTCGTGACCATTGCAGGACGAAGCAGCGTAATCAAGGATGTGGGAGGCCTTGTGATTCCGCCGGAAGAGCTGGATATCACAGGGGCGACTGCCGATGTGACTAAGCTGATTGATGTGCGCGGGTACCTTCCTGAAGGCGTCAGCCTGAGCAATACAGGCGGAGAGGAATTCAACGGAAAGATCGCTGTGACCGTTAAGATAGAACCGCTGGTGGATATCACCCGGACGGTGGACAGTTCCAGGATCCAGGTCCTGAACGTACCGGAAGGATATTCGGTTACCCTCACTCCGGACAGTTCCGTTACGATGAAACTCCGCGGTCTGCAGGGAAACCTGGATCAGGTAAATACCGATACCCTGACCTGTACGGTGGATGTGGCGGAATGGATGAGTGATAACGGATTGTCGGAACTGAGCGAAGGGAGTGCGGAAGCGGAGGTTGACGTTTCCCTGCCTTCCGGGGTTATTCTTACGGCACCGGTCAGGGCGGCCCTTACGATTGAAAAGATAGCGGAAGTTACCCCGGAGGAATAAAGGGTTCCGGATTACCAGGGAAGCCGGTTGCCTGAAGGGTCCTGTATATGTGAGCATAAAGCCGTTTATAAGGCAGAATGAGAGGATAATATGGCTAGATTATTTGGTACGGATGGAGTGCGCGGAGTGGCAAATGAGGAACTGACCCCGCTGCTGGCTATGCAGCTTGGGCAGGCAGGGGCAACTGTTCTTACAAAAGAGAATGAACACAGGCCTACTATCATGGTGGGCTGTGATACCCGTATTTCAGGGGATATGCTGGCAAATGCACTGATGGCGGGGATCTGCAGCGTGGGGGCCAATGCGGTATATGTAGGTGTGATTCCCACGCCCGCAGTAGCTTACCTGACAAAGAAATACAAGGTGGAAGCCGGGGTGGTGATTTCCGCATCCCATAATCCCGTGGAATTTAACGGGATCAAGTTTTTTGACGGGAACGGTTACAAGCTGCCCGACAGTATGGAGGATGAAATTGAAGCGCTGATTCGCGGCGGTATGCATAATCTGGAGCTTCCCACAGGTTCCAGGGTGGGGAAAATTAAATACAGGACAGATGCCAGGGAGGAATATATCAATCATGCCATCCAGTCGGTGCCGGTGGATTTATCCGCATTGAAAATTGTCGTTGACTGTGCGGAGGGAGCTTCTTACTATACATCAGTAGAAGCGTTGAGAGAGCTTGGGGCGAATGTGGTGCCTATCCACAATATGCCCGACGGAACGAACATCAATTCGAACTGCGGTTCCACCCATATGGAAGAGCTGCAGGCCAGGGTGGTCTATGAGAAGGCCAACGTTGGCCTGGCTTTTGACGGGGATGCAGACAGACTCCTTGCAGTGGATGAAAACGGAGCCATTGTAGACGGCGATCAGATCATGGCTGTGGTCGGCAATCATATGAAGAACCAGGGCAAATTGAAAAAGAATACTATCGTTGCTACGGTAATGAGCAATCTTGGTTTTTTCAAAATGGGAGAAAGAGAAAATCTCCATATGGAGCAGACAAAGGTGGGTGATCGCTATGTGCTGGAGCGGATGCGTGAAATCGGCGCCAGCCTGGGCGGTGAGCAGTCGGGGCATGTGATCTTTCTGGATGAGAATACCACGGGGGACGGCCTGTTAAGCGCGCTGCATCTGCTGGAGGTCATGGTGGATACCGGGAAGCCGCTGTCGGAGCTGGCTTCTGTTATGACAGTAATGCCCCAGGCGCTGGTCAATGCAAAGGTACCGAACCATAAGAAAGATAAATACATGGAATATCCCGAGATTGCCAAAGCGATTGATGAGCTGAACAGTAAATTTGCCGGTGAGGGACGTGTGCTCATCAGGCCTTCCGGAACGGAACCCAAGGTCCGTGTCATGATAGAAGGTAAGGATCAGCGGATGATTGATGAGGAAGCCCACAAGCTTGCGGATTTGATTCAGAACATCATGCTGTAAACCGGGGGATGTGTACAGTGACTTCCCGGAGGGGTTTCCCTGCAAACCCCTTGAGATATGGACAGAATGATGATATACTAATTTTAGTGGGGTGAAGTGGTTTTCCCTACAGGGATGAAGAAACAGGAGGTAATGTTCATGGTAAGCCAAAAGGTGGTTATAAAGAATCCTACAGGACTGCATTTGAGGCCGGCCGGCATCCTATGTAAAGAGGCGATGCAGTTTAAATCGCTGATTACTTTTACATTCAGGGACAGCACGGCAAATGCCAAAAGTGTTCTCAGTGTCCTGGGGGCATGTGTAAAATGTGGTGATGAAATCGAGCTTACCTGCGAGGGTGAAGACGAAGAAGAGGCTTTGAAGGCGTTGGTTAATGCCATTGAAAGCGGCCTCGGAGAATGATAGATAAATCAGCCCAACTTAAGTTCCGTAAGACAAGGGATGAGGGCTGATTTTTTATGCCATAGGATGCAGAAAGAAACAAGGAGGCAGGTTATGCTGAATTATAAAAGATACCGTAAAAATCCGGTGGTTGCTTATCCGGTACGGGAATGGCCCAACAGGGAAATAGAGAAAGCGCCGGTATGGTGCAGTGTGGATCTGCGGGACGGAAACCAGGCTTTGATCGATCCCATGATTGTGGAAGAAAAGATAGAAATGTTCCAGTATCTGGTGAAGCTTGGGTTCAAGGAAATAGAAATCGGATTTCCGGCGGCAAGCCAGATTGAATTTGACTTTCTCCGACAGCTGGTGGATCGGAAAATGATTCCCGATGATGTGCGGGTTCAGGTGCTGACCCAGTGCAGGGAAGAACTGATTGACCGGACGTTTGAATCGATAGAAGGCTGTAAGCAGGCCGTGGTACATATTTATAATTCCACATCCACCCTGCAGCGGGATGTGGTGTTCCATGCATCCCGGGAAGAGATCATTGCTATTGCGGTCAAGGGTACCCAGATGGTAAAGGAGCGTGCGGCGGCTTTTCCGGGAAAGATCGTGCTGGAATATTCCCCGGAGAGTTTTACGGGAACCGAACTGGATTTCGCCCTGGAAATCTGTACGGCGGTACAGGAGACCTGGGGACCGACGAAGGAAGAACCTATTATTATAAACCTGCCTTCCACCGTGGAAATGAACACGCCTAATGTGTATGCGGATCAGATCGAGTGGATGGATCGTCATTTCAAGGACAGGGAGACTATTGTACTCAGTATCCATCCCCATAATGACCGGGGAACCGGTGTGGCAAGCTCCGAGCTGGCCCTTCTTGCCGGAGCCCAGAGGGTGGAAGGGACTCTGTTCGGAAACGGGGAGCGTACCGGAAACGTGGATCTGCTCACCATCGCCTATAATATGTTTTCCCAGGGCATTGACCCGGAGCTGAATATCGAGCATATCAATGAGATAATAGAAATTTATGAGAGATGCTGTAAGATGCCTATTGATGCGAGGCATCCCTATGCGGGCAAGCTGGTATTCACCGCCTTTTCCGGTTCCCATCAGGATGCCATTAATAAAGGCGTGCAGGCAATGAAGGAAAGGGACAGTCAGATCTGGCAGGTGCCTTATCTGCCTATTGATCCTTCGGATATCGGAAGGGAATATGAGCCTATTGTCCGTATTAATTCCCAATCGGGAAAAGGCGGCGTAGCTTTTATTATGGATACCTATTTCGGTTTCAAGCTTCCCAAAGCCATGCATAAGGAATTCGCTAATGTAATCCAGAAGATTTCCGAGAAGCAGGGTGAGGTATCCCCGGATGAAATTATGGATTCCTTCCGCAAAGAATATCTGGATAAAAAGGAACCCATCCATTTCCGCAAGCTGAAAATGGATGATCTCACAGGAGAAACCGCTTCTGAATTTGACACCAGGGTTACGGTGGATTATACCGATCATGGGGAAGCCGGCCAGTTCAGCGCTGTGGGCAACGGCCCTATCGATGCGGTGCAGAGAGGTCTTCAGGTGGAACTGGGTGTCCGTATCAAGGTGCTGGATTACGAAGAGCATGCGCTCCAGAGCGGATCCAATTCCCAGGCTGCTGCTTATATCCATCTGCTGGATGCGGAGACCGGACGGGTCACCTATGGCGTTGGTGTGAGCTCCAATATCACCAGGGCGTCCGTAAGAGCCATTTTCTCAGCGATTAACCGGCTGGAATTGGGGAAGCCCAATACCCCGTAGCGACATAAAAACGGCAGTACCCTGAATAAAGGTACTGCCGTTTTTGTCTGCGGACATCCCGCCGTCAGGCAGGAAACCGTGCATGCTGTTATTTATTCGTATCCGAAGGTATCCCCGTCTTCAACAATGCAAATCATGGTTTTTCCGGTATTCAGTTCTATTTCATTCCCGTCGTCATCATAGAATTTGGTGGGATCGTAATCACCGGTCTTTTTCCAGTTCACATGAATTCCTTTTCCGTTGGTGAAATAGTATCCGTCTCTTGTGGTATCATGATCCTGGAAGCTCAGATAACCCTTCGCATCCCTCACTTCATAATAAGCGAACTGTACAAGAACATTCTTAAAAGCCAGCTGTGCGTTATCAAAACCTGCATCCACATGGGGCTTCCCATATTCATAACGATAGAACAGGCCGTCCTCTTCATTATATTCAAAATAGGTTTTGGAAATGGGGTAACATTTCGCCATATCTATTTTTTTCACTGTAAGGGCATCACTATACTGTTCCAATGTGTTAGGGCTGGATTCTCCCACGAATTTGAAATGATCCGGATTATAATAGTTTTCCCGGTAGGTTTTGGAGATCCCCAGTTTATCAATGGCCTCGTTGGCTCCCTCCGCACTCAGATAGGCATTCTGAGGGGCTTTCCGGTCGGAACTGCGGAAATAAGCATTGCCGTAGATCCCCTTTTTGCCGGTGCCGCCGTAATTGGCGCCTGTTACGTTGTCGGTGCTTTTCTGTTCGATGACAGGTGCAATATAATAAGGCCCGCCAAAATGGAAATAAATGGCATCCCATTCAAAGGCCCAGTAAACGAAATAGTCCCTGGAGCTTCTTACGTTGCCGATACGTTTCATTTCTTCATTGTCCCAGTCCTTGAAAACGGCCATGAGACGCGTGATCTTGCCTTCCACAGGGCATTCGTACAGGATGTCCGCTTTGGAGAGGCTGTAATGAGGCAGTGCGGAGGAATCGTTGGGAATCATGACCGCTATAGGCCTCTGATCCGCAATATCCCCGCTGATCCATTCGTTGGTCAGAGGACTTCTCACCATTCCCTCTTCAGGAGGGACTTCTTCAGCAACCGTTTCCGTCTCTGTTTCCGATTCTGTTTCAGCCGGCACGCTTTCTGCCGTTTCTTCCGTTGCCGGTATGGTTTCTGTTTCCTCCTTGGCTTTCCCGCAGCCGAACAGCAGCATGGCCGATGACAGACCTGCCAGGAGTAATACACCCAGTTTTCTCATGATAAATCCTCGCTTTCCTTACTATTTTCTCGCAAGTGGCTGCCGTCCGCGTCCTGCCCGGGGATAATCCTTCCGGCAGCCCTCCCGGGCAGGATGCGGACGGCAGACACAGGTAAATACCGGCACTCCGCTATGTGCGCCGTTTTATGCAGGGCTTGCCAGGACCCTGCCCGTATGAAGTCAAACACACTCTAACAGACATTATAGACAAAAAAGGAAGGATTGTCACTAAAATTAAGGTTTTTTTAAGAATACCAAAGTGCCTCAGCCGATGCAGATAAAAAAGTTTGGTGTCAACCGGCGGCGCCTTCTATGTGGTAAAATCTGTGTGTTAGTGATATAATAAAAAAATGTAAAACTGTAAAGGAACGAAACAGTTGTAAAAAATGTAAGCATGCATGTGGAAGGCTTTGTCCGAAGCTGTCTGCCTGCGGAGAATTTGGAGGTTTCCTGAATGAAGAAAATTATTGTAACCGGATGCAACGGACAGCTGGGACGGGCTGTTAACCTTTTTTTTAAAGAGAATCAGGATATCAGTTTTGTAAATACAGATGTTGGTGAGCTGGACATTACCAATATTGATAAAGTTATGGAACTGGCCAGGGAGGTGCAGCCTTATGCGATCATCAACTGCGCGGCCCATACCGGAGTGGACGCCTGTGAAACGGAGTATGACAAAGCGTTCAAAATCAACGCTATCGGACCCAGGAACCTGAGTATTGCAGCCCGGGAAACAGGGGCGAAGCTGATGCATATTTCCACGGATTATGTATTTGACGGGAAGGGGACAAGGCCCTATGTGGAAACGGACGCTACCAATCCTCAGGGCGCATACGGATCCACCAAGCTGGCGGGAGAAGAATTTGTGAAAGATTTTGCCGGCAGGTATTTTATCCTGCGGACGGCGTGGCTGTACGGGGATGGAAAGAATTTTGCCAAGACGATGCTCCGGCTTTCCGAGAGTAATGATAAAGTGAGGGTGGTAGGGGATCAGTTCGGCTCCCCCACCAGTGCTTCTGAACTCACCAAGGCAATTAATGCGTTGCTTTTTACGGAAAACTACGGTTTGTTCCATGCTACCTGTGAAGGGTCCTGCAGCTGGGCGGAGTTTGCAGGGGAGGTATTCCGCCTTGCGGGGAAGAGCACGGCGGTTGAGGCAATCACTACCGAGGAGTTCGGGGCACCTGCACCCAGACCGGCGTACTCCATCCTGGAGAACCGGATGTTTAAGCTGACTACGGACTTCATGTTTGCCGACTGGCACGAAGCCATTGCGGAATATATGAAAACGCTGTAAAAAGCGGATATGAAAACAGCCCTGCCTGATTTATTTCCGGCAGGGCTGTTTTTCCGTAACAGAAGGATGTCCCGCAGGATGCATCAAATGTTGTTTGCTTCCAGTCCCGCATGAATCAAAAGCGGCATGGCAAAAATAAGGGAATAGAGATATCTGACGTCAGAGGCTACCGGCGTGGCCGCGCAGAGAGTCAGGACAACGGCAAAATAAGGGATAAACAGGATCCAGTTTTCTTTTTTCCCGTTCAGCAGACAATTGGCAAACAGGAAGATGGCCGCCCAGGTAAAAGCACCGATACTGTACAGCAGTCCGTATAGAGGGAAGATGGTATACAGTTTGGAAAGGATTTCCACAACTTTCGTAACCCCCTGCCCATGCAGCACCGGCTGCCAGGAAAGACCCAGTTCGTTGGGGGAGATCCCTTCATTGGTGAGCAGCCCGGGCGCATCGGGGAACCAGTAGCCCTTCGTTTGATCCACAAACGCATTCCAATAATCGGCAGGATATTCCAGGCCCAGACGGATCCATAATTTCAGATATTCCCCCTTGTGCGCTTCCAGGTATTCCGGGTGTCCGTACTGGATGAGGGCTTTTACCGGATCGGAAAGCTCCGGCTGGTAATAGCCGGGAATGGATGCATAATCCAAGGTTTTCCCTATGAGGGCAATCTGTTCCTCCGTAAGCTCACGCCCTTCCGCAACCACACGGGCGATCTGCTGGGCGGGGATGGACAGGGATTCTGAAAAAGCCGGTTTTTCAACTCCCAGGGAATCCATGACGGGGCCCTTGATCAGCATGGCGCTCCCCAGAATAAGCAAAAGGGAAGGCAGAAGAAGCTTCCACTGCTTCCGGAAGGCCGCCAGCAGAAAGGGGGCCGCCGCCGCTGTCACATACAGGCCGTTGGAACGCATCAGGCAGACAAGAATTCCCCACAGAAGAAAGGAAAGGAAAAGCAGCGGTTTCGTATAGAGCGGTTTCCCTTCCCGGTAAAGGGGAAGGAACTGATAGATACATAAAACAAACAGCAGAAGAATACCGGAAAAAAGAATATCCTTCCACATGGTGACTGCAAAAATGCCGTTATAGGGCACGAGCGCATAAAAAAGCAGAAAAACAAAACACAGCGTTTTTCCGGCCCGGCAGCGGATGAGCACGCGGATGCACGTAACGATAATAAGCGCCATGGCTGTCATCTGAAACACAGTATAACAGGCGATTCCCGCATAAACATTGTGAAAAAGGGCATTACCCAGGGAAGTGAACAGACGTATCAGCAGCGTGTGAACAAAAGGATGATGGTTGCTGTAACCGGTCATTCCCATGGCCTGGCTGTACTGGCTCAGGCTGTCCGGCGTCATTACCCCCGGAAAATGATACAAAAACCAGGGAAGCCAGCAGGCGAGAAGAAGAAGAAATAAGAACAGCCTCGTCTGTACGGAAAGGACCGGTGCCGGGGAATCCGGTGTTATCCGGGAAGCGGATATTCGGGTAGACCGGTTTTCCAGATACAGCAGAAGCAGGCGGCAGCCCCTGTAAAACAGGAAAAAAAGCCCGGCAGCCGTCATGAGCAGATAAACAGCCTGAAACAGCCGGTTTTCCAGGGAACCGGTAAGGACACTATGCTCTGCAGCCATATAAAAAAAGGTATAAAGCGAACCTAACACAGCCGCCGTACCCCTCCTCTTACGGAAGGAAATGGCATTCCCCTTTTTTTTGCCGTCTGCGGACAGCGCATGCCCGGTTTCTTTTTTATCGGCAAAAAGAAACAGCTGAAAGCACAGGAAAAACAGGACCAGGGTTATGATATTGGTAGTGGCGATGTGACCGATATTAGCCAGGGCAAATGCCGCGAAGTAACCCTCCGCAGCGTTGCGCCATATAGGTTTCCTTTTATTCATATATCTTCCTTTCCATATTCAACAATCCTGCGGGAATAAACGCCTGTAAATACGCATACTGCCGGATGATTACCACTTTTTACGATATTCCAGCGGGGTCATGGTTTCCGTTTTTTTGAACACCTTAATAAAATAGCCTGCGTCTGCGAAGCCGCATTGCACCGCAATTTCCTCAATGGAGCTGTCCGAAAAACGGAGAAGAGATTTGGCATGGGACAGCCTGCGCGCCGTCAGGTCGCTTCCGATGGTTACTCCATAATTTTTTTTGTATTCTCTGGAAAGATGGTATTTGCTGATGAAAAAAAGAGAGGACAGTTCTTCCAGGGAAATTTTCTCCATATAATGCTCCTCCAGATACTGACGCACCTGGGCAAGCTTTGGTGAGAGGGCGGCGCCCTGAAGCGTTTCCGGCCGGTTTTCCGTGAAAATAAGAGTGATGATGTCCGTTAAATACTTATGGGCGCTTAATTCCATAAGAGATGGCTTTGCCTGCATCAAACCGAACAGAGCGGTTAGACTATCTGTAAAAGGAGCCGTATCCGCCGGATGGAAAATGGAACTGCGTTCCTGTCCCTGATACGACTGATAAAAATCATCCGCGCCGTTTCCGTTAAAATGCACCCACATCAATGTCCAGGGATGCTCCGCAGAGCTTTCATGGGCGTATTGGTTCCTGCAGTTAATATAAACACAGTCCCCGGCCTGGATATAATGCTTCCTTCCACGGTAGGTCAGATACCCTTCTCCCTTCTGCACAGTAAGAAAAAGGTAAGAGCTGATATTCTCCCTGGAACTGACATGAGGCTCCATACTGGTCAGCGTACCGATTTCCTGCACGTATAAATAATGCTTTTTCGCATAAGAGGAGGGCGTTGCAAGAACGCGGTCCGATAACGATTTTCCCATGGCATCCCCTTTCCTGAAAGTTATAAACCCGAACTTCGCAGGTGCCAGACGGCCCTCCGCCCGCTGTCGGCGCCCCTCTCCCGGGACTGAAAAGGATTTTCGCAGGTCCATCAGACCAGGCATTCCGATGAGCCCAGGGGCGTCAAATGTGTCAGATGAGGCTGACACATTTGACTGGTCTCATCTCCATGGTCTGAAAGGCACCTGCGAAAATTCCTTTTCAGTCCCGGGAGAGGGGCGCCGACAGCGGGCAGAGGGCCGTCTGGCACCTGCGAAGTTCGAGTTTATATATTTGAAACGGTTCGATACCTTGCAGTAAAGGCATCCGTACAACTGACACCCATTATATAGCAAAAACAATACAATAGCAATATATTCCCATTTGTACGCAAGATTATAAATTGTTTTCATAGAAATTAAATGATATATTGATTTGCAGCCGCAGCAAAAAAAGCCCAAAGGGCAGAGACAGAGAGGTATGATATATGAAAAACGTAGCTTTGATTACAGGAATAAACGGGCAGGACGGTTCTTATCTGGCGGAATTTCTGTTGGAAAAAGGGTATGAAGTGCATGGTCTGGTAAGGCGTCACAGCATTTCCATAACCAGCAGGATTGACCATCTGATTCATTCCCCCTATAATAATGTTAAATTCTTTCTTCACTATGCAGACACGACGGATTCCAGCGCGCTGATGCGCATTATGGCGGAAATACGGCCTACGGAGGTTTATAATCTGGCGGCGCAGTCCCATGTGGGAATTTCCTTTGAGGTGCCGGAGTATACCGCGGATGCCACCGGAATGAGTACATTGAAGCTTTTGGAAGCGATCCGTATCAACGGAGGGCCCTGCCGTTTCTATCAGGCATCCACCTCGGAGCTGTTCGGGGGGCTTCCGGAAACAGCCCCCCAGAGTGAGAAAACGCCGTTTTATCCCAAAAGCCCTTACGGGGTGGCAAAGCTGTATTCCTACTGGATTACGGTAAATTACAGGGAATCCTATAATATGTTTACCTGCAACGGTATTCTTTTTAATCACGAATCACCCAGAAGAGGCGAGAATTTCGTGACAAGGAAAATTACGCTGGCGATTGCCGCCATTCTGGCAGGAAAGCAGGAAAAGCTTTCCCTGGGAAATATGAATGCCAAGAGGGACTGGGGTTTTGCCGGGGATTATGTGGAAGGGATGTGGCTGATGCTGCAGCAGGAAAAGCCCGGCGATTATGTGCTTTCCACCAATGAGACCCATACCGTGAGGGAGTTCGTGGAGGAAGCCTTCCGGGAAGTGGGGATTATTGTGCGCTGGGAAGGACAGGGTGTGAATGAAAAGGGATACGATTCGAAAACCGGCAGGCTGCTGGTGGATGTGAACCCTGAATTTTACCGGCCGGCAGAGGTGGAATTCCTGTGGGGGGACTGCTCCAAAGCGGAGAAGGAACTGAATTGGAAGAGAAAAGTGGATTTCAGGGGGCTGGTTGCCATGATGATGGATGCGGATATGCAGGAAATCATGGGAATGAGCTGCGAGGAATTTAAGCAACTGCGAAGGGACTGAACAGTTACGGTTTAAAAACAGGAGCCGGTAATCCGGCTTGACGAGGGGAAATTATGTTATTTGTTCTGCTGAACTGGGCATATATAGGCATAACTGCTTTTCTGGCGGGTTTTACGGTACTGATGCCTTTCCGTAAAACAGGGCCGGAAGAGGAAAGGGGATATGCCTGCCGCACAGGTACGGGGATTTTCATGGCCGGACTCGCTTTTGTTACGGTATATGCGGAAGGGTACAGCCTGTTTGCCGGAGTGGGGCTTGCTGCCAATCTTGGGCTGCTGGTTTTCTGCGCCGTCAGTGCTATTGTCCTGCGTAGACAGCTGTCTGCATTTATCCGGGAGAAATGGCAGGAAAGCGGGCCGGGAGGCCGGCTGTTTGCAGCGGTATTGGTATTGCTCATGGCTTACGGGACTTCACGGGGATATATGCATGTGGATACGGGCCTTTACCACGCGCAGGCCATCCGCTGGATAGAGGAGTACGGTGTTGTTCCCGGCCTGGGTAACCTTCACAGCAGATTTGCCTATAATAGTGCGGCCTTTCCCCTGTGCGCCATATATGGCATGCGGTGGGCGGCCGTCGGGTCCTGGACGGAAAGCATGCATGCCGTCCAGGGCTTTCTGGCGTTGTTGGTGGGAATACAATGCTGCGGGCTGGGAAGGCTGGTACGCAGGAAGCGGGTGCTGGTTTCGGATTTTGTCCGGTTAGGGGCGGTATACTATTTAACAGTACTGTTCCGGGAAATGGTTTCTCCCGCTTCCGATTATTTCGCCATGCTGTTCCTTTTTTATATCCTGATTGCCTGGCTGGATTTGCTGGAGCGCAGGGAAGCTTCGGTGGTTCCTTATGCGCTTCTCAGCCTTCTGCTGGTATTTACGGTAACCGTCAAGCTGTCGGCGGCGGTAATGCTTCTGCTGGTCCTCAAGCCTGCGGTCCTTCTCCTGAAAGGAAAACGCTGGAAGGAGATTGCCCTGTATATCGGGCTTGGCATATTGATTTCCCTTCCATGGCTGATACGTGGGGTCCTGATATCCGGCTGGCTGTTTTATCCGTTTACCTTCCTGGATGTGTTCCCGGTGGACTGGAAGCTTGAAAAAGGATACGCGGACTGTGATTCCAAGGAAATCCAGGTTTTCGCAAGGCTCCTGTATGACGTTAATCTGTATGACACCCCTTTTACCAGCTGGGCGGGAAACTGGTTTGCGTCATTGAAGGGGCTGGAAAAGCTGTGGGTTGCGGCAAGTGCCGGCTGTACGGTGCTGGGCATGGCTGCCATAGGAAGGGCGGCCCTGCTGCTGAAAAACAACGGCTGCCGCGCTGCGCGCTCCCCCCTCATGTTCAGGAAAAAGGCGGGAGATACCGGGGGAATAGCCGCATGGGACTGGATTCTGTATGCATCCGTCCTGATAATCGGCTATTTTTTCTGGCAGTTTTCAGCACCATTGATCCGTTATGGTTACGTATATGTACTGATGCTGCCCACTGCCGTGCTTGGATACGGTTATGTTTATCTGACGGAAAAAAACAAAAGGCTGGAACGCATGGGCTGTTATGCCTTTGCGGCCGGGGCGTCCGTTTTTCTCCTGATAAAAGGTTCAGGCCTTGCGGGCGGAATAGCGGAAACGGCGGGAGAACCATATTACATCCGGCAGCAGGGTTATGGAAGCTTTGCGGCCATTACTTATGAAGTTGACGGGGTAACGATATATGTGCCTGCGGACGGCGGGCAGATCGGGTATGATAAATTCCCCTCCTCACCCAGAATACAGGATATTGAATTGCGGGGAGAGGGAGCGCATGCGGGGGACCTGCGGTACGGCTTCCGGGCGCAGTGATCGGGAAACATAAGGGAACAACGGCTGCCACGCTGCGTGTTCCATCCTTATAGGCAACAACGCGCAACAGTCCGGGCTTGCCTGGACGGCAGCAATAAAACAGAAAAGAGGATAACAGATGAGCGGCATAGAAAAAACAGATAAGATTTATGTAGCAGGGCACAGGGGGCTGGTTGGCAGCGCCATTGTGCGGAATTTGGAGGCAAAAGGCTACGGACATGTGTTCGGCAGAACCCACAGGGAGCTGAATCTGACCAACCAGGCGCAGGTCACCGCTTTTTTTGAAAAGGAAAGGCCGGATGTGGTTGTGCTGGCAGCGGCAAAGGTGGGCGGTATCAACGCCAATAATACGGCTCCCGCAGAATTTGCATACGAAAATCTGCAGATTCAATGCAATGTGATCAAATGCTGTCATGACTTCGGGGTAAAGAAACTTCTGTTTTTAGGAAGCACCTGTATATATCCCAAGCTGGCGCCCCAGCCGATCCCGGAGGATGCGCTGCTTACCGGCCCGCTGGAGGCCACCAACGAAGCGTATGCCATTGCCAAAATAGCGGGGCTGGAAATGTGTAAGTTTTATAAAAGGCAATATGGGGATGACTTTATCAGCTGTATGCCCACGAATCTTTACGGCCCTCATGACAATTATGATCTGCAGGGAAGCCATGTGCTGCCGGCCATGATCCGGAAATTCCATGAAGCGAAGGTGAATGGGGCGGCGAGTGTGGAGCTGTGGGGAACAGGAACCCCTCTGCGGGAGTTTTTGTATGTGGACGATATGGCGGATGCCTGTGTATTCCTGCTGGAAAATTACAGCGGGGAACAGCATGTGAATATCGGAACCGGCAAGGAAGTGACCATCCGGCAGCTGGCGGAAACCGTGCGTGAAACGGTAGGTTTTGAAGGGGACATTGTCTGGAATAAGGATATGCCTGACGGAACCCCGCGGAAGCTGACGGATGTAACCAAGCTCCATGGACTGGGATGGAGCCACAGGGTAGAACTGGAAGAAGGTGTGAAGCTGGCTTATGACTGGTTTCAGGAACATGTACAGGAAGCAAGAAAATAACAAGGCTGGCGGGGCCGGACAGCAGGCCCTGAAGCGGGAGGATATGCATCTATGAAAACATATGGAGTCGTGATGGCTGGCGGCGGCGGTACCAGGCTGTGGCCACTTTCCACTAAAAAAATGCCCAAGCAGTTTCTGAACCTTTCGGGAAAAGAGACGTTGGTTAACGAGGCCGTTGACCGGCTTTTGGGCGTTGCGGACAAAAAAGATATCTTTATCGTCACCAATGCCTCCCAGAAGGAGGTAATGCTTGCGCAGACGGCAGGACGGGTGCAGGCGGATCATATCCTGTCGGAGCCGGCAGCCAGGAATACGGCGGCCTGCATCGGCTATGCGGCAGTGACGATTGTTAAAAAATACGGGGACGGTATCATGTGTGTGGTGCCTTCGGATCCTTATATCCGGGAAGAGGCTGCCTTCCGGGAAACGCTGCGGCAAGCGGTGAAGGCCGTGGAGGAAACGGATGCGCTGGTAACCATCGGGATTAAGCCCACCTTCCCTTCCACCGGTTACGGTTATATCCGCAGTGTGGAAGCGGTTGGAAAGCCTTACCGCAGGGTGGAGGAATTCGTGGAAAAGCCGGATGAAGAAACGGCGGCGGCCTATCTGCAAACCGGCTGTTATGCCTGGAACAGCGGTATGTTCATCTGGAAAGCATCCACCATACTTTCTTATTTTAAAAAACTTCTGCCTTATATTTACGAATGTCTGATGCAGCTGGCGGAAAGCTTCGGAACCCCCGGGGAGGAAGAGGCCCTGTGGGATATCTATCCCCGGATTCCTAAAATTTCCGTTGACTATGGAATCATGGAAAGGGCCGATCATGTGCTCATGCTCACCGGTGATTTCGGCTGGAGCGATGTGGGGGGATGGGACGCCTTTGACGCTTTGAAGGACCGGGATGAAAATCAAAATATCACCGTGGGAAAAACTTTACTTCTTGACAGCAGGAACTGTACCGCGTATTCTGTAGACAAGCTGATTGCCGCCGTAGGCGTTACCGATTTAATCATTGTACAGGCAGGGGAAGCCGTTTTGGTGTGCCCCCAGTCCGAAGCGCAGCGGGTGAAAGAAATCGTGGAGACGTTGTCGGATAAGGGAGAAAATTCGTATTTATAGTGCGAAATTTATCGATTGATTTTCATTCTATTTCCTTTTATACCGTGCTATTATTGTAGATGGACCTGGAAAAAGCAGGAAAAATGCAGATGGATTATTTGGAATGCATGACTGCAGGAAAACGGGAAAGTCGTTTATGCGGCGGAATGAGAGGGAATGATATGACGGAAAATGGTAACGCGTCTTCGATGGAACGCTACGTATCGGAATTCATGCTTGAGCTGGGAGTGCCGGCTCATTTGAGGGGATATTATTATCTGCGTGAGGCCATTGTGCTCACCGCTTTGGACATGGAACTGGTAGGAAGTGTGACAAAGCTTCTTTATCCCAATATCGCTAAAAACAACCATACCAATATACAAAGAGTGGAAAGGGCAATACGCAACGCCATAGAGGTTTCCTGGGAAAGAGGGAACCCGGCGGTATTTGAAGATCTGTTCGGCTACAGCGCCGCTTCCGGGGCGGTGCGGCCTACCAACAGTGAATACATAGCCAGAATAGCGGATAGGATACGTATGGAAGGGTAACCGTCCGGACGAATCGGTACGGTTACGAATTAGGAGGAACATTCATGAGTCTGCTGAGTGTCATAGTCCCTTGTTATAACGAGGAAGAAAATGTAGATTGTTTTTATGAAGAATTGATGAAAAATACCCCCTTCTTTGAAAAAGAAGGGCTTGAAGTGGAGATCCTTTATATAGACGACGGTTCCAGGGACAGGACTGTGGAAGAAGTTAAGGATTTGAAGAAAAGGGACGACAGAGTGCGTCTGGTATCCTTTTCCAGAAACTTCGGAAAAGAATCCGCTATTTATGCAGGGCTTCAGAAAGCAAAAGGGGATTATGTGGTGATGATGGACGCCGATTTACAGGATCCGCCGTCCCTTCTTCCGGAAATGTTTTCTTATATCAAAGAGGGCTATGATTCCGTTGCGACCAGGAGGGTGACGCGTAAGGGGGAGCCTCCTGTCCGTTCTTTTTTTGCGAGAATGTTTTATAAGCTGGTGAACCGTATATCCAAGACGGAAATAGTGGACGGGGCCAGGGATTACCGTCTGATGACCAGGCAGGTGGTGGACGCTATCCTGCAGATGACGGAATACAACCGTTTTACCAAAGGGATTTTCGGCTGGGTGGGGTATTCCACCAAGTGGCTGGAGTTTGAAAATGTGGAACGTATGCACGGAGAGACCAAATGGTCCTTCTGGAAGCTTTTTATCTACGCGCTGGATGGAATTATCGCTTTTTCCACGGTGCCGCTGGCGCTGGCTTCTATCCTGGGAGTGGTTTTCTGCTTTATCGCTTTTCTGCTGATTCTGGTAATTATAGTAAAGACACTGGCTGTCGGGGATCCGGTGGGAGGCTGGCCTTCCATGGTATGTATTATCTGTATGGTGAGCGGGGTCCAGCTTTTCTGCCTTGGAATTGTCGGGCAGTATATGTCCAAAACGTATATGGAAGTGAAGAAACGTCCCATTTATCTGGTAAAGGAAGAATTGTAACGCGATGAAATACGATTTGGTGAGTATTGTCATGCCTGTCTATAACGCCGGCGCTTTCCTGGAAAAAACGGTGGAAACGGTACAGGGACAGACATTTAAAAACTGGGAGCTGATCGCGGTGGACGATTGTTCCACGGACGGCAGCTTCGAAGCTTTATGCGCGCTGGCGGAAAAGGACGGAAGGATCCGGCCGGTGCGGCAGGAGCACAACGGCGGAGCGGCAGCGGCCAGAAACAGGGGTGTGGCGCTTGCACAGGGCAGGTACCTGGCGTATCTGGATGCCGACGATTTGTGGGCAGCAGCAAAATTGGAAAAAGAGCTTGCTTTTTTAACGGAAAAGCAGGCTGCTTTTGCATTTACAGGATATGAGTTCGGTGACTGCAATGGGCTGGGAAACGGGAAAATCGTCCATGTGCCGGAGACACTCACATACAAAAAAGCACTTTCCAGAACTGTGATTTTTACTACCACAGTTCTTTTTGACCTGCAGAAAATCAGCAGGGATCTGGTCTGTATGCCTCAGGTAAAAAGCGAGGATACTGCTACCTGGTGGAAAATCCTGAGAAGCGGCTACACAGCGTATGGGTTGGACGAGAACCTGGCTGTCTACCGCAGGCCGGCACAGTCCCTGTCCTCCAACAAGCTGGAGGCAATCAGGAGAATCTGGCACCTGTACCGCGGACAGGAAGGGCTTTCCCTGTTTACAAGCCTGTACCACTTCTGCTTCTGGGCCCTGCGTGCGGTTGCAAGGAGAGTGTAGGTATGATAAACTTATTGTAACTATTCAGCAGGTCAGCGCATTTACTGCGCTGACTGTAAGAAAGTGATTCAGGAGTGCAATAATCCATCGCCGAAGGCGATTTAGAATGGATTTTTGCAGAGTAACTGTGAGGGTACTGAACAGTTACAACATATTTTATAAAAGCCGCCGAGGCGGACGGATGGGAGCTAATAAATGAATCAAACGGAATCCAGGAAAAGACTGCTGGTTTTACTTATATCATATGTAGGGCTGCTGGCTATGCTGGGCGGCTATGCCGTTGCTTATTTCGGTTATTATTATCCTGCTATCCTCAGATATGATACAAAGCTGTATTTTAAAGGCCATCTGTTAATCCTGTTCTTTTACCTGGTGGTCCTGTTCTTTTTTTCCAGGACCTACGGAGGACTGAAGGTGGGGTATCTCAAGCCCATGGAGGTTTTTGGATCCCAGGTATTCGCTCTGCTGTGCACCAATATTTTTTCTTATCTGCAGATGGCGATGATCCACGGCAGCCTGATACCTCCGCTGCAGCTGTTTATGGCGTTTTTGGGACAGGTGGTGTTTGCCGCCTGCTATACGTATCTGGCGAACCGGATTTACCGGAAGCTTTTTCCGCCCAGACAGCTTCTTCTGATTTATGGGGACAGGCCGATTGCGGATATCCTGCAGAAATTTGCCAGTAGAAAAGATAAATATAATATTTCCAAATGCCTGAATATATCGGCCGGTGCGGATGCTATCCTGGATGAAATCGAAAAGGGGTACGGCGGTGTGGTGCTTTGGGATATTCCCACAGGTGTGAGGAATAAGCTGATTAAATATTGCTACAGCCGTTCCGTCCGTATTTATATGATGCCTAAAATCCCGGATGTCATTATCAAGGGATCGGAACAGCTGCATCTTTTCGATACCCCTATTTTCCTTACAAGAGAATTTAATCTGACGGTGGAACAACGGATTATCAAACGGTGTATTGATATCGTATGCGCCCTGCTTCTGCTGGTGGCGGCTTCCCCCTTTATGCTGATTACGGCAGTTGTGATCAAGCTGTATGACGGCGGCCCGGTTCTGTACAAGCAGATTCGGTGCACCAGGGATGCCAGGGAATTTAAGATATTGAAGTTCCGCAGTATGCGTGTGGATGCGGAAAAGGATGGAGTGGCCAGGCTCGCCGCCAAAAACGATTCCCGGATTACCCCGGTGGGTAAATTCATCCGTGCGGTGCGCATTGACGAGCTTCCCCAGCTCATCAATATTCTCAAGGGGGAAATGTCCTTTATCGGCCCCCGTCCGGAACGGCCGGAAATCATTGCCCGCTACATGGAGGAAATGCCGGAATTCGCTTTCCGTATGAAAGTGAAAGCAGGGCTGGCAGGCTATGCACAGGTCTACGGAAAATACAATACCACCCCTTATGATAAACTGAAGCTGGATTTGACTTATATTGAGGATTATACGGTGTGGATGGATATCAAGCTGATGCTTCTGACTTTGAAGATCCTGTTTAAGGCGGAGAGTACGGAGGGTGTGGATACCGCACAGATCACGGCGATGAAGTCGGATTCCGAAGAGGATAATAGTTGATGAAAGAAGAAAAATTCTGGCAGGAGGGCATGGACGGAAAGCGTTTTGCCCTCTGTCTTTTCCGTAAGATATGGATGCTTCTGGCTGCGGCCCTCATTGGAGGGGCGGCGGCAGGAGGAATTTATCTGTTCCAGGCCCTGGTGCTGGCAGGACCTGTTCAGTATCAGGTGTTTTCCCAATACCGGATTTATTTTGACAAGGATAAATACGGGGAAATTGCAGATTATTATAATGCCTATACCTGGGGGGAAATCATGAGGACCGACCAGGTGGTGGATTTTGTGATGGAAGCGCTTCCGGAAGGCATAACCAAGGAACAGGTGAAGGAATCGGTCTCTGTGGGGCAGATGAATGATATCAAGGTGATGCCTTTATATATCACTACCGATGATGCCGCCCTGTCGGAGGAAATCGCCCGGGGGTATGAATATGGTCTGGGAGAGTTCGCCCGTTCCATCGAGGGACTGAGCGATATGCAGTGTTGGCTGGTGGAGCCTGCAGTCCCAGTGGAGAGGGCCACAAAAACCGGCAATGCCTTCGGCCTTGGGGCTGTCTGCGGTGCGCTTCTTCTGTTTCTTGTTTTGACTTTCCATTATATTATGGACGATTCCATCTATCTGGAGGAGGATTTCCGGAAACGTTGTGCGGCCCCTCTGCTGGGTATTCTTACCTGTAAGAAAAATGAAAAGCTGAAACAGGAGCTTGCAACGAATGCCGCCTATCTTCTGAAAGGGGCCAAAGGGCTTTGCCTGATAGAGGTGGGAAAAGGGAAGAATGCCGGCTGGCGGAAAGGAACGGAAACGGATTCCGGCAAGCGGCGTGGAGAAGTGGAAGCCGTGCTGACGGCCTGCATGGCGGACGGTCCCGCACTCAATTGGGCGGCCTGGCCTTTCGGCCAAAAGGACTGTGAGGATATGCGCAGGAAAGATGGCGCTGTTCTGGTGGTACCCTGGGGGTACGGAAACGGCAGGGCCCTGACCCACATCCTGCTGCAGCTGGAAAAACAGCAGATACCCGTGAGAGGGGCTATTCTCACGGATGCGGATGATAAATTCCTGAAGGCCTATTACAGAAAGTGAGAACGAAATGAAGCTGGAAATTCTTGTTTCCGCAGTGAATGAGGATGTGGATACGCTGGCAGAGCGTATGAATCTGCAGGCGGACGCTGTTATTGTAAACCAATGCGGGGAAAATACCTATAAGGAATATCGTTACCAGGAGCATCGGATAAGGTGCTACAGCTTTGCGGAGCGGGGAGTGGGCCTTTCCCGGAATAACTGCCTTATGCGGGCGGAAGGGGATATCTGCCTGTTTGCAGACGAAGATATTATTTACCGCCCCGGTGCCGTCAGGGCCATAGAGGCGGAGTTCGTGAAAAATCCGGGGGCCGATATGATTCTGTTTAACATGGAGGTGCCCCAGGACAGGGCGACCTACCATATAGACGGTTATGGGAGGGTGCGCTGGTATAACTGCGGAAGGTATCCCACCTACAGCTTTGCGGCAAAGACGGAGAAACTGAGAGAAGCGAATATCGCCTTCTCCCTTTTGTTCGGGGGCGGTGCCAGATACAGCAACGGGGAGGACAGCCTGTTTCTGGCGGAATGCATCCGGAAAGGGCTGAAGGTTTATAAGGCTCCTGTCACCATAGGGAAAGAGAACGGAAGGCCCTCCACCTGGTTTCATGGATATAATGAGAAGTTTTTTTATGACAGAGGCGTGCTTTACCGTTTCCTGTACGGGAAGGCGGCGTATCTCATGGCTCTGCGTTTCCTGTATAAGCAAAAAGAGGTTATGTGCAGGGATTACTCCTTTGGTGAGGCGTTTGCCCTGATGAGAAAAGGGATTCATATGCGAGAGGTATAAGTTTGAAAGTTCCTTTCAAACGATTCATTCACGCAGTATCGCAGGCAAGCCTGCGATAGGCAGGGGGTATAACAATGATTTTTTACGGGCTTCTGGGCGCGGCTGCCATAGCGCTGGCATGTCTGGTTAATCAGGAGGCTGCCGGCAGGGAGCATGGGGCCGGCGCAGTTACGAGGCGGCAGGCCATGAACGGGGCTGTGTTGTTTACGTTGTTTCTGCTTATGGCCGGCGTCGCCTCCCTGCGCATCGATGTGGGAAACGATTACGGGAATTATGTGACCACCTTCCACGAAATCTATGTGGGCGGCTATGTGGTGACGGAACCGGGGTTCAATCTTTTGGTAAAGCTGCTGTACCTGTTGGCGGGCGGGGAAAATTATCTGCTGGTATTTGGTTTCTTTGCGGTGGTTACCGCGATCCTTTTTCTGAAAGCCATGTATGATCAGAGCGTGGATTTTACCATCTCCTTCGCTTTGTTCATGCTGCTTGGACTTTATTTCAGGACCTTTAATACGGTGCGGTATTATTTTGTCCTTGCCATTACGCTGTACAGTCTGCGGTATGTGCTGAAACAGGAATATGGGAAATTTATTTTACTCATCCTGTTTGCGGCACTGTTTCATAAATCGGTGCTGATCGTGATTCCTCTGTACCTGATTGCTTCCTGCCGCTGGAAAAAATGGCAGGTTATCCTGGGAAGCATTCTGGCGGCAAGCCTTCCGCTGTTCCGGGAATTCTGGATGGGCGTGGTACTGAAGCTGTATCCCTCGTATCAGAATACTATCTATCTGCAGAAGGACACCGGCCTGGAGGGAAGCCTGATGGGGATTATCCGCTGTGCCGCCGTATTGGTGCTGGGATGTTGTGCCTACCGGGAAACGATTAAGGAAAATAAGGCGAATCTGCTGTATTTTAAATTGAATTTGCTGGGGCTGGCCCTGTATACATGCGCTTCCTTTCTTCCGCTGGTATCCCGTTTCGGGTATTATCTGATCACGGCCCAGGTGTTTCTGGTGCCGGGTATTCTGAAAAATATGCCGGATACCCTTCAAGGCGGCAAATCCCTGCGTAATAAGAAAAGAATCATGTATGTTTTCACAGCGGCCTTCTGCCTGTTGTATTTTGTATATTTTTTACTGACGGCACACCAGGAAGGCGTGCGTGTGCTGCCTTATCACAGTTGGATTTTCACAGAAAAGGAATGGTTGAATGGCTCATTTATTTTTTAGTATTGTGGTGGCGGCCTTAAATCCGGGGGACAAGCTTTTCTCCACGCTTCACAGCATCCTGGATCAGGATTACGGGAATTTTGAAATTATAATCAAGGACGGGGGAAGTACGGACGGATCGGTACAGCGTCTGTTCGGGGAAGGGGTACCGCGGGAAATACCGGCGGACAGCAGGATCCGTTTTTTCCAGGAACCGGACGGCGGTATTTATGACGGTATGAACCAGGCTGTGAAGAGGGTGCAGGGACAGTATGTGCTTTTCCTGAACTGCGGGGATCGGTTTTTCAGCCGGAGTGTTCTGTCAAAGGCCGCCTCCTTTATGGAACGTTGGCAGGGAGAGAACGGGGGAAAGGGACGGTGCTGCATCTTTTACGGGGATCAGTTTAACCAGCTGCAGAACACGCCGGTACATTCGGCTCCTGTCATGAATGATTTTACCTGTTACCGGAATGTGCCCTGCCATCAGGTCTGCTTCTATGACGCCGGGCTTTTTGAACAGCGGGGATATGATACGGATTACCGGGTGCGGGCGGATTATGAGCATTTTCTGTATGCGGTCTATGATAAAAAGGCTCCGGCGGTTTATATGCCGGTAACCGTGGCTTTCTATGAGGGCGGCGGATTTTCGGAAACAAAGGAAAACAGAAAGCGATCCGCACTGGAACATAAGGTGATAACCCGGTACTATCTGGGGTGGGGGAAAAGCACGCTGTACGCTTTTCTTATGCTGGTTTCCCTGGCGCCGCTGCGCACCAGGATCGCGGAAAGCCCTGTGATGTCCGGTGCCTATAATAAGGTGAAATCAGCCATTTACGGAAGGAGAAAGTAAGCATGCGTATTTTATGGCTGTGCAACATCTGCCCGCCAGCGGTGGCTTTTGCATTGGGGCAAAGGTACAGTGTGCGGGAGGGCTGGCTGACCGGTGCATTAAACCGGTTTTTGGGGGAGCAAGAGGCGGATATGGAGCTTGCCGTCTGTTTTCCGGCAGAGGGGGAGCTTGCCGCATACCAGAAAAAAACGGTGCTCCGGGAACTTTCTGAGAAGGCGGAGGACGGGGGGACGCCTTCCGGGGAAAAAGAGGTTATGGTTTATGGCTTCCGGGAGAACCTGAAGCGGCCTGAAATTTACGACCGTTGTATGGAAAAAAGATTTGCTGAAATCCTTGCGGATTTCCAACCGGATCTTGTCCATATTTTCGGGACGGAATTCCCTCATGCCCTTGCTATGGTGCGAAGCTTCGGAAAGCCGGAACGTATCCTGGTGGGCATTCAGGGACTGGTTGGGGAATGTGCGGAAAGCTATATGGCGGATTTGCCGCTGCCGGTACAGAAAAGGGCCACCTTCCGGGATAGGATACGTAAGGACAGCCTGCGCCAGCAGCAGGAAAAGTTCCGTATCCGCGGGGAACGGGAAAGGCTGGTGCTGCAGGGAAGCGCTCATGTGACCGGCCGGACGGAATTTGACCGGCTGGGGTCGCTTGCATGCAATCCCCGGCTTATATACCATAAAATGAATGAAACCATGCGTTCCTGTTTCTATGATGGAAAATGGAAACGGGGGCAATGCAGATCTTATGAAATATTTGCCAGCCAGGGGGATTATCCGCTGAAGGGCTTTCATTATCTGCTCCGGGCTATGCCGGATATCCTGGAGAAATTTCCCGCAGCCCATGTGAGTGTGGCGGGAAACCGTATAACTGCCTATGGCAGCAGGAAAGAGAAACTGAAAATTTCCGGGTACGGAAAGTATCTCCGGGATATTATCCAGGAAAACGGACTGGCGGACAAGGTTTCCGTGCTGGGCCAGCTTTCCGACAGACAGATGAAGGAGGCCTATCTTGGCAGCCATGTGTTTGTATGCCCTTCTGCGCTGGAAAATTCGCCTAATTCCCTGGGCGAGGCTATGCTGCTGGGCCTGCCCTGCATCGCGGCGCGTACGGGCGGCATTCCGGACATGGCGGAGGATGGGAAAAGCGCCCTGTTTTTCGAAAAGGGGGATATCCGCGGGCTGGCCCAAAGTGTCATCCGGGTATTTGAAGAGGACAGCCTGGCACAGGAGCTGTCGGAGGCAGCCAGGGAGCGGGCCTTCCGGAATCATGACGGAAATGAAAATTACAGGCGGCTGATGGAGATATACCGTGAAATATTGCAGGATTGGCTACACATTGTATAGCCAATTGAGTTGGTCACATGTAAGAGACATAATGCGATTGAACTCGGAGTTGGTTTTGTGGCAGCCTCATTGGAAGAGGGGGCAGGGAGGAATTGGAACTGTTAAGAAGACTGTGAATAACAGGATAAAAAGAAAATAAGCTGTGGAATTTATTTCTTGAAAATGTTGCAATGTGAATACAGAGGTGCTATTATAATAATATAAAAGGTGCCACCGATAGACGGTTGCCCCATCAATTAATCAGTTTAGAAATAACCGCCGATCTTTGTTAGGGACACGGCGGTTATTTCTTTGCTTCTATGTAAGCTATCAGAAGAGGAATGATGATTGCAAGAATCATCAAAACCAGCGATAACAGTTCAAAGTCGCTCATTATCCATTCCCTCTTTCGTACTAAATTCCTGCAAGCAGGTTTCTATGTAATCAGAGGGTCACAGTCCCTCTGTAAGAGGGCAACCGCCTACCGTGTAGGGTAGCACCATTGTCATTATAGCAGAGTAATATTACGATAACAAGTATATTTGTGGTTGATTGAGAAAAAATAGTAACAGTTTAGTCCCGGCTGAACTGTTACTTCGGCGATACTTAAAAAAGAGAATTCTATTGACATAGAAAGCGTCGTTGCGTATAATAATATTATAAAGAAAAGTGTGCTTTTCTAGTGGGCTGACACTAAAATCGGATATGCTTACCAGCCCATAGCTGGCCGTTGGCAGACAACACTAAAATTAGCCACAAAGAGAGAGTATATAGCACTGTGGTGTTATTACTCTCTCTTTAAATTTATAGAAAATTATAGGGGTTTAAATGAAATTCGCCAAGGAAGAAGCGAGAAGGAATGTATTGAATTGCGCAAAGCAATCATAGAAGTGGTGTTTTATGAACGGAACTATCAGCATCTAACCGGAAATTTCTTATTAACAAGGAGCGGCCATGAAACTAACCTTCATTTCTAACTACATCAATCACCATCAAATCCCTTTCTGCAACGGTTTATTCCAGGAGCTGGGAGAGGATTTTACCTTTATACAGACGGAGCCTATGGAGGAGGAGCGGGTGCGGATGGGCTGGGCGCTGGATGTCGGGTCCATTCCCTATGTGCATCTGCTTTACGAAGAGGAGGAGATCTGCCGGGGTCTGATTGACGGCTGTGATCTGCTGCTGGCCGGGTGGATGGAGAACGAAGAGGTGATCGAAAAGCGGCTCGGCAGCGGAAAGCCGGCAATCCGTATCAGCGAACGGATATACCGGGAAGGGCAGTGGAAGGCCATATCCCCAAAGGGGCTGCTCCACAAATACCGGGAGCACATCCGGTATCGGAACAAGCCGGTATATCTGCTGTGTGCAGGGGCCTATGTGGCTTCGGATTTTTCCCTGATCCATGCATATCCGGGGAAAAAGTTCCGCTTCGGTTATTTCCCGGAAAAAAAGGAATATGCCGGCGGGGAACTGGAACGGATGAAAGGATCGGGCGAGGAGATACAGCTTGTGTGGGCCGGCCGCCTGATGCCTTTGAAGCATCCCGAATTCGTGGTGAGGCTGGGCGGGGATTTAGCGCGGATGGGTTATTCTTTTCATATTCATCTCATCGGCAGCGGGGAGATGGAGGAAACGATACGGCAGGATATCCGAAGCATTGGGCTGGAGGAGCGGATTACCATGTATGGGTTTCTGGAGCCTGCCCGGGTAAGGGAGAGAATGGAAAAAAGCCATATCCATCTTTTTACCAGCAATCATCTGGAAGGCTGGGGAGCCGTGGTGAATGAAGCCATGAACAGCGGCTGCGCCGTGGTGGCAAACCGGGAAGCGGGAGCGGTTCCTTATCTCATAGAACATGGGAAAAACGGCATGATTTACTCCGGCGGAAGCTATGAGGAATTCCGGGAGGCTGTCTGCTTTCTGATGGAAAACGGAGAGGAAAGAAGAAAGATGGGACAGAGAGCCTATGAAACGGTCTCCCGTCTCTGGAATGCGGAGAATGCGGCAAAGCAATGCCTGCGGTTTTATGAAAACCTGCAGGAGGACAGGGTGGAACCGCCCTGCGAAGGGCCGTTCAGTGTGGCTCCTGTCATATGGCCGGGAAGAAAGGGGAAAGGGCTCCATAAGGTCTGCTTGTCGTATAATGGCCGGTCTACTTCCCGATATGCCTCGTTGCCGTCAGCCAACGAAGCTGCCGCATCGTCTCCTTCCTCCGCCTTGCCTATCGGGAAATATCCACAGCCATTCTTGCGGGAACAAACGTTATGGAGCGCTGGAATGAGAGAACCGCTTATTTCTGTCATTATCCCGATTTATAATATAATGGACTGTCTGGAACGCTGTGTGGAATCGGTGTGTGCCCAAACGTACGGAAATCTGGAAATCCTGCTGGTAGACGACGGGTCTACGGACGGCACTGCCCGGCTGTGTGATGAGCTGGCCCGCAGGGACGGGAGGATCCGGGTGTTCCACAAACCCAATGGAGGTTCCTCCTCCGCCAGGAATTATGGAATAGAACGGGCGGAGGGAGAATATCTTGGTTTTGTGGACAGCGACGATTATATCGAGCCGGAAATGTATGCCCGGCTGATGGAACAGGCGCAGAAGGGCGGCTGGCAGATGGTGCAGGCCTCCAGAGATGAAATCGGTGAAAATGGGGAAAAGAGGCCGGATGTATGCCGGCCGCCCGAACAGATTTGTTTTATGACCAGCGAAGAATTCCTGCGTGAACTGTTGCTTCACAGAGGAGACTGCTCCTTCTGCACCAAGCTCACCTCCAGAAATCTGTTGGGAGACAGGAGATTCCCGGAGGGCGAACTGAATGAGGACTTTTTCCTTCTGGTAGAGCTTCTGCAGGAAAACGCCGGCGTCTGCATCCTCCCCCTGCAGCTGTACCATGTATATTACCGGATAGGAAGCAATACCAGGAAAAAGGATAAAAAATGTTTTTCCCGGGTTTTTGTAGATATTGTGCGGAATGCGGATTATGTGCAGGGCGTGGTGGAAAAGAAATATCCGGCTCTTGCAGAGGAAGCAGTCCGTTTCGGACTGTACCAGAGACTGGATTACCTGCTTCATATACCGGTGGAACAAATGGTTTCCGGCGATCCTTTTTATACGGCAGTTAAAAAATACTGCCGGGCCCATACGCCAGATACCATAAAATCACCGTATTTAACCCGAAAACAAAAGATTTACCTGCTGCTCTTATCTGCCGCTCCCAAGACGGTGCGCAGATTACATGGCGTGGTGATGAGGCTGAGAAAGTCAAATACCCCGCCGCAGGTATAAGCCGGGGCGGGAAAGGGAGCTGTGAATGCTTGATTTTGCGGAGATTGATAAATATAAGGAAAATAACCGGATAGAAGCAAAAAGGGCCCAGGGCGGCTTTCCCCAAAGCCTGTGGGAGACCTATTCCGCATTTGCCAATACCGTAGGCGGCGTAATATTGCTGGGAGTGGAGGAACTGCCGGATAAATCCTTCTGCCCTGTCAGGCTTCCTTCCCCGGAATGGCTCTTGGAGGAATTCTGGAGAAGAGCCGGGGATACGCAGGTGGTCAGCGCCAATATCTTAACCCGGGATCAGGTCCGTATTGTGGAGGCATGGACGGGAGGGACAGGCAGTAAGGATAATGCAGACGAAAAGGAACGAATCGTAGTAATCGAAGTCCCCCGCGCGGACCGGAGGAAAAAGCCGGTATTCATAGGAAGCGATCCCTATATGGGTTCTTATCGAAGAAACGGGGAAGGGGATTACCGCTGTACCAGGGAAGAAGTGGAAAGCATGCTCCGGGACGCTGCGATCCTTTCCCAGGACGGCCGGGTTTTCCCGGATATGGGAACCGAAGCCCTGGATGAAACAACGATGGATCACTATCTGCAGGCATATTTTGACTATCACAGGAAAGCCTCCCGCCCGGTGCTTCCTGTCCCCAAAGAAACGTTATTTGAAGAACTGGGGGCTTTGCAGAAAGACCAAAAAGGGGAATACCACGTCACCGCGGCCGGCCTTCTCCTGTTCGGTAAGAATGCCCGGATAAGGGAGAAATTTCCCCGCTTCTGCCTGAAGTACGAAGAACCGGAAAAAGATTGTTCCCTGCAAAACGGTTCCTCCGAAGGCAGTACGGAAGAAGGCTGTGCGAATCTGTTTGCCTTTTTCCGCCTGGCTTCCATGCGCATATTGGCGGATACCGGCCTTTTCGGTTTCCAGGATGCGAAAGAGAAAGCCCATAAAAGGATACAGGAAAACCTGGCAGAAGGAATCCGGGAAGCCCTCGCCAACGCCCTCAGCCATGCGAATTATTACGATCGGAACGGTATTTTAGTCCGCAAAGAAAAAGAACAGATCCTGATAGCCAACCCCGGGGATATGCGCGTCGATGCACAAGCTGTGTTAAGAGGCGCCGCACCGGATGCAAGAAATGAAAGAATCAGCAGTATGTTCCACCTCATAGGGATAGGGGAAGGTACCGGAAAAGGCCTGGCGCGAATCCGCCGCATCTGGGCCGGGAAGGGCTGGAACAGCCCCAGGCTGCTTGAAGAATTCAATCCCGACCGGGTAGTCCTGATCCTGCCCCTCACCGGGAATGAAGAAGCCAGAAAGGAACTGCACCAAAAAGGCCGCCGGGAATACCTGGAAGCCCGCACCCTTCCCAGACTTCTCGATTACCTCACCGATCATGTCCAGGCGGATCTCCCCCGGCTTGCACAGGCCCTGGACATATCTGAAGAAGAAGCCCAAAGCTGTATTGACCTCCTTCTTAAAGAAGAAATCATAGTATCCCAGGAGAATAATCCGGATCCTCTATACCGCCTGAAAGACTAAAAATAAAGTCATTCCCTATACCGGTAACCGGAAAAGCAATCTGCACCCCTCCCGGAAGCCCCACATTGCATTAGCCCCGCCGCTATGATATAATGCCGTTAGGAAAAAGGAATAGACTGTCTGAAAAATTGGGAGACTATACACAAACGGAGGAAAGTTCATGTTAGATAATAAAACCATACTGATTACAGGCGGTACCGGCTCGTTTGGAAAAAGCTTTACCAAATACGTACTGGCCCATTATAACCCCAGGAAAATTATTATTTATTCCAGAGATGAGTACAAGCAGTTTGTCATGCAGAATGAGTTCAAAGAATACGAATCCAAAATGAGGTATTTCATCGGGGATGTAAGAGATAAGGAACGTCTCAAAAGAGCTTTTGAGGGTGTGGATTATGTCATTCATGCGGCTGCGCTGAAGCAGGTGCCCGCCTGCGAATATAATCCCAACGAAGCGATCCGTACCAACATTAACGGTGCCCAGAATGTCATCGATGCGGCTCTGGATACCAATGTGAAGAGGGTGGTGGCCCTTTCCACGGATAAAGCGGTAAATCCGGTGAATCTGTACGGAGGAACCAAACTGGTAAGTGATAAGCTGTTTGTGGCAGCCAATGCCTATGCGGGGAACAAGGACATCAATTTCTCCATTGTGCGCTATGGAAATGTGGCGGGAAGCCGCGGATCCATCATCCCGGTGTTTGCAAATATTATTAAAAACGGCGGCACTGAGCTTCCTATCACCGATTTCCGTATGACACGGTTCTGGATCAGCCTTACGGAGGGCGTGGAACTGGTGATCAAAGCGCTGACGGAAGCAAAGGGCGGGGAAACCTTTATCAGCAGAATCCCTTCCTTTAAGGTGACGGACTTGGCCGAGGCTATGCTGCCCGGCTGCAAAATGAAGGAAATCGGTATCCGTCCGGGAGAAAAGCTTCATGAAATCATGGTTACCACGGAGGATTCTTTTAATACCTATGAATATGATAAGCATTTCATAGTCTATCCCCAGGTGGTATTCAATGACAGACAGGTACCGGATATGAGCGGAACCAAGGTGCCGGAAGGCTTTTCCTACAGCTCCGGAAACAATACCGAATGGCTTACCGTAGAGGATATCAGAGAGCTTCTTAAAACGGTGGATTTGGAAAAATAAAGAAAACAGGCAGAGGGGGCCCGCAGGGTTTCTTACTCTTACGGGCGACCGGAGGAGAGGGGGCTTCGGAAGGGCACCCTCCTTTTGCGTTCGGGAAAGGACAGGCATTATGAAAGAAGATATGAATAACATTCCTGCTATAGACGGCGGTAGGCCGGTAAGGGATACCAAGATTTTTTATGGACACCAGTATCTGGATGAAGCGGATTACCAGGCGGTTCTGGATGTCCTGAAAAGCGATTATCTTACCTGCGGACCCAAAATAGAAGAGCTGGAGGACAGGCTGTGCCGGCTGACAGGAGCCGGACATGCCGTGTCGGTGAGCAATGGGACGGCAGCCTTACATATCGCCTGTCTGGCGGCGGGTGTAGGGCCTGGAGATGAAGTCATAACCACCCCCATTACTTTTGCCGCCTCTGCAAACTGCGCGCTGTACTGCGGGGCAAAGCCGGTATTTGCGGATATCAATGATAAAACCTATGAAATCGATCCGGACAGTGTGGAAGGCTGCATTACCGAAAAAACAAAGGCGGTGGTGGCAGTGGACTATACCGGGCAGTCTGCCGATCTGAGGGCGCTTCGGAAAATCTGTGATGCCCGCGGCCTTATCCTGATTACGGACGGCGCGCATTCCATCGGTACTTTTTATGAGGGGAAACCTACCGGATCCATTGCGGATATGACCACCTTCAGCTTCCATCCGGTAAAAACCGTAACAGCGGGGGAAGGCGGGGCGGTAATGACCGACAGCGACGAGATGTACAAGCGTCTGATGCTGTTTGGCAGACATGGGATTACCAGAAACCCGGACTGGATGGAAAATCCCCCCGACGGCCCCTGGTATTATGAGCAGGTAGAACTGGGATATAACTATCGCATGACAGATATGCAGGCTGCTCTTCTCATCAGCCAGCTTGACAAGCTGGAAATGTTCAAAGCCCGCCGGAAGGAAATTGTAAAACGCTATAACGAAGCTTTTTCCCGGATTCCCCAGGTGATGGTGCAGGAGGAAATCCCGGAGTCGGATACCACCAGACACCTGTATATCCTGCGTATCAGACCCGAAACGCTGCGCATTGGAAGAAAAGAATTTTTTGAGGCGCTGGAAGCAGAAAATATCTGCTGTAATGTCCACTATATTCCGACCTATTATTTCCCGTATTATCAGAAGCTGGGATATAAAAAAGGATTATGCCCCAAAGCGGAGAAGCTGTATGAAGAAATTATCAGCCTTCCGCTGTATTACGGCATGAGTGACAAGGATGTGGGGGATGTGATTGCGGCGGTGGAGAAAATTGCCGCCTATTATGCAGAAAAAATATGAGGAAAGACAGAACCTGACGAATGGCTGAAGGAGAGAGTATGCAGACAGAAGAAAGGAAGAGCGGGGGAACGGGGAGGCATTTTGAGGATATAATCCCTGAAAGCAGAGGACGGATCTGGAATTTCCTTATCTGGGGCAGTGTTGTTTTTTTTACACTACTTTACCTGTCATTGATTTTTAATAATAATGTATGGACGGATGAAATATTCAGTATGAATCTGTTCCGTGAAAACTTCGGGAAGATTGTCAGGGATACGGCAGCGGATGTGCATCCTCCCCTGTACTATTTCCTGGGACGTTTTTTCCGGCTGCTGTTTGGGGAAAGCCTTCAGGTCCAGAAGGTACTGACCATAATCCCCATGAGCCTGACCTTGGTTCTTGGTGCTACCAAAGTCCGCCGGTTTTTCGGAAACGGCGTATCTTTTCTGTTTCTTATTTTTTTAGGCTGCATTCCCTGTTCCATGGAATATGCGGTACAGGTACGCATGTACTCCTGGGCGCTGCTGTGTGTGACTGCCTGTGGGCTTGCTGCCTGGGAAGTTTACAGGGAGGGCGGATGGCTTTCCTGGATTATGCTCAGTGTATCGGCGGTGGCGGCGGCATATCTGCATTATTTTTCTTTTGTGTCTGTAATTATTATTAACGGGCTCTTGCTTCTCGTCCTGCTTTTGACCCGGGATAACCGGAAAAAACTGGGGAAATGGTTACTGTATTCCCTGGCTATGGTGGCGGCATATCTGCCATGGCTGCCTTACTTTTACGCCCAGGTGACCAGAGTGGAAGCGGGCTACTGGATACCGCCTATTACGGCGGAAACTGTCTGGAGTTATTTTGAATGGGCCTTCGGCCTGGAACCCATCCCCCAGACTGCTTTTGTATACCTGGGAATTTCCCTGCTGGCCGGCATGTTCTGTCTGCTTCTTATGAAAAAAAAGGAGAGGGGAATGCGGGAAAAAGGAGGGTTTGCCCTTTTGTGCATGGCAGTCCCCGCACTTACGGCAGCGGTAGGAATTGTCCTTTCGTTGATAAAACAGCCCATTTACCGGGATCAATATGTGTTTCCGGCAATGGGGCTGTTCTGCCTGTTTCTGGCGATAGGATTTGGAAGGATCCGGAAAGAGGCGGCTGTCCTCCTCCTTGCGTTTGTGCTGTTTACAGGCGCTGTTTCCTACCGGGATGAATACCGGGCGGAGTATAAAGCCACACTGACGGATCAGACAGAGGAGTTCTTCCGGGAAAACCTGGGAGAGGACGATTTCGTGGTATATAATTATCAGGCGTATTACTTTAATTATAAGTATTATTTTCCGGAGGACAGGCTTTTTTATGTCCGGGATGTGGATTTGTCACAGGATTTTGATGAAATCTGGTTTTTGGATACGGATTTTGAATGGGATTTTGTCCCGGATCAAATCATCCCCTACAATCTGCAGATAGAATATGTGGGACATTATGGAATTGAATACAATGAGTTCGATCTCTACCGGGTGACCAAAGGGGGGAGTGCGGAATGAAACTGAGCGTTATTGTTCCTGTTTATAATACGGCAGGTGAGGGCAAGCTGGAGTATTGCCTGGATTCCCTGGTGAAGCAGACCTATAAGGATATGGAAATAATCGCTGTGGACGACTGCTCCACGGATCATTCCCTGGAAATCCTCCGGCGTTATGAAAGGCAATACCCGGAACGGTTCCGGGCGGTGCATTCCCCGGAAAACCGGAAGCAGGGCGGTGCAAAGAATCTGGGACTGTCCCTGGCAAAGGGAGAGTGGATTGGTTTTATTGACAGCGACGACTGGATAACACCGGATATGTATGAGGTCATGCTGGCCCGGGCGGAAGAAACCGGAGCGGATATGGTGGGCTGTGATTATTGCCTGACCCATGAACACAGCATGAAGGAGGGGCAGGTGGTCCCCAATAACAAGCCGTCACAAACAGGGGTGCTGGATCATGAGAAATATGCCTCCCTTATTCTGGACAGCGGAAGCCTGGTGGTAAAAATCTACCGGCGTGAGATTATCCTCGGCTGTGACAGCCGTTTCCCGGAAGGTATTTTTTATGAGGATAATGCCCTGGGGAATACCTGGATGCTGCGGGCCACGAACTTTGCTTATATCCCCAGGGCCATGTATTATTATTACCAGCATGAAGAATCCACCGTGCATACCATCACCCGGAAACGGTGTGAGGACAGAATGGAAGCCGGCCGTATCATGGTGGCGGAGGCAAAGAAATACGGATTCCTGGACGCATATTATAAGGAACTGGAATGCAGCTTCACAGTCCTGTTTTATGTGAATACCCTCTTTACTTATATGTTCGGCGTGAAAAAAAAGGAGCTGTCCTTCGTGAAGGCTTTGGGAAAAGAGATGCGTGATACGTTCCCCGGCTTTCAGGATAATCCGTACTACCAACAGCGTTTTAATGAAGAAGAGAAAAAGCTGGTGCGTCTGCAGCAGAAGTCTTCCCTGGGATTCATGCTTTATTTTTCCCTGTTGTGGGCATACCGGAATTTCAGGAAAGGGAACAAGAAATGAGAGCAGCATTGATAGGAGCGGGAGAAGAATCCCTTCATACGATACAAAAAGCACAGGAGCTGGGAGTCCGGGTGACGGCGCTGGATGGAAATCCCCGGGCGGCGGGCCTGGCGGCGGCCGATGAGGGCCTGACAGTGGATATAGCGGATGAAAAAGCTGTGCTGGAGGCGCTGCGGTACAGAAAGCCGGATTTTCTGATAACAGGGCCGATCGGCAGGTATCTGACAACTGCGGGAGCTGTGAATGATGCGCTGGGGCTTCCCGGAATCAGCAGGCAGGCCGCGGTGCTTTGTACGGACAAATATCTGTTTCATAGAAAGCTGCAGGAAAAGGGACTCAGGAACTGCCATTGCTATCTGCTTGCGGCAGGGGAACCAATTCCAAAAGATGCATTCGGAGAGCTTGATTTTCCTGCTATTTTAAAGCCCAGGTATGGTTCCGGCAGCAGGGGGATCTTTTTCCTGAAGGAGAGAGCGCAGCTGGAAGAGGCTTTGCCCGGGCTGTGTGCGGCGGGTGTGCCGGCGGGGGCCGGTAGAAAGCCGCAGGAGCTGATTCCGGAAGAGGATTATGTGCTGGAGGAGGCTGTGGGCGGCGTGGAATACGGCGTGGATGCCGCAATGGACGGAGATCGGTTTTGTATGATCCTGCTGCGCCGAAAGCTGCTGACGGCGCCGCCTGCCCGCCAGGCGGTGGGGTATCTCTCCATTGCTCCCGGGGGTAGCGGCGCGGATGCACGGCTTTGTGAGAGGGCGGAGGCTTACCTGTCTGAGGTGACCGCCCTGCTGGGACTGAAAAACTGTCTCCTGCATGCGGATTTGATGATAGGGGAAGACCATATTTTTGCCATAGAACTGTCGGCACGGCCCTCCGGCCATAATCTGCATAATCTCTTCACGCCTATGGCAACGGGGGTGGATATGGCCGGGCAGTATATCCGCAGCCGCTGCGGCATGGCCTGTTCTTATGTGCCGGAAAAGACGGAAAAGCTGATGATCCATTATTTCGATTTGGAAGAATGTCTCGTAAAGAGCGTACCGGAACCGGGCGGACTGAAGCTGCCGGAGGGGATTGTGCTGAGGGCCTGGAACTGTACCATCAAGCCGGGGGATTCGATGGAAAAGGTATCCACCGGGCATTCGCTTATGGGGCGGGGCTATTTTATCCTGCAGGCGGAAGAAGGGCTTCAACAAAGTGCGGACGAAACCGAAGGTATGCTGAAGCATGCCGCCGATGGGGTGCTTGGGCAGTTTGACGTGGAACGGTTATATTTTAAGAAAAAGCCGGAGATTTTTGTGGAAAATTGCCTTTGAACAGAAGGATAAAATCCGGTATAATAGGAATACAGCGTGTGGCATAACTGCGTAAATCCGGTTGACTGCCACACGTTTTTTTGTGTGTATGGGTAAGCCGGAGTAATCTAAGGAACCGTCCGGATTTGCCCGTACGGTTGCTAAAATAATTCTATAAGGGAATTCCGCGGCAGTATCGAACAATAGAATGCGCGGAATACAAAGCGTGTGGCCAGAGGCATAAATCCAGCTCTCAATGGCACGCGCTTATTTTTTTGCCGGGCTTATGCATACGGTCAGCGCACCGGCATGTATAGGGCTTGTATTCATAATCAGGAGGTTATTTAAAATGGAAGCAAAAGCAAATGCGTTTTTGGAAACGGAGAAAGTGGGCACTTTGATGGGCAAATATGCCGTGCCCTGTATTATTTCACTGCTGGTGGCGGCACTGTATAATATCGTGGATCAGATATTTATCGCAAATGCCGGTTATTTAGGTTCTTATGGAAATGCAGCCAATACGGTAGTGTTCCCGCTGACAGTGGTGGCGCTGGCGGCTGCCGTAATGATCGGAGACGGCTGTTGTGCTTTTGTAAGTATCAGCCTGGGGGCCAATCAAAAGGAAAATGCACACAGAAGCATCGGAAGTGCGGTAATTCTGTGTGTCCTGGCCGGCCTGGTGCTGACGGCTGTTTATTTTTTGTTCCGGGATCCCATCCTTACCATGTTCGGCGGAAGGGTCAATGAAGAAACCTTTCAATATGCCAAAGAATATTTTAGCTGCATTTCCATGGGGATTCCATTCTATATGTTCGGCCAGGCCATGAATCCGATCATCCGTTCCGACGGAAGTCCTAAATTCGCCATGGTTTCCACGTTGGCAGGAGCCGTAATCAATATAATATTAGATCCTCTGTTTATTTTTGTGTTCCGGTGGGGGATGATGGGAGCGGCGGTTGCCACGGTAATCGGTCAGGTAGTAACGGCGGCTCTGGCCGTTTGGTATTTGTTCCATATGAAGGCTGTCAGACTGGAAAAGAAGAGCTTTCATTTATCCGGAAGGCTGGCGGGAAAATTTCTTCCGCTGGGAATCTGCAGCTTTTTGTCACAGATTTCCCTTGTGGCGGCCATGGCGGCTATCAACAATATGATTCGCAAATACGGCGCCCTGGATCCGGTTTTCTGCAAGACGGAATATGCCCAGATTCCGATGGCGGTAGTGGGAATCGTCATGAAATTCTTCCAGATAGTCATTTCCATATCCGTGGGAATGGCGGCAGGCTGCATTCCCATAGTAGGGTATAATATCGGGGCAGGAAGAAAGGACAGGGCCAGGGCACTTTTTACCCGGCTGCTGACGGCGGAAGCGGTTGTGGGTGCGGTTGCTTTTCTTATTGTAGAGCTGTTCCCGCGGCAGCTCATTGCGGTATTCGGGGCAGCCAATGAAAGTGTATATTATACGGATTTTGCAGTGAAATCCTTCCGTATTTATCTTTGTATGATGATTTTCGCCTGTGTGAATAAGGCTACCTTTATATATTTACAGTCTCTGGGAAAAGCGTTTTTGTCAACGGCGCTCTCGATGGTGCGGGAGGTGGTGTTCGGTGTTGGTTTTGCCCTGCTGCTGCCGCTGTTATTCGGCCTGGACGGGGTATTGTATTCCATGCCGGTATCCGATATTCTTACCTTTCTGGTTTCGGCAGTCATAATCCGGTATACTTACCGGACATTAAAGGCAGACCCCTGTTTCATTTAAAGCGGCTGCCCGTTGATCAAATCCCAGGACAGCGGTGTACCCCTGCGGATATCGCAGGCCGCCTTCTGCCCCAGTATCTGCTCATAATACATGGTGTGCAGCCCGTTGCCCGGGCGGATGGAACGGACATTTTCGGAGGTCAGCGCTTCCCCGCGGGAAATATCCTGAACGGCAAAGAGCGAACGGGCGCCCTCGTGTTCAAGCTCCTGCTTGGGAGTGAGACGGAATTCCGGCGATCCCAGGGCTTTTTCCATGATACGGATATTCTTTACCATTTCGGCAAATTCTTCCGGCTCCATGGAGAAGGCTCCGTCGGGGCCTCCGTCACTGCGGCGCAGCGTCAGATGCTTTTCCACCATTTTAACCCCGAGAGCGATGGAACCGGAAGCAACGGCAGGGCCCATCGTATGATCGGAAAGCCCCATCAGACAGTCAAAGGCGGTTCCCAGGGTAGGAATCATATTCAGGTTGATATCCTCATAAGGGGTGGGATAGGAAGAAACACATTTCAAAAGCATGATGTCTTCATTTCCTTCCTCGCGGCATACCCGGAGGGCGCGTTCTATATCCTCCAGATGAGCGATTCCTGTGGCAAATATGACAGGCTTATGGAGGCGGGCAATCTTACGGATGAGAGGAATATCGTTGATTTCATAGGAAGCCAGCTTGTAGGCGGGCATATTCATAGATTCCATAAAATCTACGGCGGTAAAATCAAAAGGGGAGGAGAAACATTCCATTCCCAGCCGGTTTGCCTCTTCCATCAGCCGGGGCTGCCAGTCCCAGGGGGTATAAGCCTCCTGATACAGCTTGTACAGAGTGGTTCCGTCCCAGATGGTTCCCTGGGTGATTTGAAAACAAGTGTCCTCGCAGTCCATGGTTATGGTGTCCGGGGTAAAGGTCTGCAGCTTGACGGCATCGGCTCCGGCCTCCCTGGCGGCATGTATGATTTCCATGGCGCGGCCGTAATCCTGAAGGTGGTTGGCCGACATTTCGGCCACGATGAAAACAGGAGCGTCTTTACCCACTTTACGGGAGCCGATGGTAAAATTTTTATTCATCACAATTCCTCTCTTTCTGTGTAATTTTTCTGCATAAATTCTTTTACATCCCATTGATCACGGGCCTTAAACAACGAACCATCCCGATGTTCCACATAAACGGGCGGGAAATAATGGATAAAAAGAGGATTCAGACACATCGTATAACCGCCGGCTGTGTCATAAATAATTTGATCCCCGGGCTTCAGGGCGGGGCCGTCCGTTATTTCAAAAAGACGGTCATATTCCATACAGGTAAACCCGGTTACCCACTGGCTCTTTACCAGAGGGCGGCTGCCCGGATCATCCATATAACAGATATGATGGGGGTAGACATGCCTGGTCACCAAAGGGTTTAAGTTGGTCCGGCTGCCGTCGGTTACCAGGAAAGAACGTCCCCGGATTTCTTTGGTATCCTTTACGGAGGTCACAAAGGTGGTAGCCCTGGATATCAGGGAGACCCCGGGTTCCGCAATCAGTGTAGTATGCTCCGGATCGAATTTTGCACGCAGCTTCTGGCAGATGGCCGGAAAATAATCCCGGTAATCCGGCTTGTCCTCTCTGCCGCCGAAATAGCCGCCGCCCATATCCACATAGGAAAGGGTAAGATTGTATTCCTCTGCAATCCGGACAGCCATGCTGGCCAGAGCGGCATAGACATCCACAGTCCGCGACTGGGTGGAGGAATGGAGATGAAGCCCCGCCACCGTTACATTGGGAAGCGCGGATAACCGGAGAATAACCTCCTGCAGTTTTCCGTTTTCATAACAGTAACCGAAACGGCCGCCTTCTTCTTCCACGAGAACCTCTTTGGGACACAAAGCGGCAATGTCACAGTTTACCCGAAGGCCGACCGAAAACTGCCGCTGCGGATAAGAAGCGCTCAGTTCCTCCAGCCAGCCCGGTTCTTCGGTGGAATCCAGGTTAATATAGCCGTTTTCGGACAGTATCGTCTCAAATATTTTTCTGTCTTTGATAGGGCCGTTATAAATCATATGGGAATTCGGGAACCCAAGCTCTCTTACAAGCCGGTATTCCGTGTCGGAAACGATTTCCGCATAAAAGCCCTGCCCTTTCATATACTGGAGGAGCCAGGGAAGAGAATTGGTTTTTACAGAGTAGCCGACCAGGTGATTGGGTCCCCAGCTTTTGGTGAGGGCCTCCTTAAGCATGGAGGCATCTGTGTCCAGTCCTGCTTCCGAGATATAGTAATAAGGGGTCTGCAGTGTATCTGCGTTCATGGGTTTTCCTTTCTGTGTGGATATTCTATAGATTCCAATAACTGTTCCGTGCCTTCACAGTTACAGATTCTGCATATTGCAGTATTTTAGTTCTGCATATTGCAGTACTTTAGTTCTGCAATTGCCCAGTCTTCTTCCGTATCAATATCCTGAACTTCCATTTCCGGCATAGGCATAGGCAGGAGATCCTCCACATCCGTAGTGTTGTCCCGGAAAAAAGCATCTGTCCGGCAGGCATAGAACTGACCGCAGTCATGATACATTTTCTCCAAATCCTGGGAACGGGCGGAAAGGAATTCCGGGTACTTGCGGCGGATTCTTCCGTCTTTGAGGATTAGCCCTCTTTGGGGCGGATAAGAAAACGGGACTACGGGCATGACCGATTCCGCTTCCTCCAAAAGAGCCATGGCAGTCTGCAGTTTTTTGGCTGTAACAAAAGGCGCGGTAGGATAGATACAGCAAAAACGCTGGAAATAGATCCCCCGGCTCTTGTATGCCAGAAGAACCTCCCGGATGACATCATCGGTGGAAGCATAGTCGTCCGCAGTCTCGGCGGAACGCAGGAAAGGAACGCTGGCTCCGTACTCCCGTGCAACGGCGGCGATTGCTTCTTCGTCCGTGGAGACCATGACTTCGTCAAAAGCGCCGGAGGAGAGTGCGGCGCAAATGGAATAGCTGATGATAGGTTTTCCGCAGAAATCCCGCACATTTTTATGAGGGATCCTTTTGCTTCCCCCTCTGGCAGTAATGATGGCTACTGCTTTCGGCCGGCCGGTACCGGCAGGTGTTTCTAAGGCTGTGTTTAAAGTATCCATAAGTTAAGTCTCCTTATCTGAATCTGATCGTGATTGAAGCAGCAGTCCGGACAAGTCTGAACCGTTTCCGCACCCGGCCGATTTCATCGCTTCGCGACAGGCAGCCTGTTTCAGGAATCCAGCAGCCGGATCAGGGCATCGGCGATTCGGCCGGCGCCGTTTCCGTCTATCAGCCGGTGCATGGAAGATGACAGGCTTTTCCTGCCTTCATAATCGGACGCCAGCCGGTGCAAGGTCCGGCACAGGACGGATGGGAGATTAACCGCAGTACGCACATCCCCTGCATAAGGGACCGCCGCACAGGCCTCAAACTGCCTGGCTGTAACGAGCTGGTTATCCGCCATGGTAAAACTGACGGTGGGCACACCTGCCGCACATAGCTCACAGAGTGTGGTTCCTGCGGCTGATACGGCCAAATCGCAGCGCTGCATTAGGGCGGCCATTTGCTCCACATGCCCATGCAGGATAAACCCGGGATGGGAATGTGTCAGCTTCTCCAGGGCTTTCCGGCCGGAATGCATGGGGCCGGCGAGTATATGGCAGCGCCAGTCCCGGCTTACCGGGGATTCCAGCAAAAGGTTTACCAGGGATTCCGCCAGATGGCAGGGATCCGTACCTCCTGTGGAAATAAGCACCTCTCGAATCCGGGGACTGACTATGGGACGGATACCTGCGAATTGCTTCCGCAAAGGCGTATAGGCCGGGCCGAAAAGCGTCCATTCCGCCTTATGATAGAACGCAGGAGAGACGACGGCATCATAATTGATGAGCAAATCTACCGGATAATCAAAGGAATACAGATCATCAATATAAGCAGTTCTGGTCCTACATTTAAGCATTTCCAGATAGGCGGGAGTTATAAAGTAGGAATCCACTAAAATCCCGCCGATTGCGATCTCGGATAATAAAGACGACAGCGGAGCGGATTCCGATTCCGGGCACCGGTAATCGGTATGAAGAGGATAAATGGGAAACTCCTCTCCGGATTGGAAAAAGGATCGGAGCAGCCCGGCGCTTACCTCATCTGCCACTGCAAAAAATACAGACACCTCTTTATCATGCAGAGCCTGTGCCACCGAAAGGCATCGCATCAGATGACCGGTGGCAATATCCGGGTTCCCGTCCGTCCGTATAAGAATACTTTTTTTTATCCCCATAACCGCCTCCTGGCTGAATAGTTACGCTTATTATACCTTTTACACGCAAGATGGTAAAGAGGAAATGGGACAGCTTGCAGGAGACATGGAAAAGTGTTATACTGGCATCAGTTATCGGTTCACCGCACTTTATTCCTTTTCGGGCAGTCGTCGGGGGCAGGCAGGCTTGCTTTTGACGACTGTCTGCGGATCAGATATTGATTCATCGGGAACGGGGAATAAAGGGATGGAGGAGGACTGTGGGACAGGGAGGTCAAAGGGTTACCGTGCAGGGCATGTTGAATTATTGGAAAAAAAATAATGTGTGGATACTTGGTGCACTTGTTGGAAATATCACTTTTATCTGTATTTTCGGTATTCATGTGCTGAATGTGACCTATACGGACTGGCTTTTGGGCGGAGGGGATATTACCCAGAATTACCTTGGCTGGTGCTTTTTCAGAAACAGCGACTGGTTTTTTCCCATTGGCCTTATGGATAATGCTTCCTACCCGAATACGGTATCTGTTATCTTTACGGATTCCGTACCGTTATTCGCTGTTTTTTTTAAATTGTTCAGGGCGGTTCTGCCGGACAAATTCCAATATTTCGGGATCTGGGCCATGCTGTGCATGGGTGCCCAGGGAGCTTTTGGTGCTCTGTTGATTTATCATTATGTGAAAAAGAAAGCGGAAGCCGTTGTGGGCAGTCTGCTGTTTGCCATTACTCCGGTGATGCTGGGGCAGATGTCGCTGAATCTGGCTTTGGGAGCCCAGTGGCTGATCCTGTTGTCTTTGTATCTGGGAATTTACAGGCTGGAGATGACAAAGAAAAAGTATATGATATCATGGGGGATTGCCGGCCTGCTTGCAGGAAGCATCCAGCTATATTTTGTACCGATGTGCGGCTTTATTCTTTTGAGCTTTCTGCTTGCCGATATTTTACAGCGAAGGAAGTGTATAAAAAATCTGCTGGCTTTTTTGGCTTACATAGGTGCTGCAATAGGGGTTATCGCCCTTTTGGGGGGATTTTCCCATAAGCATTTACCGGATACCACCCTGCTGGGGCAGTCCGGCTTTAATTTCAACGGTCTGTTGAATCCCCAGGGCTGGTCCCAGGTGTTAACGGATCTCCCCGTATATGGGGTGAATTCCTCGGAAGGCCTTGCTTATCCCGGTACGGGAATCCTGCTTACGCTGTTTGCGGGGGCGTTGGCCTGGGTGCTGCACTTTATATATAAGTTCTTTATCAAGAGGGAAAAAGAGCCGTTTTCCTTTCAATGGAGCTGGGAGGAAAATGGGATTGCTTATCTGATACTGGTGGTTATTTGCGTTTTTGTGGCGCTTTCCCCCAAAGCGGCTTTTGGAAGTGATCTTATCTGGAATCTGGAGCTTCCGTCCTGGCTGGCTTCTCTATGGCAGCGGATTGGCAGCAGCGGACGTTTTATCTGGCCCGTGGTTTTCCTGGTTATCCTGGGAAGTGTGGTATGGATGGAGAAGAGAATGCCATGGGAAGCCATAGCGGCGTTGCTTCTGGTGATATTCGGCGTCATTCAGATCGTTGACGGGAAATGGCAGCTGATGCAGAGGCAGGTGCAGTTCGGGACAGATTATACTTATGAAAGCAGGCTGGAGGATGAACGGTGGGAAGAATGGGCGGCGGATGATAGTCTGAAGCATGTGGTTTTTGTTTCCTATATGCTGGATGATGAGGATTTGATGTACAGTCTGAGTGTTTTTGCCGCCCAGAACGGTATGACGGTAAATTATTTTAATTATTCCTGTCAGACGATACGCAGTCTGGCGGCGGAGGATCTGATTGATGAGATGGTTCATGTGAGGGAGGACACTCTGTACATTTATAAAGGGACGGATGAAGGACTTTGTATAAATACACGGATGGAGTATGAAGAAATGGATGGAGTGATTGTTGGCACGGTGAAATGATTTATGGGAACTGTGAAAGGACTGAACAGTTACCATTTATGCTGCGTATGGTCTGTAAAGGCCGGACATAATATGTGAAGTGCAGGAGAGTGACAATGGAACAGGTAATGACAGAGAATGGTTCGTTATGGGAAAAAAACAGAGTATGGCTGCTGGCCGCTTTTCTTGGAATGATAACCTTTATATGTATTTACGGAATCAGAATCCTGGATTTTACTTATGATGACTGGCTGCTGAATGGGGGGGATCTGTCTCAGCATTATCTGGGCTGGTGTTTTTTCAGAAACAGTGACTGGAGTTTCCCGGCAGGACTGATGGATAAAATCGCATATCCTAACCATGTATCAGTCATTTTTACAGACTCTGTTCCTCTGCTCGCCCTTTTTTTTAAAAGTCTCGGGAAATTTTTGCCCGATACCTTCCAGTATTTTGGGATGTGGGGAATTTTATGTTTTGGATTGCAGGGGGCTTTCGGTGCGTTACTGATTCGTCATTATAAGAAGGACGAGGTAACAGCGATTATGGGAAGTCTTTTTTTCGTTATTACACCGGTTATGATATACCGGATGTTTATGCATACGGCGCTGGGAGGCCAGTGGCTCCTCTTGTTTGCATTTTGGCTGGGGTTGGAGAGAAATCATCTGTCACCGGTTAAAAAGGTGGTTTTATGGACATTCCTGGGCTTCCTCTGCGGAAGCATCCATCTTTATTTTGTGCCCATGTGCGGACTCATCATGTGTGCTTTCCTTTTGGAAGAGTTGATCCAGAAAAAAAATCTGTTCCTGTGCCTGCTTTCAGGAGCCGGATATTGCGCAGCCGTAGTAACCACCGTCTATCTGCTGGGGGCTTTTCTCATGATCATCAGTTGGATGCAGGCGGGTTAGGACAGTTTAGTTTTAATCTCAATGGGTTAATTAATCCGCAGGGATGGTCAAGGCTGCTGCCGGATCTACCGCTTTATGGGGATGGGGCCGGGGAAGGACTGGCATTCCTTGGAATCGGGATATTGATTTTGTTGGTAATCGAAGGGATATCTTTTGTAATTTTTTTCGTAAGGAATAAAACGAAAGAAAACGACGGAGAGCGCTCCGGCAGCACGCAGGAAAGATATGGAAATGGTATTGCATATATACTGATAGGTGTATTATCATTAGTGGTATCTTTTTCCCATCAGCTGGCATTAGGGAGCCGTGTTATATGGGAGATACCCTATCCGGATAAATTAATATCCTTATGGGGAATGTTCCGTTCCAGCGGACGCTTTATCTGGCCGGTGGTATATGCCCTGACATTGTGTGCCGTTGTTATGTGGGATCGGATATATAAAAAGAAAAGGGCCGCTGTAATCATTTTAGGGTTGCTGCTTATGGTACAGGTTTGGGATTCTTTTCCCCAGCTAAAGATGAGGAATGATGAATTTGGCAGAGAACAGATATATGAAAGCGGACTGACGGATGAAAAATGGAGTGAGTGGGCCGGGAATAAGGAACATCTGGTATTTGTATCCTATATTATTGAAAATCAGGGACTTCTTTACAGCTTAAGCGATTATGCTGTGAAAAATGAAATGACGATAAATAATTTTTATCTGGCTCATTCGGCGGCCAGATCCGATATCAATAAAGCGCTGGAAGAGGAGTTACAGCATCCGCAGAAGGACACCTTGTATATTTATAAGATAGAAGATGAAAATTTATGCAAGCAGTACGGGATGGAGTATATACAGGTTGACGGCATTATTGTGGGTACTGTGAAGTCAGGTACCCCGCAGTAAGCTGACGGGGTATCTGGTCTTCGCTCCGCTTAGATCGATGCCGCGGGAATGAAAAAAGAAAAGGAATGAAAGATATATGAATGAAAAGGGAGATATCCTGAAAATCCTGAATGATAAGATACCGTTTACGATGAAGGTATGTTTTCTCTCCGGTATGATATCGGGACTGCTTATGCATGCTTATATGCTCACAAATAAATTACCGAACTGGGACGATATCAATAATGTGGGCAGCTATGCGGTGGGAGCGGAATTCGGACGATGGTTTCTTAAAATTGTCCATCTTTTAACCGGGAAGTGGAGTGTCCCCTGGCTGAGCGGAATCTTTGCGATTGTCCTCATTTCTGCGGCGGCCTGCTTCGTGGTGTCTGCTTTGGGGCTTAAAAGCGTCACGTCGGCGGTGCTTATTCCGGTAATGATGTTATCCTTTCCCAGCATGTGCAGTCTGTTTACTTTCATGTTTACGGCTGATTGTTATGCGGTGGGGATTTTGCTCTCATGTGCCGGTGCCTGGTTTATCAGGAAGTATAAATACGGTTTCCTGCCGGGAAGCGTGTGTCTGGTTTTCTGCATGGGAATTTATCAGGCGTATTTATGCCTTGCCCTGGGGATACTGGTAATGGGCCTTTTCCTGGATATGCTGGAGGAGGAGAGCAAGGCCGGTATCGTTTTCCGCAAAGGGATTAAAGCGTTCGTGGCGGCCTGCATATCTGTCGTGCTGTACACGATTATTTCCCGGATGATATACCCTCAGCTGGACGCTTATAATGGTCTGGAGAATATGGGAAAACTGGATTTAATCCGGCTTCCCAGGTTGATTTTACGATCGTACAGATGGGTGGCGGAATATTTTATCCTGAAGCCGTTCTCTTTTATTACAGGGACCGCCTGGGTGTTGAATGTGGCTGTCTGCCTCCTGACTGCCGGACTGGTAATCGCTTTTTTTGTAAAAAAAAGATTCTACAAAAATGTGTGGACGGTTCTGCTTTATGGTTTCCTTACCATGATGGTCCCTCTGGCGATGGGCTCCATCATTATTATGGCCCCTGATGCCAGTGTCAGCATGCTGATGCTTTATCAGTATCATATTTTATATGTGTTTTTGGCGGCACTTCTGGAAAAGAGCCAGGATACGGAAACCGGGCTTTTCCTGGCGGCGGGTAAGATAAAAACGGGACGCCTGCTGGCCTGTGTGATAACGGTTGTGATTCTGCTGGTAGGATATCAGAATTTTGTGGTAACCAATCAGGCGTATTTCCGTATGGGAATCGCTTATGAAAGGGCGTATGCTTATTATAACAGGATTATGGAACGCATTGAGGCCACGGAAGGTTATAGCCCGGGACAGCCGTTTGCTCTGATTGGAGAATATGGGCTGAGTGAAACGCCGGATTTACTGGGCAGCTATTCCCTTGACGGAGACAGATTTGAGGATCTGTCCGGGGTGGCCAAGGAAACGGGACTCCTGACCAGCGGTGTCCGCCACAATTTCATGAAGACCTACATCGGCGTGGAAATGCCGGATGTGAGCGAAGAAACGGTTAATGCCATCAAAGAAACCGAAGTGTATAAAAACATGCCCACTTATCCTGCCGACGGCTGTGTGAAGCAGATAGAAGGCGTTTGGGTGGTAAAGACCTGCGAGGAAACGAAAGGGTGAAGAAAGGGTGTAGATAAAAAAGTTTGGCGTCCCCCGGCCCTGCTTCCCTGTGCGGCCTGTTGCCCTGCAAGGTTCCTTCCAGGGGACGCTTCCGCTCGGATAATCACGCAGCGGTACTAAGGCTGCAAAGGACGCAGCCAAAGGACCGGCGTGCTTATAACGCCCCTTTCAGGAATCCTTGCAGGGAAGCAGGCCGCACAGGGAAGCAGGGCCGGGGGATGCCAAACTTTTTTATCTACACCCGTGAAGAAACAGTAATTTGCTTTTTGACAGCAATGTATGGTAAAATATAACGAATTTTAAGAAGGAGCAGCAGCATGAAGGAGAGAATCTATGTCTGCCATACTTTTTATCATGTATATATTGCCTGTCTGAAGGAATTGGACCTGCCCGGTGCAAAGAGGGGACAGGCTGCCCTGGTGTTGAGTACAATGTCCAATGATTTTGGGGATTTGAAGGCCAGGGCGGAGTGTTCCGGCCTTTTCCGGCAGGTTTTTATTTTTGATGAAAAAGAAGAGCATTTTTTTCCTGTCCTTGAGAAGTATCACAGGAACCGGGGAAACCTGCTTTTGCATATGTTGTCCAGGATGCGGTTCTGCAAGCTTCTGGGAAAGCTTCAGGATCCGTATGTTCCGGTGGATTTCCGGCAGTATCAGGACATTTATGTATTCTGCGATTCCGACCCAATCGGATATTACCTGAGCTGGAAAAAAATTTATTATCATGCCCTGGAGGACGGCCTTGACTGTATCCGGTATTATGATACCGCCAGATATGATAACCGGGGGCATTTCCGGCTGAAGGCCTTTCTGGCATCCAAAAACCTGATTTTCATCCAGAACGGCTGGGGAAAATATTGTCTGGATATGGAAGTGAATGATATTTCCGTCCTGGATTACCCCTGTCCTAAATATGTGGAATGTCCCAGGGAGAAGCTGGCGGAACGCCTGACGGAGGCAGATAAGGACTGTCTTTTGGGCATTTTCCTGGAAAATAAAAAGAAACTGGTGGAACAGCTGGCACAGGGGGATAATCATGAAAATAAGATTCTGGTTCTTACGGAGCCGTTGTGTGATTTGAAAACAAGGGAACGGATATTCCGTGATATTATCGGGCTTTACGGCAAAGGATCACAGGTGATCCTGAAGCCTCATCCCAGGGATGTTCTGGACTATGAGGCGCTGTTTCCGGACTGTGTGGTGCTGTCCGGCAGTTTTCCTATGGAAATGATGAATTTTCTGCCGGATATCCATGTGAAGAAGGTGATTTCCGTATTTACGGTGCCCTCCTCCATCCGGTTTGCTGAGGAAACGGTATTTCTGGGTGAGGATTTCATGGATAAATACGAGGCCCCGGAAATCCACAGGCAGAATGAGCAGATAAAGTAGAAAGGCAGTAATTGCATACTATGAAGAAGATTTTAAAAAAAATGAACGTCCTCCTTGATGGAAAGCAGAAAGTCAAAATGGGCGGAATCGTAGTTCTGATGATTATAGGAGCCATTCTGGAAGCCTGCAGTATCGGTCTGGTAATCCCTGTAATCACCACGCTTCTGGATCCGGAGGCGGTGAAGGGAGAAGGGTATCTGGGGAATGTTTACCGGTTCCTGGGGTTGGAAAGTACTTCCCAGTTTACCATCGTTATGCTTGTTGCCATTATTGCCGCTTTTGTACTGAAGAATATCTTTTTATATTTTCAGAATGTGGTGCAGCTGCGTTTTGTTTATACCAATCAGTTTTCCACGTCCCGGAGAATGATGATTAATTTTATGGAGCGTCCCTATGAATATTATCTGAATGCGGATACGTCCGTTATCCAGAGGAGTATTACCTCCGATGTCAATAATATGTACGGGCTTATTCTTTCTTCCCTGCAGCTTGTAAGCGAAATGATTATGTTCGTTGTCCTGGTCATTGTGCTTATGACACAGGATCCCCTGATGATTTTTACGATTGCCCTGCTTTTGGTGGCGGTGCTCTTGATTATCAAGTGCATTCTGAAGCCTATCATGATTAAGGCAGGAGAAGATAACCAGGAGTATTACAGCGGTCTGTACAAATGGATCGATCAGTCTGTAATGGGAATCAAGGAAATTAAGATCGCGAATAAGGAAAATTATTTTATCAACGAATATTCCAAATGCGGGGCCGGCTATGTGGATGCGGTCCAGAAATATAATATCTATAATGCAACACCCCGTCTTTTAATAGAAACTGTCTGTATTGCGGGCCTGGTCCTGTATCTGATCATCCAGATAGCTTCCGGGAAAGAGGTGACGGCGATGATTACCCAGATCGGCGTATTTGCGGTAGCTGCCATGCGTCTGCTTCCCAGCGCCAACCGGATTAACAATTATCTCACCTCCATTTCCTATTTTGAGCCTTTTTTCATGGGAGTCAGTGATAACCTGCAGGAGGAAATCAATGACAGGAGCGTCAATTATTCCGCACAGGCATATGAGGCGAGAAAAGAAATATGCAAGCTCCCTGTCCGGGAAAAAATTGAACTAAAAGGTATCGTCTATAAATACCCGAATACGGAGGTGCTTATTTTTGACCATGCGGATATGGTGATTCCGGTAGGCTGTTCGGTTGGCGTGGTGGGCACCTCCGGTGCAGGAAAGACAACAATTATCGATGTCCTCTTGGGGCTTCTTACGATTCAGGAGGGCCGGATCCTGGCTGACGGCGTGGAAGTCAGGGAACACTATGAGGAGTGGCTGAAAAATATCGGCTATATTCCCCAGACTATTTTCATGATTGATGCATCCATAAGAAAGAATGTGGCTTTTGGTGTCCCGGATGAAGAAATCGATGATAATAAGGTATGGGAGGCGCTGAAGGAGGCCCAGCTGGATGAATTTGTGAGGGGACTGCCGGAAGGTCTTGACACAGGAATCGGGGAGAGGGGGATCCGCCTTTCCGGCGGTCAGAGACAGCGTATCGGCATTGCAAGGGCTTTGTTTGAGGATCCGGAGGTTCTGGTCCTGGATGAGGCGACTTCTGCGCTGGATAATGAAACGGAAGCCGCAATCATGGATTCGATTAACCGGCTTCACGGAAGGAAAACACTGGTTATCATCGCCCACCGTCTGCAGACAATCGAAAAATGTGATATGGTTTACCGGGTGGAAAAAGGCCGGATTGCAAAAGAAAGATAAGCGGTTTGTTACAAAAACGGCAGAAAGGAGCGGCAGTGACAGCAGGAAAAAAAAGACTGGCGAATTTTGAATTACTACGTATGCTTGCAATGCTCATGGTGGTTACCATGCATTTTCTTTCCCGTACAGGCAGCCTGCCTGAAGCGGGGCAGGAGCTGACGGAACGGACGGCCGCGGCTATCCTGATAGAAGCCTTCTGTATCATTGCGGTAAATGTATATGTGTTTATCAGCGGTTATTTTCTGTCCGAAAGCGGTTTTTCCCTGAAACGTCTGCTGCGGCTGCTGTGCCAGGTGCTTTTTTATACGCTGCTGATTCCTCCCGTACTGGTGCTGGCGGGGATACTGGAGCCATCCCAAATCAATATTTATTATATCTGGCAGACTTTGTTTCCTGTGGAATCGGGTCATTATTGGTTTGTTACGGCCTATGTGGTCATGTATCTGTTTTCTCCCGTATTGAATGCAGCGGTGCGGTGCATGACCAAAAAACAGCTGCAGATCACGCTGGCAGGCCTTTTTTGTTTTTTCAGCCTGGGGAAAAGTGTGAGCATTCTGTTGTTTGCCGCGGACAGATTCGGGTATGATTTCGGCTGGTTTATCTGCCTGTATCTGACTGCCGCGTATGTACGCAGGTACGGGATTGCTTTTTTTGATAGAAAATACGCGGGAATCGGGGTTTATCTGGGTTCCTGTACGGCGGTAGCCTTACTCACCCTGGCTGCACTGGCGGTCTGCCGGAAAACGGGGGCCCTGGAATATTATGTATCGGTACCTTTTCATTATAACTTCCTGTTCTGCCTGACCGGAGCGCTCGGTCTGTTTATGGCTTTCTCCAGGCTGGAGATACGCCCGGGGAAGTTATCCGCCTGGATCTGCCGGCTGTCCCCGGCAATGCTGGGGGTATATTTAATCCATGAGCATATGGATATCAGCGCCCGCTGGACGGGCTGGATCATCGGGACGCCGTCGGAGCATCTCATGGGTTACCTGATACAGCTGGCGGAAAGTGTGCTTCTGGTTTTTCTTGTGTCTATGACGGTGGATTTGATCCGGGCAAGGCTTTTTCTGGCGGCGGAACGGCTGCTGGGGAAAACGGCCTGGGGGAAAAAATGTGCTGCCGCCATTGGACGTGCGGATGAAATCATGAAGAATTAGGTAACTGTGAAGGGACGGAACCGTTACAAAGGAGCTTTATGGGAAAACAGTGGAGTCACTTGAAAAAATATAATAATATTCTTGAAAGGTATCTGTTTCCGTTATTTCTGCTGATTTATCCCCTGCTTTGGATGAATCAGGGGATTGATGTATCGGATCCGATGTACAGCCTGACGAATTTCCGGTTCTTCCCTCAAATGGAAGGAAGCTGGGCGCTGGCAACCTATCTTGCCAATGTGGCCGGCTGGCTTTTGATGAAGCTTCCCTTTGGCGGTACGCTTCTGGGAATGAATTTCTATACCAGGCTTTTTATCAGTGCCATGGCTTTGCTTTCCTATTATTTCCTGAAAGGGAAAATGCCGGCCTGGATTGCGTTTGCAGGAGAAATCATTGCCGTCAGTTTTTGCTGGTGCCCTTCTACGATTCTGTATAATTATCTTACTTATTTTCTGTTTCTTGCCGTCTGCATTCTGTTGTACAGGGGACTTATATGGAACCGGAAAAGCCTGCTTATCGGGGCCGGTATATGTCTGGGCCTGAATGTCATGGTACGTACTCCCAATATAGCGGAAGCGCTCCTTATTTTTGCCGTTTTCTATTACGGAAAGGTGAGCGGGGAAAAAACGGCTGAAACGTGGAAGCGCGTTGGTGCCTGTGCGGGCGGTTTTTTCCTGGGATTTGCTGCTGTGTTTCTGGCGGTCTGCATCCAGTACGGGCCGGGGGCGTATCTGGGGATGTTCGGCACTCTGGCGGGCTATACCTCCACAGATGAAAGCTATTCTCCGTTTTCCATGGTAACCTCCATTTTGGCCGCCTACGGCGGAACGCTGACCTGGCTGATGGTGATCGCCGTCTGTATTTTGGCCGGATGGATTTTTTTCCATTTGCTGCCGCCCCGTCTGGTAAAAGCGGGAAAGGTGCTGTATTGCCTGTGTATCCCCGTATTGATCCGGCTTTTCTGGGGTAAGGGGATGTTTACCTTTACTTATTATAATTACCGGAGTATATATGAGTGGGGGATGCTGTTTTTGTACCTGACGCTGCTTGGCTGCTGTATCTGCCTGGGGAACAGCCTGTTTTTCCGCAGGGACAGGCTGCTTGCATTTATTATCCTGCTGTCCGTAATTGCCACGCCTCTGGGCAGCAATAATGATACGATGCCCAACCTGAATAATTTGTTTCTGGCGGCGCCGTTCACACTTTGGATGCTGGGTAAATTTTTCCGCCGGAAGCTGCACAGAACGGAGGCTTTCCCTGTGATGGCCCTGTCGGCCATGATTGTGGGCATGGTGTTTTTTCAGGGAATTGGTTTCCGGAGCCGGTTTGCCTTCGGGGACGGAATCTATGGAGAAAAAAGAAACGCCCGGGTGGAAAATTCCGCGGTGCTCGCCGGCATGCGGACACAGGAAGGCAATGCAAGGAACCTTTCCGGGCTGATAGGATATGCAAAGGAAAACGGCTTACAGGGACGCAGCCTTATAACCTTCGGCAATGCACCGGGGCTTCATTTCCTGCTGGATATGCCTTTAAGTATCAGTCATGCCTGGCCCGATCTGGATACTTATCCGGAAGGGCAGATGGAAGAGGAACTGCCGGCATTACAGACGGAACCCGTGGTGATTGTGTATAAAGAGCATGGGGAGCTTCCGGCGGAAAGCGGAAAATGGAATGCCTTGCAGTTGTTTCTTTCGGAAAAAGAATATATACTTGACTTTGAAAATGAGGGATACCGGGTTTATACCGCGGGGCATATAAAATAATTGGCAGTAATTGTGAAGGAACAAAACAGTTACAGAAAGGCGACGCTATGATCAGATTCAATGTACCGCCCTTTACGGGGAAAGAAATGGAATACATCCGTCAGGCCGTGGAAAACCAGAAAATCTGCGGAGACGGAGAATTTACCAAAAAGTGCAGTGAATGGATAGAGAAGAAAACCGGCACCAGAAAATGTCTGCTGACCACCTCCTGCACGCATGCCACGGAACTGGCGGCGCTGTTGGCCCATGTGGGGCCGGGGGATGAGATCATCATGCCGTCCTTTACCTTTGTATCCACAGCAGACGCGTTCGTACTTCGGGGGGCGGTGCCTGTGTTTGTGGATATCCGTCCGGATACCATGAATATCGATGAAACGCTGATTGAAGCAGCCATAACGGATAAAACGAAGGCTATTGTACCGGTTCATTACGCGGGGGTGGGCTGCGAGATGGATACGATTATGGAGATTGCGGCCAGATATAAGCTTCTGGTTATCGAGGATGCCGCCCAGGGGATTATGGCCGGCTATAAGGGAAAGGCGCTGGGTGCAATCGGTGATTTCGGCTGTTTCAGCTTCCACGAAACCAAGAATTACAGCATGGGAGAAGGTGGGGCTCTGCTCATCCGGCATGAAAAGGACATTGAGGATGCGGAGATCTTCCGGGAAAAGGGGACGGACCGCAGCAAGTATTACCGGGGGCAGGTGGATAAATACCGCTGGCAGAATTACGGATCCAGTTATCTTCCCAGCGAATTGAATGCGGCGTATTTGTACGCCCAGCTGGAACTGGCGGATGTGATTAATGAGGATCGGTTACGGATATGGAAGCAGTATGGGAACGAACTGGAGGGACTGGCAGCCGCCGGAAAAATCCAGCTGCCCTTTGTGCCGGAGTATTGTGTGCATAACGGGCATATGTTCTATATTAAAACGGCGGATCAGGAGGAACGGGCGGCCCTTATCGATTACCTGAAGGAAGCCGGTATTCTGGCGGTATTCCACTATATCCCCCTTCATTCCGCACCGGCCGGGCTGAAGTATGGCCGGTTCCACGGAGAAGATCGATATACCACAAGAGAGAGCGAGAGGCTTCTCCGGCTGCCCATGTATTATGGGCTTCAGGAAGACCAGGTAAGCTATATTGCAGGAAAAGTAAAGGAATTTTATGGCTTTCACTAAAATGAGAATCTTATACCGAAAATGGGAAAACTGGATATTGCCCCTCTTTTTTGTGCTGGTTATGCTGCTTTTCTTAAGTCTCCGTTTTGATTACTACTATGATCTTAATGACGATGTGTTGATGAAGGATATTTTGTCAGGCGTTTATACCGGCTCCTGTGAAAGCAGAAATGTCCAGATGCTCTATCCGCTGAGTCTGTTCCTGAGCCTGGCCTGCAGCATATTACGGACCTCTTATGCATACGGTCTGTTTTTATGCCTGTGTCAGACCGCCGCTTTTTTCGTAATTGTATACCGGAGCATGCCCTATGCCCGGAAAACAGCCGGGAAAATAATGCTGGGGCTTTTGGAAAGCCTGCTTTTTATGGCGCTTATGCTGCCGCATCTGGTTTTTGTGCAATATACGGTTACCAGCGGCCTGCTGACGGCAGCGGCATGTTTCTGGTTCCTTACGGGGGAAAAGGCAGGAGAAGCAAATGGGGCGGGCGGATTCCTGAAACGAAATCTGCTGCCTGTGCTTTTTTGTTTTCTGGCCTTTTTGCTGCGTCCGGAAATGATGGTCCTTCTTCTGCCGCTCGCAGCGGTGGCAGGCATATGGAAATGGGCGGAGGAAAGACCTGTTTTTACAAAAAGGAATGCCGCCTGTTATTTCGGGGTTTTTGGCCTGATTCTGGCGGGGCTTCTGGCGGGACAGACGGCAAACGGGATAGCCTACGGAAGTCCGGAATGGAAGGAATTTTTCCGGCTGTTTGATGCCCGCACGGAAATTTATGATTTTAAGACGGCCGATATCCGGAATTATGAAGAAAACAAAGCGTTCTATGATTCGCTGGGGCTGTCGGAGGAAGAGACGGCTTTGCTTGGAAACTATAATTACGGTGTGGACGACAGGATCGATGCCCGGCTGATGGAACAGATCCGTGAGTATTCTCTGGAAAGGCAAGGCTATTTCGGGAAAAATCTCCGGGAGGGCATATGGCTGTATAAGGCGAGGTTACGTAATACGCCGGGTCTGGATTTTGATACGGATCAGGAGCTTGTGTTTCTTCTGACGGAGGCGGCCCTTGTTGTACTTTTGCTTTTGGCGGCGTTTTTGGGAAGAAGAGGGGCGGTGATCTGGCAGCTTCTTCTTTTCGGCGGGGTACGGAGTCTTTTATGGATGTATCTGATTCTCCGAAACCGGGTACCGGAACGGATCAGCCATCCGCTGTATTTTACGGAGATTGTTCTTCTGGGGGCTCTTCTGCTCCGTTACCTGCAGGAAGGAAAAGAGAGGGAGGAGGCAAAGACGCCTGCCCGCCGTTTCCGGAATCCGTTATATGTTTCGGCGGTTCTTCTTTTTGTGATAGCGCTGGCGGGGCTGTCCCGTTCCGTTGAGAAAACGGGGGAGGAATATTCCCGCCGTGCGATCGTTAACCGGACGGATACCGCGGCCAGGGCATATTACCGCAGCCATCCGGAGAATCTGTATCTGGCGGATGTATATTCTACGGTACAGTTTTCAGAGAAGATGTTCCGGGATGGGGAGACCGGCCTGGGGAATTACGATCTTCTGGGCGGCTGGCTGTCAAAAAGCCCTCTGGCGGAGAAAAAGCTGGAAGTATTCGGTTATGCGTCTCTGGAGGATGCGCTGATCAGGGGAGAGAATGTCCGGCTGGTGTCCCTGACGGGGGAGTCCTGGGAATGGCTGGAGGCTTATTTCCGGGAAAAAGGGCTGGAGGTTCAGGTGGTTTTGCAGGAACGGATCCCCGGCGGATCGGAACAGAATGAGCTTTCGGTATTCCGTTTGCAGAAAATGGAGATAGAGGATGGACAATAAAATCGATCTGGGGCCGGTATATCTGCGGCCTATTACCATGGAGGATACCCGGCGGATTGTGGATTGGCGCAACAGTGACCGGGTAAAAAAGAATTTTATTTACCAAAAGCCCTTTACGGAGCAGGGGCACAGGATGTGGATGGAAACGAAGGTGGCCACAGGGGAAGTGGTGCAGTTCATCCTGTGTGAAACGAAAGGGGACAGGCCTGTGGGAAGTGTCTATTTCCGGGATATCGACAGGGAGAATAACAAGGCGGAGTACGGCATTTTTATAGGGGAAGCGGATGCGGCCGGAAAGGGCTACGGTACGCTGGCCGCCAAAGGGGCCGTCTGTTATGCGGAAAAGACGCTGAAGCTCCATAAGCTTATGCTGCGTGTCTTTGCGGATAATACGGCGGCGGTAAAAAGTTATGAAAAGGCCGGTTTTATAAAGGAAGCTTACCTGAAGGATGAAATAAAAGAAGGGGACGGCTACCGGGATGTAATCCTGATGGCATGTTGTTTTCCGGAAAATGGGTAAAGGAATGGAAGAAAAGCATGAGAAAATTGGTTAGCATTGTGATTCCCTGCTATCGTTCTGCGCAAATGTTATGCGGTGTGGTAACGGATATCGAAAGGGAAATGGAAAAAATCCGGGATAAATATCAATGGGAAATCATACTGGTGAATGACTGTTCGCCGGATAATACCTTTGAGGTGATCCGGGAGCTCTGCAGGACGAAGAAAAACATATGCGGCGTGAATCTGGCAAGGAATTTCGGGCAGCATGCGGCTTTGATGGCCGGATTCCATCAGGTGAAGGGAGACATTCTGGTCTGCATGGATGATGATGGGCAGACGCCCGCCTTTGCCATAAAGGATCTTCTGCAGGGCCTGGAGGATGGCAGCGATGTGGTGTATGCCAGATATGAGCATAAGCATCATAATGCATTCCGGAATTTCGGAAGCCGGGTAAATGACCTCATGCTGAAATTCATGCTTGGGAAGCCCACGGATCTGTATGTATCCAGTTTTTTTGCCGCAAGGCGTTTTATCGTGGATGAGATGCTGCGGTACCAGAATGCGTATCCTTATGTAATCGGCCTTGTTCTGCGGGCCACCCGGAATATTAAGAATGTGACCGTGGAGCACCAGGACAGGAGAGAGGGAGAGTCCGGTTATACGCTGGGAAAGCTTCTGGGACTTTGGTTTAACGGCTTTACGGCCTTTAGTGAAAAGCCGCTGCGGATCGCCACTATGATCGGCACCGGGTGTGCATTCCTCGGCTTCCTCTACGGCTTGTATACCATTATAAAGAAACTGGTAAACCCCATAGTTCCTATTGGGTTCAGTTCCCTGATGTCCGCTATTATGTTTATCGGGGGAATGCTTATGCTGATGGTGGGCCTTGTGGGCGAATACATCGGCAGGATGTATATCTGCATGAACAATGCCCCCCAGTATGTGGTAAGGGAAATCGTGGGGGAAGAGGAAACGCAGGGCGAGACGGAGCAGTAATGTGAGTAAAGGTAACAGTCCGGTGCTGTCTGGGCCGTTACAGGTAAAGGCAGGAAAGAAGATGGACGTATCCGTTAAAAAACAAAAAATCATATCGGCAGCGGTCACCCTGGCGGCAATTATATGGCTTCCGCAGATGCTTCTGTCTTCAGGAAAGGGACTGGATTTCAGCAACAGCTTCCTTTCCGTCCTTCTCTGGGCATTGAGCTTCCCGGCAGTGGATAAGGCCCTCTGGAAGGACGGAAGCCTGCAAGAGAAAAAGGGCTGGCGCTTTTTCTTTGCGTTCGTTTTTGTTCTTGCCTGCCTGTTCGGCCGCCGGCTGGAATCGGCGGGATATGTGGATTTTACGGATTGGGGGATGTGGATCTCCATCCCCTTTCTTACCTTTTTCTTCGGCCTGCTGACGGGAAGGCTGTGGCAATGGCTGGAGGGGAAACGGACTCTTTCCGCTTATCAGGAGGCACGGATGTCTGAACGCCGGAAAAACCTGGTTGTGTTTCTTTTCTTCCTGGTGATTTGGGGAATTGTACTGCTGGCAGTGTATCCCGGTTTTTTTGTGTACGATGCCCAGGATGAATTTAACCAGGTAGCTTTGCGTAGCTTTACTACCCATCATCCGCTGCTGCATGTATTGCTTCTGGGCGGGATTATCAGTCTGGGAAATAAGCTGTTTTCTTCCTATAATATGGGCATTGCCCTTTATATGCTGTTTCAGATGGCGGTTATGGCAGGATGCTTCACCTATGTGCTTTCTTTTTTCAGGAAAAGAGGAACCTCCGGGTGGTTTCGGGCAGCCGGTTTCCTGTATTTCGCATTTTTTCCCGTCATTCAGATGTATGTGCTGTGTTCGGCCAAGGATACATTGTATTCAGCGGGAATGATCCTGGTCATCGTCCTTCTTTTGCAGCTGTTTGAAGAAAGGGAAAGCGCCGTATCCTGGAAAACATACGGCTTATTGCTGGTTTCCCTGTTTGTTATGGCGGCCATGCGGCATAATGGCTTTTATATCCTGCTGCTGCTGATTCCCGTGACGGGGATTGGGGCCGATAAAAATAAAAGGAAGAAAGTGCTGGCGGCGGGAATCGGCGCATTGGCGCTGTACCTTCTGGTGACGGGCGGGCTTGGCAGGCTGCTGCATGCACAGGAAAATGGGGAAAATCAGGAAATGCTGACCGTGCCTATTCAGCAGCTGGCGCGGGTTTACAGCTGCAGTCCCTCGGTGTTTACCAAAGAGGAGCGGGAAATACTGCTTACGTTCCTTCCGGAGGAGGCGCTGCAGCGTTATACCCCTAAATTGTCCGACCGTGTGAAAATTGATTTTAACAACGAAAGCTATAAAGAGAATCCGTCACAGTTCTGGAAGCTGTGGTGGTCGGTGGGCAGGAAAGCGCCGGCAGCATATCTGAATGCCTGGCTGCTCACTTCCTATGGTTTCTGGTATCCGGATGCCGTGATTGACGTATACCGGGGGAATACGGTGTTTACTTATACGTATGAGGACAGTTCCTATTTCGGTTTTGAAACAGAACTGCCGGGAGTGCGGGAGAGTAAAATACCTTTTCTCAACGAGTGGTTCCGCAGGCTGAGCCTGGAATTGTTTCAGCAGAAGGTGCCTGTGCTTTCCATGCTGTTTTCACCGGGATTTCTGTTCCTGATCTATCTGTCCGGACTGCTGTTCCTGATGAAACAGAAGGAATTCGGAAGGGTTCTGGCCTTTCTGCCGGTGGTGCTCAATTGGGGGACGGTAATACTGGGGCCTACCTATCTGGTGAGGTATGTCCTGATATTCTGGTTCGCCCTGCCTGTTCTGGGGTATGTTGTAAGTACAGGGAAATTATGCTATACTAATGGGAAAACTGACGTTTTCCCTTGAATGCAGGGGCGCGGGCGAGCCGCACCCGGCGGGCTAATGGGAAAACTGACGTTTTCCCTTAAGTGTAAAGGCACGAGCTAATGGATTGGTATAATGAATGAACAGAAAAATTAAGAAAAACCGGGCAATTGAATATATGATCCTCGCTTATGCGGCGGTGCTGATGCTTTTGATCGGGCCGCTGGGAATTTTCGACGGGACGCGGGAAATAGCGGGAAGTGAGGCAGTGCAGGGAAAGACGGCGGCCGTGACGCAGGACTCCCGTATCCAGCAGGTCTTTATCGGTGATGGAGGCTATCTGGAAACAATCAGTATTTATGCCATACAAAATATATCACGTAAGGTGGTAACGCTGTCCATATCGGATGAACGGGGAGAGGTGGTGTTTTCCCGTAAGGTTGCGCTGGACACCTATGAGGCGCCCGGCTTTTTTACCGTACCTGTGGAGTTCCAGACGGTTTTGGGCAGAGCTTATGTGTGGGAAATCAGCCACCCGGAGGAAGCGGTGGAACTGGGATATCAGAAAACCGGCGAATCGGGTCTGGATATATACGGAAATTATTATTTCTGCGGCAGCGATAAGGTGATAAACGAACAGGCGGGCGAGAATATCCTCATGCGTTTCCGGTATGCGGATAAGATGAGTTTCCCTAAGAAAGCCGCTATTCTATTCGGAATCGCCCTGGCGGCAGGTTTTCTTATGTTGTTGGTGGAGAATCATGCCAGAAAGAAAAAAAAGATCGGGGAAGTGAAGGTACAGCGGGTATTCCAGGGCATCTGCAATCCACTGATCCTGGCTGGTGCCGCTGCCTGGCTGGCGGCAGTATTTCCGTTTTCTTATTACGGCGGCGTTAAAGCGGATAAAATGGTATATACGGCCGGGATTCTCGTGATGACGGCCCTGCTTTTGTATGTGGTAAATGCCCGGAGGGACAGCATTGCGCCGCTTTTCCCTCCTCTCCGGGAAACGGTGCTTAACAAAGGAATGGACTGGCTGCAGAGTATATTCTGGGCAGGAGCGCTTTGGGGCTGTATTGATTATGTAAATGCGATGTATAATATCTATCAGGACTATGCTTACCGGAAGGTCCTGATTTACCTGGGGCTGGTGCTTCTTACCATGTGCGCCCCCAAATATGTGTTCCATTGGGGAAATCTGGTCTGGCTGGCGGTTTCGTCCGCGGCGGGTTATTGGTATTACCGCCCTTACCGCGGGATGGAAGAGCAGGACAGGCTTGCCATGCTAAATGCCGTCCTCTTTGTCGTTGCAGGCCTGGTGCTGATACAGCTGGTTATTCTTATATGGAAAAAGAAAACGGCATGGAGGCAGCTTAATCTGCCTTATACGATTCTTGTCGCCGTTTTTTTTGTTCTGCTGGTGGTATTCCGGAATACCAGAGGCTGGCCCATCTATATGGCAGCCGCTTTTGTCCTGCTTTATTTCTTTTACCTTTCCTGGGAAAAGAAAGAACGGTTTCTGGGAATACTCTGTAATGGGATCCTTTTTAATTTTTTCTGCGCGCTGGTGTTTGCCGTGCTGCGCAGGCCTTTCCGGGCATGGGGCTATTACCGGTATAATTTTGTGTTTCATACGGTGACCGTAACGGCCGCTTATCTCACACTGGTTATCTGTGCCCTGTTTGTGAAGCTGCTGATGCAGTATCATAAATCCCGCAGGCTTTATACCTATTGGACAACAGCTTTGCTGTTTGGCATGGCGGTATCCTTCCTTCTGATGACGATGTCCAGAACCGGATATCTTGCGGCGGCGGCAATGGGGCTGGCGGTGCTGGTATTTGTTTCCCTGTTGTGTTACCGGGAGCGGTTTGCAGGCTTCCTGGGTAAAACGGGGCTTTTAGTGTTGCTTGTGCTTTTGAGCTTTCCGGTAACCTATTCGGCGGTGCGCCTGATTCCGCCGCTGTATGACGACCCTTATATTTTTGAACTGGAAGCGAGTGACGAAGAATGGGCGCTGCACAAGGGAGACAAGGCGGATTCGGAAAATTATATTACCTTCCCCCGGTTTGCGTATTGTATGGATGTGAAGCTTTTTGGCGAGGAACACAGTGTCGTCAGGAAATTCGTAGATACGTTTATGGCGTCTACGAGTGAGGTATCCTTTGCGCCGGAGAAAGATCGGCTGGAGGTAAAAGGCATTTCGGTTATGCTTGCGTCCGCCCGGGATGCGGGTGCAGCGGATGTTTTTGCAGAGGATACGGGGAATATACAGACAGCGGCGGATGCCGGGACAGCCGGCCCGGCGGAAGAAGAGGACGATTATTCCAATGGCCGGTTTGATATCTTCAAACGCTATATTTCCCATTGGAACCTGACCGGCCATGACGAGATGGGAGTGGAACTTGGGGACGGAACCCTCAGCGTCCACGCCCACAACACCTACTTACAGGTGATTCATGACCATGGGCTTATTACAGGCGTTATTTATCTGCTGCTGGGTATTGTGAGCCTGCTGCAGATGGTACGTTATGCGTTGTCGCTCAGACAGACAGGCCGGCTTGCGGATTCGCAGCGCTGTCAGGATCCGTATGCCGCCCTTCCCCTTGCCGTTTTCCTCGCATTTGCTGTCGCTGGCCTGGTGGAATGGCTGTTTCATCCCTGCAATCCGTTAGGGTTTACCACGATGGCGGTGCTGGCGCCGCTTCTTACATTCCGGAGCAAAACGAAGGATACCACGTTACGCGGCCCCGCTTTATTCAATAAGAAAAGAGTAAAAGAAAATGAAGGATAAAGAAAAGAAGAATACGCGCCATTTTAATTATCAGTTGTTTTACCGAAGGACGGCACTGATCATTTACGATATCCTCAGCGTGACGGCATCCAGTTTTCTGGCTATTCTGCTTCGGTATGACATGCATCTGGATGAAATCCCGGATCAGTTTCTGATGCCAATCCGGAATTTCCTGCCGATAAACATCCTGCTGACTATGGGCATTTTCTATCTTTTCCGTTTGTACCACAGCCTGTGGGCATTCGCCGGCGAGAACGAAATGCAGAATCTGGTGATGTCCTGTTTTTTATCTGCGGTGGTTTCCGGAGTGGGGCTGAACCTGTTTAAGATATCAGGCAAGCCGGTGCCCGACAGCTATTATTTCATGTATTTGTTCCTGCTCATTACGTTTACCTTTATCAGCCGTTTTTCATACCGTTTCCTGAGAAGCCGAAAGCATAAGATACAAAACCGGAAAAATAATATTTCGGTCATGATAATCGGAGCGGGGGAAGCCGGCAATGCCCTGATAAAGGAAATTGTTACCAGCAATTACAGCACTATGGTCATCCGCTGTATCATCGATGATGATAAACAGAAGATGGGACAGTTCATCCAGGGGATTAAGGTGGTCGGCGGACGGGATAAAATCATCGAGTCCGCGGATCTGTTTGATATTGATGAGATTTTTGTCGCCATTCCTTCCGCACCGCCTACGGTTATAAGGGATATTCTGGATATCTGCAAGGAAACCAACTGCAAGCTGCGTTCCCTTCCAGGTATGTATCAGCTGGTGAACGGCGAAGTGAGCGTAAGCAAGCTGCGTGACGTGGAAGTGGAAGACCTTCTGGGAAGAGAGCCTATCCGGGTGGATCTGGACTCTATCCTGGGTTATGTACAGAATAAGGTAGTCATGGTTACCGGAGGAGGCGGATCCATCGGCAGCGAATTGTGCCGGCAGATTGCATCCCATAAACCGGCGCAGCTGATTATTGTGGATATTTATGAAAATAATGCCTATGATATTCAGCAGGAGCTGATCATCAAGTATCCGGAGCTGAAGCTCACCGTGCTGATTGCGTCTGTACGGAATACCAAGCGCATCAATCATATTTTTGAAACCTATAAGCCGGACATCGTATACCATGCGGCAGCTCACAAGCATGTGCCCCTCATGGAGGTAAGCCCCAATGAAGCCATAAAAAATAACGTGTTCGGCACATGGAAAACCGCCCAGGCTGCTGCCGTGAACGGAGTCAAAAAATTCGTCATGATTTCCACGGATAAGGCAGTGAACCCAACCAATATCATGGGGGCCAGCAAGCGTATCTGCGAAATGATCGTGCAGACCTTCAACAAACATTACGATACGGAATTTGTTGCCGTGCGCTTTGGAAACGTGCTGGGAAGCAACGGGAGCGTCATTCCTTTGTTTAAGAGACAGATCGAAGCGGGCGGCCCGGTTACGGTTACCCATCCGGATATCATCCGCTACTTTATGACCATACCGGAAGCGGTCTCCCTTGTCCTGCAGGCGGGAGCCTATGCCAGGGGTGGAGAGATTTTCATCCTGGATATGGGCGAGCCGGTGAAAATTCTGGATCTGGCTAAAAACCTGATCCGTCTGTCAGGCTACAAGCTGGGAGAGGATATCCAAATCGAATTTACAGGCCTGCGTCCCGGGGAAAAGCTGTATGAAGAGCTTTTGATGGACGAGGAAGGAATGCAGGATACGGCCAACCGGCTGATCCATATCGGCCGCCCCATCCAGCTGGACGAAAGAGAGTTTTTTATCCAGCTGAAACGTCTGGAGGATGCGTCCAGGGACGAGGTGGAAGATATCAGGCCTCTGGTGGCGCAGATTGTGCCCACCTATCTGTATCGGAAAGAATGACCGTTCAGACGTAACCGTTCCGATCTGCTGCATTCGGCTTACCGCAGGAGGCATTATTATGAAAATACATCATGTGGGCTACCTTGTGAAAAAGATAGACAAGGCGGCCGAAGAATTTGAAAAGCTGGGTTATATACGCCGGGGAGATATCACTGTCGACACGTACCGCAAGGTGGATATCCTGTTTCTGGAAAAAGATGGCTATGTGGTGGAACTGGTAAGCCCCAATGCGCCTGACAGTGTAGTTTCCGGCCTGATAAAGACTTATAAAAACGCGCCCTACCATATCTGCTATGAAAGCACAGCTTTCCGGGAAGATTTGGAGCGGCTCACCCAAAACGGCTATGTGCAGATCGATCAGCCGGCGCCGGCGCCGGCTATCGGAAACCGGGAAGTCGTCTTTCTCCTGAACAGCCGGCTGGGTATGATAGAACTTCTTTCGTAACCGTTCAGACAGAATCAAGTACGGATTCATCCGTGGAAATCGAGGTCAATATGGAACAAAAGGTACAAAGGGAAAAAATTTATCTTTCTTCCCCCACGATGCATGGGGAAGAGCAGAAATTTGTGATGGAGGCATTTGATACCAACTGGGTCGCTCCGTTAGGCCCTAATGTAAACAGCTTCGAGAAGGAAATGGCGGCGTATACCGGCTGCGGATATGCGGCGGCACTGAGCGCGGGAACGGCGGCGATCCATCTGGCACTGCGTCTGATCGGCATACAGCCGGGGGACATTGTTTTTTCTTCCGACCTCACGTTTTCCGCCACTTGTAATCCTATCTGTTATGAAAAGGGAACGCCGGTATTTATCGATTCGGAAGAAGATACCTGGAACATGGATCCGCAAGCCCTGAAAAAGGCTTTTGACAAATACCCGCAGGTGAAAGCGGTTATCTGCGCCCATCTCTATGGTACACCTGCCAAAATTGATGAAATACGGGCTCTCTGTGACAGTTATCATGTCCCTCTCATTGAGGACGCGGCAGAATCCTTAAGCGCAACCTTCCGGGGGCAGATGACCGGAACCTTCGGGGATTACGGTATCTTTTCCTTTAACGGAAATAAAATCATCACCACCTCCGGAGGCGGTATGCTGGTATCCCGCGACGAAGCGGCCATCGAAAAAGCCCGTTTCCTCTCCACACAGGCGAGGGATAAAGCCAGACATTACCAGCATTCCCAGCTTGGCTTCAATTACCGGATGTCCAATGTGGTGGCAGGTATCGGCAGGGGGCAGCTTATTCATCTGGAAGAGCATAAGCAGAAAAAGAACGAGATATACAGGCAGTATAAAGAAGCCTTTGCTGATATTCCCGCCATTGCCATGAATCCCATGAACCCGGACGGGGATGCCAATAACTGGCTGTCCTGCATGACTATTGATCCGGAAAGCGGCGTGACCCCTGATATGGTAATGGATGCGCTGGAGGCGGAAAATATCGAATCCCGTCCGATCTGGAAGCCCATGCACCTTCAGCCGTTTTATGAGAAGGCCGATTTTATCACGATGCAGGAAAACGGCAGCGTAGGAGAGCGGATTTTTACAAAAGGATTCTGTCTTCCCAGCGATATCAAAAACACGCCGGAGGATATGGAATTCATTATCGGCATTGTACGGAAGTTTTTTTAATCCCGGCAGGGGATTTCACGACAGTTCTTTAGAAAAGAGGTCAGGATGTTTTATAAAAAGTTTGGTAAAAGATTGCTTGATTTTCTTCTTTCTTCCGTCGCCATTGTGGCAGTAAGCCCGATACTTCTGGTGGTTGCCGTTCTGGTGCGGGTAAAGCTGGGAAGCCCGGTGCTTTTCCATCAGGAACGTCCCGGAAGGAATGAAAAAATATTTACCCTGTGCAAATTCCGTACCATGACAGATAAACGGGATAAGGACGGAAACCTTCTGCCGGATGCGGACAGGCTGACCAAATTCGGAAAGCTGCTCCGGTCTACCAGCCTGGATGAACTGCCGGAACTTTTTAATATCTGGAAAGGGGATATGAGCATCATCGGCCCCAGGCCTCTTTTGGTGTCCTATCTGCCCTGGTATACTAAGGAAGAACGGCTGCGCCATACGGTAAGACCCGGACTGACCGGGCTTGCCCAGGTTTCAGGGAGGAATTTCCTGGACTGGGACAGCCGGCTTGCCAAGGATGTGGAGTATGTGAAAAACCTTACTCTGGCTATGGATATCAGCATTCTGGTAAAGACGGTGGCCGTCGTATTTGCCAGGGATGAGGTGGCGGAGGATACTTCCGTTTCAGAAGGAAATCTGGCGGAAATCCGGAAAAGAAGGCAGTCCGCCGGTAACGGTTGAGAGGTAAAATGATGATAAATGTATTGATTCTAAGCGCAGGAACCAGGAACAAGGTGGTTCAGTATTTCAAAAAAGAACTGGCCGGCAGGGGAAAGGTCTATGCAACGGACTGCAGCGAGCTGGCTCCCGCCGTCTATGAGGCGGATGAGGCTATTCTGGTTCCCCGCATGACGGAGCCGGGGTATCTGGAGCGGATTCTGGAAATCTGCCGGGAAAAGAAAATCACAGGTGTATTTTCCCTGATTGATCCGGAACTGACCCTTCTGGCGGAACACAGGGAGGAATTTCTGGCGGCGGGCACTACGCCTGTCATATCTTCTCCGGAAGCAGTTGCCCTCTCTTTTGATAAATACAAGATGTATCAGAAGCTGACGCAATTGGGATTTCCCACCGGACGCTGCTTTATGGATCCGAAGGCATTTGAAAAGGCGGTGGAGGAGGGCCGGATGCATTACCCGGTTTTTGTCAAGCCTGCCAGGGGAAGCGCCAGCATCAATATCAACAAGGTAACCTGTAAAGAAGAACTTGAACTTCTCTGCAGGCTGCATGAGGATATGATGATCCAGGAGTATATGGACGGCACGGAGTATGGAGCCGATGTGTATATTGATATGATCACCGGGAAGGTAACCTCCATATTTGTAAAAGAAAAAATCAAGATGCGCGCCGGGGAAACGGACAAATCCGTTTCCGTAAAAGACGCGAAACTGTTTGACCTGATAAAAAATTTCGTTGAAACCATTGGATTTTGTGGTATTATTGACATAGATATTTTCAAGGTGGACGGCGAATACAAATTTTCCGAGGTAAATCCCCGCTTTGGGGGCGGTTATCCCCATGCCTATGCCTGCGGCGTAAACGTACCCGCACAGATCATCAGGAATCTGGAAGGGAAAGCCAATGAGGAAGCCATCGGCGCTTACGAAGAAAATATCTGTATGATGAAATATAATGAAATCATGATCCGCCGATCTGACGGCCGATGTGATTAAAAAACGGTACGGTTCAGACTTGTCTGAACGGTTACTGAATATAAAACAAGGAGAATCCAATGTCTTCTTCCCTATTGATACTGTCCAACAGCGACTCCGGCCTTTACGATTTCCGCAAGGAAGTGCTGAAGGCGCTGCTGGAAAAAGGCTTCCGTGTTCTTGTATCCGTGCCGGATACCGGTTATGTGGACAAGATAAAAGCGCTCGGCTGCGAATATATTCCCACCGCCTTTGAACGGCGGGGGATGAACCCTTTTCAGGACATGAAGCTCATGCTTTTTTACCGGAGACTTATTAAGCGGCACCGGCCGCTTGCGGTGCTGACTTATACGATTAAACCCAATATTTACGGCGGCCTTGCAGCAAGACTGACCGGGACGCCATATCTGGTGAATGTGACGGGGCTGGGAACCACGCTGGAAAACGGCGGGATTTTGCAGAAAATGATAATTCTTATGTACCGGACCGCTTTAAAGGCGGCAGCCTGTGTCTTTTTCCAAAATAAAGGGAACCGGGATTTCCTGGTCCGGAAAAAATGTGTTACCGGAAAGGTGCGGGTGATTCCTGGATCCGGGGTAAACCTTGATGAGCACAGGCCGGAGGAATACCCTCCGGGAGACGGGCAGATCCGGTTTGTATCCATTATGCGTCTGATGAAGGACAAAGGGGTTGAGGAGCTGATGACAGCCGCACAGGCGGTCCATGAAAAGCATCCCGAAACCCTGTTCCAGATTCTTGGAGCCTATGAAGAGGAAACCAGACATATTTATGAGCCAAGGGTGAAGGAGCTGGAGGAAAAAGGAATTCTTTGTTATTATGGATACCGGGACGATGTGCCGGTATTTTTAAAGGAGTGCCAGGCGGTCATCCACCCTTCTTACCATGAAGGGATGTCCAATGTCCTTCTGGAGGCGGCGGCGACGGCGCGCCCGGTGCTTGCCAGCGCCATAGAGGGCTGTCTTGATACGTTTTCCGAAGGATGCAGCGGATTGGCTTTTCAGCCCCAGGACAGCAGCAGCCTGACGGAAGCCGTGGAGCGTTTCCTTGCCTTGTCCTATGAGGAAAGAAAAGAAATGGGAAGGCAGGGAAGGAAATTCGTGGAGGAGAAATTCGACAGGAACTTTGTGGTGGCGGCTTATCTGGAAGAAATTGCAGGTATTCGTTCAGGCCGTTTCGGTCCGTCCTAAACAAGTGCCGCTGTTACGGGCATTTATCCATAAATCAGACAGATACGAATGAAAGATTCGGGAAATGAGGTCAAAATGGGATTATATGAAAAACTTGTAAACGGAGAAGAAAAACTTTCTCTCGTCGGCTTAGGCTATGTGGGTATGCCCATTGCGGTAGCTTTCGGCAGAAAAATCAATGTTATCGGCTATGATTTGAATGCACAGAAGGTGGAACAGTATAAAGCGGGATATGATCCTACCAGAGAGGTGGGAGACGATGTGATCAGGCAGGCAAATGTGGAATTCACAGCCGATGAGACCAAGTTGAAGGAAGCGAAATTCCATATCGTTGCGGTCCCCACACCGGTAAATGAGGATCATACGCCGGATCTGCGTCCTGTGGAGGGCGCCAGCCGTACCGTGGGACGCAATCTGGTGAAGGGAAGCATCGTGGTGTTCGAATCCACCGTATATCCCGGAGTAACCGAGGAAATCTGTGTTCCCATTATGGAAAAGGAATCGGGCCTGAAATGCGGGATTGATTTTAAGGTGGGCTATTCCCCGGAGCGTATCAACCCCGGGGACAAGGTGCATCGTCTGGAGACGATCGTGAAGATAGTATCCGGCATGGATGAAGAGACGCTGGATACCATTGCAAAAGTATATGAGCTGGTGGTGGAAGCCGGAGTATACCGTGCCGATTCCATCAAGGTGGCGGAAGCGGCCAAGGTAATTGAAAACAGTCAGCGAGATATTAATATCGCTTTTATGAACGAACTTTCCATTATTTTTAACAAGCTGGGCATCGATACCAAGTCCGTACTGGATGCGGCGGGGACAAAATGGAATTTCCTTCCGTTCTTCCCGGGCCTGGTTGGAGGCCACTGTATCGGCGTGGATCCTTATTATCTCACCTACAAGGCGGAGGAATTGGGTTATCATTCCCAAATCATTCTGTCCGGGCGCCGTATCAATGACGATATGGGCAGATATGTGGCCGAAAATGTGGTAAAGAACCTGATTAAAGCCGATATACCGGTAAAAACGGCCAGGGTTGCTATTCTGGGCTTCACCTTTAAGGAGAACTGCCCGGATACCAGAAATACAAAGGTGATCGATATTGTGAAGGAGCTTCGTGAGTATGGGATTGATCCGGTTATTGTGGACGAGACGGCGGATGCACAGGAGGCGGAGCGGCTCTACGGCGTAAAGCTTGCAGGTAAGGACGCGGTGAAGGATCTGGATGCCCTTGTTATCGCTGTAGCCCATGAAGAATTCAGTCACCTCACCGGAGAAGAAATCAGTGGTTACTTCAATTCGGCCCATGACAAAAAAGTGCTGGTTGATATCAAGGGGATTCTGGATCGTAAGGATTACCTGACAGATGAATATATCTATTGGAGATTATAAGGAGAGAGAACATGGGTTATAAAAATTTGCAGTTTGCTAAAGACAGTGTATTTCTTGTTACGGGCGGAGCGGGCTTCATAGGATCCAATCTGTGCGAAGCCATTCTGGATATGGGCTATCAGGTAAGATGCCTGGACGATCTGTCCACCGGAAAGCAGGAAAATGTGGAAATGTTCCTGGACAGGCCGGGATATACCTTCATCAAAGGGGATATCAAGGATCTGGAAACCTGCAGAAGGGCCTGCGACGGTGTGGATTATGTGCTGAACCAGGCGGCCTGGGGAAGCGTTCCCAGAAGTATTGAAATGCCTATTTTTTATGAGCAGAACAACATCGGCGGCACACTGAACATGATGGAAGCGGCAAGGGAAAGCGGTGTGAAAAAATTTGTGTATGCCTCCAGCTCTTCCGTATACGGCGATCATCCCGCCCTCCCCAAAAAAGAGGGGGTCGAAGGAGAGGTGCTTTCCCCTTACGCCCTTACCAAGCGTACGAATGAAGAGTACGGGAAGCTTTATAAGAAGCTTTATGATCTGGATACCTATGGCCTGCGTTATTTTAATGTGTTCGGACGCAGGCAGAACCCGGATGGGATGTACGCGGCCGTAATACCCAAATTCCTGAAGCAGCTGCTTAACGATGAGGTTCCCACCATTAATGGAGACGGAAAACAATCCCGTGACTTTACGTATATCGACAATGTGATCGAAGCCAATCTGAAAGCCTGCCTGGCTTCCGGGGAAGCGGCCGGGGAAGCCTATAATATCGGATCCGGCGGAAGAGAATTCCTCATTGACATTTATTATGATCTGTGCAAAGCGCTGGGGAAGGAAATGGAACCCAAATTCGGCCCTCCCAGAAGGGGAGACGTCCGGGATTCCAATGCGGATATCACCAAGGCGAGGGTAAATCTGGGTTACGATCCGGACTATGACTTTGAAACGGGAATCCGTCTGGCGATTGACTGGTATAAAGAAAATCTGTAAAAAGAGACAGACGCAGGCCCCGGAAGGTATTGGCCAGCGATACGGGGAAGGATTGGTGTATGGGGATTGGTGGTATGGGAAAGGATGGGAGCATATGAAGATGAAGGTAGTTATTTTCGGCGTGAAGGATACTACGGCGGAAATTGTATCTTATGTGCAGGAAAAGATATGTCCGGTGGATTTGGTGGTGACGATTCATCCGGAGGTCCTTTCTGGAAATCAGGTTTCGGGATATAAAGGTCTGGGTTATCTGACGGAGAGGTATGGCATTCCTGTTTTTGAAACGCATTCTTATGGTCTGAAGGATGAGGAGACGGCTCGTTTTTTTGCGGAAAATGAGTTTGAAATCGGTATTTCCATGGGGTGGCAGAGACTGATTCCCCAGGCGGTGCTGGATCGTTTTCAATATGGTATATTCGGGTTTCACGGAAGCTGCGGTTATCTTCCTTACGGGAGAGGGCGTTCGCCTTTAAACTGGTCCGTGATTAACGGGGATACCCGGTTTGTGCTGAACCTGTTCCAGTATGATGCGGATCCGGACAGTCCGAATGTTTTTGCCAATGAAATGTTTTCTATTACCCCCCATGATACTATCCGGACGCTGCAATATAAGAACATATTGGTGTCCAAACGTCTGATCAGGAGGCTGCTGGAGGCGTTCCGGGAAGGAAATGTGGTGGTTAACCGGCAGTCCGGGGATTTCAGCAGCTGGTATAACAAGCGTACTGCGGAGGACGGAAAAATTGATTTCCGGGGAAAGACCAGGGATATTTATAATCTGGTGAGAGGGGTTACCAGGCCGTTTCCGGGCGCCTTCTGTATGTGCGGGGAGGAACGGGTGACGGTATGGAGTGCCCATCCCTTTGATGAAATGCTGGATTTTTCCGGGTATGCTCCGGGAGAGATCATAGATACCATGGATGGGAAAGTGATCGTGCGTACGGTGGACGGTTCCCTTCTGATTGAGGAATATGAGAGCGGCCGCACGCTGCAGGCGGGGGATAAGCTGGAATGAAAATAGCGATCCGTATGGATGATATCACGGCGGACATGAATTGGGATAATTTTCTTGCCCTGAAGGCGGTGTTTGACAAATATCATTGCCGCCCGCTGATCGGTGTGGTTCCTGATAACCAGGATGAAAACCTGCGGGTTGCGGCTCCCAGAGAGGATTTTTGGGAATATCTGAAGGAGCTTGAGAAGGATGGCTGGGTGATAGCACAGCATGGCTGTAAGCATCAATATACCACCAAAAAGGGAGGCCTTTTCCCCTTGAACCGTTTTTCCGAATATGCAGGGGTGTCTCTGGAAGAGCAGAAACGGTTAATTTCCCATGGAAAAAAAAAGCTGGAAGAAAAAGGGATAACCACGGATATCTTTATGCCCCCCGGGCATACTTTTGATAAAAATACACTAAAGGCTCTGAAGGACTGCGGATTTTCTTTCCTTACCGACGGATTCGGGAAGAAGCCCTACTGCCGGGAAGGACTTACCTTCCTTCCGGTCTCCGCAAGAAAGAAGGGGTGTTTGCGTGATAAGAAGGGCTACACAACATTAGTGATCCATGCAAATGCTATGAAGCCCTCAGAAATCCTGTGGTATGAAAGAATGCTTGCAGAATATCCCGAAAAGTTTATTTCATACAGGGAATTACTGGCTGTCCCGGGAGAAAAACGCAGCCCTGCAGGAAATCTTGCAGAATATATACAGGCAGCCGGAAAACGGATTTTGGTAAAGCTGATGTTATTGTTCAGATCGTGACGTGCACTTGCTGCACAGCATCGGAGCCGGTATCGTGGCGGTTACAGGGCATCCGCCCCCCCCGCGGAAAGCGACTTTCATGGGCGGATGCGAAGAAACGGAGGGAATGACCGGTGAAGGAACCCATAAGAGTGCTTCAGGTTCTGGGAGGGACCAGCCTGGGCGGTGCGGAAAGCCGGGTAATGGACAGCTACCGCCATATGGACCGGGACAGGATACAATTCGATTTTTGTGTCCATAGTGAAGAAACCGGTTTTTTTGATGAAGAAATCGAACGGCTGGGGGGGCATGTGTATCGGGTCCCCCGGTTTCGCGTGATGAACTGGCATGCCTACAGAAAGGCATGGAAGGCTTTTTTTGCGGAACATCCGGGATACCGGGCGGTACACGGACATATGACCAGTACGGCGTCGATCTATCTTCCCATTGCCAAAAAATCCGGCGTGCCGCTTACCATTGCCCATGCGAGGAGTGCAGGAGTGGATCCGGGTTTGAAAGGAATGCTAACCCGGATCCTTCGCCGGAATCTGGGTAAAAAAGCGGATCTCTGCCTGACCTGCTCTTACCTGGCGGGAGAAGCGGTTTTTGGGAAAAAGATGGCCCGGGCGGGCCTTGTGCAAACGATACCCAACGCCATAGACGCCTCTGCTTTTGCTTATAATAAAGAGATACGGGAAAGTATGCGGCATCAGCTGCGCATTCCCCCGGATGCATTGGTAATCGGTCATGTGGGGCGTTTCGGACACATGAAAAACCATGATTTCCTTCTGGATGTATTTGGGAGGGTGAATAAAGAACTGCCCGGATCCCGGCTGTTGTTGGTGGGGGAGGGCAGCCTGCTTCCCGCAGTGAAAGAGAAAGCGGCCTCTCAGGGGCTTTTGGATAACGTGATTTTTACGGGAAACCAGGCAAAGGTAAGCGATTACTATCAGGCAATGGATTTCTTTGTATTCCCTTCTATTTTTGAAGGGCTGCCGGGTACCGTAATCGAAGCCCAGGCCAGCGGCCTTAGGTGTCTCATATCGGACAGCGTGACGCCGGAGGTGCTGATTACCGGGCTGGCGCAGGCAATGCCTCTTTCCCTGGGAGCAGACCGTTGGGCGGCGAATATACTGGAACGGAAGGGGTATTCCAGGGAACAAATGGAACAGGCCGTCAAGGATGCAGGATTCGATGTATCGGATCAGGTGAAGATGTTGGAAACAATTTATCTGCAGGAGAAAATCCTATGAAGAAAAAAATAATGCTCTTGGTACCTATGCTGCATCAGGGCGGCTTTGAGAGGGTCTGTGTGGCTACCGCACGGCTGCTGGAGCCTTTTTACGAGATCTATATCGTGATTTTCAGTTCCAGGGATATTGCCTATGATATCAGGGGGCTCCGGGTTATTGATCTGCATATGGGGGCGGCGGACGGAAAGCTTGCGAAAATCCGTAATGTATTCCGGAGGAGCCGTAAAGTCAGGAGACTGAAAAAAGAGCTTGGCATTGATATTGCATACAGCTTCGGACCCACGGCCAATCTGGTGAATGTGTTTTCCCGTTCCGCGGGAAAGACCTGGTGCGGGGTACGCAGCTATATGGACATGGGAAATCCGCGCCTGCTGAAGCTGTTCTGTTCCAGATCGGATAAAATCATCAGCTGCTCCCGGGTTATTGAAGCGGAAATCCGGGAGAAATTTCAGTGCGCCAAAACGGTTACCCTCTATAATCCCTTTGACATCAGGGAAGAACAGGAAAAGGCGGATATGGAAGAAGACCGTATGCCCTTCCGGGACTGCGGCAGCGTGATTGTATCCATGGGACGGCAGGATGATGTGAAGGGCTTCTGGCATCTGCTGAAAAGTTTTTCTCTGGTTCATAAAGAACGGCCGGAGTCCAGGCTGCTCATTGTAGGTGAGGGAGATTTCCAGGAATACTGGAAGCTGGCGGAGGATTTAAAAATTTCGGATGTGGTGAGCTTTCCGGGTATGAAAAAAAATCCCTTTCCCTGGATGAAGCTGGGGAGCATTTACGTAATGACTTCTTTAAATGAAGGATTTCCCAATGTCCTTGTGGAAGCTATGGCTTTGGGAAAACCGGTAATTTCCACGAATTGTATGACCGGCCCGGCCGAAATCCTTATGGAAGATTTCCGGGCTTATGTGGGGAAAGAGGAATATACGGATGGGGACTACGGCATTCTGATTCCCAATCTGGAAACGGAAAAAAATCTGGATGCTTCGGTTATCACGCCGGAGGAAGAACGTCTGGCGCAGCAGATGCTGCGGCTGCTGAATAATCCTCAGCTGTATGAGAAATACCGGAAAGCGGCGCTTAAGAGGGCGGCCGGTTTTTCCAATGAGGCTTATACGGAGAGGATGCGTGAAATGGCGGAGGAGAGCTGCGGTGATTAGAGAAGCACGAAAGACAGACTTACAGGAGCTTCTGGAACTTTACCTGTTCCTTCACGAGAAGGCGCTGCCGGATGACAGGGAACCTTTGGAGACAGCCTGGAAGCAGATTATGGCGGATCCCAGCCACCATATTATTGTGGCGGAAGAAGAGGGAAGGCTCGCCGCTTCCTGCGTCTGTGTGATAGTGCCTAATTTAACGAGGCAGGGAAGGCCTTATGCACTGATAGAAAATGTGGTTACCCACTGCAGTTACCGGAAGAGAGGGCTGGCCTCCGCCTGTCTTGCCTATGCAAAAGACCTGGCGGAAGCTGCCGGCTGTTATAAAATGATGCTTCTTACGGGGGCAAAGGATGGGGAGACCCTCCGTTTTTATGAAAATGCCGGATACAACAGTGCTGACAAGACCGCTTTTATTCAGTGGCTGTAGAGATGTCTGCTCCTATAATCTTTTACATTAGCAGATCCGGAATAATCCCCGGCGTTTGATGGTATTTTGTCAGCTCTTTGCTTCCGAACATATGGGAGCCAATTCTTAATTTAGCTTCATCTTCGTTTCTTTCCCTTTTATAGTTTCAATCCCCGGTACCGGTTAAAGCAGGAAAAGATCTCCTGTCTCCTGGGAACAGCCAGATCCGTGGGAAGGTAAGAGGAATCAGACAGGGCTTCAAGCCCTTTTTTCTCTATAAGAGAAAGCAGGGAATCCACGAGAACCTTCATGCTTGTCTGCCCGTTGAACAAGCTTTTTTCCGCAAGGGCCAGCATGAAAGAAAGGGCGGCGGTCTGTTCGGTATCGGCCAGCTGTTCCAGATACCGCAGGTCAATTGTCTCGTGCCCCAGCTGGATTGTCTCCCTGCCATGCGCCTTATGTTTAAGGCGATCGTCCCTTCGGAGGGCCGGATTATAGCCGGGAGCACGGCGGAAGGAGGGCAGTGCCGGATCCGGAAGAATCTGGGGCATCCCGGCTTCGGGATTTTCCGGATTCCTGTCCGCATAAAGCGCCGCTTCTTTTTTGGCAAAGGCGGTTATATCCCTGGGTACATAGCGATCCATCTGAAGGATGGCATCAGCTATATGAAAATAGGAGCCGGAGCTTCCGGCAACAATAATGGAGGAGATGCCGCAGGTTTCGTAAAGAAAACGGGCCCGTTCAATAAACGGGGTAATTGGCTCTTCCTCCCGGCATACCACCCGCTGCATCAGCTCGTCCCGGATCATGAAATTGGTGGCACAGGTATCTTCATCAATGAGGAAAAGAGAAGTCCCGCTTTCTATTCCCTCGATGACATTTGCGGCCTGGGAGGTGCTTCCGCTGGCATCCTCCGTATAAAAGGCCTTGGTATCTTTGGCATTGGGCAGATTGTTGATAAACATGGAAATATCTGTTTTCTTAATACTTCTTCCATCTTCAGCGCGGATTTTGAGCGCGCTGTCGTCGGTAATGACATATTCCCTGCCGTCTCCTGCAATATGATTATAAACGCCCAGCTCCAGCGCCTCAAGCAAGGTGGATTTGCCGTGGTAACCGCCTCCTACAATGAGGGTAATTCCCTTTTTGATACCCATCCCCGTGAGGGGACCGTGATGAGGGAGTGTAAGTGTGATCTCCATGGAGGCGGGGGAAGTGAAAGGGATCCCGTCTTTCATAGGCTTGTCCGATACGCCGGATTGTCTGGGCAGGATGGCTCCGTTTGCCACAAAGGCACACAAATCCAGATCGGAAAGCCGGGTACGGATATAATGCTGATCCTCAGCCAGATGGATGACCTCCTGCACCCTGGCGGGGGATAGTTTTTTATAAAAACAGACCGTCTGCACACACACAGGCAGGAAATCAAAAAGAATCCGCTCCAGCTGAGAGGCATTGATGGTTCTTCCGTTTGCGGGAAAACCCGCGGCAAGCCGGATGTGAAGACCTCCGTTTTCCGGGTGGATTGTTACCGCCGAACGTTCCAGAATTTCCTGGCCGCACCTGCTGACGCTGATGAGCCCGCTTTTACCGGAACCCTTGGCTTTAAAGGTATATTTTTCGATTTCCTGGTAGAAAAGGCGGTTCAGGTAGTCCTGCAGAGCCACCCGTTTATATCTGGTATCAAAGAGAGAGGCCGGAAAACCTGCTGTCTTTCCGGCTACAAGGATGCTCAGACGGGAAGGGGAAGCAAAGGGATCCCCCTGTACATGGTCGATGGACAGGGTATAGGTTCCAAAGGTATAGCTGCCCTTGAGATCCTTATAAGCGGGGTAGCTTTTATGATCGATGGCACGGAGTGCACGGCGGAGCTCTTCTGCATTTTTCATGGTATATCTATCCTTTCTTCTAAAAATCTGTTATTCAAACTTCGCAGGTGCCAAATGACCGTCCGCCCGCTGCCAGAGCGGTATCCCCGGGACTGAAAAGGATTTTCGCCATTCCGTCAGACCGGACATTCCGATAAGCCCGAGGGCATCAAGCGTGTCAGGTGAGGCTGACACGCTTGATCGGTCTTATCTCCATGGTAAATTACTAAAGTAATTCGAAAGGCACTGGTGAAAATTCCTTTTCAGTCCCGGGGATACCGCTCTGGCAGCGGGCGGACGGTCATTTGGCACCTGCGAAGTCTGAGTCTGTTGTTTTTACTTTATCACAGCTGAGAGGGGAGTGCAAAGGTGAAAAAAATTTGATTGGTATGGGCGGACTTATCCTGTCCCGGGTTCTGTGTATTGACGGGACAGGATAAGGGAGCGGAAACCTGGAGGCCTTTTTATATTTTAAAATATAAAACAACTAGAATGTTTACTGTTAAAAATTTAATGATAATCATTAAATAAATTGTTGTAGAGTTTAAATTTATATGCTATATTGTATCTAAAGGATAATAATGGATGGTAATAAATTCACAGGTAAAACGAGGAAGAAAGAAATAAGAGTAAAATACCATGCCTTGTATTTCATATTAGGATAATTATAACTATGAACAAGAGGAAATAGGGCTGAGAAATTTCTGTTTTATGTATTGAAGATAACAGCGGGAGCAGGTAATTTTGTTATAAAGCCGGGCAGCCGGAAGAACAGGTGGAGTTTGCGGATCAAACACTTTAACAGGGAGGTAGAAGTATGGATATGGAAGGTCTCTATGGATGGCTTAAGCGAAAAGGGAAGAAAACGGAGAAGCTGACCGCTCCCGTTGATTGGAAAAGTGAAAAGGGCAGTTGCGGAGAATCGCCTATTATTTACCGGGAAAAGGAGAAACCAATCCGGCTGACTGTTGGATTTAAAATATTGCTGGGGTTTGCTATTTTTTTATCCGGAGTAATGGTATTGGCTTATTTCCCTGTGTTTACATCCTTGCCGGGAACGGATGTATTTAGTGATATGGAATTGACAGTCAGGTATTACCGGAAGATGTTGTACTGCATAATTTTGTGTTTGTGTTTTCTGATGCTTATTTCCATAGCAATCAGTAAGAGACCGTTTAATTGTGCATTATACCGTCTGGGGATAGCAGTAGGTGTTTTGATGTTTGTTTCCTCTTTTCTGTTCCCGCGGATAAACGGGTATTATACGAATTTTGAAATCCTGGCAAATGGAAGACATTGTATGTTCGATGGGAATTATCTTTTTCCGGGCCTTTTTATCCTTGTCTTTGCACTTTTGATGCGTTATGGTTATAAATACCAGAATAATTCGGATATGACCGTTTAGAAACAGGAGAGATATATGGCGATAATACTAAGGCTGGATCGTGTTATGGCAGACAGGAAGATGTCATTAAATGAGCTGGCGGCTAAGGTTGGAATTTCCAATGTAAATTTGTCTAACCTGAAAACCGGAAAGGTAAAGGCTGTCCGGTTCTCCACGCTGGATGCCATTTGTGATGTACTGGACTGCCAGCCCGGGGATATTTTGGAGTATACTCGATCGGGAAGCGATAATAAGGGAAAATAGGCATTTGGGTTATAGAGGGAATGCACAGGGCGCGGTGCCGGATATCCAAACGCGGGAAAGAACCTTGGACAGCAGCCGAAAAAACGGAAATGAACGGAACGGCAGCCTGCCGGAATCTCTTTGTAAAAAGGGAGCGGCAGGCTGTTTTTATGTGCGGTAAAGCTATTTTCTTATAAAACGGATTTTTTCTTTTGTTGTGGGTTCCATAGCTGCCAAAAAGGCGGTCACGTTTCCTTCCCGGTCGATTTCTGCTTCTGCTTCCAGTTGTACACCGGGAAGCACATGCTCTTCGGTAAACAGGAAATACTGGCTGCGGCAGTGGAAGCCGTGGAGGGTGAGGGTTCCCAGCTCCAGGGCAAGGCCGTTCTCCTCTTCCCGGATAGTGATATCTCCGTAGCCGTTATCTGCATAGGAGCCGCAGATGGCGGAGAGCGGAGCGGGACAGGGGTATTCGCCGGACTGGGATTTCACGGCGTCACGGCTGGTGAGGGCTTCTGCCTGTTTCTGCTTCATGTCGTTATGGAAACTGAGGAAGTTTCCGATCCAGTCCACCGGTTCCAGGCCGAGGGCCTCGTCCAGAAGAAGATAGCGGATTACACGGGCTCCATAAGGATTTTCGGAATTGGTCAGCACGGAGCAGGCGAAATCCTTATCCGGGACAAAACACTGGTCGGCGATGAAACCGTCTATGTGGCCGCCGTGCTGTACCACTTTGGTTCCCCGGTAATTTTCCACGAAAAAGCCCAGTCCGTAAGAGCACATGTCCAGATAACCCTGAAGAGGGGCGGCAATAGGATCGGAAAGGAGCATCTGGGGCGAGAACATCTGGGTACACATTTCCTCGGAGATAATCTGTTTTCCGTTAGCCTTTCCTTTGTTGAGGAAAAGGGCATCCCATTTAGCCAGCTGTGTACTGGTCATGCTGATGGAGCCGGCAGGACACATGGTATAGAGAGGGCAATAGGGGACCTGCCTGTTGCCGGGGATGTCCCCATCTTCAAAGAAACGGTAGCCCCTGGCTCGTCCTTCAAAGGTCTCCAGTTGGGGGGCATCGTAAGAAATGGGGCCCATATCCAGCGGATCAATCAGGTTTTCCTGTACGAATTTCTCCCATGTGGTGCCGCTTGCCCGGCTGATAACAAAACCGGCCAGGGTATACATCATATTCTGATACTGCATTTTATAACGGAACGGTTCGTTGGGCTTCAGAAAACGCAGCATATCGATCATCTGTTTTTCGTTATATTGGGAAAGACGGGGATACCAGGCCAGCTCATGCCGGGGAAGGCCGCAGCGATGGCAGAGCATATCCCGGATGGTCAGATGGGAACCGGCATAGGAATCATACATACCGAATTCCGGAAGCACCGTTACCACCGGATCCTCAAGGTGGATCAGGCCTTTATCGCAGAGCACGGCAATAGCGGCGGCAGTAAAGGATTTGGTACAGGATCCGATGGAATACAGGGTATCCGCATCGGCGGGGATCTGCTTTTCCACATCCTTATAACCGGCATTTACGGTTTCATAGCATCCGTTCTGATAATAAGTGATGCTGACGGAGGGGATTTGATAACGTGTTATCAGTTCTTCCGCTTTCTTTTGGAGTTCCTTTCGGTCTATCATGGCAACCTCGATTCCGCGGCCGCGGCCGCATGCATTTTGACTGATGCGTAAAGTTATTTCCAGCTGCAGTCTTTATAAAGAACGCCGGTTATGGAAGGGGAGTAGTTCAGATCCTTGTTCCAGGCGGTAGTAGTCTGCAGATTATAAAGAGGGACATATGCACAGGCCTCCTGGGTTAAATCCTCAATTTCTTTATAAATGGCAAGGCGTTCTTCTTTATCTGTGGTGGAAGCGCCTTTATCAAACAGCTCCTGGATGTGACTGTCGGAAAAACGTGCCATATTCAGGCCGTTGATATATTCTTCATTGAAGTATGTTTTCAGGAAGTCATAATCCAGGCTCAGGTTCTGCCCCATATCAGCCATGGCAAAATTGCCGGTGATACAGTCGTTTACCAGGCTGTTTCCGTCCATGCTTTCAATGGTGCTGGTGATGCCGATTTCAGCAAGCTCCGCCTGGACAACCTGAACCACCTTTTCAAAATAAGAGCCGCCCATAGTCTTGATGCTTCCGATATCCAGCCCGTCGGGATAGCCGGCCTGTGCCAGAAGCTCCTTTGCTTTTTCGGGATCATATTCGTAGGACATGTGGTCCTCGGTGTAACCGAACATGTAAGAGGTGGCCAGAGTGGATGCCGGGTCAGCTAATCCGTCGGCGGCCACATCAATGATATCCTGGCGGTTTACGGCATAAGCAACCGCCTGACGCAGTTCTTTATTATTGAAAGGTTCCGTTTCCGTATTGAAGATCAGATAGACCACATGATTGGAGGGGCGGGCGGAGGTTTCAAAAGCATCGTTGGCGGAAATCTCCTCCCAGTTGGCGGAAGGGACACCCATTACGTCAATTTCTCCGGCTTCGAAAGCGGTAATGGCTGTGGTATCGTCTGTGATCTGTTCAAAATGAAGGGTTTTGACAGGAGCTTCGCCTCCCCAGTAACCGGGGTATGCTTCCAGAGTCACACTGACATCGGGAATAGCCTCTGCCAGGGAATAGGCTCCGGTTCCGCAGGCATGAAAGCCGAGAAGGCCCTGGTCGTCCATATTTTCTTCTGCAAAGGCTTCACTGATGATACCGATGGATGCGATTTTTTCCATGAGGGGTGAAAACTGGTATTTCAGATGAAGCTCCACCGTGGTATCATCGGGAGCGGTTACGGAGTCTATGGCTTCCACCTTTTCCTGCATATAGGCGTTGTCGAAGCATCTTTCATAGGAATAAACCACATCGCTGGCCTTCAGGGCTTCTCCGTTCTGGAAGGTAACGCCTTCCCGCAGTTTAAAGGTCCAGGTGAGGCCGTCTTCGCTTACGGAATATTCCGTTGCCAGCATGGGAACTTCTTCTGCGCTGTCGTTGAGCCAGTACAGGGGTTCGTAAATCTGCCGGCAAAGGCCCATGTCGGCATTCAGTGACAGGTTGTGGGGATCCACCGTACTAAACGCGTCGCCGATGCGGATATTTAAATCCGTCCTTCCGGCAGACTGTGACGTTTCCGCCCCGTCGGTTGCGGATGCCGCCATACCGTCGGAACCGGTATTGGAACCGGATGCGCCGGAACAGGCGGTAAGTCATAAAGTCCTCCTCGTTTTGTATCCATTTGTTCACGTTAACGTGTAACAAAAAATAAAATGACCAAACATAGTAAATATCTAATATTATACATGAAAACAACCGGATTGCATTTGTAAAAATATCATGAATGCTATGAATAAAAGTTATACCATAGATGGGGCTAATTGTTGACAGATGCCGCATATTGCAATATTATATGACTATGTTACGATAAAGTGTTGAAGTTTGCGTTATGAAAATAATGCATATCCGACATATATTGCTGCGACAGGGGAGAAATGTAGAATGCTGAAGTACATATTAAAAAGGCTGCTCCTTATCATACCGACTCTGCTGGGGGTCCTGTTTATTGTTTTTTCTATTATGAATTTCACGCCGGGAGATCCGGGAAGACAGATACTGGGGATTTCCGCCAAGCAGGAAACGGTGGATGCACTGAATCACGAGCTGGGCTATGATCGTCCTTTTCTGGTGCGGTTTGCTTCCTATATAGGGGATTTAATCCAGGGAGATCTGGGAACCTCTTACCGGACTAGGCAGCCCTTTACCGGTGAATTTTTCACCAAGCTGCCCGTCACTCTGAAGCTGGGTTTCTTTTCCTTTGTGCTGTCCTCCATTGCGGGGATATCCCTTGGGATTCTGTCGGCGGTAAGACAATATTCCTTCGCGGATACCTTCAGCACCATAACGGCAATTCTGCTGGCATCCATCCCCGGCTTTTTTCTGGGAATGGTGCTGATATATGTATTCGGCCTGAAGCTGGGAATCCTGCCGACCCATGGGATCGCGGAATGGAAAAGCTATATCCTGCCGGTTTTGACACTGGCGGCGGGAGGAAGTGCCCAGCTGATGCGGCTTACCCGTACCACCATGTTGGAGGCTATCCGGCAGGATTATATGCGTACGGCAAAGGCGAAGGGATGTACGCCTGTCTGTATGGTATGGAAGCACGCTTTGAAAAATGCCCTTCTTCCGGTTCTTACCGTAATGGGAACCAGCTTCGGCTCCATTTTGGGCGGGGCGGTGATCTGTGAAACGGTTTTTGCCATACCCGGCCTGGGGAATTACATCCTGACAGCCATCCGGAGCAAGGACATTCCGGTAGTTATGTCTTCCACCGTATTCCTGTCCACCTTTTTCTGCCTGGTGATGGTGGTGGTGGATATCCTGTATGCGGTTATTGATCCCCGCATCCGGGAAAAGGTGGTTAAATAAAGAAAATGGCTTTTGACTGCGGCGGCCGGCGCTGCCGGTGTGGAGGTAAAGATGGATAATAGGAAGAAAAAGAAAAGAAAAAGCAGCAATGCGGCGGATGCCTGGAAGCTGTTCCGAAAGAATAAGGCGGCTATGGCAGGTCTTGCGGTACTTGCGGTATTTGTGTTTTTTGCCTTGTTTGCGGATTTGCTGATCCCCTATGAAGCGGCGATCTCCCAAAACCCCGGGGACCGGCTGATGGCGCCCTGCGCCCTCCACTGGCTGGGGACGGATGAGTTCGGCAGGGATATGCTTGCGCGGATCATCCACGGAAGCAGGCGTTCCCTTTCCCTTGGGGTGGGAACTACGGCGGTTTCCCTGCTGCTGGGCGGCCTTATCGGGGCCTGCTGCGGGATATATGGTTCGAAATTTGACAGTGTGGTAATGCGTATCTGTGATGTGCTCAACTGTGTCCCGGGTCTTCTGTTTGCCCTGGCTGTAGTGGCGGCGCTTGGATCCAGCATGCGGAACCTGCTGATTGCGGTGACTATTGTAAGTCTGCCCGGCTTTATACGGATTGTCCGATCGGTTATTCTGTCCATTGTGGAGCAGGAATATATCATGGCGGCACGGGCTTGTGACAGCAGTAATTTTACCATTATTATGAGGCATATCCTGCCAAACGCCATGGGGCCAATCATCATCCAGGCCAGCATGTCGGTCGCCTCCATGATGCTGACGGCTGCCGGTCTGTCTTTTATCGGCATGGGTGTCCAGCCGCCCACACCGGAATGGGGGGTTATGCTCAGTACGGCAAGGGATTATATGAAGACAGCGCCTTATCTGCTTCTGTTTCCCGGTTTAGCTATCGCCCTGAGCGCTCTGGCCCTGAACCTGGTGGGGGACGGCCTGCGGGATGCGCTGGATCCGAAAATGAAACTGTAATTTCCGCCCAGGCGGATCGAGAGGTGTTAACATGAGTGAACAGGGAACGCTGCTTTCCATACAGAATCTGAAAACCTATTTTGTGACGGACGACGCGGTACTCAAGGCAGTTGATGATGTGTCCTTTGAAGTTAAAAGGGGAGAAACCCTGGGTGTTGTGGGGGAAAGCGGCTGCGGAAAAAGCGTAAGCTGTATGTCCGTGGTCAAGCTGGTGCAGGGCGGCAACGTGAAATATGAAAGCGGCCGGATCCTTTTCGAAGGCAGGGATACCCTGCAGATGAATGAAAAAGAACTGCGGAAAATCCGGGGAAAGGATATTTCTATCATTTTCCAGGAGCCGATGACCGCGCTGAATCCTCTGTATACGATTGGCGATCAGATGAAGGAAGCCCTGAAAAACCACCAGAAAATCAGTGACAGACAGGCCAGGGAACGGTGTGTGGAATATCTGAAAAAGGTGAAGATCCCCATGCCTGAAGAAATGATGTTCCGTTTTCCCTTCAGCCTTTCCGGGGGAATGCGCCAGAGAGTGATGATTGCTATGGCGCTTATCACTTCCCCGAAGCTGATCATTGCCGATGAACCAACGACTGCGCTGGACGTGACCATACAGGCGCAGATTCTGGATTTGATGAATGAGCTGAAGGCGGAGACGGGAAGCTCCTGTATTTTTATCACCCATGATCTGGGGGTGATCAGTGAAATGGCGGATCGCGTTGTGGTGATGTACGGCGGAAGGGTGTGTGAAGTGGCACCCACGGACGAGCTTTTTGAGCACGCCGCCCATCCTTATACCCTGGGACTGATCCATTCCAGGCCGCGTGCGGATTTTGAAGGCGACCGCCTGGAGGTGATACCGGGAAATGTGCCCTCCCTGAACGATAAACCCGAAGGCTGCCCGTTCCACCCCAGATGCCGGTATGCGGGGAAGAAATGTGAAAAGGAATTCCCGGAGGCCTCCCGGATTTCCGGAGAGCATCAGGTGTTCTGCTGGAAATACGGCGGCGGCTGCGAGTAAACTGGTTTTGCGGAAGGATGAACAATGGAAACGATGGTAGAAGTACGGAATCTGAAAAAATATTTCCCGGTAAAGGGAGGTTTTATCCAGCATACATTGGGATATGTCCAGGCGGTGGACGATGTCAGCTTTACCATACCCAAAGGAAAGGTCCTTGGGCTTGTGGGGGAAAGCGGCTGCGGAAAATCCACGGCCGGCCGGACAATACTGGGACTTACGCCCGCCACACAGGGACAGGTTCTTATCGACGGAGTGGATGTGTGTACGGCCGCCGGGGATACCCTGCATAAACTGCGCAGGAAAATGCAGATTATTTTTCAGGATCCTTATTCCTCACTGGATCCAAGAATGACAGTATATGATTTGATAGGGGAAGGGCTGCTGGCCCATAAACTGGTGTCTTCCCGGACGGAACTGGAGGAACGGGTGGAGGCTGTCATGGAAAAATGCGGTCTGTTTCCGGAGCAGGCCCTTCGGTTTCCCCATCAGTTTTCCGGCGGGCAGAGACAGCGTATCAGCATTGCCAGGGCGCTGGCGGTCAGCCCGGAATTTGTGGTCTGCGACGAGGCCGTATCTGCGCTGGACGTTTCCATACAGGCCCAGATCATTAACCTGCTGAAGGATATGCAGGAGGATATGGGGCTTACCTATCTTTTTATTTCCCATGATCTGAGCATTGTCCGTTTTATCAGTGACGATGTGGCGGTGATGTATCTGGGGCAGATTGTGGAAATGGGAAGCAAGAAGCAGATTTTTGATACCCCGGCCCACCCTTATACCCGGGCGCTGCTTTCCGCGGCCCCTGCTTTTACCAGAAAAGAAAAAGAGGAAAAAAACAGGATTCTTCTGGAGGGGGATCTTCCCACGCCTTATAATCCTCCGGCAGGCTGCAGATTTGCAGGGAGATGCCCTTATGCCAGGGAAGAATGCAGGGAACATGTCAGGGTGGTGGAGCCGGAGGATGGGCATAAGGTTATGTGCATCCGCGCGGGGGAACTGGCTTAGTACTATAGCGAAGGAGAAATAAGGGATGCTTGTAGCGGACAGATTGATAACCGGGGATGGAAAAACCGTGATTGAACAGGGAGCTGTGGTGCTGCGGGGGAAACGGATTCTGGCAGCAGGCAGGGCGGAAGAGCTTCGCCGTCTGTTTCCGGAAGAAGAAATCCGGCTTCCGGGCTGTACGCTGATGCCGGGTATGATTGATATGCATACCCATATCGGCTATTATTACGGGGAGAAAAATGCGGAAAGGCTCGCTGAGGACAGGATGCTGCGGGCTTATTTTATAGGAAAGCGGATGGAAGATACCCTGAAGGCCGGAGTGACCACTATCCGGGATATGTCCAGCGCCGACGGCATCGGCACGGTTCTGAAGGAGGCCGCTGCCGCGGGGTATCTCCGTGCTCCCCGTATTGTTACCAGCCTCCGGGGGCTGTGCATTACGGGCGGTCATGGCTGCAGCATGACAGGAGCGGTAGAGGAAGTGGACGGTGCGGAAGCCGTCCGGAGAGCGGTACGACGCAATATCCGGGATGGCGCCGACTGTATCAAGCTTCTGGACAGCGAAGCATACCGGGGAGAGGAATTTAACCAGGAAGAGCTTGATGCGGCGGTGGCGGAGGCCCACCGGTTCGGACGGAAGGTGGCGGCGCATGCAGGCTATGGGCCGTCTATGGAAATGTGTATCCAGGCCGGCTGTGACAGTATAGAGCACGGTACGCATCTGCGTGTGGAACAGGCGGAGCGGATGCGGGATAACGGACAGACATGGGTTCCCACCATCTATGTATTCCATTATGCGTACGAACTGGTGAAAAACAACCTGGCGGACGGGGATTTGAGCAGTAACGGGGCATATCTGAAGGATACGGTGGAAACCTATCGGGATATGTTTAAAAAACTCTATGATACGGGCGTTCTTGTGGCAACGGGAACGGATACGGATGCCTGCAGCCATCCCCAGGCATCTCCGGTAGCCAGGGAATGCGATCTTATGGTACAATATGGGATATCCCCTATGGAAGCAATCGCCTGTGCCACCGGAAACGGCGCAAAGGCACTGGGGCTTTCGGACAGCCTGGGGCTGATCCGGGAGGGCTGTCTGGCGGATCTGCTTGCAGTAAGGGGAAATCCGGGCGAAAACATCCGTGCGCTGGAGGATGTGCAGGCCGTCTGGCAGGAAGGGATATGCGTATATGAATCTGAATCAGCTCATTTATGCAAGTGAAATCAACCGTCTGGGATCGTTCAGCAGAGCGGCCCAGACCCTTTATATTTCCCAGTCCGCATTGAGTAAATCGATCCATGCCCTGGAACTGGAGCTGGAGCAGCAGATTTTCATCCGCACTACGGAAGGGATTGCAACCACGGACTTCGGAAGATCTTTTCTGGCAGAAGCGGAAAAAACCCTGCAGCATGTGGAACGGATAAAGAGCATGGCCGTCCAGGCTGAGGAGAAAAAAGGCCAGCCCCTGAAATTCAGCGCTTCCTGCGGCCAGATGCTTTTTGCCAGCGAAATCTTTGCCAGGCTTCTTGCCCAGCATCTGAACGCGGATACCGATTTCCAGTTCTACCAGAAAACCTATTCGGAGGTTTTTACCGATGTGAAAGAGGGAAGATGCGATCTGGGAATTCTGATGACGCTGAATCTGTATACAGAGGAAGCCTGTTCCGTTTTCTCCCAGAATGATTTGGAGTATCATGCCCTGGGGAGGCTGAACGTGGGAGTGGCCGTGGACAGGAACAACCCTGTGAATGAGCTGGGGGTTACCCGGCTTCGGAAGGGGCTTTTGTCCGATCAGCTGTTGATTATGACAAAGGAGACGATTTATCCGTTTATCCGGGAGGAAAAAGAAATCCGTACGGCGTTCGGGAATCCCCGGGTGGTCTATGTGGCGGATAATGATACGGCGGTGAGTCTGTGCGGGCAGATTCCTGCCTATTTCTGCGTGGCCCAGAGCGCAAAGATATACAGTAAGCTGAACCTGCCCATCTCCATGGTGATTTATCCGTATCAGAACGTGAATCTGAAGTATGAATTCGGGTGGATTAAAAAGAATCAGACGGAGCTAACCCGGGTGGAGAGGGCGTTTATCAGCGAGATTATGAAGCTGTTTCATTGAGAAGGCGGTCCCTGCGCTGACGGATGCGGTATCAATTGGGTTCCGTCTGAACGGTTACCCAGAAACGAAGTTTATGGAAAGTTAATATGTTAAGGGTTTTGTTTTTAAGGCAAATGTGATATAAATAAATTATCTGAATCAGATTTTCTCTTTTTTCGGCGTTGTCAGCCAAGTATTCCACTTAAGACTGTTTTATTTTTTTATATCCGAAGGAATTGCTTTTTTTCAGGAATATCTCTATAATAATCCATATAAAGCACATATCTTTTGGATTTATCATTAAATCATGAGGAGGAGATGTGTTTATATGGCAAGGGATAAAGATCTTGCAGTTATGAAATTTCTGGAGAAACCGGAACATTTCAGCGATTTGTTTAATGGTTCCCTTTTTCAGGGAAAGCAGGTGCTGAGGGCGGATAGGTTAGAAAATCTGTCAGGGAAATCTGTGCTTTCTTTTTTGGATAAAGAGGGGGACAAAGTAACGGTGAGGAGGTATCGGGATGCTGTTTGTAAAGCGTCGGGGCGTACTGCTTATGCCGTCTTTGCGGTAGAGGGACAGGGGGAAACCCATTATGCCATGCCGGTGAGGGAGATGCTCTACGATGCCATGAATTATGCGGGACAGGTGAAAATACTGGCGGATAAACACCGGAAGGCAAAGGATTACCGGGACAGTGCGGAATTTTTGTCAGGTTTGCTGCGGGAGGACAGGCTAGCGCCTGTGGTCACGATTTGTTTTTATTATGGAACGGACAGATGGGAGGGACCGCTGGAGCTTTATGATATGCTGGATATCCCGGAAGAGTATGAGGATATGAAGCCTTTTATAGTAAATTACAAATTGAATCTGGTGCAGGCATCCAATGTGGATCCCGAGAACTTTAAGACGGATTTAAAGCATGTTTTTTCTCTATTGGGTATGGCTTCCGATGGAGATGGGATGAAGAGGTATATTCAGGAGAGGCCGGAAGTGTTCCGGCATATCTCTTATGATACGTTTGATTGTCTGAGGGAGCTGCTTCATACGGATGCGTGGTGGAAGGCGGACAGGAATGATGGGAAGGGAGGTGTAGATATGTGTAAGGCATTGGAAGAGATAGCAGAGATGGCAAAAAAGGAAGGAAAAAACGAGGGAGTGCGGATTGGGATTAAGGCTTTCGTAGAAATCTGTGAGGACCTGGGAATTTCCTTTGAACAGACGGTGAAAATGGTTTTGGAGAAATTTGAGGTGATGCCGGAAGACGCAAGGGGATATGTGGAGCAATACCGGAAAACAAATGTCCCTCGGGAATAAGAGAAAGGAAGGGGAAATAGAAGAAAGGGGAATACAAAAGCCGCCATCGGATTGTGGAAGGATGGCGGCTTTTGTGTGCATGGAATTATGAAACGGCGGATCAGAAGGAAATATCCAGTCCGAAGCCGGGGGCGTCAAGGAGGGTGAAGATGTCATTCTCCCGGGTGAAGCCGCCGGTCATACCGGTCTGTTCGTCGGCATAGAAGAGGAAGCTGTCACAGTCGGCTTCGGTAATATTTTTCTTGGCCGCTACGAGGCTCACGCCTGCGGTGGTGGCGAGTTTGGTCTCCATCATGCAGCCTACCATGCAGGTAACGCCGAAGGCTTCGGCAATGGCATTAATCTGGGAGGCACGAAAAAGGCCGCCGCATTTCATGAGTTTGATATTCAGAATGTCGGCGCAGCCGTTTTTGCAGGCGCGGGCGGCATCCAGGTGGTTGTGGATGGATTCGTCCAGCATGATGCGGATTCCGCTCACTTTGCTGCGGACATAGGTGGAGCCTTCAAAATCCCAGTAGGGGAGGCATTGTTCCACCGCCTCGATTCCGGCTTTTTTGAATTCCTGGAGGGCATAAACGGCATCGCTGGCAGTATAGCCCTGGTTGGCGTCTACACGGAGACGGATATGGGGGCCGACCGCTTCACGGATGAGATGCATGGCACGGATATCTTCCTCCGGATGGATGCCTGCTTTGATTTTGAGAATATGGAAGCCGTCCCTGAGGACGTGCTGCCTGGCTTCTTCGGCCATGAGCTCAGGGGTGTTGATGCCTATGGTGATGTCATTTTGGACACGGTTGGAATAGCCGCCAAGGAGTTTGTAAACGGGCTGTCCCATGAATTTTCCCATGAGATCGTACATGGCCAGATCTACGGCGCATTTGGCGGAACTGTTTCCATAGATACAACTATCCATCCGCTCATGGATTTTTTCGATATCCATAGGATTCATACCGATGAGGCCGGGGCGCAGGAGGTTGATGACGCTGATCACACTGTCAATGGTTTCGCTGGTTACAAAAGGCATAGGAGCGGCTTCTCCATAGCCATCGATTCCTTCGTCGGTGCGGATCTTCAGAAGCAGGTTTTCCGAATAGTTGATTTCAGCAAAAGCTACCCGGAAGGGGGCGGTGAGTTCTATACGGACCTTTTCGGCTTTGATATCGGTAATTTTCATGTCGGTTTTTCTCCTGTTTTATATATCTCAAACTTCGCAGGTGCCAAATAGCCCTCCGTCCGCTGCCAGAGCGGCACCCCCAGGGACTGAAAAGGATTTTCGCCAGTCCATCAGACCGAGCATTTCGACGAGCCCGAAGACGTCAAGTGTGTCAGATAAGGCTGACACACTTGACCGGTCTCATCTCCATGGTAAATTACTAAAGTAATTCGAAAGGCACTGGGGAAAATTCCTTTTCAGTCCCTGGAGGTGCCGTTCTGGCAGCGGGCGGAGGGCTATTTGGCACCTGCGAAGTTTGAGTATGTAATATGAAGCTGGCCGGAGGAAGCCGGAACAAGGCTCTGCCGGTCTTTTTTCAGTATACTATAGCGGCGGGGAAGGGATGGAATGAAATTTTTTCATGCGGGTTATTCGCTTGTCTTGTTGTACGGGGATTTTGTGTAAGCATGACTAGTTACAGCCCCCTTGTCTATGGATATCTCTTCCGGCAGACAAAGAGCAGCTGCAAACAGCAACGCTTATGCCTTTCGCAGTAGAAACAGGGGACAGAAAAGTAGAATTGATGAAGAAGGAACAGATGTTGTATAATAAGATGCAAATGGGAAAAGGTACGGGTAAAAGGATGAAATTCGGAAAATTAAAAGATCTGTCCATAAAAAAGAAAATTTTGCTGGGTTATTTGTTAATCATATGTATTACCGTTATCTTTATGCTTTTGCTGCTGGGGACGCTTTGGGAGCACCTTACCAAAGAGAGCATCAGCAAATCCATTTACAGCAGTAATTACCAGATTAAAAAGAGCATCGATAATTATTTTGACAGTATGGTTAAATTATCGGAGTTCCCTTATCTGGATTCGGAGATTATGGATATCCTGCGCAAGGATTATAAGGGGATCGAAAATGAAAAGCGGGTGGTGGCCCAGATCAATGATGTGAATGCCATCGGGCCAAAGCTGTATAAGCATGTTTATTATATGCATAACCAGATTGACGCTGTATTTCTCTTCCCGGCCAATATGGATTATTATGCGTATCGTTCCCGGAATTCCGTGGCGGGAAGCTACCGTATTGAAACGGAGAGCTGGTACCGGGAGGTGAAGGAGGGGAACGGAAAGCCTTTTATTATCGGGGTGCATGAAGAAAAAGCGGTATCCCAGCAATGGGACGTGCTGTCCATTGCCAGAGGGATTCTGGATCCGGATACAGGGGAGTATCTGGGGATGATTGTGATTGACTGTTCGGTGGAAAATTTTGCTCGGTTATGGGATTCGTCGGAGTACAGTGAGAGCATCATAGCGGTAACGGATAAGAATGGAAAGCTGATTTTGCCGGGGGGAGAGGAGAAAAAGCAGGAAATAGAGGAATATCTGAAGGAGAACACCCTGGAGGCGGAGGAGGAAGGAAAGCTCAGTCAGGCCCATTTCGGCAACCAGACCTATTATCTTGCCGTTCTTCCCCTGGCATATATGGATGGGAAGATTTATCAGTTCGTGCCTATCGGAGATGCGGTGAAAAACATCGCCTATACCTTTACACTGGCAGTTGCTGTCATGCTGGGGCTTGGAATTCTGCTCTTTTTTGTGAGTATCAAAATTTCCAATACGATAACACAGCCGGTGCTGCGGCTGATCGGCACCATGGAATCCGTGGAATCCGGGGATCTGTCTCTTCAGACGGAGGAATTTCATGGGGAAATGAAGATATTGTCCCGGAAATTTAACCATATGGTAAAGCGGATTAATGCCATGTTTATGGAAATGAAGGAAAAAGAAAAAGAAAAACGGGAAATGGAGATGCTGGCTCTGCAATCCCAGATTAATCCGCATTTTATGTATAATACGCTGAATTCCATCCGATGGCTTTCGGAACTGCAGGGAGCCGATAAGGTGACTCAGATGCTGGATGCCCTGGTCAGGGTTTTGAATTATGTGGCGGAGGATACCAGTGAATTTGTTCCTGTGGACAGGGAAGTTGACTTTATACAGAATTATATCCGGATCTTAAATTTCAGATATTTCGAACGGTTTTCCTTTATTTTCGATGTGCAGAAGGAAGCGGCGCAATATGAAGTCCTGCGTTTTATCCTCCAGCCGCTGGTGGAAAATGCGGTTCTCCATGGTTTTGACAACAATGATATCTGTGCCACAATAAAAATTGATATTCATCTGGAGGAGGCACATCTGTTCCTTTGCGTAACGGATGACGGAAAAGGGCTGTCCGGGGAAAAAATCAAGGAAATCCTGACCAGCGAAAGGAAGTCGGAGAAAAGGCTGAATAAAATAGGGATCTATAATGTAAACCAGCGTATCAAGCTCACTTACGGACAGGAATATGCCATACGCATCGACAGTAAGGAAGGGTGTTATACAAAGGTTACCGTACGGATACCCGCCAGAAAAGGGCAGGAATAAGAGCTGATGGGAGCGGAAATGAACAGGAAGATTAAGGTATTGGTGGTGGACGACGAGGTTTTGGTACGTATCGGTATTATACATGCCGTCCGCTGGGAAGAAAATGGTTTTGAAATTGCGGGGGAGGCCTCAGACGGGGAAAGCTGTCTGCAGATGGCGGAAAAATGCAGGCCGGATTTGATCGTTCTGGATATCAATATGCCGGGTATGAACGGAATCCAGGTGCTGCACCGGCTGAAAGAAACCGGGTACCCGGGAAAGGTTATCATGCTGACCTGCTATGATGAATTCGAATACGTGAGGGAGGCCCTTCGCGGCGGGGCGGCGGACTATGTACTGAAATCCAATCTGAATGAAAGCGGCCTGCTGGCGGCGATTCTCCGTCTGGATTACGGGGAGGGAAAACAGACGGGCCGGGAAGAGGCATGCAGCCAGAAAATGATGGCGGAAAAATATCTGCGACAGAAAATCGACGGGTTTTCTGTGGGCGGAGAAGGGGAGTTGACATTCAACACCTCCTGTTTTTGTGTGATAGCCGGCAGAATCAGGGATATGGATAAGGTGGGGAGCCGGTATGAACAGAAAGGGATTGATTTGTTTTACCGTTCTCTGAACTCCATTTTGGAGCAGGCTCTGCAGCATTACCGGGAATACGATGTCATTCAGTATACAAGGGATACGGTGGGGATTTTTATCAGCTTTTCAGATACCGGCAGCGCACAGGAAATCCATCTGCGTATCCGCAGGCTTGTTCCCCATATCCATTCCATTGTCCAGAATTATCTGGATCTGGATATGCTTTTCGGGGTGAGCAGCTTTCTGTACGGAGAGAAGGAAATAAAAAAAGCCTGGGAACAGGCCTGCCGGATGCTGGACAGGAGCTTCTTTGAGAAACGGGAGGTTTTTTATTTTGATGATCTGCTCGCATATTACCAGAATACGGATGCTGTCTGTAAAGAAATGACGGCTCTGGAGGTACGGCTGAAGGAATCTATTGTGGATGGACGGACGGAAGGGATCCGGGAAGAAATCCAGGCCTATTTCGAAACGCTGAGAAGGGGAAAGATTGCGGAGCCGGGGCATGTAGCTGTTTTTTGCCAGGATATGGTAAAGCTTATCCAGGCACAGGGCAGGAACTGGGAAGATGTGCGGATACTGCAGGAAATCGGGGAGCAGGAGACACTGGAGGAGATGGAAAGCCTGATTTACACATATCTGGATCGGGTAATACCGGAGTCCGGGGATCAGAATGCCAACTGGCTGGTACGCAGAGCCTGTGATTATATCCGGGAAAATTTCAGGCAGGATATTACCCTTAACAATATTGCGGGATATCTGGAACTGAGCGAAAGTTATACAAGCCGTATTTTTAATAAACAGATGGGTATGAATATCCCGGCTTACATCAACCAGCTCAGGATTGAAGAGGCCAGGGAGCTGCTGAAGTCCACAAATAAAAAAATATACGAGATAGCCCTTGAGGTAGGGTATTCATCCACCACCGCTTTTCATGTGGCATTTAAGAAGCAGGAAGGTATTACGCCCATAGAGTTCAGAAACCAATAGGACAAAAATACGAATAAAATGACAAAAATCATAAGGAAAAGAAATTGTTGCAGGCAGGAGTACGGAAAATGGCCGGAAAACGATTTCTTTTTTTATCCCGCAGGACAAAATGTTTTTCCATTTGATAAGAATGGAAATAGGAATACGGGCCGGGAACCGATATAATGAAGAACATAAGGAACCGGTGCCTTACATGAGATTAACTGATTCAATGAGGGAGAAAACACGGAATGGAATGTGCACAAAAGCGCACAGAGGGGAGTAAAGCATGAAAAGAAAAGTTATGGCAAAAGCAGCGGGAAGCTTGCTGTGTGCGGCTTTGCTGCTGGGAGCGGCAGGCTGCGGGTCCGCAGGACAGTCTGCACAGAACGCATCCGAAGGAACGTCTGCGGTAAATGAAACGGAAAGTACGGCCCAGTCCGCACAGGCGGCTGTGGTGGAGGCCGACAATGATACGGGAGAGGCTGTTACCCTGACCATTGGTGTCTGGTCTGATGATGAATCCAAACGTCTGGAAAAGGCATTTGAAGGGATTGAAGGGGATCTGGGAATTGCGATTGAATTCCTGAAATATCCCAGCGATTCCGATTTCTGGGATAACATCCCGGCCCAGATTGCGGCAGGCACGGCACCGGATATTATTTCCTGTACCAATGAGCATTATCTCCAGTATATCGACCAGGGGCTGTTCGAGCCTTTGGATGAATATGTGGAATCCGGGGTTATCAGCCTGGAAGGGACCTGGGCCAAAGCGATGGATGCCTGGAAAATAAATGATGTGGTTTATGGCATTCCCTATGCCCTCAATCCCGGCGTTTTCATTGTCAACGACAGCATGTGGAAGGAATTCGGCCTGGGAGACAGCTATCCGGCGACCTGGGACGAGGTTCTGGATATCTGTAAAAAGGTGAAGGAAGAGCATGATATGCCGGCTCTGTGCCTGAATGTACAGGAATACCATCTTACCAATATCGCCCTTTCCTTTGGCGGCGGCTGGGATTTCGGCAAAAATATCGGAGCGAAAGAAAATGCGGAAGCTTTGCAGTTTTTGATTGATGCATACCGGGAAGGCTATATTGTCACTCCTACGGAATTAGGACTTGGCTGGGACGGAGCGGTCATGATCCAGCAGTCTGCCCTGTTCTCCACAGGCGGCGCCTGGTATCAGGCAAGCTTTGCCGCAGAAGCGCCGGATATTGCACTGAAGTATCTGCCTGTGCCCAAGGGCGGAAACGGAAACGGCGGCGGCACCTGCCATTCTGCAGCGCTGGTGGCCTTAAAGAATTCCAGGCATCCCGAAGCGGTGGCACAGGCTATAAGCTATGCCGCAGGCGGCGACAAGCTGTATGAAGCGGTAGTGGATGTTACGGAGGTTATACCGGACAAAGAAGAATATTTCGATCTCTATAAGGAAAAAGTACCGGCTTTGGCCGATTTGGTAAGCTATCTGGATGCTTCCACTCCTTTCAGCTATCCTACCCAGAGCAAGAAATTTGCGGACAGTCTGATCAATCTGATGCAGGAAACGATGTTTGATGAAAGTTCAACAATGACAGGGCAGCAAATCGTGGAACAGCTGGAAGCGGATTATGGCACGGATTAAAGATTGCGTATAACGTAACCGTTCAGTTATGTCTGAATAGTTACCATACGGGGGAAACGGAATGTATCGGCAGGGAGCGGGGCTGGAGAACATCGGGCAACAGGATAAGGGTGTGTCCTGGCCCCGATCCCTGCGTGCATTTGCTGCATTTTTAACAAAGGAATATAAGTCCGCGTAAAACGGACATGAGGTATAAAATGGAGAAAAAGAAAAACAGAAAATATCGGGAAAAATATAAAAAACCAGAAGTTTTTACGGCCGTATGCTTTCTGTTACCGGCCGTTTTTATGTGGATCTACTGGTTCTTTATTCCGGCTGTAAAATCTATGAGGCTCAGCTTCTTTGATTACAGCTTTATCACGCCGGAACGGACACAGTTTGTAGGGCTTGCGAATTTTTTCCGCCTCTTCCGGGACAGGGCTTTTTTAAAGGCGCTCCAGCATACTTTCCTCATGGTTGCGGTGGTGGTGGTGCTGCTTGCGGTCATTGCTTTTCTGATTGCGGTGTTGCTGGACGGCAAAATAAAGGGGAAAACTTTTTTTCGTACGACTTATTATATGCCCTATGTTATTTCGTCGGTTGCCGTCAGTATTTTCTTTATGTATTTTTTTATCAAAGACGGCATAGGGACAAAACTTTTTACCCTGTTTGGCTTTGACAATACCACCTGGTTTACCAGCACGAAATATGCGCTGCTTCTGGTAATTATTATTTATGTATGGCAGCAGATCGGCTTTTATATGATTCTTTATATCAGCGGCCTGCAGAATATTTCAGCGGAGCTTTATGAGGCCGGAAGAATTGACGGGACTAATAAGATCCAGGCTGTCTGGTATATCACCCTGCCTCTGGTAAAACCCACGACTTATCTGGTTATTACCCTGGGAATGATCAATGCGTTCCAGATATTTGATCAGATTGCGGCAATTTCCAAGCAAAGCCCGTTAGGGTCACCGGCCGGTTCCACAAGTACGGTGGTCACCTTCCTGTATCAGCAGTCCTTCAGCTACATGGATATGGGCTACGGCAGTGCGGCGGCCATGGTGCTGTTGGCGATTATTTTTCTGCTGTCACTGGTACGGATGTTTATCAGTAAGGAGGGGGAATAGAATATGAGAAAGAAAATACGGAGCATTATCCTTTATACGGTTTTAATCGGTCTTTCCCTGATTTTTTTACTGCCTGTCCTGTATGTATTTTATAATTCGCTGCTGCCTTACCGTTATGTGCAGACCTGGGCGCCTGTCAGCGTATGGACGCTGGATAATTACCGGGAGCTGTTCACGAAGTATCCGATTCTGCAGTGGTACTGGAATACGCTCGCATCTACGGCTATTGTGGTGGCGGGTAACCTGCTTTTCCCCACCATGGCCGGGTATGCCCTTGCCAAATTGCGGTTTCCGGGGAAAAAGATTATTTTCGGGGCACTGCTGATCTCCATGATGGTGCCTTTCCAGCTGATTATGATACAGATGTATATCCAGCTCGCAAAGCTGAATATGCATAATACGATCTGGGCTATTACGCTGCCCTTTATGTCCCAGACCATGTTTTTATTTATGTCCAGACAGTTTTTCTTCGCCGTGCCGGGAGAACTGCTGGAGGCCGCCAGAATAGACGGCCTGGGCCATGCGGGGGTTTTTGCAAGAATTGTGTGCCCTATTTCCAAACCGCTCTTTGCTTCCATCGCCATTTTGAATTTTACGGGAACCTGGAATTCCTATATGGTTCCGGCCACTTTTATCAATAAGGTGGATAAATTCACCCTGGTGGTCGGGCTGCAGACCGTGAATATGACCTATTTCCAGAAAACGAACCTGACTCTGGCCGGCGTGGTGCTGCTGTCGTTCCCAGTCATCCTTTTCTTTATCTGTACCCAGAAGGAATTTGTCAAGGGAGCTATGAGCTCAGGGATTAAAGCATAGTTACAATTCACGGCCTCATTGTACCGGCGCTTCCCTCTCCGGCCCTGTGCCCGCGGTACCGCCATCCCGCAAGGTTCCTTACAGGGGCCGCTTTCGCTCGGATAATCACGCAGCGGTACTAAGGCTGCAAAGGACGCAGCCTAAGGACCGGCGTGCTTATAACGCCCCTTACCGGAATCCTTGCGGGATGGCGGCACCGCGGGGCACAGGGCCGGAGAGGGAAGCGCCGGCACAATGAGGCCGTGAATTGCAACAAGAATAGGAGGAGGACAAATGACCCCGGTAATCAATGACAGTACGCGTTTGAAAATGCTGGAATGGAAGGAGGGAATCCTGGATGTGGTGCTGGATACGGATGCGGCCACGGAGGTGGACGACCCCTTTGCCATCAGTTATCTGCTTTTGTCCCCGGAACGGTTCCGGGTACAGGCTATGTATGCGGCGCCGTTTTCCATGAATGACAGGGCACAGGATCCGGAAACCGGGATGGAAATGAGTTACCGGGAAATCCGGAATATCAGTAAGCTGTGCCATAAGGAAGGCGTGTGTGATATCAAAAAGGGCTCCGCCTCCTATCTTACGGATAAACGGCTGCCGGTGCCGTCGGCTGCCGCCGCGGACCTGGCGGAGCGGGCCATGCGGTATTCCCCGGAAAATCCCCTGTATGTCGTCGGGATCGGTGCTGGGACCAATCTTGCGTCCGCATTGCTTAGAAAACCGGAAATCGCCGCACGCATTGTGGTGGTTTGGCTGGCAGGGAATGATTTTGACCTGTCCCCCGATGTGTACAATATATACCAGGATGTGTTGGCCGCCCAGGTGATTTTCGACTCCGGGGTTCCGCTTTTACATGTTCCCTGTAACTTTGTAACCTCTCATATGATCACCGGCGTGCCGGAGCTGGAAAGCTGCATCGGCGGTAAAAATGAATTGTGCGACTATCTGATTTCTATAGTAAAAGCTTACGGGCAGGATACCTTCGCCTGGGGCAAGACCATCTGGGATCTGGGGGCGGTGGGATGCCTTATGAACCGGACATGGAGCAAATGGGAGATAACAAGCGCACCAATCGTTACGGATCAGCTGACCTGGAGCAGAGACTACACCAGACATCTTATCGGAAATGTAAAGGAAATCAACCGGGATGCCATATTCCGGGACGCATTCCTGAAAATGGGACGTATCTGAAGGCGGAGGAGGAAACAGACAGATATGAAGGAAGAAGTCATAGAGAAAATATATGCGGGCTGGCTGGGGAAAATTATCGGAATCCGCCTGGGCGCCCCGGTGGAAAGCTGGACCTATGAGAAAATCCGTAACACATACGGCAGCATTGACGGCTATCTGGTGGACTACCGCGAGTTTGCGGCGGATGATGACAGCAACGGGCCGCTGTTTTTCCTGCGGGCGCTGGAGGAGGGCAGAAACAGGTATGAGATAAAAGCTGCGGATGTGGCGGAGGCCCTGCGCAATTATGCCCCCTTTGAACATGGTTTTTTCTGGTGGGGCGGCTATGGTACCTCTACCGAGCATACGGCATATCTGAATCTCTGTCATGGGATCCCCGCACCCAGAAGCGGCAGCATCGAACAGAACGGAGCTGCCGCGGCGGAACAGATCGGCGGACAGATTTTCATTGATACCTGGGGGCTGGCCGCCCCGGGGAATCCGGATTTGGCGGTGAAATTTGCAAAAGAGGCCGCGAGCGTCACGCATGACGGAAACGGGGTTTACGGAGGGATGTTTGTGGCGGCCTGCATCAGCTTTGCTTTTGTGGAAACCGATATCCTTACGATTATTGAAAAAGGGCTTTCCTATCTGCCTCCCCGATGCGAGTATGTCAGAGCGGTGAGGGCAGTGACAGACTTCTGGGAAAAAGAAAAAAAAGACTGGCGGGCCTGTTTTGCATATATCCATGCCAATTTCGGATATGATAAATATCCCGGCGTCTGCCATATTATACCGAATAGTGCCGTGATGATACTGGCTCTGCTGTACGGAAACGGGGATTTTTCCCGGACGCTGCAGATTTGCACCATGTGCGGCTGGGATACAGACTGCAATGTGGGGAATGTGGGGACAATCATGGGCGTCCGGGGCGGTCTTGCGGCCATTGACGGTAAGTGGAGGGAACCGGTTCATGATTTTCTCGCCTGTTCCAGTGTGATTGGTTCGCTCAATAGCATGGATATTCCTTACTGGGCATCCTATATTGCGGGCCTGGCCTGCAAAGTAGCAGGAGAGGAGCCGCCGGAACCCTGGAGGGATATTTTCAGGAGAAAAATGGACAGCTGCCATTTTGAATATCCCGGTTCCACCCATGCGCTGCGTATGAAGGTATTTGACCGGGATGCCGGCAGGTATGAGGAAAGGGAGGCTGTTCTGCGGAATACGGAAGAGACCGCATATACCGGAAAACGTTCCCTGAAATGTGTCAGTAAACCGGTGCACAGAGGAGATGAGGTCTTGGTATATAAGAAAACCTATTACCGCCCCGGGGATTTTCACGACAGCCGTTATGATCCTGCCTTTTCCCCGCTGGTGTATCCGGGGCAGACCCTCCATTGTGCAGTGATGGCGGGGAAGGGTGAGACAGGAACAAGGGCGCGTCTGTATGTCCATGGCGGGAACAGAGATGTCTGTTATTATGGAAACTGGATGACGCTGGAACCGGAGACATGGGAAGTGCTGTCCTGGGAAATCCCGGAGATGGAAGGGGAACTGTTGGATGAGGCAGGGGTCTGTTTTACTCCGGTGGACGAACTGGACGGCACGGATACTTTTTCCTGCTGTATTGATGATTTGTATTGGGAAGGAAATCCATCCTATTCAATTGACTTCTCCAAGGAGAGAGAAGAGGTATGGCCCGGGCTTCACCGGGAGATAAGCCAGTTTACACGGCTGAAGGGTATGCTTTCCCTGCGGGAGGGGCGTCTCCATCTGTCCTGCAGCGATTCCGGGGAGGCCTATACGGGAGGCTGGAACTGGACGGATTATGAGGTGACTGGGCTTTTGACGCCTTATACGGAAGGAACCCATTTGATACAGGACAGAGTGCAGGGCGGGATGCGATCGTATGCATTTGGGCTGCTGGCGGGTAAAAAAGCAGGGCTGCTGAAGAATCACGGAGAATATGAGGTGCTTTTTGGCAGGGATTTTCCATGGGAATTGGGGAAAGAATACCGGCTGTCCATCCGGGTGGAGGGAGGTTCTGTCCGGGTGGCTGTCGATGGAACCTTGTTCGGTGAATACCGGGAGGATGAGGGGGCTTATGAATATGGCTGCGTGGGAGTGGCGGTGAGGGACGGGGGACATTGCGGGGTTCGGAAAATAACGGTAGCTCCTGTCTGACTGTTTTAAATAACAAAAAACTATCCAAACCGCATGGTTACAGCGAAAAATAAGTCTGCTGCTTTTACGATATGCAATCGTGTAAGAGGCAGGCTTATTTTTACGCTTATATCCATGTCAGTGTGTTTCTAAATAAGCTTTTAATTCGGGTATTTCTTTTGTCAGCATATCCGTAAAATAAATTGCGCCTTCTTCGTTCAGGTGATCCGCATCCCCGAAGTACTGCAGATGCGTCTGGAAACGTTCATCATGGGAGTAATCATAATACGTAATGCCATATTCCGCAGCGATTCCCTGTATTTTGCTGTAAAATTCATTCATAAAATCGGCGGAAACATATTGGTTATAATAGATCGAAAAGGGGGTTGTAATCAGAATAGGGGTGATATTACGCTCCTGACACAGCTCTATCATATTCTTGAGATCCTGTTCTTTATCCTCTTCAAAATATTCACTTTTCCCTTCAAAATGTCTCTGGTATCTGGCAGCGCCCTTGGATTGAAATTCCTGCACCTTTTCCGTTCCGTATACCTGCTCCATATTTTCAGCAGCTACCGGAGCTTCGGAAGATAAATCAGAAGAGGTATCGGATTCCGGCGCACCGGTATTTTCACCCTGGGCAGTCACATCAGGTGAACTTTCCGCGGCATAAACAATATTCTGCCGGTTGTCGGACAAGGAAGGAAAGGTAACCGGCGGTTTAAACAGATCAAATATTTTATCCCCTGCGGACAGAACAGGGAACCGTATGGCGACCAAATCCTTATAAAGGCTGTAATCAGGGTTATATTGGGGAGACAGGATACGGTAATAGCGTACACTGATGGCCTCAATGTCGTCAGGATTGGTGGCCTCGCTGTTAAAGGAAAAATAGGATACCGGAATAAAAGCAATACTGCCTTCTGCAAATTCATTTTTATGCATATTTAAAAGCGCATAATCATATTTGAAAGACTGGCTTGCAAGAGCGAAATTGAAACATTTAATACCGCGATCCTTCAGTGCGCCCCAGTCAAAAGCATATTGGCCGTGGGAGCTTCCGAAGTTTGCAAGCTGTATGGTTTCCGGGACGAAATTAAAGGCATTCACTTCTGCAATGGGATTATCTGATTTCTGCTCATACATAATATCCAGATAAAATATACAGAAGACAGTGATACATACGGCAAGAACACTTTTTACAAGAAATGATTTCATAAGCGTTTATAAGAATTACAAAAGCAGCCGTAACTCTTAGATACTCCTTTCTTGACAGAGAACAGATGATTACCCAACTGGATTAAATGTAAGAAGCATTTAAACAGCAGTAAGTAATTTATTATGAGTAAAATAAGCAGGTAAAAGCATAATATTAGTTTGGTACTATATTTTACTACGTAAATGGAAAAATATACAAGCAAAATGAGATGCCACAGAAAAATTTAATTAAAAATTAAGAAATTCAGTGGCGGATTTTAGAATATATACATTGTATTTTGCTTAAAAAGCTTGTATAATAATCAAATTGTGAAAAAAGTAACGATATATTATATTACAAATACAGGATGATAGCGGTGGAAAGAAAACGAATATTATTTGCAGCAAGCTGTTTATTGTTTGTATGTTTTTGTATTTTCGGACTTTTGCTCAGGGCTAAGGAAAGTCAAAAAATAATTTCGGTGGAAATAAAGACAGAAAATGAATTAAACAGTATGAAGGAAGGCAGGATTTCATCGGAGGATCCCATAGGGGATTTTGTCCTGTTTGGGGAACAGCAATTACCTTACGATGGAAATTACGGTTTCTATTATATATCCCAGTCCCTGAATTCGGAAGAATTCCAGGGAAAGCTGGAAACAACGGACAGAAAGATTAAAGTTTATTTCTATGAAGACAACTATTGGGCTGATAAGGCGGGAGCTATCAGGGAAGGGCATCCTTTTCGTTTTATTGTATTTGGTGATGGCTGGTATAGTGAAGACGAAGTGGTTTTTTCAGGGCTTCCAATTATCAGTATCACCGGGGACTTGGTGGAATCGGCAGATAAAGCAGTCAGCAACAATAGTAAGCTGGTAGTATGGGATCCGGAAGATAAGGAAGCAGAAGGCCTGTATACAATAAAAGAAAGCTTCTGTACTTATTATGAAAGAGGGGCCAGCAGCCGGCAGTTTGAAAAGAAAAGCTTCGGCATACGCCTGTTTGATGAAAAAGGGGAAGCCCGTAATAAATCTTTTCTGGGAATGCGAAGTGATAATAAGTGGATTCTGAATGCCCTTTACTCCGATACAAGCAAGGTGCGTGAAAAGATAGCGACCGATCTCTGGAATGAAATCAGCCCCGAACTGCAGGGCACCAGAATGGAATATGCAGAAGTATTTGTAAACGGCTTTTACAGAGGCATTTACGGATTAATGGAGCCGATTGATAAAAAACAGCTCAGTTTAAAGGAAGGGGATTTCCTTTATAAGTGCAGTTCCATAGATGGGGTTGGCAGAGGCTACTATGATGGAATATCTGATGCCATGGAAACCGAAGAATTCGAAATAGAATTCCCGAAAGAATGGCAGGATGGAATCTGGAAGCCGCTGGAATATTATACGGACTACCTGGCGGATGAGAGAGAAATGGACGAGCCGGCTGTCCTGGATAAGGAAAACATCACAAAGTTCTGGTTATATTTACAATTCCTTTCGGCATCGGATAACATTAATAAAAACTTTTATATATTGGCATCGGAGCAGGAAAACCGGCTGCTGATCCGCAAAATACCCTGGGATCTCAATTATTCCTTCGGTGATGCCTGGTCAGTGGAAAGCCCGAATATTACGGAATTTGGTGTCTTTGGAATTGACGAGATTTTTACTGTCAGCGATTTCCAAAAATTATATGAGAGCAGTGAGAAAGAAATCATTACCCTGACAAACCAGCTATGGTCCGCCATGAGGCAGTCTTGCATACAAGCCGACAGGTTGTGTCAAATGGCCGCCGATTACATGACGCTGCTGACGGAAAGCGGCGCTTTTAACAGGGAAATACTGCGCTGGCCGGATGCGGGCAACAGTACGGATATTACTGCTATACAAGAATATATCAGAGCGAGGATTGTTTTCATGGACAGCGCCATTGCGGCGGGGGATTATAATGAGGAATGACAGGAATGGAATATAGGGTAGAAGAGAAATATATCTGTACGGAAGGGGAATTACGGATCCTGGCAGGAAGATTATCTCATTTGATGGAAGAGGATGCCCATCACGGTGAAGAGGGAAAATACCAAATCCGCAGTCTCTATTTTGACGACTATGATAATACCTGTTTCGCGGAAACCATGGATGGAGTGAATGACAGGAAAAAGTTCCGTATCCGTATTTACGGAGGATGCGCAGACAAAATTTCTTTGGAAGTAAAATATAAATGCAGCGGAATGACAAAAAAGGAAAGCTGTCCGCTGACAGAAAAGCAGTGCAGTGCTGTGATGGCCGGAAAGGTCCCGGCATACCAGAAAGGGGATCCCACGGTACTGCATATGCTGTTCCTTGCCATGCGGACAAGCCTTCTTCGTCCGGTAGTCATTGTTCAGTATGAAAGGACTGCCTATATTAATAAAACAGGTAATGTGAGGGTGACCTTTGACCGGAATATTTCCGCATCTGCCGATATTAGAAATTTTCTGGAGCCGAAGCTCAGACTTCTTCCCGTTATGGAAAAAGGAAAGCATGTTCTGGAAGTGAAATACGATGAAGTACTTCCTTCCTACATTGCGCAGGCACTGGAAACCGGACGGCAGCAGCAGACGCCCTATTCAAAATACAGAGAATGCAGAATTGCAGCACAAGCTTACTATACAGGAGGGATATCATGGGTGCAAGGGATGTAATCAAGAAATCAATACTGGAAGGTTTTTCGATGGAGATGTCGGTATTCCAGGTAATCTCCATTTTGCTTATTACCGTTTTGCTGTCCGTGTACATTTATTATATTTACCGGCTCAACAGCCACAGCAGCTTTTACTCCAGAGACTTCAATAAAACACTGGCTATTATGCCGGTGCTTACGGCGGCAATTGTGCTGGCTTTACAGTCATCGCTTGTTATTTCATTGGGTATGGTAGGCGCGCTTTCTATCGTACGTTTCCGGAACGCCATCAAAAATCCCATGGATTTGCTTTTTCTATTCTGGTCGATCAGCACAGGTATCATATGTGGCGCAGGGCTGTACATGCTGGCAATCGTTACCTGCCTTGTGGTGACAATCTTATCCTTTTTACTCGATTTCATAAAAATGCCCCAGGCCTCCCTGTTATTGGTGTTAAACAGTTCGGATAAGTCAATGGAAGCGAAACTTCTTCCTGTGCTGGAATCTTTCGCCAAAGGCTATAAGATCCGTTCCCGGAATGTAACGGCCGCAGGGATCGACTATGTTATAGAAGTCAAAACCAAGGATGAAATGGGATTGATTGATGCCTGTGCGGGAATGGAAGGTATGGACTGCGTTTCGCTGCTTACCCACGACGGGGATATCCGGTATTGACAGCGGCCATACCCCTTTGGAATAAAGAAACGCCATCCGGGCATACTAACTCCAAAAAGTGAAAGGCGGCATTATTTATGGAGAAACAAGCGAAAGCAGACCAGGAAGCTTCCCGGAAAGTAAACAGCGTATACGATGACGGCAATATTCCCCAGGCGGATCTTCCCCTTCCCGATGACAATGACCAGGCCGGTAATATCATACCGGACGAGGTTCCGAGGAAGGACGGACCGGGGGGAGAAAACAGCAGGAAGAGCCAGGAACAGTAAGATTTACCGAAAGGGAATACACATGTACTGCGTGCGGGTACCACGTCGAAACAGGGTAGGTTGTCCCGTTTGGTATCCGTCCGCCGCAGCCCCTGTGCCCTTGTGTATCCGGCCTGCCCTTGGGGGTATGATATCTCTCAGGTGCTGCTATACCAAACGTTCCAATGAGCCCAAAGCATCCAAAGTGTCAGGTGAGGCTGCCGCTTTGGATTGGTCTCATTTCCACTGTATAGAAAGCACCTAAGGGACATCATACCCCCAAGGGCAGGCCGGATACACAAGGGCGCAGGGGCTGCGGCGGACGGATACCAAACGGGACAATGTGCCGGAAACAACGGGGGTACCCGCTTTTTTTCTTGTATCCTTAATCCTAATGTGGTAAACTAGATTGAATTTATGCAGCCAATTTCAGGAAATGAAAAGGACGTAAATATGCGTAGAATTGTGTTCCACATAAACAGCCTGGAGCAGGGCGGGGCAGAACGGGTTATCACGAATCTCGCCCACCAGTTTGCTGCGGAAGGCTATGAAGTGTATATTGCTACCGAATGGTATGCTGACAATGAATTCCAGATAGATAACAGCATAACCAGAGTCCATGTGGGCCTGAACGAAGAGGAAGAAGGCAAGGGCAGATTTGCCAGGCTCAGAATCCGCGGACAGCGTCTGCGGGCCTTTATCAAAAAGGTAAAACCGGATGTGGTGGTTGCTTTCTGCCATAAGGCGAATTACCGTGCCATAACGGCGGCGCTGGGGACCGGGATACCGGTCATTGTTTCCGTGCGTACGGATCCGGTGGGACATTATGATCACTGGGATGACAAATTCCAGATTCCGCTGCTGTTCCCCAGAGCGGCAGGCTGTGTGTTTCAAACTGAGGGACAGAGAGATTTTTTCCCTGAAAAGGTGCGGGCGAAATCACGTATTATCCTGAACCCCCTGCATAATAAATACCTGGATGTGCCCCGGCCGGAAAAAAGAGTCAAAGAAGTGGTGCAGTCCGGAAGAATTGTGGACTTTAAAAACCAGCTGATGCTGATCCGTGCGTTTGACAGGGTGCATAAGAAACATCCTGACTATGTGCTTAAAATATATGGCGGCGATTCCGGCGACGGGACAAAGGAGCAGCTGGAGGAGCTGATTGCGGAGAGGAAGGCGGAGGATTACGTTTTTCTTATGGGAGCCAGTGATTCCCTGGAAAAGGTGCTTGTAAATGCGTCGGTTTTTGCCTTTTCCTCCGATTGGGAAGGGCTTCCCAATGCGCTTTTGGAGGCAATGGCTCTGGGACTGCCCATTGTGGCCACGGATTGTCCCTGCGGCGGCCCCCGCACAGTTATGAAGGACGGGGTGAACGGGCTGCTTGTTCCTATCAAGGATGAAGAAGCTTTAGCGGAGGGGATCTGCAGGCTGATTGAAAACCCTGATTTGGCGGAGCGGCTTGGCAGCAAAGCGCGGGAGATTCGTGAGAGGGCAAACGGCAAAGCGGTTTTTGAACAGTGGCAGGATTATATAGAAGCCGTATGCAGATAACGTTGGGTAACCGTTCAGACCCGTCTGGAACGGTTACAACGCAGGAGGAGTAAAACGAATGTTTTCCTATTCGGATTATAAAGAAATTATCAATATTATTAAAGAAAGCGGACGCGGCTGCAATTTCAGACAGGCGCAGGAGCGGGACAAGTTCATTATCATGAGGCATGACGTGGAATTCAGCGTGGACCGTGCCTTTGCCCTTTCCAAACTGGAGCTGTCGATGGACTTTACATCCACCTATTTTTTCCAGTGGACCAATAATTCCTATAATATCCTTTCTAAAAAAAATATGGACATGATAAAATACATGCATGAAAGAGGGCATGTTATCGGCCTTCATTTCGCGCTGAACGGCCTGACGGATATGGAGCTGGTGAGAAAGAAGATTCTGCAGGAAATCCATGTTCTCAGCGAAATGCTCGGCTTTGAAATCACCGAATTTTCCATACACCGCCCATCGGCGGATGTACTCCGGGAAAATATTGTTTTTCCGGGGATTATCAATGCTTATCAGGATGAATTTTTTACCTTTTCTGAAAATGTTACGGATTCCACGCCGCTGCATGTGAAGTATATTTCCGATGCCAAGCACAGATGGAATTACGGCACGCCGGATGCGGACACACTGTTTAACAACGAAAGGGTCCAGATTCTGACCCATCCCTATTCCTGGACAAAGAAAGGGTATGACAACCTGGAGAACTTCAGAACGCTGATACAGGAAAGAAATGAGGAATTGATGGACACAATAGATAATGAGTGCAAGCATTTCGCAAGAGTCAGGGATTTGCTTTAAGACGGCGGCAGCGCTTCCGGTACGCAGGGAAAGGAGAGTGACAGTATGTGCGGTATTTGTGGTTTTGTGAGCAGGAGGGAGATAGCGGATACTACCCTGAAAATCATGAATGACACGATGTACCACAGGGGGCCTGATGACTCGGGGGAAGAAATCTATCCCGGCGAGGATGGCTACCGGATTGGTTTCGCACAGCGAAGGCTTTCCATTATGGATCTTTCCGCGCTGGGGCATCAGCCCATGCATTCGGAAGCCTCCTTCGGAGCAGGGCGGGATCAGATCTGTATCGTTTTTAACGGAGAAATTTATAACTTTAAAGAATTGAAGAAAGAACTTTCCGACTACCCCTTTAAGTCTAACTGTGATACGGAAGTCATTATCGCAGCTTATCTGAAATGGGGTATTTCCTGTATGGAACGTCTGAACGGCATGTTTGCCATAGCCCTTTATGATAAAAGGACCCAGGAAATCTTCCTGGTGAGGGACCGGATTGGGAAAAAACCGCTTTCCTATTGGCTGGATGGGGAAAATCTGGTGTTTGCCTCGGAACTCAAGCCTCTTATGGCGTGTCCCGGATTCCCCGGGGAAATCCGGAAGGATGTGCTGGCCCGTTTCCTTTACCAGCAGTATATCAATGCGCCGGACAGCATTTTCCGGGATGTATATAAGCTGCAGCCCGGAGAAATACTGCGGTTTCATAAGGGCGAAATCAGGACCTGGAAATATTGGGATATTGCGGATGTCTATCATAAAATGCAGAAAAACCCGGTCACGGATTATGAGGAAGCAAAAAAGGAACTGAAGAGGCTTCTTCAAAAAGCGGTGGCTTCCCGTATGATCGCGGATGTGCCCCTGGGCAGCTTTTTAAGCGGAGGCTACGATTCCTCCCTGATGACCGCCATCGCCCAGGAAAACTCACGGGAGCCGGTGAAGACGTTTTCCATAGGTTTTGAAGAGGAACAGTACAATGAGGCTGTCTATGCCAGACAGGTGGCAGCGTATCTCGGGACGGATCACACGGAAGCGTATATCGATGAAAAGGGGATGTTTGATCTGGTGGAGAGCATTCCTGCCTATTATGATGAACCTTTTGCAGACAGCTCCCAAATCCCTACCATGCTGGTATCCGCGCTCGCCAGAAAGCAGGTGACTGTCGCCTTGTCCGGTGACGGCGGGGATGAATTCTTCTGCGGTTATCAAATGTATGACAGGCTGGCCCGGGTGCAGAAACTGGACGGGCTGGGAGGTATGGTCCACGGGGTATTGGATCTGCCCGGCATAAGGAGGGCAAAGCTGGAAGAAAGGCTTCCGGTTAAGGTGCGTTCCATCGCCGGAAACCGCAATCCGGAGCTGAAGACCCAAATCTGCCCCCCGGCTTATCCGGACACGGCGAGAGCGTTTGTATCCGGGGCTGGGATGGACTGCCGTTATCCCAGAGAGAGCGCCTACCGGGAGAAGGACTGGCAGATCCGCAGAATGCTTTTGGACATGGACACGTATCTGCCGGGAGACATCTTATGCAAGGTGGACAGGGCTTCCATGAAATACTCCCTGGAGGCCAGATGCCCGATCCTGGATAAAGAGGTAATGGAGTACTCCTTCCGCCTTCCTCATTCCTTTAAATATAAGAACGGGGAGAAAAAAAGAATTTTAAAAAGCATCGCCTATGATTATATACCCCGGGAGATGCTGGACAGGAAGAAAAAAGGCTTTTCCGTACCTCTCGATAAATGGCTCAGAGGCCCGCTGCAAAACAGCCTGACGGACTATTCCTCGAAAGAGTTTCTGGTGAAGCAGGGGATTTTCCATGCGGACTATGTCAGCCGTTTTATTGATAGCTACCTGCAGCAGGGTGACAGGGGGCCGGGCAGCGGTGAAAATTACTCCAGGATTGTTTGGGCCTTTTTTACCTTTCAGCAGTGGTATGCATGCTATATGAGATGAGGTGTGTTGTGAAAGAACCTGAAGGGCTTGGTATGCTATAAAGGATGTAGGATGCATTTAGTTAGCTTTAAAGGAGCCGTATCATTGAAAAAACGACAGAAGACAACAGCGAATACCGGAAAAATGCATATTGCTCTCTTTATCAGTGCCCTGCGCAAAGGCGGTTCGGAGAGAGTCCTGGTCAATCTGGCCGAGTACCTGGAGAACCAGGGGATACGGGTTACGGTTGTGACCCAGTACAAGGGAGAAGGGGAATATGAGCTGTCTCCGGAAATCAAACGTGTTTACAGTGAGATTACGGAGGAAGAGAAGAGCGGAAGCCGGATGGTAAATTTTATCCGCCGTTTCCGCAAGCTGCGCCGAATCTGGAAGGAGGAACGGCCGGATGTTATTCTTTCTTTTATCGGAAAAAACAATCTGATGGCCCTTCTTACCAGCAGCTTTCTGGATATTCCCGTTGTGATTTCCGTCAGGGGAGAGCCGGAGGCAGAATATGCTACCGGACTCATGCGTTTCCTTGCCAGGACCTATTTTGCCAGGGCGGCCGGAATCGTGCTTCAGACGAAGGAGGCCTTTGCTTTTTTCCCGGAAAGAATCAGGAAGAAAGCGGTGGTATTAAAAAACCCCCTGAATCCTTCCTTTGTCCGGAAACGGTTTGAAGGAGAACGGGATATGTGCATCTATGCGGTGGGCCGTATGGATGCTAACAAGAACCATGAAATGCTGCTGCGTGCCTTTTCGGGGCTGGCGGCAGATTTCCCCCTTGTCAGACTGGTTATCTACGGGAACGGGGAATGCAGGGAACCCCTGCGTGAACTGGCGGAACAGATGAACCTTTCGGATCGTGTCAGCCTGCCGGGAGCGGTGACGGATGTGGCGGATAAAATATATAAAGGCAGCGCCTTCGTGCTGTCATCCTTCAGCGAAGGAATGCCTAACACCCTGATTGAGGCCATGTGCTTAGGACTGCCGGTAATTTCTACCGATTGTCCCTGCGGCGGGCCTGCTGAGCTGATTCAGGACGGAATCAACGGACTCCTGATTCCTCCCGGAGATACCGCCGCCCTGGAACTTGCCTTGCGCACCCTGCTTTCCGACAGGGACAAAGCGGATGCCATGGGACGCAATGCGGCAAAGCTCCTTGAAGAATATCTTCCGGAGCATGTGGACAGAGAATGGATGGATTATTTGATTTCCAAGAGGTAACTTAACTGTGAGGGCACTGAACAGTTACTCTATGAGAAAGTAACAGGTAGTATGAAGAGAAAAGAATGGATAAAAACAATTTGTTTTATAGCAGGTTTTTTCCTGATTCTGATTCCACTCACCTATATGATTCGCACAAACGGCGATATCAAGGATATATTTGTGGGATTTTATGGGGAAAAAGAGGATACCATTGATGTGGTGATGATCGGGTCCAGCCCGGTATACCCCTATTATGCAGGGCCGAAAATATGGAAGGATACCGGGATTACCTGTTATCCTCTTTCTTCCAACATGCAGCGTCCCAAAGCGGCTGTGCATCTGGTGGAGGAAGCGGAGAAAACCCAGGATCCGGCGCTTTATATTTTTGAAATGCGGATGTATCTTGGACCGGATGAACGGCTGACTCAGAATATGGCCTATACCAGAGGCGTCACCGATAATATGAAGTATTCCTGGAACCGGATTAAAACCATAAATGACTTGGTGGAGCCGGGCGGGGAGGAAGCAAGATACACCTATTATTTTGATATCTTTAAATATCATTCCAACTGGAAGACCCTGGTGCTCCCCAGCCAAATGGTGACCTTCCGCTATGAACACCAGGATCCCTTAAAGGGAGCAGTCATCCGTGACGACATCGGACCCAGCGAAATGGCGGATTATTCCGGAGTGACCACAAGGCAGGCCATACCGGAGGATCAGGAAGAGGTGCTGCGCGATCTCCTGGCCTATTTACAGGAAAAAGGGCTGAACGCTTTATTTATCGTATCACCCAATACCATGACGGAGGAAAAACAAAGCCAGTATAATTATATAGCGGATATTATCGCACCTACCGGATACCGGTTCCTGAACCTGAACGATTACTACGAAGAGCTGGATATGGACTTCGAAACGGATTTTGATGATTACGGCGGTCACACAAATGCCTTCGGCATGGAAAAATGCAGCGCGTTTCTGGGAGAATATCTGAAAACCCATTATTCCTTTACGGACAAACGGGGGCAGAAGGAATATGAAAGCTGGGACAGGGCTGCCGAATTGTGGGAAGAGCAGACGGAAACCGCCAAACAGATCATTCTGGATAAAAAGGCCCGGAAAGAATTCAAGGTGATCGAAGAAGAGTAGGGAAAGCAAAGCCTGAAAGAAGCAGGTAAGAAAAAAGGACGAAAGAAAGCAGGTGAGTCTATGTGTGGAATTGCAGGATTTTGTAACTGGAAAGGGAACTGGGAGAAAAATATCAGGAAAATGAATGAGCGGATGCGGCACAGAGGGCCGGATGCTTCCGGTATCTGGGCCAGCGATGACCAGAAAGTGGTCATGGGGCATCAGAGGCTTTCCATTGTGGATCTTTCGGAAAACGGCGCACAGCCCATGCAGTCTCACAGCGGCCGGTTTGAAATCGTTTTTAACGGAGAAATTTATAATTACCGAAAAATAGCAAAACGCCTGCTTGATGAAAAAAAGGTGGAACACTTCCGCGGGACTTCGGACACGGAGGTTCTGTTGGAGGCGATGGAGCATATCGGGATCAGGGAAGCCATAACGATGTGTAAAGGCATGTTTGCCATCGCCTTGTATGATAATAAAGAAAAAAGGCTGTATCTGCTCCGCGACCGGATCGGGGAAAAGCCTTTATATTATGGTTTTGTAAACGGAAGCTTTGTTTACGCATCCGATATTGGTTCCATTGCCGCGCTGGATGGGTTCCGTAATGAAATAAATAAGGATGTGCTGGATATTTATTTTGTCCATGGCTATATTCCTGCGCCCTACTCCATATACCGGGATATATGGAAGCTGGAGCCGGGATGTATCCTGACTCTGGACGCGCCCTTTGCCAGCCCTTCGGTGGAACCTTTCTGGTCGGTGAAGGAGGCGGCAAAAAAAGGGCAGGAGAATCCGTTTACCGGCAGCAGGGAGGAAGCGGCTTCGGAACTGGAACGGCTGCTGAAGGATTCCATCCGGGATCAGATGGCGGCGGATGTGCCTGTGGGCGCTTTCCTTTCTGCGGGAATCGACAGCAGTACCATTGTGGCACTGATGCAGTCGCTGAATAACGGCAGGGTAAAGAGCTTTACCATTGGTATGGGGGAGAAGGAATATAATGAGGCGGATGCCGCAAGGAAAATTGCAAAGGTGTTGGGAACCGAGCATACGGAAGCTTACATTACGGAGGCGGATGCCAAAGCCGTAATCCCTAAACTGCCCTACATGTTTGGAGAGCCCTTTGCAGATTCCTCCCAGATACCTACCTATCTTGTCAGCAAAATGACCCGGGAGCATGTGACCGTATCCTTAAGCGGTGACGGCGGGGATGAGCTGTTCTGCGGTTACACCTCTTATGCTTCGGTGAGCCGTATCTGGGGAAAAATGAAAAATATTCCCTATTTTCTGCGCAAACCCTGCAGCGATCTGGTCCTGCACAGTCCCCTGGCGGCAAAGGAGCTTTTCCGTATCAAAGGGAAGCTGCTGGGTGCCAGGGATCCTGCAGATATCTATGTGCAGTCCCGCCTGACCGATCCCCTTACCATGGAGATCACAAGACAGCACGGAAACCTGCCCTATCAATATACCCAGATGCCCCGGGGGTATCTGAAAGAAACCAATCACACAATCATGCTGATGGATATGCTGATGTACCATCCGGATGACATCCTCGTAAAGGTGGATCGTACGGCGATGGCGGTTTCACTGGAGACAAGAGTCCCTATGCTGGATAAGGATGTGGTGGAATTCGCCTGGAGCCTTCCCCTGGAATACAAGCGCCGGGATGGGACGGGCAAGCTGGTACTTCGGGATGTACTGTATAAATATGTGCCGAAAGAGTTGATGGACAGGCCTAAAAAAGGGTTTTCCATCCCCATTGCCAAATGGCTGAAGGAGCCGTCCCTCCGTGCCTGGGCGGAAACGCTCCTGGACCGCAGGACGCTGGAAACGCAGGGGATTTTAAATCCGGATACCGTATGGAACATTTGGAAGGATTTTGTGGAAAACGGTGTATGGCGCATTCAGATTTGGTATATCCTGATGTTCCAGGCCTGGATGGCCGAACGGTAACAGGAAGGATTTCGGCAGTAACGGGGAAAGGCCCGGACAGTTACACAGGAAGGAAGAAACCGTGCAGAAAATAGAACATTATGCATTCCGCCCGATTCCGGAAGAGGAGCAGACCGACCGCATATCGGTCATAGTGGCGGTATATAACATCGAAGCCTACCTGGAGAAATGTGTCCGTTCCATCCGGAGACAGACATACCGGAACCTGCAGATTATTCTGGTGGACGACGGTTCCACGGACGGCTGTGCGGCGCTCTGCGACAGGCTTGCCGGGGAAGATCCCAGAATCCGGGTGCTCCATAAGAAGAACGGAGGACTTTCCGATGCCAGAAATGCGGGAAGCAAATTGGCGGACGGGGAATATATCGCTTTTGTGGACGGGGATGACTGGATAGAGGAAACCATGTATGAGGGGCTGCTTTCCGCCGCCAGAGCGTTTGGGGTACCCCTGGCGGTCTGCCGTTACCGGAAAATCTACCGCGGCCATACCGTGGATGATTCCACCGGCGCCGCCGTTGTTTTCGAAGGACAGGAGGCGCTGGAGAGCTTTCTTCGGGAAGAGGATGCAGTCTGTATCCAGAATGCCGCCTGGAACAAGCTGTACCGGCGCGAACTCATGGGGGATCTTTGTTTCCCAAAGGGGAAATACTATGAGGATATCGTATACACCACCAGGCTTCTGGCAAAAGCTTCAGGAACGGTATATCTAGATTCTGCTTTTTATAATTACGTGCTGGAACGGGAAGGCAGTATTATGGGGGAAGGCCTTGGAAAACGCATCTTTACGGACCAGCTGCCTGCCTATGAGGAAAAAGAAGCCTTTTTACGTTCCATCGGCAGAAATGATCTGGCGGATATACACCGGTATTTTTTCTATAAAAGACTGCTGCTGTATTACATTGATCTGGGAAAGGCGGAAAAGGATTTCCGAAGAAAATACCGGGAAGTAATCAGAAACCGCCTGCGCAGAGACAGCCGGGATATGGAGCGGGTATATCAATGCCCGGTATCCAACCCCAATGAAAAAAAGAAAATGATGATTTTCCTGAAATCACCGGCAGTTTATCTGGGCGTGATACGGCTGAATGAAAGGTTCATTATCCCGCTGAAACAAAAACGGAGAGGACGTTAACATGGTTATTGTGCAATTATCCGGGGGGCTGGGAAACCAGATGTTTGAATACGCCCTCTACCTCAGCCTGAAGGCCCGGGGGAAAGAGGTGAAAATTGACGATATCACCTGCTATGAAGGGCCGGACTCCAGGCCAAAGCAGCTGGAGGTGTTCGGAATCACCTATGAACGGGCTACCAGAGAGGAACTGACAGAAATGACGGATGCATCCATGGATACGCTGTCCCGTGTCAGACGGAAGCTTACCGGCAGGAGGACAAAGGCCTACCGGGAAAAAGACAGCAATTTCGATCCCCAGGTTATGGAAAGGGATCCGGCGCTGCTGGAAGGCTGCTTCCAGAGTGAAAAATACTTCCGGGACTGTGAAGAAAAAGTGCGTGAGGCATACCGGTTCCGCGGGATAGAGTCCGGGGCATTTCCCCTCCCCGATGCTTACCGGAGACTGGAGAAGCAGATAGAGGGCTGTTCGTCGGTGGGTGTGCATATCAGACGGGGGGATTACCTGGAGGAAAGCCATGGCGGCCTGTATACGGGAATCTGTACGGAAACCTACTATCGGGAGGCTTTTGCCCGTATGGAAGCGCTGGTACCGGATGCCCGGTTTTTCCTGTTCAGCAACGATCCGGAATGGACGGGTACGCATTTTGGAGGAAAGAACGGCATTCTTGTGGAAGGAAGCACAGAGGACACCGGTTACCTGGATTTGTATCTGATGAGCAGATGCAGGCATAATATTATTGCCAACAGCAGCTTCAGCTGGTGGGGGGCATGGCTTAACGAGAACCCGGAAAAACAAGTAATAGCGCCGGCGAAATGGCTGAACGGCAGGGAATGCCGGGATATCTATACGGAGAGAATGATACGCTTATGATGGAAAATATTAAAAAACTTAACAGCATTTTAAGTAAAGAGCAGAAAAGGAAAGTGGGCTTTCTGGGAATCATGATACTTATCAGCGGTATCCTGGAAACCGTAGGAGTTACCGCAATTCTGCCCCTGATTACCGCAATCATCGACCAGGACAGCATGCTGGAAAGTGAAACGGTACAAAAGATTTGCTCCATGCTGGGTTTTGCGCTCACCAGGGAAAATTATACGCAGCTGATTCTCCTGCTGCTTCTTCTGGTCATCGTAGTCATCGTAATCAAAAATTTGTTCCTTCTGCTGCTGACCTACGTGCAGGCCAAATTTGTGAACGGCAATCAGTTCCGTACCGTCAGCTATATGCTGGAGGAATATCTGAACCGTCCTTATGAATTTTATCTCAACGCGGATATCCCTACCGTATTCCGGCTGGTGGACAGCGATGTCCCCAAGGTGTTTACCATCCTCATGGAATATATCCAGCTTGCGAGCGAAGCGGTGGTTGCTGTGTTCCTGTGTGTGACGCTTTTGCTGGTTGATTTTAAAATGACAGTGGTTATGGGAGGGATCCTGGTCATTATGACACTCCTGATCATGCGTGTTATGAAGACCAGGCTGAATACCATGGGCCTGAAATCCCAGCAGGTGCAGAGCCGTATGGGAAAATGGCGCCTACAGTCTATTTACGGAATCAAAGATGTGAAAATCCTTCATAAAGAAGCCTTCTTTGCGAAAAATTTCCGTAAATATTCCCGGATCGCCGGAGAAGTGACCAGCAAATATACGGTGCTCAATAATGTCCCCAGGCTTCTCATAGAAACACTCTGCATGGGAGGAGTCCTTGCCTACTTGGCTGTATATATCCTGGCAGGCGGCAACCTGACGGAAATGATTCCCCAGATGACAGCCTTTGCGTTTGCCGCCACAAGGCTGCTCCCCAGTGTGAACCGTATCAACGGACATGTGACAAATATAGCATTTTTCCAGCCTTCTCTGGATTATGTGTATGAAAACGTGGATTTCAGCGATTATACCAAGTATGGGGAATACCAGAGCAAGGATGATGGGAAAGCGGCCCCGATCCCGGTTGCGGATGCTATCTGCCTTAATAACATCACTTATTTATATCCAAACACCACCAAAAAGATTCTGGATAACGCCAGCATGCGTGTCCCCATAGGAAAATCGGTAGGTGTCATGGGGCCTTCCGGAGCAGGAAAAACTACCGCCATCGATATTCTCATGGGTCTGCTTCAGGTCCGGGAGGGGACGATAACCTGCGGCGGTGTTAACATTTTTGATAATTATCCTTCCTGGCTGAGCCATATCGGATATATTCCCCAGACGATTTTCCTGACCGATGATTCCCTGCGGGAAAACATTGCCTTTGGTGTGGATAAAGACCAGATAGATGATAAACGGGTATGGCAGGTGCTGGAAGAAGCCCAGATGAAGGAGTTTGTGGAGCAGATGCCCCAGCAGCTGGAAACCAGTATCGGCGACCGCGGCGTCCGCCTGTCAGGCGGACAGAGGCAGAGAATCGGGATCGCAAGGGCGCTGTACCATAACCCTGAAATCCTGGTGTTTGATGAGGCTACCTCCGCCCTGGACAATGATACGGAATCCGCGATCATGGAAGCTATTGACAGCTTCCACGGACGCAAGACCCTCATCATCATTGCCCACAGATTGCGGACGATTGAGAATTGTGATATTATCTACAATGTGGATAAAGGGAAGATTGAGAGTAACGTTTCAATCAGGCCTGCGCATTTACTGCGCAGACCGTAAGAACGTGATTCAAGAGTGCCAAAATCCTTCGCCGAAGGCGATTTAGGATGGATTTTGGCAGTAACTGTGAAGGAACGGAACAGTTACAATTGAGGAAGCGAAGCTGCCGGAATAATGGGATTTGAAAAGGAAAAAATAAATGATCGGAACAGAATTGCTCAAGGGTCAGGGATTGGGAAACCAATTATTTTGTTATGTTACAACCAGATGTATTGCCATGAAACAAGGCAGAGATTTCAGCATATTGGGCAGCGAAACCCTAGCTAATAATATCCATAGTTCCTGCGGACTTTATTTTATGGATTTGGATTTTGGAATCCAAGCGGATAAAAATAAGTTTGCAGGCACCTATTATGAGAGAGATGACAGGATTTATACGGGCAGTTCCCGGCATGACCTGACACATGGGTGTTATGTGACGGCTGCGGATGAGGAAATGTTTTCTGTAAAGGATAATATGCTGCTGTTTGGAAATATGCAGGCGGAAGAATATTATATTGCATATAAGGAACAGATTAAGCAATGGCTTAAAGTGAAACCGGAATACGACTGCTATGACTACTCGAAAGAAGATTTATGTGTGCTGCATTTACGGTGTTCCGATTATATGGATTCTCCGGAATTGTTTCTGCGAAAAAAATATTGGCTTGACGGCATGAAACATATGCGGAAAATGAATCCCGATATGAAATTTATGATTATCACAAATGATGTGAAGGAAGCGAATAAATTTCTGCCCGGAGTACCGGCTTATAATTTCGATCTGGCGAAGGATTATTCCATATTGAAGAATGCCAGATATCTTTTGCTGGCTAATTCCTCTTTCGCTTATTTTCCGGCTTTTACAAGTGATAGGGATCCCTACATCATAGCCCCTAAATATTGGGCCAGGCATAATGTGTCGGATGGTTACTGGGCCAGCGAACAGAATATCTATTCCGGCTGGCATTATATGGATCGCAAAGGAAGGGTATTTACAGACGAAGAATGCCGGCAGGAATTAAACGAGTATAAGAAAAAATCCCGCAGATACCGGAGACTGAATGTGCATCCGGGTAAAATGAGAGAATGTTTCTATAAAATACAAAGTAAATGCATATATGCCAATGCCAGACTGCGGAAAATAACCAGAGGTGTTATCCGCAGGATAAAGGCATGGAAGGGCAGGTAATGCAGAATGGAAGATAACAAGAGAAGCTATTACAATGCGGAGGGGAAGCTTGTATTGCCGGAGGTAACCTTGTGTGCGATGGACAGTGTGCAGGTGAAAGCAACCTTAAAGGCTATGGAATACAGCATGAAGGAGATCGTGTTTGCTGATGCGGTAATCATAACGGATAAAAGGCCACTGTCCATGCCGAAAGGGATACGTTACGAACACATAGATAAGCTTTGTAATATTGATGACTTTAATTATAAAACGGTTTATGATTTGGGCGATTATATTCATACCCAATTCGCACTCCTGGTTCATTACGATGGCTTTGTCGTGCATCCCGAAAAGTGGAGAGATGAATTCCTGGATTATGATTATATCGGATCGCCATGGCCGCTTCCAAAACCGGAGGATACCACTACCTACCGGGATATTTACGGGAACATCTGCCGTGTGGGAAACAGTGTGGGAATCCGCAGCAAACGTCTTATGGACTTTCCGAAAAAAGCGGGAGTGCCGTGGGTAGGGGAAAAAGGGTACTTTAATGAGGATGGATTTATTTGCTGTAAAATCCGCCACCTCCTGGAAGCGGAAGGCATGCAGATTGCCCCGTTGGAAGTCGCCAAATACTTTGGCCATGAAAATATGATACCCGAAATAGAAGGCATCACTCCCTTTGTTTTTCATAAATGGTACGGAACAAATGGAAATTATCCGGATTTTCGGAAAAAAAATAAACTGTTGAACCGGTTAAGAAAGATCCATGGCCGATTGGTGAAAGGGTGAGAACGATTTCTTAGCCGGTCAAATACCCCGCAGTAATCAACGGATAGGAATAAATATGGTATATGATTGTTTTCAGTTTTTTAATGAACTTGATATCTTAAAGCTTCGTCTGCACATTATGGATCCGGTAGTCGATCGGTTTGTAATCAGTGAGGCAACAGAAACTTTTTCCGGGAAAGCCAAACCGCTTTATTATGAAGAAAATAAAGAAATGTTTGCAGAATTTGCGGAGAAGATTATTCATGTGGTGGTCGATGACACACCGCCGGGATATACCCATGACAGGGATACTTTTCAGAAGAATGCAGTAGGAAGAGGGCTTATCGGTTGTTCGGATGATGATATCATTATTTTCAGTGATTTGGATGAGATACCGAATCCTGAAAAGGTGAAGGAAATCATCGCACATTTTGATAACAATAAAATATATCATTTTGCACAGCGTTTATTTTATTGTTATCTCAATATGGAAGAGGTTTCCGGTAATCTGCTGTCCTATGCGGGAGAGTTTCCGGGCGTCAAAAGGAAAAAGTGGATCGGCTCCAAAATGTGCTGCTTTGGCTTGCTTAAGAAACAGGGATTAGAGCTGGGGGAACTGCGTTTCCCGGAAAGAAAGGAATGCGGTATCCGTGTAGAAGACGGCGGCTGGCATTTTGGTTATATGGGAGGCCACGGGGAAAAAGATGTTAAAAAACGTGTGGCCGATAAGGTGAGAAGTGCGGCCCATCAGGAATACAATAAGGCTGAAGTGCTGTCTGATGTTGCGGATCGGATTAAGGACGGAAAGGATATTTTCGGCAGAGATGCCTCTTTTTCCCTGGTGAAAATAGATCAGACGTTTCCCCGATATCTGCGTGAACATACAGATGAATATGAGTTTTTGATTCTTAAGGAAGAAGCACCTTTCAAAAAAGGTATTCGCCATGTGACGGGGACAATGCGGCGGGGATTTTTTAAGGCAGGTCATTGCGTGAAAAAGGTGCTGCGGAGGATACTACATGCCGGAAGCTAAAGTTTCCATATGCATACCTGCTTATAATAATGTCTCTGAGGTCGAACGCCTGTTGGAATCGATCCGTATACAGAAATATGAGAATTATGAAATTATCCTCACCGATGATTCCACAAATGATGAAATATCGGATTTGATAGGGAGAATAGGGGGGGAGAAGCTTCGCTATATCCATAATCCGGAACCGTTAGGGCATATTTTCAATTGGAACAGAGCGCTTGCCGAAGCCAAAGGCGAGTATATTAAGATAATGTTCAGCGATGACTGGTTTACCGGAGCGGACAGCCTGGAGAAGTTGGCGGCTCTTCTGGATAACAAACCGGAAGCATCCTTAGGTTTTTGCGGGACGAAGCAGGTGTCTTTTGACGGTCAGGGAGAGAAGGATTCCTATGAACGTTACGCGAAGGAATGGTATACGGATCGCCTGAAGCGTGACTATAGAAATCTTTTTCTGGGCAATGAGATCGGTGCACCAAGCGCTACCATTTATAGGGCATGCAATGCCAGGTTCGATGAAAAAAGCAACTGGGCATCCGATATGTTCCTGTATTTTGATATTTTGAAGAACAATCCTGTTGTTGTTCATACCCGGGAGGCCCTTATATCCATTGGTATCCATGAAGAACAATATACCGGAATGTTTAAGGAAAAGGATATTCGCAAGTTTAATGATATGCAGTATTTATATCAAAAATATAATCTGTGGGAAAGCAGGGACTGCCGGGATTATATGCTGCTGCAGATCCTAAAGTTTAAACAGGGATGGAAAATGGCTAAAAGCTGCAGGATTTCCTTTGGCTCTTATTGGAAGCAGGGTGTTGTCTGGTTCTGGAAAAATACCATACTTGGGCTTTGGTACGGAGCAATGCACAAGCTGGGATTAAGAAAGGAAACTGTAGTCTGAAAGGATAAAGGGATGGGTAAAGAAAAAAGTACGGCAGACAGGCTGACAGGAATCGGGAACTTTTGTTTTTATGCAGGCCTGATATTAGAACTTATTATTGTAATTATAGATAAAAGTGCGTACATTAATCCTGTTGAGGGACAGCTATTCCGTATCACCTTTGTTCTTTTTCTCATAAAAGTGTGCTTTACCCGGTTTTCGTTAAAAGAATGGATGTGGCTGTTTGCCTTTATCGTCTTGGCCGGATTATGTTATCTGTTTTCGGGCCGCGATGAAGCGGTCAGGCTTGTGGTGTTCTGCGCTGCATTCAAAGATATGGATGTAAACAAAACACTTAAGACTGCGTTTTGGATTACCTTAACAGGATGTATCCTGCTTGTAATAGCAGCCGTATCCGGCCTTTTCGGAACGATGTATATTGTAGATGAAGGTGACAGAGGCATCCGATATTGTTTTGGATTAGGTCATCCGAATGCTTTTTACTGTATGTTTTGGGTACTGGTTACATTAGGGGTATACCTGTACTGGGAAAATATGAAACTCTGGATGTATGGGGTACTGCTTTTGACAGCGGTTCTGTTGTATATCCCCACAAAGTCCAGAACAGGAATAATGATTATGCTGTTTACCCTTTTCCTTTCCGTACTGTTAGCTTATAGTAAAAAACTAAAAGATCAGCGTTTGATATACGCAGCAGGGATCGCCGCTTTTCTTATCTGCGTGGGATTATCCGTATGGATGGCATACTATGAGCCTTATGAAGGCCCCTTTTACCCCTATGATCGCTTTTTTACCGGCCGGATAACCAGTATGAATACCCTGGAAGGAGGAGGGGGAATCCTCCGCAACTGGAGCCTGTTCTCCCGTCCCGAAAACAGTAAATATTTCGATATGGGCTATGTCCGCCTGTTTTACTGGTATGGCATCATACCGGGGGCTGCCTATGTCATTATGTACGCCCTGCTGATCTGGCAGTGTTACAAAAAGAAAAATTATATGGGATTTATGATGGTACTCGGTTTTGCCTTATATACTATGCTGGAGGCACATTTTATTTCCGTATACCTTGGCCGGAATTATGCGCTCTTTTTAATGGGGGCCTGGTGGAGCGATATGCTGCACACAAAAGTCCGGCGGGGCGGGAGCGGTAAAGCGGCACCGGATCAGACGGAAGCAATCCGGGAGGAGTATTGGTGGCAGGGATGGCGGTTCCTGAGAAAAAGGGAAAGGTGCGGCTTATGAGATTGGTGATTGACTGCTTCAAGCTGGTAAAGGGAAAAGGAAAAAGCATAGGGATATATAACCTTGCACAGAGCCTGATACAGCATCTGACGGCAACTAACAGGGATGGGGAGCACTGCGGGGAGATTATTGTACTGGGAAATGAATACAACAGGAAGGATTTTGATATTCCTGGCATACACTTTATTCCCATGAAAGGAAATCCGCTGAATAAACTCACCTGTATTGTGTGGGAGCTGTTTCTCGTTCCCGGCAAGGCCCGGAAGTATCGGGCGGACCGCATTCTATTCCCAAGAGGCTACCGGCCCTTGTTTTACAAAGGAAAGGACACGGTCATCATCCATGATCTGATTCCTTTTTATTATGACAAACATTTTCCGGGAGTGCTAAACCGGGTGGAAAACGCGTATATTATGAGCCGGCTGAAGGCTTCTATGAAGCATGCGGATCGGATCATCACCATTTCTGAATTTTCCAGGCAGGAGATCGATTCCATGTGCCCGGGAAGCGGCAGCAGAGTCAAAGTCATCTATAATGGCCTGAACCGGATGGAAAATTCCGGCGGCAATTGTGCGCTCAGCCCGGATGGCCCGTATATCTATGCCACGGCATCCGGCCTGCCCCATAAAAATGCGGCAGGCGTGCTGAAAACTTATGATATGTATTTTCATCAGGCTGCGGAGCCGGCCAGACTCGTGGTGGTGGGGATTCCGGGTACCGAAGGCTATGAAATCAGTGAAGAGGCCGCCGCCTGCGTAACCTGCTATAAATATATCGAACGTACCGAGGATATGCACAGCCTTCTGGCTGGCGCCAGGGCGTTTCTCTTCCTTTCTCTGATCGAAGGCTTCGGTTTCCCTCCTCTGGAAGCTATGCAGCTTGGCGTGCCCGTGGTTTGTTCCGACAGGACCGCATTAACCGAAGTGGTGTCGGATGCAGGGCTTCTGACCGATCCGGAGAATTATGAACAGACCGTGGAATGCCTGAACCGTGTCCTGGAAGAGGAAGAACTGCGCAAAAGCCTTGTCCGGAAGGGATATGCAAATGTAAAACGTTTTGACTGGGACAGCCGTATCACAGCGTACTGGGAGGAATTGTCCAGGTGACAGATAAAATTTCGGTTATTGTACCTGTATATAACGCAGCAGCCTATCTTTCCGACTGTCTGGAAAGCATTGTGCACCAGACCTGTGCCAATCTGGAGATACTGCTTATCGACGACGGATCACGGGATAACAGTGCGGATATCTGCCGGGAATGGTGCCGGAAGGATACCAGGATCCGTTTGATTCAAAAGGAAAACGGAGGTGTTTCCTCCGCACGGAATTTAGGGTTGGAAGAGGCGGCAGGAGAGTTTGTCACCTTTGTGGATGCGGATGACTGGATCGGGGAAGAAATGCTGGACAAGCTTGTAACCCGCATAAAGGAGGATAAAAGTGATCTGGCCGTATGCGGATTCCGGGAGGTGCATGACGGGGACCGGGGACAGTTGGACCGGAACAGGAAGGCGGCGTCCGGCAGCGGGGATTATCAGGTATTAACGGCTAAGGAATATGCCGGAAATTACCTCCTTTCAGGAAATACCAGATGCTGGAGTATCCTTTTTGATAAACGGATCATTGGTTCTGTCCGGTTTCAGGAAGGGCTGACGATTGGAGAAGATTTACTTTTTCTGGTCGATTTGCTTGCGTGTCTGAATCGGGTTTCCCTAGTGAAGTCCCGGGAATACTGTTATTACAGGAATGAGGATGGGGCAATGTTTTCCCGGTTCCGCCCGTCCTATATGGATCAGATCACCTGCTGGCAGTCGGCTTGTGGAAAACTACAGCAGATCTATCCCGAGTATGTGTATAAAAGCAGGATTTGCATGTTTCAGGCAGCGCTCCTGACCGCAGGAAAACTGGCTATGCTTTCCGGGCAGGAACGAAAAAAACGGGCTTCTTATACGCGGCGCTGCCAACAGGCAGCAAGAGAAGCAGCAGCAGACAGGAAGGCATGGAAAGGGTTATCGGCTGGCTATAAAGGAAAGGGAATTTTGTTCCTGCATGCCCCCTCTCTTTATCTGTTTTTGTATCATATATGGAAAGGCGGCTGCGGCTGAATGCACAGCTCAGACTACCTGAACGTTAACCCAGGAAGGAGTAATCCGTTGAAAAAAGATAAAATTGTATTGTACATGCATGCGGGCAGCGGCAATCACGGATGTGAGGCCATTGCCAACACGGTATGTAAAATGCTTCCCAAGCCGGCAATCCTTGTCACCAACAGTGCACAGGAAGATGAGAAGTACTCACTGAAGGGGTTATGTACGCTGGTGGAAGAAAAGAAAATCAGGGAACATTTTTTTCTCCATGTATATTATTATCTGAAAGAACGGCTTCTGCACGACCCGAAAGCGGCCCTGCGGTACCGTTTCCGGGAGGTTACCGGTAAAAATCTGAGAAGCCTTACTGTCTCCATCGGAGGAGACAATTACTGCTATGACCTTCTGCTGAAGGATCTGAAGCTGGCTAACCAGATGTTCACGGAACTGGGAAGCAAAACCGTTTTGCTGGGATGCTCCATTGAACCCGAACTTTTAACCGATCCGGATATCATTGACGACATGAAGCGTTATAACAGTATCATTGCCAGGGAATCTATCACCTGGCAGGCACTTGTGGAGGCGGGGCTGAAGGACCGGACGTACCTGATACCGGATCCGGCTTTCCTGCTGGATATGGTTAAAAAACCGGTTCCGGAGGCCTTTATAGAAGGAAATATGGTGGGGCTTAACATCAGCCCCATGGTGGTGGAAAAGGAAACGATTACAGGCATCACCATGAAAAATTACAGAGTGCTCATCAACCATATACTGGAGACTACCGATATGAACGTTGCCCTGATACCCCATGTCATATGGAAGAATAACGACGACAGAACGGTACTTAAGAGTCTTTACAAGGATTTCAGCCAAACCGGCAGAGTTGTATTGATTGAGGATTGCAGCTGTGAAGAACTAAAAGGATATATTGCACGGTGCCGCTTTTTTATCGGTGCCAGAACCCATTCTACAATAGCTGCCTATTCGTCTTTAGTACCTACACTGGTAGTAGGCTATTCCGTAAAAGCCCGCGGAATCGCGGCAGATTTGTTCGGCACCTGGGAAAATTATGTCCTTCCGGTTCAAAGCCTGAGCCGGGAAGGGGAACTGATTGACGGGTTCGAGTGGCTTAAAAACAGGGAGGCTGCGGTGAAAGCGCGTCTCCGGAAGGTGATGCCGGCTTATCTGGAGCGTACCAGACAAATTGGAAAAATTCTTGGAAAACTGGCGGATTGAGGGGATAACTGTATGGAACGGTTACAGGAACTGATACAGAGGACGGATACGATTCAAAAAATCAACGCCTTACAGGAACGTGTCTGTAAAGAGCTGTTTATTTATCCCAGGATAGACAAAAAAGAAAAAACAAAACGTTTTCTAAAAAAATATCTGTTATTCCGGCCTATCCCGCCGGTGGATCGTTTTTTCTGGCCCAATGCACTGCTGGCAAGAGGGCTTTCGGAGGTTTGCCGGGGGACTGCGGATACCCGAAGCATGAAAGCCCTGGAACAATACCTTGGAAAATGGCTGAGGCTTGATATGCCGGTTTTCTACCTTGATAATGTGACGAACGGAGTTCCTCTTCTTGAGTTATATGAAAAAACAGGCAACGAGAAATATAGACAAGGTTCGGAGCGGCTTGCTTCCTATCTGTTAAGATATCCCAGAGACACCAAAGGAAATCTGCCGTATCGAATGAAGGACGGAAGCCATATTTATGCGGATGGTATCGGCATGATATGCCCTTTTCTCTGCCGGTACGGCGTAATGACGGGAGAAGAAGCCGCAGTTAAGCTGGGAGTCGCGCAAATGGTGCATTTTCTGGAGGATGGCCTGGATGAAGTATCCGGGCTTCCCTATCATGGCTTTGACAGCGATACCGGGATGAAATACGGAATCATTGGCTGGGGACGGGCTGTCGGCTGGCTTATGTCCGGTATTTCAGAAAGCCTTGCCTATCTGCCTGAAAAAACACCTCAATTCAGTTTTATCAGGGAGCATTTTAAAAAGCTTGCCGGGGCGGCCGTACCCTTTCAGAGAGATGACGGAAGCTTTCCCTGGCAGCTGCAGGCACGGGAAGGCCCCGGGGATACATCTGCCACAGCAATGATTGCCTGTGCGCTGCTGCGGGGCATACAGTTTGGCAGTCTGGAGGAGCGCTACGAGGAAAATGTATACAAAGCGGGGGAGTACCTGCTTTCCCGGATGAAGAACGGCAGGGTGGAGCAATGTTCGGCAGAATGTGAAGGCTTCAGCCAATATCCCCAGCGCTATGGGAATTATCCCTGGGCGGACGGGCCTGTGCTGCGTCTGTTCGGGATGATGGAGGAGATGTAAATGGAAGAATCCCGCCTGATACTTTATGATACCTGCAACTACAGAGATTATCCGGTAGGAGGGCAGGTAACAAGCATAAAAAATTTCCTGGCCTTTCTGTCCCGGGAGTATCCGGAGCATAGAAAGAACATACTTCTGGTGGGCGTATCCTGTAATCCGGAAGAAGTGGGTAAGATAATCCCAATCGCCACAGGCGGATCGGAATACTCCTTTTTGGCAGTAACCCGGGCCTCCGCCGATCTCGGCAGTGTGAAAAAGTCGCTGCGTCTGGAATATGTGAAGGGATTATGGAAATACCGGAAACTCATCGGAATTAAAAAAGAGGACTGCAATTATATCCATACGCCGGAAGCCTTCGGAGCTGTCCGCTTTCTCTGTCCCGGCGCCGTGTGCTATGTTTTTTCCCACGGCACCTACCTGAATATGTGGCAGCGGGTGCGTTTCTTTAAAAAAGCCCCACTGATAAGAAAAGCATTTCAGGGCTTTTTAATCCATGTCATTAAGAAAAGCACGGCTGTGTTTGTCCTGGAACAGGAAACACTGGAAGCGTACAGCGTCTATAATAAAAACACGGTACATGTGGGCAATTCCATTATCGTGCAGCCTTATACAGAGCGGCGCCTGCATGACGAAGTCCGGTTTTTATACGCCGGCAGATTATCCGTTGTTAAAAATGTAGGACCCATAATAGAGGCGGTAAAAAGCTATGACAGAGTGTGCAGCTTAACGGTACTCGGTGACGGCGAGGAACGCAGGAAAATGGAAGCCCTTGCGGAAGGCAGCAAACGTATCCGCTTTGCCGGTGCGGTTACTCCTGATGAAGTGCAAAAGGAGATGAAGAAAGCGGATGTGCTGGTAATGAATTCCACGTTTGAAGGGATACCTATGACCATACTGGAGGCTATAAGCCTGGGGCTGCCGGTTATCACCACGGATGTGGGCGGAATTAAAGAGGTCCTTACCTATGGCAGAGATGCAGAGGTTACGGATGGAACCGTGGAAAAAATTCATACCGCTATGGATAGAATTTTAATGGATTATGAGGCATATGCAGAAGCCGCATATCGGAAGTCACTCCAGTTTGATTACCGTAAAGTAAACCGGAAGGTATTTGATGTGATTAACGGAAAGTTGAACTGGTAATTGGCGACCGTAAGGCAGATCTGGCTGAACGGTTACGAACCAATACCATAATTGGTTAACCAGAGGAGTATCATGATTCGGAATAAAAAGGAACTGAAAGAATATCTGGCATATGAGAAGGCACTGTATTTCGGCGGTGAAAAAGGATCCCGGCTGCAGGCCTGGCTGCTGCGGTCGAAGTTTTACAGGATATGGCAGTTTTTGTGGACGCTCAGGCATGCGGAGTACCATAAAAACCGGAGTACCTGCGGGGGGCGTTCTCCGCGGCTGCTTCAGCTGTGGGATAAGATGGCTTTTATCTGGTACCACCGCAGAAAATATGTGCTGGGCAACCGCCTTGGCTTTGAAATACCCGAAAACTGTTTTGATAAAGGGCTTATGATTTATCATATTGCACCGATTGTAGTGAATGAAGATGCCAGGATCGGTGCGGATTGCCGTATTACCGGTAATTTCTGTATCGGCAATACGGGAGCGGGTACAAAAAGCCCTGTTCTCGGCAAAGGGATTACTGCCGGCTGGGGGGCATCCGTGATCGGTGATATAAGGATTGCTGATGGCGTTACGATCGGCGCAGGCAGCGTGGTGGTTCATAATGTTCTGCAGGAAGGTGCAACAGTTGCCGGGGTTCCGGGGAAGGTTTTGCATTTGACTGAATAGTGAGAAAAATAAAATAAAAGTAATTAATTGTCAGAAAATACAACACAAATTATTTTATTAATTAAAAATGTAAAATTGATAAAAATAAAGAGTGAATATTGCGCAGATATAATATGAATGCAATTAAAAGTGTGATAAGAATGCATGGCAGTAGTGATATGTTGTGTTTTTATAGAAGTGTCAATTATATTTTATGAAATTAATAGTTACATATTTGAATAAATATACAAGTGTTATATAAACTATCAAATGTTGAGAAAATATGACGGCTTATCAGTCTTTATAATGTTATTTACGCAAACTACGCAGGTGCCAAATGACCCTCTGCCCGCTGTCCGTGCGGCGCTCCCGGGACTGAAAAGGAATTTTCGCGGGTACCTTTCGAATTACTTTAGTAATTTATTATGGAGATGAGTGCAGTCAAGTGTGTCAGCCTCATCTGGCACACTTGACGTCCCTGGACTCATCGGAATGCCCGGTCTGACGTCCCTGCGAAAATTTTTTTCAGTCCCGGGAGCGCTGCACGGACAACGGGCAGAGGATCATTTGGCACTTGCGTAGTTTGCATTATTTATTCCCGCGAGCAACGAGCCAAGTAGCCATGCTTGCATGGATATTTGGCGACTGCCGCGAGGGTCAAATACCCACGAACTTTAGTTCGTTGCGCTCTGCAATGCTACAAGCTTTATGCTTCGTTGCTTGCAGCGGGATTTTTGACTCATACAGTTGAACCGTTTATAGCGTTAGGAGCGGATAAATGAACCAAGTAGTAATCAGCGTGATTGTCCCGGTATATAATGCGCAGGAATATCTGGAACGTTGTGTGGACAGCATTGTGAACCAGACCTATAAGAATCTGGAAATTATTCTTGTCGATGATGGCGCAAAGGATAAAAGCCCGCAAATGTGTGATTCGTATGCTGCATTGGATCATCGGATTCACGTTATTCATAAAGAGAACGGAGGGTTAATGTCCGCCTGGATGGCAGGAGTGAAAGCGTCCGGCGGAGATTACCTCTGCTTTATAGACAGTGATGACTGGGTGGAAACGGACATGATAGAAGAAATGCTTCAGATGGCTTCCGGCCGGCCGGGAGAAATTATCTGCGGCAATTTTGTTATAGAAAAAGCGGATAAGGTTACCAGCCATTATCATGAGCTTCCGCCGGGAGTTTATGAAGGACAGGATTTGGAAACCAGAGTGAAAAGCCGGCTTTTGGGCAATGAACGCCGGACAATTTCCATGTCCCGGTGTATGAAGCTCTTTTCCAGAGAGCTGATTGTGGATAATCTTAAGTTTTGCAATCCTGCTATAAAAATGGGGGAGGATGTCAACATTGTTCTTCCTGCCCTTCTGGATTGTAAAAGGGTGGTCATACTGGAGGGGGCGCTTCATTACCATTATGTATATTATCCCTCATCAATGGTGCATAAATACGACCCTTCCATGTATAGTGGGATACGCCTGCTGCTGGGGACCATCCGGGATATCTTTATCGACAAAGGCGTGACAGGCTGGGAGGACCAATGGGAACCGGAAAGTCTGTTCCTGCTGATGCTTGCCGTGAAAAATGAATTGCGCGGCGGAAAAAAGGGGTATGCAGACAGGATATGCGAAATGTGCAAAGAAACACACGTGGGAGAAATTGCCGCCGGCTATAGAATCCACCCGGAGGAAAGCGTCAACAAGATCCTGTTGTGGGTTATGAAAAAGCCGGCCTGGCGGCGGTGTGCAGTAGGGAAATGGATCTTCTATTTAGCTGAAATTAGGTAATGGGATACAAGGGGCTGTCAGAACTGTTGCGATAATAAAGTGCATTTGAGAAAAAAAGTCTGATAATTTGGGAAAAATATTGTTTGTTTTTTGAATTGTTTGACAATTTTCGGATGTAGGGAAAGGAGATTTTATATGATCCCGTTAAAAATAGAAACTTTGCTTGCCGGTCGTATAGTGGAACAAAACCGGGTCGAATATAAAGAAGGGTGGAATCCTAACGACATTATCCGTACGGTTTGTGCTTTTGCCAATGATTATCATAATATGAATGGCGGATATATAGTGATAGGTGTAAAAGCTAAGGATGGCATCCCCGTATTGCCGGTAGAAGGACTGCGGTTGGCGGAATTGGATTCTATCCAACAGGAAATATTCCAATATTGCAACCAAATTGTACCACGTTATATCCCCAAAATCGAAGTAGTTGATTACCAGAATTCCGGGGTGCATCTATTATATCTATGGTGTTCTGCAGGAGATAGCGGCCCATATCAGGCGCCTGTGGATGTTTATTCAAGTAAAGGGAAGAAAAATGATAAGCGGATGCAATATTGGATCCGACCGGCTTCTTTGACAACGGCGGCAAAGAAAGAAGAATTAGCAGACTTATTTGATAAATTTAATTCTATTCCTTTTGATGACCGTGTAAACAGGGCGGCTTCACTTGGGCATATACGCAGGGGATATTTGGAAGATTTCTTACGTGAAAGCAATAGCTCTTTGGTTGAGGATTTAAATAAATACTCATTGGAAGAACTTTTGATTGCTGAAGAGGTCGCGAATGAAACCGATACGGAACTTGATATACGCAATATTGGAGTTTTAATGTTTACAGACAGACCGGAAAAATTAATACCCGGTGCACAGATTGATTTGGTAAAATTTAATACAGTAGAGGCAGAGGCCTCCGATGATTTTATAGAAAAGACATTTACCGGCCCGATATGGAAGCAGGTAAGGGATGCGTTGGATTACATCAAAACAAATGTAATAGAGGAAAAGGTTGTAAAAATTCAGAATCAGGCTGAAGTGGAGCGGTATTATAATTATCCCTATAATGCGTTGGAAGAAGCGCTGGTAAATGCGGTTTTCCATAAGTCATACAGAGAACCTGAACCGGTTGAAATCCGTATTTATGTAGACAGTATACAGATTATAAACTATCCGGGGCTTGCAAAATGGATTGATCCGGAGAAATTTGCCGCTGGTAAAGTAAGAGCACGGAAGTACCGTAATCGGCGGATTGGTGAGATGTTTAAAGAAATTGACTTATCTGAAAAGCAAGGGACTGGCATTCCCAAAATGCTGCGTGAATTGACCAAAAACGGTTCACCATTACCGAAATTTGAGATGGATAAGGACAGAACCTACTTGATAACAACGCTCTTTATCCGTAGCGGCTTTGAGCAAAAAACTAAAGTGAGCGATAAAGTGAGCGATAAAGTGAGCGATAAAGTGAGCGATAAAGAAAAATTGTTTTATGACCAGCTCATTAAGGCATTTGATAATAAGGATTATGTTACTACTAAATTAATGGCAAAAATGACGGGTATGGCAGAATCAACTACACGGCGTTATTTGATAAGATTCTGTGAATTACAAATTATTAAGTCTGATGGAAAAAATCGTGGGACAAAATATTATTTATTGTAAAATTAAAGAAAAATAACTAGAAAACCAATAAATAATCAGACAAAATAATTTGGGTTCTTAAATAAATGGAAAATTTTAATGAAGAGGATAATTTATTAAATAAACTGAAAAAAGGATGAATATATGATAATTATCAGAGTTATGGGCGGCTTGGGAAATCAAATGCAGCAATATGCTCTCTACGAGAAATTCAGGTCTGCCGGTAAGGAAACAAAACTGGATATATCCTGGTTTGAAGACGCATCCATGCAGGAAAAGGTACTGGCCAGACGTTCTCTGGAATTAAATCAATTTGAACACCTGCAATACGAATCCTGCAGCCCTGCAGAAAAAGAATCCGTCCTTGGCAGGAATGGTTTTGCCGGTAAGTTGGAGCGTAAACTGTTTCCTTCCAAAAACAAGCACTTCTATGAAAGCGGTATCTATCATCCGGAAATTTTTGAGAAGACGGATGCCTATTTGGAAGGGCATTGGGCTTGTGAAAAATATTACCATGATATTATGCCTCTGCTTCAGGAAAAAATATGTTTCCCTAATTCACAGAATATTCTGAATATAAATACTAAAAAACAAATGGAGACAGAAAATTCAGTCAGTATTCATATCAGGCGGGGGGATTATCTGGATCCTGAGAATGCGGCTATGTTTGGAGGGATTTGTACCGGGGATTATTATAAGGCGGCTGAAAAATATATAAGAGATCATGTACCGGATCCGCATTTTTATTTGTTTTCCGATGATACGGCGTATTTACGCGCTAATTATACGGGAACTGAGTATACTGTAGTTGACTGGAATAAGGATTCCGACAGCTTTTATGATATGGAACTTATGAGCTGCTGCAGGCATAATATATGTGCGAACAGCACATTCAGCTTCTGGGGGGCCAGGCTGAATAAAACAGAAGGGAAGATTGTAATAAGGCCGGCCAAGCATAAAAACAGCCAGGAAATAAATCCGCGGATGATGCATGAATTGTGGGAAAATTGGGTGATAATTGACGGAGATGGCAGAATAGTTTAACAATTAGACTTAATATAGTGAAAATATCGAAATAATTATGGGATCTGGCGTTGTAGTTTAACAGTTTGGCATTTACCGTTGTATATGTCTGAAACAATAAAGTTGAAAAAACCATGCTATAGTAGTACAATTTATGTTACTGGTCACAGAGGAACAGTAACCAATTTATTAGTTGTTTACAAAATAACATATTATTGTATAGGATACACAATCGGAGGGTTAATGGGGATAAGGCACAGCATTTTTGGAATTGCAAGTTTGTTTTTATTCGTAATTTGTTCTGTCTTTTTTATAAAATTAGAAGCTGTTGATAAGGAACAGGATTCCGGCATTTTGAGTCAGGTAGGATTTGAAGTGGCCGGAGAGGGTAGCTTTTACAGAATAGCAGTAAATAAGGCAGACAAAGATGATTTATATTATGCTTTTTTACCGTCATATACAGATGTGGGCAGGATAAGAATGAGCATTCATGGCGGCGGCAAAGTGAATATAAATGGAACCGATATAGTTGATGGGGATTATCTGGACAAGTTTGAAACTAATCAAGAATATAGTATTGTTTTATACTCTCCGAAAAATAAAATAACAGAACAGGCAAACATACAATTTCTGGTTTCTGCAAATTTACCCGCTGTTTATATAACAACCAAAAGCGGAAGCATGGAGTATATAAATTCTGAAAAAGGAAATAAGGAAAGCGGATTTATTACTATTACCTCGGAAAATGGTAAAGAAGTTTATTCCGATAAGATGGATAAGCTGGGCGGCAGAGGAAATACATCCTGGGAGGTGCCCAAAAAGTCTTACAGCTTAGAAACCCATTCCAATGCGGGCCTGCTGGGAATGAAGGATGCAAAGAAGTGGATACTGATTGCAAATTTTTACGATGGCGCAATCATAAGAAATAAAATAGGATTTCAGCTGGCAGACAGGACAGGGCTTCTTTATACACCGGACAGCAGATTCATAGATTTATATATAAATGAACAGTATTGGGGCCTATATCAATTAACCGAACGAATTGAAGTGAATGGAAACAGAATTGCTATTAATGATGGATATTTAATGGAGGTCGATTATCCGGAGCGGGCCATATATGAAAAAAATGTTATTTATCTTGAAAACGGACAACCTATTGTCATACATAATCCCAAAAAAATTACGGAAAGCCAATATCTGTTTCTGGATAGTTGGTACGAAGAAATGTTAGCTGCTTTATATGCCGAGGATTATGTTAACCCGGATACGGGAAAAGGTATTTTCGAGTATCTGGATAAGGAATCATTTGCCAGGATGTATCTGATTGAAGAAATCTTTGAAGATTTGGATATGGGTGTGACAAGCCATTATATGTATAAAGGAAAAGAGGATGAAAGTCTGTTGTTCGATGGTCCCGTATGGGATTTGGACAATACAATGGGGAGAGGTTTTGATCTGAGAAATGAATTTTTTGCCATCAATAATTCTTTGACATCCAATCAAATAAGCAGGTGGTATGCGAGACTTTGCGGGAATGAAGAATTTAGTCAGGCTGTGTTTACGGAGTGGGAGAAGCGTGTACGGCCTGCCTTATCGGAAATCGTGGATACGGAAATCGATGAATTAATCATGACACTGGGACCTTCCATCAACATGGATAAGCTTTGCTGGCCTGGTAAAAGAAGTATATTTATGCCGGAAGCCAGTTTGGAAACAAATGTCTTATTTTTGGAATCCTATCTTCAGGAACGATTGGAATTTTTGGATACCTCATTTTCTTATAAGAAGGACGAAACAATATCTTTTATGAAGTCTCAGGCAAATACGCTTCCTGCTTTAGAGAGAATTGAGGAATTCCAGCTTCCTGATGATACTGGAGCTGTTAGCACACCTCATTCGGAAAATGGAATATCAGACTTTATTTTCAGCAGACATGGCATTATACTGTTTACGTTACTGGTGATTATATTAATTTTACTAATAGCTGCAGATTTAAAGAGGAATAGAAAAATCAGATGAGAGAGCAAGGCACAGGTAAGTACCGCTATGAAATAAAATATGTCTGTTCCGACTTACAGATGCTGCAAATGGAAGAAAAAATAAGTGTCATTCTTGCCAGGGATCCTCATGTGGGGGGTAATGGCTTTTATACTATAAGAAGCCTGTATTTTGATGATTACTATAACAGTGCATTTTATGAAAAGGAGGATGGAAACAACCCGAGAGAAAAGTACCGGCTCCGGTATTATAATAACGATAAAAGCCGCATTCACTTGGAAATTAAAAAAAAGGCAGGAGCAAAGATACAGAAGGAATCCTCTCCTGTTACAGAAAAAGAAGCGGAGGCCATGGCAGAAGGACAGTGGACCGAGATTGCAGGCAGTTCATCCAGGGTGGTACAGAAATTTTTTCTGAATGGTATGACCCGTATATTCCGTCCTAAAATTATTGTGGAATATGACAGAGTGCCATATATATGCAGGGAAGGAAATGTAAGGATTACATTTGATAAAAATATACGATCTTCTTCTCAGGTAGAGGAATTTTGGAAGGAAGACCTGGCCACACGTCCTGTTATGCCATCCGGACAACATTTGCTGGAGGTAAAATTCGACGAATTTTTGCCTGACTATATTTATAATACATTGCAGATGGAACATATGGTGCAAACTGCGTTTTCCAAGTATTATCTCTGCCGAAAATATACAATTTAAAGAAATGAGGTTCAGAAATGGGTTTTGCAGATATCTTTAAAAATTCTTTCCTTGAAGGCTTTTCCAGCATGGAGCTTGGCTTTAAGGAAATAATGGTAGTGTTCTTTATTACGGCCTGTTTGGCCTTCTATATCTTTTTAATATATCGTACCGTTACAAGACGGACTTTTTACTCTAAGAATTTTAATATTTCACTTGCTATGTTATGTATGATAACATCAGCGGTGATATTGACTATACAGTTCAGCATCGTAATTTCCCTCGGTATGGTAGGTGCGCTTTCCATTGTCAGATTTCGTACCGCTATTAAAGATCCGATGGATCTGGTTTTTTTGTTCTGGTCTATAAGTGTGGGAATTATCTGCGGGGCCGGCCTGGCGGAGGTGGCTGTTATTTTGTCACTTATAGTTACTTTGGGAATCCTGCTGCTGGATAAAATGCCGGCAGTATCGACCCCAATGCTGCTTGTAGTTAATGCAGACAGCTGTGATGCAGAAGAGCAGATTCTTGCTGCGGTCAGGAAATACAGCAAGTATAGTAAAGTTAAATCCAGAAACCTGTCAGGAAGCAAGATGAGCATGATCGTCGAACTACGGACAAAAAATGAAAGTCAGCTTATCAAAGAAGTGAACGGGCTGGAACATATGCTTTCCGTTTCCCTGTTGGCGCATGACGGCGAAGCGACGTACTGATAGAAAAGAAAAAGAGAAGATAAATGAAGTCTGATAAACGTATAACTACCATAATGAAAAAAGGATTACATTCCGATTACCTGAAAATTTTTATAATGAATTTTATGATAGCCATGCTAAGCTTTGCCCTTCTAATGATAAGGGGGAATGGTATTTTTACATTGAGTAATGATTTCAATGAACAGCAGATACCGTTTCATATGCTTGCAAATAATTCCCTGAAAAACGGCGGGTTCCTGTGGAACTGGAGTATCGATCTGGGTTCCAGTTTTGTGGGGGCGTTAGGGTTTTATGTGCTGGGAAGCCCTTTCGCATGGATATCCTTTTTGTTCCCTGCCAAATATTATCCCTTTCTTGTGGGCTGGCTGTACATGATGAAATATGCGGCTGCAGGCACCCTGGCTTATGGATATATAAAGCGCTTTACAAGCAAAAAGTATGCTGCGCTGGGAGCTGTGCTGTATGCCTTTTCCGGCTTTCAGTGCGTAAATCTTATTTTTCACCATTTTCACGATGCCGTGGCATTTTTCCCCCTTTTGCTAATCGGATATGAAAAACTGGCGAAAGAAGGGAAAAAGGGGATACTGGCATTCGCTGTGTTTGTGAATGCTTTTGTAAATTATTACTTTTTTATTCAGGAAGTAATCTTTCTCATCCTGTATTTTTTATGCAGAGAGGGCATCCATCTATGGAAGAAACGGAAGCTGATAGGAAGCTGTTTCGCAGAGGGAATCCTGGGAGTGGGAATGGCAGGTATCGTTTTTATTCCTTCGGTTTTCTTTACGATGCAGAATCCCCGAATTACCAGACTGCTCCCTGTGGATCATTGGATTTATTCGGGAAACAGGGATTTTTTACAGATAATACGTACCCTGCTGTTCCCGGGAGAACTGATGTGTTCGCAGTCTTGTATTAAAGAATATGACTGGACATCCTGGTCCGCTTATCTGCCGATGATAGGGCTTTCACTGGTTCTGTGCTACCTCCTTAAAAACTGGAAAAACTGGCTGGGAAGGATTTTGCTGATTGGTATCGCCGCCACAGGGATACCCCTTATAAACAGTGCTTTTGGCATGTTTTCGGATACGAATTATCATCGGTGGCTGTATATGCTTATTTTATTAATGAGCCTGGCTTCAGCCATAGTTATGGAAAACAGAAAAGACTACCCCATAAAGAAGGTATCCTTTCTCCTGTTTCTATTTATGTGTTTTATAACAATCGGCTCTTTTTGGTGGTCTGAAAACAAATTTCAGCTCATATATCAGCCCAAGGTATTCCTTGTCTGGTCAATAACCGGGATCATGGGTGTTCTGCTGACATGTTTGATCACTTTTGGGATAAAGAAAGAGAGAAGTTACTTTTTCTGTATGTGCTGTGCTGTGATAAGCTTCAGCATATTTACAACAGGATATACGGCAGAACTCTATCACCGGATCTCAACGCAGACGTCTCAGCAGTACTATAGCCGGATCATGGCCTTTCAGGATTTTACGCTGCCGGATGACCGCTACCGTCTGGACAGCAGCGATAATACATTGCTTATGACAGCATCTTTGCCGGGAACAGGTTCTTTCACTTCCATGGTAAATGCATCCATTTATGACTTTTATGAAGCGTTGGGTACCTCCAGGCCGGTATTTACACCGGAAACACCGGAGGGAACACGGGAACTGTTGGGAGGGAAATATTATGTTTCTACGGAAATAGAAGAAGACACCCGGTATTTGCAAAAAGTGAGCAGTTCGGATAAGGATTACTATTTATATGAATATGACTTGGCTGTACCTATAGGAAGTGCATATAATATGTATATGACAAGCTCGGACTTTTTGCAGCTTCCCAATGAAATCCGCCCTGCCGCGATGCTGAAATGCATTATTGTTTCAGATGACGAGGAATATAAAGTTTCAGAACTACTTCAAAAATATGATCCACACAGAGAAGGGGAAATAACTACAGAAAAAATAGAAAAATATGTGCAGGAAAGGAACCGGGAAGCTTCCGAAACACTGGAAAAAAGCACGGGCGGCTTTGCCTGTACCATATCCGCAGATAAGAAGAAATATGCCTTTTTCAGCGTACCATATGATAAAGGATATAAAGCCTATGTAAATGGCAATAAGGTTGAAATCCTTAAAACAAACGGGATGATGGCAATTCCTTTGGAAAATGGGTTAAATGAAATAAAATTTGTGTATATAAATTATGATTTAATAACAGGTCTGATTTCTACGATAGTTTTCTTTGTATTGTGGATATTATATAAAGGGGGAAAAAGATTAAAATCAGTAAAAGGGGAGGAAAATTAAAATCAGCAGTTGAGGAAAATTAAAATCAGCAGTTGAGGTGGAATAATCAGCTATGATATGATAAAATAGTAAAACTACTGAATAAAGAAAGAAGCAGTGAATGGGACGAGTAAAATATGCGGCCAGAAATATTCTGTTTGGTTATGTCAGTAATATTATAACGCTGCTGCTGAACGCAGGCTTGCGTTATGTATTTATTATGCGTCTGGATGAGACTCTTTTGGGGATTAACAGCACGTATACCAATATTTTGTCTGTACTATCCCTGGCGGAATTAGGAGTTGGTACTGCTATAAATTTCAGCCTCTATGCTCCTGTTGCCAGGCATGACAAAGAGAAAATAAAAGCTTATATGCAGTTTTATAAAAAGGCTTACCGAATGATTGCTATAATTGTGGCAGCGGTAGGTCTGATTTTGGTTCCTTTTCTTAAATATATTATTAAAGATCCGGTTGGTATTGACAGTAACCAGGACCTAATTAATTTTTACCTTATTTTCCTGTTTAATACAGTAAGTTCTTATTTTGTGGCGTATAAGTACAGCTTACCAAATGCAGAACAGAAAAATTATATCCAGTCAAACGTTATAACAATAACCAAAATAACAACGACATTGGTCCAGATCATTGTAATTCTGGCCACTTCGAGTTTTTATGGCTATTTAATTTCCGCATCAGTTATAGAGCTGGCTCAAAAGATTTTTGCAAATATTTATCTTAATCATAAATATCCTTTTTTAAAAGAACAAAATGTGGAAAAACTTTCTAAAGAGGAAACTACCGATATAAAGAGGAAAACAGGTGCACTTGTCTGCCATAAGGTAGGGGATGTTGCACGGCTTCAGACAGATTCCATAATAATTTCCGGATTTATCAATGTAGCTATGTCGGGTGTGGTAGATAATTATAACCTGGTTATATCTTCCGTATCCAATTTTGTTAATATTATATTCAATTCGGTGATATCAAGCTTTGGAAATCTGATAGCAACAGAGTCGAAAGAGAAGCAGTACAGTATGTTTTGCATTTACCGGTTTTTTGCCTCTTGGATTTATGGTTTTTCAGCAGTGGGCTTTTATATTTTACTGACTCCGTTAATCCGGCTGTGGCTTGGCGATAAATGGATGCTTCCCGGAGCCGTTACGGCAGCCATATTGATAGATTATTATTTTAAAGGGGAACGTGTGGTATTATCTAATTTTAAAACGGCAGCGGGAGTGTTTGAACAGGACAAATATCTGCCTCTGGTTCAGGGGGCGGTAAATCTCGTTATCTCCATAGTCCTCGTCAGAAGGATCGGATTGGTTGGAGTATATATAGGAACGATTATATCAGGCCTGCTGGCCAATTTTATCAGGCCTGTAATTATATACAGAGTGTGTTTTGAAAGAAAGACGGCAGGTTACTTTATTGATGCGGTTAAGTATATAGCAGTTATTCTGCTGGCAGGTGCCTTTTGCATAGTATGCAGAAATATTTTTCCAGAGAATTTAACCATTCTTTCCTTTATCGTTATGGCGGTAATTATTTCTGTGATTTTTAATAGTGTATTTCTTCTGTTTTTCAGCAGAACGAATGAATTTAAATATTTATATGGCATGTTTAGAGAAAAGATATCTTCAATGGCAGGCAAATGGCGTAAATAGAAAATAAGTCGGTCTAAAGGAAAAATGTATGGCAGCAGAATTAGAATATTGCAGTATTTTGGGAACTCACATAAATGTGACGGATATGGACAAAACAGTGAATTATATTCAGCAGCATCTGGAGGAACTCAAGGGACACTATATCTGTGTTTCTAATGTCCATACTACGGTTACTGCGTATAGGGATGAGGAGTATCGGGAAATACAGAATGGCGCGGCTATGAATATTCCGGACGGAAAGCCATTGTCTATTGTGCAGCGTCATTCGGGTTACAAAAAAGCAGGACGTGTTCCGGGACCGGATCTGATGCCGGAAATATTCAAAATATCAGAAACGAAAGGATACAGACACTATTTTTACGGAAGCCAGCAGGATACGCTGAATGCGCTGAAAGATAAACTTTTGGAACAGTATCCCAAACTCAACATCGTTGGAATGTATTCTCCGCCCTTCCGTACAATGAGTGAAGAAGAAGATAGCAAGGCGACAGCAGATATAAATGCGTGTAATCCGGATTTTATATGGGTGGGTTTAGGCGCTCCGAAACAGGAGAAATGGATGGCGGCTCATGACGGTAAGGTCTGCGGAGTTATGCTGGGAGTGGGAGCAGGCTTTGATTTTCATGCCGGGACGATAAGAAGAGCTCCTTTGTGGATGCAGGAGGTTTGTATGGAGTGGCTGTTTCGGATAGGGCAGGATCCCGGCAGGCTGCTTCCAAGATATTTAGATACGAATTTCTCGTTTGTATTTTATCTGTTTAGAGAATGGTGTAAAGGAAAGAAAGGGATTGATAAAAACGGTAAATTATTACGTATAGCAATGATTGGACATAAGAGAATTCCTTCAAGAGAAGGCGGTGTAGAAATTGTGGTGGATGAATTGTCTACCAGAATGGTTAGACTTGGCTACGAAGTCCATGCTTATAATCGCTATGGGCGTCATACTGCAGGAAAAAAATATGCCCAATATAAAGGAAAAGAATATAAAGGAATCAGATTGATTACGATACCCACCTTTAGAAATGGTAAATTAAATGCGATTGTTTACTCCGTTTTAGCAACTGTCCGGGCGCTATTTGGACGATATGATGTCCTTCATTTCCATGCTGAAGGCCCCTGCATTATGCTTTGGCTTCCCAAGTTGTTTGGTATAAGGACGGTTGCAACAATACATGGTCTGGACTGGCAGCGTTCAAAATGGGGTAATTTTGCATCCAAAGTACTTAGAGACGGGGAAAAGATGGCGGTTAAATATGCGGATGAGATAATAGTGCTTTCGCATAATATGAAAGAATATTTCCTGGACAATTATCAACGTGAAACCGTATTTATTCCAAATGGTATAAACAGACCAGATATTATTATGGCAGATGAGATTGAACAGTTATATGGACTCCATAAGGATGATTATATTTTATTCGTGGCAAGAATTGTGCCGGAAAAAGGTCTCCATTATCTGATTGAAGCGTTTAAACAGCTTAGCACGGATAAACGTCTTGTAATTGCCGGGGGAAATAGCCATTCACAGGAATATATGAATGAAATAGAAGAACTGGTATCCACGGATTCCAGGATTTTAATGACAGGTTTTGTATCAGGAAAAGTCCTTGAAGAATTATATTCCAATGCATACATGTTTGTACTTCCGAGTGATGTAGAAGGAATGGCTGTCAGTCTGCTGGAGGCAATGAGCTATGGAAATTGTTGTGTAATTAGTGATATTGATGAGAATACAGAAGTAGTAGGGCAAAATGCAATAGCCTTTCAAAAGAGTAATGTGGAAGAATTGAAAAAGGTGATGCAGGATTTGGTTGATGATGTGGCTAAAAGAGATTATTATAAAAGCACAAGCCGTGATTATATTTGCAGTAAATATGATTGGGATAAAGTAGTAGAACAGACCCTGAAATTGTATGTGCGGTGAATCCATTAAGTATTATGTGGGGTAAGAGAATGAGGATATTGATAATAAATAAATTTTTACATCCTAATGGAGGATCCGAAACTTACGTTTTTAAAATCGGTGAACAATTAATAAAAATGGGACATGAAGTACAATATTTTGGTATGGATCATGTGGGACGAATTGTTGGAAATCGTATAGATAGTTATACATCAGATATGGATTTTCATACTCGAAAAGCAGACAAGCTTTTATACCCTTTAAAAATCATATATTCTTCTGAAGCAAGAAGAAAACTTCGGTCTGTCCTGGAGGATTTTTCGCCAGATGTGGTTCACCTGAATAATTTTAATTTCCAGTTAACGCCTTCGATTATCTATGAAGTACGTGATTATGAGAGAAAATATCACAAAAAAATAAAGATCGTTTATACAGCACATGACTATCAGTTGATCTGCCCTAATCATTTGTTGCTGCGTCCATTAGAAAATGAAGTTTGTGAAAGGTGTATTCAGAGGAATCCTTTTGAATGTACTAAAGGACGTTGTATACATGGTTCCAGGGTAAAGAGCTTTCTTGGAAGTATAGAAGGATGGATTTATCGAAAAAATCATGTATATAGAAAAATTGATAAGATAATTTGCCCAAGCAATTTTATGGAAAAAAAGCTTTCCGAATCTGCAGACTTGCGTGGAAAGCTTCTTACAATGCATAATTTTGTAGATAGACAAGAAACAAATAAATATGGAAAAGAAGAGTATGTTTTGTACTTTGGAAGATATAGTCGTGAAAAAGGAGTAGCGACATTGCTGGAGGTCTGCAGGGAGATTCCTGATATTCCATTTGTATTTGCAGGCGGAGGGCCTCTGGAAAAGGAAGTAAGTGGAATAGATAATATAGAAAACAGGGGATTCCAGACTGGAGAAAGTCTATATAAAACTATCTCCCAAGCGGCATTTACTATATTTCCTTCGGAATGGTATGAGAATTGTCCATTCAGTGTAATGGAGACACAGATGTATGGCACTCCCGTTCTGGCGGCGGATATGGGGGGGACGAAGGAACTGGTGCTGGATGGAACCAGTGGAGAAATGTTTCAAGCTGGTAATAAGGAGCAATTGAAAGAAAAGATTATAAAACTCTGGAATGATGAGGAGCTGCTAAAGAAGTATACGGAAGGATGTATGCGGGTGGAGTTTGATTCTGCAGAGGAGTATTGTGAAAAATTGATGGGGGTTTATGGGGATGATTAAGGGAATAAAGTTCCAGAAAAAATACTGGTTTATTATTTTTTTAGTAGAAATATTAATTTTACTTGTTGGTAGTTGGGGATATGGTAGAAAAGAACATATCAGCCTTAGCTTTACACAAGATGATCTTTCATATGATAATGGAGAAAGCGGCGCATATTTAGATACAACCAGTAGCAGGGCGTATATTGCCAGTGAAGAATTTGTTTTGCCCAAGGGCATGTATACCGTTTCTATCGATTATGAATATTCTGATCCGGTAATTTTTTCACTCTCTTATATTGATGGGAGATACGATAGTAATGCCAGCGCAGATATTCCCGCAAGAATTACTAATAACAGCACTTGTATTTTTAGGGTTAGTCACAGTAACCGGCCGATGCAGGTACGCGGCAGATTACGTGGGGATGCAAGTGAAGGATGTTATCTGCTTATAAAGAATATAAGAATAACAGATTCCCCTGTAGCAGTACGTAATTTTGTCATCCATTTATTTTTTGTTCTATGTATTATAAATATTATAGTATTCCTGGCATTATATAGAAATAAAATCAGGATAGATGAAGAGAACGGCAGGATATTTCGGGCGCTTATAGTTCTTACTTTTATTGTAAGTATTCCATTGATGGTGGATTACCTTCTTTCAGGGCATGATCTGCCATTTCATTTAATGCGTATAGAAGGGCTTAAGGCAGGGCTGCTTAGCAGAGTTTTTCCCGTTAGGATTCAGCCGGATTGGCTGAATGGACACGGATATGCTGCATCTGTTTTTTATGGGGATGTATTTTTGTATATCCCGGCTATACTAAGAATTTTTGGGATAACAGTCCAGAACGTTTATAAACTTTATGTTTTGTTGGTAAATATAGCAACTATATTTATTTCTTACTATTGTTTCTCAAAGATGAGTACGAAAAAATGTGGGCTAATCTGTGCGGCGTTATATTCATTAAATATTTATCGGCTTACCTGCCTTTATATAAGAGCGGCAGTAGGTGAATATACAGCTATGGTTTTTCTTCCGGTTGTATTATACGGACTATGGAAAGTGTATACACTTCCTGAAGATAATAAAGAGCATAAACAAAGTTGGGTTACAATTGCTGCAGGTTATACAGGTATTATATTATCACATATGATTTCCTGTGAATTGGTGGCTTTATTTACCGTGCTTACATGTTTGCTCCTATGGAAATCAACATTTTCGAAGAAAAACTTCTGGGTATTATTTAAAGCCGTTGTCGCTATTGTATTATTGAATTTGTGGTTTATTGTCCCTGTAATGGATTATTTAAGCAGTGCTGTTTATGTGATTAATGACCCTGATATGTATACTCCGTACAGACTGGATGAACGTGCAGCGTATCCATCACAGTTGTTTATGAATATATATGGGGTGACAGGGTCAATGCAGTATTCGGCCGGTACACAGAATGAAATGCCAATGACATTGGGAAGTTCATATTTGTTATTATTTGTTGCATGGTTTATTTGGGGAACGGAGAGAACGACAGAAAAAGATACCAACAAAAAAGAGGTTTGGTTATGTATCTTATTGGGGATTTTCAGTTTGGTATTTGCTACATACCTGTTTCCATATACAGCCCTGGCAAATATATTCCCAATATTAGAATTCCCGGAAAGAAGCCTGCAGTATCCATGGCGCTTCCTGAGTGTGGCGGCTTTGTTTTTTACGTGGCTTGCCTGCTTGTTTTTTAGAAATAAAAGGATTGAATTAAAAAAGAAATATGCTGTTGCAGTAATTGTTGTGTTAGTTGCAGTTTGGCAGGGAATTTCATTCATGAGCCAAATCTTAAATGAAAAAAGCCCATATCGCATATACCAGGAAGGAAACTTTACTACTTGTGAAGTCATGAATGGGGAATATTTGCCAATTGATAGTGATATAGAAGATTATGTAAATAAATTAACATATGATGTATCAAAAATCAAAGTTGATTTTTGGAACAGGTATTATAATAGTATAGAACTGAAATTGACCAATATGGCGCAGGAGATACAACAGATTGAAATACCTATCTTATACTATAAAGGGTATAAAGCCGAAATAAACGGCGGCGGGCAGCTTGGAATTAATGCAGGTACCTCAGGCAGAATTAGTATGAATATTCCAGCAGGATTTAATGATACTGTTTTAATAAGCTTTAAGGAACCATGGTATTGGAGGTGTTCAGAAATAGTTTCTTTTATGGCTTATATGTTCCTGATATGGACAATTATTTTTAAATGGAGAGAAAGCAGGGGTAATTATGATAGGAAAAATTAGAAAGGCTATTGATAATAAATTTATTTATTATCCAATAATAATGGTTATATATATTATCGTTTTTGTTTTTTGGGGGGATAATGCCGTTTTACTTTGGAAAGACAGTTCCGCATATCTCGCGTTTGATAATAGAGTGGGAATCATGCCAATATATCCCTTATTGCTTCACATAAATAAAATCATATTTGGCGAAGGGCTTTTTCTTTATTTTATAGTGGCAGAACAGACTGTTTTTACAATGGGATGCGTGTTTTGCTTTACGGAATACATTAGGAAAAGATTTACGTTGAGTTACTTTTGTACCTATCCGCTAATTATTATTTCCATTTCTATGCCTTTTACAGTTAATTATCCGCTTTCTATATCTAATCATGATATTATGACGGAGGCTTTAGCATATCCTTTCTTTTATATTTACATGGTTATTTTTTTAAAAGCTATTTTTGATAAAAGATACAAAGATTTTATATTCTTGATTTTAGCATCTACAGGGCTTGCATTACTTAGGACACAGCTTCAGCTTATTATTGTATTTAATGCTGCCGCATTTTTTTATGTCGCTTGGATGCATGGAAGAAAGTACAGCCTGAAAAAACAAATGCTTCGTGTTATTGGTATCATTGTAGGCTGTATCATTATTATAGGTATAGGAGAAGTAGGAATATTAGGTGCAAATTTCCTAGGACAGAAAGCAGTAGTTGCTTTGAATTCTGTGCCAAATATTGTTTCTGAGACTGATACAGAAAATAATGTAGCAGAAAAGAGCAATGTAGTAAGTCAGGAAACGGGCGTGGGCAATGTTACAAAACAATATGGCCACCTTATTATCGATAAGGCTATTTATGAAATTAATGAAGAAGACTATCTGCTGTTTGATGATAATGAAATGAAGAAATTATGTATTGCTATTTTTGAAGAAGCAGATGCTAGAAAAAGCAGATATGTATATGCGCAGGAGGGGCTATGGAAGTGGAAAGATATTATGGAGGGTATTGCCAGTGGAACTTCTATTGCAATTAGTGGCTGGACACAATATTATGATGACAATCCGAATACTTACCTAACATATGAATCTGTAAATGATATTGCGTTTGTATTGCTGAAGGAACATTTTGGCAGAGTGTTTTATCATACATTATGTATGATGCCGCAAGGGTTTATATGCACTGTATTTTTTCAAAAAGAACAAATTTATATGTTGTGTCACATAATTATGATATTTATATATTTGAGTGCCTTTGCACTGGTGATATGGGCTTATCGTGTAAGGGAAATCCCGAATATATATGCGGAATTTCTACTTGGATGTATTGTCATTAATATATTATTTGTAATAATTTTAAGCACACTATTCTTTTCGATGCAAAGATATTTAATATACTGTTTTGGCATTTTCTATGTCGCATATTATCTTATGTTACTGCGTGTTTATACTCATTATGCGGACAGAAAAAGCAGGATGGGAAAGGTTTTGTGAGTATGAAATCTGAAAAAAGAAAAATGTTATTTTCCCTTAGTACAGAAGAACTATTTTTTTATATTTGTGTGGCAATCATGATGGGAGCTAAAGGGTTAGGACTGACTGAAGGGCAAAAAAATTTTACGTTATGTATGATAGCAGCGGCAGTATCATGGTGTATTAAGATGTGTCTGACTAGCTATACACTAAAAGAGTGGTTAATACTTAGTTTGTCAATGATAATAGGTAGTATTATATATTTGCGTACAGGAGAAAAAGCCGCATTGGCCGCAGTAATGTTTGTAGTTGGGATGAAAAATATATCTCTGGGGCGTTTGATGAAGGTGTGTTTAGGAGTCTGGGGGATTACATTCCTGACTGCAATAGCGATGGGACTATTAGGTATACAGGAGGGGGTCATAGTTGTACATGAAAAGCTGGGGCTAGGCCCCATTATTCGTTATTCACTCGGCTTCACTCATCCTAATGTACTGCATGTTTCCTATTTTATTTTGGTTATGCTTATAATTTATGTAATGCGGCCGCAGGGAAAGAGACTTTATTGGTTAATATTTTTTTTATTATTAGGCAATCTGTATATTTTTCTGTATTCAATCAGTTATACTGGCATCATTATTGTAGGTATTTATTTATTTATGTGTTTATATTTTGATTTACGAAAAAAATGTGGTAATTTGGAAAAGATTATATTACATTGTGTTTTTCTATTCAGTGTTGCTTTTCCTATTATGGGACCTTTTGTGTTAAAAGGAAAAGCTTTTATTTTTTTTAATAAACTTTTGTCAACAAGATTTGAATTGGTCTATAATATTTTCCGTGAAAATCAATTGTCATTATTTGGAACCAGGATGCGCATAAGCATAAATCCGGGTACCCATCTGACCTTGGACAGTTCTTTTGCATACTTATTGATGAATTACGGAATTGTTGCATTTATCTTTTTTGTAACATTATATTTTCTGGTTGTACATTACTGTATATCACATAATCGCTTACAGGAAACGGCTATTCTTTTAAGTGTTGCGGTGGCCGGAATTACAGAACAGTTTTTGTTTAATTTATCGTTTAAAAATATTACATTATTTATTATGGGTAGTATTTTGTTTGAATATATCTTAAATTCGACAACAGAATATAAATGGAATAGAGGATACAAAATTATAAAAAAAGAAGATAGGATAATTAATATTCAGTTACTTGATTGCTTATATAGTTACTTTAACTCATGCAAAGAAATTGTGAGTGCTAAATGGAGATATTTACTTTCAGGAGGAGTTATTTTTGCAGTGGCGTTATTAGTCATCTATGGAATTTCCTATAAAACGATGGATTATATCATAGTAGAAAAATATAGTACTGATTATAGAGGAGAAGATGAATTTATAATAGGCAAAGATACAATTTTGCCTGACGATAACTACATTAGTGTAGGTGATGTTTCTATTGGGAATGGTGCATATAAATTTTATGGTAATATTCTTGTTATAGAAAACGTAAGGAATGTAATAAGTATTTTTGTTTGGGGAATTTCCAGTGGTATAGCTATGACTATTGTACTGATAAAGAACAGAACGCAAAAAAGGGGATGCATTATTACGGAACACCAGAGAAACTATACAAACAGATAGAAAACCGCCGTTTTTATCTGTTTCCTGGCAAATATGGAAAAGAAACAAGGACAGGTCTAGCGTTTTATCTGTTTTGAGAAATGTATTTACAACATCATTGCAGAGGAGGGGAACACAGAACAACAATTTTTACATCACACAGTCTGATTGACTTTGCATTGGCAGTACAGGCTATACGCGGTCATTGAGCAGTGTAAAATAACCTCCATGGGAACCTGAATTATTCTTTCTCAGAGGGTGGCACAGCCCGTCATGAAAAGGGATATTTGCTCCATCCGTCTGCATCTTTGGCAGAAATTAGAGGACTATTTGGCTTTGTTGTTAAACACACTTGATGATGAAGCCATTCAGATATGTTTGAAATCTACCGTGATCTACAAAAAATAAAGATTTTTACCAACTAATAAGCTTTCTTATTAGTTTTAAGACTTTTTTGAAGAAAACAGAGACCTTAATTGGTGGCGAACCAGCTTAACTATAGCTTTAATTCAAAATTGATGCATTTATTCAAAACGAAAATCGATCACTTTTTACGATCTCGTTATTCCAGTTTTTTCTACTCCATTAGATACAAAAGCCCCTATTCCTTTTTTCTCTCCCGAGAGTAAAGGAAAAAGGCTTCAGCACAGTATCTGCCGGAAAATACATAAAGTGGACCGTAAGGATGCACTTTACGCTATAGAATCATAGGAAATGGAAGAAATCTTTGATTCCACGATGGAGAAGACTTATCAGATTGCAATAATATGAAGTGGTACAATCGTAGGATATACAGCGGCAGCAATTGATGGAGTTGAACTGTCAGAAGTATAAAAAATTCCAATAGAACTTGTTTAAGCGGGAAGACATTCTCTGGAGGGAAGAAAAGCTACCATCACTGTGTAGCATGTGCCATCATTGGAGAATCTGCCTATCTGGTTCTGCGTCAGGAAATGTTGCGTCCAAGAGATGAGAATGAAAAGGATGAAGGGGAACGGAACGGCAGGAAACACATGGTTGGTAAAGAAGTTGGGAAATAACCATGATCGTTTTTGTGATATAATCGTAGCCGATGCGCTATACCTGAGTGCGCTGTTCATAAATAGAGTGCCAGCTTTGACGATTAAAAAATTAAAATAAAAAAAACTCCCACTTTACGTGGGATTACGAGATAATAAAACTGACCAAAGAATTATTTTTTCGCAACCACATAAAGATAGGATGTTTTTATCATGAAAACAAAAGCAAAGATCACCAGAAAAGATACGCGGAACACCTGGCCCAGTTTCATCTGGCATGTGATCTGGTAAAGGTGATCCATCACTATTTCCCCGGACTCCGGTCCCTGTTAAAGAGACTGGAGGATCCTCGCGACCACAGATATATCACTTACGAGAGTCATGTCTTACTGATGAAACACATCCTCTCTTCTATATTTTATATCAGCAGCATGAGAAAAACAAGCCGGGAATTCAATTCGGATACCGTGATCGAAAATATCGGATACCTGTGTGGAAGGCCGGAGCTCCCGGAGCTGCCCTACTGGGAGACGATAAATGACTATCTTAAGAGGTTGGACCCCGGCCAGCTGCAAGGTGTAGTCTGCGGCCTGGTGCGCCGTTTGCTGTGGAGCCGTGTGTTTGAAGACTCCCGTATAAGGGGAAGATACTGGCAGGTGATTGTGGATGGAACCCAGCTGGAAAGCAGCCGGAGGGAATTGGATCCTAAGAGTCTGTACCGTATCCATAGAAAAGGTACCCCGGAGGAATACCGGGAATACTATTACTATGTATTGGAGGCAAAACTCGTACTCCGGAACGATATCCTTGTGAGCATCATGACAGAGTTTGTAGAAAACGAAGGCAGTGAGGATGAAAAACAGGACTGTGAGCGGAAAGCCTGCCGTCGGCTGCTAAAAAAGCTGCATGGGGAATTCCCACGCCTGCCAGTATGTCTGAGCGCAGACAGTCTTTATGCCTGTGAACCATTTTTTGAGGAGTGCCGCGGATATGGGTACCATTATATCCTGCGCTTTAAAGAAGGGAGTATCCCGTATGTTGCAGACGAATTTGGGACACTGCGGAACAGGGAAGGGAACCTGCAGAAAGAGGAAACGGAAGATATGACGCTCTGGAGTGACTATGTAAACGGGATAGATTATGAGGGGCATCTGGTAAACCTGTTGGAATACAGAGAAGAAAAGAAAAAGGAAAACGGGAAAGGGAAAGAAAAGAGATTCTTGTTCCTCACCGATCTGGCGGTAACGAAAAAGAACGTGAGGGCGACGGCAGAAGCCGGCAGCCGGAGATGGAAAATAGAAAACGAAGGATTTAATACCCAGAAGAACTATGGATACTGTCTGGAACATATGTACAGCAGGGTGTACCAGGGAATAAAAAACCATTACTACCTGATCCAGATCGGGCATATGATAGCGCAGGTGATGGAGGCATGGGAAAGCCTGTGGAAAAAGGTGAGGCAGAGCCGGGAGCAGAAGCACCGCAGGATACTGGAATCATGGAAGCAGGATAAGTTAAAAGAAACTATGCAGGAAAAAGAACAAGGGTTCCAGATACGTTTTGGATAAGGGTGCAGGCCGAAGGGAGGTGAGCTGGGAACCGGTAGAACAACAGGATAGTAAGGGAAAATCCCAGGGGGATTGTGTGCCTTTATACAACCGAAAAGGAGAGAAGGCATTGAAAATGCAGGATGAAACTGGGATTATTCCACTAAAAATAAATTTACTCGTCAGAGCTGCCTCAAGTTCCGTCAGGGTTGAAAAGTTAGCGTAAGTATGGTATAGTTACCATGATTATAGACAGACATGACAGAATGGGGATATGTGGAAATGAAGCCCTTGATTATTATACCGGCATTTAATGAAGCCGAAAATCTGAAGCCGCTGGCGGACGATATTATTCGGAATTTTCCGCAGTATGATTATGTGATTATCAATGACGGTTCCACGGACAACACCAGGAAAATATGTAAGGATAATCACTACAATGTGCTGGATCTGCCTGTCAATCTGGGATTGGCGGGAGCGGTGAAGAGCGGGATGAAGTATGCTAACTTTTACCATTATGACACTGTGATTCAGATAGATGGTGATGGACAGCACGATCCTGCCTATATTGCAGATATGCTGTCCTGTGCGCAGAAAACGGGGGCTGATATTGTGATCGGTTCCCGTTTTAAAACGAAAAGGAAACCGGTGACGATGCGTATGATAGGCAGCCAGATTCTGACCTTAGCCATCAAGTTCACCACCGGAGGGAAATATATCGGAGACGTGACCAGCGGCATGCGGCTTTTCAACAAGCGGATGATCAAAAAATTTGCTTACGACATGCACTACAGTCCTGAGCCGGACACTCTGGCATACCTGCTCAACTGCGGTGTAAAAATAGAAGAAGTGCAGGTGGAAATGCGGGAACGTTTATCAGGAGAGAGTTATTTGATTGGGATGATGTCTGCGCGTTATATGCTGCATATGCTGTTTTCCATCTTTTTGTTTCAATGGGTAAGACAGAGGATGAAGGAGGTTTAACAATGTCATCGTTACTCCAAAAACTGATTATTGCAGGCGCTTTTTGTGCTGTTGTCTATATCCTTCACCGCCTGCGCAGGCTGCGGGTTAGGATGGAGGATACCATTTTTTGGCTCTGTTTTTGTGCTGTTTTAATCATACTTGCCATGATACCCGATATGGCTTATTTTTTCTCCCGTCTGCTGGGGATCCATTCGCCGGTGAATCTGATTTTTTTGTTGATCATCGCACTGTTGCTGGAGAAACTGTTTACGCTTTCCATGCAGGTATCTCTTTTGGAAGAGAAGATTACAGTGCTGACTGCGGAAGTGGCATTGCGGTGCAAGGACATTGAACAGAATCAGGAGAAAGAAATGGAAAAAGATGCGCAGGGAGAGCCGGGAAAATAGCCTATGCAAAAAGTTTCGATCATCATGACAACTTATAACTGCGCTGAACAGCTTAAAAAAACGTTGAACAGCGTAATCATGCAGGATTACCGGCCGCTGGAGATCGTTGTCAAAGACGGTGTCTCCAAGGACGGTACAGTGGAAGTAATCAGATCCTATGCTAAAAAGCCGGGAATCGATCTAGTATGGGAATCCAGTCCGGACGGCGGAATTTTTGATGCCATGAATCAAGGCTTTGCCATGTCTTCCGGTAGCTATCTCCTTTTTTTTAATGAAATTTTTCTGACCTCTCGTGCCATTTCGACCATGGTGCGTGTGCTGGAACGGACAGATTGCTGTGGCGTTCACTCTGATCTGGTGTATCGGGAAGGTGAAAAAATTCGCCGGTACTGGCGCATGGGAGAAGGAAGAATTGGAGAGGGTTGGATGCCGGGTCACCCGACTTTGCTTCTGAAAAGGGAGGTTTATGAGAAATACGGTCTTTACCGCACTGATTATCAATGTTCGGCGGATTATGAATTTATGGTTCGGGTATTCTGTAATGGGAAAGAAAAACTGGCTTACTTGCCGGAGACGCAGGTTGGTATGTTTTACGGCGGCACCAGCACTGCCGGAATGAAAGGTTACCTGCTTTCTCTGACGGAAGCTCACAGAGCACTGAAAGAAAATCATGTGAAGCATGCGTTTCGAACGGATGTGAAAAGGACGCTTCGCGTGTTGAGGCAGTTTCGGGAAGTGGACGGCTATTCCCCGGAATGGCAGCCGGTATGTTGTGCGGAGAAAATGGTTTCGGTGATCATACCGGTCTTTAACGGAAAAAAATATCTTCAAAAGTGTCTCGACAGCATATATGCCCAGTCTTACCGGGAACTGGAACTTTTGGTGATCGATGACGGTTCCTGCGACGATTCCTTCTCTTTTGTCATAGAGTATGAAGAGGCGCGACCAAAACAGGAGCGACGGGTACGGCTTTTTAAACAGGAGAATCAGGGTATCGCCTCTGCCAGAAACGCAGGTATCCGGTATGTGCAAGGCAGTTACTTGCTGTTTGTGGATCAGGATGATTTTCTGGAGCCGGATTTCGTGTACACTTTGGTGCGGGAGGCAGAAGAAAAAGAGGCCGATATTGTAGTATCCGGTTATTTCCGCACAGGGATGGACGGCAGGATACATAAGAAAGTAGTGCTGAAGGACACGGAATGGTGTAAGTTTATGAACATTGCGCCTTGGGGAAAGCTGTACCGGTATGAGTTTATCCGCAGGAATGAACTGGCCTTTCTGGATGTGCTCAAAGGAGAGGACAGCTATTTTAATGTGACGGCCTACAGCAGGACGGATCAGATCCGAACGCTCTCTTATGTTGGCTATCATTGGAGAGATAATGCGGAGTCACTGAGCAACACAAATCATGCTGCGATTTTAGAGGGCAACAGCGTGTTACCGTTGTTTGAAGCGCTTTTGCCGGCGTTGACACGACAGGATAAAATATCAGAGGATATTCTGGAATATTATTTCGTAAAATCAGTGGTTTATGAACTGCTGTACGTGGCCAGGGGTGAAAAACGGGAATCGCTCATGCGGCTATACGGCCAACTGTTTCAGTGGCTGGATGAACATTTCCCTTCGAATCGCAAAAACCGAAATATCGGTTTCTTTCGTCCAGAGGGGGAAAGATGGACCACCAGATATGCGGTAACGATCTTTTGCATGCTGAGAAAGGTGGGATTGGCGGGTGTGTTTTTGCGGATATACCGCTTGCTTCCGGCAGGCCGTGGGTCGTAACAAATTGTGAAGTTACTTGACGGAAGCTCTTTGGAATGCGCGCAGCGGGAGAAGAGGGGGATGAAAACGGAAAACTCAAAAGTAAATATCCTGCTGTCCTCCTATAATGGAGCGGCTTATATTGGGCAGCAGATCGACAGTGTTTTGTCACAGAATTATCCATATCTGGAGCTTTATATCCGGGACGATGGCTCTGAAGATCATACCGTGGACTTGCTTAGACGAAACTATGCGAGCCAGACAGAGAGTATCCATATCGTGGAAGGAGAAAACGTTGGATTTGCCAGGAGCTTTTACAGACTGTTAAAGGAGGCGGAAGAAGGAGAATACTGGGCCTTCTGTGATCAGGATGATGTATGGTATCCGGACAAGATCGGCAAGGCGCTGAATTGGCTGGAACATCAGGAAAATGACCTGCCGCTGCTCTTCCACAGCGCTTATGAGACCTATACGCAGGATCTTGCTCAAAAAACAGGGACTGTTCTGCCGCCTGCCCAGCCGGTGGATTTCAGAAGGGCCATGACGGACTGTGTTTATCAGGGTTTTTCCATGGTGATCAACAGGCCGCTGCGGGAACAGCTTTTGCGCTGCAGGGAAGAAAACTTGGGAACTCATGACTGGATGGCGATGCTGATCGCCGTCGCGTTTGGTCGCCATCATTATGACAACATACCAGTCTCTATGCACAGAAGGCTGTCCGGCAGTCTGTCGGCCATGGATTTCAAAAGCCGTTTCCGTTGGTTTCTCAGGACTCTGACTGAGGAATCGGATACCAGAAAGATGTTGCGGGAATTTGAAAGAGTGTTTGGCGGCATGCTGCCGGAAGAAAAGGCTGGGATCCTGCGGCGTTTCACAAAGGAAGGATTTCATTGCAAAGACAGTCTGTGGAAAGCTTTTTATCCCGGAAGATGGCGTCCCTGCCTCTCGTCTGAGGCGGCGGTGCGACTGCTAATGCTGTTTGGAAGGATCTGAAACGGGAGAAGAAAGGATAACGTATGAAGGCCAATAAAAAAATTTTGATAGTTTCTCCTTTTTTTGCTCCGGAGAATTCGGTGGCGTCAGTCCGCTTCACCAAAATCGGCAAATATCTGGCTAAAATGGGATATACAGTGGATGTATTGTGCAGCAATATGATGGCAGAATTCATTGAGGACGAAACGCTGAAGCCGGATTTGAAGTGGTTTCACAGGATCATAAGACAACCTTTTCCGGCATTGTATTATCTGCCGCTTCGTTGTGCGATCCGGGAAGGAGCGGGAGCAAAAGATCGGGAGAGATGTAAAGACAGCAGTCCTCCGGTAAAAACAGGTGTTCTGATGAAGCTTTTGGGGAAAATATGGAAGTTGATTCGAAACGATACAACCATGAGCATATGGGTGGATGCTTGGGACAGGCTCCTGGCGGCTCAATACTATCGGACGCTGAAAAAGGAGAAGTTGCTGCCCTATGACGGGGTCATCACTACTTACAGTCCGCTGCTTTCCCATTATCTGGGCGAAAGGCTTAAAAGAAAAGGCCTTTGCCGTGTCTGGATAGCGGATTACAGGGATAATTTTTGGGCATTTGAAAAGAAGGAAAAAATGCCGGCTTATTTGTTTCGCAGCAACGCCAGGCTGGAAAAAAAAGCGGATTTTATTACAGTCGTTTCCGAAGGAGAGAAAAAGCAGCTGATCGCGGAATCTTTGAATCCGCCGGAGCTTCTGGCAAAAAAACTGCGAGTCGTTAGAAATGGCTTTGATCCGGAAGAAAGAGAGGCGCTTGGGAAAGAAAACGGAGGGAGCGTAGAAGCGGGAAAGCTGGTCTTTACCTATTGCGGGACACTGCAGCAGGTGGATGAACTCTGTAGCAGTGATCTTTCCGCTTTTTTTCGGGCGCTGGCGGAGTTGATAGAAGAAGGGAAGGTGGAGGCAGAAAGGCTGCTCTTTCAGTACGCCGGCCGTTCCTGTGAAAAAATGAAGGAAACAGCCACGCGTTATGGATTGCTGTCCATTGTGAAAGACTATGGGTATGTGGACCGGGCCGTCTCTTTAAGGCTGCAGCACAGCGGCGATATTACGTTGGTCTGTACCTGGAACAGGGAAAATCGTCAGGGTATTATCTCCGGCAAGTTTTATGAGGCGGCAGAGATGGGGAAGCCCCTGTTAGTGCTGGTGACCGGACCGCTGTCGCAAAGTGAAGTAAAGAGTATGGTGGAAGAATATCAACTGGGGTTCTGCTGGGAGGAAGCCGAGTTGGAGTATTTTTCCAAATTAAAGGAATGGATTTTGGCAAAATACCGGGAAAAAGAAAGAAAAGGAGTACTGGCATTTACGGGAGGACAGAAAAGTGAGGAACTGGGACATGACCGGCTGGCGGAGCAGTTTGCCTTCCTTTTGACAGGTAACCTTGAAGACTAGTACAGCATCGCACTAATAACTGAGTAATATCACACCGTCAAAGGTATCCCTTTATAAGTCTACTTAAATGGCTTAGCCATGACATTGTATTGCTCAATAAAACGCAGGATGCTTGTCTCCGACTCAGCTGTAGACTTATAGCTTTATTTTTAGCAGGTGGCGGTTCATCCATGAACAATGTTTGGGTGTAAACACAATACGTATCATGTGGTCAGACTGATGAAGGAATTGCGAACGACCTTCCAGGTTTTTAAGTATGCCGGACTTTCCCTTCCTGCCAAGGTCTTCTGATAAGCCATGCTGCTTGGAAATCCGTTCCTTTCAACCCATGCAAGGCTTCAATGAAATCATCTTCTGTACGTGTGGGGTTTAGATACGGCATTTCCATACGTTTTGTGGCAGCGTCAAAAAGCCAATCAGTCTCGTCGTTCCATGACGGATGTATTCAAATTCCCTCTGGGCTGCTTCCCTGGGTATTACCGGCTTGTTCAGATATTTGTGCTCCAATGCCTGGATACATGTCATCTCATCTACAGATATCGTGTGGCCGCCCGCTTTCCCCACGGCTTTCGCTTCATGGTAAACGGCACAGATTTCATTCACCTTTCCGCAAAAGTTTCCGGGGAATCCACAATCTCTTCCTTGACAACAGCATCTACAAGCAGGTTGAGGCTTCAGCTGCTGGCCTCGTACCCTGATTCTTCCGGATTACGGCAGGCAATCTCCAGGATTTTAATGACCTATTCATCCGTGTAATGAGGGGGCTGTACGGGACGCGGGCAATCATCAAGGATGAAACCACTTCTTCCAGATGGGAAGGTTCTTTTTCGGTAGCCTCCTGCAAAAAGGGGAAGGATTTTGAGAAAACGGCTCCGCCATTTGCTGACGGAACTTTGACCGAGAACTGCTTGAGCCGATATCTTCCCATTATTGAGGCCATCAGCCGCCAATAAGATTATTTTTGCACGCTGTACCTGGCGGGCTGGAAAGCTCCTGCTTTTGGCAAATTTAGAAAAGACACGGCGGATATCTTCGGGTATCTTAACAGGGGTGGCAACAAATGGCATATAGAGGTTCTCCTTGTGTTTTCTTTTAATTATGCCACTTATTATAAATATTTTCTATAAAAATATTGCTCAAAATAATGCAATGCTGTACTAGAAATCCTGGCGTTTTAAAGTTATAGTTCAGCTTATTACTAAACCAATTGCAAATAGTAACGAACTGTAATATTTTTTTAATATTTTTTAGTAACAGTTCAGACGGCCCCATAAAAACATGCTGAATTTTTTATTGCGGAAAACTGTACATCTTGTGGATAACAAGCCCTTACAAATAGGATATCTGGAGCATTGTGGATAACTGATTGCTTAAAGAATGTACCATGCTGTTTTTTCTTTGGCCGTTCCTTTTTATTCTGCTGTTTGCTATCAGTTATCCCCCTCTTACCTCTGGAAACGGTTTCTTTCCACCGTCAAAATGCTGCCCCCGTTCTTCCCTGGGATTCGCCTTTTGGGGTCTTTTCTGATATACTACGTGTATCGGTAATCCGGAAGGGGGTGTTTCTGTGGGTGGCAATTATGAAAAGGGCGTTTACAAGCAGCTGATGGAAGTCATGGAAAAATTAAATGCCATGGAATCCGAGCACTGCCGTGACCGCAAAGAGGTAAAGGAACTCACTTCTGAAGTGACGGGGCTGCGTAAAGAGAATGCCCATCTCCGGGAAGAGGTATCCCATCTGAAACAGAAAACCACTTCCCTGGAGGAAGAGAACACCGGTCTGAAAGCGGAACATCATCTCCTTCATGAGGATAATGAGCGCATGAAACGAATCCTGGACAATGACAGTTCCAATTCTTCCATCCCACCCTCCAAAGATCAGCCCGGAAAAGCCCCCAATACGTTTAACAGCAGAAAACCCACTAAAAAGAAACCGGGAGCCCAGCCGGGCCACAAAGGAAGCGGCTTGTCAAAGACGCAGGTGGAACAAAACATCCGGGAAGGGGCTTACCAGCATCGTATAGAGCAGCTGGGTACCCCGGGCAGGGTGTATATCACACGGTACCGTCTTGATCTGGAGGTCACCCCTGTTGCAACTGAAATCCGCATCTATGCGGACCAGAATGGGAAATTCCAGGTCCCGAATGAACTCAAAGCCGATGTTTCTTACGGAGGGACAGTCAAAGCGGTTGCCGCTTTTGTGTATAGCGAAGGAGTGGTTGCCAATGACCGTATCTGCACGTTTATTAACTCCCTTTCTGGAGACAAACTCCACCTTTCGACCGGGAGCGTATACGGATTCTGCCGGAAATTTGCCCAGTCCTGTTCCACCGCGCGGCCCGCGATTATACAGGAGCTTTTGAATGCGGATGTCATCTGTACCGACGCAACCCCAGTCAAAACAGATGGAAAGCAGACCCATATCCGGAACTTCAGCACAGAGTCCTGCGTGCTGTATTGCAGTTCGGAAAAGAAAGATCTGGAAACGCTGGGGAACTTTAAAATCCTAAAGGAATTCACAGGGGCCTTGATCCATGATCACGAAACCGCACTCTATCATTTCGGTACCAGGCATGGGGAATGCAACGTCCACCTGGAACGGTATCTGTTAAAAAACACCGAAGAAACCGGAAACCCATGGAGCCATAAGCTGAGTTGTTTTCTGGAAGGGATGAACCAGGCCCGGAAAAAGCGGATTCTTCAGGGGAACGAATGCTTTACCCCGTCAGAACTGGAGCGCTATGGTTTACGGTATGAGGAACTCCTTGCAGAGGGATTGGAGGAGAACAAACATACCAAAGGGCGGATAGCAAAAAAGGAAGAGAAGGCGTTACTAAAGCGGCTGAAGAAGTACAGGAAGAATCACCTGCTGTTCCTGTACGATTTCCGAATACCTTATAGCAATAACCGTTCGGAAAAAGACCTTCGGATCTGCAAAAACCGCCAGAAAATGGCAGGCGGATTCCGTACCGCAGCCGGACGCCAAATGTATTGCGACATCATGAGTTTGATAGAAACCATAAAACGTAGGGGATTAAATATTTTTCAAGGTATTATTGCCTTGATGAACGGTGTACCAGCCATAAGATGACTGGTTTATTAGCTGTGGGAATTCATGGGCTGTCTGAACTGTTACATTTTTTAATATTTTCAATAGGAAATTCAGGCAGATTCATTGAAATACACATTAATGTGGGGTATAATGCAAACTAAAACAAAAGAAATGAGAGGTATTTGAAATGAAATATGCTTTAATCGGTTGCGGAAGGATCTCCCCGAATCATATTATGGCAGTTAAAAATAACAGGTTGGAATTTACGGCGCTGTGCGATATCAATCCGGCGAATATTGAGGAAAAGATGGCAAAATTTGATATTCCGAACAGCGTTAATCAATACACAGACTATCACGAGATGCTGGAAAAGGAAAAACCGCAACTGGTGGCAATTGCTACGGAAAGCGGCAAGCATGCGGCGATTGCGCTGGACTGTATAGAAGCGGGCTGCAATCTGATCATCGAAAAGCCTATCGCCTTGTCGTTACACGATGCGGATGCGATTATTGCCAGGGCAAAAGAAAAAGGCGTTAAGGTATGCGCTTGTCATCAAAACAGATTCAACAAGTCGATCCAGAAGATCAGAGAAGCAGTGGATAAAGAACGGTTCGGTCAGTTGTTTTACGGAACCGCCCATATCAGATGGAACCGCGGCTACGAGTATTATTCCCGCGCGAAGTGGAGAGGTACCTGGGAGCAGGATGGCGGCGCGTTGATGAATCAGTGCATTCATAATATTGATCTTCTGCGTTGGATGATGGGAGACGAGATCGTGGAAGTGGTCGGTATGACAGACCGTCTGAATCACGATTATATTGCGGCGGAAGATCTGGGCATCGCTCTGATAAAATTTGCAAACGGCAGCTATGGCATTATTGAAGGCACAACCGATATTTATCCTCAGAATCTGGAAGAAACACTTTATCTGTTCGGCTCCAAAGGCACAGTGAAGGCGGGAGGCCATTCAGTCAATGTTATTGAAGAATGGCGGTTTGCCGATTTTCTGGATGATCCAGAGGAGGTAAAAGCCAAATTTCACGAGAATCCGCCCAATGTATACGGATTTGGTCATACACCTTTGTACGCCGATGTCATAGAAGCCATTGAAAAGGACCGGCCTCCCCTCGTGGATGCACTGGCCGGGAGAAGAGCGTTGGAACTGGTGCTTGCAATATATAAATCGGCGGCGGAGGAAAGAGTGGTGAAGTTTCCGTTGGTTGATTGTTCTACAATGGATTTTAAAGGTAGATTTATATAAAATTTTAGGAGAATCAGGAACACAGGATTTTTTGATAGTGTTATAATTAAATCGGAAAAGCGTAAGAGAAGCTGCTTTTTGTAGTTTCTCTTATTCTATATTTATTTCTAAAATTTTCTATTCACGGACTTTTATGGAGGAGATAGGAAAAAATTATGAAGATAAGATGCAGAAAAATCACAGTAGTATGTTTCACAGTTTTCTTATGGGTACAACTGATGGCCTGTACGGTTGGGAAAGGAACAGAGAACAGTAAGGTCGGAAGCACCCTGGCGACGGAGACAGAAATAAATGCTTCCACAGAGGAAACGAATACTTTCATGGAGGAGGCAGATATGCACATTTCCGCGGAGGAGACGGGTATAGATGCTTCCGGAGAAGGCGTTTTCCAGGCTAGAGAAATAAAGGGCTTCTTCCTGTGTCAGACATCGAAAGAACTTATGGAGCTGTACGCAGGAGAAAAGACAGGGAATCTTGCGACAGGTAATTCTTCAGAAAAAGGGCAGGGGATCGAAATCTGGTTTGCAAAGAAAGAGAAGATACAGAATATTGAACTGGAGTTTTATTCCAGGTTAAATTATGCACAGAATTTTAAAATAGAGTTTTATGACGGCGTAAAATGGAAAGAGTTGGTTAAAGAAGAGGAATTTAATCCGATGCTGGATTCTAGGTTTTGCCTGGAGGTGCTGGAAGAAGAAGTGAAAGTAGAAGGCATTCGTTTTCTGGCAGATACTTTTGCAGGGACAGATTATCTGCTCTTGAAAGGGATTCGTTTCAATGTGAAATCCGAAAAAGAGGGTGGAAAACTTTATGCTACAGCCCATGAAGTGGTCACGGAGATTCTGGAAAACTACGAAAATTATGAGATGACAGATTTTCAAAGATGCCTGTTTTTGATGGATTGGATTGATTCCAACGTAGAGCCAGGCGTGGTAGATACGGACCCCTATATAACGTTGAAAACAGGAATGGGCGCCTGCGGAAACAAAAGCGTGCTGATGGCGGCCCTGGCAAAGGAATGTGGTTTGGAATCGCGCTATATAAACTTTTATAATTGGCCTTATCCTGGTGGGGGACATTCCATGGTAGAAATTTATTATCAAGATCAGTGGCATTTGTTTGATCCGTATTACTGCGCTTATTATGTAAAGAATCCAGGGGAGCGCAATAACCGAGTTGATCCGGAGGTGGCCTCTTTTCAGGAATTACGCGATAATCCGCAGCTGGCGGATACCGGCGCGGTTGTGATGAACGTGACTGAAGAGTTTTTTTGACCTTGGAAAGAAATGGAGAGAGAGATAAAGCTGGGTACTATACCTCGCCTGCCTTATTTGCGGGGGCGGACCCTGCAGGCCCCATTGGAATGGACAAACCGATGTTGTTCAAGGCTGTGTTTGACTTTACAGATACCGATGATATCATGATAGGAGAAATGAATGACAGTTCTTCTGATTTGCAGGATATAGCGGGGCACATGCCGACAGGTTTGCAGTTTATCGGTTCTTCTTATTATAATGCGAATCATTGCTATGAACTGACCGGTCTGATACCCGGCGCAGAATATGAGGTTGAGATGAAAAGCCTGCCGGGCACAGTTAAGGAACTGCAGGTGGACATTTCTTATGAAAAGATGGAAGGAGAGATGGACAGCGCCGTATTCTCAGATGAGCAGCCGGTTTTGAAATTTCAGGTAAAGGCATTGGAACGTCAGGGAAAGATCCTGATCCGGCATTCCTATCTAAACGGAGAATACAGAGGACTGGATTATATCCGGATCAAAAGACTATAATAGGGTCTACGGCCTGCCTCCTTCCCTTTAAAAATGTCTTTCCAACTGTGAAGAAACGGTATTATAAGGGATTAGTTTAATTTCAAGGTTAATGCAACTTTATTAAAGTAAATGCGATCTGTTATCCCTATTTTGCAAAAAAATGTTGGTAGGACTGTTTTTTATATATTTATCGTGTGAAATAGCAGGACTCCACCATGAAAAGGCCTAAAAATGGGCGCAGAGTACTGGTAGTGTTTTTACCTGTTTTTTCTCAGAGTAAAGGCCCCCTGTATAGACGCATATTATTAGGTTGGATCCGAGGTATTATTGAGGTTTACTATGGAAAGCAGGCCTTAATGTTTGGTTTATCGGAAGGCTAGGAGGAATGCTATTTACCGGCTTTTCAATATTTCTGTATTTATCTCTTTAAAAGTGATGGAGTAAGGTACACTTTATTGGGAGGGATTATATGGCATCCCAATGCACGCTGCATATTCGTACCGTAAAGAAACGAAAACATTTCATAAGGATTTTATTCCCAAGACTTTCCCTGTTGTAAGATTTGATATGGTTCATGAACAGGGAGAAGTTTTTCTATATCAGGCCGTCAAAAGAAGTTCCTTTTGGAAAGACATACCGTATGAAATTATGGTTCCACTCGGCAGTTTTTTCTGTCCTGATAAAGACGTATCGCAGTAAAAGATATGTGTCCTGCGTTTTCCCTGCCGGTCGTAATCGAGCACCTCTGGGTTTGAGAACTTACTGTCGTTGTCTGTGACTATCAGGTGCATGATGGACAAGAAAATATCCGACAGGAGTTACCAATAGAGATGTTCAAAAATATCTAGGACCGACTGGAAATCGTTGGAACCCCAAAGAAAGGCGAGCATCAGCTCAGCTTTTACAAAGTGGATGGTGAGGGGGCTTTCCCACCCTTTTCCTTCTACAGAGTCCATCTGTGTAACGGGAAGGCCGGGATGTTCACTGCATTAATCGAGATAATCTTTGTAAGAGGACCCGTTGCGGCAGGCTTTGTCCATATTGAACTTCTTGGATTTTTTATATTTGCTGTACCTGGCTTTTTTGGGAAGGTCGATGTTTTTGGCACAGATATGGTTAAGGGACTGTCCACGGAAGATGAGATGAGAGACAATGTCAATCAGATGGCGTATTTCCTATCTGAATAAGAGATACCGGACATTGCCTCTGAAAGAACGTCAAGATAATTATTGTGAGCATAGGACGGATTATAAAACGTTTCTCCAAGGTGTAGCCTCGCTTGGCAAGATAGCAATTGTAGACATAGGAAGTTTTTTCCAGTTTGCCACTTCTTTCTACATTAAAAACTGAACAGATTGAGTTACATTTTTCGCGGAGGGAACAATGCTTTCTTTTATCAACAAGAAGTTGTAGGAGCAGTCCCTGCGGTAAAGGCATGTATTATAGGAATGCCCAAATCTGTCGGGTGTCTGTATTCTAAATGATTTCTGTTTTCACTGGAGATGAATAAGCAGTTCTTATTTACGGCGGCAATCAGTTTAAAGGAAGACTGTTGTGAAAGCAATAGTGAGATTGTGAATCTAGCTTCCAATTGTATTCCTAGACGCAATATAAGAATTATACAAAATTTGTTACATTAAATGTAACCTTATGCATTTTTAAAGCAAATGCAATTGGTAGCGTATATGGGGCTTTTACTTTGAAATTTTGCAAATTTATGGAATTTAATGGATTTGTAAGACAGCTTTGACAGCTAAAAATAATTCGTACAAACGCTCCTTATTGGGTGTATCCTTACGGTGAAAATAGTAAAATAAAAGAAAAGTTTATTCGCAAGGGGAAAAATGTGGGAAGAGAACAAGAGAGAATGAAACGCAAGCTGGAAACAAATCCTGTGATAGAATATAATCTGATTCAAAAGAAGTTTTGTCCCGATCTATTTAAACAGTTTTCGGAAACATCATCTCTAAGAGACCAGAGTTATATCCTATATAACAATAGAGTGATGCTCGAAACCGTTTATTATAAAGGAATCGCCGGGCTTTCCAGTGTAAGAGCTATGACCTATGAATTTAATAGTGGGCAGGTGACGGGGAATATTCTGGAATTCCTGGGAGAAGAAAGAAGCGAATTCCTTCCCCATGGAGTGACCGTAAATGAATATCTGGATAGGCTTGACTCAAATCAGATCCAAGGGATCCAACAGTCACTGGTATATGACCTGATTAGAAGAAGAACCTTTGATGAAGCATGATTTCAAAAGAGATGGCTTGTGATCGTAGATGCAACATAGACCTATTCAGGCAGCCGCCAGATAAATAAAAAATGTCTGGAAAGACATTTTTATGGAGGGACAGAAGAAGAAACAGTGAACTACCACTGTGATGTGCTGGAGGCGAAAATTTATTTTGGCGAGAAAGTGATCGTAAGCATAGGAAGTGAGTTTATTGAAAATAATGGGGAAGATGCACAACGGCAGAAAAACATGAGTCCAGAAGAGGTGAAACAGGACTGCGAAACAAAAGCATTTGAACGACTGGTGAAAAAAATAAAGGCGAAATATCCAAGACTGCCCATCACGTTACTGGTGGATTCCCTGTATGCATCAGAAAACGTTATGAATATATGCAGGGAAACCGGTGGGAATTTATAATCAGGTATAAAGTAGGGAGCATACCAAGCATACAGGAGGAATATGAGAATATCAGCGAAAAAGAAACAGCAGGCCATGTAGAATACATGAACGAAATAGATTATAATGGGAAGCCGATAAATGTGCTGAGATACTGGGAAGAGAAGAAAGGAAAGAAAAAAGTAGTAAAAACGGAATACCAGTGGCTGACCAGCATAAAGATTACCTCAAAGAGTGCAGAAAAAATATCAGCAACAGGAAGAAAACGATGGAAAATAGAAAAAGAGGGATTTAACCGTCAGAAGAATTGGCAGGGAGACATTACCCATGCATGCAGTTGGAATGATAATGCCTTAAAGAATCACTACCTGATGCTGCAGATATCGGACATGATCAAACAATTGTATGAATGGTTCTATTTAAAGAGAAATGAGATCATAAAAAGCCCAAAAAAATATCTTCTGAGTTGTTAGTAAGCTTTGGACGGCAACTAACAAGAGAAGATATATTTCAGAACGATATGCATAGCATATCTGGAAACTGAGTTAATTATAGCAAAGGATGTAGTTGATGGGAAGATAAAATTCAAATAAATCCATAAAAAAGGAAAAGAAGGAAATCTATAGCTATAGGATGTGGATAACTTTCCTGAAACAGGGCATGAAATCAGAAAAAAGTGGATAACAAGATTTTGTTGAGACTTTCCGAAAATTAGACCAGTATAATTAAATGAGCCTTTCGGCGCTGTTTGTAATATATGGTTTGTAATATATGCCTATTGAATGATTTTGTAAAATAAGATATAATTTAATATTAGTTATGCAATTGCCTATTGCTAAGCTGGTTTGGAAAGCGGCAGGGGGGATAGATATTGGGAGATAAAACAGGTTGCATTAAAAAAGGGAATTAGTTGTACTGCTCTCTTTTTTCTTATTTTTTATTTATTGTGTATCAAAGGACGGATTTGTTAAGGAGGAGCCTGATTGGCTAAATATTGAGTACGAGCAAAGCTATCCGGTCTTTTCTGGAAATCAGGAGATTTACAGGAATGAACTGAAAGAGATTGATAATCCGGCGCCTTTATTTTTGTGGGGGGAACCGGAAGAGGAATATCTCTATGACAAGCAATATGATGGCGGTGTGCTTCTGGCGGAGGAGAGTTCTGATATAACAGTGAAGGCCTGGGGGTATTCCTATAATGCCAGAGGGATCATTCAAACAGTCAACTATCTGGACGGCGCGGCGACAGCGATTGTGCTTGTACATCCCTGGGGTATTGACGATGAAAATGGTCTGAATTCGCCTGAACCCTGCGGAGCTGTTTTTATGGGGATGCCAGAGAATAATGCGGTATACAGAAAACATTTAAAAGAAACAACACTTCCCTTTATAGAATCGATGAGGGGAACAGTAGCCGAAATATTATATTCGTTGCCCGGGCACGAGGATGAAGTAAGAAAGCTGTTTTATAATTCTGTGACCGGGGAAGAACATCAGTTGGATCCCGAAAAAGGGATGCGGGAGTATCAGAGACTTTTGGAAGGTTATAAGGCTTCTGGAGCGGAACTCAAACAGGAGCTTGTATTGAACAGAGAGCCTTTAAAACAGCAATATTTAGTAGAATTTCCCGGTGCAGATTTGAGTCGTTATGAGGGAGAAGATTTTTGGAACATACTCTTTCTACTTTCCAGCGAAATCAATTATTGAGTGGAAGACAGGCTAATCTATGACAGTTATGAGGTACTCAGAGATCATCTGAGACGGTGAGGCATACGCAACATTCTTCTCTGCGGATATGCTACAGATGCTTGCCTGTTCTCCACTACGGCTGGATATGAAAATCTGCAGAAGGATTTTAATGTGTTTATTGTGGGAGACTGTACCATGGCGGTATTTCCAGCTCAGTGTAATTCTGAGACTGCAACAAAAGCAGCGCTATGCAAGGCTTCCCTGGATCATTTTATTACACAGACCAAAGATATTCAGGTAGAGAAAACACATATTATTCAATGAAGTAATATGATGCGGAGGAAACAAAAGTTATATGAACGGTAAATATTTACGATTTAAATTGTTCCCCTTTCTCTTTATTCTGCTAACGGCAGTTACCGGTTGCGGTACGCAGGATAAGCTCTGGAAGGATACGTCTGTTTTGGAACAGAGGATGCCTCTTCTGGTAGAAAAGGTGGATATACAGTTTACAGATATAAAAATCTCAACCGATGCAGAATCGGAACAAGCTACCTTTGAGAAGGTTGCCCAGGAAGTGCTGTGTGACGCGGGAGAAGTAGAGGGATATGAGGCTGATAAAGAACAATTTTGGGAAGGAATCGGATATTTAAAGGCTTCTCTTCAGAAAGAGGAGGTGGCGGAGAATGGCGCGTTGGGGCAGGTTATGGCGATACATGCCCTGTTAAAGGCATATGATGTGTCGTTGGATGCGTCTTGGTTGGAATTGGCCAAAACAGCGGCAGCAAGGCTTATCCTTCCCGTTTCGGAAGGGGGTCTGGCGGTCTGGGATAATGAGGAATGTTGGTTTGAAAGACAGCCCACCTCCAAATATCAAAGTAAAGATCTGCTTACGCAGCTGTACTGTTTGCATTTGCTAACACTGTTGGAGGAAAAAACAGAGGGTGGGGAATACCGGGAGACTATGGAAGCCGGACGACTGGCTCTTTCTAGACATTTTGAGCGATTTGACAGTGGATGGGGTATACGAAAGGATCTGACTTCTGTGGAGGCTGTCAGGATCCGGTTTGTGAATCCTTATGAGGAAATACCGATGCGGGAGCTTGTGGTGAAATCCCTTTCGGTAATGGATCCTCTAACAGGAGAAAAAATAGAGATAGAACCTGCGGACGCCGGTTGGGAAAACGCACAGGAGGACACTGCGGGGAGGGGGATTCTGGTAAACGAAGGAGGCAGCTTCCTTTTGAAAGTGCCAATCACTTGGCAGTCTCCTTTCCGCGAAGAGTGGTATGATTTGGAAATCGAATATTGGGATGTGGGGGGGGGGATAACCAATATTTCACTTCAAATGGAGAACTCCCTTTCCGCTGACGGCTATCAGGATCTGTCGGACAGTACATTGCTGTTTGAAGGAGAGGATAACTGGAAAAAATGGCGTGTGCCCATACGTCCGGAAGAAATGGGGGAAAAGATGTCATTGGACAACTTAAAATTTGCTTGTTTTCTACTGAAAGAAACACCTTTGCTGCAGGCGGATGAAAAACTCGTTCATTGGAGGGGGATCTGCGAGGAATATTTTCATATATGGTCGAAATCAGATCCTGAAATTGTATCGGCACAGCCGCCGGAGTATGGAGTTCAGACCTTCCCGCTTGACTGGCAGATCAAGGACGGTCTTCTGATGCAGCGTCTTGCCGGACCGGAGACGGTGATGGTGGATGGAAAATGGGATGGTATATCCAAATTGGGGGAGTTAATGTGTACGCCCTATCTGATTGCGGTACAGGCGAAGGGCCCCGTGCTACTGGAAGATAATCTTTGGGAGCGATATGGCATAACAGAGCCTACCTATGAGGGATATCTATGGGCCGACAGCAGGAATGTTCTTGCGCTTAAACAGGAGGATGCTTTAGAGTGGTTGAATGAGAATAAAATAGAAATTCAGGAGGGTAAAGCCTGTGTATGGACCTCCGATCAGGATAATACGTACAGTGATATTACGACAAAGGCTCCCTGGGCATCAGCTTTTTTTCAGAGACATATCATAGAGGCATATCTGGCAAATGATGATCAGGAGATGGCGGCTGTGGCGGCAAGAGCCTATGGGTATTCTTTTGAGGAGGGCGGTCTAAGTTCCCGGTATTGGAACGGGGGCAGCTGGTTCGAAGAGGTACCTAATGAGACGCATATCTTGAATGCGCATTTGGCAAGTATCGTGGCGCTCCATGAGACCTGGAAAGCGACGGGCGATACGGAAATAGAAAGGATCTATCGGGAAGGAATTGACAGTCTGATTAAGAATGTTTCCAGCTATGATGCAGGGTACTGGACGGTATATGACAGAAATCCGCAGAAAGAACTGCTATTTCAGCTGGATTGGCTGGAAGGGGAGGAATCGCCTTTATTCGACCAGGTTTTACTTGTCAATACGCAGACTAACACAGCTGCGGAAGTAAATATAGGGGAAAAAAATGATTTTGAGACATATCCGAGGATTTCTGGAACAGAGTGGACGGAAAATAAAGAAGTAGATGGCAGAAGTGTCAGAGCGATCACAAATGGTTATCTGATTCATCCGGAAGCATGTGAAGGAGGAACTCGTCAGAACAGTTATTTTACTATTGCGCTGCCGGAAAAAGAGTTTGAGGAGTTGTTTGACATGCCGATTCATAAGCTGGTGATCCGCTATAAAGACGTAGCGGCGGGTAAATTTGCCGTCCGACTGCGTTCTAAGAACGAAGGGAATGAGCTGGCGTTTGAACCGCTTATGCATGCGGTGATAGACTGTACGGGAGACGGGGAGTGGAAGACAAAGGAAATCCTGCTTTCTTCTGCAGATTTGGGTTGGTATATGGGATATGAGTATCATTCCTATCATGCCACAGAACTGGCAAAGATCGCCGAATATGAAAACAATTGGTATCTGCGGCAATATGCTAGAAAATGGCAATATGACTATCAGATGTGGCAACAGGAGAGGGCGGTGATCGACAGTACTCAGGTTCCGACATTCAGAGAAGTCAGCTCCGAGGTAACGGAAGCGAATGCGGAAGGCATTGCTCCGGGCTATGGGATAGAAAACTGTTTGGATGGAGACTGGACGGATGATTATACTGCGTTTGATTATGACGGCCTGCCGCAGAGCTTTACTTTAAACCTGAAAGAGCCTGTCAGCCTGTCTTATATTCATCTGCTCTGGGAAAGCGACAGTAATTACGCCGTAAACTACAGAATCGACGGGGTGCTGGCAGACGGAAAAACGGTCAGGCTTGCACAGGAGGAGAACAGAACGGGAAGGGATCAGCTGGTAAAGTGTGAAACGGACAGGCAAGTAACACAGGTTAAGGTCACAGTTATGGATATGAGTGCAGAGCAGCGGATCCTGTTAAGACTGATTCGATTATATTCGCAGGTGGATCCTGAGGCGGAAGTGTAGGATCCGACGCTGGAAACTGATAGAGTATCTGTGTGGCCCCTTCTTAAGAGAACTGTAGTATGTTAAGAGATGAAGGTTATCGTCGGGAAAAAGGAGAGAGAGTATGTGTTCGATCGCAGGAATGATAAATCTGAATGGAGACAGTATCAAAAATGCCCGCAGGCGGCTGGAGGTCATGAACCAACTGCAGGTGCACAGGGGGCCGGATGGCCATGGCATCTGGCTTTCCGAAAAAGAGGACGTGGGATTTGCTCATAACAGGCTGAGCATCATCGGTCTGGAAAATGGCAGCCAGCCTATGCAAGATGAAGGGGGCAACTGGATCTGCTTTAACGGTGAGATTTATAATTATATTGAATTACAAAAGGAGATCGGTTGCCCGAACCGTACGGGAAGCGATACGGAGGTGATTCTGTACGCTTATCGGAAATGGGGTGAAAAATGTGTGGAGCATCTGGAGGGGATGTTTGCCTTTGCGCTCTGGGATGCGGAAAAAAGAACGCTGTTCTGCGCCAGAGACTGTTTTGGCATCAAGCCTTTTTATTACACAGTTGTGGACGGTATTTTTTACTTTGCTTCGGAGATTAAGGCGCTTCTGCCTTTCGTGTCGGAGGTAGAAACGGATCTGGACAGCTTTCGGGATTACCTGACCTTTCAGTTCTGCCTGGAAGGCAAGACACTTTTTAAGGGGCTCCAGGAACTGAAACCTGCGCACTGTATAAAATCTGTGCGTAGCAGTTTGAAGGAAGATCGTTATTGGCAAGTATATTACAATCTTGACTTTGAGCATACCGAAAAGTATTTCCGGGAAGAACTAAAACAGAAAATGCTGGAATCTGTAAAATACCATATCCGCAGTGATGTTCCGGTGGGCGGCTACGTTAGTGGCGGTGTGGATTCCTCCATTGTATCAGCCATCGCCACGGATCTGTTGGATGGCGAATATATGGGCTTTACGGGTAGATATTCCAATGGCAGGGATTTTGACGAAAGTATGTATGCGGAGGAGGTGGCGAAGGACAGCGGTTTTCCCCTTCATATACTGGACATCAAGCCGAAGGATTTTATAGACAATATCGAGAAAGTGATATATTATCTGGATGAGCCTGTGGCAGGACCAGGTTCCTTTTCTCAGTACATGGTGTCGCAGCTGGCCAGCAAGCATCGGAAGGTGGTCCTGGGCGGCCAGGGTGGAGACGAGATTTTCGGAGGTTATACCAGATACCTGGTGGCCTATTTTGAACAATGCATCAAGGGGGCCATCGAAGGTACGATGGATCCGGATAAATTTATCGTGACCTATGAATCTATCATCCCCAACCTGGCGGCGCTGAGAAACTATAAGCCCATGCTTCGCAGTTTCTGGAGCAATGGGCTGTTTGAAGAGCCTGAAAAGAGATATTTTGCACTGATCAACCGCGCGCCAGAAATAGGAGACTGTGTCAGATGGGAGAAGCTGGGGGCCTATGATCCTTATGGGTCTTATGAAAAATTATTCCTGGCGGACAATGTGAATGACCGCTCTTACTTCGACCGTATGACGCATTTTGATTTTAAGACGCTTCTTCCCGCGCTCTTGCAGGTGGAGGACAGAATGAGCATGGCGCACGGTCTGGAGTCCAGAGTGCCGTTTTTGGATAAAAAAATAGTGGAATTCGCCGCTACAATTCCCGCTAATATTAAGTTTAAGAATGGAAATATGAAATATCTCCTCAGGGAAGGACTGCAAGAATACGTTCCGGAGCAGGTCATGCAGAGAAAGGATAAGATGGGCTTCCCAACGCCTTTCAATCAGTATGTGAAGCATGAAGCGCATGATTTTGTAATGGATATCCTGACCTCTCAAGCTGCCAAAGGCAGGGAACTGATAGACAATATAAGGGCGGTGGAGAAAATTGAAAAAGAGGGACAGTTCGGTAGAAATATCTGGGGTATGTTCTGTCTGGAGCTTTGGCAACGCAGTTTTCACGACAGGCAGGCGGAATTCAGAGCATTACTAAATTAAAGGAAATCAGGAGATAGAGTGAAAAAAATATTTGCGCCTTTTTTAAAGATTTTTAAGTATCGGTTGATTTTAAAGAACACAACCGTCAGTGAGATCCAGAAGAAATATGCAGGTTCTATGTTGGGAATGGTGTGGGCTTTTTTGTATCCGCTTTTGTTTTTGGCGGTATATGCCATGGTTTATGCATTTGTTTTCAAGGTGAATTATAATGATCTTTCCACCAGTGAGTATATTGCGGTGATTTTCTGCGGCTTGATCCCTTTCCTGGGGTTTTCAGAAAGTGTGTCTACGGGCGTGCCCTGTGTCACTTCTAATGCGTCTCTGATCAAGAATACGATGTTCCCTATCGAACTGGTTCCGGTGCGCACTGTATTTGCGGCGCAGATGACGCATATATGTGGCACGGTCATTCTTATAATCACCGTAATTGCTATAGGCCGTTTCAGTCTGTTCGCGTTGCTGTCTATCGTTGTCTGGGTTTTGCAGATCATGTTTGAGATCGGGCTGGTCTGGGTTCTGTCGAGCATCAATGTGATGGTGCGGGATTTGCAGAACGTGATCGCCCTTATTATTATCATGCTGATGATGTTAAGTCCCATCGCTTATCCGGTGGAGTCGATTCCCGCCATGTACAGCGGATTTTTAAAATTGAATCCCTTGTATTATTATATTGTAGCGAATCAGAAGTTGTTAATGTATCAGACCATGCCTGCTAAAGAGATCTGGATCCCTATGATATTGATGGGATTAGGTTTCTTTGTGATCGGTTACCAGTTTTTTATCAGAATGAAGAGGGTCTTTGTGGACAATGTGTGACGACGATATATTAGAGGTAAAAAACCTCGGTAAAATGTATAAACTGTATCAAAAAGCGAATGATAAAATCAGAGATGCCTTTGGCCTGAACTTCTGGAAGAAGAATTATTATAAGGAATTCTGGGCCTTAAGAGATGTCAATCTCCAGATCAAAAAAGGAGAGAGAGTTGGCCTGATTGGGCATAACGGCGCAGGGAAAAGCACTTTTCTGAAAATGGTGATCGGTAATTTAGAGCCTACGGAAGGAACAATCGAAATCAAAGGGAAGATTCAGGCGCTCATGGAATTGGGAACGGGATTCCATCCAGATTTTACTGGCAGAGAAAATATCAGGACCTCGCTGGCTTACAATGGACTGAACAGATCCCAGATTCGTGCAAGGGAAGAAGATATCATTGATTTTGCAGAGCTGGGTGACTATATCGATCAGCCTGTCAAAACCTATTCGGCCGGCATGTACGCTCGTCTTGCTTTTTCCACCGCAACGGCGATAGAGCCGGAGGTACTGGTGATAGACGAGGTGTTGGGAGCCGGAGACGCATATTTCTCGGGGAAATGTATAGAGAGAATGAAGAATCTCACTGGCAATTCGGAAACAACGGTATTATTTGTCAGCCACGATTTGGCTTCTGTGCAGGCACTGTGCGACCGGATCATCTGGATCGATAGAGGGCGGGTCCGCTATGATGGGGATCCGCTGACCGCGATCAAAAGATATTCCGATACTGTGCGGGAACAGCAGGAGAACAAACTAAAAATTAGAGATCAGAAAGTTCAGCAGAAACAGGCTATTATACTGGACAAGGAAGAGGAGCTGTATGCTTCGCTTCTGTTTCGTTTTTATTCGGACCAGCCTTACCAGGCCAAGATCAGAAAAATACAGTTGTTTACTGGAGACGAATTGCTGACGGAAATAGAAGTCGGTATGGCTATGGACAATGACAATAAAGATAAAAGCTATATCATAGATGAAAAAAAGCTGATGTGCTGGCACGACTCAGAGAAGGATGAGAAAGGTTATTTCAGAAGTATTGATAAAAACAGCGGGAACTATGGGCATGCGCCGTTTCAGCTGGGCATTACCAAGGCTAGAAAGGCAGAAAGTGATTTTACGCTGGTCGTAACAGGAGAATTGATCAAAGGTAGTCATTTCAATCTGGAACTGTTCGATCAGAATACCGGGCAGTATCAGTTGTTAAAGACCCTTGAAGATACTGCTCCTCTGGAAGTACAGCAGGTAAAATTTGGAATGGAGGAGCTGTTCAGACTGCTTCCGGCGAAGGAAAAAGAGCAGATGCAGAAGTCGGATCAGGAAGCCAAGGAGGAAGAGGTGCCTGCTGTGTCGGAAGCTGATGTGGAGTATCAGGATTCGTCTGACTGCTGGATCACTTCTGCGGCTGTATACGATACAGAAGGAAAAGGGAAAAAAGTGTTTCCCTTTGAAAAGCAGATATCCGGATTTTCCTTTGAAGTGGAGTTTTCTGAGGAAAAAACCTGCTTCTATTTTGCCTTTTTGATTTTTACCATACGGGGAGATATCGTGATTAGTCAGGTCCAGAAGGTGACTTCGAAGGGCGACAGGAAGTACCGGATTGACATTCCCATCGGGGATACCCGTTTTGGTACCGGTCTGTATACCGCAAGCTTTGGCGTATATGACGAACTGGATGTTATGGATGATAGTAAACCGCAGTCGGCGATCGCGCTGATCGACAGAGGATTATCGTTTGAAATTGAGCGGCCTCTGGAATACGGGCTGTCACTTGGAAGTGTGTTGCCGGTCTTACCAATAAAGGTCAGCGCGCAAAACGGAGGAAAATGTGGATGCAGTTCAGTGGTATAGCTTTTGATGAAGAAGGGATTATATCTTTTCGGGAAGAGGACAGGTTCTGTCATAACCCGTTTCTGGTGGCGTTGCAGGCTGTCATCGGGGAATATGTGCTCAATGACTATTATGGCAAAGAGGGTATGTTGATTCCCCGATATTTTTGCCTGGAGGATCTGGAGGATCCTACGCAGTGTCCAGTCTGCCGCAGGGCGATGGAATGGCTGATTGCCCGTGCCGTTTCAAAAGGAGACGCTTGTCTGTGGGCTTATGATTTTGATGGGGCTTATAACGGTACGCAGCTGACTGCACCATGGTACAGCGCTTACGGTCAGGCTTATGTCATATTGGCATTGTTGCAATGGAGCCGGTTCGATGAGCAATATCAGGAGCTTCTGGAAAAGGCGGTGAAGGGCCTGTTGCTTTCAGTTGGCAGCGGAGGTTGCATGCTGGAAATGGAAGACGGCGTCTGGTTTGAAGAAATTGTGGGCAGTGAATGCACTCATATTTTTAACGCCCATTTAATCAGCCTGATCGCACTGCTTCAGGTAAAGGAACGGCAGGGATATGAGTGGTTGGAAAATCCGGTGGATCGGGGGCTGCGTGCGTTTTACCAGCTTATGGATCGGATGGATACCGGGATTAACAGCGCCTATGACAGTAAAAAGAAATATGATTGTATGTGGCAGCTTGTTCCGGAGGATATGGGACGGCAGATCCGGATCCGCGCGCTTGCGGTTTCGGATGAAGAAGGAGAAAGAGAACTGGAGCTTTCCGGTATGGAGTGCTTTGAGGTGAAGGACAGATGGATCGCGGGAATTGACTGGGGCGTGTCGGATGAAGAGGGTTACCGGCCTATCCTGCAGGGAGAGATCCTGCATCCGGAAGCGGTGCCCGGAGGAGAAAGACAGAATACCTTTGCATATTTTAAAAATGTGACTTGCAGTGACGACTGTTTTACACTGCGGATAGATTATAAGACGGAACAGGATACGGCGCTGCTGTTATTCAAAAACTGCGCGGAGGCGGGATATCAGCCTTTGGGATATGTTTCCAGAGTAGAGCTGCCGGCGGAAAAGCAGACCGCCAGAGTCCGGATTCCTTTTAGCGCGATTGCGGAGCATGTGCCACAGATGTACCATAAATATCATATTCAGCTCCTGGAAGAATTGGATCGGCTGTTACCGGATTTCAAGGGACGTTATTTGATAGACAAATTCCGTAATTATCGTATGGAACAGCGTTTGAGAGAGTTTCAGCGGATGCAGGAACCGCCGATTCTGAAAGGGTTATCAGTCAGTGTGAATGAACAATGCGGGCTCTTTTGCAAGATGTGTGATTTGGGGATCCAAAACCGTAATTCTTCCATGTTCTATTATATGAAAAATGAACAGGAGAGAAAAGAGCTGGAATTGGATATGTTGGTGGATAGGTGTCGCGAAGCCCTGGGAGAGCTTGAAGTTGTACAAATCATCGGGACGGAGCCTACGCTCTGGCTCAAACTGCCCGAGGCAGTTGCCACCCTTACGCAGCTTGGACTTAAGGTGCTGGTGACAACTAATGGGATCAATTTGAAAAATATGTTGCGTCCACTGGTGGAAGCAGGACTATCCGAACTGGATATTAGTATAGATGGGCCTCACGATGTCCACGATGAGATCCGTGGGAAAAATGGATTGTTCCGGGAAATCATGCAGGTTTTGGAAGAAAACCGTGAACTGCTGGATAGCGCGATTCCCAATGGATTTCAGTTGAGGATCGGCGTAGCCATCACGCCTATGAATTATCGTCATCTGTCTGAACTGTTGGATGAAATAAAAGGTACTCCGGTTCGATCCGTATGGTGTACTCATATGAATTATATTACGGAAGAGACGGCGGCAAGGCATACGGCGGCAAATCCCCGCTATCCTATCGGAGCCTCCTGCACACACCCGGATATGGATCCAACGCTGGTAAACCCATGGCTTATGTATCGTAGTTTAGTGGATACGAAACGACTGGCTGCTAAAGAAGGGATCGAATTGATCTGTGTTCCGGCCCTGGAAGATTATGAGGATTACTGGGAATTTTATCACAGTGACCGGCTCACCGAAGGCTGTTCTCCTTTGTGCCGGGCCCCCTTCAGGACAATGCAGGTCAACAGCAACGGTAGCGTCTGCGTGATGTCCAGATGTTATCAGTTTGAGATCGGAAATATTTATCAAAATTCACTGCATGATATTTTTTATTCCCGGAGTATGATGGAATTCCGGGAATGTGTTAGTAGAGGACTGTGGGATCCCTGCAAACGTTGCTGTGCTATCATGTAACGATTCTGGAAGGGAGATAGATGTTTGAATAACGTGAAGATATATAGTGAAAAACAGATGAATCCTATCTTGAAGAATCTGTTTCGCGCCATAGTTCTCTTGGCAGACAGAAGCGCGGAGTTCGCGGGTTACGGACAGAAAGCTTGTTTTGAACTGGATGGGGAGAAAAGCGCTGTTTTTTATGGCGGGGAAGAAATTCGGTTTGCCTCTTTTCTGGATGCTATAGAGGTGCTTTCAGTGTCGGAAAAAATGGATGACTCCGATGTCCTTAAGGTAATTCTTGCCTTTATAAAAAGCCTGGCATTTCAGGAGAAGGCGACCGTTTCTGCAGAAGAGCTGCAGAGGATTTTGAATTTTACACGCAGCCGGCTCAGTACGTACCGTGTAGGTGGGATGCCGCAGGAGGAAGTGCTGCAGGATTTTTATAAAAAGTGGATGGCGTTATATCAGGATAATTATACCTTTCCCATTACCAGGGAAACGGTTATTAATGCGATTAACAGCGGAGAAACAAAGGAGTATATTAAAGCCTTTGACAGAATCGGCAGGATGGGAGAGGTGCCTTCCATCAAGCAGGCCATTGATACGCTGATTGAAAATATTCCTCATGATACGGAAAAAATACTGGATATGGGGGCCGGACCCGGGTATGTAGACGAGAGAATTCCTGAATATTATCAGGTCCTGGCTATGGACATCGATTCGGAGATCCTTAGACGCAATCAAAGGCCTTCCTGTTTGGGAGACGCGCTTCATATTCCGCTGGTGGATCAGGCGGTGGATCTGACTATTACCTGCGACATGTTGGAACATATTAAAGGTGACAGCCTGGATACTGTTGTGCGTGAACTGAAAAGAGTAAGCGCAAAATATATTTATATTCAGGTGCCTTACCAGGAAAATTTGTTGGCGGGTATGGCATATTGCCCTCAGTGCCAGTATGAATGGCATGTGAATTATCATAAGAATGTATTCGATGAGGAGCGTCTGCTCCCTCTGCTTGGAGAAGGATGGAAAGCGGTTAGGATCAATTATACCGGAGAAATTTCATATAGTGATAATCTGGAAACAGAATTCAGGTTTCTGGATAGTTATGGAATCTCCTGTAATATGGTGGAAGGATGGAAATGTCCGAAATGCGACGCGGAATCCGTAAAAAGGAATGCAAAAATCCTGGCAATGCTGCATCGTAACCTAGGCTCCCGCCGCAGCCGGTTTCCGCGCTACAGTGAAATAGGGGTGCTTTACTGCAAAGATGAGTATGCCGAAAGTTACCGGGCCCCTGAGCCGTCGGCCTGTCGGATAGAAATGCTTGACAGGAAAAAAATAGAGTTTCAGTTTGACTATGAAATAGGCGGCGCCTTTGGCATTTATGACAACAGGCCTGCGGTCTTTACGAGCTGCAGGCATCAAAGAACGGATGAAAAGCATTATGCTTTTGAGAAAGAGGAAGGTTCTGAAAAAGGATTTGTCGGTTTTGTTTTTCCAGAAGCGCTGCAGGCAGAAGAATCGCTGGTGATTGGCGGACAGACGAAGGAGCCTGCGGTATTAACCATATGCGGCAACACGCTTATAGGAGAAGAAATTAAACTGGACGAAACCGAGATCGGTGCCGGTGCTTTTCGTCTGGAATTGAAGGAACTGGCGGATTTCTGCGGCTGCCGCATTATAAAGCTTTACTTTGACAGCCGCCGGATAGAACTGGAATATGCTGGTTTTGAAGGAGGAGAGAGTCGGCAATACCGCAGAATCTGCTTTGACGATAATCAGACTATGTTTCATATCGTCAGGGACGGTGTGGTACGGAGTTATTATAAAGGAGAGAGAGCCTATATAGAAGCAGACAATGAAGGGGCTTTACGGGAAACACGTGAGCCCCTCTCTCCGAAGGAGGTTCTGGATTGTATGATGATACGTGAAAATCAGATTAACGATTTGCAAAAGCAGCTGGTCAGCAGCAGGGAAGCGGCTGCAGTAAAACAGGAGAAGATTCCGGAAAAGGACAGCATGCAGAAAAATCAAATCATTCTGAACGAATTGGTAGAAAGCTTTCTGGCAGAACAGGTGAAACAACAGGCGGATAATGACAACAGGCAGAAAGCACTTGAAAATCTACTGGTGGCTCAGTGCATACAGAATGGTTCGCAATGCATCAGCAAACCTAAAGGAAACTGGAAACGGAAAGCAAGGGCTTTATCGGACCGGGTATACATTACTCTTATAAAAACGCCGTTCTATGAACTATTGGTAAAGCTGGGAGCAAAAAAGTTGTATGCTAAAATACGTAATAGGAGGATTGGAAACTAGTGGGAGACAAAGAGGTTTGGCTGATCACGCATGATAATTATATAGACAGAAGGATCTTTTTCTTTGCCGATGTTTTTCAGGAAAACGGCTGCGAAGTGAAGCTGTTTCCTTCGACTTATTTTGAACTGAACACAGATCCAGATCCACTTTACGTTAGAAGACCAGTAAAACGTACCCTTGTAAAAGATTATAGCTTTGAAATAAACAGTCTGGAGGATCGTGCTATCCGGGAGACTATGGAACTGCTTATCGATAGACAGGAGGATTATCATCGTGTCAACGGTAAATATGCTAAACGCGTCAGGGAGTTGGGAATACGTACTCGCAATAGATTTGGCATTACTGTCAAAACAATAGAAGATACCTATATTATCATTATCAGCAAAAAAGAATATAGGCTGTTTTATTCGAACCTAACCGGAAAATATCAATATTCCCATATTGGAAATTATGCTCCTTACGAGGATGCGATCAGTAAGATTGTGAAAGATAATTCGGAAGAGATCAATAAGTGTTTCATAGTAAATGGCATAGAGGTCCGGGCAGAGTACAATGAGTGGGGAGAACTGATCTATAGAGCGCTGCGGCCAGGAGAAACCTGTATTTATGAATATAATTGTGAAGAAGAAAAGCTATACGAGGAAAAATTGCTGCAGCATCCGCGTCTATGCCTGGATGAAGTACTGGGACAGACCTTTGATTTCGTAGATTTCAAGGAACTTCTGTATGATTACAGTTGTATAATGGAGCGGATCAAAGAAGAGTTGAAAGTAAAAAAGCCGGACATCGTGTATGTGGCAGACCTACCGACGCTTCCGGTAGGGATAATATTAAAGAGATTGACAGGCTGCGAACTGATTGTAGACTGTCATGAGTGGTGGTTTCAGCAGACGATGCTGTGGGAGGGCTATCTGAAAAACAAGGTGGAACTGGCCGAACGTTACGAAAAGGAGTTTTATCCACAGTGTGATATCTGCATTACCGTAGGAGAACTGCTTGCACATGATATGACAGAGTATTATGGCAGAAAGTTTTATACCATCTATTCCTGCATGTGCGGAGAACTGAGCCTGAAGCAGAGTAAGAAATCGGATAGTTATTGGCAGGACCGGTTTGACCTGCCAGAAAAATGCCAAGTGGCTATTTTCCAGGGAGGCCTGACCACGCTCAGAAATCTGGATAATCTTGCCAGGGCGACCAGATACTTAAAAGATCATCAATACCTAGCGATCGTAGGGAGCGGAGGTTATTTGGAGGAATTCCAGACTATTCTGAAAAAAGAAGGAAAAGAGGACAGGGTCCGGTTTGTGGGCTGGGTGAAACAGACGGAGCTGAATCAGTACGCAGTCAATGCCGACGTGGGGATTATCCCTTATCATGCCACTAATAGTTATTATGCATATTCAGTGCCCAATAAACTTATGGAATACTGCGAAACACAGACGCCTATTTTCTATGATGAGACAATGAAAGAGATCGACCGGGTGGTAAGCAAAAAAGAAGTGGGAAGAAAAGCCGACCTGAGCGATCCGGAACGTTTCGGAAGGGGATTATCGGAAATGCTGGAGGACAGGGAATACCTGATGTGGGTCAGGGAAGCCTATGCAAGTCAGAATAATGAATTTGGTTTTGAGGTACAGAAAATAGAATTCCAGAAAATTTTAGAAGAACTTGATTCTGAAAAGAAGCAAAGGGAAAAAGCCGGGAAGGAAAGTTACATATGATTATGCATGTTGTGGGAAATAGGCCGCAGTTTATCAAACTTGCGCCTTTATCCAGAAAACTGAAAGAAGAGGGGTATGAGAGCATCGTCATTCATACCGGCCAGCATTACGATGACAATATGTCAGATATTTTTTTTGAGGAATTGGGCATTGAAAAACCTTTCAAAAATCTGAGTATCGGCAGCGGTACGCATGCGGAAACGACAGGAAGAGCCATGATAGAGCTGGAAAAGGTGATGGCACAAGAGAAGCCTGACCTGGTGCTCGTCTACGGTGATACGAATACAACGCTGGCTGCGGCTATCGCCGCCGCTAAGCTGGGAATTCCGATCGTGCATGTAGAAGCCGGGACAAGGACTTTTATGCGGAACAATCCGGAGGAAATCAACAGGAAGCTTGTGGATCATATTTCCTCTGTGCTCTGCTGTCCTGATGAAGAGTCTGTGGACAATCTTGTGAAAGAAGGGGTGACAGAGGGCGTTTACTTTACCGGGGATATCATGTATGATACTTTTAAGTACTGCCGAGCAAATGAAAAAATGGGGATCCTGGAAAAATATCATGTCAAACGAAAAGAATATGTGCTGATGACCTGGCATAGACAGGAGAATACTGGTTCACGTGAAAGAATGGACAGAATTCTTGATTTTGTTTCTGGCCTACAGTCAGTTATTTTATGTCCGATACATCCCAGGACAAGCAATATGCTAAAGCAGTTTGGCCTTATGGAAAAAGTGAAGTCCATTCCCAATCTTATTTTAACAGAACCTGTGGGATATATGGACATGGTAGCGCTGATGAATAACTGCGCCTATATCTTATGCGATTCCGGAGGACTTTCCAAAGAATCCTATTACGCGGGTGTGAAATGTATGTTTATGCTGAATTTCAGTCCCTGGCCGTATCTGGTGGAGGACGGAAATATCATTACCATTGATTTTGACGACAAAGAGGATATCTACCGTAAACAGATGGCGGCCAATTCGAATGGAACGCAGGAAATCGTAAACAGAAACCTGTATTATGGAAATGGAGATACGGCAGATAAGATTATTGGAATATTGCGGGAAAGAAAACTGATCGGCGCTCGGGCAGAATAGGAGGGAGCATGCAGTTTACTTACGAAGCGTATAGCCGTCTCATCGGTTTATTAAAAGAAAAGGGCTATGAGATCGCGGATTATCATAATTACAGAGATTTTTCCAAAGTAGCAATTCTAAGACATGATGTGGACATGAGTCTGGAAAAAGCGGCAAAGATGGCCGGGTTGGAAGAAAAAATGCAGGTGAGAGCTACCTACTATGTGTTGTTGTGTAGTGATTTTTATAATGTATATTCTAGAAAATCCCAGGAACTGATCGGTAAAATCCTGAAGTGTGGGCATGAAATCGGCCTTCATTTTGATGAAGAACGCTATGACGATAAGAAGCGGATGCCGGAATGGATTGACAGAGAAATTACGATTCTGGAAGAGTTTACGGGCGTCACGATAAAAAGTGTATCTATGCACCGGCCGTCCAAAGAGACACTGGCCGCAGATTATAAAATCCGGGGAGGGAATATCGTCAACAGCTATGGAAGCGAGTTCTTTAGAGATTTCAAATATGTTTCTGACTCCAGAAGGGACTGGAGAGAAGACGTGGAGAAGATCATAGAGGACGGAGAATTTCAAAGGCTTCATATTTTAACACACCCGATCTGGTATGAGAAAGAAGAATCCACAATGAAGAGCCAATTGGTCGCGTTCTGTCGTCTTGCCCAGACGGAAAGATACGATGCGCTGTCGGAGAATATTAGAGATCTGCAGGAAGTACTGTCAAAGGAAGAGATAAAGGAGGGATTCTGAATGAGAAAAATCGATTCCGTTGCGATAGGAGATCATTATGCACGGGAATTTACGGCAACGGATGAACTGGTGCGGGAAATCGCAAAGGTGTCCGGAGACTGCAATCCCATCCATCTGGACGAGGACTATGCATCCAAATCCGTATTCGGGCGGCGAATTGCTCATGGCCTTTTCTGCCTGAACGGCATATCCATGATCCTGGGCAATTATTTCCCGGGAGAAGGCACGATTCTGTACAAGCAGGAATTTTTCTATCGCAGACCGGTCTATATCGGAGATAACGTAATGATTACGGTGACGGTGGAGGAGAAAGACCCGGAGAAAGAAATACTAACTCTCGCCTGTGACTGTGTGAACCAGAAGGGGGAGACTGTCCTGAAAGGAAGTTCAAAGGTGAAATGGAGCGGTGAAATATGAAAAAAGTAAGGATTAGGGAGATTTTGGATTTCCTGAAGGAAAAAGGGGATTATCCGTTTGTGTTTACCGGCAGTCTTGAAGGAACGATCGAAGGTTTTTCCTCTCTGATTAATTATAAGGATAAAACCATGACTTGGATCAAATCGAATCAGGCGGTATATGACAAACGCCGGAGAATAGCCCTGTGTATCGTTCAGGAAGGGGTGTCTTTTGAGGCGGAGGCAATGATCGTCACTCCGGCCTCAAAAGCCGTTTTCTTTGCCCTGTTGGAAGAATTTTATGGGAATCAGGAAGACGGAAGCAGAATCGGTATCGGCACCTATATCGGAGAGCGAGTCCGGCTGGGCGAGAATGTGAGGATTGGAAATAATTGTTCGATTTCCGGGGAAATCTCTATCGGGGATCGTACCCGTATTGCCAATAACGTGGTGATTTCCAATCGTGTCACAATTGGCAGCGGTTGTGAGATCCAGTCACTTACGGTGATTGGAGAAGACGGCTACGGCTATTCGGAAGATGAAAACCATAAGAAAACGATGATAAGACATTATGGAGGAGTGCAGATCGGAAATGATGTTTTTATCGGTAGCCATGTCAATATTGCGAGGGGAACCATCGATGACACGGTGATAGGAGATGGTGTAAAAATAGCCCCTACGACTCATATCGGTCATAATAATAGGATTGGACGGGACGCCTCTGTGATTTGTTCTCAACTGTTTGGCAGCGTCAATATTGGAGAGAATGCTTATGTCACCTCTAGCGTTGTCAGAAATCAGTGTAAAATAGGCAACAATGCGGTAGTGGGAATGGGATCCGTAGTAACAAAGGACGTGGAGAACGGAATTACCGTGATCGGTGTGCCGGCCAAAAAGATGGAAAAAAGATAAAGTATGTAAAATAAGAAAGGAATCAAAAATGGAATTCAGAAGCTTAAAAGCACAGTACCGGGCACTTCAGTCGGAGATCGACGCTGCTATGGCAGAGGTAATCCACAACACGAATTTTATCTCCGGCGGCCAGGTACGGCAGCTGGAAGAAGAATTGGCAGAGAACGTGGGAGTGAAGCATTGCATTAGCTGCGCCAACGGAACGGACGCGCTGAGCCTGGCTTTGATTGCCTGGGGGATCGGCAGAAATGATGCCGTGTTTGTGCCTGATTTTACTTTCTTTTCCAGCGGGGAAGTGGTCTCCTTTGCGGGAGCCTCTCCGATCTTTGTGGATGTGGATCAGAATACCTATAATATTGATCCAGACAAGCTGGAAGCCGCTGTTTTGAGGGTGCAGCATGAAGGCCGTCTCAAACCGAAAGCGATCGTGGCGGTGGATCTGTTCGGCCAGCCAGCGGATTATCCGAAATTGAAAGAAATAGCGGCCAAGTACGGTTTGAAGCTTCTGGAGGACGGGGCACAGGGCTTTGGCGGTGCCATCAGAGATCAAAAGGCCTGTTCCTTTGGGGAGCTATCTACTACCAGCTTCTTTCCTGCCAAGCCGCTAGGTTGTTACGGCGACGGTGGAGCCGTTTTCACGGATGACGATGAGATGGCAGGGGTGTTGCATTCTCTGTGTGTGCACGGAAAAGGCAGCTTTAAATATGACAATATCAGGATCGGTATGAATTCCAGGCTGGATACCCTGCAGGCGGCGGTCCTGCTGGCCAAGCTTCCGACGTTCTGGCAGAAAGAACTGGAGGAGGTGAACCGGGTGGCCGGACTCTATACAAGGCGACTGCAGGGACTTGTGAAAACGCCGGTGATTCGGGAGGGCTTTTTTTCCAGCTGGGCGCAGTATACGGTCCAGGTGAAGGAGGAAAAGGAAAGGGACGCCTTGCAGAAATATCTGAAGGAGCAGGGGATCCCCAGCATGATCTATTATCCAAAGCCTATGCACAAACAGCTGGCCTTTGCACCCTATGAATGCGAAGAAGGGGAATTGGCTGTGACAGAGCGTTTGTGCCGCACCGTCCTGGCGCTTCCCATCCATCCCTATATGAGGGAAGAGGAAACAGAACAGGTGATAGAGGCTATACAGCATTTTTATGCCTGACAGGCGGCGGGACCGATGAAGTGTTGGTCTCGTCAGTTCGTTTAAAAATCCTTGCGGAAAGCAAAATGGAGTGCAAATGATATGAATCAATTTTATGTACATGAGAGCAGCTACGTAGATGAAGAGGTGCAGATTGGCGATGGCACTAAGATTTGGCATTTCTGCCATATTCAGAAAGGTGCTGTGATAGGCAGAAACTGTTCCTTTGGTCAGAATGTCAATGTGGCGGGGAATGTGAAGATCGGCGATGGCGTGAAAGTGCAGAACAACGTTTCTGTCTATGAAGGCGTGGAACTGGAGGACTATGTATTCTGCGGTCCCTCTATGGTCTTTACCAATGTGGGTACGCCCAGGAGTAAATATCCAAAAGGAAATACCGGCTATGCCAAAACCCTGATCCGCAGGGAGGCCAGTATCGGCGCCAACGTCACTGTTGTATGCGGGCATACGGTAGGCAGATGGGCGCTTATAGCGGCCGGCGCCGTGGTCACAAAGGACGTGCCGGATTATGCGCTGATGGCGGGAGTGCCGGCCAGAAGGATTGGCTGGGTCTGCCAGTGCGGTGAAAAACTGGGAGAAGAGTTGGCCTGTCCAGTATGTGGAAGGCGCTACAGGCAGGAAGGGGAGCGCCTGGAATGTGTGGAATAGCAGGCTGTCTGACTAGAATGGGAGAGGTGCCGAAGGAACGGTTTGAGGCGATGGTGGATATTGTTGCTCACCGCGGCCCAGACGACAGAGGCTGTTATTACGAGGAGCGGCTGGCCCTGGGGCACAGAAGGCTTTCTGTCATCGATTTAAGCAGAGAGGGCCGGCAGCCCTTTGTCTATCAGGACCGGTATGTGCTGGTCTATAACGGTGAGATCTATAATTACCGGGAACTGCGGGAGGAGCTTTGTGCCGGGGGCTATGTGTTTGGTACAGGGACCGATACGGAGGTGCTGGCGGCGCTGTATGACAGAGACGGCAGCAGCTGTGTCGGCAAGCTAAACGGTATGTGGGCTTTCTCAGTCTGGGATAAAGAGAAAAAGACCCTGTTTTGTTCTAGAGACCGTTTTGGCGTCAAGCCGTTTTATTATTGGCTGGATGAAGAAAAATTCCTGTTTGCCTCCGAGATCAAGCAGTTGTTTAAAATTTTGGAGGACAGGCCCAGGGCAAATCGGCAGCGGCTGTTGGAATTTTTGGTGGCAGGGGACATGGATTTTACGGAGGAGACTATGTTTGCCGGTGTGAAGCAGCTACCGCCGGGTCATAATCTGTTTTATGAAGCCGGAAATCATCGGGGGCGCCTGGAACGTTATTACGATTTGAGCAAAGCTTCAGGCGGCTATATGAGTTATGAAGAGGCCTGCAGTCTATTCGCAGAGGTGTTTCAGAGCGCGGTAGAAGCCAGACATGTGAGCGACGTTCCGGTGGGGTATTGCCTTTCCGGGGGGTTGGACAGTTCAGCTATCGTCTGCATGGCTGACCGGATCCGAAAAAGAGAAGGGACGGACTCTGTGGCCGCGGCTGTTTCCTCCTGTTTTGAGGACAAATGTTATGATGAAAGGGAATATATCCACGAAGTCATAAAAAAGACCGGCATCAAATCATTTCAGGTATTTCCAAAGGGAGAGGAACTCTTTGAAAAAGCGGATGAATTGATTTGGCATATGGATGAACCCTTCGGTTCCACCTCTGTCTTTGCGCAGTGGGAGGTATTCCGGTGCGCAAAGGAGCACGGACTGACTGTGATGCTGGATGGACAGGGCGCGGATGAACAGCTGGCCGGTTATTCCGGATTTTACAGCGTAATATTCGCCAACTGTCTGAAAAAGTTTCAGTTTGGAAGGCTGCGCCGTGAGGTCGGCCTGTATCTGTGCCTGCGGGCGGGCTCAGAAAAGCAGGTGTCTTCCGCAGAGGTGATAGCCTCCGCCATTCTGTCACTGCTTCTTCCCGGCCGTGCCAAAAACCGGGTCAAGCGGTGGAGCGGATATTATAAAAGGATTGGTGTTCCCTTCCCGGAACAGGTTCTGAAGCAGGTCTGGGACAACAGAACGGTATATCCTGTGGGGAACGACAGGGCATATATTCTGGACAGCATGCGCTGCGGTATGGCGTCGCTGTTGCACTTTGAAGACCGTAATTCCATGGCGCATTCCGTGGAGTCCAGAGTGCCCTTTCTGGATTACCGGCTGGCAGAGTTTTTGTATACCCTGCCCCTGAACTATAAACTGAGAGACGGCAGGACGAAAGCGGTGATGCGGGACGGCCTGCAGGGGATCCTGCCGGAAAAGATACGGAACCGCTACAGCAAGATGGGCTTTGTGACGCCTGAGGATCAGTGGATCAATGAACATTACAGCCAATACCGTGAGGAACTGCGAAGTGCCTGCGAAAGGCTGTCGCCCCTGGTGGAAACGGACCGGGTGATGAAATGGTTTGACGACAGAAAAGGAAATATGCCGCAGGGAGAATTTCTGGCCTGGAGGATTATCTGCGCCGGGAGATGGATGAAGGTTTTCAACGTGGCCCTTTAAAAGAATACAGGAGGATGAGAAATGGATCTTTATGAGAAGCTTCTGCAGAAGCAGGAAAAATTGTCGCTGGTGGGGCTGGGCTATGTGGGAATGCCCATTGCGGTTGCATTTGCCAGAAAAATCGATGTGATCGGTTTCGATCTGAACGCAGAGAAGATTGGTCTGTACAAAGCGGGCGTGGATCCCACAAACGAAGTTGGGGACGAGGTCATCCGTAGCACAGCGGTAGAGTTTACGGCGGATCCTGAACGGCTTCGGGAAGCGAAATTTCATATCGTGGCGGTGCCTACTCCGGTAAAAGAGGATCATACGCCGGATTTGACGCCGGTGGAAGGAGCCAGCCGTATTCTGGGGAAATACCTGACCAGGGGCTCAGTGGTGGTCTTTGAATCTACGGTATATCCCGGCGTGACGGAAGAGATTTGCGTGCCGATCTTGGAAAAGGAGTCCGGCATGAAATGCGGTGAGGATTTTAAAATTGGTTATTCTCCGGAAAGGATCAATCCGGGGGATAAGGTTCACCGGCTTGAGACTATTATCAAGATCGTCTCCGGTATGGATGAGGAAACGCTAGATATGGTGGCAAAGGTCTATGAGCTGGTAGTGGAGGCAGGAGTCTACCGGGCCGATTCCATCAAAGTAGCGGAAGCGGCCAAGGTTATCGAAAACAGTCAGCGCGACATTAACATTGCCTTTATGAATGAACTGTCTATTATTTTCCACAAGATGGGAATTGATACTAAGTCGGTTTTGGAAGCGGCAGGAACTAAATGGAATTTCCTGCAGTTTTATCCTGGACTGGTGGGAGGTCACTGCATCGGCGTGGATCCCTATTATCTTACCTATAAAGCGGAGAAACTGGGGTTTCACTCTCAGATCATTCTCTCAGGGCGGCGTATCAATGACGACATGGGCAAATATGTGGCGGAAAACGTGGTGAAAAGCCTCATCAAAGCCGGAGCGCTGGTCAGCAGTGCAAAGGTGGGCATTTTAGGATTCACCTTTAAAGAAAATTGTCCGGATACCAGAAATACGAAAATAATCGATATCATCAGAGAACTCAGGGAGTACGGCATAGAACCCATTATTGCAGACAGTACGGCTGACGCTTTGGAAGCCGGGCGCCTGTACGGTGTAACTCTGCAGGGAAAGGAAGCACTCTGCGGCTTGGATGCGTTGATCGTAGCGGTAGCCCATGATGAATTCCGTGGGATGACGAAGGATACCATAGACGCCATGTTCCGAACGGACTGCGGGAAAAAGGTGCTGGTGGATATCAAGGGAATTCTGGAACGCAAAGAGTTTTCTGTAGGTGAGTATCTTTACTGGAGACTTTAATACAGAAAAATATAGACAAGAGAGCCGGTTCAGCCCGGCTATTTTCTATGTGTGTCAGGCATGGCACTAATCTAGCTTGTGAAAATCTGGCCACGGGTATTTACCGCCAAGTGTAGCAGAGCGCAAATTGGTGTAAGTAATGGCATAAATGAAGGATGTGCATAGCAAAGTTATTGAGCCTATGAACATAAACTTGATAAGGCATTAGGTAAGGTTGCATAACAAACCGAAGCCCAAAAGGTAAATATAATGCAGAAGGTGTAAATCAAGAGGTTGTGGAACGAAAGATTAGTGTTTTACCCTGGGAGAGCTTAACTACATGCTGAAAAGCATGGTCGAAAAAAGTTTTTTAGGGGGAGTGTAGATAGGTGAAGCCATAATGTACGACTTGCAAGTCGCCGATTAGATTGTGTATTAAAACATTACTACTTCTATTTTATAGTATTCCTACCTCATTGTGGTTGGTAAGCGATGAATGGTACGGAACAAAGTGAAAAGGGCAGAAGCCACATCTGCCTGATTGCTAGTGAAAGGTGTATATGGTTAACATATGTGAATAGTTTCTAAAAAAAGCGAAAGGCGGCTTATCGTACCCAAAAACAAGAGCTCTTGGATACTATTAAATCCCTCTACCATAAGCATGGCGGAGTCGATGGTTACTGTATCATCAAGGTATATCTAAAGCAAAAGAATATTTATCTGAGCAGTCTGACAGGCCATAAATACATGAACCGGGCAATGTAGCTAAACCTAGTACAGCAACATTCAGCTAATAAACAATTCAGATAAAAGTAGCGGCCATTCACTTATGTTGAGTAGTCTAGCTACAGGACAAAATCAATAGTCAATAGTATCTGATTGTATTAAACCACAGATCAATAAAAATGAAAGGAATATGTTGTTTTTGCTTCTATAAACATTATACAAGGTAAAATGATGAATGGATCTATTAAAACTGATGCAAATACATATACTACAGTTGATTTGGCACGATTGTTCTTCTGCATCTGCATTGTGTTTCAGCATTCCGGATCATACCACTTACTACCCGGGGAATGGTATATCCTTCATTGCGTATTTCGTCTTGCTGTGCCGTTCTTTTTTGTCGCTTCAGGTTTCTTTTGGGGATTGAAAATTTATAGGGGGGGTGGAACTTAAAAAGTGTCTAATAGTTTATGAGAAAAGGTTGCTATTTCCGTATATTATATTCAGTACTATAAATATTTTATTAGCTTCAATAGAAATGGCGCTGAATGGAGAGCATATATTCAAGATAGTATTAAAAATCATTAGGTCTGTTATTTTTTATCCGTATGGTGCCCTCTGGTATGTATGGGCAAGCATGATTGCGGTTTTTTTACTATATTGGTTTATAAAAAAAGATAAAATTAGGTTAGCGATTATTAGCGGAGTGCTCTTATATGGTATGGGACTTTTAATGAACAGTTATTATTTTTTACTTAATGGGATTTGGCTTCAAAAAATAGTAGATTTATATCTTAAAATAACCACTTCTGCAAGAAATGGAGTATTTGTAGGATTTATTTTTATGGGACTTGGAATATGTCTTGCAAAGTATAAAGAAAAACTCCAAGAGAAAAAGAGCCAGATAATATGTCTGGTTGTGATGATGTTATCTTACATATTCCTTATAGGGGAAGTGATTTTTATTCGGGGAAAGCAAACTGCAGATGATCATTCTATGTTTTTAGCTTTTTTATTTTTAATTCCATCCATGGTAGGGGTTATGTTATGTTTCAATATACATATCAAGAAGGAATATGCGATATTATGCAGAAATTTTAGTGCGGGAATTTATTATCTGCATAGAGGTATGCTTTCAATTATAACAATTCTTTCTTTGGTTTGTAAATTTAAAGTAAACAGATTGGTATCCTTTGGAATAGTAATAATAATTAGCAGTTTTTTATGCTTATATGCTTATAAATCAAAGAAAGAGCCATTTTTTAGTCTTTTAAAATAAAAAGTGATTCGGTAGGTTGGAATATATTTTATAAAAAACGATAAAAGTTGCTTAACTAGATATATCAGTGTAAAAGATATTCGTGCTTAATGAAAGTAAGTTGTTATATTACTTGTCCAAAATTGAGGATTGATGGAATATTAAAGAGGTTATATAATAGTAATTGTGGATACTATAGTATTGAATGTTAAAATAATATGTAGCCAAAATGCTTACTCAGAAAGGAATAATATGGCAAAAAGGACACTATATGGTACTGTTATAATCACATATAGATGTAATGCACATTGTAATATGTGTGACTGTTTTCGTGATCCAACGAAACCGGAGGAAGAGATTACTCTTGATGTGATAAAAAAACTTCCCGAAATGGCATTTACGAATATAACAGGGGGGGAACCTTTTATACGAAAAGATATCTCTGATATAGTAAGAGAACTATATAAAAAAAGTGATAGGATTGTAGTATCAACTAATGGTTATTTTACTGACAGAATTATTGCTTTGTGTAAAGAATTTCCAAAGATTGGTATTAGAATAAGTATCGAAGGACTTCAGGTAACTAATGATAAGATCCGTGGTATTCCGGATGGATTTAACCGGGGTTACTCTACATTAAAAACATTGGTAGAAATGAAACATCCTGACGTTGGTTTTGGCATGACGGTTCAAGATATGAATTGTGAGGATTTAGTGCCTCTTTATAATATAGCCAACGATATGGGGATGGAGTTTGCAACGGCTACATTGCACAATTCTTTTTATTTTAGAAAAACAGATAATAAAATTGATGATAAATATAAAGTTGCATGTAATTTTGAAAAGTTGATTAATGAACTGTTAAAAAGTAAATCCCCTAAAAAGTGGTTCAGGGCCTATTTTAATCATGGTTTAGTTAATTATATTTATGGAAAGAAGAGACTTCTACCATGTGACATGTCTAAAAATGCTTTTTTTATAGATCCGTTTTGTGATGTGATTCCATGCAACGGAATGGCTGAAAAGGCAGTAATGGGGAATCTTAAAGAACAGTCATGGGATGAACTCTGGAATTCGGAAAAAGCGAGACAGGTGAGGGCGTGCACAAGAAAATGTGACAGAAATTGTTGGATGATAGGCAGTGCATCTCCTGCAATGCATAAATATATATGGGTACCTGCGTGGTGGGTTATTAAGCATAAATTATTTATGGGCAATAGATATAGTCTAAGTAAAAATTTTTTTAAACAGTAATTCTAAAGTGGTCATAATATATGTCGTGAAGAAATTCGGGTTGAGGATAAAAATGATAGAAAAGCTAAATTATATTTTTTCAAAATCAGATAAAATTAAAATATGTATATTAATAGCAGCTGTGATCATTGGTAGTTTTTTGGAACTTATGTCAGTATCCATGTTTTCTCCATTTATTGAGCTTATTATGTCTCCTGATGCTTTAAAGGAGAACAGTATGTTGGCATATATTTATAATCTGTTTTCTTTTGGAAGTGTCGAAATTTTCCTCATATCGATTGCATGCGGAATTATATTTATTTATATAGTGAAAAATATATATATTATAGTAGAAAGAAATTATATTTATCGTTTTTCCTATCGGATTCAACGTAATCTTTCTACAAACTTGTTGAAGGCCTATATGAAGAAACCGTATATATTTCATTTAAACAAGAATATCTCTATACTACAGAGAAGTATGCAGGAAGATACAGATCAATTTACAAAAGGACTCATTCATATAATGGAGATGGTTGCAGAAGTTTGTGTTTGCATAGCTATAGGGATTTATCTTTATATAGTAAGTAAATCCATAACTATTATTATTGTAGGACTGTTGATTTTATGTCTCGCACTCTTTTCCTTTATTTCAAAAAAATATTCCACTGAATGGGGACGTGAAGGACAAGAATATAAGTCTAAAATATACCAGTGGATGAATCAATCGCTGGGAGGTATTAAAGAAATAAAAGTATTGAACAGAGAAAAAAATTTTATCAGGCGGTATGATATGTTTTTTTCAAAATATGTTCGTGTATTGCGTTTGAGTAGACTTATAGGCGTAATCCCGAAATATATTATTGAAATGGTATGTATGACAGGGTTATTGTTGGCTATTATATTTAAAATATTATTTGGTCAGAAAGATCTCTTGGAATTTGTTCCTCAATTAGCGGTGTTTGCAGTTGCGGCTTTTCGGCTTCTTCCTTCTGTTAGTAAAATAAATGAGCATTTGTCTGCAGTGCTTTATGCCAAGCCTTCTGTGGAGTTGATTTATTATGATTTAATGGAAGTAGAGGGCCTGAATGAAAGGATGCCCATAATAGATGATAGTTGGAAACTCCAAAAAAAAATAGAAGTAAAAAATATATCTTATTCGTATCCGGACGGGGATTCAGATGTAATTAAGAATGCTAGCTTAACTATAGATAAAGGTAGTACAGTAGCATTCATAGGTTCTTCCGGGGCAGGAAAATCTACACTGGTAGATATTCTACTTGGCTTATTACAGCCTAAGTATGGGAAGATTTATGCGGATGATATGAATATATTTAAAAATCTACCTACATGGCAGAAGGAAATTGGATATATCCCTCAAACGATATATTTGTCAGATGATACGATAAAAAATAATGTGGCTTTTGGAGTAGAGGAGAATGAAATAGATGATGAGGCGGTTACGAATGCTTTGAAGCAATCACAGCTTTATGAGTTTGTTGAAGGATTGTTAGAGGGGGTAAATACTTTTGTAGGAGATAGGGGGGTTCGTTTATCCGGAGGGCAGAGACAGAGAATCGGTATTGCTAGAGCGCTTTACCATAATCCGGAAATTTTGGTACTTGATGAGGCAACTTCCGCTCTTGATAATGATACTGAGACTGCAGTAATGGAAGCCATAGATAGTCTGCAGGGCCAGAAGACAATATTGATTATTGCTCATAGACTTACAACGATCCGTAATGTGGATAGTATATTTGAAGTGTCAGGGGGAATGGTTATACAGAGGGACAAAAGGGATATTCTGGGTGAGCAGGATAGGTAAAAAGGGGTATATTATGCGGATTTTGTATATTGCACCAAGATATCATACGAATCAAATAGCAATCATTGATGGATGGATTAGGCACGGCGATACGGTAGGTTTTTTGTCACATTATGAAGGGTGTATAGAGGATTATTCATCTATCAAGCCCATTGTGGTTGGTTATAGTAGAGCATTCCTTTTTATAGAACGGTTTTATTTACGTATTAATAGGAAAAAAGAAAATGCAATAGATTTCCGTTTGAAATATGGATTTCCACCACTTATTAAACTTAATAAGTTAATAAAGCAATTTTCGCCTGACATGCTTATTACCCGCGAAAGGTCTATTTATTCTATTTTTGTGACATTGCTTTGCAAACTGCATAAATATCCGGTCATATTATATAACCAGAGCCCTTTATGGGGAGAAGTTGTTAAGGAAGATTTGTCCCATAAAATAATACGTAGTCTTACGCCTTCCTATCGAATTACGCCTGTATTCTGTTATGGGAAAAAAGTGGAACAGAAGAGAAAAGATGACAAGGCTTTTTATCTTCCATTTTTAATGGAACCCCATTTGGCTCCATCTAAGAAAAGTTATTTTGGTGATGGTTATATCCATGTTTTAGCTATTGGAAAGTATCAGGAAAGAAAAAACCATTTTATGCTAATTGAAGTAATTGAAGAGTTAGGTAAAAGATATCCTGTTCGTTTAGTGATTGCTGGGGAAGTATCAAATGAATTCCATAAGAGATATTATAATGAAATTAAACAATATATCTTAAGTCGCCATTTAGATACAATAGTGGAATTAAAAGTAAATTTATCTCGGAATGAGATTTTTAACCTTTATAAGCAGAGTGATTTATATGTATTAGCAAGTACTGCGGAACCGGCTTCAGTATCACACTTAGAAGCTATGTCTTTTTCGCTTCCGGTTATTTTAGGGGAAGATAATGGAACAGCCAATTATGTTGAAGAAGGAGTTAATGGTTTTATTTTTAGAGACAACGATAAAGAAGATTTGAAGATAAAAATAGAGAATTTGTTATTTGACCGTGAACAAATTCTGCGGATGGGTAAGGAAAGCTATCGGCTGGTGTGTGAAAAATATCAGTTTGTCTCTTATTATACTAAAATATTAGAAATATTAGAGCGAATGGATTAGGTGAAATGAAATGAAAATTGTATTTGTAATACCCAATATGACAGGCGGAGGAACAGAACGGGTTATATCATTGCTTGCAAATGAATATGTGAAACAAGGGATCAAAGTAGCTATAATGATGTTTGCAGGAGATGAGTGTGTATATAAATTAGAGCCAGAAGTTGAATTATTATGTGTGTCGGAACAATCCTTTGGAAATGTCCGAGTTCGTATTAAACGGCTTCTGAGAATGCGAAGATATTTTAAAGAAAATGCAGAATGTCAAATTTTTTCGTTTTGTGTGATGGGAACTGTATTTAGCAATCTTGCAGCTATAGGGCTTGATTGTCCGCTCTTAGTAGCGGAGAGAACGGATCCAAGAACTAGTGGTCATGATTTGCTTCGAAATCTTGCTTATATGAGGGCAAGGAAACTAGTAGTCCAGACAAAAGAATGCCTGAATTATCTACCCTCTTCATTCAGAAAGAAATCAGCTGTATTGCCAAATCCAGTGGATGAAGCTATTCCATTCCCTATAGAATATGAAAGAAAAAAAACGATAGTTTACTTGGGGCGTTTGGAGCCGGAAAAAAATCCGATGCTTCTTTTAGATGCATTTGCTCAGTTTTTGGAGGATTTTCCTGAATATCATCTTCATTATTATGGAAGTGGAAGTTTAGAAAAAAAATTGAGGGAATGTGCCAAGGAACTTGATATTATAAGTAAAGTTACATGGCATGGTTTCTGTATAGATGCAAAACAGAAAATTGTGGATGCTGGGATTTTTGTATTGCCATCTAATTATGAAGGGGTATCTAATGCTATGGTAGAAGCAATGGCGATGGGAATTCCAGTGATAGCTACTAATTGTCCAATTGGTGGTGCGGCCACCTATATAAGAAATGGTGAGAATGGTTTATTAGTACCGGTTAATGACGCAAAGGAAATGGTGGCCGCTATGAAAAAAATTGCTTCTAACTCTCTGCTAGCCAAAAGACTTTCTGACAATAGCAGAAAAATAAGAGAAGAATATCCGGCAAGAGTAATTGCGGATAGATTATTGGAAATAGCAGGGATAACGTTATGAAAAAGGTTACGGTATTGACCCCCACCTATAATCGTTCTCATACACTGTCATGTTTGTATAATAGCCTTAAGAGACAGAGTGTGATGGAATATGAATGGATGATTGTGGATGATGGAAGCAATGATGGGACAGAATGGCTAGTAGAGCAATGGAGAAATGAAGGCAGCGTGCCGATTACTTATTTGTATAAGGAGAATGGCGGGAAGCATACAGCGTTAAACGTAGGAATGGACAATATAAATACGGAATTAACTTTTATAGTTGACAGCGATGATTATCTGCCGGATAATGCAATAGAGCTAATATTGCGCTATCATGAAAAATATAAAGGTATATCAGGACTATGCGGATACAGCTTTCTCCGTTTTTACCCGGATGGAACGGTAAATGAGGCGTATTTTCCACAGGATGGGCTGGTCGATACGTATGTGAATGCGCGCATTAATGCCGGAATTGCCGGTGATAAAGCGGAGGTATTTTATACGGAGGTATTGAGAAAATTTCCTTTCCCTGTATACGAAGGGGAGCGTTTTGTGCCTGAGGATTTAATATGGGTACAGTTGTCCGGCCCATATAAGATGGTTCATATCAATCAGTGTGTATATATATCGGATTATCTGGAGGGCGGCCTGACCCGTTCGGGAAAAAGGATGAAGGTGAGAGCTCCGAAGGCTATGACAAAAAGGGCGGAAGTATACCTGAATGATGTTACAGTTAATGAAAAAACGAAGTATAAAATGATATTGCTTTATATTATTTATGGGCATTTTGCCAAGTACGACAGCAGGGAGCTGCTGTCACATTTGCATAAGAAAGGGAAATATGTAGCGGCATTTATTCCCGGAATGCTTTTATTTTTTATTTGGAATATGAAATATAAGTGAGTCTGACTTTATGAAATTAGAGAGGAAGAACTATAATGAGTGCAAAAGTGCAAAAAGTAGAAAAGCTGATGATTCTGGCAAGTATAATAATTTTTGTTTGGATTTTTATATATTATGCAGTTGTAAATCCTTTTATACCTTATGATTATGATGACTGGCGATATTTTGGTTTTTTTGAATCCGACCCTATACCCAGACTTAGCCAATGGAATGTAACCCGCATTTTACCCGAATATTTATTGCCTTTGTCCGGATATCTGTCAGCATATATCATATATCCATTGGTGGGAGATTATCTTGCTTCGGCCAGCATTGCTTTGGCGCTTCTGATGGCATTCTCTTTATCGATGCTGTTTATTGCTTCCTATCGGCTATTTTATGCATTAAATGAAAACAGTGTTGCATGTACATTAGTCAGTTCTATGATGATGCTATTATGCTTTGCTATATTTAAGCACGCCCCGGAGAATAATGTACATATGTTTTTTGCCAATTCTTATAATTTACATTTTTATTATATTTTACCCAATATATTAAATTCGATTATTGTATTACTTTTAACCAGGGAGATAGTTCTGCATAAGAGGCTTTCTATTAACTTATGGACTCCACTTATGGCTGGCGTATTATTTGTCGGTATATATTTATGTATGTTTTCTATGCTGTTTGCCGCCGGAATATTGTTGGCCTTTGCTGTTGCAGTGTTTCTAATCAGATTTTTTTCAGCTTTTCGGTTTGAGCAGAAATTGTCGCAAAAGATGAAATTATTCTTTATAGATTTAGTTACAAACTACAATATTGCACCTCTTATTATTGTGGGAATGGGAGCAGCGATGTTCCTTGAGCTCCAAAGCCGCCGTTCCAATGAGGATTGGGAAACAATCTATAAAGGTTCATTGCTCAGTTTTGAATTCCTTAAGAGATTTTTCATATCAGTCAAGGGGCTTATTGCACAGATCGGGATAATTAATAAATATGTCTTTTTAATAATCATAATTATTTCTTGTACGGCTATAGTTTGCCATATAAAACGAAGAAAGCAGCAAAGTCAAATCATGAGGTTAGCCTTGAAATGTTTAATTCCTTTAGCGTTTTTAACATTTTTTTATTCCATGGTCGCTGCCAAGGGAGGTACAGATCGTACCAGCTTAAATTATTGTATTTACGGTGTGTTCTTTTTCCTGGTTTTATTCGTGAGCTTGGCAAGCCTGTACCTGTTTAAGGAAATAACGTATTCACGCCTGTTGTTTCCGTTTGTTTTCATGATGCTGTTGATGCTTGTCCTCAATTCAACAAGAGGGCGATATACATCCTTTCAAGCGGAGGAAAAAGCAAAGCTTACAAATCAAGTGATTTCATTGATTGATGAAGCCAGTGAGTCCGGTTGCAGGGCAATAGTAATGTATGTGCCTGAGAATTATGACCTTCCGCATTGGGCTATGAGTAGGCTTTCGCATACTTTATACTACCACAAAATTACTCCGACAAGGGTGACTATATTGGATGTAAAATATAGTACTGATGGCAGTTTTTATTACGAGGCGGAATGAAAATGAAAAAATTACTGTATAGAGGAAACAATAATCTGATAGCAGTTATATCAGTACTCGTATTTGTCATGAGTATGCTGCCTGTTTGGTATTTGGCTGGTTATGCGCGCCCAAGCGGTGATGATTATGGTTACAGTGCATTGACGCATGCTGCATGGCTTGATACGCAATCTCTGATTGAAGTGTTGAAGGCTGCAATAGAAACTGTAAAGAATAACTATTATGGATGGAACGGAGACTGGTTCACAACATTTCTTTTTTCATTAATGCCCGAGGTATTTGTACCATATTCTTTTTGGATTGTGCCTTATATTATGACTGGTGCGGTGATAGCGGGTACACTTGTTTTTATGCACGAGATATGTGTCGAACTCATGGGAGGATCATGGGCCGAATGCCTGATCTTTTCTTCCCTTATTTTGTTTGCCAGTTATCAATATATTCCGAGTACTGCAATCGGAATGTATTGGTATGTGGGGGCAGTACATTATATGCTTCCATATGCCGCAGGCCTTTTGGGAATTGCTTTACTATGCAAATTCATTAGAAGAGGAAAAGTCATTTATCTTATTATCGCTTCCCTATGTTCTTTAATGGTAGGAGGCAGCAGCTATTTTACCAGCCTTTTACTGTTTATTGTTCTCTTTATTGCAGGTATTCTTATATGGAGAAAAGCTCCTATAAGAGCGGTGTTACTATTGGTTCCTTTTGTGATTTGTGCAATTGCATTTGGAATTCAGTGCAAGGCTCCCGGGAATATTGTACGAGGAGGAGAGAATTTTGGATTCGATTTTTCTGTAGCAGTATACACAATAATTGAGTCGCTGAAACGTGGTGTGCTTATGATTGGATTATATATGCGCGAAAAAACACTTGTCTTTGTTATTTTATTCATCATCGGTGTAATAGGATGGGAAATGATGAGTAGGATAATAAGGGATAATGAATTTACATATTCATATCCTCTGTTGTTCTTAATAATTATGTATGGAGTTTACAGCGCTATGTTTGCTCCTGAAGTTTATTCTGAAGTTTATGACTCTATTGGAATATCTTTAGGGCCGGCAACTATTCAGTATTTTACCTTTTTAGTTGCTTCTTTATTAGCTATTTTATATTGTGAGGGATGGTTGCTGAAAAGAATTGGGAGGAAGAATAAATCGGATAGCTTTGATAATTTTATGGAAAGCAGGTATCGTATTTTTGTAATGTTTCCGGTATTTTTTCTGTGCCTGGTTCTTATCGTGATAAATAAAGGGTGGCTGAAGGAAAGCGTTGATGTACGTGCTTATGAATATGTAAGCAGCGGACAGGCAGAGGATTTTAAAGACCAGATTGCTTCCCAAATGGAAATATTGCTGGATGATTCAATTAAAGACGCTTATCTTGTGCCTATTAACCAGGATCAGGGTCCACTAATGCATATGCCTGTCACTACGGATGAAAATGCATTTACCAATGTGGTTGTAAAAAATTTTTACAGAAAAAATAAGGTAGTTATGATTGAGAATGACGGAGTTTAATGTGCCCAAATAATGTAAGTGTACGGTGTGGTGTACATGATATCATAAGATTTAAAAGGGAGATATTTTGATAAATATTTTACCATATCATCTTTATTTAAAGCAGTATCTATAAAAATAGTAGCTGCCTTTTGCTTAAGTAATATTTTATCAGTTATGGGAGCCTGTTTATTTCCATCTATAAAAAACAACCCCTTAAATTGAGGATAATAAATATAATCCTCCCACATTTTCCAATTATATTCATCCCCTGTTATATATACACAATAATCTGTTTTTTCTGCCAATTCATTCATAATATCCTTTTTTTCAGTAAAGAAATCATCTTTAATTGGTATTGTACCAAAATCAACAGTTATGAGTGTAAATAACAAACAGATAATTATATAAGTAGGTTTAAGCAGACATTGTTTTAAGTTCATATGGCGGATCAGCTTTATTCCCCATATAATAATTGCAGCAAAAAATATGGCAGCCACAGGACTGATATATCGTATGGTTACAAATGGTGAAGCTTTGGAAATGCCAATAAAGTATATGCAGGCAGGAATGATAGGTATGCTGTTTTGTATTATCGATACTGGCTTAATTTTCTGCTTTTTTATTAATATGAATACTCCTGTTCCAATAAATATCAGGACGAGAATTAAAAAGCCTTTAAAGACCTGTTGATCATATTGCTTAAACATAGAAAAAATTTCATTAAACAAAGAACTTCCTTTGAGAAATTTGTGGACAGCATCCCTTCCTCGGTATTTAAAAAAATATGATTAAGCGCTGCAGGATAAATAATAATGTATAATAATGCGCTGACAATCAGGCTGCCAATATAAGAGAATGCATTATGTATTTTCCTTTGATGTATTAATGCTAATATAAATAGAGAAGAAATTAGACATTGATAGATAATAAAATAATAATGAGACCATGCTCCCAGTATGGATATAATAATAAGTATTAGATAATTCTTCCAATATTTATGTAGGCTGAAAATTTCAGTCTTTGACATTTTTTCAAATAGTTTGAGATGATACCATGACTGAAAAAGACACAGCGCCATAAGAAGTACGTACATGCGGATAAAAAGCACCATATTAACGGAAAATCTGGAACAGCAGAATATGGTACTAAAAATAATGGATAGATATCTATGGTTAAGAAAGTGCTGAAATAATAAAAAAAGGGCGGTCCAGACTAAAAGCATAAGAGCGATGTTTAATACAATACCAAACCATCTTGAAAATTGACCAGGGAAAAATGAAGTTATTAGATTAAGCAAAAGATAGTAAAATGGAGGGTGTGTATCCATAGACTGGTTTTCCACAACCATTTTATAATTAAAACGTTCTGTGCCCGTGGTAACCAGTGCATTGCTGAAATATTCATTACCATACCAAGTTTGATCATCTAAATAACATATTCCTTTAAAGCCTCCCAGTGATGTGGAGGAAATATAGGAAAAAACTTCATCGCCTTCCATCCCATAATTGTTTATTGCAGAAATAATATTAATTGTAATAATTATAATGAAAGAAGAAATAACAGTAAGCCTGATGTAAAAATTGTCTTTTCTTGAAAGGTCTCTCATAATAGATATATCCCCTGTTTTTTATTTTATAAATGCCTGCTTATATTTATAATTTAGATTTAAATATATGTCAAGTAGCAGTAGATGTAGCAGGAAGGATTTATTCGTGATTTATTCGATGAGAGGTTTATACACTACATCTGGATTTGTTCAGAAAATATTTATAACCAGCGTATACAGCAAGAAACAGATAAGTGGCGGTACTGATTATGTAAGCTATGGTTTGAAATACCGTACCGTGATACCATACGGTTACGGTAGCATCTGCTGATAAATTATCTATTTGGATTCGGGTAATTCCGGTTGTCGGGTTTTTAGTAACCTGTAAGGATTGGCCGTCAGAAGAAACTGCCTTATATCCTTTATACCATATAAATGGGACATCATAATACTTTGCATCAGAATCTGCTTTGAAACTGAAAAACTGTTGTATTCTGTTTCCTGGAACGGATATTCCGGTATTGGAAACAGCTATGTGAGGTGTCGTAATATTATCACGGGTCGTTTCGAGAGGAAGCCACTCTTCGCCAGATCCAATACCAGCTATTTCTAAATATAATGTTCTGTTACCGAAATCTTCAACAGCACCAAAACGTCCATCAATAAAGTTAAAGCCGGCATAAAGCGAAATAATAAATAAAAAAATATTAAAATACTTTTTGTATTGTTCCTTTATTTTAAAGGTACTGTACCATATACCGCAGGCAAATATCATCAGAATAGAGGCCGGCCCTATTAGTCTTTTGGGAAACTGAAGAAATTTAAAAATATTTCTGGTGATTTGCCAAAAATGGCCGCATAGTGGAAGAAGCATGAAAATCAATCCTATGGCATAGAAAAAAGTGATATTACTTTTGTAATTGCGATTAATAAGCATCCAGAAACCGAGACTAAATGTGGCTGAAGTGAGAACCAATCCAAAACCATCTGTACGGATAAGGTTTGTGAGTAGCACAACATTATCGTTAACATATGTCCATGGCTGTGATACCCGATATTTTTGAATGGAAAATTGCTCTAACATAGGAAGCCAAAAGGCGGCTGTCAAGCAAGATACTACAAACACTGTCAATAGGAGGGTTTGTAGTTTCCCGGGTATTGAAAATAACTTTTTATATTGTAGGAGCATAATAAATGCACATACTACAAGGGCCAGAGCGGTTGAAAGTATGTGGGAAAAAATTAAGCCTGTGAATCCTACGCCAAGCATATATGGATTTTGATTTTCTGCTAGAAATAGATACATGCCGCAAATAGCTATTGGCATAAAAATCAGCCCTAGTGAAGTCCCTAAAGTAAACTCATAATAGAAACTCCCCAGTACCTGATTTGTAAATATAAATACTATCGCTGCACCTAAAGAAACTTGACAATCATACGTAAATTTGTAGACACAATAAAAAATAGAACTGAAAATGCCGGTGAGAATCATTCCGGCAAACAATTTGAACGATACTTCAAGTGAAAGGCCCAGGATACCTAATAATGCCGGGATATATAGAAAAAAATCCGGATAGAAAAATCCGACTCCATAACCGTATCCATAACACAAGTCAACATGGACTTTCGTGGGAAATATTCCATAGCGTAAATTTTGTGCAAGAGTTTCAATTCTGGCTAAATGAAATGAAGAATCAGAACCGGTGATTAAATCAGCTCTGATGTAGGGAGAAAAGACAAAGAAAATTGCAAGAAAAGAAATGATAATCTCAAATTTATAAAAAATTATTTTATCTATATACTTTTTCATTTATATACCTCATATCATTGAGTTAATTAATATTATTATAACTTATTATAAAATTATTACAAGAAGAAATGATATTATTTGTATTTAAAAGTAATAGTAAGTGTGTTAAAATAAATACAAAAAAGAAATAATGAAGAAGGTAAAAGTATGAACATAGTTGTAGCGGGTACGGGTTATGTTGGGTTAGTGGCTGGAGTGTGTTTCGCGGAAAAAGGGCATGATGTAACCTGTGTGGATGCAGAAAAAGACAAAATTAGATTAATGGAAGAAGGAATCTCTCCCATATATGAGGCGGATTTAGAAGCCTTAATGAGGAAGAACTATGCTGCCGGCCGATTACATTATACGGTTGATTATAAAAATGCTTATAAATATCCGGATGCGATCTTCATAGGGGTAGGAACTCCTGAGCAGCCGGACGGTTCTGCAGATCTTAGTTATATTGCGACAGTATCCAGGCAAATCGCAGAAAATGTGGAAAAGAACTGCTTAGTAGTAGTAAAGTCTACCGTGCCGGTTGGGACTAACGATAAGGTAGAGCAATTCATACATGACTTCTTAAAGAAAAAAGAATTAAATATAGAAGTCGCCTCAAATCCTGAGTTTTTGGCGCAGGGAACAGCAGTTAGGGATACCCTGCATGCGGCACGTATTATTATTGGGACGGAAAGCAGGGAGGCAGAAGCTATACTGAAAAAGATTTATGAGCCATTTAATCTGCCAATTGTTTCAGTAAGCCGCAGGTCGGCTGAGATGATAAAATATGCTAGTAATGATTTCCTGGCTCTTAAAATATCTTACATGAATGAAATAGCAAATCTATGTGAGCTGGTTGGCGCCAATATAGAAGATGTGGCAATGGGGATGAGTTTTGATGCTAGAATCGGAGCTGATTTCCTGAGGGCAGGAATCGGTTATGGGGGCAGTTGTTTCCCCAAGGACACAAAAGCATTAAAGTTTATAGCAAGGCAGCACGGATACTCCCTGAAGACGGTAGAAGCCGCAGTGGAGGTAAATGTATGCCAAAAGCTTCGCCTGTTCCAAAAAGCGGATGAAAGAATGATTACTTTCCATGGCTTAAAGACAGCTGTATTAGGGCTGGCCTTTAAGCCGGGAACGGATGACTTAAGGGAGGCGCCATCTTTGGATAACGTAAAGCTGTTATTAGAAAAGGGAGCGGATGTCATCGCGTATGATCCGGTGGCGGCGGATCATTTCATGGAAAGATTCCCGGAAGGAAAGATGGGTAAAGGAAGCATTGCATATGCTGATGCTCCGGAGAAAGCATTACGGGGGGCTAATATATGCTTTATATTTACTGAGTGGGCTGAAATAAAGCAAGTATCTCCTCAAAAGTACGTTCAGTTAATGCAGACGCCTTTGGTATATGACGGAAGAAATATCTATGATCCGGAAGATATGAAAGTATCAGGAGTGGAATATTACAGTATAGGCAGATAGGCAGGTTTTTAAGGAGAAGGCGGATGAGAAAAGATTACAGGGCATTTGATAATAAAAAGAGAATTTTAATTACAGGCTGTGCAGGCTTTATCGGTTCATATCTCGCCGGGCGCCTGCTGAGCGCAGGAGCTGTTGTCGCAGGTATTGATAATATAAATGATTATTATGACGTTCGGTTAAAGGAAGAACGTTTAAAAAAGCTTTTAAGCAATGAAAAGTTCTCTTTTTATAAAGGAAATATTGCAGATGGAATATTTGTAAAGGAAATATTTAGCCAATATGGTCCTGACATTGTTATCAACCTTGCTGCTCAGGCTGGAGTAAGATATTCCATTGAAAATCCTTCTTCATATATGGAAAGCAATATTATGGGTTTTTATCAAATACTTGAGGCCTGCCGCCAATCCTATAACCAGGGAAACAGACCAGTGGAGCATTTGGTTTTTGCATCATCATCTTCCGTGTATGGAAATCAGAAGAAGGTTCCTTTTTCAGTTGACGATTGTGTTGACAGGCCTGTCAGTTTATATGCCGCTACTAAAAAAAGCAATGAAGTAATGGCTTATTCATATAGTCATTTATATCATATACCTGCAACCGGCCTTCGTTTTTTTACAGTCTATGGGCCAATGGGCCGGCCTGATATGGCTTATTTCAGTTTTAGTGAAAAGATAAGGAATGATATTCCTATAAAAATCTTTAACCAAGGAGATTTGTACAGAGACTTTACTTATATAGATGATATCGTTGAAGGAATATATAGGATTGTAAATAATCCCCCTGTCCCAAATGAAGAGGGGGATTTATACAAAATATATAATATCGGAAATAATAAGCCTGTTAAGCTGATGTACTTTATAGAAACCCTGGAGAATATATTAGGAAAAAAAGCGCTGAAAGAATATTATCCCATACAGCCTGGAGATGTATATCAGACATATGCAGATATTTCCGATTTAATAGCGGACTTTGGTTTTAAGCCGAACACATCATTGGAAGTGGGCTTAATGAATTTTGCTGAGTGGTTTAACAATTGGAGTAAGTAACGGATATTATGCTTTAAATACACTAAATTGGCGCCGCAGTCATCAATTTAGTGCATTTAGTTTATTTATTGGAAAACAGGTGCCATCTTTTTGAAGATAAAAACAAAAGCATTACTAAAAAACTAATACCGCTTAAAATATAACTTATTATTTGTAAAACAGTAGCTTTATACTGAATGGAGATAACAATATTGCCGTCAGTTTGATTTATGCTTTGTTCACTGAAAACGCGAACCAGCCCGGTCCGGGGATTTTTTGAGATGTTTAAGTCTTGTCCATCACTGTTTTCTGCTTTATATCCTTTATACCAAACCAGAGGTATATCATAGTAAATGGCGGAGGAATCTGCCTGAAAAATAAATTTTCTTTTTTCGTGGATTCCCTCAATTGTCGTTCCCTTGTCGGTAGTGACAATATTGGGTGTGGTTAGAAAATCCCGGGTCGTTTCAAGAGGAAGCCATTCCTCCCCTGCGCCAATTCCGGCTATTTCGTTATATAAAGTACGATTTCCGAAATCTTCTGTAAAGCCAATTCTTGAATCAATATATTGATAGCCATTATAGATGGCAAATAATAAAATGATGCAGGATAACAGCTTTTTAATTTCTGCTCGACGACAATAATTACTGAATATAACAGCAAAAGAAAAGATAAATAACAGGGAGGCTGGTCCTAATAAACGTCGGGGAAATTGGATAAAATTAAAACAGTCCCTGAAAGTCCTCCAGAAGTAATGCGATGATGGAAGCAGCAACAGTATAAAGCCAAAGGGATAAAAGATTTTTACTTTATCGGGGAGTTCCTTATTGCTTATAAAATAGAAGGCCATTAGTATTACCGCAGAAGTCAAGGTAAAGCCCAATCCATCAGACCAAAATAGTCTGACCAGGGAAACGGTGTTGGCATCTACTGTAGTCCAGGGCTGTGAAACTTTGAACCTTTGCGAGAGAAACTGCTCAAACATAGGAAGCCAAAAACATGCGGTAATCGATGCGACAACACAGACTGAATATAATAAAATTATAATTTTTCTGGGGCTTTGGATTAGATGTTTATAATGAATAATCAATAAAATAAAGCATACTAAGAAAGCCAGAAAAGTTGACAGGACATGCGAAAATATCAAGCCTGAAAAACCAATGCAAAGCATATATGGTTTTCTATTGTTTTCTGTAATAAAAAGATACATGCCACATATGGCTAACGGCATAAAGATGAGCCCAAGAGAAGTGCCCAAAGTAAATTCATAAAAAAGGCTTCCCAACACCTGATTGCTGAATAAAAACACAGCGGCGGAACTAAGAGAAGCAATTCTGTCCTTTGTTAATTGAAAAGCACAAAAAAAGACGGAAATATAAATCCCTGCTAGGATTAATCCTGCAAATAATTTAAAAGATATTTCTAAGGACAGTCCGGCCGTCTGCAGCAAAGCGGGAATATATAAAAAGAAATCCGGATAAAAAAAACCAACGCCGTAACCATAGCCATAGCATAAGTCTATATGGATTTTTGAAGGAATTGCGCCGTATAATATGTTTTGTTTAAGAGTTTCAATTCGGGCCAAGTGGAATGGTGTATCAGAACCAATAATTAAATCCTGCTGAATGTAAGGCAAAAAAATAACTGATAGGCATATGAAGCTAAATAGTATTTCAAATCGGTATTTAATAAGGTTTGTTTTTAAATTTTTCATTATATTCTCTCTTAGTATTTATTGTAAACATAATTATTGAATATTAATATTATATTTTGATAATTAAGAAAAGTCTATACTAAAAGATAAAAAATTGGGTTGCTTGACGCTGTTTATATGAAATGTTATTATAAACACAATTATAATAGTAGTTAATAAGATAAAGAGGAAAAAAAGATGTATGATTATGTATCATGTAGAAATAAGGCAGGTATACTTTATTTAGTAGTACCCTGTTACAATGAAGAAGAGGCGCTATCTCTTTCGGCCCGAAAGATAAAGGATAAAATACAGAGGCTGATTGCCTGTGGTCTGGTAGCTGAGAAAAGCAAGATAATGTTTGTCAATGATGGTAGTAAAGATGATACATGGAAGATCATACATTCCCTATGTAAAGAAGATAGTATTTATTGTGGTATAAGCTTTTCCAGGAATTATGGCCATCAAAGCGCAATTCTGGCAGGTATGATGGCGGCACGTAACTATGCGGATATGATAGTAACAATAGATGCCGATTTGCAACAGGATATAGAGGCGCTGGATCGTTTTATAAAATGTTATAATGAGGGTTGCGAAATAGTATACGGTGTCCGGAATGACAGAGATACGGATGGCTTTTTTAAGAAAACTTCTGCTACGTTATTTTACAAATTTATGAAACTTTTGGGGTGCCATGTACTGGCAAACCATGCCGACTATCGTTTGTTATCTAAAAAAGCATTGGATGCGTTGGCCGAATATAAGGAAGTGAACCTTTTTCTGCGAGGATTAATTCCTACTATGGGATTTCAGTCCGATGTGGTTTATTTTGATGTTAAGGAAAGAGAATTGGGAAAATCAAAATATACTCTAAAAAAAATGATGACACTGGCTGTAGATGGTGTTACTTCAATGAGTACAAGGCCTATTCAGATTATAACATTGTTAGGTTTTTTTGTTAGTTTATTTAGTGCAGTTATGATTATTTATTGCATTTGGGACTGGTTTTCAGGTCATAATGTTCCTGGTTACACAACGACCATGGTGGTTTCGCTTTTGATGGGAGGATTGACCATTTTCTCTTTAGGGATTGTAGGAGAATATGTAGGGAAAATATACCTTGAGGCTAAAGCAAGACCCAGGTATATAATAGAATCTATTGTGTGGAAGGAAAGCGAGACAGAGAATGGGGAAAATGTGTAAAATAGATATACATGCGGATGATTATTGTTTGTCACCTCAAACTTCAGAAGATATTCTTATTTGTATCAGAGAGGGAAAGCTTGATAGTATTAGTGTAATGACTAATATGTCCTGCTATGAGTCATGTGCGCTGGAGCTATTGAAAGAAAAAAATAAAGTAAAAAAATCCTTGAAATTATCTGTACATTTAAATTTTATGGAAGGACATTGTCTGGCAAGGAAAGAAGATGTGCCTGATTTAGTGGATGATAGAGGGTATTTTAATATATCTTGGGGGAACCTGTTTTTATGGAATTATTCACCGAATAGGTATATGCACATAAAAAAACAGTTAAAAGCTGAGATAAAAGCGCAAACAGAAAAGTTTCTCACAATGTTTGGACAAGATCAGTTATTACGGTTTGATAGCCATCAACATACTCATATGATACCTATTTGTTATTGGGCACTTTTGGAGGTGATCGTCGAGCAACATTACCGGACCGATTATATTCGCATTACGAAAGAGCCAATAATTCCGTATATGAATGAAATTTCATTATGGAAATCCTATAAACCGGTAAATTGGATAAAAAATTTGCTGCTTAATTATTATGCTATAGGTATGGAAAAAATAATTGAAAAAAATAAGCCATCCTGGCAAAAGGCAAATGAACCGATGTTTTTATGGGGAGTCCTAATGAGTGGGAAAATGGACGAGGGAAGGGTAAAGAAGCTCATTCCGGGTATGATGAAAAAAGCTGAAAAGAAGGGCAGAATTCTGGAAATCTTATTTCATCCTGGTACTGCTTCCGAAGATGAACTGGGAGAAGAATTCTGTAATAATGAAGCAAATAAATTTTATACCTCTGCAGGAAGGCATATTGAATATGAATGTGTGCTCTCACTGCATAACAGTTAGTAGAGGAAAAATAAATGAAAATATGGAAGCAACGTAAGCATGTATTTTGGGCTGCTGTTTTTTTGGCATTTCTCGCAATTTTTATTTTTAACATATTTACACCGTATATGACGGATGATTTGTCCTATAAAGCTACAGTTCTTAAGGCGGATTCCTTTGTAGATTTGTTAAAACAGGAATATGAACAGTATATGACCTGGACAGGCAGAAGCATCGGACATATAATTTTACGTTGCTTTCTGAGCGGAAGTAAGGCTGTTTTCAATGTTGCCAACAGTATCGTATTTGTTTTGCTTACACTTCTTATGTATTGGAATATCGATCATAAGAAAAAATATGATGTGGCCGTTTATTTATTAATTAATCTTCTTTTATGGCTTTTCGCGGTAATGTTTTGTCAGACTGTCCTATGGGAAACCGGTGCGTGTAATTATTTATGGGGCAGTACAATTATTATGCTGCATATTACACTATACCGCTGGCGTCTGAAAAAAACAGAACAGGGGAATGAAAAGAAAATTCTAATGTGGAGTGTCATTCTTTTTTTTACTGGGATACTGTCAGGGTGGTGCAATGAGAATACCTCGGGAGGAGGTATTTTGTTTGCAGTCCTTTTATTTGGTCAGTATATTTTCCTTTGGAAGAACAGGAAGGCTAATAAGCCGGAAGTGTGGATGGTGACAGGTCTGGCAGGCCAGATTATAGGTTTTTTGTTTATGATAGCAGCGCCAGGTAACCGTATCAGGGCTCAATTTATGGAAGAGGAGCATTCAGGAATTTTTGCTGTTGTATCACGATTTCAGAAAATTACTCTTGCAATCGAAGAAAATTTTTTGATATTATTAGTTTTTGTACTGGTTGCTATTGTTATTATTTATTTGCAGGAAGGAAGCTGGAAAGAATTTTTTAAGAAACATTTTATGTTTAATGTTTGGATTTTTATTTTTTTAGCTACCTGTTATGCATTGATTTTGACAGCGGAACCCATGCCAAGGGTGTATTTTGGTGCTGGTGTCTTTTTGATAATAGCTGCGGTTCAGGGGTATGCAGATATAAATGATGGGAAGTTAAGCCTTCAGGCTCTGAAATACTGTATATTATCAATATTAGCTTTAGTAATGTTTTTTTCATATATGGACAGCGGTGCTAATATGATCCGAATTTATAGAGAATATCATGAAAGAGAAGTTTATTTGGAGAAAATGGCGGCTGCAGGAGAGAAAGATGTGACGGTTCCTATGCTTCGTCCCGGTTTTGAAACGAAATATAGTGATGGTTATCAATCTGATCTGACAGGGGATCCGGAATATTGGATTAATGATGCATATGAAAAATTTTATGGCATAGATAAAATTACTGCGGTACCCCGAGAAAATTGGACAGTGTATTAGCCGGGTATTGAAATACCTAATATTATCAGGGATTGTAGTAGAAGGATGAAGTTTATGAAACAGAAAATGACAGAAAAAAGGATTGCGGGGTTTCTGGTTATAGTATTTATTTTGGCGTTGATACCCGTTTTATGGATTGGAAAATATAACTACCCTTGTGCAGATGATTTTGGTTTCAGCTCATATAGTCATATTGCGTGGGAAGAGACAAAGTCTATTATCCAAGTAGTTAGTGGAGCTCTTAAAACGGTCAAAGAAAGATGGTTTGGCTGGCAGGGAACTTTTTCAAGTATTTTTGTTATGGCTTTGCAACCCGCTGTATTTGGAGAAGCCGGATATAGACTTGTGCCGTGGATAATGATAGGTGCAATGAGTTTTAGCACCTTATTTTTATTATATGTAATTATAAGAAGAGTTATGGGAGCTAGGACTACTGTTTATGCAGGAATTTCCATGATCTATTTGATTTTTGCCCTGGAGTGTATGGTGGATAAGACCCAGGGCTTTTTCTGGTTTAATGGAGCCGCACATTATATCGTTCCTCATAGTGCAGCGGTAATTTTGATTGGACTTGTGATTTTGCTTATAAAAAATGTGGGGCATAAAATTAGTAAGATGGTGTTGGCCTGTCTTGTTTCTTTTTTTGTGGGAGGTGGAAATTATATAACTGCCCTAATAACAGCAATTCTGTTTGTTGATGCAGTAATAGCAATTATTTATGCAAAGAAAAGGAAATATGTAAAGTTTGTGATAATTCCTTTTTTGTTTTTTCTTGCGGCATTTTTAATTAATGTATGTGCCCCGGGAAATGCTGTCCGGCAAGGGGAAGTAGGGTATCGTCCTGGTGTGTTAAAATCAATTTTATTGTCATTTTATTACTGTGTGGAATATATTACGGAAACGTGGTTTGACTGGACATATATTATTTTCATCCTGGCACTTATGCCATTTTTATGGGAAGTTGTAAAGGCAGTAGGAAAAAAATTCAGTTATCGTTTCCCGCTACTTGTTCCGGTAGCTTCATTTTGCCTACTTTCAGCCATGTTTACGCCAAGTTTGTACGCAATGGGAATAGCTGGAGGAGGAAGAATATTCAACATAATTTTTTTGGATTATCTCTTATTGATTATTTTAAATATTTATTATCTGTTGGGGTGGATATACAGGCATTGCAGGTTAGGAGAAAATAAAGAGAGCTGCATGGAGTCAAGAGATATAAAACTTTATTTATTGGTTTTATTGTGTGCAACAATATTTATTGGAGGGTTATACAGTAAGGTTGATCCGGATTATTTTACAAGTACATCCGCTATTAAATCGCTTATAACGGGGGAAGCAGCTGATTATGGGGCAGAAACTGTAGAACGGACGTTTCGGCTTCAGAATAATAATCAGGACAGCATAAAATTGAAGATTTTTGAAACTAAGCCATACCTGCTTTATTATAGCGATATTGGAGCTGATGCTGACGACTGGAAGAATAATTCGATGGAAAGATATTACCGAATAGATGAAATATGGGGAGTTTATTGATAAATGAGGCCATAAGGAATATATTGGCCGGAGGATATTGCCTTAAGATTTTATGAAGAAACTTGTGGTTATAATTGAATTGCGGTATACTTGATGCAGTGTAAGAGTAAAATAAGTATGTCATAGATATGGCAGATAGTGAGGCAGTAATGAAAAAAGTTAAAAAAAGTTTGAGTTTTTTGATAATAGCTATATTGTTCGCGTCATATTTATTATATGGATGTGGATCGGTGCAGAGTTCCGGAGACAGTACAACGGAGTCACCGACACAAGATTATGAGGAACAGCTAAAACAACTACAGGAGGAAAATGAAAGGTTAAAGGAAGAGCTTGCTAAGTATATGCCTTCCACAGAGACTGAGGAAACCTCGGAGGAGCCGGTAACGGAGCAGGCAAGCGCATCAGAGGAGGCGGTTTCAGAAAATACGATTGCTGAAGACGCGGAAAGAAAACAGATAGTAGTATTTGGGGATAGTATTTGGGACAGTTCCAGAGATGAAACAGGGATAGCAGCACTACTTTCAGAATATATGAACGCAGATGTCTATAATTGTGCGATTGGAGGGACAAGAGCATCCTTAAAAGATGGTGAATCACCTGATAATTATGAAAACTGGGATTCTACATCCTTGTCAGGGATGGTAAATGTTGCAACCGGGAAAGTAAATCCTGAAATATTCCTTGAGGGATATCCTGCCGGCGGTGTTATACGAAACATTGATTTTTCCAAGACAGATTATTTCATTATTGCTTATGGTTTAAATGATTATTTTTCAGGAGCAACTTTGAATGTAGAAGATGGACGTGAATGGGATGCTCATGGTTACGGCGGAGCATTACGTTATGCGATAGATGAATTAAGAGGAAAATTCCCAGATGCACAAATATTATTAATATCTCCTACCTATTGTCAGTTCTGGAGAGATGGTGTTATGTATACGGATAGTAATATGAAAGATTTTGGAGGTGGGCCGCTTACAATTTACGCAAACGTATGTCGTAATGTGGCTGAAAATGAGAATACACTATATATTGATGCATACAGTAAAATGGGAATAAATATTTATAATGCAGAAGAATATCTGGAGGATGGTATCCATTTGACCGCAGCTGGCCGGGAATTGTATGCTAAGGCTGTATCCAGTTGTTTGAAATATGGAACGCCTGGGAAAGTTTCAGGGAATTCTGTATACTATTAATTAGTGTACATTCTATCATAATGGTAATAAATTCTACTTACTATAATAAAGATATAATAAAGAAACAGCCGGGACAATCCCTTTTTGAAAATTCCTGGTTGTTTCTTTTTGAGTTGTAGCATATTAAGTGGGATTACTGATTGCTGATTGCGGGGAAAAGTTAAATGTGTTATTATCATAGATGCATAAAGTCTTTATTGGATATACTACCTTGTATAATGCAAAACAGCAATTTATTATAATGGCTGACAGATAAAGGAGTATCGAGTGAATGTTGAAAGAGTTAGAATATCCTTTTGATAGTGATTATATATTAAAGAAATCAAAATTTCTGAAAAAGAAGCTTCTGGAGGACGGCAGTAGCAGGCTGGAGAAAAGAATTGCGGTTCTGGGTGGAAGTACGACTCATGATGTGGTTCGGATAATGGAACTATTTCTACTGAATCAGGGTATTTTACCTTTGTTTTATGAGTCTGAATATGCAAAATACTGGGAAGATGCTGTGTTTGGAAATGAAAAGTTAAATCAATTCCATCCCGACATTATTTACATTCATACCAGTAACCGAAATATTACTTTTTGGCCTCCTGCAGATTGTTCAAAGGAGGAAGCGGATATGTTTCTCAATCAGCAGTATGAACATTTTCGTATGATGTGGGAAAATATTGCTGTTGTTTGGAAATGCCCTATAATTCAAAATAATATGGAATTTCCTTTCTACAGGCTTTTTGGGAATCAGGATGGTGTATTTTTGTCGGGCAGGACTTCTTTTATAAACCGTTTAAATGAAAAATTTTCCGAATATGCGAGAAGTAAGCCAAACTTTTTTATAAATGATATCAATTATCAGTCTGCGGCCTTCGGGATAGATGAGTGGGCGGATCCTTTTTATTGGCATATGTATAAATATGCGTTAAATCTAAAGGCTATTCCCTGGCTTGTATTAAATGTATCTAATATTATTAAATCCATTTATGGCAAGAATAAAAAGTCTTTGGTACTTGATTTAGATAATACTCTTTGGGGAGGGATTGTTGGAGATGACGGTTCGGAAAATTTGGAAATAGGACCGGAAACCTCAATGGGACAGGTATATTCTGAGTTTCAAAATTATGTAAAAGCATTGAAGGATATAGGGGTGATGCTGAATATAGATACTAAAAATGAGGAAGAGAATGCCATAGCAGGGTTAAAGCATCCGGATGGGACGTTACGACCTGATGACTTTATCTTGATTAAAGCGAACTGGAATCCCAAAAGTGAAAATATTCTGGAAATTGCCCGGGAAATGAATTTATTGCCAGATAGTTTGGTTTTTGCTGATGATAATCCGGCGGAGCGCGAGATAGTCCGCAGCTATGTAGCGGGGGTATCTGTTCCGGAGATCGGAACGCCGGAGCAATATATCCGTGTGTTGGATCATAATGGTTATTTTGAAGTTACAGGATTGTCTGATGATGATCGAAACAGAAATGAAATGTATAGAGCGAATATACTTCGTGCAAGGCAGGAGGCTTCCTTTACAGATTATGGATCTTATCTGAAGTCTTTGCAGATGAAAGCGGTCATACGATCTTTTGAGCCTCCTTATATGTCAAGGATTGCTCAGTTAACTAATAAAAGTAATCAATTTAATTTGACAACCAAACGCTATACACAAGCGGAAATTGAACAGACGGCCCTGAATCCGGATTCGATTACTCTGTATGGTAAGCTTGAGGATAAGTTTGGTGATAATGGGGTAGTATCGGTAGTTATAGGTCACAAGGATGATAAAAACCTTCATTTGGATCTATGGCTGATGAGTTGCCGTGTACTTAAACGAGACATGGAATTCGCTATGATGGATGAACTGGTAAAAGTATGCTTGGGGCAGGGGATTTCTGTAATTTATGGGTATTATTACCCAACCGGAAAGAATTCTATGGTTAAGGAATTCTATGCTGCACAGGGTTTTGAAAAGATAAAAGAAGAGACAGGAAAAACGGTATGGAGATTTGAAATTACGAAGGAATATAAAAAAAAGAATTGTTATATAGAAGTAAAAGAAAAAATATAGGGAGAAAATCATGAAAAGAGAAGATGTTTTTGACAAATTAACGGAAGTTTTCAGGGATGTATTTGATGATGAAAGCATTAGGGTTACAGAAGCTACGACTTCAAATGACATAGCGGACTGGGATTCGTTGGAGCATATCAATCTGATCGCAGCTGTTGAACAGGAATTTCATATTAAATTCAACATGGGACAGGTGGTATCAATGAAAAACGTGGGGGAGATGGCGGATATTATAATAAGCCAACTTGGATAATCGGTGCGTAAAGGAGAGGAACAGAAAACTTGAGTATTACATCTTTTTATTTTCTGATTTTTTATGTGCTTATATTGGGTCTGTACTATCTTATACCCAAAAAGTGGCAATGGATAGTTCTTTTATTAGCCAGCATAAGCTACTATTTGTTCTCTAACCAAGGTTTTTTGATTTTGTATCCGATCTTTTCCGTTATCATTTGTTGTATAGGAATCCGCCGCATGGTGAGTGTTAAAGAGCAGGAAACAATTCTGAAAGAGAACGGAAAAGATCCGGAGAGAATGCGCCGAAATATCTTATTTGTGGTCATTTTATGTAATGTAGCAGTTTTATTTCTCTTAAAATATGTGAATTTCGGTATAAATACCATAAATTTAATAACAGATTTGATAGGAGAGCAGAAACCGCTTCTGCAGGTCACTACTTGGCTTGTACCGTTAGGCATTTCATATTATTCGCTATCACTAATAGGTTATGTTGTTGACGTATATTATGGTATTGCACAGCCATTAAAAAAACCGGCAAAGTTGGCTCTCTACGGGATGTTTTTTCCTTGTATGCTGTCCGGTCCTATTTTACGTTATAGAGAAGATGGAAATCAGTTTTTTGAACCACATTATTTTGATTATAAGCAGATAGCTATGGGGATGCAGCGGGTTTTGTGGGGATTTTTTAAGGTACTTGTCATTTCCGAGCGGATGGCTGTTATAGTAAATACAATTTATGGAGATTATACCAGTTATCCGGGGATATTTATTTGGGTAGGGACTGTTTCTTTTGCTTTTCAGCTGTATACCAATTTTTCAGGAGGGATGGATATTGCGCTGGGGATTGGTCAGACCTTTGGACTGAAGCTGCCAGAGAATTTTGACAGGCCGTTTTTTTCAAAGAGTATCAGTGAATATTGGCGCAGGTGGCATATCACTCTGGGCATATGGATGAAAGAGTATGTTTTTTATCCGTTATTGCGTTCTGATTTATTCACAAAAATGGGGAGAAAACTAAGAAGTAAATATGGTAAAAAGAGAGGGAAGCAGATTACTACCTTTGTGGGTATGTTCCTTTTGTGGTTTGCAGTTGGAATATGGCATGGTGGAGATTGGAAGTATGTGATAGGTTCAGGCCTGTTGCATTGGTTTTATATTGTTTCCGGTGAGTTATTAAAACCTTATTTTGAAAAATGGATGAAAGAACTTCATATTAATCCAAAAGCCTTATGGGTTAATATATTTAGGATATTTCGTACTTTTTTATTGGTCAATATAGGTTTTGTATTCTTTCGTGCTACAAGTGTGGGGGATGCATTACGGATGCTAAAAGAGGCTGTTTCAGTTTTTAATCCTGTTGTACTTTTTAATGGGACATTGTTCAGTCTGGGACTTGATTGGATAGAAGTTATCATTGTGCTGGTGTCTCTGTTACTGCTTTTCCTGGTATCATTTCTACAAAAGAACGGCTCTGTACGTGAAATGATCTGCGGGAAAAAAATAGTCATACGTTGGCTTATCTGGTATTCATTATTGTTTTATGTGATTTTACTGGGATATTATGGACCGGGTTTCAGTACTGCAGAGTTTATTTATCAGGGTTTTTAATAAAGTATTTGATGTCTGCAAACTGAACGAGTACAGGAGGGTTTGATTATGGATAGAATAGCAGTCTTGATTCCCTGTTATAATGAGGAGAAAACAATTGAAAAGGTAGTAACTGATGCGAAAAACGCGTTGCCGGAAGCTGTTATATACGTATACGACAATAATTCATGTGATAATACTGTGGCTCTTGCACGTAAGGCAGGAGCAATAATCCGGTATGAAAGGAAACAGGGTAAAGGTAATGTCATCCGTCGGATGTTTAGGGAAATAGAGGCACAGTGTTATATTATGATTGACGGAGACGATACCTATCCACTTGAGTATGCCAGACAGATGGCAGATAAAGTATTGAAAGAAGAGTCTGATATGGTGGTGGGGGACAGACTTTCATCAACCTATTATCTGGAAAATAAACGCCCATTTCACAATATGGGAAACAGTCTGGTAAAGGGAAGTATTAATACACTGTTTCATTCGGAAATTCAGGATATTATGACGGGTTACCGGGCATTCAGTTACCAATTTGTTAAAAGCTTTCCGGTTCTTTCCAAGGGATTTGAAATTGAGACAGAGATGACAATCCATGCCGTATATAATAATATGCAGGTTGATAATGTTATAGTTAACTATAGAGACAGGCCAGAAGGAAGTGTTTCTAAACTGAATACGTATTCGGATGGTTTGAGGGTTCTCAATACAATTTTGAAAATGTTCCGGCAGTACAAACCGCTTATATTTTTTACTGTCCTGGCGTTGTTTATGACAATGGTATCCATGGGATTTTTTATTCCGGTTCTGATTGATTTCCTGGAAACAGGGATGGTAGATAAATTTCCTACGTTGATTGTCTGTGGTTTTGTAGAATTGGCGGCTATTCAATCTGTGTTTGCCGGTCTGATATTGCATAACCTGGGAGTTAAGGAAAGACGGGATTTTGAATTGCATCTTAATAATATTCGGAAATATTTTATTAACGAAGTGGGGAAACAGGATGTATAAAGTAGAAAAGATATTACTAAATAATAAAAAATTGGTATATTTAATATTGTTTGTACTTGCATTGCTTATGCATTTTTATAAACTGGCCGATATTCCATATGGCTTGCATATTGATGAAGCTGGAATGGCATATGATGCTTATTGTCTTGCTAATTATTCTGTAGACAGATATCTGATCCGCTATCCGGTTTATCTAATAAATTTTGGGGGTGGTCAAAGCGCATTATTGGCTTATCTGGTTGCGGGACTTATAAAACTGACCGGAATTGTGAATCATTGGATTATTCGTTTGCCTGGGGCATTTATAGGCATTCTTTCATATGTTGCGGGTGTAAATATTATTAGAAATTGTATGGGAGAAAAATGGGGAATGCTGTCCGGTTTTTTTCTGGCTGTCTTTCCTTACTTTATCATGCAGTCCCGATTTGGTTTGGATTGTAATCTGCTTTTAGGCATGAGTACAATTGGTCTTTGGTTTCTGCTAAGGGCAGAAGAGAGTAAAAAGGTTACTTTCTGGATCTGGGGAGGGGTAATATGGGGAATCGCTTATTATACCTATGCTCTTAGCTATATTGGAAATACTGTTTTTTTAGTTTTACTCTTTCTCTATTGGCTGTATATGAAAAAGATAACATGGAAACAGGTTTTTTGTTTCTGTGTGCCATTAGTGCTGATTGCAATGCCGTTGCTTTTGATGGTGATTATAAACACCTACGATTTGCCGCAGATTGAAACCAGTCTGTTTACTATTCCCAGAATACCAGGTTATAGGAGCGGAGATATCATTTTTTCAAATAAGTGGGAAAACTTACTGGAAGCTATAAAGGTTATATTTACTAACGATTGGCTGTCCTATAATGCTCTTGAAAAGTATTATACCTTTTATGGTATATCAATTATATTTGGTATAGTGGGGAGTATTGCACTTTTCGTGGATATGGTTAAAAAAGTACTTCGAATGGAATATTTCAAACATATGATGTTTCTGTTATTTTTAAGTGCATATCTGATGATGGGAATGTTAATCGGAGGGGGCGGACCGAATATCAACAGAATGAATGGCATCTTTTTTGCCTTGTTTTATGCAGTTTTATATGGAATGAAATTTTTATATGACAGTTTTATAAAAGTAGTTAATAATAATGAGTGCAAAAAAAATGGAATGATACGTATCGCATCGGGTATCCCTAATGTAGAAAAGAAGTTGGCGTTTCTTGTTCTATTGGTGTATATTTTTTACTCGGTTTCATTTATCAGGTATTATTTTTGGAAATATCCGACTGACATTTATCCGCAACGTTTTTTTGCAGATACTTTTAATGATATTACGGAATATATTGAGACCAGCACTGGTGAACCCAAAGTAGTTTATACGAATGCTTCTTACGTTTATTATTTTTTGGGTGAAAAGATTGATCCATTTGATGCCAATATACCGCAGGAAGGTACGCGTGATTATTGGAAATATGTTTTTGAACTTCCTAGTGAAATTGAAATGGGGGCTATATATGTGATAAGAGAAACTTGGGAAGACAGCATAAAGGAATATATGGAAAGATTGGAAGAAGCAGGATTTGAAAAGTACAAATCAGGAATGTTCCGGTGCTATTATAAAAAGTAGTAGTTAAAAAAGGGCTGTCGTACTAAGTTAAGCGACAGCCCTATAACATATTAAAACTGCATATAAATAAATTGCGTAGATATACCTTTCTCGGAAAATAACAAAATAATTAGCAACACTAAGATATACACAGGCCAGCGGAGAAAAAAACGCTGCCTGGAAATGAGTGCAATAACATCTGTTTTAAGGGATGCAAAATCATAGAGTACCAACAAAATTATAGGAAGGCAATTATACATCAGTTGTGTAAAGGTAAGCCCCATCTGAAGCGCACAATCCTGGATATATACGGATAAGTGGGAAATCCCGGTAAACATATTCCGGATAACATAAATAGCATCCTGGATTGTTGATGCACGAAAGAAGATCCAGGCGAAGCAAACAAGCAAAAAAGTACAGGGAACCGTAATCAGGCTCAACAGTAAATGAAAATGTTTATTCCTCTGAAATAAACTTTTCTTGGAATTCCATGGAAATAATCCTTCTATTATTTGATAAAGACCATGAAGGCCGCCCCATAAAACATAATTCCAACTGGCTCCATGCCATAGACCACTGACAAGAAAAGTAATTAATATGTTTAAAGCATGGCGAATTTTACCTACCCGATTTCCTCCTAAAGGGATATAAATATAATCTTTTAACCAAGTGGAAAGGGAGATATGCCATCTTCCCCAAAAATCTTTAATGGAGGAAGCAAAATAGGGGGCTTTAAAATTCTGGGTTAAATTTATCCCGAGGAGTTTTGCGGAACCGAGGGCAATATCCGTATATCCTGAGAAATCACAGTAAAGCTGTATTGCAAAGAAAAAGGTGGCCAGAATAAGCGAAAAACCTGTATAAGAGGGTAAGTCATTATAAACTTGATTGACATATACAGATAGTCCATCGGCCAGTACCAGTTTCTTGAAATAGCCCCATGACATTTGTTTTATGCCATAGGATGCCTGTACATATTGAAAAGGGCGGCGTGCATGAAGCTGGGGTAAAAGCTTTTTGCCTTTTTCTATAGGTCCCTGCATTACCTTGGGGAAGAATGAAATATATACAGCAAAAATACCAAAGTCTTTTTCTGCATGGATTTCGCCTCGATATACGTCTACCAGATAACTGATAGTTTGAAAAATATAGAAGGATATCCCGATAGGCAGCGCTAATTTTAAAGTAATTGGCTGTATGGGAATTGCCATTTTTTCAAATAAGGCAGATATATTTTCAGCAAAAAAATTCAAGTATTTAAAGAAAAACAATAATCCGGTACATAAGAGTAAAGAGATAATTAATATAGTTTTTGAATACAACTTCCCGGTACGCTTAGAATCTATTAAAAGCGCTGCCACATATGAAACAATAGTGGTAAGAAGAATGATAGCTACATACTGCGGCCCCCAGCTGGCATAAAAATAATAGCTGGATATTAGAAGTATAATCCAGCGGAATTTTTGAGGGATAATCCAATAAATAATAAACACAATAGGAAGAAACAATGCGTAGCTAAAGGAATTAAATAACATAAAGGTCACCTTTCTGTTTGCCAAGTCTGTATGAATAAAGCTTTCAGATGATAAATAAGGCGACAAATAAGATAGTCTGCCTATATAATTGTACTATATTATACTACGGGTCTGGAAAAATATACAAGTATAAGTAAAATAATTTGTCGCAGGCCTAAAATAGTAGTAAATCCTATAAGAATAAAAAATGTTACGTAAAATAATGAGGTTGTTATGAAAAAATTCAAATGTACGCCTGTTCATTACATTTATTTGTTGTTTTCCGCAGGAATTCTGGCTTTACTTTTGTCTTTGATATTTTCAGGAGGAAGTTTTCTTGAAAATATTGTATTCGATTTCAGTTTGTTTATCGATTTTTTTGATCATATTAGAAGATTTTATTTGGGATTAAGCAGTGTATATGAGGAAGGAATGCATGCATGTTTCCCGCCGCTGGCTTATTGCATGTATTACCTGATTTCCCGAATTTTGTATAAGGATAATATCCGTAATCCGGAAGCGCTTAACATCAGTGGTTCGGGACTATTGGTACTTTGTATGTTAATGGCGGCGTTTGCGATGTTTTTTGTATTTGCCCTTTTTAGAATGTATCAAAGTAATAGGGAGATAGAAAAAAAGTGGCTGGCTGCGCTTTTTATGTGTTCTTACCCATTCTGGCTGGCGATAGAAAGAGGAAATATGTCGCTTCTCGTATTAATTCTGTTGATGTATGCTATGATACTTAAGGACTCTGATAAAAAATGGGAGAGAGAAACGGCGTTGCTGTTATTTGCTGCAGCTGCAGCATTAAAACTTTATCCGGCTGTATTTGGCCTGCTGTATCTGATAAGAAAAAGATATAAAGAAGCGGGCCGTCTGATCATTTATGGATTGGTCCTTTTCTTCCTGCCTTTTATATTTTTTGACGGATGGAGTGGATTTGAGATATTTCTCCATAATATCACGGCAGTAGGAAGTGGAACAACAGGGGTTACCATTGTTGGTATTTGCGGCAGAATCGCTGTAGTATTAGGCATGAGCCTGAAAGAAGGGCATGAAATAGGGCGGATTATTTCTTATTTTTATTTTATTACTGTACTTCTATATTGTTTTTATAAAAAAGAATCATGGAAGTCGATAACACTTCTGACAAGTTTGATGATAGTATTTGTAGCAGCGAGCGGCACTTATTGTCTGATTTATTGCGTAATTCCGTTTGTTTGTTTTATGAATGAGTTGATAGCAAAAAAAGAGTTTAAAAGAATGGATTATGTATATGCGACCATATTTGTTTTGATTTTTGCGGCTTATCCTATACAAAGACTGGGTTCTTCGGGGATTTTGTATATTGCCCTTTATTTACTGATAGCCATTCTGCTGGTTGAGCAGGCAATTCAAGTGGTAAAAAGCTTCTATTGGGCGATTAATAAACGATAAGGTAAAAAAATACGAATTTGTGGGGGAAGTATAAAATGGGTAACAAGATCCTAAAGAAAAAGAATATCCTTCTGCTATTGTTAGTAGAGATATTAATAATTTTATGGGCAGGGAGCAGTTGGGAACGGAATAAGCTGGATGTATGTTACAGCGGAGAAGATTTGGTGCATGAAGCTGGAATTTATTCCCTGGATCTTATGGGAGGAGGCTTATATATTGATAGCACATTTGGAATGGCAGAGAATTTTGCGTCCACTCCTGGCGTTGACTTAGCCAGAGGAACTTATCAGGTAGTTATAGAATATGAGGCGGAGGAAAATGGTCAGACTTATAGTGCCTCATCTGATAATCCGGGTTATTGGGTTGTAATGGGAAAGAAGAATGTAGCTCTTGATGCCGACAGGAATATAGAATCTTTCTCTATATGGATGAATCGGGAAACAAATGGTTATCGCATTAAAATAAACTATAATGGTTCTGGTTACTTATTGATTAAAAGTATACGTATCGTTCAGACGAACGCTTATTTTGGGATGCATATCCTGTTTGGCTTATTTGCGTTACTTTTGATAAATGTCTGGTACATTGCTAATAAGAAAAATTTTATTAAGGAATTAAGCCATAAAAATAAAATTGTTGCTGCCTCAATATTTTTATGTGCATTTATTGCTTCTGTTCCTTTGCTGTCCAGCTATTTGTTTTCGGGACATGATCTTCCTTTTCACCTTCTTAGAATTGAAGGAATTAAAGATGCCTTACGGTCGGGTCAATTTCCAGTCCGGATTCAGCCGGACTGGTTTCAGGGCTATGGGTATGCTTCATCGATCTTTTATGGAGACATATTTTTATATATTCCGGCAATTATCAGGCTCTTTGGGTTTCCGCTGCAGACTGCATATAAAATATATGTGGTATTTATAAATTTTGCAACCTGTATTATAACTTATTATTGTTTTAAAAGTATGCTGCGGAGCGAATATGCAGCACTTATTGGAAGTATGCTTTATGTGCTTTCCCCATACCGGTTAGGAAATATTTATATAAGGGGAGCGGTAGGGGAATATACGGCCATGGCTTTTTTTCCGCTTATTTTAGCAGGGTTATATCTGATTATGACTGATAGTGAAGCGAACAGGGAAATTAGGAAGGGAAGATTTTTCCTTGTTCTTGGTTTTTCAGGAGTACTGCAATGTCATATCATAAGCTGTGAAATGACTGGATTCTTTACTTTATTGGTGTGTATTCTTTGTATAAAAAGAGTCTATAAGAGGGGGAGATGGAAGGCTTTAGTGTCTGGGGCAGCCGCTGTTTTTGTACTGAATCTTTGGTTTTTAATCCCTTTTATATCTTATACTCTTCAGGGGAGATTTGGGATTGTAGAAGCAAATGGAACAGCACAAATTCAGACCTATAGTGCCTTTGCCTACCAGTTATTTGACTTTTTTCCAAATGCATATGGGAGCGCCTATAGTATCTATGAACGGATGCAGAACCCTACTCAAATGCCGTTGACCACCGGTTTTGTGCTAATTGGGACAATTTTTGTATTTATGGTATATGTGTGGAATTATAAAAAGGAAAATGTATCACAAATCAAGTTGGGAAAGCTATGTATTGCTTTGGCGTTTCTTGCACTGTGGATGTCTACTACCTGGTTTCCGTGGGACGCGTTGTCAAGGCTGGGGAAAATCCCCTCTCTGTTAATAGGAAACCTCCAGTATGGATGGCGTATGCTGAGTGTGGCTTCCATTTTATTGGCAGGTGCGGCGGGATGTCTGCTGAGTATTGTTGAAAAAAATGAGGAAAAGAATACAAAAAGGGGAATTTATGTACTGTATTGTATATTAGGAATTTTGTGCGGCGGATGGTTTTTAAGCAGTATTATGAATAATAGTACAGTAAACCTTTGCAGGGATCGTAGCGAACTTAATGAAGATGATGTTACAAGCCTGGAATATATTCCGAAAGGAACGGACAGAAATGGGTTTTCGGAAAGCCTTCCTATAGCAGGGGAGGGGATTGTCTGGGAGGATTATGAAAACAACCATGGAAGAGTCCGCATAACCTGTAGTAATGACAGGGAGGAGAATGGCTATATTACACTTCCTTTGTTAAATTACGAGGGCTATACGGCGGAAGCAACAGATAAGGGGGAAAAGTTAACAATTGAAAATGGGGATAATAACCGAATTAAAGTGATGCTCCCACCAGGCTTTAGAGGGGAAATAAAAGTGGGTTTTCATGAGCCGTTATTATGGAGATTGGGATGTATTATTTCATTGCTCGCAATATTTATGATTATAAAGGAAATGCGGCGGCAGTTTTACTCCAAAAGTTAAAAATATTTGCACCGGCATAACGTCGGTGCATTTTATCTTTCCATTTCTTTCGGGGAAGGAACAATGTCAGATTTCAGGGAGGGAATAACGTTAGATAATACAGGGAGGGAATAACGTTAGATAATATTGACAAATATAAAAATCAGATTATAATACATACAATGGAGGGGAAAACTTAATAAAACATTTTTCATTCACTGCTTGAACAGGAGGCAAAATTGAAAAAAGAAACTTCCCCTATACAAAACCTTATAAAAGTAAAACCAAATGCTTTCTCCATACTTTCACTCACCATTTCACTAGGTTTTTACCTATTTTTCGCCTTTTACGACGGTGCCGTTATCTGTGTGGATTCCCCCGGCTATATCACCATGCGCCTTTCCCGTGAACCCTTCTATCCGCTCCTTCTGGCCTTTTTCCGTAAGCTATTCTCCGAATTCCCCAACGATTTCTACTTAACAGCAGTAGCGTTTTTCCAGAGCATCCTTATGGCAATAGCCACATGGAGTCTTGTGGATTATATCCGAAAGGAACTGCGTCTGCCGAAAACAGTCGCATTTCTCACCCTGATGATGCCTCTCGCCGTATCCTTTTTATGTCGTTTTGCCGCCAAAAGGGAATCCATGTACTCCAATAGCATCCTGACGGAAGGGATAGCTATTGCCTTATATCTTTTATTTTTCCGCTATTTACTGGAATATTGCCTTCATCAAAGCAAAAAAAGCCTTCTTGTGAGCAGCATCCTGGTATTTATCATGATATCTACCAGAAAACAGATGTTTGTTACCCTTGCCCTGTTAATATTATGCATTTTTATAGTAAATATTGTCCGGAGGAAAACGTTCCGCGGAATCGTTATCCTGCTGTTATGTACTGCGGGTATCGTGGGCAGTGCCATATTGCTTGATATGGGATATAATTATGCACTTCGCGGCAATGCGGTAAGGCATACGAATGACAATCGTTTTATCACGACTATGGCGTTTTATACATCAGAAAGAAGCGATGCGTCTTATATTGCGGACGAAGAAGTCAGGGACATTTTTCTGAAGGTATATGATGTTTGTGACGAAAATGGATATCTGAAGCATAGTGCCGGAGAAGGCTGGTTTAACCGGGTAACTCATTTTGGGGATTATTATGATTGTATTCAGATTGATACCATGGGGCCGATTATAACGCAGTACGTACAGGATAATTACGAAGGCGGTGAGGTAGAGCAGGGGAAAAAAGTGGATGAGATTATGAGTACAATTAACCGGTCTGTTATGCCTCATAATGCTATGAATATTCTGGGTTCATTCTTCGATAATGTTCTTTCCGGACTTATCACCACAGTGGCTAAACGCAATATCCTTTTGAACTGGTACAGTTTCTTTATATACATCATTTATATTCTTCTGCTTGTATGGAATATACGAATACGGGGACATGAGAAAACGGCGGTACTGGCAGGTTTGACCCTTTTGGCAATTGCAGGGAATGTGACCCTGGTTTCCCTGGTGATTTTCTGTCAGACGCGATATACAATCTATAATATGGGATTGTTTTATATCTGTCTGGTTATCATGCTGTATAATGTAAGCAGGCATGAAGGGTGGCTTTGGCGTATTTCAAACAGGAAAAATAGATAAATTTACCGCTTTTTACGTTTTTTCTTGTAAAAATACGGACTTTGGGCTAAACTGATTAATGCATAACGATTGTAAAAATTCGTAACTGAGAGGGTATTGTACAGTTACCTTAAATGAAAACATCAAATCATGTATTTTATGGAGAGCCCATATGCTTTTTAATTCCTATATATTTCTGTTTTTATTTCTTCCATTATGTCTGGGGGGCTATTATCTGCTGGCCCGCTGCCAAAAAGCCAAGCCTGCCAAGTTGTACCTGACAGGCTTTTCCCTATGGTTTTATGGGTATTTTAATCCGAGTTATCTGTTGATTATGCTGTTCAGCATCCTGTTTAATTATGCCTTCTTCCGTCTGATTATTGCGGCACGTGGGGAAAAGCATGGCAGGATACCCGGAAGCAGCAGATTTTGGATGACGGTGGGGGTTCTCAGCAACCTGGGAGTGCTGTTTTATTTCAAATATTATGATTTCTTTATTGAAAATGTAAATGCTGTCGTTGATACTTCTTTCATGCTGAAAGGAATTTTGCTTCCGTTGGGCATCAGCTTTTTCACTTTTCAGCAGATTGGGTTCGTGGTTGATGCTTACCGGGGGGAGATAGAGGCGTGTTCTTTTCTGGATTATGCCTTATTTGTTTCTTTTTTCCCTCAGCTGATAGCGGGACCTATTGTAAATCACAGTGAAATGATCCCCCAGTTTGCGCAGATTGGCCGCCGTAAAATGGATTGGAATCAATTCACATCCGGTGTGTATCTGTTTACGTTGGGGATGGTAAAAAAGGTCCTTGTGGCAGATACCTTCGGAAAGGCGGTGAATTGGGGATATTCCAATGTGTCCGGGCTGACGGGGGTGGACAGTGCACTGCTGATTCTCTTTTATGTGCTGCAGCTGTATTTTGATTTCAGCGGCTACTGCAATATGGCAAGGGGACTGGGATGGCTCTTTGGTATTGAAATCCCTGTGAATTTTAATTCCCCGTATAAAGCGGTGGATATCGTGGATTTTTGGAAAAGATGGCATATCACACTGAGCCGTTTTTTTACCAGATATGTTTATATCCCGTTAGGCGGGAACCGTAAGGGCAGGGGGCGTATGTATGGCAATCTGTTTATGATTTATCTGCTCAGCGGTATCTGGCATGGAGCCGGTTGGACTTATGTGTTGTGGAGTGTGACGCAGGGGGTATTGTACATTCTGACCCGTATGTGGCAGATTCATCAGAAGGAAAAAAAAGTGGGAGCTGCAGCGGTCAGGGAAAGGAATCTTTTCGTCCGGAAAGCGGTTACAGTCGGCGGTACCTTTTTTACCTTTGTTTATTTCAGTCTTACCTGTGTGTTTTTCCGTTCGGAGACGGTCGGCCAGGCCCTGGAGATTTTCAGGCGGCTTTTTACCGGCGGGATAGCGGTGCCTGCGGTATCGATGACGGAAGGTTTTAATCTGGATGAGTTCTGGTATGTGATGAAGCTTTTGCATCTGGACAGGCTTCCATACAGCCAGATGTATCTGTGCGGCGTTATTACCCTGGTTACTCTTGTGGTGGTTTTTGCGGCGCCCAATGCGGATGAAGCGGCGGCCCGTTTTAAGCCCGGGGTATGGAATGCATTTGTTACTGCGGGGCTTTTCCTTTGGTGTGTATTGTCCCTTGCAGGAGTCAGCAGCTTTCTGTATTTTAACTTTTAGTGCGGCGTTTCGTGTAAATGCTACATAGATATGGTATTACGGGGTATAGGTGTGAAAGGAAGGTTACTGGGCACGGAGTGAACAGTAACGAAGGAACTTTCAAACGATTGATTGATGCAGTATTCCGGGTTTTGCCTGGGATATGCGGGAGTATGGGAATGAAATCTTGCAAAAAATGGCTGCTGCTGTTTGGCGGAATACTGTTGGCGGGCCTTGCGGCAATTGCTGCGCTGGTAATATATGTGGATCCTTTTTTCCAATATCATAAGCCTCTGTCTTTTTTCCCTTATAAGGTGGATAACCAGCTGAGCCAGAATCCGGGAATGGCCAGGCAGCTTGATTATGACAGTGTGCTGTTAGGTTCCTCCATGACGGCAAGCTTTGATACGGACTGGTTTACGGAAATCAGCGGACTGCATACGGTGAAGCTGAGCTATAACGGAGCTTTTCCCAGGGATGAGTCCAATATTATGGATATTATCTTTGAAACAAAGGGCGATTCGGTAAAAAAAATATTTATGGCGGTTGATCAGGGTGCTTTTTCGGCTGATACACAGGCAACGAAGTATCCGATACCGGAATATTTATATGATAAAAATCCTTTTAATAAGGTGCAGTATCTTTTTAATAAGGACGTTTTGCTGAATTATATTTTAAAACCTCTGGTGGATCCTACGGAAAAGACGGACTGGACACAGTTGTATAAGCCATGGTGGACGGATCAGTATTATACGAAAGCAAACGTGTTGATGTACTATGTTCCGGCGGAAGAAGCGGAACAGGAGATGGAGGCGGATGCGTTTGTAGACGGGATTCAGGCGAATCTGGAGGTGAATATCCTTCCCTTTGTGGAGGCCCATCCGGAAACGGAATTTATTTTCTGGTATCCCCCTTACAGTATTTTGTATTGGAATGATGTGATGCGGCAGAAAGAGCTGGATGCGGTCATCAGGGAACTGGAATATATGACGGAACAGCTGCTGGCCTATGATAATGTACGGGTTTTCTGTTTCCAGAATAACAGGGATATTGTGTGTAACCTGAATAATTATGCGGATTATACCCACTATCATGCAGATGTCTGCCGGTATATTGTGGAGAGTTTTGAAAACGGGGAGAATGAGCTTACTTTGGAAAATTATGAAGCGGTGCTTGCTGATTTGAGAGAGCTGGCTCTTACGTATGATTATGAGGCGATTTATGATAACTGGTATGATTGACAGTCAGTACGAGGAGAGGATGTAGGATGATAGCAAAAGTTCTGATTACCTTTGGGGTCCTGTTTGCGGCTCCTTTCTGTATGGGATTGCTTCCGGTAAGGTTTATGCCGGGGGAGGAACAGAAGAAGGATCCGCTTGCCGTTTATCTGGCAGGTTTTCTGCTTTCGCTGGCGGTGTTTCAAATCATAGCGGTGCCGGTGATTTTAATAATGCCATGGGGATTTCCGCAGATTGTAATCCTTTATTCCGCCGCCCTTGCGGTATTATCGGCTGTCGGCCTGATAGCCGGCAGAGGTGTGCTGAAACGGATGGTTGGTGCAGGTAAGGTGCTTTGGGATAAGAGAAGCCGGTTTTCGGTGGAAACCTTTATTTATTGGCTGATTGCGGGCGGTTTGATTGCATTTCAGGTTTATATGGCCTATACGCGGGCTTTTTTTGATGGGGATGATGCCTATTATGTGGCGCAGTCTGTGATTGCGGAGCAATCCAATGTACTGTACCGGATACTTCCTTACACGGGGCTGACGACGACGGTGGATGTACGTCATGCATTGGCGTCGCTTCCTGTCTGGGAAGCGTATCTGGCGAGAATCAGCGGAATTCATCCGGCTATCATTGCGCATTCGCTTCTTCCGTTGGTTATCATTCCGGTGACTTATCTTTTTTATTTTCAGATTGGGAAAAGGCTGCTGAAAAAAGACTGCAGAAAAATGGCGGTTTTTATGATATTTGTAAGCGTGCTGCAGATTTTTGGTAATACATCGATTTATACGAATGCCACGTTTTTCCTGATGCGTACGTGGCAGGGGAAATCTATGCTGTGCAACATGGTTCTTTTGGCGGTTCTGTGGTGCCTGCTTTCTCTTTGGGATAAGCGGAAGGAAGAGGGGGCGGAAAAACAGGCCGGCTGGTGGATGGTATTGTGTGCCGTAAATGTAGTGGCGGCGACGGCAACGACGATGGGAGCCTTTTTGACGGGGCTGTTGATTGCCGTGGTGGGGCTTGTGACGGCAGTACGGGACAGGCGGCCGCAGGTACTCCCGAAGCTGGCGGCCAGTTGTATTCCCTGTATCGTGTATCTGGCGGTTTATGTGGTATTAGAGCGTGTTTGAAAATTCATTCCCGCAATCTGCACGCCCCACTTTGCGTGGAATTTATCCCAAATTCAATCAACGTAGCCCGCTACGCCTCATGAATTTGGGACAAATTCCCCACAAATTGTGACGCACATCTTGCAGAAAGCAATTTTCGAACACGCTCTAGTCTGAAAGGATGAAGAAAAGTGAAAGAGATTCTCACTATTTTTATGGATTACAGCGGAGATGGGATTTACCCGTTTCTTTTCCTGATAGCCCTTATTTATCTTTTAGTGACGGAAAAGGATATGAAAATACGCAGGGTGCTTCTGGAATCGTCTGTGGTGATCACGGTTCTGTTTTTCTTCCCGTTATTTAAGATGGTAATGGACAAGGTGGAGGAGGCGGGGACTTATTACCGGATCCTGTGGCTGCTGCCTATGACTGTAGTAATAGCTTATGCCGGGGTGAAGGTGATAGGGCGGCATACCCGGATCGGTATGGCGGCCGTGGTGATCGTGCTTGTGCTGGGCGGGGAATATTTATATAAAAATATTAACATTACGCAGGCGGAGAACCGGTATCATCTTCCTCAGTATATTATCACAATATGTGATCGGATCGGCCCGGAAGAGGGCGAAGAAAGGGTATGGGCAATCTTTCCGCCGGAATCGGTGCATTATGTGAGGCAGTATACGTCTGAGATCCAGATGCCGTATGGGCGGGAGATGCTGGTGGCAAGCTGGGAACATGTGGAGCACCCTATTTATGCATTGATGAAGGCCGATATTATAAGAATTGATTTGCTTGCCGAATTGGCCGATGATTATAAATGCCAGTATATCATACTGAATAAGGCAAAACAGACAGAGGGAGATCCGGGGGCATGCGGATTGGAGAAAATAGCTGAGGTCGGCGGATATGATGTGTACAGGAACAGCAGTGTGGAACTGAATGCATCTCCATAAACGAAAATCAGATTTGTACGATGCAAAAGAAAAAAGGTAACTGTGAAGGGACTGAACAGTTACCGATTTAGAAGGAAGGCTGCAAATGTTAAAAAGATTCCATAGAAAAGAATATATCTGCCTAATCGCAGTTTTGTTCGTTTTTTTACTCATGTCACTGTATAAATTGACGGAAGCACCGTTATGGTATGACGAAATCGTGGAATTTTATTATTCGAAGTACCTGACCGGCCCGATTCAGGGTGTGAGTGTTTATAATAGTTTATATGAGAGGCTGCAGTTTAACAGCTTTCAGCCGCCCTTATATAATCTTATTATGTATGTCTGGCTTTTGTTCGGGGAGTCGGAATGGTGGTTCCGTTTCAGCGGCGTGGTCTTTGGATTTATAGGAATGCTTGGCCTTTATGCCTGTATGAAAATGATTACCAATTGGAAAACAGCAGTTCTTGCAGTTTTTGTCAGCTCTTTTATCTATGAATTGATGTATTATGTAAAAGAAGCGGCAGAGTATAATTTTATGCTGATGCTGTTATATTGGCTCCTGTATTTCTATTTCCGGACATTCAGGGATTTAACACTTAAAAATGTGGGGCTGTTTACCGGCATTTCGGTGTTGCTGCTTTATACACAATATGGGGCGGTTTTGGCTATCCTGCCGTTGGCTGTTTGCCTGTTCATCAAAGCCTTCCGGCAGAAAAATAAACAGCTCTACGGAAAAATTGCTTTGATTTATGTGGTAACAGGAGCTGTGGCAGGTCTGCCTTTGTTTTTTTTCCTGTTCCGGATTCAGCTTCAATGGAATCAAAGCGTCAATTATTATACGGTAGCCTTTGAAAAGAACAATGTGATATATGATTTCTTTATGATGCTGCTGACAACGGCCCAGTGGCTGTTTACGGAGTCAAAAACACGTTTTACTGTCATATTTGCCGTGGCCTTACTGCTTTGTGTTATATTTGCGGTTCTTTGTATGATTAAAAGAAAAAAGCAGGAGTTTACATATTTCCTTTTTAGCTGTGCCGCCGGCTGGATCATTTATTATATAATCGTCCGTTCGGGCCTGTACGCATATGGTGACTTCGGTAACCGGTACAGCTTGTATTTGCTGCCGGTATGGTTCGTAGCTGTATTTTATGTAGTATACGAAGCTCTTCAGCTGATTGCCTCCTGGGAAATTCCTTATAAAAAGGCGGCTTTGATTGCGGCAAGATGCCTTCTGCTTTTAACAGCGGCGGGATATTGTGTATATGGCTTCTATAGGATTGATCTTCATTGGGCAAAAAGCAATACAAGAAGTGTGGTTGATTTATGGTATGAGGAAAAAGGATATGATATGCCCACCTATGTAATATTCGGGGAAGCGCCGAGCTTTACGTATTATCTTACTCATGATGACCGTTTTAAGCAGGAATATATGGATAATATCACTTTTGAATATGAAAATAAAGAAACGAAATTAAATGCAGAGGAGTACTGGGATTACTTTGCGGATAAATACCAGGGGCAGCCTCCCAAAGAGTTTTATTTGTCTATTGGGCATGATAATTCATTGACGGAAAGCTTAGAACAGAATGGTTATACGTTGGAAACGGAATATGTAACGAATACCATATTATATCATGTATATCAATGATATTGGCTTATTATAAAAGGCTTTGACCAGCCTGATTTGACTGGCCAAAGCCTTTTCTTTATTCTTTGCCTACATTAAAAATTTCCCGTGCAAACCGATCAGCCACCCGTTCCCGTCCCTGTTTATTCAGATGATACCCGTCGGTCAGACATGTTTCCGCATCGTCCTCATTCACCGTACCATAGTAGTGATCCAGAACACTGACGCCGTTTCCCATCGCCACATCGATTTCATGAAGAACATAATCGGGAAGCACGCCGTTCCCGAAATCTTCCGTATCCCCGTTTATCAGCTTGCCGTCACTGTCTTCAAACTGTCCGAAGGCAGGTGTCATAACCACCAGCCGGATATAAGGATAGGTCTGCTGTATCTGCTGCAGGGAGGCGTTCAGGGCTCCGTCCCAGGTCAGCAGATTGATGTCATTGTTTTCGTCCATAACAGGCCGCTTATCCTTATAGTCGTTCAGATCATACATGATTACGATCATATCCACCTTGGAGAAATCCACGCTTTTTAATGTTTCCAGGGCTTCCTCATACGTCTTGTCTTTTTCGGAAAGCAGGCCGGCCGCGTGCTCCATGAGATCGTAGCTGTTCCCGCAGAGGGAGGCGGTTACCAGATACAGGCTCAGGGCATCCAGAGGATAGCTGTCGGAATATTCGGTATTTTTCATGGATAGATAGGTGTCGGGAAATGCACAGTTATAAACGGTTGCCTCACATTTTTCCGCGATCCTTTCGGCCAGCCCGTCTTTTCCCCGTTCGTCGGAGAAGGGGTTGTTGCCCAATGCGACAATGGTGGTAACGCCATCGTCTTCTCTGCCCGCGAGAAGCTCGGGATCCAACGGCTGGATATAATCCAGGGCTTCGGTATCAAACTCGGAAGAAATATTGTTGGGGTCGTAGCCTGAGTCCTTGCCGATATTCCAGATAATCAGCTTTGCTGCGGCCACGATAACCATTACGATAAGGACGGCCGCAATAATATAGTGAATGTATTGCTCCGGTCCGGCTTTCCTGCGTCTGCCTGATTTGCGGCGGGATGCGCTGTGCCCGGCACCCGGTTTATGGGGGGCGGTACGTTTGCGGGATGGCTTCTGCGTTCCGGTATTGCCGCCCGTGCGGGAAGGCGTTATATCATCATCCTCCAGGGGCAGAAATTCTTCCTGTCCGTCAGGCTGTCCGATTTTGTTTTTGTCAGTCATAGTCTACCTCCTTACCGTCCTATAGTACCATTATGGGCGGAGTGTGTCTATCTTATAAGAAATTTTTAATAAATTCCGGGTGTGTCGGCATATGCAAAGCTCAGCAAACCTGTTATAATCACACAGGAACAAGGAATTCATCAGACAGAGGAACAACAGATATGAAAAAGAAAATAACGGTGAAAGATATTTTGCTTCTGCAGGCCGTAATAGCGATCTATACGCTTTCCACGGTTATGGCAAAAATGGCAGGAGGCCAGCCGCTTTTCTCGGCCGGTTTTTTTGGATTTTATGGAGCGGAACTTCTGATCCTCGGGGTTTATGCCCTTCTTTGGCAGCAGATGATTAAGAAGTTCGAGCTGTCCGTTGCTTATACAAACCGGGCTATGGCGTTGCTATGGTCTTTGCTATGGGCAGTGATTATTTTTAAAGACAATATAACCATAAAGAATGTGATCGGTGTTGCCCTGGTTATTGCAGGGACGCTCATTGTAAACGGCGGACATAAAGAGGAGGGGGTAACCCATGAAGAGTAGTATGTATTACCTTTTGCTTTTTGCCGGCGTCCTTGCGGCATCCTTTTCCCAGGTGCTTTTGAAAAAGGCGGCCGGAAAGCAGCATAAATCCTTTCTCAGGGAATATCTGAATCCCTGGGTAATCGGCGGATATATGCTGCTTTTAGGATCCACGGTATTGAATATCAGCGGTTTGAGAGGGCTGTCTTTTATGAATGGGCCTGTGATGGAATCCTTTGGTTATGTGCTTGTCCTGTTCCTGAGCCGCTTTTTCTTCGGAGAGAAAATTACGATACGGAAACTTGCAGGCGTGGGCTGTATTCTGGCAGGCGTGCTTGTTTATTATCTGTAGAAGCTAAGGAAGGTGCAGGCGCAGCGGTTCCTGCATTGTCCCCGGCGGCCGGCAGGTTCTTGAACCATTTGCTGTACCGGTGCATCCGGTATTCTACAGAAAGCTCCTTCAGACCTTTTTCGTCCGCGCATTTTTCCTTCAGCAGGCCGCGTTCGGTTTTGCTCAGATTCACGTATTTCATATAAGAAATACCAAGTTCCGTCAATTTTCCGCTGCAGGCCGGACAGTACACCTTGTGTCCATTCAGGATATGGATACGACGGCAATATTTACAATAATGGATATACATCATGACGAATCACTCCTTTTCTTCTTTCTTGGCAACGGTCCAGCTTGTCTGAACCGTTACCTTTCTATCTCATTCTGTCATATTCTGCCAAATCACGCAACGTAAAGCGTTCGACAAAAAAGGGCGGTTTCTGCAGACCTGCGCACGGTTTTGGCAGTTATGATGCGGAAGGCTGCTGCGGAATTTGGCCGGAATATGGGAAAATTAAGAGAATATTAAGGAAGTAATTGCTGGAAATAGAGGGCGTAAGGTTGAAGGCCGGTGAAGGGATGTGGTATACTGTTCCTGCGGGAAAATGCCTGCTATATGGCTGGTTTGGAAGAGGTTTTCCGCTATTTTGGGTTGCTGAGGTAAGAAAAAGATTGCGGTGATTTCTGGTGCATCTGAAAGAAATCATGGCAAAGAAAGTAATGGAGAATTCATATGTCTAACCATTCAAATGATGAAAAAAGAAATGATATGCAGGATAAAACAGGAAAAAGATTGTCGAATCCAAACGACGAATTGACAGGGAAAAGAACGGCGCGTGTATCCCCGGAGGAGCTGCTGCCTGAAAAGATAGAAAAGGTTACGGAAAGCTTGTTGTCTCAGTGGGAAATCAGCGAAGATGATTTTGAGGATACCCAGGATCTGACGGAAACAGCAGCTCATCTTTCCGGTTATGAGACGCCGCCTCTGCGGAGGGAAGAAGGGCGGGGAACAGATAAAGCTCCGGCTGCACGGACAGGTTCCATGGAAGAAAGAAGGACGGCGGCTGAAAGAAAAGAGAGCCGGCCTGCTGACACTGGGAGAACAGTAAGCGCGTCCAGAACAGCAGGAGCCGCCAGAACGGCAGGTGTTAACAAAACAGCAAGTGCCGGAGGTAACGGATCCGGAAGAGAGGAAAGGCAAAAGGCATCGGGATCTCAAAGCAGTGAGACGCGCCGGAGTTCACCGGATAAAGGCGGCACGCACAGTGCATCATCAAACAGAACCCCCTCTGACCGGAGAAACACGGAACGGGTGTCTGCGGAGCGCAGGGCGGATTCAGGCAGCCATAAATCGGATGCCGTAAGAAGCCGTCAGGAGAACGGCGGGAAAGAGAAAGCACAACGCAGCGTAAAAGGCGATCCCCGGCAGGAGGAAAGAGCGCCCAGACATGTTTCTTCCGAGCGTTCCCGGAATACATCCAGAGCGCAGGTGGCGGATCGGGAAGATCATCGCCGCAAGGAAGCTGCCAGGATAAGAGAGGAAGAGTCAGGAAGAAAAGCGGCAGATACGGGTAGAAAAAAGGCGGATCCGGGAAGGAAAGCGGCAGAACGCCGGCAGCAGCCGTCCGGAGGAAGAAGCGACAGCCGTTTGGGATATGATGAGGAACGTTTCGGCAATTCCGGCCGCGGATCGGGTTCCGGGAAATCATCTTCCCGCAGAAAGCAGGCTAATCCGGTGGTGGAATTCTGGAACAGCCTGCATACCATGGATAAGGTCGTTGGATTTACCGGAATCTTTGTCTGCCTTTTTGCTGTTGTTACGTTTTCCGTCCTTGCCAATGCCAAATCCACGGATAAGCAGGTAGAGGCTTTTGCCGCTGTAGGGCAGAATCTTTCCCAAATAAATGTGGCGGATGACAGTATCTTTCTGGCTGTTGCGGATGCGCATAGGGCAAAGCAGGAGGCCGCGGATATAACCGATACGGGTGAATCGGAAGAATACAATGAAAAAGATGATAATTCTGACGTTCAGGTTGGCCTGAATATGACTTCCGTGGAAAAAGACCTTAAAATCAAATTTGTAAACAGAAAGACGGGAAAGCTGGTCCCCCGTGTTGATTTCCAGGTGGAAATTAAGGGGCCTGACAAGACCTACACGAAGAATGATGATGATCAGGACGGGATTATTTACCTTACAGGTATCACTCCCGGGAAATATACGGTAAAAATAACCGGACCCGAGAATCAGGAGGGGTACAGCATTCCTTCGGATGCCCAGGAGGTTACGGTTAAGGATCATATAGAATATAAGAAAATTGATGTCACGGATGAAGTAAAGAAAGAGTCCGAAGTCAATGCGGCTAAAGAAGACACGCAGGTAAAGACCCAGACAGAATCTGTCTTACAGGATACTGTGGAATGGGTGGAATCCACAAAAACGCCCGTGGGCGGTTCCGGTAATGACGGGGCATATGTGGAAGTGAAAAAGGCGGACGTGCCGGAGCCTTCGGCATCAGCGAGTCTGGTATTTGATAAATTCCTTGGGGTAAAATCACAAAAACCGTGGATAATGTTTGAATCGGTACAGCCCCGTACAGGGACGGGAGATGGCGATGCGGCTGATTCAAAGACGAATACAGATCCGTCAACGGAACCGTCAAAAGAACCATTACCCGACCCTACAGCGCCTCCTGAATCCGAAAATGTAGCAGTGACAGGAGTGAGTATTCCACAAGGCAGTATTTCTGGCAAAGTGGGAGAAGAAAAGAATCTTTCTGCGAATGTAAGTCCTGATAATGCCAGTAATAAAAAGGTAAGCTGGACTTCCAGCAATGATAGCGTCGCCACCGTAAGCGGCGGAACGGTGCGGCTTGTGGGAACTGGGACAGCTACCATTACAGTTACTACAGAAGATGGTAATTTCAGCGATACGGCTTCCGTTACCGTAGAAGCAAAAGATGTTCCTGTAGAAAACGTATCCATCAGCGGAGATGCCAGCGTTACAGTGGGCAGCAGCATTACTTTGTCCGCGAACGTTTCCCCGGATGGTGCCAAATATGACAGTATAAAATGGTCCTCATCCAACGGAGGCATTGCAACGGTTGACGGCGGTAAGGTTACCGGAGTGAAAGCTGGAACCGTAACAATTACGGCAGAAGCCGGCGGAAAATCAGGGATAAAGGAAATAACGGTAAAGGATGCGGAGGTGGTGCTGAACAGTATCGCTATTAAGGGAGAAAACAGCGGTAAAAAAGGTACGACAGTCCAGCTGACCATTTCCCCTAATCCTTCCAACGCAGATGCTTCCGTCACCTGGAAATCCTCCAACGAAGGAGTTGCGACGGTTGATGCCAATGGTAAGGTTACTTGTAAATCGGCCGGTGACACAACAATCACAGCAACATCGAAAAAGGATCCGGGAAAAACGGCAACTCTTGGCTTTAAAGTCACCGAGGATGTCCAGAAAAAATTTGAATTAAAAGAGGTAAGCGTAACTGCGGGACAATTTAAAAATCTGGAAGACTATTGCACAATACAGGGCAGCTCCAGCCGTTCTTTCAGTATTGAGAATACCAAATATGCTACAGTCGACGGAAACGGCAGGATAAAGGCAATCCGTTCGGGGGAAACCAAAATATCAGTGACTGTTAAATTTCAGGATGGAAGTACCCAGACGCAGACCAAAAAGCTGACCGTAACAGCCGCGGAGGTCAAAGAAGTAAAGCTTGATAAAACAAAAGTAACCATGAAGGTAGGGGATACCTTAAAGCTTAACCCTACCATCAATACTACCGGTTATACCGGCTGCCTATGGTATACCTCCGACAAAACAATCGTATCCTTAGAGGAACATGGCAATGGTACCATCAAAGCCCTGAAACCCGGCAAGGTAACGATTACTGCCAAAAGCTCTGAAAACACCTCCAAAACCGCCACCTGCGAGGTAACCGTCACCGGTGAAGACCCCAGAAACGACACCAAGACCCCGCTCAAAGACAAAAGCGGCAAGCCGCTCTTCGTGAAAACCGCAGACGGCAAATACGTGGCGGCAGTGGTGGCCGACTACTATAAATACGATGTATTCTACCGAGAAAATGAAAACGTGGAGTACAAATATACCGGCTGGCAGACCATTGACGGAAAACGCTATTATTTTGACAAAAACGGCAACAAGGTAACCGGCGACCAGATAATCCAGGGTGTGAAATATTCCTTCGGAAGTGACGGGGCGCTCAGCTCCGGCTCCGGCGTTCTGGGCATCGATGTGTCCAAACACAATGGAAACATCAACTGGACCGAGGTGAAAAATTCCGGTGTATCCTATGTTATCATACGATGCGGCTACCGGGGGTCCTCCACCGGCGCCCTCATTGAGGATCCCAAGTTCAAAGCCAATGTCCAGGGCGCGACGGCGGCGGGCCTTAAGGTGGGAATTTACTTCTTCACCCAGGCGGTGAACCAGATAGAGGCTGTGGAAGAGGCTTCCATGACGGTTTCGCTGATCAAAAACTATAAGATTTCCTATCCGGTATTCCTGGATGTGGAAGCCAGCGGCGGCCGGGCCGACGGGCTGGACGCGGGGACGAGGACACAGATTGTCAATGCCTATTGCCAGACTATCCAGAACAGCGGCTATACGGCAGGGGTTTATGCCAACAAATCCTGGCTGAACTCCAAGCTGAATGTAGGCTCCCTGGGAAGCTACAAGATATGGCTGGCCCAATATGCGGCTGCGCCCACCTACAACGGCAGATACGATATGTGGCAGTATTCTTCTACCGGAAAAATCGGAGGAATCAGTGGAAATACCGATCTGAACATCAGTTATCTGGGTTATTAATCTTTCGTTTTTGGCTGCAGAAAAGCCCTGTCCGCCATCAGCCGGCCCTTTGCCCCCAGCCCTTGGCCCCTTCCCGGCGGGCGGCCTGTGCCTGGCATATCAGGTCCTGATTCAACTGCAAAAAAGGGATATTTCTATCAGTTCCGCCTTTCCTGCCTGCCGTCAACGCGGCTGAACTCCTCCCGTTGGTCGTCAAACAACGCCGCTAAGAACAGACGGCAGGCAGGAAAGGCGGAACCGTAAGAAATATCACCTTTTTTTCAGATTCATCAGGACCTGATATGCCAGGCACAGGCCGCCCGCCGGGAAGGGGCCAAGGGCTGGGGGCAAAGGGCCGGCTGATGGCGGACAGGGTTTCGATGCAGCTGAAAGCAAAACTTTGTTATAGGTTTTATTTGGTAAAAGGCGACTTTTGTGGTATACTAATTAAAATTGTACGGTTCGGGTTTGTCTGAATTGTTGCGATAAAGGAGAAAACGATGATGAGAACGTATTTGGTGACAGGCGGCGCAGGTTTTATCGGTTCCAATTATATTCATTATATGTTCCGTAAATACGGAGAGGAAATCCGTATTATCAATGTGGATACCCTTACCTATGCCGGTAATCTGGAAAACCTGAAGGAAGTGGAAGGCAGAGAGAATTATACCTTTGTTAAGGCGAATATCTGCGATAAGGAAGCGATAGAGAAGATTTTTACGGAAAACGACATAGACCGGGTGGTGCATTTTGCGGCAGAAAGCCATGTGGACAGAAGCATACGCAACCCGGAAATTTTTGTGCAGACAAATGTGCTGGGTACGGCGGTGATGCTCAATTGTGCCAAAGCGGCCTGGGAAAATCCCGACGGAACCTTCCGGGAAGATAAGAAGTTTTTACATGTTTCCACAGATGAGGTTTACGGTTCTCTGGAGGAGGAAGGGGAATATTTCTATGAGACGACCCCTTATGCGCCCCACAGCCCTTATTCCGCCAGCAAAGCGGGATCGGACATGCTGGTGAAGGCTTATATGGACACCTACCATTTTCCGGCGAACATCACCAACTGTTCCAACAATTACGGCCCTTACCAGTTTCCGGAAAAGCTCATTCCCCTGATCATCAACAATGCCCTTCACGGAAAGAAGCTGCCCGTATACGGCGACGGCAAAAATGTGCGTGACTGGCTGTACGTGGAGGATCACGCCAAAGCTATCGACATGGTACAGGAAAAGGGCAGGCTTTTTGAAACCTATAATGTGGGCGGACATAACGAGAAACAGAATATTCAGATTATTGAAATTATTATAGAAACGCTGCAGGAGATGCTTGCAGACGATGACCCGAGAAAAGCGCTGGTGTCCAAAGATCTGATCACCTATGTGGAGGACAGAAAAGGGCATGACCGCAGATATGCCATCGCTCCTGACAAAATCAAGGCGGAAATCGGCTGGGAGCCGGAGACGATGTTTGTGGAAGGCATTAAGAAAACCATAGCCTGGTATTTTGAGCATGAGGACTGGATGAAGAATGTGACCAGCGGGGATTACCAGAAATATTACAACGAGATGTACAAGTAACCGTCCGGCGTTACATGATGGAGGATTTTGTATGAAAGGAATTATACTTGCAGGAGGAAGCGGGACAAGGCTGTATCCGCTGACAAAGGCGATTTCCAAACAGATTATGCCGGTATATGATAAGCCTATGATCTACTATCCGCTGTCTACGCTGATGCTGGCGGATATCCGGGAAATACTTATTATTTCCACACCCAGGGATCTTCCTGTTTTCCAGGAGCTTTTCGGAAACGGGGAACAGCTGGGGCTGTCTCTTAGCTATGCGGTGCAGGATGCACCCAGGGGACTTGCGGATGCATTTATAGTGGGTGCGGATTTTATAGGAAACGACAGTGTGGCTCTGGTGCTGGGGGACAATATTTTCTACGGGCAGAGCTTTTCGAGAGTGCTGCGCACCGTGGCCGCCCGGGATAAGGGGGCTACAATTTTCGGTTATTATGTGCGGGATCCCAGGGAATACGGTGTGGTGGAGTTTGATGAAAACGGTAAAGCGCTTTCTATTGAAGAAAAGCCGGAAAAGCCCAGAAGCAATTATGCGGTGCCGGGGCTGTATTTCTACGATAATGACGTAGTGGAAATTGCCGGGAATGTAAAACCCTCCGCAAGAGGGGAAATCGAAATTACGGCGGTAAATAATGAATATCTGCGCAGGGGGACGCTCCGGGTGGAAACGCTGGGCAGAGGGTTTGCCTGGCTGGATACGGGAAGCCATGATTCCCTGCTGGATGCGGCGGATTTTGTATCGGCGTTCCAGAAAAGACAGGGGCTGTATATATCCTGTATTGAAGAGATTGCCTTCAAGAGAGGCTTTATTTCCAGAGAGCAGCTTCTGAAGCTGGCGGAGCCGCTGATGAAGACGGACTACGGGAAATATATGGTTGAGGTTGCGAACGGGCTGTAAGCCTGCCGGCACATAAAAAGCGGGCAAAAAACAAGAAAAGTCCCAGTTCAGACAGGTCTGGACTGGGACCGGAAAAATGGAATAGAGGATTTGTGGAAATGGGAAAAATTACGGTTGAAACATGTGAAATAGAAGGGCTGAAGGTCATAACCCCTACGGTATTTACCGACGAACGCGGATATTTTATCGAGACCTATAATTATAACGATTATAAAGAAGCAGGAATTGATGAGATTTTTGTCCAGGATAACCAGTCCTCCTCTTCAAAGGGCGTGCTCCGGGGGCTTCATTTTCAGATTAATTATCCCCAGGGTAAGCTCGTCCGCGCCCTGAAGGGGGAAGTATTTGATGTTGCGGTAGATTTGAGGGAAGGTTCCCCTACTTTTGGAAAGTGGTATGGAGTGCTTCTTACCGAAGAAAATAAAAAACAGTTTTTTGTCCCTAAAAATTTTGCGCACGGCTTCCTTGTGCTTTCAGATTATGCGGAGTTCGCTTATAAATGTACGGATTTCTATCATCCTAACGATGAAGGCGGGCTTGCCTGGAACGATCCGGATATCGGGGTGGAATGGCCGATCCCTAAGGGCATGCAGCTGATTCAGTCCGAAAAGGACACCAAATGGGGCGGAATCAAAGAGTTTAAGCGGCCATGACCCTGATAGGAAGATAGAATAGAAATGAAAAACAAGAAGAAAAAACAAATTCCTGTTATTGGACAGGGAATCAGTAAAAGAGCAGGAATTACTATATTCACCCTCGTAATGTTAATCATGGGGGTGATTATTGTGTGTTACCACAACCCACTGGCGAATCAGACGGATGAACTGGTGAAAAAAATCATTGCCTGTACCTTGATAGCGGCGGCTGTAATCGCATTTATAAAATTGTATGACAAGATTACGCTGCTGCCTTTTGAATTGTATCAGAACAGGCGGCTCATATGGCGTCTGGCCAAAAATGATTTTAAGAGAAGATATGCGGGATCGTATATGGGCGCCTTATGGGCGATGGTGCAGCCGGTGGTAACGGTGGTGATGTACTATATTGTATTTCAGGTCATTATGCCCCAGAAGGCGCAGCTTGTGGGTGACGGGATAGAGGTTCCCTATCTGGTGTTCCTTACCGCAGGCCTTGTCCCCTGGTTCTATTTTTCCGAAGCGTTGGTGAACGGTATGATGGCGCTGCTGGAATACGAATATCTGGTTAAAAAAGTGGTATTTAAAATAAGCATACTTCCTATTATAAAAATTATTGCAGCCACGTTTATTCATGGCTTTTTTGTGCTCGTGCTGCTGATCATTGCCTGGTGTTATGGGTTTACGCCAAGCCTGTATACACTGCAGATTTTTTATTACAGCTTCTGTATGTTCGTGCTTGTGCTGGCTATCAGCTATACGACCTGTTCCGTTGTTATCTATTTCCGTGATCTGCAGCAGATAGTAAGCATTGCACTGCAGATCGGTATGTGGGCGACTCCCGTGCTCTGGTATCTGGGAGGCTTCAGCAAGAAGGCGCAGATGCTTGTTAAGATCAATCCTCTTGTCTACATCGTGGAGGGATACCGCAGTGCGATTTATGAAAAACAGTGGTTTTGGGAGGATTTTTATTCTACCATGTATTTCTGGATTATCACTGTCAGCCTTTTCTGTATCGGGGCTTTGGTATATAAACGGCTGAAAGTACATTTTGCGGATATTATGTAGTGCGTATGACATGTGCCCCGGAGGAAAACAGACTATGGAAGAAAAACAGCTGGCCATCCATGTGGAGGGCCTGGATAAAATATATAAACTCTTTGACCATAACCGGGACCGGCTTGTGGATTCTCTGGGCCTGACCAGAAAGAAGAAATACCGGGAGCATTTTGCCCTTAAGGGTGTGAATCTGGATATTTACCAGGGAGAATGTGTGGGCATTATCGGGACAAACGGTTCCGGAAAATCAACGATTCTGAAGATCATAACCGGTGTATTGAATGAGACAAACGGCACCGTGCAGGTGAACGGCAGGATTTCCGCTCTTCTGGAGCTGGGCGCCGGCTTTAACATGGAATATAACGGCATAGAAAATGTGTATCTGAATGGTACCATGATTGGTTTCTCGGAAAAAGAAATTGATGAAAAGCTTCAGGATATCCTGGATTTTGCGGATATCGGAGAATATGTATACCAGCCCGTCAAAACGTATTCCAGCGGTATGTTTGTAAGGCTGGCTTTTGCTGTAGCCATCAATATTGATCCGGAAATCCTCATTGTGGATGAAGCGCTTTCGGTGGGGGACGTGTTTTTCCAGGCGAAATGCTATCATAAATTCGAGGAATTTAAGAAACAGGGAAAAACAATTCTGTTTGTGAGTCATGATTTGAGCGCAATCAGCAAATACTGTGACAGAGCGGTGCTTTTAAACCAGGGCGTGAAACTGGGAGAAGGCAGTCCCAAGGAAATGATCGATACCTATAAACGGGTGCTGGTAGGACAATATGAAATGCCGGAAACGGACGGCAGGGGCGGGCTGCTTCAGGATGAGGACATCCGTAACGCGGCGGCTGCCAAAGCAGGCGAAAAAGCGGAAAAAAAGGAACCGGCAAAAGAGGCAGGGGGATTACCTTCCCAGGCGGCAAATTCCCAGGGCGTGAATCCCCAGGCGCTGGAGTACGGGACCAAAGAAGCGGAAATCACAGGATACTATGTGACGGACGGGAACGGGATTCAGACGACCACGATTCTGAAAGGGGAGGTTTTCACCCTGCATATGAAGGTGCGCATCCATGAGGATGTGGCGGCCCCTATTTTTGCCTTGTCCGTCAAAAATATCAAGGGTGTGGAAATAACCGGAACCAACACGATGGTGGAACGGGCGTTTCTGGAAGGGGTAAAGGCCGGGGAGGAGCTGGAGATCACGTTCACCCAGAAGGTGCGGCTTCAGGGAGGGGATTATCTTCTGTCCCTGGGAGTGACCGGCTATAAAGGCGATTCTTTTACCGTCTACCACCGGCTGTATGATATCATCAATCTGACCATTATCTCCGACAGGGATACGGTGGGTTACTTCGATATGGAATCGGATGTAAAGGTGAAACATGCGGCCAAACAGGTACATGGAGCGTAACTATGTTACTGGTCACGGAGTGAACAGTAACGTAACTATTCAGTCAGGCCTGCGCACTTGCTGCGCCGGCCGTAGGAAAGTGATTCAGGAAAGGCAAGGGCCAAAGATGACGGAGCAGATAGGAAAGGTGACACTGGACTTATCCTTTTACCCCGGAGAAGACTTCTACTGTGACGGCACGGTGGAGGATGAGATACTGGAAATTGTTAAGACATGTCCTCCGGAGGATTATCAGAAAAAGATTGAGGAGAAACACAGCTGGCCTGTGTTTTATCATCTTTCTCCCCAAAGGCAGAATATCGTATCCTGGCTTCCTATGGATAAAAATACAAAGGTGCTGGAGGTGGGAAGCGGCATGGGGGCCGTTACCGGCGCTCTCGCGGAAAAGGCCGGCAGCGTGACCTGTGTGGATTTGTCTAAAAAAAGGAGCCTTATCAACGCTTACCGCAATCAGAAATATGATAATGTGACCATTTATGTGGGCAATTTTAATGATATTGAGCCTGTACTTCCCTGTGATTATGATTATGTATTGCTCATAGGTGTTTTTGAGTACGGGCAGAGCTATATCCCCACGAAAACCCCTTATGAGGATTTTTTGAACATTAACCAGAAACATGTGAAAAAAGACGGGAATCTGGTTATTGCCATAGAAAACAAAATGGGGATGAAATACTGGGCCGGCTGTGCGGAGGATCATCTTTCCCAATTTTTTGCAGGGATTGAGGATTATCCCGACGGCGGTGCGGTGCGTACCTTTACCCGGGGCGGGCTGGAAAAGCTTCTGCATAAATGCGGCATCCCCGACTATCATTTTTATTATCCCTATCCGGACTATAAATTTACGGATACCATCTATTCGGACAGGCGTCTGCCCAAGGTGGGAGAGCTGAGTAAAAACCTGCGTAATTTTGATGCGGACCGGATGCTGCTTTTTGATGAAAAAAATGCGTTTGATATGGTGATAAGGGAAGGCATTTTCCCCATGTACAGCAACTCCTATCTGGTGATGACCGGCCCCCCGCCGGAGACTGTTTACACCAAATTTTCCAACGACCGGGCGGAAATTTATGCCATCCGTACGGATATCCTGGAAGCCGGCAGCCGTCCCGGAGAGTCCTGCAGGGGGGATAAAAAACGCTGTGTGCGCAAATATCCTGCCTGTCCTGCAGCCGTGGAGCATGTGCAGAATATTTATGAATATTATAAAAAATTGAAAAAAAGATTCGAGGGAAGCGGTCTTTTTATCAATGATTGTCATCTGATAAAAGACGGGTATTCGCTGCCTTATGTGCAGCTGGAATATCTGGAGGGCTGTACCCTTGAGGAAATGCTGGACGAATGCCTGGAGGAAGAGGATATGGACTCCTTCCAAAGGCTGTTTGGCGAATATCTGGATAAAATCAGCTACAGGGCCTGGCAGCCGGTAGCGGATTATGATTTGGTTTTCGGCAATATCCTGGTGGATAAGGATGGCAGATGGAATCTGATCGATTACGAATGGACCTTCGAGGAATGTGTGGACACAAACGCGCTGGCCTTCCGTGCGCTGTACTGCTACCAGATGGGCAGCGGAAAGCGTAAGAAGCTCGTCCTGGAGGACTGGGTGAAAAAACTGGGGATACAGGAGGAAGCAGCGAAGGAATACCGGGCAAGGGAACGCAGGTTCCAGAAAGCAGTCACCGGCAACCGGGTGTCTGTTTCCGATATGAGGGTTCTGCTGGGGAGAAGGGCTATTCCCTGGCAGGGATTTTTTTCGGATGTGGAAAATAATAAGGTACAGATTTTTGAAGATTATGGCTCCGGCTATAAACCGGAGCATTCCTACTATCTTTATCTCAGTTATCTGGTAGGGGGGCGGATGCGTGTCTGTGTACCTGTGAAGGAAGCCGTGAAAGGGATCCGCATTGATCCGGCAGAAGATTCCTGCCTGGTGCGGATGCTGACGGCCAGGCTGAATGAAAGGCAGCTTCCCCTGGAAGAACGCGCATATCTGGCAATGAACGGCTGGGAACTCAGCGGGAAAAAGGAGAAAAAACCAGTGTTCTTTTTCCACACCAAGGATCCCAATATCAATATCAGGCTGGAAAACGTACCGCGTAACGGGGAAGAGATACTGGAGGTAGAGTTTGAGATAGAAAGGCTGTCGGAGGAAACGGCATCCGCACTGGATGCGAATCTGAAAAGGAGGCACTGGTTTTGAACCTGAAAAAAACATTGCAGGCTCCGATGCGGAGAAGACAGGTAAGAAAGTATGAAGAACGGATAAACAGCCAGACGGTGGCTTACCATGACTGGATTATAAAAAAAGAAAAGCAAGAAAGGGAAGCAAACTTCCCCGAAGAAACCTCTCCGGAAGGCAGGACCCTTCAGGGACAGGCGCTCTCCATGGAATATATCGCTTACAGCGGGTGCGGGGAACACTTTTCCCTGAAGGATGTGGAAGCGGATCTGGCTGTTTTTTACGGGGACGGCGGAAAGCCGGATAAGGAAGAGATGGAACGTATGGCGGACTATTTTGCCCGCCGTCCCCAGGTCCTGATCGCCTATAGCGACGAGGATGAAATAGATACGGTATCCGGGGAGCCGCGCCGTAAAAATCCCTGGCTGAAGCCGGACTGGTCGCCGGACACTTTGCTTTCCTATTTCTATTTCGGGAACCTGTTTGCGGTACGGACCAAAGCCTGCCGGGAAATTCCCTGGCTTGGAAGCAGGGATTTCCGCAAGAACCTGTACGATTTCTGCCTGAAGGCTGTGGAGCTGGGCGGGAAAGCAGGCCACGCGGACAGCGTCCTTTTCCACAATACAAGCCCGATCTGTCCTTTTGGGATGGAAGAAAAATACGAGGATATCAAAAAAGCGGCCTACATAAGACGAGGATGGCCTTTGAGGCCGGAAGGCATGGTGTCGATCGTGATACCCTCCAAGGATAACCCGGGGGTCCTGTCCACATGTATCCATTCGATTCTGGAGGCCAGCACCTACCGGAATTTTGAGATTATAGTGATTGACAACGGAAGCAGCATTAAAAATAAGGAGCGTATCCATCTGATGCTTTCCCAGATGCAGGAGGAATGCCGGTTCCGCTATATTTATGAGCCTATGGAGTTTAATTTTTCCGCCATGTGCAATAAGGGGGCGGCTTTGGCAAAGGGCGATTATATCCTGCTTCTGAATGATGATATTGAAATCATCCAGGAGGACTGGCTGGATAAAATGCTGGAAAAGGCCATGCTTCCTCATGTGGGGGCAGTGGGGGTAAAGCTGCTGTATCCGGGCAGCCATACCATCCAGCATGCGGGGATTACCAACATCCGCCTGGGCCCTGCGCATAAGCTCCAGTTCCGGGATGACCGCACGGATTATTATTTTCTGCGCAACCGGCTGAGCTTTGATGTGCTGGGAGTGACAGGCGCCTGCCTCATGGTAAAGAAAAACGTGTATGAAGCGGCGGGCGGCTTGTCCGAATCTCTCCGGGTGGCATTTAATGACGTGGAATTCTGCTATCATTTATATGAAATGGGCTTTGTCAATGTTGTGAGAAACGATGTTGCCCTTTACCACCATGAATCCCTGAGCCGGGGGATGGATGACAGTGTGGAGAAGCTCAAGAGGCTCCACCAGGAGCTGGATATGCTCTATGAAATGCATCCTTCCTTATATGCACAGGATCCTTTTTACCACCGTTATCTGGTAAGGGATGTGCTGGATCAGGAGTTCTATGCCGGGAACCGGTATGAATATACCGACCGTTGTGATACCGTGGAGCCGGAAGCTCTGCGGGACGGTCTGCAGCCGGAATGGAGCAACGAGGTGCTGCGCATGGGGATAGAGTTCGCCGGGGATTTGTGTAAATGGGAGACCGGGAAGAGCGGCGGCGGTAATTATTTTATCCAGGGCTGGTGTTATGCCCTGCAGGTAGATAACAGCCAGTACCGTTTTCATGTATTGCTGAAGCCCGTAGGGCGGGACGACGGCCCGGTAAAGGATACGGAGGACGGGGAAAGTGCGGTGTGGAAGCTTCCTGTGAACCGGCAATACCGGCCGGACATCCAGGAAAACCTGGGGCATCTGCAGATGGTGGCGCTTACCGGCGTCTGTCTGCAGTTTGACAGGGAGGCGCTGCCTGAAGGGGAATACCTGATCGGTTTTCTCTGGGAGGACTGCTGTTCCAGACAGAAGCTGTATCAATGGACGGCGGAAACTATGGTAATCGTTCCCTGAAACGGTATGGAAAAGAGGCAGGTTGTATGGATCAAAACAAGAATGAGCAAAAGGAAGAACCGTTTGTACCAAAGGACGGTGCGGTTCTTCCTGAAAAGGATTATAAAGAGGCGTATGAGCAGGAGCATTATAAGAGCACATATCTGGCAGGCCGTGTAGCGGATCTGGAGGATAAAGTGGACGATCTGCAGTTCAAGCTGGACAGGATCAAGAATAATCCGTTCTGGAAGGCGAGCACACCGTTGCGCAAGGGGATGCACTTCTGTATCCGTCAGGTGGATCGGGTGAAAAACTGCGGCAGCATCGGCGGTGTGATGACCAAAGTAAAGTATAAGGCGAATGAGCGCAAGGCTATGAAGCATTACGGTACGGAGAGCTTTCCTTCGGAAGAGGAAAGGAAGGCTCAGGAGGAAACGGTTTTCCCCAAAATGGTGAAAATCAGTATTCTTACCCCGCTCTGGAATACGCCGGAGAATTTCCTGCGGGAAATGATAGGTTCGGTACAGGCACAGACGTATAAGAACTGGGAGCTTTGCCTTGCCGACGGTTCGGACGATGCCCATAGTTATGTAGGCCAAATCTGCCGGGAACTGGCGGAAAAGGATAAGCGTATCTGTTACAAGAAGCTGGAAAAGAACGAGGGGATTGCCGGAAATACCAATCAGTGTCTCACGCAGGCTACGGGGGAATTCATCGGTCTGTTTGATCATGACGACTTGCTCCATCCCTGCGCCCTTTACGAATACGTGAAGGCAATCAATGAGAAAAATGCGGATTATGTCTATTGTGACGAAGCAACCTTCAAAAACGGGGACATCAACCAGATGATCACCATGCATTTTAAGCCGGATTATGCGATTGATAATCTGCGGGCCAACAATTATATCTGCCATTTCAGTGTATTTTCCAGAGAACTGCTGGACGGGACGCAGCTGTTTAACACCAAGTTCGACGGAAGCCAGGATCATGACATGATCCTGCGCCTGACGGATCGTGCCGGGCATGTGGTTCATGTACCAAAGCTTCTCTATTATTGGCGCTGGCATCCGGGCAGTGTGGCCTCCGGCATTGAAGCCAAGCCTTATGCTATTGAATCGGCAAGGGGAGCGGTGGCGGACCATCTGCGTAAACATGGGTTTTCCCATTTTACCATTACCAGTACCCGGGCTTTTGAGACGATTTTTAAGATTACCTATGAGATTATCGGCGAACCGAAAATATCCATTATCATCCCCAATAAGGATCATGTTGAGGATCTGCGGCGCTGTATTTCTTCTATTATAGAGAAATCCACCTATGACAATTATGAGATCGTGGTGGTGGAGAATAACAGTGAGACAAAGGAGATTTTTTCCTATTATGAAGAATTGGGAAATAATCCGTCTATCCGGGTGGTGACTTACGAAGGGGAGTTTAATTACTCTGCCATCAACAATCTGGGTGCGGCCCATGCCGCCGGCGACTATGTGCTGCTTCTGAACAACGATACCCAGGTAATCACCGTGAACTGGATGGAAGAACTGCTTATGTATGCCCAGCGCAGTGACGTGGGAGCAGTGGGAGGAAAGCTTTATTACGGGGATAAAACCATCCAGCATGCCGGTATTGTGATCGGGCTGGGCGCCCACCGGACCGCAGGCCATACTCACTACCGCCAGAAACGGGAAAATCTGGGATATATGGGCAGGCTGTGCTACGCCCAGGATGTATCCGCGGTGACCGGCGCCTGCCTGCTGGTGAAAAAGGCGCTGTACCGGGAGGCAGGCGGCCTGGACGAAGGCTTTGCCGTTTCCCTTAATGATGTGGATTTTTGCCTGAAGCTCCGGAAATTGGGATATCTGAATGTATTCACTCCTTTTGCGGAACTTTACCATTATGAATCCGTATCCAGGGGCCTGGATACGGATGGGGCCAAAGCGGCGAGATATAATGAGGAATCCGCCAGGTTCCGGGAAAAGTGGAAGGAATTGCTGGAAGCAGGGGATCCATACTACAATCCGAATTTCACATTAGATAAAAGCGACTATTCTTTACGGGTTTAATGTTTTGTAGTATACTGATAGCAAATCAGCCGGGGAAGGACACGCAACCGGATAAATTCTGTAATTTGATTTGACTTTGGCAACCATAAATAGAGGGCCGCAGACGGCGGCGGAAAAGGAGGAGAAATACATGGGATTTATGGAGGAATACAAATTCTGGCTGGAAAATGATTATTTTGACCGGGAGACCAAAGAAGAACTGAAGAAAATCGAAGGCAATGAGGCGGAAATCGAGGATCGTTTTTATAAGGATCTGGAGTTTGGCACCGGAGGCCTGCGCGGAGTAATCGGGGCAGGAACCAACCGGATGAATATTTATACGGTCAGAAAAGCAACCCAGGGCCTGGCCAACTACATCAAAAAACAGGGCGGAGAGAAGAAGGGGGTTGCTATCGCGTATGATTCCCGTTTCATGTCTCCTGAATTCGCGGATGTGGCAGCTCTCTGTCTTGCGGCCAACGGTATCAAGGCGTATGTATTTGACGAGCTTAGGCCTACCCCGGAGCTTTCATTTGCCCTGCGCACGCTGGGCTGTATTTCCGGTATCGTGGTAACCGCTAGCCATAACCCGCCGGAATACAACGGATATAAGGTTTATTGGGAGGACGGCGCTCAGGTTACCTCTCCCAAGGATAAGGAAATTATCGATGAAGTGAAAGCGGTGACCGATTACGCTAAGGTTCTGACCATGGACAAAGAGGCGGCTGTGGCAGCAGGGCTGTATCAGGTAATCGGCGCTGAAATAGACGATGCCTACATGGTGGAACTGAAAAAGCAGATCATCCACCCGGAAGTGATCCGGGAAATGGCGGATGAGATCAAGATCGTATATACCCCCTTCCATGGCACCGGCAATAAGCCCGTTAGAAGAGTCCTTTCCGAACTTGGTTTCAAGCATGTATATGTGGTTCCCGAGCAGGAGCTTCCGGATCCGGAGTTCACCACCCTGGATTATCCCAACCCGGAAGATCCCAAGGCATTTACCCTGGCGCTGAAGCTGGCTAAGGAAAAAAATGCGGATATCGTTATGGCTACCGATCCGGATGCGGATCGCCTGGGAATTTATGCCCTGGATACCAAGAGCGGCGAGTATGTGCCTTTTACCGGTAATATGTCCGGTATGCTCATCGCAGAATACATTTTAAGGGAACGCACCGCAACAGGCACGATGCCTGGTAACCCGGCTATGGTAAAAACCATAGTTACCACCAATATGGCCGATCCTATTGCTGCAGATTATAACGTAAAATTAATCGAAGTATTAACCGGGTTCAAGTATATCGGAGAACAGATCAAGCTGTTTGAAGAGACCGGATCCAATCATTATGTATTCGGACTTGAGGAAAGCTACGGCTGTCTGGCCGGAACCCATGCAAGGGATAAGGACGCCGTCGTTGCAGTTATGTGTCTCTGCGAGGTTGCCGCATGGTGTAAAAAGCACGGCTTGACACTGTGGGATAAGATGGTTGAGCTGTACGAGAAATACGGATATTTTAAAGAAGATCTGTACACCATTACGTTAAAGGGGATTGACGGTTCCAAGCAGATCGGTGAGATGATGGATAAGCTGCGGAAGAACCCGCCTTCCTGCTTCGGGGATCTGGAGGTTATCAACGTAAGGGATTATGCGACCGGAATTACCAGGGAACTGGCTACCGGCAAGGAATCCCCCACCGGCCTTCCGGAATCCAACGTATTATATTTTGATTTGACCAACGATTCCTGGTGCTGTGCAAGACCTTCGGGAACAGAGCCTAAAATCAAGTTTTATATGGGTGTAAAGGGAACAAGCCTGGAGGATGCCAAAGCCAGGAATGAAAAGCTGACGGAAGAGTTAAAAGCAGTAATTGAAGCATAAAATTTTGTTGTAAACGGCAGTAGCCAAGTGGACCGGAGGACCCTGGGGTCTTTGTAACGTTTGGGTCGTTGCCCGTAAAAAGGAAATGAAACAGATGCAGCCAGGTACCGGTGTTCATCCGTTTATTGGATGGACACCGCTTCTTGCCTTTCGGGGAGCGGCCGTATATCCCGGAACCGTACGTCTGCCGCCCTTCCTGCCGCCTGTTTGACCTGCCGTGTCTCATCCGTCCGGGGCCGCCGGAGATGCTTCCTCTCGGGTGCCATTATACCGGGCGTTCCGATGAGCCCAAAGCAAAAAAATGTCAGGAATGCCTTCCATTTTTCAGGTCTCCTCTTCACGGTATAAAAGGCGCCCGGGAGGAAGCATCTCCGGCGGCCCCGGACGGATGAGACACGGCAGGCCAAACAGGCGGCAGGGAGGGCGGCAGACGTACGGTCCCGGAATATACGGGGGAAGGTATTGCAACATATCAAGTAAGAGGCTGTGCGTTTGCTGTATAGGTCATGAGAACGTGTGGAGGAAGCAGGAGACAGATGATATGGGACAGGTTTTCCGTTTATCCAATTGGATAAAGGCATTTCGGTATTTGAAGAAGAATGGAATACGGGCGGCGGTCTGGGCGGTACAGGAGCGTGTGCTGCAGGAACGTAAGGCCGTCTGGCAGTACCGTAGGCCTGACAGGGAGGTTCTGGAGGCGCAGCATATGGAAGCAGTCGCAGCCAGGGAACCGCTTGTGTTCAGTATTGCGGTGCCTGCCTTTCAAACCAACCCGGTTTATTTGAAGGAACTGCTGGATTCCCTTCAGGAGCAGTCTTACCCTTACTGGGAGCTTTTGCTGGCGGACGCAGGCGGGAGCGACGGAATGGAGAAGGCAGTCCGGGAGCGTGCGGATGAGCGGATCCGCTATATCCGGCTTCCTGCCAACGAAGGCATTGCGGGGAATACCAATGCTGCGATCCGGGAGGCTTCGGGAAGCTATATCGGGCTTCTGGATCATGATGATGTGTTGACTCCGGACGCGCTGTATGAAATGGCCCGGGCAATACGGGAAAAAGAGGAAAAAGGGATCCGTCCGGTATTCCTGTATTCTGACGAAGATAAATGGGATGGGGAAGAAAACTATTATGAGCCGCACAGGAAGCTGGATTTTAATCTGGATCTGCTGTTATCCAATAACTATATCTGCCATTTCCTGGTTATGGATGCCACGCTGATGAAGAGGCTTCTGCTCCGGCCGGGATTTGACGGCGCGCAAGATTACGATCTCGTGCTGCGTGCCTCGGAAGGTGTGCTGCATGGCAGGCCGGAGGAAGCCTATGTACACATTCCCAAAGTGCTGTATCACTGGCGCTGCCACAGGGAATCCACCGCTTCCAATCCTGCAAGCAAAAGCTATGCATATGAAGCAGGGCGCAGGGCTTTGGAGGATTTTGCCCGGAGACAGGGGTGGACGGTAAGGGTAGCGGATACCAGACACCTGGGCTTTTACCGCATGGAATTCTTACCGGATCCTCTGTCCCAGAGAGCGGATCTTGCCGCGGTTGCCGGCCCTCTGCCGCCGGCAGGAGGCAGGCTGGTCAGCGGTATTTATGAAAAAGAAGAAGGCGGAAACGTACAGATGCGTTTCCGGGGACTGCGCCGCCGCTTCAGCGGCTACATGCACAGAGCCGTTCTCCTTCAGGATGTGGAAACTGCCGACATTCGTACTATGCAGGTCCGTCCCCAGTGGGAGAAGGCACTGGGCAAAGCCCTTCAGGAAATCAGAGCCGGCGCGGACGCGGCCCTGATCAGCAGGAATTTTTGTGAACGGCTGAGAAAAGAAGGCGGCCGCATTCTGTGGGATCCATACAGGAAAGAAGGAAACCAGTGAAAACTACTGTAATAATACCTAATTATAACGGCATAGATTACCTGGAAAACTGCCTCCGTTCCCTGGAAGGCTGTTTTGGGGACAAGCCTCCTGCTTTTGAAGTATGCATAATTGACAATGGTTCCGAAGACGGAAGCCCTGAAATGGCCGAACGGCTTTTTCCCTGGGTCAGACTCATCCGTTTCCCGGAAAACAGGGGCTTTTGTGCCGCCGTAAATGAAGGCATCACCAGGGCAGAGACACCCTATGTATTTCTTTTGAATAATGATACCACCGTCGATCCGGGTTGTATCCGCAGACTGGAACGCCGTATGGACAACGATTCACGCCTGTTTTCCGTAGCCGTGAAAATGCTTTCCATGCGGCAGCCGGACATCTTAGACGGGGCCGGCGACCGTTACAACGCCCTTGGATGGGCCTTTGCCATAGGAAAAGGCCGCCCGTCCGCTGACTACAATACCCCCATGCCCGTTTTTTCCGCCTGCGCCGGAGCCGCCCTTTACCGCAAGGCTTACCTGGAAAAAACAGGCCTGCTGGACGAACTTCATTTTGCCTATCTGGAGGATGTGGATTTAGGCTACCGCGCCCGCATTGCAGGCTACAGAAACAGCTACGAGCCTACCGCTAAAGTCTATCATGCAGGAAGCGCTTCCACCGGATCCCGTTACAATCCGTTTAAAATTACCCACTCCTCCCGCAACAGCATTTATCTCATTTACAAAAACATGCCGTTTTTCCAATTATTACTAAACCTTCCCTTTCTGGCTGCCGGTTTTTTTATTAAAACCCTCTTTTTCTGCACCAAAGGCTATGCCGGCGTTTACCTGAAGGGACTGGGCAAAGGCTTCAAACTCTGTCTGACTCCCGAAGCCCGCCAAAGAAAAGTCCGTTTCAAACCCGCTAATTTCGGGCACTATATAACCATACAGCTGGAATTATGGATCAATATTTTCAGACGCCGCTGAAATTCGTAATTCAGATTAAAAAAGGAAGACACATCTTGTCAATCTGCACCGGTAAATCCCTCCACCTTTGGCGGATTTTGTCGATTAAGGAAAATTTAAGTTGTGCTTTTAAAAGGATTATTGTACAATACAATTTGTATATGGAGAAACAGGTGAAGCCATGATAAAGGACAACCAGCAATACTTTAACAGATTGCATGTTGTTGTAGATGCGTTTGTTATTGCAGGCTCCTATATACTTGCGTGGTATTTATTTATAGGGAGCACCTTGAACAATACAGGTCCTGAGGTGGGCGTTCTGGATATGAAGGTATATTTCAGCGCCCTGTATTTTGTTGTACCTGGATATTTGATTTTGTATTACTGGTTCAAGCTCTACTCGCCTAAAAGGGTGCAGCGGAATGAGACGGAGATTGTAAATGTATGTAAGGCCAATATTGTTGGCGTTACTATTTTTCTTGCTGTATTGTTTATGGTAAACAATACCGTGGATTCGTTTCAGGTCCATGACTTTTCCCGTGGTATGGTCGGTGTTTTCTGTGTGCTGAACACAGTGGCAACACTGATTATGCGAGCGCTGATCCGGTATCTGCTTCATTTTGTGAGAAAAAAAGGATATAATCTCAAATATATCCTTCTCATAGGATATTCCCGTGCGGCGGAGGAATATATCAACCGAATCAATGCCAATCCCCAATGGGGATATGTGGTAAGAGGGATTCTGGATGATAAAGTGCCAAGAGGAGCAACCTATAAAGGAGTAAAGGTTTTAGGATCTATCAATAACCTGCTTTATATACTGCCGGAAAACAAGCTGGATGAAATTGCCATTACGCTCTCCCTGGAAAGCTATGACAGGCTGGAGGAGCTGGTGGATTTATGCGAAAAATCAGGTGTTCATACCAAGTTTATACCGGATTACAACAGCCTGATACCCGGACGGCCTTATATGGAGGATCTGATGGGGCTGCCCGTAATCAATATACGCTATGTACCGCTTTCCAATACGCTCAGCGCGCTGGCCAAGCGATGTGTGGATCTTGTGGGAGCCTTTTTCGGCCTGATTCTGATATCGCCTGTCCTGCTGTTGGTGGCAATTATGGTAAAGGCTACCAGCAAAGGGCCGGTTATTTTTAAACAGGAAAGAGTGGGGCTTCATAATAAGCCCTTTATGATGTACAAATTCCGTACTATGTGTATACAACAGCCGGGTGATGAAAAAAAGGGTTGGACCGTAAAAGGGGATCCTCGTATTACCCGTGTGGGTGCTTTCCTGCGGAGGACCAGCCTGGATGAGCTGCCTCAGCTGTTTAATGTCCTGATTGGGGATATGAGTCTGGTGGGTCCAAGACCGGAACGTCCCCAGTTTGTGGAGAAATTCCGGGAAGAGATCCCCCGTTATATGATAAAGCATCAGGTCCGGCCGGGGATGACCGGCTGGGCGCAGATAAACGGCTACCGTGGGGATACCTCCATACGCAAGCGGATAGAGTACGATATATACTATATTGAAAACTGGAGCATGGCTCTTGATTTAAAAATCCTCTTCCTGACGGTTTTTAAAGGATTTATCAATGAGAATGCTTATTGAGCAGTGGCGGTTTTGCCACGTTAGAATACAATAAACAGGAGAAAAAGATATGGCATCATCATCGAGAAACAACGGAGGAAGCCGGAACGCGAATTCCCGTAACAGCAGCAGAGAACACCGAAATACCGATTCCCGTGACGGTTACAGAGAATCACGCAGTTCTGATTCCAGAAACGGTTACAGTAAGACCAGGGATTCGGATTCCCGCAATGGTTATGGAGACGGCCGCAGTTCCGGTCCCAAAAACAAAAAAGCAATGTCTAAAAAGAGAAAGGCCAGGAAGAGAAGGCGGATTATTATGTTCACCATCGAAATGGTCGCTCTTGTGGTATTGGGAGTTGTTCTCTGGGCGGTGCTGAAGCAGACTACGATACAGAAAATCAATGTTAATGAAGAAGATATTGTCATCAACGATACGGTTGAGAATAACGTTGCCATGAAGGGCTACCGAAATATTGCACTCTTCGGTATTGATGCCAGGGATGATAACCTGGGCAAAGGAAACCGCTCCGATACCATCATGATAGCTTCCATCAATCTGGATACGGGTGAAGTGAAAATCTGCAGCGTATATCGTGATACGTATATGAACCTGGGAAATGACAAGTACAGCAAATGCAATGCAGCCTATGCAAACGGCGGGCCGGAGCAGGCAATCAGCATGCTGAACATGAACCTGGATATGAATATCACCAATTATGTAAGTATCGGTTTCAACGGCCTGATAGATGTCATCAACAGCCTTGGCGGTGTGGAAATTGATGTCAAGGAAGAGGAAATCAAGCATCTGAATAATTACCAGGCAAGTATGTACAGTACGGAAACCAAAGAGAGGCTGACGGATGATTATGTTAAGGTAACCAAGCCGGGACTGCAGACACTCAACGGCATGCAGGCTACCGCATACTGCCGTATCCGGGCAACCGCAGGCGATGACTTTAAACGTGCGGAAAGACAGAGAACAGTGCTTCTTGCGTGTCTCGCCAAAGCCAGAAGCGCATCGGTATCGACCCTGAGCGCCACCCTGGACAGTGTTCTTCCCCATGTGGCCACGAATTTGGATTCAGGAGAAATGCTCAGTGTATTAAAGGATCTGGCATCCTATGAGGTTGTGGCAACGGATGGTTTCCCGTTTGAGACGAACCGTGTAACCGGAAAGGTGGGCAAGGCAGGCAGTTGTGTTATCCCCACTTCCCTGGAGGATAACGTAGTCCTTCTTCACAAGTTTTTCTTTGCGCAGGAGGAATATACCCCCTCTCCTTCGGTTAAGAGCTACAGTGCAAAAGTCTCCAGCGATACCGGAAGATAGGATACCGCAAAAAAATAGTACGTTACAATGAGCTAAAAGGGGCCAATCCAAGGCCCCTTTTTCTAAAGTTACAGGCAAATGCAGGGAACAGGAAACCTTCAGAAAGATCCGAACGGTTTCTTATGCAGATGCAGTGCGGCGGAAGAAAGGAATTGGAAAATGAAAGTAGATGTCATTATACCGACCTACAAGCCGGAAGACAGATTCCTGGAATTGATAAAACGCCTGGAAAAGCAGACGCTGAAGCCGGAGCGGATTATTATTATGAATACGGAAGAAAAATATTTTGAAAAGCTTCTGTACGGTACGGATTTTGCCAGGGAACACCCGGAAGTAGAGGTCCATCATCTTTCCAAAAGGGAGTTCGATCATGGAGGTACCCGGAATACGGGTGTGTCCCACAGCAGCGGTGATGTATTTGTCTGTATGACCCATGATTGTCTTCCGGCGGACAGCAGGCTTCTGGAAGAGCTTGTGAGGGCGCTTACGGCGGAGGAGGATATCGCGGTCTCCTATGCCAGACAGCTGCCGGAAAAAGACAGCGGTGAAATCGAACGGTATACCAGACAGTACAATTATCCGGAGGAAAGCTGCGTCAAAGGAAAGGAGCAGCTGCCGGAAATGGGAATTAAAACGTATTTCTGTTCCAATGTATGCGCCGCTTATAAAAAAGAAGTGTATCGGAATCTGGGCGGCTTTGTGAAGCATACGATTTTTAACGAGGATATGATTTATGCGGCGGGCGCGGTTCAGGCCGGATGGAAAATCGCTTATGCGGCGGATGCCCGTGTCTATCATTCCCATAATTATTCCTGTGCGGATCAGTTTCACCGTAATTTTGACAATGGGGTTTCCCAGGCCAGCCACCCGGAGGTGTTTTCCGGGATTCCCGCGGAGTCGGAGGGCATGAAGCTGGTGAAGATGACAGCTTCCCATCTGTTTGCGGTCCATAAGCCCTGGCTTGTTGCAAAGCTGATTGCTGCAAGCGGAGCCAAATATATGGGCTTTCTGTTGGGAAAGCATTACAAAAGCCTGCCTGCTGGGCTGGTGAGGGCATGCAGCATGAATAAAGATTATTGGAGGTAACGTATGTGCGGAATAGTAGGCTATATCGGTAAAAGCCAGGCGGCGCCTGTTGTCCTGGACGGACTTTCCAGGCTGGAGTACAGAGGGTATGATTCGGCCGGGATGGCTATCTTTGACGGCGAGAAAATTAACATTACAAAATCCGTAGGAAGGCTGAAGGTTTTGCAGGAGCTGACTCACGACGGGGCTACCATGCCCGGGACACTGGGAATCGGCCATACCCGGTGGGCGACACACGGAGCGCCGAACGATGTGAATTCCCACCCTCATTTTAATGCGAAGGGCACCATAGCGGTGGTACATAATGGGATTATTGAAAACTATCTGCCGCTGAAAAAGAAGCTGGAGGGCAGGGGATATCAGTTTGTGTCGGAAACGGACACAGAAGTGCTGGCCCATATGCTGGACTATTATTATAAAGGGGATCCGATGGTGGCGATCACCAAGGTGCTTCACCGCGTGGAAGGTTCTTACGCGCTGGGGATTTTGTTCGCGGACTATCCGGATGTAATGTTTGCGGTAAGAAAAGACAGCCCGCTCATTGTGGGACAGAACGGGGAGGGCTGCTTTATTGCCTCCGACGTTCCGGCAATTCTGAAATATACAAGAACGGTTACTTATATTGAGAACCAGGAGATCGCCCGCCTGACGCCGGAAGGCTTCCGTATTTACAATGTGGATGAAGAAGAGGTGGAAAAAGAGGCGGTGACCATCGATTGGGATGCGGAGGCGGCGGAAAAAGCCGGTTACGAGCATTTCATGCTGAAAGAAATGTATGAGCAGCCCAAAACGGTGGCGGATACCTTAAGCCCCAGGATCAAGGGGAATGATATTGTTATCGAAGAACTGGGAATGAGTGATGCCGGGCTGCTAGCCATAAAGAAAATCCATATTGTGGCCTGTGGATCCGCCTACCATGCCGGAGTGACCGGAAAATATGTACTGGAAGGGCTGGCACGTATCCCGGTGGAGGTTGATCTGGCCTCTGAATTCCGTTACAGGGACCCCATTCTGGAAGAGGGGGCTATGGTGGTGGTCATCAGCCAGTCAGGGGAGACGGCCGATACTCTCGCGGCATTGAGGGAATCCAAGAAAAGAGGCTTCCAGGTTCTGGGCATTGTGAATGTGGTGGGCAGTTCCATTGCAAGGGAAGCGGATCATGTGATGTATACCTGGGCCGGGCCGGAAATTGCGGTCGCCACTACAAAGGCCTACAGCGCACAGCTGATTGCGCTGTACCTGCTTGCTTTGAAATTTGCCAGGGTAAAAGGGGCGGTATCGGAGACGGACTTCCGTGATATGCTTGCGGATCTGGGCCGCCTTCCGGATCAGATTGAGCTGCTTTTGAATAATAAAAACCGGATACAGCGTTTTGCCAACCGTTATATTGCGGCAAAAGATGTTTTCTTTATCGGAAGAGGGATCGATTATGCGATTTCCATGGAGGGTTCCCTGAAGCTGAAGGAAATTTCTTATATCCATTCCGAGGCCTATGCGGCAGGCGAACTGAAGCACGGTACGATATCCCTGATTGAAGAGGGAACTCTGGTGGCTGCGGTATCCACACAGCCGGCCCTTTATAAAAAAACAATAAGCAATATGGTGGAAGTGAAATCAAGAGGTGCCTTTTTGCTGGCGGTTACCTGCGAAGGAAACCGGGAAATTGAAAAGGCGGCGGATTATGTTATTTACATTCCCCGGACCAATCCCTTTTTTGCCAATTCCCTTGCGATTATCCCGCTCCAGCTTTTCAGCTACTATGTCGCGGTAGGTAAGGGCTGCGATGTGGATAAGCCGAGAAATCTGGCAAAATCCGTAACTGTGGAATAATATGGATTTGTTATGACCGGAAAAGGGTATAAAAAGCCCTTCTCCGGTATTTTTTATCGATTTAACATATTTTCTATAGATTTATCACAGAAAGAACACAATTCCTGTTTATACTGTAACCAGATAGAAAAAGAAAGATACAAACAGGAGAAGAAAAGAGGGAAACGATATGTTTGATAACAATAATTATTCAAACGAAAATCCAACAGAACAAAATAATTCGCAGACTGTCCAGAGCGGCAGTGGTGCTGCTCATACAGAAAACAATAACGGACAGACGGCAGGGAGTGCTTCGGGAAGCTATTCCGGCGTGAATCAGGGCGGCTGCCAGAATAATCCCGGCGGACAGTATACCGGTGGTTATCAGAACGGCGCCGGCAGCCAGGGCGGTTATCAGAACGGCACGCAGGGGCCATATCAGGCCGGAGGCTACCAGGCCGGAGGATACCAGAGCGGCGGTTATCCGGGCGGAAACGGTGCCGGCGGACAGCCGCATGGGAATTACAGCGGCTACAGCAGCTACCAGTCCCATCAGGGGAATTACCAGTATGGAAGCAATTTTTCGGATAATGGGTACGGCACTCCGGGAGGAACCGGACGGCATAATAAGAAAAAGAAGGAAAAGAAGCCCGGAAAGCCTATGAATCCTATATGGAAAAAAGTGATTGCCGTAGTAGTCTGCGGTGTTTTCTTCGGCGTATGCGCGGGTGTCAGTTTCCTGGCGGTGAATTCCCTCGGATCCGGTAACGAGACCAGGCAGATTGCCCAGACCACAGGGGACGCTGCGGAGGGACAGCAGGAAACACAGGCCGGGGCGGCAGAGAGCGATTCCGGCATAAAGTCCACGGTAACGCAGGGAACATCCAGCGCGGTGGTGACGGATGTGACGGAAGTGGTGGAAAACACCATGCCTTCCATCGTTTCCATTACGAACCAGATGATCATATCCGGTACGGATTTCTGGGGACAGAATATGCAGCAGGAGCAGGAGGCGGCAGGCAGCGGTATTATCATCGGGGAAAATGACGATGAACTGTTGATTGTGACAAATAACCATGTGGTTGCGGATTCCAATAAGATTTCGGTAAAATTTATAGATGATGAAGTGGTGGAAGCCCAGATTAAAGGCACCAGCCCTTCCATGGATTTGGCAGTGTTAGCTGTTAAGCTTTCGGATGTGCAGGAAACCACCAAAGGCAGCATCGCCATTGCCACAATGGGAGACTCCGACACCCTGAAGGTAGGGGAGCCGGTTATCGCCATCGGGAATGCCCTTGGTTACGGACAGTCGGTTACAACAGGCGTGGTAAGCGCCCTGAACCGTACCCTGGAGGTGAGTGAAACCGGCACCAGCAATGCGCTGATTCAGACGGATGCGGCGATTAATCCCGGTAATTCCGGCGGTGCGCTTCTGGATATCAAAGGACAGGTAATCGGTATCAACTCCAACAAAATCGGCGGAAGTACCGTGGAAGGCATGGGGTACGCCATCCCTATTTCCTCCGCCCAGCCTATTATTGAAGAGCTGATGAACCAGGAAACGAAGGAAAAGGTAGACGAAGGCAACAGAGGCTTTCTGGGAATCTCCTGCATCAATGTAACCAAGGCCATGGGAGATGCCTACGGAATGCCTGAAGGCATTTATGTGGCGCAGGTATATGCAGGAACCGGCGCGGATAATGCGGGCCTGGTAAAAGGGGATATCATTACCGGTTTTGCAGGCGCCACCGTAACCACCCAGGATGATCTCACCAATTCCATGCAGTATTATGCAATCGGAGATACGGTGGAGCTTACCATCATGCGCGGGAACCCTACGGAAGGGTATCAGGAACAAAAAGTTTCCGTAACGCTTACTTCACAGGAAGCGATGGAAACCACCGGCAGGAACTAAACCGGCATATATGACAGGAATGGCTTTAACGGGCCGGAAGGGGTATCGTCAGATACCCTTCCGGCCTGTTGTGTTGCTATTGGTCACGCTCCCCTGTGTTATATTGTTTCTTTTGTTTATAGAAACTTAACTTGTATGGCAATAGGTTGTGATTTATAATTAAATGAGTGTCATATAAACGTCCGCAGCTGCCCGCAGCGCTTTTATGCCGGAGGCGGCAGGATTGGACAGGAAAATGGAGGATTGCCCGATGAGCGATTTTGAAAATAGAGAAGATGAGGATAAAAAGGAAGAGAGCCTGGAAGAAGTGAAGGCTCCGGCGGAGGATAAGGATGCCTCCGGGAAAAAAGACGATAAAAAAGAATATGAGGATGTGTGCTTTATCTGCCGGCGCCCGGAAAGCAAGGCGGGAAAGATGTACCATCTTCCTAATAATATCTGTGTCTGTGATGATTGTATGCACAGGACGATGGATGCAGTGAGCCAGTATGATTATCAGGGAATGCTGAATAACCCCGAGATGATGAATATGCTGAACAATATGAATAAGGATGGGAAATATCCCAACATCAGCTTCGTGAATCTGGCGGATCTGCAGGGAAATGACGGGATTCCCAATAAACAGAAAATTAAAAAGAAAAAAGAGAAGGAAAAAGAAAAGGAAGCGGATCCCGTTTTCAATATCCGTGATATTCCAGCTCCCCATAAAATTAAAGCGAGCCTGGATGAGTATGTCATCGGCCAGGAGCTGGCGAAAAAAATCATATCCGTGGCGGTTTACAACCATTATAAAAGAGTGGTCACCAACACGATGGATGACATTGAAATCGAAAAATCCAATATTCTTATGATAGGTCCTACCGGATCCGGAAAGACTTATCTGGTAAAGACACTGGCAAGGCTTCTCGACGTACCGCTGGCTATTGCTGATGCCACCTCTCTTACGGAGGCGGGATATATCGGTGATGATATCGAAAGTGTGGTATCCAAGCTGCTGGCCGCCGCCGATAATGATGTGGAGAAGGCGGAACGTGGCATCATATTTATTGATGAAATCGATAAGATTGCCAAGAAGAAAAATACCACTTCCCGGGACGTGAGCGGGGAATCTGTACAGCAGGGAATGCTGAAGCTTCTGGAAGGGGCCGAGGTGGAGGTGCCTGTGGGCGCAAGCAGTAAGAATGCCATGGTGCCGCTGGCTACGGTGAATACGCGGAATATCCTGTTCATTTGCGGCGGTGCGTTCCCGGATCTGGATGGTATCATTAAGCAGAGACTGACAAAACAGACAGCAATTGGCTTTAACGGGGAGCTGAAGGATAAATTTGACAAGGATCCGGATATCCTGTCCAAGGTTACCGTTGAAGATCTCCGGAATTTCGGGATGATTCCGGAATTTCTGGGAAGGCTGCCCATTATCTGCACCCTGCAGGGACTCACCAGGGAAATGCTGGTACGGATTCTGAAGGAGCCGAGAAATGCCATTCTGAAACAGTACCAGAAGCTGCTGTCGCTGGATGAGGTGGATCTGCAGTTCGACGATGAGGCGCTGGAAGCGATTGCCGACAAGGCAACCAAGAAGGATACGGGAGCGAGGGCGCTCCGGGCGATTATAGAAGACTTCATGCTGGATATTATGTATGAAATTCCCAAGGATGATAACATCGGCCGGGTGACCATAACAAAGGATTACATCGAAGGGACCGGCGGGCCGGCTATTCAGATCAGAGGGGCCGGATATGCGATTGCGGATAAACAGGCCGGCGCCGGAGAGTAAGCCAACGTAAGTCCATACAATAATAATGCATAGGCAAGCTATGCAATAATGATGCATAGGCAAGCCCATGCAATAATGATGCATGGGCTGGGGAAGAGTGCCATATACTGATACAAAGGGATATGGAGAGCTTGACTCATGACATGCAAGGAAAAGATATTATCAGAGGATTATATAGACCTGATCAATTATTTTGTTCTTCCACAGGGTACAGTGGAAGGAAATGACGACATCTTTTGTTATATTCCTATAAATGAAAGATTCCTTTCTATTTACTACAGCAGGTCCATCCTTCCGCCCCTGGAGGTATCCAGCTATTATTACAGGTATATACCCAGGCTGTATGGGCTGATGGAACCCTTTGCCCCGGAAGCCCTGGATCGGAATTTTGATATCCAGCCCCTTGTGAGAAGCGGAATTACACTGGTTCAGAGAGAACCTCTATCATTAACCGGCAGAAATGTGGTGCTGGGTTTTGTGGATACAGGTATTGATTACCGGAACCCCGTTTTCAGAAGAGAAGATGGGAGCACGAGAATTTTGGCCATCTGGGATCAAAGTGTGCAGACGGGCACGCCCCCGGATGGCTATATTTATGGAAGCGAATATACCAGAGAGCAGATAAATGAGGCGCTTCAGTCGGATAACCCGCTGGAGCTGGTTCCTTCCACAGATGAAATCGGACATGGGACCGCAATGGCTTCGGCCGCCGCAGGAAGTGCCCTGAACGGAGGGCTGGATTATCTGGGAGCGGCACCGGATGCGGATATCGTAGTGGTGAAGCTGAAGCAGGCGAAGCAGTTTTTACGGGATTATTATATGACCCCGGATGATGTGCCCGCCTATGAAACCAACGATATCATGCTTGGGATTAAATATGTGTCTTCCTTCCGCGTTCCCTTTGAAAAACCGACGGTTATTTGCCTGGGACTGGGAAGCAGCTTCGGGGATCACAGCGGAAGTTCCTCTCTGTCCGATTATGTTTCCAATGTCGGTTCGGAAATAAACCAGGTGGTGGTGATCGCAGCCGGGAACGAAGGGAATGCCGCCCATCATTTCAGCGGTTATATTGAAACCGGCCAGTCCATAAGGGCGGAGATGATGGTGAGTGAGGGCACAAGGGGATTCCTTCTGGAACTTTGGGGGAGGATTCCCGATTTTTATTCGGTTTCCGTGCGTTCCCCCGGGGGCGAGGTGGTTCCTCCCGTAAGCGGGAGGTTGGGACAGAGCGTGGAATATACGTTTGTATATGAAAAAACAAAGGTACGGCTGGATTACCAGACTATAGAATCGGAAACTGGAAACGAGGTGGCGGTGATTCGGTTTGAGTCGCCCAGCCCGGGGCTCTGGACCGTAATCATTACCCGGGAAGGCGGGGACGGAACAGGGAATGTCAACATGTGGCTGCCTCTGAGGCAGTTTGTGGACGGCAGGGTGGAATTCCTGCAGCCTACCCCGGAAACAACCATAACCTCTCCCGGATTTGCAGAGCCTCCCATCACCGTGTCCGCCTATAACAGCAGGAATAACAGCTTTTACATTAATTCCGGCCAGGGGTTTTCCTCAAATGGGGATATCAAGCCGGATATAGCCGCTCCGGGTGTGGATATCTCTGTGGCAACGGGCATGGTCCAGGGGAAAACTCTGGTGGGAACCTCTACAGGGACTTCTTTATCCGCAGCGCTTGCGGCCGGTGCTGCGGCGCAGTTTCTGCAGTGGGCGGTGGTGGAATATAATTCCCCTTATGTGGGGGGCGTGGCGGTAAGGAATTATTTCCTGCGTGGGGCCAACCGCGAATCTGCATATACATATCCCAACCGGCAGTGGGGATATGGGCGCCTGAATATGGAAGGGGTGTTTAACTGGATTGCGGGACTGCCGGCCCTGTGACACTGCCTGTTAACGGAAACAACTGTCTAAAGCACCTTAAGGAGAAAACATGGGATATCTGTTTATTGCGGCATTTATTTTTGCCGGCGAACTGGTAATCAAAAATTACGTGGAAAAAAAGAGAAAGACAGGAGAGGAAACCAAAATCTGGAAGGGCCGCATCCTGATCCGGAAATATCATAACAAAGGGGCGTGCATGAACCTGGGAGAGAAGAAAAGCAATGTAGTTGCTGGTCTTTCCCTTATTCTGACGGCAGCGCTTGCCCTTGTTTTCCTTTTTACACTGACACGGCGCGGCAACGGCTGGCTGAAGGCCGGTCTGAGCCTGCTTCTGGGCGGAGCGTTCAGCAATACCTATGACCGGCTGAAACGGAAATATGTGGTGGACTATTTCAGCCTCGGCGTGAAGTGGGCGCCTTTGCGGGGCGTCATATTCAATATATCAGATTTTTGTATTCTGATCGGCGCCCTGCTTGTTGCCCTGAAGGGATTCTGAGCGGCAACCGGCGCCGGCGCAGCTTGCAAAACTTAAATTTTACAAATTCATTACCGCGGTTTGCTGTTAGAATAACTCTTTTCCGGGTAAAATAATGCTGTGGGGAATTGGAAACCATGGAACCGACAGCGTTATCCGGAAAGGGGTTTTTTATGAAGAAAAAAATTGGATTGCTTGGCCTGGGAACCGCCATGCTGCTTGCAGCCGCAGCCCTGGGGATAAACGGCCTTCCGGCAGCAGGCGCAGTCCGGGGCCGGGAAACGCAGCTTAACGGTACGCAAATGGAACTGACAGAGGATGAGGCAAAGGAATATCCGGAGGAAGAATTTTATGAAACGGAAACGGATATGACGGAGTTTGAAGGGAAACTGGAGGATATTACGGCATAGTGCCGGCCGGCCTTGTTTTGTGCAGTTCTTACGGCAGCTGACGGCAATCGGGAAAAGGAAAAACGAATTGCAGGAATAAAAAAGAGATAAAACAGAGGATGTTCCGGGAGGAACATCCTCTGTGCGTCATACGGGAGAAATGCATTATGCGGTAATCACGGTTCCCGCGTTTCCCCTTACGGCATCGGCCACGAAATCCAGGGAAGTAATCAGCACGCTTCCGGTGGGAACCGCTTCCAGATAGGAAACAGCCGCTTCAATCTTGGGAAGCATGGTGCCGGCTTCAAACTGGCTGTCCTGAATGTATGCTTTGGCTTCGGAAACATTCATGCTGCGTATGGGCGCTTCCGTTTCTTTCCGGTAATCTTTGTATACCTGCTTTACGCTTGTGAGAATGATTAACTGATCCGCTTCCAGCTCCACGGCCAGTCTGCCTGCGATACAGTCTTTTTCTATGACCGCGGAGGCGCCTTTGAGGGCATGCTCCTGAGGGATGACGGGAATTCCGCCGCCTCCGCAGGCGATGACCTCCTGTCCGGCATCGGCCAGAGCGCGTATGGCATCGATTTCCAGGATATCAATGGGCTTGGGCGCCGCCACAATACGACGGTAGCCTTTACCCGGTTCTTCTATTACGAAGTTGCCTTTTTTCTGTTCGATTTCCGCATCTTCCTTTGACATATAACGGCCGATGAGTTTGGTAGGCTCATAGAATGCTTCGTCATAAGGATCTACTGTGACTTGGGTGAGAATGGTGCTGACCGGTTTGGAAATTCCCCGGCTTAACAGCTCTGCGCGCAGGGAATTCTGGATATCGTAACCCACATAACCCTGGCTCATGGCATTGCAGACGCACATGGGGGCAGGAGTATAATCAATGTAAACACGGCGCAGCTCTGTCATGGCCTTGTGGATCATGCTTACCTGGGGGCCGTTGCTGTGGGTGATGGTCAGCTGGTAGTCCGCCTCGATCAGGTCGGCCAGCGCTTTTGCCGTCACCTTCACGGCATCCAGCTGTTCTGTGGTGGTATATCCCAGAGCCTGATGCCCAAGGGAAACAACTGCTCTTTTTTTGCTCATATGCGGTTCCTCACTTTTATAATTTGGGTAATATACGCAAAGAGTGTATATTCCACTGCCTTTTTCCGAAAATCTCTGTTCCTATTATAGCAAAAAGGAAAAAGTTTGTACACCGTTGATTCGGAAGGGAGTGCAGATAAAAATCCTGTGTACCGCCCCAGGGGAAAGCAGGCAGGGGACCAGGAGGGAGACCTTCCCCGGGGCGGTAAGCATGATTTTTATCTGCTGTCCCTTTCTAAAGGGCTATTCGGGAAAAAAATAAACTAGTGGTGCAGGGAAGCTTGTAATATTTCCCTGTTTTGATATGATGATAATCTGAACGGGACGTTGGCCGGGGAAGAGGCGGCGGAGAGGAGGGGAGGCCGTGGCGGTGCTTGGATTGTACTGCGGGGATGATTTGCTTGCGCAGGAAATGGAAGAGATGGTGACGGCGCTGTGCATGGGTGTGGGTTATGGAAGGAAGGCGGCGCGGGAGGCGGATTATGAGCTGCGGCGGATTCCTTCTCTTTCGGAACTGGAGGAGGAAGTGATGGCGGGGGATGAGATGTTTTATCTTATTCTCGCGGGGGAGAAGCCGGAGAAGGCTTTTGCTGCGGCGGAAAGGCTTTGGGAGAAAAGTCCTTCGCTTTCTATTATTCTGGTGGTTTCGGAAGCAGAGGATGTGTTTTCGGCTCTGTCGTATCCTTTTTTCCATCTGGTGAGGCGGTATGCGCTGGAGCAGGATTTAGGGGCCGCGTTCCAGAAAATGGAGAGGAGCCGTCCCCCGGTGACACGGTGGCACACGTTTTTATGTAGGAATGAACTGGTGAGGGTACGGCAGAAGGATATCCTGTATCTGGAAAGTGATCGGCATGAGATACGGATACACTGCAGGGAGGAAATCATATGTACGACGGAGCCGCTTTCCCGGTGCGAGGAGAGGCTGAAGGCGGGAGGGTTTGCACGGATTCATAAAAGCTTTTTGGTGAGTCTGTATCATGTGAACCGTATGGATCGGGACAGTGTGACTCTGGATAACGGGGAGAAGCTGTATATCAGCAGGTACCGGTATCCGGAGGTGAAGCTGCAGTTTGAAGGTTATATCAGGCATTTGGATTTTTTATAGCGGGGAGGATGGAAATGGCCATTATCAGAGTGGAGCATTTAAGAAAAGAGTTTGCATATTACAGAAAAGGGACGGGACTGCAGGGTTCCCTGCATAACCTGTTCCATCGGGAAATGCTGAAAAAAGAGGCGGTGAAGGATATTTCCTTTTCGGTGGAGAAGGGGGAAATTGCGGGGCTTCTCGGGCCGAACGGAGCGGGAAAAACAACGACTTTGAAAATGCTTTCGGGGATTTTGTTTCCGACTTCGGGAGAGGCGGAGATTGACGGGTATATCCCATGGGAGCGGAAAAATGCTTTTAAACGGAGGTTTTCCATTGTGATGGGGCAGAAGAACCAGCTATGGTGGGATCTTCCGGCCAGTGACAGCTTTTATCTGAATAAATGTATTTTTGACGTGCCGGACGGGGAATACCGCAGGACGGTGGAGGAACTTTCGGAGCTTTTGGATGTAAAGGATCTGATGAACGTGCAGGTACGGCGGCTGTCTTTGGGAGAGCGGATGAAAATGGAAATTTTAGCGGCACTGATACACCGGCCGGATATTTTGTTTCTGGATGAGCCGACTATCGGGCTGGATATTTTGTCCCAGCAGAAAATACGGGATTTCCTGAAGACTTACAATGAGCAGACAAAGACCACTATTATTCTGACCAGCCATTATATGCGGGATATTGAAGAACTGTGCAAGCGGGCGGTCATTATCAATCAGGGGCAGCTGGTTTATGACGGAACACTGGCGGATATCAATCACCGGTTGGGGGACAGAAAGCTTTTGTCGATAAAGAGCGCGGAGCCGGTGCCGAGGGAACAGCTTTCCTTTTTTGGCAGGGTACGGGAATATCAGGGCAGAGAGGCTGTTCTGGAGGTTCCCAAAAGCAGGATTAAGGAAACGGCGTCGGCTATTCTTTCTTTGCTGCCGGTAGAAGATTTTACGGTAACGGAAATCCCGCTGGAGGAAAGTATTGCGTTGTTTTATCAAAAAGAGGTGACTGCATTATGAATCCATACCGTTGTACGTTTCAGATGGGAATGGAAAAAGCGCTGGAATACCGGGTCAATTTTGTCCTTAGCCTGTTAAGCGCGGTTTTTCCTATTATTATACAGACATTTTTGTGGAATTACCTGTATGGGAATTCGGATGCAGCGTCCATGACGGGGTATTCTTACAGCCAGATCATGGTGTATACGCTGCTGGCGGCTATGGTTTCCCATCTGGTTTATACCGGCTTTGAGTATCAGGTGAACCAGGATATTAAAAACGGCGGGCTGAATAAATATCTGGTCCGGCCGGTGAATTACCGGAGTTATCAGTTTTTTTCCTTTCTGGGGGAAAAGGCGCCTCAGCTTCTGATCCTGCTGGCAGTCGCAGCCGTTCTGCTTGTTTTTTCCGTGTTAATACTTGGCCTGGTGCTTTCTGCTCCCAGGGTGCTGGCCTTTCTTGCCAGTCTGGTCCTGGCGTTGGTTCTGAACTTTTTTATTTTTTATTGTGTGGCGCTGATAAGCTTCTGGCTTACGGATGTAAATCTGCTGTTCGGGACGGTGAGCGTTGTGCTGGTGGTGGTGAGCGGAGGGATATTCCCCATGGATATTTTCGGGGAACGGATAGCTTTTCTGATAAGGCTGTTGCCCTTTGGTTATACGACTCAGTTTCCGGTGAATATTATTAACGGGCGTTTTGGGGTGTACGAGACAGCGGCGGGGTTTCTCTGCCAGATTTTCTGGATTTTGTGTTTTGGAATGCTGGGTGAACTATTGTGGAAACGCGGGCTGAGACGGTATACCGCGGTGGGAGGCTGAGTATGGATTATTTTTTCCGGAAGAAAGAGAACGGAAACAGCGGGTATCTGGCAACGGTAAAGCGTTATGGACGTCTGTTGTACGTGTTTGCCAGATTTTCCCTGATGTCGCAGTTAGAATACCGGCTGAATTTTGCCGCAGGGGTGGCGGTGGAGACGGGGTGGATGCTGATCAAGCTTCTCTATGTGGCGGTGGTATACCGGGCGGGAGTGAATATAGGCATCCTGACGCCGGATCATATCCTTTTGTTTATTGGTATTTATGTCCTGATGACCGGTTTTTATATGTTGTACTATGGGAATTTCACGTCCATCAGCCAGATGGTGCGGGAGGGGGAGCTGGATATGTATCTGGTGAAGCCGGTGTCCCTGCAGTTTTTTGTGACGATGAAGCGGCTGGATCTGGCCCTTCTGCTGCCTGATTTTGTGGCGGGCAGCATTATGATCGGGCTTGGCTGGCACCGGGCCGGGCTTCCGGTGAATGTGTGGGCCATTGCGGGTTTCCTTTTTTTCCTGATGTGCGGAAATCTGCTGACCTACAGCCTGTTCCTTATCCCCAATCTTTTATGCTTCTGGATTGTGGCCAGCAGGGGGATTGCGGATATTACGGCAGCCCTTTGGGACTTTAACAATATGCCTCAGCTGATTTACGGTAAGTGGATGCAGCGTATCGGGACCTTTATCCTTCCGGTGTTTGTTATCACCAATTTTCCGGGCCTGTTCCTGATGGGGCAGCTGTCCCCCGGTATGATGGCCTGGGGCGTGATTTCCCCGGTTCTGTTCTTTTTCATTTCCCGGGGGATTTGGAAAAAGGCGGTGAGGAATTACAGCTCGGCCAGTTCCTGAGTGCTAATAGTTCATATCTGTCTACTCGACCCTCTCTGAACATTATGCGCAGTTTTGCTGAGAGTGCAGATAAAAAAGTATGGCGTCCCCCGGCCCTGCTTCCCTGTGCGGCCAGCTGCCCTGCAAGGATTCCTGTAGGGGGCGTTATAAGCACGCCGGTCCTTAGGCTGCGTCCTTTGCAGCCTTAGTACCGCTACGCGATTATCCGAGCGAAAGCGTCCCCTGGAAGGAACCTTGCAGGGCAGCTGGCCGCAAAGGGAAGCAGGGCCGGGGGACGCCATACTTTTTTATCTGCACCCTTTTGTTAATTGTACATAGTAGATTTCCTTTATTTGTGATAAAATTAAATTTAGTAAATCAGCAAAAATCAAAGGAGAAAGTGATGTGGATAAAGAAGACTTATTGTTGCAAATTGTATTAAGATATAGGAATGAATTACAGAAAAAAATACATGATAGAAAAGTTGAAATGGAACAAGATGACAATACGCATTATATTGTATATAATGCGTTGGGATTTACAAGCAAGGAAGGCAGTGAAATAGATTATCAGCAAAATGTAGGAAGATTTTTATATAAATATGCGGGATCACTTTTAGAGGAATTAGCAATAAATTGTTTTAAACAGGCTTTTCCACAGGCGGAAGAAAAGGTAAAGCTGTTAAATACAATTGATCAGAGTCCGAAACATATAGAAATAGATTGTCTGGTTGGTGAAAAAGCATATGAAATAAAATGGAAAGATGCCACTACTGACGGTGACCATATTAAAAAGGAACATAAGCGGGTACGTGTAATAAAAAATGCAGGATATGTTCCTGTCAGGATAATGTTTTTTGAACCTAACAGAAATCAGGCAAAACATATACAAGTTACTTTAAGAAAGCTTTATGAAGACATCGGCGGTGAATATTATGCTGGAGAAGAAGCTTGGGATTATATGTTAAAAGAGACAGGAATAGATCTGAAAGAGCTTTTTAATAGAATGAAGGAATGATTGAATGAAAATAAATCAGGTATTGTGTGAGGACGCATTTAATGAATTACGCAGAATCGAAAATAGTGTAATTGATTTAATTTATATGGATCCGCCTTTTTTTACACAAGATATTCAGAAACTGACCTCCAAGGATAAGAATATTGAGTATACTTTCCCGGATAAATGGGATAGTATGGACGATTATCTGCAGTTTATGAAGGATAGATTAGTAGAATGCAGACGTGTCTTAAAAGATACGGGGAGTATTTTTGTCCATTCCGATAGAAATGCGTCGCATTATCTAAAAGTATTGATGGATAAGATATTTGGTATGAATTCTTTTCAAAGTGAAATCATTTGGTCGTATAAAAGATGGTCAAATGCAAAGAAAGGCTTATTGAATAATCATCAAGTAGTTTTGTTCTACAGCAAAACCCCCAATTTTAAGTTTAAACAAATTTATACTGAATATTCTGTAACTACAAATATTGATCAGATTCTACAAGAAAGGGTTAGAGATGAAAATGGGAAATCGATATATAAAAAAGACGCAAATGGCGAGGCTGTATTAGGAAAGAGTAAAAAAGGTGTACCCTTGTCAGATGTATGGGAAATACCCTATCTGAATCCAAAAGCAAAGGAAAGAGTCGGATATCCGACGCAAAAGCCAATCATTTTATTAGAACAGATTATAAAACTTGTGACGGATGAAAATGATATAGTATTGGATCCTTTTGCAGGGTCAGGCACTACATTAGTTGCAGCGAAAATGCTTAGGAGAAATTATATTGGTATAGATATTTCCAGTGATGCAGTTGAACTGGCTGAAAAAAGACTGGATGCTTTGATTAAGACAGATTCGTTTTTGCTGAAAAAAGGTAAATCAGCATATCAAAACTTAACAGATAACCAAATGGCAATTTTAAAATCTATTGGTGCAACGCCGGTACAAAGGAATTGTGGAATCGATGGTTTTTTAGCTGAATATGTGGATGGGAGGCCTGTGGCTATAAAAATTCAGTTGCCGGAAGAAACATTAGAGGAAGCAGCAAATAAGTTGATTAAATCAGGGAAAACAAAGAAGTGTGAGTATTTGATTTTAATTAGGACACACGTTGATTATATGTGTACATTTGATTTTAGTAGCCTTCCGGATGGTTTGATTTTGTTGGATAGTTACGAAGTACAAATTAATAATGAAATTGATTTAGCCAAAGCGCGTGTGAAGGCAATATGATTTGAATTACTCAAACTTCGCAGTGGCCAAATGGCCCTCCGCCCGCTGTCCGCGTGGTGCCTCCGGGATGGGAAAGGAATTTTCGCAGGCGCCTTTCAGACTATAGAGATGAGACCAGACAAGTGAGTCAGCCTTATCTGACTCACTTGACGCCCCTGGGCTCATCGGAATGTCCAGTCTGATGGCCCTGCGAAAATCCTTTCCCATCCCGGAGGCACCACGCGGACAGCGGGCGGAGGGCCATTTGGCCACTGCGAAGTTTGAGTGAATTACTTACATTTGGAACCTGTGAAGTTTGAGCCGGGCAAATTAAAAAGCGGGCGGAATGCCGCGGAAAGGTGAGGAGAAGGATTTTATGTATTTTAAGCTGATGAATGGCCGGGAGGAGTATCTGGCCGGGATGCGGGAGTTGTTGGAGGAAAGGCACCATCAGGTGGTTTCGGAGGACGCCGGGGAGAAGGTGAACCCGGTGCTGAACGGCGGGCTGGAAACACCCGTGGAAATATGGATGGAACTGGTCTCTGGGGAACAAGCCGGTTCGGAAGATATGGAAGCTGCCGCATCCATGGATGCGGCAGCATTCAGGGAGGTTGTGACGGAGTTTGGCTGCCAAGAAGCGGATGGTTTAAGGAAGGGGAAAGCTGTTCTGAAGGCCGGCGGAAAAACCTTTTTGTTCCGTGCATTGATGACTCTGGTACGGGAGCTGGAAAAGCAGGAGGCCATGCATGCAGGTATGGCTGCGGAAAGCTTCTGCCGCAGGGAAACCGTATACCTGGATAAAAACGGGACAATGCTGGATTGTTCCAGAAACAGTGTGCTGTCTGTGGAAAGCATAAAAAAATACATCCGTATGCAGGCGGCCTTAGGTATGAATACCATGATGCTTTATACCGAGGATACGTATGAGGTGCCGGAGTATCCTTATTTCGGGGCATTCCGGGGAAGATACACCAGGGAAGAACTGAAGGAATGTGATGATTATGCGGATCGGTTCGGGATTGAAATGGTTCCCTGTATCCAGGCACTTGCCCATCTGAAAACGGCGCTGCGCTGGGATGTGATGCAGGGGACCCGGGATACGGAGGATATCCTGCTGGTGGGAGAGGAGAAGGTTTATGATTTTGTGAAAGCGTGCATCCGTTCCGCATCGGAACCTTTCCGCAGCAGGCGTGTGCATCTGGGAATGGATGAGGCATGGTCTTTGGGGCTGGGTAATTATCTGCTGAAAAACGGATACCATACCAAGGCCGAAATTATGACGGAGCATTTGGACAGGGTAGCGGGTATCTGCCGGGATCTGGGGCTGGAGCCTATGATCTGGAGCGATATGTACCTGCGTATGAATTCTCCTGCCAGTGAATATTATGATGTACCTCTGGATACCGATCTTTCCGGGGCGGTAAAGCCTCCCAGGGAGATTGGCCTGGTTTATTGGGATTATTATCATACAGATGAAAATTTCTATAAGGCCTATCTGCATATGCACAGACAGTTGTCGGAAAAAATTGTTTTTGCCGGAGGCGGCTGGGTTTGGAACGGTCTTGCCCCGAATTTTGGCGTAGCCTTTTCCACTACGGAAGCTGCCATGCGTGCATGCAAGGCGGAAGGGATCCGGGAAGCGGTATGTACCATGTGGCAGGATGATGGTGCGGAAACGCCAATGGCAGCAGGTCTGCCGTCCATTGTACTGTTTGCGGAGCATGGATTTTCGGAGCAGCCGGACAGAGAACAGCTGAAGGAGCAGTTTGAATTCCTCACGGGAAGCAGCTATGATGCGTATATGGCGTTGGGGGAATTCGATGCGGTTCCGGGCAGCGAGATGTATGATAATCCTTCCAAGTATCTGTTCTATCAGGATATTCTGCTGGGTCTGTTCGACGGACAGGTGAGAGAAGCCGATGCGTTTATGAAGGCCGGTTCATCGGCAAAAACCGCTGCGGCATCCGGGGATTATTTTGCGGCGGCAGGGGGACATAATCTGGATACATACTATGATTTGCTCCGGGAGAAGCTGCAGGATCTGGCCGGAAGCGAGACGGCTGTGGAGGATGGGGTCCTGGAGCTTTATATCCATCTGGCGGATGTGCTTTCCATGAAAGCGGGCATGGGAAACCGGCTGTGTGCGGCTTATAAGGAAGAGAATCGGGAGACGATACAAAAGATTGCCGAAGAGGAAATCCCTTCCTGTATAGAAAAGGTGAAGGAATATAAAAGGTGCAGGGAAGCCGTTTGGGATAAGGAAAGTAAGATTTACGGCTTTGAAGTGCTGGATATCAGGATTGGCGGACTTCTGGCAAGAATGGAAAGCGCGCAGAAAAGGCTGCTGGCTTATGCATGCGGAAAGCTGGAACGGCTGCCGGAGCTGGAGGAGGAAAGGCTTGCTTACCGTCCGGTGAAGGCAGGGGATGAGCATACGCTCTGCAGCTGTAATACCTGGCGGATGATTGTGTCGGCTTCGCCGGTATAAAAAACAGAAAAGGAATGGATGGGAACTGCCTGAGGGCAGTTCCTTTTGTATCAGGGAGGATGAAAACCGGTGTAACAATTCAGACAATGAGACAGCGGCAGCAGGCATCCGGGTACTGTATTTTTAGTACTGCATTGCGAAGTATCTTCTGCTATGTTACACTAAAAATAAGCAATGAATTCAACACATCTATTTTCTGAAGTTTCTGAACCTGGCCGGAGCAGAATAAAATTGCCGGCCGGTATCTGATGCATGTTAATGCATGAACTCCTTGCTGACAACTGAATAAGCAGGGAGGAGAAACGGCGTGTCTTCTTTCTGCGTAAAAGAAAGAGAGGAACGCCTATGGACAAAAAATGGACCAAAACGATAGGCAGGGAGACACTGCCTGAAGACTATGCCTTTAACCTGAGTGATTTTGCCTTGTTCTTATCTGTGATGAAGAATAAGGCAGCTTATGAGTATACTCTGAGCATCATTCTTGATGAACCGGCTTTGCTTCTGGAAGAGGTGAAGGTGGAACAGGTAGTTTTAAACAAATCCGGCAAGCGGGCGATTCGCCTGGATGCCTGGGCGCGGGATGCACAGAACAGGCAGATTAATACGGAAATGCAGAATGACGCAAAGAAGGATGATTTACGTAAAAGATCCCGATTTTACCAGGGATTGTTGGATACCCCTGTGTTGAAAGCGGGAAAGGACACAAAATATCGGTATCTGCCGTCAACGATCATCATTTTTATTACACAGGAAGATATTTTCCGGCAGGATTTGGCAATGTATACCTTTACAGAACAATGTGAGGAAATCCGGGGCCTGCATCTGGAGGATGGGACAAAAAAGCTTTTTTTAAATATGACAAGCAAAAAGGGGAGACCGGATTTGGTAAGCCTTCTGCAGTATATGAAAAATACGACCCTGAATAATCCGGATATCTTAGTAAAAGATAAAAGGATAAAGGGGTTGGATCGAATTGTGCAGGAGGTCAGGCAATCGGAAGAATGGGAGGCTGTGAAGATGAATATTCTTGAGATTGGTATTGAGAAAGGTCTGAAAAAAGGAATCGAAAGAGGCAGGGCGGCATCTGTACTGGAATTATTGGAAGAAATGGGAAAGGTTCCGAAAGAACTGGAAAACCGGATTATGGAACAGCATAATCCGGAAACCCTTAGTAAATGGCTGAAGCTTGCCGCCAGAGCGGAAACAATAGAGGAATTTGAAAAAGGAATAACTGCTGATAACTCCCCGGAATTTGGGGAAACATAAGAATAAGGGACTCAAACTTCGCAGCAGCCAAATGGCCATCCGCCCGCTGTCTGCGTGGCCCTTCGGAATCGAAAAGGATTTTCGCGGTGCCTTTCAGACTATGGAGATGAGACCAGTCAAGTGTGCCAGCCTCATCTGGCACACTTGACGCCCCTGGGCTTATCGGAATGTCAAGTCTGACGGACCTGCGAGAATCCTTTTCGATCCCGAAGGTGCCACGCAGACAGCGGGCGGATGGCCATTTGGCTGCTGCGAAGTTTGAAGAAGGATCCTATAACAGCCCCGGCTATGAACATTTCATAGCCGGGGCTGTTTTCAGAAACAAATGTCCTTGTGGCTATGAGGAAGGGTGGTAAGTGGGGGTGACTAATTAAACTTAACTTAATAATCTGTCTTCCATCGGATAAATCCTTAAATATATTGGCTAATAAAGGAAAAAACACAGTAAATATAAACAAAAACAGCTCACAAAAATTATGCAAATGATCAAAGTGAATGGAATTATTAAAAAAAGTTTAATTAGTAGTTGATTTCTTAATGGAGATGGTATATATTGATACCAGAAAGAGAAATGGCACATAAATACTTATTAAAGATATGTAAAATATACATAGTGCCCAATGAATTACAGGGAAAAGGAGAGGATAACTTGAATTCGAAAAAAAGGAACAGATATGCATATTTCTATATTGCACCATTTTTTATAGTTTTTTTAATATTTAGTTTATTCCCAATTTTATATTCCTTTGTTCTGAGTTTCTGCAATATGGACGTTCTGTCCGGGAAGTTTACCTTTATCGGACTGGAGAACTACCAGCGTATGATTGAATCGGGTTATTTTTTCCAGACCATTTTAAACACGCTGCTGATTTGGATCATGTCCATAATACCGCAGCTGACAATTGCATTTGTACTTTCCCTGATTCTGAGCAACAAATGGTTCCGGGGGAAATTCCTTTTAAGGAATCTGTATTATTTCCCTAACCTGGTTACTCCGGTAACTATCGGCCTTTTGTTCGGCGCTTTGTTTTCCTATCCCGGCGGTGCGGTGAACAATATCATCAGTACGTTCGGACTGGAAGCGGTGGATTTCCAGAACAACCCCATGCTTGCAAGGATTGTTATTGCGATTGCCATCTGCTGGAAGAATTTCGGTTTCAATATCATTTATTTTACGGCAGGTATCAATTCCATTTCCGAGGAGGTAATGGAGGCGGCAGAGGTGGATGGAGCCAGTGCATGGCAGAGGATAACCAGAATAACAATCCCTCTCATGAAGCCGATTCTGATTTATGTCATGGTAACTTCCATTATCGGCGGCCTGCAGATGTTTGACGAGTCCCATCTGGTATTCAAGTCTGTTCCGGGGGATGCTACCTGGACGATGGTGAAGTATATGTACGAATCCGCATTTGTAAGGTTCCAGTTTGGATATGGTGCGGCCGTGGCTTACGGCATCTTTGTTATCATTGCCATTTTCAGTGTGTTCTCTCTGCTGGTGACAAGGGATAAAAAAGATGATTACGGAAGCAAGCCGAAGAAAAGTAAGAAAGGAGGAAAGGCATGATGCAAAACAGGAATGCGAAAATGAAAAGAATTCTGTGCAGGGGCGTTGTTTATCTGTTTGCCATTGTAATGGCTGTAACTGCCTTTTATCCCTTCTTTGTAATGATAATTTCCTCCACACATGATAACTATAATATCGTGGCTAAAATCAACGTGCTTCCCGGCACGCACCTGAAGGAAAACTTTGAACGTCTGACGCAGAACATTGATTTGTATAAGGGTATCGTCAACAGCCTGCTCCTTGCAGTGACGGTTACAGTGGTACAGAACTATTTCACAATGATGGCGGCTTATGCGTTCTCCAAATTTAACTTTAAAGGGAAGAACTTCCTGTTCTCTGTCATTCTGGTGGCGATGATGCTTCCGGGGCAGCTGGGTATTATCGGCTTCTACAAGGAAATACAGGCAATGAAGCTTTTGAACAATTATTTTACATTGATTGTACCGACCATTTCCAACTGTTTTGCCGTGTTCTTCTATAAGCAGTATATAGATGGGGCGCTTCCGAATGAACTGATTGAAGCGGCGGTTATGGACGGATGTAAGGAACTGACCATATACCACAGGCTGGTCCTTCCGCTGGTGGTGCCGGCGCTGGTAACACAGGGGGTTATGACGTTTATCGGTACCTGGAACAGCTACCTGACTCCGCTGATTGTTTTAAATGACAAGAACAAGTTCACTCTTCCCCTGATGATAGCAACGGTCCGCGATTCCACACATGCGGATTACGGCGCGCAGTATGTGGGGATGCTGGTTTCCATCATTCCCATGGTTATTGTATTCTGCTTTGCTTCCAAGATAATTATGGAGAAGATTTCCATCGGAGCGGCAGTAAAAGGGTAGGAATCTGATATTATATCAGCACGACTGATAAATATAAACTTTCACATTTAATCATTTAGGAGGTATACTATGAAGAAGAAACTTTTATCTGTACTTTTGAGTACGGCGATGTTGGCAGGGGTGCTTGCAGGCTGCGGAAGCAATACTTCAACGCCGGCTGAAAGCACGGGGGAAGCACAGAGCACACCCGCTGCGGAAAGCTCCCAGCCGGCGGAAACGGGTGCGGCGGAATCTGAGGCCGCGCAGGTGGATCCGGCAAGTCTGGAAGGGGAATTTACCTACTGGACCTATACGGACAGCGCGAATAATCTGGTGAACGCATTTAATGAAAAATATCCGAATGTAAAAATTGACCTTCAGGTATTCGGCGGGGATGAGTATAAGACCAAAATCCTGACAGCCCTGCAGAGCGGCGATAATGTGCCGGATGTATTTGACCTGGAAGAAAATTATATGTATGAGTTCCTGGACAGCGAGCTGATTGCGGATCTGTCTTATATGAACATTGAAGAGCTGACCAAGGATTTCTATGATTTCCAGATCGCCGGAATGAAGGACTCCACCGGCAAGTTCAAAACAATGTGCTTCCAGTCCTCACCCGTAGGCTTCTGGTACTTAAGGGATGCCTGTGAAGAATGGCTGGGAACCAGCGACCCGGTTGAAATTTCCGCAATGCTGTCCGATTGGCCGGGCATCATTGCCAAGGGCGAAGAAATATATGAAAAATCAAATGGTACCGTTCATCTGTGGCCGAATATTTCTGAAATGGTAAAGGTGGATGCCTTCTCCTTTGATCCTCTTGTAAGAGACGGAAAGCTGGAAATTACCGATGACTGGGTTGGAATGATTGACAATATGCGTACCATGTACAACAGCAAAGCCAATGCGGAACTGGGAAGCTGGAGCTCCGAATGGGCGGCTGCATGGAATGACGGAACCATTCTTTTCCGTGTCATGCCTTCCTGGGATTTCTTTACGGATTGGGATGCAAATAAAGGAAATGTAGGGATAGCCGTACCGTTCAACGCTTCTTATGAAGGGGTGACCGGAACCTGTGTATATAACAACTCCGAGAAAAAAGATCTGGCGGCTGCATTCCTGACTTTCATTGCATCCGATGATTTCCAGAAGCTGAATCTGGAGAAATATAATCAGGTGCCTGCGAGCAAGAAGGTATGTGATGAAATGGCGGAAGGCTTTACCTCTGAAGATTTCGGCGGTCAGAACCTGCTGGCAACCTATAGTGAAATCTGCGATAAGATCGTTGGTATCACCCCTGACAAGTTCACCCGTGTAACACAGAACAAGTTCCAGGAAGCAGCAACAAACGGTATCAAAGAAGGAAAGGATAATGATGCGATTATCCAGGAATTTAAAAATAAATTACATGACATGTATCCGGAAGTAGTAATGGATTAAGCTGTATTTTCCGGGGATAACGGAAACAGCAGGATCTGTGACGGAGCGGCGGAGGGAAGGGATTCCTTCCCTCCGCCGTCCGGATAAAAAGGAGTCGGAGGATGGGAGAGCAAACAAACCAGGTTCAACTGAAAAATTTTAACCGAAGGACGGTACTGAATTATATCAGAAAAAATAAAACCGCCACCAAAGCAGGCCTTGCGTCGGTGACGGGACTTACCTTCATGGCGATTAAAAAAATACTGGAGGAGCTGGAAGAGCTGCATCTGATCCGCTGCGACGAGATGGAAGCCGGCGGTATGGGACGCCGTGCGGTTACCTATGCGGTAAATGAAACGTACCGGTATGTGGTAGGAATACATATTAACAAATTTGTTACCAGCATTGCCATGATGGACCTGCGGGGTGAGATTCTGGAGGTGGAACGCTGTTCCATGCAGCAGGATTTTCCCAACCAGAGTGCGTTCGTAGAGATGCTGGTTTCTGAGATAGAAAAGGTAATACAAAGATCGGGAATGGAAAAGGATAAAATTCTGGGGATTGGCGTTGGGGTGCCCGGTCCTGTGGATACGGAGAACGGCGTAATTCTCACCCCGCCCAATATACCAATGCTGAGCTATCTGCCCCTGAAGGAAATTTTGGAGTCAAAATGCGGATACAGCGTGTATGTACAGAAGGATACCAATGTCATTGCATTCGGCGAATATTGGTACGGAAGCGGGAGCATCCATGACAGCATTCGCAGCCATGGAAATGACTGCTATGATCTTGCCTATGTGGATGTGGATATGGGTATTGGTTCCGGCCTGATAATAGATGGGAAGTTAAACATAGGCGCCAACAGTATAGCCGGAGAGTTCGGACATATTACAATAGATATCAACGGGCCGCTGTGCAACTGCGGCAACAAAGGCTGCCTGGAGGCCATGAGTTCGGGAATCGCGGTACTGCGTGAACTGAAGGCCCAGCTGGAAAAGGAACCGGGGCATCCTCTTTATGCAAAGAGGGAGAACCTGGTGATTGAAGACGTATTCAAGATGGCGGAAAAGAAGGATTTGCTGACGATTTCCATTCTGAACCAGTCCGCCTTTTATGTAGGGGTTGCCGTCAGCAACCTGATAAATATACTGGATCCCCAAATCATTATCCTGGGCGGGATCCTCATACAGAAATACCCCAGGTATTTTGACATCGTCACTAATGTGGCGAATGCCAGAAAGGTCAAGGGAGCCAAGGAAAATTTTCTTGCGGTATCCAAGCTGGGAGAAAATGCGGGAGTCATCGGTGCAGGGGAAATTGTAGCTGATAATTTCTTCAATGAAAAGGTAAATGAAGTATTCTGTAAAAATACGTAACTATCCAGCAGGACTGTGCATTTACTGCACAGTCTGTAAGAAAGTGATTCAAGAGTACAAAAATACATAAAAAATAATGGAGACGGGATATGTTTGTTAAGAAAACCGGTGAAGAGTCCCCTGTTGGTTACGGGCAGGAAGAAAAAGCAGTTCTGGAAACAGAAGGAGGAATACGGATCCTTTTGGGCGCGGAAGAGTCAGATGGAATCAGAACCTCTCTGGAAATCCGTCAGGAGGGAGAGGCAGCGATATTCTTCCATGCCGTGAAACCGCCGAAAGAACCCTTTTTCGGTCCGCAGACTTATCTGGATCCGGTAAAGGGCGTGTCCTTCCGGATGGCTCTGGAAGGCATCGGAAGGCTTATGGCGGTATACCAGCATAAGGCCTGGTGGATCCGGCCGGCCTTTCCGTCCTGCTGTAAGGAGGTACCGGAGCGGACACAGCTCCTTCTGGCGGAGAACAAAGACGGCGGGGAATATCTGGCCGTCCTGGCCGTGTGCGGTAAGGAGTACCGGACGGACATTGCGGGGGACGGGCTTTCGCTTCGGATCACCGCGGCCTCCAACTGTATCAATAAGGTATCGGCGGATGATTTGAGCCTGGTTCTGGCAGCAGGAAGCGATCCTTATTTATGCTGTGAGCAGGCGGTAAAAAAAGCGCTTGCCCTCACCGGAAAGCAGAAGATGTTCCGGAAGGAGCGTACGTTTCCTGATATGTTTGAATACTTCGGCTGGTGCAGCTGGGATGCTTTTTACCATGAGGTTTCCCAGGACGGGATAGAAGAAAAAATGAAGGAGCTGGCAGACAAGCAGATTCCTGTTCGCTGGGTATTGATTGATGACGGCTGGCTGGATGCGGATTATAAAAAGCAGGTGCTTAAGGGGCTGGACGCCGCCGGGGATAAGTTTCCCCGGGGATTGGGCGCCTGTGTGGATAAGCTGAAAAAGGAATACGGAATCGGGCAGGTAGGTGTCTGGCATGCGGTGATGGGATATTGGAACGGCCTGGAAGCGGGAAGCGGCGCTCAGGAGGCACTGCAGGCAGGAAGCAGGGTTCTGGAGGACGGAAGAATCGTACCGGATGCGGAGGCCGGCAGGGCCTTCCTGTTTTACGATGCCTGGCATACGTATTTAAAGAACCGGTGTAATATCGACTTTGTGAAGGTGGACGGCCAGAGCGCTGTTTCCCTGTTCTATGCAGGAAGGAAGGAATACGGCAGGGCTTCCGCAGAAATACAGAAGGGGCTGAACGCCTCTGCGGCTCTCCATTTTGAGAACCGTATTATTAACTGTATGGGGATGGCTGCTGAAGATATGTGGAACCGGCCCAGCAGCGCCATATCCAGAAGCAGCGATGATTTTGTGCCGGATGTGCCCCATGGTTTCCGGGAGCATGCGGTACAGAACGGATATAACTCCCTTCTCCAGGGACAGTTTTTCTGGGGAGACTGGGATATGTTCTGGAGCGATCATGAGGAAAACTGGCAGAATTCCATCCTCCGGGCGGTGAGCGGGGGGCCGGTGTACACCAGCGATAAGGTGGGACGAACGGACGGGACATATATCCTTCCTCTGCTGAAAAAGGATGGAAAAGTGATCCGCTGTGAAGAAGTGGGTATGCCCACCCTGGATTGTCTGTTTGAAAATCCGGTGGATTCCACCCATGTATGGAAGCTGTTTAACCGGTATCGGGACATTTATGTGATAGCGGCATTTACTATTTCAAAAGAGGGCGGCGCAAGCATCCCGGGAAAGGTTGGCCTTACGGATATACCGGGGCTGGAAAAGGGTGTCTGGACGCTCTATTGCTACCGTACAAGAAAAGCCGTGCGTCTGGAAGGGAAAGAAGAATTTTCGTTCCGTCTGGAGGCGAATGACGGGGAATTATTCCTTCTTCTGCCGGATAAGGAGTTCACGGCGCTGGGGATTCTGGAAAAATATATCGGAGCCGGCTGCGTGGAAGCGGTGCGGCAGGAAGAGGGGAAAACAAGAATCCTTCTTTCCGAAGGAGGAACCTTTGGTTTCCTCACAGGAAGAAAACCCGCATCTATTCGGTATGACGGGGTAAGGGCTGAAGTAACGGCGGCGGAGAGCATAGGGGCCGGCCGTATGTTTTACCAGGTGGAGGACCCGTCGGAACCGGAGGGCAGGGAAGGCCGGATGGTGGAAATCATCTGGGAGTGATTTTGGATGCAGGAACGCGGAGGTATGGAAATGCGGTCACTGGGTATCGATATCGGGACAACATCGATTTGTGTGGTTTGTTATGAAGAAGGGCAGGAAACGCTGCCGTTTGCCGTAAGCCGGCAGAATGCGTTCCTTCCCGGAACCTTTGAACAGGATCCGGAAGCAATTGTGGAAAAGGTGCAGGATATGCTCGCGCAGGCCGCAGAGAGCGGTTTCGGTGCAGATACGGCGGAGGCTGTCGGCATATCCAGCCAGATGCACGGGATCCTTTATGTGGATGCAGAGGGCAGGGCGGTTTCCCCTTTTTATACCTGGAAGGATGAAAAAGGCCGGGAGCTTATGGCGGATGGCGTGAGCTATGAGGAACGGCTTGGCAGGGCGGCGGGAACCCCTGTGTTCTCCGGGTTCGGTACGGTCACGCATTTTTATCTGGCAACAAAAGGCCTTATCCCTGAACAGGCGGTGAAGCTGGCTAACATCGGAGATTATGTGGCCATGCGCCTTACGGGCAGGAAGGACCCGCTTCTCCATGAATCTATAGCGGCCAGTTTCGGAGGCTATGACGTGCAGGCGGGGGAATTTGCCTGGGATAAACTGGAGCAGGCCGGCGTGGAGACTTCTTATTTCCCGCAGCTTGCCAAAAAGGAAGAAGCGGCAGGGACTTACCGGGGGATTCCGGTGAGCTGTGCGTTCGGTGACAACCAGGCCAGCTTTTACGGCGCGTTGGATAAGCCGGAAACCCAGATCAGCATCAACGTGGGTACGGGTTCCCAGGTTTCCCTTTTTGACCGCCATTATTACCGGACCGCGGCGGCAGACATCCGGCCCTATTTTCACAAAGGCTGCCTTTATGTGGGAGCATCCTTAAACGGCGGAAAGGTTTATGAAAAACTGGCCGCTTTTTTTGAAGAAATTGTATACGAATTTACGGGACAGAAAATACAGGCATTTGACCAGATGGAACGGCTTGGGGAAGAAAAGAAAGAAACGGGCCTGGTGGTAAACCCTTCTTTATATGGAAGCCGGAAGAAAGCTGCAGGCGTGGCGGATGCTTACGGAACCGTGGAAAACCTTACCTTTGACACCTTTCATGCACCTGATTTCATCAGGGCGTATGTGAGGGGCATGGCGGAGGAACTGCACCGGATGTACCTGGAATTCCCGGAGGAAATCAGGAAAGGGCGGACGGAAATTGTGGCGAGCGGTAACGGAATCCGAAGAAATGCATTGATGGCAGAGGAAACGGCCAGAAGCTTCGGAATGCCGGTGGTTTTTAAAGAGATACAGGAGGAAGCGGCGGCGGGAGCAGCCAAAGCGGCTTTGGATCTGTTCAGGAAAGGGACAGCAGAATGGACGTGAAAAGAGTAGGCCCGGAAAACAGAATCGATTTAAACGGTGCGGACTGGCTGATGAAGGAATTTGTGGGGATGGACTGGGTATGGAGGGATTCCGTTATGCCCGGGACAGCGGACGTGCGCTGGTGGTATCCGGCGAAGGTGCCCGGCAGTGTTTTGCATGATCTGCGTAAGAACGATCTGTTGCCGGATCCTTATTACGAAAGGAATTCCCTGCTGGTGGAGTGGGTGCCGGACAGAACCTGGGTTTACAGGAAAGAGTTTCTGGTTCCTGGTGGTCTGGAAGATAAGCGGCTCACGCTGGTGTTTGAGGGCATTGACTACAACTCGGAAATCTTCCTGAACGGGGAATCCCTGGGAAAGCAGGAGGGGATGTATGTCCCCTGGAGTGTGGATGTTACCGGAAAGCTTTGTCCGGGAGAAAAGAACCTTCTGGCCGTGGTGCTGGAACCGGCTCCCTTAGAGCAGCCACAGGTGGGAAAGACCAGCCTGGTATCTACCCACAAATCCAGAATGACCTATTGGTGGGATTTCTGCCCGCGTATGATCCATCAGGGAATCTGGCAGGATGTATACCTGAAGGTAAATAGGGAAGCGATCCTGACCGATGTGTATGTGCATTCCGTTTTAGCAGAGGACGGGGCGCAGGCGCTGGTTCATGTGGAACTGGAGGCCGACTGCCCTGACGGGTGCCTGGCGGAAGGAAGCTTCGGCGATACCCCGTTCCGGGAATCGGTGGAAAACGGGAAATGCCGAATCTGCCTTACCATAGAGGAACCCCGCCTGTGGTGGTGCAACGGACAGGGAGAGCCATACGAGTATCCGGTTGAGGTACGTCTGCTTGACAGGAAGGGCAGGGTATCCGACTGCCGGAAGCTGGATGCCGGAATCCGCAGCGTGGAATTCCTTCCTAATGAAAACGGGATTGCCGGAAGAGAAAAGGAAGGAAGCTTCACCCTGTGTCTGAACGGCAGAACCATATATATGAACGGCTATAACTGGGTGCCTGCGGATGTTATGTACGGCGCCGTAACGGAGGATACCTATACGCACCTGATCCGGCTGGCGAAGGAAGCAGGCGTGAATATTCTCAGGGTATGGGGCGGCGGCCTGATAGAGAAGGATATTTTTTACCGGCTGTGCGCTAAGGCAGGAATTCTGGTATGGCAGGAATTTATTTTGTCCAGTTCGGGGATTGACAATACCCCTTCGGAAGCGGATAGCTATACCGAATTAATGCGCAGTCAGGCGGAATCCATAATCCGGCAGAAAAGAGGCTTTACGGCGCTTGCTGTCTGGTGCGGCGGGAACGAGCTTCAGGAGCCGGACGGCACGCCCCTGGATGAGAAAAACGCTCTGGTAAGAACGCTGGGGGAACAGGTCAGAAGGCTGGACGGCACAAGAAAATGGCTGCCCACCTCGCCCTCCGGCGGCGTATTCCTGAATTCCTTCGAAAATCTGGAGAAATGCCCGGAGGAGCTTTTTGATGTACACGGTCCCTGGGAGCATCAGGGACTGAATGAGCAATATGAACTGTATAACCGGGGAACCTGTATGCTGCATTCCGAATTCGGCGTGGAAGGTATGACCAATTATGAGGCGCTGCGCCGGACCACTGCGCCGGAGCACTTCCTTCCTGCCAGCAAGGACAATCCTGTTTATTTCCACAGGGGGGCCTGGTGGAATAATGAACCCCTGGTACAGGAAACCTTCGGGGGGCTTACGGAAATCGAGGAAATCAGGAAGGGCAGCCAGTATATGCAGTATGAAGGACTGAAATATGCGGTGGAATGCAACCGCCGCCGCGCTTTTCATAACAGCGGCACCTTCCCCTGGCAGTTCAATGAACCTTATCCCAATCTGTACTGTACCTCTTCCCTGGATTATTACGGAAATCCGAAGCCTGCTTACTACGGGGTGAAAAAAGCGTATGCGCCATATCTGGTAACCGCATCTTTTGACGGGGCATCCCTTTGGGAGAAGGAATGGCTGGAGGCGGATATCCATGCGGCCTGCAATCTGCCGGAGGGGGAAAGACGCCGGTCCATAACGGTACGGGCACGGGTGTACGGCATGTCCGGCATGCTTCTCCAGGAGGAAGTATTCCATTTGGATTCCATACAAATGCATTCATCCCGGATAGGAAAACTGCGTTTCCTTCTGGATCGGGCGGACGGGGAACTCCTTCTTCTGCGGCTTGCGCTGTTTGCCGAAGGACAGGAGGATATCCTGGGCGGAAATGAGTATCTGTTCACAAGAGGACGTGATCTGGGAGCCGTATTCAGAATGGAGAAGCCGGCGCTTACCGCACAGGGGATAAAAGAGGGACTCCGATTGAAAAATACCGGAAAAGGCCCGGCACTCTTCTTATTTCTGACCGGTGAAGGGAAAGGAAAATCCATCACCGCAGTCGATTGGGAACGGAATGGTGAGGGGGCCAAACAGATGGGCATAGTTTACTGGAAGGATAATTATTTTACGCTTCTTCCCGGAGAGGAAAGACAGATCTTGGCAGAAGGGGACTGGAAAGCGGCTTCCGTGCAGGCTCTGAATATGGAATTTCAAAAATTGGAGGTAACACAATGCAGGTAGTGGTAGGAATAGATATAGGAGGAACAAAATGTGCGGTATCCTTCGCAAGACAGCATTCCGACGATATCGAGTTTCTTGATAAGGTCCGGATGAAAACAGAAACGGAGGATTTTGCCGGGGCTGTGGACAGCTTTATCGGGATCATCCGGGAAAAATTCAGCCGGAACACGGACTGGCAGCTGATGTCTATCGGTATTTCCTGCGGCGGGCCTCTGGATGCGGAAAAAGGCCTGATCCTGTCACCACCCAACCTGCCGGAATGGGATAAGGCAGATATCTATACGCCTTTGAAAAAAGCATTCGGTGTCCCGGTGATGCTGCAGAATGATGCGGATGCCTGCGCGCTTGCCGAATGGAGTATGGGGGCGGGAAAAGGCTGTAAAAATATGATTTTCCTGACCTTCGGTACCGGCATGGGGGCTGGACTGATCCTGAATAACGAGCTTTACAGCGGGACGACCAGCATGGCCGGGGAAGTGGGGCATATCCGTATGGAGGAAGAAGGCCCCTTCGGTTACGGAAAACACGGATCCTTCGAGGGCTTCTGCAGCGGCGGCGGTATCGCCAAGCTGGGAAGGATGAAGGCCGAGGAAGCGCTGCAGGAAGGGAAAAGCCCCCTTTTCTGCCGGAACGAAGAAGAACTGAAGGACATCTCCAGCAAATCCATAGCCGAAGCGCTGGAACAGGGAGATGAACTGGCGGCGGAGATTTTTGATACGGTAGGGACCTATCTGGGAAGAGGGCTTTCCGTACTCATTGATATCCTGAACCCGGAGATGATTGTTATCGGCAGCATCTATGGCAGGCAGAAAGAGGTGCTGGATAAGAAAATGATGGAGACCCTGGAAAAGGAAGCACTGCCTGTCTCCCGTAAGGCATGCAGAATCGTACCCGCCAGCCTGGGGGAAATGATCGGGGATTATGCGGCGATATCCGTAGGGATTAAGGCTTACCGGGATTTGTACCGCAGTGCGCAAATGACGCTGGCTATGGAAGAAGAGGGATAAGTTTGAAAGTTCCTTTCAAACTACTTATTGATGCAGTATCGCAGGAAAACCTGCGATAGGCAGGAGGTATAAAAAATGAGACTTTTAAAACATATTTACCAGGTAGGAGGTCCCAGTCTGACACATTTCTTTGATGCGGCCGTTTATCTGCTGAAAGGAAAAGAAGGATGGTTTCTTATTGACTGCGGTACGCCCGAAGGGTATGAACAGATAAAAGAAAATATAAAGAAAACAGGCGTGGATCCTGCCCAAATCCGTTTTATCCTGGGGACCCACGGCCATTATGACCATGTGGGCGCCGCCCATTTATGGAAACAGGAATTCGGCTGTACGCTGTACCTGCATGAGCGGGACAGGGAACAGGTGGAAACAGGGGACAGCGTGAAAACCTCTGCGGCCCTGCTGTACGGAACCAAATCCGTACCCTGTCCGGTGGACGGGACGATTGCAGAAGGCGACACCTGGGAAGGCGACGGCTTTACCATAGAAGCTTTGTATACGCCGGGACATACGATGGGTTCGGTAAGCTTTGACATTACAGCCGGTGACTACCGTCTGCTGGTGGCCGGAGATGCCATATGGGGCGGCTTCAGCGAGAAAATCGGTTCCAGTGAGGAAGCCTGGCTGGAAACGCTTGAGAAAATAACGTCCAGGCATTATGATTTCTATACCTTCGGCCATGTCAATCCCCAGCTGATAGCCGATGCCGACGCACGCCTGAAGGAAGCTAAAATGGCTTTTGCCAACTATTATAATCCCTGGTTCAAGACCTTCTTTGAAACCTATAAATACTGACAGACAGGATAAGAAATATGAAAAATAAAATTATGCTGATAACCTATGCGGACAGCTTAGGAAAAAATCTGAAAGAGTTAAAAAAGATGGTGGATACGTATTTCAAACGGGAAATCAATGGAATCCATATCCTCCCCTTTTTCCCTTCCTCCGGTGATCGGGGATTTGCCCCCATCAATTACAGAGAAGTGGATCCTGCCTTCGGCACATGGGAGGATATCCGGGCTTTGGCGGCGGATTATGAGCTGATGTTTGATTTCATGATCAACCATCTCTCCAGAAGAAGCCCGGAATTCCTGGATTTTATGGAAAAGCATGAAAGTTCCGAATACGCGGATATGTTCCTGCGTTTTCAGAAATTCTGGCCGGGCGGCGAGCCTACACAGGAACAGGTGGAACTGCTGAATAAACGCAAGCCCTGCGCTCCGTGCGAGGAGATCCGGTTCGCCGACGGCACGACGGAGAAAATCTGGTGTACCTTTGATAACGAGCAGATGGATCTGAACCTGGAATCGGAAACGGCGTGGCAGTTCGTGGAAAAAACGCTGCGTTTCCTGATGGCTCAGGGGGCGTCCATGATACGTCTGGATGCTTTTGCATTCGCCACCAAAAAACTGGATACCACCTGCTTTTTTATCGAGCCGGAAATGTGGGATATGATGAAACGGGTACAGGGGATCCTGGATGAAAAAAAGGTTTCTATGGATGCGACAGTTTCCATGGATGCGACAGTTTCCATGCTGCCTGAAATTCATGACCACTATACGGTACAGCAGAAAATCGCGGATCATGGCTATGCCGTATATGATTTTGTTCTTCCCGTCATGGTACTGCATACGCTGTACAGCGCCAGCAGCCGCAGGCTGCGCCATTGGCTCACCATCTGTCCTAAGGATCAGCATACTACTTTGGATACCCACGACGGGCTGGGTACCGTGGATGTGGAGGATTTGCTTTCAGAAGAAGAACTTCAGGCCGTGATAGACCGGACGGAAGAGTACGGCGCTAATTTCAAGTGGGATTACAGCCGGAAAGCCCTTGGCGGAAAACGGGTTTACCAGATAAACTGCTCCTACTATTCCGCTGTGGGAGAGGATGATGACAGTTATCTTCTTTCGCGTGCCATCCAGTTCTTTACACCGGGTGTCCCGCAGGTCTATTATATGGGGCTGCTGGCCGGTGAAAATGATTATGAACTTATGGAAAGAACACAATATGACCGGAATATAAGCCGCCATAATTATACGGTGGAAGAAATAGAAACACTGGTACAAAAGCCTGTCGTAAAACGGTTATGCAGGCTGATGCAGTTCCGCAATGCGTATCCGGTTTTTGACGGCGAAATGAGCCTGCCGGAAACAGACGACTCCCGGCTGTGTATCGTATGGTCCTGCCAGGGTCTGGAAGCCAGGCTGGATGCCGATTTACAGGAAAAAACGTTTGCGGTAACCTATCTTGACAAAACAGGAAAAACGGACAAGCTGCGTCTGGAAGAGGATTTTAACTGGAATGAATAACCATGGATGCGCAAGCTCCCCTGGATGCGTAAGCTTCCATACTTGCGGCCTGCCGGTCATCGGGGAAGCGGATTATGTGTTCCTGAGCGGAACGCTTCCGGCGCTGCGCCGCGGGCTGGAACTGGCAAAACAGGGTAAAAAAATAATAGTGGCGGTGCAGGGAACCTGCCTGGCGGAGGAAATCTGTCAGACCTTCCAATATCGTCTGACAAAAGAAGAATCCGCTTTTTTTCCGGAGGAGGCAAAGACAGGGAGGCTCGGGCTGTTAAGGCCGGATGAAGGCAAGCGCTGCCTGGAGGAGCGCTGCCTGGAAGCCGGCATAAAGCTGCTATATGGGGTATGGCCCGTGGACTGCAGGGAATGGAAGGAAAGCACCTGTGCCGGCAGCGGAGAAAAATCCGGGGGCTGCGCCGGGAAAAAGCTTCTGCGGGTGGCGGCTAAAGGCGGACTGTTCGGGATTCTCTGTGAGCAGGTATGGATGGAAGCTTACGCATCCATGGAAGCTTACGCATCCATGGAAGCATGCGAACCATCTGAGCCGGCGTATGGAAGCCATCAAATCCATGAATATACCTACACGGCCCTCGTGGGAGGGCTTCCGGAGAAGGAAACGGTGGAAAAAGAAGGCCGTGCCGAATGGAAGCCATCGCATCCAGGGAAGGAATTGCATCCGGCGAAGGAGCAGGAACTGTCCTATTTTCTGCAGGCGGAAGAAGGGAAAGGGATCCTTACGGTTGCCCTGCCCCCTTTTCTGCCCGCCGGGCAAGCGTATTTAGGAGAAATCATAACCTCGGTTTATGCCCGGATTAAACGGGAATTTCCCTGTCTGGAGCTGGGGCGCTTTGCGCCTCGCCCGGCTTTGGTACCGGCGGAAGAAAGAGGCAGCCTGGGCCGGGAAAACAGCCGGGTGACGGGAAAATGGGTCCCTTTTCCTATCCGGGAGGATACTGCAGGCCGCCGGGAGGAGATTGCGGCGGATCCGGTTTCCTGCCATGGCCCTGTCCGCATTTCTGTCCGTACAGGAAATGGACTGCCGGAGGAAGGGCGTCACAGATGCCTTTCTATAGCGAATGAGGTGCTCTGTGATACACAGGAGTATGATTTGATTGTGGCAGGCGGCGGAACAGCAGGGGCTATGGCGGCCCTGTATGGGGCGAGAGGCGGCCTGAAAACGGTTTTGCTGGAGCCGCAGTATACTCTGGGAGGCACTTCCACGGTGGGAGGGGTGAGCACTTACTGGTTCGGAAACCGTTTCCGTGATGTACGTGAAATTGATGTTAAGACGCAGCGGATAGCGGGGCCTTTGAAACTTCCGCGCCGGGAAGGAATATGGAGTGAATCGGATGATTTCCATCCGGGAATCCGCGGGGAGGTGCTTACGCGGCTTTGTCTGGAGGCCGGGGTAACAATCCGGTTCGGACAGCTTGTTTTCGGGACAATATGCGAAGAAACCCCGGAGGGCGGCAGCCGCTGTATAGGGGTGGCCGCTGCGGGCGGGGATGGTGCCAAATATCCCGCGCCAATCCATGCTTATTATGGGAAAGCGGTGGTTGATGCCACGGGAGATGCAGATTTGGCTGTGTTCTCCCAAGCGGAGGCGGTATATGGTTCCGCCAGGGACTATATTACCTATTGGGCATCTCTGGCTCAGTACACGGATGTAAACCGGTATAAAAACAACTTTTCCTCTATGGTAATAGCTGCGGATCCGGAGGATTTTACCCGTTTTATTCTGTTGGGAAGGCGGCGGGGCGAAGCCATCCTGGATCATGGGATGTATGTGAGTATGAGAGAAAGCCGTCATATAAAGGGGCGATATACGGTAAATTTGCAGGATTTAATGCAATATCGGACGTATCCCGACGGGTTGTATACCTGTTATTCCAACTACGATCCCAAGGGCAAGCTGGATGCCGATGCGATATACTGCGGTATGCTTCCTCCTCAGGTGCAAATCCAAATTCCCTTGTCGGCCCTGCTTCCGTGTGATAAGAACGGCGGGCGGATAGAGGGGCTGTATGTGGCGGGTAAGGCCGTCAGCGCCACACGGAATGTCTTTCCCAGCATCCGCATGCAGCCGGATCTCATGCATCAGGGGGCCGTGCTGGGAGGTCTCCTGGCAGAAAGCCTGAAAAAAGGAATATATCCGGAGCAGATGGATGCGCAGGAGAGAAGAAATTTCCTTTTGGAGCTGACGGATGATCCGCTCACACTCCCCTGCCGGGCAAGCGGAAAAAAGGACGGATTTCCCTATGCCCCTTCGGACAGAAGGCGGCTGAAGGAACAGGTGGATGCAATAACGGCTTCGTCCAGAAGCCATTGGGTGGATGTCCCCTTTTTATATGAAGAGAAAGAAGAAAGCGAAATCCTTTCCATAGCGGCGGCGCCTTCTGAGGAGGTGCTTCCGCTGTTGCTGAAAAGACTGGAGACGGAGGCGCCGGGGAAGCCGGAATGCACAGAACAGGAGGCTCTGCGTATCCGTCTGCTGGAATTGTGCCTGTGGCATGGAAACAGGGAAGCCTTTACATCCATGGGAAACGATCCGGCGGAAGAAATGAGCGCTTTTGTATTCCGGGAACTCTCCCGGGGCATGCTCCCTGAGAGGGAAGGTTCCACGATGTGCGCACAGCTCCTGCCGGATCATGGGGTTATGCCGGAAACGGTTTACCGCCTGAATCTGCTGGGACGCAGCGGAAGAAGGGGTATCCTTCCTGTTTTCCGGAAGGTTCTGGAGCTGCTTCTTGCATCGGACAGAGATTATGAGGACATCCATAAGGGGATTTACCATTATATAGAAAGCTTCGCCTATGCTGCGGAGCACAGTAAAAATGTCGATCCCAAAGTTTCCCGGGAATTTATCCCCATGCTGCGCAGCCTGACGGAATTACCGGAGTTCAGGGACTGCCTGAGGGCGGACAGACAAGTGGAACTTATGACAGAACGGCTTCAGATCCTGCTGCTGGTTCTTGGCAGGGCGCTTGCCGGCCTGGGTGATTCACAAGGAAGGATGCGGCTGCAGGAGCTGGAAAAAGAACCGGCCGGCCTGGCCATAAGGCTGTCGGCCCGCAAAGCGTTAGAGGAAGCCGGTAAAATGCAGGGGAAAACTGATAAAATCTGGTAAGGTACGTAACGGCGCTGTGAAAACCCGAAGGTTAAAGGAGAAAGCTGGCAAATGGAGAAAAAAGAGCTTTACATGATAGGGAATTCCCATATTGATCCCGTATGGTTCTGGAATTGGGAGGAGGGAATGCAGGAGGTCAAGGCGACTTATGCCTCCGCACTGGAGAGAATGAAGGAGTTTGAGGACTTTACATTCACTTCCACTTCCACTCTGTTTTTTGAATGGATAGAAGGGATCCTTCCGGACATGTTTGAGGAAATCAGACAGCGGGTGGCGGAAGGAAGATGGGAAATAACTGGGGGATGGTTCCTGGAACCGGATTGTATCCTGCCTTGCGGAGAGGCCTTTGTGAGACAGGGGCTGTACGCCCAGCGTTATTTGAAAAGCCGTTTTGGCAGATTATGTACCATCGGATCCAACGTAGACAGTTTTGGACATAACCATGTCCTTCCCCAAATTCTGAAAAAAAGCGGTATGGATTCGTATGTATTTATGCGGCCCAGGCTGGATACCCCGGTTTTTGTATGGGAAGGCGGCGACGGAAGCCGGGTGAATGCCATCAGTCTTCCTGCCGAATACACTACCTGGTTCCATGATCCTACTGTAAAAAATATAGAAACCACGCTGGAACGGACAAAGGGCTATGACAAAATGCCCTGCTGCTACGGCGTGGGAAATCACGGCGGCGGCCCGACGATCGAAAATATTAAAAGTATTCGCAGCCTGCAGGCGGAAGCTAAAGCAGGCAGTTCCGAAGGCTCTTTTGCCGCTTACGGAGATGTCCGGCTGAAATTTTCCACCTATTCGGCCTTTTTGGCTGACCTGGATAAATCCGGCCTTCCTGTAATCAAAGGGCCGTTTGAAAAGGTGAATGAAGGCTGTTATTCCATCGATTCCCCTTTTAAGATCCTGAACCGGCTTGCGGAACGCAGGCTTGTGGAGGCGGATTGTCTGATCAGCATGGCAGCATGCGCAGCCACGGCAGCATGTGAGGGCAGATCCGGCGGCCCGGAATGGATGAAACAGACCGCAGAAATGGAGAACCTCTGGAAGATACTTTTATTCAATGAATTCCATGACACCATGGGGGGAACGACAATTAAGGCCGCCCGGGAGGAAGCGGTAATGCAGATGGCCGGCGTATGTGCACAGGCCGGAAAAATCAAGGCCCTGGCTATCCAGAAAATCGTGAACGGCATTTCCACGCTGGGAGAAGGCTTTCCGCTGGTATTGTTTAATACCGACAGCCAGCCCTTTGACGATTATGTGGAAACGGAGCTGGAGTGGTTCTGCCAGGCACCGCTTACGTTGCTGGCCCCGGAGGGGCCGGATGAAGAAGCAGCATGGCATGCCTGTGTATACAGGGAAATCCCTTATCAGAGAATCCATACGGATGCCAAGGTGAGGCATACAACCCTGGGAGGGAGACGCCGTTTTGTATTTCATGCCCATATCCCGGCTTTTGGTTTTGCCGTATACCGGACGGTGAAAAAGGAGCCGTCGCTGTGCTTCAATAATAAGATGGAAATCGATAATCCGGCTTCCCATGTATTGGAAAACCCCTTTATCCGTGCGGAATTCGACAGGAAAACCGGCGCGCTTGTGTCTCTTGTGGATAAAGAAGCTTTTTCGGAGGATGCCTGTGGACAGTCCGGCTATGATGCCCTGAAAGGAGCCTGCAGCATCCGGGTATACCGGGATGAAAGGGATGCCTGGGGCGGCCTGCAGGGAAGACGGTATGAGGATCGTGGTGTCTCCTTCCGCCTTATTTCCATGGAGAAAGTGGAAAGCGGTGCAATCAGGGAGGTCATCCGGGTGCGGACCGCGTTTGAAGGAACCACGCTGGAACAGCTGTATTCCCTGGGGGCACAGGAAAAAGAGCTTTGTGTGGAAAACCGGCTGGTTTTCAACCATCCCTGGACACTGCTGAAGGCGGCTTTTCCCACCGGGGAGGAATGCATCCATACAGCGGCGGAAACCGCGTACGGGATCCTGGAAAGAACGATTTCGGAGGACCCTTCCGAATATTATATGCAGCGTTTCCTGGATGTGAGCGATAAGGAAGGCAGAGGCCTGGCGATTGCCAATGATGGAAAATATGCGTTTAATATGGAGGACGGGAGAACCCAGATAACCCTTTGCAGAAGCGCCATTTATGCCCAGGGAAACAGCCCTGACTGGTACAATGAAAAGGAAAGCTACCAGTATACGGATATCGGTCCCCAGACGTTTCATTTTATTTTGAAACCTCACGGGAAAACGCTGCCCCGGGCGGAAGCCTGCCGGATTGCCAAAAAAGCCAACGGCGCTTACGAATATCTCGCAGACAGCGCCCATCCGGGGAAAATACAGATAGCCGGTAAGAGCTTTGCTGCCATTTGCGGGCCGGAGGAAAAGGCCTGCTGTGATGTATCCAATGTACGAATTATGCTCATAAAAAAATGTGAAGACGACAATTCTTTTATTGTCAGGCTTCTGGAAACGGAAGGAAGGGACACTTCCTGTACGCTGCTGCTAAACGGCATTAAATATCCCGTACAAATCGGACATGAAGAGATCCTTACCCTGAAAATAGGGGGAGACGGGGAAACATCTGCCCGGGAAGTTAACCTGCTGGAATGGTGATAAAAGGATTATGCGAGGAGGTATAAAAATGGAGAAAGACAAAACATTATATATGATAGGAAATGCACACCTGGATCCGGTATGGCTCTGGCAATGGCAGGAAGGGTATCAGGAGGTAAAAGCCACCTTCCGTTCCGCCCTGGACCGGATGAAGGAATATGATGATTTCTTGTTTACAAGCAGCTCGGCGGCTTATTATGAGTGGGTGGAAGAAAACGAACCCGCCATGTTTGAAGAAATCCGGGAACGGGTAAAGGAAGGCCGCTGGATAATCGTGGGCGGCTGGTGGATACAGCCGGACTGCAATGCGCCGGGCGGGGAATCCTATGTGCGCCAGGGGCTGTACGGACAGCGTTATTTCCGGGAAAAGCTGGGGGTTACCGCCCATACCGGCTACAACGTGGACAGCTTCGGACACAATGGGATGCTTCCTCAGATCCTCAAAAAACAAGGAATGGACAACTATGTATTTATGCGTCCGGGCCGTCATGAAAAAGGACTGGAATCGGAAACCTTCCAATGGACGTCCGGTGACGGGTCCCAGGTGACCGCTTTCCGGATTCCTTTTGAATACTGTACCTGGCCCAAGGAACTGAAGGAGCATGTCCTTCGGTGTGCAGGGGAAATCAAGGAGCCGGGCGGATGCATTATGTGCTTCTATGGTGTGGGAAATCACGGCGGCGGCCCCACCAAACAGAATATTGAAAGCATCCGGGAACTGGATCAGGAGGCGGATATACCTCATCTTATCCTTTCCACACCGGACGAGTATTTCCGGGATGTCAAGAAACAGGGGAAAACACTGCCGTCTGTTTCCGGGGATCTGTTCCATCATTCCAGCGGCTGCTACAGCGCACATTCGGAAGTCAAGCGGCTGAACCGGCTTGCGGAAAACCGTCTTATCATGGCGGAAAAGTTTTCTGTGGCCGCCAGACACTGGACCGGAGGAAAATATCCTCTGGAAAAATATACGGAAGGCTGGAAAAAAGTACTTTTCAACCAGTTCCATGACATCATGGCAGGCACTTCCATAGAGCCGGCTTATGATGATGCAAGAGAAAGCTACGGCGCTGCCCTGGATACCGCGGCAAGAGGACTGAACGCGGCGGTCCAGTCAATATCCTGGCACATTGATATCCCTATAGAAATGGAAGCTGGCGCATCCACAGATAGGAAGCCTATTGTGGTATTTAACCCTAATTCATTCCCGGGGAAATTCGAAGTGGAAATGGAATCCCCCGGCCTGAAGGAAAACCAGATTCTGGTGGATGAGGAGGGAACGGAAATTCCCCTGCAGCAAGTACAGTCCCTTGCTTCCTGCAACGGCCGGACAAGGCTCGTTTTCATCGCCGAGCTTCCTGCCATGGGATACCGCACGTACCAGCTGGTGATCCGGGAAAACTCCCGTACCTTCCCCGCTGTGGAAAGTACCAATACCAGCGCGGAAAACCGTTGGTTCCGCATAGCCTTCGACGAAAAGACGGGGTATATTACTTCCCTGTATAAAAAGAATGACGGAACCGAATATTTTGCAGGACCGGCCGCCGTTCCCACCGTAATAGAGGATAAAAGCGATACCTGGTCCCACGGTGTACGTATTTTTGACAAAGTAAAAGGCGTTTTTTCCGGTGTGTCTGTAAAGCGCGTGGAAAACGGACCTGTAAAATGCGTGATCCGTGTAACAAGCACCTATGGAAACTCCCGCATGTTCCAGGATTTCTCCATCTACAAAGAACTGGATTACATCCGGGTCAAAACCACGGTGGACTGGCATGAAAAATGGTCTATGCTTAAGCTGCGTTTCCCCATGCAGCTGAACTATCTGCGCGCCTCCTGGGAAATCCCCTATGGCGTTGCCTGCAGGGAGCCGAATGGGGAGGAATACCCCATGCAGAATTTCCTGGATGTGGAGGGCGCTAATCCGGGCCTCACAACAGCAATCAACGGCCTTTCCTTCCTGAATGACGGCAAAGCAAGCGGCAGCGTGGCAGGAAAGGAAGTGTCCCTCACGGTGCTGCGCAGTCCCATCTATGCCAACCACGAGCCTTATGTGCCGGATGAAAATCTGGAATATGTCTACATGGATCAGGGGGTTCAGACTTTTACCTACGGCCTCTACCCGCATGACGGAAGCTGGGAGGACAGCCGAACCGTTAGAAGAAGCAGGGAATTCAATGAAAAGCCCACCGCCCTTTTCGAAACCTTCCATAAAGGGGAACTAACGCAGAAGGCCTCCTTCCTGGAGCTTTCCGCCGACAACGTGCTGCTTACGGTCATGAAGGAAGCGGAAGACGGCAGCCAGGATGTGATCCTGCGTCTGGTGGAAACGGCAGGAAGAAGCTGTGAAACAGGGCTTAAGCTTCCGGGACTTGGCAGACAGACAACACTGTCCTTTACCCCTTTTGAAATCAAGACTGTGCGTGTTCCGGCAGCCGGAAATCTGGAAATACAGGAAAATAATCTGTTGGAAGATATCTGAATTGCAGAACTTTACATGAAAGCACATAGATAGGAGAGGTATCAATGAAAAAAATAGCCGTGATCCACACCACCCCGGTAACCATCCCCACACTGAAAAAACTGCTGACAGATAACGGGATTGCCGCCGGGGAAGCTAAAGCAACCATGGATGCTTCGGCAGACGAAGAAGAAATAGAAGTGGTGAATTTTCTGGATGACAGCATGCTGCCCGAGATCAACCGGCTGGGGGGCTGTTCGGAAGGGGTGAAATACCGTCTGAATACTCTTTTGCTGTTATGCCAGACGACAGGGGCGGACGCCGTTTTGTGCGCCTGCTCCTCCATCGGGGGGCTGGTGGAGGAAGGAAGCGCCCTGGTGGGAATTCCTGTTTTCCGTATTGATGAACCCATGGCCCGGCTCGCAGCCGGATATGACCGCATAGGAGTGGCGGCAACACTGCATTCAACCATACAACCCACCACCGAACTGATACAGAAGAAAGCCGATATGGCGGGAAAGAAAATCAGCATACAAAGCAAGGTCATCGAAAATGTGGGGACCCTTCTGGCGGAAGGCAAAGATGATTTATATGATGAGTTGGTGGGAGAAGAATTACGCCGTCTCTTACGTGATAATGAAATTGTGGTCCTGGCGCAGGCATCCATGGCACGGGCAGTGGAAAAATGGCCGGAGGAAGAAAAAGTACGCTGCCTTACCAGCCCGGTAAGCGGTACGGAGGCCGTACGCGCTTATCTTCGCCTGCAGTCCGGCCCGCAGGTATCCCCGCATGTTGTCGGGCAGGAAGGGTAAAGGGACATGGAACTTTATCTGGGGATTGATATCGGCACCACGCATATTAAGGTTTGCGCCGTAGATAAAGACGGCAGGGTGGCGGGAACCGCCCTGCGGGATCAGGAAAACCGGACGGTACCTGGCTGGGGAAACTGTTTTACAGCAGATGCGCTGTGGGAAAAAACAACAGCGTGTCTGACGGAAGTGCTCTCCGGGACAGAACCCGGCGCCGTGAAGGGAATCGGCATAACCAGTATGGCGGAAGCCGGTGTTCCTGTTGACCGGGATGGGATACCTCTTATGCCCGTTGTCCCCTGGAACGCCTGGGAAGCAATGGAGCAGACGCAGGAGGAATTCCCGGAAAGTCTGAGAGGATGGGAGCTGTACCGGAAAACCGGGCTTATCTGGCATCCCAAATATACCATAAACCAATTCCTGTTCCTGCAAAAAAACAAGCCCTCCCTGTTCGCGCAGATGGACTGCTTTTTATCCGTCTCCGATTATCTGCTTTTCTGCCTTACCGGCGAGCGTATGACGGAAGAATCCCTGGCCTGCCGGACCATGCTTTATCATATCCATGAACAGAAATGGGATGAAGAACTGACGGCATTCGCCGGTGTGAGCGGAAAACTTCCCCGGGTGGCTGACGGGGAGAAAGACTGGCCGGTGATAAAAAAAGAGATGGCAGGCCGTTTCGGGCTTCGGGAGGATGTGCGGGTATGTATAGGGGGCCACGATCATCTGTGCGCGGCGCGTGCGGAAAATCTGGAGGAAGGGGAAATCCTTCATTCCATGGGAACCTCCGAGGTATATATCGGTTTTCTGGAGCGGATTCCGTCCCCGCTACTTTTGTATGAAAAAGGGATCCAACTGGGGCGTTTTCAGGGGATGTATTATTGGATATGTAATATGCCGTCCTCCGGGGCCTCCATAGAATGGCTGCGCTCCTTCCTTTCCCGGGACGGCAGGCCGGTTCCTTACGGGAAGCTGATGCAGGAGGAGCGTCCGGTACCTTCCCGGGTGATGTATCTGCCCTTTGTGAATGGGGCGGGGACCCACCGGCTCGTACCTGCCGGGGATGGCACCCGAAGAACAGGGAAGATACCGGGGGGCTTTCTGGACATTTCCATGTCCACCACTCCTATGGATATGGCCCAGGGAATTTATGAAGGCATTGGCTGTGAAACCAGAGTGATTCTGGAACTGCTGGAGGAAGCGGGAATAGGTACCGGACGGATTATCTGTGCGGGCGGCGGTACCAGGAACAGACTGCTGATGCAGGCAAAGGCAGATGTGACGGGACATACCTTCCTTATTTCCCGCCGGACCCAGGCAACGGCGCTGGGAGCGGCGGCCATTGCGGGCGGTATCCGGTTTAAAAGAGCTATGGAAGCCGGCCGGGTATACCCGGAAGAAAAATACCGGAAAATTTATGATACAAAATACGCAACTTATCAAAGGCTGTTGTTATAGAAGCAGCTTTACAGGAAAAGAAAGGCAGGATTTTTATGGAATTAGTACCGGTAACGCAAATGCTTAAGGCGGCGGAAAAAGACGGATATGGGGTGGGATCGTTTTCTGCCAGAAATACATATCTGATAGAAGCCATCCTGAAGGCGGCCCAGAAAACAAAGGCTCCTGTCATTGTGCAGATTTCCGCCAATGAATTTAACTGGTTTGACGTCACCGCAGGGGAATTTGCCGGCCGTTTTTATGAAATACATGATAAATACCAGGGACAGGCAGCCCTGCATCTGGATCATACCAAAGATATGGAGATTATAAAAGCCGCCATTGATGCCGGCTTCCGGTCCGTCATGATCGACGCCTCCCAGAAAAGCTTTGAAGATAATATCGCTGTCACCAGGGAAGTGGTGGAATACGCACATGCAAAAAAGGTAGAGGTGGAAGCGGAGCTGGGAAAAATCGGGGCAACCGATAAAATAGAAACCGATAATGATGAAAGTCTCTATACCGACCCCGCGGAAGCGGAAGAATTCGTGGCAAGGACCGGCGTGGACACACTTGCAGTCTCCATCGGTACGGCCCATGGAGTCTATCCTGTTAAAAATCCAAGGATAGACCTGGAGCGTCTGGCACGGATCCGGGAACGGGTAAGCATTCCTCTTGTGCTTCACGGCGGCAGCGGCCTCCCTCCGGAAACGGTACAGGCAGCCATCACCATACCGGGCGGCGGTGTGAGTAAAATCAATATTGCCACCGATCTGGAACAGGCATTTTTAGGCTCCCTGGGCTGTGAAAGAAAGAGCAACCAGGAGATCTGGCAGATGGATAAGGATGCTTTGGCAAAAGCGGGCGAAGCGGTACAGCAGGTGGTGGAAGATAAAATCAGGAATTTCCTTTTGTGGAAGGCATGAGAAAAAAGATGAAAAAACGAATCGGAGTGGTTGCGGATGATGTAACCGGAGCGAATGATATAGGGGTTATGTTCCGAAAGGGCGGGTACCGCAGTGCGGTATTCCCTCTGTGTCTGCTTTCCCTGTGTGACTGGAAAAAGGAATGCGAAGAGCTGGATGTTATCATTATTGATACGGACAGCCGTTTTGATAATCCAAAAACAGCAGCGGGTAAGGTGGCACAGGCGGCGGCGCTGCTGCAGGAGCTTCCCTGCGACCGGTATTTTAAGAAAACCTGTTCCGTATTCCGGGGGAATATCGGAGCGGAATTTGACAGCATGCAGGATGCACTCGGGATTTCCTGTTCTATGGTAATCGCAGGATTCCCCGGTAACGGAAGGACCACGGTGGACGGTATCCATTATGTATATGGAACAAAGCTGGAGGATTCCCAGTTCAGGACCGATCCTATCCACCCCATGGATACCTCTTTTCTGCCCGCCATCATGCACAGGCAGACCAAAAGGAAAATCGGGCAAATCACCTGGAAGGATTTGGATCAGGGGCTGGATTATGTGGTGGAGAAAAAAGAAGAACTGAAAAAAAGCTGTTCCTATATCCTCTTTGATATACGCAGCCAGGAGGATTTGAGGCTGACCGCCCGTGCGGTTGCGGATGAAACCAGCCTGTGCGGCAGCTCCGCCATCGGAGAAGAACTGCCGGCCGCTTTCCGGGAGCTGGAAGAGGAAGGGCTGGATCCGGTATTTCTGCTGGCGGGCAGCCTCACCCGGCAGAGCATTGCACAGACGGAATACCTCCGCGCAAAAGGGTACCCGGTGATAACCTTTGATACGGAAGCCATATTTGATGAGGAGGCGTTTGCCCGGGAAGAGGAAAGGCTTGTGCAGGAAACGCTGAAGGCCATGAGGTTTACGCCCCTTATGGTGGCACCTATGGTGCTGGTGCATTCCGCCCAGCAGCCGGAAAAAGTAAAGGGAACCAAAGAGAAGGGACAGCGTCTGGGATTTACCCATGAAGAAATCGGAAAACGGATTTCCGGCTGTCTTTGCAGGGTGACACGGCGCGTACTTACGGAAACGGGCTGCAGAAAGCTGGTGGTAGCCGGAGGAGATACCTCTGCGGCCGTCACCGGGGAACTGGAGATTTACCGTATGGAAATCGGGGAAGAAATTGAAGCCGGGGTTCCGGTTATGACCGGGAAAACGAATCTGGGCGAACTGTCGCTGGTTCTGAAATCAGGAAGCTTCGGAAGTGAAAGCTTTCTGGAAAAAGCGGCTCATTATGTATAGACAGCCTGCGTATACAGCAGAAGGGAGAAGATAAAACAAATGAACGATCTGGAACGTTTGACAGAAAAGTATCCGGCTCTGTCCGGCATGAAAGAAGAAGTTGCCGGGGCATTCCAAATCCTGAAGGAATCCTATGAAAACGGCGGAAAGATGCTTGCCTGCGGAAATGGGGGGAGCGCTTCGGATTCCGAGCATATCGTAGGGGAACTGATGAAGGGATTTTATAAAAAAAGGCCTCTGAAGGAAGAGGAAAAAGAAAAATTCGGCAGCCTTGCAGCACATCTGCAGGGAGCGCTGCCGGCGGTTTCCCTGACAGGCCATCCGGCTCTTTCCACCGCATTTCTTAACGACGTGGATCCGGAAATGGTATTTGCCCAGCAGGTATACGGCTACGGGGTAAAAGGGGATGTGCTGTTTGCCATAACCACCTCGGGAAATTCCGTCAATGTACTTCATGCGGCAAAGGTGGCAAAAGCGAAAGAAATGCGGGTGATAGGACTTACCGGCCATGACGGCGGGGCACTCAGGGAGCTGTGTGACGTATGCCTGATTGTTCCCGGCAGCACCACTGCGGATATCCAGGAATACCATCTGCCGGTTTACCACACCCTCTGCGCTATGCTGGAAGAGCATTTTTTCCCGGGCGAATGAAAAAGGAATACAGGAGGAAATCGTGGAAGATAAAATGAAAGCTCAGGCATCCATGGAAGCTGAAGCATCCATGGAAGCTGAAGCATCCAGGGAAGTGATCTGCCGGATTGCCGGCCTGCTTTTTCAGAAGGGGCTTGTGAGCGGTAAGGATGGAAATATAAGTATAAAACAAAAGAATGACGAAATGCTGATTACCCCGTCGGGGGTCTGCAAGGGCTTTCTGACTCCGGATATGATTATCCGGCAGCGGTTTGACGGTACGGTAACTGAAGGCAGCCTGAAGTCCACCAGGGAAGCTGCCATGCACAGCAGGCTCTATGAACTGCGTCCGGATATCGGGGCCATTGTCCATACCCATCCGGCGGCCGCCACGGCCTTTGCCGTATGCGGCCGGGGATTCCCGCAAAACTGGCTGCTGGAGGTGCCCGCCCTTATCGGAAAAATCGGGATTGCCGGGTTTGCCCCTGCGGGCAGCGCCAAACTGGTGGAAGAGGTGGAAAAGGTGGCGGACAGTGATGTTATTTTTCTGCGCAACCATGGCGTGATCACCTATGGTTCCGACATTTATGAAGCATTTTCCCGGATGGATGCGGTGGAGAATACCGCGAAAACCATTCTGTTTGCAGGAATGCTCGGCGATGTAAAAGTATTTGATGAAACGATGTAATTGTCCGGGAGCTTCACGGTCGCTGCCGAAATCTATCCGAACTCGCCTCTGGCGGCAGGTTTTTGGCATTCCTGAATCACATTCCAGCGGTCTGCGCAGTAAATGAACAGACCCCTGGAATAGTTACTGAAAACGATATGTTATACAGGCTCCGGAAAACACAGGTCCGTGGAAAGGCTGCAGGCAACACCGCAGCGTCTGCGGGCCTTTTTCTGCGGCGAAACCGGAAATCTTCCTGTTCATCCGGTTAAAATAAATCTTGACACCTGAATTTCAGGGTAGTATATTGAATTCATAACAAACCTATTGAAATACTAGGAAATGAAAAAAACAAACCGGAAGAATTATAAAAGGAGAGCAGAACTTATGGCAAATATTAAAAAAAGTGCGGAAGAGCTGATCGGGAAAACCCCTCTTATGGAGATGGTGAACTACGAAAAAGAAGCGGGCGTAACCGACGCCGTCATCCTGGCGAAGCTGGAATACTTCAATCCGGCCGGCAGCGTAAAGGACCGAATCGCCCTGCAGATGATCCTGGATGCGGAGGAGGCCGGCCTGTTACAGCCGGGAGCTACGATTATAGAACCCACCAGCGGGAATACCGGAATCGGTCTGGCTGCCATGGCGGCAGCCAGAGGGTACAAAGCCATACTGACCCTGCCGGAAACTATGAGCGTGGAGCGGCGCAAGCTTCTGCAGGCCTACGGCGCCAGGATTGTCCTGACTCCCGGCGCGGAAGGTATGAAGGGGGCGATCGCCAGGGCGGAAGAACTCCACCGGGAAATCCCCGGATCCTTTATCCCCGGCCAGTTTGATAATCCGTCCAATGCAAAAGCCCACAGGCTGACCACCGGGCCGGAGATCTGGGAGGATACGGATGGAAAGGTTGATATTTTTGTGGCGGGCGTAGGTACCGGCGGAACCCTTACCGGAGCGGGAGGATACCTGAAAGAGAAAAATCCCGCACTTAAGGTGGTGGCGGTGGAACCTGCCCAGTCTGCCGTGCTTTCCGGGAAGAAAGCCGGACCTCATGCCATCCAGGGAATCGGTGCCGGCTTTGTCCCCGGCGTGCTGGATACGGAAATTTACGACGAGATTATCCGGGTGGAAAACGAGGATGCTTTTGTTACCGGCCGGGCTATTGCCCATACGCAGGGGTTGCTCACAGGCATCTCCTCCGGCGCGGCCCTCTATGCGGCCACTCTTCTTGCCAAACGGCCGGAGAACAAGGGGAAGGTCATTGTGGTGCTTCTTCCCGATTCCGGTGACCGTTACCTGTCCACTCCTCTTTTTGCAGAGGAGTAGGCAGGAACGTCCGTCTGTTTCCGTTCAGGCGGGTCTGCGCATTCACTGCGCAGACCGTGACAAAACGTGGCGGCAGGCATCCGTCCGAACGTGCGGCGGTTTCCTTGGCCGGATGCGGTAACGGTTCGGACTCGTCGGAACTGTCATGTCCGTCTCAGGAGGAAAAAAGGAGAAGCCCCGGCGCAGCAGCTCCCTTTCTGTTGCTGGTCACGGAGCGAAAAGTCCCCCCTTTCTTGTTACGGTTCACTTTGTGACCAGTCCCTCCTTTCTTCTTCACGGGCCGGTTTGGCGCGGAATAGTATTTACAGAATAATAAGAAATGTGGTATGATAAAGCTTACGCAGGAGGAGAGTTTATGCGGGCAGACGGTATCCGTTACAGAATGCCGGCAGGATTCAGACCTCCGGCCTCTTATGCAGACATGCGTCCGCTGTGCGCGGACATCTGCCGAATCAGATGCGAAAGTGAAAGGGCCTGAGAATATGGGACTGCCTATCATACAAATAAAGAATGTTACGAAATCCTTTGAAACAAAGGAAAACCGGGTGGAAGCCCTCAAAGGGATCAGCCTGGAAATCAACAAAGGTGATATATACGGGATTATCGGTATGTCCGGCGCCGGAAAGAGCACTCTGGTGCGCTGCCTGAACTTTCTGGAAAAGCCCACCGAAGGGACGGTATTGATAGAAGGCCAGGATTTGTCCGCCTGCACCGACAAAGAGCTGCGGAAGGTACGAAACAGCGTGGCGATGATCTTCCAGCATTTCAATCTGCTGATGCAGCGAACGGTGCTGGACAACGTATGCTTTTCCCTGGAAATCCTGGGAATGAAGAAAAAAGAAGCCAGAGAGAAGGCCCTCGGCCTTTTGAAAATAGTGGATTTGGAGGAAAAGGCACAAGCTTATCCGGCGCAGCTGTCCGGCGGACAGAAGCAGCGGGTGGCTATTGCCCGTTCCCTCGCCATGGATCCCAAGATCCTGCTCTGCGACGAGGCCACAAGTGCCCTGGATCCCACCACCACCCGTTCCATCCTGGCGCTCCTGAAGGAGATTAACCAGAAATACGGGATAACCATTGTCATCATCACCCATGAAATGGGTGTTGTACAGGAGATTTGCAGCCATGTAGCCATAATCGACCAGGGAGAACTGGCCGAGACCGGAACCGTGGAGAAGGTTTTTGCCGGTCCCAGATCCAAAGCCGCGAAGAAGCTGGTATTCCAGGGAGAGCGGAAGTATTCCCTGATGAAGAGCAAACGGTGTATCCGTATTGTCTTTACGGAAAATTCCTCCTTTGAGCCGGTGATTGCCAATATGGTACTGGAATGCAAGGCATCCGTCAATATCCTGCTTGCCGATACCCAGGATGTGGGAGGCATTGCCAGAGGACAGATGGTGCTGCAGCTGCCGGAGGACGGCCAGATTGCGGATAAGATGATTCAATACCTGAAGGACAGGAATCTTGCGGTGGAGGAGTTGGACGATTATGTGGAATAGTGCGACGGTTATGATGATTGTGGAAGGCACATTTGCCACCATATATATGACGCTGGTATCCACCCTGATGGCCTATGTAATCGGGCTTCCGGCGGGTATTGCCCTGGTGGTGACCGGAAGGGAAGGGCTAAGGCCGGGCCGGGCCGTAAACCGGATTCTGGATGTGCTGGTCAATGTGATGCGAAGCGTTCCCTTCCTGATCCTGCTCATCCTGGTGATTCCCCTTACCCGTGCTATTGTGGGAAAAAGCTACGGACCCAGTGCGACCATAGTGCCCCTGACCCTGGCAGCCGCCCCTTTCATTGCCAGGCTGGTGGAATCCTCCCTGCTGGAGGTGGACAAAGGGGTGATAGAGGCCGCCCAGAGCATGGGGGCCGGAATCCCCACCATTGTCATCAAGGTCATGCTTCTGGAGGCCCGTTCCTCCCTGCTCAGCGGACTTGCCATTGCCCTGGGAACCATCCTGGGCTATTCCGCGATGGCCGGTGCAGTCGGCGGCGGCGGACTGGGAGATATCGCCATCCGGTACGGCTATAACCGCTACCAGCTGGATATCATGATTGTCACCGTCATCCTTCTGGTGGCTTTGGTCCAGATTATGCAGGCTGTCTGCATGCGGCTGTCCCGGAAGCTGGATAAACGGATTACCGGTTGATATCCGCAGGGTACAAAGGGCCGTCTGAACGGTTACCTTGTTTTGATGTAAGCCATGTGCCCCTGCTGAAGCAGCCGGGGCTTGCTATACAGATACATGGTCTATGTATTCATGAATGGAGGAGAACATTATGAAAAAGAAAGTATTATCTATTGCACTTGCGGCTGTTCTGACAGCCGGTTTGCTTACCGCATGCGGATCGGCAGACACAGGAGCAGCTGCCCAGACCGAAGGGGCGGCAGAATCCGCTGCACAGGCTGCCGATCCGGCGGCTGAAAGCCAGTCTGCTTCCGAAGAAAGCGCTTCCGCCCCTGCTGCGGAAACCGAAGTGGAATCCAAGGGAACCGTTACCGTAGCGGCTACCAGCGTACCCCATGCCGAAATCCTGGAGGCGGCAAAGCCCCTGATGGCTGCAAAAGGATGGGAATTGAAGGTAACCGAATTCACCGATTATGTACAGCCCAATGAAGTGGTGGAAAGCGGCGATATGGACGCCAATTACTTCCAGCACATCACCTACATGGAAAGCTACAATGAAGAAAAAGGCACTCATCTGGTAGATGCTGGAGATATCCATTATGAACCTCTTGGCGTATACCCCGGAAAACAGTCCGATCTTTCCGCCATCACCGACGGCGCAGAAATTGCAGTGCCTAACGATACCACCAATGAAGCTAGAGCTCTGCTTCTGTTACAGGAACAGGGACTGATTACCCTCAGCGATGGGGCTGGCATCACCGCAACCGTAAACGACATCAAAGAAAATCCCCACAACATCAAATTCGTGGAACTTGCTGCGGAGCAGATTCCCAGAAGCCTTCCCGACTTTGACTTTGCCGTAATCAACGGAAACTATGCCCTCGAAGCCGGCCTGAATGCATCTACCGATGCCCTTGCCACAGAAACCTCCGACTCCGATGCCGTTAAAAAATACGTAAACATTATCGCCGTAAAAGAAGGCAGCGAAAACAACGAAGGAATCAAAGCCCTTGTAGAAGTACTCAAATCCGATGAAATAAAAAAATTCATCAATGACACCTACCAGGGTTCTGTCGTTCCCTACGAAGGATAATAAATAAACCCAATTACCAACAGCCGTGCAGCTCCCCAAGAACTGCGCGGCTTTTTTGGATTAGTAACAGTTCAGCCGAACCGGCCCTTTGCGTCCTGCGGCGTCCCCCTGCGCCCCTACCGCAGGACGCAAAGGGCCGGTTCGGCTGAACTGTTGCTGGGATTATCCTCCAGGCACTACTTATGCTTGACTTATAGTATTCATACTGGTATGGTATAGATATAGATAAAAGCCCGATTAAAGATAAATGACTCAAACTCCGCAGATGCCGAATGGCTCTCCGCTGGCTGTCTGTGCGGCGTTCCCGGGACTGAAAAGGAATTTTCACAGGCGCCTTTCAGCCTATGGAGATGAGACCAGTCAATTGTGTCAGCCTCATCTGACACAATTGACGCCTCTGGGCTCATCGGAATGTCCAGGCTGACGGACCTGCGAAAATCCTTTTCAGTCCCGGGAACGCCGCACAGACAGCCGGCGGAGGGCCATTCGGCAGCTGCGGAGTTTGAGTAAATGAGGTAAAAGATGAGTGCCATGAGAATTTCGACAAAAGGAAGATATGCGGTACGTGTTATGCTGGATTTGGCGGTAAATAACACCGGAGAATATATTAAAGTAAAACAGATAGCTGATCGCCAGGGAATTTCGGAAAAATACCTGGAGCAGATTATAGCCATCCTGAATAAGGCCGGTTTTGTGAAAAGTACAAGAGGCGCCCAGGGAGGCTATCGTCTTTCCCGGGATCCGGCGGAATATACGGTGGGCCAGATACTCCGTCTGACCGAAGGTTCCCTGAACCCGGTTCCCTGCCTGGACAGCTGCGGGGGCGAGGTGGACTGCCTGCGCTATGATACGTGCGAAACGGTGGAGGTATGGAAACAACTGGCGGATGCCATAAACGGCGTGGTGGATCATGTGACCATTGCGGATTTGGCTGAAAAACATGCAAAACGCATGGAAAGCATGACTTACATGATTTAGTCCTGTCCGGGCTGCAGCAAGCGTTCCGCAAAACGCAGGGGAAGCTGTCCGGCCGTCCGGCGGAGGGCATATACGGAATCCAGGAGGGAATCCGTCTGTACCAGCTCCGGTGCTGTACAGGTGATAAGCCCTGCACACAGCTGCAGGGAAAGCGGTTTTTCTCCAAAAAGGATAGGAACGGAAGGGGCGCTGCGGATTACCGCAAGCACCTTTTCTTTTATCGCTTCATGGGATCCATTCCCTGCGGCGAATAAAAAAGAATCTTCATCATAAATAGCCAGGAATGCTCCTTCGTCATCGCAGGGAAGCTGCTGCCGGATGGAATCGGCGGCAGCGCGCAGGATCCCGTCGCAGGCGAGACAGCCGGCCTTCATACGTATTTCTTCCAGGCCGTTAATCCCGATAAGGGCCAGATGGAAGGTGTAGGGCTGGCTGGCGGTATTCATAGCCATATGGAGCAGATGCTCTTCAATATAATGGGGCTGATAAGCCAGGGTGACGGGATCCGTCACCATCTTGTGGTTCAGCAGATGGATTCCTTCTTCGATTTCCTCCGGGGTCTCCCTGCCGTCCAGGATAAAGGCCGAGATATCGGTTCCCATTTCCAGAATCAGTTTTGTGTTCTCCAGGAGGACATATCTGCAGATTATTTGAAATACCCGGTTTCCCACACACTCAAATTTAGTACAGGCCTGCCCGGAGCGCAGCGTACGGGCGGAAATACAGTTTGCGCACTGGTGTTTCCGGTTCCACACCTGATAACAGGGGGCTTCAGGGGAAAAAACCAGACGCCCGTCTTGCCGGACAACGTTCACCACCCGGCAGGCTACCGGATCCACAAGACGCACGATAGGAAAGGTGTTCTCTAAAACAGACATTTCATTCTGTAATTCCGAAAAAGTATATTCATATTTCATATGAAAGCAGCCCCTTTCCCATAAAAGCAGGTTTATCTTACGAAGAATAACACTATAAATTCCAGAGTAGCATATTTTGTAATAAATGGCAATCCGTTGAGAGTTACCAAATAGAGATTGTGTAACTTTTTTGCAACAGTTCAGACGGTTCAACCCTTCGGCGGATTGGAAAGAGTTGACATACCTGCTGAGTATTTGTAATATGAAGGTAATGCCTAAGATTGTTGATGCATACGGAAAGTATAGGGAATAAGAATGGAAAATAAAGTCCTGCTGTCCACTATGGATAATAAACAGATAACGGAAGTGTTTCAGGCACTGAACCAGACAAGTGATGATTATTTTTACATCCTGGATTTTGTGGAGGACAGCTGTACCATATGCAGCAGGGCACTGCAGCGGTTCCATTTGTCCACGGATTGTATCTGTCCGGCCTCCCTTGGACTGCAGGAAGTGGTGGTGAAGGAGGATTTCCCTGTGCTGCGCAAAGAGCTGGAGCTGCTGCAGACCGGGAAGAAGAATTTCCACGATATGGAATACCGGTGGTACGGCCGTGATATGGAGGAGGTCTGGATCCACTGCAGGGGAACCATAGTTTATGGAAAAGAAGGAAATATCCGGCTGCTTGTGGGAAGTGTGGCGGAATCGGGCAAAGGGGAAAAAAGAGACCGTCTTACGGGCCTGTATGAAGAAAGCCGGCTCGCCCTGGATGCGGAACGAATGCTTCTGAAGGAAGAAGGAAACGGCTTTCTGATGCTGATAGGCGTGGATGATTTCAGGGAAATTAATGAAAAATACGGAATAGAGACAGGAAATGCGCTGCTGAAGGAGCTGGCGTCCATCATACGGGAATGCATGGAACCGGGAATGATGCTGTACCGTTTGGTAGCCGATGAGTTCGTGCTTTTCTGCCAGACTGACACGACCTCAGATAAGGTGCGGGCGTTGTTTGAAAAGATAAGGAAGAATATTTTCCGCCATATTGAAGAAGAGGATTACCGGAATTTTTATACCGTTTCTGCCGGACTCCTGGAAGCGCCCTATCCCTCCGGAACCTATGGGGAACTGGTGAAATATCTGGAGTTTGCCATGAGCGAAGCGAAACGCCGGGGAAAAAACGGTCTGGTGGAATTCAGCAAAAATGATTATGACGCCTACGTGAATAAGCTGGAAATCAAAGAAGAGCTTCGCAAGGCGATTTTTAATAAGTATGAAGGCTTTACCCTTTATTATCAGCCCATCGTGGATGCCAACAGCTATGAAATCAAAGGGGCTGAGGCCCTTTTGCGCTGGAACAGCAGCAAATACGGCGCCATGTCGCCGGGGGTGTTCATTCCCGTCATGGAGGACAGCGGCCTGATTATACCCATGGGATCCCATGTCATGAAAGAAGCGGTGGAATGCTGCTGCAGGCTGAAGAAGCACATCCCTTCCTTCCATATGAATATCAACCTGTCCTATGTACAGCTGAAAAAGACGGATGTGCTTCAGGAACTCCGGACACATCTGGGAATGCTGGAGGTATGCCCGGAGAATATCATGCTGGAAATTACCGAGAGCGGTTATATCGAAACGGATCTGGCTTTCCGGATGGCTATGGAGGATATCCGGGGACAGAAAATGAAGCTGGCGATTGATGATTTCGGCACGGGTTATTCGAACCTGCGTTACCTGAAGGATCTGCGGGCGGATATGATTAAAATAGACCGTTCCTTCGGGGTCAGGGCGATGGAAAGCAATTACGATTACACGCTGCTTGGGCATATCATAGAAATGGCCCACAGCATCGGCCTGGGTGTCTGCCTGGAAGGGGTGGAAACGGAGGAGGAGCTGGTAAAGCTCCAGAAGCTTGGTCCGGATTTCATACAGGGCTATCTGTTCGGCAGGCCTGTTCCGGAAAAGGAGTTTGTGGAAAAATACCTGGAAGCAGGAAGAAATACCGTGATGGAGAATTAAGATGAAGAAAATCTGCAGGACTTTGACAGAAAAATGGTATTGGCTGTTGTTTGCGGCCGTAATACTGGGAGAGGCGGCCGTATTCCTTTTTTTCGGGGAAGGAAGCTATATTGCCACCCACGATAATCTGGATCTGTTTATGGGACATTTCCAGGCAATGAAATACGCGGATGCTTTTTTTGCCCATGATGTGACAGTGCCTGTCCTGGGGGGGATTTCACGGGATTATCTCAGCTCTGAGTTTTCCCTGTATAACATTCTTTTCTGGCTCTTTCCCCCGTTTGCCGCGTATATGTGCGGGTATTTCCTGAAGATTCTGATTGCCGCGGGTTCCGTGATGCTGCTGGCGAAGGATATCTATCGGGATGCGTACAAAAAGTATGAACCGGCGGCGGTGATTATCGGCTTGATTTACGGACTTTTGCCTTTATTCCCGGCCTATGGGATTGCATTTGCGTCCATTCCCCTTGCGATACTCCTGCTTCGCCGGATTTACAGAGGGCAGAGCAGGTGGGATTATCTGTTCCTTTTCCTGTATCCGCTGCTTTCTTATTTTTCCTACTTTGGTTTCTTTATCCTTGCCTATCTGGTACTGGCTGTTATTATCCTTGCGGTGAGAGATTACCGGAAGCTGAAAAAAGGAGCCGGTTCGGCCAGTCTGAAGCAGGCGGTGAGCTGGAGACTTGTAACAGCCCTGTTTCTTCTGGCGGCGGGTTACATCTTGTTTGAGTACAGGCTGTTTGGGGAAATGCTGTTTTCCGATGTGGTTACCATGCGTTCCACTATGGCGGATGATAATTTTACCGCCGGCCAAATTGCGGCAACCATATGGGATGTTTTTTATCAGGCCATCTTCCACGCCCAGCCTTCCCATACGAAATTTGTCCTTCCCCTGTGCCTGCTGTTCCTTGGATTCCGCGTGATCGGTTTCCTCCGGGAGAAGAAGCCGGGCAGGATTCTCACGGACAGCTTCTGCCTGGTGATATATTTTATTATAGGGAACTGCCTGATCTACGGCTTTTATTACTGGGGCGGGTTCCGGGGGCTGTTTGAGACGCTGGTTCCGCCGCTTAAGGGGTTCCAGTTTAACCGGACCGTGTTTTTTAACCCGTTCCTCTGGTATGCGGCCCTGTTTTTTATCATCAAGTATCTGTATGATAAACGTAAAAAATGGCTGGGCAACCTGATCGCCTTTATCGCGCTGGCGGTGGTGGTCCTCACACCGGCGGTTTATAACGATTTTTATGATACCTGTTATTACAATGCATACCGGCTGATTAAGCAGATGCCGGTGGAGACCCTGAATTACAGGGAATTTTATTCGGAAAAGCTGTTTGAACAAATAAAGACCGATATCGGTTATAACGGGGAATACAGCGCCGCCTACGGAATGCATCCGGCTGTGCTTTCCTATAACGGTATCGCTACGCTGGACGGCTATCTGGGCTTTTATCCCCAGGAATATAAAGACAGCTTCGGTGCCATGATCACACCCGCCACGGAGCGTGTGGAGGAATGGGACATCTATTTCTGGGACTGGGGAGCCAGGGCCTATCTGTTTTCCGGATCCGGGGAGAATACCTGGAACGCGGTAAGGACGATGAATGTGGCGGATGACAGGCTTTATATTGACGGGGATATGTTCCGCAGCCTGGGAGGCAAATATCTGTTTTCCCGAATTAAAATCAGCAACGAAAAGGAACTGGGATTCACGCTGAAGGGGACCTATACCCAGGAAGAATCCCCCTATACCATATATGTATATGAAACCGGAGAAACTGCCGGCTGAACGTTATGGTGACGGTCGGCAAGCCGTATAAAGATAAACGTCCGGTTTGACAAGAAAGTCCGGGGATGATATGATGGTAAAGGCCTGCGGCAGGCATGGATTGTGCCGTATGCGGGATACTTTGCATAAACGTTCCAAACGGCAGTCCGGCAGATGTGCCGTTCTGCGATGATGGATAAATCCGTACGGTGTACGTAACGGTTCAGACGTATCGGGACTGTTCGAGGTGTACTGAATAAGAGAAGGAGACAATATAACATGCCAATCAGAATCCATAATTTCGCCGGTAAATTCGGCTGGAATATGAGAAAATACTTTCCCAAGCTGTCCAGTGAAGGGTATCTTACCTTCCAGTTCATGACCCGGGGAAAATCCCAGAAGGACTATATTGAATATTTTATGGGCAGTGATCCCGTGCCCCATCCCAATGTGGTAAACCTGGAAACGATCAACCGCTGCAACAGCACCTGCGAGTTCTGTACAGCCAATAAGAATGCGGAAAAACGTCCCTATGCCAGAATGGAAGAGAGCCTGTATTACAGCATTATCGATCAGCTCAGGGACTGGGGATACAAGGGGCATCTGACCTTGTACGGGAACAATGAGCCGTGGCTGGATACCCGGATTGTGGAATTCCATAAATATGCCAGGGAACAGCTGCCGGAGAGCTTTATCTTCATGTCCACCAACGGACTGCTTCTGGATGTGGATAAGGTGAAGGAAATCGTTCCGTATGTCAATCAGCTTATTATCAACAACTACTGCCTTGACATGAAGCTGCATGATAATGTCAGGGTGATTTATGAATATGTAAAGGCCCATCCGGAAGAATTTAAGGATGTGGATATCCTGATTCAGATGCGTTACCTGAAGGAGGTCCTGACCAACCGTGCCGGCAGCGCGCCCAATAAGGCCGCTACGGAAAAGGTAATCAAGGAAACTTGTCTGATGCCCTATACCGATATGTGGATCACTCCCGGCGGAAAGCTGGGTATCTGCTGCTGTGATAATTTTGAAGTGACGGATGTGGGCGATTTGACAACAATGCCCTTAAAGGATGCCTGGAACAGCCCGGCCTATCAGAAGCTGAGAAATGCGGTTAAGGACGGAAGGCAGAACTATCCCTTCTGTAAACACTGTGATTTTATTGATGCGGGGCTTCGTATGGAAATCGTGAACGATGTCCTGAAAAAGCGGAAAAAAGGCAGTTGAGGCAGCAAATTAAGCATAACCTGTGATGCAGATAAAAAGATTCCGGCTATAAACGGATACCATTCGTTTATGGCCGGAATCTTTTGTTATGCATTAATTCTGTTCCGCTGTGGATTCCAGATATTCCTTATCCGTATTGACATTCCAGATATTGCTTCTGTCCTGCACGCCGTGCAGGATATTATGCACGGTTTCAAAAGAGGTAACCATGGAATGGTCGATGTTGTTATAACGGTGCTGGCCGTTACGGCCGACACAGTAAAGGTTATCGATGGTATCCAGGTAATCCCGGAGGCGGTCAATATCCTTGTAGGTATCAAAATAAGCAGGGTACGCCTTTTTGACCTTCTCCATATGGGTGTCGATTACCTGGGAGGTATTGTCAATCAGGCCCATCTTTACCATTTCTTTTACGGCAAAATCGGAAAATTCCTTTTCCGTCATCCGCCACAGGGAGTCCCCTTCGTCACAGAAATATTCCAGGCCCACCCAGACCGTGTTTTCCAAATCCTTTACCATATAGGGAGACCAGTTGTTATAAATCTGGAAACGGCCCATCTGAACCGTTCTGTCATGTACATAAATCCAATCGTCAGGAACGATGTTGGCAATCGTTTTTATCTTTGTCTTATTCACCAGATTCAGTCTGGGAACCAGGACGCCAAGAGTCATATAATCCCTGTAGGGAAGGCCGGAAGCGATAGCTGCTTCTTTGGCCGGCACATCGTTCATGCCTCCCACAAGATCCTTGATTGGCATGGAGGAAATAAAGATATCCCCCTCCATGGTGTGTTCTTTTCCTTCCTTAATATAAGTAAGGGAGGTGATATGGTTGTCAGCATCCTTGTGCAGCCTGGTAACACGGCAGCCGCGGAGTATCTGCCCGCCGTTTTTAATAATTTCCTCGCCGGTTACATCCCACAGCTCACCCGGCCCCAGCTTGGGATAACTGAATTCTTCAATCAGCGAGGTTTCCACATGGCCCTTTTTCCCGCCGGGAAGGAGTTTCTTGAACATATCCATAACTATCGCCATGACGGAAAGGCCCTTGGCACGCTGCGCCCCCCAGTCAGGTGCGATTTCTTTGGGGCTGCGCCCCCACAGATTTTCCGTATATTTTTCAAAAAACATGGAATAAAGCTTCCTGCCGAACCGGTTGATATAAAAATCCTCCAGGGAATTTTCCTGCCTTTTATGAAGCACCGAAGCCAGATAGCTGAAACCGGCCTGGAGGGTGGTCAGAAAGCCCATATTTTTAAACGTTTCCCATTTCAGGGAAATCGGGTAATCAAAAAACTTCTTTTCAAAATAGATACGCGATACCCGGTTCCTGGTGAGCATCACCCGATCCGTTTTCTCCGGATCCGGCCCTCCTGCGGCAAGGGGAGGCGTCCGCTTCAGAATAATATCATCATAGGCAGGGGCGCCCTGGGGAGGAAGCATTGCATGCCACCAGGCGTTTACCTTGGGATCCTTGGAAAAGAAACGATGGCCGCCCATATCCATACGGTTGCCATTATAGTTCACTGTTTTGGAAATCCCTCCCAGTAAATCACTTTCCTCAAAAACAATGACCTCGATTTCCTCCGGCGGATTTTCTGCCTGAACATAAGGATGGTCCGCAGAGCGTGACATCCGTTGTTTGCTGCCCTTTAATAATTCATAGGCTGCGGTCAAACCTGCAGGACCGCCGCCTATAATCAAAGCTTTCTTCATATGAATAAGGTTCCTTTCTATGGTACGCATAAAATTTGCGTGCCTGTTTCAGGTAGTCATTGTTTTTATCTTAACATATTCTAAGTACTAATTCAAATAGGAATACATTGGGGATGCAGATAAAAAAGTTTGGCGTCACCCGCCCCAGCTTCCCTGTGCGGGCTGGGTTTCTTTTCCTGCCAGGTAATCCATGCTGCAGCCGAATGCGGCGGAAATTTTCAGAATGCTTTTTAAGGATGGATTTGCTGTTTTGCCGTTTGCTATTTTTTTGATCGTTTCATAGGGGACGCCGGATTTATCCGACAGGATCTTCAGGGACCAGTTGTGGCTGGAAAGCTGGGTGGATATCCGGCTCATTAATATTTCCGCCATATCGGGGTTATAAGTTTCCGTATCATAGTAATCCATTTTTCTTCCTCCGTGAATATGCATTTTTGGGGAAATGCAGTCCTTCGTAGATAAGAAAGTCAGCATTTTATCGTTATTGCAATCATCTTTTTATTCCGGCATGTGCCATAAAAGACACGCTAAGAATAAAATTTTTCTAAAATTGTGCCATAAATTACCTTTACAAATAAAAATAATCTGATAAAATAGAGTGGTAACTGTTAATTGTTAATACAATTTTGTGGGGAATGATACGAGAGGAGAGAGCATATGAGTTGTATGTGGGTATCGGTGGCTGACTGTAATCAGTCGCACATTTTTCAACTTACCCAATTACTGAGACAGGACAAGGATCTTCAAATCATTTTATCTTATGGAGATCCACATACGGACAATCGGGGGAATTGTTCATCACAAATACGTATTGAACGTTTGCTTTCCAGAATCGGAATACCGTCCCATCTGAAAGGCTATCAATATCTGAAAACGGCTCTTGCGATCTGCATGGAGGATATGGAAGAGTTGGACGGTATTACGAAGAAGCTGTATCCTGCGGTTGCAAGAAAGCATAAGACAACGGGAGAAACCGTGGAGCATGCCGTCAGACATGCTATTGAGTCTGCCTGGAAACGGGGAAATCAAAAGGAGCAGAAAAGTCTGTTCGGCTATTGCCAGTCAGAAGGCAAAAGACCTACCAATTCGGAATTCATTGCGAGAATGGCAGATTTTCTTCTGCATGACACCACATCCTTTCTTTCTTAATAAAGGAAGAGGTGGAGGATGGATGGGTGCAAAAAAGGAGATTATCTGGGATATAGAAAAAGAACGAAAAGGCGTCAGGAATCGGCAACCAGACGCTTTTTTTATTGCTAAGAAATATGAAAATGAACATTGTTTATTTGGCAGTTATGCATATTGTGGTTTGATTTTCCCGGTGGTATACTAAATTGACATGGGCAATATGACAAGCAATAATTAATTGATAGGGCATATTGACGATAGGAAGGCAGGAGGTAAGATATGGAAAAAGCCGTAGATGAAGTGATCAGCAGGCTGGCGGAGATCGAAGATACCGCCAACCGGATGAATGAAGCGGTGGAAGTGAGAAAAAAAGAGATTTCTGCCGAAATGGAAGCGAAGACAAGGGAATTTGACGAAGCCCTTGCCGCGGATACCCGGAAAAAACAGGAGGAGCTGCAGGAAAGGCTCATGAAGGAAAAAGAGGAAGCCCTGGCCGGTCTGAAAGAAGAAACCGGAAGGCTTCTGGAGAAGCTGCAGCAAAAATATGATAACGAGCATGGAAAGCTGAGCGACCGGCTTCTGAAAGAAATGGTTCGCAGCTGAAAGGACGAGGTGTTATGAGTTTATTCCGTTACAGCGGACTCTCCACGAAGGTGAAGGCCATGAGGGGCCGGCTGCTTTCCCAGGAGCAGTTCCGGGAAATGAGTGACCTGCACAGCGTACCCGAGGTCCTTTCCTACCTGAAAAAGCTTCCTTCCTACGGGAAGGTGCTGGCAGATAAGGATGAAACACATCTGCACAGAGGGGCGGCGGAGGCGCTGATAAAGCAGTCTCTCTATTATGATTTTGGCAAATTGTACAGATTTGCGGATTTGGAGCAAAGAGTATTTTTAGGAGATTATTTCATGAGGTATGAAGTGATTTTCCTGAAAAATGTGCTGCGGTATCTGTTTGACAGCCAGGAGGACCGGACAGACATCGATCTGTCGGCCTACCAGGCTGTTTTTGAGCGTCATTCTTCCATGGATCCCCATGTGCTGATGGGGGCGGAAACCGTGGAGGGCCTCATAGGGCTGCTGCAGGATACGCCGTACGGAAAGGCGCTGGCGGTGGTGAATAAAGCCGGAGGGGCCAATCTGTTTGCTTATGAAACGGCTCTGGATATGCTTTTCTTCAAACAGCTGTGGCTGGATGTGAAAAAGCATCTGAAGAAGCAGGATCTGCAGGTCATACAGCGTTCTGCCGGACTGGAGGCGGATACGCTGAATATCCAGTGGATATACCGGGCTAAAAAATATTACTGTATGGCGCCCGCGGATATTTATGCATTTCTGATTCCCATTCATTACCGGCTCTCCACCGAACAGGTCAAGCAGCTGGTGGAGGCCGAAAATGCCAAGGAATATATGGATGTCCTGCAGCAGACCAGCTATGGCAGGCACCTTGAGGAATCGTCGTACGTACAGCTGGAAAAAATCTGCGGCAGGCTGATGGATAAGGTCCATCAGGCAAACCTTCGGACGGCAGGCTATTCCGCCGCCTGCCTGGACACCTATTTGTACGAAAAGGAACAAGAGGTGAATAAGGTGATTAAGGTAATCGAATGTGTCCGTTATGGTCTGCCCGCAGAGCGGATTAAAGAATATCTGGCGTCGGCTCCCGTTCAGGCAAAGGATGAATGGGATAAGACGTCTGCATAGGAGGTGTGAGCAGTGATAGAAAAAATGAAATTTATCAGTATTATCGGACCCAAGGAAGAGATAGACAGAGTGACCTCCGAATATCTGTACCGGTACGAAATACAGCTGGAGAATACGTTATCCGAATTAAAAGACCTGAAGAATATCACTCCCTGTGCGGACAGTAATCCCTATCGGGACATCAAGGCAAAGGCAGAGGAGCTGGCTGGCCGTCTGACGGACGGGACGCAGGACGGCGGGACGGCCGGCAGGATGGAGATTGAACCGGCCGTTTCCCTGGTTGAAGGGCTGTGGAAGGAGCTGGAGACGTGCAGACAGGCGAAAAGCGGCCTGGAGGCCGAACGCAGGAAAGTGGCGGATCTGCTGACGAATATACGGCCTTTCCAGGATCTGCATTATGATGTGGCATCTATCCTCCATTTCAAACATATCAAGTTCCGTTTCGGGAAAATTCCGGTGGAATCCTATTCCAAGCTGAAGGAATACCTCATGGACGATATCTGTTCCATATTTGATGAGTGCGGAAGGGATGAGAACTATATATGGGGTGTTTATTTTGTGCCTGCCGCCGAAGAGGAAAAGGTGGACGCCGTTTATGCGTCCCTCCATTTTGAAAGAACCTTCATCGATGATGATTATGAGGGGACCGTGGAGGAGGCTTATGATAAGCTGAACGCCCGGAAAACGGAGCTGGACGGGAAGCTCCGGGAGCTTGAGGATACCTTCCTTAACCGGCTGGAGGAGCGCAAAAGCCAGATCCTGGCCGCGGCAAAACGGATCGGGGAGAGCGCCGAGTACTTTGATGTGCGCCGTCTGGCGGCCTTTACCAGGGCAAAGGATACGGTGTTTTTTATTCTCTGCGGCTGGATGACGCAGGCGGATGCGGAGAAGTTTGAAAAGGAAATCGAAGGGGATGCGGATATTTTCTGTATGATTGAGGACGGAAAAGGAACAAGCCTGGAAAACCGGTTCCGCAAGCCTCCCACCAAGCTGAAAAACCCGGGGATTTTCAAGCCCTTTGAAATGTTCATCCGGATGTACGGCCTTCCGGATTACCAGGAATTCGATCCCACGATTTTCGTGGCTGTAACCTATTCCATCATTTTCGGAGCCATGTTCGGGGATGTGGGACAGGGGCTGTGCCTGTTCGCGGGCGGTATGCTCCTGTATAAGTTTAAAAAGCTCAACCTGGCGGCTATCGTAGGAAGCTGCGGTATCTTTTCCACGCTGTTCGGTTTCTGTTTCGGCAGCGTATTCGGATTTGAGGATGTGATAGAGCCTCTCTGGCTGCGGCCTACAGAGGCGATGACAACGCTTCCGTTTATCGGCAACCTGAACACGGTATTTGTGGTTGCGGTGGGATTGGGTATGGGACTGGTGCTGTTAATGATGGTATTCCACATCATCAACAGCCTGCGTGCGAAGGATTTGGGAGAAGCGCTGTTTGACACTAACGGTGTGGCCGGGCTGGTGTTTTACGGGGCTGTGGCCGCGGTGGTGGTGCTGTTCATGACAGGGCACTCCCTTCCCGCAGGAATCGTCCTTGTGGTGATGTTTGCGGTCCCTCTGCTGGTGATAGCCTGCAAGGAACCCCTTACCAACAAGCTGAACAAGAAGAAGGAGCTGATAGAAGGCGGCAAAGGGATGTTTGCGGTGCAGGCATTTTTTGAAATGTTTGAAGTGCTTCTCAGTTACTTTTCCAACACCCTGTCCTTTGTGCGTATCGGAGCCTTTGCGGTGAGCCATGCGGCTATGATGCAGGTTGTGCTCATGCTGGCCGGGGCGGAAAACGGGGGGACCCCCAACATCATCGTCATTATTATAGGCAACCTGGTTGTCTGCGGGATGGAAGGACTTATCGTGGGGATACAGGGACTGCGGCTTCAGTATTATGAATTCTTCAGCCGGTTCTATAAAGGGGACGGCAGGGAGTTCAAGCCATATGCAAAGACGGCAAAGAGCAATTAAAAGTACAAACATAGAAAAGAAAAGGACTAATAGGAGGTCATTTATCATGGCAAAAATTTTATTATTTACAGCATTAATTTTAAGCATTGTGGTACCTTTCCGGATGTATTTTAAAGGGGAAAAATCCAAAAGAAGATATAAAATATCCCTGGCAGTCAATGCCGTTGCCTTTTTCGGCCTCATGCTGGGAACCGGCCTTGTGATGTTCGGCGGCCAGGCATCCGCTGCGGATGCGGCAAATGCGGCGGCAGCAACAGCTGCCGCGGGCGGTATGGCAACCGGTTTGGGCTATCTGGCTGCGGGCCTTTCCATCGGCCTTTCCTGCGTGGGCGGCGGTATCGCCGTTGCCAGTGCGGCAAGTGCGGCGCTGGGAGCTATCAGCGAAGATTCCTCCATCCTTGGCAAGTCCCTGATCTTTGTAGGTCTTGCCGAAGGTGTCTGCCTCTACGGTCTGATCATCGCCTTCATGATCCTTGGTAAACTGTAATGAAAATGTATCTTATCAGCGATAACATTGATTCCTACACCGGCATGAGACTTGCCGGCGTAGAGGGGGCGGTGGTCCATGAAAAGCAGGAGCTGAAGGCAGAAATCGACAAGGTGCTTGCCGATAAGGAAATCGGGATCCTGCTGCTCACGGAAAAATTCGGAAGGGATTTTCCGGATGTCGTCAACAATGTGAAGCTGAATTATAAAGTGCCGCTGGTGGTTGAGATACCTGACAGACATGGTACCGGCCGGAGATCGGATTTTATTACGGCATATGTGAACGAAGCTATCGGTATCAAGCTGTAACTGTGAAGAAACGGAACAGTTCAGGTTATAATAGGAGGTTCTTTATGACAACAGAGGAAAAGTTAAAGCATTTCCTGGATGTGACGACGGAAAGCACCAACGCGAAGAATGCGAAGGTTCTTACTGATTATACAAATGCGCTGGAAAAAGCGCTGGAAGAGCATAAGGAAGAGAGCACGAGAAAAGCAGCTCTGCAGCTGAAGCTTTCCGAGGACAGCTTCAAAAAGAAGCAGAACGCCGAAATTGCCAGGGCACAGCTGCAGATCCGGGAAAAGGCGGGCGAGCTTTCCGAGGAACTGAAGGCAAAGCTATTTACTGAGGTAAGGGATAAGCTGGAGAACTATATGGATACCAGGGAGTACCAGGATTATCTGGTGGCTGAGATCCGCAAGGCGAAGGAATTCGCCGGAGGGGATGAGGTGCTTATTTATATTGATCCGGCGGATTCCGGCAAGCTCAATTCCCTGGCGTCCATGACCAATACGACGGTTGAAGTGAGCAAATATGGTTTTGGCGGGGGTATCCGCGCATTAATCCGCTCCAGGAATATACTGATAGATCAGTCCTTTGAAACAAAGCTGAAGGAAGCGGAAGGAGCTTTTGTTTTTCAGGTATAGGGCTTGGCAGGCCGTAACTTATGACAGAAAGAGAGAGATCTTGTTATGGAAAAAACAGGAAAGATATATGGAATTAACGGGCCTGTAATTACGGTAAAAGGTGATGTGGGATTTTCCATGGGAGAGATGGTCTACGCCGGCGAAGAGAAGCTGATCGGAGAAGTCATTTCCCTGACAAAGGAATTTACCACCATTCAGGTTTACGAGGAAACCTCCGGAATGAAGCCCGGGGAAACGATTACAGGAACCGGGGCCACCTTGTCCGTAACGCTGGCGCCGGGAATCCTGAACAACATATTTGACGGTATTGAGAGGCCGCTGGAAGAGGTGGCAAAGATCTCCGGTGACTTTATCAGCAGGGGCTTTGCCGTGGATGCGCTGGATACCCATAAGGAATGGGATACCAGGGTGCTGGTGAAGAAAGGGGATAAGGTCAGCGGAGGCACCATCCTGGCCGAAGTACCGGAAACCCCCGCTATTGTGCATAAGGTTATGGTACCGCCCGGAATGCAAGGGTATATCATCAGTGCGGCACAGGACGGAAAATATACCATCAGTGATACGCTCGCGGTGCTGCAGAAGGCGGACGGTACGGAAACTGCGCTGACGATGGTGCATAAATGGCCTATCAGACGCCCCCGTCCCACGGCAAGAAGGTTCCCGGTTTCCCAGCCCCTGGTAACCGGCCAGAGGATACTGGATACCCTGTTCCCCATCGCCAAAGGGGGGACGGCGGCGATTCCCGGAGGGTTCGGAACGGGGAAAACGATGACCCAGCACTCCATTGCCAAATGGTCCGATGCGGATATTATCATATATATCGGCTGCGGGGAACGCGGCAATGAGATGACGGAGGTATTAGAGGATTTCTCCAAGCTGATCGACCCCAAATCGGGAAATCCCCTGATGGACAGGACGGTGCTGATTGCGAATACCTCTAACATGCCGGTGGCGGCCCGTGAGGCAAGTGTATACACCGGAGTTACCCTGGCGGAATACTACAGGGACATGGGCTACCATGTGGCGATTATGGCCGATTCCACCTCCCGTTGGGCAGAGGCTCTGCGTGAGCTTTCCGGACGTCTGGAGGAAATGCCTGCCGAGGAAGGCTTCCCTGCCTATCTTGCCAGCCGTTTGTCCGCGTTTTACGAACGGGCCGGCATGGTGCAGAATCTGAACGGCACGGAGGGAAGCGTATCCATCATCGGTGCGGTATCCCCCCAGGGCGGCGATTTTTCCGAACCGGTTACCCAGAATACCAAGCGCTTTGTCCGCTGCTTCTGGGGACTGGACAAGGGCCTGGCCCATGAGAGGCATTTTCCTGCTATCAGCTGGCTGTCCAGCTACAGCGAATACCTGCCGGATCTGGCAGGCTGGTATGCGGATCATGTGGGGAGCGATTTCATAGACAACAGAAACCAGCTGGTATCCATACTGACCCAGGAAAGCGGGCTTATGGAAATCGTCAAGCTCATCGGCGGCGATGTGCTGCCCGACGATCAGAAGCTGACGCTGGAAATCGCCAGGGTTATCCGTCTGGGCTTCCTGCAGCAGAATGCATTCCACCCGGAGGATACCTGTGTGCCCCTGGCGAAGCAGAAGCTGATGATGGAGACTATCCTTTACCTGTACCAGAAGTCCAAAGTGCTCATTTCCATGGGGATGCCCATGTCGGTGCTGCGGGAGGATCCCATATTTGACAAGGTGATTTCCATCAAGTATGATGTGGAAAACAGCCGTCTGGATAAATTTGAAGATTATAAGAAGGCAATTGATAAGTTTTACGATGATGTCATTGCCAGAAATGCATAAAGGAGGCGCATTATGGCAATAGAATATTTGGGCTTGCACAGTGTGAACGGCCCGTTTGTAGTATTGGAAGGCGTCCAGGGCGCATCCTTTGACGAGGTGGTGGAAATCACCATGGACAATGGCGCGGATCGCTTGCTGGGCCGTGTGGTGGAAATCAATGAGGATAAAGCGGTGGTGCAGGTGTTTGAAAAGACGGAAAACCTGTCCCTGCAGAACACCCACACCCGGTTTACCGGGCATCCCATGGAAATCGGGCTTTCCGAAAGCCTGCTGGGAAGAACCTTCAACGGTATCGGCGAACCCATCGATAATCTGGGGGAAATCGTGGCGGAGAAAAAGGCGGATGTGAACGGCAAACCCCTGAACCCGGTGAGAAGGGAATATCCCCGTAACTATATCCGTACCGGCGTTTCCGCCATTGACGGGCTGACAACGCTGATCCGGGGGCAGAAGCTCCCTATTTTCTCCGGAAACGGCCTTCCCCATGACCAGCTGGCTGCGCAGATTGTGCGCCAGGCATCCCTGGGAGATAATTCCGAGGAGAAGTTCGCTATTGTTTTTGCCGCCATGGGCGTAAAATATGACGTGGCGGAATATTTTAAAAGCACCTTTGAGGAAAGCGGCGTATCCGATCATGTGGTCATGTTCCTGAACCTGGCGAACGACCCGGTGGTGGAAAGGCTGATCACCCCCAAGGTGGCTCTTACCGTGGCGGAATATCTGGCATTTGAAAAGAGCATGCACATCCTGGTTATCCTGACGGATATGACATCCTTTGCCGAGGCCATGCGTGAGGTATCCTCCAGCAAGGGGGAAATCCCGTCCCGTAAGGGGTATCCGGGTTATCTCTACAGTGAGCTGGCGACCATTTATGAACGGGCCGGCATTGTGGAAGGCGTGGACGGTTCGGTGACCCAGATCCCCATACTTACCATGCCCAACGACGATATCACCCATCCCATCCCGGATCTGACCGGATATATTACGGAGGGACAGATCGTCCTGGACCGGGAGCTGAACGGGAAATCCGTGTACCCTCCCATCAATGTGCTTCCTTCTTTGTCCCGTCTGATGAAGGACGGTATCGGAGAGGGCTATACCAGGGCGGATCACGCAGACGCCGCCAACCAGCTTTTTGCCTCCTATGCCAAGGTGGGGGACGCCAGGGCGCTGGCAAGCGTTATCGGTGAAGATGAGCTTTCCCCTCTGGATAAAAAGTATCTGGAATTCGGGAAAGCCTTTGAGGCACGTTTCGTAGGCCAGGGGCAGGAGGAAAACCGGACAATCCGGGAGACCCTGGATATCGGCTGGGAGCTTCTGCATATGCTTCCCAGGGAGGAGCTGGACCGTGTCAATACCAAGGTACTGGATCAGTATTATCCCGCCGGGGAGAAGGCGTAAAGGAAAGGGTGTGAGCACATGGCAGAGAAAAACATATTTCCTACCAAAGGCAACCTGATCATGGTAAAGAATTCCCTGGAGCTGGCAAAACAGGGCTATGAGCTGATGGATAAAAAAAGGAATATCCTCATACGGGAGCTGATGAACCTGAATGAGGAAGCAAAGGCCATCCAGTCGGAAATCAACGAGACCTTTACCAATGCCTATGAAGCCCTTCAGCAGGCGAATATCGAAGTGGGAATCCATTACGTGCAGGAAATATCCCACGCGGTGCCGATAGAAACTTCCGTCCGCATTAAAACAAGAAGCATTATGGGAACGGAGATCCCCAAGGTGGAATATACGCCGGATGAGGCCGGTCCCAGCTATGGCTTCTACAGCACGAGGGAGTCCGTGGACAGGGCCAGGGAAGGCTTTTTGAAGGTGAAGGAGCTGACAATCAAGCTGTCTATGGTGGAAAACGCCGCATACCGGCTGGCAATGAACATCCGCAAGACACAGAAACGTGCCAATGCGCTGAAGAACATCACCATCCCTACCTACACGGCGCTGGTTAAAGATATCAGCAATGCCCTGGAGGAAAAGGAACGGGAAGAATTCACCAGGCTGAAGGTGATAAAACGTAACATGAATAAGAAAAAAGCGCAGGAGGCCGGATGAAAGAGATCAGAAGAATCCCCTTGGAGGGACTGCATAATACCAGAGATTTAGGCGGTTTTGAAACGGCGGACGGAAAGAAAATACGCCCCCGCAGGCTGCTTCGCAGCGGGCAGCTGGCCGGTATGACCGAAACGGATAAACAGATCCTCACACAAGAGTACGGCCTGCGCACAGATGTGGACTTCCGCACCGGACAAGAACGCGGCGAGGCCCCGGATCCCGAACTCCCCGGGGTGGCCTATGTGGTAAATCCCATTCTCAGCGATCAGGCGATCGGAATCACCCGGGAACAATCCGCCGAAAAGGACATGATGAAAATGCTGGTACAGCAGATGAGCAGCAGCGAGAAGGCGGCGGAGGAATATATGGCAGGCCTGTACCGCAATCTGGTCATGGATCCCTTTTCCAGACAGCAGTACCGGAAGTTTTTTGACATCCTCCTGGCACAGGAGGAAGGCGCCGTCCTGTGGCACTGCAGCGCCGGGAAGGATCGTGTGGGCGTGGGCACCGCCCTGCTCCTGTCCGCTCTGAATGTGCCCAGAGAGACTATTCTGGCAGATTACATGATGGTGAATACCTTTACTGCGGATGTGGTGGAGGGCCATCTGGAAAAGCTGAAGGAACGTCTTCAGAACCCGCAGCTCATTGACTGCCTCAGGGAATTGATGCAGGTGCAGGAAAGCTATCTTATCCGTGTGTTCCAGGCCATTGAAGAAACGTATGGCACAATGGATGCGTTTCTGGAAAAGGAAATGGGACTGGATGAAGAGAGAAGGGAACGGCTCCGGGAGATGTATCTGGAAAGTTAACGGCATGTGGTTGTTTTGTGATATCCTGTTTTTATAATACCTGGTTTATCCGATTGTAGTGCATTCGGGATAAGCCAGGTTTTTTATAACGAAAGAAAAACAGTGGTTGCTGCAGATTAAGTATTTAAGCACATTAACGGAACCCGTACATATACCTCTGTCCCTTTGCCCGGCCGGCTTTCAAAATACAGATGGTAGCCGGAACCATAATAAAGCTGGAGCCGGGAATTCACATTTTGGATTCCATATCCGTGGCCTTCATCGGGAGTCTGCAGATTTTTGTTCAGAAGCTCCAGCTGACGGGAATCCATCCCTATGCCATTATCAGCGATTATCAGGCACAGAAGCCCTTCCTCCTCGTGCCAGGAGCGGATGGAGATGGTACCCCCCATGTCATCTTTTTCAAAAAGGCCATGCTGTATGGCGTTTTCCACGAGGGGCTGAAGGATCATCTTAATAATCGGCTGGTTCAGGAAACGCTTCTCAATATGGCATTCGTATTGGATGGTATCCTGAAAACGCAGATTCTGGAGACGGATATAAGCCTCTACCTGCGCCAGCTCATCTTTCAGCCGGATCTGTTCCTGACCGTTGCTTAAGCTGACCCGGTAGAAGGTGGCGAGGGAGTTCACTGCGGTATCTATTTCCTTTACCATATTTTCTTCCGCAAACCAGTGAATCAGATCCAGGGTATTATAGAGAAAATGCGGGTTGATCTGTGCCTGCAGGACACGGAGTTCCGCATTTTTGATTTCTTTTCCGTTTTCGTACTGGCTTTCTATCAGGATTTCCATTTCCCCGATCATATAATTGTAGGTATCCATCAGTTCATCAATTTCGTCCCATGTGTTTTTTGGTTTGCCCTGAGGCAGAGGGGTGAGCTTGCCGGTACGTACCTCACGCATTTTGCTGTTTACGTGAGATAACCGGTTGGTGATGTTGTTGGCGGTCGTATTTGCAAAGAAAAAGCTGGCGGCTACCAGTATAAGTCCCAGCACCAGCATAATATTTCTCAGAACCGTGATATCCTTCACAACGTTTTGGTAAGGAATGAGGGTGGTGAGGGAGAGAGTATAGGAATCCATGGGATCGGTTTTCATCAGATACCGGATATTTTGTATGGTTACCTTGTTCCATTCATGGGGATGATAGCCGCGTGCGGGGGCAACAGCCAGGCTTTCTTCATACAGGGAAAGCTGGCTGTTGTCAGAACAGGCAATCATATTCTCCCCGTCTGCCGTTACAAAATTGACGACTCCGTCCATATTGGTATTGCTTACAGAGGTGTCCAGATAAGAGCGGGGGATATCCAAAACCACAAGTGCCAAAGGATTAGGGTAGTAGGAGGTATCCACAATGACCCTGGCTAGGGAAAAGCTGTCTTTCCCATAGGAGGAGAACAGGTTTTCTTCCGGAGATATGAGATAAAAGGAAGTCCTGTCTTTTTTATAACCATCCATAATTGCCCGGAACCATTCTTCTTCTGTGACATCGCTGTAATTAAAATACCGGCTTTGGTTATTAAAATAAGAAAAACTGTCGTTAAAATAAATACGGATATCGCAGACGGTGTTAGTATTTTCAATACGGGTGGGAATACAGGAAAAAAGCACACTTTCAAAATTCAGTTTATCCGTTTTCTGCCGGTTAATGTTGTAATCCGTAAAATCCTGCCCGAGTAGGGACTGCACGCTCCCGGAAAAGGAATAGGAAAGCGTGAGCGCATCATATTTGTTTATAAAGCTCTGCAGGGAATTTTCCGTCTGCCGGATGGTATCACTGGCAGACTGGAGAAGGCGCTTTTCCATCAGCATGGCGCTGGCAAAATAGGTTGCCGCCGAGAGCAGGAAAAGCAGGGTGACACTGGGAATGAGATAAGAAATTAAAATTTTAGTTTTTAATTTATGGGAATATTGAAAACGTGAAAACCAATTCATACTTTATCCTTCCACATGTAAATCCCGGTAAACAGAGGGAGAACAGCCGGCAATTTTCTTAAAGGTTTTGGCAAAATAATTTTGATTCGCAAATCCTACAGAATCGGAAACCTCAGCGATTTTCTGATCCGTATTTACAAGAAGTTCCTTGGCTTTCCAGATACGGTATTCGTTAATATAATGATTGATTGTCAAACCGGTTTCCTGTTTAAACAGATAACTTAAATAAGATATGGAAAGGCTCAGCTTATCACTCAGAAACTGGATGTCCAAATCCGGATTGCGGTAATTGTCAATGACAAGCTGTTTGATTAGAGAAGAAACAGAAGTTCCGCCGGGACTTTTCAGGGCCTTAAAGGAAAGGGAGAGATAATTCCGTGTAAAAGTAAGAAGATCATCCAGGGTATTGGCGGAATGGATCAGTTCCCACAGGTAATTTTCCGTTTCCAGTGCATCGGTGCCGGCTTTATTTTTGGTATAACTGACCAGCCAGGAAAGAAGCCGGTAAAAATTTTCCTTTGTGTTACTGATGAGTGTTCCCGGATGGGAACGGAATCCCTGCTCCAGTTCTTCCAGCAGCGCAAATGATTTATCCGTATCTTTATCATGTACAGCCTGTTTCATGGCATCCAGTAATTCCTGGGAAAGACTGTAGCTGTCGGAGGGCATTTCCTCGGCAAAAGAGAGGGAATTGCTTCCGGCATAGAATAAGGTCTGCAGATTGATGGCGGCGGCATTGTAGGAAAGGTATATTTCCTCCGGGGAAGCCACCAGCGGTCCGATGCTGATGAAATGGGGGAATTCGGCTATTTTTTCCGATATTTCCTTCATTAGGTTTTCCCAAAAGACTTTAGAAAAGGCAGAAACCATCCGGTCAGGTGTGGAGAGCAGATGAATCACCAGATTATTTTCCCGGTAATCAGTGATCAGAAAAGGAAGATGCTTATCCCGTATCGTTTCCGAGATAATTTCCTGGCATTGTTCCAGCATATTATGAAAGCCAAGTTTTTCATTTGAAGAATCAGGGCCGGGAAGAAAACGGAAAATAACAGTCAGGCTGTCCCGGAAGTCTTCATAGGATTGGCCGCTTTCGGACAGCAACACGGGCAGCTGGCCGTTGGACACCGGCCTGGCAAGCAGAAATCGGGCAAGACGCTTCCTGTTTGCCTCTTTTACAAAATAGCGGGAATACCGGAGCTCGTTGCAGTAGGACACCGCCTGGTTAAGCGCTTCCTGAAGAGCCTGGGTTTCCACAGGCTTGTCTATGTACTGTAAGGCTTGCATACTGATGGCAGAACGTAAATATTCTTTATCGGAATAACCGCTTAAAAAAATAATGACACAGTCCGGATAGAGATTCCGTATTTCCTGGCACATGTGAATCCCATCCATTCGGGGCATCCGTACATCAGAAAGGACAATATCCACCGATGTATATTGGGCAATTGCCAGTCCTTCTTTTCCATCCCGGGCTTCCAGAATTGTGGAAATGCCGCTGGGATCAATGTCTATTTTCTTAATAATTCCTTTTCGTGTAAAAAGTTCGTCGTCGGCAACAAGAAGTGTATACATATTTTTAACGTTTCCCCTTTCCCTTTAATTCCCGCAGAAATAAATCGGACGGATGTGCGTCCACGTCCTATCTATATTCTTATTTTACTTCATAATAAATGAATTTCAAACGGAAATGCGCTGGAAAAAACAGAATCAAAAGAATTTACCAACTATCAGAGGATAGTGCTAAAACATAGGTAAAAATGTTGCAGGGTTTAAAGGATTGTTCGATTGTGGCACAACGTAAGAGTTTGTTAAAATAAAACCAGTGAAAGAAACATAAGTGTGCAGAGCACGCAGAGGGGAGTTACATGTGAAACAGACGGGTTTATTTCAAAAAATGGGGAAAAACAGGATTATGCTGCTTATGTTGGCGCCCGCAATTGCCTATACGGTAATTTTCAGCTATATTCCCATGACGGGAATTGTCCTGGCATTTAAAAAGTATAACTATCAGGACGGGATTTATAGAAGTCCCTGGGTGGGGCTGAAGAATTTCGATTATATGATCGTTTCTGATAAGCTCTGGTCCCTGACCCGCAATACCCTCCTTTACAATATCGCGTTTATTGTACTGGGCATCGTTTTTGAAGTTGGTTTTGCTGTTATGCTTAGTGAAATCAACAACCGGATTTTTAAGAAGGTATCCCAGACGGTAATGTTTCTTCCCTATTTTATATCCTGGGTTGTGGTATCAACAGTAATGCTGAATATATTCGGTGATAACGGGGTGCTGAATAATGTGCTGGCATCCATCGGCGGAGAACCATACAGCATATACAGCCATGTGAAAACCTGGCCTGTTGTCATGGTGTGTGTCCGACTGTGGAAGCAGACCGGCTATGGAACCGTGGTTTATCTGGCGGCGATTGCGGGAATCAGTACGGAAATGTACGAAGCGGCGGAAATTGACGGCGCTGATGTCTGGAAAAAGATTACCTGCATTACGATTCCCAGCCTGAAGCCTACTATATTTATAATGGCCCTTCTGGCAATCGGAAATATTTTCCGGGGGGATTTCGGAATGTTTTATCAGCTGGTCAAAAACAATCAGCTTCTCCTGGAAACCTCCGATGTCATTGATACCTTTGTATACCGGACAATGATTACTACCAATGATTACGGCATGTCTGCGGCGGCGGGTCTCTATCAGTCGGTATTGTGCTTTATCACAATATGTACGGCGAATTTCATTGTTAAGAAAATCGATCCCGATTATACCCTGTTTTAGGAGGAGCGGCCATGAAAAGAAAAAGTACCGATAGAGTTATTTTTGCTATGGTTTCCTATACATTGACTGCCTTTTTTGCCCTTGCCTGTGTCATTCCCTTTTATCTGATTATTGTAGGTTCCTTTACCAGTGAACATTCCATCCTTACGGAAGGCTACAGCTTTCTTGTTACAGCCGAACGGTTTTCCCTGGCTGGATATCATACGGCTTTAAAGAATCCGCTGGAAATTCTTCGGGCATATGGAGTGACCATATTTGTTACAGTTGCGGGGACGGTGCTTTCTATCATTCTGATGACCATGACAGGCTATGTACTGGCGAGAAAGGATTTTCCCTGGAAAAACGGCTTTTCCTTCTTCTTCTTTTTTACAACATTATTTAATGGAGGGCTTGTACCCTGGTATCTGCTGTGTACACAGACCTTCCTGTTCAATAATAAACTGTATGCTTTGATTATACCCGGACTTTTTTCAGTCTGGAATATGATTATCGCTAAAAGTTTCATGAAAGGTATCCCCTATGAAATGGTGGAAGCAGCCAAGATGGACGGGGCCGGGGACTTTTGTATTTATTTACGGATCATGCTGCCTATGGCAAAGCCATTGATTGCTACGCTGGGGCTGTTCACCGCATTGGCGTACTGGAATGACTGGTATAACTGTATGCTGTTTATCAACGACAACCGGCTCTGGAATCTGCAGTATACGCTGCAGAATATACTGAACAGCTCCGAGGCACTGAAACGGATTGCAGCTCTGACCGGACAACAGGTTCAACAGCTGCCCAGCGAATCCATGAAAATGGCTATGACGGTAATCGCTACAGGCCCGATTGTTCTGCTGTATCCTTTCCTGCAGAAGTATTTTGTAAAAGGACTTACAATCGGCGCGGTGAAAGGCTGAGCCGAAACAAAAGAATTTACGGTTGCTGCAGTGTTCGGTGAAGTATAGAATGCAAATAATTGGCCTAATTATTTACATATAAATTAAAATGGAGGTAGGATATGAAAAAAACAAGAAAAAAAGCACTGGCAGTGATTCTGAGTGCGGCAATGCTGTTCTCTCTTGCAGGCTGCGGAAGTAGTCCCGCAGCAGGAGGCGGAAGCATACCTACAGCAGAAGGCGATTCGGAAAGCACCCAGGCGGGCACGGAAGTTGATGCCCCGGCGGCGTCTGGGTCCGGAATAAGCGAGGACAGCCCTTATGTGGACAAAGGACTGGACTTATCAGAACCGGTTACTGTAATTATGTACGCCATTGGGGACAGACCGGAGGATATGGATATGGTTTTGGAGGAGTTGAATACCAAATATCTGAATCCCTGGCTGAACACAACACTGGAAATGCAGTTTTTAAACTGGAGTGATTATACCACTAAATATTCCCTGGTATTAGCTGGAAGTGAGCCGGTTGATCTGATGTATACCTCATCCTGGTGCTACTATAACGACGAAGCGGCAAAAGGGGCCTTCCGTGAACTGGATCCGGAATGGTTGAAAACATATATGCCGATCAGTTATCCGCAGCAGCCGGCGGAAAGCTGGGATCAGATATCCATCAACGGAAAAATTTTAGCCGTTCCCAAATCAAACGCAGCCTTTAACGGTTATAACTTTATCGCAGTCCGTTCGGATCTGATGGAACAATACGGAATGGATACCATTGACAGCTGGGACAGCATGAAGGAATATCTGTATGCTGCTGCTGCGGATAAAGGAAGCGGTATATCCGCCAGCGGACAGACGGCAAACAGAGAAGAATTTGTAAAACTCTGGAACCAGAAGGAAGGGCTGAATACGCTGGCCACCGGTTTTGATTATCTGTATTATCATCATAATTCAGTGAAAGCACCGGATTTTGATACCGATGTCATCTATAAATATACATCTGACAGCTTCAGGGACTATTGCCTGGAAATGGCTGATATGGCGGCACAGGGAGTGTGGTCCGCCAACGCAATCAATGATACAAACGAAGCCAGGGCGGCGTTTGAAAATGGAACCTCTGCAAGCTTTGTATGGAATGAAACTATTTATGACGCAGGAAAGGCTTTGGAAGAAGCTGGTCTTGGAACATATGAGGCCTATGATGTCACACCCGATGTTGCAAGAGCCCGCGGAAGCTATGCGGATGATGCGGTGGCTATAACAACAAGCTCCAAAAATCCGGAAAGAGCCGGTCTGGTTCTGGATTGTCTGAAAGGATTTTCCGAAGTAAATAATCTGATTCTTGGGGGGATTGAAGGGGTGCATTGGACACTGAATGAAGACGGAACCAGAGGTCTCACGGATGAATCCGGAAAATATGCATGGAATTCCTGGGCATGGGGAATCCAAAGGGGAGATCAGCCGGACGAAGAAGGAATGGATCCCCGAAAACTTTCTTTCCGGGATAAATGTGAAGCGAAGGAGTTTGTTCCTGAAACCGCCGGCTTTACTTTTGATAAAGGTCCTGTAGAAACCGAGCTTTCCGTTATTAACGCTATCCGTGATGAATATCTGACCAGCTTCTTCCTCGGGGTATTCGGGGATCAGACAGAAGCTAAATGTAATGAATTTAAAGAAAAGCTGGAGGCGGCAGGGCTTGATAAGGTAACAGCAGAAATGAAGACCCAATATGAAGCATACTGTGAGAAAAAAGGCTACTGAAAAGACTGCGGAAACAGATGTCCGAATGCTGAGGTAAAAAGGGCGGAAAGGCTCCCGCATGGAGAAAGTCCATGCGAGAGCCTTTGCGGCAGAAAGAGGACACGAAGGAGAGGGTATGGAAAAAAAGGTTGAAATCGTGTATGCTTATGATGTGTAGGATGTTTATTAGGAAATACTGGATATCGGCTTTCCCTGGATAAGGATGGAAATACTCCGGAAGGACCGAAAGCCAGAGAAAAGAAAGGGGAGGTTTATGGATAACATAATCAAAGTAACATGGCAGGAAAACGAGAGAATAAAACTGCCTTTGTGTGGAAAAGACAGCCGGGGGAACCTGTATGAGGTGGATAACCTGAGCTTTATGAAGAACGGGAAGCGTTTTCTCCCTGTCATGGGAGAATTTCACTATTCCCGCTATGAGCCTGCGGATTGGGAGGAAGAGCTCCTGAAAATGAAGGCAGGAGGTATCCGCATTGTGGCCACCTATGTTTTCTGGATACACCATGAGGAACGAAAAGGCGAATGGGATTTCACGGGCTGCAGGGATCTGCGGCGGTTCCTCGATGTATGCAAAAAAGCAGGCCTGCAGGTATGGCTGCGTATCGGCCCCTGGGCTCATGGGGAATGCAGGAACGGCGGTTTTCCCGACTGGCTGGTTAAGGAATGCGGGGACAGGCTGCGCAGCAATGCTCCGGTATATCTGCAGGAGGTGGAACGGTTCTACCGGAAAATAGGGGAACAGGCGGCAGGCCGGATGGCGAAAGACGGAGGGCCTGTCATCGGCGTTCAGCTGGAAAATGAGTATGGACACTGCGGCGGCGGGCCGTCATCCACAGAGGAATGTATGGCACATATGCGTACTCTGAAGAAAATGGCATTGGATGCTTCCCTGGAGGTTCCTTATTATACTTCCACCGGCTGGGGAGGAGGTATTGTGGTGGACGGGGAAACCCTTCCTGTACTGGGAGGCTATGTGGATGCTCCCTGGGCGGAGCATGTGGAGGAAATGCCGGCCAGCGCCAATTTTGTCTTTTCCTCCTACAAGCAGGATGAAAACATCGGTTCCGATCTAAAGCGGCAGGAAAGCAGAAATTTTACATTTTCAATTGAAAAAAACCCTTACCTAACGGCAGAGCTGGGAGGCGGTCTGCAGGTGACCTCCCACAGAAGGACGTACCCCTATCCGGAGGATATTGAGGCCCAGGCTTTGTGTATGCTGGGAAGCGGGGCCAATCTGCTGGGATATTATATGTATCACGGCGGTATTAACCCGGAAGGAAAGGATACGACTCTTCAGGAGTCCAGGGCTACCGGCTATAACAACGATCTTCCGGTAAAAAGCTACGATTTCCAGACCTGTATCAGGGAGTCGGGTGAAGTGAAGGAAAGCTATGGCCGGCTCCGAAGGCTTCACCTGTTCCTGGAGGACTTCGGTGAGGAACTGGCGGGAAGCCTTACTTATTTTCCGGAAAAAAGGCCGGGATCCCCGGAGGATATGCATACCCTGCGTACCACGGCCCGTATAAACCAGGATACGGGTACAGGATTTCTCTTTGTCAATAACCATCAGAGAAAGCGTGTCATGGAAGAGCGTGTCAACGCGGCGGTTAAGCTGGTGATGCCGGATGGAGAGCTTATACTGGATTCACTGCATATACAATCCGGGGCCTGCGGAATCATTCCTTTCCGGCTTTCCTGCGGGACCGGTTTCCTGGAAAAAACAAATGCGTTTCTGCTGTGCCGTCTTGGCAGCCGGTATTTCTTTTATACGGATGGAGAACCGGTTTATCAGTGGAAGGATCAGGAAGGGGATGTGGTAACGCTCACTTCGGGGCAGGCCAGCCGGGCCTGCAGAATCGGGGATACTCTTTATATTCCGGAACACGCGGACAGCTGCCTTATTGAGAGGGAGGGAAGAATATGCCTTCTGACCGTCCATGAGGAGGAAAAAGTGCTATGTTATGGTAGTACGGGAGAACCGGAGGAAAAGAGCTTCCGGACCGGGCCGGTAAAGGTGGCGGTGGGGACAGAACTTTTGGAAAGCGGAGGACTTGCCGGCGGGGAACAGGAATATTGTGAATATCAGGTCAGCCTGGGAGCCGTCCCTGTGGATAACATTCATCAGCTGTATCTGGAAGCGGATTATGCCGGTGACAGGGCAGAGGTTTACCTGGACGGAAAGCTGGCGGATGACTGGTTTACGACGGGTGAAACCTGGCATATCGCCCTGAAACGGTTTGGGTATCCGGCCAGTCTGGTTATCCGCATTTACTCCAGTGACCATCCGATTCCTAATCCTTATGGAAACCGGGTGTATTATGACCTTCCCGTAGAGGAGGGGTGTGTGCTTAAGGGAGTGAAGGCGATTCCCGAGTATACGATGGAAATATCACGGCGTATGATGTGATTCCTCTATTTGTGGCTAGAATGAAATCAAGTCATTCCCTATTTGCATTCTTTTTGGTTATGGATGCGGGAGACGGGAGTGAAAGCAAAAAAAATGGCAGAGAGGTTCCCCTGCATAGGGCCTTTCTGTCATTTTGGCCTGAAAAAGCGTTCTAATGAGATAAGGATAATGAGACGGAAGTGCCGGAAGGGACGCAGGAGGGGACGACGCAGAACGCAAGGCGCCGTCTGGACGGTTGCCTTGACGGTACATATTAAAAAATATTGTGTAATAAAGTGTTGCATATTTAATTTGATAGTGATAAGATTAAGCAAATAATCATTCTGACTTCCTGTCTGTGATATCAATTGTTCGGTAGTGTTATTTCTGAAAATATTCCCATTTGTTTGCCTGTTTTCTTGTGTTTTTCACCTGCCCCTTATGTTTTTACCTGTACCGTTTAGCCGCAAGCCCTTTTTTCGATAATGGCAAAAGTGTTGTCTTTTGTTATTGTATCTATTCTATTCCCTGTTTTTCTGTTTACTTCCGTTCATCTAATCCTGCATCCTTCCTCTAGTCGTTTCCTTTATTTCACCATCAGCCTGTTGCCGGTTATTGTGATCGGACCGGCGGACTTAAGTAACTATTTAACCGATGCACTTTTTTAAAACAGTGCGTATACGTACATAAGTACAGATAAGGAGAACAAATGAAAAAAGTAGTACCAAAGGTATTTGATAAGAAAAAGAAAAGAGTGCGGCTATTTATGATTGCCGTCATGCTGCTAATAAGCTTTCTTTGCTTTTGCCGTATGTACAGAGGTTACCATACGGAAAATGCCGATATGAAGACCTTTCTGGCGGACAGCGGGCTGAAAGCGGAATTATCATATCTGCCGAACGAGGATAAGGTGCAGGCCGGCAATAGCATGTCCGCCGCAGAAAATATCCTTTTTAATCAGATGCAAAAGGATTTAGAATCGATAACTGTATATTTGGAGGGCTTGGAAGAAGCCGTTGAGAAAAATAAGGAAGAAATACTCCGCTTGGAAATCAACCAGGGGGAAGGTGAAAACGAACTGCAGAATAATGAAGATTCCACGGATCAAAACCTGTCAGGTGAAGTCAAAAAACTTATGGAGCATTTGGACCAGGTTAGCGATAAGATAACCAACACCCAAAATGACATAAAAGAAGCGTTGGAAGATAGCAATAGTACAAATTCCTCATGGAGAGAGGCTGTTCTTGAAAAATTTGCTGATATTACTATCAATCTGGCGGATATCAATGTATCTGTTGATACGGCGCATTCCGAACTGAAAAAATTAATTGAGGCTGTAAAGACGGAGGGAAAGGAAAATCATAAGGAGCTGCTTACTGTTTTAGAAGAGCTTAATACCTCCTTTTCCGATGAGAATACCTCGAACCTTGGGGCGCTTCTGCTATCCCTGCAGACACAGACCGATACTTTAAAAACGCAATATGAGAGTATAGATACTAATTTAAGCAATGGATTCGGGCAGTTAACGGACAATGTGACAATCGTTAACCAGGGGATTACCGATACAAAAACAGAGGTCTTGGAGGGATTACAGAAAATAGATACAAATATGGGCCGGAACCATACTTCTGCTGCAATGGCGATCGCAGACAGCAGGGAAGCAATTATAGAGAGGATTGCTTCTATGGAGTCAAAAACGGAGAACCGTTTAGATAATCTGGACAGCGCAATCCAATCGGTTTTTCAATCTGTGAGTGACGGTAAAAAACGGCTGGCGACTGCGTTGCTCACTAAAAATGTTACAGTTGCCGATGATGCCGCATTTGTGGAAATGCAGCAGGCGATCCTTGCAATACCCCAAAAGATAGTAATCGGAGTCGAGCAGGTACCGGGAGAAATAGAGTATACCTATCATTATCATACGGGAGATACAGACAATGGGGGCGGCTGCTATACGGTTCGGCTCTATCATCAGCATTCGGCGGCTTGCTATACAAAAGCAACGTGTCAGCCATATTGTTTGGGATTGACACATGCATCCCGGAATGATCATTGGGATGTGCATGAAAATTCCCGTTTCATGCATCCGGATTGCGGTATGGGAATTATTTACAGAAGTCCGAAACATTTTGTAGGGGATCCCTGCAATTGCGATAAGTTATCTTCCCATACGTATGATAGATTGTCATGCGGAAAGACGAATGCAACACCAGAGGGTTGGGCGGCCGGATGCGGCTTTGTTGACGGACAGATTATCGAGGTCCGTATTATATACAATACGGATGCTTCCAAAACACAGACGGTAGATGCCATAACACAATCCAAAGAATATATACCGCAGATTTATGATGATGATACGACGGATCCCGGTCAGGCACCGGAAGAAAATAAGAAGGAAGCAGAAGGGGAATCGACCGAGTTACCTATGGAAACAGAGCGGGAAGCAACGGAGCCGCCTATGGAAACAGAACGGGAAGCAACGGAACCGTTCGGGGAAACAGAACGGGAAGCAGCAGAGCCGCCCATGGAAACGGAGCGGGAAGAAACAGAGCCGCCTATGGAAACAGAGCGGGATTCAATGCAGGTCTCCTGAGGGGACTTTAAGCGGTTTTGTCAGGGGCATACGAATTCCTTCTGCATCAATTCAATAAAACGCTTCAGCGCCGGATGCGTACTGCGGTTCTTGTAATAAAGCCCGAAGTGCAGAGGCGGCGTGTTTTCCATAGGAATATAGGAAAGCCCCGGAGCCCGCTGGCCCTGTATATCGGGTACCAGGGAAAACCCCAGACCGGCCCTGGCAAGTATGAGGATTGCAGAAAGATTATCACAAAAATAAATGTTTTCCAGGGAACGCTGGCCGATAAGGGGCGCAATGACTGCGGAAATCACAGGATGCGTCTGGCGGGGGTCACAGGCCAGGATACTCAGATCTTTTAAATCCCGGCAGGATAGGCTTTTCCGGGAGGCAAGCGGATGTTCCGGAGAGAGAATACAGGCGACAGGCGTTTGGGCAAGCAGGGCAAAGGCGCCTGTTTTTTTGGATGAGGCCCGGCGAACCGCAGTGTTTTCCTCCCTCTCCTCTGTAAAGCCGAACAGCACATGAAGCGCTTCTTCCTGCAGCTGGTTCTGCATGATAGGCAGAGGCCCCATTTTAATCAGCGGGTGAAGCCGGGGAAATTCTTCTGTGAGCCTGCGCAGTACAGGAGGGAGCAGGTTCTGTTCGGGAATGCCGGGACAGCCGATGGAAAATTCGGAAATATGTCCGGGATCACTGCTTGAAATCCGGGCCTTGGCCGCCCGTGTCCGTCCCAGGATATCCTTGGCATCACTGATAAAAGCAAAGCCGGCCGGTGTCAATTCCACAGAACGTGTGGTACGCACAAAAAGCCGGGTATTCAGCTCCGCTTCCAGGGATTGGATCTGGTGGCTGACTGCGGGCTGGGTAATATGCAGCTGCTCCGCCGCCCGTGCAAAATTAAGACAGTCCGATACGGCAAGAAAACATTCCAGTTGTATAGTATTCATAATAGCCCTTTCTTTTGGTATTTATAAAACATATTAATTAAATATATTTATTAATAATAACATTTTTCGATTTCACTTTCCAGAGGTTTTGTAGTAAAACTAGTAAATAAAGTTAACTAGTTAATATTTAAGACTTGATGTTTCCGGAAGGATTTCCGACACAGTTAGCCGGAAAATTACAGGAAAGGAATGGAAATGGAAAATAAAATGGATGATAATGTTTTGCGGCTGCTGAAAAAGCTGAGCCTGATGGTTTCCGTAAGAGAGGATCAGATTTTTGCAGAAAATGATTTGACGGCGGCCCAAAGCGATGTACTCAAGATCCTTCTGGATCAGGAAGGAAAGAAAGAAATCTTTTCCGTGGATATTCATAGGAAGCTGGGAATTTCCAAATCGGCTGTTTCCATGCTGCTGAAAAAACTGAGACAGAAAGGCTATATCGACCTGCAGTCTACTACCGGGGACGACCGCATGAAACAAATCCTGTTAACCCCCAGAGCCCGTCAGGTGAAGGAGGAGCTGGATAAAAAGATGGATCTATTCCAGAAATATTTATACCAGGGCTTTTCCGGAAGCGAATATGAACAGCTGGGCCAGTTGGTCGGCAGGATGCTTGCAAATCTGAAATCCGACGAGGAGGCGGCAGGGCAGGAACAGAAAATTAAGGAGGAAGTAATACTATGATTGCAACATTGCTCGGTCAGGTAAAACAATATCAAAAAGACTCGATACTGACCCCCTTTTTTACGGCGGTGGAAGTGCTGATGGAGGTGCTCATTCCTTTTGTCACCGCCCAGATAATTGATAAGGGAATTGAAGCGGGAAATATAGAAAATGTATATTCTTACGGCTTACTGATGCTGGTTCTTGCCGCGTTTTCCCTGGTTTCCGGTATTCTTGCGGGTACCTTTGCAGCCAGGGCTTCCTCCGGCTTTGCCTGTAACCTCCGGGACGGGATGTATGAAAACATACAGACATTCTCTTTTTCCAACATAGATAAATACAGCACGGCAGGTCTGGTCACCAGGATGACCACGGATGTCACGAATGTACAGAACTCCTACCAGATGATACTCCGTATAGCAGTCAGGGCGCCTTTGATGCTGATCTGCAGTATGCTCATGTGCTTTGCCATCAATGCGAGGCTGAGCCTGTTATTTGTAGGGGCTATGGTGGTACTGTCCGCCGTGCTTTTGTTTATCATGAGCCATGCCACGCGGATATTTGATGTGGTATTCAAAAAATACGATGACTTAAATGCCAGCGTCCAGGAAAATGTATCCGCCATCCGTGTAGTGAAGGCTTTTGTAAGAGAAGATTATGAAAACGATAAATTCACCCGGGCTGCACAGAACCTGTACCGGCTTTTCACAAAAGCGGAAGGTATCCTGGCCTTTAACAATCCGGCCATGATGCTGGTGGTCTATGGATGCATTCTTCTGCTTTCCTGGTTTGGTGCCAGATTTGTGGTAGCGGGAAATCTTACCACCGGCCAGCTGACATCCATGTTCAGCTATGTAATGAGCATATTGATGTCCCTTATGATGCTGTCTATGATTTTTGTCATGGTAACCATGAGTGCGGCCAGCGGCAGGCGGATTGCCCAGGTGCTGACAGAGGTTCCGGATATGAAAAATGCACAGAATCCGGTCATGGATATTCCCGACGGAAGGATCGACTTTGACCATGTGAGCTTCGCGTATAAGGCGGGTAGAAAGCAGGAAGGGGAAGAAAGGGAAGAAACCCTGACGGACATCGACCTGCATATCCGATCCGGGGAAACGATAGGAATTATCGGCGGCACCGGCTGCGGTAAATCCAGCCTTGTTAACCTGGTAAGCCGTTTATACGATGTAACAGAAGGCGCTGTCCGGGTTGGCGGGCGGAATGTGAAGGAATATGACTGTGAGGCGTTAAGAAACCAGGTGTCGGTGGTCCTGCAGAAAAACGTACTGTTCTCCGGTACCATATTGGAAAACCTGAGATGGGGGAATGAAAATGCCACCCTGGAGGAATGCCGGGAAGCCTGCCGGCAGGCCTGTGCCGATGAATTCATAAACCGGTTCCCGGACGGTTATGAGACTTATATCGAACAGGGAGGCAGCAATGTTTCCGGCGGACAGAAGCAGCGGCTTTGTATAGCCAGAGCGCTGTTGAAAAAGCCCGGGATACTGATTCTGGACGATTCCACAAGCGCGGTGGACACGGCAACGGATGCGAAGATCAGAAGCGCTTTTGCAGAAAAAATACCGGGAACCACCAAGCTGATCATTGCCCAGCGGATTTCGTCCGTCCAGGATGCGGATCGGATTGTAGTGCTGGACAACGGAAAGCTGAACGGCTTCGGAAGCCATGAAGAACTTCTCCAATCCAACGCTATTTATCAGGAGATTTATGAAGGGCAGACACGGGGCGGAGGCGATTTCGATCAGCAGCCCGGAACCGGCGTCGAAGATACAGGAAAGGCAGGTGCTGTTAATGGCTGACAGAATGAAAAAGGTAATGCAGGGAGCTATGGGCCCTGAGAAAGGCGATAAATTACAGAATCCGGGCAAGACCCTGCTGCGGCTTCTGGGCATTATGATAAAAGGGTACGGAATACAGGCAGGGATTGTTTTTATCTGCATTATAGGGGCCGCCCTGTGTACCCTGAAAGGCACCTTATTTATGCAGACGCTTATTGACGAGTATATCCTTCCGTTAACCAGTACCCCAAATCCTGATTTTGCTCCCTTGCTGCAGGCTCTGGGATCCATGGCCGCCATATATGCGGCGGGAATAGTCTGTTCTTATGGCTATAACCGGATTATGGTAAATGTCAGCCAGGGAACGATGCGCAACCTGCGTATCCGGCTTTTCACCCATATGGAATCCCTGCCTGTTAAGTATTTTGATACCCATGCCCATGGAGATATTATGTCCGTTTATACCAATGATGTGGATACCCTCCGGCAGCTTATGGGACAGAGCATACCCCAGGTTATCAATTCAGCGGTCACGGTGGTTATGACTCTTGTCAGTATGATTCTCCTGAATATCCCCCTGACATTGGTAACCCTGTTTACGGTGGGTATCATGCTGTTTGTTACAAGCAGGCTAAGCGGTTTGTCCGGACAGTATTTTGTTAAACAGCAGTCGGATCTGGGACGCGTGAACGGTTATATTGAAGAAATGATGGAAGGGCAGAAGGTAGTGAAGGTGTTCTGTCATGAGAAACGGAGCCTGGAACAGTTCCGGGAAATCAACGGGGAACTGAAAAACAGCGCGGATCTGGCAAACCGGATATCGAATATCATGATGCCGGTAAATGCCAACCTGGGGAATATCAGCTATGTGCTTTGCGCTATCCTGGGGGCAGTCCTGGCGCTGAACGGTTACGTGGGTCTGACTTTGGGAACCCTGGTTTCGTTTCTTACCCTGAATAAAAACTTTACCCAGCCTATCACCCAGATAAGCCAGCAGATGAACAGCATTGTAATGGCTATGGCAGGGGCGGGACGCGTTTTTGCCCTGCTGGATGAAGCCCCGGAAACCGACGACGGTTATGTGGAGCTGGTAAATGCGCGCCGGCTGCCGGATGGTTCCGTGACAGAAGCCCATGAACGGACCGGTATATGGGCATGGAAGCATCCGCATAAGGCGGAGGGAACGATAACCTACACGAAACTGGAAGGGGATGTAACCTTTCATGATGTGGATTTCGGCTACGAGGAAGAGAAAATTGTCCTCCACAACATTAAAATGTTTGCCGCACCGGGGCAGAAGCTGGCTTTTGTGGGAAGCACAGGAGCCGGAAAAACTACAATTACCAATCTGATTAACCGTTTTTATGATATCCAGGATGGAAAAATCCGCTATGATAACATCAACATCAATAAAATAAAAAAAGCCGATCTGCGCCGTTCCCTTGGCATAGTCCTTCAGGATACCCATCTATTTACAGGAACGGTAATGGATAATATCCGGTATGGACGTCTGGAGGCGACCGACGAAGAATGCCGGGCGGCGGCAAAACTGGCCAATGCGGATGGCTTTATCCGGCGGCTTCCGGAAGGCTACCAGACCGTCCTCACCGGGGACGGAGGCAGCCTGAGCCAGGGACAGAGGCAGCTTCTGGCCATTGCCCGGGCCGCGGTGGCGGATCCGCCGGTGCTGATTCTGGACGAAGCCACTTCCTCCATTGATACCAGAACGGAAAAGCTTGTGCAGAAGGGAATGGATGAACTGATGAAGGGAAGAACCACCTTTGTCATCGCCCACAGGCTGTCCACGATCCGGAATGCCGACTGTATCATGGTTATGGAACAGGGGAGGATTATTGAACGGGGTAACCATGAGCAGCTGATGGAGGAAAAGGGGAAATATTATCAGCTTTATACGGGAATTTCAGGAGGCAAGAAGATATCATAAAGGCAGGGCTTGCAAAACAGAAGAAAAGGAAGTAAGGTAATAAGGCGGGAAGCAACAGTCAAATATCCTGCCAGCATGGATACTTGGCTTGTTGCCCGCGGGAATAATAATAAAGGAGCCTGAAACCAATGAATTCTTCTTCCTCACAAACACATATGAACAAAACGGGCGTGGTGTTTATCTGCGCCCTTATTTGCTGTTTTCTCTGGGGCAGCGCTTTTCCTTGTATCAAGCTTGGATATGAGCTGTTTGCAATCGGTGCCTCGGACAGCGCTTCCCAGATTGTTTTTGCCGGGACACGGTTCACCCTTGCCGGTATTCTTGTCATTCTGTTCGGCAGTTTCCTTGGCAGAAAGCCGCTGGTTCCTGCCAGGACAAGCCTGCATATGGTGCTTAAGCTGGCTGTGGTACAGACGGTGGGACAATATATTTTCTTCTATATCGGGCTGGCCCATACCTCCGGGGTGAAGTCTTCTGTCATCGGCGCATCCAATGTATTCCTATCCATACTGGTGGCTGTAGTCATCTTTCGTATGGAAAAGCTCACGGCTAAAAAAGTACTTGGCTGCGCGGCAGGTTTTGCAGGTGTAGTGCTCATTAACGTCAGCGGTCAAAGCCTGGATATGAATGTTTCTTTCCTGGGAGAAGGGTTTATTTTCCTTTCTGCGGTGAGCTATGCTTTTTCATCGGCCCTGATTAAGCGGTATTCGGACAAAGAAAATCCGGTAACGCTGAGCGGCTGGCAGTTTTTAGTGGGCGGGATCGCACTTGCCTGCTTCGGCCTGGCCGCAGGCGGCAGAATCCGCTTTGACGGAGCAGGACCGGCGGGGTTGGGGCTGCTGCTGTATATGGCTTTTATTTCCGCAGCCGCCTATACGCTGTGGGGGATTCTCCTGAAATATAACCCGGTGGCGAGGGTGGCGGTGTTCGGGTTCATGAACCCGGTATTCGGTGTTCTGCTTTCCGCCCTGTTTCTCGGGGAAAGCAGCCAGGCCTTCGGTCTGACCGGTGTGGCGGCGTTGCTTCTCGTCTGTGTGGGTATTATGATTGTGAACGGGCCGGCAGGTGCGGGAAAGGAGAGGAGAGAGGATGAATTGGAAAGCGTTTGAAAAAACAGAAGCCTATATGCTTTCCTGTATGGAAGACAGCGCCCATGATAAGGAGCATATTTACCGTGTGTTATATACGGCGCTGGATATTGCATCCGGGGAGAAGGACGTGGATTATGAGATCTTAATCACAGCCTGCCTCCTGCACGATATCGGGCGCAAAGAGCAGTTTGAAAATCCCGCTCTGTGCCATGCGGCTGTGGGCGGAGATAAGGCTTTTGGTTTTCTTCTGGAGAATGGCTGGACGAAGGAACGGGCCGGCAGAGTGAAAGAGGCGATAGCCGCACACCGGTTCCGTTCGGATAAACCGCCTGTTTCGGCCGAAGCCAGAATCGTATTTGATGCGGATAAACTGGATGTGACAGGCGCTATAGGGATAGCGCGGACCTTGCTTTATGCCGGTGAGACGGGCTGTCCTCTCTATACGAAGAACAGCGACGGGACTGTGGATGACGGTTCCGGAGACGGGGAGGATTGTTTTTTCAGGGAATATAAGCGCAAGCTGGAGACGCTGTATGACCGGTTCTTTACAAGGCGTGGGGCGGAACTGGCGGCGGGAAGGAAGGCGGCCGCAGAAGCTTTTTATACCAGCATGCGAAAGGAGACAGAGGAAACCTACCGGCTGGGGAAGGAATGGATGGAGAAGCTGGCGGAGTAAAGGAAACTTTTCCGGAAGAAGGCCTTTAGTAAACCGGAACAACATTAATAATTTCATTATCCTCCACATCAAACTGCCACACGGAATGACCCGGAAGCCGGTGTTCGGTGAGGTAATAGTGGCCGTCAAAGGCGGTAATATAATAAGGAGTCCCGCCGCCGATAAAATACGAATAAATATCCTCGTAATCCCCGTCAGCCAGGGAACGCAGATCTTTTGTCCGTATAAAAGTGGCGTAATCCTGATTGAAATCCGCATCTGTGGAAACGGTGATATAATAATAATCCTCTATTTTAATGAGCTGGACCATCCCGGCAATTTCCGGGGGAACCGGATATTCCTCCAGTATTTTTAAATCTGAAAGCCTTGCCCGGATAATGGTGGAATTACCGGATACGAAATAGATCGCATCCCCCATAATGGTGAAGGAGCGGACATAAATCCCGTTCAGTTTATCAATGGAACGGATATCCTTTAATACCATGCGGGTGGAATCTTTTTCCCGGGCGAACACATAGAGTTCTCCGGTCATGGAGCTGAGGGCATAAAAACAGCGGGTTTTTTCATCATAAACGATATAATGCGGCCTTATGCCGATATCGGAAAAGGTCTGGGTATGGATAAAGCGGCCGTTCTCTTGCTCGAATATCAGGATGCGGTTGTTCTCCGTATCATCAGCCAGCCAGACTTCTCCGTCACCGGCGACGGTATGTCCCCGGTTGATTTCATCTGTCATAATCTCCCATTCATTTAACGGACGTGTCAGGGAATCGCTGTAAATGATCTCATCATGATAGCAGTCCACCAGGAAATAGGTATCCTGCAGTTTTGTAATATAGGTGGGGACGCTCAGGTCAAAGTAAGGATTGACCCGGGGGTCCTTTTCTTCCTTGGAGGCTTCGTTTACTTCGGAAAGCTGGAGGAAGGCTTCCCGGGTGCGGGTGCGTCGGATATAAAACAGTATTCCGGCAGCCGACAGAAAAATAAGCAGGAAAACGATGCAGACAGAAAGAATAGTCGTCGTCTTTTTCTTCATGGTAATCCAGGCCTTTCATGAAACTGTGAAGGTACGGAACAGTTAAAGTATAACACAAGATGGACAGGGCGCAAAGAGGGACCGGCTGGGTGTAGATAAAAAAGCAGGCGCCGCCCGGGGACTCTGTCGTTCCCATATTTTATAGGCCTGTCCCTTCCGGAATCGGAAGCCGGACAATGGCAATGGTGCCTTCCGGCGTATTATGTTCAAAGGAAAGCCCATAGCGGGGGCCATACAGCAGTGTGAGACGGGAAGATACATTGTGTATGCCGTAGCCATGCCCGTTTTTCCCTTGAACAGCGCCTCCGTTTGGCATAGTGAGGGGAGAGTTTTTCATGCCAATCCCATCATCGGTTATGCGGATGATAATAGTTTTGCCGTTTTCCTTTTCTATCCTTATGGAAAGATGCCCGGGTATTTTCTTACTTTCCTGCAGCCCATGGGTAATTGCATTTTCTACCAGGGGTTGAAGGGTAGTTTTCGGTATCAGGTATTCCATCAGGTCATTGTCGAATTCCTCTTCATAAATAAATGTGTCGGGAAAGCGCAGCTTTTGAAGACGGATATAGGAACGTACGTGTTCCGCTTCCTCTCTCAGCGGGATAAATTCTTTTCCGTTGCTCAGGCTGAGCCGGTAAAAGGTGGCCAAAGAGGATACGGCGTCTTCAATCTGGGTAAGCATCCCTTCTTCGGCAAACCATTGAATCATATCCAGTGTGTTGTAAAGGAAATGGGGATTGATCTGTGCCTGCAGGATTTTAAGCTCCGCTGTTTTTGTTTCCTGGCCGAGAAGATATTCCTTTTCAATCAGCTCCTGCATGGCGTGTATCATGTAATTATAGGTGCTTGTCAATTCTCCGATTTCGTCCTTTCCCTGAATGAAAGAAGCGGGCAGAGGAATCAGTTCGCCTTTTTTTACATGCCTCATCCGGGAGGTAAGGCGTATGATCCTTCCGGACATGGTTTTCGATAATACAGTGGATAAAAAGAGGCAGAAAACCAGAAGAATTCCTCCGATAAGAAAAGTAAAATTGCGGTGTAGGTAATATTCGCTTAACAGACTGCTGGCGGGAAGCATCGTTATCAGTGTCAGCGGGTAGGACTGGAGTGACTGGCGGATGACAAAATAATCGATTCCTTCCAATTGGAACTTTTTCCAGGAGTCCAGTGTGTTTTTGTCCGGAACGGGGACGGATCCGGTCAATTCTTCATACAGAGGTTCCGTGCCCTCTGCGGATAATGCGATCAGGTTTCCTGTTTCTTCAGATACCAGGAAGGTCAGGGCATTGTCAAAATTATTGGGGCTTATGGCTTCATTCAGATAGCCGCCTGAAAAATCGAGCCGTATCACTGCAAGCGGGGAAGGATAATAATTTTTATCGGGAATGACACGGGCTATTGACAGAAAAACCTCCTCTTTATATTCCGCAAGTTCTTTGGAAGAAAGAATATAGAATGAAGTCCGATCCTTATGATAAGAAGAATACACGCGGGTAAACCAGTCTTCCGTTTTAATAGAGGAATACGTGGAATAACGGGTTTCATTATTGAAATAGGGAAAGGAATCATCAAAGAAAACACGGATATCGCAATCGGTAACCGAATTTCTTATTTGTATGGGAATACAGGAATACATGGCCTTCTCAAATTCACTTCTGTCCTTACGGATTCCGCTGTAATCGTAATCAGGGCCGGGGTGGGAAAAAATGTCCGTGACGGTTTCCATCATGGAAAAGCTGTATGTCATATTATCATATTTCTGAATGATATTTTCCAGGGACAATGTGATTTTCTCAGAAGTGGCTTCTGCGGAATTAAGCAGCTTCCGTTCCAGGATCCGTGCGGAGTTGGTATAAAGCAGCGCCGTAAGCAGAAGGATAGCAAGAACAGAAAGTGTGAGATGGGAAATAAGAAGCTTATACTCCATCTTCAGATCATACAGGTAAGCAGATTTCAGCTTGTTGAATAATTTCATAACAATACCCTTTTCTAAGAAATACAGCCTCTGTATGCAGAGGGTGTCATTCCTGTATATTTCTTAAACAGCTTCGTAAAATAATTCTGATCGGTAAAACCGCAGCAGCCTGCGATATCGGATATTTTCTGATCACTCTTAAGAAGCAGGGAGGAAGCCATATCAATCCGGTAGGATATAATATACTGGTTAATTGTTGTTCCGGTTTCCTGCTTGAAAAGCTGGCTGATATAAGACTGCGATAACTTCAGGCGTTCACTCAAAAACTGCAGGCCAAGCCCGGGGTTCCCGTAATTTTCTTCAATGAGCTTCTTCAGTTTCCCGGAGACGGACAGCCGGGACTCATTAGTCCTTATAAAATCAAAGTAAGACTGATACAGGTTCACGGCAATGGTATGCAGCTCCCGTAGTGTGGCGGCGGAGGAAATAACGTCCCAAAGCTGCTGATTGCTTGCAGACGGAAAGGTAAAATGGTGGATGAGGCAATGCTGGAACAACTGGGAAAGAATCCCATAGTAATTTTCTCTTACCACACTGATCAGGCCGGCAGGATGCTGCTGGTAAGATTCATACAAGGACTGCAGAAGTAAGAAGCAGGTGTCGGGATCATTCTGCTTTACCGAACCCAGAAGCCCGCGGCGGAAACTTTCATCCGGGACAAACTCCGGGGATACGGAAGGGCCGGCAAAGGAAACGGAGTTCATGCCGAGGAAGAAGTTTTGCTGCAGACTGATAACAGCAGACTGATAGGAATGATAGATCTCCTGTATATTTTCGGCGATAACCCCTACGGCTATAAAGTAAGATGTATTCTTCAGTAAATAGGAGGCTCTTTGGAACAGTGATTGAAAAAAGGATTCTGTAAGGGAAGAAACCAGCTGTTCCTTATCCGACAGCAGATGGATGACAAGTATATTATCATGATGATCTCCTGAAATATAACGAAGTCCGCTGTGCGTGAGTAAGCCGCCTAATTTATCGGTAAGACCGGAAGGAATCCCGTCACCGGAAAGGATCTGTATCAGAATCGTCCGGGAATCCGCAAAATGGAGAAGAGAAAGGGAACAGTCTTGCAAAAGAGAAGATAACTGGCCTGCGTCCGGCTTGGGTACACAAAGCAGCCGGACCAGCCGGGCTTCCTTTATTTTGGAGGCAAAAGCAGAATTCTGCAGGTTACTGCAGTAGGAGACCGCTTCCTTTACGGCAGCAATGGCCTGTTCCGGTGAAACCGGTTTATCTATATACGAAAGGGCATGGAGTGAGATTGCGGAACGGAGGTATTCCTTATCCGAATAGCCGCTTAAAAAGAGAATGACACAGTCAGGATACAGTTCCCTGATAGCGGCTGCCATTTCTATGCCGTCCATCCGGGGCATACGGATATCGGAGATAAGGATATCTATTTTCACATGTCCCGCAATTTCATATCCCTGTTCCCCGTCTCCTGCTTCCAGGACACGTGCAATACCCAGGGCCTTCCAATCGATTTTATCCAGCAGTTTTTTTCTGACATGATATTCGTCATCTACCAGTAACAGATTCATAAATCGCTCTCCGTTTATACGTAACCGTTCAGACAAGTCTGAACGGTTGCGTTTATACTACATTAGTTTCCGTCTTTACTATAAACAGATTGTAACATAAGGAAAACGGGGTTTCCATAAACTTAGAGGCGAGTGGAAGAATTTACTAGAAGTCAAAGAATTTACTACTATTTTCATGGATTCTTCCAGCAGACGGGAGAATTTACTATTGAGGATACGGAGAAGAAATACATATAATGACGCTGTAGAGAATAACAAATGCCGCCCGGCGTACATACGTCGTGTGGAGAATACAGGGGAAGAATAATGAAGAAAAGAGGATTCTGGATACAGGTACGGAAAAACAGGACATTGCTGTATATGCTCCTGCCGGCTTTGCTTTATGTGGTAATTTTCAGCTATATTCCTATGTTCGGGATAATGATAGCGTTTAAAAATTATAACTATAATGACGGGATTCTGGGAAGCCCGTGGTGCGGGCTGCAGAACTTTGCCTACCTGAAAATATCCGGTAAGCTGTGGGCGCTGACACGAAATACCCTTCTGTATAATCTGGCTTTTATTGTTTTCGGTGTGATTTTTGAAGTCGGCTTTGCAATAATGCTGAGCGAAATTACGAAAAAAACATTCAAAAAGGCGGCCCAGGCATTTATGTTTCTTCCGTATTTTATTTCCTGGGTAGTGGTTTCCACTGTAATGCTCAATATATTTGGACAGAACGGGGTTTTGAGCAATATCCTCAGCACGTTTGGCATGGAGGATTTCAGTATTTACCAGCAGGTAAAGCAGTGGCCCGTAGTAATGGTCGGTATCAGATTGTGGAAGCAGACCGGATACGGAACGGTGGTATATCTGGCAGCTATTGCGGGATTGAACCAGGAAATATATGAAGCCGCCTCTATAGACGGCGCCAATATCTGGAAGAAAATACGATATATAACGATCCCTGGCCTGAAGCCCACTATTTTTATCATGTTCCTTTTGGCGGTCGGGAATATATTCCGCGGAGACTTCGGTATGTTCTATCAGCTTGTGGGAAATAACCAGCTTCTTCTGGAGACATCGGATGTGATTGATACCTTTGTTTACCGCTCGCTGATTACCACCCCCAATATCGGAATGTCGGCGGCAGCAGGTTTTTATCAGTCTGTACTCTGCTTCGTCACAATTGTTGCGGTGAACGGGTTTGTCAAGAGGATTGATCCGGATTATACACTGTTTTAATGACTGGGAGGACATTATGAAAATAAAAAAAGGGAAAGACGAAAGAATTTTTCTGGGTATTGCCTATGTGATGACAGCATTATTTGCAATCGTATGTCTGCTGCCGTTTTACCTGATATTGGTTGGTTCCTTTACCAAAGAGAGCACGATACTGACGGAAGGCTACAGCTTCTTCCTGACAGCCCGGAATTTTTCCATGGAAGCTTATAAGATGGCTTTTAAGAGTCCGGACACAATTGTACAGGCTTATGGCATCACTTTATTTGTTACGGTAACGGGAACGGTAATTGCGGTGGGATTGTCGGCTATGACAGGTTACGTGCTGGCAAGGCCGGATTTTCCCTGGAGAAATAAGATTTCATTTTTCTTTTTCTTTACCACCCTGTTCAGCGGAGGGCTTGTACCGTGGTATTTAATGTGTTCCAAGTTTTTTAAATTCAACAACCATATCTATTCACTCATTCTGCCGTGTTTGTTTTCCGTTTGGAACATGATTATAGCAAAAAGCTTTATGAAAGGCATTCCGTTTGAACTGACAGAGGCAGCCAAGGTGGACGGGGCGGGAGACTTCCATATTTTCTGGAGGATTATACTGCCGACGGCAAAACCGCTGATTGCCACATTAGGGCTTTTTACCGCTCTTACCTACTGGAACGACTGGTATAACTGCATGCTGTTTATGAGTACGGGAGGAACCTGGAATCTGCAGTATACGCTTCAGAATATTCTCAACAGCTCGGAGGCGCTTAAGAGAATTGCCTCCATGACAGGAATGCAGGTGGGACAGGTGCCAACGGAAGGGCTGAAATTGTCCATGACAATAATTGCAACCGGACCTATCATCCTGTTGTATCCGTTCCTTCAGAAGTATTTTGTAAAAGGAATGACAATAGGGGCCGTAAAGGGCTGAAGAAAACACAAATAAAGAAATCCGTGGCTGTAAAAAAGGAACAGTTACGAGAACTTTATTCATAAATTTAAGGAGGGATATCATGAAAAACAAATGGATGAAAAAGCTGTCTGTACTGGTTGCCGTTGTAATGGCTGCGGGGTTGTGCGCCTGTTCAGGTGCCGCGGATACCGGACAGGAAGGATCCGGTGCGGCGCCGGTACAGGAGACCGCGCAGGAGCAGGCCCGGGATGAGGAAGTTTCACCGGAAAGCCCTTACTATGGAAAGGGCTATGATTTGGCGGAAACAGAAACTATTGTCTTGTATGTGCTGGGGGATGAACCAAAGGATATGGAAAAGGTGCTGGAGGAAGCAAACAGTAAATATCTCCTGCCGAACCTGAATTCGAACCTGGAAATTAAATTCCTGAACTGGAGCGATTACCAGACGAAGTATTCCCTGGTACTGGCAGGAGGGGAAAACGTGGATTTAATCTATACCGCTTCCTGGTGCTACTATAACGAAGAAGCCGCCAAGGGCGCCTTCAAGGAAATGGATATGGATTTTGTGCAGACCTATCTTCCCTATAGCTTTGAACAGCAGCCGGAGGTAAGCTGGGAGCAGGCTAAGATAGGTGATAAATTATTTGCGGTGCCGAAGGGGAATGCATCCTTCAGTAATTATGATTTTATTGTGGCAAGAAAGGATTTGATAGATAAATATCAGCTGACGGAACCGGAGGATTGGGACAGCTTTAAAGTGTTCCTGAAGGAGCTGGCTAAGGTACAGAGTGAAACAGGTGTGGTTGCCCTGAATACCAACGCCAACAGAAACCAGACATTAGAGCCGTATTTACAGGCAAAGGGTTACGATTACTTTACCGAAGGCTTTGACTATTTTTATAATGCAGGCAATAAGGAGGAGCTTCCTGCGTGGGATTCGGTGCTTTATCTTTATACCTCGGATCTGTATCTGGACTATGCGGAAGAAATGGCGGAGCTGGCAGCAGACGGTGTTTGGTCTAAGGATGCGATTAATGATACCAACGATGCAACCGCTTATTTTGAAAATGGGACATCAGGATGCATAGGCTGGAACTTCTCGGCGGTTGATGCCGGTGAAAAGCTGGAAAAGGCCGGCCTGGGAACCTTCAGTGTATATGATGTATCTCCGGATATCCATATGGCAAGGAGCCGTTACAACGGAGATATGATCGCCATTGCCACCAACTCCAAGCATCCGGAGAGAGCGGCTCTTGTTCTTGATTATATGAAAAGCGATGTGGATTTGAACCGTACCCTTTTGGGGGGAATCCGGGGGGAACACTGGGATCTGAACGAGGATGGACAGAGAATGGTATTGGAGGCTGCCGGGAATTACAGCTGGAACAGCTGGGGCTGGGCGCTGAACCGTGCAGATGAGCCGGTTATGGCAGGAACCGATGAAAGAAGGCTGGCGATTAGTGACAGCATTGATTCCAGGGAACTGTTTGCGGAAGTAGCAGGGTTTACTTTTGACTCTTCTTCCGTTGCCGCAGAGCTTTCCGTTGTCAATTCGATTGTGGATGAGTATGAATACAGCTTTTCCCTTGGTATTTACGGCGACAATACGGAAGCAAAATTCAATGAATTTAAAGGAAAACTGGAAGCAGCCGGACTAGATAAGGTGACGGAAGCTATGAAAACACAGTATGAGGCCTTTGCAGCAAAGAATCAGTAAACAGAGAAAAAGGGCGCCCGATGGTGCCCTTTTTTAAATACCGGATAAAGAATGGAGAGTACGTATGAGCGAGCAACAGCCGGATAGGGAAAAGGATGATAATGCATGGGGGGAAAGAAAGGAAAACTCCCAATTTCTGGCGCCGTTTCAAGATCAGGAAATCACAGACATTGCGCTGCATTTTAAATGGACAAAAACGAAGGGCAGCAAGGCCGCCGCATATGTGCTGGAACTGGCGGATAATCAGGAATTTAGGGACGCAGCAAAGCTGGAAGCCGCCATTTTGCCTGATTCTGATGTGGGGTACTATTTTCCCCGGACAGAGGAACTGCCCCGACATGAAGGGATTTGGCATGCCAGAGTGAGAGAAACGGGAAGCGATAAATGGTCATGTCCTGTAAGCTTCCGTGTCAATAAAAAACATGGTAAAAATCCGGTAAAAAGGGAAATTAACCGGGAAAATCCATGGTTCACTATTTTTGATTACAGTGAGCATGAGCCTGCCGAGGTATGGGATCTGCTTCCGGAGGACCTGAAGCCGTATACCGGAATGGGATTAATCGCATCCTATAAGGCCAGGGCCGATAAAGTGACGGCGTATATGCTGGAGGAGGATGCGAAGGGGTATTTATGGCATTTGGGAGCACTGGGACCTCATGAGACACAGTTTGGTAAATATACGATAACCAGCCTTTCGGAAATCGAATATGTGATGCAGTACAGCCGCAATCTGGTGAGTACAGGCTTTGTGGAGCAGTATCTGGGGACAAAAGAGGAAAGCTATTGGAGAAACGAATATTTCTTCCGGCTGCTTGCCTTGTGTGCAAAGTATGGAATTACGTTTATCTATGCGGATGGAAACCGAAATAACCTGGAGCTTGCCGCCATGATAAAAAGACCGTTTTTCATGGACAAAATGAGAGAATATGCAGATTATTTTATTTTTTCGTATAAACAAAATCATGCCCATGCGGCATATTCCTGCTTTGGAGCCGTGCTTGGGGCATGGATTGACGGCGCCTGCGGCCAGATCGGGGTACAGCCGGAAAACTGGTACTGGAATGATGCCGGTTTCCGGGATGTACCGGGCGAGTGTCATGGATATCTGCAGGGAAATGAACAGCAGATATCCTTAGGGTTTACGGTGGAAATGCTTCTTACCGGATTGTCGCTGGGCGCGGTAAATTATTCCTGTGAAGGGGAAAGCTGGCTGATAGAATGCGGCCCTTATAATCAGCTTGTCTGGTCTGCCCAGGGACTTGCCGTGATCGCTTTTTTCAGGGCCGTTATCCTGCAAAAGCTGATTCCTGAGAAAACGGAGGTACTGAATAAAATACATATGGCGGTTGATTATAATGGCCATATGCCGGAAGAACTGGGAGATGCGTGGACGGGAGGGATTTTCCGGGAAATATTTATGCCGGTTTATCAGATCAGGAATAACATGGAGCTGATACCGAAGGAATCCAGATTTTATTATCTGCCTTTCGTAACAGACCGGCCGGATGCTTTTCGAGGTATGGGGAAGCTTTACGCGGGTGCGGCAGGAAGCGGGGAGGCTTATGAGACACTATGCCGTGCCTATCCGGTCGAAGCGGACGGAAATGCATACTATGCCCTGTTCAGGGATCTTATGATTATTATGCATTCCCGTGAAAATGAAGAGGAGGCCCAGTGGTTTTCCATACCCGGAAAGGACTGTTTCCTGCTGCATATACGCGGGGCTTTGGCGCTTTGGCAGTATCTGATTATTAAAAATAAAAAAGACAGCTGTTTTCTTCACGTAAACAGTGAAAAAGGAAAGAATATATGCTTCAGTCTGCGGTTGGCCCGGGAACCTTTCCGTATCGCAAATTCAGACAGGGTGAGCTTTCAATGGGCTGCCGGATGGCTGGAGATCACTGTAAAAGGAGATGGGATCCCCGTGGAAATTGCCGTTGCAGACAGGGCGGAAGCGCTGCCGGCGTTAGCCCCTCCGTATAAGAACCGGAAAAATAAGGAGTGCAGGCTTCTGTCCGAACTTCCCTGGTACCATTCGGAAACTTCACAAAATTGTCCTGTGCAGAAGGATATATGTGCAAATACAGCATATGGCAGGCTCCCTTTGGTGGTGGATCATCTGCGGTACAGTCATGGCCTGAGTATGGGGAACCGTACCAGAATTGTATGGAAGCTTGGCGGAAAATACCAACGGTTGTCATTCCGGTATGGATTTGATATTGACGCCTGGACACCGAAGATCTTGGACAGGGAACATATTATATGGGATCGGGAGGAGAAAACAATAAATATGCGGCTGCAGCTGTCAGGAGACGGCAGGACATTGTTTTGCTCCCCGAAGCTGACCGATACAGGCGGTACCTATACAGGAGAAGCGGATCTGACAGGGGTTGATATGTTGGAACTGACAACGGAAGGCGAGCTGTTTTCCGAAGATCCCTGTGCGCGGGTTTATCTGGATATTTTGAATCCGGTGCTTATCTGAGAGAAAAGAGATCCGCCGGACCGGTGAAAAACATGGCAGAAACGAGGTTAATATGATAAAATAAATTATAAACGCAGACTACACAGGTGACAAAGGGCCCTCCGCCCGCTGCCGGAGCGGCGCTCCCGGGACTGAAAAGGAATTTTACAGATGAGGAAAGGGAAAGCAATGAAAAAGTTTCTGAAGGAATTTGAAAAATTCATCATGCGCGGCAACGTGATCGATATGGCTGTCGGCGTCATTGTGGGTGCCGCCTTCCAGGGAATTGTGAATTCCCTGGTAAACGATGTGATTTCGCCTCTGCTGGGGCTGATTGCCAATACGGATTTAAGCTACCTTGTGCTCACTGTCAGAGGTGTGGATATTAAATACGGATCCTTTCTGACAGCGGTAATCAATTTTCTTATCATGGCCTTTGTGATCTTCCTGCTGGTAAAGGGCATCAATAAAATTGCAGAGCTTGGAAACAGGAAGGACAAAGAGAAAAAGGAGGAAGAGCCGGCAAAGCCTTCCACAAAAATCTGTCCCTATTGTAAAAGCGAGATACCGGCTGATGCAGTGAAATGCTGTCACTGTACCTCCGATTTGGAGGAACCGGTTTCTGAATAAATAACCTGCTGCAGACAGAGGGCATCTAATCGGACGGCCTGAAGTTCCATCCGGAAAAGTGCGGAAAGAAAAGGAGGGATTTGGTATGAAGAAAAAAGTAACGGTTACCATCGGACGTGAGTATGGAAGCGGCGGACGGGAAGTGGGTGAAAAGCTTGCGGAAAAGCTTGGCTTTACTTTCCTGGACAAAAACATCCTGAATGAAATTTCAGGGAAAAGCGGCATCAGTGTGGAAGAATTGATGGAAAACGATGAAAAGCCCTCCAGCCCTTTCCGGGAATCCTTTATTCCTTATGATTTTGACGCGGATACCCTGAGTGAGCGGCTGTTTGACATGCAGGCGGATTTGATACTGAATAAGACCCGGGAGGAATCCTGTGTGGTGGTGGGGCGCTGCGCCGATGTAATCCTGGAGTATCAGGATGATGTGGTGAATGTGTTTATTTATGCGGATATGGAAGATAAGATCAAACGGATTATGAAGCTGTATTCCCTGGAGGACAAGCAGAAGGCAGCGAAGCTGATTAAGAAAACAGAGAAAATCCGCAGGAATTATTACCAGTATTACACGGATGAGATCTGGGGGGATAAGAGGAATAAGGCTCTGATGATCAATACCTCGGCCTGTGGGGTAGAGGGGGCGGTGGAGATGATTACGGCTTATCTGAAGATGAAGGGGTATGTGGAGTAAGAGAACTCTAATACAGGAGGCTGTCCTGAAAGATTTTCAGGACAGCCTTTTTTCAGAATACAATTAATCCGGTAAAAAAGTTATGGCATTGACGGAATGAGGAAGAAAGGTTATACGGCAGGAATTATTTTCAATGGAGGATTCCTGCGTAATCGTTTTCACTTTATCCGGATTCTGAGAATTATCAGCGTGTAAATCCGCGTGCCAGAGTGTGGAAATTAAAATGCGTTTATAGGTACGGCTGCAATCGTTTAATTCCAGTACGGCTTCCAGTTCCCGATCGAAGCTTATGTTGGTTACAAAGGCAGTAACAGAGTCATCCGCCGCACTTGTAGCAGCTATATCGAGAAGCGGAATCTGTCGTTTCTTTTTCTTAACTGTGCCGTATTTGGGCCATCGGCGATCCGTGGGCATATCCAGGGGGATATTTTCTATATCGCACCAGCTTTCCACCAGCTTTTCACCCAGATGCTCAGCGTATAGCTTCATCATGTAAAATTCAGGCTGAATCAGCATTCCATTCTCCGTCACCTGAATGGGACCATTTCCACCGACAAAGAAGGTATAGTTTGCCATTTCTACATACTTAGAATCTCTGATAAATGAATTCAGGATGGTAGAGGACCAGAGGGCCATTTCCAGAGTGAATTCACTGCCGTCCCTTTCTCCCATAGGATTCCATTCGTCCCATACAACTTTAACGGGGATTTCTGAATCATCGGCAGCATTTTCTATTGCATGGCGCATCAGCATAGTGCGTTCATGGAAAAATTCACCCATTGTCATGCGTGTACGGTAATCGGAATTGGCGTAAGCACAGTCATTGCCGATGGGGTAATAATGCGCGGAAATATAATCAATATATTCCCCGGCTTCCGGTGCATATGGTACCTGCTGTATGGTAAGCCTTTCCGCAACTTTATAATTCCAGACGGGATCTGTTTCAAGTCCCACTGCCGTCAGTTTTATGGAAGGATCCACCCGCTTCATAGCATAGGCGAAATGAACTGCTTTTTTTGCATAATCTTCTGCATTTAGAGAGCCAAACTGCCATTGCGCATACATTTCATTGCCAAGACACCAGTATTTTACATGAAAAGGTTCTTGATAGCCATGGGATATACGAAGGTCTGCATAGTAAGTTCCTCCGGAACCGTTGCAGTATTCTACCCAATTCATGGCTTCTTCAGGGGTTCCGCTTCCCATATTTACGCCAATAACAGGCTCCGCACCGGCTTTCCGGCATAGATTGACAAATTCGGCGGTACCATGTCCGTTGTCTTCGATTCCACCCCAGGCAAAATTAATTTTCTTGGGACGCAGCTGTTTTTCACCAACAGCATCCATCCAATGATAATGAGAACTAAAATTGCCTGCCCAGCGGATCTGGGAAACCCCGGCTTCCTTCATTTTTTCAATAACATCATTACGCATTCCATCCGCATCGGACAGAGGGCTATCGGGCATATAGATACCGCCCGGTATATTTCCCTTAAACTGTTCAACAAAATGGCCTAATAAAAAGGGACTTATTTTGTTTTTAATATGCTCCGGGTAAATTGTTATACGGTTCATTAGATTGCTCCTTTAGTGAGTGATCCCCACGGATTTCAGGGCTGTTTCGATTTCTGTTTCCATATTGGTTAAGGCTTCTTCTGCTGTTATGCTGCCCTTATACATGGATTGTGTATAAGTATCGATGATGGAACTACCCTGTGAGCCCAGGTAGGGAAGGCAGATATCGCCCCAGCAGGTTTTATCACAGGCAAGACTGTCTGTGATTGCGGTATAATAGCCCACATCTTCTCCTGCATCCATAAGTCGTTTCATGTTATTTCCCCGTGCGGGAGCCACACCATTGTCAATTCGTGTCATTTCACCATCTTCCGACGTGACAAATTCGATAAATTTCCAGGCGAGTTCCTGTTTTTGAGAAAGTGCGTTGATTCCAAGACTCCATCCGGAAATTACAGGGCTTTTTCCGGGGGTAACGCAGCAGCCTATTTTACCTGTCATATCACCTGAATTGATGGAGGGATAAGCGCTGCTCCAGTTTTCACACATGAAAACTTCGCCGGATGCCATCATGGCGTTTACTTCATCAAAACCGTATTCATTCCAGTTAGCGGGACCGAAGGAAAGAAGGGTTTTGTTATAGTTCATGGCGTCAATACCGGCCTGACTGTTGAATTGTGAAGTCCAGTTATCACCAAACATCGATCCTCCAAAACTACCGAGGCGGGACATCCAGGACCACATGGCGGCATTGGTCACACCCTGTGATAAAAATCCATATGTAGTGGGGGAATCCGGATTATCTTTTTTTGAAAAATAAGCGGCAATTTCTTTCAATTCATCAGTTGTATTCGGAACGGTAAGGTCTTTTCCGGTTTTTACCTTATAATCTGCCTGAATTTCAGGATCTTCCAACAGATCCTTACGGTAAAAGCCCATCATTTCACATATTTGATAAGGAACTGCAAAAACACCATTGGAATCACTGGTTCTATCGATGAGAGCTGTGGAAAATCCATCCCAATTATAATCCGGTGAGCCATACTGTGTGGAGAGTTCGGTAAGATTTGCCAGCTGGCCTACGCTGTTAAATGTATCCATGTAGGCACTTACAAAACAGGTTACATCCATTTCTTCATCTCCCGCCAGGGCCAGTGCAATTTTAGAGTTCAACTCATCGAAGCTGTAAATGTACAGGTTAACTGTGGCACCACTCAATTTCTGAAAAGCGTCAATAGATTCCTGAAGCGGATCTGAAAATTCACCTGTACAGCAGAAAACAGTGAGCGTCTGACCGGCGTACTGCCCCTGTAAGCTGTCTCCGGGATTGAGATTCAGTTGATATCCGAAAGCTTCAGCATTAGCAGCATCCTCAGAAGGAGGTGCGGCAGGTTCGCTCGGAGCATCAGCAGAATTCTCTGACTGTACCGGGCTTTCCCGGACAGGTGATTCAGTCTGCGGGCTTGTGCAGGCGGTGAGCAGCCCCGTAAGCATAGCGGCTGCCGTTAATGTTGCGAGTAAGGTTTTCTTTTTCATTTGTACCCCTTTCCGCGCATGAAGCGCTTGAAACCATGTTATCCTTTGACCGCACCGCTGACAAAACCTTTTACCAGATAATTCTGGGCAAAAATGGTAATGATTACGGTGGGAACAATACAAAGCATACCTGCAGCGGCCATACGTGCATAAGGTGTTTCCAGAGTATTGGCCGCCCAATATTTAATCCCCACTGCCATTGTCCGGTTTTCATCTTTGTTGATTAATACCATGGCGAGTGTGAGTTCATTCCATGCGAAAAAGAAAGTCTGCAGAACAACAACAACAATGCTGTTAGCGATCAGCGGAAGTCCGATTCGAAAAAAAAGCTGGAACTCGTTTGCACCGTCCACTACTGCCGCTTCATAAATACTATCCGGAATATTCCGGTAAAAACCCATACAAAGCCAGGTTGCAAGGGGCAGGGAAAGAGCGGTATAGCATAAAGTCAGTGCAGGAAGGGAATTGATCCATCCCAATTGTTTAAAAAGAAGATAAAAAGGAATGGTCATTACCATAACCGGAATCATACGAAGCATCAGAACAGCTCCTGAAAGGCGCTGGCTGCTTTTCCCGGAAAGCCTTTGCAGCCCGTAAGCACAGGTGGAAGAAAACAAAACGACAAGAGTGGTAGTGCAAATAGAAACAAAAAAACTGTTTTTGAAGAAAGTAAAAGCACCGCTAGTGCCAAAAACTTCACGAAAATTTTCCAGCGTCCAGGTATGAGGAAACAGCGGGGGCATATTGGTGAAAATATCGGTCCGTTCCTTAAAAGACATTGTAAATGTCCAGAATATGGGAAAAAGGAATAGTACGGCAGCTGCCAGAAGACATAATTTAAATAAAAATTCACTTATTTTATTTTTCATGGGATACCTCCTACATATCGGTGGGCACAAACTTATTTGTAATTTTTAAAAACAAAAAGGTAATTATAATGATTAGGGAAAAAAGCAGAAAAGCCGCCGCCGATGCCTCACCCACCTTCAAATACTTAAAGCCGGTTTCATAAATGAAATAAGCGATTGTCTGGGTACTTCTGGAAGGACCGCCTTCTGTCAGTGCGTAAGAAATATCAAACATACGCAGAGCGTCCATAAGACGGATTGAAACGACCAGCACAACAAAGCTTGCTATACACGGAAGGGTAACATGAAAAAATGTTTGCAGCTTATTGGCTCCTTCCAACTGGGCGGATTCTAAAAGTTCGGCTGGAACTGTGGTGAGGGCTGCGAGAAGTATAATCATAACATAAGGGGTACCCCACCAGAATTCTACGGTCAGGACTGCAAATCTGGCCCAGAAAGTATCGCCGAAAAAGCTGATGGCAGACATTTGCAATCGGTTGAGCGTAGAATTGATCAGGCCGTAGTTGGGAGCAAAAATAATGTACCATATATTAGCGACAATCAGCGGACAAAGCATCATGGGCAGGATAAAGGCTGTTTTGGCCAGTCGACCGGCCAGACCTTTGACCGTGGGAGAGTTCAGTGCCAGTGCGAGCAGCATGGCAAGAACAATTGTACCGGAAACGGCAATAAAGACAAACTCCAGTGTCCAGGAAAAAGACTGTATGAAATCAGGGTTAGCAAGAACGTTTTTGTAATTTGTAAGCCCGCAGAATACTCTGGTAGATGCGGGCATTGCTATATTGTAATTTTGAAAACTGATTTTAAATCCATACAAAATCGGAATTACAATAAATAAAAAAAGCAACAGGAATGTGGGAAGAATAAAAAGAATGGAGATGAGCTTCCTTTTTTGTGTTATTGATTTCTTTGTTTTTTTCATGACAACCTCCCTCGTAAATGGTAAATAATGGATGCGTACACGTGTACGCAGATAAATAAAAATAATATTATAACTTGCAAACGACAGTTGAATTCTGCCGTTTGCTTATAATGATGTTCCGTCGATAATCTGATATGGTACATAAATTGTCTGCATTTTGTGATTATTTTCAATCATATTAAGCAACAGTCCAATTGCTTCATTTCCGATCTGTTCCACATTATTTTCGACAGATGCGAGCGAGATAGGAAGCATCTGCATCAAATCAAGATGATCGAAACCCATAATTCCATAATCCTTACCGGCAAAAAACCCTTTTTTCTGCAAATTAAGTATAATATACCCTGCGTAGATATCCCCGGAACATAAAAAGGCTGGTTTATCTCCGGATACCTTGGCAGCTGCAGTAATTTGTGCCGTTTGTTCTATATAATCCTGATCGGCAAGAACGGAAAAATCCATATTATAGTTCTTAGATGCGGTTTGTGCGCCTTTTAATCGTTCCCTGTGTCCGCCATAGAAATCCGCCTCTTTCCCTTCAAAACCCGGAAAAACAAAGTATAAGGAATGATATCCTTTTTCAGCGATAAATCCGGCAGCGCTCCCGGCTGCTTCAAATTCATTGTTTCCCACAAAAGATAAGCCTTCCAGTTTGTCTCCTCCGATGATAACTACAGGAAAAGGAAGCTTTTTCAGATAATTATAATGGTTTTTTTCCTGGCTTGCAGGATCGAGCAGGAGTCCATCGATCCTGTGGCCGGCTAGTTGGGTGACAATATTCTCCTCCAGAATCTTACTGTTGTCATGCAGGGTAATATTCAGCAGATATCCGTTATCACGTGCTACCCGTTCCATCGCATCGATGACGCTGGGGAAGAACATATTTTTTAAATCACACAGTACAATACCTATAGTCATGGATCTTCCTTTCACCAGACTGCGTGCGAGAAGATCAGGCTGATATTCCAGTTCTTTAGCCATATTTAAGATGCGGGATTTAGTTTCCTCGCTGATGCGGCCTGTTCCGGATAACGCTCTGGTTACAGTTGTTCTGGAGACTCCACAGGCTTTGGCGAGATCTTTTGTCGTTATATTCATAAGATATAATTCCTATATTTTTCTATTGGTTAATATGTATACAAATAAAATGTTTAGTAAATTTTATGTGGTTATTAAAATTTGCGTTCTCGTGTATGCACTTATTGTATATTAGATATTATGTTTTGTCAAGTGGTAAGGATTAAAATAAAAATGGAAAGTTACCATTCACGGCTCCTATACCTGCTGCCCTGTGATTTTCGGCTAAAAACGCAGCAGTACTAACGCTGTAAGCTGTAAAGGACACAGCGTATGGGCTGGCGTTTTCAGACGCCCTTCCAGGAATCCTTGCAGCGCCGCCGCCCCTAGGGAAAACCGGGCAGGCAAAACCACAGGGCAGCAGGCATAGGAGCCATGAATGGTTACATGTAAAAAGGGAAAAAGACGAAACAGTTCAGATCGGTCTGGACAGAAAATGCGCAGACCGGTTCACCTAAGCCGGTAAAAAAGCCGTTTCATCCGTCCGCATCCGCAAAGATAGTGTTTTTCCAGAATATGGACATACTGCTCCATTTCCCGCACCTGCGTCCCGGAAGCAGATACACCCCCGAACCGGATGCTTTGGTACTGGTAAATAATATGGGAAAACGTTTGCTCCGGCGTATCCAGGACACTGCCCGCCCGCTGTCCATAGGAAGAAAGGGTCTCTCCTTTTTCCAGCCGTATCCCCTGCAGTTCTCCCAGGTACAATACTTTCTTCATCCCTTCTTCCAGCTTTTTCTCAGCGTCAAGACGGCGGTAGGAGCAAAGCCGCAGGCGGTTCCTGCAAAAGAAAAAGGAAGCCAGGAGCAGAAGCAGCAGGGCCAGAAGAAGGAGAACTTCTCCCGCATGCCGCAAGAGCGATGCTCCATGGAGGGACATATAAGAAGCAGCGGGAGAGGGCTGGCCAACACTTTCGGTTTCCGGTATCATATCTGTTTCCCCGGGACAAGACAGGACGGGAGCGGAGGCGGCAGGGACGGAAGGCTGGCTCCAGGCAGCGGCTGCTGCCTCATAATAACGGGGCGTGGATTCAAACGGCACCCATCCCACATTTTCGATATAGCATTCGGCCCAGGCATGGGCATTATCCCCTGTCAGATAGACCTGACGGCCTTCCGTCACGCGTGTACCCGTGGTTACAAACCCTTCTATATAACGCGTGGGGATACCGCAGCAGCGGCCAAGTACGGCCATCGCTGTTGCAAAATAGGTACAGTAGCCTTCCGGATTGTCGAAGAGGAAATAGTCGGTAAAATCCTGCCCTTCGGGGCATACAGCAGGGGAAGTCGTATAAGTGAGTTTACTCAGCCAGGCTTCCAGCGCCTTCAGCTTGTCGTAATCGGTGGCGGCTCCCCGGGTAATTTCCTCCGCAAGGGTATAGACTCTCTGTGGAACCGTATCAGGCAGAGCGGTGTAATGCTGGTAAATATAAGCCTCCCGTTTCTGCAGGGTTTCATCCGAAACCGGTTGACGGACCCAGGCCTGCTGACGGAGAACCCGCTGCATCAGCGGACTGCCCCAATCCACGTCCAGGCAGAGAAGGGTATAACGGTAGCCGACTCCCTGGGCCTTGGGCAGGAGGAGGCTGTCGTAGCCGGTATCCGGGGGATCTCCTTTGGTAAAAACAAATTTGCTTGTATAGGGGGCTAAAAAGAGTGTCTCTGTTTTCAGCCCTTCAAATCGAATTTCAAAACGGCAGGTCCGTATCAGCGCGGCCTGTTCTTCTGAAGTCAGATTGCTTTGAGACAGGGCGGATTCCAACTGCCTGCAGTGAAGAAGGTATTCTTCCCCGGGATAGCTTTTGTCTGTAGCCCTCTGCTCCCAGCCCTGCCCATTATAGCAGTCATGGATGGTTCCGGTAAGATAGAGCGGAGATTTGGTTTTACTGCCCGTTACGGAAAGCTGGTTGGAGGGAGCGGGTAAAAGGCTGCCCTCCAGCCCGCCGTCACCGCTGTAGCCGGTAAAGGAAAGGCCGTAGGTATCCTGGCTGCCTGAAAAAAGGTAGCTGGTATGGACCAGCAGGGCATTTGTTTTTTCTTCCAGTACGGAGGCGAGGGTACGCAGGGTATCCCAGCGGACGGGCCTGTCATCTGTCGGAAACAGGGCGAGCAGGACGGCGGCGGCCAGAAATACCGGTGTCAGATATCGTACATTTTCATCCGGAGGGGCGAAGAATAAGGACAACCCGCCTTTCAGGGAAACCGGAGAAGCTTCCCTGCCACGGCTGATAAAACAGGCAGCCGTCTCCGCCAGGAAAAGAAGGAGACAGAACAGGAACAAGATAACGCCCTCTTTGGAAAAAGGAATTTTCCAAATCGCATATATTACAAGAATGCATGCCTGGAATAACAAAACCAGCCCTTTCAGCCAGAGCCGCCGGGAGGAGAGATACGCAGTCGCTCCGCACAGAAGGATCAGAAGTCCGCTGATCAGGAAAAGCAGATACAATTCCCGTCCGGCTGCCGGGGCGGCGGGAAGGGAAAGGGATCCCTGAGCCGGCTTCTTTTTATCCGGAAGGGATACCAGAAGACCTGCCAGCAGGGAAAATACAGCCAGGCCTCCCCATACCGGAAGGCGCAGCTTTTTTTCTTCCGACCAGGTAATGAGAAGGAGACAGAGCACAGAAAGCAAAAGGAAGCCTGCGGGGGAGAAAAGGAGGTCCGTTCTGACGTTTTCCAGGCCCGGCAGCACAGGCAGGGCCATAGCGGCATCCGTTCCTTCGGCGGCGGCTGTGAGGGTCCCGGCGGAAAGTCCCCAAAAGCTTTTCAGGATAAGCAGGCTTTCGGTACAAAGGCAGGAAGAAGCGGCCAGGGCATATATTCTTTTTATATGGTTTGATCGTAGTTTCATAAAGAAAGCTCTCCCACATTGACAAGCAGGACTTCATTTCCTGCCAGCTGATTTTCCGCCACACTGCGGGCCAGGGCATCCGTAACGAAAGCAGTCACCAGAATATAGGCATTGGGACCGCCGGACGAGGAAAGGAAACTGTCCCATACTTTTTCCAGAGGATAAGGGGATTCGAAGGAAAGCTCCGCGCATTTGTCATAAAACGGCTCAAACCCGGTACTTTCATCCACCAGAATTTCCCGGAGGGAATCCTCCATAAATAAAATACGGATGGGAATATTCTTGAGATAATAATCATGGACGAAGGACAAAGCCGCTTCGATGATATTATCTTCCATGGAACGCTTTGCTTCCATGGAATGCTTCGCTTCCATGCCTTCTCCCTGCGGGGTCAAATCCATAAAAAGGATCGTTTCAAACAGTTCCTCCGGCATCTGTTTGCGGACCAGAAGTTCTCCGGCCCGTGCGGAGTTTTTCCAGTGAATGTACTTTCTGGAATCTCCGGGAAGATAGGATCGTAGTTCATAGTCGGGCAGATCCTGGAGCCGGGATACCGGGAACAGGGAGGTTTTGGGATCCTGTTCCTGTAGGACGATTTTCAACTGTTCCAAAGGAATGATTCGGGGCCTTGCTGTCAGCCGGATTTGGGACATCATGGGGTAACGGATGGTAAAAAGTCCCAGGAAATCCGTGACCTCCACGCTTTTTACCCCTACGGGATAGGTTCCCCTGTATTTGCAGTACATCTTGGTATCCACCCGGATTTCCTCATGGGGAAGCAGGGATATGACACCCGGATCCGCCGGTTTCATACGAACCATATCGGAAAAAAAGTGAAGCCTGATATGGGTAAAGGGAAGAAAATCTTCGTTTGCCAGCAAAAGACGATAAGGGACTTCCTGCGCTTTCACGACAACGCGGGAAACATCCTGTACGATTTTAAACCGATAGAACACATACAGGGAATAGAAAAAAGCCAGCACCGGCAGCAAAAGGGCGAAATAAAAAAGCAGATAGGAAATATTCCCGCCCCGGCAGCTTACCAGAATTGTGGCGCCGATGAGGAAAAAAAGATAAAGGAGCTTGCCCCAGCGGTTTTTCAGCCGTTTTTCCTTCTTTTTCTTTCCTTTCATAATACAGGTACTTTTGCCGCACGCATGGCTTCCTGCAGCACATCCTTTTCTTTTTTCCCTTCCAGACGCGCCTGGGCAGAAAGAATCAGTCGGTGGAGCAGCACCGGTGGTGCCAGGGCTGCCACATCCTCAGGCGTGGTGAAGCTGCGGCCTTCCAGATAGGCCCGGCTTCTGGCGGCCCGCACCAGGGCAATAGCTGCCCTCGGGCTGGCGCCCAGGGTAAGATATCTGCTTTTTCTCGTATTCCGTGCGATTTCCACGGCATAGCTCATAATATCGTCATGCACCCGGACTTCCCGGAGTTCTTTTTTCATATCGGCAACCGCTTCCTTTGTGGTAACGGGAGAAAGCTGTTTTACCGCCTCCCCGTTCAGGGCGCGGCGGACGATATCGGCTTCTTCCTTTTCTTTTTCGGGATATCCCATGGAAACCTTCATCAGAAAACGATCCAGCTGGGCTTCCGGCAGCCGGTAGGTACCCAGCTGTTCAACCGGGTTCTGGGTGGCGATGACCATAAAAAGTTCCGGAAGCGGATATGTTTTCCCGTCTGCGGTAATCTGCCTTTCCTCCATGGCTTCCAGCAGGCTGGCCTGTGTCTTGGGGGAAGTCCGGTTGATTTCATCAGCCAGCAGAATATCGTTCATGACCGCTCCGGGCATAAAACGGAATTCACCGGTCTGCATCTGATAAACAGACATGCCGGTCACATCACCCGGAAGGGTATCGGGAGTGAACTGGATGCGGGCAAAGCTGCAGCGGATGGATTGGGCCAGTGCCTTTCCCAGGGTGGTTTTCCCCACCCCCGGTACATCCTCCAGAAGAAGATGGCCGTCGGAAAGCAGGGTGATGAGAGCAAGCTCTATCACCTCCCGTTTTCCTATAATAACGGTTTCCATGTTGGAAATGATTTGCTGCAGGACCTGGGACTGTGGCATGAGGAAATCCTCCTTTTCCGAGAGTATATGGTAATAGGGTGACGGACAATATGTATTCTGCGCCGAACAGATACTCTACTTATACCATAGCAGGGACGGGGTCCGATGTAAATGGATAAAGAGGGGAAATGTTGGATAGGATTGGGGATACTGCCGGAAATATTCTGTTGTGGATATGTATGGTATAAGCCGTATCCGTACTCTGTGATGTCTTTGAGATAAGTTTCGTTTGTAGAAAATTGAACTGTGGAATCCAAAGGAACTCAGTGGAGAAATATCTCCGGGCGCTTAAGGAAAGCTTTATTGTCTATCAGGCAAAAGATATCATGTAAAAGGAAATATATTGGTATGAGATATATGCTACTTAGTTCCCGTTCCATCGATGTGGGCCATATACTTGAGAATGTGCTATACCTGGAACTTCTTCGCAGGGGTTATGAGGTTTATGTGGGAAAAATTGATGATTTGGAAGATGATTTTGTAACCATGGAACCTAAAAAGACAGGTTATTATCAGGTCGCGGCTTCCGTAAAGGATGGAACAATTTAAAAAGAGAACTGGCGCCGCTTCAAAAAATCACAGGGCGGCAGACACAAAGGGCCGTGAACATAACGTTTCCTTGCCATTTTTAACCTCTGCTGTAAAAAAGACTCCTAAATTCACCCGATATCTGTTATGATAAAGAAAACGGGCAGCAGGTATGTGAGGGAACCTCTTCACCGCCGTAAAGTCAAACACCCTGCGGGAATAGGATGCCCGGACGCAGTAGGAAAAGGAGAGTGGAATGCAGGATTTAACTACGATTTTTGACTTATGCAGGAATGCAGGTGTTCATCAGCAGGCGGTAATTCCGGTGGAAATGATAAAGTTTTCCGACGAAGTCCGGCATCTGTGTGAGGTGAATTACTGCGGATCCTACGGAAAAACCTGGGCATGCCCGCCCGGGGTAGGGAGTGTGGAGGAATGCAGGGAAAAGTGCATGGCATTTAAGCAGGTGTACGTGTTTACCACATGGCATCCGCTGGAGGATTCTCTGGATCTGGATGGGATGCGGGCAGGAAAAGAGGCTCATGAGAAGGTATGTGCCAAGGTAAGGAAAATTTTCACGGAAAGTTTTGAACGGGTACTTGTACTGACCTCCGAAGGCTGCGGAAACTGTGATGTCTGCACCTACCCGGAGGCCCCATGCCGTTTCCCGGAGCGTATGTGCCCTTCTGTGGAGAGTTATGGGATTTTTGTAAATGAAGAAGCGGCGGAAGCAGGGATTAACTATATTAACGGAGCGAACACAGTAACATATTTTGGCAATGTCTTTTTCTGAAACCATATAAGGATGGCTCGCAGAGCGCGGCATCCGTTGTCTATTACAGGAGGAAATGACCGTGAGCTATGAAATTAAAAACCCGCTGTTACCGGGATTTTATCCGGATCCGTCCATCGTGCGTGTAGAGGATGACTTTTATATGGTGACCTCATCCTTTTCATACTACCCCGGCGTGCCGGTTTTCCACAGCCGGGATCTGGCGCACTGGGAGCAGATCGGGCATGTGCTGGATCGGCCGTCCCAGCTGCCGTTAGGAGCGGACTGGATCTCCGGGGGAATCTTCGCCCCTACCATCCGGTATCATGACGGGCTTTTTTATATGATCACCACCAACGTGGATCATGGCGGGAACTTTATAGTAACGGCAGAGGATCCGGCGGGTCCATGGTCGGAGCCGCACTGGATAGAAGGAGCGGAGGGAATCGATCCCTCTCTGTTCTGGGATGAGGGCGGCACCGCCTATTATACAGGAACCAGCTCGGGCAAGGATATGCGCCACAGTAAGATATGGATAAGCCGGATTGATCTGACGGATTTCCGGCTGACGGGAGAAAAGAAAAAAATCTGGGGAGGTTCCCAGATTCTGGCCTGGTGCCCGGAAGCTCCCCACCTATACAAAAAGGACGGCTGGTATTATCTGATGATAGCCGAAGGCGGCACCGAGCACTTCCATGCGGTGACGATAGCCAGGAGCAGGGAGGTGATGGGGGAATACGAAGGATATGACGGCAACCCCATCATGACCCACAGGCATCTGGGTATGGGAGCGGCTATTGCCAATACGGGGCATGCGGATATCGTGGAGCTGAAGGACGGCAGCTGGTATATGGTTATGCTGGCTTCCAGGCCCTATGGCGGATACCATAAAAATATGGGAAGGGAGACCTTCATCGCCCCTATGGTTTGGGAAAACGGCTGGCCTGTGGTATGTCCGGGAAGCGGAAAGCTGGACTGGACCTATCCGGCCCCTGCCCTGCCGGAAGCCCCTGTGCCTGCCCTGCCGGAAACCGATGATTTTGACGATAAGCATCCGGGTTTTGCCTGGAACTGTCTGGGAACTCCCAAAGAAGGGGATTTCCGTCTGGAGGACAGCTGTCTGAAAATCAGGACAACGGCCAGGCCCATGGAACCCACGAACCCGGAAACGATGGAAAAAATACGTTCCGGCCGGCTTCCCCATGTAAACTGTGCCGGATTTGTGGGACGCAGGCAGCAGCATATGAGCTATACGGCCTTTACAAAAATGCGGTTTGAACCGAATGAGGGGCAGACTGCGGGCCTGATACTGCTTCAGAATAATTACCACTCCCTGCGGGCGGAAATGACCCTGGAAAAGGGACGGCGGATTCTGCGGGCGGTGAAAGGATATCTGACCCAGGAAGGGGAAGTGACCTACCACAATGTGGAAAGGCCATGGCAGATGGAAATCTGCGGAGAGCGGGAATGGCATTCGGACACCGTAATATTGGAGCTGAAGGCGGAAGGGCAGAAAAACACGTTTACGGCGCTGGAAGAGGACGGAACCAGGCATGTGCTGGCCTGCGGGCTGGACGGCAGCTTCCTTGGATCCGAGACGGCAGGCGGTTTTGTGGGCGCCTATGTGGGGATGTTTGCCAGCGGCAACGGGAAGGAAGGGAGCAATTTTGCGGCCTTTGATTTCTTTACCTACAGGCCGGAGGAGTAAGAAGGTCAGACGGCATACAAATATAGGAACGGAAAAATTCCCGGACGTCTCTGTGACAGGCATGGACGTACCGGGAATTTTATATCGGATACCGGGAAATTATTACCCCGATGGAGCCGGAGCAACAGGATAACCGCTTTTTTCGATTTTAATAATTCGTATCCTTTTCATAGAAGGCAGTGTAGGCGTCCTGAAGCTTTTTCAGGGTCACCGGATCGTTTCCGCCGATGGGGGTTCCGTCCAGTTCATCCGCAGCGATGCAGAGGCCGCCGGAGCTGCTGATGATGACTTCATCTGCCGCTCTGAGTTCATCCATGGTAAAGACCGCTTCCCTGGTGGGAATGCCGTTCGCTTCCGCCAGCTCCAGAAGATGCTTCAGAGTGATGCCGGGCAAAATCAGGTTATCCCTGGGAGGCGTACACAGAACACCGTCTTTTATCATCAGGACATTGCTGTGGGCACATTCCGTAACCCGTTCCCCTCTGTGGAAAATGGTTTCCTGACAACCCTTTTCCATACAGCGCTGGTAGGCGATAACGCTGGGGATCAGGTTCAGGGTCTTGATGTTACAGTGCAGGAACCGGGTATCCTCCATGGATATCAGCTTGAAGGTGCTGTCCATGGGAACCAGCTCACAGGGAACGGTAAAAATCATCAGGTTGGGCTTTACCTGGGCCGGAGGAAAGTTATGCGCCCGCAGTGCGGTCCCTCTGGAGCATTGCCAGTAAAGCATGCCGTGATCGATTTCATTCGCATCGATACATTTCTGCAGCTCTTCCACCAGGACTTCCCGCGGCATGTCAAAAGGAATTTCCAGCATTTTGCAGCTGTTATAAAACCGATCCACATGATCCTTTACCGCAAAAATGTGGTTATGGGCAAAGGTAGTGGCATCATAGCAGCCATCGCCAAAATAAACGGCCCGGTCCAGCATGGGGATTTTCATTTCTTCCAATGCCCCGATTTCCCCATTGTAATATCCTACATATTTCATATCAAAAATCTCCTTATAGGTAATTCTTTACTTGTTATTCTTATAACGGATTATTTTGTAACCGCCGATAAACAGAGTGGGAAGCAGATAGAACAGGATAAAGCCGTAGGACAGATAAGAATATCCTTTTTCAATCAGGGTAACCACGCCGATGCGGGACAGAAGCAGGGCGGCAAGCAAGGTGATTACCGTGATAAGCCCTCTCTTTTTGTCGGTGAGCCTGGTATTTCCCCTTTCCTCCAGGGCAATATCGAAACGGTCGATTATCATATGGATACAGCCGGTAGCCGTTTCCACCAGGGTCCATCCCATAACGATACTGAACAGGGCAAGAAGGACGGGACCGCCGTTCACCGCCTTGATCATTTCCATCCAGGGAGTAGCCACATCAGCCCCCACAATGGAAGTGTCCCCATAAAAGCACATCATGGCAAAATAAGAGAGGAACCAGGGGATAACCATTAAAAGTCCCGCAATCAGACCGGAAAAGAAGGTTTCCTTCCGTTTTGTCTGTCTGGTGAGGGAAAACATCCCCATGGGGATAGAATTAATGTTATATGCCACATACAGGATCCCTGTCCAGATGCACAGGCCCAGGGTGATTTTGCCGTCATAGGCGCTGGTATCCGCGGATGCAAATACCTGCGGGATATTGCTTCCCTTGCTTATCAGGACAAGGATGGTAAACAGGATATAGCCGCCGTAAAGAAGCACGGTTCCTACGGATTCGAACTTTTCAATGACCTTGGAGCCTTTGAAATTCAGAAGGCCGCACAGGAAAACGATGACCACCGCTCCCAGAAAATTAGGCAGACCGACCTGTTCAAAAATGCTTCCTGTGGCCGCCGCCATAACCGCGATTAACATAATGGCTATTAATATAGTAAGAACGTCCATTACCGGCCATAAAGGGCCAATCACCTGCTTGATGTAATTTTTGTAGTCATATACCTTGTAAATCCGGCAGATTTCAAAGGTAAGAAAGGCAAAAAGGGCAAAGCCGATTCCGATGGTCAGACCGGATATCCATCCGAAAGCTCCGAATTTGGCCCCGTAGGAATAAATCTCCCGTCCTGTGGCATAACCGCCGCCTATCAGAACAGACTGCAGCAGCACACCGGGCAGTATGTATTTGGCGTAGCCGCCCTCATAAAATTTTTTCAGACTTTTCAATGGTAAGCACCTGCTTTCTTTTGTAATTCATAAATAGAATTATAGGGCAAAAAATAAGCAGTTGCAAATAGTAAGATTGCATATTACAATAAGTAAAACTTATTACTACCTCAAACTCCGCAGGTGCCAAATGGCCCTCCGTCCGCTGTCTGCGGGGCGCTGCCGGGATGGAGGGCCATTTGGCAGCTGTGAAGCTTGAGGTATTACAAAGTAAAATCAATAGTAAGTACAACCGGAAAAGCAGGAGGAACAGAATGAACCTGAAACAGCTGGAATATTTTGTGTCGGTGGGGGAGACCCTGAATTTCACGAAGGCGGCTAAAAAATGCTTTATTTCCCAAACGGCTATGACCCAGCAGATCCGGGCGCTGGAACAAGGGATTGGAGCGCTTCTGTTTATAAGGGATAAACACCATGTGGAACTGACGCCGGCAGGCAGGGTGTTTATGAATGAAGCGAAAGCCATTCTTGCCAGGACGGACGAAGCCGTGAAGCTGGCCCGGTCGGCGGCGGAAGGTTTTTCCGGATCCATTTCCATCGGATTTATCAGGGGATACGAACAGAGTCTGTTTTCTGAGACAATCCGGAATTTTCATGAAACCTACCCTAATATTTCCATACGTCTGATCCGGGAAAATATGAGCGCTTTATATGGGCTGCTGGAGGATGGGGAATGCGATATCGCCTTCAACCTGTCTCCAAATATAAGAAATTACCAGGATTTGAGCCGCCGCTTTCTAAAGGCGTATCCCCTGATGGCGGTTCTGTATCCGGGACATCCCCTGGCATCCAGGAAACATCTGAGCTACCGGGAGCTGGCAGGGGAAGAATTTATTATCATGCAGCCCAAAGGACGTCCGAATGACGAAGCAGAGGAGGTTATCCTGTGCTATAACCGGGGCGGCTATGCGCCAAATATTGTGAGCAGGGAGAAGGAGGTACAGACGTTGCTGCTCATGGTTTCCGCAGGGCTTGGCATTGCCATACTGCCGGAATATGCAGTGAGATATTACCGGAATACCCGCAATCTTGTCGTGATTCCCATGCGCAAGGAGGGGGAAGGGCAGGAAGAGGAGACCCTGGATTTTGAAGTGAGCTGGCTTACGGAAAATCATAACCCTGCCATTGAGAAGCTGCTGCAGTGGGTGAGCATCATGAAGGTGACCGAATAGTGGCAGATCGGCTTTGCAGATTTGGTACTGTTATGGGGAAAAGAGGCATAGACTGGATAACAAGGAAGCATAGCAAAGGCGGTAACCGTTCAGCCGGCTCTTTGTGTCCTGCGGCATCCCTTCCGGATACAAAGAGCCGGCTGAACGGTTACCAGAGGCGTGGGTATGCAGGATATTGTTATTGACATCATGAATCAGTTCGGCTATTTGGGAATTGGTCTTTTGATCGTGGTGGAAACGGTGTTTCCGCCCATCCCTTCGGAAGTGATACTCACTTTCGGGGGCTTTCTTACCACCTGTACGAAAATGACGGTTCCGGGGGTGATTTTTGTTTCTACCGCCGCGTCGGTGGCCAGCGCTTTTCTGCTGTATGGACTGGGCGCCCTGCTGAGTCCGCAACGATTCGGAAAATTACTGGACAGTAATCTGTGCAGGAGGCTGGGCTTTAAAAAGGATGAAATTGTCCGGACACTGCAGTGGTTTGACGGGCAGGGAAGAAAAGCGGTATTTTTCGGAAGGTGCATCCCTATCATCCGCAGCCTGATATCCATTCCTGCCGGGATGGCCAGGATGAAGCTGCCTGTTTTTACCCTGTTTACTGTGGCAGGAAGTCTGATCTGGGATACCGTGCTGGTGGTTTTTGGGGCGGTGGCAGGGGAATCCTGGGGGATTATTACGGAATATCTGGATACCTATTCCGCACTGGCCTGGATTGCCATAGGAACGGCGGCAGTGACGCTGGCGCTGCGGGTATGGAAACGGCATAAACAGAAGAATATATAAAATGGCGTGAAAAGAGGCTGTGGCATTTGTGTTTTTTTGGCAGCATATCATCCTGAAAACATATTAGGATTCTTACTCCGGTTTGGGGAAGCCGTACCCAAACCGGAGTAAGAACCCATATTAGTGCCAAAACACCTTTTTAATTATATATCAAACTCTTTAAAGAGCTTTTTCTGTAATGCAGGGTCGCTGGCAGCCCTGACGATATCCTCCGTACGGTTTTGCTCGGCAAGGAGCCGGTTTAAGAGGTTTACCCTTTCCTGGCCTTTGCTTTGCCCTTTTTCCATGCCTTTTTCCATTCCAATCTCAAGAATATTCATCTTCACAGCCTCCCATTCTTCCGATTGCTTTACTTCTTTTACAATCCGATCCAGCTTCACAATCCTTTTATCCTTTACCAGTATTTGCGGATTATCCAGCGTTGTATTCTTCATATACTGTAGTAAACTAACCAGTTCCGGCCTGCCGTTAAGGCTTGTCATATTCAGGAATATTTTTTTCGTCCCGTCCTCTAAATGCAGACCAGCTATCTCTTCGCATTGTTCCGTAAAAGTATACATTGCCAGATTCCGGGAAAAAATATCCTCTTGTGTGATGAAAATAATAATCGTGGATGGCAGGTGCCGATATTTGGTCTTTCGTCCCGCTTTTAGTATGGGGGTATCCAGCAGTCCCTGGTAAAAACGGGAGCGTTTCCGCAGATTATCATTTCTGGAGTCATTCTGCATTTCCGTATTAAACTGCCGGTTTTGCCCGTCGCGTGCCCAGGCATCCAAACGGATGGCGCGTTTCCCGGATCGGTTGAGCACCACCTGCTCCACCTTCACTTCTCTCAGATTTAGACCTGGTTCATCAAGAATGATGCGCAGTGTACTCTCATAAGCCGCCTTATTTTTCATCACAGATAAAAACAGGGCAAAATCACTCAGATTGAACTGATAATCAGGGGGAATGATCTGCTCAGCCAACGTTGTTATTGTTTTTTGTTCCATAGGCGTTCCTCTCTTTCTTTTTGTGCAGAGAGAAGCTTCGCCTTTTCTTCTCCCTGCTATTTTTTTGTCAGCAAGGAGTTCATGCATGCACATACATATCTACGTATGTTAACGTATCTGCAGACGATACCATGCATTAGATACCGGTCAGTGAAAAGACACGGTAAATAAGAGTAAAGATAATCAGAATTGTTGAATTCATTGCCTGCTTTGATTGTAACATAGCCCGGACAGAACCGCAATATTTAACCAGCAGCCAGCTATATTTCGGAAGTAAGCCGGCGCATGGATTTGTTATAATAATTTCACATGATAACGTCGAAAGACAGTCACTTTCCGTCCTTTCGCATCCGCTCCGGGCTCTGCGATACTGGAGTGTGTTTGAAAATTCACTCTGGCGGACATGCCTGCTTAGAGCCGGATGATGCATACGGACGGGAGAAACCGAAACTATGGAGGAGTGATATAATGCGAAACAGAGAATGGGCGGAAAATAAAGCCCGCGAACTGGTATCCCGGATGACACTGGAAGAAAAGGCATCCCAGTTAAGATATGATGCCCCGGCTATTCCCCGTCTGGGTATTCCCACCTATAACTGGTGGAATGAAGCGCTTCACGGCGTGGCGAGGGCAGGCGTGGCGACCAGCTTCCCTCAGGCAATCGCCATGGCGGCTTCCTTTGACGATGCGCTGCTGAAAACAGTGGGCGATGCGGTAGCAACGGAAGGAAGAGCCAAATATAATGAATATTCCAGACATGATGACCGGGATATTTATAAAGGACTTACTTTCTGGTCACCTAACGTAAATATTTTCCGGGATCCCAGATGGGGACGGGGACATGAGACTTACGGTGAGGATCCTTATCTGACCTCCCGGCTGGGTGTCGCCTATGTGGAAGGGCTTCAGGGAAGCCAGGATGACACCTATATGAAAACAGCGGCCTGTGCCAAGCATTTTGCCGTACATTCCGGCCCTGAAAGCCTGCGTCATGAATTTGATGCACAGGCCAGCAAAAAAGATATGTATGAAACGTATCTTCCCGCATTTGAGGCCTGTGTAAAAGAGGCAGGGGTGGAGTCCGTGATGGGTGCCTATAACAGGACAAACGGGGAACCCTGCTGCGGCAGCCCCACCCTTATCCGGGATATCTTAAGGGAGGAATGGGATTTTAAAGGACATTATGTATCCGACTGCTGGGCAATCGCCGATTTCCATATGCATCATATGGTAACCAAAACACCGGAAGAATCTGCGGCGCTGGCCCTGAAGGCCGGCTGTGATGTGAACTGCGGCGTTACGTATCTGCATCTGCTGAAAGCATACCAGCAGGGGCTTGTTACGGAAGAGGAGATTACACAGGCGGCAGAACGTCTTTTTACCACCAGATTCCTGCTGGGCTGCTTTGATGAAAACAGTTACGACAACATTCCTTTTGAAGTGGTGGAATGTAAAGAGCATCTGGAGTTGGCTCAGAAAATGGCAAGGGAGAGTATGGTGCTCCTGAAAAATGACGGCATCCTTCCTCTGCATAAGGACGGCCTGAAGACGATTGGCGTTATCGGCCCCAATGCGGACAGCCGTACTCCCCTGGTAGGAAATTACCATGGGACATCCTCCCGCTATATCACCCTGTTGGAAGGGATCCAGGACTATGTGGGTGAGGATGTGCGTGTTTACTATTCGGAAGGCTGCCATATTTATAAGGAAAAGGTAGAAGGCCTGGGATGGAAGCAGGATCGTATTTCGGAAGCGCTTACGGTGGCAGAGCACAGTGATGTGGTAATTCTCTGCCTTGGGCTGGATGAAAATCTGGAGGGCGAGGAAGGCGATACCGGAAACAGCTACGCCTCCGGGGATAAGAAGGATCTGGAGCTGCCCGAATCCCAGAGAGAGCTTCTGGAAGCGGTGGCAGGCTGCGGAAAACCGGTGGTGCTGTGCATGATGTCGGGAAGCGCTATCGACATGCAGTATGCGGCGGAGCATGTAAATGCGATTCTCCAGGTATGGTATCCCGGTGCAAGAGGCGGAAAAGCGGCGGCAGATATCCTGTTTGGTGCCTGTTCTCCATCCGGAAAGCTTCCCGTTACCTTCTACAAGGATCTGGACGGCTTCCCTTCCTTTGAGGATTATTCCATGAAGGGCAGAACCTACCGTTACCTGGAAAAAGAGCCTTTGTATCCTTTTGGATATGGTCTTACTTATGGAAAGGTTATTGTTAAAACAGCCGGACTGGCCGGTGAGGTCACGGAAGGGGAAGCCTTCACGGTAAAAGCGGTGCTGGAAAATACGGGAGCTTATGATACGGATGAGGTGGTTCAGATTTATATCAAGGATCTGGATTCCCGATATGCCGTACCCAATCACAGTCTGTGTGCATTTAAGAGAGTAAGTCTGAAAAAAGGGGAAACAGCGGAAATAGAGCTGAAGGTTCCTTATGAAGCATTGATGGCAGTGGATGAAGAAGGAAAGAAGTATGTGGACGGAAGCCATTTTGTCCTGTCCGTAGGAACCAGCCAGCCTGATGACAGAAGCATCAGCCTGACCGGAACCGAACCTGCAAAGGTGGAAATCAGCCTTGCCTGATTACAGGGACGGGGAACCGGCGGTATCAAGCCGGGTTCCCCTGTTCAGGGATTTATAAGAGGAAGGCGTACAGTTTTTGGCCGTTTTAAATATCCGGTTAAAGGTGGAAAGGCTGTTGAAGCCGGACTGCATAGCCACTTCCGTAATGGACAGATCCGGCGCAAGCAGCAGCCTTTCCGCGTACGCAAGCCTCCTGCTGATTAAATATTCGTAGCAGGAAATACCTGTGAACTGCTTAAAGAGCCTGGAAAAATGATACTTGCTGAAACCGGCCATAGAGGCAAGGGCTTCTATACTCAGCGCTTCCGTGCAATGATCATTTACATAGCTGCAGATAGACATAAATTTTTCAATATATTCCTGCTGCTTGCTGGGAGAGATATCGGGGAATTTATTCCCATCGGCCAGACTCCTGCGTCCTAAGGCCACAAAAAAGCGGAGGAACAGGGAATGGACAATGGGCTCCCGGAAAGGATCCTCGCCGGTATATTCCGTCATGATTTCCTCCAGATAAGCCCGCAGCGTTTCCGCCAGTCCGCCGGATTTCCCGGCCTGTATCAGACGATAAGGCCGAAGCATGTGCAGCAGGGAATCCATACCTGCCAGACCGCAGAACAGGGAATAATCAAACTGCAGTATCATCCGTTCCCCCTTCCCCGGAGCGTGAAGAGAATGCAGCTCTCCCGGAGGAATGAGTATAATGTCCCCCGGAGAAAACCGGACGGTCTCTCCGTTGGTCCGCACCGTATAGCCATTTTCCGTGGGCATAATCAGTTCCAGCGCGGTATGCCAGTGTAGGGGAAAATCTTCGGGATCCGTATTCATAAATACCTTGATGCCTTTCATATCCCGGTATGCCACTGTCTCATGCGTGCCGTTCAGTATTTCTATCATAACCGTATCTCCTAAAAATCTGCTGTCAATTCGTAAAAAAATTCCGGCGCCAGCCTGACAATAGTATAGCATTTCAGATAAAAATTGTAACTAGCAATCTTTTTCCGGACTGGTATAAATAATGTAAAAGTGTAACCGTTCAGACTGATCTGGTAGATTACGTAAAAGTACACAATTTTTCTGCTCTGTATATGCGTAAAAATAAACAAAAATGCATGTATAACAAGAAAAATCACTTGCCCCAACCCTTTGGGATTTGGTAAAATAAATACAGGAAACCCGGGAAAACCGTACTGCCGTACTATTTGGGGCAGCATGGTTTTTTCCTTTTCCTGGAATAGCAGCGGAGTACGGCTTTTATGCGGGCCGGGATCGGTACCGCAGGAAGAAAGGAGCGGCAGCATGTTTCAAAAAGGGGAATTGATCATTTACGGAAGCAAAGGTGTCTGTGAAGTGACGGATATTTCAACGATTACTATAAGCGGGGCGGACAGGGATAAGCTGTATTATATCCTACGGCCTGTCCATGATAAGGATGGCAGGATTTTTACACCGGTGGACGGACAGAAGACGGTAATGCGGAGGATTCTTAACAGGGAAGAAGCTATGGAACTGATTGAAAGCATCCCTTCCGTCGGGCATCTTTGGGTGGCGGATGAGCGTCTGCGGGAAATGAATTATAAGCAGGCGGTGAACAGCTGTGACTGCCGGGAATGGATTAAGATCATCAAAACGCTCTGGAGCCGGAACCAGCAGCGTCTCTCCCAGGGGAAAAAAATTACGGCCATGGATCGGAAGTATTTTAAGATGGCGGAGGATAATCTGTACGGGGAGCTTTCCGCCAGCCTGGATTTACCCCAGGAAAACATGGAGGAGTATATTACCCGGAAGGTTGGCGGGGAGGGACAGGATATGGCGGAAAGTTACGTGCGGGAATAAAAGAAAGAGGTTGCAAAAGATGAGAATCATGGACAAAAAAGTGGTGCACAAACGTTTCGGGATGGGAAGTATCATCGGACTGAAGGATAACAAGATTTATGTGTCCTTCGGCAAGATTTTCGGTGATAAAATATTTCCTTATCCGGAGGTCTTTGCAGGCGATATGAAAATGATGGATGAGGATCTCCAGGAAGAACTGATGGAGGATATCGGCAGAAGTATCTGAACCGGCGGAAGACGGGGAAACAGGCAGACGGGCATAGCGGACGGCTGCCTGTTTTTTATACGGACAAAAATCCGGTGCACGGAACGGATCAGCCGGAATCCGGTTTGTGCATATTCAGCATGCGGAATTCTCTGGGAGACATACCGTATTCTTTTTTGAAAAGGCGGTAAAAAGAAGAGTAATCCGGGAAGCCGCAGGACTCCCATACATCCTGAAGGGCGGTACCCTGCAGGATTTTATTTTTTGAATGGATCAGCCGGCGCTGGATGACACAATGGTAAAAGGAGACATCCAGCTGTTTGCGGAACATGTGGGATATGGTGGAGCTGCTCACATGGAACTGGCTTGCGACATGATCCAGGGTAAGCTTTTCACACAAATGGGTATCAATATATTGGAAAACATCATCAAACAAGCTCCGGGTTTCCGTTTTGGCAACGGAGGTATTGCGGTAATAAAAGGTGCGGCTGATATGTATCATTAAATGGATAGCCCCCAGAGCTACGGCGGCCTCCCAGCCGAAGCGCTGTCCCTCCTGTTCCAGCCACAGCGTATGAAAACCGGCATAAAGGCCGGAGTAGGTGGCGTTTGTACTGCGGAGCAGACCGCTGTCCGCAAGGCGGCATTGCTCCAGGGCATAATTGAGTTCCGGGAATTGGGATGCATGGGAATGAAAAAAATCGGGATCAATCCATAGTGCGTAGCGTTCATAGGGTTCTGTAAACTCCCCGGAAAAAACAGGCCGGTGCGTCACCCCGGGCGGAATCAGCATGATATCCCCCTTTTGCAGACGGTAGCGGTTATTGTTCCAGAGATACTGCACGTTCTGACCGCGGCAGACAAACAATATTTCATAAAAAACATGAGAATGGAGATCTATCTGGTCCGCCGTGTGGCTGGTATCGTGGTTGATCTGTGCACCGGTTTGCACCATGGGGAGCTGCTGGTAAAGATTTTCGGTACTTCCCTCGAGATGAAACAGGACCTGTTTTAACTTTTGCATACTTATACTATTCATAAGGCGCTTTTCTACAAAAGTTTTATATGCATTTTCAATAATTTCTCTATCCATATTTTATCCAATCTATACAATGTGACGGAAATATTTGCCGGAATAACAAAGTTATTTGCAGAATTAACAATTCTAATTGTGATTTCAATAACGTATGCTTTGAGTATACGGAAGCGGAAAGAAAAAAGCAAGCCGCTGGCAAAATAAAAAGGAGAGAAAAATATGGGAAAAACATCGGTTTCTTCCTCCCGCAGCAGCCTTACCAGAAAAAATCTGATAGGTTATGCCATGGGAGATCTGGGCGGTTGTATGACTTTTGCGGTAATGGGTTCTTTTCTGACACCCTATTACACGGAAGTAGCGGGACTTACCACCGGGGCGGTTGCCTCCATGTATCTGATCCTGAAAATCTGGGATGCCGTCAACGATCCCATGATGGGCGCTCTGATGGATAAAGTGTTCGCCCGCACCCACAGCAGCAAGGGAAAATTCCGTCCATGGATGGTGAGGGCGACGCCGCTCCTGCTTATAACGGCCATTCTGATGTATACGGCTCCCACCTATGTAAACGGTGCGGCCAAGGTGTTGGTGGCCCTGGTTACCTATCTGTTATATGAAGCCAGCTATACCATGTTCAATATTCCCTATGGATCCCTTTTAAGCGCAATGGCGGGAAATGATGCGGAACGTGCCAACCTGTCCAGCGCCAGGGGGTTTGGTTCCATGATTGGAAATCTTATTCCTATGTTTATGTTCCCGATTATCATCGACACCATGACAGCCAATCCTCAGCTGGGATACACGGCAGGCGTTACCCTATGTGCGGTGGTGGGCTTTATCGCCTGTATATTGAGCTGCAAGTGGACCTGCGAACACAATTCCCGGCCTGTGGAAGAGGATATCAAGGATTCCAGCGATATTAAATTTACGGATATTCTGGTGGTATTCAAAAAGAACCGTGCGTTTGTGGCGTTGTGCCTTCAGGGGTTATTTTACTGTATCATGCAGTATATGGGCACCACACTCGGCATTTATATGTACAGGGATGTGCTTGGCGCTCTCAGCATGATGAGCATGATGACCTTGATCAGTATGGGGCTGAGTTTTATTTTCCTGGCACTGGTTCCTAAAATAGTTGCCAAAAAAGGGCTGGAAAAAACAGTGCGTGCCAGCCAGCTTATCAGCGTTGCCCTGTATGTCCTCCTGTTCCTGCTCCCCAATAATATTTTCCTTTATATGGGAGTATCCGCATTTGCCAGCGGTTTCGGCGGTATAACCGTGCTGATGCAGTGGGGCATGGTGGGAGAAGCCATTGATTATAACGAATATGTTACCGGAAAAAGGACGGAAGGATCCATTTACGGAACCTTCAACCTGATGCGCCGTATCGGGCAGGCCCTGGGTTCCTCGGCGGCAGTGGCCCTGCTGGGAGTCATCGGGTATGTGCCGGGGGCACAGGCCCAGTCGGCGGGCGTACAGATGGGAATTAAAACCCTCGTCGTGCTGACACCTGCAGTTTTCCTGTTCCTTTGCTGGGTTTCCCTGAAATTTGTGTGGAATATCACTCCGGAAATCCGGGAATTAATGTCGGCATCCAGGAATCCGGAGCAGTCCGGAAAATAAAGGAAAGCAGCGGACGGCGGTGTCATACATAAGCCCGGGAAAGGATCGGGTTACCGCCGCCCGTACAAAGCAGAAAGGAGATCAATATGGAACTGCGAAGCCGTTTTTTGCCGAAATTATTAAACAGTGAGGTAGAAGCGTACCTGGAAGAAAAGGATATCATCATCGTGCCGGTGGGGACGGTTGAGATGCACGGCGGACTGCCGCTGGACTGTGAGACGGTTATCAGTGAGGCGGTGGCACTTAAAATGGCGGAGGCCTGTGACGGCCTGGTTCTGTCGGGGCTCCCCTATTTTTATGCGGGTGCCACGGCCAGCGGAAGGGGAACCACACAGGTCAGCGTGCGTCAGGGAATTGATTATTTGGGGGCCATTGCACGCAGTCTGCTGCGTCAGGGCTTCCAACGCCAGATCTATATCAGCCTGCACGGGCCGGCGCATATGACCTGCAGTCCTATGGTGCGGGATTTTTTCGATGAAACCGGCGTTCCCATTCTTTATATGGATATGACTATGCAGATGTTCGGCGCAGCAAAGGATTTGTTTCAGGCAGAGGATATGCAGAAAAATCCCGCCGCTTTTATGGAAAAGCTGGATGGGATGTTCCTGGGGGCTTATGATATCCTGGGAAGGCTGGAGGACGTACCTCTCACTACGGAATTTTTCTCCATGAAGCCCCAGACGGTGGCGCCCTTTAACGGGCTTTTCAATATGGCCTACCAGAGCGGGAGCGTGGGATACTGTTTTGGGGATCCGAGGGATCATGCTTCCACGACGGCGCTGCCCACACCCGGACGCAGGCAGGAGCTGGCGGATGAGGGGAAACGGAGGATCGACGAGCTTGTAAAAAGGCTGGATATGCCTGGTGTGGTGGAAAACCTTGCCCGCCTTAAGGGGTTTGAAGACGGGGTTATGGAACGGTTTCCATGGATGCCGGCGGCTTATAACAGGAAAGGAAAGTAAAACGCAATGATACAGGATTACCGGGTACAGACGCCCTGCGGACTCATACAGGGAGCGGAAGGAAAAGAAGAGGGCGTTGCTGTTTTTAAAGGGATCCGTTATGCAAAAGCAGGGCGGTGGGAATATCCCGGACAGGTGACCCATTGGGAAGGCGTTTATGATGCGGGCAGCTTCGGCGCCTGCAGCTTTCAGCCCCGTGCCTTTTATAACGAAGAGGAGGTACCGGAAAAGGCCTTTTACTACCGGGAATTTCGGAAAGGAGAAACTTATACCTACAGCGAGGACTGCTTTTTCCTGAATATATGGGCGCCTGTGGAAAGCCGGGATGCGCCGGTGCTTTTCTATATCCATGGAGGCGGCTTTAAGGGAGGCTGCGGGCATGAAAAGCATTTTTCGGGAGAAGCCTACTGTAAACGGGGGATCATTCTGGTAACCTGCAACTACCGGCTGGGACCGCTGGGCTTCTGCTGCCTGCCGGAGCTGGAAACGGAGGCGGGACATACCGGCAACTATGGTCTGTATGATCAGCTGTGTGCGCTTCAGTGGGTGTATGACAATATAGCGGCGTTCGGAGGAGATCCGGGACGCATTACCATTATGGGGCAGTCGGCAGGGGCTATGAGCGTACAGCAGCTGTGCGTCAGCCCTCTGACCAGGGGCCTTATTTCCGGTGCCGTCATGCTGAGCGGCGGGGGCGTTTCCCGTCTGCTGGCCCCACGCACCGCCCGGGCTGCCTTTTCTTTCTGGGAGGAACTGGCCGGCCGTCTGAAGGCTCCGGATCTGCAGGCGCTGCGTGAGATAGGGCCGGAGAGGCTTTTTGAGGAATTCGCAAGACTGGGCAGGGAGAAGAAAAATGCCATGGCCTTTGCAGGCCCCGTACTGGACGGGACCATGCTTACAGAGACGGCTTGGGCGGCGGCCGGAGCGGGGCACCAGCTTGCAATCCCTTATTTGTGCGGATCCACCAGTGAGGATATTATGCCGCCCCTTATTCATAAAATGGCAAGAAGATGGGCCGGAATCCAATCTGAACAGGGCAAATGCAGCAGCTATGCTTATTTCTTCTGCCGGCAGCTGCCCGGTGATGACAACGGGGCATGGCATTCTTCGGATCTGTGGTATGTATTCGGTACGCTGGCAAATGGCTGGAGACCCTTTACGGAATGGGATTACCGGCTGTCGGAGGCTATGGTGGATTATTTCTCCCATTTTATCAAAACCGGAAATCCCAATGGGCCGGGGCTTGCGCAGTGGCTTCCTGTGGAAAAGGGACAGAACAAGGTGATGCGTTTCGGGGATCAGGATATGCATATGGGCGGCGTGTCACTGGCCGGGCTGGTACGTACTATGGTGACCAGGCATTCTGTGGGGGAATAGGGGGATGCGGACTCCCCGGCCCGGACTATCGCCCGGAGGGGGAGCCGTCCAAAGGAAAGCGGAGCTGCCGGACGACTGCGCAAGAGCCGGATTTTCTGGTAATTGTGTCTTGTTTGTGTGTTGGTAAACCCCTATAATAGTACCAGAATAGTATAAGCGGCATAATAGGGAAAAGGAGCGGGCAGACATGCAGACAATGAGCAGGGAAGGGAACAGGCTGGTGTATCGTTGGGACGGGGAAACCCTGGTGGTGGAGCCTTGGGGAAACAACAGTTTCCGGGTGAGGAGCGCCATAATGGGGGATCCGGAGGATACGGATTATGCACTTCTTCCTCCGGCGCAGACAGAGGTTTTCCTGGATATCGGTACGGGTAAGAGTGAGATCAGGAACGGCGGGCTGCGGGCGGTTATGGAGAGAGAAGGCGGTGCACGGGAGGAAGGCGGGCCGGTCTGTCTTTCTTTTTACGATAGGAAAGGGTGCCTGCTGCTTCAGGAAGAAGGGAAGGGCGGGGCTCTGAACAGGAGGAGCCGTTGGTTTAAACCGGTTATCGGCGGCGATTATGAACTGACCGTCACCTTTGCCTCGCAGGCGGAGGAAAAGCTGTATGGGATGGGGCAGTATCAGCAGGATTTTCTGAATATTAAGAACTGCAGCCTGGAGCTGGCGCAGAGAAATTCCCAGGCCAGTGTCCCCTTTGTGCTGTCCAGCCTGGGCTATGGCTTTTTGTGGCATAATCCGGCTGTGGGACGTGTCAGCTTCTGTGCGAATACCACGCAGTGGCAGGCACAGAGTACACGGCAGATGGATTATTGGATTACGGCAGGGGATACGCCGGATGAAATAGAATGCGCTTATGCGGCGGCCACAGGGACGGTGCCGCAGATGCCGGAATATGGCCTGGGCTTCTGGCAGTGCAAGCTGCGGTACTGGAACCAGGAGATGCTTCTTCAAGTGGCCCGGGAATACCGGCGGCGGGAAATTCCGCTGGACGTGATCGTGTGTGACTTTTTCCATTGGCCCAGGATGGGGGATTTCCGGTTCGACGAAGCTTTTTTCCCTGATCCGGAAGGAATGGTACGCGCCCTGAAGGAAATGGGGGTGGAGCTGATGGTTTCCGTCTGGCCGGAGGTGGCCTGGACCAGTGAAAATTATGAAGAAATGAAGCAGAAGGGGTACCTGGTCAAGGCGGAGAAAGGGATAGATCTCGCCAAGCTTTTCAATGAAAACAGCACCTTTACCGATGTGACCAATCCGCAGGCAAGGGATTATCTGTGGGAAAAATGCAGGAAGAACTATTATGAGAAAGGGATCCGCCTGTTCTGGCTGGATGAGGCGGAGCCGGGCTTATCTGTGTATGACTATGATAATTACCGGTGCCGTATGGGAACCCAGGCACAAATCGGGAATCTGTATCCCCAGCTCTTTGCCAGGGCCTTTTATGAAGGGCTGCATCAGGCAGGGGAGGAGCAGATAGTCAGCCTGGTGCGCTGTGCATGGGCGGGGAGCCAGCGGTATGGCGCCCTTGTCTGGTCCGGGGATATCCATTCCGACTGGGGCACTCTCAGGAGGCAGCTGTGTGCCGGGCTGAATATGGGAATTGCAGGAATCCCCTGGTGGACCACCGATATCGGCGGCTTTACCGGAGGAAATCCGGAAAAAGAGGAATTCCGGCAGCTCCTGGTCCGATGGTTTGAATGGGGAACCTTCTGCCCTGTGATGCGCCTTCATGGCGATCGCCTCCCGTCGGAAGAGGTGGTTGGAACAGACGGCACCAGGTACCAGCATTCCGGCGGCCCCAACGAGGTATGGAGCTTCGGGGAGGATATCTGCCGGATTCTGACCTCTTATATCCGTCTCCGGGAGGCTATGCGCCCTTATATAAGGCAGCTGATGCAGGAAGCCCATGAATGGGGAAGGCCGGTGATGCGTCCTATGTTCTATGAATTCCCGGAGCAGGAGTGCTGCTGGGAATTAAAGGAGCAGTATATGTTCGGCAGCGATATGCTGGCAGCGCCGATCCTGTATGAAGGGGCGGTACAACGAAGGGTATATCTGCCCGCAGGCCATACCTGGACATATCTCCATGACGGTACGGCCTATGAAGGCGGACAGACGGTTCTCGTACAGGCTCCCCTGGAAGTGATTCCCGTTTTTTTGAAGGACGGGTGCTGCCGGGAACTTATTGGTCTGATTTAACCGGAAAATAAATGCTGTAGGGTTCATAACCCACTTCGTGTAACGGGATGAAACGGATGCCCCTTTCCTGTCCGGTGGTTCGGAAGGTGGACTTCCAGCTTCCCCATTCCCGTTCGTTGTCGTGGGTAAGAATCTGCTCCGGATGGGCGGCATCCGGTACTTGAAGGATGCGCTCCTCTTCACACAGGCCGGCCAGGACGAGGGGGCCGTACAGGAAGGCAACCGTGCTTTCATCCTCCGGAAGCGGGAAGCAGGTTACCGCCCTGGGAAGAAGGATGCGGATAACATCCCCGTTTTTCCAGACACGCTTTAACGGTACAAAAAGGCAGGAATCGCTGCTTCGATATACTTCCGTGTCGTTTACCAGGATAACGGCTTCGCCGGCAAGCCATCCGGGTATACGCAGCTGAAGCGTCATTTCCGTATCTTTTTCTAATTCCAGCTTCAGACAGGGAACCAGACAGTCCGGCTGAGAAGGGTATTTCCGGGTATCCTCCAGCACGGACTGTTTTGCCGAGGAGGTACTTGCCAGATGAGAGCTGCCCGTCAGAGGATCTGCGCGCTGCAAAAGCGTCACGCTGCTGCCGTTTACCGTGCATGTGGTCTGGCTGTCCCGATACTGGCAGACATATAAATGATCCTCCTGCTGGTAATAAATCCCCCTGTTGAAAGCTGCGTTAGCCTGCACCATTGTTCCGTGGCAGCAGAAAAAATCACCGGTTTTGCTGCTCCAGCCCTTCCTTCCCCCGGCCCGCATGGGAAGAAAATACGTGAGCAGACCCCTGGAAGGATAAGGGCTGGTAAAGCCATGGCTCAGATCGCTCTGCCAGTAGGCCTGGGACATCAGGCCGTTATACAGCAGCCGTTCCTGATAATCCAGATAAGCCGGATCCCGGCTCCAGCGGAAAAGAAAGCCCGCAAGCCGGATCATATTGTAGACCGTACAATGCTCCTGGCCCTTCAGGCCGAGTCTGGCCCCCAGCTTCTTTTTCGGCGACCAGATTTCTCCGCAGGTCTGCCCTCCGGTAGCGTACTGTCCCCTTTGGGTTACCGCCAGATCCCAGTAATTCTCTGCGATTTTCCGCCATTTTTCATCACCCGTCACGTCATAGGCCCTGGCACAGCCGATAACCTCCGGTATGGTGGTGTTTGCATGCATATTGGTAAGAACATCCTCACCTTTCAGAAGAGGATCAAACAGCCGGCCCCTGTAATACCGTTCCATCAGCGCCGCATATTTTTCTTTACCCGTAATGCCGAATAGCTGAACCCAGATCTCCAGCATGCCGCCGGTTTCAAAGTCCAGGATATCATCCATTTGTTCCCGGCTGAAATCCTTTGTCCAGTCATAGAACCAGTCAGCAAAATTCTCTGCAATCTGCAGTGCCGTCTCATTTCCCGCATATTCGTACATATCCAGTAAGCCCATAAATACCTTATGGATGGTGTAATGGGGAGCCCATACCTGCTTCCCGCCTGCGATACGGTACAGATATTTCTCCGGGATAGGAGCCGCCCACTGCCCTCCGTTTTCCTTCTGGCATTCCGCCAGCTCATCCACGATACTGTCCGCTTTCGCTTTGATTTCCCTGTCTCCCGATGCATGATAACGCATAGCCGCTGCAGAAAGCCAGTGCCCCAGAAAATGCCCCCGCAGCTCGCAGGTGGGAAATTCCCAGCCGCCATGCATACCTTCGATAGCTTCCGCAGAGGTGTCACGCCCTGCCTCCAGATTAAAATTCAGCAATAAAAACCGGTTTTCCAGATGCATCATATAGCTGCGGTTTTCGTCCTCGCGCCGGCGCAGCTCCGGATCCAGCAGCTGCGTCTGCCTGCCGTCCAGTTCCCTGAATTGACTGTTCGTATTCATTTGTCCCCTCCTGTAAGTGATTGATAAACTGCCGGCAGCATTAAGAAAACAGCCTGCCGTGCCGATGCCTATATTATAGGAAGGAATACATGCCGCCGGAATGGACAGAGTGGTAGAAAGCATGTATAAAGTGGAAAAGTTACCCCCTATATTTCCTGAAAAAAAGCGGCACTTAATTTTTTTATGGTCAACGGATGACTTTATCCGGACAGGAAAAGGTTACGGGGGATCCCGCTGTCCTGAAAAAAGCAAAAGAAAAACAGGCGTATGGAACGCCTGCCGTAATAAGTTCGGAAATCCTTTTCGTAAAATACTTCCTTTTGCGAAAGAAACTCTGTCTTAAAATCTATAATAATACAATGCTCTTTTGAGATTTATTATAAAAGAGGTTTTAAATTTTGTCAATCTATGTATAAAATATAAAATTAATATTTACTTTTGCACGAAATTCGTCTAATTCACCAAACAAATGTAACGATGTAACTTTAAACAAGTAAAATAGTAACAGAAATCAGATTATATCTAAAAAAGATTTTCCGGCAAGCGGTTCCGGTTAATTTATGAACCGTCAACTATTTCGTCAGGACAATGGAGGAGATTATGGCAAGAAAAGGCGAAAATATATATAAAAGAAAAGATGGAAGATGGGAAGGCAGATACCGTATTCCCCAGGTTTTAGGCACAAAAACTTCGTACCGTTCCGTATACGGGCATTCCTACCGGGAGGTCAGGGAAAAGCTGATTTTGAGAAAACAGGCCCTTATGCAGCCGTCAGGGAAAAAAACACAGCTTCCGCCCATGCTGACACTGGGGGACGCCGCCGGACTCTGGCTGGAGGAGAACAGGATTAAATGGAAGGAGTCAACCTATGCAACCTACCGCTCCATTACGGAAAAACATATCCTCCCTCTATGGGGAACGCAGCCGGCCTGCATTTTTTTAACGGAAAAACAGCTGTCTTTTCCGGAACACCCGGAAAGAAAGGAAAAGGGTAAAAAATATTCCGGTACATACCAGCATCAGATCCATGTGATAGCGGGCCAGATTTTCCGCTTCCTGGATAAAAAATATCAATGCGGCATCCCCCAGTGCCCGCCGCCTCCGGCCCCGGTCAAAAATAAAACCATTACGCCCCCCGAAGGAGACAGGCTGCGCAAGCTGGAAGCTTGCCTCCTGAACCGGGCAAAGGATAAAGATCCTACCAGCATCGGGATTCTGTTATCCGGCTGCTGCGGCCTGCAGATCGGAGAACTATGCGCCCTGCAGTGGGAAAATATAAACTGGGAGCAGGGCACGATCCGGATAAGGGGAACGATGCAGCGGATCCGCACATTCCAGCAGGAAAAAAGCGGAACCAAGGTTATCGTAACCGGCCCCAAATCCAGAAGCTCCAACCGGGAAATCCCTTTGCCGGCCTATCTGCTGGAATTTTTAAAAGGGTTAAAAGGAACGAAGGAGGGATATGTCCTTTCCGGGAAGAAAAAAGAATATCTGGAACCGAGGACCCTGCAGTACCGCTTTAAAAAAATCCTGGAACAGCTGGAAATCCCCTATTTTAATTTCCATATGCTCCGGCATATTTTTGCAACAAACTGTATCTCCAGAGGATTTGACATGAAAACGCTCAGCGAACTGCTGGGTCATTCCAACATTACCACGACCATGAGAATATACGTTCATTCCGATATGGAAAGAAAAAAGCAATTGATGGCCGGATACAGGCTGGCATCTTAAAACACAGCCATAGGCCGTCAAAAAAATGGTCATTTTTTACAACATAACTGTAGTACATTGTGATCTGCCGTTTCTTTCGCAAAAGGAAGTATTTTACGAAAACTCGGATCCCGTCAGGAAAGACAGCAGGTGTATAAAATGTCCCAATCAAAAAGCTACAACCGTCTGATGGCAGGCAACCGCCTGTACGAGCGGCGGAAACAGCTGGGCTGGAGCAGAGGATATGTATCCGAAAGAGTGGGCAAGGTGGAAAAATACTATGCGGATATCGAACGCGGAAGCTGCGGTATGAGTATAGAGACGCTGATAGCCCTGTCCGATCTCTATGGCATATCCCTGGATTATATTATATATGGAAACCCGGAAGAAAAGAAAGAGGAATTACCTGATAAAGGAACGGCAGTAATGAATATTCTGAAAGGCCTGACGCCGGCGGAATACGAGTGCTGCCTTGATATGATGCTTATTTTTGCCAGAGGAGTGGGCAGTAAGCAGGAACAGGATGCTTTCGGGGAAAGCCGTACAGAACATCTCACATAGTTACAGAGGATATTCAAATTATGTGTTCCTAACTGATGCATGATTGGATATAAATTTAATGACACGCAAGGAGGAGAAGAAGATGAAAAGTAAGTCATTAAAAAAAGTGCTTGCAACGGCACTTGCACTGAGCCTTGTCATGGCTCCGGTGATGGGAGTGAACGCATCTACCAACAATAATGCTCCGTCCGAAGGATCCAGTACTTCCGTATCAACAGAAGTAGCCGCTACGATCCCCGAGACAAGCACAGTAAGCGTTGGCGGAAAAGTTTTGACTTCCACAGTAAAGGGAGCGTATATGTCCAAGACAATTCCCGGAACTGTAGTTGCAACCGATAAGGCGACCCTGGCAGCAGGCTACGGCCTGGCAGCAGGAGAGCAGCCTTATACAAGAGTATACGATATCAATGAAGCAAAGAGCCCTGCAGCAATGGCAAGCATCAATGCGGCTGCCGGAGCAGTTGGCGGTACCGTAATTGCTACCGTTAACGTAGAACTGGGCAAGCTTGCAGGCGGAAAATTTTCCCTGCTGGCACAGGACGGAGCGCCTATAACCATGGCATTCGGAATCCCGAAGAGCGCTGTTAAGGCAGGCTTCGCGTATGCTATGATCTGTGTACGTCCCGGCGGCGTTATTGAAGTGCTTCCCGACCTGGATGCAGATCCTAACACCGTAACTTTTAATACGACAGGCGGTCTTGGCGCATATGCAATGATTATGTATCCTGTAGCTTAATTTGACAGGATAACCATAAGAAAACAACAGGAAAGATGTCTGGGAGATGACCGGCAGGCGGCTGTCGGTTGTTTCCCAGTATTCTCGTAAGGGACGGGTATGTTACATAAGTGGAAAAAAAACAAAGCAGCTGTCTATCTGGTGCTGCTGATGCTTCTGTGTTTTTGCCTGTGCCAGTACGGGCTGCAGCGTATCTTTGGTTTTTCCCTGTTTCCGGATGAATTCGGATACTGGGCGCCGGCTGCAAAAATGCTGGGGTGGGACTGGTCGGAGGCTACCTCTCTCGGCTCCTATTATTCCTTCGGATACAGCCTGGTATTAGCCCCCATTCTCTATTTTGTTAAAGACTCTATTCTTGCCTACCGGACGGCGGTAGTTATAAATATGATTTTGATGTGCATCGGGCTTCTGCTGCTGTATAAGCTGATGCAGAAACTTTTTCCCGGAATGGAAAAAGAAAGGGCTGTGATAATCAGCGGGATTGCCGTGCTATACCCGCCCTGGATTTTTTATATGCAGATGACAATGACGGAAGGCCTGCTTCTGTTTTTATATATCCTGATATGTTATTTATTTGTCTGTTTCCTTGAAAAACCCCGCGCATTGACGGCTGTCGGGCTGTCGGCGGCGCTGGTATATATCTATTTCGTGCACATGAGAAGTATTGGAATGATTGCGGCAGGGAGCGTGACTTTGCTTTTGTGGGCTTTTGGCAATAAGGATTCCAAACTTCGTAAAAATGTACTATTGGCATTATTTCTGCTGTTTGCTTTCGTTTTAGTTGGGTTGGGAATAAAGGATGGCCTGATTGAAAAGCTTTATCATGGGGCCTCGGAGGAACTGCTTCAATACAATGACTATTCCGGACAGTGGGAAAAGCTTAAGGTTCTGGTGAGTATCAGCGGGATTAAGAATTTTCTGGCGGGCTGCGCCGGTAAAGCACTGTATCTGGGGCTGGCAACCTGTGGTCTTGCTTATTGGGGAATGTATCTCCTTATAACAAAAGTGGCTGATACCTTTCGGGATTGGAAAAAAGGAAACCTGGTAAAAAAAGATTATATCTGGTGTTTTATGCTTCTTGCGACTGCGGCACAGTTTATAGTTACAGTGATTTACACATTGGGCAGTGCGGATACGGGAAACAGCCGATTGGATTTATTTATACATGGAAGATACAGCGAATTGATTGTTCCCCTTCTTCTGGCACTGGGAATCAAGAAGGTCCTGGAAAGCCGGAGGCTGTGGCTTGGCACCGGCATAGCGATAGGAAGCACGGCGCTGTTTGCCGGGATTGCAACTTTTATTATCCATGCAAATGATACCGGCATGGACAATATCCATGGCTATTTTATGATAGGTATGAGTTATCTGCTCGAGGAAGAACACTTCCGGGCAATTCCTTTTTTATGGAAGGCCTGGGGAGCCGGGGTATGCCTGATGCTTTTACTGGCTCTGGTAATAACCGTATTTGGAAAAAGACAGGCGGAATGGATTCTGGCAGGTATGCTGTGTCTGCAGGCGGCGCTTGGGCTTCAGGCGGGCGAGCATTATGTTTATATCGGGAATTCCTATGGATATGGGGATATACAGATTGCGGACAAGCTGAAGGAAGCGATGGAGATGGATGATTCAGGCCGGATTATCCACATTTACGAAGGAGATAATCCTTACATACAACAGGTACAGTTCCGGATGAGAGAAATAAAAATTGAAATCTGGGATGCAGGGAAAACGGAAATCAGGCCGGAGGATATACGCGGGAACGATAAGCTTATCCTGGAAGCCGGCAGTGAATATAGAAAAATAATGGAAACACAATACGAAAGAAGCTGGGAAGCCGGGCATCTGTGTCTGTACTATAATTCCTGATTCGTGACGGATAGGAAAGAACGGACAGGAAGCGTCAGCAACGTACCATCGGAGAAAGCGGAGGCTGTTATGAAACTGATTATTCAAATCCCGTGTTATAACGAAGCGGAAACTCTGGAAGTAGCACTCAATGATCTGCCCAAAAAACTGGATGGAATTGATGCGATCGAGTATTTGATCATCAATGACGGAAGCCATGACGATACGGTGGAAGTGGCCCGGAAATGGGGCGTGCATCATGTAGTAAACTTTAAACAGAACAAGGGGCTGGCAAAAGGTTTTGTGGCCGGCCTGGACGGCTGCCTGAAATGCGGCGCCGACATCATCGTGAATACCGATGCCGATAACCAGTATTGCGGAGACGACATTGCGGTACTGATTAAACCCATTCTGGACGGGGAAGCGGATATGGTAATCGGAGAGAGGCCTATTGATGATACGGAGCATTTTTCCTTTGTAAAAAAGAAACTGCAGCATTTCGGAAGCTGGGTGGTGCGCAAAGCTTCCCATACGGAAATTCCCGATGCACCCAGCGGTTTCCGTGCCTTTTCACGGGAAGCCGCCATGCGCGTGAATGTGGTAAATGATTATACCTATACGTTGGAGACGATCGTACAGGCGGGCAGGGAAAAAATTGCCGTCACAAGCGTTCCCATCCGGACAAATGCGGAACTGCGTCCCTCCAGGTTATTCAAGAGTATCTGGGGCTATGTGAAAAAATCGGTGCTGACAATTTTGCGGGCCTATATGATGTACAAGCCGCTTATGTGCTTTACCCTGCTGTCGATTCCAAGCGTGCTGATCGGATTGGGGATTGGCGTGCGGTTTTTATATTTTCTTGCAAACGGTACGGGCAGCGGGCATATACAGTCCCTTATTCTGGCGTGTACCCTGATTATAATTGGATTTCTGACCTTTATGATAGGTCTGGTTGCGGATGTGATTGCGGCAAACAGGAAAATACTGCAGGATGTGCAGTATCATGTGAAACGGATGGAATATGACAGGGAAGCGCCGGTGAAAGAGGATAAGAAGAAGGACTTAACAACGGATATTCTTTATTTTAGCCCGGAACGCAGTGACGGGGCGGCAGTAAGGTAAGGAAAAAGGGAAGATAGAGCAGGATTGAGATTGCCTTTTAAACTACGGATTGATGCAGTATTGCAGGCAGGCCTGTGATATGCAAGAGGGATAAAAATGAGAAAAACCAGAGATATAGATAATTTCAGACAGAAAGCATTTCGTTTATTATTAGGATTATTACTTCTGCTTTTATGGGGCGGCTATATGTCTTTGCACGTGCGGGCGGAGGAAGCGGATGGATCACAGAATGCTAATGTCCAGGGGAATTTAATGGCAGCTGCAGTGGATACGATTGGCCGCGGACAGCCCTCGGAGAATGCAGCTTCCGTAGTGGAACTGCCGGTTGGGACCCATCTTTTTGTTGTGGGGGAAGAAACGGATGGCTGGTATGAAATTTATTACCAGGGGAAAACGGCATATGTACCTTCATCGGATTTGACGCTATCTGCGGCAGTGGATACGACGGCACTTGAACAGGAAATGCAGAAAATCGGGGAAGAGGACGGTGCATTTATTGAATCTTTGGAAATGCAGAGAAAAGCAATAACACGTTCAAAGGTTTGGAGAATCGTTATTATTGTTTTAATTGCTGCAGTGTTTGTGACAGGAGTGGTTTCCGCTTTGCGAAAACCAAAGAATGACGGAAAACCTGCAGGTATGAAGAAGAATACAGGAAAAATGAGATGAGAGAGAACATGGAAAATATAGTTCTTGTAGGGCCGGTATACCCGTATAAAGGAGGCATTTCCCATTATACAGGTCTGATGTACCGTGCACTTTCTAAGAAATATAAGGTTACCATGGTCTCTTACAAATTCCAGTATCCCAGGCTGCTTTATAAAAATAAGCAAAGAGATTATGATAACGACAGTTTTAAAATTGAGGGCACCAATTATTGGTTACATACGGCAAACCCAATAAACTGGTTTACAACAGCAGGAAAAATAAAAAAACAAAAACCGGATCTTGTGATTATTCAATGGTGGCATCCTTATTTTGCGCCATGCTACTGGAGCCTGGCGAAAGCCCTGGGAGGATTAAAAATTCTGTTTGTCTGCCATAACGTATTCCCGCATGAAAGATTCCCGTTGGACAGAATGCTGACGAGGATGGTCCTGAAGCAGGGAAATTATTTTATTGTACAATCGGGAACGGATGCCGGGGATTTGAAAAGTATTATGCCGGATGCCAGATATGAACAGACAGTTCATCCAACCTACAATGCCTTTAAGTTTGAAAACCTGTCTAAAAAAAAGTCCAGGGAACTTTTAAAAAAATCCATGCAGGAAAAAGTACTTCTGTTTTTTGGTTTTGTAAGAGAGTATAAAGGGCTGCGGTATCTGATAGAAGCCATGCCTGAAATAAGCCGTAACATAGCAGATATTAAGTTAATGATTGTCGGTGATTTTGGAAGTGAAGAGAATAAAGAGGCGTATGTCAATTTAATAAAGGAAAATGAAGCAGAAGAATTTATCGATATTTATGATGGGTATATTCCTGACCGGGAGATAGAAAAATTTTTTGCTGCATGTGATTTAGTGGTACTGCCTTACGTTGATGCCACGCAAAGCGGGATAGTCCAGATTGCGTATGGGTTTGAGAAGCCTGTGGTGGTTACGGATGTGGGAGGACTGCCGGATGTGGTTGAGGACGGGAAAACAGGGTATGTGGTGGAAGCACGGAACCAGGGAGAATTGGCGGAGGCTGTAATTACATATTTTCAAGAGCAGAAGGAAACAGATTTTGAAAAAAATGTAAGGGATGAGGCTTATAGATTTTCCTGGGAGCGGATGACAGAGATAATAGAAAGACTTAGCAGATAGGTAGATAAAATGAACGTGGTAATAACAGGAGCAAATGGTTTTATTGGTTCATGGCTGATTAAAGAATTGATAAAAGAAAAAAAACATATGATCTATGCACTTGTCCGCAAAGGAAGCAATAGAAGTACGCTGCCAATAAGCAAACAACTATTTGTTTTGGAAGTAGATTATGCAGATACATGCCAGCTTGAAAATATATGTAAGGATAAAGATATCATTATTCACTTAATCGGACAGATGGGTCAATTTGGTGTGACAGAGAAAACCTATTATCAGGTTAATGTGGAGTTAACGAAGCTGCTGCTTGAAGTGAGCGAAAAGGCAGGAATAAAACAGTTTATTTTCTGCAGTACTCCAGGAGTACAGGGATTTGGCCACCGTCTGGCCAAGGAAGAGGAAGCATATGCGCCCAGAAATAAATATGAGGAAACAAAAGTATTAGCAGAGCAGTGTATTAAAACATTCTGTGAAAAATCTACCGTAACATACACAATTATAAGGCCGGATTTCGTATACGGCCCGGGGGACAGCAGAAGAGTAAAAATGTATAGGAGTATACAAAGGAAAAGATTTGTCCTTACAACGAATGGGAAATCTTATCTTCATCCTACCTATATATCAGATGTTACCCAAGGTTTTATAAAAGCAATCGGTAATCTTCAGGCAAGCAATCAAATATTCAACATTTCTGCAGCCAAAGATGTTATGGCTTCCGAGTATCTTAAAACCATAGCGGATAATGTGGGAAGCCAACTAATTCATATCAATATTGGATATAAACTTTCTTGTTTCCTTGCCGGTTTTGTGGAAACAGTATGTAAGAAATTAATGAAGAAAGAGGCTTTTATCTCAAAAAATAAAATAGATTTTCTTGCGTTGGATCATAGTACTTCAAATGAAAAAGCTATAAGTTTACTCGGCTATAACCCTCAGGTTTCTTTGCAGGATGGAATGAAAAGGACAATTCAATGGTGTAAAGATAATGAGTTAATGGATTAGGAGAAATATTACTTATGAAAAAAAGTGATTTGTTTACCGTACTAATGCCCTATATGGCTGGTTATCGATTTAACAGATGGTTTGGGTATTCCAAATTTAATCCTATGACACTTACCTATTCTGTTACAGCAGCATGTCAGTCACGATGTAAAACCTGCCAGATTGGTGAAATGTTCTGTCAGGATCCCACACGTTCTCAAAAGGATTTGAAACTTGATGAGATAGAAAAGATTTTTCAGACCATGAAACCGGTCTATTTTTTTAATATGAGCGGAGGCGAACCATTCCTCAGAAAGGATCTTCCTGAAATTGTGGAATTAGCCTGTAAGTATTTAAAACCTGAAGTGGTACATACTCCTACAAACGGTATACTGACGGACAGGATTGTAAAGAATACAGAAAAAATAATTCAGATTGTAAGAAACTATAATCCTGAGGTTCCTTTTACTGTAAAACCCTCTATAGATGGAATTGGAGAACTGCATGATGAAATAAGAGGCGTAAAAGGGAATTTTGATTGTCTTTTAAAGACTATTGAGGGGCTTAAAAAACTGGAGGATAAATACGATAATTTTCATCTTGAACTGGGAACGGTCATTTCCAATTTTAACATAGATCATCTTGACGAAATTGAGGATTTTGTTCATTCGTTAGGTGTGGAAAGCTACAGAAATGAAGTAGCGGAATGTCGTACCGAATTTTTTAATATAGGGGATGATATAACTCCTTCTGCGGAAGTTTATCAACGGCTGATTAAGGATTTTGCACGGAAGGTTGAAGAAAATATATCTTCAAAAAAGAATCTGGCAAAGATGACGGAGGCTCTGCGGGTTGTTTATTATGATATGGCCAGCCGGATATTAGAGGAACAAAGGCAGGTTATTCCTTGTTATGCCGGTGTTTCTAATGTGCATATTAATTATGATGGCGGGGTTTGGCCTTGTTGTGTATTGGGGTACGAGAAGGAAATGGGGAACCTGAGAGAATACGGATATGATTTTCAAAAACTTTGGCATTCTGATAAGGCAGATGAGGTTCGAAAATATATAAAAGGAAAGAATTGCGCCTGCCCATTGGCTAATCAGGCATATAGTAATGAATTGATGCATTTGCCGACTCTTTTTAAAGCTGGTATAAAAATGATACAGTTTAGTAACAAATAGAATGGGTTAATTTATTCAGGCATTTAAGACGCGGAGAGATTTATGAAATACAGAAAGTTTGCATACGGAAAGTATTATATTAGATTTATAGTATTTTTTGTATTTCTTATCAATATGGTATTTTCCTGTTTTGTGAAGGCACCTATCATTACTGATGAAAATGGAACGATGGCTAATGCTGCTTTTTTATCAGGGCTGTATGATTGGTCTGCTGCGTATAATAGTTCGATTTCAATGTATTGGGGATATGGCTATTCTATATTATGGATTCCTGTTTTTTATTTTATTAAAGATATATTTATTGTATACAGATTACTATGTATTTTTAATTCGATTATAATATCGATAATACCATATGTTATATATCGCATTCTGAAAGAGAATTTTAAAACATTATCCATAAAAGAAATTTGTGTTATTTCATTACTTTTAGGCTTGCTTCCTGTAAATTTCATTTTCTCTAAAAACACATGGAACGAACCGATGTTGTTATTGCTACAATGGTTGTTTGTTTTTTTGTTACTGAAAGCTAATCAATCCCAAAAAAGGTATAAGTATATATATAGTGCTATTTTAGGAGGGCTTTGTGCGTATTCTTGTACGGTACATGAAAGAGGAATTGTCTTTTTTATTGCAATTTTAATTGGCTCATTTTTTTATTATGTAATTAGAAAAAAGGTATGGGTTTCTGCCATTCCTTTCTTATTTAGTTTTTTGTTTGGATACAAAATTCATATAATTATAAAAAATATTATTATTAATAATTTAATAAAGGTAGATTCTTCAATAGCCAGAAATACGTCTGAGAGTTTATTTAGTAAAGACTTGCTTGTTATATTAAATCCTGAAAATTGGGGAGGTTTTATAACCGGAATATTTGGACAAGTTTATTATATTATTTATAGCAGTATGGGGCTTGTTATAATTGCTTTAATGTCGATTGTTTATATTATTTATAAGTCTATATGTAAACACAGGGAAATAGATAAAGCAAAAGATTGTTATGTTTGTTTAGCTATATACAGTGGTCTGCTATTTATAGGTACTTTGTTAATAAGCAGTATATTTTATTATAAAAGTTATATATCGGATACTGCAAGGGGGTTAGAGTATTATTTATATGGTAGATATAATGAAAGTGCAGTAGGTATTTTGTTATTATTAGCAATATTATCCTTGCTTTATGTTAAGCGCAATAAACCGGCTATGAGTAAACCAATTATTTTTATATCTTTATGTACTATGCTTTTAATAGGAATAATATCTATATTTGTACTTAAAAGAATATTAAATATAACAGACGTAGTATTTAATGAAGCAAATATATCTTTTTTCATACCCTTTACCCGTAAAGGATTTCTGGAAAAAGCTAAAATTTCCGATTTCATAATTATTAATATCGCTATATTCTTATTGTCTTTTTCTTTTTTTCTCATTTTTTATTATCCCCAAAAAATGAAAATCGGGATTGTTTTCTTGGTATGCTTATTTTTAATAATAGATTTAAGATATTTTCAAGAAAGTGTAATGGTAAGAAATAATAAGCAATATGAACAAATAGCAGGTCTTAAAGATTATTTAAGTAGTGACAGCACTTTATTAGATATTGAAAATATTTACTTGACTGATGTAAGTACCAGGACGTTAACAATACAATTTTTATTTCCTGAAAGTAACGTAACATTTTTGAATACTAAGACATACGGCTATGAACCGTTAAAAGACATCAAGGAAAATTCACTTATAATTTCTGGGTATGATGAGGAATTTGATAGATGGTTAAGTCAGTTCTATTTATTGGATTCTGTAGATGGATACTTTTTTTGGAGATATGGTGATTACAATGACCAATGGGGAAACTTAAAAGGGACAAGACGTAATACTGATCAAAAGAGTCTTTCTATTAATAATGCCTATCTTAAAGAAAATTCAAATTATAGTATTGTCGTTAATAATTATCAGAGTGGTGCAGCAGTTGATTATTCTGAAGGTTGTCTGGCTACTCAAACAGATATCTTTCTAAATAATAATGGTATAGTTTCGTTTAAGAACAGAAATTTTTTGGCACATAAATATTACTTGACTTTTTATGGAAACCATATGGATGAAGTTATTGTGGATTTTGAAACACATGAAGATACAGATATTAAAATTTCAGAAGAATGGAGAAATAAGACCAGTTATAAGATATGTGTTACCTTTGATAAAGAATATAAAAATGTCGAAATTAAATTAACGTCAAATAAAACGGATTTACCAGTTTCTTTTCAGAAATTAGTAATAGTTAATAAGGAATGATATGGAGTGCTTTATGAATAAAAAAGTTAAAATTTTTTTTGCAAACCATGCACAATTTGAAGCGCAATATACTAATTTAGGAGATTGGGCCATTTTTGAACAAATGATTGGTAAGCTTGGAAAATTTATTGAAGAAGGCAGGGTTGAAGTTTATGTTCCCACTTCAGATGTGAATTATACGAAAGAGCATTATCCTGTAATCCCATTTAAACGAGGGGGAATCACCGGTATTTTTTACACTTTAGCAATCATAATCAGAAGTGATATTGTTATTATAGGCGGAGGGGAGATCGTGCAGGATAAATCATCTATTGTCTATATCCCGTATCAATTAATTCGCCCATTTATTGCAAAATTGTTTGGGAAAAAATTATTCGGTTATGCCATAGGGGTTGGAAAAAAAGATGAAATAAGCAAATTCGGTCAGCTTATTTCACGTTTTGTTCTAAATATGTTTGATATAATTACAGTAAGAGATGAGAAATCATTAGATATTTTAAAAAGTTTTCTCAACGTGAATAAACCACAAATTTATTTGACAGCAGATCCTGCACTGAATTTACAAACAAATAAAGTTAATTTTGACTTTAAGAGAGAAGTAATTACAGTGAGTATTCGGAGTGTTTATCATCGCAACCATAATTTCCTTCCTTTTTCCATAAGAAAAAAATTAAAACTGGTATCAAAACAATATTATGAAGAGATAGAAATATTTAAAAATACAATTGCCCAGATTGTAACCAAGGTAGTCAATAAACATAAATATGAGATATTATTTCTAAATACATATACGGGTAAACAGATGTCTGCAGAAGATGATATTTTTACTAAGGATGTTATTAATAGGTTGCCAGAGGATGTACTCGGCTTTATACATGTAATTCCATCAAATTATACTCCTTCTCAAATCAAATATTGTTTAGGCCATTCTAAATTAATTATATCAGTACCGCTGCATCCCATTATTTTAGGGGCATCGGAAGAAGTCCCTTCTATAAGTTTATCTTATGCTTCAAAAACTGAGAGCTTTATGAATGAAATACATATGGATAATTATGTACATTCGGTAAAAAACTTGGGAGATAAACTTGATGAAAATAAATTATTGGATGATATAAATAAAATTTTGGAGAATTATAGCTTTTATAAAATGCATATTTCAGAAAAAATCTATGAATTAAAAAAAAGAGAGGAAATGAACTTACAATTGTTACTTGAATTAGCTGAAGTGGAAAAGGGGACAACATGTTAAAAGGATTATTTTTACATTCGGCAGCAAAAGTAATATTTGTATTGTGTACTTATATCATTCATTTATATTTAGGAAAAACATTATCTTCTTCTGAGTATGGTGTTATTGGAGTCGTTCTGAGTGTAATTACCCTAAACTATAATTTTTTATCTAATGGTGCAAGACAATCTGTTGCTAAAAATCTGGCATTAAAAGTTTATGATGAGCGAGATCTGGTTAATAAGAGTATTATAACACAAGGAATTATATCTATTATATTAATGCTGCTGAATTGGGCATTGGCAGGAACAATGGCACAATATTTAAATGCATCAAGTATGGCATATTATATTAAGGTTTCTGCGCTCATGATCCCTTTTACAGGTTTTTATTTTATTTTTGTTGGGATTGTAAACGGTTTAAAATTATTTGTTACAGAAGCAGCAATAGTATCTATTTATCCTATATTGAGAGTAACAGTAATTCCTTACGTCAAATTTGTTTTTTCAGATAGTGCATTAGGAACAGTGGCCGGTTTTTTTACCGCAGCGTTTATATGTTGTATTATCGGGGCTTTTATATTTATCCTAAAAATTATAAGAAATTTAAAAATTAATAGTAATAAAATTACGTTAATATCCTTTTTCAAGAGCATGGGCAGTTATTTAAGCTTTTTTACTTGTGTTACATTACTTTTAAATGTAGATATGTTATTTGTTAACGCTTTCGTGCAAGATGCCGATAGTATTGGATATTATACAGGGGCTGTTAATTTTGCAAAGGTTTCTTACTACTTATTGTCTGCTTTTTATATAGTAGTATTACCTGTTGTAACTACTTATTATTCTGTAGGAAAAATACATTTAGCGCAAAAGAAAATCAATACTTTATTAAATACAATTTTACTTGTTATATTACCCGTTGTTACCATTGTTGGTGCCTCTGCGGGTAATCTTTTAGCATCTTTTTATAAGCCTGAGTATAGAGTGGCTGATAATACTGCTCTATTACTAATGATATCTCAATTTTTAATAGGATTATTTGTTGTATGTAATATGTGTATTACAGCCACACAGGAGAAATTGTTTAGTGCTATTCTGGCTTTAATAACTGTCATTTTAGATTGTACACTCTGTTATTTTTTAATTCCGTTATTCGGCATTTTGGGTGCGGCACAGGCTTCTGCTATCAGTGGTCTTTTTGGATTTTTTATTACATTTTATAAACTTAATAAGATTTATGGCAGGTTCTATGATTTAACATCAGTAAAATTAATCATTTGTAATGTAATATATTTTGCTAATATTAAAATAATATCTTCTCTTTGGAAAATTGAAAATTTAGTATTGCTATTTATCTACTATATTATTGCCTATATACTTTTTATTTTCTTAATACAGGTATTAAAAGTAATAAATATTAAAAAACTTTTGTATGATGTTTCTCATGAAATTCTGTAAAAAGGTATTATAGATGATAAAAAATTTATTACTACAATTAAAAACAAATATTATATATCCAAATCCCGAACAAAAGATATATATAGCTGCTAAATGCTATGTTTGGATTATTTTTTTTATGTTTATATTACTTCCGGCAGATAACGGTATTAATAATAGCTATATAAATCAAGATTTTTTGTATGGTATTATGACCATTTTTCTAATTGTACTCTATTTATTTTTTATTATCACACAAAAGATCAGTTTAATAAAAAGTATAAATTATATTGATGTTTTTGTTTTTTTTCTGTTAATTATTATATGTGTTTTTCGTATAAAAAATTTCAATCATTACGTTTATAATTCAAGTATTAATTTGTATTTATGTATTATAGGAACTTATTATGTGATACGTATTTCGAAGTTAAAATATAAAGATTATTTAAATCTTTTTCTCATATCTTCTTTTATTTTATATTTAGTTATGTTTGCATACTATATTAGTGATGTTGAAATTATATTAGGAATACAAGATATGTTTAACCAGACAGAGGATACAGCATCATTGCTTATTTTATCAGCAGGTATTAGTTCAATTTTTTATTGTTCTAAAATAAATTTTACAAGAAGCAGATTTATTTAGTTCTAGCAGATTTTAGTTTTTTCATGATTTATATTATAAATGATATTGTTTCAATCTGCATAATAGGTGTTTTTCTATTAATTATTCCATTACTATTCCTTCCGACTATATCACTGGTAAAAAACAATTTAAATTTAATTTTTAACTTTTTATATATTTTTAGCTGTATAACTTTTATTAATTATATAGGAAAAATAAATAACTTTTTACAATTTAAACTTCAATATGGCATATATATGGATTTATTTTTATTGTTATTAGGAGTTGGTATATTTATTTATTGGAATAAAGTACCTAAAAATGCGAATCCTGATTATGTAATAATGAAGAAATTTAAAGATTACTATAAAATTGCATTATATGTTTCTGGAATTATTTTTGTTTCTTGTATAGTTATTGGATATCGTATACAAGAGATACCAGTAACTATGGGGATTCAAACATGTAAAGTTTTTGTTATTTCTTTAATCCAGTCTATTAATAAGAATGAGGGTATTATTGAACAGTTATTGAAGGATTGGGGATTAACAGGTGTAATACTGTGGATTTTTCTTATAGTTTTATTAATGGAATATATCAAAAAAAAGTGGAAAAAAGGAAATTTAAAAATCAAAAAACTGCTATTGCTTTCAGGATTGTTTGTTGTACAAAGTTTTTTTTATAAATTGCAATATACCAGTACACCTATATATGTAATGATAGTTGCATTTTCTATGACATCTAATTCTGATGATAATAAATAATTTCTTATAAACTGTTTTATAAGGAAGAAAGGTAATTAATAATGAGTATATATACTAAAGAGAAAAATGAAATTGTAGTTGTGGGTATTGGCTATGTAGGCCTCAGCAATGCTGTACTTTTAGCAGAATATAACAAAGTATATGCTGTAGACATTCAGACAGAGCGCATCAAAGCAGTAAATAACCGAAAGTCACCAATTATAGACAAAGAAATCGAAGAATACCTCACCCAAAAGCCCCTAAACCTAACAGCCACCACCAATGCCACTAAAGCCTACCAAGAAGCCGACTTCATCATCATCGCCACCCCCACCAACTACGACCCCATAAAAAACTACTTCGACACCTCCTCCGTAGAATCCGTCATCGAAGAAGTCCTCCAGGTCAACCGGAAAGCCACCATCATCATCAAATCCACCGTCCCGGTAGGCTACACCGAATCCGTCCGCCGAAAATACAACACCCGCAACATCCTCTTCAGCCCCGAATTCCTCCGGGAAGGCCATGCCCTCTATGACAACCTCTATCCCTCCCGCATCATCGTGGGAGCCCCGCAGGATGACGAGGAAATGGTACAAAAAGCCCACCAATTCATCTCCCTTTTAGAGGAAGGCGCCCTGAAAAAAGACATCCCCACTCTTGTTATAAACCCTACCGAAGCCGAGGCCGTTAAACTCTTCGCCAACACCTACTTAGCCCTGCGCGTCTGCTTCTTCAACGAGCTTGATACCTATGCGGAAGTCCATGGACTCAACACCAACCAGATCATACTTGGAGTAGGCCTCGACCCCAGAATAGGCAGCCATTACAACAACCCTTCCTTCGGTTACGGCGGCTACTGCCTTCCCAAGGACACCAAACAGCTCCTCGCCAACTACAAGGATGTCCCGGAAAACATTATAGAAGCAATCGTGGAATCCAACCGCACCCGTAAGGATTTCATTGCGGAACGTATCCTGGAAAAAGCGGGATTCTATGAAAACGGAGTCCAGAATACCAACGCAACAGGGGGCAGAAAAGTTACCATAGGCATCTTCCGCCTGACCATGAAAACCAATTCCGATAACTTCCGTCAAAGCTCCATCCAGGGCGTTATGAAACGTCTCAAGGCAAAAGGCGCCACGGTCATCATTTATGAACCCGCCCTGAAAGAAAAGGAGTTCTTCGGTTCCCGGGTATTGGAAGATTTCAAAGAATTTACGGATAATAGCGACTGCATCGTGGCGAACCGCTATTCCAATGAGCTGGCCGATGTATGGGACAAGGTATATACAAGGGATCTCTACCACCGGGATTAACCATCCACCAGTGTCCCGTTCTGTTTTCTTTGGTAAAAAACCACTCCATATTGCATATTTTTGATGAAAAAATCCCCATATTTGACTGGTCATCCTTTAAGGTTTCCGCTATGATATAATTGTAGTAAAGGGAGGATATCCTGTAACAGCCCGGCTATCCGGCCTGTCAGGATATAACCTCCGGACGGTTACATACAGGAGGGTTAAGCAATGGAAGGAACTATGAAAACAGCGGTTATGACGGGAATATCCCAGGTGGAAATCATGCAGCGTCCTATTCCGGTGCCTGCCGATAACGAGGTACTGGTAAAGGTGGAATATGTAGGTATCTGCGGATCCGATCTTCATTATTACGAATCGGGAAGGATCGGGAATTTCATCGTGGAGCCGCCTTTTGTATTGGGACATGAAGCAGGCGGGACCGTAGTGGAGGTCGGTGCCGGGGTTACGAATCTGAAGGCAGGGGACAGGGTGGCTCTGGAGCCGGGAAAGACCTGCGGACATTGTGAGCATTGCAAAGGAGGGAAATATAATCTGTGTGAGGATGTGATTTTCTTTGCCACACCTCCCGTAGACGGTGTATTTCAGGAATATGTGGCACATGAGGCGGGACTGTGCTTCAAACTGCCGGACAATATGAGTACGATGGAAGGGGCGCTCATTGAACCCCTTGCTGTGGGGATGCATGCGGCGAACCAGGGCGGCGCCCATTTGGGGCAGACTGCGGTGGTGACGGGAGCCGGCTGTATCGGATTATGTACTTTGTTATCCCTGCGGGCCATGGGTGTTTCCAAAATCATTGTGGTGGATATCATGCAGAAGCGTCTGGATAAGGCGCTGGAGCTGGGCGCCGATTATGTGATTAACGGAAAGGAAGAAGATACGGTGGCCCGTATCCGGGAACTTACAGGAGGCCATGGCGCTGATCTGGGAATTGAGACGGCAGGAAGCCAGATCACGGCCGGGCAGTTGATCCGGGCGGCTAAAAAAGGAGCCACCATCGTATTTGTGGGTTACAGTGCATCCGGCGAAATGACCCTTCCGATAGGGATGGCACTGGATAAAGAACTGACCTTCAAAACCGTGTTCCGTTACAGGAATATCTATCCCATGGCGATTGAAGCAGTTGCCGGCGGCCGTATCAATATTAAGAATATCGTGACGGACTATTTTGAACTGGATGATATTAAAAATGCGCTGGATTCCTGTGTAAATAACAAAGCGGATATCGTAAAAGGGGTAATTAAGGTCTGCTGATTTGTAATTGCCGGCTTTGCAGAAGAGAAAAAAACGATAGAAATGGGACGGTCCCGGTAGATGACTCCCCCCTCAGGGAGAGCATATCACAGGGACCGTCCCTCTATTTATGCTGTCAACCTTCTGCTTTTTCATTTCTGAATAAAAAGCGTTCTTCAAACTTTGCTCCAGATCAAAATAGCGCAGGTTGTCCGTATTGTACTGGGCGGTGTAAAAACCCACAGGAGTCTGCGGCAGGGGAAACACACCCATGCCGGAAAAATCCTTGCCCTGAACGGGTTCAAAGGACATGTCCCGGATAACAGGTTCATCTTCAATCAGCAAATCGCCCAGGCTTCGGTCATAAAGCCGGTTAAAAATACGGAAGCGTTTCATCGTAAGGCTTACCAGGGCGTAGCCGGAGAGCCGGGATTCGCAGATTCACCGGTATTATTCCATTATCCACTCTTCGTTTTTCCTGTCCTTTATCAGTAATATCTTTCCCCCGCAGTACTATATAGTTTCATGAAAATATGTTATCCGTCCATGAATCATTGCGGCATATTCAGTGACGTAATTATAGGGATATTTCAGCGAAGATTAATTTCCGCCCGGCCTTGACTCCCATGTACAAAAAGGCTATGATAAGTATATAGACATAAGGAAAACCGTGGTTCCCGTAAACAATATTTCGCATGGAGAAAAGAGGTTGAGGATTATGATGGGAACGATTTTTATTTTATTGGATGCTGTTTTTCTTTTGTTGCTTTTTGCCTACCTGGTGAGGAATACCGAAGCGGGAAAAGGCTTTTGGAGTAAGGCATATCACATGCTTTTGCTAGGGTGGCTGAAGGTGGATATCGCCATGGCCCAGGGGATGGAGTATGTGCATATCAGCCTTTCCCATATATGCAAAGGGTATCATTATACCACGGCAGGAGCGGAGCGTATCCGCCGCAAGGAACAGCATCTGCGGGAATTCCGTCAGGAGCAGAAGGGCCAAGCCGAGGTTTACCGGAAAAGGGAAAAATATAACAGGAAGATTCCTGAATAAGCATAGCGGGGTTCCCCGTGTGTTATAAAAAGATAAGAAAAAAGGAACAGCAGTCCGTGAGAATATCCGGATCCTGCTGTTCCTTTCTTTTTACAGGCAATATTTTCTAAACCATGGCAAAGCAGTAAATAACTGCAATTATAATGCCGAGGATGGCTCCCGCCAGAACCTGTATCGGAGTATGGCCTACAAATTCCTTCAGCTTTTCTTCATAGGACAGGGGACTGCCCATATTGCGGAAAAAAGAACTCATTTCGTTAATAACCTGAGCTTGGATTCCGGTTTCGCGCCGCACCCCGCGGGCGTCATACATGACAATGATCGCCAGAATGGCCGAAACGGCAAATTGAAAGCTGCCGCCGCCGTATCGGATGCCAGCCGCTGTAGCCAGGGCACATACGGTGGCGGAATGGGAGCTGGGCATACCGCCGCTTCCCACAAGGCGTTCGGCATCGAAGCTTTTGTTGATAAATGCGTAAATAATAGTTTTCAATATCTGTGCAACGAGCCAGCCGGTAGCCGCGGCCATAAATACCACATTCGAAACCAGTGCATGTAAAAATCCCATAAAAATCTCCATTCCGTTAAAACATATTAGATACCGGCATTAGCCGTAACTATGCACATTTTACCTTTTTTCGACAAGAATTGCAACTGACGGTTTAAATCGGGGGGAGATACGCTGCCGTTCGGCCGTCCTCAGGGCGAAAGAAAGGGTTGATTGCTCCTGGGCAAAATGATACCATATAAACAAAAAGGAAAAGGGGTAAGGGTATGAAACAATTAAATGAAAAGGTAGCTATTGTTACCGGCGCGGGCCAGGGAATAGGACAGGGGATTGCGCTTTGTCTGGGGAAAAGAGGCGTAAAGGTTGTATGTGTGGGACGCCGTCCCGAACCCATTGAGGCTACAGCCAAGGAAATCCGTGATTTGGGAGGGGAAAGCTTCGCCATGACCTGTGATACCGCAGATCGGGACAGGGTAAAGGAAGTGGTCGCAAAAACGGTGGAAACCTACAAAACGGTGGATGTCATGATCAATAACGCACAGAGTCTGCCGGGAAGTGCGCCGGTGGAGGAGGTCACCTACGAAATGATGTATACCGCCTGGTCTACGGGAACCCTGGGCTCCCTGAATTTTATGCAGGAGTGCTTCCCTTATATGAAGGAACAGGGGGAAGGAAGAGTGATCAATTTTGCTTCCGCAACAGGGATGTTCGGTTACGCAGGGAACCTGGCCTATGGCTGCAATAAGGAAGCGATCCGCGGACTGACCAAAATTGCCGCAAAAGAGTGGGGAAAATACGGAATCTGCGTGAACTGTGTGCTTCCCGGTGCAGAGTCACCGGCTGCAAAAATCTGGGCGGAAAAATTCCCGGAGAAATATGCGGAGATTCTGGAGCAGCAGCCCATGAAGCGTCTGGGGGATGCGGAAAAAGATATCGCCCCCGTTATCGCTTTCCTCAGCGGCCCGGACAGCTGCTATTATTCCGGACAATGTCTGTTGGTAGACGGCGCATATTCTATAATGCCGTAATCGGCCGAAAAGGAAATGACCCACAGGGAAGGCTGCCCTGTGGGTTTTCTTTTTGCCCGGAAGGGTGTAGAGAGTTGCAGCAGATTATGCTATGATAAAAATAATATCTTGAAAGAAAGCGGCAGTAAGGAACGGCCGCGGAAGTTTCTGAAGAAGCAGGGAGGGGAGCTTACGGAAACGGAAAAGAAAAAAACGTGGAGTCTGAACCGTATGGTGGTCCTTATCATGATGGCAGGATATGCGGCGTTGCTCATCCTGCTGTCTTGTATGGATTATTATCTGGTTGCGGATTATCAGAACCGGGGCAGAGAGCGGGAAATGGGGCTTTTGTCGGAGGCTGCGGAATATGTGGAGAAAGCGGCCAAGGATCTGGACGAGATTCTTTATGACATTTACGCCAAAAATAAGAATTTCGAAGCGCTTACTGTTTTGCAGGAGGAAACGGAAGAATACAGCAATGCTTATGAGCTTTTTGACGCCATGAAAAGCAGGCTGTTCCTGCAGGAAAATATGCATGGGGTTTATATTTTTTACGGGGCCTTCCAGAAGAGTCTGTTCCAGTGTGATAAGGAGATCATATCTTTTGACTCCCAGATGGAAATCAAGGACAGGCTCACGGTCCTGCTGAGCCAGTCCAAAAACGGAGGAGACTGGCAGACTGTGGTTACGGCAGACGGCGTTTTCCGTACGCTCACCTATAAGAGGGGAAACGTGGCGGTATGCGGCGTTTTCAGCATGAACGGCAGGTTGGATGAGTTGGAGCGCACCGCAGGGGACGGGGCCGGCGTATCTATTGTTGAAGAGGGAATGCTGTACCATGCGGAGGGAAAAGAGGATACGCTTGGAATAGCCGCGCAGACGAAGAACCAGGAAAAGTCCTTCCGCTATTGGAAGGATAACCGGTACGTATACGGCCGCAGGATTGAGAACAGCAGTATGTGGCTGTGTATGAGCATCCCGTGCAGGCTGTGGACCTATATGAATGTGCCTCAGCTGTTATTGCTCATCGTTACGTTGTTTTCTGTTCTGGCGGTATACTGGCTCTACCGGTTTATCCGCCGGGAGTTGGTATGGCCTCTCCGGGATCTGACGGAAACCATGAACCGGATCCGGCAGGGAGAATGGAATGCCCGCACCGGATCCCGCGGCCATCTGAAGGAAATCCAGGAGGTTGGTGAAACATTGACGGCTATGGTATCGGAAATTGAAAAGCAGAAAATGCGTTCTTATGAAGAAACCATAGAAAAGCAGAAGGCGCAGATGCAGTATCTCCAGCTTCAGCTGAAGCCCCATTTTTACCTGAACGGACTGAAAACCTTAAATGCGCTTACGCTGGCAAAGGACTGGGAGAAATCCCAGGAGCTGATCCTGCATATCTCCGAGCATCTGCGCTACCTTCTGCAGACGGAACGGGAGCTGGTAACGCTGGGAGCGGAACTGAACTATGTGCGCAATTATATAGAGCTGCAGAAATCCATGACAGGGCGCCCTGTAGTCTGCGGGATCCGGGAAGAGGAAGGGACGGCGGATTATCTTGTGCCCACCCTGTGTGTGCAGACCTTTGTGGAGAACAGCGTGAAATATGCCAAGCTGGGTGCGCCGGGACGGGAGCTTGCTATCCGGGTATGCGTACAGCAGCTGCTGACGGAGGATGGGATTTATCTGGATATTATGGTGTCGGATAACGGCGGCGGTTATCCGGATAACATCCTGGAGGAAATCAACGCGGATACCCGGAAGGGGACGCGCAGCGTGGGGATCCATAATCTGAAAAGAAGATGTGCTCTTATATATGAAGGAAAAGCGGAATATAATTTCTATAACGGCGGCGGGGCTGTGAGCGAACTGATTGTGCCGGTAATCAATCCGGACAGGCAGGGGATAAGGGGAGAAACGGATGAATGTATTGATAGTTGATGATCAGAAAGCGATTGTGGAAAGCTTAAGGGACGGCATCCGGTGGAAGGATTTGGGCGTGGAGAAGGTATATACGGCCTGCAGTGCAAGGGAGGCCAAGCTGGTGTTGGTGAATTTTCCTGTGGATGTGATGTTGAGCGATATTGAAATGCCGGAGGAGGACGGTTTGGAGCTGTGCCAGTGGGCGAAAGAAAGCCTTCCCTCCCTGGAATGCATTTTTCTGACTTCCCATGCCGATTTTTCTTATGCAAGGGAGGCTATCCGTCTGGGAAGCTTTGATTACATCCTTCAGCCGGTACGGTATGAAGAGGTGGAGGCGGTGCTGCGTAAGGCGGAGGGGAAAATACGGGAAAACCAGAGTGTCAGGCAGCTTCAGAACACAAGAAAGCTGGTGGTGGAACAGCGGGATACCATTCTGGAAGCGTTATGCATGAAGCTGCGTCAGGGGAAGGAGGCGGATGCGGAACAGATTTTCAGCACGCTGGCGGAGCTGCTGCAGCCTGATTTTAAAGAAGCCGCTTTTTATCCGGCCGCGGTCCGTATTACCAAATGGAACCGGGTAACCAATACCTGGGATGAAAAGCTGGTACGTCTGGTTATCCGGAATGTGCTGGAAGAACTGTTTGCCCCGGCTCATGGTGTGACCTGCATATCCTCCATGCAGGAGGGTGGTTTCGGGCTTCTGGTTGCGGTGGAGGACAGCCTGTCCGATGAAGGGAAATGGGATGTCGGCCTTCGGGATTTTTATGATTTTATAGAAGCCCAGATGGATTTTTCCATAGCGGTATATATGGGAACAAAGCTGCCGTTTACCGGCGAAGGGAAGCCGGGGCCGGCTATCGGCGGGAGGCTTTGGTTTCTTGCCGGCGCGGGGGAGGTGTTGAACCCGTCCGGAAAAAGCGGCATTTTCAGGCTGGCCGATATAGCCGGCGGGAAGCAGGAAAAGGACGGTGCGGAGGATGAGCCGGTTCAAAGGGCTGTGGCATATATCAAAGCCAATCTGAACAAGAATATATCACGCACCGATGTGGCCGAACTGGTGCATCTGAATGAGGAGTATTTTTCACGCCTGTTTAAACAGCAGACAGGGGAAACCTTCAAGGATTATGTCCTGCTGGAAAAGATGAATATGGCAAAGACGCTCCTGGAACACTCCCGGCTGTCCATCAGTATTGTGGCATCCAAGGTGGGCTACGATAACTTTTCCCATTTTTCCAGAATGTTTAAAAAAATCACGGATATGACGCCTCAGGAATACCGGAAGGAAAAACGGATGCTTTAAAGGAGAATGGGACATACTGCTATTATATTTGTCGGAAAGAAGGAAAGAGGAGATGACATTTGATGCAGTATATTATGAGCCGGACAGTTTGGAGTATCCCCTGGGGCGGCAGCTGAAGGAACAGTTTTCCGGCCTTCCCTGGATTCCTGTCGAGAGCCATAATTCCATAAAGGAAATGCAGGAAAAGCCGAATTCGGAGTTCGGGCATATGAAAAGGAATCTGATTATAGGGACCAGAAAAACACATAAGTATGTGGAAAACCATAAGGTGTCGGATTATCTGGTGCCCTTTACCTCTTCCGGCTGTACCGCCATGTGCCTGTATTGCTATTTGGTCTGTAACTATAATAAATGCGCCTATCTCAGACTTTTTGTAAACCGGGAACAGATGATGGACCGGCTGCTGAAACGTTCCCTGAAAGAACCCGGGCGGACTTATGAAATCGGGAGCAACAGCGATCTGGTTCTGGAAAATACCATAACCGATAATCTGTTATATACGATTCCCCGTTTTGCCAGGGAGGGAAACGGCTCCCTGACTTTCCCCACTAAATTCAAGATGGTGGATCCCCTGCTTTCCCTGGATCATCAAGGGAAAGTGATCTTCCGTATGAGCGTGAATCCCCAGCCGGTAATCAGCCGGATGGAGCTGGGAACCTCCTCCCTGAAGGAACGGATCCGTGCGGTTAACCGGATGTGTGAGGCGGGTTATCCCTGCGGGCTGCTCATAGCGCCGGTGATATTGACGGACGGCTGGAAGGAGCAGTACCGGGGGCTTCTGGAGGAACTGGAGGAAGGGCTTTCTGTTAAAATGAAAAAAAGCATGTTTTTGGAAATCATTCTCATGACATACAGCTATGTCCACCGGGCTATTAACGAAGAGGCTTTTCCCATGGCCCCGGATTTGTATGATAAAGAGCTGATGACAGGAAGAGGCAGGGGCAGATATTGCTACCGTCCCGAGGTGCGGGCGGAGGCGGAGGCTTTTTTGCGGGAAGAAATCAAAAGGATTCTGGGAAGCACGCCGATTTTGTACATCAGTTGAGAAAGATTATCGCTAAGAAGATCCTGCCGCTCTTGTGCTGCAGGGAATATATGATTATAATAGGGTTTGAACAAATCATACTAAAATAGTAGGATATGTTCAAACCCTTTTTATACCTGCCGCAGGCAGCAGGTATTTGACATGAAAACAAAAATGCAGGTTTGGGTTATTTTAACAGCAATCAGGAAAGGATGCGCCAACGTGCGCAGAGAGGAGAAAAGATGATAAATATTCAGAAAGCGGCGATTATCGGATGCGGTTTTGTTGGGGCTTCTTCCGCATTCAGCCTGATACACAAGGGATTATTTTCAGAATTGGTATTGCTTGACGCCAATCATAAGAAAGCGGAGGGGGAGGCCATGGATTTGAGCCACGGGCGTCCGTTTGTCAAGCCGGTTAAAATATATGCGGGGAGTTATGACGATATCAGCGACTGCTCCCTGATAATCATTACGGCGGGGGCAAACCAGAAGCCGGGGGAAACCAGGCTGGATCTGGTGCATAAGAATGTGGCTATTTTAAAATCCATTATACCGGAAATCACGGGCAGAGGTTTTGAAGGAATTTTAATGATCGTGGCGAACCCGGTGGATATCCTTACCTATGCGGCCCTGAAAATTTCCAGGTTTCCGAAGGAACGGGTTATAGGGAGCGGTACGGTGCTGGATACGGCCCGGTTCCGGTATCTGCTCAGTGAACATCTGCAGGTGGACAGCCGCAGTGTCCATGCATTTATTATCGGAGAACACGGCGACAGCGAACTGGCTGTCTGGAGCGGGGCCAATGTCTCGGGAATTGATATCAACAGCTTTTGTGAGCTGAGAGGATATTATGATCATATGGAGTCCATGGAGAAAATTTACCGGAATGTCCGTGACAGCGCATACGATATCATCGAACGCAAGGGGGCTACCTATTACGGTGTGGCTATGGCCGTCAGCCGGATAACAGAAAGCATTATCCGCAATGAACATTCCGTTATGCCGGTATCCAGTTTTATTGACGGGCCATACGGGCTGACGGATATCTGCCTCAGCGTACCTACCATAGTCGGACAGAACGGGGCGGAAAAGGTTCTGGAGATCCCTTTGGACAGTAAAGAAAAGGAACAGTTATGTGAATCGGCAGGGGAACTGAAAAGAGTGATTGCCGGCCTGAATCTTTAAAATAATAATTATTCTTATTATTGATTCTTGAAAAACTGTCCCATGCATGGTACAATGCAATTGGTTAGAATAAACTAACTAATTGCGTTAATACGATTGACAGACAGGAGGAAAACAAGATGTCTTTGATTAATAAGGAAATTGATGAATTTGCAGTACAGGCTTATGTGAACGTGATCCGTGGCGGAGAAAGCCCTGTCACACGAAAAAATCGATGTGAAATTCCATACGGAAATCGTGGAGGCCGGAGGGGAAGAGATGGTCACCTATGCCAGCTTCCGGGACAATAATACCGGAAAGGAGTGGGAGGTATCTGCCGAAAAGGACGGCCCCTTCGGTATTTTTGTTTTTGCCGGATATGTCCCTGATACGGGCTGGATTCTCCGGGCCGTTGCCAGGGATAAGCAGGGGTACCTGATTACGGATGAAAATCACAGAACCAGCCTGGAAGGGGTATATGCGGCCGGGGATGTATGTATCAAAAATCTCCGCCAGGTGGTGACTGCCGTCTCAGACGGGGCCATGGCAGCAACGGCTCTGGAAAAATATCTGGGCGAGCTTCACCGGCGGCTGGGAATCCCGGAACGGGACAGCCAAAAGCCGGTAAAAACCCAAAAGGCGGAACCGGGACACGAACGAGAGAAGAATACGGGATTCATCAGTCCGGCAATTCGGGAGCAGCTGGAAGGGATTTTTGCACGGTTCGCATCCCCCGTTATCGTGAAAACCCGTCTGGATGACAGCCCGCTTTCGGGTGAGATAACAGGCTTTTTAGGAGAGCTTGCCGCCGTAACGGACAAAGTAATATGGAAAACGGAGAGGGAGCCGGTTCCCGGGGAGCAGAACCGGGAAGAAGATGCCGGCGGGCTTCTGCCTTCCATTGATTTGTACCGGGAGGACGGCAGCTTCAGCGGCATAAGGTTCCACGGCGTTCCCGGCGGCCATGAATTCAACTCGTTTATCATTGCCCTGTATAACGTGGCAGGGCCGGGGCAGGAGGCGGATCCCGGGCTGATAAGCCGGCTGCAGCAGCTGAAGGAAAAGGTAAATGTTAAGGTACTGGTATCCCTGTCCTGTACCATGTGCCCGGAAACCGTCATGGCCGCACAGAAGGCCGCTGCGGTATCGCCGTTGGTGAGTGCGGAAATGTTCGACTTGATGCATTATCCGGAATTGAAGAATCAATATAAGGTGATGAGCGTACCATGTATCGTGGTGAATGACGATAAGGTCTATTTCGGTAAAAAAGGGCTGCCGCAGATCACGGATCTTCTGACCGGTGTTTCCTGAGAAATTATATCGGCCCGCGGCCCGGCCTTATGTGGGCGGCTTACCGGAAAAGGAAGGGCGGGAAGTATTCCGCAGGAAAGGAAAAAGAATGGAAAAACGATTTTTAGAAATTGAAAAAGTTACCGGCCGGGAGATTATTGATTCCAGAGGAAATCCCACCGTAGAGGCGGAGGTGGTTCTGGCCGGCGGGATTGTGGGCAGAGGAACCGCGCCAAGCGGCGCGTCCACCGGGGAATTCGAGGCATTGGAGCTGCGTGACGGCGACAAAACCCGTTTCGGAGGGAAAGGCGTAAGCAAAGCGGTACATAATATCGATACGGTAATAAACGATACGATAAAAGGCATGGATGCCTCCGATATCTATGCAGTGGACGGCGCCATGCAAAAAGCGGACGGAACCAAAGATAAATCCGCGCTGGGAGCCAATGCCATACTTGCCGTATCCATCGCCTGCGCCAGAGCGGCAAGTCTTGCCCTGCACATTCCCCTCTACCGTTTTCTGGGAGGGGTGAATGCCAACCGGCTTCCGGTGCCTATGATGAATATTTTAAATGGAGGAGCCCATGCGGCAAATACTGTGGATGTACAGGAGTTTATGATTATGCCTGCAGGCGCGGACAGCTTTCGGGAAGGGCTGCGCTGGTGTACGGAGGTGTTCCACGCGCTGGCGGCCCTGCTGAAAGCGAGAGGGCTTGCCACCTCCGTAGGTGACGAAGGCGGTTTTGCCCCGGATCTTTCCAGTGATGAGGAAGCAATCCAGGTCATCCTCGAGGCTGTGGAAAAAGCGGGATATGAGCCGGGTAAGGATTTTGTCCTGGCTATGGACGCGGCTTCCAGCGAATGGAAGGGAGAGAGAAAAGGCGAGTATCTGCTTCCCAAATGCGGAAAGAAATTTACCTCTGCGCAGCTTGTGGGGCATTGGAAGGCCCTCTGCGATAAATATCCCATTTATTCCATTGAGGACGGTCTGGACGAAGAGGACTGGGAAGGCTGGCAGATGCTGACCAGGGAGCTGGGAGACAGGGTACAGCTGGTGGGAGACGATCTGTTTGTCACCAACACCGAACGTCTGGCAAAAGGGATTTCCCTTGGCTGCGGCAATTCCATTCTGATTAAGCTGAACCAGATCGGAACGGTTTCCGAAACGCTGGAAGCGATCAAGATGGCCCATAACGCGGGATATACTGCGATTTCATCCCACCGCTCCGGCGAAACGGAGGATACCACAATCGCGGATTTGGCTGTTGCGCTGAATACCTGCCAGATCAAAACCGGAGCGCCCAGCAGAACGGAGCGTGTGGCAAAGTATAACCAGCTTCTCCGGATAGAAGAAGAGCTGGGCGCGGGAGGCGTTTATCCGGGATGGAATGCATTTCATATTAAAAAATAATTCTTTACATAAGAATACATGCGGGCCTGCGGATATGCAGGCCTTTTTTATGAGAATAGTATCAAAGTATGGTGTAAGTGGCCTGTCGGCCTTCGGTATTCTGCAACCCGAACGGTACGCAGACAAGCCGCTACCGGGTGGAAAGTGAACTGGAGAAGTTGGAGAAGAGGATGACAGAGGATGGCATACTGGTGGGGCATTCCAATACCAGCATGACAATGGATTTGTATTCTCCTGTGTTGGGAGATGAAAAGGAGCAGGAAACGCTTTTAATGGAAGATTTATTTCTTGAAAATGTTGCAATGTGAACGCAGAGGTGCTATTATAATGATATTAAAGGTGCTACCGATAGACGGTTGCCCCTCCAATTAATTAGTTAAAAATAACCGCTTAGTTTTCGAGGCTAGGGCGGTTATTTTTTGTGTGAAATCTTGTAAACAAGACCAACAACAGCAACGATTAATAATCCAAATTGAAACAATTCATCATATGTAACCATGGCCATCCCTCCTTTCGCGCTGACAAAAAGTCAGTGCATGATTGGAGGGCAAGCCCTCCAACGAAGAAGGGCAACCGCCTACCGTGTAGGGTAGCACCATGGTTATTATAGCAGAGAAATGTGACGATAACAAGTGCATTTGTGGATGATTGAAAAAAGATATCCGGACCGGAGGAAGTTAAGGTGACTCAAATTTTGACTCGACTGCGGGTCAAAATAGATAGAACCAAATAGAACTATACCTTGATAAGTTTTGTTACAGGAGAGCATAATCGTGTTCCGTATTCCTGCAGCAAATCAAGATACGCAATTATTTTAGTAAGGTTTATACGGCTGTTCTTATTTGTAATTGCCTGCGTTCTCAGAGCTTTCATGTAAGAATTCAAAAAATGAGTGAAATAAAAAAGATGAGAGTTGTTACATAAGATAAAATCAGTAGAATCTGCCTTCTACCTGTATATAATCATATTCTATTTTGTTTATCGTTTTCCACTATTTAAGAAATGCTTATTTAACAATTTCTTTCCCTGTATTTTAACGGTGACATTCCGGTTTCCTTCCGGAAGGATTCATAGAAATGGGAAGTGCCCGAATAGCCCAGTTCTTCTGCAATCGCGGTCACGCTTTTGTCGGTGCCGGTCAGCAGCTGTTTAGCCTGGTCCAGGCGGTAGCTTCCCGCCAGCCGCAGAAGGCTGGAGCCGGTACGCCGTTTTACAATCTGATTCAGATATTCCGCATTATAATGCAGGGCTTCCGAAAGCCGGGAACGGGAAATATGCCCGTGGGTCTCCTCCAGAAAATTCGTGATCCGGGCGAACAGAAAGTCCTCATTGCTGGAATCCAGGCGCATGAAATTACAGTGGAATTTGTTTTTATCTTCCAGTGTGTAGATTAAACGTAACAGCAGGCCGCGCAGAAAGTAGGAACCCCCCGGTTTATTATCAAGCAGCAGCTGCTGCATCTGATCGATAAGGGTTTCGGCCGGATTGTCTGAAGAGCTGGATAAAGAATACAGAGTGGGGGAAAATTCCAGGTAATTACGGGCAAAGCGTTCCTCCCCCTGGAGGTTGGAATGAAGGAATTCATGAATGAGGCCTCCCGGGGGAGTGAGGCGGGGGCTTACATCAAAGAGCACATCTTTTTCGGCTAAATCCATAATATACTCGGCATGAAAGTTAATGAATACCACGCTGCAATGCGGCCCCGGTATATCCGTGTGCCTCGTATTCCGGTTAAGCAGACAGGCATCCCCTTTCTTATAAGTATAGGAAATCCGTTCTATTTTATTGGTCAGCTCCCCTTCCAGGACATACATCAGTTCAAAATGGTCATGCTGGTGGGATACCGCATTGTCAGGCAAATAAGCAGAACTCATGGAGCCGGGATAAAAGGCGGCATGAAGCAGCTTACCCGTTTTTTTATCCCTGATTTTATAAAACATGGTTAGAGGAGTTATGATGGTCATGCGGTCGGAAGAAGCCGTCCAGTTGTTCCGTACAAGCATCCGGCCTGCCGGCGCAGGGATTTTCTGATTTTTCATGTATTCTCCTGTACTAATTTCATTGTGTATGGATTCCGGGTGTCTCCGGGTGTAAATCCGGCGACTATAGCCCGGCGGCACTGGTACTCCATCCCCAGGCCGCAAAAAAGCAACTTGGTTTTAGGCGTATCTGATAGCCGGAAAACGGATATTGGTTGTTTAGAAACCTTCTTCCGTTATTATATAATACCCATACGGAGAAAACAATCAAGGAACGCAGGAAACCGGGGAAGGGGCAGGACACAGGAGCGCCGGAAGGGAAATCCCGGGACTGCAGAAAGGGATGGAAAAAATGGCCAATTGGATATGGTATCCGGGAGATTTTGAGATTTATCATGGGATGCGCCAGAACTTTGACAGGGAGGAACGGGGCTTTTTCTGGCCTGCCTACTGGCATATTGCGGACTGCCGCCACCATGTGGTATTTCATGGGAAGTTTACGCCGGAAAAGGAAACGGTTTTCCGGGTGACGGCAAAAGGGGAGGGGCATGTGCTTCTTAAAAGTAAGGCCGAAGCGCCGGAAGGGTTCCCTGCGGATCAGGTATTTTATCAGGAGAAAAAATACAGGATAGGGGAATGGATTTCCTGCCCGGCAAAAGAAGTAAGGATTGATGTGGTATTGGGAAACCGGACAGGGCTTCCCTGTATTTATGTGGAAGGAGAAACGGTTTTTTCGGGAAAGGAGTGGACCGTTTCCGACTTTGTACAACCGGCTGTCCCTGCGGGGCTAAACGGGATGTATGAAAACAGGGAGCAGGATCCCCAGGAATTTGATTACACCTGTGAAATCTGCCGGCCGGCGGCGGAAGAAAAAATAAACGGGGGTATCCTTTATGATTTCGGCAGAGAGCTTACGGCGGATACCCTGCTTCATATTAATGGGGCTATAAGGCCGCAAACCGTGACGCTGTGTTACGGGGAATCCCGGGCGGAAGCGCTGGACACGGAGTGGTGTTACCTGAAGCAGGTACTTAAGATTCCCGGAGAGGAAGAAGCGGAAGGCTTAAAATACCTGACAGACTCCCCCTTCGGCAGGTGGGAGGACGGCCGGTGCTACCATACGAAACTGCGCGCCTTCCGTTACCTGTTTCTTACTGCGGAGTATGGGACTTTGGAGGGGGAAGCGTCCTGCCTTATCACACCGGAAGCGTTATACAAATATGTGGACTTTGGCAAAAGGAGTGATTTTTCCTGCAGCGATGAGCTGGTGAACCGAATCTGGAAGGTTGCGGACACCACGTTCCGTCTGTCCAGCGGTATTTTCTTCCTGGACGGTGTCAAACGGGACAGGTGGATTTGGTCCGGGGATGCGTACCAGAGCTATTTCATCAACCAATATCTTTTCTTTGACAAGGATATCTGTAAGCGGACGATTCTGGCCCTTCGGGGAAACGATCCCGTTACGGGGCATATCAATACGATTGTGGATTATTCCCTGTATTGGATAATCAGCCTGGAAAATTATTATAAGATGTCAGGGGATCTGGAATTTATCCGCATGATATACCCGAAAATGGAGTCCCTGATGCGTTATTGTATGGAACAGACGGATGAACAGGGTTTTATTTATGGAAGGGAAGGGGACTGGATTTACATAGACTGGGCGGAAATGGATAAAGAGGGAACCCTTTGCGCGGAACAGATGCTGCTGGCAAAAAGCTATGAGTCAATGGCGGCAGTGAGGGGGCTGCTCGGATTGGACAGAGAAGAATTTGTGCAGAAAAAGGAACAGCTTCTTTGTCACATACGACGCTTTTTCTGGGATGAGGAAAAAGGAGCATTTATCGACAGCTACCGGTCGGGCAGAAGGAATGTCACCCGCCATGCCAATATTTTCGCCGTTCTTTTCGGGTTTGCGGATGTCCTGGAAACTCGTAGTATTCTGGAACATGTGCTTCTGAATGAAGCGGTTCCTGCCATTACCACGCCCTATTTCAAGTTCTATGAGCTGGAAGTGCTGGCGGGGCTGGAACGCTTCGATGTGGTGATGGCAGCCATGAAAAGCTACTGGGGAGGGATGCTTTTACAGGGAGCGTCCACTTTCTGGGAGGAGTATATACCCGGCCAGCCGGAGGAGGAGCAGTATGGCATGTACGGAGATAAATTCGGCAAGAGTCTGTGCCATGCCTGGGGAGCAAGCCCGATATACCTGCTGGGCAGGTACTGTATGGGGGTTACCTCTTCGGCGGTCGCTTATGAGACCTTTTCGGTCAAGCCGAGGCTTGAACTTTTCGACCGGTTTTCCTGTTATTTTCCGGTGGGCCGGGGGACGGTGTGGATGGACTGGAAGGACGGCGTGCTGGATGTGTATACAGATAAAGAAGGCGGTGTGCTTTCGGCTGGAGGCAGGGATTATGCGTTAATACCTGGGGAGCATGTGCTGGTTAACGGAGGGGAAAGGGATTAGCCATAGCATGAAATTGCCTGTCTGTCAATTGTTCTAAAATAGTATATATGGAATCGTCCTTTCGTATGAATGCTTAACGGGGGAATTTAGTCCCTGCCTGAACGGTACACAGATACCGTATGTATGTAATATGACACATGCATCTACGAATAGGGCGGTTTCTATTTTTATGCTTTTATGTTTGATTGCAGCCATTGGATGGGATATGCTATACTGAAAATCAGTAGTAAGAATACAATGTTTTTTGTGCGGGAAAATGGAGAAAAGGTTATGAAAAGCTTCAGAATGAAAATGATTTGCATTTTATTGGGTGTTTCGCTCGTCCCGTTAATTGTGGCTACGGTATATTCTTATAATATTTTAAGCAAAAATCTTTATCAAAAAATAAACATGGAAACTATGTCGTCTATAGAAATGTTGGCAAAAAGTATAGATAATGAGCTGCAGAGGCTGACGGCCGACATGGAGATAGTGACCTCTTCCAAGGAATTCCAGCATGCCATGAATCAGATTAGAACATCCCGGACAGACGGGGATTGTTGGGTTGCATTGCAGGATATGGATGAAATGATGATAGGGATGTTTGGAAAAAGTAAAGGGGTATCCGGTGTTTATATTACAATGCCTGATGGTGTTACCTATGCAATTCAGGACAAGTACCATACAGATTTAAAAGCATTCTCCCGGAACAGTTGGTTCATAGGAAAAGATATCGGATTCAGTTCCATTGTTTCAAGAGGGATCGAACCGATGCAGGACGGCAGAAATGCTCTGATTTTTGGGAAATTGATTAGGGATGTAACTGATCTTGGTAATTTGGCGGAAATTGGATCCGTTCACTTTGCAATCGATCCTGCTCTTTTTTCTTCCGTTATGGTACAGAATAAAGAGGATAGTGCCCTGTTTTTGATTAATAATGACGGACAGGTGGTGGTTTCTCAATGTCAGGAGGAGGAATCGGATTATTATTATCGTCTTATAAAAGATAATATTATGCAAATGAAGGAAACCAGCGGTGTGATACCAGTAGTTGCGAATGAAAGTAAGATGGTGATGATATATGATACATCACCTCTTTACCGTTATCAAATGGTTCGTTTTATACCTTTTCCCATCTATAACAGTGAGATTAAGAATATCACCTGGATAACCATTCTCTTTGCATTGCTCTGTATAATTATCGTAGTTCTGGTATCGGTACTCATATCGAAAAATATATCAAAACCGGTTAATATCTTAAGTAAAGCGATGCAATATACAGAAAAAGGAAATTTTGATGTACAGTTGGACTGTAACCGGAAAGATGAACTCGGAGATATGACAAGAAGCTTCAACCGAATGGTAAGGCAGCTGAATTCTTTCTTCAAGCAAATCATCGAAAATGAAAAGGCTAAGAAAAACCTGGAGATCCGTTCGCTACAGTATCAGATAAGCCCGCATTTTTTATATAACCTTCTGGCCTCTGTACGTTCGCTTGCCGTGATAGAAAAAGCGAAGGAAACAAGTGAAATGCTGAGTGCGGTATCAAAGCTGCTGAAAAACACAGTTGGATATGCGGGAATGCTTATTCCCTTATATCAGGAGACGGAAAATGTCCGCAGACTCTTATTTATTCAAAATATGTGCCATAATGGTTTGATAAAATGGGATTTGGACCTGCAAAAGGGGACGGAAGAATTTTTGGTGCCGAATCTTATCATGCAGCCTATTGTGGAAAATGCCGTATTTTACAGTGCGGATATGAATACCGGAGAAGTGGAAATAAATATAAGCATCAGAAAAGAAAAGGAAAGGCTAGAAATAATTATTCAGGATCACGGTGCGGGAATTTCAGAAGAAAGGCAAAAAGAAATTTTCAGGGAAAATAATCATAAGGGACAGTTTACTCATGTCGGCCTGTTCAATACGAGGGAGCGCATCCGGCTTAATTTCGGGTCTCCTTATGATCTGATGTTGTCCAGTAATTCCAAAGGGACTAAGGTGGTTATTACACTTCCTCTGCTGCTGGAGGAAGAGGAAATCGTTTTAACACCCGGTTAAGTAAAATATGGAGGGGATTCGTAATGATGAAGGTTATGCTTGTAGATGATTGTCAGCTTATTTTACGTGGTTTGGAAAGTATTCTGGATTGGGAAGCCAATGGATTCTGCATTGTGGGAGAAGCTTTGAATGGGAAGCAGGCATTAAATAAAATGGAGAACGAACAGGTAGACATCCTGTTAACGGATATACAAATGCCTATCATGGACGGAATCGAATTGATACGTATTGTGCGCAAGAAATATCCGGATGTACAAATTGCAGTTCTTAGCGCTTATGATGATTTTAAACTGGTGCGTACTGCATTCTGGCTGGGAGCGCAGGATTATTTGCTGAAACAGGAATACGACGCAGATACTCTTTTGACACTTCTGGAAAAATTCCGCATGGAATGCAGGATACGGGCAGAACAGGAGGCAAGGAGCGGGGATACAGAAGAACTGCGTGAACTCTTAAAGAAAAATGAGAAGCTGCAGGATATTGTATCCGAAAATATAGGTGAACTGCGTAATGCATTTCTTCGAAACATGATCAGAAAAAAAGAAAACCCGGATTTCAGCCGGATGAAACAGCTGGGGATCGAAATCCCGGAAAATAATTTGGTTTTCATGCAGTTTGTGGGGGAAACGGCATGCAGCGGGGACGATGTGGAACTTATTTCCCTTATACTTGAACGGGAAGTGGGCAGGACACTGGAAAAGACAATGGGAGGATATTTTTTCTGTGCGAATTATAATGAATACATATATCTATTTCCCATGGAATATGTTGAAAATATGGATTATAAAGATAATGTCAGGAAAGTTTATGATTTTGTAAATAATTATCCGGATGAAAGATATCATATGATTCTTTCTGCAGGAGCAAGTGTTCCCGGAAGCAGAAACAACTTACTGCTTCTGGCCGAACAGGCAAGACAGGCTTGTCAGACCAGGTTTATAAAAGGAAAAGGGAGGTTATTGTTTTTTGAAGAGTTTTCTCAGGACGAGCAGGATGGTTTCCTGAATACCGCCCAATCCGCTGTGGATTTTGGCAGGCTCCTTAAAAAGAGGGATTTAAACGCAATCCTGAGAATCGGAATGGGAGAATGTAAGACTAAAAGGGAACAGGATCTGCTGATTACACGTTATGTATGGGAGATTGTACGTTTTGCTGAAGAAGAAAATCTTCCGATCAATTGTGATAAAATTATTTTGGAGATGCAGTTCCTTTTAACCGGTTCTTCACTGAAAGAGCGCGATTGCTGGATGGGAAATACCGTAAAGCATATTTTTTCTATGGCGGATACACAAAGCAAATATCTTATTCAGTTCAAAAAATGCATAGAGAAGCATTATGAAGAAAGCGATTTAAGAGCGGAAGATGTGGCGGAATATTTGGGAATCAGTGTTGGCTGGATGGGAAAAATCATATATCAGGAAACCGGGAAACATTTTTCCGATTATCTGAACCATTATCGGATTGGCAGATCAAAAGAATTGTTGGAGAATACTAATCTGAAGATTTATGAGATTTCGGAGCGTACCGGATATAATAATGTGGAACATTTTACGCGGGTTTTCAAAAAGATTGTCGGCATGGGGCCAAGAGAATATGCTAATAGCCAGTCAGGTTATACCATGTAAATTGTTAATATGAGCGGGAAGTAACTTATATTATTAAAAAACTCTACAATCCAAATTCGGATATGGAGTTTTTTTTGTGCTAATTTTGAATTGCAAACATAATACATCATAAAAATACGGAAAATATCATTCATTGTAATTAAATAAATACTTATAATTATATAAAACAAACAACAGAGAAAGAGGCGGTTACATGTATTCAAACAGGTGGTTGAACAGTCGCTGGAAATCCTTCCGGCATAAAGTAAAAGCGAATAAAGCCAGATTACTTATGTTTCTTCCCGGTTTTTTATTTATTTTAGTTTTTTCATACGGACCCATGTATGGACTGATTTTAGCATTTAAAGATTTTAATATAGGAAAGGGAATCTGGGGAAGTCCATGGGTAGGTTTTAAGCACTTCGAAACCTTTTTTTCAAGCCCGTCCGCATTGACAGCACTTTTCAATACTTTGAAAATAAGTCTCCTTAAGCTGTTATTTAATTTCCCGGCTCCTATTTTATTGGCACTGATGCTGAATGAGATGCGCCCCGGCCCAATAAAAAAAGCCGCCCAGACAATAAGCTATCTTCCCCATTTCATATCCTGGATTATTGTGGCAGGTATTCTCAGTTCACTTCTTTCCCCGAGTACAGGTACTATAAATTATATTATAAAAGCTCTTGGCGGTCAGCCGATCCTATTTCTTACGGATACTAAATGGTTCAGGCCAATTCTTATTATAAGCGGAATCTGGAAGGAAATCGGCTGGGGATCGGTGGTGTATCTGGCCGCATTATGTTCCATTCCTGCAGAACAATATGAATCTGCCAAGATTGACGGAGCCAACAGGTTTCAGAGATTATACTACATAACGATCCCTTCTATGAAAGGCATTGTTTCCATCATGCTTCTTATGCAGGCGGGAAATATTATGAATGCCGGTTTTGATCAGGTCTTTAATCTCTATAGTACAAGCGTATATGAGGTGGGAGATATTATTGATACATATGTATATAGAGTTGGTATCGGACAGATGATGTACAGCTTTAATACAGCGGTGGGACTGTTTAAATCGGTGGTTAATTTTGCATTGGTCCTTGCGGTAAATATGGTAACAAAGAAATTAAACGACGGCGAATCCGTTTTATATTAAGCCGGTATGAGGTTTATATAAAACAGATACTCGGAATATATACAGACGGATAGGAGCAGATATGAAAATAAAGGTAAGGAAAAAAAATCATGAAAGCAGGGGAGACCGTATAATGGTCATTATATGTTATCTGATGATATTTGCAGTAGTGGTGGTAACATTTCTGCCTTTCTGGGAATTGTTTGTAGTGTCAATCAGTAACAGGGCAGACGCAGTCAGAGGCGGAATAAAACTGTTTACTTCGGATCCGGAGCTGACAGCATATAAACAGGTTCTTTCTTCTAAAAATATCTGGATCAGTGCATGGAACAGTATTATAAGAGTAGTGCTTGGTACGCTGCTGTCGGTAGTATTGACGGCTCTCATGGCATATCCCTTATCAAAAGCCGATTTCATCGGAGGAAAGATATTCACTATTCTTATTCTGTTTACCATGGTATTCAGCGGCGGGCTGATCCCATCGTATTTTCTTATAACGCAGACCCTTCATCTGACGGATACCATCTGGTCAATGATATTGCCGGGAGCGGTAGGTGCATACAACCTGGTTATAGTAAGGAATTTTCTCCGTTCTATTCCCCAGAGTCTGGAAGAGGCAGCCAGAATAGACGGGGCCAGTGAAATGTGTGTATGGTGGAGAATTGTTATGCCGCTTTCAACACCGGTGCTGGCAACTGTGGCGCTCTGGAAGGCAGTGGAACATTGGAATGCATATTTTGACTGTCTGCTGTATATTCGGGATCAATCAAAGTATGTGCTCCAGATACTTTTAAGACGTGTTCTTGTGGAACAGCAGATGTCCATGCTTCAGGATGGGTCTATGATGACGGATATTGCATCAAAGCCCACAGAGGTTACAACCAGGGCGGCGCTGATTATGATAAGTACGCTGCCGATAATTATGGTTTATCCATTCCTCCAGAAATATTTTATGCAGGGTATTATGCTCGGTGGAGTGAAAGAGTAAGAAGGAAGAAAAGGAGAAAGTTCATTATGCCGGAAACGAAGAATTTTGAGGTTGAGGGGCAGCATAATTCAATAAAAGTGACAAAATGGGATCCAGAAAAGGGGTTATCCAATCCGCATCCTGCTGCACAATGGTTTGACGGAGCAGGATTGGGATTGTTCCTGCACTGGGGGATATCGTCTGTCGCCGGAAAATGTGATTTATCATGGGGAATGATAACCGGCTGGGAACTTACGAAGAAAACCGTATCAAAAACGGAAATTGATGAAATGATAAGAAAAAAATCGTATTCTTGCAGAGCGGAGGAAATGACGCCCAATCAGTATTTTAATCTGGCACAGGGATTTCTGGCAGAACATTACAACCCGAAGGAATGGATGCGTATGGCGAAAAATGCCGGATTTACCTATGCAGTACTGACAACAAGGCATCACGACGGTTTTGCGCTCTGGCCCAGTAAGTTCGGAGATTTTAATACAAGAACCTTTTTGGGCGGACGGGATTTGGTAAGGGAATTTGTACAGGCATGCCGCGAATATGGGATTAAAATTGGGTTTTACTATTCTCCGCCGGACTGGTTTTATAATAAGAATTATATGTCTTATATGATATATACGGCAAAGAAAAAGAATCCGGATCTGCCGGAGCTGGACGCGGATTATAATCCGGTACAGCTTCCCGACAGAAAGGCTATGCATGAAAATAATTTAAAATTTGCAGTTTATGTACATGGACAGCTGGATGAATTGCTCACAGAGTATGGAAAGATTGATTTGCTGTGGTTTGACGGAAGCATGCCGGAAGGGCTTTTATATCCGATGGAGCGTATCCGTTCCCTTCAGCCGGGAATCGTAGTGAACCACAGGATGCATGGATACGGAGATTTTGAAACGAAAGAGGTTAAGGAAGCGTCACAGCGTCCTGAAGCATGGTGGGAATTCTGTACCCAATGGGCAGCACGCGGCTGGGCATATATAAAAGGAGTTCCGTATCGTCCGCTGAGTGAAATCACTTCGGAATATGTACGCACCCTGGCATGGGGCGGTAATTATCTTTTAAATGTCGGACCTATGGCAGATGGAAGATTTCCGGAGGAAGCGATGCACGCGATAAATGAGTTTACCGAATGGCATCAATTGAATCGGAGCGCGCTGGAAAAAACAAAACCGTTGTCCGGAACGGAGATCTGCAATGTTCCGGCAGCTAAAAAAGGGAATTCCAGATATGCTTATCTTCTTCCGGGGACGGAGGAGAATGTGGTTATAAAAGGTATCAGGAGAATAAAGCGGGCGGTTATGCTGGATACCGGCAGGCAGGTTGAATTTGAGGAAGGAGACAATCAGGTGAGGTTATTTGTTCCTGCAGTACCTGAAAATCATGCAGTCCGTATTTTACATGTTGAACTGTCTGAATGAATCGATGTTTACTCCTGGCTTGTCCGGAAGGAGTTTGCATAAAATAATGTATAAAGGAGAGGGAATATGAAAGTGAAAAAAATGGCGGCATTAATTTTGAGTATGATTCTGGCAGCAGGAACATTGACAGCCTGTGGTTCCGGCGGTGGAGAGGATGTGAAAGAAAATACTGCATCAGCACCGGAAGAGAAGGAAGCTGTGGCAGAAGGTGACGATGGAACGGTCTATCAGGTAACTTTGGCAATGCCGGTAAATGGACCTGTGGATGAAAAAAACGATACTCTTGATTATCTGAATACTCTTGTACCCGGACTGGAAATAAAGGTGGAAGGAATAGAAATCGGCAGTTATTGGGATATACTCAATCCCAGGCTTGCATCCGGTGAAATTCCTGATATTATTCACTGCCATAATGATTCCATGTATACTTCGTATTTGTCTCAGGGAGTTCTGGGAGGAGTTTCTCCGGAATTACTGAAAGAATATATGCCGAAGTATGTGAAGGCCACAGAAGAATACGGTATTGAGTTATGGAGTCTTGTGCTTAAGGACGGAATGGTATATGGACTTCCTATTATGTCCGAAGCACAGACGCATCCTTTTACGAACGCATGGAGAGGGGACTGGCTTAAAGCGGTAGGAATTGATAAAGTACCGGAGACAGTGGATGAATATGAGGAGGCCCTCACACGCTTTACTTTTGATGATCCGGATGGAAACGGGGTGGATGATACTTATGGGACAACCCTCCGCGGAAAGGATTCGACACCTTATTTATTTTCCTCATTATTTGGAGCATATGGCGTGTTTCCCAGCATGTGGAATCTTGCAGAGGATGGTACTTTACAATACGGAATTATTGATCCCCGCGCCAAAGAAGCGCTTCTTAAATTAAACAGTTGGTTTAAAAAAGGAATTATTGATCCTGAGTTTGCAGGTGTAGATGGCAGTATCCGTACTGAAAAATGGATCAACAGCCAGATAGGTATGCTTTCTGATTCTACTTATTATGAAGTGAATGAAGGCAACAGTCCCTGTGATAATCTGAAGGCCCTTACCCCGGAAGCGGAAATTCTGCGGGGGCCTGCGCCGAAAGGGCCAAACGGTGATTACGGATATATTAACTGGAGTAAGTATACAAACAGGATTATATTTGGAAAAACTTTAACGGAAGATGAAGGAAAGCTGAAAAAAGTTCTTCAGCTTCTGGAACTGATGGATACGGATCCGGAAGTATATAATCGTTTATATTATGGAAAGGAAGGTGAAAACTGGAAACGTAATGAAGAGAATATGATTGTAAAAATTCCTCCGTACAGCGATCCCGCTAATTGCGGTGCACTGGGTACCAATATTTTTAAGGATGGAGGAATCGCTCCTGTTCCCTCGGTAAAGGCCCAGACTGTTTCAGAAAAAGAACCGGAGCAATACAAATATGCAGAAGAAGGAACTATGGTAAACGGAGAGAATTATTTCGGATATCTGTCTAAATTCATATCCGATGATATAAATACGGCTTACAATGCGGAAGCGGATACTCTTTACAAAAAGAATTTTATTGATTTCATAACAGGAGCCCGTTCTTTGGATGAATATGATGCTTTTGTTGAAGAATGGCTCGCAGCAGGAGGGGAAGCGTATACACAAGCATATAACGACTGTTATAAAAATGTGGAATCGATAATGGCGGAAGCTGCCAATATATTTAAGTAATATAAGAAACGGACAAAGTATCGGCCGGCCGGATTCCATATAGTAAGTTTGTATGGGACTGACCGGCCCTGATTGACATGAATGAGGTTAACAGTTATGAAAAGGCTAATAAGATTTGACTTCGGAAATGATTTTGTTCCCCACGATCAGGGTTTTATAAAAATAGAAAGACTTTATCAGTCTCCCAAATATATGTGGGTCAGCGAAACGGGCAATTGCTGGTTTGATGAATTTGGTGAATCGCCCTTTCGGGATTATCTGTATGGTAAGGAAGGCGAATTCCGTATGGGACTGCCGGCAGGGGATTACAGACTGCAGCTATACTTTTATGATCCTGAAAAACACTGGGAACCATTTGAAATTCAGTTTGGAACTGCTGAAGCATATGGAGCCAGATTTTCGGGCAGACGGTCTAAGACGGAATGGATTCATGTTGAGAAAGGCGAACAATATTGTCTTACTGTAAATATAAACCATCCCGGCGGGATAATGGCTGTTGGATTTCCCGGAGATTATTTTGTCAATGGCATGGATGTATTTGGGCCTGCAGATGCACAGCCGGAGATCATTTACAAAGAAGCCCTGCCGGATAAGCTGCCTTCAAGAGAAGAGGTGGATACGGAGGGAACAGAAGATTTTGAGGGAATGCTCGGAAAAATATGCGGCTGGTTTTTGGAGAACAGGCTCCCTGATGGTTTTATCGGTGATTTCGAAGAGGGAAAACGTTTATGGTATACGGCTTCTTATCCGATTCGAACACTTCTTGCAGGCTATGATTTATTCCGATGTCCGGATTATCTGGAGGCCGCGGTACATATCCTGGATCTTTTTGTATCGGAACAGATGCCTGAAGGCGGGTTTACACAGGTTTACAGGGGAGTACCCACAGAACGGCTGAATAATAAAGAATTAGAAGAAGTGCGCAGAAATAACTGGATGAATCTTGCAGATGTGGGCAGCATGGTGGCTTCTCTGGTTATAGCATGCCACTATGTGCGTGGAGAACGGCAGCAAAGGTATGTTCAGGCCGTCAGAAGCTATCTGGATGACTGGGCTGTCCGGTTCAGGAAGCCCGACGGTGGGTTTACTAATGGCTGGACACTCAGGATGGACGATAAAGTATATAGTGTTGCCACCGCATCTTCAGCATTAACTTGTGCCTTATTTTACGGGCTTACGAAAGAAGAACGTTATCTCACGATTGCAGAGGAGGCTGTCTTGCTGTTGGCAGACAGGTGGAATGCGGATGGAAGGCTGTGGAACCATATTTATAACGGGACCTATCCGGGACATGATACTTACCAGGATGTCCGGGAATTTGGTGACAGTTTTTATACTCTTGAAACGGTTTTGTCATTGCTGAATATCAGCAGCCGGATGGAAATCAGGAAAAAGCTTTATGAAGTTCTTCGAAAATATCTTTTCGGAAGCAAGGGCCTTCTTGCAATAAAAGGAAAAGCTCCGTGGTGGAAACTGCAGAACTGCTGGCATAACAGTAAGAGTGCGGGAAATCCTCTTATCCTTTTTGAGTTTCTTCGTTTTGGTGAAAGTATGGGGATGGACAGAGAAGAACAAATGCGTGCTGCTGAAGAATTAAGAATTTGCAGGAAATTTATTGCAACACCAAAATATGCCGGGTTATTGGGAGTTATGTGCGACGAACCGGATAAACAATATCCATTTGCAAAGCACAGTATCCAGTGTTGGAATGGATGTGCAGCAGCAGCGGGCGGGTTTGCAGGAATAGCGCTGGCTCATATGATAAGACCCGGAATTATATTCGGGCTGTCTGGGGACACCGGCGGGGAGGGATAATATGGAACCCGTATTTTACGTGAATACATATGAAGGAAAAAATGATGATGATATTATTTCGGCTTGTCTGCGGGATGCATCGTACTATGAGAAAAAAACGATAGTATTCAGTGGGAGAGATTATGAGATCAACAATGCCGTTTTAGTGGATTCCGGCATGACCATCATTATTGACGGCTGTACCATAAGACAGAGAAACAGGGCGTTTGACAACGTGTTCCGGGGAGCTAATATTCAATTGGATCCTGATAATCCAAAGAATCCGGCTATCAATATAGAACAATTGCAGAATATTAAGATTATGGGCCGTAATAACGCAGTGATCGAGGGCTGCAGCATAAACAGGTGCGGTTATCATCCTGTGTTGGGTGAAGAGCAGGAAATGACAGGTGATTACTGGGGTTTTTTAACATATCAGCTTTTGTTTGTCAGGACAGAGGATTTGGAAATATCAGGTCTGTGTCTGAAAAAGACAAGAGGCTGGGCAATCACTCTGGATTTGTGTGAACATTTTTGGCTGCATGATATACAGATTTATTCAGAAGTGAAAAATGGAGATGGCATTCATTTATTATGTGGCTGCTGTCATGGTGTAATCCAACGCATAAAAGGAGTGACTTCAGATGATTTAATTGCGGTCCAGTCAGGATTCCGACTGGATGAATTCCCAAGTAAAAACTATCTTGCGCCGTTTTATCCATCCCGGTGTGAATATGAAAAACGATCCGTCAGAGAGCTGGATTGTCACGATATTATTATAAGAGATATATTTTGCGGAGGAGAAATGCATGGAATTATTCTTCTGGCATTAAATGATACCTGTATTTATAATATCTGTATTGAAAATATCGAGGATATAGAAAGAGGGAAACGATATTTTGCGACCGTTTTTGTGTATACGGGAATTTATGGCACACCTGGCAGTTTTAAGGATATCGTTGTAAGAAGAGTCAGTTCTCTTGCGGATACGGCTTTTGTATCAAATACAAGTGTCACAAATCTATTATTAAGTGATATTACCGCTAATTATGAAAACGGCAGACTGTACGGGACTTTCAGAGGAAGATAGAGGTTCCGTGGTAAAGAAGGGCATGGTATAAAAATGATAGAAAAATATTTTGATAAGATATGCCTTAAAATATATGGTTCAAGAGACGAGATGGGAAAGGAAGCTGCCAGGGAAGCGGCGGGCTGTATCAGGAAACTGCTTGAAAGGGAAAAGGAAATTAACTGCCTCTTTGCGGCAGCACCTTCTCAGCAGGAGTTTCTTGCAGAATTATGTAAAGCTAAGAATATGGAATGGGAACGCATTAATGCATACCATATGGATGAATATGTGGGATTTCCTGTAGGAGATCCCCGCTCCTTCAGTGGTTTTCTGGCAAATCACATATTTGGCAGACTTCCCTTCAAAAGTATACATTTGATAAACGGAGAACAGAATCCAGCCGGAGAAGCGGAAAGATATGGCGGACTTCTTGACGCGGTTCCTCTCCATATTACATTTATGGGAATTGGAGAAAACGGACATATAGCGTTTAATGATCCCCATGCGGCGGATTTTCAGGATCCGAAAACAGTGAAAATTGTAACACTGGACTCCTTATGCAGGATGCAGCAGGTACATGACGGGTGTTTTGATAGCCTGGAACAGGTTCCGGAACATGCTATTACGGTGACTTGTCCTAAGCTTATTTCTGCAGAATATATCTTCTGTATAGTTCCGTCTTCCAAGAAACATGATGCGGTGATGGACTGTTTGACCGGACCAATACAGGAAAGCTGCCCGGCAAGTATATTACGTGGAAAACAGAATACCCGAATGTATATTGATAATGCCTGTGCAGGGGAAATGGCGGATCCGGATTGGAGAGGATGAAAGGGTATGGATAGAGAGTCTCTTACATTGACACCTGTTTACAGTAAATTAATAGAAGAAGATTTTTTCCCGTATTGGGAAAAGTTTAGGGACAGGAAGTATGGAGGATTATTGAACTGTATCAGTAATGATGGCAAAAAGCTGCTTTCCGACCATAAATTTTCCTGGTCACAGGGGCGGTGGCTGTGGATATTGGGAAAACTTCATGAACTGTGTGAAAGACAGCTGCTCCGGGGCATTGACCGCTATCTGCTGGAGGAATGGATGGAGGAGACGTATGGTTTCATTATAAACCATTCTGTTGCGGAAAACCGGACATGCAATTACCTTTTGAAAAGAGATGGGGAACGGGTAGTGGATAGAAATACCGGACGCTTCGATGCCAGTATTTATACGGATTGCTTTGTTCTGCTTGGTATGTCCGGGTACACCAGGGTAATGGGAAAAGAAGCGAATCTGCCTGATACAAAAGCTCTTTATGAAAGTATTGTACATAGAGTGGAATCCGGTAATTTCCTGACAGAGCCTTATCCGGTGCCGGAAGGATACCGTGCACATGGGATACCCATGATTATGATAAATACCATACAGGAATATATCCGTATGAAACAACATTTTTCACTGCCGTGTGAAAAGGAAATTCACTATGGTATGGAGAAGATTAATCAGATATGGAATTGCTTTTATGATGGAAAATATATCAGAGAATTTTACGCAACAGAAAAAGTAAGTGAAAACCGGCTGTTGAAACGCCATATTAATCCCGGACATACTCTGGAGAATTTGTGGTTTATGGCAGAATTCCTGGGACAATTCGGCGGGCTGGAACAGTATTTATCCAGAATCTGTGCTGTGGCCCGGGACACATTTTCACTTGGCTGGGATGAAAAATATGGGGGCTTGTTCCGTTTTGTGGATATAAACGGCGGAAAGCCGGAAGGAGAATCGGAACATCTGTCCTATGAAAAATTGGTTGGGGATACCTGGGATATGAAACTTTGGTGGCCGCATTCCGAGGTCTTATATTTATTTCCCCTCCTTTATAAGCTGACAGGTAATAAAGAAATGAAATTATTATATGAAAAAAGTGCGGACTATATTTTTTCTGTTTTCCCGAATAATGAAGAGGGGGAGTGGAATCAGATATGCAGAAGAGAGGGAATTCCGGAGGAAAAGGTGGTGGCTCTTCCGGTTAAGGATCCATTTCACATCATGCGTAGTTTTATTAAAATCATTGAGCTGGAGGAAAAGGGAAATAATGGAATTTAGGAGATGATAGACTATGGAATATGAAAGAAACACTCAGATTTCCGGGTCTGGGGCACTCATCCCCAGTATATGGATCAGAAATGCCAAACTGGTTATGGCGACCGGAATTATAGAAGGTTCAGTCGTGGTTCAGGGGAGGAAAATAGAGAAGGTTATCAGAGGCAGCGGTGTTGAGACAAACGTAAGGGAAGTAATAGATGCCGGAGGGCTTTATTTGTCTCCCGGTTTCATTGATGTACATACACATGGCGCAGGCGGAAGTGATTTTATGGACGGCACTTTGTCCGGTATTTATAATGCCTGCAGAACACATTTAATGCACGGGACTACTTCCATTGTACCAACGACATTGACCGGCTCAAGAGAATCCCTCCTTTCTGTTATCAGGCTTTTTAATCAAACGGAACCTGAAAAAGACGGATGCCCTGAAATTATAGGACTTCATCTGGAAGGCCCCTATTTTTCACCACAGCAGAAAGGCGCACAAAATCCCAAATATCTCAGAAATCCGGAGCCGGCGGAATACAGAAATGTGTTTGCCAATACTAAAAAAATATGCAGATGGTCCTTTGCTGTGGAACTTCCGGGTTCTGGCGAATTCCTAAGGGAATTGAGGGATCAGGGGATTGTCAGTTCCCTGGCGCATTCGGATGCAGATTGCCGTCAGGTATTCGAAGCATATGAAAACGGCCTTTCCGCACTCACGCATTTTTACTCTTGTATGAGCGGGGTAACCCGGAAAAATGCATATCGGACAGCGGGAACCATAGAAGCAGGCTATCTGCTGGATGACCTTTATGTGGAAGTAATAGCGGATGGTTGTCATCTCCCTGCGGAACTTTTATCCCTGATTTATAAAATTAAAGGACCTGAAAGAATTTGTCTGGTGACGGACAGTATGAGAGCGGCAGGAATGCCTGACGGAGAATATATTCTCGGAAAAGAATCAGACGGAATCGTATGTGTGAAAGAAGACGGAGTGGCAAAGCTGCCGGATCGTAGTGCGTTTGCAGGGAGTGTTGCAACTGCGGACCAATTGGTTCGTAATTTCCGCAAAATGACCGGGGTGGCTCTTTACCAGGCGGTAAAAATGGCAAGCCTTACACCAGCCAGATTTCTGCATATTGAGGATAGAAAGGGTTCCATATGTGAGGGTAAAGATGCGGATCTGCTGCTGTTTGATGAAGATATTCATGTGAAAAAAATTATGCTTAGGGGAAAATGGGTCAGGATATAAAGCGGATAAAAAAGGCGATGTGCTTACAGTTTATGGCAGAGTGAATTTTCAGTGAAAATTCACTCTGTTGCATTTCCGGGTAAACCCGTTTACACTTAGGAAAAAAGGGAGCGGGAATGTGCACCATGTTACAGCCTGTGTATAATAAATGTCATAAAACCACAAACAGGAGTCACAAAAATAACAATATTTATAAATAGTACGAAATGGATCGGAATAAGTGTCACAAAAGTACTAAGGGAAATCACAATAGTTATAGAGAGTTATTAACAGAATGACTACAATAGACATATCGAAAGGAAGTTAGGGTAAGCGGCCTTGTAAGACCGGCCGTGTATGTGAAACAGAAAATGGTTATGGGAAAGCGGAGGAATTAGGATGAGAAAAATCTTTAAGAGAGCAGCGGGTATGATGCTGGCGGCAGTGATGGGATTGTCTTTGGCGGCCTGCGGATCCGGTGCCGGCACCACCAGCGGGGAAGGAACGGCAGCAGGAGGCGGGGAAAGTGCTTCCGCAGGCGGAGCCGTTACGGAAGTAAATGTATGTATTCCCACAGCATATGATATGCCTGATGCGGGGGACGTGGAAACCGCTATCAATGAAATCACGGAAGCCCGATACGGGGTGCACCTGAATCTCACCTTTGTTTCCATGGGAAACTGGCTGCAGCAGTCCAACCTTCTGCTTACAGGCGATGAGGTGGATGTGATAGCCGCATTTATGACACCCCTTACCACCTATGTTAAAAACGGCCAGCTGGCTCCCCTGGATGATTACTATGCGGCAGCAACAGATGATTTCAAAGCCATATGGTCTGAAGAAGAAATGAAAGGGACGACAGTGGACGGCCAGATTTATGCCATTCCCAACCTGAGAAACTTCGGCAACCGTTTCGGACTCAATATTGATAAGGCGATTGCAGATGAGTTTGGAATCGAATCCTATCATAAGTGGACACTGGAAGAAATCGATACCTTTCTGCATGAGGTACATGAGAAATACCCGGACAGGTATGCACTCGTACCGCAGTCCGGGGACACCATGGTGAACGGCTGGACATGGGATGGTCTGGGAGACGGTAAATTTATTGGTGTGATTCCTGACTGCGGGCAGGGAACAGAAGTACAGAATCTGTTTGATACGGATGATTTCCGGGAATTTATAAGCTGGACAAGAAAATGGTATGAGGACGGCCTGGTTATGGCGGATGCCCTGAGCAATACGGAGGCCGGATCCCAGCTGATTGCCAATCAGAAAGCAGTTGCCTGTTTTGATAACTATGCGAATAATGAACTGGCGGGCGCAATACGTACGGTAGTAATCGAACCCTGGTCGGTAGCAAACTCTTATTCGGAACTTTGCTATGGCATTAATGCCAATTCCAAAAACAAAGACGCTGCCTGGACGGCCCTGCAGATGCTTTATACGGATAAGGAGGTCTGCGTCCTGCTCAACAACGGAATCGAAGGCAGGCACTACACCAAAAATGAAGACGGAACCATTTCCTTCCCGGAAGGAAAGAACGCTGCGGACTGCGGCTACGGCATGGCTGACCTTTATTGGATAGCGCCTTACTCCGGATGGTCCCATCCGATTGACTATAACGGCCCTGCCTTCTTCGAAGATTTAATCCAGTTTAATGAGGATACCATGAAGAGCAAAGCATATGGTTTCTTCTTTGATACCAGCAGTGTTGTGGACCAGTACTCCGCATGCAGCAATGTTATGGATAAATACTACAAAGCCCTGCTGGCGGGAACGGTAGATCCGGAATCCACCATCGCGCAGGCAAACGGGGAACTGGAAGCGGCAGGCCTGCAGGATATATTAACGGAGAAACAGAAACAGCTGGATGATTTCTTTGCACAGAAATAAATAACTCAAACTTTGCAGGTGAGGCTGACACACTTGAACGGTCTCATCTACATGGCCTGAAAGGCACTGAAGAAAATTCCTTTTCCATCCCGGAGGGCCATGCAGACAGCGGGCGGAGGGCCTTTTCGCACCTGTAAAGTTTGGGTAGATAATCTGTTCTGACACGGAAAAAGATACAAGAGCCATTTTCAAGGGAAAAGCCTTCCTGAAAATGGCTCTTGCAGGGAAAATGCATGAAGAAAGGAAGAGTAAAATGGCGGGAACGGTTACGTTGGCAAAGAATCGGGCGAAGAGCAAAAAGAGCCGGAACAAAATGACGCTGGCGCTGCTTTCCATGATGCTGCCGGGTTTTATATATCTGGTAATCAACAATTATATTCCTATGGCAGGTCTGGTAATAGCATTTAAGCGTTTTAATTACAGCAAAGGGATTTGGAGCAGCGACTGGTGCGGCTTCAGTAACTTTACCTATCTGTTCCGGACAAAGGATGCCCTGAATATAGTCCGGAATACCCTTGGTTATAATCTGACCTTTATTCTTCTGGGAAATCTGCTGGCGGTAACCGTTGCGGTTATGCTGAATTTCTTAAGAGGAAACAGGAGCAAGAAGGTATATCAGACATTGATTCTGATACCCTATCTGATTTCCATGGTGGTAGTTTCTTATATCGTATACGGCTTTTTGAGCCAGGATAATGGATTCCTGAACAGCCTGTTCGTTAAAATGGGGGCGGAAAAGATAAGCTGGTATACGGAAACAAAATACTGGCCCTTCATTCTGGTTATCGTAAATCTCTGGAAGGGCTTCGGATACAGCAGTATTCTATATTATGCTACGGTTATCGGAATCGATTCTTCTCTCTATGAGGCGGCCACAGTGGACGGGGCTAACCGGTGGAAGCAGGTCTGGCATGTGACACTGCCCGGACTGAAGGGCACGATTATCACGATGGTGCTTCTTGCCATCGGGCGGATGTTTTATTCGGATTTCGGCCTGTTTTATCAGGTGCCGATGCGTTCCGGGCTTCTTTCGTCGGTAACGGACACCATTGATGTGTTTGTTTATAAAGGGCTGACACAGCTTAATGACGTGGGACGTGCGTCGGCAGCAGGCTTCCTGCAGTCCGTATTGGGATTTGTACTGGTACTGACAGCCAACTTCATCGTCCGCAAGGTAGATGAAGACAGCGCTTTATTCTAAGAATGGAGAAAAGATTATGGTTGGGAAAAACAAAACGGGCCAGATGGTATTACATATTATTTTTATTCTGCTTTGTACAGCAGCGGTAGCGCCTTTTCTCCTTCTGCTGTCCTCTTCCTTAACGGACGAAGCGACACTGATGCGCGACGGATATAATTTTATACCCAGGATTTTCAGCTTGAATGCGTATGTTTATCTGTTCAGCAGCAGTATGAAGATTATTAAGGGCTATGGGATTACTATTTTGGTAACGGTGCTGGGGACAACACTGAGCGTGCTCATGACGACGCTGTTTGCTTATCCTTTGTCCAGAAAAGAGCTTCCATGGCGCGGTTTCTTTGCCTTTTTCGTATTTTTCACCATGCTGTTTAACGGCGGCCTGGTTCCTACGTATATGATGTGGACGCAGTCCTTTCATATTAAAAATACCTTGTGGGCGCTGATTATTCCCGGGCTTCTCATGAACGGCTTCTATATTATCATGATGCGTTCCTTCTTCCAGGCCAATATACCGGATGCGTTGATTGAGGCGGCACGTATCGACGGCGGCGGAGAATACCGGATCCTTTTCCAGGTAGTGACGCCGCTGTCAAAGCCGATTATGGCGACCATGGCTCTGATGATAGGGCTGGGGTATTGGAACGACTGGATGAACAGCCTGTATTACATAACCGATGATAAGCTGTTCAGTATCCAGGCCATCCTGAATACGATTATTACAAACATTCAGTTCCTGACCAGCGGGCAGTCCTCCGCGGCGTCCAGCGTGAATGTGGCAAACCTGCCGAGCATTGGGATCCGTATGGCGATTGCTGTGATCGGTATCCTGCCGGTATTGTGTATTTATCCTTTTTTCCAGAAGTATTTTGTAAAAGGGATTGTTGTTGGAGGTGTAAAGGGATAATTATGAGTTTTATAGTAAAAGAACTATATGTGGAATACCAGAAGGCTCCCATTGGCCTGGATGAGGAACACCCCCGTTTTTCGTGGATGTTTTCATCGGATGAAAAGAACATGCGGCAGAGAGCCTGCCGGATTGTTGTAAAAAAGGGGATGCCTGCAGCAAAGAAAAAAGTGGTCTGGGATTCGGGAAGGCTGGAAACAGGGGAATCCCGGGGAATAGAATATGCCGGGGAGAAGCTGGAGGCCTGTACGGAATATTCCGTATCGGTACAGGTTTGGGATGCCGGGGAGAACAGCGCCTGCGCGGATACCCGCTTTGAAACCGGTTTGTTTGCCTTTTCCGCAGATGAGGAGGAAAGGAACCGTACCTGGGAAGGGGCGCAGTGGATCGCGGCCCCCCGTTTCCATGTCTGCGCACAGGCCAGAGGGGTGTTTATCCTGGAGACCAGGCTGCGTCTGGAACCCGGGTCGCAGAGAGCCGGCGTGGTATTCGGTGCCAATGATTTCCGGCTGCTCGATAAGAACCTGAATGAATACGGACTGGCAGGAGCGAACTATATCCGCTATGAAATCAACCTGCAGGATCTGGCAGGAAAGCGGGACAGGGGAAAAGCGGAAGAGTATACCTTGCCTACGCTGGATCTTTACAGGGTAGGTTATGTCCCGGGAGACAGGGAAGACATTCCGTTTGCCAGTGTTCCCCTCGTACCTTTCGAAAGGGGAGAGGAAGCGGCGGAAACCGGTGCTTCCCTGCTCACCGAAGAAAATGCCTATGACTTTCACTGCCTGCGGATAGAAGTGGACGGCAATAATGCCTTCGCCTATCTGGACGGGGTGCTTGTGGATGCGGAGGCAAAGCAGGAATTTTTTGGACGGACGGTAGCGGGCCGGACATGGAATCCCCGGGGAAATAATGACGTGCCGACTTATCCCAGGCTGAACGAAATCGGCTTTTTCGCAGACAAAGGGGACCGCGCGTATTTTACCTTCCTGTCTGTCCGGAATATGCGTACGCCTTCCGCGGAATTCATACGGGAAACGCCGGAGGGTGGTCTGTATGGCCGGGAAGGGATTTTCGGGGAAAAAGAAGGGTTACGCAAGGTTAGGACGCAAGACGGAGAGAGCTGTTTTATGGTAAGCGGAACGCAGGTGACGGCGGATCCGTCTCATTCCGCGCTCCCCATGTTCCGTACCTTTATCCGCGGACAAGAAAAGAAAAGGCCGGTTCAAGCCAGACTTTATATCACCTCCCGGGGAATCTATGAATGCCGGGTGAACGGGCAGGAAATTACGGACCGGCTGCTGGCGCCGGGGAATACCCAATATGACAAGCGGCTGAATTACCAAACCTATGATATCAGTGACAAAATAGGAGAAGGGGATAATTGTGTGGGGGTGACACTGGCTTCCGGCTGGTGGTCAGATGCCCAGACCTTCACCGTGAAGAATTATAATTTCTGGGGAGATAAGGAAGCCTTTTTTGCTAAGGTGGTAATTATCTATGACGACGGCAGCCGGCAGGTGCGGGTTTCCAACACATGGGACTGGAGCTATTTTGGGGAAGGGCCTTACCGGTATTCCGGATTCTTCCTGGGCGAACAGACAGACGGGAGAAAGCTGGAGTTGTATGAAACCTATTCCCGAGCGGATTTTGTGGAAGAGGGCTGGGAGCGGCCGGTTATTTATGAACCGGTCCCCATTGAAGAATACCGGGCCTTGCCTCCGGGATTTGGCCGGGCCTGGCCGGGGGTCAATGAGACAAAGCCCTTGCTTCTGGGAGGCTATGATGCCCCGGTATATGTGGTGGACAGCCGGAAAGCCTGCAGCCGTACATTTGTGGAGGGGCATACAGCCATTTATGACTTTGGCCAGGAAATGGCCGGTGTACCGCGCATCCGTTTTCAGGAAAAGGAAGGAACCCGCCTTGTTATCCGGTATGGGGAAATGCTTTATCCGGATCTGCCGGAATATGCGGCCGGAAAAGGCGGCGTGAATCTGGTTGGAAGGCTTATGGTGGAAAATTACAGGGATGCCACCAGCACCGATGTGTATATCTGCAGCGGAAAAATAGGCGGCGAAATCTGGCAGCCCCGATTCACCTTCCATGGCTATCGATATATGGAAATAAGCGGCGCCAGCAATCCGCCTCTCCCGGAGGATGTGGAAAGCCTGCAGTATTCCTCCGTGGATGTGTTTGAGGGAAGCTTCCATTCCTCCAACGCCCTTCTGGATCGGTTTACAGAAAATGTAAAATGGTCCCAGCGTTGTAATTTTATCAATATTCCCACCGACTGCCCCCAAAGGAACGAGAGGATGGGCTGGGCAGGGGATACCCATGTATTCTGCCATACGGCTCTGCATAACGGTTTCCTGAAGCTTTTCTATGAGCGCAATCTCCAGGCTATGGCGGATTTACAGGAAGAGGATGGGCAGTTCCCGGAAATCGCCCCGGTGGGAGGCGGCTTCGGCGGTATAACCTATGAATGTGCGTCCATCTTTATGGTGACGGAGCTGTACCGGCAGTATGGGGATAAACGCACAATAACCGCTTTTTACCCCGGTCTTAAAAAATATATGGGTTATATGAAGGATAAAGGACTTCCCGGAAGAGGGGACATGGCTGTGGTCGGCCCGCTGGGTGACTGGCTGGCACCTCAGGAAACAGATCTGCAGCTGATGTGGAATGCTTTTTATTACAGGGAAGCAGCCCTGATGGCGGAATTGGCTGCGGTTATCGGTGAAGCAGAGGACGCGGCAGGCTTCCGAAAGCTGGCGGAAGAGATAAAGGACTACTGGAACCGTACTTTTATCGACCCCGCAGACAAACGGACGATAACTACGGACGGGGAGCTGTGCGATACCCAATGCTCCTATGTGCTCGCCCTGGAATATGGCGTGGTACGGGATCGGGAGAAGGCGGCGGCCCATCTGCTGCGGAAAACCCGGGAGCTGGGGCATACGGTGGGAACCGGTTTTTTCGGTACCGGCCTTTTGAACCAGGCGCTCAGCAAAGCCGGATATACACAGGACGCTTATAAGCTGATGCTGCAGACCGTTTTCCCTTCCTGGCTGTATCCGGTAACCCAGGGGGCGACCAGCATCTGGGAGCATTGGGATTCCTACACGGTGGACAGGGGCTTCGGCGGCTACAATACCATGAATTCCTTTAACCATTATTCCCTGGGCAGTGTGCTTTCCTGGATGTATGAATGGATCCTGGGCATACGCAGGGAGGAGGCGCATCCCGGTTACAGGCATTTCCGCCTGGAGCCTTGTATCGGGGAACTGGAAAAGGCGCGGGGAAGCGTATCCAGCCCGTATGGTACGATCCGCAGCGGATGGGAAAAGAAGGACGGCCGTCTTAAATACTTCTGTGAAATACCGCCGAACACCGGAGCCACGCTTGTTCTGCCGGACGGGCAGGTGCATGAGCTGGGAAGCGGGAGCTATTGTTTTGTGACAGAGAAGAAGGCAATGCTATAGTAAGCGGCCCTCACCGCGTCCAGGCCATAAGGATCCGCCTGCGGTGAGGGCGCTGATTCCCATAATTAGCTGCAAACATTTCGGCTTCTTTTTCCGGCAGTATATCTGCTACATCACTTAAAAAGTGTTTCAACTACGCTTCAGGCCTGAGAGAGTGCCGCCAGCATAAATTGAATGATTCCTTCCTCGACCTCATCTTTGACAGCGCTGTAATTATGTATTTCATGACGGCAGCCGGAGTAGACTTTGGTGGTCACCTCGTGTCCGGTCTCACACAGCCAGTTTGATACCTCATAGATACCTTTTCCATACTCACCTACAGGATCCTGGTCACCGCCGATATTATAGAAGGCAAGTGACGAGGGTATTTTTTCCGCCCACTGCACGCCTTCAATGGTCAGCATCATCTGGGTAAAATCATATATGGACCGGTTGCTGACAGGCCTGGTAAAGGCATCGAAGGGATCCTCCGCATGGTCACGCTGTACATAAGGATCGGAGCAGATCCACTCATTTCCGATGGTAACGTCATCACAGCGTTCACACATCCACCCCATCAGGGAGCCGGTGAATTCGGGATTGGAATCTGTCCCCAGGCCGTCATCGATGGCTTTTTTAAGACGCAGGGCGGTTTCGGCCGCACCGCGGAAGCTTCCGGTGGTTCCGCAGATAGTGACTCCTGCCAGACCACCACCGTATTTTGCAGCATAATCCCTGGCGATAAAGGAACCCATGCTGTGGCCAAAAAGAAAATAGGGAAGATCCGGGTATTTTTTACAAACCAGTTCCTTCAGCGAATGTTCATCTTCCATCATGGTATGGAATCCCGCATCACCCCAGTCGCCCCAGATACCGCTTACCATTGCCGTTTTCCCGTGTCCCACATGGTCGTCGGCAGCTACGATGAAGCCCGCATCCATAAATTTGGAAATCATATGCAGATACCTTCTGGAATGCTCCCCGAAGCCGTGGATAATCTGCACGATCCCTTTCGGCCTGGCCGCAGGGACATAAATCCAGCCTTGTACTTCGTCGCGTTTGTTATAAGACGGAAAGCTTACCTCATGTAACATAAATAACACCTCCTGCATTTTATTTTCTGTATGTTTTCATTGTAGGGTACAAAAATAAGGGTGTCAATTAATTCCGGTGTCCCTGCGATATCTCAATTATCGGCAGGAAGAAGCATAGGTACACCCAACGGGAAAACCGGGAAGCACAGGAGCGCAGCAATGGAGTCCGGTACAGAGAAGTAAGATATACAGGGAATGCCTGTAAAATGGGCATTCCCTGTCGTTTTGCATAAAATTGTCTGGTCAAAATAAGAATTGTGCGTGGTGATTGCAGGCGAAAAACGATATTATAATCATGAGCCATACAAGATGCACAAATTATTATAGGCTCGGCAAATAAAACTAACCATAATTAGGGGAAGGAGAGGGAGTATGATGAAAAAGATGAAAAAAGCAACCGCATTGCTGCTCTGCCTGCTGATGACCTTCAGCCTGGCGGCCTGCGGCGGCAAAGGGACATCAGAAACAGGAGGAACGGCAGCGGAGGGCGGCAGTCAGGAGACGGCGGCATCCGGATCTACCGGTATTTTAACGGAGGCAGGAACTTATCCTATCGTAACGGAACCTATAGAACTGACGTTGTTCTGTGTATCCATGCCCAACGTGGAAGATTTTGCAACCAATGATTTTACCAAATTTATGGAAGAAAAGACGGGAATCAAGATTAATTTTGAGACCGGCAGCAGGGATGACTGGGAGACTAAGCTGAATCTGGCTTTCAGTACGGGGGACTACCCGGATATGATTATGTTTGCCAGCCCCAGCCAGGCAAAATACGGCGTAAAGGAAGGCATACTGCTGCAGCTGGATGATTTGATTGAGGAAAATATGCCTAATTATGTGGCAAACATGGGGGAATACCTGGATGCCACCAGACAGACGGACGGCCATATTTATGCCATCTGCGGGCTGAACGAATGCTACCATTGCATGTACGCCAAGAAAATGTGGGTGAATACCTGGTGGCTGGACAAGATGGGAATGGAGGTTCCCACCACAACGGACGAATTTTATGAAGCATGTAAGAAATTCCTGGAAATCAACCCTACGGGCATCGCGGTAGGCGGTGCAAAGGACGGCTGGCATGCGAGATTTGAGGAGTGGATGACCAACGCCTTTATCCTTTCCCCTTCCAAGTCACAGGATTACCGTGCTGAGGTAGGCCTGGATCCGGAAGGAAAGGTCAGGACCATCTGCAATACCGATGAATATAAAGAAGCTTTGAAATATATGAACAGCCTGTATGAGCTGGGTGCCATTTACGACGGAGATTTTACCCAGACAGAGGAGCAGCTGCGCGCTCTGGCAAACCAGGAGGGAGAGCCTATCCTGTTCCTGCCCTGCGGAACGATTTCCAATCATTTTGACGCGGACAATAACAATGAAACCTACAGACATTATCAGGTTATGGCCCCTATAGCAGGACCTGACGGAACAAGGCTCGCAACCTACATGAAATATGCAGGCCTGGGCGAAGGTGATTTCTTCGTGACCGACAAGTGTGAATATCCCGAAGCGGCCCTGCGCTGGATCGACTACTTCTTTACCACCGAAGGCGCCCTTTCTTCCCAGTACGGGGCGGAAGAAGGTACCGACTGGGTTCTCAATCCGGAAGGGCAGAAGGGCCTGAACGGGGAGGACGCCTTATATGAAGTGATGAACCCCTATTCCGGTGAGGCCCAGAACCATGACTGGCAGGATGTCCAGGTGAAATACTTCCCGGCGGAATTCCGTTTGGGTGAAAGCACGGATCAGAATGTGGATGTGGGAACCTCCGTGGGTCTGGAAAAGCTTCTGTATGACGCCACGAAGGAAAAAATGGAGCCTTATGCACAGAAGGAAGGCGACTGGGATGTACTGCCTTATCTGAAGCTGACTGATGAGGAAGCCACAAAGATTCAGACCATTGGCGTGGAAGTGGAAAATTATATTGAAGAGAACAAGGTTGCCTTTATTACCGGAAGAAAAGATTTTGACAAGGATTGGGATTCCTATGTCAAAGGATTCGACAACGTAGGGCTGCCTACGCTGCTGGAGGTTTACCAGACGGCATATGACAGGCAGAGCTCAAAATAATAAGCACTAGCCAGACGGCGCTGCCGGATGTCGGGAGCGAAGGCGCCTCCAAAAAGGGGGGCGCCTTCTTAAGGCTTAAGGAGGAGGGACGCTTTGAAAACAGGTTCAAGTAAAGGAAGCACAACCAAAAAAAACAGAATAAAGAATTCCAACTGGCAGTTTTGGGCAATTATTGCCGTGCCGCTGCTGTACGCCATTGTGTTTGCCTATATCCCTATGGGAGGCGTGGTCCTGGCGTTTAAGGACTACAGCATCCGCAAGGGTATCTGGGGCAGTGACTGGGTGGGACTTCAGTATTTTAAACAGTTCCTCATGTCACCCTCCAGTTCCAAGGTAATTATCAATACCCTGATCCTTGGCTTTTACAGCCTGCTTGCCAGCTTTCCCATTCCTATCCTGCTGGCGGTGGGGTTGAATGAGGTGAAAGCGGTCAGATTCAAGAAAACGGTGCAGATGATTACCTATGCCCCCTATTTTATTTCAACCGTGGTTATGGTCGGCATGCTCATGCAGATGACGGATCTGCGCATTGGCATCATCAATAAGCTGCTGGGTCTGTTCGGGGCCGGACCGGTGAATTTCTTCGGGGATGTGGATATTTTCCGCAGCCTGTATGTATGGAGCGGCGTCTGGCAGACCGCGGGTTATTCCGCCATCATTTATATCGCGGCTCTTTCCGGGGTCAGCCCGGAGCTGAAGGAAGCGGCTATTGTGGACGGGGCAAGCCGTCTTCAGAGAATCTGGCATGTGGATTTGCCGGCAATCAGGCCCACCGTGGTTACCATGCTGATCTTCGCCTGCGGCAATATGATCAATATCGGATTTGATAAAGTATTCCTCATGCAGAACAGCATGAACCTGGCAAAATCCGAAGTGATCGCCACCTTCGTGTATAAGGTCGGCCTGGTGAATGCGGATTACGGCTTCTCCACGGCGGCAGGGCTGTTCCAGTCGCTGGTCAGCTTTATTATGCTTGTGGTGGTGAACCAGCTGTCCAAAAAAATTACGGAAACCAGTCTGTGGTAAGGGGGAGCATTATGGGAGATAAAATAAAAAAGTTCGGCAAAGCTCCTTTGGGAGACAAAATCTTTATCATTCTGATATACATCCTGCTGACGGCTATCATGCTCGTGGTATTTCTGCCTCTGGTCTATATTGTAAGCGCGTCCTTTTCGGATCCCCAGGCGGTCATCAGCAATGAGGTGTGGTTCCTTCCCGTGCGCCCCACGCTGCGCGGCTATGAGGCTGTTTTTAAGAACCGGAATATCCTCACCGGCTTCGCCAATTCCTTTTTCTATATGATTGTGGGAACGCTGGTTAACATCGTCATGACCGTGATGTGCGCATACCCGCTGTCCAGAAAAGAATTTACTGCCCGCAACAAGGTAGCTATGATTTTTGTATTCACCATGTATTTCAGCGGCGGCCTGATTCCCACCTATATGCTGGTAAACAGCCTTGGGCTTGTGAATACCAGACTGGCTATGATCATCCCTTCCGCCATGTCCACCTATAACATGATTATCTGCCGTACCTATTTCGTCAATTCCATACCTGACGAACTCTATGAGGCAGGACAGCTGGACGGCTGTACCCCCTTTAAGTATCTGATTAAAGTCGTGGTCCCCTTGTCCAAACCTATCCTTGCCGTACTCGTCCTGTATTATGGGGTTGCCAAATGGAATTCCTATTTTGACGCCATGATTTATCTGAAAAACCAGACCTTGGTACCGCTGCAGATCGTACTGCGGGATATCCTGATCCTGAATCAGGTGGATTACACCATGATAAGCGATGCTTCGGCGATTGCGGCGCAGAGAGGCCTTACGGATCTGCTGAAATATTCCACCATCGTGGTGGCCTCCCTGCCGGTTCTTTGTATCTATCCTTTTGTACAGAAATACTTTGTAAAAGGCGTTATGATCGGTGCGGTGAAAGGATGATAAATCAAGCAGACGAAAGGAAGAGGAACGCGATGTATCAGTTTAACAGAGAACAATATGATAAGCGGATGGAGTGGTACCGGGAAGCCCGATTCGGTATGTTCATCCACTGGGGGCTGTACTCCATTCCGGCAAGAGGGGAATGGATACGCAGCACTGAGGAAATGACCATAGAAGACTATCAGAAATATTTTGAGGAATTCGACGCACGGGATTTTAAACCAAAGGAATGGGCAAGAATGGCAAAACAGGCCGGTATGAAATATATGGTGCTCACCGCAAAGCATCATGACGGTTTCTGCCTCTTTGACAGTAAATACACCGAATACAAAGCGACCAACACAAAAGCAGGACGGGATCTGGTCCGGGAATATGTGGATGCCGTACGGGCGGAAGGCCTGAAGGTGGGGCTGTATTTTACCCTCCTCGACTGGTACCATGAGGATTATCCCCACTACGGGGATAAAAACCATCCCATGCGCAGCCATCCCGAATGTGGAAATGATCATCGGGATTTTAAACGGTATGTGGATTATATGCACCGCCAGGTGGAAGAAATCTGCACCAATTACGGGCAGTTGGATCTGCTCTGGTTTGATTTTTCTTATGACGATATGCGCGGGGAAACCTGGGGGGCCTCCAGGCTTATGGACATGGTGCGCACCCTCCAGCCCCAGGTTATCGTGGACAACCGCCTGGAGGTCAGCGGTGAAGGGATGGGTTCCCTGGCGGAATGTAATCCCACTCCCTACCACGGGGATTTTGTCAGCCCCGAACAGATCATTCCCCCCGCCGGCCTCCGGGACAAAGAAGGGAACCCTCTGGCCTGGGAGGCCTGTGTCACCATGAACAATCATTGGGGGTATTGCGGCACCGATTATTTTTACAAGCCCGCCTCCATGCTTATCAAAAAGCTGGTGGAATGCGTTTCCAAAGGCGGGAACATGCTCCTCAACGTAGGCCCGGACGCCTATGGTAATTTCCCTCCCCAATCCGTGGAGATCCTGGAAGAAATCGGACACTGGATGAAACAAAACAAAGACAGCATATACGGCTGCGGCATTGCGGATGTACCCAAACCCGATTACGGCCGGGTCACCAGAAACGGAAACATTTATTATTTCCATATGTTTGAAAACACCATAGGGCCGGTCCCTCTTCTGGGCCTGGATAAATCCCGGGTGAAAAAAATAAGGGCGCTCGCGGACGGCCATGAAATCCCGGTATCCGCCAGCTGGGTACACAGCGACTATTCGGATATTGTATTTGCCTCCCTCGGCCCCGATCCCCGGCTTCCCGATGAGACGGATTACGTGCTTGCGGTGGAAATGGACATATAGGATATAGCAGGCCCATCCGCACATCACGCTTTTTATAGTAATCTCTTTTTTCTTATAGTATAATAAACGGTAGATGAGAAAGCCGTACAAAGGATAGAAAAGAATGGGAGAGTTACTGTGAAAAGAACTGTACAACAACGAGTGAACCAGTTATCCATGAATCTGCTGATTTCGTATCTTTCCATATTGGCAGCCCCTCTGCTGGCTATTATTATCATTTATTTTACGGCTACCAGCCTGCTTCTGTCCGTACAGAAGGAAAAGATGTTCACCACGCTGAATATGACGGCTCTGGAGGTGAACAGGAGTATTGAGGAAGCGGGAAATATGGGGGGCTATATCAGCAATTCCCCGGAGCTGCGGGAGCTTTGCAGCAAGATCCGGCAGGAAAAGGATTATTACGATATGTATCTGTATATCCGTTCCCTGTCGGATTACTCCATGTTTAATGCCGCCATCGACAAGATTTATTTCTTTTTTGAAAAGGGGGAATATCTGGTTATGGATAAGGTGGTGGTTCCGGCGGATGACAGGGGGTATGCTTCCGTGGGGGTGCTGGGAAGCGAAAGCTATCAGGAGCTGCTGGATCTGTTCCGGGGGAATGTATACAGCAAGGATGTGCTGCGTCTCAGGGATGAGGGGAATGCGGATAAAAAGCTGATGGTGGCCCAGTCCTTTCCCTTCAGCGGCTATGAGAACCCGGAGGGGACGCTGGTGGTGGTGCTCAATGATATGATTATTGAAAGGCAGCTGGAGACGAACCTGATACATGGGGACGGAATTACATTCATGCTGGATAGGGAAAGGGAGGGGGAGTGTTTCCAGAAAGTGATAACCGGGGAAAGCTGTAACGTATCGGCGGACGAGCTGCCGATGGATTACATACTCGGGAAAAAAGAAGGAAGCTTTTCCCTGCATGGGGAGAAGTATATTTTTTGTGCGGTGGAAAGCCCGGGATCTCCTTACCGTTATGTGTCCATTCTGTCTAAAAAGACGCTTCTGGGGCAGATCGGTTCCATCAAATATCTGATCGTGGCGCTGTGTGTGACCGCCACTCTCGCGGGGCTGTCCGTGTGCATCGGATTGTGGAGGAAACGCAGGAATGTGGTGCTTTCCTTCAGCCGGTATCAGGATGAATTCGGTACCGCGCAGGGGAACGGCAAGCCTGTCCGGAGCTTTTGGGAAGGCGTGCCCTATCTGCTTGACAGCGCGGCGAACCTGCAGACCACTCTGAAGCTGCAGAAGAACTTTATGCATACGGCGGTGATCCGTAAGCTTCTTCTGGGAGAGTATGCGTCGGGGGAGGAACTGAATGCGGATTTGAGAAGCGGGGATATCACGCTGGAAGGGGATTGCTATTGTGCGGCAGTGGTGCAGCTGCGCAGCGGGGCCGCCAGCAAGGAGCCTAACCTGTGGAATGAACTGCGGCTGTATATCAGGCAGTATGTACAGGAAGAAATCGGTATCGCCAATTGCTGCTGTGAAGTGGATCCCTTCCGGTTCGCCATGGTATTTCCCATGAGCAGGGACGGATCCCGTAAAACCATCGGCGGGATCCTTTCGGATTTCCGGGAAAAGCTTCTCATGGAAAAGGAACTGGAAACCTATGTGGGCCTGGGAAGGAATGTGACGGAGCGTATGGAAATCGCCACTTCCTATGATGATGCCAGGGAGGTGACCGAATATCTGGCATTCCATGACATCCGTACGGTGATGAGCAAGGAAGAGATGCCAAAGCAGACGGACAGCTTCTTTTTCCCCATTGAAACGGAGCTTCTTCTGGTGAAAAGCATCCGTCAGGGAAACCGGGAGGAAATCGAGGATATTTTCCGGGTGCTGGCTTTTGAAAACTTTACCTACCGGAAGCTTTCCGTCACCATGGCCGGGTATCTGACGGATTTGGTGCGGGCTACGGTCCTGCGAGCGCTGAAGGAGGAGGAGGATACCTGTGACGTGTCCGCGGACGGGATAAACCGGGCGGAAAGCCTGGAGGAAATTGCCAGGATCTGTATTTCCATTCTGGAAGAGATATCCGGCCGTAAACAAAAAAAGGTGGATCGGGAGGCGGATGTGCTGAAAGAATCCATCAGGGGGGCAGTGGAGGAACAGTACAGCCGGCAGGAATTCTGTCTCAGCCAGCTGGCGGAGGAACTGGAGCTGCCGGAAAACCGGCTTTATAAACAGTTTAAGACCCTGTTCGGCATGAGCTTCAGTGAATATCTGGAAAATGAAAGAATTAAGAGAGCCTGTGAACTTTTGAAAAACCAGGTGCCTGTAAAGGATGTGGCCCAGGCTGTGGGCTACGGCAGTGATTTTTCCTTCCGCAGGGCGTTTAAACGGGTTATGGGGCTGGCGCCGAGTTATTATGCGGAAGGACTGGACAACAGATGATGGGTATGTCAAAAATAGAAACGGGGAAAGGGACAGAGGAATGTTTTCAAACCATTTAAAAGAGTATGCAGACAGAAAATATGAGGAAAGACTGCCGTATCTTAAGGGGATCCGGGAGGAACTGGAGGAGGGCTTCCGGCTTTGTACGCCGGCACAGGAGGTGCTGATGCGGTTTTTTTACGGTACCATGCCTCTCAGGGACGCGGGGGAATATGAATTCCGGGTATTTTTAAGCTTTGTTAAACACGCCATATGGCTGCGGGAACATGTGGAATGGTGTGCGGATCTGCCGGAGGATATTTTTGTCAACCATGTTCTGTATTACCGGATCAATTCCGAGGATATCAGCGGGAACAGGGCTTTTTTCCATGAACAGCTGAAGGACAGAATCGCATCCTGCCAGGATCCGGCGGAGGCGGTGCTTGCCATCAATTACTGGTGTGCGGAAAATGCCGCTTATGAGGCATCGGACATGCGCACGGCCTCTCCCATGACGGTGTACCGGAGCGGAAAGGGACGGTGCGGGGAGGAATCCACGTTTGCGGTAACGGCTTTCCGCAGTGTGGGGATTCCGGCGCGTCAGGTGTATACCCCCCGATGGGCCCATTGTGACGATAACCATGCCTGGGTGGAGGTATGGCTTCATGGGCGCTGGTATTTCCTTGGGGCCTGTGAGCCGGAGGAAATTCTGAATAAGGGCTGGTTTTCCAATGCCTCCAGCCGTGCGCTGCTGGTACACAGCCGCTGCTTTTCCGATTTTACGGAAGAAGGGGAAGCCTGTATCGGGAAGGAAGGGGTGACCTGGTTTTACAACAATACCGTAACTTACGCCAGAACCAAAAACCTTACCGTATCCGTTACGGATCCGGAAGGAAAACCGGCAGAAGGGGCGGAGGTATCCTTTGAGATACTGAATATGGCGGAGTATTGCAGCGTGGCCGTCCTGACTGCGGATGAGGCGGGGGAGGTACGGCTTACCCTGGGCCTTGGGGATATCCGGATCCGGGCCATGCTAAACGGCTGGTGCGGGGAAGCCCTGGTATCCGCAGCCGTGCAGGAACGGGCGGCGCTTAGGTTGGATACGGATTTGTCCCAAACGGACTGGATCCGGGACGTATGGGAGCAGGAAGAGGTGAAGGCGCCGGCGGATTATCCGGTGAATCCGGGGCTTGTGACACCGGAGCAGAAGCAGCGCAGACGGGAAAAGCTTGCGGCGGCAAACCGGCTGCGGGAGCGGCGGATCAACGCGTATTATGACGAAAAAGCGGCGGATAAATATCCGGGGGAAAAGGAACGGCTGCGCCTTGCGGCAGGTAATTTCGGGGAGCTTTACCGCTTCCTGGAACGGGACACGAATCCGGATCGGAAAGCCCTTCTTCACAGCCTGCGCGTAAAGGATTGCAAGGATGCGAAGGCGGATGTCCTGGAAGATGCGCTGCAGTATGCCGGGGCCTTCCGGGAAGCATGGGAGGAAGAAACCTACCGGAAGTATCTGCTGTGCCCCTGGGTGTATTACGAAGAGCTCACACCGTATAGAAGCTTTATCAGCCGTTACTTTACGGATGGGGAGAAGGCCGCATTTGCGCAGGAACCGGAAAAAATACAGGAATATATCTGCCGGAATATAGCCTATGAACCGGAACAGGATTACCGCACGATCTGCGCCACGCCCTCCGGGTGCCTGAAGCTGAAGCAGGGGAATGCGTTAAGCCGGAAAATCCTTTTTGTGGCCATCTGCCGGACACTGGGCATTCCGGCCCGGATCAACCGGGTCACGCAGGAGGCGGAATACCTGTGCGGGGACGGCTTTCTTGTGCCGGGAAAACAGGAAGAAATGGCCGGGTCAGCCGGGGCGGACAGCAAAGCGGGGCTGACGCTCCGGGTGGAAGACGGAAGGAAATGGATTTATTACCAGACCTGGACTATCGGCAGACTGGACGGTATGCAGTTTACCACGCTGGATTATGAAGGAATGGGATGGGAAGGCCCTGCGTACAGGCTTTCCCTGGAGGCAGGTGTATACCGGCTGCTTACCGCCTCCCGTATGCCGAATGGGAACCAGTATACTTCCCGGCGGATTTTCACTCTGAAGGAAGGGGAGGAAAAGGAAATTTTCATGAGCCTGCGGGAAGCCGGTATGGAGGATATGCTGGTGCGAAACGAAATCCCGGATTTTGAAGTGACGGACAGGGACGGGAGAAAACGGAGCGCGGCGGATATCATGGGCGGAGGCAGCGGCGTGTTCTTCTTTCTGGAGGAAGGAGCGGAGCCTACGGAGCATGTGCTGAATGAGCTGATAGCCCGGGCGGAGGACTGGAAGGCCGCTGCAGAACAGGCGAAGCTTCTTTTTATCCTGGCAGGCGAAGAGGCGCTTTCCAATGCCACGGTCAAACGGACGCTGGAGAAGATACCGGGGATTACCGTAGTCTTTGATACGGAAGGTGATACGGCCGAGCCGGTTGCCAGAAGAATGTATGTGGATCCGGAGAAGCTTCCGCTGCTGGTGGTGACAACGGGCGGAATGACAGGAATTTACGGCAGCAGCGGCTATAATGTGGGCAGCGTGGATCTGATGCACAAGCTTCTGGTAAAGGGATAAAGGTATGAAGGAAAAAGATACGAAAGCGGTTATACTGTTGAATGTGGCGGGTATTTTCCTGTACACGGCGGGGATGCGCAGCTTTGCGGCGCCGGCGCAGATAGCGCCCGGGGGTGCCAGCGGTATTGCCATTCTGGTGAATTATATGACGGGGTTCCCTATGGGGTTGTTCTGTTCCCTGTTCAATTTTCCCATACTCGCCGTTGTTTTATGGAAACGGATTTTTCCCGGACGGTTTGTGGCAAAGGCTACGGCCAGCATTGTGCTTCTTTCCCTGATGACGGACCTGCTGGCGCCGGTACTTCCCCATTATCAGGGGAACGCCCTGCTGGCGGCCCTGTTCGCAGGCGCTTTTATGGGCTGCGGACTCGCCATGGTATACCTGGGGACCTCGGATACCGGCGGGATTACCATGATTGGACTCATCCTGCAGAAATACTTCCCCCATTTAAAGGTAGGGACGCTTGTTTCCGCCATCAATATGATCATTGTCCTGGCCTCCGGTCTGGTATACCGGAACATCGACAGTATCCTGTATGCGGTGATCACCGTGTATGTTTCCGGCCTTTTCATGGATAAGCTGGTGAACCAGGCCAATTCCAGGGATTTGATTATTGTGGTGAGCGAATGTACGGATAAGGTGCGCTGCGTATTCCTGGATGAAAAGAAGGGAATAACCATCCTGAAGGGGGAAGGCGGTTATACCAGCGAAACCCAGCGGGTGATTCTGGGAGCCGCAGGAAAAGCGGATTGTATGAAAATCCAGGAAAAAATACGCCGGGTGGATCCATCGGCCCTGATTATTATCGCAGAGGCCAGCAACGTGGTCGGCAAGAGCTTCGGGCGCATGCTGTAGTTTGCGGCCGGAACGGTTAGGAATCGGACGGTTCTTTAGAGGAGGAAAAGGAATTGGTAAGTATAACGGAAGGAAAGCATGCCCATTTTTTTATCGATTTTGCCTGGGAAAAGGACGGGCATATCCGCAGCTACCGGCTGGGTCTGGAAGAAGTGTTTGAAGGGAAATATCTGGAAACCCTGTACGTGCCTCACCCGGGGCAGGCTTTTCTCCTGGTGGGCTGCGGCAAAGAAAAGGATTTGGGGCTTCTGGAGGTAAAGGAAATCCTGGCGGCTGCGGCATCGAAATGCAGGGAAGGGAAGGTGAAGGAATGTTCCGTGGATATTTCCCGGTTCGTGGATGCCCTGGGAAGGGACGCGGTGACCCAGAGTGTGCTGGGCCTTGAGCTGGGAAGCTACAGTTATTCCTTTTCCGGGAAAGAAGAGGAAGGCGCGCCCTGCCGTTTTCAGCTGGAACGGGTGAACGGGCTGGAGGATATGGAGGGGCTTCTTGCGGAAGCGGAGGAGCTGGTGCGGGGAATCCGGTTTGCCAGGGATATGGTGAATACGCCGGGGAATCACCTGCGGCCTATGGATTTTGACCGGCGGATTACGGGTTTTGTGCAGGATGTGGAAATAGAGGCCCAGACGCTGGTGTACGGGCAGCTGCGCGCTATGGGCATGGAGGCCTTGTATGGGATCGGCGGCAGCAGTGAGTATCCGCCCTGCCTCCTGATCCTGCGCTACCGGGGAAACCCGGAAAGTGAGGAAGTGTACGGCCTTATCGGAAAAGGGGTTACCTGTGATACGGGCGGTTACTGTTTGAAAGGGAGCAAGTCCATGGCGGGCATCAAAGGGGATATGGCAGGTGCGGCGGCGGTGGCCGGAGCCATGCATGCGGCTGCTGCTGCAAAGCTGAAGGTGAATGTGACCGCCTGCCTGCCTCTCTGCGAGAACCGGATTTCCCAGTCCGCTTTCCTTCCCGGGGATGTCATCACCGGCTACGGAGGAAAGACCATTGAGATCCTCAACACCGATGCGGAAGGGCGGCTGGTGCTTTCCGATGCGGTCAGCTATGGGATACGGGAAGAGAACATTACCAGGATTGTGGATATTGCCACGCTTACCGGGGCGGTTTGGAATGCGTTGGGGTATACCATTGCCGGCGCCATGTCCGATGACGACTCCTTTTACCGGATGTTTGAGAAAGGGCTTGTCCATTCCGCAGAAAAGTACCTGCGCTTTCCCTTTGGCAGGGAACACAGGAAAATGATACAGAGCGATGTGGCGGATGTGAAAAATACCGGGGCGGACTGCTGCGGTACGATTACGGCAGGGCTGTTTATCCGGGAGTTCTGTGAAGGAAAGCCCTGGATCCATCTGGATATCGCAGGTACGGCCTGGTGTGATATGCCTTCCTATGCTTTTGAATCGAAGGGGGCTACCGGGGCGGGGATGACTTCGCTGTATTTCATGCTGAAGGAAGCCGCTTTTTTGCAGGGGAAGGCCTGAGGGTATCCTTATTTCCAGAGGACGGCAATGACTCTGTCTGCCTGCCATCCATTGTTATTTTGGGTGCCGAATATAAGCAGGTTGTCGTCTTTGGAGAGGTCGGAGGCGGAAATGTTTTTCAGGGAATTCATTGTCTGCGTGGCACGGTCCATTTCCAGACGCTGAAAGAGGGTGGAGCTGCTGTAGCTTACGGCGGCTTCCTCGTCCCCGGAGGACACTTCGATCAGGCCGGTGGTTTTGTCATAGGTTTTGGTAACCACGGATACCCGGAACCCGCCGTCCGCCGTTTCTATAAAAAAACCTTCCAGATCGGCGCCCGAAAACAGAGAATCGGGATCGGCGCTGCCGGCCAGCTGGGAGGTGGTTTCCCTCAGCGGGACGGCGGATTCTCCGGGGAGGGCGGCATCGGTTTGTGCGGCGGAAGAAGAAGCGGCGGCGTCCGAAGCTTCCTGCGTCAGGGAAGGGCTTGTCCCGGCGGGGGCTGTACCGGTCCCGGAGACGCTGCTGCCGCAGCCTGCCGTAAGTGTGAAGAGCAGCATGATACAAAGTATCCATCGATTTCTGTATTTCTGAATCACTTCTTTATGCGCAGCGAAGGAAATGCGCCAACCTTCCGGGCGGTTACCCTTTCTTTTCATATCTTCTCCTATCTGTACCGGTTATGTACGCATACTACGAAAGTATGTCCGGGAATCCCGTTTTTTTCCATTATACGTTTTTATTCTCTAAAGTTTTTCTAAGCGGCGGGAAAATCGGAAACGGACCCGACGGCCATAACATAGGATTTCTGCTTTACCAATGCATTTTGTATAACGGAATATGCTTATCCCGGCTGGGAATTATAACCATAATGCCGGATCCTGTATTGATTCCGGTATTGGGTCGGAGACAGCCCTTTTTGCTTTATGAAAACTTTAGAAAAATAATTACAATCCTTGAATCCGCAGGAAAAACAGACCTCCTGAATGGAATAATCCGTTGTGGACAGCATGTCCGCGGCGGTGGAAATCCGGATGTTCACCAGATACTGCTGGATCGAGACGCCCAGCTGTTCCTTGAAAATACGGAAAAGGTGGGATCTGCTGATATTCACATGGTGCGCGACATCGTCCACCGAAATGTCATATGCATAATTCCGTGCGATATATTCGGTTGCTTTCGCCGCGTAGTTGCTCAGGGATTCCTTTTCTTCCTCCCTGCTTCTGGTATCCAGTGCGGAAAGGAAAAGCAGAAAATTCCCCAGCATCGCATATTCACGGCCGTCTTTTCGTTCAGCGCCCGCCTGGAGTGCATCCATATAGATGCCCGCCTGCCGGGAATTGATGCTGTCGCAAACCGGCGTTTCACAGGAAAGGCCGATATTGGAAAGCAGTCCCTCACATCCTTCCCCGCTGAAGCCTATCCAGGAATAAATCCAGGGCTCCTCCTCATCCGACCGGTATGAAATCATTTTTTCCGGAGGGATCAAAAAGGCCTGTCCCGCCGACAGATGGTATGTATTTCCTTCCATACAAAAAACACCTTTTCCGGAAACAACATAATGGATCAGGTAATGGTGGCGCACCGCAGGTCCGTAGCTGTGCCCCGGAAGGCAATGCTCACTCCCGCAGTGATGAATTTCCAAAGATACATGAACGGGCCAGGAATATAACATAAGAATGCCTCTCTTTCATAAAAAATTATATCATTTTCACATCCCCTCCACAACCAAATCTGAAAAACTGCAACATTGCTACAGCAATTTGCAACAATAATACGTGGATTATGCCTTATCTATCTGCTAACATTAGTTCTATCATACAGGAATAAAGAAAGGGGCGTGGGCATATTGCTGATTACAAAGCCACCGATGGGGTGGAATTCCTGGAATACTTTTATGGACAAAATTGATGAGAAAACAATCATGGAAACTGCGGATGCCATGGTCAACCAGGGACTTCTGAAGGCGGGATATGAATATCTGGTAATCGATGATTCATGGGCTGAACGGGAAAGGGATGCGGAGGGAAGGCTGAAGGTTAATTATACCAAATTCCCCAATGGCATGAAAGCGGTTGCGGATTATGTCCACAGCAAAGGGCTGAAATTCGGAATGTATTCCTGCGCGGGCGTGCGGACCTGCATGTGTTATCCGGGAAGCTTCGGGCATGAGTTCCAGGATGCCCGGTTCTTTGCCGATATCGGGGTGGATTATCTCAAATATGACTATTGCTTCCGTCCCGCTCTTGCAGACGGCCCGATGCTGTACAACCGGATGGGAATGGCGCTCCGTGCCGCCGGAAGGGATATCCTGTTTTCCGCCTGCAATTGGGGGAAGGACAATACTACGGAATGGATCCGTTCCACCGGGGCGCATATGTTCCGTTCCACAACCGACATCATGGATTCATACCAGTCCATGAAAAATATTGCCTTGAGCCAGCTTTCCAATCTTCCTTATACGGCACCCGGCTGCTTCAACGATCTGGACATGCTGATCGTGGGGCTTCATGGAAAGGGCTGTATGGCCCTTGGCGCGGACGGCTGCAGTGATATCGAATACCGGCAGCATTTTGCCTTTTGGTGTATGCTTTCCGCACCATTGATGATAGGAGCGGATGTGCGGGATCTTTCCCCGGATACGCTGGCGCTTCTGACCAATCGGGAACTCCTGGCAATCGATCAGGATCCGGAGGTACGTCCTCCCTATATCCATGGACAGGCACTTCAGCGTCCGGAATGTGCACAGGAGCATATTGTCCTCCTGAAACATCTGGCAGACGGGAACTATGCGGCGGGATATTTTAATTTCGGGGATCAGGAAGCCAATATCCCCAGTGAGTTTTATAATTGGGGAATTGATATCTCCAGCGGCTGCAGTCTGCAGTTCACCGACGTTTTCACCGGCGAGGATATGGGGATTTTCCGTGATTTCTACCGCGCCCGTGTACCGGCACATGACTGCCGTTTATATAAAGTCAGGCTGATTTGGACCGGCAGGCCGGCTTCCCGCCAGCTATAGGAGCGGCCGGCATAGTGTATAAAAAGAAGGGAGCGGATATGCCGGAATGTAAAAAGTGCGGAAGGAAGCTGAAGCATGATGAAATCGGGCTTTACAGGAGACTGGTAGACCGGGGGGCGGACTCCTGTCTGTGCATTACCTGTTTTGCCCGGTACTATGGTGTAAGCGAAGAAATATTGAAGGATAAAATACAATTTTTTAAGGATGCGGGCTGTAGTCTGTTTTAAGGTCCGCTGTAGGGGGATGTCCCCGGGAGGAATCAAATGAAGAAAGGAATGAACAGAAAATATGCAGCAGCAGCCCTCGCAATGATTATGCTTGCCGGAAGCCTGGCAGGCTGCGGGAACCGGTCCAAAGATGCATCCGTACCTGCCGGTGCAGCAACGGGCAGTGAAGCAGGGGCGGAAAGCACACCCGGCGGAGAAACGAAAGAGGAGCCGATTACGATAACCGCTTTCAAGAATTCCGTGGCGATGCCGGCGGACTGGAAGTGGGGGGATGATCCCGTTTCCCAAAGGATTACGGAACTGACAGGCGTGACTGTGGAAATGCAGTATGCGACCACTACGGATAACACAGAAATCAACACATTGCTGGCTTCCGGTGAAAAGCTGCCGGATATCATTATTACAGCAGCCAACGGCCCGGTGCGTTCCCTTCTTGTAGACCAGGGATTTGCCGTGCCGTTAAATGAACTGGCAGACAAGTCTTATCCGGAATTCTATGAGGTACTTCCCAAGGATATGGACAAGATCTATCAGGAGGCGGACGGCAATTTCTACTGTGTGGCAAGCTTTTACGGTGATGCAAACAAATACGGCGACCAGATTCTTAATTCCAGGGGGCCGGTCAGCTTTTCCATCCGCAAGGATTTTTATGATGAACTGGGACGGCCGGATGTGAGTACCCTGGAAAATTATAAAAATGTTGTTCTGCAGATCAAAGAAAAGCATCCGGAAATCAATCATCCCATTTGGGATTACATGATTAATACACCGTGGAATTCCAGTTCCCTGTTAAATGTACTGGCCAGAATGTATGGCGCGGATAATAATTACTTCCATTATAACGGCGATCAGGTGGAGATGGTTTTCATGCAGCCGTATTATAAGGAAGCGCTGAAAACCTACAATGACTGGTACCGGAGCGGGCTGATCAATCCGGAAATGTTCGCGTACAAGACGGATCAGCAGCATGCTTCCATGAAAGAACAGGACATCATCAGCTATGTGGGCTATTACTGGTCGCTTCTCCAGATGACCGGCATTATGGATCAGATGGTCTATGAAACGATTGAATTCCCTATGCCGGAAGGAAAAAATCCGGAAGAACTGAAAATCCACGACGATTATTTCAGCACAGGATATGACGGTGTGTTCATCACAAAGGATGCAAAGGATCCTGTCCGCTGCCTGAAATATATCGCTTTCCTGTTAAGTGATGAAGGGCAGCTTTTGCAGCGCTACGGCCTGGAGGGACTGACCTGGGAAAAGGATGAACAGGGCAGGCCCAGGGAGACGGAATTAAAGATTGAAACAGAGCGGGAAAGCATGGAAAAGCTGCAGAAGGAGCTGGGAGTCTACAACTATGATTTTGCCTGGCTGACCTCCACCTGGGCGATTGTATACGGAGCCCACAATACCTATCAGAGCTATCCCGGCGCACTCAGGGATTTTGAAATCATGACGCCTCATCAGCAGAATGAACGATTCTCGGATCTGGTATATGCGCTCACCGATACGGATGAGCTGGTGCTCAGGGAACAAATCTTTGATACCTGGAAATCCGGCGCCGCGGCCATAATCGTGACAAACAGCGATGCGGAGTTCGAGGCGGCTTATGATAAATTTATAAGTGATATGAACAAATCCGGCGTCGATCAGCTTTGCAGCTATTTTACCCAAAACAGCGAGTATTGGAAAGCGCTCGGTTTATCTGAATGACAGGATGCCCGTATAAGGGCAGGGAAAGGCCCGGGAAAGGCCTTTCCCATAAAAACGGAGGTGGCAGTATGAGTCCTGAAGAGACTTCTGTAAAAAGAAAGGCTTCTTCCAAAGGCTTTTGGAAGGAGCTGTGGAAGCAGCGGGAACTGCAGTTCATGGTACTTCCTGCATTGGCAGCACTGATTTTGTTTAATCTGTTTCCTCTGTTCGGGTTACAGATAGCGTTTAAAGACTATAAGATGAACAGTGGGATACTGGGGAGCGCCTGGGTCGGCCTCAAGCATTTTAAAGCCTTTTTTACGGATCCCAATGTTCTTCCGGTTCTCTGGAATACCATCGGCCTGTCCGTAATCAAAGCATTTTTTACCATACCGCTGCCGATTCTTTTTGCGCTGCTGCTGAATGAGGTCACACACGCCCGTTTTAAAAAGCTGGCGCAGACAGTGAGCTATTTCCCTTATTTTTTATCATGGTCGGTAATATCCCTGATGGCAATTACCTGGCTGTCTCCGCAGAATGGATTCATAAACGGTTTCCTGATATCTGTTGGTATTCTGAAGGAACCTTATTTTTTCCTGGGGGAACCGAAGGCGTTCTGGGGGATATCCATTTCATTGGATATCTGGAAAAACCTGGGCTACTCCTCTATCATTTATCTGGCGGCGATGTCCAGTGTGGATCAGGAGGTTACGGAAGCAGCCGTAATGGACGGCGCCGGAAGGCTGCGCAGGATTTTCCATGTCACCATGCCGGCCATCCTGCCTACGGTTATGGTCCTGCTCATTATCAATATAGGGAATCTGCTGCGCGGCGGCTCTAACTTCGATATCAGCTATAATCTGATGAATTCTTTAAACCAGCCTAAGGCAGAAATCCTGGATACCTATGTGCTGAAAACCGGCATATCCATGGCCCGGTTTTCCTATGCTACCGCGATCGGGCTGTTGCAGTCCGTTGTGGCTTCCATCCTGCTCCTGTCTGCAAATGCGGTGAGCAAGGCGACAACCGGGGAAAGTTATTTTTAAGGAGGCAGACATGAAAAAAGATGAACATAAGCCCTGGCAGAAATTCGGCGCTGCCGATATCCTCATTTATTTGCTTCTGGCCATCCTTATATTTATCATGGCCTTTCCGTTCTGGAATGCAATGATATTATCCTTTAATGACGGTAAGGACGCTATGATGGGAGGGATTTATTTCTGGCCCCGCAAATTTACGCTGGATAATTACAGCCAGGCGTTTCAAAACAGTTCCATCTGGAAAGCCTTTGGGATTTCTGCGCTGCGCACGCTGCTCGCTACTTTTTTAAGCCTGCTGGTCACGTCCATGTTCGCTTATGCGGCCAGCAAGCCTTATCTGAAATTCCGCCGATTCTATATGCTCCTGCTGTTGATTGCCATGTTTTTTAACGGCGGAATCATCCCGGTATTTTTAACTATCCGGAACCTGGGGCTGGTCAATAATTTTCTGGTTTACATACTTCCCGGTGTTTTTAATGCATTTTATGCACAGATATTTATTTCCTTTTTCAAGGGGCTTCCGGAAAGTCTGTTTGAATCCGCCCGGATTGACGGAGGGCGGGAACTGACAATTTATTTTAAGCTTGTCCTTCCCCTGTCCAAATCCGTTCTGGCTGCAGTGGGGCTTTTTACCGCTGTTTTCAACTGGAACTCCTGGTATGATAACATGCTTTACATGAAGAATGAGGAAATGAACACCCTTTCCTTCCTTTTTGTGAAAATGATTAAATCCCAGGAAACCCTGGAAAACCTGGCCGCCGATTCCGGTATTGCGGATCTTGCCAATATGGGCGGCGTCAGTTCCACTTCCCTGCAGCTTGCCACAATGATGATAGCCGTACTTCCTATTATGTGTGTCTATCCGTTTGTACAGAAATATTTTGCCACAGGAATGATGATCGGATCCGTGAAAGGGTAAAAAAATCCCCACTGGAACCTCTGTGCCCTGAAAGCGCGGATTCCGGCGGGGATATTCTTTTTCCTATTTGGAACGGTGTCTCAGATCCTTGATGGGGATGTTTGCGAACAGCGCAGGCACCACTCCGTTGCCGGATTCGGATTCCGTTTCGGTAATCTGGATATCCAGACCCTGCGGATCGATATCCATGTATTTGGAAATGACTTCTATAATATCATTTTTTATCTGTTCCATGATTTCGGGAGAACAACTGGCCCTGTCGGATACCAATAATAATTTCAGGCGGTCTTTTGCTATATCCCCAGATGTTTTCTTTCGGAAAAGATCCATTAATCCCATAGTTACAATCCCCCCTAATTTTTCTTAAACATACTCTTGAACTTGGAAAACATACCCTTTTTATCCAAATCGAGGAACGGGACCTCTTCGCCCATGATGCGTTTGCAGATATTGAGGTAAGCCTGTCCTGCGGGACTCGCACCGCCTACCAGCGGCTCGCCCTGGTTCGTGGAAACCACGATCTGCTCGTCATCAGGAACCACGCCGATGAGAGGGAGGGAAAGGATATCGTTTACATCCTCCACCTTCAGCATATCCCCGCGCTTTACCATATCCATGCGGATACGGTTGATGATGAGATCGATACGGCCCATCTCATTAGCCTCCAGAAGGCCTACGATCCTGTCCGCATCACGGATGGCGGAGACTTCGGGGGTGGTTACCACAAATGCCCTGTCCGCGCCTGCAATGGCATTTTTGAAGCCCTGCTCGATTCCCGCAGGACAGTCAAGCAGGATGTAATCAAATTGTTCCCTCATCTTGTCAATTAATTCCTTCATCTGTTCCGGGGAAACGGAATCCTTATCCCTTGTCTGGGCGGAAGGAAGAAGGCAGAGGTTGGAATATTTTTTATGTTTGATCAGAGCCTGATTCAAGCGGCAGTTACCTTCCACCACATCTACCAGATTGTATACAATACGGTTTTCCAAACCCATAACCACATCCAGGTTTCTAAGGCCGATATCGGTGTCAATCATGATTACTTTTTTATCCAGCATGGCAAGGCCGGTTCCTACGTTTGCCGTTGTGGTGGTTTTGCCTACACCGCCCTTCCCGGATGTGATAACAATAACTTCGCTCATTTGCTGATTCCTCCTAAATATAAATTAATCCTGTCGTTCTAAAACAGATTGCTTAAACGCCCTTTGGTTACAGGCTCAATACAAATTGTTTCTTCTTTTGCGGTTGCAATTTGGGGGGCATAGGAATTGGCGGGGGTATTGCCCCGTTTCCTGAGACCTTTTCCCCCTTTTTCCTTATCCGGGCTTTTAGCAATATATTCCCCTATCTGCAGCTGTATGGGCTTCATTTCCAGCGCAAAAATAAAACAGCCGCTGTCTCCTGCGGCGCCTGCATGTGCGTTGCCCTTCAGGGAACCCAGGATCACGATGTTCCCCTGAGATATAATTTTGGCTCCCGGATTGACATCTCCAATCAGAGTAATGCTGGAATAGCTTTCCAGAACCTGCCCGGAACGGAGATTCCCTTTATAAAAATCCGCCCCTACCGCCTCCGCGTCAGGATAATTGTCGGCGGCTTCGTACTCCCGGGCCTCGATACGCGCTTTCATCCTGTCTTCCAGTGCCGTACCGTTATCCATGATACAGACAATTTGAATGGAAGTATTTTCTGTAATGACATCTACAATGCGTTGTTCTTCCTCCGGGGTCAGTTCCCTTCCTTCGAAAGATACAGCCATTTTCGCATCCTTAAAAAAAGTGCCGGTCTCTCTGAACTTTTCCGCAATAGCCTCAAGCAGTTTTGGGAAAGGAGTTTCCTTATCCAGGATAAGGTTTATTCCATATTTGTTGCGTTTCAGTACTAATTCTTTTGTCATGTCCCCTCCAGCTTATTCTAAAGGACTCTTTCTCTTGCAATTATACCGGTTCTTGTCGAATATGCAAACTGTTTTCACGATTTTTCTTGTAAAATGTCTAAAAAACTCAAACTTTGCAGGGAGGGCCGCCCTTGAAGTCTTTATAATTTTCTTACATAGCACGCGAAACGTAGACTTTATATTTTAATTATGATATTATTTATGTATGTACAGGAGGGAATACCATGGATGAAGAATTAAAATCAATGTTGACGACTATTGTCAAAGAGATTCACAACATTAAAAACGATATGCATAAAGGTTTTCAAGATGTTGACGAACGTTTTGAAAAAGTGGACCAGCGTTTTGAAAAAATGGATCAGCGTTTTGAAAAAGTGGACCAGCGTTTTGAAAAAATGGATCAGCGCTTTGAAAAAATGGATCAGCGCTTTGAAAAAATGGATCAGCGTTTGGAAAAAGTGGAATCTCAGGTATCAGCCTTACGCAGCGGACAGATCGAAACGCGCAAGGAGATTAAGGAAGTGTCAATAAAGGTTTCGGAGACTTACGCTCTGGCTCTTGATTCATGGGGGCAGAGTTCTGAAAACCGGAAATGGTTAGAGAAAATATAGCCGTGCATTAAAATAGAAAGGGAAGTATCAAAAGGAAAATAAATCAAGAAAAAGCCTTTTGATACTTCTTTTTGTTTATCCGGGTTTGGCGTGACATACGGTGCCGCATCCAAACCCGGAAATGGACATTATATTTGAAAGGCAGCGCTGTCCTTCCCTGATTTCCGGAATTCCTTCGGGCTTTTCCCGGTCAGCCGCTTGAACTGCCGGCAGAAATGCTCCACATTGCGGTAGCCGCAGAACTCCGATATGGAAGTAATGGTTTTATCCGTATACAACAGCTGATCTTTTGCCAGCCGGATGCGGGCTTTTATGCAGTCGTCCATACAGGAGGTGCCGAAGGCATTTTTATAGAGGAGCTGCAGATAGCCTTCGCTCAGATGAAGCTGCTGCGCCATGCCCGAAACATTCCAGGAAAGCTGGGGGCTGTTATAAATAGCCTTGCGCAGGTTCATCAGTTCATGGTAATTAGGGGAGAGGCGGAAGGAACCGGTGCCCATGCGGGAAGCCTCCTGCAGCTCGGAAAAAAGAAGCTGGAGAAGCTGATCCACTATCCGTTCATTGTTTTGTCCGGGAAAGGAGTTTTTCCAGGTGATTAATTGGAAGAGATTGTGGCAGTAGTCCGCATCCGGCAGGGGGAAAGGCGTATTGCGTATGGGCAGGGAGGATACATAATTTTCATCCGAATCAAAACGGATCCAGTCATTTTTGTAAAGTTCCCCGCTGGCACGATAATGGATAGGCGTATGCGGGGCAAACAGTACGGCGGATTTGGCCGGATATTCCGTAAGAATTCCGTCCACGCGGAAAAATGCGGGGGTATGGGTAAGGAGCAGAAGCCAGCAGTCATGTCCCTGCGGAACGTCGAATACAAAGCCGGCGTCGTGCCGGGCATCATATTCTACATAACGAATGTGATTCATGGGAGCCTCCCGGTAATCAATAGTATTGTTGGAAAGGTAGGGGAATTATGGAACCAACTAAAAAACTGCCTCTTTTTCTTGTTTCCGGGGCAAGCGGGGTGGGTAAGACCACCATGTGTGAAATCCTTTTCCGCAGGGAAACAAAATATATTGTAATGGAAAGCGATATCCTCTGGCAGAAGGAGTTCGATACGCCGGAGGATAACTACCGCAGGTTCCGGGAAGTATGGCTTACTATGTGCGCCAACATATCCCAGTCGGGCCTCCCGGTGGTGTTGTGCGGCTGCGGGATACCGGAGCAGTTTGAAATATGTGAGGCCAGGAACTATTTTACTGAACTTCACTATCTGGCTCTTGTCTGTGATTCCCAGGCCCTGGAAGCCCGTATGCGGGAAGGAAGGCATATCAGGGATGAGGGCTGGATCCAAAGCTCGGTAAGCTTTAATGACTGGCTTCGGAATAATGCGCAAAATACCAATCCCTCTATAACCCTGATAAATACCACAGATCTGACGCCGGAGGAAACAGCCGAAAAGGCAGAGGCGTGGATCACAGGCTGTCTCACTTCAGACCCGCCTGTTTGTCCAGAAAGCCTTTAAAAATAGCGAGAAGCTCCTGACTCCAGAAGTTGCCTTCGTGTACGGCGCCTTCCACACAGATAAAGCTTACATCAGCGCCGCATTCTTCCAAACGCTTTACCATACGGGCGCTCTGGGAAAAATCCACGGCAGGGTCGGCATCACCGTGGGCGATCAGGAAGGGGACATAGGATCTGCCTTCCGTTACATAACGGATAGGGCTCATTTTTTTCAAAAGATCCTGATCGAGGGTACCGCCGCAGAAAAGGGTGAACAGGCTTTCTGTTTCCGCCCGTCTTTCCGATTCGGGAAGCTCCAGGACAGCGCATAAATCCGCAGGGCCGAAGCAGTCGATGACGGCGTTTACGCTGTCAGAGGCTCCGGGGTATTCAGCGGTCCTAAATTCAGGCATGTCCCCGGTAAGTCCCAGGAGAAGGGCGGTGTTGCCGCCGGAGGAAGTGCCGAAGGCATATACTCTTTCCGGATCAATATGGTACTGCGCGGCATGGGTGCGCAGGAAACGGATGGCTGTTTTCACATCCTGCAGGAATGCGGGTGCGGGACAGCCTTCTTCAATGTTGCGGTGGGTAACGCTTGCCACCACATAACCGGCTCCTGCAAACGCGGCCAGCTGCGGAATTTCATAATTCGTATCGGGAAAATGCCAGGCGCTTCCCTGTATGAAAACGATGAGGGGGAAGGTACGTTCCTGACCTTCCTCAGGGGTTTGCGGCATAAGCAAATCCAGGGTAATATCTGTTCCCGTCTGTGTGGAATAGACGATTTTGGGGCAGAAAACAGACAGGCCTTTAAGAGTGGGATTGCAGGCGATTCGCAGCATGTTATGTGTCCTCCTTTTCTAAATAAAAAATATAAGTATGATGAAGCTATTATAACACACGAATCGCCGCCGAATCAAAAGAATAGGGGAAAATTAATGACTCCGCGCAGGCCTGGCTCCTGCTTCCGGGAACCGTACAAACCCGCTCATTGTTTTTTGTGGAATTTGGTTGCGTGGGCCGTCGTGTCGTGATACAGGAAGTAGCGCTCGTTTTCTTTGTATTCATAGAATGGGCGGAAGGTAATAGTATCGATGCCCTCCACGCGGTAGTGAAGCGGCTGCTCCGGAAGCGGGCGCATTTTTTCCGGAAGCGACTGTACATCCATCCAGTCGTTGGGCGTCTGGATACCGGTATAATCGGCGGCCAGTACTACCGGCCCGTAAAGAAAGGCATTGGGGCCTTTTTTAACAGGGTCCAGGGAATGCATCCATACCGCGGCGGGAAGGGAAACGGTCAGGCAGTCGCCTTCCTTCCATTCGCGGCAGACGGTCAGCCAGCCGTTTTTATCCACCGTTGCTGAGAGAGGGACATGATTGCAGGAAACAGTCATTGTACCTGCCAGCCAGCCCGGCATGCGCAGGTGGATGGGGAATACGGCGGGGGCGGTCAGAGACAGGGTCAGGGCCGTTGTGTTTCCTTCCGGGAAGCCGGTTTCCTGGCGGACGGTGACAGGGCTGCCGTTCCGGTTCCAATGCAGCTTGGAGGGGATATATTGGCTGACGTAAAGTCCGCCGTCCTCTTCAAAATAGAGGAGACGCTGCATTTCGGTTACGAGGAGGGGACGGGTACCGGTGCAGCAGGTCCAGCCATCCTGCCGGTTTTTCTTATAGCCGCCGTACATGTTGTAATCGGAATAATAAATGATATTTCCTTCTTCCGTCATGGGCAGGGTGGCGGCGGTGGCGTTGAATAAGAGAGCCTCCACCCAGTTGCCGTATTCCGGTTCCCCGGTAAAACGGGTGAGGTATTTGCACAGCCGGAAGGCGGCATAGGTGTCGCACTGGGTTTCAAAACTGTCATGACCGGTGCGCAGCGCGTCGATAATACGGTTTTTGGGCATCAGATGTTCATAGTTGGGGCCGTATCCCCCTGTCGCCATGACCTCTTCCGTCTGCATGAAGCGGTAGAAGGAGCGCAGGGATTTCAGGAAATAAGGGTTGTTTGTCATTTCGTATGCCTTTGCGCAGCCGTTAAAAGAATTCACATGGCTGTAGGCGTGGCAGAATTCGGAATACAGTCCTGCCAGGGGTTTTTTGGAAAAGGGATCGGCATCCTGATAGAAGATATCCCAGAATTCCCGGTATTCAAAGCGTTCCGCCAGCTCCCGTGCCTGAGGTATCTCCAGGATTTCCCAGGCATCCCAAAAGGATTCCGTCAGGGTGTACCATTCCGTGGAGTTGTCTCCGAACAGGTTATCTTTTGTCAGATGCCTGTCGGCGAAAGCAACCAGATATTCGGCGTGTTCCTTTGCGCGTGTATAGCCGCAGTAAAGGAAGAGATCACAATGGGCACGAAGCAGCTTTTCCAGGTCATAATGGGAGCGGTTTGTTAAAAAGGGAGCGGTTGTCCGGGCGGCTTCGCAGCAGTCCCAGAATTCATCAGCCAGGTAGACCGCCTTTTCCCGGAACGCCTCATCCCCCGAAACAGCAAACATACGGCTGTAGGCGGAAAGCCACTGTCCGATGAGGGCGGTGCCCCGTGAATTGGGGTACCAGCCTGTATATGCGATGCCGGGGGCCGGCTTTCCGGCGCTTTCGCGCATATACTTCAGGATATTGTCATTGGGGATTTGCAGATAAAAAGCAAGGGTTTCATCCAGGATTCTTTTCATCATGCCATCTGTAAGGGTGACATCTGTAAAATCAAAACTTTTCATAGTTGTCCTTTCTGCCTTTAAGCAGGCTCTGCTTGATCAGATACATGTGGGGTACGCGGATTTTACCGCAGCGGCCGCCTGGTTGAGTGAGGTGATTACGCTGTCACACCAGCTGTCAAAAATGGGATCCTCCGCCTGCAGCTGCCTGTCGGAAAGCAGGTTCTGAAGCGTTGTGCGTATGCCGTCCCGGAAAGGCACGGCAGCCTGGAAACCGGGCACCAGCCGTTTGAGCTTATCATTTTTAAAAACAGCGGTCTGTACCCGTTCCCCGAGAAGGCAGCTCTTAAAATCATAGGGGCCTGCCTGATGCAGAAACAGGGAGGAGACATAAAACGGATGCAGGGGCACCTGCAGGATATCCGCTATTGTGGTATATATCTGGTTCCAGGTCATGACCTCGTCGGATGTAATATTGACGGCTTCCCCCAGGGCATGGGGATTTCCTGCAATTCCGAGAAAGGCCCGGGCAAAATCGGAATTATGGGTGAGTGTCCACAGGGAGGTACCGTCTCCGGGGATAATGACGGGCCGTTCTTCCCGGATTCTTTTTATCACACTGTAGCAGCCGTTCCAGCCTGTCATACAGAGCGGGACGTTATATTCGTCATAGGTATGGCTGGGACGGATAATTGTGATGGGGAAGCCGGTTTTTCGGTATATGGCCGTCAGCTCCTGTTCGCAGGCTATTTTATTCTGCGCGTAGTCCCAATATGGATTGTACAGGGGTGTGCTCTCCGTGATTTCATAGCAGCTGAGGGGCTTCTGATAAGCGGAGGCGGAGCTGATGAAGATGTACTGGCTGGTTTTTCCAGAGAAAAGCGAATAGTCCCGTGTGATCTGTTCCGGTTTCTGCACAATAAAATCAGCCACGCAGTCAAAGTGCATCCCTTCCAGCGCCTTTTCCATAGCGGTGGTATCGTTGATATCCCCGATAATATAGTGTGCGCCATCGGGGAGTACCTGGTTACGGGATCCTCTGTTTATGAGCCATAATTCATGGCCTTCCTTTAAAAGGGCCTTGGAAACGGCGGTGCTGATAATGCCGGTTCCTCCGATAAGTAAGATTTTCATTCTTATATTCCGCCTTTCTGCGAAAGGCACCGATGCGGTTATGAAACCGTTTCCTGCTTTTCGCTTTCAAATCTATCTTCCTTCTGATATATTTCCTTATAAGACTGACACACTACAGAACACGCGGAGGTGAGTGGCGGGGCTGTATAGCGGCGACCTCGCATTTTTATATGTTGTCGGTCATCTGTTAAAGGCATCAATGAATGGCGCATTACCGTAGCCCGTATACTTATCTCTTCCAAAGTCGACTCGATTTTGCCGGATGACCAGTCACTGTCAGTTTTATTACTATAAATCGAAGGAGGTTATTTTTTTGTCTTTTAAAATCATTCGTAAAAACTGTTGTGGACTTGATGTCCATAAAACATGGATCTTTGCCTGCATTGGCATCACTGATTCCAATGGCCGTACAGAGTATAAGCAAGCTCGCTTCTCTTCCTTTGCAAAAGGTTTGCAGGTGCTGTGTGACTGGCTTGTGAAATATAACTGTAACGACATTTGTATGGAATCTACCGGCAAGTACTGGATTCCTGTTTTCAATATCTTAGAGAAAAATAACTTGTGGGTTACTCTTTCTCACCCGAAATACACGAAACCCCAGAAAGGTAACAAGACTGACCGTAAAGATGCCAAATGGATCTGTGACTTATACATGTGCGGCATGGTTAAGCCTTCCTTTATCCCACCTGCTGATATTCGTCAGCTGCGTGATTTAGTAAGATACCGTTTCAAACTCACTTGTATGATTACTGGTGAAAAGAATCGTGCCCATAACTGTCTTACTGTATCAAACCTTAAGCTTGATGATGTGTTTTCTGATATCTTTGGAAAATCGGCACGCTCTATCACAGAACATATTTTACAACACCCTGGGGAGTTTTTTGATGTACAGCCTTTTGTTGACAGAAGATGTAAGACCCCGATTGAAGAAATCCAGGCTGCTGTCGATGGTGCCATATCACCAGAGCAGGCTGTCAAGCTTCGTCAGTGTCTTAAACATATCGACGAATTAGAAGATCATAAAGCAGAAATAGAACGGGAAATCTTTCGTCTCAGTGATAAATATGAGGGCGCTCTCAACCTGATTCGTACGGTTCCCGGATTCGATAAGAATCCTCTCACTGCAATCCAAGTCCTATCTGAAATCGGTGGTGATATGTCTGTCTTCCCCACAGCCAAAAACCTCGTTTCATGGGCTGGATGTTGTCCTCGTAATGATCAAAGTAATCATAAAATCAAATCCACCAGGATTTCCCGTGCTGGTACCTATTTTAAACCAGTTCTGGTACAAGTTGCAAATGCTTTAATCAAATCGAAGAAACATCCTGAATTTACGAACCGTTACAGACGTATCAAAGCACGACGTGGACACAAGAAAGCCATCATTGCCATCTGTCGTATGATCCTGACCGCTATCTGGCACATACTCACAGATTTAAAGCCCTATACACCCGAAGGTTTTCTTGAATCACGCCCTGTGAATGAATCTAAAGTTCTTACTGCTTCACAGGCTCTTAATTTAATGCGTCAGCGAGGTTATATCATCAAAGACGATGCTCCTGCCATGAATTAGGTGTTGTGTTAATATTTAATTTTTTTGAAGCCACCAAAAGATGGTTTGTTTGCTATGCAATTCACTCTTTCTCTAACCACGGCCTCTTTGTTTCAAACTTGTTTTCCTCCTTGGAAAGGGTAATCAAATGCGATTTGCTTTATTTGGAAAAAGCCGTCCTTTTTGGGGATGACCTGTTGGTTGGGGCGGACAGAGCCTTCGTGACTGCTGCTTTGGGTATGCAGGGTAACCGGTATTTCCTTCTCTTCGATCCCTGTGAGGGAAAGGATGTTTCCGTCCAGGTCTGTCCTCACCTGGACGCCGCAGGAACAGGAGAAAACAGGCCGCCCGTCAATCTGCGCATGCATGGTCAGGCCGTCCTGGGTCAGGGTATAGGCATGGCCGGACAGATACTGCGTATAAGTGCCGGCAGGCCAGCCGCATACCGCGCTCCAGGTGATTTGATCAAAGGATATATTCACGCCGCAAAGAAGGGAAATATACTCCAGGGCCGCCAGAATGGTAGGGCCATAGCCTTCCGGGCCTAGCGTTGTCACTCCCTCATACCGTTGCGTTTCTTCGCCGTCCGGGGCAAGGCCCTCCGAGCGGGTCACACAGGGGGTTCCGTCGAAAGGATCATATTGCTGGACCAGCTTTTTCGTATCCCGGAGCAGGTACAGCCATTTTTTGCCCAGCATGCGGATTTCGGCGGCATGCCCGTATTGATCCAGAGCCTGGATGGCTCTCTGGTAGGTGAGCCCCTGAGGCTGCCCGCCCCAGTTATTAAAGTTAATGTTGGAAAAGCAGGGATCATTGGCCGCAATGGACGGGAGCGGAAGAAAGGTCCAGAACTCTTCCGGGTTGAGGAGGTGGTAACGGATAAAACGGTCGGCCATATCCTGATCGAAGGATCCGTAATACATACACCTTAAATTGTTATGGGTCAGCACATCCATGAATTCATTCTTACAGTCCCTGTCATAGCAGGCATTTTTTTCCTCTATCCAGAGATAGCTGCGTATTTTGTCCCTGACTTCCTGTGCCTTCCTGCGCCAGAGATGCTCCTCGCCGTTTTGAAGAATACAGGAAACAGAAGCAAGAACCGATCTTGCCTGACAGGAGTAGGAGCAGATGTCCATGGATTCGTAAGGGAGCTTTCCGCAGGCCGTCGGAGCGTCTTCTCCGCCGAAGCCGCCGTCCTTAACGCCGTATTTGGTAAAACGCAGGGAATTGTCCTCACCGGTATCCCAGGTACACCAGCTTTCCAGGCAGCCGTCCCCGTCACTGTCGCGGTACGTCCATAAATAATTGTCATAAGCTTTGAGAGTTTCGTAGAGTTTCGAAAGATAATCCCGGTCTTTTCCAATCAGATAATACATTTTGAAAGCGGGTACAGGAAAACAGAAACCCTGCAGCCAGTCGTATGAAACCTGGAGCAGAAACGGTTCCTGATATTTGATCATGCCGGGCAGACGCCCGCTTTTTCTCTGATTTTCCATGAAAATCAGCTGATTGTTAAGCGCGGCCTCCATGTTGCGCTTGGCATACATTTCGCCGCCCATGGGCTGGGTTTCCAGCCAGACCCCGTCATAGTCGGAGCCTTCCCGGAGTACGAGCTTATCGGTGAATACTGCCAGATTGCGCAGGCAGTACGTTTCACAGCGATCAAACAGCTCCTTCAGCCAGGCACCGCCGTCGTCAGCATTGCTGAATTCCACCCCGGCGGAGGGTAGATGATAGTCTGTTGCTTTATAGCCTTTTGCCATGTTTGCCATCCTTTCCTGACGGGAACGGAAGAGACAGGTTCCCGATAAGTCCGTAAATCCGGACAGATAATAGGTTCAGATGTCAAACGAATCGTAAGAAGGACATGCTGTAAACGGAGATCTTGTTACTGATCATTCCGAGATCAGTAACATGCATAAATCCATTTAAAATCGCCTACGGCGATGGAATTTATGCACTCTTGAATCACTATCTAACGTACAGTGCAGTAAATGCACAGTACTGATTGAACAGTAACGGAGATCTTCCCTATCTCCGTATGCAGATAGTACACAGCGAACCGGGCGGACGTATCATTGTTTCCTTCCGGCTCTTGGCTGAGATTATAGCATTGCTTTTTTGAGGTGTCAATTACCAAAAGTTATTGACCATTACCAAATTTCCTGACAGGTAAAAAAGGACTGATAAAAATTCACGGCATGTAAAATATGGTTTATGGCCTCCGTGTACTCTCCGTCATATCCGGACCGCTCTCAGGCCTTTTTACCCCGGATTCACATATCAGGTCAGTTCGTCCACATGGAGGGAAGGCAGATGAAGGATCACTTTTGTGCCCTCTCCGGGCCTGCTTTCAAAGGACAGGCCGTATTGCTCCCCGTATTGCAGTTTCATACGTTTATTTATATTACACAGGCCGTAATGACTGCCGGTATCACTCTGGTGCTCGTCGGAAGCGGAAGGCTCCAGAAGCTCTTCCAACTGTGCGGGCGGGATGCCGACCCCGTCATCTGCAACGATGAGTATAACCTCTTCCCCGGAGAGGAGGCCGTGTATGGTTATTTGCCCGCTCTTGCTCTTTTTTTCCAGGATGCCGTGGAAAAGGGCGTTTTCCACAATGGGCTGAAGGGTGATTTTCGGTATGGAGTACTGCAGGATGACCGGATCAATATCGGTGAGGAAACGGATTTCCCCGGAAAAGCGCAGATCCTGTATTTTCATGTAATAGGTCACATGGCTGATTTCATCGCTGATGGGTACGATATATTTACCCTTGTTCAGGGACAGCTTGTAAAAGCTGGCGAGGGAATATACGACGGAGCTGATCTGCTCCGGTTTCTGCTGATAGGAAAGCCAGCTTATCATATCCAGGGTATTATACAGGAAATGGGGGTTGATCTGTGACTGCAGGGCTTTATATTCCGCGCTTTTCAGTTCTCTTCCCATCTGGTAGTTTTCATGCAGGAGCGTGTGGATCCTGGCAATCATAAAGTTATAGTTCTCGGTCAGGGTACCGATTTCGTCCTTGTAAATCATATCCGGCACCTCTTTTAAAATGCCGTCCTTTGTCTGCTGCATATAGCCGCACAGGGAATCGATTCTTTTGGTGATGGTATAGGCGACGGGCTTGGACAAAAACCATGCCAGAAGCAGAATCAGGGCGGATACGCCGCATATTATTTTCACAAGGGAGGTAATGGCGAGGATGAAAGAGGAATAGGGGACCAGGGTTACCATATTCCATTCGGTTCCCCGGATGGAGGACTGCATGGCCATGTATTTCTGGCCGTCCAGCTGGATCGGGACCACGGCATCTTCCGCAAACGAAGGCAGGGTCAGTTTTCCCGGGGTGGTTTCCAGGAGGGGGAACGGATCCCCGATATTGGAGTTTGCTATTATTTTTCCCGTATGATCCAGCAGGAGGGTACAGCTGTCAAACGTATAATTGGCGGAATTCAGGATGCCCTCCACCGTGCGCAGGGGAATATCCAGCCGGAGGATAAAGGAAAGCTCGGAATAATTGTCCTGCCGGTACATGGCCCTGATTAGGGCAATACACGCTCCGTCCCGGTACGTGGTATCTTCCAGGCTGTCATTTCCCACAAACAGGTGAAGCCCTTTTTTCTGGAAAAGAGGGGTCCACCATGAGGCGGACTGAGCCTGGGACAGCGGGCAGATATTTACATTGTTCCCGGAAAAAATAAGGGAATCCGGGACATAAATACGTGCCCGTTTAATATCCTCGCTCTCCTGCATGCTTTTCATCAGGTGGAGGATCATTTTGGAATCGGCAATCTGATCCATGACGGAATAGCTTTGCAGATCCTTGTTGAGAACGTCATTGAGCGATACGTTATAGATGACCATGTCACTGGAAGAACTGATGCCGTTCAATTTATAGGTGAGATAGGAACTGGCCTGGTTAAAGCCCTGCTGGAGGCTGAACGTATTCTGGGTACGTATGGCCGAGGCTGTAAAGGTATAGATGGAGGCCGCCAGGATTCCCACGAGGATAAACACAAAGAAAAAATAGGTGAGGACTATTTTCCTGTGAAGGCTGCTATTGTTGAAAACCAGAAGCAGCGTGCGGACAAAACGGCTTTTTTTCAGATGGCTGTAAATCATAGGCTTCCTTTCCGCGGATCAGAAAGAGCGATAGTCCGCAGGGGTCATTCCGGTGGTTTTCTTGAAAATACGGATAAAATAATTACAGTCGCGGTACCCCACCAGCTCCGCAATCTCTTTGATTTTTTTATTGGTATTTTTCAGGTATTCCTTCGCTTTTTCTATCCTGCGGTCTATGATATATTGATTGATCGTGTGGTCAAAAGCTTTCTTGAAAAGGACGCAGAGATAGGATTCGCTCACGGAGAACTGTTCCGCGATTTCCTGGAGGGAAAGATCCTCCTTTTCATAATTTTCATCGATGTACAGCCGCAGCTGACAGGCGAGGGGATATTGGGTATACCGGTCGTCCGTGGTATGGAAAAAAACATGGAGCCGGTTGAGCAGTTCCTGCTCAATATCCGACAGAAAGGACATTTTCCATATGCGGTCATCCAGTGTTTCCGGGGTTTCCTCCGGGGCGAAGGCCGTACTTGCGTATAACCGGGCGGATTCATAGAGACAGCGGTAGGCACGGATAAAAAAGTTTTTCACGCTGCTGACCAGGGTGCCGTCAAAACGCCTCAGCCGCTCCACCAGACTGACCACATAGGAACAGGCGGCCGTTTCATCATGCTGCTGAAGCGCTTTTTCAAAGGGCCGCAGGCTATCCTCCGAAAACTGGTAAACGAGATGGTTGTGTTTCTCTTCGTAAAATAAAACGGCGTTCTCTTTGTGGAAAAATCCCCGCTGCAGGCAGATGGATGCGGTCTGGTAGGAATCATAAATCTGTTCGAAGCCGTCCACCGGATGGCCGGTAGCCAAAAGAAAACGACAGGTGCTTTTTAAAATGTCACACAGCATATAGCAGATGTTTCCTATCTGGGAGGAGGGCACCGCTTCCCCTTTGCGATCCGTCAGATTCATGTGCACGACAATAACCTGATCGCTTTTCTGCCCTATAATCACATGGGAAAAATCGGATAGGGCAAGCCTGCTGTCAAGCAAATCGCAGATCGCGTCCTGAATGGCACCGCCGGTATCTGCTGTCCCGTCCGTATCATTGAGCAGCAGGATCAGGAAGGTAATCCAGGATCCTTCCCTGCGCAGATCCGGATAAGCGATCCGGATATATTCGTCCAGCTCCGTCCCGGATGCGGACGGGTGGAGCAGGGCCACTGCGATTTTAGTCCGGATTGCAGGAAGGCTTAAATGAAGCTTATGGGTCAGCTCATTGGCAGAATTCTCCCGTGCCGCCTGGGAACGGTATTTCTCTGCCGCAATACGCAGGGTGGAATGCAGTTCATCCGGCTGGAAGGGTTTTTCAATATAATTCACCGCAGACAGGCGGATAGCAGATTTCAGATATTCCTTGTCCGCATAGCCGCTCATAAAAATAATACTGCAGTCCGGGAATTTTTCCCTTATCTGAAAAGACATGGCAACGCCGTCCATGCGGGGCATTTTCACATCAGTTAATACGATCTCCGGTGCAGACAACAACGCTTTTTCCAGCCCGTCTTCCCCGTCCTCTGCGGTTATCACCTCATCGATCCCCAGTTCCTTCCAGGGGGTGAGGGAATAGATTCCTTCTCTTGTAAAACGTTCATCATCCACAAGAAGCAGCCTCATGACAATACCTCCTCCTACGCCAGGTTAGCGTTCCGCCCGCCCTGCGCGCGGAACGCTAACCCGGCTAGTCCAAATCTGTTGTAAAGCATAGCATATATAAAAATAGGGTGCAATGGCTCAAAATGTGGCAGTTAAAGATTGTGCTATTTATAAAAAAATAGTCTGATTTTATTTGTCCCGCACAGATGCTAGGATAAATGTGTCGAACGAATCGTAAAAAAAGCAAGGAGGATTATGTATGACGGCTTCCGGAAAAGGCAGGGGGAACGCTTTTTTTCATGAGCTAAAGAAAAGCAGGACTCTTTTGCTCATGCTTCTGCCAGCAGCAGTTACTATTTTCATATTTGCCTATCTTCCCATGGGCGGTATGATCCTGGCGTTTAAGAATTTCAATTACAGGGATGGTATATGGGGCAGTCCGTGGACGGAGGGGATTTTTGACAATTTTCAATTTTTCTTTTTGTCGGGAAAAGCCTTCAGCGTCACGGCCAATACCTTTTTGTACAACCTGTCCTTCATTGCCGTAAACACAGGGCTGGCAGTATTGTTTGCCATCATCCTGAGTGAGGCCGGCAACAAGTATTTTAAGAAGATAACCCAGTCGGCCATCTTCCTGCCTTACTTTGTATCCTGGGTTATTGTGGGGACCATTGCCTATAACCTTCTGAATTATGAAAATGGTGTGGTGAATGGTGTTCTGGGGATGCTCGGCCTGGAGCCGGTTAATATTTACGCCAACGGGCCAGCCTGGAGAATCCTGATCGTGGTGTTTAATGCCTGGAAAAGCGTGGGCTACAGTATGGTGGTATATCTGGCGGCCGTAACCGGCGTGGATATGCAGCTGCATGAATCGGCCAAAATTGACGGCGCAAATATTTTCCAGAGGGTGCGTCATGTGACCTTTCCGGCTATCCTGCCTACCGTTGTCACCATGGTTCTGCTGGATGTGAGCAAAATTTTCAGGGGGAATCTGGATTTGTTTTATCAGCTGGTGGGAAAGAACGGGGCACTGTATGATTCTACAGATGTAATCGATACCTTTGTATTCCGTTCCCTGCTGGAAACCTCCGATATAGGGATGGCGGCGTCTGCCGGATTTTACCAGTCGATTTTGTGTTTTGCAACGATTATGCTTGTAAATGGTATTGTGAAACGGGTGCAAAGCGATTATGCGTTATTCTGACGGCTGCCGGAATCCTTTTGGCAGAGGGCGGAAGACAACGTGATTTGACAGTACACAGAAAAGAGGAATGGATATGCGGAGAATAAATCAAAAAAGCGGGCATGGGGATACTCTGTGCTTCAAGGCGGTGGGGTATCCGCTGCTGTGCCTGTTTGGGCTTGTATGCATTATTCCGTTTTTTCTTATAATCGCTTCCTCGTTCACCAGCGAAAGCTACATTATAAAAAACGGTTATGTTTTATGGCCGCAGGAATTTTCCACATCGGCTTATGAACTGATTTTCAAGAATCCTGCCAAAATCCTGCGGGCATACGGGGTGACGGCGTTTGTAACAATTGTCGGGACGGCTTTGAGCGTTTTTGTAAACGCCATGACGGGGTATGTGCTTCAGAGAAAGGATTTTAAATGGAGGAACCTGTTTTCCTTTTACTTTTTCTTCACAACCCTCTTTTCCGGCGGGCTTGTCCCCTGGTACATCCTGTGTGTGAAAACCCTTCATTTGAAAAATACCATATGGGCGCTGATTATCCCCACGATTGTTTCGGTGTGGAACATCATCCTGGTGAAAGGGTTTATGGGAGGGATACCCGGTGAAATTACGGAATCCGCAAAGATTGACGGGGCAGGAGATTTCCGTATTTTTGTAAAACTGATTCTGCCCCTGTCCAAACCGGTGGTTGCCACAATCGGATTGTTTACGGCACTGGCCTACTGGAATGACTGGTATATGTGTATGCTTTTTATAGATAAAAAGGAGCTGTTCGATCTGCAGTATCTGCTGTACCAGCTGATGGGCAGTATCAAGGCCCTCCGGGAGATAGCCAGCCAGTCGGCCATTTCCGTAAGCTCCATGCCTATTGAATCCACGAAAATGGCACTTACGATTGTGGCTACCGGCCCAATCATACTGGTGTATCCGTTCGTCCAGAAATACTTTGTAAAAGGGTTAACCTTAGGATCTGTCAAAGGATAAGGCAGATTCGTGTGATACATGAAAGGAGTAATGAGAATGAAAAAGAAAGTGTTGGGGGTACTGTTAGGTATCATGATGTTTAGTACCTGTATTTTTACAGCATGCGGTAAGGATACCGCAGCCGGGACGCCGGAAGGCAGCCGGCCGGCATCGGAAAGCGCCGGTGCGGCAGGGGAAAACACACAGGCCGGCGGGGAAACCGCACAGGAATATGGCGGAAACGATATCTCGGAGCACAAAGAGCTGGTTATGTATGTTATCGGCGACGAACCCGTCATTGCCGATGAGGTGGAAGCGGCTTTAAACGAAAAGCTGGAAGAAAAACTCAACTGTACGCTGGATATCAGCTATATAGCACTCAGTGATTACTCACAGAAATATTCCCTGCTCCTTGCAAGCGGCGAAAATATTGACATTATTTACACATCAACCTGGGCCTTTTACTATGAAGAAGCCACGAAGGGCGCCTTTATGGAAATAACCGATGATCTGCTGGGCAAATATATGCCTCAGACAACGCAGGGCCAGGACAGCATGGCATTTGAGCAGGCAAAAATTAACGGCAAATGCTATATGATACCCAAAAACAGCCCTTATGTGAATAATGCAATGCCTGTGCTGATCCGGGGCGATCTTCGTGAAAAATACGGAATGGATAAAATCGACAGCGTCGAAAAGCTGGAAGAATATTTTACCGCAGTGGCAGAAAAGGAAGAAGGCATATATCCTTACGCGGCAGCAGGGGACGCGGTGGAAATGTCCATGAACCTGTTCCAGAGCAGGAACAATCTGGTTCCCATGAGCGTGGGAAGCGGTAAATATTTCGGCTATTTCTATAAAGGGGAAAATCCCACCGCAGATGATGTGGTATGGCAGTACGGCACCGATGAGTATCTGGAATACTGCAAGCTGGTTAAGAGCTGGGCGGATAAGGGCTTCTGGTCCAAAAATGCGGTTTCCAATACCACCTCTCCTCTGGATGCCTTCCAAAACGGGACAAGCGCCGCTCTTTTCTGGAATCTGGATACCTGTGAATCTGCAAAAAATGTTGTGGATTCCGAGCATCCGGAATGGAAAGCCGAGCTGGTCAATGTAACGCCGGGGGTAGTCCATGTAAAGGGAGTTTATACAGGGGATGGATTTGCAATTCCGGCCGTTTCCGAAAACACGGAGCGTGCGCTTATGGTGCTGGATGTGCTGAAGTTTGATAAGGAATGCTATGACATCTGCAGATACGGCATCGAAGGCTCCACCTACAATGCCACCAGCGACACCACCTATACGCTGGGTGCGGATCAGGCCAACTATGCCGTGGGGAATGCGCCTGTTTCCTGGGGACTTAAAAACGATGCGCTGGAACGTATCCTGGGAGAAGCGGGAACAACCCAGAGCGCAATCCGCCAGGAATTAATGGGGGATGCCATTTCCGAGGTGACAAGCGGCTTCATTTTTGATGATTCCTCCGTAAAAAGCGAACTGGCTGCAATGAACGAAGCCTGCTCCCAGTATGTGCCTCTGCTGGAGCTGGGACTTGTGGAAGATGTGGAAGGGACACTTGCGGAGCTGAACAGTAAATGTGAGACTGCCGGCCTTGAGAAAATAAGGGAAGAATTTATAGCCCAGTTTACGGCTTATCTGGAAGGTCTGGAAAAATAAAATCCGGGTAAAGCCTGTTACAAAGAAAGCGTCAGAAGGAGAAAAACACCTTTTGATGCTTTCTTTTTTTATAGCTGACGCAGTTCCTCAAAACGGGGTAACGGTTCAGACAAGTCTGAACCGTTACCAAAGCGGGATCCGGTATGGCCGCCCGGAAAGGGAAGCGTATGGAAATCCCGGAATAACTGTGCTACACTGAAAAAAATGTGAACAAGGCGGGGAGGGCAGTCCATGTGGAGGATAGTAGTAGTCGATGATGAAGTACGCCAGTGTAAGGGACTTAAAAATATTCTGCATAGGGAATTCCGGGAGGAGGCCATGGTATGGGCATTTACGGCGGCTGCGGAGGCGCTGGAGTTCCTTCACAGGGAAGGGGCGGATATTATCATAACCGATATCTGCATGCCTGAGATGGACGGGCTTCGGTTCATGGAAGAGGCGGAAAAGGAAAAAACGGGGATTAAGGTAATCCTGCTGACCGGGTATGCAGAATTTGAATATGCAAGGAAAGCGCTGACTCTGGGAGCGCTGGACTATCTGCTCAAGCCGCTGAATCCGGATCGTATGCGTGCGGTTCTGGAAAAAGCATTCCGGGCAATCCGTGAGGAACGGCTTCTTGCCAGCCAGAAGGATGAAATGCGCAAACAGCTGGACATAACCCTGCCCGCCTATATGGAGCAGCAGCTCAACCAGTGGGTTTATGGCAGATTATCCCCTGCGGACAAAAAGGAAATGGAAAAAATCATTCCCTGCGGCAAACCGGGAAATGTCATTATAACCCGGCTGCAGGGGCTTCAGGAATGGGGCAGCACGGTGGGGAAAGAAGAACTGGAAGAGGCGAAATACCAGTTGAAGTGGTGGATGAAGGAACTGCTGCAGATCACCTGCCATTCCCTGTCTTTTTTCAGCCATGTGCTCCCGGACACCATGGTCACAGTGGTCACGGAAAAGAGAGAGGGAGCGGATGCGGCGGCCCTGCTGGAGCGGGCAGCGCTTCCGGAATCCTTTCCTTCTTTTTCCGGCGGGGACCGGAAGCTATGGATCGTTCTGGGGGAACCGGCGGCCGATCTTTTCCTGCAGATAGAGGAATGTTACAAAAGTGCGGTGATGGTGATGGATTACCGATTCTATTTTCCCGAAGCCGACAGGCTGTCTGCCGGTTTTATCCTGCCCCGCCGGACTGGGGAGTTCGGTATAGGGCTGGCGGAGGAGGAAGCGCTGAAGGATGCGGTTAAAAATATGGACCTAACGCTGGCATGCCGCCTGGCGGACCGGATTATGGAACGGTGCCTGGACAGCGGATATCCGGAGCCTGCCCGGTTTAGAAGCGGCCTGCAGAGCCTGCTTAGGCATATCTCCCTGTATTTCCATCTGGAAGAGGCATTCGAACGGTTCTGGCAGCAGGAAGGCGGAGACAAAAGCATAGAGACTTTCCGGAACAAGCTTTACGGTGCGCTGAAGCTGCTGGTCACCGGGACGGAGGAAAAAAAGCAGGATAAAAACAACGGCTTTGCGGAGCGTTTCCGGGCGTATATTGAACAGCACTATGAAAAAGATATCCCTCTGGAGGAGATTTCGGCGGTATTCCAGCTGACCCCTACCTATTTCAGCAACCTGGTAAAAGAAACCACGGGGGACAGCTTTTCCAGGAACCTGATTGAGGTACGCATGAAAAAGGCCAGGGCCATGCTTCAGGAGACAGACTGCAGGATATATGAAATTGCCCGGAAAACGGGCTATGAGGACGTCAAGTATTTCAACCGGGTATTTAAGAGGGAGAACGGCATCACGCCCATGCAGTTCCGGGATGAACTTATGAAATTAAGGAGAGAAACGGATGAATAAGCTGAGAACCTGTTTCAACAGCCTGAATCTGCAGAATAAGCTGAGACTGTGCTTTATTTTTCTGATTCTGATCCCTTCCCTGATTATCGGCATCGCTTATTATTGGGTGTCCTATCACAGCATCATAGATATCGCCAAGAAAAACATTCTGGATGTGGTGGTGAAAAACACCCAGCTGATTGACAGGCAGATGGGATACATTCAGGAAAGCGCGGTAAATCTCAACGTGGATGCCGATATGTACCGGCTGTTGAGTGATGTGGATACGGTGCCGGATTCGGAGCTGCTTGTCAAGGATAAGAAAATCCAGGCCATCCTGCAGAAATATTTTGTGGATGAGGATATCGTCACCACCACAATCATGACGGAGAAATTTATTTTCGGCGATAATTCCCAGCTGAAGGTGCCGGTTGCCAACTTTTTCTCCTCCACGCTGTGGGAAAGCCTGCGGGAACGCAGAGGGGAAGCGCAGTGGGTGCCCACCTATGTGGTGCAGGATACCTTCGGTCTGGATTATGCCGTGGAAAACCCCACGGTCTATTCCATGATACAGCCCCTGAACCCTACGTTTATTGATCCGGAAAAGCCGTCGGAAACCAGGGCGCTTTCGGAGGATTTCAACGCGGTGCTGGTCATCAGCTTCCGGGATAACCTGATCCGGGAAATGTTTGAAGCCAGCAATTCCGTTGACGATTCCCAGTTCTGCATTTCCTCCCCGAAAGGGGAAATTGTTTCCCATTCCGATGCCGCCAAAGCGGGCACCACACAGGAGCTTCCCTGGCTTTGGCATATCACGGATAAGACCGGCAGCATGCTTCTGCAGTACCAGGGGGAGAAGGTACTGGTCTGTTATGAGGTATCCCAGGTGACCGGCTGGGTATTCGCCTCCATAACGCCGGTAAAGGCCCTGGTACATAATGTGGTCAGCCTCCAGACGCTCACGGTTTTTCTGTGTATTCTTATTTTCCTTCTCGCTATGCTCGTTTCCAAAATCTTTGCCCGCAAAATAACGCTTCCCGTCGAAAAGCTGGTAGGAGCCATGAAGCAGGTGGGAAAAGGGGATTTCAGTGTGAGGCTGGCAACCAGCGGGATGGATGAGCTTCAATATCTGACGGAAAAATATAATGATATGAGTGAACAGATCCGGATTCTCATAGAAGAAAATTATGAGAGTGAGATCCGCAACAGAGAGTCGGAAATCATGGCGCTGAATCTGCAGATGAATCCGCATTTTCTGTATAACACGCTGAATATTATCAATATGATGGCTCTGGAGGAAGGGAAAGAGGAAATCAGCAGGATGCTCCTCTGTCTTTCCGACATGCTGCAGTATACCTTCCGGAACAAGCAGGAGCTGGCGGCCTTTCGTGAGGAATATCTGTGGCTGCAGAATTACCTGCACATTATGGAAATGCGTTTCGAAGGAAAATTCCAGGTGGTTTATGAGGTGGACGGAGAACTGGGACAGTACAGCGTACCAAAGCTCCTGCTCCAGCCGCTGGTGGAAAACGCGGTGGTCCATGGCTTCCGGGATATGAAAAACGGGGGGCTTCTGTGGATACGCGGCACCATTGAAACTGATGCGATCCTTTTGGAAGTGGAGGATAACGGCCGGGGGATGAGCGGGGAAGAGATAGAAAAAGCCATGCAGGGGGATTACCACCGTATCGGCCTGGAAAATACGCGGCGGCGTATCCAGCTTTTATATGGGGAAAAGGGGTGTATGCAGATTGAGACCCGGCCGGGGGAAGGGACCTGTATCCGGATTCGTATTCCGCTGCCGGATCCGGAAGGGGACAGATAAAAAGAAAGGCACCGTCCGCCCCTGATCCTAAAATTGTCCACCAGCTTAAAATGTTAGAATATCCCGGCTTCCCGATGAAAGCTATAATAAGACCATAACAGGGATGGAAAGCGGCCGCATAAAATCCCGGGTTACTTATCAGTAAGCTTTAGAAAACCGGGAGGTATGAAATGAAGAAAAAAATAATAGCTTGTCTGTTGGCATCGGTGCTGCTATTTGGCATACAAGGCTGCGGGGGAAAGGAACCCACGGCAGGAGAGGCGGATAGAAAATTGCAGGAAGCTTCGGGAGGAGAAGCGCAGGAGGCCCAGTCCCCGGAATCCGCGGACAGCGGCGAGAAAATTGTCCTCCGCTATACCGGCTGGGGCGGTCCCCAGGAAAAGAAAACAACCCAGAACGTTATCGATCAGTTTGAAAAGACACATCCCAATGTGGAGGTGGAATACATCCATATTCCCACGGATTATAATACCAAGCTGACCACCATGATCGCCGCCAACCAGGGGCCGGATGTGGCGCTGCTGAACGGGGATACCGCGCTGCAGTGGGCATCCGAGGGGAAACTGAAAAATATGATGGATTTTGCAGCCGATGACCCGGATATTAATATAGAAGATATCCTCTCCCAGGTCGTTTACTGGTGGGATGACGGAAAAGCATGCGGTGTCAACGGTTCCCTGGAAATATTCGGCCTTTTTTATAACAAGGATGTGTTTGAGGAGGCAGGCATTACGGTACCTTCCACAGAAGAAGAGGCATGGACCTGGGAAGAGTTCCTGGATGTATGCCGGACGCTTACCATTGACAATCAGGGAAGAAATGCCAAGGATCCGGATTTTGATCCGAAAAATATCAAGCAGTTCGGGCTTTTCGCACCCAGCGGGGCCAATATGGTGAGCTATGCCATGGCTTACTGCGGACAGGATTTCCTGAATGAGGATGGAACCGCAGTGAATCTGCTGGACACAAAAGGGGCGGAGGCCATGCAGAACTTTGCCGACTTAATCACCAGATACCATGTGGCGCCTTCACCGGTCCAGTCCAAAAATCTGCCGGGAGGAGCTACCGCCCTGGCATCCAGGAAGGTGGCTATGGTATGGGACGGACAGTGGGCACTCCAGGAAATATCGGCAAATAAAGTGAATTTCGGTGTGGGAATCCCGCCCAAAATGTATGATAAGCCCATGACCATTGCCATGGGTGAGCCGGTGGTGGTCTTTGAAACAACCCAGCATCCCAAGGAAGCCTGGGAGCTGCAGAAGGCGTTCATGAATACGGAATATACCATGGAGCTGATCGAAACCGGCCTGTGGATGCCCGTTCTCAGGGAGTGGTATGAGGAGGAAGCGCTCATCGACCGTTGGGCAAGAAACAATCCGGCACATCCCGAAGGCTATGTGGATGCCATTATGAACAACGGATTTAAGAACGGGGAGCCTGCACTGACCTATTCCATAAAGAATTTCCCCAAAATTATGGATGTCCTGAATCCCAAGCTGGATAAGGTCTGGCTGGGTGAAATGACGGTGGAGGAAGCCATTGCTTCCGTTGAGGAACAGATGAACGCACAGGTGCAGGGGAAATACCCCAGACCTTAACCATAAAACAGCCGGGTTTTCCCGGCTGTTTTACAAGAAAGGAGTTTGCCGTATGACAAAGAGAAGGAGAAAGGAAGCGTTTTTCGGCATTCTGTTCGCCTTGCCGGTTATGCTCGGTTTTCTTATTTTTGTGCTTTCTCCCCTGGTGATAAGTCTGGTGCTGAGTGTGACGGATTACAATGTAATCGGGGCGGAAACGCATTTTGTGGGAATGGAGAATTTTAAACATCTGTTTGACGGGACGGATATTTATTTTTATAAATCGCTGGGGGTTACGGCCTATTATGTACTTTTGAGCGTACCGCTCCAGATTCTGTTCGCCTTCAGCATTGCGCTGGTGCTGAATGCCAATATCAAAGGGAGATCCCTGTTCCGTACTATTTTCTATCTGCCGACCATCGTGCCGGCCGTGGCGTCCTCCATTGTCTGGATGATGATGTTCGATCCGGATACGGGAATCCTGAATGCCATATTACATGTCCTTCACCTCCCCGTCAGCCGGTGGATTTATGATGAAAAAACAGTAATCCCCTCCCTGGCGCTGATGAGCCTGTGGACGGTGGGCGGGACCGTGGTAATATTCCTGGCGGGGCTGCAGAATGTCCCGAAGGAATTATATGAATCCGTGGAAGTGGACGGGGGAAACTGGTTCCATAAGCTGAAAAGTGTAACGCTTCCTATGGTCTCCCCCACTATTTTTTTCAATCTGATCATGAGCTTTATCGGGAGCTTCCAGGTATTCAGCCAGGCTTATATCATGACCAGCGGCGGGCCGAACAATTCCACGCTGTTTTATGTATATTATATGTACAAAGAGGCTTTCCAGTATGGGAACCTGGGAAATGCCTCCGCGCTGGGATGGATCCTGTTCCTCATCATCCTCATCATGACGATGCTGGTATTCAAATCTTCAGCGATGTGGGTGTTTTATGAAGGGGAGGTGAAGAATAAATGAAGCAGAAAAAGAGATGGGGAAAGGCGGTCCTTTACCTGTTCCTGACGGCGGGATCACTGATTTGCCTTTTTCCCTTTTACTGGATGCTGCGAAGCTCGTTTATGGATATGGCACAGATATTTGTCATGCCGCCTATTATGATACCGGATCCCGTGGTTTTTACCAATTATCAGGATGCCCTGGAGGTCATGCCCTATTTCCGGTATTTACTGAATACCCTTATTGTGGTAATTTCAAATGTAGCAGGATCCATACTCGCCGCCTCCCTTTGTGCTTTCAGCTTTTCCAGGCTGCGCTGGCCGGGCAGGGATAAGGTGTTCATGCTCGTACTGACCAGCCTTATGATGCCTTCCATCGTGACAATGATACCTACGTTTGTCATGTGGTCCAGGCTGGGTTTTACCAATTCCCTGGTTCCATTGGCTGTCCCTATCTGGTTCGGCGGAAGTGTTTATAATATTTTCCTGTTCCGCCAGTTTTTCCTGAGCATCCCCAGGGAGCTGGACGAGGCGGCCTATGTGGACGGGGCATCCTACTTCAGGGTCTACTGGAAAATCATCCTTCCGCTGTCCAAATCAGCCATGGTGGTGGTAGGCATTTTTTCTTTCCTTGGCAGCTGGAATGATTTTATGGGTCCTTTGATTTATCTGAATGAAGAGAAGAAATATACGCTGTCCCTGGGGTTACAGCTTTTCCAGGGAAGCTACGGTGCGCAGTGGCATCTTCTTATGGCGGCTTCCGTACTTGTGCTGACGCCTGCCGTCATCGTCTTCTTTTTCGGACAGAAGCATATTTTGGAAGGCATTGCAACAACAGGTATTAAGGGGTAAATGGTTACTGTAAAAACAAGGTAACGGTTCAGGCAAGTCCGGACGGTTGCCAAACAGCAGGAGGAGTGGGAAATGAGTAACATAGCAGTGGAACGGCCTGCCCACAGGCAGGTAAAGATGACGGAGGGCTTCTGGGCCGGACAGCTTTACAAAATCCATCAAGTAACGGTCTGGGATGTTTTGGAGAAGTTTGAAAAGGATCATGAAGAAGGCATCATGAAAAATTACGAGTGGGTCATCGAAGGAAAAGGCGGCCGCCATGTGGGGCCGCCCTGGTATGACGGGCTGATCTGTGAAGTGATCCGGGGTATCAGCGATATTATCGCTGTGAATTTCGATGAGAAGCTGGATAAGAAAATAGAAGCCTATGCGGAGATTATCGCGGCGGCCCAGGAAAAGGATCCGGACGGATACATCAATACCTATACCACTCTGATCTGCCCCGGCAAAAGATGGGGCGGTAACGGCGGAAGCCTGATATGGCAGCATGAAACCTATAATATCGGCTGTCTTACGGAGGCGGGGATCCATTATTACAGAGCCACCGGAAAGAAGCGCCTGTTAAGCTGCGCCGTAAAAGCGGTGAACGGTATGTGCAACGTGATGGTTCCGGATCCCGGCACTCCCGGCTATCCCGGCAAAAATATCGTGCCGGCCCATTCCCTGGCAGAGGAAGCGGTGATAAAACTGTATTGCCTTTTCCGGGAGGAACCGGGGCTTTCCGGTGACATGGAACAGGAATACGGGATCTGTGTGCAGCCAGAGCGGTATTACCGGCTGGTGAAATTCTGGATGGATCACAGAGGCGTGCATCATGACCGGTATTCCATGCCTCATTATATGGGAGAATATTCCCAGGATCACTGCCGGATTACGGAGCAGTCGGAGGTGGTGGGCCATGCCGTCCGGGCGGCATTGATGTATACCGGCCTTACGGCGCTGGGGATTGAGACGGAGGAAGCGGATAACAGTTACCTCCGGGCCGCTGTCAGGCTGTGGGATAATATGGAGCATACCAAGCTGCATATCAGCGGAGGTATCGGGGCCGTCCATAATGAGGAACGGTTCGGCTACCAGTATGATCTGCCCAATGATGCATACCTGGAAACCTGTGCGGGCGCGGCGCTTGCATTCTGGGCAGGGGAGATGCACCGGGCTTTCGGGGACGGAAAATATATGGATGTGCTGGAATGTGCGGTGATGAATAATGTGCTTCCGTGTCTGTCCGAGGACGGTACCCGCTATTTTTATGAAAATCCGCTTATCAGCGATGGAGAGACGGAACGCTGGTCCTGGCACGGATGCCCCTGCTGTCCGCCTATGTTCCTGAAAATCATGGGCTGCCTGCAGGATTATATTTATGGCTTTTCCAAAGGCAGAGTGTATGTAAACCTTCATATGGGCAGCCGTTACGAGGGTACCATGGAAGGCAGGGACGGCAGCCGCCTGGAACTTGCTGTGGAGCAGACAGCGTGCGGGCTGCCCTGGAAAGGTACGAACCGTATTGTCCTTCATCCGCAGGAGAAGGCATCATTTATTCTGGCAGTGCGCCGTCCCGCCTGGTCCGGGGAAATGACGGTATTGGTGAACGACGAATTGGCAGACTGGCCTTTGGAAAAAGGATATTTTCTGATAGAAAGAGAGTGGCAGGATGCCGATGTGGTACAGATCTCTATGGAGCTGCCGGCGGTCAAGGTAGAAGCGCATCCGTTCGTAACGGCGGATGCGGGAAGGGTAGCCCTTCAGAGAGGCCCGCTTCTGTACTGCCTGGAGGAAACGGATAATCCGCTGGGGACGGATGTTTTGCTGGGAGAAGGGGAGCTGAAGATAACGGACTCCGCCCTGTTCGGTGGCATCTCGATCATAGAAGGCGAAACCGCAGAAGGCGGGAAATTCCGGGCGCTCCCTTATTATTTGTGGAATAACCGGGGAAAAGGCAAAATGAACGTATGGATCCGGCAGCAAAAGGCCGGGGAAGTACGGGAGGAAAGAAAAGAAGAAGCGGCGGGCTTCGCCGCCCATGGAGCTGGAACCGGCGCAGGGGAAACGGATCTCACCGGCTGGGAGGGGAGGCTTTACAGGAGATATGATAGGAACATTACTTTTGTTCCGCCGAAAGCCTGAAGTGTCTCGAATTCGTAACCGGAGAGGGCGGTAGTGAAATGACAGGAAGGGAAGAACAGAAAGAGAATGATTTGTTTTTTACATGCAGCCTGATTGAATACATTGCAAGAAAAACAAAAAATAAGAGATCGGATACGGTAGATGTACTGGGCAGGGCTTCCATCGAAAAAATATATGATTTAGCGGATGTTTATCACAGTGATAATATCGAAACAGTCAGCGATTCGTTTATCGAAAAAAGCGGATTGAAGGAAGGTACTTTTGATAATGTATCTGATGCCAAATACGCTGTTCCCAGTCACTGGGATATAGGAAAGATTTATAAACGGCTTATTCTTGGTATTTCAAGAGAAAAAGGGCTGTCCGTAATGGATTCCCTTTTTGAGGCATATCATTCGTTTGTTACGGATAAAATCCAGGATTATAACAGCAGCTTCTATTATGATGCACCGCAGAATATCCTCAACGCGTTTCTGGATGGAAAAATCGAATAGAAGTCTCACTGGAGTCTCAGGTTCTGGCTTCAATCCCCGTATCCGCCGGGGGTTGAAGCCATTGGCTTATCATCCGGGCCGTGCCTGCGTTTCCCTAAAAGCCTCCTTCATTATAGGCCCTGGCTATTACATAGGACGGCTCATAGAATGCACTTGAGTTATAATTATCGATTACTTCACTAATCGGATCATTATACACTCTGATCAAGCCTTCTACGTAGTTTTCTCCCGGCAATAAGGTATCCAGTATCAGGCGCATATATACTTTCCCCATTTGAGTCTCTGACGGAATACTCTCTGCCAGTTCTTTATCCACTTCTGTAATATCAAAAGAGCCTGACTCCAGCGAGTACTCGTCAATCCACTGGTCCTCTATTTTCAGCGGGTTTTCACAATGTAACACATTAGCGAGGCTGATCAGCCTCGTCCACTCTTTCTTATCAATTGCGTTTACAACATATTTATTTCTTTGATGTAATTTCCGGGCGACCCGCTCTATCATATAGCAAATAAAATACAAATCATTCCTGGTAATCTCTTCATCAGAGAAGAAGTGGTTCGTCATAGCTGATAGCTCCCTTCAAATGTAATTGTGGAAAGTGATTTTATATTCACAAATGGTATCATCTGCCATAGGCCCTTCAACGATTACTATAATTTTTGGATCGTTCACAATAACATTGCTTCCATGGAATATTCTCATCCGTCTTTTCCCATTAAATTGATAGCTGTATTTATGATTTAAGCTTAATATACCAAATTTCCCCGGCATTTTCATTAAAATGTTATTGTAATAAGTGTTTACAAGTCTACAGCGCCGAAAAAAGAAAAGGAAAAAGCAAATCGCCGGCGGAACCAGCGATTTGCTTTTTTATGCGTTTGAGAAATTATCCTTTGATTCCCTGCATCTTAATTCCCTGTACAAAATATTTTTGACAGACAAAGAAGATCAACAAAACCGGAAGTGTCATAACTACGGCAACAGCCATCATCTGACCGATTTTCGTGGTTCCCATGGAGGAGTTCAGGAATTGAAGCCCAATGGCAACCGTAAATTTTTTGGTGGAGTTCAGATAAATTAACGGCTGATAGAAATCATTCCAATTAAATACCAGGGACATAACGCCTACACACATCGAAACCGGTTTGACGGCGGGCATCATAATGTATATAAAGGTCTGGAATGAACTGGCTCCGTCAATGGTGGCGGCTTCATTCAGCTCCTTGGGCAGTGACAGGAAGAATTGGCGGTACAGGAATATATTATAGGCGCCTCCGCCAAATAATGAAGGAATGATAAGCGGCCAATAGGTATCCACCATACCCATTTTATAATACAGCAGATACTGGGGGATCAGGGTAACCTGAGAGGGCAGCATCATTGTCGCCATCAGACAGGTGTACCAGAATTTTGAGCCGTTAGCAGGAAACCGGGCAAACCCATAGGCAACGAATGCCGAAGAAATCACGGTTGCCACGGTATTGATAATAACCAGAAAAACAGTGTTCTTGGTAAAGGTTGCAAAATCAGCTGCCTGCAGTCCGTTAGTAAAATTGGAGAAAAGCCATTTTTTCGGAATGAAGGTAGGCGGAAACAGATACGCCTCAGCTGTTGATTTGAATGCGGTGGTCAGCATCCAGAAGAATGGAAAAATACATATTATTGCGCAAAGGATGAGGATAATGTATGTAATAGTCATACTGACGCGTCTTGCTGTTGTTTTTGACATAGGCCGGCGATTGCTCATAATCATTCTCCTTTCGTTTTAGTTATCATAGAACACCCACTTATTTTGGGTGAATTCGATAATGCTGGTAAAAATCATAATGACTATGAACAGACACCATGCAATACAGGACGCATAGCCCATTTTACCGTACTGGAATGCGTTTTGGAAAATAAGCATGGCTACGGTAACTGTCGAATTAACCGGACCGCCCTGAGTGAGGATGTAAGGCTGGTTAAAGAGCTGGAATGCGGAGATAACGCCGATAACCAGATTGAAGAAAATGGTGGGAGTGGACAGCGGCAGCGTAATGGCAAAAACCTGCCTTAAAGTGCCGGCTCCGTCTATCTTGGCGCTTTCATAGTAAGAGTCGGGAATATCCTGTATGCCTGCCAGCATTATCAGGATCTGGTTTCCCAAAGACCACAGACACATAATTACAATACAACCCAGTGCCAGCCGTTTGTCACCGAGCCAGTTAGGTCCCTGAATCCCAAACAGGGACAGGATATAATTGATAACACCATAGGTGCCGTTGAAAATCCATCCCCAGAGAATTGTTACCGCTACACCGGCCGTGATATAGGGAAGGTAAAAAATAGTACGCCAGAACCCTAAGAATTTTACATTACGGCTTAAAAGCCACCCCAGGAAGAACGACAGGATAAGACTGAGCGGAACATACATTAATACATAACATATCGTATTTTTAAATGCCGCCCAGAACCGTGGATCCATGGTAAATGCCTGTACAAAATTTTCCAGGCCGATAAAATTACCCTGTCCGTTAAAGCTGGAATCCGTAAAGGCCAGAACGAAGGATTTTATCATGGGATAGACTGTCAGAACCAGAAAAAATATAAGCCACGGTGATATATACAGGTAAAAATTAAGGTTGTTTCTTTTTTGAATACCGGAAATTTTTTTCTTCTTTTTTTCTTTCATGTATTCCTCCTGGTTTTGTTATCTTGCATCTAAGTTAAAAATTGCAGAGGAGGAAAAACCCCCTCTGCAAAAAAATGTTTACAGATCCTCATAGGAATTCTTCAATTACTTTTTATTGAAAGAATAACCTGCAAACTCTTTTTCAATCTGAGGAGCGTACTGGTCAACGACCGCCTGAGGCTCCTGATTATCAAGAAGCACAGCTTCCACCATGGTAGTCCATATATTGCCGGTAGAAGCGAGGGTACCTCCAAACGGATTCAGATGTGTATTGCCCATATGTTCAACATAGTAACTGTTATTCAGACCTTCACCCTTGAAGGTAATGTCTGCATAATAGCTTTCTGCTACCTTTTTGTTGGAAGGCATACCGCAGATAGCCGTCTGCTTTGCCATTTCATCGTTTGCATAAGCGGACTCCTTCAGGAACTGCCAGCCTGCATCCGGGTTTTTGCTGGTGGTGGTAATAGCCCAGCCGGTAGCATACTGCACATTGATTTCTTTGCCGTTTTGATCACTCGGCATCTTGCAGAAACCGATATTGATACCGTTTTCATCGGCATCATTGGTTACGGTAATTGTTTCAAAACCGCCGCAGGGATACATAGCGGATTTCCCGGAGACAAAAAGTGTTTCTGCAGGAATGGTTTTCTGAGCCGTATCATCGGGAATAACACCGGTATCAATCAGCTTTTTATACAGAGTCAGCGCATCTACAATTTCGGGAGTACCCATATGAGATGTGGAAAGGTCGTCGCTGTAGGGAGTGCCGCCGCAGGCATAGACCATAACGTTATTCATAACCCAGTGTTTTACAAGTCCATAGGTTTTATTGGCGCCTTCACCCGTAGCAAATGCCTGTCCCCAGTCAGACAGATCTTCCATGGTCCAGCCATCTTCAGGATAAGCAACGCCTGCCGCATCAAACATATCCTTGTTATATGCCATTACAAAGCAGTTTGCCAGGAGAGGGAAGCCTTCCAGCTTTCCGTCGGAATCATAATAACCGTCAATGACGCCGGGAACCAGGACATCATCCAGATTCACACCGTCTGCTTCTACGTAAGGATTAAGGTCAATGTAATACTCCGTATTCATTCCGTAATAGTCAGGACTCATCTGCATGACATCACCTGCAGAGCCGGAGGACAACGCGGCGGCTGCTTTCTGATCCCAGACACTGTCAGCCGTAGGAATAATGGTATAAGTAATATTCAGTTCAGGATGCTCGCTGATGAAGATTTCAATAGCCCCTTCTCTGGCCTTTGCCTCATCGTCTGCACCCCATGCCCAGATATCCAAATCACCGGAAAGCTCGGAACCGGAAGCCGCCGCGGTAGTCTCTGCTGTTGTGTCCGCAGATTCGGCGGGGGCTGCAGATTCGGCGGCGGGGCCGGAAGTACTGTTGGAATCGGCAGTGGCGGAAGATGCGCATCCGGTCATCGCGGCCAGCATAGCGGAAGATAAAAGCACCGCCAGGAACTTTTTAGATACTCTTGTCATAATAAATCCTCTCCTTTTCTTTGTGTTTATGCGTACGGCGTAACAAGATTACTGACTTTGGAAGCCGGCGGCATAACCTGTTATTTTTGGGAATTGTGAAAAGTGCCCAAAACATATTTTTACTATAAATATATTTGGACACATTATCTACAATTTATTTTGCTTAATTTTAGTCTTATTTTGCTTTTGTCTGTAAAAATAACCAAAAAGAAAAGGCGGTATGGAATATTAACGACGGGAAGAACGATAGGTGAGAGGGGTACAGCCGGTATGTTTTTTGAAAATCCTGTTGAAATAACTGATGGAACCAAAGTTAAGGAGTTCGGAAATTTCGGTAACTGACATTTGGGAATGCAGAAGAAGCTCCTGGGCACGATGAATTCGTACCACATTACAGAAATCCACATAGGAATAGCCGATTGTACTCTTAAAGGATCGGCAGAAATTAGAGTAGCTCATGTTGGTAAGGGCGGCGGCAGCTTCCATAGTGAGTTTGTCTTCGGGATGACGGATCAGCCTGCTTAGCAACATCTGCATTTTGGCAAGATGGGAGGTGTTAAGCTCGGTATTTTCAATCCGGAGAAGCCCTGAATCCAGGAGTGCGGAAAGCAGAGAAAGCAGGGCGGCGCTCAGCCTGATTTCCTGCTGACAGGGATAACCGGCAAGTTGTACTTCACTTTCCGGAACAGGTAAAAGAATAGTCGGGACATTTTCGATCAGTTCCTGAATCATGTTATCCATGGCAGTGCCGGAGTTGATAAGGAAGGAACCTTTTTCCCGGAGAATGCCGGACGGTACCAGAATACAGTGCTCTTCCATACTGCTGAGGGTATTTAAGAGCAGACGGGGAGAAAACTGCAGAATAAAATTGCTGTTGCGACTGTCGTTTTTAATAGAATGCATGGTAAGGGGGGAGATAAAAACAAGGGAGCCGGGAACTACATCCACAACTCTGTTTTCAAATTCGAATTGAGACATCCCTTCTATTGTATAATCCACTTCATAGAAGGAGTGACAGTGTGACGGAAAACCGTTACGTTTCGGCACCGGGGGGGGGTAAAAATGTAGATGAATTATGAGTATAGAGCACACCGCTTATATTCATTTTGGTGGGATCTCCGCCCGCCTGATATGTTTCCTGATATATCATATGAGTTCCTCCGCATGGGAAGCCTTGTACGGTCTGACCGTACTCATTTTAGCAGAGGGAAGCGTTGGTGTCCAGCAAAATAGGACTAAAACTGGACAAATTAATAACTATATAAAACCTGTTCGTTTTAATATCATAAGATTGTAACTGCAAAACTAAATGGGAGGTACTTTTTTATGGGGACATTGCAATTTCATATGGACGCGGATGCGCCGAAGACCGCTTTTGTGCATTATTGGGAAAAATGTGTGGGGTCCTGCCACGGCTATACGGCCCTTCGTGAGGACTACAGGAAACAGCTTGAAAAGGCGGCGGGGGATATTGGTTTTCAGTATGTAAGATTCCATGGAATCCTTAATGATGACATGTGTGTGGTTCAGGAAAACAGGCCGGGGGAATATACCTATAATTTCTTTAATATTGATAATATCTTTGATTTCCTTCTGCGTATAGGCATGAAACCCTTTATGGAAATCGGTTTTATGCCAACGCCCTTTGCTTCCGGGGAGCAGACATGTTTCCACTATAAGGGAAATGTTACGGTGCCGAAGGATTATCAGGCATGGGATAGTTTTATTGCGGAAATGATGAGACATTTTATCTGCAGATATGGTCTGGCTGAGGTGCGGCAATGGTATTTTGAGGTGTGGAACGAACCGAATCTGAAATTCTTTTTTGCAGGAGATCAGAAGGATTATTTTACTCTTTATGAACACACAGCGAGGGCTATTAAGTCCGTGGATACAGGGCTGCAGGTTGGAGGACCGGCAACGGCAATCAATGCATGGATACCGGAACTGATCGATTACTGTACACAGAACGGGGTTCCTCTGGACTTTATATCCACACATCATTATCCTACGGATGATCCGCTCTGGAACAGCGGGATGAGCCTGGAAGCTTTCTTTGCTGATATCGAAAAAAAAGCGAAGGAGGGGCATTCGGAGGAGATACATAAGCAGGCGACCGTCTACCGGAGGGGGATTTTAAAGGAGATGACAGAGAGGGCCAGAAAGGATGCGGGGGATTATCCCCTTTATTATACGGAATGGAACACTTCCGCATCTTTGCCCGATGATGTACATGATTATCCATACAGCGCCGCTCTTGTAACGAAGACGGTAATCGATAATATCGGTCTGGTGGATGCATATTCCTTCTGGACCTTTACCGATATTTTTGAAGAGCATGCCCAGCATTGCGGGGAATTTCACGGCGGTTTTGGGCTGCAGACCGTGCATGGAATCCCAAAGCCTGCTTATCGTGCATTTGAGCTGCTGCACCGTATGGGAAGTGAAAGGTATCCGGCAATGGAAGAACAGGGAAACGTGGGAATGCTTGCGGCTTCAGGGCGTGACGGCGGGCTTTGCGTCCTGGCTTATAATCAGCAGATTCCGGATCAGCCTGCGGGAAAAGAAACCGTTGAACTGCAAATAGATAACTGTAGTGTTACTTGTGCGGAAATTTTCCGTATTGATGAGGAGCATGGAAATGCAAGAAAGCTGTGGGATAACATGGGATGTCCGGAATATCCGGATGCAGATCAGATGGGAAGGCTGTATCAGGCATCTGTGCTTGGCAGGGAAGAACTAGCTATCCGGAAAACAGAAACGGGAATCAAAGTGGAATTTGAAATCCCGGAATATGGGGTTGCTCTCATCCAATTAAAGTAAAAGAGGTGAAAAATATGGAAACAGCAAAAAAAAGAATTCCCTGTATTGCGCCGGACGCTAATGGCATTCCGGTATTGTACGTACAGGGGGAGCCTTTCCTGGTACTGGGGGGTGAGCTGCATAATTCCTCTTCCTCCAGCCTGGAATTTATGGAGAAGGAGGTCTGGCCGTATATCCGTCAGTTTTCCATGAATACTGTGATACTGCCCATAGCCTGGGAGAGTATAGAAGCCGGAGAAGGTTGTTTTGATTTTACGCTGCTGGAAGGGATTCTGTCACAGGCCAGGAGGGAAAAGGTAAGAATTGTATTATTATGGTTCGGACTGTGGAAAAACGGGGAAAGTTTTTATGTCCCTTCCTGGGTGAAGGAAGATGACAGGCGCTTTTTCAGGGCGTGTTATGGAGCAGGAAGGCCGTCCAACACGGTTTCCCCCTTCTGCAGGGAGGCGGTGGAAGCGGACAAAAAGGCATTCTGCAGACTGATGGAATTCCTGCGTGAAACCGATGAGGAAGAACAGACCGTCATTATGGTACAGGTCGAAAATGAAATTGGCTTTCTGAAGGCGGAAAGGGATTATTCCGATACGGCGCAGGAGGAATATGGGAAATCAGTGCCGGAGGAAATCCGGGAGCTGTACGGAAAGGAGGGGAACTGGGAGCAGGCGCTCGGTGAGGACGCGCCGGAATACTTTATGGCATATCATTATGCGCGGGATGTGGAAGAAATAGCGTCGGCGGGAAAACGTATCTATCCTTTGCCGATGTATGTGAATGCCTGGCTGGAGCAGCACCCTGACCGGCCGGGATGTTATCCGTCGGGAGGGCCGGTAGGGAAACTGGTTCCGCTCTGGAAGAATACAGCGCCTTCTCTGGATCTGATCGCGCCGGATATTTATCTGCCCGATCTGAAAGGCGTATGCGAGGAATACAGTGTATGCGGGAATCCGCTGTTTATTCCTGAGGCGAGAAGAGATCCGGTTACCGCGTCGAATGCCTTCTATGCATTTGGCGGAATGAATGCACTTGGATTTTCGCCGTTTGCGGTAGAAGATTTTCTTCGGGAGGAAAAGGAAGGCCCGGATGCCTCGCTTCTTGCCGCGCTGAATATTGAAGCGGATGGTTTTTCCTGTCTTGGTACCGGACCTTATCTGGTAAAGAGCTATCAGGTTCTGAATGAACTTTATCCGCTTTTGCTGAAACGGCGTGGGACTGACCGGATGACCGGCTTTATCAGAAGGAATCCCTATGAAAAGGGGAGCATTATTCCCATGGATGGTTATGACCTTCAGCTGGATTATCTTTCGGGGAAAATGGGAGAGCCGGGCAGCGCCGGAATTATTTTCAGGGAAGAAAACGGCTTTTATATTTCCGGCTGTCAGGTGCGCTTTACCCCTCTGCCCAAAAAAGGGAGCGGTACCTATCTCACCATTGTAGGTCTGGAGGAAGGCAGATTTAAAGCTGGCAGCTGGGTAAGGGGACGTGTGCTTAACGGAGACGAATTAAATGATATGACACTTAAAAGTATGGCGGAAACCAAATATGTGAGAATCTGCATACACAGGTAGCTGATAAACAGTAATCATAAGGCAGAGAGTACATGCCGGAGGGAACGGACTTGATTGAAGTAAAGAATCTGACAAAAAGCTACGGGGACAAACTGGCTGTCGATCATATCTCATTTACAGTGAAAGAAGGGGAAATCCTGGGATTCCTGGGGCCGAACGGAGCCGGCAAATCAACGACTATGAATATGCTTACCGGGTATTTGTCCGCATCATCAGGGGAAATCAGAATCAACGGTACGGATATGGCTGAAAATCCTATAGAAGCCAAAAAATATATCGGTTACCTGCCGGAATTTCCGCCTCTTTATACGGATATGACTGTGGAGGAGTATCTGCGGTTTATGTACCGTCTGAAAAAGGTATCCTGCGGCGAAACGAGGGAAGAACATATTGCCGGGATCTGTCAGCAGGTAAGAATTACAGAAGTACAAAAAAGACTGATCCGGAATCTTTCCAAGGGTTATAAACAGCGTGTGGGAATTGCACAGGCAATGATCGGGGATCCGAAAATACTGATTCTTGATGAACCGACGGTTGGGCTGGACCCGAATCAGATGATAGAAATCAGGTCATTAATCCGTAAACTGGGAAAAAAGCATACGGTGGTTTTATCCTCCCACATTCTGCCGGAAATCCAGGCGGTGTGCGGAAGAATTGTCATTATTAACGAGGGCAGGATGATTGCCGATGATACGGAAGAAAACCTGTCCAGAAGGATGGGGGCTTCAGACGGCAGAAAAGGAGGCGGATCCGGGCAGGCGTACTTCCGGGTATTGGTGGAAGGACCGCGCAGGGAGGCTGCGGAATATCTGAGGGCTGTGAATGGAGTGTCTGATGTAAGCTTTGAAAGAAGCGTGGAGGAAAACGTATTTTCCTTTTCGCTGGAAACCGACGGGAGAACTCCTGTCCGCCGTGCCATTTATGATTGCGTGTCGGGACATGGCTGGAGGCTCCTGGGACTTGAGAGCAGGGAAATGAACCTGGAAGATATCTTTATGAAGCTGACAACAGGGAATTACAGGGCAGAGCAGACGGGGAAAGAAAAGGGGGAAAGAAAATGAGCGCAGTATATACTAAGGAACTGTCTTCTTATTTTAAAAATCCCCTGGGATATATATGCCTTGCCGTATATTATTTATTCGGAGGGCAGTTTTTGCTCATGCAGATACAGTACTATGGTACCAACGATATAACAGGAATTTTTTCGAATATGTATGTGGTGGTCCTGCTGACCCTGCCCTTGTTTACTATGAGGCTGCTGTCGGAAGAAAAAAGGATGCGTACCGATCAGGCCCTTATGACAGCGCCGGTTTCTTTGCATGGGATTGTGGTTGGGAAGTTCTTGGCGGCATATACATTATTTGCACTGGGAATTTCGGTCTGTGTTATTTATTTTGCGGTGTTAAGCGCATTTTCCTCCCCGCTTTGGAGCGTTTTTCTTGGGAATTTGCTGGGACTGCTTCTGCTTGGGGCGGCGTTGCTTGCCATAGGATTGTTTGTATCCGCACTGACGGAGAGTCAGATGCTGGCGGCGGTAGGAACCTTTGCATGTATGCTTTTTATCATGCTTTTAGATGGGCTTGGGAGGATGCTGCCTTCCGGGCTGGCTTTTCTGGAAAAGCCTTTGGGGGCGCTGTCTTTTTCACAGAGATATTATGATTTTACAGCGGGACTCCTGAAGCTTCCCCATGTCGTGTTTTTTCTGAGTGTCATGCTGGTATTTTTGTTTCTGACGGTACGTGTTCTGGATAAGAATCGGTGGACGGCAAGCAAAAGGATAAAAAATGCGGCGGTATCCACCATGGTAACAATTTTCTTTCTGGCAGTAGTGGTACTTTTTAATGTGGTATTTTCACTTCTTATGGAAAGGCTGCCTTCCATGGATTTAACAGAGGGCAATATTTATGAACTTACGGAGGATTCCCTGGATGTTGTGGAGTCATTGACACAGCCGGTGGAAATCATAGTGTGCCATAACGAAGAGGATCTGCGGAGCACGGAATATGGAAAACAGACAGATGAGATCCTTAAGGGATATGCAAGGCATAACGCGGGAATACAGGTGCGGTTTGCTGATCTGCTGAAGGAACCGGAGCTGGCGGCAGAATATGCGGATTATGGGATACAGAATAACAGCATTATAATAAAGTCGGAAAAACGTATAAAAATGGTTTCCCTGAATGATTGTGTGGAAATGGAAAGGAATGATTCCAGTTATAGTTATACCTATAAATCAAAAGCGGAACAGGTACTCACCTCTGCAATTCTTTATGTAACGGAGGATTCCGTTCTCAGGGTATCGGTGCTTACCGGCCATTCTGAGGCAGGCTGTGCGGATATTATCAATTATCTGGAAGAAAACAATTATGTGATTACCCGGCAGAATATAGCTGCAGAGGAAATTGACCCGGAGGCAGAGATCGCTTTTCTGTTTGCACCGATGACGGATTATACGCAGCAGGAACTGGAAAAATTGGATCGTTTTCTGGACAATGAAGGGAAATTTGAGAAAAAGCTGATATATGTGGCCTCCCATAACCAGCCGAAGCTGCCTAATCTGGAGAGCTTTCTGTCAGAATGGGGAATAGGCATCGGGAACAGCCTTATTGTGGAAACAAACCAGAAGAATACCTATGATAAGCAGGGCTTTATGTTCGGTGCGGTTTTTGACGAAGCGGCACAGCCCTATCTATCCGGGGTAAGAAATCCGTCTCTTCTCTTTGTGGGCTATTATTGCAGGCCGCTCAGCGTACTTTGGGAGGAAAAGGATAACAGAACGGCTAAGTATCTTGTGAAGGCGCCGGAAAGCTGTTCGTTGTATCAGCCGGATACCGGGGAGGTGAACGGAGAAAATCCTCTGATAAAAGAAGAATTGGGAATTGTGGTTATTGGCGATCGTCTGAAATATGTGGGGACACAGGAACACCGATCTTACGTTGCAGCATTTGCCTCTGCCGCCATGTTCACTTCATCGCAGACCGTAAGCAGCAGCTTCAACAATAAAGATTTCACCGTGGAGCTTATCAATTCCCTGGCGGGAAAACAGAAGGGGATCAGCATTCCCAGTGTGAGTTTCGCCTCGGAACCGCTGCAGATTACGCAGTCTTCCTACACAGCTGTTTCTATCGTGCTGGGAATTCTTTTGCCGGGAATATGCGTTGTAACCGGAGCTGCGGTATCGATACGCAGGAGGAGGCTGTGATGGCGGGAAAAAAGAAAATGCTTTTCAGCCTGTGTGCTGCGCTGCTTATTTTGACAGCGGCCCTTGTGTTTCTTCTTCATTCAAAAGAAAAGGAAGAAAAACCGGAGGCTTCCGGCGGGACATGTATGCTCACGGATTTTGAGGCTGAGGAAATCAACAGGATAAGCATAGAAAATAAAGAAGGTAATTATAGCATTGCAAAGGACGGAAAGGAATGGGTGCTTACCGGCTATGAGGACTATAAAATAGAGAAGGACAGTCTGGAAACAGCAGTAAGGAATCTTTTGTCCATATCGGCGGATATCATTTTTGAGGAACCCTTTGACAGGAAGGTATACGGGTTGGAGGAGCCGGAGGCTAAGGTGAATATCAGGGGAAGTTTTGGAGAGACGACACTGTATCTGGGGTCCTTTAATGAAGGTACCTCCTCCTGGTATGTCTGCAAGGAAGGGCAGGACGGACTTTTTTCTATCGGAAAGGGGATAGGGGACTGGATGGTGTATTCTCCGTTCGTTTATTTTGATACTACCCTGATCCCCCCTATTGAGCCGCAGACAGAACGCATGACGGAAAGACTTACGGGAATTGTGGTTGAAAGGCCGGATTTGGAAGAACCGCTTCGGATTGCAGTATCAGAGGAACCGGCGCAGGCTTATATCTCATCTTATGAACTTACCAGCCCCGTTCATGTGAAAACCTCTCTGAAGGCGATGAATGAGGAAATTGGTTCCCTGCTGGGGTTTTCCGCGGACAGCGTAAAAGGATGGTATCAGGAAACAGAGGCTGCGGCGTACGGAATGGATCGGCCGGCTATGGTTATGACGGTAAGCCATGATGGTGTCACGGATACTTTTACTATAGGTGCAGCGGCAGGAGAGGGTACGGACAGATATATGATATGCAGCAATTCCAAACTGTTGTATACGATAGCAGAGGATAAACTGGTATTTCTCCATGCGAGTGCAGATGATCTTTTTTTTGAATTGGCGCTGCTTCCAGATATAAATAAGGTGCAGCAGGTATCTCTGAAGCTGGGGGAGGATGAGTTTCTGTTTCTTCTGACCCGTCAGGGAAAAGGGCAGGATGGAGAGGAGTTGACGGTTACAGTAAATGGGCAAGAGGTAGATGCGTCTGACTTCCGGAGCTTCTATTCCTTCCTGCTGGAAGTGGATATTGAGAAAATTAACACAGATGTCCATGAAGGAAATCCTGTGATGAGAATTGATTATATCTATCAGGATGGAACAGGCGATACGGTGGAAGCGTATCCGCTGGAGGATGCACGGAGAATGGGTGTGGTGGTGAATGGGGAACCGGAATTTGAGGGACGTATTGCGTATCTGGATAAGGTCCGCACGGAACTTATCCATCTGCTGACAGGAGAGGAAATAGATACAAATTGGTAAACAGAAGAAATTCGTACTCAAACTTCGCAACAATTCAGTGAGGGCTGCGCATTTACTGTAGACCGGACAGTTATAAAAATTCCACGTATGCGGTTCTTTTAGCCGCATACGTGGAATTTTTTCATGGGCTTCTTCAGACCGTAAGCTCCATCCGTTTAATAATGTGATCCTGGTATTCCTTATCCAGCTCCACGAAATAACCGCTCCAGCCCCATACCCGGACGATGAGGTTATGGTACTTTTCCGGATGCTTCTGAGCGTCCAGCATGGTATCCCGGTTTACCGCGTTGATCTGCATCTGATGGCCGCCCAAATCAATGAAGGATTTTACCAGTGCCGCTACCTTGGTAATGCTTTCCTCTCCCCGGAAGAGGGTGTCGTGCAGCTCCATGGTGAGGGGGCCGCCGTTGATGGTGTGTTTAAGACACGGCCGGGTAAAGGATTTGACAATAGATACCGGTCCCTTGGTGTGGATAAACAGGCTGGGGGAATAGTTGCAGGAAAACCCTTCCCCGGCCCGCCTGCCGTCCGGGGTGGCGCCCATATCCTTGGAATACCACAGATAGTACATGGCGGATCCGGTCCCTGCCCGGAAAATACCTCCCCGTTCGTTCTTTTTCCCTTTGACAGCCTGCGCAAAGGCTTCCAGCAGCTCACCGGCTATGGTATCGGGCAGTTCTTCATTATTTCCCATTTTAGGCGCTTCATAACGCAGCAGGTGGAGGAGACGGTCAAAGCCGGCAAAATCTGTTTCACAGGCTTTCCGTAAATCCATCCGATCCACCTCACCGGTATCGAAAACGTATTTTTTGATGGCAGCCAGGGAATCGGCGGCAGTGGCAAGGCCGGTTCCATGGAAGCCGTAGTTGTTGTAGATGCCGCCAAGGGAAATGTCCCGTCCGTTTTCCAGGCAGCCTTCCATCATAAGGGACAGGAAAGGCGCCGGGAAAATATAAAGGTTTTTCGTATTTTCACACATTTCGTCCACCCTGGCCTTCAGATTCTTAACGACTTCCCGGAAAAGGGAATCGTAATCCGGGGCCGTTGTCAGATGTTCCATTACGGCGGTGCGCATGACATCCGCAAAGCACAAGGCGTCAATATTGGGTATTTCCATCCCCCGTCCCGGAATAATGAATTCCCAGCAGGCGGCAACCGCATAATTACGGGCATCCTCCGTTCGATAGCCCAGCTCTTCAAGTCCCGGGATAACCACATCATCATTGGAATACTGGGGGAAACCCAGTCCCTGCTTGGTCAGCTGCGTACCCAGTTCATAGACGGACAAGGGGGTGTCCCTGCTGACACGGAGGTTGATCTTAGGATCGATCAGACGAAGCTCCAGGCTGGCCTGCAGGCAGAGACGGGAAAGAAGATGAAAGCCGTCCTTCCCTTCCGGTGTCATGCCGCCGAGAACCATGCTCTGCCCGTTATCGCCCTGCTGCATACCCGGATAGAGATCACTGTCCAGGTTAAAGGTAAGGAAAAATTCCTCCAGAAGTTCCAGCGCGCTTTCCTCCGTAAGCCTTCCCGCATCCAGATCCGCCTGCAGATAGGGCATCATATATTGATCAAAACGCCCCAGTGTATTATGGTAATTTCCGGCACACCACATGGTAAAGTGAAGGATACGCTGCAGCTGCAGGGCATCCCGGAGCGTGTGCGGGGCATCGGAAAGAAGCCGGTCCAGAGAGGCTGCGGACTGTGTGTTCCCTGCGGCGGCTGCAGCGTCACGGTAGCGTGTTGTCAAGGCTTCCAGTGCCTTCAGGATAGCGAGCTGGCCCTCCGTAAAAGAGACCTTTTCCGGCTGGGAAGCGGCGAGGAACCTCTCCCTGTGCTCCTCCAGACGGCGGCGCATGCCGGGAAAGCCTGCGCGCAGGAAGCGTGTATAATCCACACAAATGTTGGACAGCTCCCCAAGCTCATGCAGCCGGTAAGAAGCAGCGAGAGCTTCTTTTTCTTCTACCGTAAACAGGGCCTGGAGTGTGGGATTGGTGCGCAGGAAAAGTATCGTCTGATCCGGGAACAGGAGAGGTTTTTCTTCTTCCAGCATGAAAACCAGCCTATTTACCGCCCGCTGCGAGTCCGGAAGGTTCTGTTCATGGAAAGCGGCGGCAAGCCGGAAGGGATCACAGGGCTTGCTGCGCTGTTCCCGGTGGCGGTGTTCTTCTACAAAAAATTTTCGTAAACGTTGGATTCGGTCTGTCATAGTATTTTACTCCTTATTTTATAGTTTTCAAAAACAGTCAGAGGCAGGCGCAGGGGGGCATCCACATCGAAGCCGGGACGGTATTCCATTCCCAGCATGCCGTATTTGGCACCTGCGGTTTTGTGGTAGGGCAGGATTTCCACACGCAGCAGGGAAACGGCCCCTGCCAGGAAAGATGCCGTCGCTTCCAGGTTTTCCCGGGTATCGTTTACACCGGGAATCAGAGGAATGCGCACCACAAAAGGTTTGCCGCCCCGGCAGAGCATGCGGAGATTTTCCAGGATAACGGCATTGTCCACGCCGGTATAGTGTTTGTGAAGGCCGGCATCCATGAGCTTTACATCCATCATGACAAAGGAAAGACGCTTTAGAACCTGGCGGAAAAGATCCGGGGATGCATAGGCGGAGGTTTCTATCGCGGTATGTAAATCGGGAATCCCTTCCAGTACCTCCAGCAGGAAAGCGCCCTGCATCAAAGGCTCCCCGCCGGAAAAGGTGACACCTCCTTCCAGCGCAGCGTAATAATCGCTGTTTTCCCGTATGGCCTCCACAAGCTGGGCAGAGGTCATGACACGGCCGCTGATTTGTCGGAGTCCCATAGGGCATACGGAAACGCAGGCCCCGCAGGCAGTACAGGACGGGCCGGGAAAAAATGCACCGGGGGTTTCGCCGCCGTCCTGTTTTCCGGCTGTCATTTCCCGGCGGTCCGGGGCAAGAGGACAGACCTCCATACATTTTCCGCAGCGGATGCAGGAGCTGCGGCTGAACAAAAGCTGAGGGCGGGATTCCAGGCCTTCCGGATTGTGACACCACTGACAGCGCAGCGGACAACCTTTCAGAAATACGGTCTGCCGTACGCCGGGGCCGTCGTGGACGGCAAATTCTTTGATGTCGAAGATCGTTCCTTTTTCCATAGGATTTTTTCTCCCGTGAGGTGAAGTTATCGTGTGAAATGCGGACAATAGAACGTTCCGTTCTAAACGAGTGCGTCCGTTTGGCTCATTTCCGATTGAAAGGAAGTGAATTTACATTAACGATAACGTTATCGTTAATTGAAGTATAGTATAAAAATATTTCTATGTCAACGTTAATGTAACGACAAGTTGCACAAAAAATATGCTTCAAAAATAGTAGGTATTACAGAATTGACTTATTTTCATTCTGTGATAAACTGAAACCAATCCGGAACGCGGAGGGTAACGGCCCAGGCATGTCTGAACCGTTACCACGGAAGAACTACGCACGGTGCAGTACCTGACGAAGGAGAAGAGATGGCAGCCAGAAAAAAAACAGGAAATGTGACATTAAAGGATATTGCCCAGGCTACGGGGTTCTCTGCGAATACCGTATCCCGGGCGCTTGCGGATAAACCGGATATATCGGAGGAAACAAAGGCGGTTATACGGGAAGAGGCGTCCCGGATGGGATACATTGCCAACGCGCTCGCCAGTTTCCTGCGGTCGGGGGTGAGCAGGAATATAGCGATTCTGGTGGGGGATATCTCCAATCCCCATTTCAGTGTGATGGTGAAAGAGATGCAGACGCTGCTCCAGAGAAGGGGATATAATTCCATTATTTTTAATACGGAAGAAAAGGCGGCTTTGGAGAGGCAGGCGATTACGACCTCGCTGAGCCAGAACGTGGACGGGATCATTCTTTGCCCGGCTCCGGGAGGGGAGGAGAATATCCGTTTCCTGCAGATGCATGGGAAGCCTTTTGTGATGATAGGAAGGCATTTTTCAGGAGAGGATGCCAGTTATGTGGTGTGTGATGACGTACACGGAGGATATGCGGCCGCCGGGTATCTGCTGGACAGGGGCCACCGGGATATTCTGTTCCTGAACGGGCCGAAGGGGATTTCCAGTTCGGCAGAACGTCTGAAAGGTTACCGGATGGCGCTGGAAGAAAGAGGGATCCCCTTTCGCAGCGACCTGGTGGAAACGGTGCCGGTTGCGTCCAGGAGGGGGACGGAGAAAATGAAGGAAATCCTGTCCCGGCAGGAGAAGTATACGGCGGTGCTGGTATTTAATGATATTCTTGCCTGGCAGGTTATCTGTATTCTGGGGGAACTGGGAAGGAAAGTGCCGGAAACGTGCTCCGTTGTGGGTTTTGACAATATTAAGTATCCCTATCCGGTGCATTTGACATCGGTGTCCTCTTCCAAAACCACCATGGCGAAAAGAAGCGTGGAAATCCTGCTGAAGAAGCTGGAAGGGCAGAAGGGGGACATGGAGGAATGCGTGGTTCTGGAAACCGCAGTTGTGGAAGGGGGAACGGTTGCGGGACCGTAAAGAGCAATACAGGCATCATACAGGCGGCAGTCCCCCTGTGCGACATTTTAACCGGCCGCCCGGGGAGACAGCCCGGGGATCGCTCCGGGTAGTGGTCTGTCATGGGAATGTGCATCCGGTGCAGGAGAGAAGTTTTGCCGGGGGTGCACTTTCCGTACCGGGCGGCAGCAGGCGGCCTCTTTTTTTTAACATGCTATGTTAACGTTAATGGTAACAATACTATGTAACCGTCCGGGCTGGAGCTTGTCTGGATGGTTACGATAATAGTAGGATAATAGGCAATATCATGGAGGAGGATAAGACATGGAACAAAATGTAACCAAAAAACATGAGGGGGCTCCGGGGAAAGCGGTCCTGAAACTGGACAAGGATTTCCGGATTGGCAGGATTGACAAACGGTTATACGGATCGTTCATCGAGCATATCGGCAGGGCGGTATACGGAGGGATTTACGATCCCGGTCATCCGCTGGCAGATGATATGGGGTTCCGCAGGGATGTGATTGACCTGACCAGACAGCTGCAGGTACCGATTGTGCGTTATCCCGGCGGCAATTTCGTATCCGGATACAATTGGGAGGACGGTATCGGGCCGAAGGAGAAGAGGCCGAAGCGTACGGAGCTGGCCTGGTTTGCTGTGGAAAACAACCAGATGGGCACGGATGAATTCTGCGAATGGAGCCGCAGGGCAGGCACGGATGTGATGATGGCGGTGAATCTGGGGACAAGAGGGGCGGATGCCGCACGGAATCTGGTGGAATACTGTAATTTTTCTTCCGGTACCTATTGGAGCGACCTGCGGATTCAGAACGGATACAGAAAACCGCATAATGTCAGGCTGTGGAACCTGGGAAATGAGATGGACGGCCCCTGGCAGATCGGGCATAAAACAGCACAAGAATACGGAAGGCTTGCCAGCGAGACGGCCAAGGTAATGAAATGGGTGGATCCCACCATTGAACTGGTGGCCTGCGGAAGCTCCAATTCCGGGATGGCGACCTGTTATGACTGGGAAACTACGGTTCTGGATCACACCTATGATTTTGTAGATTATATTTCCATGCATCAGTACTACGGGAACCAACAGGAGGATACCCCGAATTTCCTTGCCAATACCATGGACATGGATCATTTCATTGAAAACATCATAGCTGTCTGTGATTATGTACAGGCAAAAAAACGTTCCAAAAAGAAAATCAACATATCCTTTGACGAGTGGAATGTGTGGTTCCATGCCTTCCCCGAAAATGAAAAAGCCGTCAAATGGCAGGAAGGCCCCTCCTTTAACGAGGATATTTATACCTTTGAGGATGCGCTGCTGGTAGGCGGCATGCTGATTTCCCTGCTCCGTCATGCGGATCGTGTGAAGGTAGCCTGCCAGGCCCAGCTTGTAAACGTAATCGCCCCTATTATGACGGAAAATGGAGGGCGTATCTGGAAACAGACGATTTATTACCCCTACCTCCAGACTTCCGTTTACGGAAGGGGAACCGCTCTGGAGGTTCTGGTGGACGCGCCCAAATATGACAGCAGGGATTATACGGATGTCCCGGTATTGGATGCCGTGGCGGTGGAGAGTGAGGAAAAGGATTATCTCACGATCTTTGCCTTGAATAAGGGGACAGGCGACCTGATAACCGACTGTGATCTGCGGGATTATCCCGGATGCAGGGTAGAGGATATGCAGGTTTTGACCAGCCCGGATTTGAAGCTGACCAATTCCGCAGACTGCCCGGATAGGGTGGTTCCCCATTCCGGCAGCGATTACAAACTGGAAAACGGAAAACTGACGGTGAAGCTGGCGGCTTATTCCTGGAATATGATCCGTATCAGGCTGTAGGGATAGCGTTAAGGAGGAAACAAATGGAACCTGAGAGAAAAGAAGGATACGCGGCGGACGGATTACCGGAAAATAGCGGGCCAAAGCTTAATATTTTGTGGATTGTACTGGATCATGTAACCTTCCGGCATTACAAATTGATGAAGGGGGCCGTGCCGGTCCTGCCTGCCTATGAGCGGCTGGCACGGGAGGGCTGTGAATTTACAAACTGCCATTCCGTCCATCCCTTATGCCTTCCGGCCCGGGCTGCCATGCTCACCGGGGTTTATGCCAACCATCACGGAAAACTGGATAACGGAGAATACCCGGACTGCGGGCTGCCGTTCTACACGGACTACCTGCAGAGCCTGGGATACCGTACCGCATATTTCGGAAAAAATCACAGCGGTTATGAAAATTTCAGGGAAAAGGGGCTGGAAGGCTTTTACCCGGAGGGCTACGGGAATCCGTACCATATGGAGGAATACCGGGATTATCTGGCAAAAAACGGTTACGGGAATCCCATATACCAGCAGGAATGGGGGATGTCCACCGTATTTAAGCAGGAAAACGGCAGGGTGATTTCGGAGAAAACCTATGAAAACGGGGATTATGATCTGACGGAATCGGATAATTTCAATATGTACTGCGCCGGAATCCTGAAGGATACCGGTAAGGTACATGAATCCGACTTTATTACCAATTCCGCGTTGGACTGGATGGAAGACTGCTCACGGAGCGGAGCGTCTTTTGCCGTGCGTGTGGATATGTGGGGGCCTCACCATGCGTATCAGGTTCCCTGGGAAATGAAGGATCTTCTGTGTGCTGAGGAGATACAGGAATATCCCACCTTTCAGGAACCGCCCACACAGAAGGCGCAGATGGTACAGGATTTTTGGGAACGGATCCATGACAGGAATCCGCTGCAGACCTGGGAAGAATGGCAGCCGCTGATGAAACGGGCCTATGAGCACTATTCTTATATTGATAAGGCGGTAGGGGAAATGCTTGATAAGCTGGAGGAAAAAGGGATGGCCGGAAATACAGTGGTCATATATACCGCCGATCACGGAGACGCCCTGGGAAGCCATGGCGGCCTGGTGGATAAGGCCGGGGATATGATGGAAGAAGTGATGCATATCCCCTTGGTAATCCGGTGGCCGGGAGCGCCGGCAGGAAACGTATGCGACCGGCTGGTGAGCAATCTGGATCTGACGCCTACCGTGCTGGAGGCGGCGGGACTTAACGTCCCGGACTATATGGACGGGGCAGGCCTGTCCGGCCTGGTTCATAACGAAAATACCGGGTGGCGGGAGGATTTTATGGCCGAGCATTTCGGGCACTTCGGAATCCGGGCCGCCCAGCGCACGCTGTATTATAAGAATTACAAGTATATTGCCACGGAGAAGGATGTGCATGAAGTGTATGATCTGGAAGCGGATCCCTTTGAGCGGCAAAACCTGATTCATGATGCCCAATACCGGGAGGTGGTTTCCGAACTGCGCAGGAGGCTGCTTGCCAATATGGACAGGTTCGGGGACAATTCCGGGGATGTGGCGGATATCCGGGAGAGAGCGGCACAGGGATAGGTGAGTCATATTGCCCGGTACGATACGGTAAAAAAGGAATACGGAAACTTACAGGGGAATGATAACGTCATTTATTATTTTGACCGCAATTTCCCTGGCTTTTTGGCTGGATACATTCTGGTTGTCCGTTTCTCCCAAATAGACACAAAAGTAAATGGTACCGTCAGCAGTATCCGCAAAACCGGTGAACCACGAATCTATGACGATGCCATTGGCTTTCCCCATTCCGGTTTTACCGTAAATCCGACATGCTGCTGTGCTTTGCTCCGGTAACAGCATCACTTCCTTCAGTTGATTCCGCGTTTTTTCTTTATATTGGGTATGGCTTCCAAAAATACGTTCCATTACCTCTGTCTGTTCTTTCGCTGAGATTTTCAGGGAGGATTCAATCCAAAAACCGGTTAAGGCGGGATTCCCGTTATTTTGGTTCCGGCGCCCTTCCCAATCGGAAATATCACAGTTCCCATAAAGCAGCTTATTTAATTCTGTCTGCATTCTGTCTTTTCCGATTTCATCTGCGACTTCCCTGAAATACCAGACACAAGAGGTGCAAAAGGCCTCGGAAAAGTCAATATCCTTGTTCCATGCATCAAACCAGAACCGTTCCCCGCTCCATGTACGCACGGAATCCTCAGGCTTAATGATATCATATTCCAGAGAGATCAAAGACGAGATGATTTTAAAGGTAGAACATGGGGAACGCTGTGTTTCGGCCAGTTCCTGATTATATATCCGGTAATTCTTCTGAAGCGGATTATAAAGGACAGCAGTACCGTTGATTCCTTCAAAATAATCTGACCAATCCGTTTCCGTTATTGTGGGAGCAGACAGCGCGATGGCGGCTTTTGCGGAAAAGGTTTCCGAATGCTGCCGGATCCGGTCTGCTGCACCGAAAACAGTGCAGAACTCTTTTCCTGATTTTATGCGAATACCGGCGGAAACGTTTCTGACAGAAGAACAGCCGGTAAAAAGAAAAAGCATGCCAAGTATGATAAAATATCTGATTTTCATAACCTTTGAAACCCCGCTTCTATTTCTTTTTTATACTATATCTTATTGCACCGAAAGAAACAATACAGGGGAAGGTTTTCCTTGACAGAAATAAGCAGCGCGCCTTACAATGAGAACAAAGTTACGCTGTATGGAAACCAATCCGGCAGCAGGAATAAGGGAACAGGCATAGAAAACGGAAGGGACTTTCCTGGCTTAAGGAAAGTCCCTTTTCTTGGAAAACAGCCGGCCGGCAGAAGCAATCAGCCGTTTTCCGGGCACGTATCCTGTTTCGGGGGGCAGTTGCCGTAATGGCATTGCCGCAGAAAGGATTTTATGAGTAATCAGGAGAATGAGCAATTCAGTGACTATCCCCTGTCGGACCGGATACTGGAAGCACTTGAGGCTTTGGGCTATAACCGCCCCACAGACATACAGAAGGAGGTCCTGCCTGTCCTGCTTGCGGGAAAAAATGCGGTGGTAAAGGCACCTACGGGAAGCGGAAAAACAGCCGCATTTGCCATACCGGTATGCGAAAGTATGGAGTGGGAGGAAAACCTGCCCCAGGCGCTGATCCTGGAACCCACCAGGGAGTTGACCGTACAGGTGAGGGATGAAATATTCCATATCGGAAGAAAAAAGAGACTGAAGGTTCCTGCAGTGTTCGGGGGAGTCCCTGTTGATAAGCAGATACAGACGCTCAGGCAGAAGTCCCACATTGTGGTGGGTACTCCGGGGCGGGTTATGGATCATGTGCGCCGGGACAGCCTGAAACTTGGAAATATTAAATGGCTTATTCTGGATGAAGCGGATTTGATGCTGGACATGGGCTTTGTTGATGAGGTGAAGACAATTTGTGCCCTTATTCCTGCGGGCTGCCGGATTTCTTTGTTTTCCGCAACTCTTAAGCCGGAAATCCGGCAGTTGGTGGAGGAGTTCATTCAGGATATGGTACCCATTGCAGTGGAAGGTTCCGCAGAAAGTCCGGACAGTATTACGCAGAAGGCTTATCGTACTGACACGGAGGAAAAATATCAGACGTTCCTTAAGGTGCTCATGGATGAGAATCCAGAGAGCTGTATTATTTTCTGCGGGACGAGGGAAATGGTGAATGTACTGTTCCGGAAGCTCAGGCGGGACCGTATTTTCTGCGGGATGCTGCATGGGGATATGGAGCAGAAGGAACGGCTGAAGACCGTGGATGCCTTCCGGCGGGCATGCTTCCGGTATCTGATAGCTACGGATGTGGCGGCAAGGGGAATTGACTTTGATAACATTACCCATGTTTTTAATTATGATTTCCCTACTGGAAGAGAAACCTACGTACATCGGATCGGCAGAACGGGGAGAAACGGAAGAAGCGGGACGGCGGTTAGCCTGGTTTCACCGGAGGAAATGCGCATGGCAAAACAGACGCAGGAATATACCGGACGGGAACTGCCGTTTCTGCCCTGCCCTGTTGTCGGGGAAGAGAAGGAAAAAGCATTTTGGAAAAGCCAGCGCAGCAAAGCGGTCATAAAGCCGGCAAAAGGAGAGGCGCTGAATGCGGGTATCCTGTGTCTTTCCATTGGCGGCGGAAGGAAGTCAAAACTCCGCGCGTGCGACATTGTGGGTACCATCTGCGGAATCCCGGGCATGGCGGTTTCCGACATCGGCATTATCGATATCAGAGAGAGCCTGACTTATGTGGAAATCCTGAATGGGAAAGGGGCCATGGTATTGGAATGCCTTCAAACCAGGCCGATAAAGGGGAAAATAAGAAAGGTCAGGAAAACGAGAGGAATATCATGATAAATGAAGAATGGAAGCAAATCCTGGAAAAGAAGGATGTCAGGCAGAATCTGAGCAGACTCAGGCAGGAAATAAAGGAGAAAGACATGCTGCGGAGGTTATCCGTGCTTATCCGTGAGGAAGACGGGATACTGCCCGGCCTGCTTTTTTCCGAAGATGCCAAGACCAGAAAAAATACGGCCCTTCTGATGGGGGATTTGGGACGGCAGGAATTTCTTGCGCCTGTATTTGAGGCATACCTGAGAGAAGAGCAGCGCTTTGTGAAAAGCTCCTATCTGGCGGCGATAGGTCATTTTGACTATGAAGAATACCTGCAGGATATGAAGGCCTGCCTGGAAAACCTTCAAAAAACAGAGGTGACTGCCGATAACCAGAAGCATCTGGCGGAAGAAATGCGGGAATTATCCGGCCTGATTGTCCGGGCGGAAGGGATACGCATCCATCGTTTTACCGGCTGGAATGAAACGTATGATATTATCCTGCTTACCAACCGGAATTTTGCGGAAATTACGCAGAATGAGCTTCTCAGCCTGGCTCCCGGAGCCATAACGAAGCCGTTTGGCGCAGGGGTAAAAGCCCGGGTGAAAAATCTCAATTGGGTAACTAAAATCAGAACCTACCATGAGCTTTTATTCCTTATAGAGGGAATGGAAACATCCCCTATGGATGCGCAGAAGATGGCAGAACGTATTGTAAAATCGGATCTTCTGGACTGGCTTGGAAAAACACATGCCGGAGAAGCTCCTTATTATTTCCGTGTGGAAATGAAAAGTAAAAAGCCCCTGGATGAAAAGAGCGCCTTTGTGAAAAAGCTGTCCGCCCAGGTGGAGCGGCTGTCGGATCGGAAATTAACAAATAATACGGCCAATTATGAACTGGAGCTGCGTATCATCGAAAACAAAGAAGGGCAGTGCAATCTCCTTGTCAAATTATTTACATGGAAGGACACCCGTTTTTCCTATCGCAGGGAAGTTATTCCCACCAGCATCCGTCCTGTGAATGCTGCGTTGACAGTTGCCCTGGCAGCGGAGTACCTGAAAGAAAACGCCCAGGTCCTGGATCCCTTCTGCGGTGTGGGAACGATGCTTATCGAACGGTACAAGGCGGTTAAGGCCGGATCCACATATGGTGTGGATATCCAGGAGGATGCGATAAGAAAAGCAAGAAGAAACACAGAGGCGGCCGGTCAGATCATACATTATATGAACCGTGATTTTTTCCGGTTTGCACATGAATACCTGTTTGATGAAGTGATTACGGACATGCCCTTTGTGATAGGAAGAATCACGGAGGAGGAAATAACAGATATTTATTCCCATTTTTTCCATGTGATTTCCGATTTTCTGACCCCGGATGCTCTGCTGGTCCTTTATTCCCATAATAAAGAGCTGGTGGAACGGTTCGCACCGCGTAACCGGTTTTATATATTCAAATGCTTTGAAATATCCAGAAAAGAAGGGACTTATGTGTTCCTGCTCCGGCAGCGTAAGTAATATCCGCTGTTTACCTTGGTGTTTGTTTTGCCGGGAAAAGGGTGTAGATAAAAAAGTTCGGCATCCCCTGCCCCTGCTTTCCTGTGCGGCCTGCTGCCCTGCAAGGTTCCTTCCAGGAGAACGACTTTAGTCGTTTTCGCTCTCGCTCGGATACTCACGCAGCGGTACTAAGGCTGCAAAGAACGCAGCCTAAGGACCGGCGTGCTTATAACGCTCCTTACAGGAATCCTTGCAGGGCAGCAGGCCTCACAGGAAAGCAGGGGCAGGGGATACCGAACTTTTTTATCTACACCCCGGGACCCCGGGAAAATTCTTTCTTGACCTGGAGTTCACTTCAAGTGCTAAGATGAATAGAGCGTAACTGTGGGGGACTTAACAGCTACGATACAACTATCAACAACGGAATTTGCCGGGAAATCGATGCGCTTTTTTAAAAGAGCCGTTCCCATGCAGGTTCCGTCAGCACGGGGAAAGGAGATTTTATGAAAAAGTTAGGTTTCGGGTGTATGCGTCTGCCTATGATCGGCGGAAATGACGGGACACAGGAGCGGGTGGATTACGAACAGTTCAACGCCATGATTGATAAATTTATGGACGCCGGCTTCTGTTATTTCGATACCGCTCACGGATATATCGGAGGGAAAAGCGAAACGGCCATACGGGACTGCCTGGTAAAAAGATATCCCAGAGAAGCGTACATACTCACGGATAAGCTGACAGCAGATTTCTTTCAGCGGGAAGAGGATATCCGGCCCTTTTTTGAAGAACAGCTGGAAAAAACAGGGGTCGGCTATTTTGACTATTATCTGCTTCACGCATTAAATACGCAGAATTACCAGAAATTTATAGACTGCCATGCGTTTGAAGAAGTAAAACAGCTCAAGGCGGAGGGAAAAATAAAGCATATGGGGATTTCCTTCCATGATAAACCGGAGGTGCTGGAGATGATTCTTGTCGGACATCCGGAAATCGAGGTGGTGCAGATCCAGTTTAATTATGCCGATTATGACAACCCGAGCATAGAGAGCTATAAGGTCTACCAGATTTGCGAAAAGTACGGGAAGCCTGTAATTGTCATGGAACCGGTTAAGGGCGGCGGACTCATTGATTTGCCGGAAGACGCCGGGAAGCTTCTGGATGAGCTGCAGGGCGGAAGCCGTGCGGGCTATGCCATCCGTTATGCCGCATCCTTTGAACAGATATTCATGGTACTCAGCGGTATGAGTACGCTGGCGCAGATGGAGGATAACATCAGCTTTATGAAGGAGTTCAGACCCTTCACCGAAGAGGAATATGAGGCGGTGGAGCAGGTACGTGAAATCCTTAAAAAGCAGGATACCATTCCCTGTACTGCCTGCAGATATTGTGTGGACGGATGCCCCAAAAACATTCCCATTCCGGATCTGTTTGCCTGCTATAACAGCAAAATACAATATCAGGACTGGAACAGCAATGTATATTATGAAAATAACACCATGGGAAAAGGGAAGGCTTCAGACTGCATAAAATGCGGAAAATGTGAGAAAATCTGCCCCCAGCATCTGGCTGTGAGGGATTATCTGCATGAGGTTGCGGCAGTATTTGAATAAGTACGGAGAGGGAGGTACAGCAGGAACTTTAAGTTCCTGCTGTTTTTTTCATTCTGTGGTTGTAATCTGCCGCAGGATATATATAATGAAAAGTACCGGCTTTTTAATGGTATTTATTCATAACGCAGACCGGGCAGGTGCCGAATGGCCTTCCGTCCGCCGGCAGAGCGGTGGCCCCGGGACGGAAGGCCATTCGGCACCTGCCCGGTTTGCGTTCGTAACAGGTAAGGCTTGTCCGAACTGTTGCATTTTTCAGAAGTGAGGGGATTGGGATTGAAAAAGACAAAAATTGACTGGAGTATATTTTTTAAGGCGGTTCTGACGATAGCGCTGCCAATTGCGCTGCAGAATTTCCTGTCCACTACGGCCAGTATGGTGGATACGATTATGATAGGAAGCCAGGGGGAACTGTCCGTGGCTGCGGTGGGGATCTGTTCTCAGATTTCATCTTTGTTTTTTTCCTGCTATTTCGGTTTTGCGGCAGGGGGCCTGCTGTTTTTTTCCCAGTACTGGGGAGCGGGGAATAACAAAGGTATCAATAAGACCTTCGGCCTTTCCATGGTATGTATGCTGGTGGTTGCCCTGCTTTTCGGTACGGTGGCGGTTACCAATCCGGGATTCATTCTGGGAATTTATACGGATAAAGAGAATATTATACAGGTGGGGATTCCTTACATACGCATCGTTGGTTTTGCCTATCCCCTCCAGGTATTGGCCGTGATAGTAAGCTTCCTGATGCGATCCACGGAACGGGTAAAAGCGCCTTTAATCAGTTCCATACTGGCCCTTGTCACTAATTTTGTATTGAACTGGATCCTGATTTACGGCCGTTTCGGTATGCCTAAAATGGGAGCGGCAGGCGCAGCGGTGGGAACATTGGTGTCCGGCATGGTAAATTTGTGTATCCTGCTTATCTTCCTGCTGAAAGATCGGAAAATGGTAAAGCTGAGATTCCGGGATATGTTCAGCTGGGGAGACGGCTTTTCGAAGATTTATTTGAGCAAGTGCCTTCCTATTCTCTGCAATGAACTTTTTTATGGAATCGGGCAGATGCTGATCAATGTGGTAATAGGGAGACAGGATGAATCCGCTATTGCCGCCATGGCGGCGTTCCGTGTGCTGGAAGGGTTTGTGTTCGCCTTTTTCGGAGGGCTGGCGGATGCCAGCTCCGTGGTGGTGGGAAAAGAGGTGGGCGCAGGCCATCATATGAAAGGATATCAGTATGTGAAAGGCTTTGCCATGCTCTGCCCTGCGATCACTTTTGTTATCTGTTCCGTAGGACTGGCGCTCAACGGACCTCTGCTCGGCTTGTTCGGCCTGGGGACGGAGGCCATGTTTTATGGAAAATATATGATAATGATATATCTGGCAGCCGGGACTATCCGTACCTGCAACTATATTATGAACAGCTGTTATCGTGCCGGCGGGGAAGCGATCTTCGGGACCGTACTGGAAATCGGGTGTCTTTTTACCATCAGCGTACCTGCCACCTGGATTGCGGGTATGGTGCTTCATCTTCCGTTTTTGGCGGTGTTTGCCTTCATCTATACGGATGAGATCATACGTTTGATTTTCGAACTGTATTACACCAGGAGCGGGAAATGGATAAAACCCGTAACGGAAGAAGGAAAGGCGGCGGTGGAACAATTCAGAAAAGAACTTAAAGGGCAGGCGCTTTGAAGCACTATACCAGGATACCGAGACAAAGAACACGGAGAAATATAACAACTGTATTGTAGTGAAAAGAGGAGGCCATATGACGGAAGAGGGAAAACGGCAGCTTTTTAACTACAATACAGTAACATATATACTGATGTATATTACAAAATTTTAGAGGCTTTTGACATGTAAAAAATCAGTATTTATGCGGCTTGCCACGATTTTTTTCATACCAGGGCGTAACAAAAAACGTCATTTTGCCAATTGTAATTTTATATGTAACCGGTTATCATAGCAATCAAGGACGATTTCAATTCGTCACTCTATAAAAGTAAGGGGATGCAGTTTCCCGAAAGTAACTGTATGGAAGGACAATCGGTGTTGTATCTGATGCACCGCCAATTTCTGCCTACTGTTCTCAAAAATGACCTCGTGAGGCAGTATTCCTTATACAAGTCCGGTATTACTTTCCCTATTGACGAGTGAGCCAAACATAATTTAACGGGATATTTTTGTATTGGTATGCATAAAGTCAGGCATACCGGGCTTGTTCACATCTGTTTTAAGAGCTGTATGCACAAAGTCGGTCAGGCTGAGGCGGCAGGTATGCCGGCAGTATTCTCAGTATAGTTCTTTCCCGGTTTTTCATGCAGTCTTCCTTATATAGTTCCAGGTTATGAATGCAGGAGGTATTAGTTATGAGAAATAGCGAAAAAATGGATCGGATACTGAATATCAATCTGGAGATGTCAGAGCAGATGAAGGCGGTTAACGGCCGGATGGATGTGCTGACGGAAAGGATGAACACCCTGAGTACCAGTTCAGATGATATAAGGGACCATGCAGCGAAGATGAGCAGCTGTATGGAGGGAATAGCAGACCGCGTGGCAGCCTTGGATGCACGGACGGATAATCTGTCGGAGGGAATAAATACACTGGCGGAGCGGGTAGATGCATTGACGGAGCGGGTAGACACTTTAGCAGAGCGTACAGATACGCTGGCAAACCATGTAGAAACCCTGACAAGCCGTGTTGACACTTTGGAAACCCGAATGGACAGTTTATCAGAACAGATCGCCGTTCTTAACGTGCAGATGGTAGAAATAACCCACAGGATTGACACTCTGACCCTCCGTATGGATAACACGGCGGAGCAGGTGGAGAGTTTAATCAGACAGACGGCAGAGCTCACAGACGGTATGGGAGACCTGAACCGGCAAATGGGCAAGACAAACAACCGAATCGACTTTTTGGAGCTGCAGTTTAAGAATATGGAGCTGCAGATTATAAACACGGAAAGCAATTTGAAAAATGATATACAAAATACAGAACGAATTATATTGGATGAAGTAGAAAGGATCCATACCATTCTAAACAAACACGTGGCAAATCCAAAAGCGCACAGTGCATGAACCGGCCGGATGCATAAGGTATGGAGCGCGGTACGGAATGCATCTATCAATAGGTTCTTTTTCCGGTTTGTGCACGGCATGCTTCGTCAACGCAGCGCACAAACCGGAGAGAGAACCTTATATTACGGAGACACTTTCTCTTTTTATTAATTTGGTTGCCATGCACATCTTCAGATATTCCCTTTGGTTATTTTCCACCCGATCCATCAGGCGCTGGATAGCCGTAGCGCCTAGTTCCTGCTTTTTCACCCGCATGGTGGACAGGGATGGTTCCATCATATCACATAAAGGCATGTCGTCGAATCCAATGATGGAAATATCTTCCGGCAGGCGGTAACCCCGTTCCCGAAAGGCTTTCATGGCAGCGGCGGCTATGATATCATTATCCGCAAAATACGCATCCGCCAAATCGGGTTTGCTGTCCAAAACCGCAAGCATATCCTGGCAGCCTTCTTCCGCAGTGGGGGAAATCGCATGCACATAAGGATGTGAGGTACTTATATTATGGGCCCGCAGGGCTTTATAATAACCGTCCGCCCTTTCGGCAAAATTACTGATTTCGATATTCGATCGAAGATAGCCGATTTTTTGATGCCCACATTGCAGCAGGTAACTGGTGGCCTTAAAAGCACCCTGAATATTATTTATCAGTACACAATCAAACATGAGTTCATCATAATAACAATCCAGAACCACAATCGGTACCCGAAAGTCTTTGAATTTCTTAAAATCCTCTTTCCCCATTTCCGTAGCCAGAAGCAGAATACCAATACAGTCCACTTCCTTCAGGGAGGACAATTGGGCGGACATATCCATATTCTCATAAAAATAAGAAATATGAAGAGCCGCATTCTGCCGATAGCATTCCTGGGTAATCCCTTCGGTCAATTGGGAAAAGAAAGGGGTATCAGCCGCAATTTTTCCATGTTTTTTATAATTAATCAGCTGAATGATTTTAGCGGCGGAAGGGGCGGGCTGACTGGTCTTTCCTGTATAGCCGTATTGTGCGGCAGTACGCATAACCAATTCTCTGGTAGTCTCGCTGATTCCCGGTTTATTGTTAAAAACCATGGAAACGGTTGCAGGTGAAACATTTATTAACTGTGCCAATTCTTTTGCTGAAATTTCCATGCAGATTCTCCCGGTTACTTAATTTTTAGTTTAATTTTAATACGAAATTAATTATTAGTCAAATTAATACTTGATTTTTTTATTATTTACTTGGATTAAGGGTAACAGTTCAGATGCCCCTTTGTGTCATGCGGCATCTGAACTGTTACGGATTAAGTTATATGAAGCGTTAAAACACCATAAGTTTCGATTCAAATCATAGAAACCGGTTTGAATTCTTCTGTGAATTTAATAAAAACAAAGAGTATATGCCTTGACAAATTCAATGAAATTCAATAATATTAAATTAACGATTAAATAAGTTTAGTAAATGTGAGTTTATTGATTTTATTGTGCGCATGCTCTGCGACGGAAGGGAGTTTCTATGAAAAAAATCAAAATCGGTTTTCTGCCCACAAGAAGAAGTATTTTCAGCGCACCGGACGCGGTGAAGTACGCCAATCTGACAAGGGAACGTCTGGAGGAACTGGGCGTTGAATTTGTGGATATAACGGACATAAACGCGGAAGGGCTCTTTTATGAGGAAGCGGACAGGGAAAAAATCCAGGAAAAATTCCGGAATGAAAAAGTTAAAGGTATTTTTATGCCCCATTGTAACTTTGGGACGGAATATGTATGCGCCAGACTGGCAAAAGAAATGAATCTGCCGGTACTTCTTTGGGGCCCCAGGGATGAAAGGCCGGACGAGGAGGGGATCCGCCTTCGTGACAGCCAGTGCGGGCTGTTTGCCACCGGAAAGGTACTGCGCCGGTTTCGTGTGCCTTTTACCTATATGACAAACTGCCGTCTGACGGATCCGGAATTTGAACGAGGGCTTCGCTGCTTTCTTGCCGTCTGCAACGTGGTGGATGTGTTCCGGCATACCAGAATCCTGCAGATAGCGCCCAGACCTTTTGACTTCTGGTCTACCATGTGTAATGAGGGAGAACTTCTGGAAAGGTTCAATATCCAGCTTTCTCCGATCCCCATGCCGGAACTGACGGATGAAATGAAAAAGGTAAAAGAGGAACGATCGGAAGTGGAAAAAATCGTTGCTTACTGCAAGGATAAGATGTGTGTAAAAATCAAACCGGAAGAGCTGGAAAACGTGGCGGCCCTTAAGGCGGCCATGAAAAACCTGGCGGATAAATATGGCTGTAATGCCATTGCCATACAGTGCTGGAATGCATTGCAGGGAGAGATTGGGATTATGCCCTGTGCGGCCAATTCTCTGCTGAATGAGGAAGGGATCCCGGTGGTATGTGAAACGGATATTCATGGTGCTGTTACCGCTTTGCTGGTGGAAGCGGCGGGAATGGATGAGAACAGAAGCTTTTTCGCGGACTGGACGGTACGCCATCCGGATAATGAAAATGGAGAGCTGCTGCAGCATTGCGGGCCATGGCCTCTTTCCGTAGCACAGGAAAAGCCGGTTTTCGGTTACCCTCTGGCTTTTGAACATCCCGGTGCGGTGGAAGCACAGGCTAAGCTGGGGGAAATGACACTGGCGCGTTTTGACGGAGACAACGGAGAATATTCCCTGCTTCTGGGAAATGCAAAGGGAGTGGAAGGCCCTTATACAAAAGGAACCTATGTATGGGTAGAGGTGGAAAATCTGAAACGTCTGGAAGCCAGGCTGGTGGAGGGGCCGTATATCCACCACTGCGTGGGTATCCATCAGGATGTGGTGCCGGTGCTTTATGAAGCCTGCAAATATATGGGGATTACTCCGGATCTTTATGATGATAAGGAAGAACAGGTAAAAGCGTTTTTAAGAGGGGAATGAGGATAAGGTTCAGGCGGGTCTGAACTGTTATAAATGATGGTATTATCCCAGTAAATGGAGGTAAAAGAATGGATGAGATTAAAAAGCTGTCTGCTTTGGCTTATGAGCTCCGCAAAGATGTGGTGGATATGGTAGTGGAAGGAAAAGGCGGGCATATCGGAGGCGATATGAGCGTGATGGATATTCTGGTATCCCTTTATTTTAAAGAAATGAATATAAGCCCGGAAAACCAGGATCATGAAAACAGGGATCGTTTTATTATGAGCAAGGGGCATTCGGTGGAGGCTTATTATGCGGTGCTGGCAGCGAAAGGCTTTTTCCCGAAAAAGGAAGTGATGGAGCAGTTTTCCAAGTTTGGCACCCCATACATAGGACATCCCAACAACAAACTGCCGGGCATTGAAATGAATTCCGGCTCCCTTGGGCATGGCCTTCCCGTAAGTGTGGGAATGGCGCTTGCCGGGAAAATGGATCACAGAGATTACCGGGTATATACCGTAATGGGGGACGGAGAACTGGCAGAAGGTTCCGTATGGGAAGGCGCCATGGCTGCGGCGCAGTATAAGCTGGATAATCTGTGCGCTGTAGTGGACCGGAACCGGCTGCAGATATCCGGAAATACAGAGGACGTGATGGGGCAGGACAGCCAGGATGAGCGCTGGGCGGCCTTTGGATGGAATGTTATCAGTGTGGACGGGAACTGCATGCAGGAGGTGTGCGATGCATGGAAAGCGGCGAGAGCCTGCAAGGGAAAACCCACGGTGGTAATCGCCAATACCGTGAAGGGCTGCGGCTCATCCGTAATGGAAAACAAAGCCCAGTGGCATCATAAAGTGCCGGGAGACGGGGAGTACAGGCAGATTATGCAGGATTTGGAGGATAGGAAGGAGGCATTTTGCCATGAATAAAATACCCAACAGACAGGCTATTTGTGATGTGCTTATGGAAAAAGCAAAGGAAGACAGGGATATTGTGGTATTGTGCAGTGATTCCAGAGGAAGTGCTTCCCTGACGCCGTTCGCGGAGGAGTTCCCGGAGCAGTTTGTGGAAGTGGGGATAGCAGAGCAGGATTTGGTAAGTATTTCTGCCGGCCTCGCCAAATGCGGCAAAAAACCGTTTGCAGCTTCCCCTGCCTGTTTCCTTTCCGCAAGAAGCTATGAACAGGTGAAAATCGACTGTGCTTATTCGGATACGAATGTTACGTTAATCGGGATAAGCGGCGGCGTCAGTTACGGCGCTCTGGGGATGAGTCATCATTCCGCCCAGGATATTGCAGCAATATCGGCTATACCCAATATGCGCGTGTATATTCCCAGTGACCGCTTTCAGACCGCAAAGCTGATAGAGGCCCTCCTCCAGGATAAAAAGCCGGCTTATATACGGGTGGGAAGAAATCCGGTAGAGGATATTTATGAGGAAACAGAGGTTCCGTTTGTCATGGATAAGGCTACGGTGCTGGCGGAAGGAAGCGATGTACTGCTGGTAGCCTGCGGAGAAATGGTGCGCCCGGCTCTGGACGCGGTGGCAGTCCTTGCTGAAAAAGGCATCCGGGCCGGTCTGCTGGATATGTACTGCGTGAAGCCGCTGGATGCGGAAGCAGTGGTGCGTGCGGCGGAAAAGGTAAAGGTGGTAGTCACCGTGGAGGAGCATGCGCCTTTCGGCGGCCTGGGTTCCATGGTAAGCCAGGCGGTGGGAAGCTCCTGTCCGCGCAGGGTACTGAATATGACGCTGCCCGATGCCCCGGTAATATCCGGTACTTCCCGGGAGGTATTTGACTATTATGGGCTGAATGGAGAAGGGATAGCGGCAAAGGCGGAAGAAGGCCTGAAGCTGGGGTAAGCGGCTGACGCCAAGTGGATAATAGAACCTTTGGTTCTATGCGGGCATATCCGTTTGGCTCATTGAGCGCGGGAATAGGACGGGAAGGTGAGAAAACGTGAAACAGGAATATATTATAAGTATTGATCAGAGCACGCAGGGGACAAAGGCGCTGTTGTTTGATCGGGAGGGTAAGATGCTTCTGCGGGAAGATTTGTCTCACAAACAGCTGATAAATGAACAGGGCTGGGTATCTCATGACCTCTGGGAAATACGGGACAATACCATACGGGCAGTTAAGCTTCTGATGGAAAAAGCATCCGTCAGCCCGGCGCAGGTGGCGGCTGTGGGTATCAGCAACCAGAGAGAAACCACGGCTATGTGGGACCGGGAAACCGGGGAACCGCTGGAGCAAGCTGTAGTCTGGCAGTGCGGACGGGCGGCCGGTATCGTCAGGGATATTGCAAACAGAGGATTCGGTAGTATAATAAGGGAAAAGACCGGGATACCCCTATCCGCCTATTTCCCGGCAGCCAAGATGGCGTGGTTGCTGCAGACGGATGAAAAAAAACGGAAACGGGCGGAAGAAGGCGGGGTCTGTCTGGGAACGATTGACAGCTGGCTTGTGTGGCAGCTCACACAGGAGCATGCCTTTAAAACCGATTATTCCAACGCGTCCCGGACCCAGCTTTTGAATCTGCACACGCTGGAATGGGATGAGGAACTGGCGGATATTTTCGGGATTCCCCTGAAGTGTCTGCCCCGGATTTGCGACTCCGATTCGGTGTTCGGACACACCCTTATGGGAGGGCTGTTTGAAGAGCCGGTTCCCCTATGCGCAGTTTTGGGAGATTCTCATGCCGCTCTGTTCGGACAGGGATGTCTGCAGCCGGGTATGAGTAAGGCGACTTACGGAACCGGATCCTCTCTGATGATGAATATCGGAAACAAACCGATTTCCAGCAGCCACGGAGTGGTTACCTCCCTGGCGTGGAAACGCAGAGGCAGGGTAGAGTATGTGCTGGAGGGGAACCTGAACTATACGGGTGCGGTAATTACCTGGCTGAAGGAGGATATGAAGCTGATTGAGTCCGCCGGGGAAACGGAAGCGCTGGCGTTTTCTGCCAATCCCGCGGATGAGACGTATCTGGTGCCGGCATTTACAGGTCTGGGAGCTCCTTATTGGGATGAAAATGCCCGGGCAGCCATAACGGGCATGAGCCGGGTTACCGGAAAGGCAGAGCTGGTAAGAGCGGCTTTAGACTGTATCGCTTATCAGATTACGGATCTGATAGATGCTATGGAGCAGGATACGGGAATTCCCATGAAGGAGCTGCGTGTGGATGGGGGACCTGCCGGAAACCGTTATCTGATGCAGTTTCAGAGCGATATCTCCGGAAAGAGGCTGCGGATCCCCGCTGCGGAGGAACTGTCCGGGATAGGGGCTGCTTATATGGCCGGTATATCTGCAGGCCTGTATCAGGAAGACGCCCTCTTTGCCGGAAAGGAAGGGACCTGGTTTACTCCTGGCATGGATGAAAACCTGCGTCTGCATAAAAAAGAAGGATGGAACGCCGCAGTGGCAAAAGCCCTCACCCGGTAAACGGTTCGGGAAAACATAAAAGGAGAGAATGAGTAATGCGTAAAATAAGCTATCAGGAACAGGTGGAACGATGGGATGTATGGGAAGTCAGCTGCCCCGGGCCTGCAGAAGGCAACCCCTTTGCGGATCATAAGATAAAAGGGAGTTTTGTCCGCGGACAGGAGAAGGTTGAGGCGGATGGCTTTTATGACGGGGATGGTATCTATAAAGTACGCTTTATGCCCTCCTATGAAGGAGAATATACATTTACCATTACAGCAGATTTTCTTGAGGAGGAAGAAAAAGGCAGCTTTGTCTCTACCCCGGCGGGGGATGGCAATCACGGGCCGGTGAGAGTGGCCGATACCTATCATTTTGCCTATGAAGACGGAACTCCTTATTATTCCATAGGGACTACCTGCTATGTATGGGATCTTCAGACGGATGAAAGGATTGACGAGACGCTGGAAACACTTAAAAACAGTGCATTTAATAAAATCCGTTTCTGCATTTTCCCCAAGCATTACGACTATAATCTGGGAGAACCCCGCTCCTATCCCTATGAAGGAAGCCCTATGGATTCCAGCGTTCTGACCAGGGAAAATTTCTGGGACTATAATGGATATTCCGAAGGAAACAAGTGGGATTTTTACCGCTTCAATACGGCGCATTTCAAGCATATTGAAAAATGTATCCTTGCCTTGCGGGATTTGGGCATAGAGGCGGATTTGATTGTAATGCATCCCTATGACCGGTGGGGCTTTTCCGTCATGGATAAAGATCAGGACGATTATTACTGGAAATATGTAATCGCCAGATTTTCGTCCTATCGTAATGTCTGGTGGTCCCTGGCCAATGAATTTGATCTGATGAAAAGCAAAACGGAGGAGGACTGGGAACGCTACGGCGCCATCCTTGTGGAAAAGGATCCCTACCATCATCTGCGTTCCATCCATAACTGCATGAGAATGTATGATCACAGCAGGCCCTGGATTACCCATTGCAGCATCCAGCGGGTAGACCTGTATAAATCTTCGGAGCTGGTCAACGAATGGAGAGAGAAGTTCCGCAAGCCCGTTGTGATGGATGAAATCGCCTATGAAGGTAACATCCAGCATGGTTGGGGAAATATCAGCGGAGAGGAGATGCTCAGGCGTTTCTGGGAGGCTGCCTGCCGCGGGGGATATCCCGGACACGGGGAAACCTATATGAACACAGAGGATATCCTGTGGTGGTCCCATGGAGGTAAGCTTCACGGGGAAAGCTATAAACGTTTCGGCCTGCTTCATAAGATTATGTGCGAAACACCGGGAAGCGGCCTGATGCCGTATCCACGGAGCTGGGATGAGGTATGTGCAGTACCGGAGGAACCGGATGGAGAAAGGGAGTCTGTTAAAGAGTATTATCTGTTTTACTACAGCTTCATGCGTCCTTCTTTCCGGGAGTTCCATTTTGATGATACCACACCGTTCCGCATAAAGGTGATCGATACCTGGGATATGAATGTGGAGGACAGAGGGGTATTCTGCGGTAAATTCCGTGTAGAGCTTCCGGGAAAGCCTTACATGGCGGTACAGATAAAAAAGGAAAGGTAAAAGCACCAAATATAGGGTGAAAACCTGCCGGCAGAAACAGGTGGGACGGGGAGAGAATAGGATGAACAGTGATGAATATTATTTGGAATTACGGGATTCTATTTCCATCATGGATCTATATACGGAGGAGCCCTATGACGCCCGGTTTCATTTTCATGAAGATTATGAAATATATCTGTTCCAGGGCGGAGATGTGGATCTGTATATCGAGCAATCCTTTCATCACATGCAGAGAGGGCATCTTGCTGTTTTCAATGACAGGGAAATTCACAGAGCCTGCCATTACGGAGAGATTCCTTACAAAAGGATAGCCGTTCATTTCAATCCCAGGCTGGTTCAGGGGATGTCCACCCGTTCGACCAACCTTCTCGGCTGCTTTCAGAACCACCGCCCGGGAAGGGACAATGTAATTTTGCTGTCTGAAGAACAAATGGATAACCTGATTAAGCTATGTAAAAGACTGGATGCCGTCAGCAGTTCCCTGGAATACGGAGCGGATATCCTTACCGCATCCTGCCTGGCGGAGCTTCTGGTGTATGTCAACTCCCTGTACAGGCAATACCGGCAGGAAAAGCCTGTAATACCGGATAAAACCATAACGGCAATCCTGGATTATATCGATACCCACCTTTCCCCGGAGCTGTCATTGGCCAGCATAGCGGAATGCTTTTCCATAGACAGGTATTATTTGAGCCACCTGTTTAAGCAGCAGACCGGAAATACGCTGTATCACTATATTCTGATTAAAAAAACTGCGGCGGCCAAGCAGCTTCTGACGGAGGGAAAGACCGTGACGGAAGCCTGTTATCTGTCCGGCTTTAATGACTACAATAATTTTATCCGTACCTTTAAGAAAATAGCGGGAATATCACCCGGACAATATCAAAAAGGCTTTCTCATGAAGTAGATACGGGGGCAGATAAAAAACTGACGCGGCCTGTTCCGGGTTTTTTCTCCGGTTTGGGCGCGTCGTTTTTTTCCCATCTCTTGCAGGCGGACCACGGAAAACTGTTTGGTATCGGCATTACATAATGGAAAATGCCATGAGCATGGAATTCAGAAAATTGCCGGCACCATGAAGAAGGATTCCCGGCAGTATGGAACCGTTAAAGATTTTTTCATTCAGCCATCCTAAAAGAAGGGCGGCCATTCCTGTAAACAGGAACATGAGCAGGTGATACCACAGACCTACCTGGAGTCCGGCCAGCAGATACAGGGCGTTGTGCATCAGGCCGAACAGAACGGCCTGGAGAAGGATTCCTTTTACACGGCCCAGCTTCTGGCAGAAGCGTTTACAGAAGAAGCCCCTGTACAGGATTTCTTCGGCAATTCCGTTCCCGATAAAATTTTCAATAAACGCAGGAAGGATGGCGGCCGCTCCTATGCCGGCAAACGCATTCACCGATACGGAGCCGCTTCCCTCCAGGTATTCCATGGTTTCCGGGGAAATCCACTGCGTAAAATCAAAGTTATAAAAAAAGTAGTAGATAACGGCAAAAAGGAGAAGCATCCACCATTTACTTTTCAGCCTGGGGCGGATGAAACCAAGCCACTTAAAAAAAGAATCTTCCTTCCTGTGCCGGAAGAACCACCACAGAAAGGGTATGAAAGAAAATACCAGCAGATTGACACCTGCGGTAATTATGCTGGACAGAATGAGCGCCATATTCGTTGTCTCCCTCTTTTGTTTTTTTATTTACTGTTTATCGTTTCGTCTACTATACTCTTTTTTTCGTTTTCTGTAAACACAATAAACGCATGTTTTATGGCAAAACACGCAAAGAATTTGTGCCGAGACTGTGCTAAGATAAAAAAAGCAGCAGCGGAGGATAAAAAAGTTTTTTTCTTGGGGGTGGATGTGGCACCGCCGCAGCCAAGTCCGGGAAAGATTCAATAAAAAGGGAGGCTATTTATGATTAATGCGGCAGTTGTAGGAACAGGGAATATATCGGTAAGCCATATACAGGGGCTTCTTACCTTCCCGGAGAGATGTAAAATAGTGGCGCTTGTGGATATTTATCCGGAAAAAGCGGAGGCGGCCAAAGAGAAATACCGGCTGGAGGAGGCGCAGGTGTTTGACAGCCACGAAGCGCTTCTGGCATCGGGGCTTAAAATTGATCTGGTCCATGTATGCACGCCGCCGTCTTCCCATGCACAAATAGCTGTAAACTGTATGAATGCAGGCTGTAATGTGCTGGTGGAAAAACCGATGGCGCCTAGTCTGAAGGAATGTGACGCCATGCTGGAGGCGGAGAAGAAAAACGGAGTAACTATGGGGATTGTTGCCCAGAATCGTTTCCGGAACAGCATATACAAGCTGAAAAAGACGGTGGACAGCGGCCTGGCAGGCAGCATACGCTGTGCCCATGTGAATTCCTTGTGGTGGAGGGGGGCATTGCTATTATGATTTATGGTGGAGAGGCACCTGGGAAAAGGAAGGCGGCGGTCCCACTCTGAACCATGCCGTGCACCACATCGATATGATTAACTGGATCCAGGGCGGGCTTCCGGAAGAGGTGACTTCCGTTCTGGCGAATGTAATGCATGATAATTCGGAAGTGGAGGATCTTTCCTTTGCCGCCCTGCGTTATAAAGACGGTTCAGTGGCGGAGGTGACCAGCTCCGTAGTCCACCATGGGGAAGAGCAGGGCATTGTACTTCAATGTGAAAATGCCAAGCTGGCAGCACCCTGGTCCTGTGTGGCGGAAGTGACGCAGGCAAACGGATTTCCCGTTCCGGAGCATAACCAGGAGCTGATGAAGGAACTGGATACCTTCTATAATTCCATAGAGGATCTTCCCTATGAGGGACATACGGGCGAAATAGAAAATGTATTGTCCGCTTTGGAAAAAGGAACCCGCCCTTTTATTACCGGTGAGGACGGAAGAAAAACAGTGGAACTGATCACGGCGATCTATAAAGCCGGTTTCCAGAAAAGGACGGTGGGCCTTCCGATTGCGGAGGCGGATGAATACTACACCATGGAGGGAATTCTCAGGAACGCGGTCCATTTTTATGAAAAATCCGCAAGCGTGGAGAATTTTGCCGCAGAAGACATTACGGTGGGAAATTATAAATAGAAGGAACGTCTGGTTTCCGGGCGGAAAGGAGAGAAAATGAATAAAAGCGGTATGAACTATGCACCCAAAGGAAAACCCAATCCGGTGGTGAATAAGGGGGAATTTGTATTTGCGGCCATAGGGCTGGATCACGGACATATTTATGGGATGTGTAACGGACTTCTGGAAGCAGGGGCTACCCTGAAGTGGGTATACGATCCGGATCCGGCCAAGGTGGAGGCTTTTCTGAAAACCTATGAAAAGGAAGGGGTAAAAGCGGCGGAAAGCGAGGAGCAGATTTACAACGATCCCCAGGTGCGCCTGGTGGCTGCTGCCTGTATTACTTCGGAACGCGCAGCTTTGGGTGTGCGTGCCATGAAAGCGGGAAAGGATTATTTTGTGGACAAAGCGCCTCTTACTACGCTGGAGCAGCTGGAAATGGTAAAGGAGACTATCCGTGAAACCGGCCGGAAATATATGGTCAGCTACAGTGAGCGTCTCCAGGTGGAAAGTGCCATATATGCAGGGGAACTGATACAGCAGGGAGCCATTGGCAAGGTAATCCAGGTTCTGGGAATGGGGCCTCACCGCCTGAGTGCATCTTCCAGGCCGGACTGGTTTTTTGAAAAGGACAAATACGGCGGGATTCTCTGTGATATCGGAAGCCATCAGATAGAGCAGTTTCTGTATTATACAGGGGCAACGGATGCCACGGTGGTGAACAGTGAGATTGGGAATTACAATCATCCGGAATATCCCGAACTGGATGATTTCGGGGATGCCACTCTTGTGGGAAATAACGGTGCCATGGGTTATTTCCGTGTGGACTGGTTCACACCTGACGGCCTTTCCACCTGGGGGGACGGCCGTACCTTTATCCTGGGAACGGAAGGTTATATAGAACTGCGTAAATATGTGGATGTGGCCAAAGAAGAGGCCGGCGACCATGTTTTCTGGGCGGACAAAGACGGCGAGCATTACAGGAATGTCAGCGGGCAGGTGGGCTTCCCTTATTTCGGGCAGCTGATACTGGATTGTATCAACCGGACAGAAAATGCCATGACCCAGGCCCATGCATTAAAGGCGGCGGAGCTGTGTGTGAAGGCACAGATGCTGGCAAGGAAAGTAAAATAGACAGCAGCTTGATGCGGGGGATTGCGGCAAGCAGCCAGGGGCAGGCATACCTGTTCCTGGCTGATGCCGTGAGCAGGCAGACTTGTGCATGGCTGACACCGTGAGGGCATATCCCCCGTCTCACTGCCTGTTGCGGTAATCGAGCGGCGTTTCGCCGAAGGTCCTCCGGAAGACCCGGTAAAAATGGCTGCGGTTGGAAAACCCAAGCTCCGTAATAATATCTGATATACTCATATCTGTATCCAAAAGCAGCCTGCGGGCTTCCTCCAGATAGATATCCTGTCCATATTCCAATAATGTTTTTCCGCTGTATTTTTTAACGATTCGGTTCAGGTATTCGCCGTTATAGTGCAGCTGCATTTCCAGATATTCCCGGGAAACCCGGCCGCGGCTGGCTTCCATGATATGGCATACCTTGGAATAAATGTATTCCTGGCCGCTGGCATCAGACTGCACTCTGTCCATACAGTAAAGGGACGGCGTGTGCAGGATACGGAGAAAGCGGGAAAAAGCCCCTTTAAGAAAGAACCGGGAGCCTGGTTCTGTTTTCCGGATCTCTTCCACCATAAAATTAAAAAGAGGATGCAGCCGTTCCAGAGCGTCGTCTGCAGGGATGACAGGCAGGTAATCCAGATATACCTTGTCAAAACGCCTGTTTTTATTCAGGCTGTCCAGATAAAGCTGGAACACAGGGCCGGTATCCGCCGAAGAGGAGGGGGAAGCCGGCTCATATTCCGCCAGAAGCTGTTCCAGGAAAATATCCTGTATCATAAAAAAGACTACCTGGAAATCACCGGACAATTCCTCACAGTGCTTGATATTTTTATTCATTACACAGCACTGGCCGGGGCCGTAGGTGAAGGTCTGGTTTTCCACATGATTGGTGACAGAACCGGAAAGTACAAACATGATTTCATAGCAGCTGTGCTGGTGCAGCGGTCTGTTTATCAGATTTGTATAGCCGGAAAAGGTCAGCTGGGAAGAAAAGGACTCCTGTTCTGTAATTTGGTACATGGAGATGAAATCCCTTTTTTCATGGCAGGTTTCCAGCAGTATCATGAAAGGCGTGTGCAGCTCATACAGCTGCAGGGTGCTGCTGTCGGGATTAAGTACGACAAGATTATCCGGGGCCTCACGGAGCAGCTGTTCCAGGGATTTTTCCCTTGATACCGATTCATATTTCATTGCTTTCTCCAGGTTGGTTTTGGTTACAGTGCGGCCGATGAGGTTCGGTTCCCGTTATTGCGGAGGCACGCCCTGCTTTTTATACTGTTGGTAGCGGTACAAAACAGTTGCTTTTGTTTTACAGTATACACGAACCGGGTGAAAAAGGAAACCGGTATGCGCGCAGGCGCGGAAGGGAGCGGACGTGAAAAAAATCAGGTTTAATGACAACTGGAACTATCATGACGGCGGGGGAGGGGCATTGGATGCACTGATGCAAAAGGGGCAGAATACCGGAAAACCGGTAACCCTTCCGCATGATGCCTCTGTGGGAAAACCCCGTGACGGTAAAGCCGTGAACGGAAGCGGAAACGGCTTTTTTGTAGAAGAAAACTGCCATTACACCAAGGAGTTTTGGGTGGAGGAAGCGGAGAAGGATAAGAATGTCCTTTTGGAATTTGAAGGTGTATATCAGAACGCTTTTGTTTATATCAATAATTCCTTTGCAGGGCAGTGTCCTTATGGCTATGGGAACTTCTATATCGATGCCACAAAATTTATTCATTTCGGAGCGGCTAACCGGATCAAAGTAGTGGTGAAGAACGGCGTGCCCAGCGGACGCTGGTATACCGGAGGAGGTATTTACCGGGATGTAAATCTGATGATTGCGGATCGGATGCACTTTATTCCCGACGGAATCCATCTGGCCTGTATGGATGTGGACACGGATCTTGCAGTGATCCGGGCGGAAGCGGTACTGGAATATACCGGCTGCAAAACCAGGGATGTGGTATTGGAGCTGGAACTGTTTGACGAAGAAGGCAGGATAGCGGCGTCGGACTGTATGCCGGTTACGGTGGAGGAGCATACCCGGAATGCCTTCCGGCAGAAACTGTATGTGAAGGAACCCAGGCTCTGGAACGTAGATACCCCTTACCTGTACGGATACCGGATTCGTATCAGGGAAGGAGAGGCCGTTCTGGATGAGGAGACGGGCAGCTTTGGTATCCGCAGACTGCAGCTGGACAGGGTTCACGGTCTCCGGATTAACGGGGAAACCGTAAAGCTCAGGGGCGGCTGTATCCATCATGACAACGGGATTATCGGATCTGCGGTTTTTGCCCATGCGGAAGAATTCCGGGTGAAAAAACTGAAGGAGGCGGGCTATAATGCCATCAGAAGCTCTCACTACCCCATGAACAGAAAGCTGCTGGAAGCCTGCGACAAGTACGGCATGCTGGTGATGGATGAATTCTCGGATGTTTGGACCACCACAAAGGTGGATTTTGATTATGGCATGCATATGGCCGGGTGGTGGGAGCATGATGTGACCAATCTGGTGAATAAGGACTATAACCATCCCTGCGTTATCATGTACTCTGTGGGAAATGAAATCCCGGAAACCGGAAACCGGTTTGATGCGGCATGGGGAAAGAAGCTGGCAGATAAAATACGCAGCCTGGATGATACCCGTTTTGTAACCAACAGCGTGAACCTGATGCTGAGTATTATGGATCGGATGGAAGAGCTGATGGCAGGTATGGCGGCAAATGATTCCCCGGCGGCAAAGGATTCCATAGCAGCGCAAGAATCCCCGGCGGCAGAGGGTTCCATGGAGGGAACCGTGGAAATCAACAGTGCCATGAGCAATTTGGGAGAACTGATGAACCAAATTGTGGCGGGGGAAACCGCTGGAAAAGCGACGGAAAGCGCCTTTGCCCAGGTGGATATCGCGGGGTATAATTATGCCGCCTGCCGGTATGAGCCGGACGGGTTAACCTATCCTAACCGGATTATCGTGGGTTCGGAAACCTTTCCCCAGGATCTGGATGTGAACTGGGAACTGGTGCAAAAACATCCTTACCTTATCGGGGATTTCTCCTGGACGGCCTGGGATTACCTGGGGGAAGCCGGAATCGGAAAGATTTCCTACGGACAGAATCCGGGAATGAGCTTTTACGCGGAGTATCCATGTAAAGCGGCGTATTGCGGGGATATGAACCTGCTGGGAGACAGACGGCCGGTATCCTACTGGAGAGAGATAATCTGGGGCTTGCGGAAAGCGCCTTATCTGGCGGTGCAGCCGCCCGAACACCACGGGGAACAGCATTACATGAGCAGCTGGAGTATGACCAATGCGGTGCACAGCTGGAACTGGTCCGGATATGAGGGCAGGCCTGTAACCGTAGAAGTATACACGGATGCCGAGGAAGCGGCTCTTTATGTAAACGGAGTGCTTCAGGAGAAAAAAGAGGCGGGGAAGGAAAAGAAAGCCAGGGTACTCTTCGAGACGGTATATACCCCCGGGATTCTTGAAACTGTCGTTTACCGGGGCGGAATAGAAAGCGGCAGGGATCGAATCGTGACGGCAGCCTGTCCCGCAATGCTTCAGGCTGAGGCGGATCGCCGGGAAATTCCGGCGGACGGAAGCGATATCGCCTTTGTGGAAATCTGTGTGGCGGATGAAGAAGGAAACCGGAATCCGCAAGCGGATACGACAGTCCATATCAGCGTGGAAGGGCCGGGGATCCTTTTGGGGTATGGCAGCGCCGATCCGGAATCGGAGGAAAATTATTTTGATACCACGGCAAGGGCCTATGAAGGCAGGCTCAGAGCGGCCGTCAGGGGAGCGGGCCGGAAAGGCGTCATAACCGTAACCCTGCAGGCCCGGGACTGCAAAACGGTAACAGTTGAACTGGAAGCGGTTTGATGGTATGCTGATCCTGTAACCAACTGGTGATTTGCAGCATTAGCGGAGGGATAAAAGCGATGGAGAAACTAACGGCAGCAACTGAGACGATCATGACAGAGCGTTTCGGCAAAGACAGCATAATAGCATTGGCAACCGAAGCGGACGGAGTTCCTTATGTCCGTTATGTGGACGGCTTTTATTTGGACGGGGCTTTCTATATAATTACATACGCCCTTTCCAACAAAATGAAGCAGATCGAAAAAAATCCCGTGGCAGCCATAGCCGGAGAGTGGTTTACCGCGCATGGAGAGGGGATCAATATGGGGTATTTCTGCAAAGATGAAAATCATGCAGTTGCGGAAAAGCTCAGGAAAGCATTTGCGGAATGGATTGACAACGGACATAACGATTTCAAGGATACGAATACCTGTATCCTCTGTGTCCGGCTTACGGACGGAGTCCTGTTTTCTGACGGCCATCGTTATGATATTGATTTTACCGCCTGATACGGAGACGGTTTCTTCCCTCACCGGTCCCGGGATGCTGCCCGGGAAACCGGAAAGGGGCAATACAGTATAGGAACCGGCGGCCGGATTATTCCGGCCGCCGGTTTTCGGGCTCATCTCCATGGCCTGAGAGGATCTGGTGAACATTCCTTTTCCGTCCTGGGGACACCGCTCTGCCAGCGGGCGGAAGGCCATTTTGCTCCTGCGAAGTTTGAGTTAGGTACATATGATGTCAATATTGTTATAAAAAGAAGGAAATCTGTAGAATAAAGGCAAAAAAATGAAAGAAAAACTCAGAGTATTGCTATACAATTATTGTATTCCCGCGGGAAACAAACCAGAGAGAAAACATGTGCATATAGGAGGAAGGCAATGAAAGAAGCGGTATATGAGAAACCGGCAGGGACCAATCCCGGGTTCGCCCTGGAATATAACGGGGAAGGACAGCTTGTGTCCTTACAGCATCCGAAGGACAAGGACGGCATGAACTGGGTGAAGGGAAACGAGCCATGGGGGAAGGTGAAAAGCGGTTTGGAGCTGAGCCTTGGGGTGAGCAGGGAATTTACGGAAAGGGATACATTGCTGGAAACCTATACGTTCCGGAATGAGACACCATTCGACATCTGGTCCCTGGGAACCTCTCTGGGCATCTATGTGCCGTTTCCCGATTTTTATGCAGATGCGCACACCTGCATGACGGGCTGCTGCAATACGCATCTGTGGTGCGGCGGAAACAGCAGCTATATCTGCGCACTGCGTATGGGCGGGGGAAATAAGAATCTGGGCATGGTTCTGACACAGGGAAGCCTGCAGGGCTACAGTGTGGAGAGGGATGAGGAAAAGCTGAGCAACGACAGGGGGGTATTTCTCCTGCATCCGGAAAATCTGCATCTTCACCCCGGGGAAACGTATACGATAGCCTGGGAGCTTTTCTGGTTTGAAAATAAGGAAGCCTTCCTGCAGAAGCTGAACGGATATCCCGGATTTGTAACAGTAGATGCCCCGGCTTTCCTTCTGCTTGGAGAAGAATCCGTCCGCTTTACCGCCCATGTGGGAGGCGCGGAAGGGGCGGAGAAACCTCTCATCCTGCAAAACGAAAGGGAAATCCCTTTTGTATGGGAAAACGGGACGGCTTATGTGGAGGACAGGCCTGAAAATACGGACGGACAGGGACATACAGCGAAGAAAACAGGGGAATACCGGTACGATATCCTGTGGAGGGGAAAACGTTCCCATGCTGTTTTCCTGGTACAGCCCAAGCTTCAGGAGCTGGCGGAGCGCCGCTGCCGTTTCATCGCAAAAAAGCAGCAGTGCCGGGATCCGCAGAGCCATTTGGACGGCGCTTACCTGATCTATGACAACGAGGAAAAACAGCAGTATTACAGCCATCTGGACGATCATAACGGGGGAAGGGAGCGCGTGGGAATGGGTTCACTGCTGGCACTGTATCTGCAGCATTACCCGGATCCGGCGCTGGAACAAAGCCTGGATATGTATATTTCCTATGTAAAACGGGAGCTTTTTGATACCCGGACCGGAGAAGTGTATAATGATGTCTGCCGGAATAATGACTGGAAGCGGATGTACAATTTCCCCTGGATCACGGTCCTGTTCCTGGAGCTGTTCCGTCTGAAAAAAGACAGGGAATATCTGAAAGAGGCTTATGCTTGTATGAAAGCCTATTACCGGGGCGGCGGCAGTCATTTCTATGCCATCGGGATTCCCATGTATGAGATGACAGGGCTGCTGCGTGAGAACGGCATGGAGCAGGAAGCGGACAGCCTTCTTTCGGATTTCCGGGAGCATGGGGATTATATCGCCGGATGCGGAAAGAATTATCCGCCCCATGAGGTAAATTATGAGCAGAGTATCGTAGCCCCCGCCGCGGCCTGTCTGTGTGATCTGTACCGGCTCACCGGTGAGGGGGCCTACCGGGAAGCGGCCCGGACGCAGCTTGCGGTCCTGGATTTATTCCAGGGTTTTCAGCCGGATTATCATATGAATGAGGTGGCCATCCGGCATTGGGACGGTTATTGGTTTGGAAAACGCAGATGCTTTGGCGATACCTTTCCTCATTACTGGAGCGCCCTTTCCGGCCTTGCATACCGGGAGACGGAAGAGATTGCAGGAAGCGGCATTTACAGCCGGAAAACGGAAAAAACACTCCGGGGCGTCCTCAGCATGTTCCGGGAAGATGGGAGTGCCTCCTGTGCCTGTGTGTATCCTATGTGTGTCAACGGGCGTAAGGCCGGTTTTTATGACCCATGGGCGAATGATCAGGACTGGGGCCTGTATTTCATGCTGAAATATGCAGGCATCCCGGAGTAATGCCCCGTTGCCTGCGGCGGGAAGCTGCCTGCCGCGTGATAGCTGCTGCGGCATAAATGGTATTTGGTAATAAAAAAATGGGAAGCGATATCATCCAGGGTAAAAGCGTCCTGATAATGCTGCCCCAGATAGGAAAGGATGCCTGCGGCCAGAGGCCCTGCCCGCAAGGCGGCCGGTTTCCCTGCTCTCTTCCCGGTACTCTGTGGATAACAGATGCACAAGTCTGACGAACCGTGGATAAATCCGGGCATAGTCATTCTTTGCCGCCAGATCACCCAGTTGCAGACAAAGGGCCTTAACTTCGGGAAAAACCTCCGTCTTTATGCGAAAGTGTGTGAGCCTGAAATCCTGCAGAAGCAGGATGCGGCTTTCCGGGGTAAAAAAGCGGTTGAGGAAAAGTTCGCCGAAATAAAGGATAAGAAGCTCATTGCCGGAAGAAACAAAGGACTTGTGCATGCAGCCGGGCCGGGTGTAAGACACATCACGGGGGCCGATATGGAAGGCTTCGTCCATGGTGACAAGCGTATATTCGCCGGTGACGGGAATACAGATGAGAGTGCATGGGCAGGCTCCTCCGTCCGTTATTGTCCGTTCCCCCGCCTGCAGAAATACCGTCCGGCGGGGGAAAAGGTGGTGGCTTATTGTTACTTTATCATATAAGCCCCGGAGGAAAATAGCAAGAATCATCTTCCTGCCGCAACGGTTACTCCCCAAAACTGAAATTTTTAGTGATTCAGGATAGAAATCAAGAGACAAAACGTTTATTATAGTATGTATGTGTATAAACCGATAAAGCACGGCGATGCATGTGCATAAAAGGATAGGGTGCCGGACGTCTGCAGAACGCAATGTTCAGACACACGCTCGGGGAAAGGAAAAAAGGACGGAAAAGGAGACAGGAAGATATGAAAAAGGAAAAACTGGTAATATGGGAGGAGGGGGAATACGGATATCCCCTTGCGTTTGGATTCGTTCCCAATCTGGTGGGGTATATCCATGAGGAGGATACACAGACAAGGCCCTGCATGCTTGTGGTCCCGGGAGGCGGTTATTGTGTGGTATCGCCAACCGAGGGGGAAATTGTGGCGATGGAATTTTATGAAAAGGGCTACAATGCCTTTGTTCTGACATATACTACCAATCCGTTGATGCTGGAGCCTTTAAAGGAACAGCCTATGAAGGATCTGTCCAGGGCCGTCCGGCTGATAAGAAGCCGGGCGGACGGATACCATATCGATCCCGGCAGAGTATTCCTGTGCGGTTTCTCGGCAGGCGGTCATCTTTGTGCCAGCGTCTGTGTCCATTACAAGGATGTGGCAGATGACAGATACGGCTGCTTTTCCAACCGGCCGGATGCCGCGGTCCTGTCCTATCCGGTTATTACGGCGGGGGACAAGGCACACAGAGGATCCTTCCAGGCGCTGCTGGGAGAGGAGGCGTCGGAGGAGCAGCTGGAATATATGTCGCTGGAGAAGCAGGTTACGCCCGAGACCCCGCCCTGTTTTTTGTGGCAGACAGCTACAGATGACGCGGTGCCTGTGGAAAACAGCTATCTGTTTGCAGAGGCGTTGAAGGAACAGGGAGTACCCTTTGCCCATCATGTATTTTCTGCCGGCAGGCACGGCCTTTCCCTGGCTGATGAAAAGTGGGCAAAAGGAGAATACGGCGATCCCTATACGATGGAACAGACATTGCAAATAGCAGAAAAGGTGAAGAATGGAACCATTCCGGTATCCGAGGAGGTGAAGGCAAGCTTTCTTCCTCAGTTCGAACGCAGCAAAGAGGAAACGGATGCGCTTCTTGCGGAAAACAGCCCCAATGATGAAGTGGTTATCTGGCCGGTGCTTGCCCATCAGTGGATAAAGGCCGTGTTTCATTAAAGGGGGGCTTTCCATTATTTTCCGGTATTAAACATAATCAGGGCTTCCCGGCAGGAGTAATCCCCCATTTCATAATAGTTCTTACCGAACCGGTTCAGCCTCTCTATCGAGACTGCCCGGTTTGCTTTTTTAGGCTGGTCGTTAATAAAGGTGATACCTTCCGTATAATATTCCGCGTCGAATTCCGGGGTGCCCTCTTCCTCATAATAAGGATCAAACAGAAGGACCCTGTCATCCTCTATCCCTGTGAGAAGCACATAATGGCCGACCTCAAGAAAGACGTGCAGCAAAACCACACCCCCCTGCCGGAGGGCATTATATATCTGGTTTCCTTTTGTGATGGTCACGGTTTCGCCGGACAGGAACTCACAATGGATGGGAAACGGCTTGACCTGACTGAAATGGTTCAGCCAGCTGGAAACGAAATTCATAGCCGCTGCGGAGGTGCCGTGTTTGCAAAGTTCCCCCGCTTCATTATAAGTATCCATACAATAGAGCATAATAAATTTAATGACATCAGGATATATTTCTTCCCTGTCAAATAAATAGCGGATGCCGTTGATAAGGGAAACGGGGCCGCAGTCATATTCCGAGGACTGATAAATTAAAAAGTTTTTCATTTTTATTGTACCTTTTTCACAGAGTGTAGTAAAATAGATAAGGTTGTAAAAAGGACAGAAAACGCAAAGTGATTGTAATATAACCCTACGGGCCTGTTTTGTCAAGAAAAGTACAGCGATTAGGCATAACTTTTTTTTAGAAAATCTTGACAAGGGGGTTGTGTAACGATATAATAAACCAATTTATTTCATATCTGTCAGGTAGGAAAACTATAGTATCTATATTATTTATAATACGTAGGGATACGTAAAAAGTGAAGGAGGAGTAACCATGAAAAGATTTATAAGCAAGACCTTAAGCCTGCTGCTTGCAGCCGTTATGGCCTTATCTCTGGCAGCCTGCGGCGGTGCTACAGATGGTGGTACCGCAGACGGCGGCGCAGCTGCCGAAAGCGCAGCCGGCGGGGAAAGTACCGCTTCCACGCAGCCTGCCGGTAATTCCGGTGAGAAAATTGTGAATGTGGGCGTGACGGATACCCTGAACAGCCTGAATCCGCTTTTGTTAAACGGCGGGGAGATCAATAAATATGCCACGGCTCTTATGTTCCTTCCTCTGATGGAGCTGGATGCGGATCTGAACTTCCAGGGAATGCTGGCGGATTCCATCACCACGGAGGATAACCGGAATTTTATAGTCCATATCGATGATGCGGCAGTCTGGTCCGACGGAACGCCTATAACGGCGGAGGATGTGGCTTACACGGCTCTCCGGCTGACCAGTCCGGTAATCAACAATACTTCCATGATGTATTATGTGTTTGAAGGCGTGGGCGAGGACGGATTTGTGGAAGCCGGCGCGGACAGCGTGGACGGCGTCCAGGTAATTGATGAAAAGACCGTTCAGTTTACCACGAAGGAATCCATGTCCCTGACAACCTTCCAGAACTCTTATGCGAGATATCTGCTGACCCTTCCCAAGCATGTGATTGAGAAGTACAGCGAGGAAGAGCTTTCCACAGCAGAATGGTTCAACAAACCGGATGTTGTAAGCGGCCCCTTTTATGTGACGGAGTTTGATGTGGATCATTATATTTCCTATCAGGCAAATGCGGATTACTGGAGAGGCGCCCCTAAAATTGACAGGCTGAATATTAAAATCGTGGATGGCAGCCAGCTGTATGCAGGTCTGCAGTCCGGCGAAATCGATATTACCCAGCATACCATGAGTGTAATCCCTCCGGAGGATTATGCCAGCGTGGAAGCTCTTGAAAATGTGGAAGTGGTTTACGGTTCTCCCGTGACCAACCAGTCCATGTTCATCCAGACCGCAAACGTGCCGGATGTAAGGGTGCGCCAGGCCATGCTGTATGCCATTAACAGAGAGCAGATCCTGACGGAGCTGCTGAACGGGCACGGGGAAGTCGTGGATGGTTTCCTGTCCAGCGCCAGCCCTTTTTACGATGACAGCATCACTCCGATTACCTATGATCCGGAAAAAGCAAAGGCCCTTTTGGAAGAGGCCGGCTGGGACGGATCCCAGACGCTCCGCTTTTATGTGAACTCCGGTGACAGCACCTTTGTGAACGCGGCGACCGTAATGGTGGCCCAGTGGGCGGCCGTAGGCATCAAAGCGGAAGTCCAGACTGTGGATTTTGCCACACTGATGTCCGTGGGAGGCTCAAGAGATTATGATATCCTGGCCGTACAGTATACGTATGCACCCGTGGATCCTTATCCCGATGTGGCATGGCTGCTGGGCGGCGAAGGCAGCTGGACCGGCTATGGGGACGAAGAAGTTACCAACGCGCTGACCTCCACCCAGCTGACAAGCGATGTGGAAGAGATCAAAGGCCTTTATTCCATCGTCGATAAAAAAGTACAGGAAGATGTCCCTATGATTTCCGCCTATATCATCAGTGCACAGGGAGCGGTAAACAAGCGCCTGACAGGGGCGGTTCCCAGTGTATACGGATTCTTTAACGACGTACAGAACTGGGATATCGTGCAATAATATGGAAAGCAAGTGAGGTAACGATATGTCGCATTTACTGGAGGTAAACGGGCTGACCACCGCTTTTACCGGTGATTATGGAAAAACGGTCAGCGTGGATCATGTGGATTTTTACGTGGATGAGGGAGAAGTGGTCTGCATCGTGGGGGAATCCGGGTGCGGAAAAAGTGTTACCTCACTTTCAATTATGGGATTGTTAGGAAGGGGCGGGGCCGTCATAGACGGCTCTGTCCTGTTTGATGGTAAGAATCTTCTGGAAATGGGGGAAAAGGAGCTGGATGATATCCGGGGAAACCGCATCACCATGATTTTCCAGGATCCCCTGACCTCCCTGAATCCTGTTTTTACCGTGGGCAACCAGATAACGGAAAGCATCCGCAAGCATATGCATCTGCCTAAAGCGGAAGCGGCCAAAAGAGCGGAAAGTATATTGGAAAAGGTAGGGATGCCGGATGCCCATGCAGCCATGCGCAAATTCCCCCATACCCTTTCCGGGGGAATGCGTCAGCGTGCCATGATCGCCATGGCCCTTTGCTGCAATCCGGCCCTGCTCATCGCGGATGAACCCACAACGGCGCTGGATGTGACCATCCAGGCCCAGATTATGAGTCTGTTAAAGGAGCTTCGGGAAGAAATCGGGATGTCCATCATCCTGATCACCCATGATATCGGACTGGTAGCCAGCATGGCGGATCGGGTCCTGGTGATGTATGCAGGGCAGATTATTGAAGAAGCGCCGGCAAAGGAAATCTTCCTCGCCCCCAAACATCCGTATACCAAGGCGCTTCTGGCTACGGTACCCAGCATTTACGACGGGGAGGACAGACAGCTGGTATCCATACCGGGAATCGTGCCGGAGGGCTACGATGATATACCGGGCTGCCGGTTTGCCGATCGGTGCACGCTGCGCAGGCCCGAGTGTGATAAGCCCCAGGAGAATTATTCCTTCGGGGAAAATCACAGGGCGAAATGCGTTGTTATGAAGGAAGAGGAAAAGTAAGGATGGATCAGGATAAAAGAAAAAAAGTTCCTCTGATAGAAGTGGAAAATATGAAAAAGTACTATCCCATCAAGGGCGGGATCGTCACCCATACCACCGGCTATGTAAAAGCGGTGGACGGCGTTAGTTTTTCCGTGATGGAGGGGGAAACCCTGGGGCTTGTGGGGGAATCCGGCTGCGGGAAGTCCACCATCGGGAGGCAGATCGTAGGGCTGGAGCAGCCTACGGAAGGGAAAATCTATTATGACGGCAAGGATCTGTCCGCATGCAGGCCCGGGGAAATGAAAAAAATCCGTACCCAGCTGCAGATGGTTTTCCAGGATTCCTATTCCTCCCTGAATCCCAGGAAGCATATTTATGAAATACTATCCCAGCCCATGCTGTATCACCATATTTCCACGCCGGACACCATTTCCGGGGATGTGGACAGAATCCTGGACATGGTGGGGCTTTCCAGGAATGTGCTGGGCAGGTATCCCCATGAGTTTTCGGGCGGGCAGAGGCAGAGAATCGGGATTGCCAAGGCCCTGTCCTTAAATCCCCGGTTCCTGGTATGCGACGAGCCGGTAAGCGCCCTGGACGTGTCTATCCAGGCACAGATCCTGAACCTGCTGCGCCAGCTGCAGAAGGAGCTGCACCTTACCAGCCTTTTTGTGGGCCATGGCCTGGGGGCGGTGAATTATGTGAGCGACCGGATCGCGGTGATGTATCTGGGTAAAATAGTGGAAATCGGGAAAGCGTCGGAGGTGTTTCATTCGCCGGTGCATCCGTATACCAAAGCGCTCATCCAGGCGGTACCTATAGCGGATCCGGACAGAGCGGAAGAAAAACGGAACCTGCTGCAGGGAGAAATCGGTTCCAGTACCAATCCTCCCGCCGGCTGCCGGTTCCATCCCCGATGCCCTTATGCGGTGGAAAGCTGCAGCAGGGAGGAACCCGGGATGGCAGAAACGGTTCCCGGGAGCGGCCATATGGCGGCTTGTCCCGTCGTAATGAGGAAGGAGGCGTAAGTATGAGCAAATATATCATAAAACGGATTTTGATTGCCATACCCGTCCTTATCGGGATCACCATTATTGATTATGCCATTATGTGTCTGGCGGGCAGCCCGCTGGAAATGCTCCAGGGTCCCAGGGTTTCCCAGGCGGCTGTGGAGGCAAAACGGATTGCCCTGGGGCTGGATCAGCCTTTTTATGTCCAGTATTTTGTCTGGCTGGGGCAGCTGCTCCAGGGAAATATGGGGTATTCCCTTAAAAGTTACCAGTCGGTGAGCGCCATGATCGGCAGCCATCTGGGACCTACCCTGCTGCTTATGGGCGCCTCTCTGGTGGTGAGCCTTATCATGGCGGTGCCTGCGGGGATATACAGCGCCATCCACCAGTATTCCAAAGGGGATTATACGGTAGTTACGTTATCGTTTCTGGGCAGCAGTATTCCCGGATTTTTCCTGTCCCTGCTTCTTATTTTTATCTTTACCGTGAAGCTGGGCTGGCTTCCTTCCAGCGGGATGACCACGCTGGGGACAGCGGGAGGAGCGGCCGATGTGGCAAAGCATATGGTCATGCCTGTGCTGGTGCTCGCCACCTCCATGGCAGGCACCAACATCCGGTATATCCGGAGCGCCGTCCTGGAAATCCTGCAGCAGGATTATCTGCGTACCGCCAAAGCAAAAGGGATCGGACGCTTTAAGGTGATTAACAAGCATGCCCTGCGCAACGCCCTGATTCCTATTGTGACGGTAATCGGTATGGAAATTCCGATGCTTTTCGGCGGACAGGTAATTATTGAACAGGTGTTTTCCTGGCCCGGGCTGGGCCTGATGACCATGAGCGCCATAACAAACAGGGATTATCCGGTAATCATGGGTGTGTGTCTGTTGTCCGCGGTGGTGGTCCTGGCGGCGAATCTGCTGACCGATATTTTATACGCACTGGTGGATCCTACGATTCAGCTGCAATAGGAGCAATGGGATATGTGGAAGAATAAACAAACGGAAGAACCTAAAAAAAGAGATATAACGAGAGAAAGCTATCTGCAGACCGTGTTCCGGCGTTTCCGCCGTCATCATCTGGCGGCGGTCAGTCTTGTGATATTGATAATCCTGGGAGGGGCGGCACTTCTGGCTCCGGTGATCGCGCCTTATGATCCGGATGCCATTGTGGGTACCTTCAGCGGCGCGCCCAACGCGCAGTTCTGGCTGGGAACGGATCAGATAGGAAGAGATGTGTTCAGCAGGCTTCTGTATGCCATGCGGATTTCTTTGCTGGTAGGCGTGATGGCAACCCTGATTTCCACGGTGATAGGAGTGGTGCTTGGCCTGATCGCCGGCTATTTCGGCGGAGTGGCGGATATGATCATCATGCGCTTTACGGATATGGTCATGTCCTTTCCCTACATCCTTCTGGTGCTGGTGGCCGCTTCGATATTTAAGCCCGGGCTCTGGAATATCATTCTGATCCTGGGTTTTGTGGACTGGCCGGGAATCGCCCGTCTGGTCAGGGGAAATGTACTGAGCCTGCGGGAAACCAATTTTATCAAGGGTAATATTGTGGCGGGAATGCCGCTTCGGCATATCCTTTTTTCAGAAATCCTGCCTAATACGGCGGCTCCTATCCTGGTGTATGCCACCTCTGTCCTGGCGCTGTCCATGCTGGACGAGGCGGCGTTAAGCTTTTTGGGAATGGGGGTGCAGCCCCCTACGGCCAGCCTGGGAAATATGCTGAACGGCGCCCAGTCGCTGACGGTGCTCACCAAACAGCCATGGCTCTGGATTCCTCCGGGCCTGCTCATTGTGGTTCTGGTCATTGCCATTAATTTCATTGGGGATGCCCTTCGTGACGCGCTGGATCCCAACAGCAGGAATTAGTACTGCAGCCGGTATGTATATAAGCAGGAAGAGGTGAGAGCTATGACGGAACAGATGCTGAAGGAAGCTTTTTACTGGTTCCATCAGAACCCGGAGCTATCCTATGAGGAATATAAGACAACAGCAAAAATCAGAGAACTTCTGGAAAAAGAGGGGATAGAAATCCTGCCCTGTAAGCTGGAAACCGGCCTGGCAGCCGTGATCCGGGGAAAAAGGCAGGGGCCTGTGCAGGCGCTGCGCTGTGATATCGACGCGCTGCCTATCAGGGAGGAATCCGGCCTTCCCTACCGCTCCCTCTGTCCGGGGAAAATGCATGCATGCGGCCATGATTTCCATATCACGGCGGGGATCGGCACAGCCCTGATCCTCCAGAAAAAAAGAGAGGCGCTTAAGGGAAGTGTGCGGATCCTTTTCCAACCGGGGGAAGAATCCTCCCTGGGGGCGCTGAAAATGCTGGAAACCGATGTGATGGAAGGGGTGGAACGGATCTGGGGAATCCATGCGGATCCCACTAATCCGGTGCATACCATCGGAATCAGAGAGGGCTATGTGGCCGCTGCCGTGGATCGGTTTGTGGTGACCATACAGGGAGTGGGCTGCCACGGGGCACATCCCGACGACGGTACGGATCCCATTCCCGCAGCGGCAGCTATGGTGCAGGCCTTTCAGACGATTGTAAGCAGAAATGTAAATGCCTTCCATCCCTCCCTTCTGAGCGTCACAAGAATCCAGGCGGGGAATACCTGGAACGTGATTCCGGAAACGGCCTGGCTGGAAGGGACTGTGCGGACCATGGAACGGGAGGACAGACGTTTGTATGAAAAAAGGCTTCGGGAAATAGCGGAGCAGACGGCGCGGGCCTATGGGGCCGCGGCGGATGTGGAATGGATTCCCGGGCCTCCCGCAGTATATAATGACGGCGGCATGGCGGAACTGGGAAAACGCAAGGCGCTGGAGCAGGGATTCCTGGTCGCGGAGGAAGAGCGCTCCCTGGGCGGAGATGATTTTTCTTTTTACACAGAACGGATCCCGGGCTGTTATATCAAGATCGGAACCGGAAAAGGGCAGCTGATCCATCAGCCCGGCTTCCGGGCAGATCCGGATGCCCTTCTTCCCGCGGCGCAGTACCTGGCCGGGCTGCTCCTGGAGTCCTGAAGGAATCTCCCCCGGGCATAGAGAGGCCGTGAACGGTGATACTTTTAGAAATAATCGGAAAAATAAGGTTTTTCAACCGGAATCAGCCGCTCCAGCCAGGTGAGCATATAGTATTCGGTCTGGATTTTCTCATGGTCATAGAGATAGGTAGGCCTCTTGTAGCCCATGAGCATGGTAGTCAGGGTATTGATGCTCAGCTCCACCACATTGATGGACTGGTTATCCTCCACCTGTTCGCAGACCGTTTCCCCGTTGTGCCAGGAAACCATGAAATCAGCGTTGTTCCAGGAGGACATCTTGTCAAAGACCCGGAAATGGATCTTGAAATCTTCGGGCTGGATCTGGTAAGGGTATTCGGTAAGAAAATCCTTCACGTCAATGATACGCGCCATGATATAAGGGGATATAGTTTCCGTGATCTCGCTGTCTTCAAACAGATAGGCCATAGGTTCCCCGGAATAATTATCCCCCTGCACCTGGGTGATCATGGAAAAATGGGCGCTGACATAATTCCACAGCCCATAGTTCGCTTCTATATTCAGATAAACCATATCTTTGATGTGGAATATTTCGTTGGCAATGTAATAAACCACATAGCCCAGTGGTTTATGATCTTTATTGTAATAGACGGCGGCAATCATATCATCATTTTCCCAGCGCCAGTATTCATCCCAGGCGAGATTGTCCCGGATCATGGCGCCGTGCCGCTGATAGGCGAAGTAAGAATAAACGTTTTTGTAATCCTCGGATTCCAGGCTGACCCGTTCCACCATTCCGGTCACAGGCCTGGATTTGGGCAGCTGGGTATCCTTTACCGTAAAGGTGAGCTTGTCGGAAACGATCTCCCAGCCCATTTTCCGGTAGAAGGGTATGGAATAGGGATATAGAAAAGATATGGGGAATTCCTGGTCATGCATATAGTTGATGGCCCGTTTCATCAGGGAATGTATCAGCCCCTTGCCCGTGTATTCCGGATAAGTAGCCACTCCCGTGATACCGCCCATGTCCATAATGTTGTCGTGGATATTCACCTTCATGGAATAGACCACGATCATGGATGCCAGTTTTTCCTTGTAAAACCATCCCAGCACATATGCTTCCTCCAGGATGGGACGTTTGGCATATTTGATTTCATCCTGCTCCCAGCCGGTCTGGAGCAGTTCATAAGAGGTGACCTGGAATGCGTATTGGAGCAGGGCATTAAACTGTTCCAGGTCACTTTTGTCCAGCTCCCGCATTCGGTAATCACCGTTTGTTTCCAGATATGTATGATTTTCTTTTTGGTTTTCCATAAAAGCCTCGTCTGCTGATAGTTGTTCTGTTTCTTGCTCCCCGAGAGCGGCGGTTTTATGCCGCTGCAAGGATCTCCTTTTTATTTTACATCAAGAAAACCGTAGAGTCCATGGGCTTTTTGAGAAAAAACATCCCTAAGTTTTTACAAAAGGGGAGAAAAATGTCCTCAAATCCCGCCGGAAGCGAGCCAATGCGCCCATTGTGCATAGTATTTCCCCAAAACATTCCGGGCTGCCCGTTATGGTCAGCCCCCTGGCGTATAGGAAGCAGGAGTTAATCACATACATCTTCCTTCAGGCAAAAATGATTTTTATCCACCGTCAGGAGGCCGTCCTTCTGCATTTTCCCCAGCTCGTTGGAAAGAGCGCTGCGATCGACGCTCAGGTAATCCGCCAGCTGCTGCCGGTTGAAAGGAATCGTGAAATCCAGGCTTTTGTTCCGCGCGGCCTGATAGGACAGGTAGGAAACCAGGCGCCCCCGGATGGACTTGGAAGAGGTATGGAAAATCCGGCGGGACAGATTCAGGTTTTTTTGGGCGGATATCGTCAGCAGGTTGCGGATGAGCTTGCTGTGGTGGAGGCAGGCGCTGGGGCAGGTCTGCAGAATCCGTGCCCCGTTCAGGAATAAGATCTCCGAAGGCTCAGAAGCCACTGCGGTGACCATGAGCGGCTCGTCTGGGATACAAGCGTAGGTTTCCGCGAATACCAGCCCGGGACCGATGCTGTCCAGGACGCTTTTATTTCCCCAGAGATCGTCATTCTCTATCTGCACGCGTCCCGAAAGCACCAGCCCCATGGACTGGGCCGTATCGCCGGCATGATAAATGGTTTCCCCCTTGGCAAATGTTTTTTGTTCAGCACCGAGACAGTCCAGCATGGACTTCACTTCATCGAGGGAAGAACCGCTGAATAAAGGCGTTTTTTGTAAAAATTGATAATCCATTCCGCTCCTTCGTTGTTATAACAACATACATGTGTGAGTCATTGTATTATACTGGATGCATAAAGTCAAGATACAGCCGAGGAGGAAAACGGTGATGATTCGTAAAATTATCCATATTGATGAAGACAAATGCAACGGATGCGGCCTGTGCGCCGGTGCCTGCCATGAAGGGGCGATCGGCATGGAGAACGGAAAAGCCAGGCTGCTGCGGGACGATTACTGCGACGGCCTGGGAGACTGCCTTCCCACCTGCCCCACAGGGGCAATTACTTTTGTGGAACGGGAAGCTGCCGCTTATGATGAGGCCGCCGTAATGAAAAAGAAAAAGGAAAAGATACAGAAAGAAGGCGGCAGCGTATCCCGGCTTGGACAGTGGCCGGTACAGATTAAGCTGGCTCCGGTCAATGCGCCTTATTTCGACGGGGCGCGCCTGCTGGTTGCCGCGGACTGCACCGCCTATGCCTACGGCAGGTTCCATGAGGATTTTATCCGGGGCAAGGTGACATTGATAGGCTGCCCCAAGCTGGATGCCTGTGATTATACCGAAAAACTGACCGAAATCATAAGCCGTAACGACATTAAGAGCCTGACCGTGGTACGGATGGAAGTCCCCTGCTGCAAAGGGATAGAGCATGCAGCCGTGGAAGCGCTGAAGAACAGCGGAAAATGTATTCCCTGGCAGGTAGTCACTATCTCTACGGACGGACGTATTTTAGAATAAGAGAATGCCGATACTAAGAAGGACAGAGAATAACGGTCCGGCAGGTCTGCCCGCAACTGCGCGGCTGCCGGACCGTTACGAAAGGAGCAGGTAATGTCTTATATTAAAAATATTGACCATGAGGCCGTTCTGCCTTTGGTAAAGCAGGTTTCTGCGCAGCCGGGACAGATAGTGAGCAAAACGCTTTCGCAGAATAAGGCGGTCAGCCTTACGCTGTTTGCCTTCGCCAAAGGGGAAGAAATCAGTACCCATGATTCGGAAGGGGATGCCATGGTGCAGGTACTGGAGGGCGTGGGCCGTTTTACCGTGGACGGAACACAGCATCTGTGTACGGCGGGAGAAGTGCTGGTGATGCCTGCGAAAAAGCCGCATTCCGTGTATGCGGTGGAAGCATTTAAAATGCTGCTTACCGTGGTGTTTCCTTCCTGAATGGGGAAGGAAGCGGAAAAAGCCGGGGCTTATGAATGTGCGTATGCACGGACATAAGCCCCGGCCTTTTCTATCATCAGGAGGATGGGAAAAGCAGGTATCTGGGTGTTGGAATTTTCTCTGTCTGCGTGGGAGCCGCCGGTTTATTTATCTTTAATCTGCCGTCCTTCTGCATTCATGTGGTAACTGTCACGATATATCAGTTCGGATACAGGAACGATTTCGTAGCCCTGCCCCTTCAAATTGGTGATCAGGGTATCCAATGCGTCCGCCGTGTATTTCGCGCCGTTGTGGCAGAGGATGACAGAACCGTTTCCCAGATGTTTGTTATTACATACGGTGCTGATAATGGAATCCACGCCGTAATCCTTCCAGTCCAGGGAATCCACATCCCATTGGATGGAATAGTAGCCGCATTTGGTTGCCGTCTTTATGACGTCGTTGTCATAATCTCCGTAGGGAGGACGGAAGAGGAACATTTCATAGCCGGTGAGGTTTTTCACCTTTTCATGGACCTTCATCAGCTCCTGTTCCTTATCATCGTTGGAAATCTGGCTCATGTTTTTATGATTCTCACTGTGGTTGCCGAGATCGTGGCCCGCCGCGAGGATGGCCTTCACATCTTCCGGATAGCTGTCAACCCATCCGCCTGTCATGAAAAAGGTCACATGTACGTTATGTTTGGCCAGGATTTCCAGGATTTTCTGTGTATCCTCATTTCCCCAGGCGGCATCAAAGGAAAGGGCCACCTTTTTCTCATCGGTTTCCACACAGTAAATGGGAAGCTCTCTTCCGTTGATCGTGCTTGAGACGGAGACCGCCTGGGGCACAAAGGTGGTAACACATTTGACAAAGGCCACTACGCCCAGAAGAAAAAGGGCGGACTTGATAATCTGGTTACGCAGATTGGTCTTGAAATCCTCCGCTTCCCGGAGCCTTTTTATCTTGCATTGTATGAGATGGATAAAATCTTTTAGCATAAGCTGCACCCGGTAAATCTATTGTTACAATATATGCCGGAATTATGGGGTTATGCGGCCAGTTATGCAGGTACAGGCTAAAAAAAGCAGAGGGTTGCTCTTCCATCCCTGCTTTGTTATACTGTTATAAATAGGAATAGAGCAAGGTGCATGCCTGCAGAGCGATTACATGGGCAAGTTTTGAAGTCCGGGGCGTTTGCCATGCGGAACAGATGTCCTTAACTGCTGCAGTATTACACGGTATGACGTAAGACGGAAAATGGAGTGCATATATGGATAAGAAAAAAAGCTGCCGTTGGTTATGCGGGGGACTGGGGCTTATAGCAGGCATGATGATTTTTTTCAGCGCGGCGGTACACGCGGCGGCGCAAACTCCGGGACAAGTACCGGAGAGGCGTGTGCTGAGGGTTGCCTTTCCTGAACTGGAAGGAATCAGTGAAGTTGACGAATATGGCAGCTATACGGGCCTTCTGGTGGACTATCTTAATGAGATTGCCAAATATACGGGCTGGGAATATGAATATATCCAGGTGGAAAACGAGGATTTGGTTCCTGGTTTTGAGGAGGGCCGGTTCGATTTAATGGGAGGCGCTTTTTACTCAGCCGGTTTTGAAGAATTCTTTGCTTATCCCGATTACAACACGGGAAGGAGCAGGGCGGTACTTCTTTGCCGAAGGGATGATGACAGCCTGAAGGGGTACGATTTGACTTCGCTCAACGGGAAAACGATTGGAGTCTATGAAAAGGCTGTGGATAAAATACGTTATCTGAATGAATTCCTGAGCAGTAATGATTTGGATTGTCAGCTTATTTATTATACCTATGAGGAAATGGAGAATACCGGTAACCTGTACCGTCAGCTTCGTGACAAAAAGGTGGATATGCTTCTGGGAAATGATTTGGAGATAGGCGGGGAATTCCGCATGGTGACTTCCTTCCAGGCCCAGCCCTATTACATAGTTACAACGGTTGATAAAACGGATATTCTGGACGGGCTGAACATGGCGCTGGAATATATTCTGGAATCCACGCCTGACTTTGCGGAAGAGGTCTATAATGCCAACTTCCCGGATGTAAGGCTGATGGATATTCAGCTCAGCGAAAGAGAACTGGCGTATATAAACGAGAAACAGACCATTACCGTTGCCCTGCCAAAAGACTGGCATCCCCTTTACTGTGATAACGCAGCGGATCATCATGAAGGCCTGATTCCCGAACTCCTTTCGGAAATCAGTATGTTTACCGGACTTCAGTTTACTTATGTTTATTCGGACAGTTATGCGGAAAGCATCCGGCTGGTGCAGCAGGGAAAGGCGGATATTCTGGGGGCCTATCTGAACGGGGATGAAGAGGCATTTGCAGACGGGCTGGCTCTTTCCCAGCCTTATATCGAACTGAACAACATCGTGATGAAGAATAAGTCGGTGAGCTATCCGGGAGAGGGGCTGACATGTGCGGTATTGACCGGCCGTACGCTGCCTCCCAACCTGAATCCGGCAGAAATCCGTTACTATGACACGCTTGCTGAAATGATAACCGCGGTCAATACCTGGGAAGCAGATTATTTATATGGGGTATCAGCCATGCTGGAACAGGAAATGCAGAACCACCGTTATCTGAATATTTTGCCGGTGACACAGGCAAGCGATGACAATACGCAGGCTGCCTTTGCAATCGCCATGCCTGCGGAGGCTGAGCTGCTGACTGTTTTAAACAAAGCGATTAGCAATATTCCTACACACGAAAAAACGGCGATGCTAAACCGGAACATGGTGTCGTTAGGATATACCAGGATGTCAATTCAGGATTTGATTTATGCGAATCCTCTTGTGACGCTGCTCCTTTTCAGCGGGATCCTGCTTTCGGCTACAACAGGGGCATTGTTCTTTATAAGAAGCCGTATGAAGAACTCCATTATGCGGAGCAGGCTGGAGGCCGCGGAGGAAAAGAGCCACGCAAAGAGTGAATTCCTGTCCCGTATGAGTCATGAGATCCGCACACCGATGAATGCTATCATAGGGCTGACCGATTTGGCCTGTATGGAACAGAATGTGCCTCCTGAAATTGGGAAAAAACTGCATAAAATCCGCAGCTCCTCCCAATACCTGCTTTCCCTGATCAATGATATCCTGGATATGTCCCGGATTGAAAACCAGAAAATGGTGATTGAACGGCAAGGTTTTTCTCTGTCCGAGGTGCTGGATGCCTTACAGGGTATGATGGGCGTCCAGGCGGAGCAAAAGGGGCTTACGTTTATGGTGGACATACGGACGGCGCATGATTTTCTGGAGGGAGATCCTGTCCGGCTGCGGCAGGTCCTGACAAATCTGCTTTCCAATGCGATTAAATTCACACCGGCCGGCGGGACGGTAACTCTTCAGGCAGATGAAATAAACGATGACGGACAGACGGCAGAATACTATTTTTGTGTGAAAGATACAGGAGTCGGTATCCCGCCGGAGGATCAGGAGCGGATTTTCGATGCCTTTGAGCAGCTGACACCTAGTGTATCACGCAGTGCCGGCACCGGACTGGGGCTGCCGATCTGCCGCAGCTTAGTGGAATTAATGGGCGGAGAGCTGCAGGTAATGAGTGAACCGGGAAAAGGCTCGGCATTCTGCATGACGCTGCGGTTCCCGCTGGATACCGGAGAAAAGGAGCGCAGCGAAGCATCGGAGATTCCTGACGTGAGTCTGGATGGAGTGCGGATTCTTCTGGCTGAGGATAATGACCTCAATGCCGAGATTGCACAGGAACTGCTGGCTACGCAGGGAATTCATACGGAGCGCGCTTGCGACGGGCAGCAGGCGGTGGATTTATTCACTGCCTGTGCTCCGGGAACGTATCAGGCGGTTCTCATGGATATCCTTATGCCGGTTAAAAATGGTTATGAAGCGACGCGGGAAATCCGTGCCAGCGGCCGGCCGGACGCGGATATTCCTGTTATTGCCATGACAGCCAACTCCTTTAAACAGGATGAAGAGGAGGCACGGTCTGCCGGGATGGACGGATTTGTACCGAAGCCGGTTGATCCGGAACGGTTATTTTCCGTATTAAGGGAATTCGTAAAAGCTGGCCGTCCGCACGCTGCTAAATAACCAGGGAAGGGGCTGTATAGGTCCTTCCGGCCAATTCACTGTTGAGCATATACAGCCCTTTCGTATCACTGCCGAAAAGCTGCATTTTGGTAATGAGGTCAAGAGAATTCTTTTCTTCTTCCCCCTGTTCCTTGACAAACCAGTCCAAAAACTGTACGGTACGGAAATCGTCGGCCTTGAGGGCGGCAGCATAAATCGCATTTATCAGCCCGGTTACGTATTTTTCATGTTCCAGCGACGCCTTTAGAGGGGCGGACAGGTCATCATCAAACAGCTGTTCCGGTTTGCTTATGGATTGCAGGGTTACGCATTCGTCATTGTTGTGCAGGTATTTATAAAACAGAAGGGCATGATCACGCTCTTCCTTAGCCTGTATTTCAAACCAGCCGGCAAAACCGTCCAGCCCTTTGGTTGAGTAAAAATTAGCGATATCCAGGTACAGATATGCGGAATAAAATTCTTTATTGATTTGCTCATTGAGCATTTCAGCGACCTTTTTTTCCATGGTTTTATCACCTCTTTCTATTTCGTATGCAGCCGGAAGGCTGCATCTACCAGCCCAGTATATCACGGCGGGCCTTCATGTCAATGTTATCCGGTATTTATAGAACGCAAATTCCGACAATCGGAAGGCATTATGGTAACAGTTCAGACGGCCGGCACAGAAAGTCGTATCCTTTTCGGGATAAAGAGAGTATAATAGAACACAGTAGTTTGTAAACAAATCACCAGGGAGGTGGCAGTATGATAGAAAAATATATTTTTCTCAAGACAGAACAGGATGCTGTACGTTTAAATGGGATTGTTACAAAATATCCGTATGATATTGATATGGTACATGGGAAATACGTGGTGGATGCCAAGTCTATCCTGGGCGTGCTCGGCGTGGGGGTAGGGAACAAAACGAAGCTTTGTATCAACACGGATGAAGCGGAGCAGCTGCTGGAGGAGATCACTCCTTATCTGTGCGGCTAATCCGGAGAACGGCGGCTGCCGGGGGACGAAGGCGCCGCCTGTATCCGTCCGGTTATAGGGAAAGCGATAGGAGAAGGTTTTCTTTGAGTCTGTCTAACTGGGAAAGGGTTTCTCCCTTCAGGGAAGAGCGGACCGTAACCACAGGATCCAGCACCTTGACATCCTTCATTTCCTGCAGCATGGCCTGGATCTGCCTGCCCGCCGCAGGGGCCCAGGATCCGTTTTCCAGCAGGCCGATGGTACGGTTCTGCAGATTCAGGGCTTTCATATCGTGCAGAAAGTTAGCCATGACCGGGTAAATGCCGTTGTTATAGGTGGGGGCGGCCAATAGCAGATGGCTGCAGCGGAAAACTTCGGCGATCAGGGTGGATACATGGGTATTGGAGATATCGTATACGCAGATATTCTTCACGCCGGCGCCTGCCAGGCCGTGCGCCAGGATGTTAATCGCATTTTCCGTATCACCGTACATGGATCCATAGAAAAGGGCCGCGGTCTGCTCTTCCGGCTCATAGCGGCTCCACAGGTCATATTGATGGAATAACTGATCCAGGCGGCTTCTCCACACCAGGCCATGGAGCGGGCATATCATTTTTATATCCAAAAGGGAAAGCTTCTTCAGCGCGGACTGGACCTGAATCCCGTATTTTCCCACAATATTTCCATAATACCTGCGGACCTCGGACAGCCAGTCCTGTTCCAGGTTTACTTCGTCATTGAACAGATTACCGCTCAGGGCGCCGAAGCTGCCGAAAGCATCGGCGGAGAAGAGCAGCTTCTCTGTTTCTTCATATGTCATCATGACCTCGGGCCAATGTACCATTGGGGTTAAATAAAAGCGCAGCGTGTGGGAACCAAGCCCCAGGCTGTCTTTTTCTTTGACCGTGAGCATATGGCCTGTAAAATCAAAATCATAAAACTGGCGCATCAGCGCAAAGGTCTTTGCATTCCCCACCAGCGTTATATCCGGGAAACGCAGCAGCAGCTCTTCAATGTTGGCGCAATGATCCGGTTCCATATGGTTTATTACCAGATAGTCCAGCGGGCGTCCGTTTAACGTATGGAGAACGTTCTCCAAAAACTGACGGGAGATCGAAGCGTCCACCGTGTCGATTAATGCGGTGTGTTCATCCATGATAAGATAGGAATTATAGGTGATCCCATGGGGAATGGGAAACAGATTTTCAAATAAAGCCATACGGCGGTCACAGCCGCCCGTCCAATATACGGAATCTGATAGTTTGCAGGTGCAGTGCATGAGGGATTCCTCACTTTCCTTTTTGCAGTATTATCTGTTATACTGCATTTCTTATTCAGAAACATATGGCTTTATTCCGTCAGGTTTCTTTATCAGTCGATTCCATAAGGAAGGCCCAAATCGAAGAGCCAGTCGTGATCTTTCTTCGGCTTTAGCGGAACGGACAATTCGCTCAGAATCATTTTGTGCACATCATAATAGACATCCCGGCGCCCTTCCTCCAGAATACTGCGCACCTGCGCGCACAGGTCTTTATCACCGTCCAGAAGATCGACCAGATCCCCGGAATACCTCGTTTGACGTCCGGCTTTCAGCTCTTCCAGCACCGTATCAAAAGACTTGGCAGTTGCGTAATTGCGTCCCAGGTGATCGGTAGCGGCATCCAGGCTGTCACAGATAGTGATAATATCAATAAAAATCTTCTGGGGAGAAGCCGTATTGTCAAATTCCTGCGGATATCCCCGGGTACCGTCATAGCTTTTGTGGTGTCCCAGCGCGATATCCCGGAAAACCGACAGACAGGGCAGATTTTCCAGCATTTCACCTCCGGTGACAGGATGGAACATAAGCACCTGGAATTCCAGCTCTCCCAGGCGGTGGCTCTGGGCGTTAATTACACTGGAGCACAATACCTTTCCGATATCATGAAGCAGCGCACCGGAATAGAGATAACGCCGGAACTCCTTCCTGCGGCGCACCACCTCTTCCGGAGAAGTGGTTCCTAACTGGCCTGACAGCAGATCCGGACGACGGTCGATCAGACGGTCCAGAAGCTCAAGCGCCAGCCTGCCGACCATGATGGAGTGCATGGCTGTCTGTACCTGCCGGAACATGGTCAGCTTCAGAAGTGTCTGCAGCAGAATTTCCTCATCACAGATATGAGGCAGCGCGGAAAGCACATAGCAGTAATTATAGGAACCGCAGACGTAATCCACAAAGGTAGTATAGGGCCGGGTGGTAAAATACCGGGCGAAAAGCTCCTGCACCGCCTGGTAAAGAGCCGGTTCTTTTTCTCCGTGCCGGGTCAGATTTTCGGTTGCCAGCTGGATGGCGCTCACGGCCTCTACTGCTCCCTGGCTGTAGGTGGCACCTGTAAACAGTGTGGGAAAATACTCCTGTGTCAGCTGTGTGAGTTCTGCGAGAATCGTCTCATCCGTGCACAGGCCAAGCAGACGCTGGGCCATCCGGTAAACCAGCCCGGTTCGTACCCGGTAATTTAACGAGGGAGCTTTTCCGGATCGATCAGGGTCATGCTGGCGGTGTGCGGCGGCCTGATAGATGACCTCTGCCTGGGCGGCCATACACATCCCGGGCATTAGGCATAAGGCCCCAAAACCCATATAATAAGCAAAGTCAGGTATGATCCGGTTGAATTCATACCCCTGATCGGTGCGGATAACATATGCGGCAGCACGGTTTGCCGCTTCATAGCAGGCTAACATGTCATCCAACAGTCCGGGGGTGATGCTTCCCAGTTTTAAACAGTTGATAAAGCGGTCAAATTCCAAGTCATAGATGGATAACCCCATGCTCTGCTCTTCCGGGGTAAGCTCCATGAAATGCCGTTCATAGAATACGGCGGCACGGACACAATCCTCATAAGCCCGGGAACCCAGGTGGATGGGTTCCAGAAAGCCATAGGAAAAGGCTCGTACCGTATAGCATTTCATTAATGCTGTCTCATCACCAAGCGGACTATAAAAATCCACAAGTGAATCTGCGATTTCATATGCGCAACCGAGATCCTGCACGCGGGTGATAAAACGGAAAAGGGAGTCTGTCAGCGGGTCTGCCACTTCCCTGGTCCAGCGCCCGGGCGTACGTGTGAACCAACGGACATGGCGATCCAGCATCTGCTCATTGCGTACGTAAGCCTCCCGGATCTGCCTGGAGTTATGGCGGTATCCCGCAATCCACTCGTCTGCCGGGAGATCGCTTACTATGAGTTCATAGCTGGCATCATTTATTTCCGACACAATCAGGTTATAATCGGCAAACCACTGTGTCCACTCCTCACGTGAGCAAAATCCATGAGTTACATTTTCCATGTCCGTCCCCCCTGTAGTACTAATGTTTAACTCTAATTATATGATTTCATACCGGCTTTGTAAAGGAAAGAGAACTGCTGGTGTAAAAAGAGCCGGCGGCCTATACGTTTTATAAAGTTACCGCGTCGGTTATCCATATGCTTCGGGTCAGGAAAATGAAATCACCGGAGGAACGGTATGTGTGATTATTTTGTTCATCGGCATCTATATGATCCGTCTGGCCGGGCGGGAGAGAAAGAAAATTGCAGAATGAGCCAATCAGAAAAACCGCTCCGGAGTCTGTTCCCCGGGGCGGTTTTTCAGCCCGTGTTTTTCCAACGTGAGGCGGTGCAAGGGATAGGTATCGCTGCATTTATAACTTAATAATTCGCAAACAAAATGCAAACAGAACTGCCGATAATCTGTCATATAATAAATCCATCAGATAACAAAAGAATCTAATAATACAAGCGATTCAAGGAGGTTTTTGCCCTGCTAATGCTGCAGCATGGAGAGAACCGTATTGTTTTCTTCCAGGATGCAGGATGCCTTTTCAAATTGGATAACCCCCCGGTAGGTTTCCCCGTACACCGGTTTTTCCATGGTGCTGGATCCGTAGCAGGCTTCCTCCAGAGGAAGCTGCAGCGCGTTGATGATGACATTGTCACGTACGATGACATTGCGGCAGGAGGAAAGGAACATGGCCTGCCTGGGGCAGTCGATAAACGTATTCTTTTCGATTACTACATTACGGAAAACCGGTTCCTCCGTCCTGTCGCCCGGCAGGTACACACCCATATACAGCACTGCCATCTGCCAGGCGTTCAGGTCACAGTGGCGGATGATATTGTTCCGGATAAGGAGGCCGCTCACGCCGTGGCCTTCGCTCCAGCGGGATTCACAGCCGGTTTCGATTTGGATGGCCGCGCCCTGGATGTTTTCAAAGACATTGTTTTCCACCAGCCCGTTGGAACCCTGGAGAAGGATGCCTCTGGCCCGGTTGTTGGTAAAGCGGCAGCCTCGTATGATATAGTTTTGGGTGGAAAAACGCCGGTTCCACAGAACGGTGCCGGGAGAAAGGGACTGTGGAAGGGGATCCTCAAAGGTGAGCATACAGGTGCGGCTGTGGGGATTATAATCGGCACCCGTAAGCCTGGATACATAACCGGTTGGGGACAAATCCGGATTGCGCAGCTCCACAGGGAAACCAGGCTCAAACAGCACGGATTCCTTTACCGCCCGTTGGGCGATCAGGGAATGGGAGCCTGTAATTTCTATTCCCATGCAGGAATTGTCGTGGATATTGATGCAGTCGTCCCCCGCAAACCCGAATTCACAGTCTTCTATGATAAAATTCCCCTGGGAATTACAGATGTGAAGGCAGTCTGTGGCAGTGGAAATGCTCCGGGCGGTGCCCGGCCGGACGGTGACCTTACAGCCTTTGAAATGCAGGCCATGGATATCCCCGTTTCCTACGAAACCGCTTCCGGGGGAGGAATAAATGGTGATATTTTCCAGGGTACAGTCGGTCGTATCCCGAATGGGGATTGTGAGGATGCTGTATTCATAATGCCGGAAATTATAGCAGTCTCCGCGATGAAAATGCTGCTTTGTAAAATCCGGATCCGCGGTATAAAACCGCATGGTATTGGCATCCACTCTCTCCTGGACCGGCTTGAACACCCCGGACAGTTCCCGGATCAGTTCATGCATACGGGCGTCTGTTTCTTCATCCCCGCTGTCTTTTACATATTCATTTTTATAGGGACGGAATTCCATGCCGTTTTTGCAGCCCGGCGTATAGCGGTGCGGATCAAAGGGACCTACAATAGTAAAATGCATCTTGTCGGGAATGGTTTTACAGGCGGGAAAGGTACATTCGATATAGCTGCCGTCCGCTGCGACCTCCGTTACAATGCCGGCGCTGGCAAGAGGGGCTTTTTCCCAGTTCCAGTCAAGAACCAAATCCCGGATCATAATCCGGTGTGCGCCGCAGACAGAAAGATAGGGCTTACATGTTTCGAAAATAAATTCACTTCCCTGGCCGTCTAAAAGAAAGTTCTCCATTCCATCCAGATCAAGATGGGCGTTCCCGCCGCATTCTTTAAAGCGATAGACTCCCCTGGGGACAAGCAGGGTTTCCAGCTTTTCTTTCCGGCAGCAGACAAGCGCCCGGGCGAAGGCCTTATAATTGCAGGAATTCCCGTCCGGTTTTGCACCAAAGTCCGCAACGCTGACACTGCGCCCCGGGGCGGGTCTGCGGATGTGCAGGCCTGCCAGTTCGTTTTCAAGTGTTTCCATAAAAGAAGTATCTGTTTTTTCCATTTCCTGTTATCCTTTCACGCCGGACGCCATAATACTTTGCTTCAGCTGTTTGGAGAAGAGGATGGACAGAAGGATTACCGGGGTTATGGTTATGACGGCAAGGCCCATTAATGCATTCTGTTTGGTTCCCATATTGTTGGAAATGTTATACAGCGCCACATTCAGCGTCCACAGCTTTTGATCCTCCGTTACCAGCCATGCCCAGAAGAAATCGTTCCAGTTCCCGATGAAGGTCTGCAGGGCGATCAGGGAAATAATCGCTTTGGACAGCGGCATGCAGATCTGGGTATACAGGTAAAAATGACTGGCACCGTCCAGAGAAGCGGCTTCAAAATAGCTTCCGGGGATCTGGTCAAAAAAGCCCTTGTACAGATACACATAAAAACCAAAGGGGTAGAGGAAGGGCAGCAGCAGGGCGGCATAGTTATTATAAGCGCCCATCTGCCGGTACATGATGAGCTGGGGCAGCATAATGCTGGCAAAGGGGACCATCATGCCTCCCATAAAAAAGAGCAGTACAAAATTCCCCGCTTTTTTCGTCAGCAGCCGGCTGATGACAAAGGCACAGACGGAGCAGAGAATGACCTGGGAGATCATGGCGAAGCCGATGACGATCACGCTGTTCATGACAAAGGTCATAAAACCGAATTTGACAATGGTTTCACTTTGGGGATAGATATAGGCCGGCATCTGGAGATAATATTGGAAGCTTTCCAGATTGAGCAGATTCTTGGTTCGGCTGCCTGCGCCGGCAAGCGTGCCGTTGAGCGCGTAGTTTTCGGCAAGCGTCGCCGAGACCTGCTGGTAAAAGGTGTCTGCCAGGCCTTCGGGCGGTGTCCGGGTGATTCCGTCCGGATCGAATTCATAGCCGATGGATTCGCAGGCCCTCAGATAGCGGTCGCCGTGAAGCAGGACATCCCTTTTGATGGTCGTTCTGGAATAAATTCCATAATCCCGTTCCATCTGCAGCTTCATCTGATGTGCCCTGGAATAGAACAGGGTTTTGCCGTCCTTTGTCCCATAGACCTGGATCTCCATAATGGACTGGTCGGCCAGTTTATAGTTGATGCCGAGCATTGCCAGAATGTTATCCTGGAGCATGGCATCCTTCAGCTGTGCTTCATCGCCGAAATCCTTTCCGGAATAGTCTATGACGAGAGAAAGGCTGTTGGCGCTGTCCGGAAGCAGCTGCGGCGGTACCTCATAGATCTTGGCATTGTCCTTCATAGCGCTGGAAACGGCGAAAATCAGAGGATAGAGCATGAGGGCGGCAAAGAGCAGCGAGATGGTGACCGCACAGATTTTCAGCCTGCGTTCCGAAGCTCCCGGTTTAATGTGGTTCTTTTTTGTTCCGTTCTTTTTTTTCATGAGTACCGGCTCCTATTCTTTTTCTGATTTTTCAAAGCGCATCTGCAGCATGGTCAGGGCGGCGATGACGAGCAGAAGAATGACGGAAGCGGCGGAACCGCGGCCGTAATTCAAATCCTGGTTAAACGCATTATAGATGAAGATCCCCTGTGTGGTGGATGCCCCGCTGGGGCCGCCGGAGGCATACATGTAGGGGGCGTCCAGAAGCTGCATGGTGGTGATCACACACATGATCAGCTGGATAAATATCATAAAGGAAATGTTGGGCAGGATGATCCGGAAAATTTTGCCGAAGCCCGTACAGCCGTCCAGCGCAGCGGATTCCATGATGTCGGAGGATACGCCCTGTATGGCGGACAAATACAGAAGAACGGTAAGCCCGCCCCCCAGCACACCGGGGAAAATAATGCAGAATTTGACCAGATCGGGATCGCTGAGCCAGGCCTGGGGCTGGCCGCCGAAAAACTTCACGATCTGGTTGGCAATCCCATAATCGGGATGCCAGATCCATTTCCATATAATGACGTTTACGGAAGTAGGGATAAGCGCCGGCAGGATATAGAGGGTGGTCAGGCATTTCTGGAGGCGGATCAGTTCGTTTAGGAGCAGAGCCTGAATCAGAGGGATGAAAAAGCACATCGCCAGCTGCAGCAGGAGGAAAAGAAACGTATTTTTCCAGGCATCCCAGTAATACTGCATACGGAACATGCCGATATAATTGGAAAGGCCTACGAATCTGCCGGGCGGGTTAATAGGGTCGTATTTAAATAAGGAAATATAAAAGGCGCTGAGAATGGGATAGTATTTCAGCCATACGGTAAAGGCCATGGGCAGCGCCAGGATGCACCAGGGCGCCGCTTTTTTCCGGAATGTGTAGCTTCCGAAGCTTCCGGTAAATTTGTTTCCTTTCATAGATCAATCCTCCCCGAAGTAAATTATTTGAAGGTGCACACCATAGTGGGCGTACGGATACTAACCCTATTATAAATAGAATGAAAGAGGTACATAATCAATAAAATAAACCATCATGTCACCTTTCTTAAGCTGTTTTGCCCGTCCCGGAAAAAGCTTAAGAAAAGTGACATTTTCCGCGTATTCGGTTAATATTGTATCGTTTTCAGAAATATTATTTTTTGTTATGATAGTTTTATCAAAACGAGTTCGCTGTTGTTGGGGGACTACAAAAAGGAGGAAACAGAATGAAAAAGAAAGCATTGGCTGTTGTTTTGACATTATGTATGGCTGCCGGCCTGCTGGCCGGCTGTGGAAGCAAGCCGGCAGAAAATACGGCGGCCGCGCCTTCCGGGCAGACCGCTGCGGAAGATACGGCAGGGGATAAAGAGGAAACTTCAGAGCCGGCAGCCGTGACTGAGGCACAGGATACGGAAAAGGAGCCGGTGGAACTCACCTTATGGGTGACCAGCCGCAATACGGATGATTGGTCTACAGAGATGGAAAACCAGTTTCTGAGTGAACATCCCTGGATTACCCTGAATAAGGTGGTAAAGGAAGGGGACCCGGGCAACGAATTTTACCAGGGCGTGGCTGCCGGAAACGCACCGGATCTGGTAAACTGCTCCTTTACTATGATGAATTCCTATATCGCTGCCGGTATCCTGGAACCGCTCAATACCTATACGGACAATTGGGATGAGTGGGGGAATTTCACAAAAGAATATGTGGATATGTTCACACGGGACGGTAACGTATACGGACTTCCCGGTTCGGTTGCCCCCATGCTGTTCGGATACAATAAAGCGCTGCTGGAGGCCGCAGGCGTGACGGAACCGCCTAAAACCTGGGATGAAGCCATTGAAGTGGCTAAGTTAGTCAACGATCCTTCCAACCAGATCACCGGCTATGCAACGCTGGCGGCGGAGTGGACCGAATGGTTTTTCCAGTATTATGTATGGCAGGCCGGCGGGGATCTGACGAAAGAAAATGCGGATGGGACGGCGGAGCTTACCTTTACGGATCCCGCTGTAATAGAAGCCGCAAAGTTTTATCAGAGACTGCGCAGTGAAGGGGTTCTCCAGAGTGACCTCACTTTGAAATTCGGCGATCTCGTAACGAATTTCGGCCTTGGAAAAATCGGTATGATGCCGTTTGCAGGTGACTGGGTATCGGAAGCCATCAGCAACGGGATTGATCCGGATGACATCGGCCTTTGTCTCCCTCCTGCAGGTCCTTCGGGAGAGCAGACAACCGCAATTGCCGGTACCTGCTATGTCATCAACGCAAAAGCGGATCAGGCCAAGAAAGACGCGGCATGGGAATACATCAGCTATTATACAAGCAAAGAATATCTGACATCCTTTTTTGAAAATCTCGCTACCAAGGGAGCGCCCAATCCGGTTATCATACCCCGTGATGATATGAGCGTGACTGATTTTTATGAATTCCCGGAAGAATATAAGGAAGTCCTGGAAGCTGCCAAAACAGTAGGACGTCTGGAATTCTACGGAAAGGCTGACTTCGGCTCTTATGTGGACAGGGCCGTACAGAAGATATTGGTGGATCCCAATGCGGATCCGGAAAAAGAGTTCGCCGATGCCCAGAAGCTCTGTGAAAACGAGGCGCTGGATGCCTTTAATGAAGCGAACAAAAGATAATCTTATTGCAGATACCCGGGGAATATAAGACCTTGCAGCCAGAAAGTGTGAGAATTCATTCTTGCACTTTTTGGCATTTACAAATACCTGTGGTATAATTTGGTGCAGGACAGACGGTGGGGGGATGCCGGCATATGCGCATACTTAAGAAAATAAAAGAAACAGGCAGGAAGGCCGACAGGCATATCAAAACAATGCTCCGGAAGGTAAGCCTGTTCCGCAGGCTCAATACGTCGTTTATGCTGCTTCTGATAACGGCGGCTATTTTCCTTACTTTTTTCAGCTTTTACAAATATTCTGATGAGATCAGTAAAAATACAGACAGGTATATTTCCCTTCTTGTCCAGAATGTGGCGCTGAAAATTGAGGACACCATGCAGGAATATGAAGCGGAGGCCCTGCGGTTTTATGATGACAGCCAGGTGGTGCGGGCTTTGCTGGAAAACGCGGAGCCGGGGGCGGCTTTGGACAGCGAAGCCTATGAACAGAACCGGTACTGTATCGAGAATGCGCTTTATAATATTGGCTATGGGCGGAAATATATCGTAAATATCCAGTTTGTGACGCCGGAGGAACCATATTATATGGTGGAACCGGGCGGATACCGCAGGGGCGGTATCATCCGGGATCCGGAAGCCTTTTATCAGACGGATTTTTACAGGCTGCCCCAGGAAAAAAACGGATATCCCGTCTGGTTTGACACCGCGGATCAGACCGAGATTTTTTATAAAAACGAACAGAGCGTCTATGGCCTTGCCAATATCGTGACGCTGGGTATCGCGGTGTATGCGCCGGCAGGCAGGGAGTTCCTGGGTGTTCTTCTTCTGAATATTGACCTGAATGCGTTTGCGGGAGCGATGGAGGGGTATGAAGCCTACAATGACGGAAATACGTTCATGATAGGGGAAGACGGGATCCTGATGTGGTTTAATCCCAGTATATCCGCACCGGCTTTTCCCAAGGACGGTCAGCTGTTCCAGGAAATGAAGGAGCAGGGGAAGGGGATCCGGGAAATAAGCGGCGACGGGCAGAAGCTGATTCTGGCATATGAGAGGATACCCAATACGTTTACCTTTGTAGCCCATGTTGCGGATCTGGATGTACTGTATGCCGGGACCTATCAGATCCGCAACCTGTGTATTCTGGTATTACTGGCCGTTGTGATTGCCTGCACGGTGATATCCTATTATGTCACAAGCAGTATCTCGGAGCCGGTGGGGCAGCTGATTAAGGTGATGCAGATGGCCGGGGACGGCAAATGGAACGAGAGATACCAAAACTCCGGAAACGATGAGATCACTATTTTAGGGGATCGCTTTAATGAGATGGCGGATAAAACGGATCAGCTTATCGAACAGGTCTATCTGTCGGAAATCAGGAGGCAGAAGGTTTCCATCAGCTGGATCAATGCAAGGCTGGATGCGCTGCTGATGCAGATTAATCCCCATTTCCTCTACAATACCCTGGATATTATCCGCTGGGAGGCCATGTATGAAGCCGGCGGGGAAAGCCCGGTCACGCAGATGATCGAGAAATTCAGCCAGCTTTACCGTATGGGGATGCGCACCGGAGGAAATACCATTACGCTGAAGGAAGGAGTCGAACACGCCAAGGCTTATCTGGAGGTCATTAATTTCCGGCACAGGGAAAAAATCTCGCTGGAGCTTCAGGTGGATCCGGAGGACGAAAAATTATATATCCCCCAGTTTATGCTGCAGCCGATTATGGAAAATGCGGTGGTGCATGCATTCGGCGATGCCAGCAGAGGATACGGGATTACGATTCGTGCCTGCAGGGAGGAAAACAGGCTGCTTGTGAGCGTCAGGGATAACGGAAAAGGGATGTCGCAGGAGGAGCTGGAAAAACTCACCTCTGTTATGGAAAAAGAGACTTTTGCGGAAGAAAACATAGGGCTTGTGAATGTCAATCAGAGAATCCGGCTTTTTTACGGAGAGGACTATGGGATCCGGCTTACCAGCCAAAAGGGAGAAGGGACGGAAATCATAATTTCACTGCCGGTGAGAAGCCGCTCGGAAAATATGGAAAAGACATAAGGACAGGACGGAACCGTTACACGAAAAGACAGAAGGAGGAGGGGAGCAGGATGGCATACAAGGTATTGATCGTGGATGATGAGGAGATTGTATGCAGGGGACTTACCCAGTTTGTGAAATGGCAGGAGCATGGGTTCCAGGCAGCCGGAAGCGCCAACAGTGTGGAGGAGGCGCTTCTGCAGCTGGAACATATGGAGGTCGCCGTTATTTTCCTGGACATCCGCATGCCCGGAAAGACAGGCTTGGATATGCTGCAAATCCTGCAGCAGTCGTACCCTGGTATAAAGACCGTGATATTAAGCGGTTTCAGTGAGTTTTCCTACGCCCGGGAAGCGATCCGCTACGGTGCGGTGGACTATCTGAGCAAACCGGTGAATCTGCAGGAAGTGGAAACCCTACTGGACCGCCTGAAGGCGGAATTTGAAAAAGAGGGCAGGGAAAAGGAAATCCGCGATAACCGGATTGAGGGGCTTCTGATATCGGTGGTCAAAGGTGTTAGCGAGGTGGAACAGGAAAAATACCAGCTGCCGTCTCTGGAAAGCTGGTATGGATTTTCAGCAAGGCTCATGGTAAACGACGTGCCGGATGAGGAAATCGGTTTAAAAAAGGAAGCGCTCCGGAAGAACATAAAAGCGATTGTGCCGGACGCTTATGTTCTGGATCAGGATGTATACGGGATCTTTGCAGTGATTCCCTGCAGCGAAGGGACGGAAGCGGAGAAGTTTGCGGTGATGCTGGAACAGACCTGCCGGGTGGAACAGGAATGGGCCTGCGGGCTAAGCAAATATAAACATGGGGTACGGGATTTACGGGAAGGCTATCAGGAAGCGGAATATGCCCTGCGCTACCGCAGAGCGAGAGAAAAGCGGGGGATTGTCTGGTACAAAAATATCGAAACGCTTTACGCACAGAGCGCGCCGGAGGTTCCCGACATTGTCATGGAGCTTACCGGAAAACTCATGAATCCGGAGGAACGGGCCCAGGCCGCGGCACAGATGGAGCTAGCCCTGGAAAATATCTGCATGCAGCGGCCTGTGATCACCCGGTTCCAGACCACCTGTATCCGGTGTCTGATAGAAATGAACAGCATGTTGGAAAGCATGGAGCCAAAGGGGCTGGATCTCCATGGACAGCTGAACAAGGTGCTGGAGAATATCTTGTTTTGCAGCGACTATAAAACCACCATCGCCTGTATGACCGATTATGTGAGGCTGCTGGCTTCGGGGCTTGACGGAACGGATGAAAAGCAGCTGGGGAAAGGTGTGATCCGGGAAATCCAGCTTTTCATCCGGAAGAATTACAGTAAAAATATTACCCTGAATATGCTGGCGGAGCAGTTCTATCTGCACCCCAATTATTTAAGCCGGCTTTTTAAGGAAAAAACCGGGAAAAACTTTGTGGAATATATGACGGAAATACGGATGGAACAGGTGAAAAAGCTGCTGGAAAATCCGGAAAACCGCATAGCCGATATCAGCATTATGGTGGGGTATGATAATACCCGGTATTTTAATAAGGTATTTAAACAGTCCGTCGGGATGACGCCCAGTGAATACAGGGAAAGGCTGCTGAAAAATGAGGGGTGAATGCATAGGTATGCTTCCGGTAATTCTCTGCCGTAAGAGGGGTATCCCTCCTTACCAAATCCGGCCTCATGACTATCGTAGGGTTAAAGCTTGTGCCGACGGTCCCCCGTCCTCTTCCGCCGTCGTATCGAACGCGGATTTATAAATGACATAATTACCTTTTCCGTTGTCGGATCTTAATTTCTCCAAATCTTCTTTCATATTCTTGACATCCGGATTGCCGGCGCCGAAAACGCTTCTGACGTTCTCCACAACCTTTTCATATTCTTCAGGCGTATAGAGTTCGAAAAGCCCTTCCAGAGTGGGATCGGAAGTCTGCTCAGGGGAAGGGGACGCTTCTGCGTCCGGCTCACCGGATCCGGGAGCTTCTCCGGCAGACGGTTCCCGCGGCAAGTATCAAGGCCAGTGTAAGCGTTCTTTTTTTAGGATTCATGGTTATCCCTCCTGGAAGTTTTAGGAAAGGATAGCATAGGTTTCTCTAAATAGTATCTAACCGGTATATATTGCATTAGCGTGCAGAAAATATCCGGTGTATTTGTCCGGAGATGTTTCAGGTTTGTTACAAATGGGGGATATACTGCGGTTATACAGAAAGGAAAGGAGGCGGCGGACGGTGAAGCTATTGATTGTGGAAGATGAGGAAATGATTGCCAGGCTCATCCGGATAGGGCTGGAAAAGGCGGGGTATTCCTGCGAATGTGTTTACGATGGAAAGACGGCGGCGGATTTCCTGGAGCAGAAACGGTATGATTTGATTCTTCTTGATATTATGCTTCCGGAAATCGACGGATATGAGCTGCTGGAATACAGCAAAGAGTTCGGGATACCGGTTATCTTTATTACGGCAAAATCCGGCCTGGAGGATAAGATTAAAGGCCTGAGGGCAGGGGCGGACGATTATATTACAAAACCCTTTGAACTGGCCGAGCTTACGGCCAGGGTGGAGAGTGTGCTGAGGAGGTATCATAAGGGGCAGGCCCGGATAAAGGTGGCGGGTCTGGATATTGACAGGGAATCCAGAACGGTAAAAAGAGACGGGACGGAAATTGAACTCACCATGAAGGAGCTGGATCTGCTGCTGCTTTTTCTGCGGAACCGGAACATAGCCCTGTTCCGTGACCGGATCTACGAAGAGGTCTGGGGCGGGGAATACGATCCGGAAAGCAGGACAGTGGATGTGCATGTACAGCGCCTGAAAAAAAAGCTGGGGCTGGAAGGCGTTATCGTACCGGTAAGGAAAATCGGTTACAGACTGGAGGCGGATAAGGAATGAAGCTGAGACAAAAAATTATGATTTCTGCTCTTTTGCTTTTTATGGCGGTATTTACAGGAGCTAATATCCTGACCATAGAAAACAGCTGTAAGCTCTCCTTCAACCGGATCCTGCAGCAGGCCAGAGATGAGCAGGAAAGTATTTCATCGGGGATTGAACAGTATGTATGGGCTGAACGTGAAAAAAACGGGGATAACGGCAGTAAGGATGCGGTTACGGACTATCTGGACAGCAGGGTGAATTCCCAGGGAACAGCATTGGAAATCCTGGCGGATGACAAGGTGCTGTACAGTACACTGGATTTTAAACAGCCGGTGGCTGTGGAGGTTGAATATACCAGCAGGCTTGCAACGTACAGCAGACAGGAAATTGACGGAAAGCAGTATCTGATTCTGAGCAGTTTTTTCCCTCTTAAGGACAAAACAATACGGAACCTCTTTTTCGTGGATATCAGCGGTATCTATGCGGATCGGGCCAAGCAGTATGCTTTTTTCTTCCGGCTAGCTACGGGAACGGCGGTGCTGCTTGCTGTCTGCCTGTATCTGCTCACCGGAAGGCTTACCAAAACCTTGCGCGTACTGACGGCTTCCGTGAGGAAAACAGGGGAAGGCAATTATGCGGAGAGGATACCTGTCACGACGAAGGACGAAGCGGGGGAACTGGCGGAAAGTTATAACAAAATGGCGGATGCTATTGCGACCACCGTGGAGGAGCTTAAAAGGAAAAACCAGGAGCAGCAGCGGTTTACGGATAATTTCACCCATGAACTGCGCACCCCCCTGACGGCGGTAGTGGGCTATGCGGATCTGCTGCGTTCCACCAGCGGTGACGAAGAGTATGTGCAGGAGCTGGGCGAGTGCATTTTCCGGGAGGGCAAACGGATTGAGAAGCTTTCGGAAGTGATGATGGATATGATCTTTTTAAGAAGGCATACCTTTGATATGGAGCCTTGTGACGCAGGAGATATCATCCGGCAGGCGGTCATGGCATATGAACCTGCGGCGGGGAAAGCGGGACTGCGGCTGGAGACGGTATTACCCGGAGAACCGGTCCTGCTTCTTGCCAAACCGGATTTGCTGCTGACCCTGTTCGGCAATCTGGTTGATAATGCGGGAAAAGCCTCCGAACCAGGCGGCAGGATATGGATAAGGCTCAGGGAAGAGGGCGGATCCGTCACCGCAGAGGTGGAGGATGAAGGAAAAGGAATACCGGAGGAAGAACAGGCCCGGGTTTTCGAAAGTTTTTACCAGGTGGACAAGGTGAGAAACCGGAAGAATAACGGCGTTGGGCTGGGCCTTTCCCTTTGCTCGGATATCGCCCGGATCCATGGGGCAAAAATCGAGCTTGTTTCCCGGGTGGGAAAAGGGACAATGGTAAAAATCATGTTTCCCTGTTACAAAGAGGTTACAAAAACCGGGTAGTCTGTATTACGTGCAAAACAAAAAAGGTACATAGCGGCCTGAGAAAGAGGAGGATTTACCAATGAAACGAAGGATACAATTGTTGCTGCTTTTGGGAGCGCTTCTGGCGCTGGTGCTGACGGGGTGTGCGGCCAAAGCGCCTGACGGCGGCGGAACGGCTTCGGGGGATTCCGCGGAGGCAGAAAGGCAGACGCAGCAGTGGATCGAGACCTCTGCAAAGAAGCAGGACGGCATACAGATAGAAGCGGAAGCCGGCACACAGGTTTCCGGGGAACCTTCCGGCTCGAATCTGGAGGCGGCTCCGCCGGAGCTGGTGCAGAAGGCTGTGGATGCTCTGAACTATTATTTTGATGTTACGCTGGATGCAGAGGACTTTGAAATCGGCAGCCGTTTTTCTCCGGAAGAGGTTTATGAAGGGGATCTTTATAAAGCCAATACCACCCTCTTTTTTTCTTCCCCGAAAAACAGAGAAGAAACGGGGTATTTCAATGGCGAATATGTGACGCCGGAATATATAGTTTCTTTTCTGGAAAACGGGGAGATCAAAGATATCTATCTGGCAGGGATGAATACGGTGTGGGAAGATGCCGACAGACCTCCGACAGTGGAAGAGGCGAAAAAAATCACCAGGCAGTTCCTTCTTTCCAAAAAACTGTCTGCAGAAGAGGATATCGAACTTCTGGGTGCAGCTTTTAACAACGATACCTCTATCGCCGTCATATATAAGGACGGCAGGGACGGGGCCATCGTGGTGACTGTGGACGTGGCTTCCGGCAAGGTGGACTGCTTTGACCGGCAGAGCAGGGGCCGGGCTATGAGATGGATCACACCGATAGAGGCAGGCTCCGGAAAAGGATGACGGCAGTATGATATGACGGCATCGCACAATACGTTACTGGTCACGGAGTGAACAGGAAAACCACAATACCCGTACCGCCCGGCATGGCGGTACGGGTATTTGACTGTGTGTGGATACTGTGTTATCATAAAAAGGCACCGGCGGCCGAAGGTGTGTAAAAATCTGTCGCCGCAATTCCATTCAGACCCTATTCAAAAACAATTCGTTATTTCTGTCCTATTCGGACAACAATTCATAAAATGAGAAAAAAATGAGTAGCAACCAAAAAAGGAAAAGAGTAAGAGGCGGTTGTCCGGTGTTGGATTTTCAGATATAATTATGTGGAGGGCGGAAATTTACACATGGCTTACGGAACAGGAGGCTGTGTGGATAAACACAAACAGAAAGAGAAACAGACCGAAGCACGGGAAATACACCATGAGGATCTGGCACTGAAAACAGCAGCGCAGTATTTCGGCAAAGAGCTGCTGCCTCTGCTGGGTATTCCCGGTACGGTAAAGTACATCGCACCTACCGAAAGGGTGAAGCTTGAGGCGAGACAGATGTATCAGGATTTTAATTATTTTTCTGCAGAAGGTGTGCTGATGCATCTGGAGTTTGAAAGCGATGCCATTACCAGAGAGGATTTGAGGCGCTTTCGTGAATATGAAGCGGCTACCAGCCGTACATTTCAGTGCCCGGTGGTTACTTATGTGATATGTACCTCAAAAGTAAAATATTTGAGGACTGAACTGGCGGAAGGGATTAATAGGTATCGGGTTAAGCTTGTCCGTTTGAAGGATTCGGATTCGGATCTGTTGTTTTCCGGGCTGGACAGGAAACAAAAGCAGGGAAAAATACTGGAAAAAGCAGATCTGGTGCCTTTGCTTTTAACGCCGTTGATGTCCGGCAGCCTGGAAATCGGAGAGAGGATTATTAAAAGTTTACAAGTCCTGCAGAATTCAGGTAATGCAGTAACGGAGATGGAACTGGAAAAAATGTTTGCCGTGCTTTATACGCTGGCGGATAAATTCCTGGACGAGAAGGAACTGAGCAGAGTAAAGGAGATATTAGCGATGACAAAGCTGGGAACAATGTTGTTTAATGATGGGAAAGCGGAAGGAAAAGCAGAAGGAAAAGCGGAAGGGAAAGCCGAATTAGTGGCAATCATCCGTAAAAAAAGGAACAAGGGATATACCGTGCCGGATATAGCGGAGGATCTGGAGCTGGAGGAGGCATATGTCGGGGAGGTTGCCGATTTGATAGATGCCGATCCTGACAGAACCGATTTACAGATAGCAGAAATTCTTGTCGGACAGATTTAGGATCAACAACAGCCCTTGAAACGGGCGGAACGGAGGAAAAATGAAGATATTATTTATCGGGGGGACCGGTACCATCAGTATGGCGATCTCCAAAAAGCTTCTGGAGCAGGGACATGAGCTGTATCTGATTAACCGGGGAAACCGGAATGAGGGGCTGGCGGCGCAGCTGCCTGGCACGGGGGAATGGAACCGTCCCAGGGAGATTATTGCGGATATCAACAGGGAGGAAGAAGCGGCGAAGCTGCTGGAAGGGATGTCTTTTGATGTGGTGGCAGATTTTATCGCTTTCCGTAAGGAACAGTTGGAGAGGGATTTCCGGCTTTTTCAGGGCAGAACCAGGCAATTTCTTTATATCAGCTCCGCATCGGCTTATCAAAAGCCATGTGCGGATTATTTAATAACGGAAAGTACACCGCTGTGCAATCCCTATTGGCAGTATTCCCGGGACAAGATAGAAGGGGAGGATTACCTCATGAAGCGGTACCGGGAGGACGGCTTCCCCGTTACCATCATAAGGCCCAGCCATACCTTTGACGAGCGTTCCGTGCCGCTTGGTCTGCATGGTTTAAATGGCAGCTGGCAGGTTCTGAAACGGATGCTGGAGGGAAAGCCGGTGATCATACACGGCGACGGCACTTCTCTCTGGACCATGACCCATAACAGTGATTTTGCCCCGGGATTTATCGGCCTGCTTGGGAATCCCCATGCCCTGGGACAGGCGGTGCAGATCATGTCGCCGGAAAGCATGACGTGGAACCAGATTTATGAAGTGGTTGCCGATGCGCTTGGGGTAAAACTGCATGCTGTTCATATTTCCACAGAATTCCTTGCCGCCGCGGACGGAGGAAGGTATGACTTCAGCGGTTCGCTGTTCGGGGATAAAGCCAATACGGTCGTTTTTGATATCTCGAAGCTGAAACGTCTGGTGCCCGGCTTTTCTCCGGCAAAGACCATGGAGCAGGGGCTTCGGGAAACCGTAGCGCAGGTATTGGCCCGTCCGGAGCTTCAGAGGGAGGATCCGGAGTTTGACGCCTGGTGTGACCGGGTGATTGCGGCAAGGCAGAAGGCACTTGACAGCCTGCGGCAGGGATGACAAATAAGAAGTGTGAATAACGAAAAAAGGGATGGCCCGTTCTGCGGGTCATCCCTTTTTTAACGGAAAGCAGTCCGGTCAGACATAATCCGGGTTGCATGGATTGCGCTTATTGCGTTGCGCACAGTTGCGCAAAAAAGGGGAATAAATTTAGAAAGTATATACTGTGTGGATAAAGAATCTTTGTTTTTATTGCGAATTGATTGTGATAAATTACAATGATATCATTAAATATACTTAAAAATACAGCAAAATATATGATAACAAATGGATGCGCAAAAAATGAATTGGATATAATGTATATTTTTATGCAATTGTTCAGCAAGGCAGTGCATTTACTGCCCCGGACGTAAAATTGGTTCAGGTGTGCAAAAATTCTGAACAGTTACACTTATCAGAATGCCATGCAGGCCCGGAATAGGGAGCATGGAAGCCGGACGGGAGGAAAGGAGCAAAAAAGAAAAAATGAAGAAGGTAGCAGAACAGACGCGGTACAAACCATCTTTTTGGAAAACCGCAAAAAAACACTGGATGTTATTGCTGATGCTGGCGCCGGCACTGTTGTATGTTGTTATTTTTTCCTATGTGCCTATGACAGGAATTGTGCTGGCGTTTAAAAATTACCAGTATGCCGGCGGCATTTATGGTTCTCCATGGACAGGGCTGGACAACTTCAAGGCGCTGCTGGTCGCCGGAAAGCTGGGGCAGGTAACGCGGAATACCTTATTGTATAATGTGGCATTTCTCTTTTTAGGCGTTATCTTTGAAATGGGCAGCGCTATCCTGCTGAATGAGCTGTTCGGAAAATGGTTTAAGAAAATTGCGCAGTCCTTTATGTTTCTGCCGTACTTCATCAGCTGGGTAGTGGCCGGAGCGATTATGTATAACATTTTCAACTATGAACGGGGGGTATTTAATCATGTATTGAATATGCTGGGGGCCGGAGCCTTTGATTTATACAATACGCCGGCGGCATGGCCGTTCGTCCTTATTTTCCTGAAAATCTGGAAACAGACGGGTTACGGTTCCGTGGTTTATCTGGCCGCGATTACCGGGCTGGATCAGGAAATGTTTGAAGCATCCGCCATTGACGGAGCCAATGCGTGGCAGAAGATCAGATACATAACCATTCCTTCCCTGATTCCCACCATGATGATTCTGGTACTTATGGGAATCGGCAACATCTTCCGGGGAGATTTCGGATTGTTCTACCAGACGGTTAAGAGCAGCGCCCTGCTCCAGCCTGTGACGGACGTCATAGATACCTATGTATTCCGTTTGCTGATTAATAACAGCGATATCGGAGTATCCGCCGCCGCCGGTCTGTACCAGTCGGTACTCTGCTTTGTAACAATTACCATATGCAATAAGCTGGTGAAAAAAGTAGAACCGGATTATGCCTTATATTGATGGAGGGAGAGTAGAGCTATGGCTAATAAAAAAATACATCACAAAAGGACGATGAGCAGGGACGCGCTTGCCATAAATGTGATGGGTTATCTCTTGATCGGCATGTTCGGCCTGCTGTGTGTAATTCCCTTTTACCTGATTATTGTCGCTTCATTTACATCGGAGGCTTCGCTGATCCGGAACGGATATCCGCTGCTGCCCACTGATTTCAGCATACAGAGCTATCTGCTGTGCCTGAAAAACCCGATATCCATATTGAAGGCATACGGAACTACGATCGGCGTTACCATGGCGGGTACGGTATTATCCGTATTTATAGCCACCATGACAGGGTATGTGCTGTCACGAAAGGATTTTCCGTGGCGCAATCAATTGTCCTTCTTCTTTTTCTTTACCACCCTGTTCAGCGGCGGGCTGGTACCCTGGTATATGCTGTGTGTACGTTATCTGCATTTCAAGAATTCGTATCTGGGGATTTTGCTTCCGCTGATGTTCTCCGTATGGAATATGATCATTGCCAAGTCTTTTATGGCAGGGATTCCCAGTGCGATCAGTGAATCGGCCAAAATGGACGGAGCCAATGATCTGGTAATATTTATCCGTCTGATCCTTCCTCTGAGCAAGCCGCTGCTGGCGACACTGAGCCTGTTTTCAGCGCTGGCCTACTGGAATGACTGGTACAACTGCATGCTGTATATCACCAATGAAAATATGTTCACCCTTCAGTATTATCTGCAGAGGATGCTGGGAAGTGCGGAGGCTATGAGGATCGTGGCGGAAAAGTCAGGTATGGCGCTCCCCTCCGTGCCGCTGGAAAGTATGAAAATGGCTATGACGGTTATTGCCACAGGGCCGATTGTCCTTCTGTATCCGTTTGTCCAGCGTTATTTTGTGAAAGGCCTTACGATTGGTGCGGTTAAAGGGTGACGGCGTCCGGAAAAGGGCCGTACAGTCCACAACTTTCGCATCACAAACTATAAAAAAGGAGAAAAAGCTATGAAAAAGAAAAAAGTACTGTCCGTTTCACTTATTGTATGCCTGTTGGTTACCCTGCTCGCAGGCTGCGGAGGCTCTCCGGCCGCCACGTCCGACAGCTCCGCCGGCACGACGCCGGCCGCAGAATCCACAGCGGCCGGAGGGGAAGAGACTTCTACGGCAGCCCTTGACAGCCTGCCGGCGGCGGTAGGGGAAGGCACGATCACCGCATCCCCTGCATTCTACGCAGCTACAGATTTAAGCAAGGATTACACAGTCAATATGTACCTGATAGGTGATGTCCCCAACGACTGGGAGAAGGCTCTCAGCCTGGTCAATGAATACCTGAAGCCTTATAACACACAGCTTGCCGTTACTTTTATGAGCTGGAGTGATTATCAGACCATGTATTCCCTGGTGCTGGCAGGCGGCGAACAGGTGGATCTGATCTTTACGGCACCCTGGTGTTATATGTACAACGAAGCGGCGAAAGGATCCTTCTATGAGCTTTCGGACGAATTCATTACCAAGTATATGCCCCTGACGAGGAAATACCAGGCGCCCGAGAGCTGGGATGAAACCACCATATCCGGCCGGACAATTGCGGTCCCTTCCAATGTGGCATCCCCTATGGGCAAAATCGTGGCGGTACGTCAGGATTTAATGGAAAAATACGGAATGACCGAACTTAAGGACTGGGACGACTACAAAAAGTATATGCTCACGATTGCCGAAAAGGAAACACCGGAAAGCGGTATTTATGCACTGGCGGCTTCCGGAGACAACAATGAGCTGTGGGATGTGTACCGCCAGCAGACAGATACGTTCCTGGCTCTGGACAGCAGCTATCTGGACATGATGTATGAATATAAAGGGGATATTCCCGCAAAAGAAGATATTAAGCTTGCCTATGAATTTGATTCCTTCCTGGCTTATGCCAAAGATATGAAGGAAATGGCCGATGCAGGCTGCTGGAGCCGCAGCGCGCTGACCAATACGGTAACGGATGACGATGCGTTCGGCAATCTCCAGGGTGCGTCCATCGCCTGGAACGCTTCCGTATTTACCTACATGGAGCAGGCGGAAAAAACAGAAGGTGTGGAATGCATGGCCTATGACCTGACGACCGATCATCTGGTGAGCGCAGAGGCATATTCCAACAATGATATGGCGATTACAGCCGGATCCAAAAATCCGGAACGCGCAGCCATGGTTCTGGACATGATTAAGTTTGATACCTATCTGAACAGACTGCTGATTCTCGGTATCGAGGGAGAGCACTACAGCATTGACGATCAGGGGCAGTATACCGAGCTGGATAAGGCAACGGAATTCTCAGCCAGTGCCATTTCCGCTTCTTGGGCCATCAAGAACGGTGATCTGACGGAAGCCGGCGTGCCGGAACGGGAAAAAGCCATTACCGATGCCTGGAAAGAGCGGGTGGAGATGAATCCCACCATCACCTTTGTGTTCGACGATACGAATGTGAAATCTTATGTTTCCGCAGTTACCGCGGTACTCACCGATTATGTGCCCATGCTGGAGCTGGGGCTTGTGGACAGCGTGGAAACCACACTGGACGAGATGATAACGAAATGTTATGATGCAGGTTTGCAGAATATATATGACGAATTCTATACACAGTACGATGCCTGGCTGGCAACCCGCGGGTAAATAAGCTGGCAGGGAACGGCAGTTCTGCCTTCCCGCGTGAGGAATGAGCCTGTCGGTCCTCACGTCCGTTTGGCTCATTGCCCGTGGGAATGTCAATGATAGGAGGTATGGGAAAATTACTCTTGAAAAGATAGCAAAAGAACTGGGAGTGTCCAAGAGTACCGTTTCCCGTGCCTTGTCAGGGAAGGGCAGGATTGGGGAAGCTACCAGACTGAAAATACAGGCCTATGCCAGGGAACAGGGAATATGGCGGGAAAAAGAACCGGGGACGGGGCCGGCCAGAACGGAAAACATAGCGGTGGTGATTCCGGTGGACGCTTATTCCACCAATGTCCCGTTCTTTCAGGAATGCCTTCTGGGAATCAGTGAAATGGCAACTATGCTCCAATATAATGTGTTAATAACCATCGGTTCCCCCAATGATATATCCAACGTCCGCAGACTGGTGGAGAAAAGGCAGGTGGACGGTATTGTTCTCCTGCGTGATTTGGAGCATGACCGGCTTCTTCAGTATCTGACGGAGCAGCATTTTCCTGCGGCTCTGTCCGGGACCTGCGATTATGAGGAGATCATCCAGGTGGACATTGATAACGAAGCGGCGGCAAACAGCCTTGTTTCCCTTCTCATCGGGCAGGGCTACCGCCGGTTTGCCATGCTCTTCGGGGAAATGTCGTATCGGGTGAACCAGAAACGCTGCCAGGGCTGTTATGACGCGTTGGACAAATACGGGCTGTCAAAAGCACATCAGCTATGTTACCCTGATTTTGACAATACGGAATTACTCAGCAGTATCATAAGCGATATGTTTGCCGGGAAGGTGGAATGCATTGTATGCGGAGACGATGTGATCTGTACCAGGGTTATGTCGGCCCTGCAGGCGGAGGGGTATCGGATCCCCCGGGATATTTCTATTGCCTCTCTGTATAACAGTATGAATCTGAACTGTTTTTCCCCTGCCGTTACGGCAGTCAATGTGTCGGCAAGGCAGGTTGGGAACGTGGTGGGAAGACAGCTTATAAACCGGCTGCGGGGAGAAGCTTACAGCGCAGTGACAAATCTTGGATACGAAATGCTGCTGCGTAAATCAACCGGAAAAATGTATCCGTAAAAGACGGAAAAGGGAGAGAGAATGTATTTAACAGGGAAGGATGTAAGGCAGAAGGAAACCTTTAATTTGGATTGGTTCTTTTATCATGGGGAGGAGGAAAAGGTTCCCGGCGATGCAAGGACCACGGGCTACAGGCCGGTAAAGCTGCCCCATGACTGGAGTCTGGAATATCCTTTTGAGGAGGATGCGCAATCGCGCGGATCCGGAGGCTATGTAAGGACGGGGATCGGCTGGTATAAGAAATGCTTCCGCGTCGATCCTGCCGCGGTGGAAAAGGGCAGGGTGTTCCTGCATTTTGAAGGCGCCTATATGCTGGCACAGGTATGGCTGAACGGGCGGAGCCTGGGACGGCATGTGTACGGATATACCCCTTTTGAATGGGAGATTACGCAGCTGCTGGCTGCGGACGGAAGTGAAAATGTGGTGGATGTGAAGGTGGATAACTCCGCCCAGCCAGGTTCCCGGTGGTATTCCGGCTCCGGTATTACGAGAAATGTATGGATATATGGGACAAACGATATCCATATCGCTCCCTATGGGGTATGGATCCGCCAGCCGGAGGTGACAAAGGAACAGGCGAAGATACATATGGAAACACGGGTATGTGTGGAGAAAGACAGCAAGGCTGACGGAAAATCCGATCCGGAAGCGGCTCTGGCTGCAGAGAAAAGCACAATTGTCGTGGATACGAGTATTTATGCGCCGGACGGCAGTCTGTGCATACAGGCGGGCACAGGGCAGGGCAGGCTGACTGCGGCATACGGAAAAGAGGAGCTGCTTTTTGACCAGGAGTTCGTATTGACGTCTCCCGTACTCTGGGATACAAAAGAGCCTGCCCTGTATGAGGCCGTTACCAGAATCTATAAAGAAGGGATTCTTCAGGATGAAGTACACACGGTTACCGGTTTCCGGGATATCCGCTTTGACAGCGCACAGGGCTTCCTGCTGAACGGGATCAGAGTGAAACTGAACGGCGTATGCATTCATCACGACGGCGGCTGCGCAGGCGCCGCGGTCCATCCGCAGATATGGGAAAGAAGACTGGAAAAGCTCAAGAGCATGGGAGTGAACGCGGTGCGTATGTCCCATAACCCGCCGGATCCGGCGCTGCTGGATTTATGCGACCGGCTTGGGCTGCTGGTTATGGATGAAGCCTTTGATGAATGGCGGATAATGAAGGGGAAGGAGCTGGGAAGCAATACCCATGAAAGCAGAGGGTATTCAGAGTGGTTTGACAGCTGCCATGAGGAGGACATCCGCACGATGCTCCTGCGCGACAGAAACCATCCTTCGATCATAATCTGGAGCATCGGAAATGAGGTACCGGATCAAACGGTCCCGGAAGGGTATCTGACGGCAAGAAAGCTGAAGGGCATATGCAGGGAACTGGATCCGGAACGCAGGGTGACCCAGGCGAATGACCAGATCTGTGCGGAACCCCGGGCGGCTTCCGAAGAGTTCCTGAACGAACTGGATGTGGTGGGCTACAATTATGTGGACAGGTGGAGGACCCGCGCGGAGACGCTTTATGATGATGACAAACGCGCCCATCCCGGCTGGTGCGTGATCGGGACGGAGAACGGAAGTCTCGGCGGGGTGAGGGGAGAATACCCGTTATCCATGAAGGAGAAGGCCGGCTGGTGGAAGCAGCCTTATTACAGCGCGCCGGTGAAGGTGGGCCGGCTGCTGCATTTTACTATGACTCACGATTATGTCGCAGGGGACTTCATGTGGACCGGAATTGATTACCTGGGAGAAGCCCACTGGCCTGCGCGTTCCTCCGCCGCCGGTGTGCTGGATACCTGCGGGTTCGAAAAGGACAGCTTTTATTTTTATCAGAGTATCTGGAAACGCTCCGAGCCTATGGCCCATCTGCTTCCGCACTGGAACCAGGACATGGAAGAGGGAACCATTATTCCGGTGCTGGGTTATACCAGCTGTGAGAGCGCAGAGCTGTTTCTGAACGGAAAATCCTACGGAAGAAAGGCATATGCTTATCCTTCCTACGGCATGACGGAGCGGTACGGACATTTTGATAAAGCGCCGGTACCGGTAAATACGGATGATTTGTTCCTGAGCTGGGATGTGCCCTATATACCGGGCTGTATCGAACTGGTGGGCTATGCGGACGGCAGGGAAGCCGCCCGCCATACCGTGAACACGGCAGGTGCACCGGCGGCTGTGAAGCTCAAATGCTACCGCCGGGAAATGAAGGGGGACGGCCTGGATATCGCCCAGATAGAGGCGGAACTTGTGGATGAACGGGGAAACCTGTGTGTACAGGCCGATACCGGACTCACCTTTACAGTACAGGGACCGGCCTCCGTAATCGGTGTTGACAATGGAAATCCGGAGGGGATGGAAAGTCTGAAGGGGCACCGCATTCCTGCTTTCCACGGACGCGCCTTCGTGATCATCCAGTCCGACGGTTCCGGGAACGGAAAGACCTGTACCCTGTGCGCTCACGCGGACGGCCTGCCGGAAGAAGAAGTCACGGTATCTATCCTGTAACGATTCAGACCGGTCTGAACGATTACGCTGTCCTAAATCAAATACCCCGCTGCAAGCAACGGGGTATTTGACCCTCGCGGCAGTCGCCAAATATCCATGCCAGCATGGCTGCTTGGCTCGTTGCTCGCGGGAATAAACAATAGGTTTGCTTTTCCCGGTTTGCCGCAGGATATTCCGATGTCCTGCGGCAAACCGTTTTTGCTGAGTGGGACACCGCAGCAAAATCATAAGCATAATTGCATGGACACCGCAGCCGGAATCTGTTACCATCAAGAAAAGATACAGTAACAGTTCAGGAAGGAGAGGTAATAATCATATGAATCCACTAATTTTCCAATCGGATTTCGGGCGGGCTGACGGTGCCGTAAGCGCTATGTATGGTGTTGCGTATACCGTATGCGGGGAACTGCAGATTTCCGATCTGACGCATGAAATTCCCCAGTATGATATCTGGGAGGCATCCTACCGGCTGATCCAGACCGTCAGTTACTGGCCGGAGGGCGCGGTTTTTGTTTCTGTTGTGGATCCGGGGGTGGGATCCACCAGAAGAAGCATTGTGGCAAGGACGGAAGGCGGGCAGTATGTGGTGACTCCGGATAACGGGACGCTCACCCATATCAAAAAACTGTGCGGCATCACAGAAGCCAGGGTGATTGATGAGACTGTGAACCGGCTTCCGGGATCCGGGGAAAGCTATACCTTCCACGGAAGGGATATTTATGCCTATACCGGAGCCAGGCTGGCGGCAGGTATTATTGACTTTGAAGGAGTGGGACCCGCGGTCCCTGCGGACAGTGTGGTGGAGATTCCTTTCGCACCGGCCCAGCTGCAGGAAAATGAGGTATCGGGTACTATTGATGTGCTGGATGTCCGATTCGGAAGTCTCTGGACCAACATCCCCCGGAAATTGTTCCTGCAGATGGGCGCCGTCTACGGGGACCGGATTGAAGTTATTATAGAAAAAAGAGGGCATACGGTTTACCGGACATCGCTTATATATGCCCATTCCTTTGCGGACGCCTTTATCGGTGAGGCGCTGGTATATGTGAACAGCCTGGATTTCATGGCCGTGGCTATTAACCAGGGTAATTTTGCACGTGCCTATAATGTGGGCACAGGACTTTCATGGCGTATTACCATGCGTAAATCCACGCTTAACAGGTAATTATTGCTATTGGCACATTTTCATACTATAATAAAAAAGTTAAAACCGGGAAAGAACTGACAGCAGCTTGGGACCGGTTACGGAAAGAGGTACGCAGCATGGGCTGGGAAGAACAGGTACGCAGGGTGGTTCCCTATATTCCCGGGGAACAGCCGAAGCAAAAGGGAATAATTAAACTGAACACCAATGAATGCCCCTATCCGCCTTCACCGCTGGTGAAACAAAAGGCGGCGGAGTTCCAGACGGATGATTTGCGGCTGTATCCGGATCCGGATGCCTCCCTTCTGGTAAAGGCCCTTGCGGATTATTACGGGGTAAAGGAGGATCATATTTTTACGGGGGTGGGTTCGGATGATGTGCTGGCAATGTCCTTTCTGACTTTTTTCAATTCGGACAAGCCCATTTTATTTCCTGATATCACCTATTCCTTTTATGATGTATGGGCGGAGCTTTTCCATATCCCCTACCGCACTCCTGCGCTGGACGAAGCGTTCCGGCTGAAAAAAGAAGATTATTTATGCGAAAACGGCGGGATCATTATCCCTAACCCCAATGCGCCCACCGGCCTTTCCGAAGAGCTGGATACCATAGAGGCAATCGTGGCGGGCAATCCGGATTCCCTTGTGATCATCGATGAGGCTTATGTGGATTTCGGCGGCGAAAGCGCCATTGGGCTTGTGGATAAGTATGAAAATCTGCTGGTGGTCCGCACCTTTTCCAAATCAAGGGCCATGGCCGGCATCCGTATCGGCTTCGCCGTAGGAAGCAGCAGGGTGATCCGTTACTTAAAGGATGTTAAATTTTCATTCAACTCCTATACCATGAACGCTCCCTCCATCGCATGGGGCGCGGCCAGTATCCTGGATGACGGGTATTTTAAGGAAACTGTGGGAAAGATTATAAATACAAGGGAACGCGTAAAAAAAGAGCTTAGGGAGCTGGGGTTCACCTTCCCCGATTCCCGCAGCAATTTTCTATTCGTTTCCCACAAAAGCATACCCGCGGCGGAGCTTTTCGAAGCGTTAAAACAGGAAGGAATTTATGTCCGCTACTTTAACAAGCCGAGAATTAACAATTACCTTCGTATAACAATCGGCACTGACGAAGAAATGGACAGGCTTCTTACCTTTTTAAATAACATGGCTGTTCCGCGCTGATCTGCCGGACAGTTACTAAAAATACAGGAAATAATGGAGGAAGTTTAATCGTATGGATTCAATTGCATTGTGGTTTGCCTCAACTCTGGGACAATATGTGTCCAAGGAAGTGGTCATATTTATTATTTCAATGATTCCCATCCTGGAGCTACGGGGCGGCCTGCTTGTGGCATGGTCTCTTGGGGTGCCGATTCTGAAAGCCATCCCTATCTGTATCATCGGTAATATCATTCCGATACCGTTCATCCTTCTTTTTATTAAAAAGATTTTCCAGCTGCTGAAGAAGATTCCTTTCTTTGCCAGAATTATCGGCAGGCTGGAGAACAGGGCGATGAAAAAGAGCGACAGTATCAAGAAGTATGAATTTTGGGGACTGGTGCTTTTTGTTGGGATACCGCTGCCGGGAACCGGGGCCTGGACAGGCTCTCTCATCGCGGCGCTTCTGGAAATTGATTTTAAAAAGGCTGTGCTGGCGGAGCTTCTGGGGATTATCGTCGCTACCATTATCGTCTCTTTTGTAAGCTACGGCCTGCTGGGCAGTATCGTGGGCTGAGGCCGGACCGGCAGGGAGGCGGAGGATGGAAGCTTATACGGATTTTGCCAATGTATATGATGTTTTTATGGATAACACCCCCTATGGAAAATGGGGCAGCTTTCTGACGGACCGGCTGAAAAAGGCTGGGATTGAAGATGGCATTCTGCTGGATCTGGGCTGCGGGACCGGGAATATGACGGAACTGCTTTCCAAAGAAGGCTATGATATGATAGGTGTGGATTGTTCCGGGGAAATGCTCAACGTGGCTATGGAAAAAAGGGAGCGTTCCGGAAGGCAGATTCTGTATCTGCAGCAGGATATGCGTGCGTTCGAGCTATATGGAACCGTGCGGGCTGTCATATGCATCTGTGACAGTCTGAATTACCTTCTTGAAGAAAAGGAGATAGAGGATACCTTCCGGCTGGTGAATAACTACCTGGATCCGGGAGGCCTCTTTCTTTTTGATTTCAATACGGTCTATAAATACGAAACGGTTATCGGGGATGCCACGATTGCGGAAAACCGGGATAACTGCAGCTTTATCTGGGAAAACTTCTATGAAGAAGAGGAGCAGATCAATGAGTATGATCTGACCATTTTTGTGCAGGAGGAAGGGGAGCTTTTCCGTAAATTTACGGAAACCCATTACCAGCGGGGCTATACCCTGGAGCAGATGAAACGTCTGGTGGAAGCGGGCGGCCTTGTATTTGAGGAAGCGCTGGATGCGGATACCCTGCAGGCGGTAACGGATACCAGTGAACGGATTTACTGTATTGCCAGGGAACAAGGGAAGCCGCAGGCTTTCCGCATGGAGGACTAAGATGAAGGATTATTTGGTAAAAGCGACGGCGGCCAATGCCCAGGTCAGGGCCTTTTCCGCCACAACCAGACAGATGGCGGAAACGGCAAGGAAGAATCATGATACCAGCCCGGTGGTGACGGCGGCATTGGGGCGGCTTCTCACAGCAGGGGCCATGATGGGCAGCATGCTGAAGGGGGAAGCGGATCTTCTGACCCTTCAGATTACCTGCGACGGTCCTATAGGCGGTATGACGGTGACGGCCGACGGCAGGGGCCGGGTGAAAGGATATGCCAAAAATCCCCAGGTAATCCTTCCTGCGAGCAGCCAGGGCAAGCTGGATGTGGGAGGAGCGGTAGGCTCGGGAATCCTGCGGGTTATCCAGGACTGCGGGCTCAAGGATCCCTATGTGGGACAGACCGCACTGCAGACAGGGGAAATAGCGGAGGATCTGACCTATTATTTTGCCACCTCCGAACAGGTGCCTTCTTCGGTCGGGCTGGGAGTCCTGATGGAACGGGATAATACGGTACGGCAGGCAGGCGGTTTTCTGGTACAGCTGCTGCCATTCGCAGAAGAGGAAACCATAAGCAGGCTGGAGCAGAATCTGCAGAAAATCCGATCCGTCACTTCCATGCTGGATGACGGAATCACACCGGAGGGCCTGCTGGAACTTGTGCTGGAAGGCATGGACATGCAGATAACGGATACCATGGATGTGGAATTTGCCTGCAGCTGCAGCAAGGAGCGGGTGGAAAAGGCGCTGATAAGCATTGGACGGGAAGAAATCGATAAGATGATTGCGGATGGGGAACCCATAGAGGTAAAATGCCAATTCTGCAGCCGGGGATATCGGTTTACTGTACAGGAGCTTACGGATATATTGGAAAAGGCCAGGAAGCAGTAACTGTGAAGGGACGGAACAGTTGCAGGGAGTAGGAGAGAGCATGAAACATGGATTTGTGAAAGCGGCGGCGCTGACTCCGGGAATCAGGGTTGCGGATACCGTATACAATGCAGGGCAGATAAAGAAGGAAATGGACGAGGCTGTGGAAAAAGGGGCGAAGATTATCGTGTTTCCGGAGCTTTGTATAACGGGCTATACCTGTGCGGATTTGTTCCTTCAGGAAACCCTTCTGGAAGGGGCAAAAGCCGCGCTGCGGGAAATAACCGCTCATACAAAAGGAAAGGACAGCCTGATCTTTGTGGGGCTTCCTTTGGAAAGCAAAGGGAAGCTGTATAATGTGGCGGCGGTTCTCCAGGACGGTAAGATCCTGGCATTTATCCCCAAGGCCAGCATTCCCAATTATGGGGAGTTCTACGAAGCCAGACATTTTGCGCCGGGGAAGGAAGAAGTGGAGGACTTTCTGTTTGACGAAGTGGCAGTTCCCTTCGGAACCCATATCCTGCTGTCCTGTGATGCCATGGAAGGGCTTGGGGTGGCCTGTGAAATCTGTGAGGATATCTGGGCTCCCGATACGCCTTCCACAGCCCATGCACTGGCGGGGGCGACGGTGATCGTGAATCTTTCCGCTTCTAATGAAACCGTGGGGAAAGACAGCTACAGGGCTGATCTGGTGAAAGCCACCAGTGCAAGGCTGCTGACGGGATATGTATATTCCAGCGCCGGGGAGGGGGAGTCCACCCAGGATCTGGTATTCAGCGGACATAACATGATCGCGGAGAATGGTACAATCCTGGCCCAGGCAAGCCGTTTTGCAAACGAATCCATCTACGGGGAAATCGATATCCACAGGCTGCGCCATGAACGCCGCCGCATGAATACCTTCGTGCAGGATGCAAAGGGTTATCGGATTATTCCGGTGCATATGGAAAAAGGAGAGACAAGCCTCACCCGCTCCTTCGACCCCCTTCCATTTGTCCCTTCTGATGAGACGAAAAGGAAACACAGGTGCAATGAAATCCTTTCCATCCAGTCCTTCGGTTTGAAAAAGAGATTTGAGCATACCGGCTGCCAAAGGGCGGTGGTGGGCATTTCCGGCGGGCTGGATTCCACACTGGCGCTTCTGGTTACGGTACGCGCCTTCGATATGCTGGGCCTTCCCCGGGAAAATATCCATTCTGTTACAATGCCCTGCTTCGGCACTACGGACAGAACCTATGACAATGCCTGTAAGCTGGCGCGCACGCTGGGTACGGCGCTTTCCGAAGTCAATATCCGCGAAGCCGTAAGCCTTCATTTCCGGGATATCGGCCAGGATGGCAGCCTGCACGACGTAACCTATGAAAACAGCCAGGCAAGGGAACGCACCCAGGTGCTGATGGATATTGCCAATAAGGTGGGCGGGCTGGTCATCGGAACGGGTGACATGTCGGAGCTGGCGCTGGGCTGGGCCACGTATAACGGGGATCATATGTCCATGTACGGTGTAAACGCCGGGGTCCCGAAAACGCTGGTGCGCCATCTGGTGAAATATTATGCGGATACCTGTGACAGAGAGGAATTGCGTGAGGTGCTGCTGGATGTGCTGGATACGCCGGTCAGTCCCGAGCTGCTTCCCCCGGTGGACGGCCGGATCAGCCAGAAAACCGAAGATCTGGTGGGGCCTTATGAGCTTCATGATTTCTTTCTGTATTATATGCTGCGCTGCGGTTTTGAGCCCTCCAAAATATACCGCCTGGCAAGGCGGTCCTTTGCCGGCCAATATGAGGATGCGGTCATATTGAAATGGCTTACAAATTTTTACCGCCGTTTCTTCCAGCAGCAGTTCAAGCGTTCCTGTCTGCCGGACGGCCCCAAGGTGGGAAGTGTTGCCGTTTCCCCCAGAGGGGATCTGCGTATGCCTTCCGATGCCTGTGCCTCTTTGTGGCTGGCCCAGGTGGAGGAGCTGGAGCTGGGTACCGATAAGTAAACATTCATGCCCGGTCCGCCGGGCAGCACATGATATAAAAACAGCAGCGGGGGCTTATTCAGCCGCCGCTGCTGTTTCTTCCGGGGTATCCGCCGGTGTTTCCATATTGTTCTCCGCCGTGTTTTCCCCGCTTCCTTCCGTACTGTTTACGGTAGTGTTTTCTGTCGCATTTTCAGCGGCAGGCGCAACTGTGCTTTCCTCAATGGTTTCTAAAGGCGTATTTGATTTGGCATTTTTTTCCTTCGTACTGCTGCCCGGATTCTTTTCCGCTTTTCCAAGAGCGGAGGTAATGGCGTCCAGCAGGACCTGGGAGGTATACTTATTGTCGTCCGAATAAGTGATGTCCTCAAGTGACTGCTTGGTACAGATTTGGGAAGCCAGGTCGTTCAGGGCCGGCTCCATCAGGGGGTACATGGTGGTTACCGCTTCGTCCAGGTTCACAAGCCGTATGGAATTGATATTATTATCGTCCACAACGACCTCCACATCAACTGCGGAATTCCCCAGAATCAGGGAAGTTGTGTATTTCCCAGGGTTATAGCGGCCTTCATCGGCTCCGGAGCCTTCCGGCGTTGTTTTTTTCCCGGGCAGGAACATGATAATGAGAAGAAGCAGGAATAGTATTCCCAACACCACAAAGATGCCGGTATATATCAACTCTTTTAAATGCAGTACGACTATTTTGGTCTTGGAACTCATATCAATATCCCCGATTCATGTTGTTTATACAGTTTACTCCCCCTGCCCCATAATTATTACTTAAACTTCCGGTAAATCTAAAACCATCACTTTTTCATCATTCAGATCCCGTTCCCCGTTAAAATGGAAGCCAAAACGTTCATACAGCTTTGCCGCCGTCCTGTTTTCTTCAATGATACTCAGATAGATCCGGCGGCAGCGGTATTCCCGGTAAAGGCGGGCCAGCAGGATACGCAGCGCCTGCGTCCCATAGCCCTTTCCCTGGAAGTGCCGGTCAATGAGCAGACGGTCCAGCCAGACTCTCCCTTCCGGCTCATATTCCCTGAAAAAACCATACATGGCAAAGCCTACGAGCAGGCTGCCGTCATAAATCCCCACCGGGCGCCAGCAATTACAGCTGTCCGCCTCCGTGAGGCACTGCTTCACATCCTCCACAAAATGCTCCTGGCCGGGGCCGGTTTGCAATTGCACCGCCTCGTCCCGGTTTTTATCGTTTATTGGTTCCACATGGAGATCCATTATAGTTTTGTCCTTTCTTTCATCCTACGTTTTCTTCCTGTCTATGGTAAACTATGGAGCCGCCCCATAGTCAAGATCATTCTGCCTGCAGAATTTTCCGGAAAAGGCTTAAGTTTTCCGGGAAGCGGGCCGATATTATAAGGTATTAAAAAAGGAAAGTAATATTCCTGTGACAGGAATTTGGCAGTTTGCCGCCGCAGAAAGGATAGGAAGGCCGGGAGGATGAACAAGAAAAAAGAAAAGACAATTCGTTATCAGATATTGGAGGGATACCTTATTCTTACAGGAATTGTTATCCTGCTCGTGTCGCTTTCCTGTCTGTTTTTCGGACTTAATGCGGCTAATTATGAGAAGGCTTCCGATTTCCAGAACCAGCAGTATGAGGCACAGAAGGTCATTGCGGCACATTACCAATGGCTGGAGCAGCTCAGTGATTCCATTACAACGGGAAGTGAATTTGAGGGGAGCCTGGATCCTGACACCTGTGCCCTGGGAAAATGGATGAACAGTTCAGCCGCCGATCGGGAGGATTATCCGGAACTGGCAGCTCCGCTTGCAGAAATAACCGGCCCCCATGAGGAGATCCATTCCCAGGCGGCGGCCCTTGTGGAGCTGGCTAAAACAGACCGGGAAGAGGCCTATCGCAGATATGGCAGCGAATTTAAGCCGAAAGTGATAAGCATTGGTGACGGTTTGAATCAAATCAGCAGTATATATCAGGAAAAGGCGGAGAAGTTAACGGCAGACAATAACCGTACTGTATTGCTTTCCATAGGGATCCTGGTTACCATAGGGCTGTGCTCCGTGCTGTTTTCGATTGGGCTGGGCCGCCGTATGTCCGCGCATATTTCCCGGCCTATCCTGGCTGTGGCAAGATGGTCGGGGCAGCTTTCCACAGGCGTGGATAATCTCCGGTTTGATTCGGAGGATTTGTCGGAAAGAGGGAATGCGGTTGAAATTTCCCGGATGATCAGCAGTTTCCGGGAAATGGCGGATAATATAAAGGAACATGTAAAGGTTATCCAGAAGGTAGCAGAGGGCGATCTGACCGCTTATGTGGATATCCGTTCCGAAGGGGACAGTCTGGGGAAAGGGCTGTACCATATGGTGCAGAATAATGATTTTATGTTTGCGGGGCTTCTGGAGATTGCGGATACGGTGGCCTCCAATGCCAATCAAATCGCTGATTCCGCGCAGCTGCTGGCAGAAAGCTCTTCCACGCAGGCCGGTGCGGTGGAACAGCTGTCGGGTACGGTGCAGAACGCCGACGCCCTGGCCGCGGCTAATGCGGAAAATGCCAGCGGAGTGGCGGTCCTCATAGACGGGATGAACCAGGAAATTACAAACGGGCAGGAAAAGATGAATGAACTGCTGGAAGCTGTGCACGGGATTGAAAAGGCTTCCGAAAATATATCCGTAGTCATGAAGTCCATCAATGATATTGCGTTCCAGACCAATATACTGGCTTTGAACGCTGCGGTAGAAGCCGCCAGGGCAGGGAATGCGGGAAAAGGTTTTGCTGTGGTTGCGGATGAGGTCAGGAATCTGGCCCTGAAAAGTCAGGAAGCTGCGGAGCAGAGCCGTGCCCTGATTGAAAATACTATTACAAAGGCCTCGGAAGGGGGAAATATTTCCCGGCAGGCATCGGATACTTTCCGGGTGATTGTGGACAGGATTAAACAGATGGAGAGCCGTATCGGCTCCATTGATGATGCTTCCGCCAAACAGCAGGAGCTGATGCGCCGGATTAACGATGAGATTGGAAGGATATCCAGCGCTGTGACGGAAAATGCGGCTACCAGCGAACAGACCGCGGCCTCCACACAGCAGATGAATGCGAGCGCAGGGCAGATCAAGCTTGCCCTGGAGCATTTCAAGCTGCGTAAAAGAGTGCCGGGCAAACCGTATATTCCGCCGGAAAAAGCGGATGATAAGGAGTTCATCGAGCAGGCCACCCGGAATTTTTATGCACATACACAAAAAAGGGATTGACAAATCCTGACAGCTGCTGTTAGTATAGGAAAGTAGGGCAAAGGTGTTCTTACCGGTGGGGTAAGGGCACCTTTTTTCATGTAAGAAAGGAATGAAGTGTATGCAAGCATCCAGAAAGAATTACACCAAAGAAGATATCATGAACCTGGTGGAAGAGGAAGATGTGGAATTCATCCGCCTGCAGTTCACAGATATGTTCGGCTGCCTTAAAAATATGGCGGTTACTTCCAGCCAGCTGAGGAAGGCCCTGGATAACAAATGTATGTTTGACGGCTCGGCAATTGACGGCTTTGTAAAGATGGAAGAATCGGATCTGTATCTGTATCCGGATTTAGATACGCTTGCAATTTTTCCCTGGAGGCCGCAGCAGGGGAAGGTGGCCCGTCTGATCTGTGACGTATACCGTCCGGGGGGCGATCCCTTTGAGGGGGATTCCAGATATATCCTGAAGAAGGCCCTGAAGGAAGCGGAAGAAATGGGGTATACTTTTAAGGTGGGGCCGGAATGTGAATTTTTCCTGTTCCATACGGATGAGAATGCCATGCCTACCACGATCAGCCATGAGCAGGCCGGATATTTTGATTTAGGGCCTGTGGATCTGGGGGAAAATGCCAGAAGAGATATGGTGCTGACCCTGGAGGATATGGGGTTTGTTGTGGAAAACAGCCATCATGAGGCGGCGCCTGCCCAGCATGAGATTGATTTTGAGTACGATGAGGCCCTTGCCGCGGCAGATAATATCATGACCTTCAAGCTTACGGTGAAAACCATCGCCAAACGGCACGGGCTGCATGCCACCTTTATGCCGAAACCCAAAGCGGAGGTAAATGGATCCGGCATGCATATCAATATGTCCCTGTCCATGGACGGAAGGAATATTTTCCAGGATCCGGAAGGAGAAGAGGGATTAAGCAAAGAGGCTTATTATTTTATCGGGGGGATTCTCAGGCATAGTAAAGCGATTACCGCAATAACCAACCCCCTGGTAAATTCTTATAAAAGGCTGGTGCCCGGCTTTGAAGCGCCGGTTTATATTGCCTGGAGCACAACCGGCAGAAGTCCGCTGATACGAATCCCTGCGGCGAGAGGGGAAGAGACCCGGATTGAATTACGAAGCCCGGATCCGGCGGCGAATCCCTATCTGTCTCTGGCAGTCTGCCTGCGCGCCGGCCTGGAGGGCATCCGGGAAAAAATAGAACCGCCCAAGAGCGTGAACTGCAATGTTTTTGCCATGACGGAGGATGAAAAGAACCGGATGGGCATTGAGAGGCTTCCCGGTACGCTGATCGAGGCCGTGGAGGAACTGGAAAAGGATGCGTTCATCCGCAAAACGCTGGGGGACCATGTTGCCAATAACTATATCGTGGCCAAAAAAGAAGAATGGAATAAATATAGTTCCCAGGTTACGGACTGGGAAATTAATGAATATTTGTACCGGTTTTAAGCGTACCTTTTTCTCGTGACTGTCAGGGCAGGTCCTTTCCCGGGTTTGCTTGTGGTCCCGCCGTGTCCTTTTCCGGCAGCCGTCATCAGACAGTCCGTGTATCCGTAACAGATGTTACGCATAGAAGGAGGTGCGCATGTGACAAATATCATTGTAGTCTTTCCCAAAATAGAAGATGCCAGAAGCATCAGGAACGTTCTTGTGCGCAGCGGTTTTTCTGTAATGGCGGCCTGTACTACGGGTGCTCAGGCGATTGGGTTGGCGGAGGATTATGCCAGTGGTATCGTCATCTGCGGCTATAAGCTGATAGATATGCTTTATTCCGAACTTTATGACTGCCTTCCTGAAGGGACGCAGATGCTTCTCATGGCCTCCGGCGCCTGTCTGAGCGAGGTGAATGGAAGTGGGATTATGTGTCTGTCCATGCCTCTGAAAGTCCATGAGCTGGTGAGTACGGTGGAAATGATGTGTCAGTCCATGCAAAGACGGCGCAGGCGGCAGAGACTCGTTCCCAGGGAGAGGAAACCGGAGGAGGAGGCGCTTATCAGGGAAGCCAAGGCGCTGTTGATGGAACGCAACCATATGTCGGAAGAAGAAGCGCACAGATATATACAGAAATGCAGTATGGACAGCAGCACCGGCATGGCGGAGACGGCCAAAATGGTGCTGACTGCAATGCAGTACTAGAGCGTGCAGAGCAAATACATTCTGGAGAGAAGGAGAAACGTATGCAGATAAATTTTACCAAGATGCAGGGCTGCGGAAATGATTATGTTTATATAAATGGATTAACGGAAAGAATCCCTCCGGAGGCAAAGCCCGATTTTGTTAGGAAAATGAGTGACAGGCATTTCGGAATCGGAGGGGACGGCGTGATCTTTGTCAATCCGTCCGAAGAGGCTGATTTTGAAATGGAGATGTACAATGCGGACGGTACCCGGGCGGAAATGTGCGGGAACGGCATCCGCTGCGTAGGTAAGTTTGTATATGACAAAGGACTGACCGACAGGAAGGAGATCCGCGTGGTGAGCTTCGGGAAGGTTAAGTACTTACAGCTCTTTACGGAGGAGGGAAAGGTGAACCGTATCCGTGTCAATATGGGGGAGCCGGTGCTGAAGGCGGAAGAGGTTCCCGTTGTCTGCCAAAAGGAACGGGCGGTTGCCGAGCCGGTGGAGGTGGATGGCAGGACTTATGAAATGACCTGTGTTTCCATGGGAAATCCGCACGCCGTGGTATATCTGGACGATGTGGCCGGACTGGATATTGAAAAAATAGGGCCTCTTTTCGAAAAGCATTCCCGGTTTCCCCGCAGGGTGAATACGGAGTTCGTCAGGGTGCTGGATAAAAATACGGTGGAAATGCGCGTCTGGGAGCGTGGGACGGGGGAAACCCTTGCCTGCGGAACAGGCTGCTGCGCTGTGGCTGTGGCCTGTGTGCTGAATGGCCTGACGGAAAGAAAGGTTACGGTGAAGGTGCTCGGCGGACAGCTGGATATTGCGTGGGAAAAAGACACCAATCTGGTGTATATGACAGGGCCTGCAGAAACGGTTTTTGAAGGAAGTGTGTATTATCCTGTCCATGGAGAAGGATAAGGCAGGAGGGATGCCGCTGGACGAAAAGGGCCGGCCGGACTGTTACCGCGGTACAGTAATTATACGGAGGAAATTATGGTTAGGGTTAATGAAAATTATCTGAAATTACCGGGCAGCTATCTTTTTTCCACTATCGGTAAAAAGGTGAAGGCGTATGCGGACGCGAACCCGGATAAAAGGATTATCCGTCTGGGGATCGGGGATGTGACACAGCCTCTTCCGCCGGCGGTTGTGGAGGCGCTTCATAAAGCGGTTGATGAAATGGCAGATGCTTCGACCTTTCATGGATACGCGCCGGATCTGGGATATGAATTTTTAAGGAATGCCATTGCGGAGAATGATTTTCGGGCAAGGGGCTGTGCCGTAAGCCCGGATGAAATATTTATTTCCGACGGGGCAAAATCCGATTCCGCCAATATCCAGGAGATATTCGGCCGGGATAATAGAATTGCGGTTTGTGATCCGGTGTATCCGGTTTATGTGGATTCCAATGTCATGGCGGGCCGGACCGGGGTATATGATAAAAAGACGGAAACGTGGAGTGAGGTTATCTATATGCCGTGTACAGGGGATAACGGATTTATCCCTGAGCTGCCGGTTAAGACGCCGGATATTATCTATTTGTGTTTCCCGAATAATCCTACGGGTTGTGCGCTTACCAGAGATCAGCTGCAGGTATGGGTGGATTATGCGAATAAGGTAGGGGCCGTTATTATTTTTGATGCGGCTTATGAGGCTTATATTTCGGAGGAAGAGGTGCCTCATAGTATTTATGAATGCGCTGGGGCGAGCAATTGTGCGATTGAGCTTCGGAGTTTTTCGAAGAATGCAGGTTTTACGGGCCTGCGGCTGGCTTATACGGTTGTGCCTCATGGGCTGAAGGCAGGGGAGGTGTCCCTGCATGACCTGTGGGCGAGGCGGCACGGGACGAAATATAATGGTGCGCCTTATATTGTCCAGAAGGCGGGGGAAGCTGTTTATTCTCCGGAGGGGAAGAGGCAGGTACAGGAAATGGTGGGGAAATATAGGAAGAATGCCCGCTATATTCTGAATGGCCTTAAGGAGGCCGGATATGAGGTTTACGGCGGGGTGAATTCGCCTTATGTCTGGATGAAAACGCCGGGGAAGATGACGAGCTGGGAATTTTTTGATTATCTGCTGGAAAAGGCGAATGTGGTGGGAACGCCGGGTGCGGGGTTCGGGCCGAGCGGGGAGTTTTATTTCAGGCTGACGGCGTTTGGGAGTTATGAGAATACGGTGGAGGCTTTGGAGAGGGTTAGAGGGGTTTCGGGAATATGGTAAGGGAATAAGGGATTAAGGGATTAAGGGATTAAGGGCGGGGTGGTGGG